>JAESGM010000003.1_pt1 | contig 1386470 bp, 1297 predicted proteins | sample 9269721 | NCBI WGS metagenome assembly JAESGM01 (sample SAMN15720920, study PRJNA650825) | algae metagenome | isolation source: Komarekiella atlantica HA4396-MV6 and co-occurring heterotrophs from... | place: USA: Theobald House, Kauai, HI | collected 2009-07-29 | reverse complement strand
CCGATCAGCGCGTCGGCGCCGCCGGCGACCTGCGGACCGGTGAGCTTGGTTGCCGCGGTGATGTCGGCGGTATTGACGATGACGCCGCCGGTACGGGTGGCGGTGTTGGCGGCGCCGGCCGTGAGGCCGAGATCCGCCAGAACGCCGGCGGAGCCGGTGACGGCGAGATCGGCGGCGAGGCCGGTGTTGAGCTGGATCACGCCACTTGTGACGGTCGAAGCCACCGAGCCTGGACCGGTGTTGCCCTGCAGCGTGTCGAGGGCGGCAACGAAGTCGGTCAGGCTGGTATCGACGCCCAGGGTCCAGGCGTTGCCAGCACCGGCCAGTGCACCCGCGCCGGCGGCGAAAGTGATGGTGCGGCCGTTGATGGTGACCGTGTCACCGGCGGAGATCGCCTGAGCGGCACCGGCGTTGTCGGTCAGGGCCGACAGCAGCGTGGCGCCGGACGCGTTGGTCGCAGCACCCGAGAACAGCTGCGCACCGGCGGTCGCGGTGGTGTTGACGTAAGCGGTCTGGTTGGTCGCATCGCGGGTCGCGCCGACCTGGTTGCCGGCGGAATAGACCGGAAGCTGGTTGTTGTTGGCGATGTTGCCGGCAAAGGTCGCGTCGATCGGGGCGCCGGTGCCGAGCAGGTTGCTGGCGGTGGCGCCGTTAATCGTCACGCTGACGCTGGACTTGGCGGAGTAGCCGACGGTCGCCTGCAGCGCCTGGGTGGCGACGGACTTGGCGCTGTCGACCAGCTTCTGCAGCGAGGTGATGCCGGTGTTGGCAGCCTGCAGGACCTGCACGCCGTTGCCGATGCTGTCGAGCAGGTTGTTGATGTCGCTGGCGCGGTTATCGAGCGAAGCCGCGGTGAAATAGTTGGTGGGGTTATCGAGAGCCGTGTTGACCTTCTTGCCGGTCGACAGACGGTTCTGGGTGGTCGCCAGCAGATCGGCAGTCGACTGCAGCGAGAGGAGGTTCTGGCGAACCGACGACGAGAGAACAATACCTGACATTACTCATATCCTTCTGGATGAACACTATTGACGCAACGCCGCAACTTTCACTGGGCGTCCGTGCCACACTGGTCCTCTCACGCTACGCATTCGTTAATTCGACCGTCCGTACAAATACGTCGGGCCAAGAAATCGTTGACTACCGTCATTTATGGTAAACAGAACCTTACCGGCACGCGCAGTCATCACGCGCGAGGTGAGCGCCAACCCGAATCCGTACACTGCGACCCGCCGCTGAATGCGACAAGAGAAGCGCAGCCGTATACGAATGCGTCCGACAGACGCCCTTTCACGCTTCCGTGAAGCACGCCAACGGCGCCAGCAAGATATTTCTCATCCGGCAATTTTCCTTGCCAACGATATGGGCAGGGATCATCCTGCAATCGGGATCGTACGTGCCAGGCGCCCCGAGACCGGCTTTGCCCGTAAGGCAGGAGACTGCTTTGGATTCAGCCCCTCGCTCACCGAATGGATTCCTGTCCTCGCTGACGGCGGACGACTTCGAGTTGATACGCCCGCACCTGCGCAGCGCCGACCTCGGCCAGGACATGGCGGTGATCGAAGTCGATGAGACGCTCAAGCGCGCCTACCTCCCGCACCGCGGCGTGATTTCGCTCGTCGTCAAGCTTGCGCGCGGCGAACATGTGCAGATTGCGATGGTCGGCCGCGACAGCATCTTCGGCGCGTTCTCGGCGTTCGGCGATGCCGTCGCACTGACCAGCGCCGTGGTGCTGGTACCGGGCGTAGCCTCGACGATCGACATCGACCAACTTCGTTTCGCCGCCGACCAAAGCGCGACATTGCGCACCGCACTGGTGCGCCATGGCCTGGCGGTCTACGCGCAGATCCAGCAGACCGCGGGCTGCAACGCCTCTCATACGGTGGAGTCCCGGCTGGCGCGGTGCCTGCTGCATACGCGCGACCTTTCCGGAAGCGACAAGCTCGTGCTGACCCAGGAAGCGATGGCGCAGATGATCGGCGCACGCCGCAACAGCGTTTCGCTGGTGGCCAACACGCTGCAGCAGGCGAACTTCATCCATTACAGTCGCGGCCATATCGAGATCACCAATCTGGACGGCCTGATCAAGACTTCGTGCGAGTGCTATGGGATGGTAAAGGCGCAGTACACCCGATTGCTGCATCCGCGCATCCATTGCGAGGCCGCTTGACCGCTCGCGTGGCCGATGGCGGCGAAATTTGACCGCACTGATACGCGTCGCGCCCGTGTTACGCCCGGGGATTGCGGGAATCGCGGCGCATCACCGTACAACTACGGTTAAGCGCGACAGTTCGCAGCGGTTCTGCGGGGGACCGAATTAACGCACTGTTCAATGAGCCCTGATAATTGTCACCGGGCCGACGGGTGCGGTTTTCAATCTCCTTCGCGTGCTACGCGCATTCACCTGTGTTCGGCGACCTGTTATCTGCGCGGAGTGCGGACATGGCTTTTGATTTGTCGATGCCGATCCTGGTGGTCGATGACTACAGCACCATGATCCGCATCATCCGCAATCTTCTCAAGCAGATCGGGTTCGAGAACGTCGACGATGCCAGCGATGGATCGGCAGCGCTCGCCAAGCTGCAGAGCAAACGATACGGGCTCGTCATCTCGGACTGGAACATGGAGCCGATGACCGGCTACGAGTTGCTCAAGGAAGTCCGTGCCAGCCCGGAATTCTCCAATACACCGTTCATCATGATCACGGCGGAATCGAAGACCGAGAACGTCATTGCGGCAAAGAAGGCCGGCGTGAACAACTACATCGTCAAGCCGTTCAACGCGGCAACGCTGAAGACGAAGATGGAAGCCGTCTTTCCCGGATAAACCCGGTTGACGCGATGGCGCGCAACGCGCGCCTCATCAGGCCACCATCCGCACTGGCCTCTGCATCGATTCATTCTAGCGGGTTACCACGTGCAGCCGATTGGCCTGCATCGAGCCATCGCCCGGCTTTTACCACGTCCGCCTCGCTCAGCTGCAGGCATCAGCCGTACTTCTACGGTCAGGGATTTTCACAGACGGATAACGTTGACGAACGATAGTGGCGTGGACGAAGGGGGCTCTCACATGTTCACGTTCAAAACGAGCGATCAGAAGGAAGTGCGGCGTTTCCGGATCGCCCAGTTCAATGGCAGGACCGCCACCGCGCGTTCCGCCGGATCGGCAGTCACCGGCTACGTTCGTTCGATCGTGGAAATCAAGGCAAGCACCCCGCCAGCCTGGACCATTACCATCATTCCGGAGCAACCCAGGCAGACCGTGCTCTCGCGGCCCGCGCCTCGCGTACACTCCTACGCGGAAGATCACTGCTGAATACCGGAACGGACCGTCACGCTGACTGGCGCGCCCCTCAGCGATCCGCGAAATCGAGACGCCAGTGCATTGGCGGTTCTGGTTGAATCAGAACCGAAGCTTCGGATTCTTGTTTTTCCGCGTTTTCTTCACGCGAACCGGTGTTTACCTTGCTCGAAAGCGCCATAGGCACCTTGCGCTGACAACCGCGAATGGCCGTTGCGACATCTGACAGGGATCAGGCGGACTGCAGCAGCGCCTTGCGAACGAGATCCGCGGTATTGCGGGCGCCGAGCTTGCGCATGGCCTCGGCGCGATGGCTCTCGAACGTTCTCGGGCTGATATTCATGCGCAGGGCGCCCTGCTTGTTGGAACAGCCCTCGCTGATCAGGTTCAGCACCTCGCGCTCACGCCGGGTCAGCGGCTTCTGGCCGGACTCGGACGCGAACATCACGCGCGGCTTGCGGTCAGCATCCCGGCCGCGCGCGGCCAGGCTCTCCGCATCCGGCTTGCCATCCGGCTGCGCCGCCGGATGAGCGGCGGACATCTGTTTGAGCATCGCACAGACCCGCTCGGTTTGCTGAAGCGCATTCTCCACCACCTGCTGCAGGTAGACCCGATTGCCGGGCGCCTGGGAGAATTGATGGCTGTGCTGCTTGATTTCATTCATGTAGAGCAGCAGCGCCGTGAGGGGCCCGTTCAACTGCCGGGCGATCGCCGCTCCCGCCTCGTCCGACGCGCGGGTGCGCGCGGCAGAGATCTGCACGATCTGGTCTTCAAGAGGCGTGATGCTTTCCATCTTCCTGGAGAAGTGCGAATCAGCGGCTCGGTGGTCTTTTCCTGACATATAACTATTTTATCGGTTCCACTCGCCCTGATGGTTAATTTCAGCGCCAGTAAGAATACGGTAAAAGTCTGTCTTTTTCCGGGAAATAATCGGAATTCGGCAAAAACCGCCAGAAAATGCCGCCCGCCCCGGCTTTTTTCAGCCCAGAATCGGACCAGCGGTAAGAAATTCCCGCAGGGCCGTCGTCCGTCGCGCATGAATTACATTTGCCTTCTTAATAGCCATCCCGGTTCCGGCACCCCCGCGAGGAGGGAGCAGCCCGCGCGCCAACGCAGCCCCTCCCCGCCTAAAGACGGGCAGAGATCGCCGGGTTGCTACGCGCGACAAGTCGCGCCGGACGGCGGAATATCTGAGGGAAGAGGCCCTTGAGAGAAGAGACTGGAGATCAGCCGAGCCGGGAGATCTGTTCCTCGGTCACGACGCGCTCGATATTATCGGTCTTGCTCTTGATGCGGTAACGCGGACGGCCGTCGGCTTCGATCGGCAGACAGGTGACGATGGTGTAGACGCTGCGTTCCTTCACCGTGGCGCGGCCCTGCGGACCCTGCTGCTGATGATGGACGTCGTCATTGATCGCGAAATTGTGGGCCATCGGCGGTTTTTCCGGTGAAGGAGGGCTTTTAGTCTCGACAGCCTCGCAAGGCAACTGATCGTTCGTCGGAGGGGCTCCGGGCATTCACGGGGTTCCACCCGTCAACAGCGCCTTTCGCTGGCGTACCCGGGCGATCGATTTTTCGATCGCCCCGCCAGACAGTGCGCCGGAGCGCAGGGACTGGCCGATGTATTCGGCGATGGCGGCCATCTCCTGTTCCTGGTCGAACAAATTGTTGCCGATGCAGAGCATGTCGATGCCGGCCTTCAGCGATCGCAGGCTGGCCTCCCTTGTGCCCATCGCCCGCTGCAATCCCTGCATCTGCATATCGTCGGTGATCAGAAGCGTGTCCGGGAGGCGTTGGCGCAAACGGCCGAGGCCGATTGCGGACAGGGTCATCGGATTGCCGGTGTCCCACTGCCGCACGATGGCGTGGCTGACCAGTACCGCGTCGCCGAACATCTTCGGGGCCAGCAAGTAGAAAAGCTCTTCCTGTTCGGGACGAAGGGAATCGGAGATATCCATGAACTCCTGATGCGAATCCACGACCGCACCGCCGATACCGGGAAAATGCTTCAGGCAGAGGCCGACGCGCTGCGCCTGCGCCACCTCGCTCATCAGCAACGCGTTGGCTTCGACCTCGGCAATATCGGCGGAGTAGGAACGCTGGATCCTGCCGATGTTGGGATTGTCGGGATTGTAGTCGACATCGATATCAGGCGCGAAATCGTAGTGGATGCCGAGCCGCCGCATCTCCGCAAAACTCGCGGTCAAAATTTCTCGCTTTCGCTCCGGCGTGAGGCGGTTGAAATCCCTTGCGCTGGGCAGAGGGGCGAAACCGCGGCTCTCCTTCAGCCGACGCACCAGGCCACCCTCCTGATCGATGAACACCATCGGCGCAGAAGGCAGCGCAGCGATCTCGGCGCATAGCGCCTGTAGCTGCCCGGGCGAGTCGATATTGTTGTCGTATTCCCGTGTCCGGCAGGAATAGTCGAACAGGATGACGCCGCCGAGGCGATATCGGCTTGCGAATTGCTTCAGCCATGCCGGGACGGTCTTGCCATAGAAGCCGAGGATGAAGAGTTCGCCGATGTCATTCATGGTGGCGGCCTTCCTTCGACAAGGCGCGTCGCCCGATCTCGATCGACCCGGATCTTCAAGCGCAGGGCCACTCAAGCACTATCGGCGCGTCGCTGCCACCGCAGTTCCGGTCGAAATGTCGAGGTCGCCGGCAGACCGTCCGCTCAATTTCCTCTCGAAGGATCGGAAGCGAGGGCAATGTCAGGCGCTTCCGATGCTACAGCCGCCGGCGTGCCCTGGTCGGTCCAGTCCGGCGGCAGCCCAATTCTCTCGCCGATCAGGCCGGGCAGTCCCGGTGCTCGCCCGAATGCTTCACAAACCGCCTCCTTCGGGGCGCCGCCGAGAGTGGCCTTCAGGCGGTCGATGGATGGCGGCTCCGTGACCTTGCCGAACGGACTCTCGGCAGTAACGAGGAACTTGCCGAAATCGTCCCCGAAGGCGCCGGCGAGATCGTAGGCATCCGCCTCGGTCGATACACGCGGAGGGCTGGTGAAGGAATTCGCTCCGCGCGCCCAGATCATGGCAGCCTTTTGGCTGCCGTTGCGATCGCGGGCCTCGGCCTCCACGGACAGGCTCCCGAGTCCGATCGGAAGCCGCGGCACAGGGATGGGTACGCCGGGAGCAACGAGGGACGGTACAACGCTCGCGACCTTGGAGACGCCGGCGGCGGTCGCGTCGGTCGGCGCAATATGGGTAATAACCGCCCGGACGCTCAGGTCAGCCGCTTCCGTCGGCGCTACCATGCGGAAGCGCTCGCTCAGCGTGAAACACATCGATCTGCTTATCGCATTCTTGATCAGGCTGCGCTGCTTTTCCGAGAACGGCTGGCTTGCCGCGGCGACCGTGAATGCGGCCGGCTCGATCCGCGCGGTCTTCGCAGCGAGAACATCAGCCTTGCTGATTCGAATCTGCGACTTGGTCAGAACGCCATCTGACGATTTCAGATCGTCGTAAGAGACCAACGACCCGGACCGCTCCAGCGGAGCGGTCGCGCAACCGGAAGTCATCAGGCCCAATGTCGCTACGACTGACCATCTCATGGCGAGGGAACAAGGCCGACCGCCGCCCCCTGGACCATGCGCCGGGAACGCGCGACCGGAACGGGGAAAGGCGCGGCGCCGGGCGCCGATGCCAGAATTGGCTGCCATGTTGCATTCCAGCGGGCCAGCGTGGTCCCGTTGCCGTCGAAGGCCAGGTCGAGGAAGGCCAGAGTGAGTTCTGCCGTCGCAGTCTTCACTTTCGGATTCAGCGCCGGACCGCCGGTGAACGAGCGATCAGTAAAGATGCTGTGCGAGCCGCCCTCAAACACGGCAAGCAGCTTGCGCGGTGTGGCGACGGCATTGAAGACGGCCAGCCGATCGGCAGCGGGCGAGCGGTATCCGGGGATTTCGATGACGTCGTTGGTCGCGGTCACGTGCAGGTTCGGGACCGCGATCTTGCCCAGCACCGACGCCATATCGGACTCGCCGTAGAACGGCGGCGCCGAGATCATGATCGCCGCCGCAAAGCGCGGATCGCGGGCCTCGACCCACTGCCCTTCCCGCATCACGCGGGCACCCACCGCAAGAAGCGCCGTGTTCGCGCCATATGAATGGCCGGCCGCCACGATACGCTGGCGGTCGATCTTTGCGCCGTAAGGGCTCGACAGCACGCGGTCGAGGGCGAAGCGCAGATCCCGGGCCCGCGCCAACGCCTCGCTCTCATGAGCCGCCCGCTGCAAGCGGCCCACGACGCCGAGAGGATTGCCTATCCAGAGCGACGAATCGCTGCCCGCATGCTGAACGTGCAAGCTCGCAATGCCACGGGCGGACCAGTACCGCCCCAGATAGCTGTAGCCCCGGCGGGAACCGCCGATGCCATGGGAGAACACGATGAGCGGGACGCGCGTCCCCGGCGCGACACCCGCAGGCCAATGCAGGCGCGCCGGCACGTCCCGCGAACGCGCGGAGTCGGTCCAGTCGAAATCGATGAAAGAGGGCGCGGCGGGCTGCGCTCGCGCCGGGTTCACCGGCGCCGCGGCGGTGACCGCAACGGCAACCAGCATGGCGCTGAGATACCGTCGCGTCATGCGGCCCGGCCTGTCTTCGACGGGCGGCCTGGAAGGCGACGCAATTCCAGTTGCGCCATGTCCAAGATCGGACCGAAAACGTCGCGAAGCAATATCGCTGCCCACCCTGCCGTCCATCAACACACCTTGAACATAATTCACACCGAGTGTAATATTATATTACACTCGGTGTAATTTAAAAATAATAAAATCGTGACCTGCCATGGAAAGATCGCCTCCCAGGAAGGAAGGCCTGCGCGAGCGGAAGCGACGCGAGACGCTGCATCGCATTGCCGAGCAAGGACTGAAGCTGTTTCTGTCCAACGGCTACGAGGCGACGACGCTCGACGCGATTGCTGAGGCAGCGGGGATCTCGCGGCGGACGTTCTTCTACTACTTCAAATCCAAGGAAGAGATCCTGCTGGCGTGGCAGGACGGTGGTTTCACCGAGACGATGCGAACTGCCCTGCTCGAGCAGTCGACCAAACAATCACCCCTCAGCGCCGTGAAGAACGCCTTGCTGCAGCTGACGACCCGCTTTCAGCCCGATTACAAGCAGACCAGGGTGATCGAACGCCTGATGTGCGCGACGGAGGCGCTTCGCATACGACACCAGGCGAAATATGTGGAGCAGGAGCAAGCGGTATTCGACGCGCTCTGCCAGATGTGGCCGCAGCCGAAGCGGCAGCCAGCGCTCCGCATCGTCGCCATGATGTCGATCGGAGCATTGCGCCTTGCGATCGACAACTGGAATCGCGACGAGGGCAAGCGACCTGTCGCAGCCTACCTCAAAGAGGCGTTCGCCGACCTGAAGTCGGAGACTTGAAACGCTGCGCAGGTTCGCCTGCAAGGGCCCGACGCGCCAGCGGAGGCGCTTGAGCCGCAATGTTTGCGCGATAAAGCCATTTCCTCGAACGCATTTGCCCCGGGGTTCGCGCTCAATACGCGTCGAATGGAACCGTCTGGGAATACCCGGTTCCAGCAATCGCAAATCCGAAATGTGACGCGTCGCACATCTTTCCGCACGGAGGTCGGCTAGGTTTTTGTTCACGAGAGGCGTGTGGGGGGACTAGGCCCGCGTCAGCCGCTCGATCCGCAAGAGATGTGCTGCCTGCGCGACCGCGCAGGCGATCGTTTCCAAGACGAAGAGCAAAGCTGAAGGCGTACAGGCCATGCGTCACATCCGAGATTTCCGATCGATCACTTCAATCTCGCACCGGTCGTTCCGGGCCGGATTTGGTTCCACGATTTCGCGGGGTCTGAAGCAGGCAGTTGTCGTAGCCGCTTGCTGCGGCACTTTGCTCGCCGACCTCCGCATGGCGGTTGCCGACCCCGCGTCCGACCGGGACATGGCCGATCGCTACGAGCAATCAGCGCGAGCGGGCGACGACGAGGCCCAGTTCAATCTTGGAGCGATTTATGCGGCAGGGGCCGGGCGTCAGCGCAGCGACACGGAAGCATTTCGCTGGTTCTTGCGCGCGGCCGATCAGGGCCACTCCCACGGCATGTTGATCGTTGCCGGCCTCTACGCCAGCGGGCGTGGCGTCGAGAAGGACAAAGTGAAGGCCTATAGCTGGGCCTACATCGTCTCCTCGGCAAGCCAGGTCGACGAGTACCGCAACGGCGCGCAGCAACTGATGTCGGTACTCATGAGCAAGATGACGAGCGACGAGATCGGCCGCGCCGTGGTGGCGGCACGGGCCTGGCGCGCCGTTCGGACTGCCGGAGTAGGCAAGACCTCGGGGATTGAAAGAGCTGTCGAGAATCCGCCCGCTCAACCCACGGCGACTGCGCCCTCACCCGCCCCAGCCGTCGTGCAGCCGGCGCCTGCGGCCGCACCGTCGGCCACGGTCTCGCAGCCGGCGTCAACCTCCAGCATCACGACGTTGCCCGCACCGTCCAAAGCCACATCGGCTCCTGCCGCGAAGAGTGCAAGGCAAGACGATGCTCGTGATCTGCTCGACCAGGTTCCAACGGGCCTGCGCAAGCGGTTCGGCTTCTAATTCACAGGACGCGTGTCATGAAATTACAGAAACACCTCATCGCAACCGGAATCCTGGCGATCGCCGCGGCAGCGGCCGGTTATTACGGCTACTCCCGCTTCCTTCATCCGTCGCTGGTGACCACGAGCGTTGCCGGCCTCGCGCCGGTCTCCGAAGCCGTTTACGGAACCGGGACCGTCGAGCCCGAGCGCTGGGCCAAGGTGGTTCCGCTGCAGCGCCGCCGGCTGGTCGAGCTCTGCCGATGCGAGGGACAGGTGGTCAAGGTCGGCCAGGTCCTCGGCCGCCAGGACGACGCCGAGGAGCGCAGCGCGCTGGACCAGATGGAAATCAATCGCGGCCAGCTCGAGCGCGACCTGGCGCGTGCCGAGAAGGATCGCGACAAGAGCGACGCCGCGCGCACCGAATACGAGCAGCGCTGGACCAGGCTCGAGGAAGCAAAATCGCGGATCGCCGCCCAAAAAGTGCGGCTCGACTCGCTGCTGCTGAGGGCGCCGCTCGACGGCATGGTGCTGCGGCGCGACGGCGAAGTCGGCGAGATCGCCAGTCCCACCGATGTGCTGTTCTGGGTGGGACCGCCCGCCCCGATGCAGGTCGTCGCCGAGATCAACGAGGAAGAGATCAACCGCATCGCCGCCGGCCAGAAGGCCTTGCTGCGCAGCGAGGCCTTTCCGGGACGGGTACTGCGCGCAAGCGTGTCGCAGATCACGCCCAAGGGCGACCCGACCCGCAAGACCTTCCGCGTCTACTTGCGATTGCCGCAGGATACGCCGCTGCGGATCGGCATGTCGGTCGAGGCCAACATCATCTATCGTGAGAAGCAGGCAGCGATCGTCGTGCCGGCGGAAGCCATCGCCGGCGGGTCGGTTCAGACGGTCGACGACGGCCGGATCAGCCGCGTGCCCGTCACCATCGGCGTCCGCGGCAGCCGCAACGTCGAGATCATCGGCGACGTCCTCAAAGGCACGCAGGTCCTTTCGCCGGCACGCACCGATCTTGCCGACGGCGCCAGGGTTCGCATCGAAAACAGCCCGGCCAGAGCCGAGGAGCCCGCAGCCGTGAGCGAACCGATCGATCCGCCCGGCGTAGCCCCCGAGGCAGCCGTGGTCGCCGCGGCCCCCATGACACCTTCGGACCCGGATGACGCCGTGATTTCGGCCGCGATGACCGCGCACATCGATTCGGTCGTCAACGATGCCCGTCGCCGCATGATCAGCAACAGCAGGTAGCCGCCGTGAAACTCCTGTTCAACATCGCGTGGACCCATGTCAGCACCCGGGTGCGGCAGACCCTGGTCGGCATGGCGGGCGTTTCCATGGGGGTGGGCTTCACCATCATGATGGCGGGCCTGATGCAGGGTTCGCAGCTCGACTTCCTGCGGCAGCTGGTCGACACCATGCCGCACATCACGATCGAGGACGAGCGGCGCTCGGTGCCGACGCAGCCGGCGGACCAGAAATACGCGGCGGTGCAGATGTCCGACATCGCCAATGTCGGCAAGCGTCCCGGAATCAAATATCCGGAATCGGTGATGGGCTCGCTGCGCTCCTGGATCCCCGGCGACGTAGCGCCCTCGGCAAAATCCACCGCGATCATCAACCATGGCGGCGCGCGCATCGGCATCAGCCTGACCGGCATCGATCCGCGCCGTGAAGTTCACGTCTCGAAACTCGCCACGCAGATGCGCGAGGGCAAGATCGAGGATCTTTCGCGAGCGCCGAACGGCATCCTCATGGGTGAGGCGCTGGCCGAGAAACTCGGCGTCAAGACCGGCAATACCGTGCTCCTGATCGGCGGCCAGGGCATCCAGCTCAATTCGACGGTGGCCGGGCTGTTTCGCTCCGGCCTGAGGAGCATCGATGAGAGCCAGATCTATTCATTGATGGGTCCGGCGCAGATCATCATGGGGCAAAGCGGCGTGGTCAACCAGCTGCGATTGCGGCTGAACGATCCCATGCTGGCACAAAAGGTGGCGGCGCAGGTCGAAGCGCAGACCGGCTACAAGTCCGTGTCCTGGCAGGAAGCCAATGCCGACCTGCTGTCGTCCTTCACCGTGCGCGATTTCATCGTGCTAACGGTGATGGGCGCGATGCTGCTGACGTCCTCCTTTGCCACCTACAACATCATCTCGACGATCACGCACGAGAAGCGCCAGGACATCGCGATCATGAAGTCGCTGGGCATGCGCGAATATGCTGTGCGCCGGATTTTCATCATCGAGGCCGCCATCATCGGACTGGTCGGCATTCTGTTCGGATGGATGCTCGGTTACCTGCTCTGCTACGGCTGGTCGAAGATCACGATCTTCAATCCGCTGACGGGCACGACCGTTCCGCTGTCGATCCACTATTCGCTGACGCACTATGTGGTGGTCGGCGGCATATCCCTTCTATGCTGCGCGGGCGCAGCCTATTTTCCGGCGCGCAAGGCGACGCGCGTGCAGCCGGTCGAAATCATTCGGGGAGCATCATGAGCGAGATCGCATTGCAGGCCGTGGAACTGGTTCGACGCATCGAGGGCGATGTCGCGCACACGCTCGTCAACGGTATCGACCTTTCGGTGAAGATGGGCGAATTCCTTGCCATCACAGGACCGTCGGGATCGGGCAAATCGTCCCTGCTCTATCTCTTGGGCCTGCTCGATGCGCCCAGCGAGGGCGAAGTCGTCATCTGCGGCGAGCCGACCTCGAAACTGTCGGAATCGGAACGCGCTGACGTACGCCTGACCAAATGCGGCTTCGTGTTCCAGTTCCACTTCCTGCTGCCGGAGTTCACCTCGCTCGACAACGTGCTGCTGCCAATGCGGGCCGCAGGCAAGATGAGCGAGCCTGAGATGCGCGAGCGCGGACTTTCGCTGCTGGGCTCGCTCGGCCTCGGCGAGCACGCCAACAAGCGCCCCAATCAGCTCTCCGGCGGCCAACGCCAGCGTGTCGCCATCGCCCGCGCGCTCGCCAACAGCCCCGAGATCATCGTCGCCGACGAGCCGACCGGCGCCCTCGATACCGCCTCGACCCAACAGGTGTTCAAGATCCTCCGCGACATCGCGGATCAAGGCCAGACCGTGGTCGTGGTGACGCACGACCCGGCACTCGCCGCCCGCGCCGATCGGCGGATTCATATCGTGGATGGGAAGATTGCGGAGAGCAACGGACGCGGTGGAGGCGAGGTGGTGTGCGAGACGGCGGGCTAGTTGAGCGGCCCGAGACATAGGTGACAAATCGTACCGGACACATGGGTTACACTTTCCGCTTTTGTTCTGCGGGAGGTGTGGATGCCGCGGAAAGCGAGTTCGGTGATGGAAGAGCGCCTTCGCTTCGTAGCCCGCCTGGTGGACGGGGAGGCCATGACGGACGTCTGCCGGGAGTTCGGCGTCTCCCGCAAGACTGGCTACAAGATTTTCGACCGCTACAAAGAACACGGGTTGGCCGCCCTGAGCGACCGGTCCAGGCGGCCGGTGCGCTATGCCAATCAGCTCCCCGAGCAAATCGAGGGCCTGATTGTCCGCCTCAAGGCCGAGAAGCCGCACTGCGGCGCCCGCAAGATCCGCGAGCTGCTGGTGCGGCGGCTCGATGGCGATGTAAGGATTCCCGCCAAAAGCACCATCCATGCGGTGCTCGATCGCCATGGCCTGGTCAAGCGCGGCGGCGGGCCGCGCCACCGCGCGCGGCACGCCGCTGTCGCAGGGCGTAGCCCCCAACGATCTGTGGTGCGCTGACTTCAAGGGCGAGTTCAAGCTTGGCAACGGGCGATATTGCTATCCGCTAACCGTCACCGACCACGCCTCGCGTTTCCTGCTCCTCTGCGAAGCCCTCGATTCGACCCGCGAAGAGCCTGCAATCACTGCTTTTGAGCGACTGTTCCGTGATCGCGGCCTGCCGCTGGCCATTCGCTCCGACAATGGCGTGCCCTTTGCCAGTCCCAATGCCCTGTTCAATCTCTCAAAGCTCTCGGTGTGGTGGCTCAGGCTCGGCATTGCCATCGAACGCATCAAGCCGGGTCATCCGCAACAGAACGGCCGCCATGAGCGCATGCATCTCACCCTCAAGAAGGAGGCCACCCGCCCGCCGGGCTTCAACAGCCTGCAGCAGCAGGAGCGCTTCGATGCCTTCCTCCGCGAGTTCAACACTGAACGCCCGCACGAGGCGCTCGACATGAAGTGCCCTGCCGAGTCCTACATCGCCTCAGCACGGTCCTATGCCGGCCTGCCCGACCTGACTTATCCTTTCCACGACCGTGACGTCATCGTCACCGCCTGTGGCCGCCTCTGCCTGCATCGCAAGCGGATCAACATCTCAACCGTGCTGGCCGGGCAAAAGCTCGGCATCAAGGAAGTCGATGAGGGCATTTGGCTCGTCAGCTTCATGCACTACGATCTCGGATATTTCGATCTGGAGCAGAAGACCCTGCAACCTCTCGACAACCCGTTCGCCGCAAAGCCGGTCACCAATGTCTCAGCGATGACCGCGACACCTTGATGGAGACGCGCCCTTGTGCATTCTTGGCATGACAGTCCGTTGCTTGGCTCCGCTGTCGCGGTCAACCCCCGAAGCCCGCAGGGGCGCGGCACGCGCGGCGTTGACGGCGACAGCGGAGGCCGAGCAAAAATGGTCGTGCCATGGGATGCGTCACGCCGGAACGCAACAGATCGGATGCGATCGGCGTCAAACTCAATCAACTTTGGAGCAAATGACCTTGCAACCGCTCGACAACCCGTCCGGCACGAGGTTGTCACCCATGTCTTAGGTACGTTCCGTTACCTATGTCTCCGGGCTGGACACAAAGCCGGCATGGCGGAGAGGGAGGGATTCGAACCCCCGATAGGCTTGCACCTATGCCGCATTTCGAGTGCGGTGCATTCGACCACTCTGCCACCTCTCCAGGCGCCATGACGGGTGATTCCTCATCCCGCGGTCGGGCCGTGTTCTAGGCGAGGATGGCGGGCCGGGCAAGGCGCGCGGACCAAGAAATCCAAACCCGCGCCAGAATGCGAAAAGGGAGGCGGAAATGGAGCATTTGACGGTTCGGGCCAATGGCGCGGCGCTTCACGTGGCCCGCACGGGCGCCGGGCGGCCGCTGCTGTTGCTGCATGGCTGGCCGGAATTCTGGCTGACCTGGGAGCCGGTCATGACGCGGCTCGCCGACCGCTTCACGCTTTATGCGCCCGACCTGCGCGGCTTCGGCGACAGCGACAAGCCCGAAGGGCTGTTCGGACCCGACCAGCAGGCCGCCGACATGCTGGCGCTGATGGATGCGCTCAGGATGCCGCAGGCCGGCATCGTCGGCCACGATGTCGGCGGTGCCTTGATGCAGCCGTTGGCGCGGCTGGCGCCGGCGCGCATCGCAGGCCTGTTCTTCTTCGATTTCGTCTATCCCGGGATCGGCCCGCGGATGGCGGAGCCGGATCGGCTCAACAACATCTGGTATCAATCCTTTCACCAGATGAAGATGGCGCCTGCCCTCGTCGGCGCCAGCCGCGAGAGCTGCCGGCTCTATATCAGCCACTTCCTCAAAGCCTGGTCGCATCGCAAGCACGCCTTCGACGATCTCCTCGAGGCCTTCACCGACAATTTCCTGAAGGAAGGCAACCTCGCCGGTGGCTTCGCGCATTACCGCGCGGCCCATGCCGGAAGGGTCACAATGATGAAGGGAGAAGCGCCGGCGCTGCCGCCGATCGCCGTGCCGACCTGCGTTCGCTGGGCCGAGCACGATCCGCTGTTTCCCTTTGCGTGGACCGACCGGCTCGGCGAGACCTTCACGAATCTCGATCTCGCGATGTTTTCCGACGTCGGCCACTTTCCGCATCGCGAGGATCCCGATCGCGCAGCATCGGAGATCGCGGCGTTCTTTACGCGCATCGGCTGGAACTGAGGAGAAAAAGGGGTGGGACCGCCAGACGCGACAAAAGCTGGCGGCCCCGTGCCGCTACTTTGAAATTCCGGCCGGGAAGTGCGGCTTCGCCGGCCAGGCGGAGCGACCAGATGACCGTAGCAACGGGAGCGGAAACGGCAACGTGAACCCGGTCTTAACCTAACCGATCAACCTTACCTGGCGCGGCGAGCGGTTAATCGCGGGCTTTCTTCGCCTTCTTCTCGTCCTTCTTCTCTTCCTTTTTTTCGTCCTTGGCGGCTTCCTTGCGGCGGTTGGTGAAGCGCGCATTGCCAAGGCCGGTGCCGATCGTCAGGACGCCCCAATGCTCGACATCCTGCATGAAGGGAACTTCGGAAAGGCCCTGCACCACGCCGTCATTGTGCATCAGCACGGCGGTATCGTGGTCGCCGATCTGCGGGATCGCCTCCACCAGACTTGCCGGCAGGTTGAACTTGCTGCTCTCCCAATTGCCCGGCAGGTTCTGCGCGCCCTTTTCGATCGAGCCGTCCGCGTCGATGACGCCGGGACAGGCGATGCCGATGAAAGGCGCGAGCTTCAGGCCCTCTGCCTCGGCATCGGCGATCAGGTCCTTCAGCATCTTGACCAGCCGCTTCACCGCGCCTTCGCGCGTCGGCTCGTCGTCGGCGTGCCGCCACAGGTCGGACTTCCACACCGAGGCCTTGGAGAGATCCGGAGTCTTCTTCGAGCGTGTCTCCACGACACCGCAGCGGATGTTGGTGCCGCCGATATCGATCGCGAGAATGCTGTCATGGCCTTCGAATATCCATGACGGCGCCAGATGCAGCGTGCCGATCAATCCTGCTTCATCGGGATGGAAACGGATCGGCACCAGATCGACATCGAAATCCTCGGCCTTGAGGATGATGTTGGTACGCGCGATGGCGATCTCGCCTACCCGGCTTTGCCGAAAGCCGCCGCCGACCACGATGCGCTCGGTACCCGACCACCCCTTGGTCTTGAGGAACCGGCCAGTCACATAGGCCAGTTCCTGCGCAAACTCCTCGATCGCGCCATGCACCAGGGCGGCGGCGGCGACATCGTCGCCCACCAGCAACTCGTCAAGGTCGCCCTTGGGAATATCGTCGGTGGATTTCTTGCCGAGCGGATCGTCGCCGTTCTTCTTCAACGGCTTGCGCAGTCCGTCCAGTATATCCCGAAAGGCACCCTTGCTGGCCCGGTCGCCGAGAAAGCCCTCGTCGTCCTTCAGTTCGAGGTTGAAACTGTCAACGTCGACCGACGGCAGTCGCGGAGCGCCATGACGCGCGATGCCGGTGGTCGTTACGGTGTCTTCTGCCATATGACTCATGCCCCCTGCCGGATTTCGCAGGCAATAACGGGCAGGGAACCCATTGGTTTCAATGGACGGGCGAGGAATGCAGTCGGCCAAGACGGCGTCCCCACCCGCATTCGCACCCCGCCAGCCGGCCTTTTGGCCGAAATCCTTCATATCGGGCCGGTTTTTGGCCTGCTTTTTCTTGACTCACGCCATTCTGCGGCTATAAGTCCCGGCATCCGGCGCGGGATTTCTCGCGCCGCTTGTTTTTGCGCGATTTCGTTGGGGATCGCCCTTTCATGGGGCTCGTCCTTGGCCGCGCGAAAATCGTACCCATAACGACTGACCAAAAAGCCGACCCGGACGTGCCCGACAGGGGAATGCGTGCGAGGCCGGGATCGAACACGAAGGAATATAACGATGTTCGCAGTCATCAAAACCGGCGGCCGGCAGTACCGCGTCGTTCCGGATGATGTGCTCGAGATTGGCAAGATCGCCGGCGAAGTCGGCACGATCGTGCAGCTTGGTGAAGTTCTGGTCGTCGGCGGTGACACGCCGGTGCTGGGCATGCCGACGGTGGCTGGCGCTTCCGTGGCGGCAGAAGTGCTGCAGCACAAGCGCGGCCCCAAGGTGATCGCTTTCAAGAAGCGCCGCCGCAAGAATTCGCGCCGCAAGCGTGGCTACCGCGACGAGATCACGGTGCTTCGCGTCACCGAGATCCTGACCGACAACGGCAAGCCTTCGATCGGCCCGCGGCCGAAGCGGGAAAAGGCCGTGGCGCCCGCCAAGGGCGACGAGGCAGCGTAGGCCGCAGCGAAGCGCAAAAGCGACAAGAGTGATAAGCCTCGATCACAATTTGAGGCGTGACACAAAATGAAATGATTCCGTCAAGGAATCGATTTAGAGATCTTAAAGAAGTCGGAGACGGGCCATGGCTCACAAAAAAGCAGGCGGTTCATCGCGAAACGGACGTGATTCCGCGGGCAAGCGCCTCGGAATCAAGGCCTATGGTGGCGAGCATGTGATTCCCGGCAACATTATCGCCCGTCAGCGCGGCACCACCTGGCATCCCGGCCTTAATGTCGGCATGGGCACGGATCATACTCTGTTCGCCAAGGTCGAGGGTCATGTCGAATTCCGTGCAAAAGGCAATGGTCGCACTTTCGTATCGGTTGTTCCGATGACGGAGGCTGCTGAATAGACGGTGGACACAATCGAGTCCGCCGGGTCCTGTTGAACCGGCGGAGTCGAAAATGGCTCCGAGGGGAGGCGGGAAACCGGCCTCCCCTTTTCATTTTGCGCATACCCGCACTCAGGAGCCCGCCATGCTGCAGGATATTCCGATTCCGGCCTCGACGCTGCGCGAGGCGAGTAGCTGCGTCCTCGAGACCGAACGGCTGACGTTGCGCCGGCCGACGCTCGCGGACGTAAAGGCGATTGCGCATCTCGCCAACGATCGCCGCATTGCCGAGAACACCCGCCGCCTGCCGCACCCCTATCAGCAGGACCACGCGGTCGAATTCGTGCGCGCGACGGCCGCCGCCAGGACCGAAGCGGTGTTCCTGATCGAGCAGAACTTTTCCGCCATCGGCATGGTCGGCATCGACCGCAGCGAGCCGGAGACACCAGAACTCGGCTACTGGCTCGGCGTCGAGCATTGGGGCCAGGGTTTCGGCACCGAAGCCGCGCGCGCGGTGATCGACTTCTTCTTCGAGGAGTACGATGCCGAGCACCTGATTTCCGGCGCCCGCGTCGCCAATCCGGCGTCGCGGAACATCCTGGAAAAATGCGGCTTCCAGTGGAGCGGCGTCGAGCTGCACCGCTTCGAGGCGCTGGGATCCTCCACCCCGGTCGACCGCTTCCGCCTGACGCGTGGCGTCTGGTCGTCGCTGAAGAACTGGGGCTCATCGACGCGGCGAGAGCGGTAGGCTCCTTCCTTATCCTCCCCTGGAGGGGGAGGATCGACGCGCGTGCAACGCGCGGCGAGGTGGGGTGACGGTGTCTCCACAACGAACAGTGCCCGAGTGGAGAGATCACCCCACCCCGTCTCACATTCCGCTGCGCTTCATGTGAGCCGACCCTCCCCCTCCAGGGGAGGGTGACAAAAAATCACGCCGGCGGATTGACCACCGTTTCCTCGCGGCCGAGCTGCTGCTCGCGCATGAAGATGTAGAACCCGGCGCCGATGATGATGGCGGCGCCGACGAGCGTCGAGATCGACGGCACGTCGCCCCACACCACGAAACCGAAGATCACGGCCCAGACGATCATCGAATATTGATAAGGCACCACGACGCTCGCCGGCGCGAGCTTCAGCGAGCGGTTGATGCACAGTAGCGCGACGACCGAAGTAACGCCCGCGATCGCAAACAGGGCCAGACTGCCGGGCGTCGGCGTCACCCAGCCGATCGGCGACATCAGCGCGCCGAGCAGGAACGTGCCGCCGAACTGGGTCGTCGTCAGCACGATATCCGGCGTGGTCCGCAGCGAGCGCGTGATCAGCATCAGAAACGCAAACGACAGGCTGCCGCCGAGCGCGATCATCGCGGGCCAGCTTACGGTCTGCGTGGACGGACGCAGCGCGATCAGGACGCCGCAGAACCCGATCAGGATCGCGGTCCAGCGCCGCCAGCCGACCCGTTCGCCGAGCACGATGCCGGAAAGCGCGGTGACGAAAATCGGCGAAGCCAGATAGTAGGTGATGACGTCGGCGAGCGGCAGATAGACGGTGGCGAGGAAGAAGGCCGCGACTTCGAGCGTCGAGAGCAGGACGCGAAGCAGTTGCAGCCACGGCCGCTCGATGCGCCTGAACTCGGCGCGCTGTCTCCAGATCAGCGGGAACAACAGCAACAATGCCGCGCAGGCGCGCAGCCACATCAATTGCCCGACCGAATAGGTCGCGACCATGTACTTGCCGAGCGCATCGCCGAACGAGAACATGAAGATCGACAGCAGCATCAGCCCGATGCCGGCCAGCCGCGCGGAGCGCTCGTCATAGCTGGAGATTTTGCCGAACAGGCTCATGAGGGATAGACGCTTCCTGCCGTTTCTTCGTCATGGCCAGACTTGCACCCGGCCATCCACGTCTTTTGTGCACCACGTTTTAAAGACATGGGGGCCCGGGACAAGCCCGGGCATGACGAATTGAGACGTATCGATTGCCGCAGCCACGCCGCTGCGATACCGCTATTCAAGAGAAACGGCAGGAAACCGACATGACCGACTTCGATCCCGCCCGGCATCGCATGGTGAGCGAACAGCGCTGGTTCGAGGACTTTGTGCTCGGCGAGCGCTTCGTCATCCCGAGCCGGACCCAGACCTCGGCGGTATTTGCCGCGTTCCAGACCGCCAGCGGTGACACCCATCCGATCCACTACGACGTCGAGTTTTGCCGCGCCCGCGGCATGCCGGACCTGCTCGCGCACGGTTTCCAGACCCTGATCCATACCGCGCCGGGTGCAGGCCTGTTTCCTTATGTCGTCGAGGATTCGCTGGTCGGCTTCCTCGAACAGTCGAGCAGGTTCCTCAAGCCGGTATATGCCGGCGATACCATCTATCCCGCGCTCGAAGTGACCGAGTTGGTCCCCGGCCGCAGCACCGGCGTGGTGACGCTGCGCTCGACCGTGTTCAACCAGCGCAAGGAACTGGTGCTGGAAGGGACGCAGAAATTCCTGGTGCGGCGGCGGCCCACGTCATAGCGCCGTCCCGCGCCGGCAAGGAAACGCCCGAAAATTAAGGCTTTTCGCCAATGTGGTACCGCTTGAGGGTTGCCGTCTGGCGCCCCCTGCCCTACCTAGTGGCCATCATGAAATTCCTTGACGAGGCAAAGGTCTATATCCGCTCCGGCGACGGCGGCAACGGCTGCGTGGCGTTCCGACGCGAGAAGTTCATCGAGTTCGGTGGACCTTCCGGCGGCAATGGCGGCCGCGGCGGCGACGTCATCGTCGAGGTGGTCGACGGGCTGAACACGCTGATCGACTATCGCTATCAGCAGCATTTCAAGGCGCAGAAGGGCACCAATGGCATGGGCAAGGACCGCCATGGCGCCAACGGCAAGCCGATCGTGCTGAAGGTGCCGGTCGGCACGCAGATCTTCGACGAGGATCGCGAGACGCTGATCCACGACTTCACCGAGCTCGGCGAAAAATTCGTTCTCGCCGAAGGCGGCAATGGCGGCTTCGGCAATGCGCATTTCAAATCGTCTACCAACCGCGCGCCGCGCAACGCCAACCCCGGCCAGGAAGGCGAGGAGCGCTGGATCTGGCTGCGGCTGAAACTGATCGCCGACGCCGGCCTCGTCGGCCTGCCCAATGCCGGCAAGTCGACCTTCCTCTCCGTCGTCAGCGCGGCCAAGCCGAAGATCGCGGACTATCCTTTCACGACGCTGCACCCGCAGCTCGGCGTCGTGAACGCGCAGGGCCGTGAATTCGTGCTCGCCGATATTCCGGGCCTGATCGAGGGTGCGCATGAAGGCGCCGGCCTCGGCGACCGGTTCCTCGGCCATGTCGAGCGCTGCCGCGTGCTGCTGCATTTGATCGATGCGACCTGCGAGCATGCCGGCAAGGCCTACAAGACGGTGCGAACCGAACTCGAAGCCTACGAGGGACATCTCGCCGACAAGATCGAGATCGTGGCGCTCAACAAGATCGACGCGGTCGCGCCCGACGAACTGAAGAAGCAGAAGGAGCGGCTGAAGCGCGCCGCGAAGAAGACACCGCTGCTGCTCTCGGCTGCGACCGGCGAAGGCGTGCCGGAAGCGCTCAAGGCGCTGGTCGAGGTGATCGGCGAGGCCCCGGTTTCGCTCAAGGCCAAGGGCGGCCAGGACCCGTGGGCGCCGGTGACGCCGCCGCAGGGCTGACGCAAAGTCAATCTTCACCCTGCCCGCCCCTTCCAAATCCGGGAACTGGCGCGTATTGCTTCCGATCACCGCAGCATTCGACCGCATCATGAAACGTCCCGCGCTCAAGAATTTTCGCCGCATCGTCGTCAAGGTCGGCTCCTCGCTCCTGATCGACTCGCAAGCGGGCGAAGTGCGTTCGGCATGGCTCTCGGCGCTTGCCGCCGATATCGCCAGGCTTCATAGCGAAGGCCGCGACGTGCTGGTCGTCTCGTCAGGCTCGATCGCACTTGGACGCAGCCGGCTCAAACTGCCGCGTGGGCCGCTGAAGCTCGAGGAGAGCCAGGGCGCGGCGGCAGTGGGTCAGATCGCGCTGGCGCGAATCTGGTCGGAAGTGCTCGGGGCTCACGGCATCGGCGCCGGGCAAATCCTGGTGACGCTGCAGGACACCGAGGAGCGCCGCCGCTATCTCAATGCCCGCTCGACCATCGCAAAACTTCTGGAATGGCGCGCGGTGCCTGTCATCAACGAGAACGACACGGTCGCGACCAACGAAATCCGCTATGGCGACAATGATCGCCTCGCCGCTCGCGTCGCCACCATGACCAGCGCGGACCTGCTGATCCTGCTGTCCGACATCGATGGCCTCTACGACGCGCCGCCCGGCGCCAATCCGAACGCAAAGCTGATTCCGGTCGTCGAGTCCGTTACCTCCGAGATCGAGGCGATGGCGGGCGCGGCCGAATCCGAACTGTCGCGCGGCGGCATGTTCACCAAGATCGAGGCCGCGAAGATCGCGACCACGTCGGGCACGCACATGCTGATCGCGTCGGGCAAGATCGAGCATCCGCTGCAGGCGATTGCCGATGGCGGACGCTGCACCTGGTTCCTGACGCCGGCCAATCCCGTCACCGCGCGCAAGCGCTGGATCGCGGGCTCGCTGGAGCCGAAGGGCACGCTGACCATCGATGCCGGCGCGGTCGCCGCGCTGCGCGCCGGCAAGAGCCTGCTGCCGGCCGGCGTGATCCGGGTCGACGGCCAGTTCGCCCGCGGCGACGCCGTGGTGGTGCGCGGCCCCGACACCCACGAAATCGGCCGCGGCCTCGTCGCCTACGACGCCGACGACGCCGAAAAGATCAAGGGCCGCTCATCGCCGGACGTGATGGTGATCCTCGGCATATCGGGCCGGGCAGAAATGATTCACCGCGACGACCTCGTGATCGGCCCGGCCGGTACCATCCCGGCCAAGTAGACACCAGGCCATTGGCCGAGTTGCCGATCACGGCGCCGGCCAACCGGTTCCGAGCCCTCGCAGGCGCGGGATTTCCGTGCTAGGACATGATCTTAACTCAAGAGCCGAGACCTCCAATGACCGCCCCCCTCAAGGCAATCGACGGCAACGCCGATCTGCCCGCTCTGATGACCGACCTCGCCGCTCGGGCGCGCCTCGCCGCGCGTGTGCTGGCGCTGGCGCCGCCGGAGAAGAAGAACCGGGCGCTGGAGGCGATCGAGCGGGCGATCCGGACCAACGCGGCAAAGATCCTTGCCGCCAACGCCGAGGACGTGGCCGAGGTGAAGGCAGGTGGTGCGACGTCAGCTTTTCTCGACCGCCTGACGCTGACGCAAGCCCGGATCGATTCCATGGCCGACGGCGTCGCCACCGTGCGCGGCATTGCCGATCCGGTCGGGACCGTTACCGAAAGCTGGCAGCGGCCGAACGGCATGACCATCGAACGCGTGCGCGTGCCACTCGGCGTAATCGGCGTGATTTTTGAGAGCCGACCCAACGTCGCGGCAGATGCCGGCGTGCTGTGCCTGAAGTCCGGCAACGCCGTGATCCTGCGCGGCGGCTCCGACAGTTTCCGCTCCTGCCGCGCGATTCATGACTGCCTGGTGCAGGGGCTTCGCGAGGCCGGCCTGCCCGAGGCCGCGATCACGCTGGTGCCGACGCGCGACCGCGCGGCCGTCGGGCTGATGCTGTCGGGCCTGAACGGCGGCATCGACGTGATCGTGCCGCGTGGCGGCAAGAGCCTGGTGGCACGCGTCGAGGCTGAAGCGCGCGTGCCGGTGTTCGCGCATCTCGAGGGCGTCAACCACGTCTATGTCGACGCCAGTGCAAAACTCGACATGGCCAAGTCGATCGTGCTGAACGCCAAGATGCGCCGCACCGGCGTCTGCGGCGCGGCCGAGACGCTGCTGGTCGACCGTGCAGGGGCCGCAACGACGCTGAAGCCGCTGGTCGAGATGCTGATCGATTCCGGCTGCGAGGTGCGCGGTGACGATGCCGTGCAGAAGATCGACGCGCGCGTAAAGCCGGCAACCGATGACGATTGGGACACCGAGTATCTCGATGCCGTCATCGCGGCACGTGTCGTCGACGGCGTCGACGCCGCAATCGCGCATATCCAGACGCACGGCTCACGCCACACCGACGCGATCGTCGCCGAGGACGCCAGGGCAGCGGATAAATTCCTCAGCGAGGTCGATTCCGCGATCGTGCTGCACAACGCCTCGACGCAGTTCGCCGACGGCGGCGAGTTCGGCTTCGGCGCCGAGATCGGGATCGCCACCGGCAAATTCCACGCCCGCGGCCCGGTCGGCGCCGAGCAACTGACGACGTTCAAATACCGTGTTCACGGCACCGGGCAGACGCGGCCGTGAACACAACATGGCGTGCGCGGTGACCCGTTTGATGCAATCGCAGTCCGCCGCGCAGGCCATCCCCTTCCATACCAACGGGATGCGCATCGGCCTGCTCGGCGGCTCGTTCAACCCGCCGCACGCGGCGCATCGCGCGATCAGCCTGTTCGCCCTCAAGCGCTTGAAGCTCGATCGCGTCTGGTGGCTGCTGACGCCGGGCAACCCGCTGAAGGACACCGGTGGATTGCGGACGCTCGGCGAACGCGCCGATGCCGCGCGCGAAATCGCCGACGATCCGCGCATCGATATCAGCTGTCTCGAAGCTGTCATCGGTGTCAGGTACACCGTCGATACGGTCATTCATCTGCGCCGCCGCGTTTCCGGCGTACGCTTCGTCTGGATCATGGGCGCTGACAATCTCGCGCAGTTCCATCGCTGGAAGGACTGGCGGCGCATCGCGGCGGAGGTCCCGATCGCCGTGATCGACCGTCCGCCGCAGAGTTTTCGGGCGCTTGCTGCGCCCGCCGCGCAAGCCCTGGCGCGCTACCGTTTGCCTGAGAATCAGGCGGCCCGGCTCACCGATCAGCCGGCACCCGCCTGGGTTTTCCTCACAGGCATGAAACTGAACCTGTCATCGACCGGCCTTCGGAACCCGGACGGGAGCTGGAAGGCAAATAAGTGACAGTTTGGTGCGAAGCGGCAGGTGGATTAACTGGAATATTGAAACCATTAACCCCACATGCCTAATATAATCAGTGGACGCTGGGATTCGGCGTTCGCGATACAGTGAAAGGAATGGTCCCTGGCCACATCTGTATTGTCCAAGTCTGTTTTACCCAAGGCCCCTGGCAAGGCTGCCGGCAGTAAGTCTCCTGGTAAGTCTGCAAAGACCCCGCGTAAAACATCGACCGAAGCTGCGGCCTTGAAGGCGCAACCCGACGCCGACAAGACGCTGAATATGATCCTCTCCCGCCTCGACGATATGAAGGCGGAAGAAACGGTCACCATCGACCTTCGCGGTAAATCGGCATTTTCCGACTACATGGTCGTCACCACGGGACGCGCCAACCGGCACGTCGGCGCGATCGCGGAAAACGTCACGAAAGCCCTGAAGGAAAACGGTATCAAAAGCATCCACGTCGAGGGCTTGCCCAATTGCGACTGGGTGCTGATCGATTCCGGCGATGTGGTCGTTCACGTATTCAGACCCGAGGTACGCGAATTCTACAATCTGGAAAGGTTGTGGACGCAAAATCCGGCGGCCGCGGCGATCTGAGTTTTAGGCCGATGCGAATCGGCTGGAGCGCATGTAGGTTGCGTGCGCGCGCCGGAGCGCGCATGCCGCAAAATGCACCCCTGAAACATAATTCATGCGCCTCGTCGTGGTCTCCATCGGCCGGCTGAAACAGGGTCCCGAGCGGGAACTGGCCGAACGCTATCGCGAGCGCTTTGACGACCTCGGCCGCAAGCTCGGCTTTCGCAGCCTGGAGATTCATGAAATTTCGGAAAGCCGCGCGCGCGATGCCGCGACCCGGATCTCGGAGGAAGCCGCGGCGATCTCGGCGGTGATACCGCAAAAAGCTGTGCTGGTAGCGCTGGATGAGCGCGGCAAGAGCATCGATAGCGCAGGCTTCGCACGGCATCTTGGCCGCTGGCGCGACGAAGGAATCGCGGCCACCATTTTCACAATCGGCGGCGCGGACGGACTTTCGCCCGAATTGCAGCGCAAGGCTAAACTACGCATTGCGTTCGGCTCGGCGACCTGGCCGCATCAAATGGTTCGCGTCATGCTCCTTGAACAAATTTACCGCGCCGCCACCATTCTGGCTGGCCATCCCTATCACCGTGCCTAGGTACGGTAGTGTGAATACAGAGAACGCCGAATAGACCGGATGCATTCAACGCGGGACACTCACTTGCACTCCGACACCGCCGGCCGCGGTGTGCGGTCGGTCGGCACCGTGCTGCTTCCGCAGAGATTGCTTGCGGTATTGCTTGCCGCAGGTTTCGCGGCCCAGTCGCTTGCGCCGGCTGCTGCACAGCAGGCCGCACCGACGCAGCAGGCGACTGCCGCCTCCCCTGAGATCATCAAGCAGCGCGAGCAGGAACTCGAGGCCGCGCGCGAGGAGCAGCGCAAGGCCGCCGAGCTGCAGCAGAAGCTGAAGGCCGACATCGCCGCGATCGGACAGGACCGCTCCAAGCTCAACCAACAGCTGATCGACATCGCAGCGCTGGTGCGCGGCGTGGAGAGCCGGATCGGAGAAACCGAGGGCCGGCTGCGTCCGCTCGATATCCGCGAGCAGCAGATCAAGGCCTCGCTGGATTCACGCCGCTCCGAAATCGTCGAGGTGCTGGCGGCATTGCAGCGCGCCGGCAGGCGCACGCCGCCGGCGCTGCTGGTGCGGCCCGAGGATGCGCTGCAATCGCTGCGCACCGCGATGCTGCTTGGATCGGTGGTGCCCGAATTGCGTGGACGCGCGGAAAAACTCGCCGCCGATCTCGGCGAACTCGTGAGCGTGCGTCAGCGCATCGCCACCGAGCGCGACGTGTTGGCCCACGACCGCGACAAGTTGAAGGACGATCAGATCCGGCTCGCCGCGCTGGTCGAAGAACGGCAGCGCAAGCAAAGCGCGATCGAAAAGGACATGGAGACGGAAGGCGCGCGCGCCATCAGCCTCTCGAGGCAGGTCGACAGCCTGCAGGGCCTGATTGCGAAAATGGAGCAGGACCTCAAGAGCGCCGCCAAGGCCGCCACGACCGCCAGCCTGCAGGGCGCGCCGGTTGCTCCAAATGGTAAACCCAATCTGGGGGCGCTGAAGGACCCCGCCCGGCTCACGCCGGCGATCGCCTTTGCTTCCGCCAAGGGGCTGTTCGCTCTACCGGTTAACGGCCGCAAGATACGCGATTTTGGCGGTTCCGATGGCGCAGGTGGCGCTGAAAAAGGCATTTCCTTGGCAACCCGAGCCGGGGCGCAGGTCACAACCCCGTGTGACGGCTGGGTTGTTTACGCCGGACCCTTCCGGAGCTACGGACAACTCTTGATCCTCAATGCCGGTGGCGGGTATCATGTCCTGATCGCCGGGATGGAGCGCATTTCGGTAAATATCGGCCAGTTTGTGCTCACGGGAGAGCCGGTCGCGACCATGGGGTCGACATCCCAGGTCGCATCCATTCTCGCGACGACCGCGAGTCAGCCGGTGCTATATGTCGAGTTCCGTAAGGACGGCACTCCAATCGATTCAGGCCCATGGTGGGCCACCAACGAAGGCGAAAAGGTTCGCGGATGATGCGCAAGACTTCTGTAATTCTTCTCAGCGCCGCCACCGGTGCGGCTTTGACGCTCTTCGTCACGCAACCTCGTTCCGTGCTGATGGGATCGAGTGCGCGTGCCGCCACCTCTGACACCTATCGCCAGCTCAATTTGTTCGGCGATGTGTTCGAACGCGTGCGCAGCGATTATGTCGAGAAGCCCGACGACAGCAAGCTGGTCGAGTCCGCCATTTCAGGCATGCTCACCGGCCTCGACCCGCACTCCAGCTACATGGACGCGAAGAGCTTCCGCGACATGCAGGTGCAGACCCGCGGAGAATTCGGCGGGCTCGGCATCGAAGTCACGATGGAAGACGGCCTGATCAAGGTGGTCTCGCCGATCGACGACACGCCGGCGTCGAAGGCCGGTATCATGGCCAACGACATCATCACCAATCTCGACGACGAAGCCGTGCAGGGTCTCACCCTCAATCAAGCGGTCGAGAAGATGCGCGGACCGGTCAACACCAAGATCCGCCTCAAGATCATCCGCAAGGGCTCGGACAACCCGATCGACGTCACGCTGGTGCGCGACAACATCCGCGTCCGCTCGGTGCGCGCGCGTGTTGAACAGGACGACATCGCCTATATCCGCGTCACCACCTTCAACGAGCAGACCACCGAAGGCCTCAAGCGCGAGATCAACAACCTCTCCAACCAGATCGGCGACAAGCTGAAGGGCTACATCATCGACCTGCGCAACAATCCGGGCGGCTTGCTGGAGGAAGCGGTCACCGTTTCCGACGCCTTCCTGGAGCGCGGCGAGATCGTCTCGACCCGCGGCCGCAACGCCGAGGAAACCCAGCGCCGCGCCGCTCATTCAGGCGACCTGACCAAGGGCAAGCCGATCATCGTTCTGGTCAATGGCGGCTCGGCCTCGGCGTCGGAAATCGTCGCCGGCGCGTTGCAGGACCACAAGCGCGCCACCCTCGTCGGCACCCGCTCGTTCGGCAAGGGCTCGGTGCAGACCATCATCCCGCTCGGCAGCGGCAATGGCGCGCTCCGCCTGACCACGGCGCGCTACTACACGCCGTCGGGCAAGTCGATCCAGGCCAAGGGCATCGTGCCGGACATCGAGGTCCTGCAGGACGTGCCGGACGAACTGAAGGCGCGCACCGACACCAAGGGCGAGGCCTCGCTGCGCGGCCACCTGAAGTCCGATGGCGACGAAAAGACCGGTTCGCAGTCCTACGTGCCGCCGGACGCCAAGGACGACAAGGCGCTGAAGACGGCGGCCGACCTGCTGCATGGCATCAAGTCCACCGCGACGGCACCTGCAACCGGCGACAAGGCAGCGATCGACAAGCCGGCCACCAAGGCCGCGAACTGATCCTGGTCCTCTAGAGGTTTCGAAAAGGGCGGCCTTAGGGTCGCCCTTTTTGCTGCCATCTCCCATCCTCCCTTTTGCCGCTTTTGCCTGCGGTGGAGGCGATCGAGCCGGCCCGTCGTGCTATCGTCGGGCGGGTTGATTCGGGGAGGTTCATGACTGAGGCGGCCGACGAACTGAGCGCACCGCTCGGACAGAAAACGGGGCGCGGGAAGCGCCGGTTTCGGCTGCCGTTCACCGCAATGCAGGCGCTGGCCGTGCTGCTCGGGCTGTTCCTGGTCGCCTTCACGACAATTGCCCTCTTCACCGACAATCCGCTCGGCGGCGAACCGGTCGCGCAGGTTGCCCTGCGCGGGCCGACGGCCGACGAAAAGCAGCCGGCCTCCGGCCAAGCCGATCAGGCCGCGAAGCCCGCCCTCAAGCAGGCTCCCGCCAGCGATAACAGGACCGTCACCATCATCGACGGCTCCAGCGGCAAGCGCCAGGACGTCGTGATCGGCACCGAGGATCCCAACAAGGCCGGCGGAGAGACCGCGCCCGCGATGGCGATGGCCGGCATCGATGCGCGGCTATTGGAAAAATCCCGCTACGGCATGATCCCGGTGGTCGCCGACGGATTGAAGCCGTTCACGGTCTATGCGGCGGATGCCGACCGCACCAAGGCCGCCAGGATGCCTGTGGTCGCCATCGTCGTGGGCGGCCTCGGCGTCGGCGCCGCCAAGACCGCCGATGCCATCATGAAGCTGCCGCCAGCCGTGACACTGGCGTTCACGCCCTATGGGGCGGACCCTGCCAAGCTGGCCGAACGTGCCCGCGCGCAGCGTCACGAGATCCTGCTGCAGATCCCGATGGAACCGTTCGATTATCCCGACAACGATCCCGGCCCGCAGACCCTGCTGACATCGCAGACGGCCGAGCAGAATATCGACCGCATGCACTGGCACCTCAGCCGGATCCAGGGGTACGCGGGCATCGCCAACTTCATGGGCGCGCGCTTCGTCGCTACCGAGAACGCGATGCAGCCCATCGTCCGCGAGGCGGCCAAGCGCGGGCTCGGCTATCTCGACGACGGCTCCATACCGCGCAGCGCCGCCCCGTCCCTCACGGCCGCCCAGGCGATGCCGTTCGCCAAGGCCGATTTGACCATCGACGCGGTTCCGACTTCGGCCGAGATCGACCGCACGCTGGTCAAGCTGGAAACGCTCGCCAAGGAACGCGGGCTCGCCGTCGGCGTTGCATCCGCCCTGCCGATTTCGATCGAGCGGATTGCGGCCTGGACCAAGACGCTGGACAGCCGCGGTATCATGCTTGTGCCATTGACAACCGCGATGCTGAAATCAAAATCAGGCTAGAGCGTTTTTGAGCGAAGTGGATACCGGTTCGCGTAAAGAAAACGCGTCCAAGCAAAAGACCAGATCCCGGTTCTGATTCAATCGGAACCGATAAGGCTCTGGAGATCAACCTGATGGCGCCAATCCGGACTTCCGGACCACGCCCGCCCGATCGATTGTGGCAGAAGGAGCCCTGACGGAATGGCGCGCTACGAAGACCTGCCTTACCGGACCTGCGTCGGCATGATGCTGATCAACGCAGCGGGGCTGGTCTTCATCGGCCGCCGCGCCGGCGGCATCGAGCATGTCGATGAAACCCACGTCTGGCAGATGCCGCAAGGCGGCGTCGACCCCGGCGAGGATACCTGGGAAGCAGCCAAGCGTGAGCTCTACGAGGAAACCAGCGTCCGCTCGGTGGAGAAGCTCGGCGAAGTCCCGGACTGGCTGATCTACGACATTCCGCGCACCGTGGCGGGCCGCACCTGGAAGGGCCGTTATCGCGGGCAGCGGCAGAAATGGTATGCCGTGCGCTTCACCGGCAAGGATGCCGAAATCAACGTCGCGAGCCCGGGCGGCGGCCACAAGGCCGAGTTCATCAGCTGGCGCTGGGAACCGATGAAGAACCTCCCGAACCTGATCGTTCCGTTCAAGCGGCCGGTCTACGAACGCGTGGTGAAGGAATTCTCCAGCCTCGCGGGCGCCTAGTCTGAGCGCTGCATCATGGTCGATGAGAAGCCCTATCGTCCTAATGTCGGGATCGCGCTGTTCAACAGCTCCGGCCAGGTGCTGATCGGCCGCCGCTTCCGCGACGACGGGCCGGAAATCATTCTCCCCGGTCTCGAATGGCAGATGCCGCAAGGCGGCATCGACGCCGATGAGAACCCGCGCGATGCCGTGATGCGCGAACTCTGGGAAGAAACCGGGGCGGTAAGCGCCGAACATCTCGGTGAAACCGACTGGATGACCTACGAATTTCCGCCCTATGGCGGCCCGCCTGACCATCGGCTCGCGAAGTTTCGTGGCCAGCGGCAGAAATGGTTCGCGCTGCGCTTCACCGGCCGGGACGAAGAGATCGACCCGCTGACGCCGCGCAACGGCCAGCCGGCCGAGTTCGATTCATGGCGCTGGGAGCGGCTCGACCGGGTCGCCGACCTCGTGGTGCCTTTTCGGCGGGAGGTGTACCGGACCGTCGGGCGGACGTTTGCGGCGTTCGCCCGCTAATTGGAGCGTAGTGGAAGCCAGGTTCGCGTCAGGAGAACGCGTCAAGCACCGGATACCTCCGGCGGTGCGAACGAACCTTTTCCATTGATCGCAGACAGACTAACGGGAACCTTATTGAAATAATCTGGGCTGCACGAAGTTGTGCCTCACATGATGGAAGTGATCGTAACCAAGCGCCGCCGGAGTTGGGAGTGGCGCCTGCAGGACCAGAATGGCAAGCCGATCATGAGCGGGCGCGAGAGAACTCGTCCCGCTGCCCGCTATCAGGGCTACCGGAACCTGTTCATGCTGCTGGCGATCGGCCGAAGACCCACGGAGATCTGGAGTTCCGCGGATACCGGAGAACCAGATGGCTCGAATTCAGGCGCGCGCAGCTCGCCGGCTACGTCGGTCCGACCGAAAACGGGCCAATCGCAATAACCTGGCAATTGGTGTTCCCCGACGCAACCATCGCGGTCCGGGCTGGCGCCCGGAGCGGCATCGCGAACGAGAATACTGCCGCAAAAAGCTCAGCGCCCGTCACGAGGTGAGGAGCGCTGGCGTTAACAGGGGCTTTCAGGGTGCCCCGGAGCAGCGCCCCGGGGCTTAGTGCATGGCCGTGGCGTTGAGTTCGTGCTGGATGCTCTTGAAGTGATCGAGCCGCGCGATCTCGCGATCAAGCTCGATGCCGACCTTTTCGCTCAGTTTCGATTCCATATCGGCAATCGTGCCGGCGAACTGCGCGCGATCGAGATCCTCGATCGAGGTGGCGACGTCGGCGAGCACCGTGAGGCCCTTTTCCGACACTTCGGCCAGGCCACCGAGCACGATAACCCTTTGACGTTCGCCGCCGGCGATGATGGTCAGGATGCCGGGACGGATCGCCGCGACGACCGGCGCATGTCCGGCGAGCACGCCGAAATCGCCTTCCACGCCGGGAATGTCAACCTGATCGACCTCGCCGGAGAAGGCGAGCTTTTCGGGCGAAACCAGATCGAATTGGAAGGTGGCCATGGAGAACCTGCGAATGGCGAATTGCGAAAGGCGAGTGGCGAATGGTGCAGGAAGTAGCGCTTGCTTGTTCGCTACTCCCTGGTCGCCATTCGCCGCTTAGGCGGCTTCAGCCGCGAGCTTCTTGCCCTTCTCGACGGCTTCTTCGATGGTGCCGACCATGTAGAAGGCCGCTTCCGGCAGGTGGTCGTACTTGCCCTCGCAGAGACCGCGGAAGCCCTTGATGGTGTCGGCGAGATCGACGAACTTGCCGGGCGAACCGGTGAAGATTTCAGCGACGTGGAACGGCTGCGACAGGAAACGCTCGACCTTGCGGGCGCGAGCCACCGTCAGCTTGTCCTCTTCCGAGAGTTCGTCCATGCCCAGAATGGCAATGATGTCCTGCAGCGACTTGTAGCGCTGCAGCACCTGCTGGACCATGCGCGCGGTCTGATAGTGCTCGTCGCCGACGACGAGCGGGGACAACATGCGCGAGGTCGAGTCGAGCGGATCCACCGCCGGATAGATGCCCTTTTCCGAGATCGCACGGCTCAGCACCGTGGTCGCATCCAAGTGGGCGAACGAGGTGGCGGGCGCCGGGTCAGTCAAGTCGTCGGCCGGCACGTAGATCGCCTGCACCGAGGTGATCGAGCCCTTGTTGGTCGTGGTGATGCGCTCCTGCAGCGCGCCCATGTCGGTCGCAAGCGTCGGCTGATAACCCACGGCCGAAGGGATACGACCGAGCAGCGCCGACACTTCCGACCCCGCCTGGGTGAAGCGGAAGATGTTGTCGACGAAGAACAGCACGTCCTGGCCCTGGTCGCGGAAGTGCTCGGCGACGGTCAGGCCTGTGAGGCCGACGCGGGCGCGGGCGCCCGGGGGCTCGTTCATCTGGCCGAACACCAGCGCGCACTTGGACTTCACGCTCGGGTCCGGATTGTGCGGATCGGCATTGACCTTGGATTCGATGAACTCGTGGTAGAGGTCGTTGCCTTCGCGGGTACGCTCGCCGACGCCGGCGAACACCGAGTAACCACCGTGGGCCTTGGCGACGTTGTTGATCAGTTCCTGAATCAGCACGGTCTTGCCGACGCCGGCGCCGCCGAACAGGCCGATCTTGCCGCCCTTGGCGTAGGGCGCGAGCAGGTCGACGACCTTGATGCCGGTGACGAGAATTTCAGCTTCGGTGGACTGATCGGTGTAGGTCGGCGCTTCCTGGTGGATGGCGCGCACGCCTTCGGACTTGATCGGGCCGGCTTCGTCGATCGGCTCGCCGATCACGTTCATGATGCGGCCGAGCGTGCCGTCGCCCACCGGAACCGCGATCGGCTGGCCGGTGTCGGTCACTTCCTGGCCGCGCACCAGACCTTCGGTCACGTCCATGGCGATCGTGCGCACGGTGGACTCACCGAGATGCTGTGCAACTTCCAGCACGAGGCGGATGTTGCCGTTCTTGGTTTCCAGCGAATTGAGAATGGCCGGCAGGTGGCCCTCGAACTGCACGTCGACGACGGCGCCCATGACCTGGGTGACGCGACCGATCTGGTTAGCTGCTGTGGCCATGATTAGCTCTCCTTCGAAATTCTGTACTTGAACGACCGTCGTTTGGTTCGTGCGTCAGACCGCCTCGGCGCCGGAGATGATCTCGATCAGCTCCTTGGTGATCTGGGCTTGACGGGTTCGGTTGTAGATCTGGGTTTGCTTGCGAATCATTTCACCCGCGTTGCGGGTGGCGTTGTCCATCGAGCTCATCTGGGCGCCATAGAACGACGCATTGTTTTCCAGCAGCGCGCGGAAGATCTGGACCGCGATGTTCCGCGGCAAGAGGCCGGAGAGGAGTTCGTCCTCCTCCGGCTCGAATTCGTAGGACGTCGACGGCGCATTCGCCGCCTTTTCTTCCACGATGAGCGGAATGATCTGCTGCGCCGTCGGGACTTGGGCAATCACCGACTTGAACTGCGCGTAAAACAACGTGCAGACGTCGAACTCGCCGTTATCGAAACGGGCCAGCACCTTCTTGGCGATGTCCTCGGCGTTGACGAAGCCGAGTTGACGAACGCTGCGCAGATCGAGATGCTCGATGATCTGCTTGTCGAACAGGCGGCGGAGCTGCTCATAGCCCTTGCGGCCGACGCAGAAGAATTTCACTTCCTTGCCCTGCCCGATCAGCGCCTGCGCACGCTCTCGCGCGAGGCGAACGATCGAGGAGTTGAAGGCGCCGGACAGGCCGCGCTCGCCGGTGCAGACCAGCAGCAGGTGCACCTGGTCCCTGCCGGTGCCGGCGAGCAACGCCGGCGCGCCGGGCGAACCTGCGGCAGCGCTGGCGATGTTGGAGATCACCGCGCTCATCTTGTCGGCATAGGGCCGCGCCGCCTCAGCCGCATTCTGGGCGCGCCGCAACCTGGACGCCGCGACCATCTGCATAGCCTTGGTGATCTTTTGCGTCGCCTTCGTAGAGGCGATGCGGACGCGCATGTCTTTAAGTGACGCCATTCTCAGTTCACCCCGGCGATCTGGTCGCTAAGACCTCGACCGCAAGCCACTCTTTCGGCGAGCCCGGCGAGGAGCCGGGCCACGACGGCAAATCATCAAGCAAACGTCTTCGCGTAACCTTCGACGGCATTCTTGAGCTTGCCGGCGAGATCGTCGGAGAGATCGCGGCTGTCACGGATGCCGTTGAGGATGTCGGCGTTCTTGCCACGCAAGAGCGACAGCAGGCCGTCCTCGAACGCGCGAACCTTGTTGAGCGGAAGTGCATCGAGATAGCCGTTGGTGCCGGCCCAGATCACGCAGACCTGTTCTTCCATCTTCAGCGGCGCGAACTGCGGCTGCTTCAGGAGTTCTGTCAGGCGCGAGCCGCGGTTGAGCAGGCGCTGCGTCGAGGCATCGAGGTCCGAGCCGAACTGGGCGAACGCCGCCATTTCGCGGTACTGCGCCAGCTCACCCTTGATCTTGCCGGCGACCTTCTTCATCGCCTTGGTCTGCGCCGAGGAGCCCACGCGCGACACCGACAGACCGACGTTCACGGCGGGGCGGATGCCCTGGAAGAACAGATCGGTTTCGAGGAAGATCTGGCCGTCGGTAATCGAAATCACGTTGGTCGGGATGTACGCCGACACGTCGTTGGCCTGGGTTTCGATCACCGGCAACGCCGTCAGCGATCCGGAGCCGTGGTCCTTGCTGAGCTTCGCGGCGCGCTCGAGCAGGCGGGAGTGCAGATAGAACACGTCGCCCGGATAGGCTTCGCGGCCCGGCGGGCGGCGCAGCAGCAGCGACATCTGGCGGTAGGCGACGGCCTGCTTGGACAGATCGTCATAGATGATGACGGCGTGCATTCCGTTGTCGCGGAAGTACTCGCCCATGGTGCAGCCGGTGAACGGCGCGATGTACTGCATCGGCGCCGGGTCGGAGGCGGTGGCGGCGACGACGATGGAATATTCCAGCGCGCCCTGCTCTTCCAGCACCTTCACGAACTGGGCAACGGTCGAACGCTTCTGGCCGATCGCGACGTAGACGCAATACAGCTTGATGTTCTCGTCGGGCTGCGCGTTGAGCGGCTTCTGGTTCAGGATGGTGTCGAGCGCGATCGCGGTCTTGCCGGTCTGGCGGTCGCCGATGATCAGCTCGCGCTGGCCGCGGCCGACCGGAATCAGCGCATCGATCGCCTTGAGACCGGTCGCCATCGGCTCGCTCACCGATTTGCGCGGAATGATGCCGGGCGCCTTGACGTCGACGCGCATGCGCTTTTCGGCCTGGATCGGGCCCTTGCCGTCGATCGGATTGCCCAGCGCGTCGACGACGCGGCCGAGCAAGCCCTTGCCAACCGGCGTGTCGACGATGGCGCGGGTGCGCTTGACGGTCTGGCCTTCCTTGATCTCGCGGTCGGCACCGAAGATCACGATACCGACGTTGTCGGTTTCGAGGTTCAGCGCCATGCCGCGGGTGCCGTTCTCGAACTCGACCATTTCACCGGCCTGGACGTTGTCCAGACCATAGACGCGGGCAATACCGTCGCCAACGGACAGCACCTGTCCGACTTCGGTAACCTCGGCCTCCTGGCCAAAGTTCTTGATCTGGTCCTTGAGGATCGCGGAAATTTCCGCGGCGCGGATGTCCATCAGCCTGCCTCTTTCATCGCGTGCTTGATCGAATTGAGTTTGGTGCGAAGCGAACTATCCACCATGCGGCTGCCGAGCTTGACCACAAGGCCACCGATGATGGAGGGATCGACATTCACGTTGAGCGCGACGTCCTTGCCCGTCACTGACTTCAGTGCGGTCTTCAGCGCGTCGAGATTCTTTTCACTGAGCTGTTCGGCCACGGTGACGTCGGCGGTCACCTCGCCCTTGAACTTCGCCACCAGCGTGCGGAAGGCACGGATCACATCGGCGACGGCGAACAGCCGGCGATTGGCAGTCAGCACTTTGAGGAATTTGGCGGAGGTACCGGTAATCCCGGCCTTGTCGAGCACGGCGTTGAGCGCCTTTGCCTGCACTTCCGCCGAGAAAACCGGGCTGCGAACGAGGCGCTTGAGATCGGCGCTTTCGTTCAGCATGGCCTCGAACTTGTCGAGGTCGGCTTTGACGGCGTCGACGGATTTCTCCTCGCGCGCCAGTTCGAACAAGGCCGTAGCATAACGGCCTGACACTCCCGAAACGGACGGATCTTCAGCAGCCACAGAGACGCTCTTTTCAGCTGTCAAACTCGCAAGGGAAAAACCGTCGCCACGGGTAGCGGCGCCTAGCGATCCAAGCCCTTGGAATTCAAGCGGGACTTCGATTTTCGACCGGCACGCGAGGTACCGGGACCGTTAAAATCGCGGCTTTGCTATCATAGCAAGCGCGCAGGTGCAACATGACGGCGCCCGCGGGCGGTGCCATGTCGCACGAGAATCTCTCGGTCGCGCCAAAATCTTCCGCGCTCGCCGCCCGACGTTTTTGAAAGTGATTCGGGCACTCCGAAGCTGGCACCGAGACCAGCGCCCGCACCTCGCTTCATCTCGGTGGAATCCGTTCCGCCTGCATTTGCATGGCGGCCATGAGCGGAACAATCCGCTGCGGCGCGCACTTCATTCGACCATTACTTGGCCACAACTTCGGTCGCACGGCGATGACTTCATTCAAAAGTAAAATGAAGTATTTAAGAGGTTAAAAATCTATTAATGCTGAAGATTACGGAACATCGACCGATTAGCAGTTCCGGTAACAAGATATGTCAGCCCGAGACAATTCAGAATTACTGCCCAATTCGTGCCTCATTGCGCCACCAAACGGCACCGACTGAAACTGGGACGGGGGTTCCACTTGTCACAAATGTGGCAATACTGTCTGAGGGACTGGTTTATGCTCAATGAGAACAATGCAGTACCGGGACGTGCAATCCGGTCGCGCACGGCTTTCGCCTTGATCGCCGCAACTCTCCTGGTCGGGGGCAGCATCTCCGAGGCTTCGGCCAAATCCAGGCACCATCGCCAGCACGCCAAGCATCAGGCCACGAGCAACTGGCTCGATGCCAATGCCTCGATCGGCGGCTCCGGACGCAGCTTCGCCGGAAAGGCCTCCTATTACGGCAATGAATCCGGCAGCAAGACCGCGTCGGGGCAGCGCTTCAACCAGAACGCCATGACCGCAGCCCATCGCTCGCTGCCGTTCGGCACCAAGCTCCGGGTGACCCATCGCGGCCAGAGCGTCGTCGTCACCATCAATGACCGTGGCCCCTTCATCCGGGGACGCGTGCTCGACCTCTCCAAGGGCGCTGCCCGCGCCATCGGCCTGACCGGCGCCGGCGTCGGCCACGTCACCGCCGAGGTGGTTTCCTAAGTCGCATTGCGTCACGGTCGCGGAACATCCGCACCGACAAGGCCTGCCGTCGCAAATGACGGCAGGCCTATTTTGTTTCGCTCACAAAAAACTCTGCGGATCGACGTCGACCTCGAGCTTGAGATTGCCCTTGGTCTTTGGCCCCGCGTCGAGCCACTCGCGCAGATACTGCGGCAGGTCGACATTGCGCAGCGATTTCACCAGCAGGCGGAAGCGATAGCGGCCCTTGATGACCGCGAGCGGCGCCTCGGCGGGGCCGAGCACCTGTATGCGTTCGTCGATCGGCGCGATCGCGGCAAGCTTGCGCGCGAAACCCTCGGCGGTCGGCCGGTCGCCTGCGGAGATGATCAGGCTCGCCAGCCGACCGAACGGCGGATAGCCGGACCGTTCGCGCGCCTCGATCTCGCTGGCATAGAACGCCTCGCGGTCGCTTGCCACGAGTGCCTTCATCACGGGATGTTCGGGCTGGTGGGTCTGCAGATAGCCAACACCGCGCCCCTGCTCGCGGCCCGCGCGGCCGATCACCTGGTTAAGCAGCTGAAAGGTCCGCTCGGCCGCGCGCGGATCGCCATTACCGAGGCCCAAATCCGCGTCGACGACGCCGACCAGATTAAGCCGGGGAAAGTTATGTCCCTTCGCCACCAGTTGCGTGCCGATGATGATGTCGACGCGCCCCTCCGCGATTTCGTTCAGCTCGCTGCGCATGGTCTCGATCGAGGTGATCAGGTCGCTCGACAGCACCATGGTGCGCGCGTTCGGAAACAGCGAGGCCGCCTCCTCCTGCAGCCGCTCGACGCCGGGGCCGACCGCGACCAGTGATTCTTCCGCCTGGCAATGCGGGCAGATGTTCGGACGCGGCATCGAGAAGCCGCAATGGTGACAGACCAGCCGCTGGCGAAAGCGATGATCGACCAGCCAGGCGTCGCAGATGGTGCAGGCGAAACGATGGCCGCAGGCCCGGCACAATGTCAGCGGCGCGTAGCCGCGGCGGTTGAGAAACAGCAGCGCCTGTTCGCGCTTCTCGATCGCGAACCGAATTTGTTCGGCCAGCGGCGGCGAGACGAAGCGGCCGCGCGGCGGCGGGGCTCGGCGCAGGTCGATCGCCTCGATATGCGGCATGTGCTGGCCGCCGAAGCGCGACGGCAGCGCGACGCGCTGGTAGCGGCCCTTGCGCGCATTGACCTCGCTCTCGACCGACGGCGTCGCCGACGCCAGCACGATCGGGATTTTGGCGATATGCGCGCGCACCACCGCCATGTCGCGGGCGTGATAATGCGCGCCTTCGTCCTGCTTGTAGGCCTGGTCGTGCTCTTCATCGACGATGATCAGGCCCAAATCTGCATAGGGCAGGAACAGCGCCGAGCGCGCGCCGACCACGACCGGGGCTTCGCCGGCTGATATCGCGGCCCAATTGCGCTGCCGCGTGCGTGGCGTCAGTTCGGAGTGCCATTCGAGCGGCCGCACGCCGAAGCGCAGCGCGAAGCGATCGAGGAACTGTCCGGTCAGCGCGATCTCCGGCATCAGGATCAGCGTCTGCTTGCCGCGCCGGATGATCTCGGCCACCGCCTCGAAATACACTTCCGTCTTGCCCGAGCCGGTAACGCCGTCGAGCAATGCGACGTGGAACGTGCCGTTGGCGGCCAGCGCGCGCATCGCGTCCACCGCCGTGCGCTGCTGCGGCGAAAACTCCGGCTGGTCGAACTGCGGATCGGGCGCCGGCGGCGGCAGCGGCGGCGGCATCGCCTCGACGGCCAGTGTCCCCTCGTCGACCAGGCCGTCGATCACGCCGGCGCTGACGCCGGCTTCGCGGGCCACCTCGGATTTGCCGTGCAGCAGGCCGTCCGACAGCATTTCGATCAGCCGCCGCCGCGCCGGCGTCAAACGCCGGGGCGGTTCGCCGACCAGCCGCACGCCGAGCCGCATCCGTTCGGGCCCGAGATTCTCACCCATCCGCAGGCACATGCGCAGCACCATGCCGCGTGCGGACAGCGTGTAATTGGAGACCCAGTCGACGAGGCTGCGCAGTTCCTCCTTCAGCGGCGGTACGTCGAGCTTTTCGCCGACGTCCTTCAGGCGGTTGTGCAGGCGCGGATCGGGCCGGGCGTTTTCGGCCCACACCACCGCCACCACCTCGCGCGGCCCGAGCGGCACGCAGACGACGTCGCCGGGCTTCAGCTCCATGCCGCGCGGCACGCGGTAGGAATAGGCCTGATTGAGCGCGACCGGCACCAGCACGTCGACGACGCGCGTCGACGATGCCGAAGGGGTGCTGGTGCGGGTAGCGTGGTCCATCGGGGAATCGGCTTGGGATGTGGTTGAGGAAGGCTAGCGCCGCCCGGCCAAGTTAGCGAACGGTAAACGAAAGAGGTGCGATATAATCGCTGGAGTCTCCGCCTCCAAGACAGAGCTTAACGACAGAGCACAAGGCAGGGCCGATGGCCAAGGCAGTTCCCGCAATTGCGCCGGTCGAACTCGATTGCGCCGACGAAACCCTCGCACGGGAGATGACGCGCTGGCTGACCCATCTGCGCGCCGAGCGGCGGCTGTCGCCGAAGACGCTGGAGGCCTATGCCCGCGACCTCCGCCAGTGCCTCTCCTTTCTAGCTGAGCATTGGGGCGAGAAGGTCACGCTGAAGCGCTTTGCCGGCCTGGAAGCCACCGACATCAGGGCCTTCATGGCGATGCGCCGCGCCGACGAGATCGGCGGACGCTCGCTGATGCGGGCACTGGCGGGGCTGCGCTCGTTCGGACGCTTTCTGGAGCGCGAGGGCAAGGGCCGGGTCGGCGCGTTGTCGGCGATCCGCGCGCCCAAGATCGGCAAGAGCCTGCCGAAGCCGATTCATATGGGGGCCGCCAAGCGACTTGCCGATGCCGACGAGCGTGCCGGCGAAGATCGCGATCCCTGGATCCTGGCGCGGGACGCTGCCGTGATGGCGCTGTTGTACGGTTCGGGCCTGCGTATCTCCGAGGCGCTCGGCCTAAAGCAGCGCGACGTGCCCAAGCCGGGCGAAGGCGATGTCATCATCGTGACCGGCAAGGGCAACAAGACGCGCATGGTGCCGGTGCTGCAGAACGTGCTGGTGCTGATCGCGGACTACACCAGGATGTGTCCGCATCAATTGCCGCCGAACGGCCCGATCTTCGTCGGCGCGCGCGGCGGGCCACTCAGCCCGCGGATCATCCAGCTCACCATGGAGCGGCTGCGCGGCGCACTCGGCCTGCCCGACAGCGCCACGCCGCATGCGTTGCGGCATTCCTTTGCCACCCACCTGCTCAGCCGCGGCGGCGACCTGCGCGCGATCCAGGAGTTGCTGGGTCACGCCTCGCTCTCGACAACGCAGATCTACACCGGCATCGATGCCGAGCGGTTGCTGGAAGTCTATCGCGCCGCGCATCCGCGCGGCTGACGCCCGCCAGATACAAAAACGCGAAAACAACCCCATGCAAAGTAGCACGGGGGCGACTTGGTCATGCCGCGGCGAAGCCGGCGGATGTCATATTGCAAGCTCAGAACGTCGATAGAACAATCCTTTGATGGACGCGCCCAAAATCCGCTCAACTCTTGCGTTGAACGGGCGGTTCGGCAATCGTGACCGCGGGTCACCTGGGGGAGAAGAAGATGGGCGCACATGAGAGTATGGAGCATGCGGAGCATGCCGAGCACGCTTCGGGCTCGAACAAGAAGATCGCGTTGCTGATCGCCGTGATCGCCCTGTTTCTGGCGCTGTCGGAGACGCTCGGCAAGGGCGCGCAGACCGAAGCCATCAGCAAGAACGTCGAGGCGTCGAACCTGTGGGCATTCTTCCAGGCCAAGAGCATCCGCCGCACCGTGGTGCAGGCCACCGCCGAACACGCCAGGCTCAGCATGGGCACCGTCGGCGACGATGCCTCAAAGGCCGCGTTGCAGAAGCAGATCGACGACTGGAACAAGACCGCGGCGCGCTATCGCTCGGAGCCGGAAACCGGCGAAGGTTCAGAACAACTCGCCGCGCGTGCCAAGCAGGCCGAGCACCAGCGCGACGAGGCGACGGCGAAGTATCACCACTACGAAATCGCCTCGGCCATGTTCCAGATCGGTATCGTGCTGGCTTCGGCCACCATCATCACCGGCATGATCGTGCTGGCCTGGGTGTCCGGCGTACTGGCGATCGCGGGCATCGGCATCACCGCGCTCGGCCTCTACGCGCCGCATCTGCTGCATCTGCATTGAGTTGCCACCCGCCCCTTGAGGGGGCGGGTCGGCGCGCATCGCAGATGCGCGACGGGGTGGGGTGACGGTCCCTCCGCATCCGACAGCGCCAGTGTTGAGAGACTGTCACCCCACCCCGCCGCTTCGCGGCGACCCGCCCCCTCGAGGGGCGGGTGCGACACGCGAAACTACCGCGCCTGATGCACGCTCTTGCGAAAGCGCTGGATCATCCGCAGCGTGCGCGCGGACCAGCCGTTGCCGTCGCCGCGCAGGATTTCGCGGATCCGCTGTTTGATCGGATTGACCAGGGCAGCCGCCTTCGCGCGCAGCACCAGGATGAAATGATAGGTCTTCCTGAACCATCCCATCTCCAGCAGCTTGGCACGCGTGACGTCGAAGATGAAGGCGGTGACGCCGACGCCGACGAATTTTCCCAGCACGATGACGATGGTGGCGGCCAGCCAATATTCATGCGCCAGCAGCCAGAGGCCGACCAGCTTGAGGGGGAACAGCGGGATGACCGGCACGGCGAACACGATCAGCGTCATCGCCGGCGACAGCGCATCGACCCGCTCGGACAGCCACTGCTTGAACGCACGGAACGGAATCCGTGCGACGACGCGCTCGACGATCGGTTCGAGATGATCCCACAGCCACGCTTCGATCAGGAAGATGACCGCAAGCAGAACCCAGACCGGTTGAAGTAGGCGGCGCATCATCAATGTGATCTCTGCCCGGTACCGGGCCTTCGATCACATATGGATGGCCCGCTTGCCGACCGCAAGCGCGGCTTCCTTGACGGCCTCGGAACGCGTCGGGTGCGCGTGACAGGTTCGCGCCAGATCCTCCGCGGATCCGCCGAACTCCATCAAAACGCACGCTTCATGGATCATTTCACCGGCTTCGCGGCCGACGATGTGCACGCCGAGCACGCGATCGGTCTTCGCATCTGCGAGAATCTTCACAAAGCCCTCGGTGGTCTGGTTGACCTTGGAGCGGCCATTGGCGGTGAAGGGGAATTTGCCTGAGGTGTAGGCCACGCCGGCCTGCTTCAGCTCTTCCTCGGTCTTGCCGACCGACGACACTTCCGGAGTGGTATACACGACGCCCGGGATAACGTCGTAGTTCACGTGACCGGCCTGGCCTGCGATGATTTCGGCGCAGGCGACGCCCTCGTCCTCAGCCTTGTGCGCGAGCATCGGGCCTGCGACGACATCGCCGATCGCGTAGACGCCCTTCACCGTGGTGGCGAAATGCGCGTCGATCTGCACGCGGCCGCGATTGTCGAGCGCGATGCCGGCTTCCTTCAGTCCAAGGCCTTCGGTGTAGGGCACGCGGCCGATGCAGACCAGCACCACGTCGGCTTCGAGCGTCTCCGCCGCGCCGCCGGCGGCGGGCTCGACGGTTGCCTTGAGCGTCTTGCCGGACGCGTCGACGCCGGTAACCTTGGCGCCGAGCTTGAACGCGAAGCCCTGCTTTTCGAGAATGCGCTGGAATTGCTTGGCGACCTCGCCATCCATGCCCGGCAGGATGCGGTCGAGGAATTCAACCACGGTCACCTTGGCGCCGAGGCGGTGCCACACCGAGCCGAGTTCAAGCCCGATCACGCCGGCGCCGATGATCAGAAGGTTTGCCGGCACCTTGTCGAGCGACAGCGCGCCGGTCGACGACACGATGCGCTTCTCGTCGATCTCGATGCCCTTCAGCCGCGCAATATCGGAGCCGGTGGCGATGACGATGTTCTTGGTCTCGACCGTCTGCGCCTTGCCGTCGCTGCCGGTGACCTCGACCTTGCCGGCGCCGAGGATCCTGCCCTTGCCGCTGATGACGTCGATCTTGTTCTTCTTCATCAGGAACTCGACGCCCTTGACGTTGCCGTCGATGCCCTGCTGCTTGAAGTTCATCATGACAGGCAGATCGAGTTTCGGCGCGGAAACGCTGACGCCCATCTTGGCAAAGGAGTGCGCAGCCTCCTCGAACATTTCGGACGCGTGCAGCAGCGCCTTCGACGGCATGCAGCCGACGTTGAGGCAGGTGCCGCCAAGCGTTGCGTTCTTCTCGACCACGGCGACCTTCATGCCGAGTTGCGCCGCGCGCACCGCGCAGACATATCCACCCGGGCCGGTGCCGATGACGACGAGATCGTAGGTAGCCATGATTGAAGTCCTGTAGCTTTAGAAACGTGTCAGGGATTACCGCCCACCCGAGACATCGATGGTGGTACCGGTGACGTAGGAGGCCTCGTCCGACATCAGCCAGACGATGGCATTGGCGATTTCCTCGGCCTTGCCGACGCGCTTCATCGGCACCATCGGCGCAAGACGCTGCGCCCGATCGGGCTCGCCGCCGGAGGCATGAATGTCGGTATCGATCAGTCCGGGGCGGATGCCTGCAACGCGAATGCCGTCAGTGGCGACCTCGTGGCTGAGGCCGACCGTGAGCGCATCGATCGCGGCCTTGGAGGCGGCGTAGTCGACATAGGTGTTGGCCGAGCCGAGCCTTGCTGCGACCGACGAGATGTTGACGATCACGCCGCCCTTGCCGCCGAACTTGGTCGACATGCGCTTCACTGCCTCGCGCGCGCACAAAATGGCGCCGGTCACATTGACAGCCATCACTTCCTGAATCCGCTCGGCCGTCATGTCCTCGACGCGCACGCCGCTCTTGCCGACGATGCCAGCATTGTTGACGAGCGCTCCCAGCGTGCCGAAGCCATCCGCCGCCTTGAACAGCGCGAGGATGTCGGCTTCGCTGCCGACGTTGCATTTCACGGCGATAGCCTTGCCGTTCGTGCCTTCGATCAGCGAGACGACCTCGTCGGCGGCCGCCTTGTTGCTGGCGTATCCGACGACGACGCGATAGCCGCGTGCCGCGGCGGCGAGTGCGGCTGCGCGGCCGATGCCACGACTGCCGCCGGTGATCACAACAACCTTGTCCGTCACATCAGCCCCCACAAGTCAGCGCGCATGATCCATGGCTCGCGGCGTCGACCTTTGGCGCCGACACCGCAAGAGCCGGTTAGGTCAGAGATCCAGCACCAGCCGGGCCGGATCTTCCAGGCTTTCCTTGACGCGGACGAGGAACGTCACCGCTTCCTTGCCGTCGATCACGCGGTGATCGTAGGACAGCGCCAGATACATCATCGGGCGGACCTCGATCTTGCCGCCGACCACCATCGGCCGCTCCTGGATCTTGTGCATGCCGAGAATGCCGGACTGCGGCGCGTTCAGGATCGGCGTCGACATCAGCGAGCCGTAGATGCCGCCATTGGTGATGGTGAAGGTGCCGCCCTGCATCTCGTCGATCTTGAGCTGGCCGTCGCGCGCGCGGCGACCGAAATCGGCGATCGATTTTTCGATGTCGGAGATCGACTTTTGGTCGCAGTCGCGTACGACGGGCACGACCAGGCCCTTGTCGGTGCCGACGGCCACGCCGATGTGGTAGTAGTTCTTGTAGATCAGGTCGCTTCCGTCGATCTCGGCGTTGACGGCCGGGATGTCCTTCAGCGCCTGCACCACGGCCTTGGTGAAGAAGCCCATGAAGCCGAGCTTCGAGCCGTGCTTCTTCTCGAACACGTCCTTGTACTGCGCGCGCATCGCCATGATGTGGGTCATGTCGACCTCGTTGAAGGTCGTCAGCATCGCCGCCGTGTTCTGAACATCCTTCAGCCGCCGCGCGATGGTCTGGCGCAGCCGGGTCATCTTCACGCGCTCCTCGCGGGCGGCATCGTCAGCCGGCGATGGCGCCCGAACCTGCACGGACGCGGCCGGCTGGTTGACCGGCGTCGGCGCGGAAGCGGCCTTCTCGATCGCGGCAAGCATGTCGCCCTTGGTGACGCGCCCGTCCTTGCCCGAGCCGGGAACGGTAGAGGCATCGACGCCGCTTTCAGCGGAGAGCTTTCGAACCGAGGGCGCCAGCGGGGCGTCTGCCTGCGCGGCCTTCGGTGGCGCAGCCGGCGCGGGCGCGGCTGCCGGAGCGGCGGCTGCGGGCGCCTTGGCGGGAGCCGCTGCCGGCTTCGCACCGCCAGCAGCACCATCCGTGATCTGCCCGAGCAGCGCGCCGACGGCGACGGTCTCGCCGTCCTTCGCCGCGATCTCTCCGAGCACGCCTGCCGACGGAGCCGGCACTTCGATAGTGACCTTGTCGGTCTCGAGCTCAACCAAGGGCTCATCCACTGCAACCGCATCGCCGGCCTTCTTGAACCAGCGGCCGATGGTGGCTTCCGTCACGGACTCGCCGAGCGTCGGAACACGAATTTCAGTCATGGTATTTTCCTCAGTGCCCTTAAGCAGTCATCAGTTTCCAAACTAGTCATCGCCCGCGAAGGCGGGCGATCCAGTACGCCGGGACAGTCGTGATCAAGTTCTAACAGCGTTGGTACTGGATGCCCCGCCTTCGCGGGGCATGACAAAATCCTAGCTCAGCGCGTCATCCAGCAGAGCCTTGAGCTGCGCCAGATGCTTCGACATCAAACCGGTGGCCGTTGCGGCCGCGGCCGCACGGCCGGCGTAGCGCGGGCGCCGGTTCGGCGCGTGGATCTGGTTCAGCACCCATTCGAGATAGGGCTCGATGAAGTGCCACGCGCCCATGTTGCGCGGCTCTTCCTGGCACCAGACCACTTCGGCGTTCTTGAAGCGGGCAAGCTCGTGCACCAGCGCCTTCAGCGGCACCGGATAGAGCTGCTCGATCCGCAGGATGTAGATGTCGTCGATGCCGCGCTTCTCGCGCTCCTCGTAGAGATCGTAATAGACCTTGCCCGAGCACAGAACGACGCGGCGGATCTTGTCGTCCGCCACCAGCTTGATCTTCTCGTCCGGCAGCATCTGCGCGTCATCATACAGGATGCGGTGGAAGGTCGTATCCCGCCCGAGCTCGTCGAGCCGCGACACGGCGCGCTTGTGCCGCAACAGCGACTTCGGCGTCATCAGGATCAGCGGCTTGCGGATCTCGCGATGAAGCTGCCGCCGCAGCACGTGGAAGTAGTTCGCCGGCGTGGTCGGGTACACGACCTGCATGTTGTCTTCGGCGCACATCTGCAGGAAGCGCTCGAGCCGCGCCGAGGAGTGTTCGGGTCCCTGCCCTTCGTAGCCGTGCGGCAGCAGGCAGACCAGACCGGACATGCGCAGCCACTTGCGCTCGCCCGACGAAATGAACTGGTCGAACAGCACCTGGGCGCCGTTGGCGAAATCGCCGAACTGCGCTTCCCACATCGCCAGCGCCTTCGGCTCGGCGAGCGAATAGCCGTACTCGAAGCCCAGCACCGCCTCTTCCGACAGCAGCGAGTTGATGACCTCGTAGTGGCCCTGGTCGTGGCCGAGGTGGTTGAACGGCGTGTAGCGGCTCTCGTCTTCCTGGTCGATCAGCACGGAGTGACGCTGCGAGAAGGTGCCACGCTCGGAATCCTGGCCCGACAGCCGGACGTGATGGCCTTCCTGCATGAGCGTGCAGAACGCCAGCGCCTCGCCGGTCGCCCAGTCGATGCCGACGCCGTTGTCGATGGCCTTGGCGCGGTTCTCCAGGAAACGCTGGATGGTACGGTGGACCCGGAAACCATCGGGCACCTTGGTGATCTTGCGGCCGATATCCTTGAGGATGCTGGCATCGACCCCGGTGACGCCGCGGCGAGCGTCCTCTTCCTGGTCGGCGGACTTGAAGCCGGCCCATTTGCCGTCGAGCCAGTCTGCCTTGTTCGGCTTGTAGCCGGAGCCGGCCTCGAGCTCGGCATCCAGCCGCGCGCGCCAGTCGGCCTTGGCCTTCTCGACCTCGCCCTCGGTCATCACGCCGTCCGCAATCAGTCGCTTGGAGTAGATCTCGACCGTACCGGGATGCGTTGCGATACGCTTGTACATCACCGGCTGGGTGAACGCGGGTTCGTCGCCCTCGTTGTGACCGTGGCGGCGATAGCAGAACATGTCGATGACGACAGGCTTGTGGAATTTCTGCCGGAATTCGATCGCCACCTTGGCCGCGAATACCACCGCTTCCGGATCGTCGCCGTTGACGTGGAAAATCGGCGCGTCGATCATCTTCGCAACGTCCGACGGATAGGGCGACGAGCGCGAGTAGCGCGGATACGTCGTGAATCCGATCTGGTTGTTGACGATGAAATGCAGCGAGCCGCCGGTCCGATAACCCTTCAGGTCGGACAGGGCGAAGCATTCCGCCACTACGCCCTGGCCGGCGAACGCCGCGTCGCCGTGCATCAGCATGGGCAGCACGGAAATGCGCATGTCCGGCGGATCGCCATGCTGGTCCTGCTTGGCGCGCACCTTGCCGAGCACCACAGGATCTACGATTTCCAGATGCGACGGGTTCGCGGTCAGCGACAGATGGATCTTGTTGCCGTCGAATTCGCGGTCGGACGAGGCGCCGAGATGGTATTTGACGTCGCCGGAGCCTTCGACGGCATCGGGATTGGCCGAGCCACCCTTGAATTCATGGAACAGCGCGCGGTGCGGCTTGCCCATCACCTGGGTCAGCACGTTGAGCCGGCCGCGATGCGGCATGCCCAAAACGATTTCCTTCACGCCGAGATTGCCGCCGCGCTTGATGATCTGTTCGAGCGCGGGGATCAGCGACTCGCCGCCGTCGAGACCGAAGCGCTTGGTGCCGGTGAACTTGAGGTCGCAGAACTTTTCAAAGCCTTCGGCTTCGATCAGCTTGTTGAGGATGGCGCGACGTCCCTCGCGGGTGAAACTGATTTCCTTGTCCGGCCCCTCGATGCGCTCCTGGATCCAGGCCTTCTGCGCGGCGTTGGTGATGTGCATGAACTCGACGCCGAGCGTCTGGCAATAGGTGCGCTCGCAGATCGCGACGATCTCGCGAAGCGTGCCGTATTCGAGGCCGAGCACGTGGTCGAGGAAGATCTTGCGGTCGAAATCGGCTTCGGTGAAGCCATAGGTGCGGGGATCGAGCTCCTCGCGGTCGCGCGGCGCCTCGATGCCGAGCGGATCGAGCTTGGCAAAGAAATGGCCGCGGATGCGGTAGGCGCGGATCAGCATCAGGGCGCGGACCGAGTCGCGCGTCGCCTGGTTGACGTCGGCGGTTGACAGCTCCGCGCCCCTGGCCTGCGCCCTGGCGGCGATCTTGCTGCCGACGGCCTTTTCGACCTGCGCCCAGTTACCGTCCAGCGCCGAAGTCAGCTCGTCGCGCGGCGTGATCGGCCAGTTGTCTCGCCCCCAGGAGGCGCCCTCGGCATTCTTCTGGACGTCGGCGGGGCTATCTTTCAGGCTCTTGAAGAATTCCTGCCAGTCGGTATCGACCGACGCCGGGTCCTGCTCGTAGCGGGCATAGAGGTCGTCGATGTAGGTGGCGTTTGTGCCCTGCAAAAAGGAAGAAAGGGCAAATGCTGCGTTCGCGTCCTGGCGAGACATGATGGCGTCCTGGTGATTTTCGGTTTGCGCGTAGTAGACGGCGCATCGCCGATCCGGAAACCGGATCAGCGGGGTAAAGCACCCTTTACCCTATTTGGTGCGAAACTTCGCCCCGAAAAGAACCAAGAATTGAATTACGACTTCAATTTTTCGGCAAGCGTATGTCCGAGCCGCGCCGGCGACGGGGAGACGGTGATTCCGGCCGATTCCATCGCCGAAGTCTTCGAACCGGCGTCGCCCTTGCCGCCGGAAATGATCGCGCCGGCATGACCCATCCGGCGGCCGGGAGGTGCGGTGACGCCGGCGATGAAACCGACCATCGGTTTCTTGCGGCCACGCTTGGCCTCGTCCTTGATGAACTGGGCGGCGTCTTCCTCGGCCGAGCCCCCGATCTCGCCGATCATGATGATCGATGTGGTCTTGGGGTCAGCGAGGAACATTTCCAGCACATCGATGAATTCGGTGCCCTTGACCGGGTCGCCGCCGATGCCGACCGCGGTGGTCTGGCCGAGGCCCTCCTGGGTGGTCTGGAACACGGCCTCATAGGTCAACGTGCCCGAGCGGGAAACGATCCCGACATTGCCCGGCTTGAAGATGTTGGCCGGCATGATGCCGATCTTGCACTCGCCCGCGGTCATCACGCCCGGGCAGTTCGGCCCGATCAGGCGGGATTTCGACCCCGACAGCGAGCGCTTCACCCGGACCATGTCGAGCACCGGAATGCCCTCTGTGATGCAGACGATCAGCGGGATCTCCGCATCGATCGCCTCGCAGATCGCATCCGCCGCGCCCGGCGGCGGCACGTAGATCACGGAGGCGTCCGCGCCGGTCTTCTCGCGCGCCTCGCGAACCGTATCGAACACCGGCAGGTTCAGATGCGTCGAGCCGCCCTTCCCCGGCGAGGTGCCGCCGACCATCTTCGTGCCATACGCGATGGCGGCTTCCGAATGGAACGTGCCGTTCTTGCCGGTGAAACCCTGGCAGATGACTTTGGTATTCTTGTCGATCAGAACGGACATGTTGAGTGACGCTTTCGTGGATGATCGGGAAGGGTTGTTAGTGAATCCGCCGGTAGACGCCGGTGAGCACGTCCGCCCATCCTTCGGCATCAGGTGAGAACTGGATTTTCATGGTGTAATTGTCGTTGTCGACGACTTCGTAGACGTGGCGCGCGTTGCCGCGCAGCGAGCCGCGGACGAGCGTCAGCTTGTTGCCCACCCAGGCGCCGGAGGCCGGCGCCGGCGAATAGTAGCCGAGCGAATCGTGCCAGAACAATTTGTAGGTCCGGTCCTCGCGATCGTAGGTGAACACGCCGTGGGTGGCGAAGGTCTCCTTGCCGTCGCGCACCTGGCGGGTATCCTGGATCAGGTAGAAGCCGTTGAGATCGACGCGCGCCACCACGTGCGAGGTCGCGGGACCGCCCGCGTTCCAGCGCGACGGATAGACCATCTCCTCGCCCTCCCACTCGCCCGCAAAGACCGCGAGCCGGCGGTGTTCTTCCAGCGCTGTCGGTGCGGCGAGATGGTCGGGCATCGCTAGCCTCCCTTGACGGCCTTTACGATTTTCTGTGCGGCATCGTCGAGATTGTCGGCGGGCACGACGTTGAGGCCGGATTCGCGGATGATCTGCTTGCCGGCGTCGACATTGGTGCCTTCGAGCCGCACCACCAGCGGCACCTTCAGGCCGACTTCCTTGACGGCGGCGACCACGCCCTCGGCGATGATATCGCACTTCATGATGCCGCCGAAGATGTTGACAAGGATGCCCTTCACATTGGGATCGGCCGTGATGATCTTGAACGCGGCCGCGACCTTTTCCTTGCTGGCGCCGCCGCCGACGTCGAGGAAGTTGGCGGGCTCCATGCCGTAGAGCTTGATGATGTCCATCGTCGCCATGGCAAGGCCGGCGCCGTTGACCATGCAGCCGATGGTGCCGTCGAGCGTCACGTAGTTGAGATCGTATTTGGACGCCTCAACTTCCTTGGCGTCCTCCTCGGTCAGGTCGCGCAACGCCACCGCGAGTTCGGGGTGACGGAACAGCGCGTTGTCGTCGAACGATACCTTGGCATCGAGCACGCGCAATTGACCCTGCCTGGTGACGACGAGCGGATTGATCTCCAGCATCGCCATGTCCTTGCCGGTGAAGGCGGCGTAGAGCTGGGCCACCAGCTTCTCGGCCTGCTTGGCCAGATCGCCGGTCAGGTTGAGCGCCTTCGCCACCGTGCGGCCGTGATGGTTCATGATGCCGGTCGCCGGATCGACCGAGAAGGTCACGATCTTTTCGGGCGTGTTGTGCGCGACTTCCTCGATGTTGACGCCGCCTTCGGTCGAAACCACGAACGAGACTTCCGAAGTTTCGCGGTCGACCAGGATCGAGAGATAGAACTCCTTGTCGATGTCGGAGCCTTCCTCGATGTAGAGGCGGTTGACCTGCTTGCCCTGCGGGCCGGTCTGGATCGTGACCAGCGTCGCGCCCAGCATCTGCTTGGCGAATTCGTTGACCTCGGCGACCGACTTGGCGATGCGGACGCCGCCCTTGTCGCCGGCCGAAGCTTCCTTGAACTTGCCCTTGCCGCGGCCGCCGGCGTGGATCTGGCTCTTCACCACCCAGACCGGGCCGGGAAGCTGCCTGGCGGCAGCGTCCGAATCCGAGGCCTTCAGCACCGGCACGCCGCGCGAAATCGGCACGCCGAATTCGTGCAGCAGGGCCTTGGCCTGGTATTCATGGATATTCATCTGGACGCTCCCCAAAACCCGATGCGGCAAGTTCTACAGTTCACCGTCATTGGTAGTTGGCATACCACATACCAATTGAACTGCAACCCCGGAAAGGCTCCCGGCCGCGAAGGTCGGCCGAAAGCCCAACGAAATCAGCGTCCGAGCAGGTCGGGCGCAATCTTCTTGCAGGCATCGACGAGGCCCTGAACGGCGCCCACCGACTTGTCGAACGCCTCGCGATCCTTGCCGGCCAGTTCGATCTCGACGATACGCTCGACGCCCTTGGAACCGATGACGACGGGCACGCCGACATACATGTCCTTCACACTGTATTCGCCATTGAGATAGGCGGCGCAGGGCAGCACGCGCTTCTTGTCCTTGAGGTAGCTCTCGGCCATCGCCACCGCCGACGCAGCCGGCGCGTAGAACGCCGAACCGGTCTTCAAGAGGTTGACGATCTCGGCGCCGCCGTTGCGGGTGCGGTCGACGATCTCGTCGATGCGGGCCTGCGAGGTCCAGCCCATCTTGACCAGGTCCGGCAGCGGAATGCCGGCCACGGTGGAATAGCGCGTCAGCGGCACCATGGTGTCGCCGTGGCCGCCGAGCACGAAGGCGGTGACGTCCTCGACCGAGACGTTGAATTCATCGGCCAGGAAGTAGCGGAAACGGGCGGAGTCCAGCACGCCGGCCATGCCGACCACCTTCTTGTGCGGCATGCCTGAAGCCTTCTGCAGCGCCCACACCATCGCGTCCAGCGGGTTGGTGATGCAGATGACGAACGCGTCGGGGGCGTACTTCTTGATGCCGGCGCCGACCTGTTCCATGACCTTGAGGTTGATGCTCAGGAGATCGTCGCGGCTCATGCCGGGCTTGCGCGGCACGCCGGCGGTGACGATGCAGACCTTGGCGCCATCGAGCGCCTCGTAGGAATTGGCGCCGGTCAGGTTGGAGTCAAAACCGTCGACCGGGGACGACTGGGCGATGTCGAGCGCTTTACCCTGGGGGACTCCCTCGGCGATATCGAACATCACGACGTCGCCGAGCTCCTTCAGGCCAATGAGATGAGCCAGCGTTCCGCCGATCTGACCGGAGCCAATCAAAGCAATCTTGTCGCGCGCCATGGGAAATTTGTCCTTCTAAGACGAAGAGGAGGGTGAATAGTCAGCCGGATGGCTGGTTATCCCTTTCGATTGACCGGTTCAAGACGGAGCGCGCCCAATTGTAAGGCCCTGCCTCGAATTCGGTCAGGTATGCCAGTCGCTGTCATTCCGGGGCGATGCGCAGCATCGAACCCGGAATCTCGAGATTCCGGGTTCGCGCTATCGCGCGCCCCGGAATGACGGCGTCGCCGTCACGTCTCCACCAGCCCCGTGGTCGAGCCGCTCGCCGCAGAATCCTTCCGCCCATGCGGCAGCGCCAGATAGGACTCCGAGCTCATTTCAATCAGCCGCGACGAGGTGCGCTTGAACTCGTTGGCCTCGACGCCGTCGGTCGCCAGATACAGCGACAGCGGATCGGCCCCGGCCGAGGCCATCAGCTTCACCGCGTTGTCGTAGAGCGTGTCGATCAGCGAGATGAAGCGCTTGGCGGCGTTGCGGTCGGCGTAGTCCATGACCGGAATGCGGTCGATCAGGATGGTGTGATAGTCGTGCGCGAGCCGCAGGTAATCCGACGCGGCCAGCGGCTTTTCGCAGATGTCGGCAAAGGAAAAGCGCGCGACGCCATGCGCCGAACACGGTACGCGCAGGACGCGGCCCTTGATCGCGATATCGCGCGGCTTGCATGGCGCATTGCCGGTCATCCGGCGCCAGGCGCGGTCGAGCGCAGCACCGGCTTCGTCGTCCGGCGGCACCAGCCACATCTTCACGCCGGTGAGTTTCTCCAGCCGGAAATCCGTGCGCGCATCGAGCCGCAGCACGTCCATGCGCCCCTCGATCTGCGCGATGAACGGCAAAAACAGCGCGCGGTTGAGCCCGCCCTTGTAGAGGTTTTCCGGGGCGACGTTCGACGTTGCGACCACGACGGTGCCGAGTTCGAACAGCTTTGAGAACAGCCGGCCGAGGATCATGGCGTCGGCGATGTCGGTGACGTGGAATTCGTCGAAGCACAACAGCCACGCCTCGTCGAAGATGGCGTTGGCCGTCAGCTCGATCACGTCGCCGTCGGCGATCTCGCCGCGGGCGATGTTCTGGCGGTAGGCGTAGATCTTCTCGTGCGCCTCGGCCATGAATTCGTGGAAATGGGCGCGGCGCTTGTGCTGGACCGGGCTCTGCTGGAAGAACAGATCCATCAGCATGGTCTTGCCGCGGCCGACCTCGCCATGAACGTAGAGGCCGCGCGGCGGCGGCTCGCTCTTGTCGCCGAACAACCGGCCGAGCAGGCTCAGCTTGCGCACCGGCTTGTAGCTCGAAAGCCGCTCCTCCAGCCCAGAGAACGCCTCGACAGCGTCGGCCTGTGCCGGATCGGGCTCGATGTCGCCGGCGGAAACCAGCGACTGATAATGCGCGCGAAACGAAGTGGGGTTGGCCGACAGCATGGCCCCCTTTCGGCCTTAAGCGCGCGAAAAATGCAAGCCGCGAATTGCGGCTGCGGGTATGCAGGCATGGCGCATCATGCGCCGGGCTACAGCATTACGCGCTCAGCGCGTAGGAATCCTCGACCACATAGGGGCCGCCGCCGGTGGAGGCGCGGGAGGAGAATAGCACGAAGCGCGAGGCCATGAACGTGCGGCTCGGGAAGTAGCCGCGCACCGAGAGATAGTCGGCGACATCCTGGCTCGAGGCGTCGTGCAGCCGCGCCAGCGTCACGTGTGGCGTGAATTTGCGGCCCTCGGGATCCAAACCGAGCCGCTGCATCAGCCGCTCGAGTTCGGCCTGCAGTTCGATCAGCGGCCGGCTCGGCTCGACGGAGGCGACCACCGCGCGCGGTTTCCTGCCGCCGAAGCTCTGCAGGCCCTGCACCTTGACCTCGAACGGCTTGCGGTTGATGCGAAACAGCATCGAGGCGATTTCATTCGCCGACATGCCGTCGATATCGCCGATGAAGCGCAGGGTAACGTGATAGTTTTCGGGATCGATCCAGCGTGCGCCGGGAAGGCCGCCACGCAAATTGGAAAGGCTCTCGCCGATCTCGGCCGGAATTTCCAGTCCAGCAAACAGACGTGGCATCGCATGACTCCCGATGCTTGGGCATGACCTTGAAAATGACCATGTCCTGTAACAGCGCCCGGTGACGAATCACCGATAGCTATTTTCTATCCGACTTATATGACCCTGCGAAGCACGCGGCGCCTACGGAACGGAAACCTTCGGGGAAAACGCCGGATAACCTTACCCGTTGCCGCTTTTTCAACTCCGTTGCGCGGAAACCGTGCCGACCAGTGCCTCCACCATGGGCAGAATGTTCTTCACGATCACATCGACCCCGTCGGCGGTCGGATGGATGCCGTCGGCCTGGTTGAGCCTGGCCTCGGCTGCGACCCCCTCCAGGAAAAACGGATAAAGCGGCACGCCGAACGATTTCGAAAGCTCCGGATAGATCGCGTTGAAGCGGGCGGCATACTCGGTGCCGTAATTGGGCGGCGCGAGCATTCCGCTCAGGAGAACCGCGATCTTCCGCGCCTTCAGCCTCGTCAGGATCTCGGTCAAGGCGGCGCGGGTGACGGCGGGATCGATCCCGCGCAGGGCGTCGTTGGCGCCGAGTTCGACGATGACCGCCTCGGTTCCCTCGGGCACCGACCAGTCCAGCCGGTCGCGGCCGCCCGAGGAGGTATCGCCCGACACCCCGGCATTGGTCATGTCGACCTTTATCCCCTTGTCGGCCAAGGCTTTTTGCAAACGCACGGGGAATGCCGACGTGGCAGGCAGGCCAAGGCCCGCGCTCAGGGAATCGCCAAGCACGACCATCTTGACGGGCCGCTCCGACGCCGCGGCCGGGGTTTGGGCAAAAGCCGGTGCGGCCGTCATCAAAGCCACAAACAACACGCCTATGTGCGCAAACATCCTTTTCAAGCCCTCGACCCGTGCGGGGGAAGTGCCATATGACCGAGTCATGGACAGTCTCATCGAACCCTCTTCACTGACCGGCGTCGAGCCGGACACCATTTCGATCGCCAACGTCAACCTCTCGCTCGGTACGGGCGCCGCCCGCGTTCATATCCTGAAGGATATCAGCCTTCGCGTGGCATCGGGCGAAGCGATCGGCCTGATCGGACCGTCAGGTTCGGGCAAATCGACCTTGCTGATGGTGATGGCGGGGTTGGAACGACCTGACAGCGGAGAGGTGGTGGTCAACGGCACGCCGTTCAATGCCCTCGGCGAGGACGCGTTGGCGCGGTTTCGCGGCCGCCAGGTCGGCATCGTGTTCCAGTCGTTCCACCTGATCCCGACCATGACCGCGCTGGAGAACGTCGCGGTGCCGCTGGAACTCGCCGGCAATCCCGACGCCGCGCAGCGCGCGGCGCAGGAATTGACCTCGGTGGGGCTCGGCGACCGCCTGCACCATTACCCGACCCAATTATCCGGCGGCGAGCAGCAACGCGTCGCGCTCGCCCGCGCGCTGGCGCCCGACCCGGCGATCCTGGTGGCGGACGAGCCGACCGGCAATCTCGATGAAGCCACCGGCCGGCAGATCGTGGACCTGCTGTTCACCAAGCATGCCGAGCGCGGCATGACGCTGGTGCTGGTGACGCACGACACCTCGCTGGCGCAGCGCTGCGACCGCGTGGTGCGCTTGCGTTCCGGCCGGATCGACGGACATTCATGACCACGATCTCCGAACCGGCCTATCGCAGCCGCGGGTCATCGCTGGCACTGCGCTACGCGTTGCGCGAGCTGCGTGGCGGCCTGCGCGGCTTCTACGTCTTCATCGCCTGCATCGCCCTCGGCGTGATGGCGATTGCGGGCGTCGGCTCGGTCGCGGCCAGCCTCAGCGAAGGTTTGACGCGCGAGGGCCGCACGCTGCTCGGCGGCGACGTTGCGTTCTCGCTGATCCAGCGCGAAGCCAAGCCTGAGGAGCTCGCCTTCCTGCGCGCGCGCGGCGACGTCTCGGTCGCGGCCGCGCTGCGCGTCATGGCCCGCGGTAACGACGACAAGCTGGCGCTGGTCGAACTCAAGGCCGTGGATGGCGGCTATCCGCTTCTCGGCCAGGTGACGCTCGAGCCGCAAATGCCTATGGGCGACCTGCTGGCCGAGCGTGACGGCGCGTTCGGCGCGGCTGTCGACTCCACCCTGCTGGCCCGGCTCGATCTCAAGCTCGGCGACCGCATCGGCATCGGCAAAGCCACGTTCCAGATCCGCAGCGTGGTCACCGCCGAGCCGGACAAGCTCGCCGGCAATGTCGGGCTCGGACCGCGCGTCCTGGTGAGCGAAACCAGCCTGCGCGCCACGGGATTGCTGCAGCCCGGCAGCCTGGTGCGCTGGATCTACCGCGTGAAGCTGCCGGATAACGCGGCGGATGACCGCGCCGCTAACCGGCTGATCGAGAGCGCACGCAGCGCCCTGCCCGAGGCCGGCTGGTGGATCCGCAGCAGCAGCAACGCCTCGCCGCAACTCGAACGCACCATCAACCGCTTTACCCAGTTCCTGACGCTGGTTGGCCTCGCCGCACTCCTGGTCGGCGGCGTCGGCGTCGCCAACGCCGTCAAGAGCCATATCGAGCGCCGCCGCGACGTCATCGCCTCGTTCAAGGCGCTGGGCGCGACCGGCCGCGACGTCTTCACCATCTACCTGACGCAAGTGATCCTGCTCGCCGGGGTCGGATCGGTGATCGGGCTGGCGGCCGGCGCGGCGCTGCCGTTCATTATCGTCGGCCTGTTCGGCAAGCTGCTGCCGCTGCCGGTGATCCCGGCCCTGCACGCGCACGAACTGGCGCTGTCCTTCGTCTATGGCCTGCTCACGGCGCTCGCCTTCGGACTGTGGCCGCTCGGCCGGGTCCACGACGTGCCGGTTGCCGCGCTGTTCCGGGAGGAAGTCGCCCGCGAATGGCATCGCCCGCGCTGGGGTTATCTGGCGCTGATGGCGGCGGTAATCACGCTCCTGGTCGCGGTGGCAATCGGCCTTGCCTATGACAAGCGGATCGCGGCCGTGTTCGTCGCCTCCTCGGTCGCCGTGTTCGCGCTGCTGCGCGGCGTCGCCGCCGGCCTGATGGCGCTGGCGCGCCGGACGCCCCGGAGCCGCATCACCATGTTGCGGCTGGCGATTGCCAATATCTACCGGCCCGGCGCGCTCACCCCCTCGGTCGTGATGTCGCTCGGCCTCGGGCTCGCGGTGCTGGTCACGATCACCCAGATCGACGGCAATCTGCGCCGGCAGTTCATGGCCGCGCTGCCCGAGCGCGCGCCTTCGTTCTTCTTCATCGACATTCCCACCGCCGACGCCGACCGCTTCGGCGAGTTCCTCAAGAAGGTGGCACCGGAATCGACGGTGGAGGACGTCCCGATGCTGCGCGGGCGCATTGTCGGGGCCCGCGGTGTCAAGGCGGACGAACTCAAACCGTCGCAGGATTCGGAGTGGGTGCTGCAGAGCGACCGCGGCCTGACCTACACCAATGAGGTTCCCAGGGGCTCGAAGGTGGTCGAGGGCGAATGGTGGAGCGCAGACTACAAGGGCCCGCCGCTGGTCTCGCTGGAGAAGAGGATCGCGGACGGCCTGAAGCTCAAGATCGGCGACGAGATCGTCGTCAACGTGCTCGGCCGCGACATCACGGCCCGGATCAGCAACCTGCGCAACGTCGACTGGCAGGGGCTCGGCATCAATTTCGTACTGGTGTTCTCGCCGAACACGTTCAAGGGCGCGCCGCACAGCCATGTCGCGACCCTTTCGGAGGCTCATCCGGACGCGGCCGGCGACGCCCGGATCGTCAAGCAGGTCGCCGAGGCCTTTCCGACCGTGACCAGCGTACGGGTCCGCGAGGCGCTGGACACCGTTGGAACCGTCGTCACCAACCTGGTGCTCGCGATCCGTGGCGCCAGCGCCGTGACGCTGATATCGGCCATTCTGGTGCTCGGCGGCGCGCTCGCCGCCGGCCATCGCCACCGGGTCTACGACGCGGTGATCCTGAAGACGCTCGGCGCGACGCGCGCGCGCCTGCTCGGCGCCTATGCACTGGAATACCTGATGATCGGTTTGGCCACGGCGGTGTTCGGCATCATCGCAGGTTCGATCGCGGCCTGGCTGATCGTCACCCGGCTGATGACCCTGAGTTTCGTCTGGCAGGCCGGCAGCGCCGCCGGCGTGGTCGCCGCCGCCCTGGTCGTCACCGTAGGTCTCGGACTCGCCGGGACGTTGCTGGCCCTGAACCAGAAGCCGGCCAGCGTGTTGCGGAATTTGTGACAAAATGTAGCGGCGGAAAGGCGCAGTTAACGCTGCTTTTCTATGGAAGGACAGGCAGAAGCGACATTCAGCCGCGCGTGGAAGCTTGCACCGAATGTGTTAGTTTCCCACATACCAGCCAAGTTCAGTGGCCGGCTTGATAACCCAGCGTTGTGACCAACGCCGATGTCAGCAAGCCGGGATATCTGAGATAGAAATCTAACCGGCGCCGCAAACCCTTGCGTTCCGCCGGGCAACCAACGGGAATTCGACCATGTCGGACCTAGACCGTAACTACGCTTCTCCTTTCGGCCGGGCCGCCGGGCGCGTTGATGCCGCGACCGTCGACGCCGGTCTGCGCTCCTACATGCTGCGCATCTACAACTACATGAGCATCGGCCTGGCCATCACCGGCCTGGCAGCGCTCGGCGTCTACATGGCCGCCGTGACCACCGATCAGGCCGGCGCCGCCGCCAAGTTCGGCAACGCCTTCCTGACGCCGTTCGGCTACGCGATGTATGTCAGCCCGCTGAAATGGCTGTTCATCCTCGCCCCGCTGGTGATGGTGTTCGCGATCTCGGCTGGCATCAACCGGCTGCGGCCCGCGACCGCCCAGATGCTGTTCTGGGTGTTCTCGGCGCTGATGGGCATTTCGCTGTCGTCGATCTTCCTGGTGTATACTCACACCTCGATCGTGCGGGTGTTCTTCATCACCGCGGCGACCTTCGGCGCGCTGAGCCTCTACGGCTACACCACCAAGCGTGACATGAGCGGCATGGGGTCGTTCCTGTTCATGGGCCTGATCGGCGTCATCATCGCGAGCCTGGTCAACCTGTTCCTGGCGAGCTCGATGCTGCAGTTCATCGTCTCGGTGGTCGGCGTGCTGGTGTTCGCTGGCCTGACCGCCTGGGATACCCAGCGGCTGAAGAACGACTACATCTACGGCTACGCCTCCCAGGGCGGGGAAGTTGCAGAGAAGGCGGCGATTACCGGTGCGCTGTCGCTCTACCTGAACTTCATCAACCTGTTCACGCTGCTGCTGCAGCTTCTCGGACAGCGCGAGTAGGCGCTACCGCGAAAGGTTAGGAGTTGGAGCCCCGGCCTCACGGCCGGGGCTTTTCTTTTGCCGTCAGCAAAAATACTCTGCCGGTCATGTCCGCTCCCGAAATCCGGCCCGCCACCGAGGCCGACCTCCCCGCTATCACCGAAATCTACGAACACGCGGTGCGCTATGGCACGGCGACGTTCGAGCTGATCCCGCCCGATCTCGCCGAGATGACCCGGCGGTTCAGGGCGCTGATGGATGGGGGCTTTCCCTATTTCGTCGCCGCGGTCGAAGGCGCTGTCGTCGGCTATGCCTATGCCGGCCCGTACCGGCCGCGGCCGGCCTATCGCTTCACGGTGGAGAACTCGGTCTATCTGCAGCCGTCCACCCACCGCCGCGGCATCGGCCTGCTGCTGCTGCGGCAGTTGGTCAGCGAATGCGAGGCGCGTGGTTACCGGCAGATGATCGCGGTCATCGGCGATTCCGCCAATGCCGGCTCGATCGGTGTTCACACGCGCTGCGGATTCCAGATGATCGGAACGCACCCGAATGTCGGGCTCAAATTCGGCCGCTGGCTCGATACCGTGATGATGCAGCTGGCGCTGGGTGAAGGCGCAACCACGGTACCGAAGGATTAGGCCCGTGGCCCGGATGGAGCCAACGGGTCGCGCGAATGCGCGCCCGATGGCTCCATCCGGCTACGACTTCTCCCTAGACCAGCGCCAGCTTGCGGTCGATCACCAGCAGGACGCGTTCGAGTTCGTGACCGCGGCGCAGGATCAGGCCGGTCGCCGAGATCACGCTGTACATGCCCTGCTTGCGCGCCAGCCGCGGATCCTTCTCGATGCGATAGATCGGCACTTCCGACGCACGGCGGAAAACCGAGAACACCGCACGGTCCTTCAGGAAGTCGATCGCATAATCGCGCCACTCGCCATCGGCGACCATGCGTCCGTACAGATTGAGGATTCGGTTCAGTTCGAGACGATTGAATGTGACGCGATTCGGCGGTGGGGTTGGAGCGGCGGCGCGCGCCACCGCGCGGCTCTCGCTTGGATCGGTGTCCTCCGATATCGAGCTCATGGCGCGCCTCCTGTCATCTCAGGCATGCCCTCGCTCCGAAAACCGTCCCCACTTTTCGGGAGCATGCCGAAAAACACATGATCGCGCTAACCGCAGTTAGCCGCAAGTGGGTTGTAAACTCGAAGGAAACCGCTGCGCGCCGGGGAAACAGGAAGAAAATTCCGACTCACGGGATCGTTAGCGGAATCTTATTGCTGCCCCACTTCCGCCAAGCGCCCGCCCCGCTGACCTGCGAAAAGATAATCCTGCGTTGGCCCGGTCCTTTCGGTTCCGGATTCCTCAGCCCCCAGCCCCCCGGGGCCGTCGGGATCGGGCCTGTTCGCAAGGGAGTAAATCCCGATACTGGGCCAACGAGAGTTGGTCCTTTTTCGTTTGTGGGATTGGCCTCGGGCGATTGCCGCGAACTCGCCGTTCGAATCTCTGGAATCGTAGTCCGGATGGAGCCAACGGGTCGCGCGAATGCGCGCCCGCTACTATTCAAGGCGAGCTTATCGGAGCGCCGTGTAGGCAGCACCCAGCATGGCGCCCGGCTTTTCGCGACTGCCGTGCTGGACATAGACGACCGCAGCGTCGACGCCCTCGCGGGAAATATTCTCGATCGGCACCGTCCAGCTTCCCGGAGTGCCGTTCCAGTCGCCGACCTTCAGAAGATTGCGCACCACGTTGTAGTAGGTCACTTCCTGGCCGCGATTCTCGCCGCGCCCGATCATGATCGGAATGGCCTTCGAGACCGAGCATATCCAGACTTCGCCATGGGCCGCCGCCGACGGCACCTTGCTCGCCGCCACCGAGACGTTGAGCAGCTTGCCCGACAGCGACATCGTCACCGGCACCGACATCACGGCGTCGGCCTTGCTGGTATCCATCATGGCGCCTTCGATACTGGCGCGATCGCTGCCGATCACCTGCTTCGAGCCGTTTACGATCACCTGTGGCGTGTAGAGATTGCGATCGCCGCGGACCTGCGAATAGGCCTTCTGACGCGCGCTGAACCGCTTGTCGGCCAGCGTGTCCTTCCAGCCGAGATAATCCCAATAGTCGATCGGAAAGCTCAGCGCGATCACCGACGGATCCTTGGCGAGTTCGCCGATGATCTGGTCGGCCGGCGGGCACGACGAGCAGCCCTGCGAGGTGAACAGTTCAACCACCGCGCGCGGTTCGGCATGAGCCGGGCGGATAACGGCGATGATGGCGCAGACACCGAGCGCGCCGGACCATCGCGAGATACAACTATAAGCCATCATCGCTGTCATGCTGCGGACCGGCGGTGGCGTTTTTCCGTATTTGTACGGGGCATTGTTTGATCCCAAAAGGCGCGCCCCCAAACGCGCGAAAGCGGCCTTCTCATAGGCCGCCTTCCTGGTGCTCGCCACTCACTTCGAAGTGACACCGATCACAAAACCGCGCTTCATGGCGTCCTTCTTGGCGTTAAGGAAAACGCTTTCAAACAACCACCTGGAGCCCGGTTCTGATCTGGTCAGAACCGGAAAAGCCCTAGGCCGCCAGTTTGCGCAGTACATAGTGAAGGATGCCGCCATTCCGGTAGTATTCGAGTTCGTCGAGGGTGTCGATGCGACACAGCAGCGGCACGCGCTGCAGCGAACCATCGCCCGAGACGATCTCCGCGGTCAGGGTCTGACGCGGCTTCAGGTCACCCTGCAACCCACGGATGGTAACCTTCTCGTCACCCTTCAGACCGAGCGACGTCCACGACGTGCCGTCCTCGAAGGTCAGCGGCAGCACGCCCATGCCGACCAGGTTGGAGCGGTGGATGCGCTCGAAGCTCTGGCAGATCACGGCGCGGACGCCGAGCAGACGCGTGCCCTTGGCGGCCCAGTCGCGCGACGAACCGTTGCCGTACTCGGCGCCGGCGAACACCACCAGCGGCACGCCTTCCGCCTGGTACTTCATCGCGGCGTCGTAGATCGACATCTGTTCGCCGTCGGGCCAGTGCTTGGTGAGGCCGCCTTCCGGAATGTTGCCGTCGGCGCCCTTCAGCATGAAGTTCTTGATGCGGATGTTGGCGAACGTGCCGCGCATCATGATCTCATGGTTGCCGCGTCGCGTGCCGTACTGGTTGAAGTCGGCCGGACGAACCTGGTGCTCGCTGAGGAATTGTCCGGCGGGCGACGTCAGCTTGATCGAGCCGGCGGGCGAGATGTGGTCGGTGGTGATCTTGTCGCCGAACATCGCCAGGATCCGCGCGTCGACCACGTCCGCGATCGGCTCCGGTTCCTTCTTCATGCCTTCGAAATACGGCGGGTTCTGCACATAGGTCGAGCTCATGTTCCAGCGATAGGTCTCGCTTTCCGTGGTCTTGATCTTGCGCCAGTTGGTGTCGCCCTTGAACACGTCGGCGTACTTCTTCTTGAAGATCGTGGCGGTCACGAACTTCTTCATGAAGGCGTTGATCTCCTTGGTCGTCGGCCAGATGTCCTTCAGGAAGACCGGCTTGCCGTCCTTGCCGATGCCGATCGGCTCGACCGCGAGATCCTTGGTCACGGTGCCCGCCAGCGCGTAGGCCACGACCAGCGGCGGCGAGGCCAGGTAATTCGCCTGCACGTCCGGGCTGACGCGGCCTTCGAAGTTACGGTTACCCGACAGCACGGCGGCCGCGACGATGCCGTTGTCGTTGATCGACTTCGAAATCTCTTCCGGCAGCGGGCCGGAATTGCCGATGCAGGTCGTGCAGCCGAAGCCGACGAGGTTGAAGCCGACCTTGTCGAGGTCCTTCTGCAGTCCGGAATTGGACAGATATTCCGCGACCACCTGGCTGCCCGGCGCCAGCGAGGTCTTCACCCACGGCTTTGCCTTCAGGCCCTTGGCGGCAGCGTTACGCGCGAGCAGGCCCGCGCCGATCAGGACGCTGGGATTGGAGGTGTTGGTGCAGGAGGTGATGGCGGCGATCACGACGTCGCCATGGCCGAGATCGAAATCGCGGTTCTCGACGGGATAGCGGGTCGATCCGCCCTCGGGCTTCTTGTATTCGCCGGCGAGCGCCGTGGCGAAGCCGGTTGAAACAGCCGGCAGCGCGACGCGGCCCTCGGGACGCTTCGGTCCGGCCATCGACGGCACGACGTCGCCGAGATCAAGCGTCAGCGTTTCCGTGAACACCGGATCGGCCGATTTGGCGGTGCGGAACAGGCCCTGCGCCTTGGAGTAGGCCGTCACCAGCGCAACGCGGTCCGCCTTGCGGCCGGAGGTCTTGAGATAATCGATGGTCGCGGCATCGACCGGGAAGAAACCGCAAGTGGCACCATATTCCGGCGCCATGTTGCCGATGGTCGCCTTGTCGGCGACCGAGAGATAGTCGAGGCCGGGACCGAAGAATTCGACGAACTTGCCGACCACGCCCTGCTTGCGCAGCATCTGCGTCACGGTCAGCACCAGGTCGGTCGCGGTGACGCCTTCCTTGAGCTGGCCCTTGAGCTTGAAGCCGACGACTTCCGGCAGCAGCATCGACAGCGGCTGGCCGAGCATGCAGGCTTCCGCCTCGATGCCGCCGACGCCCCAGCCGAGCACGGCGAGGCCGTTGACCATGGTGGTGTGCGAGTCGGTGCCGACCAGCGAATCCGGATAGGCGACTTCGAAGGTGCCGGTCTTCCTGCCGACCGTCATCTTCTCCTTCTTCGTCCACACCGTCTGCGCCAGATATTCGAGATTGACCTGGTGGCAGATGCCGGTGCCGGGCGGCACGACGGAGAAATTCGAGAACGCCTTCTGGCCCCACTTCAGGAATTCGTAGCGTTCCTGGTTCTGCTTGTATTCCTCGACCACGTTCTTGCCGAACGCCTTGTTGTCACCGAAGAAGTTGACGATCACGGAGTGATCGATGACCAGATCGACCGGCACCAGCGGGTTGATCTTCTCGGCATCGCCGCCGAGCGCCTGCATCGCGTTGCGCATGGCGGCGAGATCGACCACCGCCGGCACGCCGGTGAAATCCTGCATCAGCACGCGCGCCGGACGAAATGCGATTTCGTGCTCGAGCTTACGCTTCCTTAACCACTTCGACACCGCGACGATGTCGGCCTTCTTGACCGTGCGGTCGTCCTCGTTGCGCAGCAGGTTTTCCAGCAGCACCTTCATCGAATAGGGAAGCTTGGAAATTCCCTTCAGACCGTTCTTCTCGGCGGCGGGCAGGCTGTAATACACGTAGGTCTTGCCACCGACCTTGAGGGTCTTGCGGCATTTGAAGCTGTCGAGCGAGGTCATGTCAGGAAATCCCAATTCTTAAGGTATACCCGGCAAGGGTATTTAAACACCGTCGGCGGGGATGGCCTAATGGCTTGCAGCCGCCGATTGTGTGCTGCATCAAGTTCCGGGCTTATAGAATCTTTCTAGAAGCGCCGCCACACCGACAAGCGTGCTGCAGCAATGCGGCACCCACAAATTCTGACGCGGTACCCATCAATTTCAGAGGGCTGTGAAGGGGGAAAATGCGGCTCTCGGGGCGCGACATCAACTGCATCAGGGGCGGCCGCGAGGTGTTCTCCGGCCTCGATTTCGAAGCCTCCTCAGGCCAGGTTCTGGCCGTGGTCGGCCCCAACGGATCGGGCAAGACCTCGCTGCTGCGCCTGATCGCGGGGCTGCTGGCGCCGGCCGGTGGCTCGGTCGCCCTGGAAGGCGGCGACGCCGAGCTGACGCTGCCGGAGCAATCCCACTATCTCGGCCATCGCGACGCGCTGAAACCGGCGCTGAGCGTCGCGGAAAACCTGTCGTTCTGGCGGGAATTTCTCGGCGGCGACGCGGGCGACATCGGCCACTGCCTCAAGGCCGTAGGGCTGGGACATGCCACCCATCTGCCGGCGGCCTTTCTGTCGGCCGGCCAGCGGCGGCGACTTTCCATCGCCCGTCTTCTCGTGGTGCGGCGGCCGGTCTGGCTGCTGGACGAACCGACCTCGGCGCTCGATACCGCCGGCCAGGAACTGTTCGTAGGCGTGATGGGCAACCATCTCGCGACCGGCGGCATCATTGTCGCCGCCACCCACACCCCGCTCGGGATCGAAACGCGGGAACTGCGGATGGGAGCCAAGGCATGACCGCCCTCGCCGCGCTGATTCGGCGCGACATCAGGATTGCGCTTCGCGTCGGCGGCGGCGCGCTGATCGGCGTGCTGTTCTTCCTCACCGTGACGGTGCTGATGCCGTTCGCGATCGGGCCGGATCTGCCGCTGCTGACGCGGCTCGGACCGGCGATCCTCTGGCTCGGCGCGCTGCTGGCCAGCCTGCTCACGCTCGACCGGCTTTTCACCGCCGATCACGAGGACGGATCGCTCGACCTGATCGTGATGGGCCGGACGCCGCTGGAACTGGCCTGTGCCGCGAAGGCGCTGGCGCACTGGCTCGCGGCCGGGTTGCCGCTGATCGTGGCGACGCCCGTGCTCGGGCTGATGCTCAACCTCGACGTCACGGCGACCTCGGCGGTGGCGCTGACGCTCCTGGTAGGAACGCCGGCGCTGACCTTCACCGGGATGATCGGCGCCGCACTTGCCGTGACGTTGCACCGCGGCGGGCTGTTGCTGGCGGTGCTGGTGCTGCCCTTGTCGATCCCGGTGCTGATCTTCGGCGTCGCGGCGTCGCAGGCGGTCATAACTGGCCCGCTGGCTTTCGGAACGCCGTTTTCGATCCTCTGCGCGCTCTCGCTGGTCAGTTTCGTGGTCGGACCGTTTGCCGCAGCGGCCAGCCTGCGGCACGGCCTGGACTAACTGACGATTTCTTGACGCCGATCAACTCTCCGACGGGACAATATGAAACAAGCCAAGCCGCATTGCCTGCCCCGCCGCTGACGACTATCAGGATGCCATGACGCTGATCGATCTCGCCAACCCGACGAAATTCCTGTCGCTGACGACGCGCGTATTGCCGTGGCTGGCGGGCGCGACCGCGATCCTGCTGCTGGTCGGCTTCTACCAGGCCGCGATGGCGCCCGACGACTATCAGCAGGGCGCCACCGTGAAGATCATGTTCGTCCACGTTCCCAACGCGTGGCTTGCGATGTTCGTGTGGGGCGTCATGAGCATGGCCGCGCTCGGAACACTGGTGTGGCGGCATCCGCTGGCCGATGTCGCGGCGAAAGCGGCCGCGCCGATCGGGGCGGCGTTCACCTTTCTCGCGCTGGTCACCGGCTCGCTGTGGGGACGGCCGATGTGGGGCACCTATTGGGAATGGGATGCGCGGCTCACCTCGGTCCTGATCCTGTTCCTGATGTATCTCGGCCTGATGGCGCTGTGGCGCGCGGTCGACGATCCGTCGCGGGCCGCACGCGCCGCCGCCATCCTGACGCTGGTCGGCGCGCTCAATTTGCCGATCATCAAGTTCTCGGTCGACTGGTGGAACACGCTGCATCAGCCGGCCTCGGTGATGCGGATGGGCGGCCCTTCGCTCGATAATGCGTTCCTGATTCCGCTGCTGGTGATGGCGGTCGGGTTTACGCTGCTGTTCGTCACGCTGCATCTGGCGGCGATGCGCAACGAGATCCTGCGCCGTCGCGTGCGCAGCTTGCAGATGATGCAAGCCAGCCAGCAGGCGGCGTGACGCGATGTCGCTCGGCCCCTACGCTTCCTTTGTCCTGACATCCTACGCGCTGGTGATAGCGATCGTTGCGGTTCTCATCGTCTGGATCGCCGTCGACTACCGCCATCAGAGACAACGCCTGCGCGACCTCGAGGCCAGCGGCGTGACCCGCCGCTCCGGCCGCACCGCGACGGAAATCTGATGACCGCGCCGAACGCAACATCGGGGACATCGCCGCGGCGCTGGCTGGTGATGCTGCCGCTGTTCGGCTTCCTGGCCGTCGCCGCGCTGTTCCTGTTGCGGCTCTATGGCGGCGATCCTTCAAAACTCCCCTCGGCCCTGATCGGCCGGCCGGCGCCGCAGACCACGCTTCCGCCGCTGCCAGGTCTGCTGCGCGACGGCGCGCCGGTGCCCGGGCTCGATCCCGCAGCCTTCAAGGGCAAGGTCAGCGTCGTCAATGTCTGGGCGTCCTGGTGCGTGCCGTGCCACGACGAGGCGCCGCTGCTGACCGCGCTGGCAAAGGACACGCGGCTGCAGATCGTCGGCATCAACTACAAGGATTCGCCCGACAACGCCCGCCGCTTTCTCGGCCGCTACGGCAACCCGTTCAGCATGGTCGGCGTCGACAGCAACGGCCGCGGCTCGATCGAGTGGGGCGTCTACGGCGTGCCCGAGACGTTCGTGGTCGGCCGCGACGGCACCATCGTCCACAAGCTGGTCGGGCCGGTGACGCCGGAAAATCTCGACAGCGTGCTGAAGGTCGCGATCGAGAAGGCGCTGAAAGCGGGGAACTGATCCACCGTCATTCCGGGGCATCGCGCAGCGATGAACCGGGATCTCGAGCGGGACGCGATGGCTACCCCTTGCTGACATCCCCCGCATCCGCCTCGCTCGCCTCGAGCGTGGCCGGCTCCAGATGATAGCGCTTGATCAGCGGCATCTGCGTCATGGCGAACAGCATGGTCAGCGGCACCATGCCGAAGACCTTGAAGCTCACCCAGAAATCGGTCGATTGGGTGCGCCAGATGATCTCGTTCAGCACCGCCATCGCAAAGAACCACAACGCCCACCGCCCGGTCAGGATGCGCCAGCCCTGCGCGGTGAGATTGAACATCTGGTCGAACATGATGGCGATGAAGGAACGGTTGAACAGCAGGCCGCCGGCGAGAATGGCGGCGAACAGCGTGTAGACGATGGTCGGCTTCATCTTGATGAAGGTCTCGTCGTGCAGGATCAGCGTCAGCGCGCCGAACACGAACACGACCACCGCCGTCACGATCGCCATCATCGGGATATGTCGCGTAACCACGTAGGACGCGACCATGGCAGCCAATACCGCGACCATGAACACGCCGGTGGCGATGAACAGGTTGGTTTTGGCGTTGGCGAAGAAAAAGATCAGGAGCGGGCCAAGCTCGGTCGCAAGCTTGAACAGCGGATGCGGTACTTTCTTGTCCATCTCGTATCCTATGTTGCCGTCATCACCCGCGAAAGCGGGTGATCCAGTATTCCGAAGGGTCTCGGCCCCGATTGGCGGCGCGGCGTACTGGATGCCCCGCCTTCGCGGGGCATGACGAGAGAAGACCTATTTCTCAATTCCTGCGATCGCGTTGGCGAAATCCCGCGCGGTGAACGGCGCGAGATCGTCGATGCCTTCGCCGACGCCGATGAAGTGCACCGGCAGTTTGAACTTCTCTGCCAGCGCTACCAGGATGCCGCCGCGCGCGGTGCCGTCGAGCTTCGTCATCACCAGGCCGGTGACCCCAGCGGTACGATGAAATGCCTCGACCTGCGACAGCGCATTTTGTCCCACGGTGGCGTCGAGCACTAGGAGCACCGCATGCGGCGCCGACGCATCGACCTTCTTCATGACGCGAACGACCTTTTCGAGTTCGTTCATCAGTTCGGCCTTGTTCTGCAGGCGGCCTGCGGTATCGACCAGCAGCACGTCGATGTTCTGCTCCTTCGCCGCCGTCAGCGCGTTGAAGGCAAGGCCCGCCGAATCCGAACCCTGCGCGCCCGATATGACCGGCGATTTGGTGCGCTCGCCCCAGACCTTGAGCTGCTCGATGGCGGCGGCCCGGAACGTATCGCCGGCGGCCATCATGATCCTGCGGCCCTCGGCGCTGAGTTTGGCCGCGAGCTTGCCGATGGTGGTGGTCTTGCCGGAGCCGTTGACGCCGACCACGAGGATAACGAACGGCTTTTGTGCCCGGTCGATCTCCAGCGGCTTCGCCACCGGCGCCAGCACCTTCTCGACTTCGGTCGCGACCACGGTCTTCACTTCGTCGGCGGAGATCGCCTTGTCGTAACGGCCGGTGCCGACCGCATCGGCGATCCGGACCGCGACCGTGGTGCCGAGATCGGCGCGCAGCAGCACATCCTCGATATCGTCGAGCATGGCGCGGTCGAGCTTGCGCTTGGTGACGAGATCGGCAACGGCTGACCCCAGCGAAGCCGAGGTCCGCTTCAGCCCGCTCGAAAGCCGCCGCCACCAGCTCTGTTTTGGCGTATCGGGAGTGGTATCGCTCATGGTGGGGACGTGTTAGCGGTTTCGCGCCATGAGCGGAAGTCACAACAAATCTTTCGATATTTCCGGGACATCCCGTGATGTTCCCGGGGCATTTGATGTCCCGGGGATGACGGCCGACGAAATCCAGGCCCGCGTGCTCCACCGCGACGGACTGATGCTGGTGATCGACAAGCCGGCCGGGCTGCCGGTGCATCGCGGCCCTAAGGGCGGGGCGAACCTGGAGGCGTCGTTCGATGGCCTGCGCTTCGGTCTGCCGCGGCCGCCGGTGCTGGCCCACCGGCTCGACAAGGATACCTCCGGCTGCCTGGTGCTGGGTCGCCATCGCAAGGCCACCGCCTCGCTCGGGCTATTGTTCAAGCACGGCAAGATCGGAAAGACCTATTGGACCGTGGTCGAGGGCGGACCTGCCGAAGATGAGGGCACCATCGACATGCCGCTGGGACGGCTCAACGTCGAACGCGGCTGGTGGCAGAAGCCGGACCCCGACGGCCAGAAGGCCATCACGAACTGGAAAGTGCGCGGCCGCGGCGACGGCCTGACGTGGCTGGCGATGGAGCCCGTCACCGGCCGCACCCATCAATTGCGCGTACACACGTCGGCGATGGGATGGCCGATCGTCGGCGACAACATCTACGGCAACGGCCCGAGATTTGGCGAGCCGATCCTGCATCTGCACTCGCGCGAGATCGTGATCCCGATTTCGAAGAACAAGGAGCCGGTGCGCGTGGTGGCACCGGCGCCGGAGCACATGCGCGAGCGGTTGCGCAAATGCGGATGGAACGGGGAGTAGCTGTTCATCCCAACCACCACTGTCATCATCCGCGAAGGCGGATGATCCGGTATTCCAGAGGCGTCTGTGATCAGCTGAGCAGCCCCGGCGTACTGGGTCGCCCGGTCAAGCCGGGCGATGACAACTATTTTTGCGGCTCACACCGTCAACCGCGCAGCTTCGTGGCCGCCGATCGCGAGCGCCATCACTTCGCCCGGAGTCTTCGCCCGCTCTCGCACCCAGCCAAGGAAAAGCCCGACCAAGTTTCCTTGGCCGGGCAGCAGCACACTGTGTATTCGGAGTTTGGTTCGCCCCTCTGAGAAAGAGGCCGTTCGGTTAGGGAGCCTTGGTCAGCTCCGTCTTGATCGAGTTGAAGTTGGTGGACAGCTGGGTACCCACGCCCTGGACCGCCGTGATGATCGCAATCGCGATGCCAGCGGCAATCAGTCCGTATTCGATGGCGGTAGCGCCGGACTCGTCAGCGAGAAACTTCTGGAAAACCATTTTCAATTTTGCCTCCGTTGAGTTGGGGTCGATCCAACATGCACACCAGTAGCCGACACAACCTAAGATTCAGTGAATCCCATATTAGCAATTTGAGCTAGATGCACTTTTAGCGGGATTACATAGTCTAATACAACTCAACCGAAAATGCTGATTCTGGTATCGGATCAGACAGCGAGCGAGGCTCGGGTCGGACAACGCCGCAAGCGATGGGCTGCGGCGATGCAAGATCATGCAATAACGCTTGATGGAGAATGTCAGCGCGGCGATGAGTGATGAAGACGGCTCACACCGTCAATCGCGCCCCATCAACGCCCCTGATTGCCAACGCCTTCACAGCGCCCGGCGTCTCGCCCGACACCGCCACCGGCAGAAAATGCTCGGTGCGTCCCTGCGTCGCGCTCTCGATCAGGACCTGGCGCGTCGCGCCAGCCTCTGCCGCCAGCCGCTTCTGCAGGGCTGCCTCACCGGCCGCGCGCAGGCGCCTGGCGCGCTCCCTGATCTCGCCGCCCGCGACCTGCGGCATTCGTGCAGCCGGCGTGCCGGGGCGCTTCGAATAGGGAAACACGTGCAGGAAGCTGAGGCCGCATTCCTCCACCAGATCCTGCGAACGCGCGAACATCTCTTCGGTCTCGGTCGGAAAACCCGCGATGATATCGGCGCCAAACGTGACGTCAGGACGGAGCCGACGAACCTGCGCACAGAACTCGATCGCGTCCTTGCGCGAGTGCCGCCGCTTCATCCGCTTCAGGATGAGATCATCACCCGACTGCAACGACAGGTGCAGATGCGGCATCAGGCGCTCGTCACCCGCAATGACATCGAGCAGGTCGTCATCGGCCTCGATGGAATCGATCGACGAGATCCGCAATCGCTTCAGTTGCGGCACATGCCGCAAGATCTGTTTCGTCAGTTGCCCGAGCTTGGGCGCCCCCGGCAGATCGGCGCCGTAGCTCGTGAGATCCACGCCGGTCAGCACGATCTCGGCATGGCCACGCTCGGCCAGTGTGCGGACCTGATCGACGACCGCGCCCATCGGCACCGAGCGCGAATTGCCGCGGCCGAACGGGATGATGCAGAAGGTGCAGCGGTGATCGCAACCGTTCTGCACCTGCACGAACACCCGCGGCAGCCCGGCCTTGAACCCGTCGAGCAGATGCGGCGCCATCGCCTTGACCGCCATGATATCCGCGACCGCGATCTTCTCGCTTGCCCCGATACCGAAGCCGGTATCGAACGCGGCGCGCGCCTCGCGCCAGGCCTCGCTCCGCATCTTCTCGTCATTGCCGACGACGCGGTCGACCTCGGCCATTTCGGCAAACATTTCTGCCTGCGTCTGCGCCGCGCAGCCGGTGACGACGATGCGAAGCTCCGGCCGCTCGCGCTTCAGCCGCCGGATCGATTGCCGCGCCTGCGCCACGGCCTCGTTGGTGACCGCGCAGCTATTGATGACGATGGTATCGGAAAGTCCGGCACGCTCCGCCTCGCGGGCGATCACCTCGGATTCGAACGCGTTGAGGCGGCAGCCGAAAGTGACGACGTCGACGCTCATTATACGCAGGCTCAGGCGACGCTGGCGAACAGCGCCGGATCGAAGCGGCCTTCATATTCGAAATCGGCCGTACCGGTCATCAGCACATGGTCGTCGCGCTCGCGCCATTCGATCGCAAGCTTGCCGCCGGGCAGCGTGATCTCGACATGGCGGTTGGCGCGCTTGAGCCGCGCCGCCGCGACCGCGGTCGCGCAAGCGGCCGAGCCGCAGGCCCTGGTCAGGCCGACGCCGCGCTCCCAGGTACGGATCGTGATGTGGTCGCGATCGACGATGTGGGCCAGCGTGATGTTGGCGCGCTCGGGAAAGATCGGATGGTTTTCCAGGAGCGGCCCGAAGCGTTCGAGGTCGTAGGCGTTGACGTCGTCGACCCAGAAGATCGCGTGCGGATTGCCCATCGAGACCACCGACGGCGAATGCAGCACCGGCGCGTCGATCGGTCCGACCTGCAATTCGATGTAGCGGGTGTCGCGAAATTCCTCGGCCAGCGGGATGTCCTGCCAGGCAAACTTCGGCGCGCCCATGTCGACGGTGTAGAGGTCCGGCGCCGGGCCCTGCCAGCAGTTCAGGAGGCCGGCGCGAGTCTCGAAGGTCACGGCGGTCTGGCCGGTCTTCTCGAACAGGCGCCGCACCACGCAGCGCATGCCGTTGCCGCAGGCACCGGCTTCCGAGCCGTCATTGTTGTAAATGCGGATGAAAGCCTCGGTGCCCTGCAGCCGCGGCGGCTGCAATACCATCAACTGGTCATAGGGAACGCCCGCGGGCGAAGCGACCGCCCGCGCCTCCTCGGCCGTCACGGCAACCCTGGAATCGCGCATGTCGACCACGACGATCTCGTTGCCGATGCCGTTCATCTTGGCAAATACGTGGTTGGCGAGCGCGCTCATTGGATTTCCCAATTTATGCCTGCCTTATATGGCCAATCATGACGCGTTGACCAGTCTGCAGGGCCACATGACGCATCTGTCATAGGACGGGAGCGGAACTTGCATGTTAGGAATGGCGCTATCCGGGCGGGCGCGATCGGGACGTGCCGCTGCCACCCGGGTGGGATGGAGAAAATCTGAATGAGCATTATCAGCACATTGCGTGCGGCCATGGTCGCGCTGGTCCCGATAGTGGCCGTTGCGCTTGGCGGCGCTGCCCTGGCGCAATCGCCAGCACCGTCCGCCTCTCCGGCCGCAAGCCCGGCGGCATCCCCGGCACCTGCGGCGTCCCCCACCCCCGCCCCCGCGGCGTCGGTCGCCCCCGTGCCGCCGCCGGCCGAGACCAAGTCACCGGCGGACGCGCCGTCGACCGCCCAGTCGCCCTCGCCACCCCCGCCGCCCGCCGCCGGCGTCCAGACCGCCGATCCCTTCGGCGAAGAGTTCATGCTCGCGCCGAAGAAGGTGGTGATCATGAAAGGCACCGCGACCTGGGATGCCGCGTTCGACACCCTGATCGATTCGTTCAAGGCGCTGGCCGCACTGCTCGACAAGCAGGGCATCAAGGCTTCGGGAAATTCGATGATCGTCTACACCTCGACCGACGACAGCGGGTTCACGTACCTCGCCCAGATTCCGGTCGACCAGGAGCCCAAGAACCTGCCCAAGACCATGAGCATGGGCAACTCGCCCGAAGGCAAGGCGCTGAAGTTCGTCCACCGCGGCTCCTACGACAACATGGACAATACCTACGAGGCGATCACCAATCACCTGGACGACAAGAAGCTGGAAGCCAAGGACACTTTTATCGAGGAATACATCACCGATCCCCTGAAGACGGCGGAAGACAAGCTGGTGATCAACGTCTATGTGCCGCTGAAATGAGTCAGATGAAAAATTCGCTTGCTCTTGCCGTCATGTTGCTGGCTTCGCCCGCGCTGGCTCAGGCGGTGCCACCGCCCGCGGTATCGGTCACCGGCGAGGCCACCGTGTCGGTGGCGCCCGACCAGGCGCAGATCGACGGCGGCGTCACCTCCGACGCCAAAACCGCGCGCGAGGCATCCGAGGCCAACAATGCCGCGATGAACAAGGTGCTGCAGGCGCTGAAGGGCGCCGGCATCGAGGAAAGGGACATCCAGACCTCGCGCCTGTCGCTGCAGCCGCAATATGCGCAGAACCGGACCGGACCCTCACCAGTCACGGGCTATCGGGCCAGCAACCGCGTGACGGTAAGAGTTCGCGACGTTGCCAAGGTCGCCAACGTGATCGACGTGCTGGTTGGCGCTGGAGCCAACGACATCGGCGGCATCAACTTCACGGTCTCGCAGGCCTCGAAGCATCTGGACGAAGCCCGCGAGAAGGCTGTCGCGGACGCACGCCGCAAGGCGGAGATCTATGCCAGGGCCGCCGGCGTGACGCTCGGCGAGCCGCTGAGTATATCCGAGGAAACCGGCGCACCCGCGCCGCTGTTTCGCGGCAAGATGGCCGCGCCCATGGCGGCAGGCGCGCCGGTGGCGCAGGGCGAAGAGACGCTCTCGGTGACGGTGAACGTATCCTGGGCGATCAAGCCGAAGCAGTAACTCTCTGTTCGTCCCGGCGCAGGCCGGGACCCATAATCACAGAGTTTGTGGTCAGGGCACGCTGTTGCTCCAACCCTGCGCACAATAGAGCTCGGCGGCTATGGATCCCGGGCTGCGCCGGGACGACGAGGAGTTAGATCTCGTACACCTGCCCTGGCTTCAGCGCCGCGAACCGCTCCGGCGGAATCTTCGCCTCCTTCAGCGCATCGGCGAGCGCATTGACCGGCGCGTCGATCGCCTCATCGGTGAGCTGGAACGTGCCGTGGTGATGCGCCAAGGCCTCCTGCGCGCCGCAATCGGCCAGAGCCTGCACCGCGTCCGCCGGGTTCATGTGCTGATCCTTCATGAACCAGCGCGGCTCGTAGGCGCCGATCGGCAGGATCGCCAGCCGCAGCGGACCGTGCTGCTCGGCGACGCGCCGGAAATGCGTGCCCTCGCCGTAGCCGGAATCGCAGACGATGTAGAGTTTGCCCGCCGGCGTCTCCAGCACGAAGCTGGCCCACAACGCCTTATTGCGATCGAACAGGCCGCGCGCCGACCAGTGCCGCGTCGGCACCAGCGTCACCGCCAGACCGTTGCCGAGTTCGACGCGGTCCTGCCAGTCGAACGCCTCGGCTTTGATCGCACTGTCGGAATCGCGCATGGTGACGTCGTTGCCGAGCGGCGTGATCACGCGCGGCCCATGTTTCGCAGCAAGCTTCGACAGCGTCGCGATGTCGAGGTGATCGTAGTGACCGTGCGAGACCAGCACGATGTCGATGTCGGGCAGCGCATCGAAGGCGATGCCGGGATCGTGGTGCCGCTTCGGCCCGGCGAAGCCTATCGGCGACGCCCGCATCGACCATACCGGATCGACGAGAATGTTGAGATCCGCTGTCTGGATCAGCCAGCTGACATGGCCGACGAACGACAGCCGGACCTTGTCGCCGCTGACGCGCGGCGGCGGCGTATCGCTGTGCGCGTTCGGCACCCAGTCCGGCCAGGCGGCGCGGCGCCGGTCGGTACCGACCTGCCAGCGCATCACCTCGGCCAATGATTTTGGCGGCACCCCGTCGGGGTCGAAGAAGCGCGTACCGTCGAAATGGTCGGAGACGGGGCCGTCATAGGTCTTCATGTTGCTGATCCAGATCGACGGCACACCGACGGCCGTGGCAGCGCCGGCAAGCAGTCCAAAGGCACGGCGGCGGGTGAGCATTGGCACCGTGGGTCACCAGGGGCGGGAGGAAAGGAAAGGCATGCGGCGTTATATGGCGTGTACGGCTCAACTTTGAACCTGCGTGCAAATGGGCGCCAGGGATCCGCACCGGATGTCGCTGAAAATATCGTGAACTCAACGTGTTAAGCCGCCAGCCTGGGCAGTTTCCCGCCAGTTTCTCCTTGACTTCAGCAGCTTCCGGGCGTTTAACCCCGGCACTTTCTCGGAAAGATCATCTTTTCGACCCGCCGCCCGGCCCTTGAGACCGGAGGCCAACGCCCGACAGCGCGATGCGCCCTCGGGCGTGAAAGTGTTTGGAACATCGTTCTGGCGTTCGGCGCCAGAGCACACAACTGGCCGTCATACCCCGCGAAGGCGGGGTATCCAGTACGCCGCAGCTTCCCGGTTGGGAACGAGCTGCTCTGGGATACTGGATCACCCGCCTCCGCGGGTGATGACAACGGAACGGATCGAAGCAGTAGCGCCTGCAACGGCAGGACCAAAGGACAACGGCATTGTTCGACAATCTGTCGGAACGGCTTGGTGGAATTCTCGATCGTCTGACGGGGCGCGGCGCGCTGTCCGAAAAGGACGTCGATGCCGCGATGCGCGAGGTGCGCCGCGCGCTGCTTGAAGCCGACGTTGCGCTTGAAGTGGTCAGAAGTTTTATCGATCGCGTGCGCGAGCAGGCGATCGGCGCCACCGTCGTCAAGTCGGTCACGCCGGGCCAGATGGTGGTCAAGATCGTCCATGACGAACTGGTCGCCACGCTTGGCTCGGACGGCCAGACCATCGACATCAATGCGGTGCCGCCAGTCCCCATCATGATGGTCGGCCTTCAAGGCTCCGGCAAAACCACGACCACTGCAAAGCTCGCCCGCCGCATGGTCCAGCGCGACAAGCGCAAGGTGCTGATGGCCTCGCTCGACATCTACCGCCCGGCGGCGATGGAGCAACTGGCCGTGCTGGGGCGCGATCTCGACATTCCGACGCTGCCGATCGTGGCCGGCCAGAAGCCGGCGCAGATCGCGCGCCGGGCGCTGGAAGCCGGCAAGCTCGGTGGCTACGACGTGGTACTGCTCGACACCGCCGGCCGCACCACGCTCGACGAAGAAATGATGAGCGAGGCCGCGGACATCAAAGCCGCCGCCAATCCGCATGAAGTATTGCTGGTCGCGGACTCCCTGACCGGCCAGGACGCGGTCAACCTCGCGCGCGCCTTCGACCAGCGCGTCGGCCTCACCGGCATCGTTCTGACGCGGGTCGATGGCGACGGCCGCGGCGGCGCCGCGCTCTCGATGCGCGCGGTCACCGGCAAGCCAATCAAGCTGATCGGCACCGGCGAAAAGACCGACGCGCTGGAGGATTTTCATCCGAGCCGCATCGCCGGCCGCATCCTCGGCATGGGCGACGTGGTGTCGCTGGTCGAGCGCGCGGCGGCGAATATCGACGCCGAGAAGGCCGCGCGCACCGCCGAGCGGATGCGCAAGGGTCAGTTCGACCTGAACGACATGCGCGAACAGTTGATGCAGATGGCGAGCATGGGCGGCATCAGCGGCCTGATGGGCATGATGCCCGGCGTCGCCAAGATGAAGAACCAGATCGCGGCCGCCGGCATCGACGACAAGATCATCAAGCGCCAGGTCGCGGTGATCGATTCGATGACGCGGCAGGAACGCAAGAGCCCCGATATCCTGAAAGCCAGCCGCAAGAAGCGCATCGCCGCCGGCGCCGGCGTCAAGGTCGAGGAAGTCAACAAGCTCCTGAAGATGCACCGGAACATGGCCGACATGATGAAGGCGATGGGTTCGGGCAAGCGCGGCCCCTTGGCCGGCATCGCGCAGGCGATGGGCTTTGGCGGCGGCATGAAGCCGCCGTCGGCCGAAGAAATGAAGGCGATGGCGGAGAAGATGCAGGGCGGCGCCGGTCCCGGCGGTCTGCCGAATTTACCCAAGGATCTTCCAGTCGGCCTGCGTCAGGGCCTGCCGAATCTACCGGGCCTCACCGGGCTGAGCGGCAAGCCTACCTTGCCGGGCCTCGGCGGCTTTCCGGGGAAGAAGAAATAACCACCACCAGTTCACTCACATCGATAGAACCACACTCAGGAGAACTTAATGTCAGTCGTTATCCGCCTCGCTCGCGCAGGCACCAAGAAGCGCCCGGTCTATCACGTCGTCGTCGCCGACTCGCGCTTTCCCCGCGACGGCCGCTTCATCGAGCGTCTCGGCCACTTCAATCCGCTGCTGCCGAAGGACAACGAGTCGCGGCTGAAGCTCGACATGGACAAGGTCAAGTCCTGGCTCGCCAAAGGCGCGCAGCCCTCGGATCGCGTCACGCGCTTCCTCGATGCGGCCGGCATCGTCAAGCGCCCGGCGCGCAACAACCCGGAAAAGGCTGTGCCGCGCAAGGAGCGCAAGGCGCAGGCCGAAGCCGCCGCGAAGGCGTAAGGCATAGCGGCGCACGACGGTGGCAGCACCGATTTGCGTCGCCCGTATCGGCGCCGCGCACGGCGTGCGGGGCGCGGTGAAACTGTGGACGTTCACCGAGGATCCGCTGGCCGTAAAAGACTACGGCCCGCTGATGACCAGGGACGGCGCGCGCCAGTTCGAGGTGATGCATGTCCGTGAGGCCAGGGACCATCTGGTGGCGACGCTGAAAGGCATCGCTACCCGCGAGGATGCCGAACGGCTCAACGGCATCGAGCTCTATGTTCCGCGCGAAAAACTGCCGGCCACGGACGAAGACGAATATTACCACGCCGATCTGATCGGGCTTGCTGCGGTCAACGCCGCCGACGAGCCGCTCGGCCGCGTCACCGCGATCCATAATTTCGGCGCCGGCGACATCATCGAGATCGCGCCGCCGCAGGGGCCGACCATGCTGCTGCCGTTCACCAATGCCGTGGTGCCGACGGTCGATCTCGCCGGCGGCCGCGTGGTGATCGAATTGCCGCAGGAAATCGACGGCGATAATCAGGTTGAGGGGAACGGCTCGACATAGCTGTCGCCGGTTCGCCCGTAATAGACCGCGCGCCGACCGGCGAGCGATACGAAGTAACCGACACAGCCGGCTTCCGCGATGCGTTCGCAGAACTCACGGTACTTGATCTGCTGCCGCTGGATCGCCCGCACCGCGGCCGCGACGCCATCGGCGGTGAATGCCGCCGGCGGGACCGCGGCGATAGGGGCAGCCTGCACCCGCTGCGATTCGCCCGACGGCAGGTAATAGATCTTTTCCGCCCGCAGCAGGTCGGCGTGATACCGCTCAACGCCTGCACCTGCGAGCTTTGCCACCACCTCGGGGAAAGTAACGCGCTCCCGGTCTGAACCATCGGTGCATTCCTGAACGACCTTGATAAGGTCTGCCTGCATGTCGATCTCCCTTCAATCCACTGGTGACGTACGCAGGCCGTGCCGGCGCACGATATCCTGCATGACCCGCATCATCGCGGCGCGATCCGCCGCGGTGAGATGGCCGAAAAATTCCGCATCGTTCTGATCGGCAAGCTTGGCGAGTTCAGGCACCAGCGCGCGCCCGGCCGCGGTGATCGCAAGTTCCTGGTAGCGGCGGTCGCGCTCGTCCGCCGTGCGCGAAATATGCCCCTTGGCAACCAGTCGATCGCCGAGTTTCGAGATCGCGCCACGCGTCATGCCGAGCCGCTCCGCGAGCACGCTCGGCGCCAATACTTGGTGCTCGAACAGCATGCGCAGCATCACCCATTCAGCGACCGTCACGTCGCGCGCCAGGACCTTGCGGGCGAAGGCCTGCGAAACCTGGTTCGACACGTAGCGAAGCCAGTAGCCGAGATGGTCTTCCAGATCGCTGACGCGCGCTTTGGCCATCGGCCCTCTCGAATTAGTTGACAAGGAAACTACCAGCGACAGTTTCCTTGTCAACTAATTTGGCGCAGTTTGATTTCGCAGTTTGATTTCTTTGTCGCGACGCGCGATGGAGGGCCATGGCCGCCCCCTGGTGCACAACCGTCCTGACGCTATTTCCCGAGATGTTTCCCGGGCCGCTCGGCGTCAGCCTGGCCGGGAAGGCGCTGGCATCCGGCCTGTGGTCTCTGGAAGCCCGCGACATCAGGGCGTCGGCCACCGACAAGCATCGCAGCGTTGACGACACCCCGGCCGGCGGCGGGCCGGGTATGGTGCTGCGGGCCGATGTACTGGCGGCAGCGATCGACGCTGCGGATGCCGGGCAAGACCGCCCCCGCCTGCTGATGAGCCCGCGGGGTCGGCCATTGACCCAGTCGCTGGTTAGGGAACTTGCCACCGGCCCCGGTCCCCTGATCGTCTGCGGCCGGTTCGAGGGGGTCGATCAGCGGGTGATCGAGGCGCGGGGCCTGCAGGAGGTCTCGATTGGGGACTACGTGCTGTCAGGCGGCGAAATCGCCGCGATGGCGCTGATCGACGCCTGCGTGCGGCTTTTGCCGGGCGTGATGGGCAAGCAGGCCTCAGGCGAGGACGAGAGCTTTTCCGACGGACTACTGGAATACCCGCAGTTTACCCGACCGCAGGAGTTCGAGGGCCGCGGCATCCCGGAAATCCTTGTTTCCGGCGATCACGCCAGGGTCGCGGCCTGGCGGCGGGCTGAGGCCGAGGCGCTGACCCGGGCGCGGCGGCCGGACCTGTGGGCGATCAGGCCCGGCCAAAAAGGCACAAAAAACACGACAGACGGGTGACAAGCGTGGCCCGATGCCTTATACGGGCGCCAACTCCGCACACGCGCAGGATAGATGGACGTTTGCGCAGCCCCCGAAAGGCTGGGCGCGCCGCCGATGGAGATTTTCAATGAACCTCATTCAACAGCTCGAAAAAGAGCAATTCGAAAAGCTTTCGGCGACCAAGTCGATCCCGGAATTCGGCCCCGGCGACACCGTGATCGTCAACGTCAAGGTGGTCGAAGGCGAGCGCACCCGCGTGCAGGCCTATGAAGGCGTCTGCATCGGTCGTTCCGGCGGCGGGCTCAACGAAAGCTTCACCGTTCGCAAGATCTCCTACGGCGAAGGCGTCGAGCGCGTATTCCCCGTGATGTCGCCGATGATCGACTCGATCAAGGTGGTGCGCCGCGGCAAGGTGCGTCGCGCCAAGCTCTATTACCTGCGCAGCCTACGCGGCAAGTCGGCCCGCATCGTCGAGAAGCAGGACCGCGCTGCGGCCGTCGGCGAGTAACATTTCCCTAACGGGATGCGACAAAAGCGCGGGGTTTTGCCCCGCGCTTTTTTGTTGCGGCATGCCTATGTAGACGATGCCCCTGCCCAATCGATCGATTGTGGCGGCTACAGGCCCTGTGTTAGAAATTTAGAATGGTTCCGGATCAAGCAAGCCAGCCCTGCCAGCGCGTCGTGATCGACGATCGCTCGCGGCTGCCCGGCCGCTTCTTCGGACGGTTCGCGACGTCGGCAACGTCAGAGCTTACGCGCGCAGCCTGAAACTGCGCCGACCTCCGCCGCTCGCGCGTTTCCGCGCCTGACCGATCACACAGAATTTCTTTGGAGCTTGCGCTCATGTCCAAACCGACTACGCTGTACGACAAGATCTGGAACGACCATCTGGTGCACGAAGCCGATGACGGCACCTGTCTGCTCTATATCGATCGCCACCTGGTGCACGAGGTGACCTCGCCGCAGGCATTCGAAGGGCTGCGCGCCACCGGCCGCAAGGTTCGCGCGCCGGAGAAGACGCTGGCCGTCGTCGACCACAACATCCCGACCACCGACCGCTCCAAGCCCAATCCCGATCCTGAAAGCATCGAGCAGATGCGCGTGATGGCGGAGAACGCCAGGGAATTCGGCATCGAATATTACAACGAGTTCGACAAGCGCCAGGGCATCGTCCACGTGATCGGCCCCGAGCAGGGCTTTACGCTGCCCGGCACCACCATCGTCTGCGGTGACAGCCACACCTCCACCCACGGCGCGTTCGGCGCACTGGCGCATGGCATCGGCACCTCCGAGGTCGAGCACGTGCTGGCGACGCAGACGCTGATCCAGAAGAAGGCCAAGAACATGCGCGCGGTGGTCGACGGCAAATTGCCCGACGGCGTCACCGGCAAGGACATCATCCTGGCGATCATCGGCGAGATCGGCACCGCCGGCGGCACCGGCTACGTGCTGGAATACGCGGGCGACGCGATCCGCGCGCTCACCATGGAAGGCCGCATGACGGTCTGCAACATGTCGATCGAGGGCGGCGCCCGCGCCGGACTCGTTGCGCCCGACGAAGAGGCGTTCGAATTCCTCAAAGGCCGCCCGAAAGCGCCGAAGGGCGCCGACTGGGACGCGGCGATGCGCTATTGGGAAACACTGCGCTCCGACGAAGGCGCGCATTTCGACCACGAGATCCGGCTCGACGCCGCCAAACTGCCGCCGATCGTCACCTGGGGCACCTCGCCCGAGGACGTGGTCTCGATCGCGGGCTTCGTGCCCGATCCCGACAAGATCGAGGACGAGGCCAAGCGGCTGTCAAAACATCGCGCGCTGAAATACATGGGCCTGACGGCGGGCACGAAGATCACCGACATCAAGCTCGACCGCGTCTTCATCGGCTCTTGCACCAACGGCCGCATCGAGGACCTGCGGGCGGCGGCAAAGATCGCCGAGGGCCGGACCGTCAACGCCCACGTCAACGCGATGATCGTGCCGGGCTCGGGCATCGTGAAGGAGCAGGCGGAAGCCGAAGGCCTCGACAAGATCTTCATCAAGGCGGGCTTCGACTGGCGCGAGCCGGGCTGCTCGATGTGCCTGGCGATGAACCCCGACAAGCTGTCGCCGGAGGAGCGCTGCGCGTCGACCTCGAACCGCAATTTCGAGGGCCGCCAGGGCTTCAAGGGCCGCACCCATCTGGTGTCGCCGGCCATGGCGGCAGCCGCCGCGATCGCCGGTCATTTCGTCGACATCCGGGATTGGCGTTAATCGTCCGTTGCCTAGATAGCGAGGCGTTCCTGAAACGCCTCGTTAAGGGCCGTGGCGCAGAATGGGTCCTTGCGAAATCTTCGCGAGGACCCGGCCGTGGCGGACAAGCCTGAATTCGTCGACATGATCAGCGAGGCGACGCAGCAATTGCGGCGCCGGTCGATGCCGCGCGTCGTCGACTTGCCGGAAGCGCCCAAGGAAACCTCGCGCCTCAGCCACTGGCCGCCGGACCACTGGGAACAGTGGAAGATGGAAACGCTGACGCCATGGCGGATCAAGCCGTGGCGGGGCAAGGACTGGATTTAGAGCGTTTTCGAGCGAAGTGGATACCGGTTCGCGTGAAGAAAACGCGTCAAACTAAAATCTAGCCAGCAATACTCACACGAGACAGAAAACAGGCGCCCGACGGGGCGCCTGTTTTGCTTGTCGCCGCTACCAATAGCGGTAGCCGTAGTAGCGGTGGCGCCACCAGGGACGGATTTTGCAGATCTTGCGCGGTCCGTAATAGGTCCAGACCACGCGGCAATAGCGGTGCCGGTAGCCATAGTAGGACGGATAGCCGTAATAGGCCGGCGCGACATAGAAGCGTCGATGGAAGTGGCGCCGGTGGTGATGGAAGTGAGGCCGGTGGTAGGCGTGACGGTAGCCGTAGCGATAGCCGCCGCCACGGTAGACGGGAGCCACACGGATGCCGCCTCCGCGGTAGAAGCCGCCTCCGCGATAGACGTGCGCACCGCGAAAGCCGCCGCGGTGGATCGCCATCCCGCCACCCCTGAACCCGCCGCCGTGGAACGCTGGCCCACCGCCCCTGAACCCGCCGCCGTGAAACGCTGCGCCGCCGCCCCTGAATCCGCCGCCGTGAAAGCCGCCGCCTCGGAAGCCTCCCCCGCCACCACCTCGGAAGCCTCCGCCGCCGCCACCGCGAAATCCGCCACCGCCGCCGCGACCAGGGGCGTGCTGCACTTCGGTCGTCAATCCATCGGTTGCATACTTCGCAGCCGGAGCCGTGCCGGGACTTGCGAGTGATATTGCTTCAGCGCGCTGTTGTGACGCAGCCAGCGCAAACACGGCCGCAGCCGTGACGCCCAGACAGCGGACAAGCCCGCGTCCGGCTTCAAATGTTGTCATCAATGAACACTCCCTGACCGGCGACGGCGTCTATGCCGAATAGCAGCGCTCGTCGCATCCACCTTGCGGTCGCTCCCGTTCGTTACGCTAAAGACACCCACGTGAACGCGTCATGAATGCGCCGGCCGCAAAGATGAACGCAAAAAGGCGCGCAAGGATTCTTGCTCACCACCAGGACGGTCCAAACCCGATGCCGAAGGTGAACGGCGCCGGCGTCTGATAGGGATATGGCCGATAATAAGCAGGGCGTCCGTAGTAATAGGGCCGGTCATGCGGACGATGATAGCCGTAGTGACGATGGTGACGCCGGTAATGCCGATGCGCGCTGAAATCCGTCGCACCGGAAATTCCGCCAGCTTGCGTTTTTGCCCGCGGCGCTGCAGAGGCCGCAGTGATCGCTGCCAAACCGGAAAACATGAGCGTAGCCGCGACGAGAACTGTCGCCATCAGGCTCTTCATGACCGCAGCTTCTCCACTTGATCGAGTTGCACGCAGCAATTTCGCCGGTTTCGTGGCAGCGGCCAAGACGAAAACAGGCCCGGCGAAGCGGGCCTGTTCCGTGCGTCAAGCTGACGCGCTCACCAGCGATGCCAGTGACGGTGATGATGGTGGTGGTGATGATGACGATGCCAGCGGTGCCAGCGATGGTGGTGATGGTGATGGCGATGGAAATGATGGCGGTGATGTCGCCAGTGCACTTCCGTCGTTGCCAGCCTGGTATCTTCCTGAACGGCCGCCGCAGCCGCGGGATTGCTGAGCGAGAGCGCGTTCGCGCGCTCGATCGGGGCTGCGAGCGCGAGCAATGCGCCAACGGCCGCAAGGCCTAGAATTTTCCTTAACTGCATATGTAGTCTCCTTGGGTCGCCGGGATCACGCCCGCGCCGACCGGCTCGCATCGAGTGAGCCGCATCGCCGCGACGCAGTTCGCAGACTGATGCGAGCGACTTGAATAGGCTGTGAATGAACGCGCCACGGAGATGAACGAATAACGGCGCAGTTCGGCCGAATGCGCGCGCGTGCGAATCCGGCGCTACCGTCGGAGAAGCCGGCATGAGTTTGGGAAGCGTTTCGAATGACGCGCGGGGAGAATCTAGCCGGGCCGCCAGTAGCAGTTCATGCGCGGCGTAATCACCGTGCCGCTCGGCCGATACTCCTGCACGTAATGCGCGGTGCAATCGCGCACGGCGTTGGGGCCGGGGTTGTAGCGCGGATAGACGTCGGGCGCCCACTCCTGCCGATAGATCGGCACGCGCTGCAACCGTCGCCGTCGCTGCTGTGCGGACACATCCGTGGCAGCCCCACTGGAAGCCTGCGTGCCCCGCAGCGTTGTGGATGCGGTCGGCGCCTGCGTCTGCGCCTGCGCGTGCGCCGAGGTATCAGCGAGCAAAAGCCCGGCAAAAGCCGCCGATAGTGCGACCGTCACAATCCGCTTCATGGAAGTCCACCCACGCCTGATATCAAACCCTACGGTCTCCGATTGGCGCGCCGAGGTCAACCATGTGCCCGCGTGGAACGCCGCCAACCCTCGGCTTTTTGCCGCGCCGAAACCGCTAACACCTTCCTCGGATCATGCTCTAAACAGCCGACATGTGGACCGAAGCAAAAGCCCCCTCGCTCGCCGAAATGGAAGCCATGGCGCACGAGGTGTTCGAGCGCCTGCCGAAGGGGTTTCGTACCCTGTGCGAGGGCGTGATCATTCGCGTCGACGATTTTCCGACCGATGAGGTGCTGGAGGAAATGCAGGCCGAGAGCGAGTTCGACCTGCTCGGCCTGTTCCAGGGCATCGGCCTGCCGCAGCAGAGCAGCAGCGACATCGCCCGCCTGCCCAACATGGTCTGGCTCTATCGCCGCCCGATCCTGGATTACTGGGCCGAGCACGAGGAAACGCTGGGCCACATCGTCCGCCACGTCCTGATCCACGAGATCGGGCACCATTTCGGGCTCTCGGACGCCGATATGGAGGCAATCGAGGCTGCTGCAGGCTAGAATTGCGCAAATTGGACTTTTGCCGGGGCGATATTCGGGATAAATCACTGCCCCGTCCCACAATTTCAACCGGGAAGTGCGACCGATGGAAAAGTTCACCACACTGGAAGGCGTAGCTGCGCCCCTGAAGATCATCAATGTCGACACCGACATGATCATTCCGAAGCAGTACCTCAAGACCATCAAGCGCACCGGCCTCGGCAAGGGCCTCTTCTCGGAACAGCGCTACAAGGACGACGGCAGCGAGAACCCGGACTTCGTGCTCAACCAGCCGGCCTACCGCAACGCCAAGGTGCTGGTCGCCGGCGACAATTTCGGCTGCGGCTCGAGCCGCGAGCACGCGCCGTGGGCGCTGCTTGATTTCGGCATCCGCTGCGTGATCTCGACCTCGTTCGGCGACATCTTCTACAACAACTGCTTCAAGAACGGCATCCTGCCGATCCGCGTCACCCAGGACGACCTCGACAAGCTGTTCGACGACGCCGAGCGCGGTGCCAACGCGACGCTGACCATCGATCTCGCCAACCAGGAGATCCGCGGTCCCGACGGCGGCAAGGTGAAATTCGAGATCGATCCGTTCCGCAAGCACTGCCTGATCAACGGCCTCGACGACATCGGGCTGACCATGGAAAAGAAGTCGTCGATCGACGATTACGAGGCAAAGGCAAAGAAAGAACGAGCCTGGGCCTGATCGTGCTACGAGAGCCCCGGCAAAACCGGGGCTCTTTTCTTATGCGTGGGGATGACGCGAATGCGGCCTGACGTCGTCACCTTTTGGCACGGCCGGCTCGATCCGCTGCGCATCACCTGCCTGAGATCGCAGGTCGCCGCGGGCCACAAGGTCACCGTCTACAGCTTCGATCCGCTGCCGGGCCTGCCCGACGGCGTCGGCAACGCCGAGGCCGAAGCGATCCTGCCGCATTCCTTTTCCGAACGGCTGCGACCGCCGCAGCCGGACGGCAGCTGGCGCGACTGGACGATCTTGCAGTTCAGCGATTTCTTCCGCATGCGGCTGATGGCGGAGAAGGCCGGGCTGTGGCTCGACGCCGACGTGCTGCTGCTGAAGCCGGTCGAGATCGATCCGGCCAAGCCCTATTTTGCGTGGGAGCGCCGCCGTCAGCTCGGCAATTCGGTCCTGTACCTGCCTGCGAACAGTCCGATCGTGCGGGCATTCGAGGAACTGATGGAGCAGGAAGACCTGACGCCGGACTGGCTGGCGCTGCGCCATCGCGTCACCTTCATGCTGCGCCAGCTCCGCCACCGGTCGAGCCGCCTCTCCGACATCCGCGTCGCAATCTACGGCCCCGCCGCCATCACCGCACTGGCGCGCCGCGCCGGTGAGCTGCAGCACGCGCTGCCGAAGCAATCGTTCTACGCGGTGCATGCCGAGCCGAAGCAGTTCTTCGAGCCGACGGATTTCTCCGCGCTGATTGCCGATCCTGAGATCATCGGACTGCACATCTCGCCCAAAGGCCGTGGTGGCGAAAAGCCCATTCCGGGTAGCCTCTATGCGTGGGCAGCGGAGAGGTTCGGCAGTAGCGCTTCGATGGCGTAGGATCTGGCCGCGCTCGCAGGATCGATCTCGGCCCGGGGGCCTCGATACCGAGTCGGTCGCGTTTATCGCCGCCGCACAACAGACGATGGCGATCAAGTTGAACACCGACCCGCACTTCAACCATCGCATCATCGAGGCCAAGATCGATCCCGGCACGGCCGTCGCGGTTTGCACCGATGCACTTGCGGTCGCGGGCGAAGGAATTCCTGTCGTGGATACACGCAACGCTCCGGTGACGAGCGGCGGACCTTGGAGAGGCGCCGTGACGAACCCGAGGTCCATTGACCGCGCCGCGTTCGATCTGGCCATCGCTATAGCGCGCCGTGCCCCGGTGCGACGCAAACAGATCGACGGAATATTGGCCGCGGGTCAGAACTATGCCAGCGTCGGCAGACTTGCCGTACCGCACTGTCAGACAGAAGCGCTCGGTTTGATGCCGGCCGATGCGCGGCCTGGATCGCCCTTCGGTGATCCTGGCGGTGAGCGCGAGGCCGCAGAACTGGCTATGCGAGTGCGACGGGGTCGAGACCGGGCGCCCCGGAGCCGGACAGTTAGACAGCGGCACGAACGCGCCGTAGCGGTCTGGATGACTTCGCGGTCGGGAGTTCGTCCCACGTACGGCCATCCAGTGTTCGGCCAGCTTGCTTCTTTTGAACACCCCCCCATTGTTTAAAATGGAATGCGACCCCGGCGGCATTGCATTGGTCACGGATTGACCGGACCCAATTAGGATCCATCGGCCTCGCGTTTGGCCCACTCTCTCCACCTGCGATGGTCCAGTCGATACCATCGAGGTTTAAGTTATCGAGCGGCCCAAGCAACGGTTCGAGGCTGAGAAATTTGATGAAGGCTGGCGTCGTTCGAAGATGGTCAATCCGATCCACGTAGTCTTCACTCTCGACACTGACGCCCATCCAAACATTATCAGGCCAAGGCAGTTGCGTAGCAATCTTCGCAAGGCGATCAGCTCGCTTCGTTAACACTTGAAAGGTGTGGTGTGGAGCCTGTCTCATCACCTTGAAAACCCTTGAAATGAATTCTACGGGGATATTCTCGTGGAAAAGATCGGACATAGAATTCACAAAGATGATCTTAGGCGTTCTCCATTTAAGCGGAATCTCCAGCGCAGCATCGTCCAGAACGATTTTTCCATTCCATTTAGCTCGCCCTCCGGACACGCGAGTGATGCCAGCGTATTTTGGTTGACCCATCGCTTCTAGCCTACGGGCAAGCCTCATCGCATAGCAGTTAGTGCAGCCCGGCGATAAGATCGTGCATCCGGCAACCGGATTCCATGTCGCCTCGGTCCATTCGATAGGTGAATTTGTCGCCATGATCGTCCCTATCTGAAAGTTACAATTACTTGGTCGGCGAACGTACCCTTTCGGCGTTCAGAGGCTGGAGGATTGGCAGTTATCTTGACGGTCTCCTCCAACTGCAAGAGTGCTTTTTTGTAGTTCGTTTTGGTGTAGGGCGTGTCAACGGAATGGTTTTCGTACACATGCTTCATCGATAGCGTCTTGCCTGCGAAGACTTTCGGCAGATCGGCAAGTAGTTTGTCAAACGGTTGCGAGAGAGAAAACAGGAGAGGCGTCGAGGCATCCGCAGGAGAATAGGCGAATGACGCTACTCCCTGATCCTGCGTCGAGCTTTCACCGGCCATAATGCCCTTCATTATCTCATACCCCTTGAAGTGTTTGGAAACGAAGATAAGGCTATGCGATGTGCGGTTGCCTCGCTTAAATCGGAAAGGCAGCACATACGTGCCGCCCATAGCCTTGATCGCCTGTGACAGGTCTTCGAGTATCAACGCCTCCCGCTGATCGGGCAGCTGTCCCTTGATTTTCTCACGAAGCGCGTTCGCTCGGTCAATCCCGAACAATGCATTCATATGCTCCTCGACGAGGGCATTTGAGAGTCCCGCATTTATGCGACCGTAATTGAAGAAGAACACACAGTCGCATCCCCAATCCTTGATCACGCCATTCACGATCTTGAGCGATAGGCCCTTGTATCCGAACGGATCGACAAATGTGAACGAGGGAATCAACTTCTTCTCGGCGAAGTATTTTTCCGCATCCTCACCGACGACATCGGACATGACCTCCGGCTTGAACTTAAGCTTTTCAATGCCCGGCAGGGCGTCTATTTCAGACCGAAGTGTCGAGCTATGATTCTTGTCCGCGTCGTTGAAGAGCGTCACAAGCATCGATGCCATGTCTGAATCGGCTATCGCATGTTGCAAGACTAGCAACGGCGTAGATGCCGCCCCGTCCTTGTAACGGCCGGGTCCGGCATAAAGATCGATGTAGGCTATCTTGCCGTCTCTCTGTTTTGCGCTTGGAGTAATCACCTTTGCCCAAGCGTAGAAATACTTTTGAATGATCCGAGCTTTCGTCTCCGATTGGTCACTTCGCTCATCGAAAAATTTTGCGGTCGCCACCACGTCCTCGCACAGCTTCGAGTAGAATGCGGTAGCATACAGGTTGTATCCTTAAATCCCATCCGTCAAAGTTTAGTTCATGTTTTGTTCCTCGTCTAGTGTAAAGCTGCGAGCGTTTAGTACGCGGGTCGTGTTTGTGGAGATCGACTTGATGACCGGCAACGGCAGGTCACACTCGCAAAACTTCGTCGAAGCAGGTCAAAAGCCCTGCGGTCTGCGTTGCGGACTGCAGGGCCGAGCACGCTTTCGACACGCGGTCATCGCGTGCAACCAAGATTGGTAACTTCAGGATGGTGCGGAAACCGCTGTCCGAGTTACCGAGGCTGAGCGACGAGCCGCCCGCGCGGAAGGCTGAAACAGCACTCGGGCAAGGTGCAACGGCTCGCCGATGAACTGATGGCGCGACTTTGGAACGACGATAGTAACACTGTCCGCATAGAGGGCGACGAGTTGACCGCGCTGCAGGACAGTGAGGGTTGAGGAGGAAGTCATGGGCGGTGTTCGTGATCGATATCACACAGCAGAGGAGATAACTCAGTCTCGACCTGATGAGCTTGGCACTCACATTATCCTCGACCTGCAGAAGGCCCGTCAGGGCGACTTCTTCTCGCCAAGCAATTACCCCGACAATTTAGCGAGGCAGTATGGGGCAAACACGGCAAGCCGAGAGTTTGCGAGCGCTGTTCTAGAAGCCCTTGCGTGGGCCCAGCGAGAACTTCTGTTGGTTAAAAACTACAAGTCGATGCCGCCATCCGACGCCTTGATGCTGTCACGGGCTGGGTCAACATTCACCGCAGACGAACTTCCGCGAATGCGTATCGAGCGTGTCTTGCCGCAGTTTCTTTTGCACTACCGGCTGCGTTCCGTCTGCATGGACATTTTCAACAGCGGCCACTATCAGGCTGCCGTTTTTGAAGCCTTCAGAGTTCTGGAGGTCGCAATTCGTGAGCGCGCCGACTACGGCGAGATTGACTACGGCACCGATATGATCAGCCGCGCCTTTAACGATCAACAAGGCCCGCTGCGCGACCGAACGGCTACCGAGGCAGAACGGCAGGCCATGCAGCGGCTGATGTCAGGCGCATATGGTGTCTACAAGAATCCGAGCGGCCATCGAGACATTGAACTTACCGATCCTCAGAAGGCCGCTGAACTGTTGATCATCGCAAGCCACCTGCTTCGGATAGTCGAAGCCCGTTCTCACACCCAGAATCCCCCTGTTGCGCGCGAAGCAAGCGGAGCTCAAGGGAAGACGAAGGAGCGACGTCCCTAGAGCGGCCAACGCGCGCTTATCGCGGGCCGCAACAGTGATGATTGCAGCGTCGGCGGAGTTTCGGCTTTTACACGGGCCATAGCCTGCGGTACTGCTAGGTTATTTCCGCTATTGACCTTTCCCACAAGCGGAGAAGGGGAAGAGGGCGCATTCGGCGGCATTAAACCCCGTCCCCCAATTTGATCTGGCGCAACGACGCTCGCCCCATTTGTGCGCACCTTGGCGCATTACAGCCAAGATAGCCGTAAAGGGAGCCGTGCCATGACCGTTCAGGAAAAGCCCTCTACCGTCGTCGGCCGCGTGGTCGACAGTTTTGGCGACTGGCTGAAGCACCGGCGCGAGCTGCGGGAAATGCGCGAGATGGACGCTGCCAACTTCAACCAGATCGCGGGCGAATTGCGGATGACGTCCGCAGATCTTGAGGCGCTGGTCCGCCAGGGGCCGCATGCCGCCGACGAACTGCCCAAGATGCTTGTCGCGCTCGGAATCGACCAGGACGCGCTGGCGCGAACCGAGCCGCTGGTGCTGCGCGATATGGAACGGGTCTGCGCAATGTGCAGCCACAAGCGCCAGTGCGACCGCGATCTCGCCGCCGGTACCGCCGCCGCGCATTACGAAGAGTATTGCGGCAACGCTCCCACGATCGACAGCCTCGGCCCGCGGGTGAACCCGCAATAGCCGGCACCGTGGCTCTTGCATGAGCTGAAAAAATGACGCGCTCCGTCTGGTTGCACGTATCGATCGCGATTCTCTGCGCGCTTGCAGTGCTGTTGTTGCTGCGGGTACGCGGCGCGAGCGGCGCCCCGCTGTCTCCGGAGAGCACAGCTGCCGGATATCGTCTCGCCGAAGCCTGGTGCAAGGATTGTCACGCGATCGATGCCGCCGGCGCGAAGGGCCGCGCAACGGACTTCGTCACCATCGCCAACCGGAGCTCGACGACGGCGCTCTCGCTGAAGGTCTTCATGAAGACCAGCCATCACCGGATGCCCAACCTCATCATCCAGCCCGATCAGGCCGACGATATCGTCAACTACATCCTGAGTCTGAAGCGCGGTTAAGCCCTCCAGCTAATGCCCCATTGCCGCGATCGCATCCGCGATTGCGATCGTGCGCTTCGCCATGTCGGCATGCAGCCGCTCCACCATCCGCCCGTCGAGCTGAATCGCGCCGCGTGAGGCGTTTTCCGGCTTCTCGAACGCGGCGATGATCTTGCGCGCCTGCTCGACCTCCTCGGCCGGCGGCGTGAAGATGGCGTTGCACGCCTCGATATGGCTTGGATGGATCAGCGTCTTGCCGTCGAAGCCGAGATCGCGGCCCTGTGCGCATTCGACCGCAAAGCCGTCGATATTGCTGATGTCGCTGTAGGGGCCGTCGAGGATCTCGAGCCCGTGCGCGCGCGTCGCCAGTACGCAATGCGTGATCATCGGGATCATCGCCGCGCGGCCCGGCTGCATGCGAATGCGGGTCTCGCGCGAAATATCGTTGGGTCCGAACACGAAGCCCGCGAGTCTGGTCTCCGAATCTTTCGACGCCGCCGCAAGCTTGTCGGCATCCAGTACCCCGCGAGCGGTTTCGAGCATGGCCCACACCCGGATCGACATGTCGGCGTTGATGTCGCTCAGGCGGTTCGCGATGGCATTGAGGTCGGCCACGGTGGAAACCTTGGGAACCAGGATGCCGTCGGGCCGGGCCTTGCCGGCCATGGTGACGTCATCGACCCACCACGGCGTATCGAGGCTGTTGACCCGGATCAGCACTTCGCGCTTGCCGAACCCGCCAGCCGCAATGGCTTTTGCGATCTGGTCGCGGGCCACGGCCTTGGCATCCGGCGCCACCGAATCCTCAAGGTCCAGGATGATGCCGTCGGCCGGCAGATTGCGCGCCTTTTCCAGCGCCCGCGCGTTCGATCCGGGCATGAACAACAGGCTGCGGCGCGGACGGGTCATGGGCTGGTTCCTTGAAGCGTTTGGGTCCCTCGCCCTAACATTTCAAGCCGGGCGCCGAAAGCCTTGTTCCGGTCACTGGCTTATGGTTAGGCATGCACCAGCAAGAGGCAGAGAGATCCATGGTAGCATCATTCCCGAAACATCTGCTCGACGGCTATCGCGCCTTCACCACCCAGCGCCTCCCGACCGAGCAGTCCCGCTACCGGGAACTTTCCGAGCGTGGCCAGTCGCCGGCGGTGATGGTGGTCGGCTGCTGCGATTCCCGCGTCTCGCCGGAAGTGATTTTTGACGCCGGGCCCGGCGAATTATTCGTGGTGCGCAATGTCGCCAACCTGGTGCCGGTCTATCAGCCGGACGGCGGCGCCCATGGCGTCTCGGCCGCGCTGGAATACGCCGTCAACGTGCTGCGCATCCAGCACGTCGTGGTGCTCGGCCACGCCCAGTGCGGCGGCATCCGCGCCTTCATCGACAAGATCGACCCGCTGTCGCCGGGCGATTTCATCGGCCGCTGGATGGCGATGTTCATCAAGCCGGGCGAGGTCGTCGAGCAGCGCGAACACGAGGCGATACAGGATTTCGTGGTCAGAATCGAAAAGGCCGCGATCTTCCGCAGCCTCGAAAACCTGATGACATTCCCGTTCGTACGCAGCCGCGTCGAGAAAGGCGAGATGCAGTTGCACGGCGCCTATTTCGGCGTCGCCGAGGGCTCGCTGTTCGTGCTCGACAAGGCGACGAAGGAATTCAGAAGCGTACGGGAAGCGCAGGGCTAACCCTGCGTGCGCAGTGCGGGCAAAGGCGCGGCGCGCAATGCCTAACCAGAAATGTCGGACCTCATCCTGAGGAGCCGCGCAGCGGCGTCTCGAAGGATGAATGGCACCAGCGCGGCCTCATGGTTCGAGACGGCGCTACGCGCCTCCTCACCATGAGGGTTCATCGTTGCTTCAAGCCTACGCCGCCTGCTTCTTCGCGCTGATCAGCTTGCGGTTGATCAGCGCTTCGGCGATCTGCACGGCGTTGAGCGCCGCGCCCTTGCGCAGATTGTCGGAGACGCACCACAGCGCCAGACCGTTCTCGACGGTGGCATCCTCGCGGATGCGGCTGATATAGGTGGCATCCTCGCCGGCCGCCTCGTAGGGCGTGACGTAGCCGCCGGGCTCGTGCTTGTCGATCACGAGGCAACCCGGCGCATTGCGCAGGATGTTGCGCGCCTCGTCGGCCGTGATCGGATTCTCGAATTCGATGTTCACCGCCTCGGAGTGCCCAACGAACACCGGCACCCGCACGCAGGTGGCGGAGAGCTTGATCTTGGGATCAAGAATCTTCTTGGTCTCCGCCATCATCTTCCATTCTTCCTTGGTGTAGCCGTCCTCCATGAACACGTCGATCTCGGGGATGACGTTGAAGGCGATACGCTTGGGGAATTTCTTGTTGATCAGCTCGTCATTGGTGTAGACCGCCTTGGTCTGCGAGAACAGTTCGTCCATCGCATCCTTGCCGGCGCCCGAGACCGACTGATAGGTCGCGACCACGACGCGCTTGATGGTGGCCTTGTCGTGCAACGGCTTCAGCGCCACGACCAGTTGTGCGGTCGAGCAGTTCGGATTGGCGATGATGTTCTTCTTGGCAAAGCCCGCAATGGCGGCCGCGTTCACTTCCGGCACGATCAGCGGTACGTCCGGATCCATTCGCCAGGCCGACGAATTGTCGATCACGACCGCACCCGCAGCGCCGATCTTCGGCGACCATTCCTTTGATACCGAGCCACCGGCCGACATCAGGCAGATGTCGACGTCGGAAAAATCGTAATGCTCGAGCGCTTTGACCTTCAGGGTACGGTCGCCATACGACACTTCGACACCGACGCTGCGGCGCGAGGCCAGCACCACCACCTCGTCGGCGGGGAATTTGCGTTCGTCGAGAATGTTGAGCATTTCCCGACCGACATTGCCGGTCGCACCGACGACAGCGACTTTGTAACCCATCGTTCACTCTCCGAGGAAAAATGCCGACCCCGCCGCGTGTTGCGGAAAGGGAAGAGGCAGCGCTTCTATGCGAGAAACGCCGATTACACAATGTTTGGCGTTTCATGCATCCGTTTCAGGCTGGTCCGGCCAGTTCCCATAATATATCGCGAGAACCCTCCCGGTGCTGATCGGTTTTGTGGATGAGGTCCGCGGCACGCTGGCCCGGCTCAGCGCCTATGGCATGGCGCTGGCCCTGCTCGCCATCCTGGGTCTCGCCCTCTGCAACGCGCTGCCCGATGCGATCATGGTTGCGCCCTCCACCAAGGGCGGCTGGAGCCGGGTCGAGCCTCCGGCGCGGGCATTTGCCGTCGGCCAGGCCAATTTGCACGACAAAACAGAGGTCTACGAAATCTTCCGGCACCCCGAGGGGGGCCGCAAGGATACCCTGCGCTGGATCGCCGCCGACGGAAAGGCGGTCGCCGAGCTCGAAATCTACCGACTTGGCGGCGAATTCCGCGAGCGAGGCCTCGTGCCGGCCGGGCCTTTCGCCGGGATAGATCGCGATGGTACGCCGGAGCGCGAAGCCGCCGGGCTGATCGCCAGCAAGTTCGGCCCGGTGACGCTGCGCGGCCCCTCCGGTAGCGCCGATGACGGCCGGGCCTGCCTTGGATTTATCAAGCGGATCAACGATCTGCCTTTGCAGATCGCCGGCTGGTCGTGCCAGGGCGACGATGTCCCGGCCCGCCGCGCCGCGGTCGGCTGCCTGCTCAACCGCCTGGTCCTGCTGTCGGCCGGAAACGATGCGAAGCTGGCGGAGTTGTTCGCCCGTGCCGAGGCCCGGCGCAGCGATTGCGCGGCCAGCGCCGCGTCGGCGGATTGGGTCACGATTGCCGAAAACCCCCGGCTCCGCGGCGGGCTTTAGCGCCGGTATTCGGGGGCCTGCCTACGCAATTGTGGCATCATCCGGCCAAGGCACTGGTTTTCATGAAACTTTCTCGCGCCGCATTGCATTATTCCGGCACGGTGTGGCGCAATTGACCTAGCTACGGCGGCCCCGTCACGGCTACAATGTCGGTAACCAGATTTGGCGATGCGCCAGCCGCCGCAACGGCGGACAATGACGAGGATGCAATGACCCGAAAATTCCCTGCTGCGAGCAAGCTCGCGATGTTGCTTGCTACGGCGGTCCTCGTCGCGGTCGGCGCGACCTCCGCAGACGCCCAGTCCAGACAGCAGTATGACCGGGACGGGCGTCCCTATTACGGCACCAGCGGTCCCAACCGCTCCTACCAGCAGGGCCGTACCCGCGTTTACGTCACCACGCGCTCGTGGCTCGATGCCGGCACCGAGGTCCTGCCCGGCGATCGCAAGTTCCAGGATTACGCCTTCCCGCCGGCGATCGGCTACCCCTCGTTCGCGCGCGAAAACCTCAACCGGCCGATCGACCGCCAGCCGCTCAACCCGCCCTCCGACATGGGCGGCTATCCGGAGCGGATCCCGCTTTACTGATCGCAACCGTCGCCTGACGAAAAAATGCCCGGTCGAGACCGGGCATTTTTGTTTGGTGAAGGACTTTATGTCTTGCGACCGGACCCGGTCTCCGGATCGTAGCGCTCGCAGAACGCCTCGATGGCCTCGGAGCGGAAATCGCCGAGCCGCTCGAAGATGACGTCATCCGGCCACTCCCACCAGGCGATGCGGCGCAGGCGCACGGCGACCTCATCGGAAAAGCGCGGGCGGATCGGCCGCGCGGGAACGCCGCCCGCGATCGTATAGGGCGGCACATCGCGGCTGACGACGGCGCCCGCCGCGATCACCGCGCCGTCGCCGACGGTCACGCCCGGCAGCAGGATGGCGGCATGGCCGATCCAGCAATCATTGCCGACGATCACCCGGTCGCCACGGCGCTCGGCAAAGAAATCGCGGTCGCGCGTGGCCGTCGCCTCGTAATATTCCGGGCAATAGGTGAAACGGTGCTGCGACGGCCGGCCCATCGGGTGGTTAGGCGCGCCGATCCGCACTGAGTTCGCAATCGCCGTGAATTTTCCGATTTCGGCGTCGGCGACGTCGCAATTCTCCCCGAGATAGGAGTAGTCGCCGAGCGAGGCATATTCGACGCAGGTGTTTTGCAGCACCTCGCAGCGCCGGCCGATCCTGGCTTCGCGAAGGCGCACGGTTTCATGGACGAAGGTCTCCGCGAGTTTTGGGCGATGCGACGCGTCCATGAAAGGTCTCCGACGAAGATCCGTAGCCCGGATGGAGCGAAGCGAAATCCGGGAATCCAACTGCTAGCGAGATAGACCCCGGGTTACGCTTCGCTCCACCCGGGCTACGGACCTACGCGTGCAGCTTCTGCACTTCCTTCAAAATCGCCTCGCCCATCTGCGCGGTCGAAACATCCGTCGTGCCCTCGGACTTGATGTCCGCGGTGCGAAGTCCGCTGGCGAGCACCGCCGCGATGGCCGCATCGACCTTGTCGGCCAGCGCGCCCATGTCGAAGGAGTAGCGCAGCGCCATCCCGAACGAGGAGATCATCGCGATCGGGTTGGCGAGGCCTCGGCCGGCGATATCGGGCGCCGAGCCGTGCACCGGCTCGAACAGCGAGCGGCGTTTCCTGGTCTTGGCGTCGATCTCGCCGAGCGAGGCCGACGGCAGCATGCCGAGCGAGCCGGTCAGCATCGCGGCGATGTCGGACAGCATGTCGCCGAACAGATTGTCGGTCACGATGACGTCGAACTGCTTCGGTGCCTTCACCAGCATCATGCCGCCGGAATCGGCGAGCTGGTGCTCCAGCGTCACGTCCTTGTATTCGCGCGCATGAACCTGGGTCATGACCTCGTTCCAGAGCACGCCCGACTTCATGACGTTGCGCTTCTCCATCGAGGTCACCTTGTTGCGGCGCTTGCGCGCCAGGTCGAAGGCGACGCGGCCGATGCGCTCGATCTCGTAGGTGTCGTAGACTTGCGTGTCGATCGCACGCTTCTGGCCGTTGCCGAGATCGGTGATGGTCTTCGGCTCGCCGAAATAGACGCCGCCGGTGAGTTCGCGGACGATCATGATGTCGAGGCCCTCGACCGCCTCGCGCTTCAGGCTGGAAGCGTCCGCCAGCGCCGGATAGCACACAGCGGGGCGCAGATTGGCGAACAGGCCGAGATCCTTGCGCAGCCGGAGGAGACCGGCTTCGGGCCGCACCTCGTAGGGCACGCTGTCCCATTTCGGGCCGCCGACGGCGCCGAAGATGATGGCGTCGGCCGCCTTGGCCTTGTCCATGTCGCCTTCCGAGATCGACACCTTGTGGGCGTCGTAGGCGGAGCCGCCGACCAGGCCCTGCTCGGTCTCGAACGACGCAATGCCCTGCTTGTTCAGCCAGTCGATCAGGCGCTGCACCTCCCCCATCACTTCGGGGCCGATGCCGTCGCCGGGGAGAAGCAGCAGTTTGTGGGTCGCCATGGCAGGTCCTTGCTTTGTTCGTCATTCCGGGACGGCGCAACGCGCCGGACCCGGAATCCCGAGATTGGATACAACGAGATTCCGGGTTCGTGGCTTCGCCACGCCCCGGAATGACGGGTCGGGCCGAGTGCTAAAACGCCGGAAGCGGATTGGCAAGGCACCGCAGACCGGTCAAAAATGACCGGAAAGAGCACCCCGCGGCCCGCCAAGAAGGCAACAAGACGGACCTCATGACAACAGCCATCGTCTTCGCCTTTGCTTCGGCCTTCTTCCTCGGCGCCGGGGTCGTCCTGGCACAGTTGGGCTTGCGGACGGTCGAGCCGCTGTCGGGGGCCGCGATCAGCGTTCCGACCTTCACCGTTCTGTTCCTGCTGCTGTCGCCGCTGATCCTGCAGGGCGAACCGGTGGTCTGGCGCGCCCTGCCGGTGTTCATGGCGATCGGCCTGATCTTTCCGGCCGCACTGACGCTGCTGACCTTTGCCTCCAACCGGGCACTCGGGCCGGTCATCACCTCGACGCTGGGCAACCTCGCTCCGCTGTTCTCGGTGACGGTGGCCGTGGTCCTGCTGCACGAACCGCTGCATCCGCCGCAACTGCTCGGCCTCGTGGTCGCGGTCGCGGGGGCAGCCATGATCACCGTAACGCGGCCGCGCGACCTCGGGCACTGGCGAAGCTGGGCGCTGCTGCTGCCGCTCTGCAGCGCGCTGGTGCGTGGCGCAACGCCGCCGATCATGAAACTCGGGCTCGAGGTCTGGCCAAGTCCGCTCTGGGCCTGCCTGATCGGCTATGTGATGTCGTCGCTGGTGGTGCTCACGGTGCAACGCATCCGCAAGGGCAGCTTCATGGTGCGCGCACCGCGCGCGGGCATTTTCTGGTTCGCGATGACCGGGATCAGCAACGGGCTCAGCGCGCTCAGCCTGTTCATCGCCATTCGCAACGGCCCGATTACGCTGGTGGCGCCGCTGGCGGCGATCTATCCGCTGGTCACGGTGGGGCTGAGCGCAATGCTGCTCAAGCATATCGACATCACCGCGCGCATCGTGGCCGGGACCGCGCTGACGGTGCTCGGCGTAGCGCTGGTGCTGATCGGCTGACCCGGTTGCGGGATCGGCAGGACACTGTTGCGTATGACGCGCCTGTGCAAGCACGCCTCCGCCTGTCAGACTGGAGACTGCCGGAGTTTTCAGTGCCACCCCCAGACGCTGCCCAACGCTACCCGCATCCCGCGCGGCTGATCCTCACGCTGTCGCTGGCGCCGACGGTCGGCCTCGGCATCGGCCGCTTCGCCTATGCGCTGGTGCTGCCTGACATGCGCGACACGCTGGCCTGGTCGTACTCCGCGGCCGGCTTCATGAACACGATCAACGCCGCCGGCTATCTCGTGGGAGCCCTGCTCGCCTCGCGCATGATCGCGCGGTTTGGCCTCGTGGCCTCGGTGCGCTGGGGCACGTTGGCCTGCGTGCTGTCGCTGGCGCTGTGCGCGGCGTCGGACAATTTCTACGTCCTGAGTTTCGCACGGCTGCTGGCGGGTGTGGGCGCGGCGGCCGGCTTCGTCGGCGGCGGCGCGCTCGCCGCGACCATCGCGCAGTCGCGCCCGGAACGCGCGAACTTCCTGCTCAGCCTGTTCTATGCCGGGCCCGGCATCGGCATCCTGTCGTCGGGGCTGGTGGCGCCGTTCGTGCTGCAGTGGTTCGGCCCGGGCTCGTGGTGGATCGTCTGGTGGGCGATGACGGGGCTGGCTGTGATCATGACGATCCCCGTCCTGCTCGCGCCGCTCCATGCGGACCCCATGACCGCCCAGACCGCAACGGCGAAATTTGCGATCGCACCGGTCCTGATCTATCTCGCCGGCTACTTCCTGTTCGGCGCCGGCTACATCGCCTACATGACCTTCATGATCGCCTATGTGCGCGATGCCGGCGGCGGGGCGGCGGCGCAGAGCGCCTTCTGGAGCCTGATCGGCCTCAGCGCGTTCGTGACCCCATGGGTATGGCGCCGCGTGCTGGCGCTCGACCGCGGCGGCCTCGCCACCACGATCATTCTAGGCGTCAACGCGATCGGCGCGGCGATGCCGATCTTCGGCCATTCGGTGTGGCTGCTGGCACTGTCGGCGCTGGTGTTCGGCGTCGCTTTCTTCGCGGTGGTCGGCTCCACCACCGCCTTCGTCCGCTTCAACTATCCGCCGCAGGCCTGGCCGACAGCAATTGCGGCGATGACGATTTCGTTCGGCATCGGCCAGACGCTTGGCCCGATCGTGGTCGGTGCGATCACGGACGCGATGGGCAGCCTGTCGTTTGCGCTGAATGTCTCGGCGGCGATGCTGGCACTGGGTGCAGTGCTGTCGGCGTTTCAACGGAAGGTCGCGCACAAGCCGTAGGGTGGGGCAGTTTTGCGGCGTCAACTGACACGGTCTCGTGCTAAAGAAGCGAAAGCGATCATGGAGGCTTGGCATGACCTATTTTGATCTCGGGCCGTACAGCCGGAAAATCACCACCTCATCGCCAGACGCGCAGACCTGGTTCGACCGGGGCCTGAACTGGCTGTTCGGCTTCAACCATTACGAAGCGATCAAGTGTTTTCAGAAAGCGCTGGGCCACGATGGCGAATGTGCCATGGCGCATTGGGGCATCAGCTACGCCTCCGGCCCCAACTACAACCTGCCCTGGGTTCGCTACGACCCGCTTGGCCGGCAGATGGCGCTGTCGGCATCCTACGATGCCATGCAGACGGCGCTTGCGCATGCCGGCAAGGCAAGCCCGGTCGAACAGGCGATGATCAAGGCCCTGACCGCGCGCTATCCGCAACGCGAGGCGATCGATGACATGTCGCCCTGGGACAAGGCCTACACCGGCGAAATGCGCAAGATATTCGCGGCCTATCCGGACGATCTCGAGGTCCGCGCGGTGTTTGCCGAATCGATCATGAACGAAACGCCGTGGCAGATGTGGGACCTACCTTCGGGCAAGCCGGCCGAGGACGCCGGCACCGAGGAATGCAAGGCCGTGCTGGAGTACGCGCTGGAGCGAATTCCGGCGGCATGGGACCACCCGGGATTGCTCCACCTCTACGTCCACCTGATGGAAATGTCGCCGTTTCCGCAGCGCGCGTTGCGGGCCGGCGACCGGCTGCGCGAGATCGTCCCGGACTCCGGCCACCTCATCCATATGCCGACGCATCTCGACGTGCTGTGCGGGCACTACAGGGACGTCCTCGTCTACAATCAGAAGGCGCTGGAAACCGACCGCCGGTTCCTCGCCTACTCGGACGATCCGGGCGTCTATCTCGTCTACGTCATTCACAATTTCCACTTCGCGATCTACGGCGCCATGTTCCTCGGCCAGTACACGCCCGCCATCGCCGCGGCGGAGGAACTGATCGCGACGATTCCGGAGGCGGTGCTGCGCCTTCCGTCGCCGCCCATGGCGGATTTTCTCGAAGGCTATCTGACGATGAAGCAGCACGTCCTCGTGCGCTTCGGCAAATGGCATGAAATCATCGCGCAGGAGCTCCCGAAGGACAGAGACCTCTATTGCTCGAACGTCGCGATGATCCACTACGCCAAGGCGGTCGCGCATTCGGCGCTTGGCAATGTCGCCGAAGCCGAGAAAGAGAAGGCCTCGTTCGTGGCGGCGAAGGCCCGCGTGCCCGAGAGCCGCCGCGTCCACAACAACAAGATGGTCAATCTGCTCGAGGTCGCCGAAGCGATGCTGAACGGCGAACTGGAATATCGGAAAGGCAATCATGACACCGCCTTCGCGCATTTGCGCAAGTCGGTCGAGCTCAGCGACAGCCTGCCTTATGACGAGCCATGGGGATGGATGCAGCCGACCCGCCACGCCCTCGGCGCGCTGCTGCTCGAGCAGGGCCGGATCGACGAAGCCGAGGCCGTCTACCGCTCCGACCTCGGCCTCGATGGCAAGCTGAGCCGCGCCTGCCAGCATCCCGACAATCTCTGGTCGCTGCACGGCCTGCATGAATGCCTGGTCCGCCGCGGCGAAAAGACCGAAGCGGCCTTGATCAAACAGCGGCTCGATCTGGCGCAGGCGCGGGCGGAAATCCCGATCAAGGCATCCTGCTTCTGCCGGCGGATGGACCTGGCGGCGGCGTAGCGGATTAGCGACGTCGGTTGGCACGCGGGCTTATCCGCGTGTCGCCCCTGCGGACGCAGGGGCCCATGCTGCGTGATCCCTCAATGAGGCACTGCAGCAGACGCCTTTCGCAAAACTTCCGCCGGTGGTTTTGGGTCCCTGCGTTCGCAGGGACGACGAGAGCGTTCGCTCAGCTCCCGCTGAACGAATTATATCCCTGGTCTTCCCAGAAGCCGCCCTTGTAGTCGTTGGTGACTTCCATCGACATTACGTATTTCGGGTTCTTGAAGCCGAGCTTGGTCGGCACGCGGATCTTCATCGGGAAACCGTAGGCGCGCGGCAGGATTTCGTCGCCGAACTTGAAGGTCATCTGGGTCTGCGCGTGCAGCGCGGTCGGCATATCGAGCGGCGAGTTGTAGCCGTCCTTGTCGGCGCACTGGAACCAGACATATTTGGCGCGCGTATCGGCGCCGATGATCTTGAGAAAGTCGCGCAGCGGCGTGCCGGTCCAGCTTCCGATCGCGCTCCAGCCTTCGACGCAGATGTGGCGCGTCACCTGCTTGACCTGCGGCAGCGCGTAGAGCTCTTCCAGCGTCCACGACTTCTTGTTCTCGACCAGGCCGCGCACCTCCAGTTTCCACGTCTTGCCGTCGACGGTCGGCGCCTCGTCGAGGCTGTAATAGGCGTTAAACGGGAATGGCTTGGTGATGGCGCTTTCCGGGAACGTCGGCGCCATCGCATTGGGATTGAACATCAGCGCCTGCACGCCGTCGTTGAACTTGGAGACCTGCCGCAGCATCTCTTCAGCCGAGAAACTGTCGGTCACGTCGCAGCCCGTGAGCAACGTCAGCGCACCGAGGCTGGCGCCGCCCGAGATGAAGCGCCGGCGCGTCAGATCCGGCATGGTCTTGACGGCGTCGCGAACGAGCAGCGCCTTGTCGACGCCAGGGATCAGGAGATTGCGCATGCGGCCCATGGTCATACTCCCTTGAACTAGCGGCCGATGATCATGGCGCGCAGGCTTTTCGGCACCAGAAGCGCGAGCGCGATGTGAACCACCATGAAGGCGACGATACCAGCCATGCAGAAGAAGTGAACGTAGCGGGCTCCCTCGTAGCCGCCGAACAGCGCCGCCAGATATTGCAGTTGCACCGGTTTCCAGATTGCCAGGCCGGACAGCACGATCAGGATGCCGACGACGATGACGCCGGCGTATAGCAATTTCTGCACCTGGTTGTACTTGGTCAGGTCCTCGTGCGAGAGCTTGCCGGTCAGCGCCGCCTTGGTATCCGAGATCACGCCCTCCGGCGTGATCGGCAGCAGCTTTTTGCGGAAGCGGCCGGTGGCAAGGCCCACGGTCAGGTAGATCAGGCCGTTGACCATCAACAGCCACATCGCGGCAAAATGCCATAGCAGCGCGCCGCCGAGCCAGCCGCCCAGCGTAATGCTTTTGGAGAAAGTGAAATCGAACAGCGGCGAGGCGTTATAGATCTGCCATCCCGACATGATCATCAGCACCATCGCGAAGGCGTTGGTCCAGTGCAGGGCCCGCACCCAGGCCGGCTGGATGACTTTCGCCTTGGTGGACGCGGCTTGTTCGTCGCTGACTGTCAGGGCCGACATGACTGTTTCCCGTTTGCGATTCCGTATCCGTTTATACGCCAGGAACCGGGTTTCCGTTACTGCCATGACGCTATCAAAACGATGCCTGGCGGGCATTAAGTTCACGAAAAGGCGAGCCGGGTTACCCCGGCCCGCCAATCCCACGCGCCCAGTTGGGACCAGTCAGGCGCGCGCGGGGATCAGGACGCCGGCAGCAGAACGGTGTCGACCACGTGGATCACGCCGTTCGACTGGTTGACGTTCGAAATCGTCACCGTCGACGAACCGCCCTTGGCGTCGATGATCATGACCTTGCCGTCGGCCTTCTTGACGGTCAGTTCTTCGCCTTCGGCGGTCTTGAGCTTCTTGCCGTCGGTCAGGTCGGATGCCGAGAGTTTGCCCGGCACGACATGGTAGGTGAGGATCTTGGTCAGGGTCGCCTTGTTCTCGGGCTTCACCAGCGTCTCGACAGTGCCGGCCGGCAGCTTGCCGAAAGCGGTGTTGGTCGGCGCGAACACCGTGAACGGGCCCTTGCTTTCCAGCGTTGCAACGAGACCGGCGGCCTTCACGGCGGCAACCAGCGTGGTGTGATCCTTCGAGTTGACGGCGTTCTGGACGATGTTCTTGGAGGGGAACATCGCCGCACCTCCGACCATCACGGTCTTTTCTTCCGCGCGGGCCGGCGCGGTGATGGTGGCGGTGAGGGCCAGGACGCTGAATGCGGCGGACAGAAGTGCAATACGCTTCGACATGGAATTATCTCCCGTGGATTGACTGGCCGGCGGTGTCGCCGGTGACAACGACGCTGGTCGAGGGACCGGTTGATTTCGTCGTCGTTGGCCGAGCTACGGGAGGTTTTTGGAGCGGTTTCGAGAAATAAATTATCGTGATGCTTGAAACTTCCGGGGAGGCATTCCGTGCAAGTCCCCACCCGTCGTCCCGGCGAAGGTCGGGACGACGACAGGAGAGAGCTGCTATTACTGTCGCCGTTCACAGCGGCTTGCTATGGCTAGAGCCCTTGCAACACAGGGAGACGACGCATGAAGAACCCGATCTTCGCCGACGGCGCCGCTTATGTCAGGGGGCGCTTCGTCCCGATCGGGGAAGCGACGCTGCCCGTCACCGATTGGGGGTTTACGCGGTCCGATGTCGTCTACGACGTCGTACATGTGTTCAACGGCGGCTTCTTCCGGCTTGCCGACCATCTCGATCGTTTCGAGAACTCGATGGCGAGGCGCCGGATCCGGCCACCGGAAGACCGCGCCGCGACCGAGGCGATCCTGCATCGCTGCGTGGCGCTGACCGGCCTCAGCGACGCCTATGTCGCGATGGTGGCCTCGCGCGGACGGCCACGCGTTGCGGGATCACGCCGGCCGGCCGATTGCGAAAACCACCTGATCGCCTACGCACTGCCCTGGATCGATGTCATCCCAAAGGACGTGCAGGCGCGCGGTGCCCATGTCTTCATCGCCTCGACGCCGCGCGTGCCCGACGCCTCGGTCGATCCCACGGTCAAGAACTATCAGTGGAACGACTTGACCTCCGGCCTCATGGAAGCGCACGACGCCGATTTCGATACAGCGGTGCTGTGCGACGCGCAGGGTTTCCTGACTGAAGGGCCGGGCTTCAACATCTTCGTCGTCAAGGACGGAAAGGTGACGACGCCCGATCGCGGCAGCCTGCACGGCATCACGCGCCGATCGGTGCTGGAGCTCTGCGCCGAACTCGGCATCGAGGCTGCGGTCGAACCGATACCCCGATCGGCACTCGACGAAGCAGACGAGGTTTTCCTGGCGACGACGGCCGGCGGCGTCATGCCCGCGGCGCGCATCGGCGCGCGCATCCTCGGCAACGATCGCCCCGGGCCGATCTCAATGCGGCTCAAGGATATCTACTGGCGCAAACACGACGAGGGCTGGCACCGGACGCCGGTCCGCCCGCTGGAGGCCGATGCCGCGGAGTGATCCTTTTGAGAGCGCGGGCCGCGCCGCGGCGACCCACCTCTCTCGTCGTCCCGGCGAAGGCCGGGACCCGTACCGCGTGATCTCTCGATAAGGCTGGGTTGCTGATACCAACCGCCAAACCAGGGCCGGTGGTTATGGGTCCCGGGTCAAGCCCGGGACGACTGGTGGAAAGAGCGTGCCCTAATCCCTGTTCGCGGGCGTCTGGATGAAGCCGCGGTTATGCGTCGGGCTGATCAGGATCTCGTTCATGCAGACCCGCGGCGGCATGCTGGCGACAAAGGCGATGGTGCGGCCGCAATCTTCCGGCTGCAGCATCTTTGCCTGCTCCTCGTCCGACGGCACCACGGGACGCAGCTTCAGGATCGGGGTTGCGACCTCGCCCGGCGACAGGCAGCAGGCGCGCAGGCCGTTGACGCATTCGTCCATGTTGAAGGAGTGGGTCAGCGCCAGCACCGCATGCTTGGTCGTGGTGTAGGCCGGGCCCGGCATCTTCGAGACATGACGGCCGGCCCAGGAGGCGACGTTGATGATGCAGCCGTCCTTCTGCTTCCGCATCGCCGGCAGCACCGCGCGCATGCAGTAGAGCACGCCGTTGAGGTTGATCTCGACGAGTTTGTCCCAGCCCTCCAGTTCCATGTCGGCCCAGCTCCGCTTCGGCACGTTGATGCCGGCGCTGTTGACCAGGAGGTCGATTCGGCCGTGTTTGGCGAGGATCTGGTCGGCAGCCTTGTTGACGTCGGCCTTGTTGCTGACGTCGAGCTGGATCGCCTCGGCCTTGCCGCCCTTTTTGGTGATGTTTGCGACCACGCGCTCGAGCTCCTCCTTGCGGCGGCCCGAAATCACCACGGTCCAGCCGTCGGCCGCCAGAAATTCCGCCCCGGACTCGCCGATTCCGCTGCCGCCGCCGGTCACCCAGGCCACGCGTTTCCCGTTATTTGACATGCAAACTGTCTCCGTTGCTTTCCGAAGGGCGTTTTTGCTAATCCATCCCGCGGAATTCGCGAGCTTTCCGCCCTCCGAGGGGATGTTGCATGAACACGACCGCCAACGCCAACCTGTTTTCGCGCCTGTTCGACGGCCTCGACGATCCGAACCGGCTTGCGATCGAAACCGCCGATGGCAGTCGCATCAGCTACGGCGATTTGATTGCGCGCGCCGGCCGGATGGCCAATGTACTGGTTGCGCGCGGCGTCAAGCCCGGCGACCGGGTGGCGGCGCAGACCGAAAAGTCCGTGCCGGCTCTGGTGCTGTATCTCGCGACGGTTCGCGCCGGCGCCGTCTACCTGCCGCTCAACACTGCCTATACACTCAATGAACTCGACTACTTCATCGGCGACGCCGAACCCGCACTCGTCGTCTGCGATCCGTCCAAGGCGGAAGGCATTGCGGCGATTGCGGCGAAGGTGAATGCAAAGGTCGAAACGCTCGGCGCCGACGGCAAGGGATCATTGACGGATGCCGCCACCAAGGCCGATCCGGCCTTTACGACCGCCCCCCGCGCCAACGACGATCTCGCCGCGATCCTCTACACGTCCGGCACCACCGGCCGCTCCAAGGGCGCGATGCTGACGCACGATAACCTCGCGTCGAATTCCTATAGCCTGGTCGACTACTGGCGCTTCACGGACAAGGACGTGCTGATCCACGCGCTGCCGATCTATCACACCCACGGGCTGTTCGTGGCGAGCAACGTGACGCTGTTCGCCCGCGCCTCGATGATCTTCCTGCCGAAACTCGACCCCGAGCTGATCATCAAGCTGATGGCGCGCGCCACCGTGCTGATGGGCGTGCCGACCTTCTACACGCGGCTGCTGCAAAGCCCCGCGCTGTCGAAGGAATCGACCAAGCATATGCGGCTGTTCATTTCGGGTTCCGCGCCGCTGCTCGCAGACACCCATCGCGAATGGTTCGCGCGCACCGGCCACGCCGTGCTGGAGCGCTATGGCATGACCGAAACCAACATGAACACGTCGAACCCCTACGATGGCGAACGGGTGCCCGGCGCGGTCGGCTTTCCCCTGCCCGGCGTCTCCGTGCGCGTCACCGATCCCGAGACCGGCAAGGAACTCGCGCGCGACACCATCGGCATGATCGAGGTCAAGGGCCCCAACGTGTTCAAGGGCTACTGGCGGATGCCGGAGAAAACAAAGTCCGAATTCCGAGACGACGGTTTCTTCATCACCGGCGACCTCGGCAAGATCGACGACAAGGGCTACATCCACATTCTCGGCCGCGGCAAGGATCTCGTGATCTCGGGCGGCTTCAACGTCTATCCCAAGGAAATCGAGAGCGAGATTGACGCCATGCCGGGCGTGATCGAATCCGCCGTGATCGGCGTGCCGCATGCCGATTTCGGCGAGGGCGTCACCGCGGTGGTGGTCTGCAACAAGGGCACCGACGTCACCGAAGCCGGCGTGCTGAAGGCGCTCGACGGGCGTCTGGCAAAATTCAAGATGCCGAAGCGCGTGTTCGTGGTCGACGAACTGCCGCGCAATGCGATGGGCAAGGTGCAGAAGAATATCTTGCGGGATACTTACGCGAAGATCTACGCGAAGTAGCTCGCTGTCGTCCCGGCGAAGGCCGGGACCCATACGCTGCGGCCCTTCGGATCTATTCTGTTTGTCGACGACCTTATCTCTATCACTGGCCCCGGTGGCTATGGGTCCCGGCCTTCGCCGGGACGACACCGCTGATTGTAACCGCTTCCTCGCCTCACAACAGGCTGACCACAAATCTCCCTCCGACGATGAACAGATACGTGCCGAACGCCATCTCCAGCTGGCGCTTCGTCATCGCATGTGCGGCGCGGACGCCGAGCGGGGCGGTGAGCAGGCTGGTCGGCATCACCAGCAACGCCCCGATCAACGACACGTAGCCGATCGCAAACGGCATCTGCAGCGCGGTGACATCGGGAAAGCGCGCCGCCGCGGGCCAACCCGCATAGATGTAGCCGACCGCGCCGGGGATCGAGATCAGCACCGCGAGCGCCGACGAGGTCGCGACCGCCTGGTGGATCGGCCGGCCATAGAACGTCATCAGCAGGTTCGCGAACAGGCCGCCGCCGACGCCCATCAGCGTTGACAGCAGCCCGATGAAGAAGCCGTAGACGCGCATCAGCGGCCCGGTCGGGATCTTGTCGCCGAGCCTCCAGCCGTCGCGCGCCAGCAGCAGCCGCGCGGCGGCGGACCACGCCACCATCACGAACACGATCTTGAACAGGCGCTCCGGCGCGAAGCGCGCGGTGACGCTGCCGGCGATCACCCCGATGATGATCGGCACCAGCCACAGCCTGAGAATGTCCATATCGACCGCACCACGGGCGTAATGCGCCCGGAACGAGCGGATCGAGGTCGGGATGATGATGGCGAGCGAGGTGCCGATGCAGAGCGGCATCCGCGCCTCCAGCGGCACGCCGGCGAGCCGGAAGCATTCGTAGAACACCGGCACCAGGATCGCGCCGCCGCCGATGCCGAAAATGCCGGCAAAGAACCCGGACACCGCGCCGACGGCGATCAGCATGAGCGCGAGCTGGACAAGCTCGGCGACGTCAAGCCCGGCGGTCGTCATCGGTGGTTTCCTCGGGTCCGAACGTTCATGAATCGTGCTTCAGGTATACCAGCCAATCGACACAGGCATAGCGTTGTCAACGCCTGCAATTGCAGGCCTCCCCCTTAGCTATGAACCACCATTCGCAAATGGTGATTTTGGTCGTTGCGCTCGCTGTTTCGACTTCGTAAATAGAATTGCTCTACCGCGATCCGCGAAGGGCTTCACCATGGCCCCGCCAACTCAAAGCTGCCGATGACCGCCAGGATCGAACGACCTCTATCGCCCCATTTGCAGACCTATCGCTGGACCCTGACGATGGCGCTGTCCATCGTCCACCGCGCCACCGGCGTGGCGCTGTATTTCGGCACCTTGCTGCTGGCCTGGTGGCTGATCGCCGCCGCTTCGGGCCCCGCCGCCTACGCCAATGTCCAGGCTTTCACCGGCAGCATCATCGGCAAGCTGATCGTGTTCGGCTACACGTGGGCGCTGATGCATCACATGCTCAGCGGCCTCCGGCATCTGGTCTGGGACCTTGGCTACGGCTTCAAGGCCAATGAGCGCGAGGCGCTGACCTGGGGCGCGCTGATCGGCGGCATTTCGCTCACCGTGCTGGTCTGGATCATCGCCTACACGGTCGGGGGCGGACGATGAGCGGGCCGAAGATTTCCATGCGCACGCCGCTCGGGCGGGTCCGCAACCTCGGCTCGTCGCATTCCGGCACGTCCGATTTCTGGCGCCAGCGCCTGACCGCGGTGGCGACGACGCTGCTGATCATCCCCGTCATCGTGATCGTGCTGATGCTGATCGGCCGCAACCAGGCCGGCGCGGCGCAAATTCTCGGCTCGCTGCCGATCGCGATCATCCTGCTGCTCTTCATCATCGCCAGTGCCTGGCACATGAAGATCGGCATGCAGGTCGTGATCGAGGACTATGTGCATAACGAGAAGCTGAAGCTCGCGGGCGTGATGGCCAATAATTTCTTTTGTGTCGCGGTGGCGCTGGCCTCGATCTACGCGATTCTCAAACTGTCATCGGGAGTCTGATCCATGGCTGCTGAAGGCAACGGAAAAGCCTCCAACGGCAGTAGTCCTGCCACCAACGGAAAATCCTATCCGATCGAGGACCATACCTACGACGTCGTGGTGGTCGGTGCCGGCGGCGCTGGCCTGCGCGCCGCGGTCGGCTGCTCCGAGGCTGGGCTGCGCACCGCCTGCATCACCAAGGTGTTCCCGACCCGCTCGCATACGGTTGCGGCGCAGGGCGGCATTTCTGCCTCGCTCGGCAACATGCATCCGGACGACTGGCGCTGGCACATGTACGACACCGTCAAGGGGTCGGACTGGCTCGGCGACCAGGACGCGATCGAGTACATGGTGCGCAACGCGCCCGAGGCCGTCTACGAGCTCGAGCATTGGGGCGTGCCGTTCTCGCGCACCGAGGACGGCAAGATCTACCAGCGTCCGTTCGGCGGCATGACGATGGACTTCGGCAAGGGCCAGGCGCAGCGCACCTGCGCCGCCGCCGACCGCACCGGCCACGCCATGCTGCACACGATGTACGGCCAGGCGCTGCGCCACGCCGCGGAATTCTACATCGAGTTCTTTGCCATCGACCTGATCATGGACGACCAGGGCATCTGCCGCGGCGTCATCGCGCTCAAGCTCGACGACGGCACGCTGCACCGTTTCCGCGCCCAGACCACGATCCTCGCAACCGGCGGCTACGGCCGCGCCTACGCCTCCTGCACCTCGGCGCATACCTGCACCGGTGATGGCGGCGGCATGGTGCTGCGCGCCGGCCTGCCGCTGCAGGACATGGAATTCGTCCAGTTCCATCCGACCGGCATCTACGGTTCGGGCTGCCTCGTCACCGAAGGCGCCCGCGGCGAAGGCGGCTATCTCGTCAATTCCGAGGGCGAGCGCTTCATGGAGCGTTACGCGCCGTCAGCCAAGGACCTCGCCTCGCGCGACGTCGTCTCGCGCGCGATGACGATCGAAATGCGCGAAGGCCGCGGCGTCGGCAAGAAAAAGGACCACATCTTCCTGCACCTCGATCACCTCGACCCGAAGGTGCTGAACGAGCGGCTGCCGGGTATTTCGGAATCGGCGAAAATCTTCGCCAACGTCGACGTCACCCGCGAGCCGATCCCGATCACGCCGACCGTGCACTACAACATGGGCGGCATCCCGACCAACTATCACGGCGAAGTGCTGACCAAGAAGGACGGCGACGACAACGCCGTGGTGCCAGGCCTGATGGCGATCGGCGAAGCGGCCTGCGTCTCCGTGCACGGCGCCAATCGCCTCGGCTCCAACTCACTGATCGACCTCGTGGTGTTCGGCCGCGCTGCAGCCCTGCGGCTTGCCGAGAAGCTGACGCCGAACGGCAAGCAGCCAGACCTGCCGAAGGATTCCGCCGATCTCGCGCTCGGACGGCTGGACCATTACCGCTACGCCTCCGGCGGCACGCCGACCGCAAAACTGCGCGACAGCATGCAGAACGTGATGCAGAACAATTGCGCGGTGTTCCGCACCGGCGAGGTTCTGTCCGAAGGCCAGAACCTGATCCACAAGGTGCATGGCGGCATCGGCGACGTCGCGACCTCCGACCGCTCGCTGGTGTGGAATTCGGACCTGATCGAAACCCTGGAATTCGACAACCTGATCGTTCAGGCCGTCGTCACCATGGACTCGGCGGCGAACCGCACCGAAAGCCGCGGCGCCCATGCGCGCGAGGATTTTTCCGAGCGCGACGACAAGAACTGGATGAAGCACACGCTGGCGTGGATCGGCGACCGTGGCAACACCACGATCGATTACCGCCCGGTGCACGACTACACGATGACGAACGACGTGCAGTACATCCCGCCAAAGGCGCGGGTGTATTGAGGAACCACAGCTCGTCATTCCGGGGCGATGCGAAGCATCGAACCCGGAATCTCGAGATTCCGGGTCTGGTCCTGCGGACCATCCCGGAATGACAGAAGGTTGGGATAATGGTTGAATTCGCGCTTCCGAAGAACTCAAAGATCACCGGCGGCAAGGCCTGGCCGAAGCCGGCCGGCGCCACCGAGACGCGCGAGTTCAGGGTCTATCGCTGGAATCCGGACGACGGCAAGAACCCGAGTGTCGACACCTACCATGTCGACATCAACGATTGCGGGCCGATGGTGCTGGACGGCCTGATCTGGATCAAAAACCACATCGACCCGACGCTGACCTTCCGCCGCTCCTGCCGCGAAGGCGTCTGCGGCTCCTGCGCCATGAACATCGACGGCCAGAACACGCTGGCCTGCACCAAGTCGATGCACGACGTGGCGGCAGGCGGCGCGGTGAAGGTCAACCCGCTGCCGCACCAGCCGGTCGTGAAGGACCTGGTGCCAGACCTGACCAACTTCTATGCGCAATACGCCTCGATCGAGCCGTGGCTGAAGACCACCACGCCGACGCCGCAGAAGGAATGGAAGCAGAGCCATGAGGACCGCGAGAAGCTCGACGGCCTCTATGAGTGCATCCTGTGCGCCTGCTGCTCGACCTCGTGCCCGAGCTACTGGTGGAACAGCGACCGCTTCCTCGGCCCCGCCGCGCTGCTGCAGGCGACGCGCTGGGTCAAGGATTCCCGCGATGAGGCCACCGGCGAACGGCTCGACAACCTCGAAGATCCGTTCCGCCTCTACCGCTGCCACACCATCATGAACTGCGCCAAGGCATGCCCGAAGGGCCTCAACCCGTCGGAAGCGATCGCCGAACTCAAGCTGAAGATGGTCGAGCGCCAGATCTAGCGAGTTGGCCTGGCGCTAAAGTTTGCCGGTGAAGTTGCGCCGCAGCCTGTCGGCAAACCAGATCCCGGCGATGACGACAAACGAGAGAACGAGCAATTCTCCGGTCAGCAAAAAGGCCTGCTGTGCAGGTGACATGAATTCCTCCATTGCCGGCTTTTTCTCGTTCACCGCCTGGATGCCGGCGCGCGACTGACGGGTAGCGGTCGCCGGCAGCTTGCCTGCAACCGTCAATCCGATATTGCGCCAGATCAAATTTGCGACTGTCCGCGACCTTTGACGGGCGCCCCGTCCATGGCTTTGGAGCGAGGGACCCGTGGGAACTTTCCGACCCGGTTCCCGTTGTGCCGCCATGGCCAAAGCAACCGTCAAGTCGTCCGCGAAGAAGCCCTCCGCGAAGAAAACTGCGTCGGGCGGCGATAAGCCGGCTCCCAACCCGAACGAGGCAGAATCCGAAGAGAAATCGGAGTTCGTGGAAGTCATCAGCGAGGACGGCGACCACGTCGAGCCGCCCCCGCCCGAGGTCGTCGAACCCAGCCCGGAAATGACCGAGGAGGAAGCCGCGCAGCTGCGCAAGGATTACCTGCTGACGCGGTTCTGGATCAGCGCGCGGGGCTATTGGGGCAAGGGCGGCGACCGGCTGGCATGGCTGTTCACGATCGGGCTGCTGGTGTTGATCGTCGCCAATGTCGGCTTTCAATACGGTATCAACGTCTGGAACCGCGCGATCTTCGACGCCATCGAGAAGCGCGACTCCGCCACAGTCTACTATCTCGCCGCCGTGTTCTTCCCGCTCGCCATCGGCAGCGTGCTGCTCGGCGTCGGCCAGGTGTTCGGCCGCATGGGCATCCAGCGCCGCTGGCGCGCCTGGCTGACCAACTCGGTGATCTCGCGCTGGCTGGCGAACGGCCGCTACTACCAGCTCAACCTCGTCGGCGGCGATCACCAGAACCCGGAATACCGGATCGCGGAAGATTTGCGGATTGCAACGGACTCGCCGGTGGACTTCGTTGCCGGCGTAACGTCGGCCTTCCTCTCGGCCGCGACCTTCATCGTCGTGCTCTGGACCATCGGCGGCGCACTGACAGTGACGCTCGGCGGCTCGACCGTCACCATCCCCGGCTTCCTCGTGATCGCCGCCGTGATCTATGCCGCGATCGCCTCCGGCTCGATCATGACGATCGGGCGCAGCTTCGTGCAGGTGTCCGAGGACAAGAACCAGGCCGAGGCCGAATACCGCTACGCGCTGACGCGGGTTCGCGAGAACGGCGAAAGCATCGCGCTGCTTGGCGGCGAGCAGGAAGAGCGCGACGGCATCGACAAGACTTTTTCGAAAGTGCTGCGGCAATGGGCGCGGCTGGCCGGCCAGCACATGCGCACCACGCTGGTGTCGCAGGGATCGAACCTGATCGCTCCTGTCGTCCCGCTATTGCTGTGCGCACCAAAATTTCTCGACGGCAGCATGACGCTCGGACAGGTGATGCAGGCGGCTTCCGCCTTCACCATCGTGCAGACCGCGTTCGGCTGGCTGGTGGATAATTATCCGCGGCTCGCCGACTGGAACGCCTGCGCGCGCCGCATCGCCTCGCTGATGATGTCGCTCGACGGCCTCGAACGCGCCGAGCGCGGCGACGGCATCGGCCGCATCAAGCGCGGCGAGACCGAGGTGGGCGGCCCAATGCTGAGCCTGAACGATTTCTCGGTGACACTCGACGACGGCACTGCCGTGGTCGGCGAGACCGAGGTGGCGGTCGACGCCGGCGAGCGGCTGCTGGTCGCCGGCGAATCCGGCACCGGGAAGAGCACGCTGGTCCGTGCACTGGCCGGGCTGTGGCCATGGGGCGGCGGCAGCGTCAACTTCCACCCCGACCGCCGGCTCTTCATGCTGCCGCAAAAGCCCTATATCCCGTCCGGCACGCTGCGGCGCGCCATCGCCTATCCCGGCGCCGCCGACGACTGGACGGTCGAGGGGATCGGTGATGCCCTGCACAAGGTCGGCCTCGATCATCTCAGGGAGAAGATCGAGGAAGAAGGGCCGTGGGACCAGACGCTTTCCGGCGGCGAAAAGCAGCGCCTCGCATTCGCGCGGCTGCTGCTGCACAACCCCGACATCATCGTGCTGGACGAGGCGACATCCGCGCTCGACGAAAAGAGCCAGGACAAGATGATGGAAATCGTCATCCGCGAAATGCCCAAGGCGACCATCGTCAGCGTCGCCCATCGCGTCGAGCTCGAAGCGTTCCACAGCCGCAAGATCGTGCTGGAACGGCGCAAGGGCGGCGCCAAACTCGTCAGCGACATCGACCTCGTGCCCCGCAAGGGCAAGCGCCGCCTGCTCGGCCGCTTCCTGCGCTCGCGCAAGGGGGAAAAGAAGGCGGCGTAATGCGGGAGATAGGAAGTGGCCGGGGAAGATCGATGACGACAGCGACCAAGGCGTCGTCGGCCGACCGCAACACTGTCTTGGCCACCCTCGGCGACTACATCCGGGAGATCGGCAATGCTGACGATCTCGCTTTTGCCGCGGCAGAGTTACTTGGCCGCAGCCTGGACGTGAGCAGGGCCGGCTATGGCACCATCGATACTTCCGCCGAAACTATCACGATCAACCGCGATTGGAACGCCCCGGGCATTGCCAGCCTCGCGGGCGTGCTGCATTTCCGCGACTATGGCAGCTACATCGAGAACCTGAAGCGGGGCGAGACCGTTGTCTGTGCCGATGCGCGAAATGACCCCCGCGTCGGCGAGCGCGCTTCAGCACTCGAGGCAATATCTGCACGCGCACTCGTTAATATGCCTATCTCGGAGCCCGACGGGGTAGTGGCATTACTCTATCTCAACAATGCGACGCCACGAGAATGGAGCACTGTAGAGCTGGATCTCATCCGGGAAGTTGCCGAGCGCACGCGAACTGCCGTTGAACGTCGACGTGCAGAATCGGCCGTTCGGGAAAACGAAGCCAGACTGCTCTTCCTGGACGCACTCAACAAGGAGACCGCTAGCAGTCGGGACGCGGATGGGGTGCTGGCAACCACTACCAAAATGCTTGGCGAGCACCTTGGTGTCTCAAGTTGCGCGTATGCCGATGTGGACCCGGACGAGGACGGTTTCACCATACGAGGGGATTGGGCAGCACCTGGAGCACAGCACATATTGGGCCATTACAGCCTGGCTGACTTCGGTGAAAAGGCGGTTCGCGAGCTAGGCGCCGGCCGCCCGCTTATTATCAACGATAATCTGAAGGAGCTTGCGCCGCAGGCGGCAGCCGCTTTCCAGAAGATCGGTATAGGTTCGACGATTTGTATGCCTTTCGTGAAGGAGGGGCACCTGACGGCCCTCATGGCCATTCATCGTCGCAAGGCTCACCAGTGGACGCGACGTGAACTCGACTTGCTCACGGAGGTTACTCAACGTTCGTGGGCGCATATCGAGCGTGTCAGGTCCGAACAGGCGGCACGAGACGCTGCCGAGCGGCTAAGCCTTGCCAACAAGGCCGCGGGGATAGGCACCTGGGACTTTGATCCGGTCACTGAGATTCTTCAGTGGGATAACCGATGCAAAGAGCTTTTTGGCTTACCGCCCGATGCGGCGGTGAGCTACGAAGGAACTTTCCTGAAAGGACTTCATCCGGACGATAGGGAACGGGCGCACGACGCCGTATCCAGAGCCCTGGCACCCGAGTCTCCGGCCCCCTACAATATTGAATACCGGACCGTCGGAATCGACGACGGCGTAGAGCGCTGGATCGCCGCGACTGGCGATGCCCTTTTCTCGAACGGCCGAGCGGTCCGCTTTATTGGCACGGTGCTCGATATCACAGCGCAGAAGAAATCCGAGAGGCATCTCAGACTCCTGAATGATACCGGTGCTTCCGTTGCACGGGAGCGTGACCTCGAGAAGATCGTTCAGATCGTCACGGATGCTGGCGTCGAACTGTCGGGTGCGCAGTTTGGGGCGTTTTTCTACAACGTGCTTACGCCGGACGGCGGAAGCTACATGCTCTATTCGCTGTCGGGCGTCCCTCGGTCAGCCTTTGAAAATTTTCCGATGCCGCGCAACACGGCAGTGTTTGAGCCGACCTTCACGGGTACAGGCGTCGTGCGTTCCAACGATATCCTGCAGGACCATCGTTACGGCCAGAACGCACCCCGCAAAGGCATGCCGGAGGGCCATCTTCCGGTCCGGTCCTACCTGGCTGTTCCGGTGATTTCCCGGACTGGGGAAGTTCTGGGCGGCTTGTTCTTCGGTCACGCCGAAACAGGCAGGTTTCAGATCGAGCATGAGACTGCGCTGCTCGGCATCGCGGGCCATGCGGCGACAGCGATAGACAATGCACGTCTTTTGACCCGGCTCCAGACCCTGAACGCCGAACTCGAGCAACGCGTCGCTGCCGAGATCGCCGAACGTATGAAAGCAGAAGAGCAATTGCGGCAATCGCAGAAAATGGAAGCCGTCGGGCAGTTGACTGGAGGCATCGCACACGATTTCAATAATATGCTGGCCGTCATTATCGGCGGGCTGAATCTTGCCAAGCGGCGCCTGAACAACGGCATGGCTGATATCGATCGGTTCATCGACGGGGCCATCGATGGCGCTAACCGAGCCGCCACTTTGACCCAGAGACTGTTGGCTTTCTCTCGTCAACAACCGCTGACGCCGGAGGTCATTGACCTCAACAAGATGATTGGAGGGATGAGCGATCTTCTCGACCGGTCGCTGGGCGAACTCATTCGGCTCGAGGCGGTCCTGGCGGCCGGATTGTGGCGCATCAAAGCCGACACTGCTCAGCTTGAAAGTGCGATTCTGAACCTTGCGGTTAACGCGCGGGATGCGATGCCAAAGGGGGGAAAGCTGACGATTGAAACCAGCAACTCTTCCATCGATGAGAGGTATGCAAGCGATTATGCTTTGAAACCCGGACAGTACGTTCTCGTAGCAGTTACGGATAACGGCGTGGGGATGGCGAACGACGTCCTGGGAAAAGCGTTCGACCCGTTCTTCACGACAAAAGAAGTCGGAAAAGGCACGGGATTAGGCCTAAGTCAGGTTTACGGATTTGTGCGCCAGTCAGGCGGCCACGTGAAGATTTATTCGGAGATAGGCGTCGGCACCACCGTCAAATTGTATCTTCCGCGCCATGCCGGAAATGAGGAACGTCCCGAAGCGCGACAAGGAACGGCGCATATCGGTGCAAGTCTGCACAAGGAGACTATTCTTGTTGTCGAAGACGACGAGCGAGTTCGCAGCATCTCGTCGGAAAGCTTGCGGGAACTAGGCTACACCGTCGTCGAAGCAGCGAGTGCGAAAGAAGCGTTACAGAAAATCGAAGATGGCCTCCTTCCGGACTTGCTGTTTACCGATGTGGTGATGCCGGAAATGACCGGCGCGGAGCTGGCGACTGAGCTGTCGAGGGCGAGGCCAGGACTGAAAGTGCTATTCACGACTGGCTACACTCGAAATGCAATCGTTCACAACGGCATGCTCGACCCAGGCAAACATTTGCTTTCGAAGCCCTTCAATATCGAAGACTTGGCTACGAAGGTTCGGAGCATTCTCGACGAAATCTGATTGCTCTTGGTGCATGGCGAGGATGCTTCGAAGACAGAACCCTCCGCGTCCTTGGCTGTCAGCCATGATCGTGGCTTGTCCACGGCCGCAGCGTTTGCCAACACCGCGATGCGACGCGCGGTTTGATACAAGTCCGATTCTGGCCCACCGCACCATTTCCCCGCGCTAAGGGGCCCGGTGTCTCTCAGAGCCTACTGGACTCTGACGACCCGCCGACTTAATCGACTCCGCGGTCTCAACCACTCGTCAGGCAAGATCACTCATTGGCCGCGCGCACTCGAACAGCCCGAAAAACTGGAGATGGTTATGGGCACGCCACTTGCCCAATCGCGCGAGCGGCCTCATGCTCGTCGCGGGCTGTGCCGGCACGTTTCGCCGGAGCCATCGACGCCGTAACGACAATATTCGTCGCGCCGCCTTTGCCCACGCATTTTGGATGAGGATGAGATGCTCTGGCGTTGCCTTTTCCTGGCCCTGATGCTGCCCCTGCTCGCGCCGCCGGCCCGCGCGGCGGACAAGGCGTGGGAGGATTGTGGTCAGATCGGAAATGAGGATCGCAAGATTGCCGGATGCACGGCGGTATTGGCGCGCGGCGCGGCGGAGAGCGAGGCGAACCGCGTCAACGCCCTTGTCAATCGCGGCTATGCATACAGCAGGCGCGACTACGACCTCGCCATCAGGGATTTCGACGAGGCCATCCGGCTCGATCCGAAATCCGAGCGTGCTTTCAACGCGCGCGGCCGTGCGTACCACATGAAGGCCGACTACGACCGCGCCATCAAGGACTTCAACGAGGCCATAAGCCTCAATCCAAATTATGCGCTTGGCTTTGAGGGGCGCGGGAAAGTCTATCACAGCAAGGGGGATCACGACCGCGCCATCAAGGATCACGACGAAGCCATCCGCCTGAATCCGAAATTTGCGGACGCCTACAGCAACCGAGGTAGTGCCTATTCCGGCAAGGGTGACTACGACCGCGCTATCGAGGATCATGACGAGGCGATCCGGCTCGATCCGAACTTTGCGGACGCCTATTTTAATCGCGGACAGGCCTACACCAGCAAGCGCGACCACGACCGCGCCATCGCCGACTACAGCGCAGCGATCCACCTCGACCCGAAGAACGCGAGCACCTATTTGCACCGTGGCGGCGCCTGGTATTTCAAGGGCGACAACGACCGCGCCATCAAGGATTACGATCAGGCGATCCGCCTCGATCCAAGATATGCGCTTGCCTATGAAATTCGCGGGCGGGCCTATGAAAGCAAGGGAGACACCGCCCGGGCGAAGCAGGATTTCGACGAGGCGGCGCGGCTGAGGCGGAGCGCCAATCGGACCGCGCCAACGCCTCCTGACGATCGCAGCAAGGCCTCCACCGAGAGCCGCGATTACGACGGCGTCATCAGGGATTACGACGAAGCCATCCGGCGCGATCCGAAGGATGCCAAGTCCTTTTACATGCGCGGCATCGTCCATTTCATGAAAGGCGACAACGACCGCGCCATCCGGGATTTCGACCAGGCGATCCGCCTCGAGCCAAAATTTCCGGTTGCCTATTACGACCGCGGCAATGCGCACAAGGAGAAGGGCGACAACGACCGCGCGATCAAGGATTACAGCGAGGCGATCCGACTCGATCCGAAATACGCGGCGGCCTGGTACAATCGCGGCGTTGCCTACGCTCACAAGGGCGACGGCGACCGCGCCATCAAGGAGTTCGACGAAGCGATCCGCCTCGACCCGAAGGACGCGATGGCCTGGTACAGTCGCGGCAGCGCTTACTCCGACAAGGACAATGACCGGGCGATCGCGGATTTCGACGAGGCCATTCGCCTCGATCCGAAGTATGTGGCAGCCTGGTACAATCGCGGCAATGCCCGCAGGGAAAAGGGCGATGGCGACCGCGCCATCGAGGATTACAGCGAGGCGATTCGCCTCGACCCGAAATATGCGGCGGCGTATTTCAATCGCGGGGCGGTCTATTTTCGCAAGAACGATTTAGACCGCGCCATTGGCGAGTTCGACGAGGCAATACTGCTCGATCCGAAAGATGGGAGGGCATATTCCAATCGAGGCACCGCCTATTCCAGCAAGGGCGATTTCGACCGCGCCATCGCGGATTTCAACGAGGCCATCCGCCTCGATCCGAAACATGCAACGGCCTGGTACAGTCGCTGCAGTGCCTACGCCAGCAAGGATGACAATGACCGCGCCATCAAGGATTGCAGCGAGGCGATCCGCCTCGACCCGAAATATAGATGGGCCTATGGCGTTCGCGGCAGTGCGTACCGCGGCAAAAGCGATTTCGAACGCGCGGTGAAGGATTACACAAGGGCGATCGAGTTGTCCGGCAAGCCGGAGAAGGCGCATTGGAACTACTGGCATCTTCGCGGCCTGAGCTACGATCACCTCGGCAAATGGCCCCAGGCCGAGGCGGATTATCTCAAGGCGATCGAGCTCGACCCCGATCAGCCCTCGGTTCTCAATAATCTCGGCTTTGGCTGGGTCGATCGAAACGTCAAGCTGAAGGAAGGCCTGGCGCTGATCGAGAAGGCCGTCAAGCTCGACCCGGACGACGGCAATCTGCTCGACAGTCTCGGCTGGGCGCACTACCGCCTCGGCGACTATCAGCAGGCGATCAAGTTCATGGAGCGCGCGGCCGCGGTCGAACCGAACAGCAGCGGAACAAGAGACCATCTCGGCGATGCGTACTGGCGGACGGGACGCCATGACGAGGCGCGCAAGTCCTGGCAGCAGGCGTTGTCGCTCAAGCCCGATCCCGCCGACGCGAAGAAGATCGAGGGCAAGATTGCCCGAGGGCTGGGAAAGTGAGAACTTGACGGCTCGGTGTACGACGACGAAGTCATCAAGCCGCCGACGAGCAGGGCATCGCCATGGTGCTCACCTGCGTGAGACCCGTCATTGCGAGCGCAGCGACAATAGCCGTCTTCATACCCGCGCAGGCGGGGATGACAGCCGATGAACTGCGCCAACTCGAACAACAATTGAACCTGTTTCACCGTCGCAAAACCGGCTATGCATGCGCCGCTCACTGAGGACCATGGCTTGACTCCCGACAACGACCCCACCCCCGCGCCGTTCGGCGCGTTCGCGCCGAATGCCGCGCAGGCCGCGATCATCTCCATGGCGCATGGCTCACGGCTGAAGCGCGGCGCGTTCCGCCCCTGGCTGTCGCGGCTGGTCAATCTGCTGCGCGCGGGTCCCGTCGACGTGGCGTATCAGGGCGCCTCATTCCGGTTCTACCACCAGGCCAGCGCCACCGAGCGCGGCGCGTTGTTCAATCCTGACTACAATCTCGAGGAACTTGATTTTTTGCGCGCGCACATTCCCGCCGGCGGCGTATTCGTCGATGTCGGGGCCAATGTCGGCACCTATGCGCTGGCGCTGGCGCGTCATGTCGGCGCGACCGGCAAGGTCATCGCGATCGAGCCGCATCCCGTCACCCACGCGCGGCTTGCGTTCAACAACGCCTCGTCAGGCTACGCTCAGGTGAAACTGGTCGCGGCCGCCGCCGGTCCGGCCGATGGCGAACTGATGATCGAGACAGATGGCGACAATCTCGGCGCCAGCCACATCGTTTCGGGAACCGCCTCGGGCAAGGCGATCCGAGTGCCGTCCTTGCGGCTGCAGCGCATCCTCGAGGAAGCCGGCGCATCGCATGTCGATGCGCTCAAGATCGATGTCGAAGGTTATGAAGATCGCGTCTTGATGGGCTTCTTCGCGCAAGCGCCGCAACCGCTGTGGCCGCGCGCGGTCGTGATCGAGCATCTCTCGAAGAACGAATGGCAGCAGGACTGCATCGCCGACATGCGCGCGCGGGGTTATGTCGAAACCGGCAAGACCCGCAGCAACACGCTGCTGGTGCGCGGCTGATCGATACTTCCAAACCGCAGGATCGGTTCCGCGGGTTCCAATTCCGTTGCGAGAGGAACATCGCGCCGCCGCCGCCGTTGTCGCTCCCTGAACCGAACCCGTGGGAGAAACCGGCAAATGAGCAACGACAATGCGCGCGATCAGGATCGTGTCTGGCAATTGATGAAGAAGATCGGCTTTGCGATGCTCGTTACCCATGACGGCGGCAAGCTTCGCGCAAGGCCGATGAGCGCATATCTGGAGCAGGACAACAACGCGATTTTTTTCCTGACCGACGCGCGGCGTCACAAGGACGAGGAGATCGCCAACAACCCTGCCATCAACCTGTCGTTCGCCGATTCAAGCAGCCAGAAATACGTCTCCATCGCGGGCACCGCGACCGTCTCCAATGATCGCACGAAGATCAAAGAGCTGTTTTCGACGCCCGCAAAAGCCTGGTGGGACAGCGCGGAGGATCCCAACATCCGCGTGCTGAAGATCACCCCCGACGATGCGGAATTCTGGGATTCGCCCGGCACCGTCATCAGCTACGTGAAGATGGCCGCAGCCGTAGCAACTGGCACACGGCCGGACATCGGCGAAAACCGCAAGGTCTCGATGTGATGCCGATCGACCCGCCGGAGATCCCGCCGGCAACGCCGGGCAAGCCGACCGAGCCGCCGCCGGAAGCGCCCCCGGGGAATCCGCGCCCGGAGGTGCCGCCACCGGTGCGCGAACCGGGTCAGCCGCCACAACCGGAAGAGCTGCCGGGCAAGACGCCGGACGAATTACCCGTGCGGGGGCCCAATGGTCCACGCGCGCCCAATCCGGCGACAGATATGGGAACCGGACAGCGTCGGCGCTGAAGCCATCGTCTGAACACGCAATGAACAACGGCCCATGCAACCCGTTGGCCCGATGAAATAAATTCCGTCGGGCCATTTGTAGGCAGCCACATTCCGGCCTAATGATTACCTGTTGACTGTCGTCCAATGCGTCGATGAAAGCGAATTCGTTACTGCCAGGATTTTTCCGGGGACCAAGGACATCATGACAAACCTTCGCATCGTGCTGCTTGCCACAACAGCTTTGACGGTAGCGCAGCTCGCGACCTCCACATCGCATGCGCAGTCCGCACCTCTGGTCGTTGCCCAGGCCAAGGAAGAGAGTGGCCCGGACGGAAGACCCCGGCGGCCACCGCCGGGCGCTCCAGCCGCTCCGCCGCCAGCCGCCGCGCCCAAGGCGCCAGCGGCGCCGCCACCTCCGCCACCCGCCGCAGCACCTCCGCGTCCCGCACCAGCTCCGCCGCCACCGGCTGCCGCACCGGCACGGCCCGCACCGCCTCCGCCGCCGCCTCCTCCGGCTGCAGCACCGCGCCAGGCACCGCCGCCACCTCCGCCGCCGCCAGCAGCGAAGCAACCACCGCCTCCGCCCCCAGCGGCAGCACCTGCGCGTCCAACACCGCCGCCGCCTCCGACGGCCGCGCCTCCTGGACGCACGCCACCCCCGCCGCCACCGCCTGCGGCGACTGCGCCCGCTGCGCCGAAGCAGCCGGCTGCGCCGACGCCGCCGCCGTCGCCGACCCCACCCCCTTCGGTCCAGAAGGGTGCGCCAACTCCCGCGCCGGCAGCTTCCCCGCCTCCGCCGCCGCCACCAACAGGCGCGAAGCAACCGGCTACACCGCCTGCGCCGCCGTCCGCGGCTACACCGCCGGCCGCTACCCCACCCGCGGCCACGCCGCCCGCCGGAAGCCCGACGACGGCACCGCCGCCGCGCGCTGGCACGCCTCCGACGACCCCGCCTGCCGCGGGTGCGCCGACTGCCACGCCGCCAACAACGCCCCCAGGCCGCCCGGGCGGACCACCTCCGGCTGCTGGGCCGGCGGGTGCAGTTCCGGCGCCGAATGCCGGCGCTCCGGCAACCGCGCCGGCGGCAACGGCTCCCGGCGCGGCGACCGCCGTGCCGGGCGTGCCCAACGCCGCGCCGCCTCCCGGCCAAGTCAAGAATGCGCCCCCGACCGTCGCGCCGGCCTTCCGCCAAGCACCTCAGGTGACCACGGCATTGCCGCCGCCTCCTCCACCCCAGGAGGGCTTGAGAGTCATCGCGCCGGGCGCGGCGCCTGCGGGGCCGCAACGCCTCGACGATTTCCGTGGCCAGCGCCGCGAATCGCAGCAGGGCGGTCGCACCATCATCACCGAGCCGGGCCGGATCATCATTCGCGATCCAGGCGGACAACAATACGTCCGTCACAGCGAGGTGGACCGCTTCCGCTACGGTGCGCGTGACATTCAGACCCGCACCGTCGGCAACGAGACCCGCACCGTCGTGATCAGGCCTGACGGCACCCAGATCATCACGGTGACCGGCCGCGACGGACAGTTGCTGCGGCGAATCCGCCGCGACGACCGCGGCCGCGAGATCATCATCATCGACAACAGCTACCGCGACCCGCGCATGGGCGGCGGATTCTTCGTGGCACTTGCGCCACCCGTCGTGCGCATCCCCTACAACCGCTACATCGTCGACGCCGAGGAAGCGCCGCCGGAACTGCTCTACGAGACCATGATGGCGCCGCCGGTGGAACGCATCGAGCGTCGCTATTCGCTGGACGAAATCCGCTACAGCCCGACGGTTCGCCAGCGGATGCCGAGCATCGACGTCAACACCATCAACTTCGCAACCGGCTCGTGGGAAATCCCGCCCGACCAGGCGGCGAAGCTGCAGGCGATTGCCGACGGCCTCAACCGTGCGATCCAGCAAAATCCGCGCGCGGTATTCCTGATCGAGGGGCATACCGACGCGGTTGGAAACGACGTCGACAATCTGTCGCTGTCGGATCGCCGCGCCGAGTCTGCGGCCACGCTGCTGACGCAGCAGTTCAACGTGCCGGCGGAGAACCTGACCTCGCAGGGCTATGGCGAACAGTACCTGAAGGAGCAGACCGACGGGCCGAGCCCGGTCAACCGGCGCGTCACCATCCGCAACATCACGCCGCTGCTCAATGGCGGACAGGCCTCGTTGCCGCCGCCCCCGCCCGGCACCGCGCCGCCGCGCTGATACGGGACGTCACCGAACGGAAATGGCCGGGAGCAATCCCGGCCATTTTTGTTGGCGCGTGCGAAAACACGATCAGGCACTCAGCGCTTGCAGCGGAACGCACGCCTCGCAGACCGCTTTGGCGTGCCGATGATCGGTGCCGCAGCAGCCGCCAAGGATTCGCATCCTGGGGAACGCGCCCCTGAGATTGAGGTAGCGCCGCCCGAGATCGGCGGGATCGCCCGCATCGAGCGTTTCGGATTCGTCGAGCTCGGCGTGACTCTTGGTCGAGGCGTTGGCCCGGATGCCATGGACACGCCCGATCCAGCTCTCGCCCGCCTTCAACGCGTGATCGAAATGCGTCGGATGCGCGCAGTTGATCATGAAATATTCCGGCGCTCCATCGGTCTCGCGGTCCACGGTTTCGATCGCCTCACGCAGCGTTTCGCCCCGCACCAGCCGGCCATCGGTCTCCACGGTGAACGAGATCGCCGAGGGAATCCCCAGCGCCTTGGCGGCGCGGGCGACGCCGATCGCCTCGTTGATGCTGTTGAGCGTATACGCCGTCACCATGTCAGCGCCGCCCTCGACGAAGGCTGCGATCTGTTGGCCGTGATAGGCCTCGGCCTCATCGGCATCCATGTTGCCTGCCTTGTAACCGTCGCCGCGCGGGCCGATGGCGCCGCTGATCACGCAAGGCGCGCCGCCCGGCCGTTCCCAGCCGGATCGCAATTCCTCGAGAAACGCGATCGAGCGGATGTTGATCGCCTTGAGCGCCGCCGCATCGTAGCCAAGTTTGGCGGCCCAATCCGGATTGGCGCGCCATGTCGGGCTGTCAAGCACGAAGCCCGTGCCATGGTCGCGCGCGACCGAAAGATAGCTCGCGTAATACTGCTTCAATTTCTGCCGGCCCTCGGGACGATCGAGCAGCACGAACGCGGCGAAGTGCGGCAGTTCGATTCCGTCGTGGAAGATCAGCGTCGTTTCCATGCCGCCATCGGTGAGAAAAATGCCACCCTGGCGTTGCGGCAGGTCGTGTCGGTATTTGGTCATATAAATAACTCCGGAAATCTGGATACCGTCGGTAGGTCTCTCCCACCGCGGGAAGGTCCGGCGATGTTGGTGCCTCAAAGTGTCGCGGCTTTCTAGGCTGCCCGTGGTACGGATGAACCTCGAGGCGTAAAATGATACGAATTCAAATGGTTGTATGAGAGGCGCAAGACACCTGGCGGCGCCGAGGATGGAGAAACCGTACCATGAGTACAGTTTTCGAGACCCGGATGGGCAAGGGAGAGGCGACGCGCGAGCGAATTCTCGAAATCGCGGAAGCCGCCGTGCTCGCGAAGGGATTCGGCGCCACCTCGATCGAGGAAGTGATCGCGGAAGCCGGCCTAACCAAGAGCGGCTTCTTCTACCACTTCAAGGACAAGAACGCCCTCGCCCGTGAAATGCTCCGCCGCTATGTCGCGACCAACGACCGGCTGTTCGACGAGATTTTCGCGCGTGGCGGCGAACTGTCGGACGACCCGCTGCAGGCGTTCCTGATCTCGCTGAAGCTGCTTGCCGAAACCATGGCCGACCTGCCGAGCGGTCATCCCGGCTGCCTGATTGCGAGCATCTGCTACCAGGAGCGGCTGTTCGATCGCGAGGTGCGCGAACTTACCGCGCAGTCCGTGCGCGACTGGAACGCGCGCTTCCGCAGGATCCTCGACGGCATCGCAGCGGTCCACCCGCCGCGGGAGCCGGTCGATCTCGACGATGTCGCCGACATGCTGTCCTGCATCGTCGACGGCGCCATCATCATGTCGAAAACGCTGAACGATCCGAGCCGCCTCGAACGCCAGGTTCTGTTGTTCCGAAGCTGCGTCAAGCTGATGTTCGCAAGCCCCTCGAACTCCTGACGCGCGAACCTACCGGCCTGCGGCGGCGAGGCCGAGCGCGTCCGCCATGATGCGGAACACGTCGGTGTTATCCAGCGAGCCGCGAATCCGATCGCTGCCCGGCCCGGTGCCGGTCAGGATGACGTCCTCTCCCGAATGCACGCTGGCGCGCATCATCGCCGGCAGATTGCCGAAGCGCAGCACCGCGCCCGGCACATCCTTGTACTTCTCGTTTGCCTTGGAGGTGCCGGGCTGATCACCCTTCTCCGTCGGCTCGTTGGGATTGTCGAGCTTGGGACGGAAGGTTTCGTAGTGGTCCGGCAGGCTCGCCGAAAAGATCGCGAGCCGGCGGCTGACGTCCACGCGCGACGGATAACCGTCCGCGTCGGGGGCCGGATAATTGGGAAATCCGGCCTTGTCATAGACGCCGACGCGTTCGCGCAGCGGTACGTTGGGCGTCGTGCTCATGTCGTCGTTGATGGTGCCGACCAGGCTGTTGGGATGATTGTGGTCAGCGACGACAAGGATCAGCGTGTCGTCGCCGCGTGCCTGGGCCCATTTGCGCGCAAGGCCGACCGCGTTGTCGAGCATGATGGTGTCGTAGACCGCGCGCTCCATGTCCAGCGCGTGGGCGTACTTGTCGATCATCCCGGACTCCACCATCAGGAAGAATCCGGCATCGTTCTTCGACAGAATATCGAGTGCTGATTGCACCTGTTCGGTCAGATCAGGCTGGTCGGGAAACTTCTTGACGCCGCCGCCCTTGAGGAATTTGCGGTCCAGCGCGCCGTCCATGTTTCCCGGCGCGAACAGGCCGAGCAACTGGCGCGTGTCGACCTTGGTGTTCACCACATCGAGCTCGGTCTTGGTCGTCGCGATCGCGTAGCCGGCGTCGCGGAATCTGGCGACGTAGTCGACGTCGTCCTTGCGCTTCGACCCGGGTGCGCCCTGCGGCAGGAAATATGCGGCGCCGCCGCCCATCAGGACGTCGGGCCTGGCCGCAAAAAACTGGGCGACGATCTCGCTATAGGCGCCGCGGCGGCGGGTGTGCGCCACCATCGCTGCAGGCGTGGCATCCTCGACTTCGGTGTTGGTGACGATGCCGATCGCCATGCCGTTTCGCCGCTTGGCCAGGCTGGCAATTGTCTCCACCTTCGGATCATCGAACGGGTTTGCAGTGCGGTCCGCGTAGACGCCCGTGGCAGCTGTGGCGGTCTTGTGGCCGGTGGCGTAGGCGCTCGCCGAATTCGCTGAATCCGTGATGATCGAGTCCGAGCCCGCGGTCGCCACCAGCGCCATGTGCGGCATGTCGTCGATGGCAAGCTTGCCAAGGCTCTTGCCCTCCGCAATGCCTTTGGACAGCAGGCGCGTAGCGACGCGGTGCGCCGGCGACAGCCCATCGCCGATGAACAGGACGACGTTCTTCGCCTTGCGCGGCCCCGTATCGTAAACCGTCCAGGCCACGGTGCGGCTGCGCGTGCCATCATTGACTTCCACGGTGACGTTGCCCGGCCTGGTCAGGGTTACATCGCGAACAATGAGAGCCGACTGATCCTTGTTGTCCTCGCGCTCGACGAAGGTTGCGGCCTTGCCGAAGGCTGTGGCGTGGTCCTCGCCGTTCACGGTCACCTTCAGCTTCGACGCATCCACGCGGTCCGGAAACTCGACTTTGAAGTCGAAGCGTGAGCCGGCGAGAATGGCCGCGCGGTCGATCGGGTAGATGGCTTGCGCGACGCCCTGATATCCCGACAGCAGGACAAGTAGGGCCGCGGCGGCGAGGGACTTGATCATGGAGCGTGCACCGGATCGGGGGTAAGGCGTGCCCTGCAGCAATTGATCGCGGCAAGGCGTAAGCCCACTCTATATCCTATCGCCCGGGAATGACGTTCCCGTTACACGAAGCCTGCGGCTAGTCCTTGTCGCTATCGAGCTTGGGGATGTACGCGCCTTCCCCGGCCGACAGCAGACCCGTCTTGGTATAGAGATTGAGCTTGGCGCGGGTGTCGGCGATGTCGAGGTTGCGCATGGTCAGCTGCCCGATGCGGTCCGCAGGCGTGAACGCCGCATCCTCCACCTTCTCCATGCTCAGCCGCTCCGGCTGATAGGTCAGGTTCGGGCTCTCGGTGTTCAGGATCGAATAGTCGTTGCCGCGGCGCAGCTCCAGCGTCACCTCACCGGTGACGGCGCGCGCCACCCAGCGCTGCGCGGTTTCGCGCAGCATCAGCGCCTGGGAATCGAACCACCGCCCTTGATAGAGCAAGCGGCCGAGGCGCATGCCGTTGATGCGGTATTGCTCGATCGTATCTTCGTTGTGGATGCCGGTGACGAGGCGCTCATAGGCGATGTGCAGCAGCGCCATGCCGGGGGCCTCATAGATGCCGCGGCTCTTCGCCTCGATGATCCGGTTCTCGATCTGGTCGCTCATGCCGAGGCCATGCCGGCCGCCGATCGCATTGGCCTCGAGGAACAGCGCGACGGGGTCAGTGAACGTCTGGCCGTTCAGCGCGACCGGCTGGCCCTCCTCGAAACGCACCACGACCTTTTCGGCCTTGACGGCACAGTCGTCGCGCCAGAACGGCACGCCCATGATCGGGTTGACGATCTTGATGCCGCTGTCGAGGTTTTCGAGATCCTTGGCCTCATGGGTCGCGCCGAGAATGTTGCTGTCGGTCGAGTAGGCCTTTTCGGCACTCATCTTGTAGGCAAAGCCGTTGGCAGTCATGAATGCCGACATCTCCGCCCGTCCGCCCAGTTCGTCGATGAAGAGCTGGTCGAGCCAGGGCTTGTAGATCTTCAGGCCCGGATTGGTCAGCAGGCCGTAGCGATAGAAGCGCTCGATATCGTTGCCCTTGAAGGTCGAGCCGTCGCCCCAGATGTTGACGCCGTCCTCTTTCATGGCCGCGACCAGCATCGTGCCGGTCACGGCGCGGCCGAGCGGCGTGGTGTTGAAGTAGGCGATGCCGCCGGTCGAGACGTGGAAGGCGCCGGCCTGGACGGCGGCGATGCCTTCATGGACCAGCTGGGTCCGGCAATCCACCAGCCGGGCTTTCTCGCCGCCAAACTCCAGCGCCTTGCGCGGAATCTCGTCGTAGTCGGCCTCGTCGGGCTGCCCGAGATTGGCGGTATAGGCAAAGACGCGCGCGCCTTTCTGCTTCATCCAGAGCAGCGCCGCGCTGGTGTCGAGACCGCCCGAGAAGGCGATACCGACTTTTTCCCCCTTGGGCAGGCTTTTCAGGATCGTGCTCATGAGCTTCCAATCGGTCGAAATGGCGGAATGCCGCGTGCGGCTTGAGGGCGCGAATAACAAATTTCTCGCTGGGGGGCACGCGTTTAATGCCGCCTCGCGCCGGGCTACTCGGCCGTGCGCCCGGTCCAGCGCTGCCAAAGGCGGTAGCCCGGCCGGCCCCAACGCGCCAGCGTGGCCTCGACGTGCATGTTCGTCAGCCTCGTCGACGGCCAGCGATAGATCAACGCATACGCCAGCCAGATCACGAAGAAGCTGACCAGGCCGGAAATGGCGACATCGGTAAAGAAATGCCCGCCGAACGCCATCCGCAAGCCGCTGGTGACGGTCCCGAACAGGGTCGCCGCCACATAGGCCAGCGGACGCCATGTCGGGGGCGTCAGGGCCGCGGGAGCATAGGTCCAGAAGGCGGTGGCGCCCTCGCCGGAGAAGAACGAGCAATTGCGCCCGCACTCGCCGCGCGGATCCCACCACGGCACGAATTGCCAGGGGCCGTTGAATTCGGTCACCACCACCGGCCGCGGCCGGCCCCAGTGGCTCTTGAAGGTGAGGTTGCTCAGCACGATTGCGGAGAGCAGGATCGTGAGCAGCAGGAACATCGCCGCGCGTCCCGGTATCAGCATCGGCCGGTCCGGCCGCAGCAGCTTCGCGACGATCGCGAACAGCGCGGGCAAGGCAAGGGCCCAGGCAATCCACATCGCAGCATCGCGCGCGAAGGCGGCAAGTCCATTCTGCTTCAGCGGGAACGTCGCGCTCGCGGGATCGTAGAACAATGCCGCCAGCTTGAGGTCGAGTTCGGGATAGATTCCGAACAGCAATCCGATGATGAGCGACAAGCCGAGCGCGATAAAGAGTCCGGTCCGATTCATGGCGCGGGGTTTAGCCGAGGCGGCGGATGTTGAAAAGGCTCACGACAAGGGTCGCGAGTGCGATGGCAAGGGCGGTGGCGGCGGCAAGCGGCGCGGCGGTTCGCGCCAGGCGCCGGCGGTACGGCCCGCGATCAGCCAGTAGACGAGGCCCGCGACAATGCCCGCGCCCGTCATGATTTCGAGGTGGCGGCGCACGATACCGTCGAACTTCAGTGTGTCCGGGTCGAAGGGAACAAGCCCGAGATAGCAGGCCGCACCGACGACCGCGCCGCCGACCGCATAGGCAAGCACGCTGCGGATATAAAACGCCTCGGTAATCAGCACCACGACCAGCGCCGGCAGCAGCGCAAAGCCGGAGAGAAAGATGAAGCCGAAGCCGAGCACGACATTGATCGCGCTTTCGTCGATCATTCCGGTTTCGAGATCGCTGAACTCCGGATACAGCACCGCACCGACGACGATCATTCCCGCCGCCAGGCAGGCGGCAAGGAAAGCAAAAAAGACCACGAAGAGGCGGCCGATCAGGGACATGTTTACACACCGTCATTGATCATGGATGGCGATGTCCTCTCCACCGTCATGCCCGGGCCTGTCCCGGGCATCCACGTATTCCCTGGACGAAATGAAGCAAAGACGTGGATGGCCGGGACAAGCCCGGCCATGACGTACTTTGACATGTCATTCTCAATCCGTCATCGCCATGGCGCGGAGCGCCTGGCGCTCGCGCGCGGACAGTTTTTCGGTTTCCGATTTCAACTGGCCGCAGGCAGCGAGGATGTCGCGGCCGCGCGGGGTTCGCACCGGCGACGAATAGCCGGCGTTGAAGATGTACTCGGAGAACTTTTCGATCTGTTCCCAGTCCGAACACTCGTACTTCGTGCCCGGCCACGGGTTGAACGGAATCAAATTGATCTTCGCGGGGATGCCCTTGAGCAGTTTGACCAGCAGCTTGGCGTCATCCAGGGAATCGTTGACGCCCTTGAGCATCACATATTCGAAGGTGATGCGCCGCGCGTTCGACGAGCCCGGATAGTCGCGGCAGGCCTGCAGCAACTCGGCGATCGGATATTTGCGGTTGAGCGGCACCAGCTCGTTGCGCAACTCGTCGCGCACGGCGTGCAGCGAAATCGCCAGCATCACGCCGGCTTCTTCGCCGATACGGACGATGTTCGGCACCACACCCGAGGTCGACAGCGTGATGCGACGGCGGGAAATGCCGATGCCTTCATTGTCTGATGTGATCAGCAGCGCATCGCGCACCGCGTCGAAATTGTAGAGCGGTTCGCCCATGCCCATCATGACGACGTTGGTGACGAGGCGGCTGCCGGTCGGCGTCTCGCGATCGGCCCAGTCGTTGAGGCGGTCACGTGCGACCATGATCTGGCCGACGATCTCGCCCGCTGTGAGGTTGCGCACCAGCCGCTGCGTGCCCGTATGACAGAACGAACAATTCAGCGTGCAGCCGACCTGCGAGGAAACGCACAGCGTGCCACGATCGGTTTCGGGAATGTAGACGCACTCGACTTCATGCGCCTTCTGGAACGAATCACCGCTCGGCAGACGCAGCAGCCATTTACGGGTGCCGTCGTTGGAAACCTGCTCGGCGACCACTTCGGGACGGTCGACGGTGAAATGCTCCACAAGCTGCGCGCGCATATCCTTGGAGATGCTGGTCATCTCGTCGAACGTCGTGGCGCCGCGGACATACATCCAGTGCCAGAGCTGCTGCGTGCGCATCTTGCGCTGCGCCGGCTGAACGCCGATCTCGCCCAGCCGGTCGGCGATCTCGATACGCGACAGGCCGATCAGCGACGGCTTGGCCGGCGGCACATAGGCTTCGAGCGGGATCTTCTCGAGCGGCGCCAGGGTCGAGGTCGCGGCGGAATTCGTTTCGGTCGAAACTGCGGTCATCGTATTTCTGTTGCAGGGAGGTTTCTCCCTCATCCTGAGGAGCGGCGCCTTCGCCGCGTCTCGAAGGATGAGAGCCGGGCCTCATGGTTCGAGACGGCGCAAGCGCCTCCGCACCATGAGGGGAGAGAGCATCAAATAGGGCTTCCAGGGCCCGCAAACAACGTCAAATTGGGCCAAACAAGCTTAACGCTTGCAATCCTGCGCCAGCCGGTCGAGCGCCTGGGACAATCCCTTCAGGGAGAAGACGTCGACGGTGTCGGTGCCCTTGGCCGAGGTGCCCTTGACGGTCGCGTCGGCCCCCTTGCGCATGGCGCTGACCATCTGCTCTTCCTCCGCGGCGTTCTTGATCCAGAGCCCGTCGCCCTGGGTGTACATCGCATAGGACGAGCCGCCGACCTCGAGTGAGGATTCCGACCCCGGCTTCAACGCATAGCCGATCATGATCGAGACTTCGTTGACGACTCGCTCCGCCGGTCGCGTTGAGACGAAGGCGTAGGCGGGATCACGCGGACGATTCGGCGGATTTGTTTTCGATGACGAAGGCTTCGCCAGCGCGAAGCATACCTTCTTACCGTTCGGCGCCGCGGTGTAGGCACCCCAGGTGCCGAACTGCCCGATCAGCGTCGGCTCCGCGCCGCCTGCCGCGGCGGCCGCAGCCGGTTCCGGTTTCGCAGCAGGCTTTGCAGCGGTCGACTTTGCCGCAGGTGCAGGGGCAGGGGCAGGCTTGGGCGCTTCCTTTGCCGCATCCTTGGCCCCCTTCGGGGCAGCGCCTTGCGCATGCGCGACGGAAGTCACCCCGCACAACGCCGCAACGGCAACCAGAAATGTCAGCAATCGCAACACGGACAACTGGTTCCCTCATCATTGTGACTGGAAGATGGCCCGAGGGCGCATCGGCCGCCGGGGATGGATAGCCGGGAAATGCTTTTTTGGGAAGGCGCTTACGGCCTTGACCACCGCTCCTTACGTGATTCCATTCGAACCCTTTTCAAGTGATTCTGGCAATCGTGAAGCAGGCTGCGACCTCACGTTTTGGTGCGGCCTTCGCGCTGCCGCTGCCACTGCGCATCGGTCCATTGCAGGAGATCCTCGGCACCCGAGCTGCGCAGATGCGAGCCGCCGTCCTGCACCACCATCTCGCCGTTGATGTAGCCCGCCTGATCGGAGATCAGAAAACTCGCGAGATTGGAAAGTTCGCGATGTTCTCCGGCGCGGCCGAGCGGATTGCGATGCGCCCAACTCTCGTCGCGCCCTTCGGGGCGAAGCTGACCCGAAGCGCCCGGGGTTGGAAACGCGCCGGGCGCGATCGCGACCGTGCGCACGCCCTTTGGTCCCCACTCCACTGCAAGACTTTTCGTCATCGCCAGCACGGCGGACTTCGCCATCGCCGAGGGAACCGTGAAGGCGCGGCCGGTGATGGTCGAGGTCGAGAGAATGCTCAGCACCACGCCCTTGTGCCCGCTGTCGATCCAGCGCTTGCCCGCGGCGAGCGTGCAATACATCGCACCGTGCAATGTAGGCGCCAGGATCGCATCGGCCGCGCGGAACGAGAGGTGCTCGGTCTGCGCGATGAACGTCGCGGCAGCATTGTTGACCAGAACATCGATCGGCGCGTCGCGCCAGATCTGGTCCATCATCGCATCGACCGCCGCGCCGTCGCGGATATCGCATCTGGCCACGGCGACCTTTCCGCCAAGCTCGTCGCGCATCTGTGCCGCGGTCGCCTCCAGCAGTTCGAGCCGGCGGCCGCAGATGATCAGTTCGGCGCCCAGTTCGACGAAGCGCCGTCCCATCGCGGCTCCGAGCCCGGAGCCACCGCCGGTTACCAGGATCCGCTTTGCCGCCAGCAGGCCTTTTTCAAACATCGTTTGAATCCCCCTTCACCACCGTCATCCGCATTTCCTGCGGTTTGGCATTCTTCCGAATCGGATTGTAGCCCGGCTTCAAATCCGGCATGAAGCATCGAGATTTCCCTTGTCGGTCCGAAAACCAGGTGCGTCCATGAAAGCCATTCTCTGCTCGCAATATTGCCAACCCGACGATCTCGTGCTGGCCGACATCCCCGATCCCATCGCCGAGCCGGGCCAGGCGGTAATCGCGATCAAATCCGCGGCGCTGAATTTCTTCGACATCCTGATGATCCAGGGCAAGTACCAGATCAAGCCGCCGTTTCCGTTTTCGCCGGCCGCCGAAGTTGCCGGCGTGATCGAAAGCGTCGGCGCCGGCGTGACCGACCTGAAGGTCGGCGACCGCGTGGTGGCGTCCTGCGGCCACAACGGCGCGCGCGAAAAGATCGCGCTGCCGGCCAACACGATCGTCAAGATTCCCGACAACCTCGATTTCGATCGCGCCGCCGGCATCATCATCATCTACGGCACCGCGCTGCACGCGCTGGAAGATCGCGCCAGCCCGAAGGCGGGCGAGACGCTTGCGGTGCTGGGCGCAGCCGGCGGCACCGGGCTTGCGGCCTGCGAACTCGGCAAGCTGATGGGGCTGAAGGTGATCGCCTGCGCCTCTTCGGACGAGAAGCTCGAATTTGCCAAGGCGCATGGCGCCGAACTCACGCTGAACTACGCCAAGGAGGATCTGAAGGAAGGGCTCAAGCGGCTCACCGGCGGCAAGGGCGTCGACATCGTCTTCGATCCCGTGGGCGGAAGCTACGCAGAAGCCGCACTGCGCGCCATCGCGTGGGAAGGACGTTTCCTGGTGATCGGCTTCGCGGCCGGCGACATTCCGAAGATGCCGCTCAATCTGGCGCTGCTCAAGGGCTGCGATATCCGCGGCGTGTTCTGGGGCGCATGGACGAGGCTCAATCCGGAGAAGAACCGCGTCAACCTGGAGAAGCTCGTCAAGTGGACCGCAGAAGGCAAGATTTCCTCGCATGTCGACCGCACGTTCCCGCTGGCGCAAACCGCCGAAGCGCTGAAAGTGCTCGCCGGCCGCCAGGCGATGGGCAAGGTGATCCTGCATCCGTGACGGCCGCTGCGGCGGAATCGTCACACTTCATTCAGCGGTTTTCGCTTCCGAACCGCTGATCACCCGTTGAGATTGCAAAAACAGCTGCAGGAACAAATGCAAGAACGGCTCGCGCGCGACGCGGGTCGGATTGCGGACGGCTTTCGTCGTTACACTTTGTGTCGTTGCTGCAACTATTTGTGTCGTTCAGGTAACGGCCTTGTCATGGATGTCGCAGCTCCGCCTCAATCAAACCAAAATATCTCCCCATTCGCAGCGGCCAGCGTCGTTTTTTGAACCCATTCCGTGTGCGAATTTGTGTTCCCAACAAGCGGGGCCTTCGTACATCAAGAAGAGCAAAAACAGATGCAGGGCTGAGGGACGCCCGCCGTTGCGTTGGTAAGTGGGGAGAGCATCAAAATGGTGGACAATACGCGGCCGGTTCAAACAAGGGATCCATTCGACAGATTCGACGAAGCCATCAACGATCCCAGGTTGTATGAGACCAGCCGGTATGAGCAGCCCTACCAGCTGCCATATGAGCAGACAGAGACGTTATACGACGAGCGGCAGCCGCAATATGAGCAGCGGCGGCCACACGAGCCGGTCCCGCTGTTTCTCTCCACCTACGAGGAAGAGTCCAATCAACTGCTTTCCGAATACGCCTTCGCGGGCGGCCATCGGAAAAGAGTGCGGGTGGGACGTATTGTGACCGCGGGCGTCGTCGTGGCGGCGATCGGCGGCCTGCTTGCGCTGTTCTCCATCGACTCGACGCGCGCCGTGATCGTCAACGTCAAGGCCTCGCTTGGCGGCTCCGCGCCTGTCCAGTACGGCACGGCGGAGCAGGAAACGGTGCAATCCGCGGAGCAGTTGCCGCCGCGCGTCGCTGCCCCGGCAACGCCCGAACCGGCGGCGGCCATGCCGGACCCGCAGGTGGCCCGCCGCAACACGCCCCCGACAGCCGTCACGATTGCCAACGCTTTGGCCGCGGCAGCCCCGACCCGCGATGAAATCGCTGCCGCCTATCAAAGCGCGGCGAAGGGCAATGTCACGGTGCCGGAGCCGATCGCGCGCGAAGCCGCCCGTGAGGCCGCGCCGGTTATGCCGGCCGTCCGCGAGGCCGCACCGCCGCCCCGCGAAGCTGCGCCGCCGGCAAGACGTATCGACCGGGAAGAACTCGCTGCGCTGCTGAAGCGGGCGAAGGGTCTGCTTGCGATCGGCGACATCACGTCCGCCCGGCTGCTGCTTGAGCGCGCGGCGGACGCGCAGGAACCCGAGGCGGCGCTGATGCTGGCAGGCACGTATGATCCGCAGGTGCTGGGTAGCCAGGACCTGCGCAGCGTCGCCTCCGACCCCGCGACGGCGCGGCTATGGTACCAAAAGGCCGCCGAACTCGGTTCGGCCGATGCGAGGCGGAGGCTCGGCCAGTTACAGAACTAGGAAAATACACCCTGGATCAGCGCAGAGGGTTTTATGCGGCATTTGATTGGAATGGCATTGCTTGCCATGACAATGGCCTGTGCCTCGACGGCTCGTGCCGCCGAGGAATACGATCCGGCCAAGGTCAGCGATAGTCTGAAAGCGATTTTTCAATTCGGTTCGGTGGCAACCAAGCAGGCTCTGAACCAGAACACGGTCACTTTGATTTCCGGCACCATCGGCGGCACCTATGTGCAATTCGGTGCGGATCTCGCTTCCGTGCTCGACGACGGAAACAAGTTACGCGTACTTCCGATCGTCGGGCGCGGTTCGGTTCAGAGCGTCGCCGACATCCTGTTCCTGCAGGGCGTCGATCTCGGCATCGTGCGCGCCGACACGCTCGACTATCTCGAGAAGAAGGGCTTCGCAAAGGACATCAAGAAGCAGTTCACCTATGTGACCAAGCTCTACAATGAAGAGATGTACGTGATCGCATCGAAGTCCGTTCGCGGCATGAGCGATCTGAACGGCAGGAAGGTCAGCGTCGACCTTCCCAATGGCGGCACCTTCGTCACTGCCGCGATCGTGTTCGAGCGGCTCGGCATCAAGCCGAACTTCCTCTACCTCGAACAACGCATTGCAATGGAGAAGATGCGGGCCGGCGAAATCGACGCGGTGGTCGCGGTGGGCGGCAAGCCGTACAAGTCGGTCAGCAACTTCAACGACAACCGCTTCCACCTGGTCCCGGTCGACTATGCAAGGCCGCTGCAGACCGACTATTTGCCGGCGACGTTGACTTCGAAGGATTATCCCAACCTGATCCCCGAAGGCGGCCGCGTCGACACGATCGCGGTGCCCGCGGTGCTCGCCGCCTATAACTGGGCGCCCAATACGGAGCGGTATCGCAAGCTTTCGCAGTTCGTCGATGCGTTCTTCACGAAGTTTCCGACCTTCCAGAACCCGCCATTCCATCCGAAGTGGAAGGAAGTCTCGCTGTCGACGCCGCTGCCCGACTGGCAGCGGCTGCCGGTGGCGGAGCAATGGCTCAAGACCCACAATGTCGAAGCGGTAAGTCGCGCCAGGTTCGACGAGTTCCTCAAGCAAAGCCCGGCGACCGCCGCAACCGTGAAAACGGAAACCGACAGGGAAGCGCTGTTCAGGCAGTTCCAGACATGGGAAGCCGAGCGGAGCGCCAAGGCGCAGGCCCGCGCGGCGCCGCGGTAAGCGGCTTTGCTTCCAGGAGAGAATCCAAGGCTTCGGGTTTGACTGCGATCAGACCCGAAGCCTCGGCTATTCGGCAACTTCCGCGGTCTTGATTCCGCGCTTCATCGCCGCGCGGGCGGCGTCGCGATGTTCCTGCGTGACGTGGCTTGCCACCATGCGAATGGCGGTGGCGAGCACAGCGGCATCGTCGGTGAATCCGAGCACCGGCAGCACGTCCGGCATGAAGTCGACGGGCAGGATGAAGTAGGCGACGGCGCCAAGCAGCGACGCCTGCACATGGCGCGGCGTCTGCTTGTCGAAGGCGCAGTAGTAAGCCGCAAGAAGGTCCTCCGCGAAGGGGAGTTTTGCGGCTACCTGTTTCATCTTGATCCAGAAGCGTCGACGCACGCTCTCGGGATCTTCCGCGAGCCGGTCGGCCGGTTCAAAACCCGCCGTATGATCGGACGTTGCCATCGCAGCGCTTGCCTCGGATCCGGCGCGGCGGATCGCCGCGGCCAACTTGGATCATCTGAGAATTGGTGACGTCCGGCCTCCACCGCAAGGTCAGGGCGAGACCAACTCAGGCGGCGCCGAACTGGCGCGCGATCGCGTTCATAGCCCTGGCCAGATCGATATCGAGCCGCGTGACGCCGCCGGCATCATGGGTCGCCAACACCACGTCCACGGTCTTGTAGACATTCTTCCACTCCGGGTGATGGTCGTTCTTTTCGGCCACCAGCGCGGCGCGGGCCATGAAACCGAACGCCTCGTTGAAGTCCTTGAAGGTGAATGTCCGAGCAATCGCGTCGCGTCCCGCCGCCTCCGACCATCCCGGCAGTTCCACCAGGGCCGACTTTCTCGCTTCCGTCGACAGAAGTTCCGCCATGATCGCCCTCCGTTTGATACGCGCTACCCTAACACCGAAGACCTGTTCGGGGATCCCTGCCCAATCGCAGGGTCCCGCCCGCCGGTAACCATGACGCAGATGTAATCTCGGTTCGGCGGCAAATTTGGTAGATTATCGCTCCAAGCGTGCCCGCAGCGTGAAATTGCACTTCAAACGACAGGTTTTGATGACCGACGGCCACGATCCTGCGGAAAAGCCGGCCCCGCCTGTGCCGCGACCGGCTAAAAGACGGCTGACCTTCGTGCTGCTGGCCGGCGTGCTCGCCCTCGTCGGCGCGCTGGCCGCCGGCTATTACTTTGCGATGCGGCCGGTGACGCTGCGGATCGCCGTGGGTCCCGCCAACAGCGACGATCTCAAGGTCGTTCAGAACCTGACGCAGGCCTTCAACAACCAGAAGGGCAGCCTGGTACGGCTGCGCCCGGTGCCGACTGACGGCGCCGTTGCAAGCGCCAAGCTGATCGGCGACGGCAAGGTCGATCTCGCCATCATCCGCGGCGACCTCGAAGTGCCGAAAAACGCGCAGGCCGTGGCGACGCTGCGCAAGAACGTCGCGGTGCTGTGGGTGCCGGCGGCCGGCAAGACCAGGGGCAAGAAGGCATCCCCCGCCATCACGAAGATTTCGCAGCTTGCCGGACGTCGCATCGGCGTCGTCGGCCGTACCGACGCCAACGTCAATCTGCTCAAGGTGATCCTGCGGCAATACGGCGTCGATCCGGCCAAGGTCGAGATCGTCCAGTTTCCGGCCAACGAGGCCGCCGAAGCGATCCGCAACCAGCGGGCGGATGCCTATCTCGCGGCCGGCCCGGTCAACAGCAAGATCACCACGGACGCGATCGCCGCCTCGATGCGCGACGGCGGCGCGCCGAATTTCCTCGCGATCGACTCGGCCGAAGCGATTGCGCAGAACCACCCCGCCTACGAAGCTTCCGAGATCCCCGCCGGAACGTTTGGCGGCGCGCCGGGACGACCCGAGGAGGAGGTCAAAACCATCAGCTTCGCGCATCACATCGTGGCACGCAGGGGCGTTTCGGAATCGACGGTGGCGATATTTACCCGCCAGTTGTTCGCCATCCGGCAAACGCTGAAGAACGAATTCCCGCTCGCCGCGAAGATCGAGACGCCGGACACCGACAAGGACGCTACGATTCCCGTGCATCCCGGCGCGGCCGCCTTTGTCGACGGCGAGGAAAAGACCTTCCTCGACCGCTACAGCGATTTCATCTGGTGGGGTTTGATGGGGCTGTCGGCGATGGGCTCCGCCGGCGCATGGTTCGCCGGCTATCTCAAGAAGGATGAGCGCAACGTCAACGTATCGCAGCGCGACCGGCTGCTCGACATGCTCACGACCGCCCGCCAATGCGATTCGATGGAAGAACTCGACAAGATGCAGGCGGAAGCGGACGCCATCCTGCGCGACACGCTGCTGTGTTTCGAACACGGCGCGATTGAGCAAGGCACATTGACGGCGTTCAACATCGCGATCGAGCAGTTCCACAACGCCGTCGCCGACCGCAAGGCGTTGCTGATCAGCATGCCGCAGAATCTGCAGCGGGCGAGCGCGCAATTCCGCGCCGCCGGAAACGCCTGACCGGGTAATCGAACCGTCATCAATCCCCTCTAGGCCTGTCGCGGCCACGGTTGCTTCATCGGGCCGACCCCGAGGAGACATGCATGACGTTCAGGATTTCCCGCGGACTTTCCCGGCGCCGCCTTCTCGCCACCGCCGGCGCTGGCGTCATCGGCACGCTCGCGATGCCGTATCTGAGCCGCGCGGCCGACCGGCCGGTCGTGACGTCGGGCGTGCAGTCCGGCGACGTCGGCGCCGATGGCGGCGTCGTTTGGGCGCGCGCCAACCGTCCATCGCAGATGCTGGTCGAGGTCGCCACCTCGGAGTCGTTTGCCAATGTGCGGACGCTGCCGCCGGTCGCGGCGCTGCCGGAAAGCGACTTCACGGCCAAATTGCTGCTGCAGAACCTCCCCGCAGGCCAGGAAATCTTCTACCGCGTCCGCTTTCGCAATCTTTCCGACATCAATGTCGAGAGCGAGCCCGTGCTCGGCCGCTTTCGCACCGCGCCGGCCGACCGGCGCGACGTCAGCTTCGTTTGGGGCGGCGACGTAGCCGGACAGGGCTGGGGAATCAATCCTGACGACGGCGGCATGCTCACCTTCGCCACCATGCGCAAGCATCGCCCGGATTTTCTTTTGCACTCCGGCGACACCGTCTATGCCGACGGCCCGATCCAGCGCGAAGTGACGCTCGCCGACGGAAAGATATGGAAGAACGTCACCATTCCGGAGAAGGCAAAGGTCGCCGAGACGCTCGACGAGTTCCGCGCCGCGCACAAATACAATTTCATGGACGAGCATGTGCGTGCGTTCAACGCCGAGGTCCCGATCTTCGTGCAGTGGGACGACCATGAGGTCACCAACAACTGGTCGCCGTCGAAGCAGCTGCCCGCCGCCTACAAGGAGCGCAGCGTACCCTTGCTGGCCGCACGCGCAGCGCGCGCGTTTCACGAGATGTATCCGATCCGCGAGAACCTCACCGAGCCCGGCCGGCTCTACCGGACGCTCAATTATGGTCCGCTTCTCGACGTCTTCATGCTGGACGAGCGCAGCTATCGCGGCGCTAACGGCCCCAATCTGCAGGACGCTTACGACCCTGAAAGCCATTTCCTCGGCCCCGACCAGCTCGAATGGCTGAAGCGCGGCTTGCTGAATTCGCGCGCGACCTGGAAAGTGATCGCATCCGACATGCCGCTTTCCATCGTCGTCCATGACGATGCCGCCCACAGACGAGGCTCGGAAGCGATTGCGCAGGGCGACGGGCCGCCGCGCGGCCGCGAACTCGAGATCGCCGACCTGCTGCGCTTCATCAAGACGTCAGGCATCGTCAACACGGTCTGGCTGACCGCGGATGTGCACTACGCGGCGGCGCACTACTACAACCCCGACAAGGCGCAATTCCAGGAGTTCGACCCGTTTTGGGAATTCGTCGCGGGTCCGCTGCACGCCGGGACGTTCGGCCCGAACGCGCTCGACAACACGTTCGGCCCCGAGTTGAAGTTCATCAAGGCGCCCGGGCCCGGCAAACAGAACCTGCCGCCGTCCGCCGGCATGCAGTTCTTCGGCCATGTCAGGATCGACGGTGCCGGCGGACAGATGACGGTCACGTTGCGCGACCGCGCCGATGTCGCGCTGTGGTCGACGACGCTCGATCCCAGGCCGCTTTAGCTTCCTTTCAACGACTGAGGCAGTTCTGCAGCAAAGCCTGCAGCGCATCGGTCGAAAAGGGTTTTGGCAGTCGCTGCTTGCCGGCGAATGCAGTCGGAAGCAGCGTGTCGGCGCCATAGCCGGTGACGAAAGCGAAGGGGATTTTAAGCGCCTCCAGCCGTTCGGCAACGGCGTAGCTTTTTTCCCTGATCAGGCTGACGTCGAGCAGCGCGAATTCCGGGGGCCGATCGGCGATCAGTTCGAGCGCCCTGGCCACGTTTGCCGCGGTCCGCACCGTTTTCACACCAAAGCTCAGGATCGTGTCTTCGAAGTCGAGCGCGATGATCGGATCGTCCTCGACGACCAACACGTCGTTGGGCATGCCATCGCCCGGGGCGGGTTCCATGTTCTGCCAGTTCAGGTTCGAATTTTCTGGTTTCGGGAGCCCGGGCCGAAGCCCCGGTACTGCGCGCCCCGCCGACGCCTGCGAAGCGCGCCAGCCGGTTCCGGAACTGAAACCACCACAAGACCGTTCTATCGTCTGTTCACTTGTGAACAGATAAGCCGATCTGGATCGATTTATTGTGTGCGGACGGGAGCGGGAAACCATCGATGACTTCGCGACAACAGGACACGCCCAATGGGCGGCCGTTCAATAATCTGCTGCGCCGGTTGAACGACGCCGATTTCGCGTTGATTGAATCGCACCTCGTCGCGACCGACGCCGACCCGAACGATTTGCTCTACAGCCCCGGCGACGACGTGGAGACCGTCCATTTCCCCTGCGGTCCGAGCCTGGTTTCCTACATGGTGACCAACGAGGACGGCCGGGATGTCGAGACCATCCTGATCGGCCGCGAGGGAGCGGTCGGCGGCATCGTCAGCCAGGGATTTCTGCCGGCCTATACCCGCATTACCGTCAAGTTCGCCGGCCCCTTTGTGCGCCTGTCGGTCGCAAAGCTCGACGCCGCAAAAGCGAAATCCCGCACGCTGAGCGGCATTTTCGCCCGCTATGCCGACTGCATGCTGGCGCAGATCTTCCAGTCGACTGCCTGCAACGCGATCCATTCGATCGAACAGCGGACGGCGAAATGGATCATCTCGGCGATGGAACGCACCGACGGCGAGGAAGTCGTGCCGCTGACCCACGAGCAACTGGCGACCCTGCTCGGCGTCGGCCGCTCCTATACCAGCCGGGTGATCCAGACCTTCAAGGCCGAGGGCACCCTGGAGACCCGCCGCGGCTCGATCCTGGTCCGCAACCCGGATGCGCTCCGGGCCCGGTCCTGCCGCTGCAACGAGGCGGTCAAATCGCATTTCGACGAGGTCTTGCGGGGGGTCTATCCCGACCCGGACAAGGGCAATTAGGTCCCCGGCAGGCCAAAAATCGACTAACCAAGTGCCAAACAAACCATTGTTTTTTGACGTTTTCTGAATATATTGCGCCGCAACGCGTAAGGTGTGCCCGGTCCTTTTGGCCGGGCTTCCTTTTTGGGGACAAGTTAGAGGCTAACGGCCCCGTTCGCATTCCAGGTTTTAGAGCGCGATCCGGAAAAGTGGGTCCCGGTTTTCCGGTGAGATCGCGCATCCACCTTTGCACGACCAGAAGAAGAGCCATGAACCTTCGTAACGTCGCCATCATCGCCCACGTCGACCACGGCAAGACCACCCTCGTCGACCGCCTGCTGCAGCAATCCGGCACCTATCGCGAGAACCAGAAGGTCACCGAGCGCGCGATGGACTCCAACGATTTGGAGCGCGAGCGCGGCATCACCATCCTGGCCAAGGCGGCCTCGGTGCAGTGGAAAGACACCCGCATCAACATCGTCGACACCCCCGGCCACGCCGATTTCGGCGGCGAAGTCGAGCGCATCCTGAACATGGTGGACGGTGCGCTGGTGCTGGTGGACGCCGCCGAAGGTCCGCTGCCGCAGACCAAGTTCGTCGTCTCCAAGGCGCTCAAGGTCGGCCTGAAGCCGATCGTCGTCATCAACAAGGTCGACCGTCCCGACGCCCGACCGACCGAAGTCATCAACGAGGTGTTCGACCTGTTCGCGGCGCTCGACGCCAGCGAGGAGCAGCTCGATTTCCCGATTCTGTATGGATCAGCCAAGCAGGGCTGGATGGCCGACAGCCCGGACGGCTCCCACGACGCCGGCATGCAGCCGCTGTTCGACCTGATCGTGCGCCATGTCGCGCCGCCGAGCGTCGAGGAAGGCCCGTTCCGGATGATCGGCACCATTCTCGAAGCCAACCCCTATCTCGGCCGCATCATCACTGGCCGCATCAGTTCGGGCTCGATCAAGCCGAACCAGCAGGTCAAGGTGCTGGGCGCCGACGGCAAGACCATCGAGCAGGGCCGTATCACGAAAATCCTCGCCTTCCGCGGCATCGAGCGCACGCCGCTCGACGAAGCCGAAGCCGGCGACATCGTCGCCATCGCCGGCCTCACCAAGGGCACCGTCGCCGACACCTTCTGCGATCCGAGCGTCGAAACGCCGCTGGTGGCGCAGCCGATCGATCCGCCGACCGTGTCGATGTCGTTCATCGTCAACAACTCGCCGCTCGCCGGCACGGAGGGCGACAAGGTCACGAGCCGCATGATCCGTGACCGCCTGCTGCGCGAGGCCGAAGGCAACGTCGCGCTGCGCGTGGTCGAGGCCGCCGACAAGGATGCCATGGAAGTGTCGGGCCGCGGCGAATTGCAGCTCGCGATCCTGATCGAGACCATGCGCCGCGAGGGCTTTGAGCTCTCGGTGTCGCGTCCGCGCGTCGTGCTGCAGAAGGACGAAGCGACCGGCCAGTGGCAGGAGCCGATCGAGGAAGTCGTGATCGACGTCGACGAGGAGCATTCCGGCGTCGTCGTCCAGAAGATGAGCGAGCGCAAGGCCGAGATGATCGAGATGCGCCCGTCCGGCGGCAACCGCCTGCGGCTGGTGTTCTACGCGCCGACCCGCGGCCTGATCGGCTACCAGGGCGAATTGCTGACCGACACCCGCGGCACCGCGATCATGAACCGCCTATTCCACGGCTATGCCAACTACAAGGGCGATATCCAGGGCCGCCGCAACGGCGTGCTGATCTCCAACGACCAGGGCGAAGCGGTGGCTTACGCGATGTTCAAGCTGGAAGACCGCGGCCCGATGATGATCGAGCCGGGCTGGAAGGTCTACAAGGGCATGATCGTCGGCGAGCACACCCGCGACAACGATCTCGAGATCAACGTGCTCAAGGGCAAGCAGCTCACCAACATCCGCACCACCTCCAAGGACGAAGCGGTGCGCCTGACGCCGCCGATCCGGATGACGCTGGAAAAGGCGCTGGCTTATATCGAGGACGACGAACTCGTCGAAGTGACCCCGAAGTCGATCCGCCTGCGCAAGAAGTTTTTGGACGCCAACGACCGCAAGCGAGCGGAAAAGGCCAAGGAAGCGGTGGCGTAGGGCGCGACCTCTCTTCGTCGTCCTCCGCGAAAGCGGGGGACCCAGTATGCCGCGGCCTCTCGGCTCAATCACTGACGTCTCTGGAATACTGGATCACCCGCCTGCGCGGGTGATGACGGCTATGCATGGGGTGGCTTTAGCGTGCCACACGAACATGCTAGAGCCGTAGGCATGTCCACCCTCCCCTCCTCGGTCGATGTCGCCATCATCGGCGCCGGCGCAGCCGGCCTCGGCGCCGCCAACGCGCTGAGGAATTCCGACCTGTCCCTCATCGTGCTGGAAGCGCGCGACCGCGTCGGCGGACGGGCCCATACCATCATGGCCTCGCCCGAGGTCACCTTCGACGTCGGCTGCGGCTGGCTGCATTCGGCCAACCGAAACTCCTTCGTCAAGATCGCCGAAGCGCTCGGTTTCGAGATCAATAGGAACCTGCCGCCGTGGCGCGAGCGCACCTACGGCAAGGCGTTCCCACAACACGACCGCGACGAGTTCATCCGCGCGCTCGACGCGTTCTACGACCGCGCCGAAGAAGCGGCGAAGGTGGCCGAGCAAACCGGCCGCGACACTCCCGCCAGCCTCTGCCTCGAACCGGGCAATCGCTGGAATCCGATGATCGATGCGATCTCGACCTACATCAACGGCTGCGAGCTCGATCAGGTCTCGATATCAGACATGGACGCCTACGAGGACACCGACATCAACTGGCGCGTCCGCCGCGGCTACGGTGCGCTGGTGGCGGCCTATGGCGCCGCGTGCCCGCTTGCGCTGGGTTGCGTGGTCACGCTGATCGATCATTCCGGAAAGCGTGTCCGCATCGAGACCTCGAACGGCACGTTGACCGCGGCGCAGGTGATCGTCACCGTCCCGACCAATCTGATCGCCAACGAAGCGATCCGCTTCCACCCGCCGCTGTCCGCCAAGGTCGACGCCGCACGCGGCCTGCCGCTCGGTCTCGCCGACAAGGTGACGCTGGCGCTCGACGAACCCGAAGCGTTGCCGGTCGAAGGAAACCTGCGCGCCGCCACCATGCGAACGGCGATGGGCACCTATCACTTGCGCCCGTTCGGCCAGCCCTGCATCGAAGGCTTTTTCGGCGGCCGCTTCGCGCAATCGCTGGAAGACGCCGGCGAAGGCGCACTCGCCGCGGAAAGCATCAACGAGATCGTCTCGATCCTCGGCAGCGACTTTCGCCGCAAGCTGAAGCCGCTCGCCGAATCGCGCTGGGCCCACGACCCCTTTGCGCAAGGCTCCTACTCGCACGCCCTGCCCGGCCATGCCGACAAGCGCGAGGTGCTGGCCGCGCCGGTCGACGGACGATTGTTCTTCGCGGGAGAAGCCACCTCGCCGGAGTTTTTCTCGACGGCGCATGGGGCGCGGGATAGCGGGGAGCGGGCGGCGGAGGAAGTGCTGGCTTCGCGCGTGAGCAAGTAGTCGGTACACGCTGCGACCACCGTCTCACGGGATCAGATCCAAAATCATCCCCCTCCTAAAATTCCAGGAACACGTTCTGCTCCACCAACACGTGCTCGACCTTGCGGATCGAAACGCCGATCTTCAGGCCCTTCAGAAGTTCGCACAGGGTTTCGCCATCGACGAGATCGATCGCAGGTGCGCCGTCCCGGGTGGCTTCCCTCCGTGCGTCGGTGGAGAAGGTGCCGGTGGTCATGACAAGTCCCTTGTCCGCCCTGCCGACCATCGCGCCGCGGAAGTCCCTGATCACCGAGGCGCCAACCGAGCCTTTCCAGCGCTTGCATTGAAAGAAGACGTGGAACGACAGGAGATTCAGGCGAAGCACGCCGATGCCGTCGATCCCGCCGTCTCCGCTTCGTCCGGTGACCTCGACCTTGATGAAGCCGGATTCTCTCAGGATGCGCTGACACAGCCGCTCGAATGCCGCCGGCGTCATTTTGAGAAGACATTCGAGCAGCCGGTCCTGCCACGGAAGCTCGAATGCCGAATAGGCCAGCGCCGCGCGATCTGCCGCGCGGTCGTATCCGGACGCTTGCTGCCCCGGAACGATCAGGAATTCCGGCGCGGAGATCGCAACGTCGGGCGTGGCCTGCCAGGATTTGCGTTTATTGGTTTCGGGTCTCAGTCGATCCGGGCCTGACCGCCCGACGGCGTCATCTTTTCCCAACTCCTCCAACGCTTTTCACCCCTCGCTGGTTTTTGTGTCAGGCAAGTCGGAGCAAGATGCTGCCCGGAGCAGGACAGGATCAGTCAGCAGCAGCCGGCGGCAATCCTAGCCTGATTACCTCAGGTAGTTTAATCAAGCCGCATCTACTTTGATCTGAGGAGATATCGCCGGCCTACAACCGCTGGCAGCGAGATTATTCGAGCACCCTCGCGCGCATGTCCGCATCTGGGACAAAGCACGCATCAAATTTTCCGAAAATCCTGTAGCGGTTGCGCGCCACCAGATTGTAGACCGCATCGCGCGGCGGCTTCGGCACCAGGAACAGCGCGCGCGTCCAGCGCCATCGCGGCAGATGCGACAGCACCGTCAACGCGGCGTCGGATTTGAAATAGGCGACACCGCCGTGAACGACTGCGTTGGTATCGGGATCATTAGCGTCGACACCGAAGGCCTGCGCCATGCGCGTACCATAAGGGGACTGGATCGCGGTGAAGCGAAACCGCGACGCGGTGTCCCGCGTGGCGACGAAGCGAACCCAGCGCGAACAGAAGATGCAGACGCCGTCGTAGAGGATCACCTCGTCGTCGGGCCACGTTCTCATCGACTATCCAGCGTCAGCAGCGCGACCAGCATCAGCACGGTTGCGGGACAGGTCTTGACCAGCGCGCCGAGCGGCTCGATCCAGAGGTCGGGCGTCAGGATCGCCGCGCCGATCAGATAGCCGAACGATGCCACGATCCCCGCAATCAGCCCAAATGCCGCGGTGCGTCGGAACGCGATCAGCACGCCGATGCTCATATCCATCAGGCTGGTGCCGATGGTGATGGGCGCTACGAGCGACGGCGGAAAACCGTGGCTGCTGAGGATCTCCGCGGCCGCGTCATAGGAAATCACCAGCGCGATAAAGCCCGACACCACCCAGAACAGCACGAGGCTTGCGATCGCGAGCGCCTTGATCGGATACAGCCGGGCGAACCATTTGTCCTGAATGGTCGCCGGGCGTTGTCCGGTTGTCTGCGCGATGGTCTTCGGCACGATTCCGGTGGCTGTCATCCAGCGCGCGGGATCGCCGCTGACGCCGCGGCGCAGTTCCGCGATCGCGGTGGTTCGCATCGGCGGCATCCAGCCGAGCAGGCTGGCGAGATCGCCGAGTTTTGCGCCGAGGTCGAGCAGCCATGCGGGCATCGCGATTCGCGGCCATTCGCCGGTGCCGAATGCGCGGCGGAATTGATCGATCACGCCGCCGAGCGTGACCGGCTCCGGCTGCATCAGGTCCCAGGTCACGCCATTCGCTTCGCTGGGATCGCGCTCGGCAAGCCAGGCGACGGTCGCGGCGATATCTTCCATCGCAACCGGCTGGAATGGCGCGGCGCGTTCTTCGGCCGGTAGTTCGAGCGGGAGCGCCGCGAGCGAGCGCACCATCGCGCTGCCGCCGTAGGCGGCGAGCGCCACCACGAAGCCCGGCCGCAGGATCGTGTACGGCACGCCGGAGTCAGCGATCAGCCGCTCGGCCTCGCGCTTGGTGGTGCTCAAGGCGGTTCGATCGGTCTCGGTCGCGCCGGGAATCGAGATATGCACCAGCCGGATCATCCGTTTGCTCTCGCGCAGAGCCTGCAACAACCGTGCGACGAAATCACGATGCACGGCCGCCGTGTCGCTGCCCGGACCGTCCTGCAGCACGCCGAGGCAATTGACGACGACATCGATGCGATGGTCACGCAGCAGCCGCGCCAGCGTCGCCGCTTCCATCGACATGACGGAGAGTTCGAAATCGAATGCGTTGTTCTTGTGCGACGCCGTCAATTTGCGCGCGACGCCCACCACCTGAAATCCGCGGCCGCGCAAGTCGCGGGCGACGAAGCTGCCGATCAGACCGGAGGCGCCGAGCACCAGGATTTTTCGCGTCTCGGCGTTCATGCGTCCCTAAAGGGGTTTGGCGATCATCAACCACAGAATAGCCATGACTGCGCCAAAACCGGGAATCCCAAACAGAAACCAGCGGTGGAAAAGTGCAAAGTATCGCGACGGCAACCCCTGGTTTTTCGCCATCGCCGTGCGTGCGAGATCGCGCATTTCGATCTGCATGAAGATCACCGGTACCCAGAACAGTCCGGCCACCGCATAGAGCCCAAGCGAAGTCAGCAGCCAGCGCTCGTCGATCGCCGTCGACGACAGCATCATCAGCAGTCCGCCGGTGATCGGCTGCAGCAGCACTGCCGTCAGCGTGAACAGCATGTCGGCGATCACGACGGTCCCTGCCGTGCGCGCGATGAAGGCAACGTCGCGGCTGCGATGCGCCATCAGCATGAAGAACGCGATGCCGGTCCCGGTGCCGAGGATGACGATGGCGCCGAGCACGTGCAGAAACTTGATCAGGAAATACAGCGTCATCGCTTGCTGGCCGGGCGCGCCGATCGCGGCCTCAATGCGCCGTCGAGTTCCGGTCCGGCGAGTTTTACGCCGCCTTCAGTTTCAGCCAACCAGTGCCCCTCGCTGCCATGGGCTGGCAGCAAGCGAAAGTCCACCCTGCCGCCTGCGCTGCGAAACGCATCGACCAATTGGCGCGAGAAGGCCGGCGAGAAATAGCTGTCATTGGCCGCGACAAGCCACGCCACCTTGACGCGCGCGTTCCTGCCGAATTCGCCGGCAGCCGCGACCAGCGCTTGCGGCGCGCAGACTTGATTGGGCACGTCGTTGGCGTGCCCGCCGCGGCCCGGCGCGAACGCGATGATGGCGGCAACATGCTTCGGGTCCTCGCTTGCCAGCGCCAGCGCCCCCCACGCGCCCGCCGAATGGCCGGCGACGACGATGCCATCGGGCCGGATGAAGGGTTGCCTGCGCACGAACCTGGCTGCGGCGGAAATCTCGTCCGCCGTGGCGCGTCCGGACTTGCCATAGTCCGCCTCGTCGCAGCCGCCCTGGTCCTCGAGATACTTTCCGCCAGTCGCACCATGACCTGGACGCTCCGGAACCAGCACGGCAAAACCGCGGCTCACCAGCCACGCGGCAAGCGCGCGATATTCCGGTTGCGGCATTTGCGCGCGCCGCAAGACGTTCTGGGTGGAGGCGTGCGCAATCACGGCCAACGGAAACGGTCCATCGCCGGGTGGCCGGAACAACAACGCGCGCGCCGCGGTCGCGGGATCTGGCGAGGGCACCAGCCATTGCTGCAGGCGATCGGGCGTGCCTTCGGCACCTCGCGCACCAAAGGCGGGCTGCGCCGCTGCGGCCTTTACACCGAACAACACGGCAAGGATGGTCGCTGCAAAAAACACACTTGGCGGATGCATGAACTGGCCTGACGCAGCCGAGGGCGGGCGGAGCAGCGACACCATACCGCCGGCGAATCAGATGCCGCGCATTTTTTCGTGAACAGGTTTTGCGGTGGCTCTGCCCTGAATGATCCCTCGATGATTCAGTCAACAATTTCGCCACCGTCACATCCTTGAAATGATGGTTAAAGCTGCCCGCTGTCCTTTTTCGGCACAGCCTCGCAAAAAACTGATGCACAAAATCCACAGGTTAACCGATAATTAAGGATGGACCTTGAAGCCGGCCCGCTGACTTGCTTTGATCCGCTCATGAGCACAACCCTGATAGAGGTTCGACCGGCCAAGGCTGCTGACGCAGCCGCGGTGGCGTCCACCCATGACGAAGCCTGGCGTTCGGCCTATCAGGGCATCATTCCCGGTGCCGAACTTGAAAAGCTGATCAATCGTCGTGGCCCGCAATGGTGGGACAGCGCGATCCGCAAGGGCAGCCGCGTCAGCGTGCTGGTGTTCGGCGACAGGGTCGCGGGCTACGCCAATTACGGCCGCAACCGCGCACGAAGCCTGCATTTCGAAGGCGAAATCTACGAGCTTTATCTGCGGCCCGAATTCCAGGGTCTCGGCTTCGGCCGCCGCCTCTTCACCGCCGCACGGCGCGATCTGGTGCAGAGCGGACTGAAGAGCATGGTGATCTGGGCGCTTTCCGACAACGATCCGGCGACGGAATTTTACCGCGCGCTCGGCGGCCGCATGGTGGCGCGCTCCTCGGAGAAGTTCGGGCCGAAGTCGCTCGACAAGGTCGCCTTCGCCTGGACCAACTGAGGCTTTTTCTCCTGTTTTGAGCATTATCCTTACGGAGAACCGGCGCCGGTTTTCCGGATCCTGCTTTAATTGAAGGCTTTTCCCTGCTCGGCTGCGGGTCTAAACGGACCCTGACGCCCGCCTGATTCCAGGCGCGGCCCCTAACGCCAAGCGGAGTTCTCCATGCGTATCGACGCCATTTCAATCGGAAAAAATCCGCCTGATGACGTCAACGTCATCATCGAGGTGCCGGTCGGCGGCGAGCCGATCAAATATGAAATGGACAAGGACGCAGGCACGCTGGTGGTCGATCGCTTCCTCTATACGGCGATGCGCTATCCCGGCAATTACGGCTTCATCCCGCACACGCTGTCGGGCGACGGCGACCCTTGCGACGTTCTGGTCGCCAACACCCGCGCGATCGTGCCCGGCGCCGTCATGAGCGTGCGGCCGGTGGGCGTGCTGCTGATGGAGGACGAGGCCGGCGGCGACGAAAAGATCATCGCGGTGCCGTCATCGAAACTGACCCAGCGTTACGACAAGGTCAAAAACTACAGCGACCTTCCCGATATCACGCTGCAGCAGATCCAGCACTTCTTCGAGCACTACAAGGATCTCGAAAAGGGCAAATGGGTGAAGGTGCTGCGCTGGGGCGACGCCGCGGATGCCCGCCGGCTGATCCTCGAAGGCATCGAGCGCGCGAAGAGGAAGTAGGGGCGCTAACCTGCTTTGGTGCGCGCCTCATCCTGAAGCGCCTTTGCGCGCAAGGCTATTGCCCGGCGGCATTGATCTGCCGCCGGTAACGAACGGCTACTACAAGCCCGTTATCCCAGGATCTAGACTCGCGCCGGCACGTTGCGGTGCGACGGCTTGCAGCGACGATTAATTAGTGCGTCAGGACAATCAAGTGAAACGAGCGGTCGCTAGGCTTGCCTGCGGAATCAAATGTCTGAATCCACACGCCTTTGTTGCCTTCGAAGGGCTCGAAGAGACCCATACCCGGGCAGCAGCGTAGCGCAAGCGTAATCTCGCCGGGTGGCTCCGTGGCGATCCCCGGCCTGCCGATGGTCGCGACAAAGGCGCCATTGCTGACGTCGCCGGTAAAGAAGACTTCATAGATGCCGGTGTCCAGCTTTCTGGTGCGCAAAACATTGCGCCCGCGCACCAGGCTGGCATCGCCATCAACCACCGCCCAAAATTCGCGTACACAACATTGCTCGACACCGTACCGTGGGTCCGGCATCCCGTCCTTCGGAGGTGCCACGCGTGCCGAGATTGCCGCCTTGGCGGCGGCGTCATTTGGGGCGTTTAAGGTATCGTGGATCTTTTTTGCTTCGGTTGCCATTGTTCGCATCCTTTCATCGAAGAGGTTGCTGTGTGGCCCCCGCGCGGATGCTAGACTGCCTCAACTCATTTACGTGTAAGATATTTCACACGCACACTTAAGTTGTATTTGGATGGACCGGTCACGCCACATGAACCGGTTCTACCGGCAGCGGGGTGACGACGTTCGTCGTCATTCCGGGATGGTCCGAAGGACCAGACCTCAGGTGCGCATTTGCGCACCGGGGAATCTCGAGATTCCGGGCTCGATGCTGCGCATCGCCCCGGAATGACGGGGGCTTACACCCCCGGCTTCGGCAATCCTCTGATCGCACATGCCGCGCGCAGCGTATTCACCAACAGGCACGCCACCGTCATCTGCCCGACACCACCGGGCACCGGCGTGATGGCACCGGCCACCTCGGCCACTTCCTTGAACGCGACGTCGCCTACCAGCCGGGTCTTGCCGTCTGCCAAAGGCATCCGGTTGATGCCGACATCGATCACGGTGGCACCGGGCTTGATCCAGTCGGCGCGCACCATCTCGGGCTTGCCGACCGCGGCGTAGATCAGGTCGGCGCGGGCGCATAGTTGCGGCAGGTCGCGCGAGCGCGAATGCGCGATCGTCACCGTCGCATTCTCGTTGAGCAGCAATTGCACCAGCGGTCTGCCGACCAGGTTGGAGCGGCCGATCACGATGGCGTTCATGCCCTCCAGCGAGGCGTGTACGCTCTTGCTCAGGATGATGCAGCCGAGCGGCGTGCAGGGCGACAGCGCGGCAAAGCCGCCGGCGAGGCGCCCGGCGTTGTTCGGATGCAGCCCGTCAACGTCCTTGGCCGGGTCGATGGCGTTGATGACGGTCTCGGTATGGATCGATTTCGGCAGCGGCAGCTGCACCAGAATGCCATGCACGGCAGGATCGCCGTTGAGCTTTGCGATCAGCGCCAGCAGGTCCGCCTGCCCGACATCGGCGGGAAGCTTGTGCTCGAACGACGCCATGCCGGCGGCCTGCGTCTGGGTGTGCTTGCTGCGGACATAGACCTCGCTGGCGGGATCGTTACCGACCAGCACCACGGCCAGGCCCGGCGTCAGCTGATGCTCGTGCTTGACCCGGGCGACCTCTTCAGCGACGCGGGCGCGCAGTTCCGCGGCGATGATTTTTCCGTCGATGATGCGTGCCGTCATCTCAATCCTTTGTTTTTTCGGGTCTGGCCGCGGTTGCCGCTCGCAGCTTGTCGCCGAGGATTTTCGGATCGCCGTCGACCGCGACCTGTTTCAGCCGCGACGTGACGCCAGACAAAATCCTCACTTTCGCCTTCGGGACGCCGAGCGCCTTCGCCAGCAATTCGGTCACCGCGCGATTGGCCTCGCCGCCCTCGGCAATGGCGCGGACGCGAATTTTTACGACCGACCGGCCGTTGGCCAGCGTTTCAATCCCGTCGATGTCGTCGCGACCACCGCGCGGCGTCACCCGCAGCGCGACGCTGATGCCTTCGGTGGAATAGCGCCAGGGATCCATCAGAGGGATCCATCAGGCTGCGTCACCTCCCGGCGCCCGCGATCAAACGACGTTGGGATAGATGTAGTAGGCGATCACCCGCTGGATGAACATGATGACCAGGATCAGGATGATCGGCGAGATGTCGAGGCCGCCCAGGTTGGGCATGAACCTTCTGATCGGCGCCAGCGCCGGCTCGGTGATCCGGTACAGGAACTCGGCCACCGCCGCCACGAACTGGTTGCGCGTGTTCACGACATTGAAGGCGATCAGCCAGGACAGGATGGCGGAAGCAATCAGCAGCCAGACGTACAGGTCGAGAATGATGATGACGATGTCGAGGATGGCGCGCATGTGGTGGGGGCTCGGGAGGAAGGATATCAGCTAAATATCGGTTCAGCCCCTCGCAAACAAGGGAAGTTCCCGGCAAAATGACGCCAAAATCGGCCGTTTGAAGTTTCTTGCACCGTTCTTGACTTGGCCTTGGGCCGGACTGTAAATGGCGCCGATTGTCGGTCGCCTCAGATCATGCCCAGGCGGCCGCGACGGGGCCATAGCTCAGCTGGGAGAGCGCGTCGTTCGCAATGACGAGGTCGGCGGTTCGATCCCGCCTGGCTCCACCAGCCTTCGCTTGCTTCGCGGGCTACGGCTGGGCAAGCCACACGGTGCCCTGTCGTAGCGAAGCAAGCGAAGGCTGCCCCGCCATAGCCCGAAGGGCGACGGCGGGCTCTATCCGTAAACCTCCCCCTCACTTCCCCGTAAACCGCGGCGGTCGCTTCTCCACGAAGCTCGCCACCCCCTCCCGGAAATCGCTTCCCTTCAACGCGATCTGCATTTCCCGGTTGGCGTCGATGGTGGCTTCCGCAAGCGTCTGGAACGGCACGTCGTAGAGCTGCCGCTTGATCACGGAAATCGCGCTCGGCGAGACGAAATCGGCGAGATCGCGCGCGTAAGCATAGGTCTGCTCGCGCAACTGGTCCGGCGGGTAGAGCCGGTTGACCAGCCCGATGCGCAGCGCTTCGTCGCTGTTCACCCGGCGGGCGGACATCAGGAGATCGAGCGCGTTGGCATGGCCGACGATGCGGGGCAGCATCCAGCTGATGCCGTGCTCGGCGATCAGCCCGCGGCGCGCGAACGCCGTCGTGAATACGGTATTGTCGGCCGCGAAGCGCAGATCGCAATAGAGCGCGTGGACGAGACCGATGCCCGCGGTGGCGCCGTTCAGCATGCCGATCACGGGTTTCGGAATCGCCGGGTAGTAAGCGTAGCGGGTCTGCCAGTCGGCCCGGCGATTCATGTCGAACGGCGTGTTTTCGCCGCGCCTGATATCGTTCGGATTGATCTCCTTCAGCGCCTCCATGTCGGCGCCCGCGCAGAACGCGCGACCGGCGCCGGTCAGCACTATGACGCGGACATTGTCGTCGGCGGCCGCTGCCTCCATTGCCTGGCGCACATCGCGCTCCATGGTCGCCGTCCACGCATTCATGCGGTCGGGCCGGTTGAGCGTGATGGTCGCGATCCTGTCGCTGACGTCGTAGAGGATGTGCTGATAGGTCACCGCGATCTCCCTGTTGTTATTGTCGTTGATTTGCGCGCGCGAGAACTTCGGCCGCGCCCGGTCATGCGAACGACACTATCACATCCCCCAATTTTGAAAGACGCTCGAATGCGCGGACAAATTCCGCGTGGCGGCTATTCCGCGGCCTGCAGCATCGCCGGGCGCGGCGTGCGCGCCAGCCAGCCATGGATGAAATTCTTCAGCCAGGCACGTTCGACGAGATCATGCACGGCGCGGCCCTCGAAATGAAGGTGACGGGGATGCGCGCCCGGCTGGTCCATGCGCACGCAGCCGCGCGTGGTCCAGCGATGCATCATCGCGTAGGTCACGTCGGGATGAAACTGGAAGCCGAATGCGTGGCCGGACTGGAACGCCTGCACTGGAAAGTCATCGCCCTCGGCGAGCAGTTCAGCGCCGCCAGGCAAATGAAAGCCCTCGCCGTGCCAGTGGTAGACGCGCTCGGGCCAGTCAGGGCAGAGCGCGTGTCCGGCTGCCGTCGGACGGATCGGGTAATAGCCGACCTCGACCCGGCCTTCGTGATGCGGGGCGACCTGCGCGCCCAATTGTTTCGCCAGCATCTGCGCACCGAGGCAGATGCCCAGAAAGGGACGGTTCTCGCGCAAGGGAATTTCGATCCAGTCGATCTCGCGGCGAACGAAGTCGTCGGGATCGTTGGCACTCATCGGGCCGCCGAAGATGACTGCACCGGCGTGCCGATCGAGGGTCTCCGGCAGGCTATCGCCGAACCGCGGACGTCTGACATCGAGGGGGTGGCCCAGCGCACGCAGCGCATTGCCGACGCGGCCCGGTGTCGAGGTTTCCTGGTGGAGAACGACCAGGACCGGGAGCAGTGTGGCCGGGGCAGGCGCAACCGAGGTACCGCTGCCGGGAAAGGGCAGGATGCTGCCGCCATTCTTGTTCGACCGGAACGACATCGACGTTGCTCAGGCACCTCTGGGAGAGACAATACCTAAGTGAGTGTTAATTTCGGGTGATCTCGCGCACACCCGCATGACGTCGAATAAGCAAATCATGGGCCAGATGTGCTCCCGCACGCGACCGCAGCGGGAATACGCTCGCGTTAAGGAAAAGCAGCGGCTTTCTCAGCGCTGGCGGAGCTGCAGCCGGCCGACCGCACCGAGGATGAAAGAGCGGGGAAACAACCGCAGCAGGAATGGCACCATCTTGATGCCGATGCCGGGCATGACTGCCCGCTTGTTAGCCATCAGTCCGCGGTACGCCTGCTGCGCGACGCTGGCCGGCAATACTTTGAGCACGACCGAATCAAATCCCGGCCTGAATCCGGCACGCTCCTGAAATTCCGACGGTACCGGACCCGGACACAGCACCGTCACCCGAACGCCATGCGGTGCCAGTTCGGCACGCATCGCCTCGGTGAACGACAACACGTACGCCTTGGTGGCGTAATAGACCGCCATTCCCGGACCCGGCAGGAAGCCCGCAATCGAGCCGACATTGAGCAACCCGCCGCGATTGCGGATCAACTGGTCGGAGAACCGCAGCGTCAGATCGGTCAGCGCGCGGATGTTGACGGTGATCATGTCGAGCTGATCGGCGCGATCGCGCTGGACCGCCCTGCCGAACAGGCCGAAGCCGGCATTGTTGACGACGTACTCGGCCTCCACGCCGGCCGCGGCCATAGCCTCGGCAATCCTGTCGCTGGCATCGGGCTGGACGAGATCGCAGGGAATGAGAATCGGCGCCTTGCCGCCAGCGGCCGTGATTTCGTCCGCCAGCGCCGTCAGGCGGTCGGCGCGCCGCGCCACCAGCGCCACGCGGTGTCCGTTGGAAGCGAAGACGCGCGCCAGCTCGGTGCCTATTCCCGCAGAGGCGCCGGTAATCAGAGTTACACGCTCGGTCACGATGGAATGCTCTTGATAATCAATTTCACAAAGCTGCGATAGCGGCTGGACGAGAGCACAGCCACATGGTGTGACGCAACCCACACGCACGGCATATGACCATGCACGGGCAGGCTGCGGATCAATTGAACCTCTTCAGGGTTCTCGCATATTTGCGGCGCGCCCGCGCATCACATTAAAGTTTGGTCATCTGGCGCGGTGCGCCATGGACGACGTGAAGCACAGCACCGTTACGGCGTGGCGGCTGCAGTTTTGGAGATGCCGTTCGAGGCGGCTGCCTGCTGCTCAGCCACGCGATGCTTGAGATCAAGGCGGTCGCGTGACGAAACACCGAGCAGGTCCGCCGCGCGCCACACGACATTGTCCTCGAACTCGCTGACCTGGCCGTCAGCGTAGACCACCTCCCACATCATCTCGATGATGCGCAGCCTACCCTCCTCGTTGACCGAACGCATGATGACGCTGGTGAAGCGGTAGAGATCGACGGCCTCGCCCTCGGCGCGCGTCGCCGATGCGATCAAGTGGTCTGCCGTGCCGGGATCGAGCTTGAAGCGGCTCTCGATCAGGCTGTGCAGTTTGCGCTTCTCGACCGCGCTCGGCTCGCCATCGAGCGAGACGACGTGCACGAGGAGCGCGGTCGCCGCCAGAAGATAGCCGGTATCGTCAAACGACAGATCGGGATCGGCACTCGGAGCAACGATGTCGGCAATGAATTGGCGCAGTCCGTCCAGCATCAATTTACCTGCAAGAAATAGGGAAACTGTTGGTCGAGTATATGGGTCGGAAATCTGACAATCGCAATCGGAGTCGCAGGCAGAGGATGCCCTTGCGACCCCATGCAGAGATTAAATCTATGTCACCTCGTATGCAGCGGAAACATCCGGCCGCGAATCGAGCAGCATGCGCGTCCGGCGCATTGAACGGTAGCCGGCGCTGGACCAGGCCCCTGCAAGAAAGCCACCTGCGCTGACGGCTTGGCAACACGGTCGCTGGTCCTGCAGGCGCCGCCTCCGGATCGATGGGCCGGAGGCGCGTTTCGTCGCAGCGCGATCGGGCAATCTTAATTGCAATTCATTCGCATTTGCATTACAAGCGAACCCATTGTTCCAACGTGCGGTTTTGTTTGAGGAGCTACCATGACCCGGTTTCGTTTCGCGCTCGGTGCCGCCGTCGCACTGGGGATTGCCTCGGGAGCAGCGCTCGCCGCGGGCGACCTTTCCAAGCAGACGCCGATCGAAATGACGGTCGATCTGGGCGCACCCGGCAAGCATGAATTCGCGCCAAAGCAGCTCCGGCTGGAAACCGGCAAGCTCTACAAGCTGGTCCTGCGCAACTCGAGCAACGATCCGCATTACTTCACCTCGCACGCGTTCTCGCAGATGGTGTTCACGCGCAAGGTACAGGTGACCCAGCAGCAGAACGGCAAGCCGGTGACGCTCGCGGAGTTCAAGGGCGCGATCCGCGAGGTCGAGGTCTATCCGGGACAATCCGCCGAATGGTGGCTGGTACCGATCGCCGCCGGCCGCGCCAGCGATCTGCGCTGCGACATCAAGACCAGCGATGGCAAGACGCACGCGGAGCTCGGCATGCTCGGCGAGATCGTCATCGAGTAGCGCTGGTGTCCGTCATGTCCGGGCTTGTCCCGGGCATGACGAATGAGCGCTACGGAATCTCGTACACCACGATCTTGTCGGCGATGCCGCGCAGCGCCGCTTCCTTCTGGATCGGCCGGATCGCCTGCTTTTCCAGAATTGTTGCCACCGCGGGCGAATCGATCACCGGGCCGGTGATGTGGATCTCCTGCGACGTCGACAGGCTCTGCACCCTTGAAGCGATGTTGACGGTCTGGCCGAAATAATCCTGCCGCTCGTTGAGCATCACGGCCAGGCACGGCCCTTCGTGGATGCCGATCTTGACGATCAGGTCTTCCCGGCCGCGATCGACATTGAGCTGCGCCATCGCCGCCCGCATCCGCAGGCCCGCGACGATTGCATGTTCCGGCCTGATGAAGGTCGCCATCACGGCGTCGCCGATCGTTTTCACCACCGCACCCTTTTCCGAGGCGATGATTTCGAGCAGCGCATGGAAATGCGCCCGCACCAGATCGAAGGCGGCGAGATCGCCGACCCTTTCGTAGAGCGCGGTAGAACCCTTGAGATCGGTGAAAAGGAACGTCAGCGAGGTGATCTTGAGGCGCTGGTCGACGTTGAGGTTGTCGGCCTTGAAGACGTCGCGAAAGGTCTGGTTGGACAGCATGCGCTTGGCGGTGAGGATCGGCTTGCGCTTGCCGAGCAGTTCATGAAGCGTGTCGTTGGCGACCCAGACCGCGGGAAGCACGCGGTGGTCGGTCTGGTTTTCGAGCGATAGCCGCAACGGTCCGGGGCGCATCACCGTGGTGCCGGTCGGCGCATGCAGCTTGTTGAACACGATGGAGAACTGCTGGCGCTCGCGGGTCGGCTCGCCCTGAATATCGAGGAAATGCGCCGAATGCGTCACCGGCTCGAACACGATCACGAACTGATTGGGGATCTGCAGCGACAGCACCGCCTTTTCGCCCGCCGGCAGTTCGATGGCCTCAAGCGAGACCTCGTCGATCAGCCGATTGACCGATTCCTCGCTGACCTCCATCCCCGAGCTCCAGAACATCTGGCGCATATATTCCCACAGCGGCAGCGTATTGGGATCGTGCGACGCGATGCGCCGCACCCGCGGGCTGACGGTAAAGGAAACCTCGACGCGGTCGTCGACGGATGCCTCATAGCCCTTGGCGCACAGCGCGCAATTGTAGTCGTCGTGCCGAAGCGATTTCAAAGTGTCGTGCGCGCCGAGTACGCCGCCGCAGCCGGGACACAGCACGTTCCAGCTCAGGTCGAACAACCCGAGCCGTGACGAATGCAGGAAGGCCGAGATGACCTTTTCTTCGTCCAGTCCATGTCGGGCGGCAAAGTCCAGCAGGTTGATCCGGTTGAGGTCGCGATCCTCGCCCTTCTCGATCAATTGCGAAATGGCGTCGACCACCGCGGGATCAGCGGTCTGCCGCAGCACCGAGAACTGGGCCTGGGTATTGCTCATGTAGCGGCCCTCGATTGAAACCGCGACGCTAACGCGGCGTGATGGCAAACATCGGCGAGCGGTCGGGCTGCGTCGTCACCACGCCGATCGGCATCACCGGCTCCTTGTCGACGAGGCTGACGCGAAACGCAGCGATGATCTTCGCCAGCGCCAGCGTCGCTTCGACCAGCGCGAAATGCGCACCGATGCAGACGCGGGCGCCGACGCCGAACGGCAGATAGGCGAAGCGATCGGGCGGCGTGCCGGTCATGAACCGCTGCGGGTTGAAGGCGTTCGGTTCGCGCCAGAGCTTTTCGTGCCGGTGCAACAGCCACGGGGCGATCAGGATGACGTCCTTTGGTTTGACCGGCCGGCCGGCAATCGTATCCGGTCCTCCGGCCGCACGCGCGATGAGGAATGCGGGCGGATAGAGCCGCATGGTCTCGTCGATGACCGCCCGGGTGAATTTCAGCCGCTCGAGATCGAGCGCGCCGGTCGCGGTCGCGGCCTGCACCTCGGTCGCCACTTCTTCCTGGGTAGCGGGATCGAGCGCCAGAAGATAGAGCGCCCAGAACAGTGCCGTGGCTGTCGTCTCGTGGCCGGCCAGAATCATGGTCGCGACCTGATCGCCCAACTGTTCGTCGGTAAAGGCCACGCCCGTCTCCGGATCGCGCGCGTCACCCATCAGGTCGAACAGATCGCGCGCCGGCGCGCCCTCGTTCTTGCCGGCGGCGCGGCGTTCGGCCATCAGTTGGCCCACGAATGCCGTCCAGCGCTTGCGGAAGCGGGCGCGGGCAAAGTCCTGCGGGGTCGGCCAGCCCAGCGGCAGCAGCAGGTCGAGAAAATGCGGACGCGCCAGCCGCTCGCCATACTCGATCACGAAATCGCGCAAGGCGGCGCCGTGCCGATCCATCCCGAACGAGAACATCGTTCTGCCGGCGATTTCGAGCGTCAGCCGCTGCATCGCCTCGCGCAGATCGACCGGCGCGTTGCTGGCAGCCTTGAGCTTGGCGATGGTCTCGTCGGTCGCCGTCACCATGTATGGAATAAGCGTCGAAACCGCGCGCGGCGTGAAGGCCGGCGCCAGCGTCCGGCGCTGGTGTTTCCACGCGCGTCCTTCCGCAATCAGCAGGCCTTCGCCGAGGATCGGACGCAGCACGCGCAGGCCAGCGGGCGTACGCGTATAGTTTTCGTAATTGTCGACCAGCACATGCCGGATCGCATCCGGCGCATTGAGAATGAAACTGCTGTGGCGGAGGAAGCGGCCCTGGACGATATCTTCCTCATAGGCCCGCTGGCCCCAGCTGCCGATCGGACTGATGCGGATAGCCTTCATCCGGCCGAGCGCCGTCATGTCATCAGGCGCGCGTGGCGGGCTCGGCGGCACCAGCCGGGTACGCGCAACCGGCATATCGTAGACTTCGGCGATGCTCATGGGTCCGTATCCCGTAGCCCGGATGAGCGTAGCGATATCCGGGATCGTGCCAGGCCCCGCATATCGCTGCGCTCATGCGGGCTACGACCAATCTAGTTCTTCTATCCGAGGCGCCAAAAAGGCGCACCTATCTACGACAGCTAGTAAGTCAGTTCGGCCACCGCAATCCGGTTCTCCGATGCCGGCCAGGCCCGCGCCACGATCCGTTCCTGGTTGAACACCCCTACCACCGCGCGGCCGGCTTCTGCCGCCGGCAGTCGCAATGTCGTGATGGAATCAGTCGGCACGCCTGTCTTCACGTCCGCCGGCTCCTTGCCGTCGAACAGCACCACATCGCGCGGCAAGCCGAAATAACCCCGCGGCCGCGACATCAGCACCACGGCGCCCGCGCCGGCATCGGCCGATCCGAGCGGACGCGCGGCGCGCAGGTGCACGATCCCGGAGGAGCGCGGAAACGGCGAACGGTAGATATGCGTGATCGACGAACCCGGCGCCGTCAGCACGATCTCCAGATACCAGGTCGGCTCGACCAGCGCCGGCCCCCAGCGACCATCCGCGCCGGTTTGCGAGGAATGGATCGGCCCGCCGGTCCGTTCGCCGGTCTCGGCGGAGACGTGATAGATTTCAACCAGCGCGCCCGATACCGGCCGGTTGGTGACGACGCCGCCCGGCGTCCCCGTCACGAGGCCGCTCAGCCTGACTTCGGCTTCTGGCACGATGCCGATGCGCGCCGGCTCGCGGCCGGCGATGAATTTGTAGATCTCGCGAAACGCGCGCGGATGAAACGCCGTCTCGCGATGGTCGATCGCGCCCAGCACGAGATTGGTCGCGCCCTTCAGCGCCGGCCCATCGCTCGTCACCCCCGTCGGCTTGCCTGGCTTGCCGACGAAGCGCCCGTCCGGTTGCCCGAACTTGTCGATGCCGTCGCTGCGCAGCGTGAGGAACGCCGTGCCCGGCGTCACCTCGCTCTCGCCTTCGTTGAGGCCGCGCAGGAACGGGCCGCGGCCGTTGAACTCGCTGCCCGTGCCGTCGTCCCAGTCGTAGACGCCATGGTTGGGAACGCCGCACAATACCGCGTGGCTGATATCGGCGCCGCCGCCGTTCTTGATGTAGTTGCGGATCGAATAGCCGCCGCGCGAATTACCGACCAGCGCGATCCGCGACGCACCGGTGCGGCGCTTCAATTCCTTGACCGCCTCCCCGAGTTCGCGGCGCTGGTCTTCGGTCGAGGAACGGTTTGCCTGTTCCACCTTGTCGTCGGAGCGTGCCAGCGGGTCGGTGAAATTGATGGCGAACATGCGGTCGCGCGGCACGCCGTTCGATTCCATTCGCCAAAGCGTCGTGATCCAGAGTGCAGCATGGTCGCCATTGCCGTGGACGAACAGCACCGGCGCCATCTCGCCCGCGGCCGTCGGCGCGGAAACGGTCTGCGCGAGCGCCGAAACGCCGAAACTCCCGGCCAGCAAAGGCAGCGCTCCTGCCCCCTTCAAAATCGTCCGCCGCGTCAGGCTCATTTTGGCTTCACTCGTCATTTTCAGTACCTTAGCTGTGCTCTTGGCGCCCTCATAGCGGCCGCGCGACTGGACAGAACAAGGCTTTCGCAGGCATCTGTGAGGGCTCGGGGAATCGCCGCCCAGCCATAGCAGGCCAACCGGAACCGGATATGACCGAACCGCCGAAACGCTCCGATAGTATCACCGCACCGCTGCGGCATTCGGTGTTCCGGCGCATCTGGCTGGCGAGCTTGCTGTCCAACCTCGGGCTTCTTATCCAGGGCGTCGGCGCCGCCTGGGCGATGACGCAGATGACGTCCTCCGCCAACAAGGTGGCGCTGGTGCAAACCGCGTTGATGCTGCCGATCATGCTGATCTCGATGCCGGCCGGCGCCATCGCCGATATGCACGACCGCCGCGTCGTGGCGATCGTGTCGCTGCTGATCGCGCTGACGGGAGCGACCGCGCTGACCGCGCTGGCATGGTTCAACCTGATCGACCCCAATACCCTCCTGGTGCTATGCTTCATCGTCGGCACCGGCATGGCCCTGATGGGGCCGGCCTGGCAGGCTTCCGTGAGCGAGCAGGTGCCGCCCGAGACCTTGCCGGCTGCGGTCGCGCTCAACGGCATCAGCTACAATATCGCCCGCAGCTTCGGTCCCGCGATCGGCGGCATCATCGTTGCGACATCGGGCGCAGTGGCGGCGTTCGCCGTCAACGCGGTGATGTATCTACCGCTGCTGGTCGTGCTGTTTCTGTGGAACCGGATCCACGAGCCCTCGCGGCTGCCGCGCGAACGGCTCAACCGCGCAATGGTTTCCGGCGTGCGCTACATCACCAACTCGCCTGCGATCAAGATCGTGCTGACGCGTACGCTCGTCACCGGCATCATTGGCGGTTCGGTGTCGGCGCTGATGCCGCTGATCGCGCGCGACCTGCTGCATGGCGGTGCGCAGACCTACGGCGTGATGCTGGGCGCCTTCGGCATGGGCGCCGTGATCGGCGCGTTGAACATCGGCACCGTCCGCAAGCAACTGAGCGGCGAGGCCGCGGTACGCGCCTGCACGATATCGCTGGCCGGGGCGATCGCCGCCGTGGCGCTGAGCACGAGCGCCGTCCTGACGGCGATCGCCCTGGTGCTGGCGGGCGCGGTGTGGATGCTGGCGGTCGCGCTGTTCAATATCGGCGTGCAGCTCTCGGCGCCGCGCTGGGTCGCCGGCCGCTCGCTGGCCGCGTTCCAGGCCTCGATTGCCGGCGGCATTGCCATCGGAAGCTGGGGCTGGGGTCACCTCACCGACATCGCCGGCGTGGAGATTGCGCTGCTGGTGTCTGCCGGATTGATGCTGCTGTCGCCGCTGCTCGGGATCTGGCTGCGGATGCCGCCGGTCGGCGCACGCTACGAGCCGCCCGCCGAGGCGCTGGCCGACCCCGAAGTGAAACTGTCGCTGACCGGCCGCAGCGGACCGCTGGTGGTCGAGATCGAGTATCGGGTCGCGCAGGACAATGCGCGCGCGTTTCACAACGTCATGCAGGAAGTGCAGCTCTCCAGGCAGCGCAACGGCGCCTATGGCTGGTCGATCGCCCGCGACATCGCCGACCCCGAACTGTGGACCGAGCGCTATCACTGCCCGACCTGGCTGGACTATCTGCGCCAGCGCAACCGCCCGACCCAGTCCGAGCGCGCCCTGCACCAGCGCGCGATCGATTTTCATCTCGGCCCCGAACCGATCCGCGTCCGCCGCATGCTGGAACGGCCGTTCGGCTCGGTACGCTGGAAGGAAGATACGCCCGACCGCGCGGCGAACGAGGTCTTGCCGGTGGTCGCGACGGCCGCGGGCAGCAGCACCTGATCCATCAGGTCATGACGCGCCGCGGCTAATGGGCGCAGAATGGCGAAGGAATAAACCAGCCAATCCAACTCAAGCCGCTACGCGATTTCGCGCGGCAATTTCCTGCGACTAAAGTGCAAGACTTCGGTGGCCCAATTGGCGCCACGACGCGGAAAGGAGTGCGCTGTTTCGCGTCTGCGAAACGACAACGGCCTTGCCACTTGCGCGATTCACCATGGGTGAATGCACTTCTCACTTGCCAAACTGCCGCGCAAGCCTTTGACTTGCCGAAAAGACGAACAAGCCCGCGCCAACAGCGGGCGATCATTCAACAGGGAGGAACTTATGAGCAAGCGTAGCGATACGAAAACGACGCGCCGCCGTTTCCTGACGGCTGCCGCTGCTGGCGGCGCGGCGATTGCGATGCCACAGGTCAGCCGGGCACAGACCGCGACCCTGAAGATGCAGGGCTCCTGGGGCAAGGCCGACGTCTTCAACGAAATGGCCGAAGACTATGTGAAGCGGGTCAACGAGATGGCCGGCGGCCGGCTGCGCATCGACTACCTGGTCGGCGGCGCGGTCGTGCATCCGTTCCAGGTGTTCGACGGCGTGCATGGCGGCCAGATCGACGCGGCGCACACGGTGACCGTCTACTGGTACGGCAAGCACAAGGCGGCATCGCTGTTCGGCACCGGCCCCGTGTTCGGCTTCAACGCCAACGAAGGTCTCGGCTGGATCCATAATGGCGGCGGCCGCGAGCTGTTCGAAGAGCTCCAGAACAACATCATGAAGGTCAACATCAAGAGCTTCTTCGCGATGCCGATGCCGACCCAGCCGCTTGGCTGGTTCAAGAAGCCGATCACCAGCGATGCCGACCTCAAGGGTCTCAAGTACCGTACCGTCGGCCTCGCTGCCGACCTGTTCCAGGTGATGGGCGCTTCCGTCGCCCAGCTTCCGGGCGGCGAGATCGTGCCGGCCATGGAGCGCGGCGTGATCGACGGGTTCGAGTTCAACAATCCGACCTCGGACCGGCGCTTCGGCGCGCAGGACGTCGCCAAGAACTACATGATGGGCAGCCACCATCAGGCGACGGAATATTTCGAGATCATGTTCAACAAGACCAAGTTCAACGCACTGCCTGCCGAGCACAAGGCCATCCTGCAGTACGCAGCCGAGGCCGTGTCGTCGGCCAACGAGTGGAAGGCGATGGACTACTACTCGAAGGATCTGCAGGAACTGATCAACAAGGACAAGGTCAACGTGCAGCGGACGCCGAAGTCCGTGTTCGATGCGCAGATCAAGGCGTGGGACGGCCTGATCGCCCAGCTCGGATCGGATCCATTCATGAAGAAGGTGATGGACTCGCAGAAGGAGTGGGTGCGCCGCGTGGTCTATTACAACATGAACAACGCGACGGATTACCGCGGCGCCTTCGAACATCACTTCCCGGGTGTGCTCAAGGCCTGACGGGTTGCGGCGCCGCTGGCGGCGCATGAACAACGGGCGGCGCGACCGACGCGCCGCCCGGCAAGGAAATGGTTGGGGGGCGTCCGGATGTGTGATTTGTCGCGAGTTCAGCTCGCATGACGAAATTTCTGTTCTTCATCGATGAACTGAGCACCTGGGTCGGCAAGGCATTCGCCTGGCTGATCCTCGTCCTGACGCTCGGCGTCAGCTACGAGGTTTTCGTGCGCTACGTGCTGCGCGCGCCGACCACGTGGGCCTTCGACATCAGCTACATTACCTATGGCGCGATGTTCCTGATGGCCGGCGCCTATACGCTTTCGCGCAACGGCCACGTGCGCGCCGACGTGGTCTATCGCCTGTGGTCGCCGCGCACCCAGGCGACGATGGACCTCGTCCTCTACATCCTTTTCTTCCTGCCGGCGATCGCGGCGCTGATGTATTCGGGCTGGAACTACGCCCAGATGTCGGTGCGCTTCCGCGAAGTCAGCATCTTCAGTCCGGCCGGCGTGCCGGTGTTTCCGCTCAAGGCACTGATCCCGATCACCGGCTTCCTGCTGTTTCTGCAGGGGATCGCCGAGATCATCCGCTGCGTGCTGTGCATCCGCACCGGCCGCTGGCCGCAGCGCCTGCACGACGTGGAGGAGACCGAGAGCCTCATCATTCGTGAACGTCAGCAGGCGACCGCACAACAAGACGGGAAGGGAGCAGGCACATGACCGATCCCCAAATCGGCATGTTGATGCTGGGCCTTTTCATCTTCATCATCATGCTGGGCTTCCCGATCGCCTTCACGCTGATGGCGATGGGGGTCTCGTTCGGCTACTACGCCTACTACACCGCCGGGCAGGATTTCTTCGAGAACCGCATCTTCACGCTGCTGGTGCAGAAAACGTTCGAGGTCACGTCCAGCGACGTGCTGGTCGCGGTCCCGCTGTTCCTTTTCATGGGCTATCTGGTCGAGCGGGCAAACATTCTCGATCGTCTGTTCCACTCGCTGCAACTGTCGATGAAGAACGTGCCGGGCGCGCTGGCGGTGGCCACGCTGATCACCTGCGCGATGTTCGCGACCGCGACCGGCATCGTCGGTGCCGTCGTCACGCTGATGGGCCTGCTGGCCTTGCCCGCGATGCTGCGCGCCGGTTACGACGCCAAGCTGTCGGCGGGGGTGGTGTGCGCCGGCGGCTGCCTCGGCATCCTGATTCCGCCGAGCATCCTGCTGATCGTCTATGCGGCGACCGCCGGCGTTTCGGCGGTCAAGCTTTACGCAGCCGCCTTTTTCCCGGGCTTCCTGCTGGCCGGGCTCTACGTCGTCTATGTGATCATACGCGCGATGATCAATCCCGCGCTTGCGCCCAAGCTGCCGCCCGAGCAGACCAACGTGCCGATCAGCACGGTGATATGGGCGCTCGCCACGTCGTTCCTGCCGCTGGCGCTGCTCATCGTTGCCGTGCTCGGTGCGATCCTGTTCGGCCTCGCGACGCCGTCCGAAGCTGCCGCGGTAGGCGCGCTGATGAGCATCGTCCTGGCCGCCGCCTATCGTTCGCTCAACTTCACGATGATGCGCGAATCCGTGTACCTGACCGTGCGAGCGACCGCGATGGTCTGCTACCTGTTCATCGGGTCATGGACGTTCTCGGCGGTATTTGCCGTGCTCGGCGGACAGACCGTGGTCGAGCAGTTCTTCACCTCGATGAACCTGTCGCCGACCATGTTCCTGGTGCTGACCCAGGTGATCATCTTCCTGCTCGGCTGGCCGCTGGAGTGGACCGAGATCATCATCATCTTCGTCCCGATTTTCCTGCCGCTGCTGCCGCAATACGGCATCGATCCGATCTTCTTCGGCATCCTGGTCGCGCTGAACACGCAGACGGCATTCAACACGCCCCCGGTCGCTATGGCCGCCTTCTACTTGAAGGGCGTGGCGCCTCCGCAGGTCAAGCTCACCGACATCTTCTCCGGAGCGCTGCCCTTCGTCGGCCTGGTGTTCTTCACGATGGCTCTGGTCTATATCTTCCCGGCAATAGCCCTGTGGCTGCCCGGCTATCTCTATGGATCGCGGTGAGCAGGTGGGCACGACGCTGAAAGGGCGCGCATGAATCTCAATGCGCTCGGGCTCGCAGAAGCGGCCGCCGGCATCCGCGACGGCCGCTTCAGTTCTGCTGAATTGGTTGACGACTGCCTCAAGCGAATCGGCGAGGTCGACGGCGACATCAAGGCGTGGGCGTTCCTCGATCGCGACTACGCGATGCGGCAAGCCGTGGCTGCCGACGATCGGCGCAAGCAGGGCAAGGCGACAGGCCCTCTGCACGGCGTGCCCGTGGGCATCAAGGACATCTTCGACACCGGCGACATGCCGACCGAGTTCGGATCGAAACTGTGGGCCGGACGCACGCCGCGGCGCGACGCGGCGGCCGTGGCGCGGCTGCGCGCCGCGGGGGCCGTGATCCTCGGCAAGACCGTGACGACCGAGTACGCCTATTTCAATCCTGGCAAGACGAGAAACCCGCACAATCCGGATCATACGCCGGGCGGATCATCCTCGGGCTCCGCCGCCGCCGTCGCGTCGCTGATGGTGCCGGGCGCCATCGGCTCGCAGACCAACGGCTCGGTGATCCGCCCCGCCGCCTTCTGTGGCGTGGTCGGCTTCAAGCCAACGCACGGCCTCATTCCACGGAGCGGCGCGCTGCTGCTGTCGCGGGCGCTCGATCATGTCGGCGTATTCGCCCGCTCGATCGAAGATGCGGCGCTGCTCGCACAAATCCTCGCGGGTTTCGACGACGAGGATCCGGATACGCGGCCGCTCGCGCAGCCGCCGCTTGTCGAGGTGGCCGCAAGCGAGCCGCCGCTGCCGCCCCGCCTTGCCTTCGTCCGCTCGCCTTCCTGGAAGCACGCCGAGAAGGTGACAACGGAAGCGTTCGCCGAACTGGTGGAGGCACTGGGCGAGCAGGTTTCCGAGGTCGAGATCGGCGCGAGCTTCGACCGCGCCAACGACATGCATCGCACCGTCATGGAAGTGGAGATGGCGCACAACCTGCATCGCGATTTCGAGCAGGGCAGCGATTCCCTGAGCCAGGTGCTGCGCGAATTGATCGAGCGCGGGCGCAAGATTCTCGCCGTCGACTACACACGGGCGCTGGCCGGCAGCACGACGCTCAACGCCTCCCTCGACGGCCTGTTCGACGAATACGACGCGATCCTGACCCCGGCCGCGCCAGGCCCCGCGCCGCGCGGCCTCGACAGCACTGGAAACCCGGCGTTCTGCTCGACCTGGACCTATCTCGGAACGCCGGCGGTGTCGCTGCCGCTGCTGCAGTCAGAGAGCGGCATGCCCATCGGCGTGCAACTGGTCGGGCGCCGCGGCAATGATGCCCGGCTGCTGCGGACCGCCAACTGGCTCGTCAGGAAACTCGGAAAACGTGGCCGCGGAACGAAGATCGGTGCGGGTCGCGCAAAAACAGGGAGCGCCGGATGACGAATTTCATCACGGGACTGATCGGCGTTGTCGGCGTCTGCACGTTTCTCGGCATTCTGCTGTGGTGGATCAAGGCGGTGCCGTTGATCATCATCTGCGTGCTGGTGATGTCGCTGCTGATCTACGATTTCTACCAGTCGCTCCGCGCCGAGGACAACGGAACGGGCTGAATTGCGATCGAACCGGCTAGAGCATTTCCGAGCGAAGTGGATGCCGGTTCGCGTGAAGAAAATGCGTCAAGAAGTTGAGCCGCCGCTACTGCCCATGGCTCGCCAGCATCTGCTGACAGGCCTTGCTGATCTTGGCGCGATTCTGCTTCAGGCAGGCCAGTATCACCTGGTCGCCGTCATTCATTTGCGCCCGGCAGTATCGCGACACATCCCGCGCGCAGGCGTCCTGTCCCACCCGCGGCTGCTGCGCCGACGCGCCGGTCGCCATCAGGACCAGGGGAATGACGAAAAAAATCCTGTTCATGTGCTCTGCCTTCATATCCGGGAACCAAATCGGGGCGTTCTATAGCGTCTCCCGCGGCGCATGTCCTTGGGGTTGACCCGGGTAGACGAAATTCGCCCCGCCGCCGTTCCCTCGAGGCAAAAGAAAAAGCGCTTGCGTCGCAACGACGCAAGCGCTTCCGGAACCGACGACCAGCGGATTACTTCGCGGCGAGCTTGCCGGACTTGGCCGCCAGATCGCGATCCATCACGGCGCGGCAGCCGGTGGAGAGGTCGGCGCGATGCTTGATCATGCAGGCGGTGATCTTCGGAATATTCGGAATTTCCGAACTGCAGAGGCGGAAGGCGTCGCCGGTGCACTGCTCCCGGGCCTCAGAGCTGAAGGCGAAACTCGCGGTCGAAGAGACGGCGGCGAACGAAGCGCTCAAAGCCAGCGCCAGGCTGATCTTGCGAACAGTAGTGGTGAACAGAGTGGTCATTTTCGGCTCCTGTTGGCCCGGCGATGCGAGCCCCGTTGTTGATGGACGGACCATGCGCCGATCCGCGGAGCGCGACTGTGACTGACGTCACTCAGCTATAGGCCTCTTTTAAGGCCCTAATTTTCTTCACCTAACCGGGCCGTGTTGGGGAGGCGTTAAGACATTGTTCGCAATATCGCAGCGTAGCGTGTGTATCCCGCGTATTTGGAAAGAGTAGCGATGCGTAATGCGTTGGGCCTGATGCTGGCCAGTGTTGTGACGGCGGTTGCGATCGCCGGAGTGTGGTTCTGGGCCTTCGCGCCGCACGCCGATGCGGCCGCCCCTCAGACCGTCGCCGCCCGCAAGGCCGAGCCGCTGCCGGCGCCGGCCGCTGCAAAACCTACCCCTAAGGACGACGTCGAGACCACGGCTTCGCTGTCGAAGCCGGCTCCCGCCCCAGCCCCCCTCCCCGTGCCGCAGCCGGCGAGATCGTCCTGCGCCAATCCCGACGGGCTCGGCGTCAGCCGCATGGTCGTGATCGACACCACGGGCGGGCCTGGCTTCGGCTTCCTGCAATACAAGCAGTTCGATTTCCTGACCGACAAGGAAGTCGTGCTGACCTTCGACGACGGCCCGTGGCCGACCACGCCCGCCGTGCTCAAGGCGCTGGCGGATGAATGCACCAAGGCGATTTTCTTCCCGGTCGGTAAGCACACCTCCTATCATCCGGAGATCCTCAAGCAGGTCTTCGCCGCCGGCCACACCGTCGGCTCGCACACCTGGTCGCACGCGCATCTCGACAGCAAGAAGCTGACCGAAGCGCAGATGAAAGAAGAGATCGAGAAGGGTTTTAGCGCGGTGAAGATGGCGATCGGGACCGCGCCCGCGCCGTTTTTCCGCTTCCCCGGACTCGGGCACACCCAGGTTGCGCTGGGCTATCTTGCCTCCCGCAACATCTCGATGTTCTCGGTGGACGTCGATTCCAACGACTTCAAGTCGTCCGGTCCCGACCAGGTCGTCAACAACGTCATGACCAAGCTCGACAAGCAGGGCAAGGGCGTGATCCTGATGCACGACCTGCAGAAGCACACCGCAGTCGCCTTGCCGGCGCTGCTGCGCCGCCTCAAGGCCGGCGGTTACAAGGTCGTCCAGATGAAGGCCAAGGAGCAGCTCGAAACCCTGCCCGAATATGATGCGATGCTGGTCAAGGACCAGAAGGTGCCGGCCGTCGCCAGCCGCCCGATCAGCAGCGTGGTGCAGACGGTTACGCAGTAGGAATTTGCCTTGGGGCGGATGCCGGCTCCGGCGTTAAACAACGAAAACGCGCCCTCGGATTTGAAACCGAGGGCGCGTTTTGCTTTTGCCGCTTACCAATAGATTCCGTGCCGGTGCAGCGCGGTGATGATGCGCGCCCGGATCCCATAGTGGTGCATGCGGTACGATCCCGCGTTCCTCGACATCATGGCGGATCTGCGGGCCGACGGCCTTCCGGGTCCGGCGCTCGCGGGCCGGGCCGCATAGCGCTGTGTCCTGGCTGCGGTCCTGGGCGCCACAGTTTTGGCGGTTACTGCCTTGGGTGTTTCAGCCTTGACTGCTTCAGCCTTTGGCGTCTCCCCCTTGGGTTCAACGGCGGCTGGCCGCTCGATATATTTCGGAGCTTCAGCAGCCGGCGGAGCTTCGACGATTCTCGATGCTTCCGGTGCCCTGGCCGGAGCGGTTGTCGAAGTCGTCTCAACGCCGCCGAGCGAAAGGCTCCGATCACCCGCCTGCACGGTGGCGGAAGCCAAAACAAATCCTGCAATCAGAATGAATTTACGCATTTTGAAATCTCCCCTTGAGGTTGGGGGGAGACTATGATCGGCGGACGAATATTGATGTGAGATAGGTCACGCGAACGCGTGCCGAGGGCGGCCAGCGTGAACCCGCTCAAGAAATCCGAAAAAAGCCGGTGCCGCAAACAGGACTCGAACCTGTGACCCCGTCATTACGAATGAAGATTAATGGTGGTCGCAGGTGATTGCGACACCGCGCATGGCCTCGCAACAGGCCGCGCTATCCAACTGATTTTACTGGATCATCTACTTGCCTGAGCCCGCGCTCGTCGGCGCCCCATTGCGCTGAAGCGCCTGCACACGTACCTTGAAAGGTACGGATAGGTACGGACCCCGCAATGCCCCGTCGCACTCTCACAGATCGCTTTTGCCAACACGCCAAGGCGGCGGATGGCGAGGCCCAGACCGATTACTTTGACGAAGGCCGCCCTGGCTTAGCGCTGCGGGTAACCTGCCTGCGATCGATCCTGTTGGAAGGGACGATGAGCTAGCGCTTCCGCCCGGTGCGACGTCGCTCGAATTCCTCCAAGCGATCTATCGTGATCCGAACCAGCCGGACACCAAGCGGCTGCGAGCCGCCATAGCTGCGCTGCCCTTCGAACATCCGAAGCTCGCGGTGACCGCGACGATTGACGCAGCGGGCTTCGGGGCGAAGCTAGAAGACGCCCGCAAGCGCTCCGCGAAGGTCATTGAACTGCGCGCAAACGAAGCGCAGCCAGACCTTGTTCCCCTCAAGCCACACGTCGAAGGTTCAGCTCAAGGCGACTCATCTGAGGATGGAGTGGCACTCATCGTTTTAGGGATCATGTGATCGACCAGTGAGATCAACACGGCGTATGGGTGCTCGCCGAGCCCTTGCTTTTCGGACCAGTCACGAATGAACGTTAGATACCTCTCGATTTCGGGATCACGTACTATCCGAGCCAGATAGTACCTAATCGGCTCAAGATCTTTCGTCCTTAGAAGTCCTGCTTGCCAAGCGAGAGCAATGTTGGCGAAATGCCGCAGCAGTTTATCAATTTCACGTTCAACGTCTGAACCATGAAAATCTTCATTGTATGTGAATTCTGAATACTCGACCTTATAGAAGGCCCTTTGAATCTCCTCGTCCGAAGTAAACCCATCGAGACAATCCGCGACGAGCGCTGCTCTTGCCTGGGCGTTGTTTCGACGAGCTTGAAGGTAATTGAGGCCCAATCCGATCGCAGCAAGAGTCGCACTAACTGCAGGAACCAGTAGCAGGAGCAGCTGTGCCCACGTTGGCAGCCCCGCCAGCGCCGCAAGTGGCGGCTGCGGCCCTTGCGCATGAACTGGCATGCCGGTCATCACGAGGATGATTCCGGCCGTGAGCAGTCTAGTACTTCCGGCTACGAGGCCTTTTTGCATCGGCTGCCGCAATCCGGTTCAAATTCATCCTTGTAACAAGCTGCCATAGGGCCAGGATTGAATACCGGCACCCCCGAAGCGGGGTTGAAACTAATGCCGCGATTTCGACATGACTTGAGGGTCGCGTCGCATTTCTTTGTCAAGGCCGCTTCCCCGCAATCGACTTCAGCCTTTTCTTCCGAACGACTGCAACCGGATAAGACCGCACAACATAGTAAGACACTCAATATTCTCATCAAGAATTCTCCGACCTTGGCTCAATGAATACGTTGATGCGCTCAGCGGCTAGCCGGCATATTTGGAATTCGCGCGATCGTCGTGTGGCTAACTCCGAATGTACGGGCGATGTCGGTTAGCGCCTCCCCAGCTTGCCGCCGGGCCAATGCCTCGCGCTGCTGATCACGATTAAGCGCCGATGGCCGACCCATGTGTACGCCGCGTGCTTGCGCGCGCTTTCGGCCCTCGCCAGTACGGGCCTTGATTAACTCGCGCTCGAACTCGGCGAGCCCTGCTAGCACAGTCAACATCAAGCGCCCATGTGGCGTGGTGGTATCCGCCCAGGCGTCGCCAAGGCTCTTGAACCCAGCGCCGCCCTTTCCAATCGTGTCGAGGATATTGAGGAGATCGCGGGTCGATCGCGCCAGCCGATCCAGGCGAGTCACGACCAGCACATCACCCTCGTTCAAGCTTGCCAGGGCTTTCGCCAACACAGTCCTATTAGCTGCACTGGCCCCGCTCATCTTCTCCGAGAACACCTTGACCGCGCCCGCCTCCGCAAGCTGCGCTTCCTGCACCGCCAGCGTCTGCCCCTCGGTGCTCACCCTCGCATAGCCGTAGACCGTCATCGCTGCGCTCCACTTTCGTTCAAGACTTACGCACAGTGTAACCCATTGATGAATCAACCTCAACGAGATCGTGCGTAAGTCCTAACTTTCGTTCAGGTGATTGCGCGTCTTCGGTACATCAACGCATCACGGCAGCAGCGCTAGTGGCAAGTCGTCCGGCGAGTGCGACTGCTGCAAATAACCTGTTTTGGTAGGCTCTATGATGGGCGGGGTGGGGCCAAAATTCGTCGGCTCGGATTCGCCTATAGACCCTCTTGGCCCGATGCAAAAATTTCCAGATGTGCAGCCTACCCGAACGGTTGCATTTCTACGGTTACACCACGTATTGTAGATTCGTACTTATTCCTGATTTTAATAGTTGGAGACGTAATACCTTGCGTACTCCGTTGATCGTTACTTCAACTGGCTGCCTGCTTGCCGCTGGCTGCGTTGCGACTCCGCCAATGCCGCCCGATTTCAGCTTGCCGATAAAGGCGATCGTCCTTCATGCCACATGCGAGCTGCGGGATGCTCTTCGCTCCTTCGAAGTAACCCCGCCCGGTGTGCGGCTCCCGCCTGACTTTCCTCACCACTGGAGCATGTCAATCCAGCTGACACCGAGAGTGAATACCGACTTCAATGCGCGTATCGGTCTCACTGGCACAACGCGATTTCCGGGACGGCCTGTCAATCATTTTAATACATTCGCTATCGGTGGTCCCGGCATAGGCTTTGATGCCAAAGCCTGGAAAAATGGTGCTGTGACCTACTATGTGGCCGGCAGAGACCTGTTAAATCCAGAGATCGTCCTCGACTGCACCAATGCTCGGTCCACTTTGCACGGCCTCGCCCAAGATTTCGGAGTGAAAGAGTGGCTCGATCGACTTATCGAATCCGCCAATCAGAGCGAGCTCAGAGATACTGTAAGCTTCGACAAGCCCACCTTCAGCGCTCAGATCGTGGTCCGCATGGATGGTACTGGTAACTTCACCTACAACTTCCCGCTTGGTACAAATTTTGCGAACGTGGGGGGGTGGTACGAAGTGGACGAGACGCTCTCCATTACTTTTACACCGGACCCTAAGCCAGGTCCTCAAATCGTCCAATTCCCACCTTTGCCGACGAAGCAGAAGGTCTCGGAGACTGACTCCGGCAGATTCACGACCTTCAGAAGAACAGAGCAGACTCAGAGGCCGCCTTCTCGCGTTGGGCCAAGGTCATCTGTTGCACCTGCCGCTCCGCGGGGAGTATCACCGGCAGCCAAGCAGAGATTGGACCAAATGCAGAATGAGCAAACTATTAGGAACCTTCAGTTCATTCGTTAGGAACCTCATTGATGAAGTATATCCTTCTTCTCGCATTCTTTGCGGCTCCTGACGGCAAAACCTTTCTTCTGCAAAGCACGTCGAGCTTGGAGCTCGACAGCAAGACCGCGTGCGAGGCGGCAGGAGCAGGTATTTGGGACACATTCAAGACCAGCAAGGCGACCGCAATGAACATGGTGGCTTGGTGCGTGCCGAAGGACGCGCAGGATCGTAAGGAGATCTACAGACTTAACTCGGTGGGAAAATAGCCGGGTCAACGATTCCACCATCGACCGTTGCCGGCACCGCTCTCATGCTGCGGACTTTGGAGGATCGCGGGCTCATTATTTTTTCGTGGTCGACGCGATTTCCTTCGTTTCCACTATTCGAAAGCCCGGCGGGAAGAGAAACCATCCAGGGACTGACGGAGGTAACTTGCCCTGGAAGACCTGATTTTCGCGCCAAAAAGCAGTCAATGCGCGCTGTAACTTGCTCAAGTCAATATTTCTTCCGGATAGAACATACACTTCGCTCCGCCCCATCACTTTCAGTGCAGTGCAACGGAATGCATCCGGAGTGTCTCCGGCCTCGAAAGCGAAAGAGGTGGCAGTGTTGCCCCCCTCCCAATCGACAAGGCGGAGTAAATTGGGGAAGTTTGTAGCCTCGCGGAGGTTGAGCAGGTCTTCGCTTCCTTCATCATACAACTGATAGTTTTTGCGGCGGATAGAGTTGCCTTTAGAATCCACAACTGCTTCGCCTTCAGAGTCGGTAAGAAAGAAGTCTTCTCGGTAGTCCGGATCATAATGATCGTAGGCTCTTTCCCCCATTATAGGACCAGTCGCCTGCTTGAGGCGAAAAGAACGGTGATTCGTGCAAGCGTTCAGTAGCTCCTCTCGTCCAATTTTTGGCTCGCGATAACCGACCAAATCAATGTTCCAATTTGCGGCGTCGTACACTGTGTCGACCGACACATGTTCCGAAGGCCCCGCTGCAAGCATCGCAATTAAAAGATCTGTTGGCAAAGCCTCGCCAAGGACAATTTGCAATTGTCGTATCGCTTTTACTCCGGCCGCGAACTTGCGCTCCTTGTCCCACGGATCGAACGGAGCATGGAAATGCAGCGTGCCGCCTACATGCAAGACCCTGTCAGGCTCTATGGCTGAACCGAACGTACTAATCGTCCTGCCCGCCATGAAGACCAGAGCGCAGGCCGATTGGCATTTCGACGAGTCCGAAACGTAAGTCGTGATCTTGAATTTCTTGACGATCGTGGCGAGCGCAAGGCCAGCGTAATAGTCCTGACCCTCACTCGATAGATCGAGAATTATGTGACCACGCAGATCGCTAGAATCGTGATGATCGTTAAGTAGTGGCTTGAGGGCTTGTTCCAACTTTGCGGGATCATCCCGCAAGATCGCCCCCTTAAGGCTAATGATTGTTGCATCTCCCCCGGAGGCTGGATGACTTTCAACCTTTCCGACTTTCACTTCTGCAGCCAATCCGCTGGCAGTTGCTGACAGCATGCAAGCAAGACAGACCCAGAGTAACAGCTTGAAATTACTCGTGCACCTTCTGAACAAGCCGAGCGGCCTCACGGCGCTTTCACCTTCTCTCGTACCTCCTCTGCCTCTTCATTGAAGCCACGCTTCTGCAGTTCGGAGATCATCTGATCTAGCCGATCCTTGTTGAACGTCGGCATATGAGTTTTGATCTCTACCGGAACGTTTAGAATACAATCGTCATCCTTCTGGGGATCGCAGTAGGCCGGGATGTCGATCTTCTTTTCCCACCGCTCTGCGAAGTAATAAACCGCTAGGTACATAGTCACGCTTTTCCAGGTGAGACCCCGTTTGCCAACATCGCCTCGTAAAAAACGAGGTGCACTTCGGACCAATCGTGCTTTTTCTGCTCACAAAAATAGTCGTGAATAATAGCGGCGTTGCGATATAGGCCCTTCAAAGGTGAGCCGATAATTGGCCAAAACGCCGAAGGGATGGTGGCACCGTCTGATCTAAAGCCCTTTGAGACCAACCAAGTGCGTCTCTTCGAATCGACGTAGTAGAAATCCTGATCCAGTACAATGTCGTCGCCGTGGGGATCCAGGAGGACGTGTGGCCCGCCATAGAAGCGGTATGGCAACTTCGCTTGCTCTTCAGCCCAGCACGAGGTAGGCAGAACTGCTACAAAAAGAATACAAAATAAAGGGATAAGGATATTCCGCGATAAGCGCATAGCGACCAATCCTGCAATCAATTGTGCCAAGCATATCAGTCGCTGATGCTAAACTTTAACGTGCGGATCCGTCCAGGATAAAATTGAGCAGCTTTGCGATGCGCACGACATGCTCTCAAAGTCGGTCGTTCGCCACCGCTTCGTCGATTGCCCGCTCTAGCCTCGCTTCTTGTATTCGAAACTCGTCGATTGCAAGTTCTAAGATGGTATGAACCTCATCCATTTGCGTGATCAGTTCGTGATAAACGACGTGCGCATTATCGGGCATCTGTGCATCACCTTTGGGGTTTGTGGCGTATCTGAATGCATCCGCGCGTCCATCTACGGAATGAAAGATAGCCACCACCGGGTCAACGGACGCGATTAACTCCTCAGCAACGAATGCACTAGTCACTCGTTTGACCTCTGCCCATAGCTTCTCAAGATCATGGCCAAACCGCTCATCAGATTGAGCATTCTCGTCTTTGCTTACAAACACTATTGCACGGTCAAAGAAGTCCTTCTGTTCATCGCTATCGTGCTGGCGGAGACGTTGACCAACACTTTCCGTTTCTCCAACATAAACGCGAGATCGAAAGGGATCATCTGGATCTTGGCCGCTAAGAATATACACTCCGGTGTTCAACGCTTCTTTTCTCTTGAGGAATGAGGCAAGTGCCGCGCGCGGAACAACTATGACTTTGCCAGTCCAATTCACAATCTCAGCTATGATCAAACCGGTGGGGCTCCCGTCAACTAAGAACATGCGAATGGATCGACCGCGGATTGGCCGGACATTGGCGGGATCCATGCTCAACCACCCCTCCTAAACCAACAACGACAGCGCGTTGTTGATAAGCCAAAAATGTGATCCGACGCGCTTGCGGAGAGCCGTTTCCGAAGCCTTCAAACTTCTCTTGTGAGCCCGGCGGACACGATCCGGATTTAGCTGAGTCAATGCTGAACAAAGATTCGCCTCGACCTTGTTCTGACTGACCAGGGAACAGAAAAGGTCTTTCAGCGCTCCCATCGGCATTCTCTTAATGTCGCTTACGGTAGGGGTTTTTATCTTGCTTCCGCTTTGATAGTTCGCCCGACCCATTTTGCAGCTTTTTATTAGATAGGCTCTGCAAGCTTCCTCTAGAATTGCACATGCGTCTTCGAAGGCGGGACGCCAATCACCCCGATCCAATCGATCGAGCGATTCCCCTAGGAGTTCTCGTACCTTCGGCTTCATGCGCCTTCGATCTGGAGCACGAGCATGAAAAGCCAGATCTCGAGCTTCGATCTCGTGTTCGAGTAAATTGGGAGAGACGAACGCGACGCCGATTCCTTGACTTCGCAAAGCTGTTAGATGATTTGAGGCGACCTGCGTTCCCGGCGGCAAGCAGATGGTCAGGCGGGTGTCAGTGGCGCAAGAGCAACAAAAGCGATACCACTCGTCCACCTCATCCATTTCCAGCTTCATGCGTACTAGAAAGTGATGAGTTTCGTGTCCGCGGTCGGCCTTAACAGTGGAGGCCGCGGGCAACATGAGTAAATTTGGCTCTGGCGAGGTCCGAAATCCGCGGCGCGCAAGCGCGTTCAACAACTGGTTTGCGACGTCCTGCAGCTCGTCGGGCAAAGTGAGGAATTCAGTCGGCATGACTATCTCAAAATTGCCCTGACTTCCGAAACGAATTCTTCCAGAATTTTTCGGAACTCGGGTGAGATTTCAATATTGCGTGACCGAATTTCACGAAGCCTGTTCAACGAGCGACCTACTAGTTGTTCGGTCGCATGTGAAAAGTCTGCTTGCTCTACTGTCCTTTCGAATACTTGGTTGATCGTTGTATCGGGATTCGAGACGAAACGATCAATCTCTCGTTTGACCCTGGATGCGGGAATTTCTTTTCTCTCAACCGCGCGAGCAATGCGGGACAATTTTCTTGGCTCAACTGTGCTCGTAAGGACTTCGGATCTAAATTTATCTACGACCACTTTGACTAGCGCGGTTGTGTCCGACTTCTCAACGATGTCGGCCTTTGCTAGGCGAGCAACGCCGTCCATGGCTTCTATGACATGATCGACTGTAAGTTTCTGCTCGGCGCGAGGTTTGTTAAGCTCCCCGAGCAATTCGCGTCGAAGGGACTTCGGTAAAGCCAAAATCTTTCGATATCTGCGAACCTCTCCCAGAGTTAGGGATGCCGCAGCAGCCAATCTTCTTTCTGATGGAGTTTCGCCTGTCGCCTCAATTATAATCTTTTCGAGTTCTTCAAGCTTGAGCGCCGTTGGTAGCGGATCCCAATCTTGCCTCGCGTTGTGAATCGCGAACATCATCATGATATTCGTGACGCGATCGGGCTTTTCTTGGATTATTACCGGTACCGTATGTAGGCCAAGTCTGAGCGAGCAGCGCCAACGGCGCTCTCCGTCTAGAAGGGTAAATTGTTTACCGTCCTTGAACACCGTAAGAGGAACTAAAATTCCTTGCTCGCGTATGCTTTCTTCAAGAGCGCTGAGCTCCTGAGATTGGAAGATTAGGCGGGGATTATCCGGGTTCTTCTGAACCTTTCTAGGATCGACCAATTCTACTGTGGCTGCCATTAGACCTGCCCGGTTTGTTCATCGGCGCGGCAAGATGCGAATAGGCCGGGCCTGAAAAAAATATGGCTTCCGAGGTTCGTCCACGTCGAGATATGTCTGATGCTAGCGTGGAGGACCTATTGAATTCGCTCTGTCCAAAATCGCTGTAAAGCTTCCTCAAGTCGGCGTGGGCAGCATTTGTGACCAAAACATTTGCCTTTTTTTCAACAAGGCGCCGCGCCATGGCCGCGAGCCGAATCTGATCTTTCCAAGAGAATAGGCATTCGTTCCAATCGACGAAGCCATTCATGTTGTGGGAGGTGACATACGGAGGATCAAGAAAGACGAAATCGCCAGCCGAAACTCGCTCTTCGATCTCTTCAAAATCTTGGTGTCGTATCGATACTCCGCGACGACGAAGTTGGAATGAGCATTTCAAAAAGTTTTCTTCGTCAATCAGATTGTCCGTTTTTGGCCAGCCGTAAGGAACGTTAAAGATCCCATCTGAATTGACTCGGTAAAGGCCATTCCAACAACTCTTGTTCAGGAAAATGAATTGCCCAGCGGCCCCTACGTCGCTTCGTGGAGCAAACTGCCTTAGGCGATTGAACGTAGGTTTGTCAGGCTTGAGGCGTCGGAGGAATTTTAAAACTCCTTCCGGCCTTGCCTTTACGGCGCGGTATGTTTCGATGAGGGGCCGACTAGCATCGGAGATTTCTGCATTTTTTGGGCCGATGTAAAAGAACACCGAGCCGCCACCCAGGAATGGCTCAAAGTATTTTTCGATCTTGGTTGGCAAGTAGGGAATGAGGTGCGTCAGCAAGCGCCTCTTTGATCCCGCCCAACGAAGAAATGGCCTTACATCAGCGGCGTCTCCGCCGACATTTGCATTCCGCACCGCGCCCGCCCCAGATAGTCCGAATACGTCCTTGGGTTGTGTAGCACTAGTTGGAGCGGCATAGAATGGCGGAAGCGCAAAATGCAAAGCTAATTTGCGGATCTCTAGATTCTAATGGGCCCCTAGGACAGGACCAGAGGCCCGGGCCCAGCAAAATGCCCGGTTCGTACCTATACCGTACCTGTTCGAAGGATCTAAGGGTTGCGAGATGAGCTAAGTTATTGAAAAAGCTGGTGCCGCAAACAGGACTCGAACCTGTGACCCCGTCATTACGAATGACGTGCTCTACCAACTGAGCTATTGCGGCGGACCGAACGCAGCGTCCGAGCTGAGCCGGAAACGCCCGCACCTGATATCGGGCACGGCCCCGATTGGCAAGAAAAACGCGGCCGTCAAAAACCTAGTTGCTGCCCCAGCGTGACAAAAATCCCCGCCAGCCGCCGGCCTGGGCCTTGGGCGGGCCGATTTGTTCCGCGAATTCGTCCGGCGCGCCGTCCTCATCGACCCCGGGATCGTCGGGCGCGCGGATGATCGGGATTACGGCCGGAATCGGCGCCGGAACGGCCTTTGGAATGTCCTGCCGTGATCGGAACAACGGCGCTGGCCGGCTTGGGGCCGGTTCCGCCGGTGCGGGCGCTGGGGTGGAGGCCGCCTCGGTGGGGGCCGGTTCGGTGGCGGATGCCTCGGCAGGCGCCGGCTCGGCCACCGCGGACGGTGGCGAATTGTCCTGCTCCGCGGCTGGCACCGGCGTGGAAACAGCAGGTCCAACCGTGACATCGGGCGCGGCCGCAGGCGCCGGGGCAACCGCGGGCGACGAGGCGACAACAGGCGGTGCCGGCTCGAGCAGGACCGGTGTCGGCGGCTCGAGCACGACCGCCGTGTGCGGGGCCGCCAGCATGGCTTCCTCGAACGGAGAGGACTCGATGGCATCGCCTCGGTCGGACGGCAGTGCCGCGACCGGCGTCTGCCACTGGAAGGCGTCAAGCCGCCCGCTGACCGGCGACACCGGCCGCCAGCGATCGCTGACATAGCCATCCGCGGTCCAGGCCGGATCGTGCAGCGCACGTACCGCGCGCAAGGTCCACGCCCGCGCGCGGCCGGAATCGCCATGCTCGGTACGCTCGATCTCCGCCATCAGCATCGCGACCCGCTGCGTCGGCTGGGCGATGAACGGCGCCAGCGCCTCGCGCGCGACCTTGAATTCGGATGCGTCGATCGCGGCGCGCGCGATCGCCAGCGCACCCTCGATGTGACCGGGCGCCTTGGCGGCAAGCGTCTGCACCCGCACCAGCCGCTGGCGCGCGGAATCGCCGAGCTTCACGTGCGCATAGGCATCCGCGAGATCCGGATGCGGCTGCGCCAGCCACGCCGTCTCGATGATGCGCATCGAGCGCCGTACCTGGTGCGCCTCGCTCTCGAACTTGCTCGCGAGCACCGCGGCCGGCACCAGCGTCGGCGCCAGCTTGATCGCTTCCGTCACGCTTGCGCGCGACAGGTCGCGATCGGACTTTTCGAATTCCAGCGCGCGTGCGGTCAGCAGCACGCCGCGTTGCCGGCGATAGGTCGCCTTGTCGATCAGGCCCGCGGATTGATTGTTGTCGAGGATCTTCAGCGCGCCGGCCCAGTCGCCCCTGGCGCAGCAGAAGCCGAGCACGGCCTGCGACGCCCATGACGACGACGGCGACAGTTTCAGTGCTTCCTCGGCGGCCATCACGGCGGCGACGGGATCGTCGGCGCGCTGCGCCTCGATGAACAGGCCGCGCAGGCCGAGCAGCCGCGTATCCTCGCGTTCGGCCATGGCGCGGAAGGCGCGCTGCGCGCCATCGCGATCGCCGTCAAGTTGCGCCGACTGCGCGTGCAGCAGCAGCGCCAGCGGATCGTTCACGGCGAGTTTGCGCGCCGTCTCGGCATGCACCCGCGCCGCGGTGGAATCGCCCTGCCCGATCGCGAGCAGGCCTTGCGTAACCGCATTGCGGCCACGGGCCTGACGCCGTTCGCGGCGGCCGCGCCGCAGGCGTTCCGGCGTGCGCCAGAGCGTGCGCAGGATCGCCCACAGCATCATCGCCGCGACGACGGTGATGCCGAGCGCCAGCACGAATACCGGCAGCGTGGTCTGGACGCGCCAGGCGCCCCACGACAGCACGACGTCGCCGGTCTGCTCGGCGACCCACGCCGCGCCGGCCGCTCCCAGCGCGATCAACAGCAGAAACAGAATGACCCGGATCATTGAAATTCCTACTGCGCCGGTTTGCCGAGCGCCGCCATGGCGTCAGTCGCGAATTGACGGGATGCGGCAAGCGCGGCGTCGCGCGCATCGGCCTTTTCGAGCCAGGCTTGCGCAGCGGCGCGATCTTCGGGCGGCAGCGTCTTCAACTCGCGCCGCGCCTCATTGAAATCGTTTCGCACCGCTGCGGCCGTGACCCGCGCCACGACGGCACCACGATCGGTACCGGCGGTATCGGTACGCTCGATCTTGACCAGTCTCGCTGCGCCTGCCTGCAGCCGCTCGACGATGCCCGAACCGGTCGTGGCCGGGTCCTGCTGCGCGGCGGGCGGCGACAGCTTCGGCACCAGCGCCAGCAATTCCGTGCTCAGCCGGTTGGCATTCGGAACGCCTTTCTCCGCGAACTGATCGAGCGGCTTGAGCGCGTCGGGATTGGGCGCCAGCGATTTCGCCGTCGCAAGCGCGGTCGGAAAGGCATCGCCGGTGCGGACCAGCACATCGAGCAGCGTTGCCGCCACCATGCGACGCAGCGGCATATCATCGGCGGGCTTGGCCTCGGGCGGTTTGCTATCGGCAAGCTTGCTGCCCTGTTGCGCGATCTCGGCACCCTGCGCCCGCATCTGGCTCTCGGCCTTGGCGAGGCGTTCGCTGAACGCGGCAAGATCCGGCGAAGCGGCGCCGTCGCCGCGCGGCGCTGCTTTCACTTCATCTAGGGCTGCAGCGAGCTTCTCATTCTGAGCACGTGCGGCCGCGAGGTCACTGCGCAGCGCGGCAACTGATTTTTCCAATGTATCGGCGCGCGCCGTCGCGGCAGGATCGGGCACCACCTTGCCGGCTTTCGACTCGAGCCCGACGATCCGCGCGGTGAGACCGTCGACGGTGGCTGTGAGTTGCGGAGCCGGCGGCGCGGACGCAGGTTGAATCGGCGGCCAGCCCAGCATCCAGCCGACTCCGATCACCAGCGCCGCCGCAACCGCGCCGGAGAGTGGGGCGACGATCCAGGGGGAAACTGGTGCGGAAACTGGCTTCGATGCAGATGGCGCAACAGCGGGAGACACAGTCTCGGCGGGCTGCTCTTCCGCTGATGACACTGGCGCCACTTCGGGCGTAGGCGCGGCTTCAGCCTCGGGCGTGGGCGCGGATGGCGTTTCGGCGGCGCCCTTCGCCTCGTCGGAAACGACCGTCGCCTCCAGATCGATGGTCGGCCCCGCGCGCTTCGGCCGCCCCGAAGCGGGCACCGATCCTTTGTCTTCCGACCTGTCGTCGACCATTACAGCGGTTCCCTTGAATGTCAGAAGCCGGAACGTAGCAGAAAGCGCCGGTTAGAGCATGATCCCGAAAGGATGGCACCGGATTTCCGGTAAAATCGGGTTCAGACTAAAAGATTAGAGGCCTTAAAGACTTCAGGGACCTTGAAGATTTGGCGCCGCGCGAGGCCGCACGGCGCGGCCCAGCGCGTCCAGCAGGGCGTTTTCGTCCGGCGAGGCCGCTGCCGTGACCTGGGTTGCGCCAGCGTCCCGCAGAACCGCGGCCACCGCAACCGAAATGCAGCACTGCGGCAGCGCCAGCGCCGATATCTCGACGCCTCCCGAACGCGCCGCCTCCAGAAACGCCCGCGCGCTCCGGCGCGAATAATGCAGGATAGCCTCGACCTCATGCGCCACGAAAGCGTCACAAACCTCGCGCGGAAGGTTGGGCGCGGGCGCCATGCGATAGGTGGTGTGCGTCACCACCGTAAAACCCTTCTCGCCGAGCTCGCCGCCAAGGTCGCGTGCGAGATCGGCGCCCGCGAGGTAGAGAAGCGGATTGGCTTTTTTCAGTTGCTTTGACTTTACGGCAGCCAGCACCAGATCGCGCAAGGCGCCGGCATCGCCCTTTGATGCGATCACCTGATCGAATCCGGTCTCGCGCGCCGCGGCGGCGGTATGTTCGCCCACCGCGAACAGCGGGAGTTGCAGGAGCCGGCTGCCTGTAAGTTGGGGTGCGATGGCGCGCAGCGCGTTGGCGCTGGTCACGATAACGGCGCCGTAGCGCGCATCGGCATCATCCTGGAACGGGACCGGCTCGAACCGCAACATCGGCGCGCGCAGGACGTCGAACCCCCGGTCGCGGAGGGCCCTGGCAGTCGTCTCATCGTCCGGATGCGGGCGCGTGACGAGAATGGCCATACTTCAGAACTCCGTCACAGCGATTTGCGATTGACCTGACGATTGCACGCCGTCACCTCGTAATGCTACCCGGTTACGGAAGCGTTGCGATAGCGCAAGGACCCAAATTGGACAACGACACACCGATGCTGGTGCTGGGTATCGAGACAACCTGCGATGAAACCGCGGCGGCCGTCGTCGCGCGCCAGAGCGACGGCAGCGGGAAAATTCTGTCCAATATTGTACGGTCGCAGACCGACGAGCATGCCCGTTTCGGCGGCGTGGTGCCGGAGATTGCCGCACGCGCGCATGTCGATCTGCTCGACGGTATCGTCGGACAGGCCATGGACGAAGCGAACGTCGGTTTTGCGCAACTGTCTGCGGTGGCCGCTGCCGCCGGGCCAGGCTTGATCGGCGGCGTTATCGTCGGCCTTACCACCGCGAAGGCAATTGCGATGGTGCACGAGACGCCGCTGATCGCGGTCAATCATCTTGAAGCCCACGCGCTGACGCCGCGCCTGACCAACGCGCTTGCCTTTCCTTACTGCCTGTTCCTCGCCTCCGGCGGCCATACCCAGATCGTGGCGGTGGTCGGCGTCGGCCACTATGAACGGCTCGGTACCACCGTCGACGACGCCATGGGCGAGGCGTTCGACAAGGTCGCCAAGATGCTCTCGCTGCCCTACCCCGGCGGGCCGGAGGTCGAGCGCGCGGCGGCCAATGGCGACCCTGCGCGGTTCGCCTTTCCACGGCCGATGCTCGGGCGGCCGGATGCGAATTTCTCGCTGTCGGGATTGAAGACCGCGGTTCGCAACGAGGCCAGCCGGCTGATGCCGTTCGAGCCGGAGGATGTCAGCGACCTCTGCGCCAGCTTCCAGGCCGCGGTGCTGGAATCGACCGCGGACCGCTTGAGCGTGGGCCTGCGGCTGTTTCACGAAAAGTTCGGCCCGCCGCGCGCCCTCGTCGCCGCCGGCGGCGTTGCCGCCAACCAGGCCATCCGCGGCGCGCTGCAGGAGGTCGCCACCAAGGCACAGACCTCGCTGATCATTCCGCCGCCCGCGCTGTGTACCGATAACGGTGCGATGATCGCATGGGCCGGCGCCGAGCGGCTGGCGCTCGGACTGATCGACACGATGGATGCGCCGCCGCGCGCCCGCTGGCGGCTCGACGCCAACGCGGCCGCGCCGGCCGGCTACGCCAACACGCGCGCAGGATTCTGACATGACCTCCTTCAATTCGGTCGCTGTGATCGGCGCGGGTGCATGGGGCACCGCGCTCGCCGGCGCCGCCGCGCGCGCCGGACGCGAGGTGACGCTCTACGCGCGCGATGCGAATGCCGCCGCGCAGATGCAATCGGCGCGCAGCAATCCGCGCTTGCCTGGCATTCGTGTCGACGACCGCATCCAGATATCAGCCGACATCGCGGCGGCCGCGAAAGCGGATATCGTCCTGATCGCGACGCCCGCGCAGCATCTGCGCGCGGCGGTGAAGGCGCTGGCGCCGCACCTGAAAATGGCCGTGCCCGTCATCGCCACCGCCAAGGGCATCGAACGCGGCACGCATAAGTTCATGACCGAAGTGATCATGGAAGCCGCGCCCGGGGCTACGCCCGCGATTCTTTCGGGACCGAGTTTTGCCGACGACGTGGCGCGCGGGCTTCCAACCGCCGTTACGTTGGCGGCGAGCGACGAAAAGCTGGCGGGCGCGCTGGTGCAGGCGCTGGGCTCGTCGACGTTCCGCCCCTATCACACGACCGATATCCGCGGCGTCGAGATCGGCGGCGCGGCGAAGAACGTGCTGGCGATCGCCGCCGGCATCGTCGAGGGACGCAAGCTCGGCGCCTCCGCGCTCGCCGCTCTGACCACGCGCGGCTTCAGCGAACTTGCGCGGCTTGGGCGGGCCTGCGGCGCGCGCAGCGAAACGCTGGCGGGCCTCTCCGGCCTCGGCGACCTGATCCTGAGTTGCTCCAGCCTGCAATCGCGCAATTTCGCGCTCGGCATTGCGCTGGGTCGCGGCGAGCAGCCGAACCGCGACAAGCTCGCCGAGGGCGAATTCACCGCGCCGGTCCTGATCGAACTCGCGGCTTCGCAGGATGTCGACATGCCGGTATCAAACGCGGTCGCGGCGATCCTGGGCGGCAGGGTGACGATCGACGCCGCGATCGAAGGCCTGCTGACGCGGCCGTTCAAGGCGGAGGAATGACGATGGCGTACTGGCTTGTGAAATCCGAACCGTCGGTCTGGTCGTGGGACCAGCAGGTCGCAAAGGGAGCAAAAGGCGAGGCCTGGACCGGCGTCCGCAATTTCACCGCGCGACAAAATCTCGTGGCGATGAAGAAAGGCGACAAGGCCTTCTTCTATCACTCCAACGAGGGCAAGGAAATCGTCGGCATCGCGGAGGTCATCAAGGAAGCCTATCCCGACCCGACCGACAAAACCGAAAAGTTCGTCTGCGTCGACATCAAGGCGGACAAGCCGCTGAAGACGCCGGTGACGATGGCCGCGATCAAGGCCGACAAGAAACTCGCCGGCATGGCGCTGGTGAAATATTCGCGCCTGTCGGTACAGCCGGTGACGGCGGAAGAGTGGAAGATGGTCTGCAAGATGGGCGGGATGTAGTGGGCTTGTTTCCTCTCCCCTTGTGGGAGAGGGTGGATCAATCGTGCGAAGCACGATTGAGAAGGGGTTCTCTCCCCCAGCACCCCAGCCGAGGAAACCCCTCATCCGGCGCTTCGCGCCACCCTCTCCCACAAGGGGAGAAGGAAGAAGGGTTACGCCGCAGCTGCCGTCACCACCTGCGCCAGCAGCGCCTCGCGCTTTGCCTGGGTGCGATAGCCCGTCATGGTCGCGGCAAAGCGCTCGAGGATGCCGTCCTCGAACGCGGTCACGATGGTGTCGTGGACGTAGCTCTTGCGGCAGATCGCCGGCGTGTTCGACAGTTCGTCGGCGGCTGCGCGCACGGCCTCCAGCACCTGCTTCTTGCGGCCGCGTTCGCTTGCGGCGGGCGTAATCCGCGACAGCGATTCCAGCACCACGGCTGACGCCATCAGGGTGCGGAAATCCTTCAGCGAAATCTTGATGCCGGCGATTTCGCGCAGGAAGCCGTTCACCGTCGACGTCGAGACGGTACGAACCGTTCCCGAATTGTCGCGATACTGGAACATGCGTTTTCCCGGCAAAGTGCGCAGGATGCCGATGGCGCGCACGAGTTTCGCCGCGTCGCATTCCTTGCGCACGGCCTTGCCGCCCTTGGCCTTGAAGGTCAGGACGAAGCTGTCGTCTTCCAGCGTGACGTTGGATTTCAACATCGTGGTTGCGCCGCGGGTGCCGTTGAGTCGGGCGTAGGATTCGTTGCCCGGCCGGATCGCGGTGCGCGCGATCAGCTCGATCACCGCCGAGAGCGCGAACTCCCGCGTCGGCTCGTCGCCGGACAGAAACGCCGAGACCTTGCGGCGAATCTTCGGCAGGGCGCCGACCAGTCGCGCCAGGCGGTGGGCCTTGCGCTGCTCGCGGACCTTTTCCCAATCGGCGTGGTAGCGGTATTGCAGCCGGCCGGCCGCGTCGATGCCGACGGCCTGCAGGTGCGAGTTCGGATCCGCCGAATAGCGGACGTCGCGATAGGCCGGAGGCACCGCCATCGAATGCAGGCGGCGAATGGTGCCGGCATGACGGATCTGCGAGCCGTTGGCGCGATGGAATGAATAGCCCTTGCCGCGCTTGACGCGGCGAATGGTCAACCCGTTCTGGTCGCCGAGCGTAAGCCCGAGTTCCCCGGCCAGCTCTTCGATGGATGTCTTGACGGCGATCGGCTTGGCGGATGCCTTCGGCCCCGGCTTGACGGTTGCCTTGGGTAGCTGCCCGAGCGCTTCCGCCAGTGCAACGGCCGGATCGGCGGAAACGGGCCGCGTAGCCTCGATACTCTGCTGATCCATCATCGCTCTAGCCGCTCTATTCCCTGTCTGCCGGTAATGCCGCTTGTTGTGGCTTGGTTCCGGAGGGCCTCCTGGCCCCGGGAAGGCCATTTAGGGGGTAAAGGTTAGCATTGCGAGTCGCGATTCTGTTATTTGCGGTTACATAATACCTCTCATGGGAGCCATTCCGGCAACAGCGTTGATTTTTGCCTTTGGCCAGGAGGGCAAATGCACGCCCTCTTGATCAGGAACAAGGCTGCCGATACGCCGGCCGACCAAGGTCGCAGACGTTTCCGCCTTGTCCGGGCAACGCCCCGCGACGCATAATCATTGCCAACAATTCAAGAGGGCTTGCGGCCGCCTTCTACCCTGAAGGCGCCGCAATGAGTGGAGGGAAAGATGTCCGAGAAGATCTACGACGTGTCCGCGGACTGGGCCAAGCGCGCCTATATCGACGACGCCAAATACCGCGAGATGTATGCCCGCTCGGTCAGCGATCCCAACGGCTTCTGGGCCGAACAGGCCAAGCGGATCGACTGGATGAAGGCCCCCCACAAGATCGAGAACGTCTCCTTCGCCCCCGGGAACATCTGGATCAAATGGTTCGAGGACGGTGTCCTCAACGTCGCCTGGAACTGCATCGACCGGCATCTCGAGAAGCGCGGCGACCAGACGGCCATCATCTGGGAGGGCGACGATCCCTCGCAGTCAAAGCACATCACCTACCGCCAGCTGCACGACGAAGTGTGCAAGATGGCCAACATCCTGCGGACCCGGAACGTCAAGAAGGGCGACCGCGTCACCATCTATCTGCCGATGATCCCGGAGGCCGCCTACGCGATGCTGGCCTGCGCGCGGATCGGCGCCATCCATTCCGTGGTATTCGCCGGCTTCTCGCCGGACAGCCTCGCCCAGCGCATCACCGACTGCCAGTCCAAGGTGATCATCACCGCCGACGAGGGGTTGCGCGGCGGCAGGAAGGTGCCGTTGAAGGCCAATGTCGACGCCGCGATCGAAAAGAGCGGTGGGGTTGATTGGGTCGTCGTGGTCAAGCGCACGGGCGCGGCCGTTGACATGAACCCGACGCGCGACTTCTGGTACCACGAAGCGGCCGCGATGGTGACGACGGAATGCCCGGCCGAGCACATGCACGCCGAAGACCCGCTGTTCATCCTCTACACGTCGGGTTCGACCGGCCAGCCCAAGGGCGTGCTGCACACTTCCGGCGGCTATCTCGTCTTCGCGTCGATGACGCATCAATACGTGTTCGACTATCACGACGGCGACATCTACTGGTGCACCGCCGACGTCGGCTGGGTCACCGGACACAGCTATATTCTCTATGGTCCGCTGGCGAACGGCGCCACCACGCTGATGTTCGAGGGCGTACCGAACTACCCGGACAATTCCAGGTTCTGGAACGTCATCGACAAGCACAAGGTCAACATCTTCTACACCGCGCCGACCGCGATCCGCGCGCTGATGCAGTCGGGCGACGGCCCCGTGCAGAAGACCTCGCGCAAAAGCCTGCGGCTGCTGGGTTCCGTCGGCGAGCCGATCAATCCGGAAGCGTGGGAGTGGTACTATCGCGTCGTCGGCGACAACCGCTGCCCGATCGTTGACACCTGGTGGCAGACCGAAACCGGCGGCATTTTGATCACGCCGCTGCCGGGCGCGACGAAACTGAAGCCCGGCTCGGCGACGCGGCCGTTCTTCGGCGTCGTGCCTGAAATCGTCGATGCCGACGGCAAGGTGCTGGACGGCGCGACATCAGGCAATCTCTGCCTCGCAAAATCCTGGCCGGGCCAAATGCGAACGGTCTATGGCGACCACGCGCGCTTTGAGCAGACTTATTTCTCGACCTACAAAGGCAAGTATTTCACCGGCGACGGCTGCCGCCGCGACGCCGACGGCTATTACTGGATTACCGGCCGGGTCGATGACGTCATCAACGTCTCCGGGCATCGCATGGGCACCGCCGAAGTCGAGAGCTCGCTCGTCGCGCACGCCAAGGTGTCGGAAGCCGCCGTCGTCGGCTACCCCCACGACATAAAGGGCCAGGGCATCTACGCCTATGTGACGCTGATGGCCGGCACCGAGCCGACCGAGGAGTTGCGCAAGGAACTGGTCGCGTGGGTGCGCAAGGACATCGGCCCGATCGCATCCCCCGATCAGATCCAGTTCGCGCCGGGCCTGCCAAAGACCCGTTCCGGCAAGATCATGCGCCGCATCCTGCGGAAGATCGCCGAGGACGAACCGTCCAGCCTCGGCGACACCTCGACGCTGGCCGATCCCGCCGTGGTCGACGACCTCGTGCAGAACCGGCAGAACAAGAAGGGCGCGCCGGCGTAAACCGCACTCGCCACTACCTGTGCCGCTCACGCGCTTGTCAGCGGCAGAACCAGAACAGCGGGCGCTTCGGCGCCCGGTGTTGTTTTCAGGTCATTTACTTTGATTCGAACATTTCCTTTGCTCCCAAAGACTAAATGAGTCTCGACGCCGGTGTGGAAAACGCCCGGTTAATACACGTGGTCAAAACTTTCGTGGACGAGATGCGGCCGGCAAGCAGCTGGCGCGAATATTCGAGGGCCCCGCGAGGGGCGGGCGAGTGGGAGCAGATCATGTCGTTGCGGATTACGGTGGCGCTGGCCGCCACCATCGGTGCGAGCGTTGCGATGTCGTCCGCGGCGCAGGCGCGGCCGGAACTGGTCGACATCAACGGCGAATACGCGCCGGGCACGATCGTGGTGAAGACCCACGAAAGAAAGCTTTATCTCATTCTCGATTACGGCCGCGCCATGCGCTATCCGGTCGGCGTCGGCAAGGCCGGCAAGCAATGGGCCGGCACCACCACGATCGACGGCAAATACCGTTACCCGGCCTGGTCGCCGCCAAGCGCGGTCAGGCGCGACAAGCCTGACATGCCCGACGTCATCCCGGGCGGCTCGCCGCGCAACCCGATGGGCGTGGCCGCGATGACGCTGGCCGGCGGCGAATACGCGATCCACGGCACCAACGTGCCGGGCTCGGTCGGCGGTTTTGTCTCCTACGGCTGCATCCGCATGCTCAACGACGATATCACCGACCTCTATCAGCGCGTTTCGATCGGCACGACCGTGACGGTGACGCGCTGATTGCAGATTGAAGCAGACGTAACGAGAGCCGCGCGATGGCGCGGCTTTTCATTTCGCCGATGGCGGGCCGGCGTTTGCGCACCACCCGCTGCGATGGCCGCCGCCGTAGCTGCGGGCCAGGCCTGCAGCTATCATCGCGGCCGAAACATTGCCACTGCGCCGCGTGACGACGTCGGCCACGACCCGGCCGGCATACTTGTCCGGTCCGATGTTGAAGATCCTGACATCGCCCTCGCCGAGCAGCGCGCGCAGCGCCGCCGTCGCGGCTTCGGCCATCTGTAATTCCTGCGCACAGGCAGCCTTCAACTCGGGCGCATCGATGCCGCGCACCCGAACCCGCGTGGTCAGGTCGAGGTCCGGAGGCAGATGGACCCGCGCTTCGAACGTGTCGCCATCGATGGTGCGCATGACGTCGACGGGGTGACGTACATCGGTACTTCCCGCCCGCTTCCAAATCATTTCGGCGTCGCGCGCGGCCTGGCTGTCGACCGAATCGAGCGACGAACCGGCCGGCAGAAGCCGGTGCACCCACTGCCTTACCGGCAGCGTCGTAGCCGCGGCCACGCAAATCACGAATACCCAAGGCAGGGCGGCCGAAAGCCAGCGGCGCCGGTAGCCCCTTCGAGGCGTCCTGTATGTATTTGCTCTTTCATACCGGGTCATTCCCCCGGACTAAGGGGTGAGTCGGCGCATCCCTTCAAGGCCGCCGGTCGGTACTGGCCTCGGCCAGTACCCGCCGGTCAGAAATCCGAGGCGATGCCGTTCCGCTCCCAGTCGCCGTAGCGGGTCGGTTCCAGGCCCTTCGGACCCTGGAATTCCTTCTGGTACGCGACGGCGCTGGCATCGGCGGCCCTGCGGCGCGCATCTGCTTCGGCGAGCGCGCGCTGGGCGGCTGGCGTTAACGTCTTGCGTTCCGTACCGGACGCCGTGAGTGGAGAATTGTCGGTCATCTCAAGCTCCCATAGCACAGGTATGGCCGGACAGCAGACATCACAATTGCGAAATTGTCTGTGGCGATTCTTACATTTGGCATATTCGCATGCAAAAGAAGTTTTCGATTTCAACGGCATGAGCCAGAACCTTTCGCCTTCCGAGACATTGCCGATTCATGCCCTCCTCGAGATTCGCAGTACCTGCCGAAGTGCCCGGTCTCGCAGCGCGGCGCATTGCGGCCGACATTCTCGACGGCGTTCTGCACAAGCAACGCACCCTTGACGACCAGCTCGACGGCGCCGGCGCCCATCCCGGACTGAAGTCGCTCGCCGATCGCGACCGCGCGCTGATGCGGCGCCTGGTGGCGACGATCCTGCGGCGGCTCGGCACCCTGGGCCACCTGCTGTCGCGCCTGCTCGATCGCGGCATCCCGACCGACGCACCTCGCGCGCAGAGCGCGCTGTTGATCGGCGCGGCGCAGATCCTCTGGATGGACGTGCCTGATCATGCCGCCGTCGATCTTTCGGTGCGGCTGGTGCAGTCGGACCGGCGCGCCGCAAAATATGCCGGCCTGGTCAACGCCGTGTTGCGCCGCTGCGCCCGCGAAGGCCAGCCGCTGATCGACGAGGTCAAGGCGCAGACGCTCGACATTCCTCCCTGGCTGCTGGCGCGCTGGATCGCCGCCTATGGCGAGAGCACGGCGCGGGAGATGGCGACCGCCATCGGCCACGAGCCGTCGCTCGACATCACCGTGAAGTCCGACGCGCAGCATTGGGCGACCCGCTTGCATGGCGAGACGCTGCCGACCGGGACCGTGCGCACGCTGCTGCAGGGTTCGGTGACGATGCTGCCTGGTTTCAGCGAAGGTCAGTGGTGGGTACAGGATGCTGCCGCGGCGCTGCCGGCACGGCTGTTCGGCGACGCCAGCGGCAAAACCATCGTCGACCTCTGCGCCGCGCCCGGCGGCAAGACCGCGCAACTGGCGCATGCCGGCGCGCGCGTCACCGCGGTCGATCGCTCGCCGGCGCGCATGGCGCGGTTGCGCGACAATCTCGCGCGGCTTTCGCTGCAGGCCGATACCGTGGTGACCGATGCCGCCGAGTGGGCCGGCGGAGAAAATGGCGGTTACGACGGCGTGCTGGTGGACGCGCCCTGCACCTCGACCGGTACCATCCGCCGTCATCCCGACGTGGCCTGGCTGCGGCAGGAAGGCGACATCGCCGCGCTGTCGGCATTGCAGAAGCGCCTGCTGCAGAAGGCGGTCGCCCTGCTCAAGCCAGGCGGAACGCTGGTCTATTGCACCTGTTCGCTGGAACCCGAGGAAGGCGAACAGGCCATTGCAACCCTGCTGGCCTCTGAGACCGCGGTGCGGCGGGCGCCGATCGATGCCAGCGAGGTTGCAGGCCTCCGCGAGATCGTGACGGCGGATGGCGATCTGCGCACCCTGCCCTGCCATCTGCCCCACGATGACCCCCGGCTTGGCGGGTTGGACGGATTTTACGCTGCCCGACTGGTTAAATCCTGATTTTAAACCAGAATCTGCCATCCTGAGGTGATTCGCCCGCTTTCAAGAGGGTGTCATCCCGGCGTTTCCGGATTAAAAGGGCGCGTCGGAATACCCTCCCTCCCAGGCTAAGGCACGGCGTGTCGGTCGCTCAACGCAGACGCATCTCGACGCTTATCATGAGCCGCTCCGCGCGGTCCGTGATGGCGCGCGCCTCGAGCGCCACGGTGACGGTATCGCGGATCTGGCCGGGCCGCGCGGACCGGCTGATCATCGCCCCCCACGACCTGCGTACCGCCGACGCCACCCGCGCCGCCGAGATCTACGCCGGCCGCTTCGTGTTCGCCGGCAAGATCGTGACCTGCCATGGCCGGTCGATCTTCGATCTCGAACCGCCGTCGGAAGATTGGGAAGTGGCGCTGCTTGGTTTTGGCTGGCTGCGGCACCTTCGCGCCGCCGACACCGCGCTGACCCGCGCCAACGCCCGTTCGCTGGTCGACGACTGGATCTCCAATCCGGGACGCCGGCGGCCGCTCGAGCGCCGACCCGACGTGCTGTCGCGCCGCGTGATCTCGCTGCTGTCGCAGGCGCCGCTGGTGCTCGGCGACACCGATGGAAAGTTCTATCGCAAATACTTGCGCGGGCTGACCCGCGAGATCCGCTATTTGCGCTACACGATGCTCGACATCGCCGACGGCGTGCCGCGATTGCAGGTGCTGATCGCGCTTTGCTACGCCTCGCTGTGCCTTGCCAACCAGGCAAACCTGATCCGCGCTGCCACCAAGCGGCTTTCGGAGGAACTGCAGCGGCAGATCCTGCCCGACGGCGGCCACATCTCGCGCAATCCCGGCGCGCTGGTCGAACTGCTCAGCGACATGCTGCCGCTGCGCCAGACCTTTGCCGCCCGCAACATCGCGCCGCCGCCCGCGCTGTTGAATGCGATCGACCGCATGATGCCGATGCTGCGGTTCTTCCGCCACGGCGACGGCAGCTTTGCGCTGTTTAACGGCATGAGCAGCGCGCCGTCTGACCTGGTGGCGACGCTGCTTGCCTATGACGACACCCATGGCGTGCCGATGGCAAACATGTCGCACACCGGCTTTCAGCGCCTCGATGCCGGCACGACCACGGTCATCATGGACACCGGCCCGCCACCGCCGGCGAATGTCAGCCAGGACGCACATGCCGGCTGCCTTTCGTTCGAGCTGTCCTCCGGAGCGAGCCGGATCGTCGTCAATTGCGGAATGCCCTCGACCGGGCGCGACAATTGGCGCGCCTTCGCGCGCAGCACCGCGGCGCATTCGACCCTGACCTATCACGACACGTCCTCGTGCCAGTTCGTCGAACTGTCGGCGGTGAAACGCCTGCTGCAGGGTTCGCTCGTCGTCAGCGGTCCCACCAACGTCGAAAGCTACCGCGAGGTCGTGAGCGGCGGTGATCTGCTGACCGCGTCACATGACGGCTACCTGTCGCGCTTCGGCGTCGCGCACCGCCGGGTGCTGATGATTTCCCCTGACGGCGGACGGCTCGATGGCGAGGATACCGTGGCGCCGGCGCCGGGGTCGCGGATCAAAGGCTCCGACACCGATTACGCCGTACGGTTTCACCTGCATCCTTCGGTGAAGGCGAGCCGCCTCAGCGACGGGCGCGGCGTCATGCTGGTATTGCCCAACCGCGACGTCTGGACCTTCGAGGCGCTCGACGACAAGGTCGACCTCGAAGACAGCGTCTTCCTGGCCGGCAATGACGGCCCGCGCCGCACCGCCCAGATCGTGATCCGGCAGGATGCGCGGCACGCCGCCTCGGTACGCTGGAGTTTTGTGCGCTCGACCGCGTCCGGCAACTCCGCCCGCCGCGCCGCCAAGCGCGAGCCGGAATTGCCGTTGTAGAAAATCCGTCATGCGCCTGCGGGACATGTCGGAACCCGCCGCTCCGCCCATTGTGGGCCCTGTCAAAAACTGCTAACCAGCCGGCTCTCGCGCGACTGGCGACTTTGGATGGAGCACCATCGGGAAGCGCGGGAATAATCGCCGCGCGCCTGGGCATAAGCATCTTCTGACAGAGGACCTTGCCCATGACTGAGAAGACCCGCCGCGTCACCCGCGCTCTCCTGTCCGTTTCCGACAAAACCGGCCTGATCGAATTCGCCAAGGCGCTCGCCCGTCACGGCGTCGAACTCGTCTCCACCGGCGGCACCGCCAAGGCGATCGCCGCGGCCGGACTCAGCGTCAAGGACGTTTCCGAGCTGACCGGCTTCCCCGAGATGATGGACGGCCGGGTCAAGACGCTGCACCCCAAGGTGCATGGCGGCCTGCTCGCGATCCGCGACAACAAGCAACATGCCGATGCGATGAAGGCGCACGGTATCGCACCGATCGACCTGCTCGTGGTCAACCTCTATCCGTTCGAGGCGACCGTCGACAAAGGCGCCGGTTACGAGGACTGCATCGAGAATATCGACATCGGCGGGCCCGCGATGATCCGGGCGGCTGCGAAGAACCACGATGACGTCGCCGTGGTGGTCGAGGCGCAGGATTATCAGGCCGTGCTCGACGAACTCGCCGCCAACAAGGGCGCGACCACGCTGGCGCTGCGCCGCCGGCTCGCCGCCAAGGCCTATGCGCGCACCGCCGCCTATGATGCGGCGATCTCGAACTGGTTTGCGCGCGAACTCGAGAACGATGCGCCGGACTTCCGCGCTTTCGGCGGACGCCTGATCCAGCCGCTGCGCTATGGCGAAAATCCGCATCAGACGGCCGCGTTCTATGCGACGCCCGACAAGCGCCCCGGCGTCGCCACCGCAAGGCAGCTGCAGGGCAAGGAACTGTCCTACAACAACATCAACGACACCGATGCGGCTTACGAATGCATCGGCGAGTTCGAAGCGAAGCGCACCGCGGCCTGCGTCATCGTCAAGCATGCCAATCCCTGTGGCGTCGCCGAGGGCGCCGACCTGCTGTCGGCCTATCGCAAGGCGCTTGCCTGCGACTCGACGTCTGCATTCGGCGGCATCGTCGCCGTCAACCGCACGCTCGACGCCGAGGCGGCCCGCGCCATCACCGAGATCTTCACCGAAGTCATTATTGCGCCCGATGCGACTGAAGACGCGATCAAGATCGTTGCGGCGAAGAAGAATCTTCGGCTGCTGCTGGCCGGCGGATTGCCCGACCCGCGCACCGCGGGCCTCACAGCCAAGACCGTTGCAGGTGGTCTGCTCGTGCAGAGCCGCGACAATGCCGTGGTCGACGACATGGCACTGAAGGTCGCGACCAAGCGCGCGCCGACGGATGCCGAGTTGCGCGATCTCAAGTTCGCGTTCCGCGTCGCCAAGCACGTCAAGTCGAACACCATCATCTATGCGAAGGACCTTGCTACCGTCGGCATCGGCGCCGGCCAGATGAGCCGCGTCGATTCTGCGCGTATCGCCGCCCGCAAGGCGCTGGATGCCGCGGCCGAACTGAAGCTCGCCGAGCCTCTGACCAAGGGCTCCGTCGTCGCTTCGGACGCGTTCTTCCCGTTCGCCGACGGCATGCTGGCCTGCATCGAAGCCGGCGCCACCGCGGTGATCCAGCCCGGCGGCTCGGTGCGCGACGACGAGGTGATCAAGGCCGCCGACGACCACGGCATCGCCATGGTGTTTACCGGCGTCAGGCATTTCCGGCATTAGACTGCGACCGCCCTAACCGTCATTCCGGGGCGTGCGAAGCACGAGCCCGGAATCCATTTATCCGCTAGCTCTGTCGCAAAATGGATTCCGGGTTCAGCCCTGCGGGCTGCCCCGGAATGACCGGCGTGTCGGTTGGCCTCATCACTCCCTCACCCGCATCAAGAGCGCGAGACCCGCGACGAAGAACACGACCAGCGTCGCCATGCCCGCCTTCTGGCTCGCGGTCACGGCGGTGATCGTACCGATCAGCAGCGGACCGATGAACGAGGTCACCTTGCCGGTCAGCGCGAACAATCCAAAATATTGCGCGATGCGATCCTTCGGTGCGAGCCGGATCAGAAGCGAGCGCGACGCCGCCTGTAGCGGGCCGCCGGCGGCGCCGATCAGGCAGCCGAGCACGAGATAGGCGCGCTCGGACGCACCCGAGAACAGCGCGCCGCCCGGCACTGGCGGCGCGACTTCCACGAAGAGAATCGTATCCTTGTCGACCAGCAGGATCGCCCCGATCGCGAACAGCAGGATCGACAGGCTGCCGGCGATCACGCGCCTGGGTCCCAGCCAATCGTCGAGCTTGCCGCCGATCCATGCCCCGAAGGTGCCCGCGATCGCCAGAAGAATTCCGAACGTCCCGATCTGGATCGTACGCCAGCCAAAGGTACCGGCGGCATAGATGCCTCCGAATGCGAACAGCGACACCAGGCCGTCGGTATAAATCATGTTGGCGAGCAGGAACGTCGACAACGATTTCTGCTTCGGCAATTCCCACAGCGTTCGCCTGAGCCCGCTCAATCCCACGCGCACGGCGTCTCCCACGGGACGCTTCGCCGGATAGTCCGGCGTCAGCAGGAACATCGGCAGCACGAAGATGACGAACCAGATCGCCGTCAGCGGTCCGGTGATGCGATCGCCCTCATGGGTGACCGGATCGAGGCCGAACAGCGGCTTGAGACCGAACAGGGTGCGCCCGGTATCGGGGCTCCCGGCGAGAAAGCCGAGCACGAGGACGAGGCTGAGAATGCCGCCGATATAGCCGGTGGCCCAGCCGGTACCCGACAGCCGCCCGATCCTGTCCGGCGGCACCAGCGTCGGCATCATGGCATTGTTGAACACGATCGCGAACTCGACGCCGACGCTGGCAATGACGTAGGCCAGCAGCAGCGACGGGATGACGCTGGGATCGCCCGGCTTTCCGAGCCACATCAGCGAGGCGCCGATCACCAGCAGCGCACCGAATCCGGCGATCCACGGCTTGCGGCGGCCGCTGGCGTCGGCAATCGCGCCGAGCACCGGGGACATCAGCGCAATCATCAGGCCGGCCGCGGCGGTGGCAAATCCCCAAAATGCCTGGCCTTGCGCCGGATCCGCCGCCACGAAGCCCGCGAAATAGGGCGCGAACACAAATGTCGTGATCAGCGTGAAATATGGCTGGGTCGCCCAGTCGAAGAAGATCCAGCTGACGACGGCGGCCCGGCCCGGATATCGCTTCAGATTATCGACGCCAACAGCCTCGGAAGCGATCACCGCCATGTCACGAATTTCCCTCGAGAGCCGCGCCAAGCGTTGCGGCGGGCGAAACCAAATCCATATAGCATGCGTCACCAACGCTTGCGCTGTGGCCAGGCGTCTTACGGCTCCAACTGCGGCGGATTTTCGATGGCGGTATTATCGAGCGGGTGGCGGAGGGCATTTGCCGCTATCGTATTGGTACTTGCTTGCGGGACGCTGGCCGTCGCGCAGGAACGTCGGTTGTATTCGCCCCCCGAACTCTCCACCGTTCGTGCGGTTCCCGCCCAACGCGGCATGGTGGTGGCGCAGGAGAAGCTGGCCGCGCAGGTTGGCGCCGATATTCTCAGGCAAGGCGGCAATGCGGTCGATGCCGCCGTCGCCACCGGCTTTGCCCTTGCGGTCACCTACCCGCGCGCCGGCAATATCGGCGGCGGCGGCTTTATGGTGATCCATTCGGCCGAGCGCAATGAAGCCATCGCCATCGACTATCGCGAGACCGCGCCGGCTGCGATAACGCGCGACATCTTCCTCGGCGCGGACGGCAAGCCCGACGGCGACAAGTCGCGCAATTCCGCGCTCGGCATCGGTGTGCCCGGCACCGTCGCCGGACTGGCGCTGGCGCTGGAGAAATACGGCTCCGGCAAATTCACGCTGGCACAGATCCTCAAGCCGTCCATCGATCTGGCGCAAAATGGCTTCGTCGTCGCCGACGACATGGCGGACACGCTGTCGGACATGTATCGCCGCATGTCGCGCTGGCCGAATCCAGCGAAGGCACTCTCCCGTGACGACGGCGCGCAACTGCGCGAAGGCGACCGGCTGGTGCAGGCCGATCTTGCGGCTACGCTAACCGCAATAGCAGATCAGGGACCCGGGGGATTTTACGAAGGCCCCGTCGCGGAAAAGCTGGCAGCCGCAGTCGGCAAGGCGGGTGGCATCATGACGGTGGACGATCTGAAATCCTATCAGGCCGTGGTCCGTACCCCCGTGCGCGGCAGCTATCGCGGATATGACATCGTCTCGATGCCGCTGCCGTCGTCCGGCGGCACGGTGCTGCTGGAGACGCTGAACATCCTCGAGGGATTTCCGATGTCCGACATGAAGCAGGGATCCGCACCCTCGCTGCATGTGATGATCGAGGCGATGAAGCGCGCTTACGCCGATCGCGCGCGCTATCTCGGCGATCCCGCCTTCGTCAACGCACCGGTCAATGTCCTCATCACCAAGGAATACGCCGCGAGGCAGCGCGCCAGCATCGATATGGATCGCGCGACGCCCGCCGCCGACGTGCTGGCGGCGAGTCCGGCACGCGAAGGCGCCAACACCACGCATTACTCGGTGGTCGATTCCGCCGGCAATGCGGTCAGCAACACCTACACGCTGAACTTCCCCTATGGCGTCGGCCTGGTCGCCGAAGGCACCGGCGTGCTGCTCAACAACGAGCTCGACGATTTCACCGCGGCGCCCGGTGCAGCCAACGCCTTCGGACTGGTCGGCTTCGAGGCCAATCTGCCCGGACCCGGCAAACGGCCGTTGTCCTCGATGTCGCCGACCATCGTGCTGAAGGACGGCAAGCCGGTGCTGGTGACCGGTACGCCCGGTGGCAGCCGCATCATTTCGGCGGTGCTGCAGGTGGTCGTCAACGTGCTGGACTATAGGATGGATGTCGCCGCCGCCGTGGCGGCACTGCGCGTACACCATCAATGGATGCCGGATGACGTGCGGGTGGAACGCGGGTTTCCCGAGGAAACGCTGGACGCGCTCAGGGCCAAGGGCCATCGCGTGATCGAACCGCTCGGCCAGACTTCGGCCAATTCGATTGCGGTCACGCCCAGCGGCCTACTGGGTGCCCCCGACCCACGTACCCGCGGCTCGGAAGCGGCCGGGCAGTAATGACAGGATCCACGATTGCCGATTTTCCCGATCTCGCCGTCGGCGTAGGATCGTGCCGCCGCACGGCGTTACCGGGCACGCGCTGCCATCGGCCCGAGGAGCGCAGAGGGCGCGATGGGGGCCTGCCGATGTTCGTTTCGGCGCGGAGCAATTGAACTTGATGAAATGGCTCATTGTCGCGATCGCGATCCCCGTCGCTGCGCTGGTCATAGCGAGCATCTATCTCCGCCCCGATCGCGCCGTTCGGATCGCCACCGGCTTTGTCGCCCATAATGTCTGCAGCAAGACCTTCGTCTCGGGCCTCGATCCGCAGACCGCATTCAGCGAGATCTCCGATCGCGGCGGCACTCGACGGCTGCGCCACGTGCTCCGGTTCCACGTCGACCGCACCGCGAGGACGGTCGATGTATCGGCCCTTGGGCTGTTCAGAAGCCGTGCGGCGTTTCACGACGGGCTCGGATGCGTCGAATTGTTTGGATCGAAGCCGCCATACCTGTTGAAGAACGACGTCGAGGCGCTGAAGTCAAAAACGCCGCCGCTGCTCCCCGAGATTGCCGGTTCCGCACTGGTCGAACCATCGGATCCGGCCCTGAAGGCAGCGCTCGATCGCGCCTTCGAAGAACCTGCGACGCCGCCATTCCGGCGAACCAAGGCGATTGTCGTGGTCTACGACGGCAGGGTGATCGCCGAACGCTATGCGGGCGGCGTCGGCATCGATACGCCGCTGCCCAGCTTCTCCATGACGAAATCCATGGTCAACGCGCTGATCGGCATCCTGACCCAGCAGGGACTGGTCACGCCCTCGATGCCGGCGCCGATACCGGAGTGGCGCGGCGCCAGCGATCCACGGCGCGAGATCGAGGTCGAGCATCTGATGCGCATGACCACCGGGCTGGCTCTGGACGAAAGCTATTCCGGTTTCGGCGGAATGGACCGGATGTACCTGGCAGCCGACATGTCCGCCTACGCCGTGAATGCGAAGATGATCGCGCCGCCCGGCCGGCGCTGGAATTATTCGAGCGGGACGACGCAAATCCTGGCGCGCATCGTGCGCGACGCGGTCGGCGGTCCCGAGCAGACGCTGGCGTTCGCGTGGCGCGAACTATTCGGTCCGCTCGGCATGCGCAGCGTCACGCTCGAGTTCGATAATGTCGGCACGCTGCAGGGCGCCACCAACATGCTGGCGAGTGCGCGCGACTGGGCGAAGTTCGGACTGCTCTATCTCAACGACGGCGTGGTTGGCGAAAAGCGCATCCTGCACGCGGACTGGGTGGATTTCTGCGCCGCCGCCACGCTCGACACGGATTATGCCGCCGGCTTCTGGACCAATCGCAGCGAGCACCCCAACGCACGGGAACGCGTGCAGCTCGGCATGCCCCGCGACGCGTTCTTCGCAGCCGGCGACATGGGCCAGCAAGTCGTGATCGTGCCTTCCCAGAAACTGGTGGTGGTCCGGCTCGGCGACAGCGTCGATCCGAGCGGGGATATCAAGGGCACGGCAAGGCTGGTGAAGGAAGTGATTGCGGCGGTGAACCCGTCATTCCGGGATGGTCCGAAGGACCAGACCCGGAATCTCGAGATTCCGGGTTCGCTTCGCGCCCCGGAATGACGATGCCTTACCGTCCCACCACGTACGGCCCGCCCTTTTCCAGCGCGCGCGCATAGGCCGGCCGGGCGTGGATGCGATCGAGAAACGCCATCGCCTTGGGATGCCCCTGCTCGAGCCCTCCGCGCGCGGCGGCGGCTTCCAGCGGAAAGCTCATCTGGATGTCGGCGCCGGAGAATTCACTGCCGGCGAACCACTCGCTCTTGGCAAGCTCGCCCTCCCAATAGTCCATGTGCTGCTTCAGTTGCGGATTGACCAGCGTGGTCAGTGCCGTGTTGCAGACCTTGCGTACCAGCGGTCGCAGCAGCGCCGGCGTGCGCTTCGGCATCAGCGTGAACAGCAGCTTCAACAGTAGCGGCGACATCGCGGAGCCCTCCGCGTAGTGCAGCCAATACGTGTAGCGCAGCCGCTCCGGCGTGTTCGGCGGCGGCATCAGGCGCCCCTGGCCATAGGTACCGATGATGTATTCGCAGATCGCGCCGGATTCGGCGATCGTGTTGCCATTGTCGGTGATGACGGGTGACTTGCCGAGCGGGTGCACAGCCCGCAATTCCTTCGGCGCCCGCATGTCAGGCTGGCGCTGATAGCGAACGATCTCGTAGGGAACGCCGAGTTCCTCGAGCAGCCACAGAACGCGCTGCGAGCGGGAATTGTTGAGATGATGGACGGTCAGCATGGCATTCCCCCGGGGTTGGCGCGGCGTTCGTGCCAGCCGGGCGAAGGAAAGTCGAGACGGCCAAGAGGAGGAGTCATATTTACCCGGGTGATATTGACACAGGAATTTATCCGGGTAAATTGATCTGACCAATATCCAGAGTGTTTCCAATGACAAGCAACCCCCGCCCCAACTTCACAGCCTTCATGGGCCCGCGCCTGCTGGCGGCCGGGCCGCTCGCCGAGGTCGCGCTTGCGGTGATGGATGCCGGTCGAAGGCCGGCGGCGCCGCCGATCGTCATTTTCAGCGACGCCACCGGCCGGCCGATCGATCTCGACCTTCGCGGCACCGACCGCGAGGTCATTGCGCGTCTGCCGCAGCCGGCTCCGGATCCGGGGACCGTTGCAGACGAGACGGCGGCGGCGGAGCCGCGCGGACGCGGGCGCCCGAAGCTCGGCGTCGTCGCGCGCGAGGTGACGCTGTTGCCGCGGCATTGGGAATGGCTCGGCTCACAGCCCGGCGGAGCGTCGGTGGCGTTGCGAAAGCTCGTCGACGAGGCGCGCCGTACCAATGGCGATGCGGATCGCGCGCGCGCAGCGCGGGATGCCGCCTATCACTTCATGTCCGTGATGGCCGGCAACCTCACAGGCTTCGAGGAGGCCTCGCGGGCACTGTTTGCCGACGACCGGCGGCGGTTCGTCGGCCTCGTCGCCGGCTGGCCCGACGACATCCGCGACCACGTCGTCAAGCTCGCCTTCAGCGACCATGCCGAGCCGTAACGACAATCGACTCCGGCGGACCCCGCATTCTGCAATGCTATGATTACCGTAATACTGTAGACGCACTGCCAACCTTGGGCCAAGATGCGGCCCAGGGCCTTTTCCGTTCCGATGGAATCGGAACGGGGCTCGGTTTCCACTTCGCTGGAAAACGCTCTAGTGACATCAGGGGAGACCGCCGTGACGACCAATCCGCAATTCCTGTTCGATTTCGGCAGCCCCAATGCCTTCCTCAGCCATGAAGCGATCCCCGCGATCGAAAAGCGCACAGGCGTGAAGTTCGAATATGTCCCGATCCTGCTCGGCGGCATCTTCAAGGCCACCAACAACAAGTCGCCGGCCGAAACGCTCGCCGGGATCAAGAACAAGCGGGAGTTCCACGCGCTGGAGACCGAGCGCTTTCTCAAGCGGTTCGGCGTCAAACCCTACACCTGGAATCCGAACTTTCCCGTCAACACGCTGAACCTGATGCGCGCGGCGGTGGCGGCGCAGTTCGAGGGCGTGTTCGAGAAATATGTCGAAGCCGCGTTCCACCACATGTGGGTCGAGCCGAAGAAGATGGACGATCCTGAAGTGGCGATGAAGGCGCTGGCCTCTACCGGCCTCGATGCGGCGAAGCTGCTGGCCCGCGCGCAGGACGCAGATGTAAAGGCGAAGCTGATCGAGAACACCCAATCGGCGGTCGAGCGCGGCGCGTTCGGCTCGCCGACCTTCTTCGTCGGCAAGGAGATGTTCTTCGGCAAGGAGCAACTGCGCGAAGTCGAGGAAATGGTCTCGGGGAAGTAGCTCCTAGGTCGTTCCGGGGCGATGCGAAGCATCGAACCCGGAATCTCGAGATTCCGGGTCTGGTCCTTCGGACCGTCCCGGAATGACGACACATCAGTGAGCGAATGGTGGGCGGCGAATAGCCATTGGAGTATCTATACTGTTCGTCAATCGTCATTTCGCCCGTTCGAAGAACAATAACAAACAGGAAATTCACCAATGCGCGTTCTCGTGGTCGGCGCCGGAGCCATCGGCGGATATTTCGGCGGCAGGCTGTTGCAGGCCGGGCAGGATGTGACATTTCTGGTCCGGCCGAAGCGCGCCTCCGAACTCGCGACCGCCGGCCTCGTCATCAAAAGTCCTTCGGGCGACGTCACGCTGAAGAACCCGCCGACGGTGCAGGCTGACAAGCTCGCCGAGAAATTCGACGTGGTGCTGCTGAGCTGCAAGGCCTTCGACCTTTCGGACGCCATCAAGTCCTTTGCGCCGGCCGTCGGGCCGAAGACGGCGATCATTCCATTGCTCAACGGCATGCTGCACCTCAACGAACTCGACGCGAAGTTCGGGGCCGAGCGCGTGCTCGGCGGCCTCTGCGCGATCGCGGTGACGCTGAACGAGGCGCGCGAGGTGGTGCAACTGACGCCGATGCAGTCGCTCAATTTCGGCGAACGCAGCAACACGATGTCGGACCGGGTGCGGGAAATCGCAACGGTGTTCAACAGCGGCAATTTCGGCGCTGCTGCGAGCGAACACATCATGCAGGACATGTGGGAGAAGTGGGTGTTCCTCGCCTCGCTCGCCGCCTCCACCTGCCTGATGCGCACTTCCGTCGGCAACATCCTGGCGGTGACCGGCGGCAAGGATTTTCTCCTCGGAATGCTCGACGAATGCAGCGCGGTTGCGGCCGCCGAGGGCTATGCGCCCGGCGGGCCGTTCTTCCAGCGCACGCGCGGCCTGTTAACCGCGGAAGGCTCGCCGATGACGGCATCGATGTTCCGCGACATCAAGGCGGGGCTGCCGGTCGAGGCCGACCACGTGATCGGCGATCTCGTCGCACGTGCCGATGCCGCCAAGATCCCGGTGCCGAAACTGCGAATCGCGTACACGCATCTCAAGGCGTATGAGAAGCAGCGGGGGTAGTTGGTCCGTAACCCGGGATCACTTCAGCCGTTTGCGAGATAAGCCCCGGGTTGCGCTGCGCTCCACCCGGGCTACGATCTCAGAGATGCGCGAGATAATGCGCGAGCGCCTCGATCTCTTCTTCGCTGAGCGGGAATGCCACTTCCGCCATCGCGGCCATGGCACCACCCGATCGCGCCCCCGATTTGTAGTCGCGCAGCGCCTTCAGGAGATAGTCCTCGCGCTGGCCGGCGACGCGGGCGACGGCCTTGGTGCCGGCGTAAGTGTCGAGATGGCATGACGCGCAACGCCGGCCGACGGCCGCCTGCGCACCCTTCTTCGACAAATCCGGATCGTCATCAGGCTTCGCGGCCTTCGGCGGCTCGAGCGAGGCAAAATATGCGCCGAGGTTGCGGATATCCTCATTGCTGAGCTGCTCGACGATCGGCTGCATCTGTTCGTTCTTGCGGGTGCCGGCGCGAAAGAACACCAGCTGCCACTGGATGAACAGGTCCGGCTGCGCCGCGAGCGAGGGCATGTTCTCCATCTGCGAAATGCCGTTCTCGCCATGACAGCCGACACAAAGCTCGGCCTTCGCCTTGCCGGCAGCGATATCGGCGGCGTGAAGAGACGAACTGCAAGCGATCGCCGCCAGCATGATCGCGACCAATGCAATTCGCATGTCAGCTCCTCTGCGCCGCATCCAGACAACAGAAGCTGCGGCCACTCGTTCCCGAGCAACCGCAGCCCCTTGATCGTCGCTGTCCTACTTCTTGTAGCTGATGCGATAGATCGCACCGGCCCAGTCGTCGGCCACCAGGATCGAACCGTCCTTGGCGAGGATGATGTCGTTCGGACGGCCGAGATAGCCGGTGTCGCCTTCGAGCCAGCCGGAGGCAAAGATCTCCGACTTCGGGTTCTTGCCGTCGGCATCGACGATGATGCGCTTGATCCGGGCGCCCTGATACTTGTGCCGGTTCCAGGAGCCGTGTTCGGCGATCAGAATGTTGTTCTTGTACTCGGCGGGAAACTGGTCGCCGGTATAGAACTTCATGCCGAGCGGCGCCACGTGCGCGCCGAGATTGACGACCGGCGGCGTGAACTCCGAGCACTTGTGACCCATCGCGAATTTCGGGTCCGGCATGTCACCCTGGTGGCAATAGGGATAGCCGAAATGCTCGCCGATCCTGGTGATCATGTTGAGCTTGTCGCTCGGCATGTCGTCGCTGATCCAGTCGCGGGCGTTCTCCGTGAACCAGTAACGCCCGGAGCGCGGATCGACGTCGCCGCCGACGCTGTTGCGGACGCCGAGTGCCCAGATCTCGGCATTGCCGGTCTTGGGATCAACGCGGCGGATCTGCGAGACGCTGGTCGGCGGGATGCCGATGTTGAACGGAGGTCCGAACGGCAGATAGAACCAGCCATCCTTGTCGACGGCGATGTATTTCCAGCCATGCGCCGCGTAGGACGGCATGTCGTCATACACCACCTTGCCGGCGCCGAGATTGTCGATATTGGCTTCGGCGTTCTCGTACTTGATCAGCTTGTCGACCGCGATGACGTACAGCGAGCCATCAAGGAAAGCCAAGCCGGTGGGCATGTTGAGGCCCTTGAGAACGGTCTTGACCTCCCGCTTCCCGCCATTGTCCTTGATCGCGTAGACATTGCCGAGGCCGAAGGAGCCGACGAACAGCGTGCCCTTGTCGCCCCAGGCCATCTGCCGCGCGGCCAGCACGTTGGAGGCATAGACTTCGATGTTGAAGCCTGCCGGCAGCTTGATCTTCTTCATCATCGCCGCCAGTTCGGCGTCGGACGCGCCGGTCGGCGGACCGGATGGCGGCGCCTGCCCCTTCTGGGCTTCGATCTCGTCGCCGAGGAACCAGTCGGGCGGCGGATTGGTCCAGAATTCCTTGGTGCCGGAATCGTATTTCTTCAGGGCCTTCTGTTGCGCGTCGGCCTGGCTGGCCCCCGCAACAACGAGGATAGCTGCGAGCGCAAGAATAGATCGATTGAAAGCCGATTTCATCGCGTCACTCCCTATGCAGCCTGGCGGCCGCGCCTGTTATTTTTTGAAGGTTCGAGAGGCGTAGTGGGTCTGGCGAAGTGTGCAGACCGGAAAATGGTAACACATCCATTGCCGGTGAGAAGCGCACGATGCGTGGCGAGGTCGGATCAAATCCGTTTGAGAAGAAATTTTCTCCGCCCGATTTTTGTTTGAGACTTTTTTGCGACGGGCGCTGCATCGCAATATCAGGTCGGGCGCAATCGATGGTCCCGGGCGGCGCCGAACGATCGAACTTCGACGAAGAGGATCGCGCACGGCGATGCTCGCAACTGCGAATGATTTTGTGGCCTGGCTCATAGCCAGAGCGGCGAATCGCTGGGAAGCTGGCTACATTCCCTTGCGCGAATTCCGTATCCATGACGGGGCTGGGCGGGCATTCCTATGGCCAACAAGCGGATCATCCTGCTCTCCGACGGCACCGGCAATTCCGCCGGCAAGGTCTGGCGGACGAATGTCTGGCGCGTGTTCGAATCGCTGGATCTGACGAGTTCGCAGCAGATCGCTTTCTACGACGACGGCGTCGGCACCTCGTCCTTCAAGCCCTTCGCAATTCTTGGCGGCGCGTTCGGCTTTGGCCTGAAGCGCAACGTGCTGGATATCTACAAGTTCGCCTGCCGCAACTACCGTTCCCATCTCGACTATCTGGCGCTGGAGGCCGCCGCCGCGAAGGCCGAGAACCGCGCGGAAAGATACGGCCCCTGGCAGAGCGACGATATCTTCGGCTTCGGGTTCAGCCGTGGCGCCTTCACCATCCGCGTGGTCAACGGACTGATCTGCGAACAGGGGCTGGTGAATTACGAGACCGAAGCGGAACTCGATCGCAAGGTCGCGATAGCCTACCGGGCGCATCGGGCCGAAAAATTCAAATCGCGGTTTCAGGTCGAATGGGTGTTTCGCAAGCTGCGCAACATCTTCGTTTCCGCCAAACACGACAAGCATGAGCGCCCGGTCGATCACATCGCCTTCCTCGGTCTCTGGGACACCGTCGCCGCTTACGGCCTCCCCGTCGACGAAATGACGCGCGGCGTCAGCCGCTATCTGTGGCCGCTCGAACTGCCGGACCGGCAGCTCAATTCCAGGGTTCGCAAGGCCTGCCACGCCCTCTCGCTCGACGACGAGCGCACCACGTTCCATCCCCTGCTGTGGGACGAGAGGTCTGAGAAGATTGCCACCGGCACCAGGAAAACCAGTTCGGAACGAATCACCCAGGTCTGGTTCGCCGGCGTGCACTCCAATGTCGGCGGCGGTTATCCGGATGACTCGCTCGCCCATGTATCTCTCACCTGGATCCTGTCAGAGGCGCGCAGCCGCGGGCTTACCCTCAAGGCAGCGCCGGGCGCCGATCCGGACGCGTTCACGCGGGTGCGGTCGACTCAGGACAAGGACGGCCGCATCTACGATTCGCGAAACGGGCTGGCTGGCTACTATCGATACGGACCACGCAGCGTGGCCGCGCTTTCGGACACGAAGTTCACCGCCGACAAGCGCGATCGCGTGAACATCGCAATCCCGAAAATCCATGAAAGCGTGTTCGAGCGGATCAGTGTCGATGCGCATCTCTATGCACCGGTCGCATTGCCGCCGGCCTATGAGGTCCTGACCTATGACGAACGGATCGTGTCGCCTGACGACCTGACCGTCCGGCCGAACCAGCCGAAGTATGAAAGCTCAGGCGCCGCGCTTCACCGCGAAAAGATCCAGGAGCACGTCGTCGGAAGTGCCATCTGGCGGCGGCGCATCGTCTATTTCCTCACCGTCATCGCCTCGATCTATCTGCTGACCTATCCGCTGACATCGACCGCGCCGGCCGCCGCCGAGTTCACCACGCCGTTGCGGCCGCTGTCCGACGTCATTCGCATGATCGGATGGGTGCTGCCCGGGGCGGCGGCACGCTGGACCAATGCCTATGCAAGGGAGCCGCTGTGGTTCCTGCTGTGCGCCGGGCTCGTCGGGCTGCTGTTGTGGTTGAGCGCGAGCCTCAAGGACCGGATTACCGACCAGATGCGTCTCGCGTGGCGGGCGAGCCTGGCAAAGGTCGACCTGAGCCGGGGGAAGTCCAGGAAACGGGACGGCAAGAGCGCAGCGCTGGTTGCGGTCTCTGTCGTCCTGGCGTTGATCGCGCTCTACCCAGTGCCGGGCTGGTTTGGTTACAGCTTGCCGAAGGCGCCCGGTTCGGCGCAGACCTTCATCGACCGCATCACGCACCCTTATTTCCAGTGGTTTGCCTTTGCGATCCTGTTCACGATGTGGCTGCCCGGCAGCACCATCGCGCGCTTCAGACTGGCGGACGCCTACCGGCAATTCGTCACCAGCATGAAGCTGAAGGTCGCGCCGGCCTTTTTCGCGTTCACTTTCCTGGTCGGCGGCCTGGCCTTCGCCAGCCACTATCTGTTCAATTTTCGCGACAGTTTTGGCCACTTCTGCGAGCCCGTGGCGAAGCCGGTCGCGCTGGAGATCTGCGATCCCGACGACATGAAGCTGTGCAAGCGGGCTGCCGACGGCAGCATCCCGAGCACCTGTACGTCCAAAGCGTGCCGCGGAGTCCCCGTTGAGTTCGACACCGCCAACCTCTGCACACCGGCCGGCGTCATGCTCGACCGGCGAGGCAATTACCGGTTCGTCCTCGAGCAGGACGGCGAATGGTCGTTTCTCGGCGCGCCCTCCGGCCCGGGCGGAATGCCGCTCCGGAATTTTCTTCCGCAATGGAACGACAACATGCCGGACGCAGCCGCAGCGCTCGGACGCTTCGCTTTGCTGGCGGCAGCCTATCCAACCAAGCGAACGCTCGATCGCCCCTTCGGCCGCGTCATCGTTCGTTACGGCGAGACCGGCAACGAGGAGAACTTCATCGACGGCGAGCCACAGCCGGATGGCCGCCTCGACGAAACCTTCAGGGCCACCCGCAACGGACAGATGTTCGTCTATCTGAACCAGCCGGTCAGCGGCGTTTTTCCAAGCCTGTTTCGCAACGTGAACTCGGGCAAAGCGAGAGTTTGGGTGTATCGGATTCCGCGGTGAGCGGCGGTAATCCAAACCGCGAGCGGAGACGACGAGGCCGCCAAGAGGCGGCCTGTCGATGGATGCAGTGAATTGCCATTTGGGAAAATCTGGAGCGGGCGAAGGGGCTCGAACCCTCGACCCCGACCTTGGCAAGGTCGTGCTCTACCACTGAGCTACACCCGCATCCGAGATGGCGGCGATCGCTCGCCGTCAACGGCAGACCTATGCCAAATGCGGACCGCGAATGCAACAGTTGGCTGACAGTTCGTCGGCAGCCCGAAATTCCGGTTTCTTCGATAAATGGACCCGAAACGCTCCGAAACAACGGCCAAACCGGATTTCGGCGGCCGGCGTCGGGAACTCCGGGGCTGGCAGCCGGCGGTCGAGAGGCCGATTCGAAGCGGCTCATGTACCGGCCCCAGATCCATCGCGGTTATTCGCCGCAGCGGCCAACCTGAGGCTGCGGCCGGCTTTGGCCGCGCGCCGGTTGCCGCTACGGTGCCGGGCGGCGGAACGGGCCGGACGCATTGAATTTTGCGGGAAAACCGCCATCTAGCGAGCGAGAACTTGGCGCTGGACCGTGCTAGAAGCGGGCCGCAGCAGACATCAGACGAGGAACACCGTGACCATAGTAGAGCAGGGCGGCGGCTCGGCGCCGCAGGCAGCACCCGATCTGATCAAGGAGACGACCACCCAGACCTTCGTCAAGGACGTCATCGAGGAATCGAAGCGCCAGCCGGTGCTGATCGACTTCTGGGCGCCCTGGTGCGGTCCCTGCCGCCAGCTCACGCCGGTGCTGGAAAAGGCGGTTCGCGCCGCCAAGGGCAAGGTCAAGCTGGTCAAGATGAACATCGACGAGCATCCGGCGATTCCGGGCCAGATAGGCATCCAGTCGATCCCGGCCGTAATTGCCTTCGTCGGCGGCCAGCCTGCCGACGGTTTCATGGGCGCGGTGCCGGAGAGCCAGGTCAACGCCTTCATCGACAAGCTCACCAAGGGCATGACCGCGCCGGGCGAGCCCAATATCGCGGAAATCCTGCAGGAGGCCGAGGCCGTGCTGGCGGAAGGCGATCCTACCGGCGCCGCGCAGATCTATGCCGAGGTGCTCGGCTTCGATGCCACCAATATTGCTGCCCTTGCCGGACTTGCGAAATGCTACGTCGCGGCCGGCGCGATCGAACAGGCCAAGCAGACGCTGGCGATGGTGCCGGAAGCGAAGCGCAACGACGCCGCCGTCAAGGCGGTGCAGGCCTCGATTGACCTAGCCGAGCAGGCCCAGTCAGTCGGCCCGGTGGCCGAACTCGAGCAGAAGGTCGCAGCAAACCCGCTCGACCATCAGGCCCGGTTCGATCTGGCGACCGCGCTCAACGCGCAAGGCAATCGCGCGGAGGCGACGAATCAATTGCTCGAAATCGTCAAGCGCGATCGCAAGTGGAACGACGACGGCGCGCGCAAGCAGCTGGTGCAATTCTTCGAAGCATGGGGCGGCACTGATGAGGCCACCGTCGATGGACGCAAACGGCTGTCGACGATTCTTTTCTCGTAACCAGCATCGGGGCGGCAGATGCCGATCAATGCCGAATATCGCGGACCCGGCGAGCTTCCCGAAATCATCCCGGTGTTTCCACTGCCGGGCGCGCTGCTGCTGCCGCGCGGCCAGATGCCGCTCAATATTTTCGAGCCGCGCTATCTGGCGATGGTCGACGACGCGCTGCGCGACGGCCACCGGCTGATCGGAATGATCCAGCCGGATATCGCCCACTCCAGGGACGAGGCGCGACCCGCGCTGTTTCGCGTCGGCTGCGTCGGCCGCATCACCCAGCTCGCCGAATCCGGCGACGGCCGCTACATCCTCGAGTTGACCGGCGTTGCGCGGTTCAAGGTGATCGAGGAAGTCACCGCGCTGACCGCGTATCGCCAGTGCAAGGTGGATTTCTTTGCCTATGCAGACGATTTCATTGCGCGCAAGGGCGAAGAGGCGGTGGATCGCACCGCGTTGCTCGAGGTGCTGACGGATTTTCTCGAAGCCAACAATCTGAAGGTGGATTGGGAAGGCATCGAAAGCGCGCCGAACGAGGCGCTGGTCAATGCGCTCGCGATGATGTCGCCCTATGGCCCTGCGGAAAAGCAGGCCATGCTGGAAGCGCCCGATCTCAAGACCCGCGCGGAAATCCTGGTCGCGGTGACCGAGATGGATCTCGCCAAGAAGAGCACCAGCGGCGATACAGGATTGCAGTAGCGGAGCGCTATTCCGGCAGACCTGCCCTCCGCAGACCATCCGCAAACGTCGCGAGATCTTCCGCGCGACGGATCGGCAGCCATTCCCCGAGCCTGGAGACGCGCAGCAACGGATCCAGCTCGCACACCCGCGCCATGGCTTTCTTCCCCTCTTCTAGACGGCCGGCCAGCGTGTGGCTGGCCGCGGCGACGGTGGCTGCCAGCAGGAAACTCGGCAGATTCCGGAATGCCTCGTCGGCCAGCGCGGACGCCGCGTCGAAACGCCGGGCGAACAGATGCGCCGCCGCCATGCCGGCCTGCATCCGGTAGGTTTCGGGGTCGAGCGGACTGAGCCGCATCGCGCGGGCGAAATGCTCGATCGCAGTATCGGATTCCCCGTGCCAGATCCGCAGGAAACCGCCGAGAAACCACGCCGCCGCGAGGTTCGGATTCAGCAACACGGCCCGGTCGTGCAGGGCGATCCCGGCGTCGAGGTCTCCGGTGAAATGCGCGAACGCATGACCGCCGCGTGCGAGCGCGACCGCATCGTCGCGCCCCAGTTCGACTGCCCGCCGGGCCAGACGCCCGCCCTCGGCAACCTCCCGCGCCGGATCGTTGCTCCAGCCATTGACCTTGCGCCAGAAATGACACCATGCGGCGGCGCCGTAGGCCGAGGCGAAATCCGGGTCGAGCTCGATCGCCTTGCCGAGCAGAACCAGCGCCTCGTCGATGGCTTCCCGGGTTCCGCGGTGCAGGTCCGCCATTCCGCGCAGATAATAGTCGTAGGCGCCGAGATTTTCGGTCGGCTTGCGCTTGGCGCGCTCGATCTCGGCGCGTTCCAGTTCAGGCGCGATCGCGCCGACGACGCTGGTGGCGATCTGGTCCTGCAGTTCGAAGATGTCGTCGAGGCTGCCTTCGAAGCGCTCCGCCCACAGGTGCGTTCCGGCTGAGGCGTCGATCAGCTGGCCGGTGATGCGGACCCGGTTCGCGGCCTTGCGCACGCTGCCTTCCAGCACATAGCGCACGCCGAGTTCGCGGCTGATCTGCTTCACGTCCACGGCGCGGCCCTTGTAGGTAAAGCTCGAATTGCGCGCGATCACGAACAGCCAGCGGATGCGCGACAGCGCGGTGATGATGTCCTCCACCACGCCGTCGGCGAAATATTCCTGCTCGGCGTCGCCGCTCAGGTTCTGGAAAGCGAGCACGGCGATCGACGGCTTGTCGGGAAGGGCGTGCGAAGGTACGGCGCTCTCAGCCGATGCGGCGATCTCCGACGCTGGTGAATGCAAGCCATTCGTTGCATCGGCCTGCCTGACGTCGCCGACGAACCGGAATCCCTTGCGGGCGACGGTGCGGACCAGCCGCTGCTCCTCGCCATTGTCGCCGATCGCCCTGCGGACCGCATTGATATGACTGGTCAGCGTCGACTCCGAAACGATCCGTCCATGCCATACCGCATCGAGCAGATTATCCTTGCTGACGACATGCTCGCGGTTCTGGACCAGATGGACGAGCAGGTCGAAGACCTGCGGACCGATGGCGATGGCCTGCGATCCGCGAGAGAGTTCCCGCCGGTCGAGGTCGAGCAGATAATCCTCAAACAAGAATTGCACGGCGGCACTCCATCACCGCTGGCGCGGCGCCAGGACGGGCGGTCTGACACCGTCCTTTCCGGGCAAGTGCTTGATAGCACGGCATTCCCCGGCAGCCACCGGGTTGCCGCGCGAACTTTTTGTGAAGCGGCGTCCGACGGACGCGGCGGCCGGCCTGGACCGATAAGCAAGAGAATTCCAAGCGTCGTGCACTGCCGCTGCAAGGCTTTCCGGCCGGCCGGGAGGCATCCTCCGCTCACATCAACGGCCCGAGGGCGGGTCACCACAGGAGAGCGGATATGAAAATCGTCATCATCGGCGGCAGCGGTCTCATCGGAACCAAACTCGGCGCGATTCTCGGGAAACAAGGTCATGAAGTCGTTGCGGCCTCACCGAGCACCGGCGTCAACACCATCACGCGCGAGGGGCTGGCCGAGGCGCTCTCCGGCGCGCAGGTCGTCGTCGACGTCGTGAACGCGCCGTCGTGGGAACCCAAGGCCGTGCTGGACTTCTTCGAGACCTCGAGCCGCAACGTGCTTGCGGCGGAGAAGGCTGCCGGCGTCGCGCACCATGTCGCGCTGTCGGTCGTCGGCACCGAGCGCCTGCTCGAGAGCGGCTATTTTCCTGCGAAGCTGGCGCAGGAGAAGCTGATCAAGGAGTCCGGCGTTCCCTATACGATATTGCGCGCCACGCAGTTCTTCGAGTTCGTGGGCGGGATCGTCGAGTCGGGGACCGATGGCGACACCATTCGCATGTCGCCCGCGCTGTTCCAGCCGATCGCCGCCGAAGACGTCGCCGCCGCGCTCGCTGACGTTGCCATCGCACCGCCGGTCAATGGCACGATCGAGGTCGCAGGGCCCGAGCCGATCCCGCTCGACAAGATCGCCCGGCAGTTTCTCGCAGCCAAGGGCGACCGCCGCAAGGTCGTCGCCGATGTACACGCCCGCTACTTCGGCGCCGCGATCGACGATCGATCGCTGACGCCCGGCGCGAATCCGCGCCTCGGACGGATGCGGTTCGAGGCCTGGCTGAACCAGTGATTGTCAAACCCGTCGGTCGGGCCGATAGCGGCCCGGCCGATCGGTAGACTAGGCGGCGCGGACCGTTGCGAGGAACTTCCCGACCTCGGTCCTGAGACGGTTGCTGTCGCCGGAAAGGATCTGCGCCGCCGACAACACCTCTGACGATGCCGACCCGGTCTCGTCGGCACCGCGCTGGACGTCGGTGATGTTGACCGACACCTGCATGGTGCCCTGGGCCGCCTGCTGCACGTTGCGCGAGATTTCCTGGGTTGCCGCGCCCTGCTCTTCCACCGCGGCTGCAATCGTCGAAGAGATTTCGGACAGCCTCTCGATGGTGCCGCTGATCTCCCTGATCGCGCCCACCGACTCCTGCGTTGCCGCCTGGATGCCCGTGATCTGCTGGCCGATTTCACCGGTCGCCTTGGCGGTCTGCTCGGCAAGCGCCTTCACTTCGGAAGCGACCACCGCAAAACCGCGCCCGGCCTCGCCGGCGCGGGCGGCCTCGATGGTGGCGTTGAGCGCCAGCAGGTTGGTCTGACCGGCGATGGTGTTGATCAGTTCGACCACGTCGCCGATCCGTGCCGCGGCCTTCGACAGTTCGCCGACCCGGTCGTTGGTCTTGCGCGCCTGATCGACCGCATCGTTGGCGATCCGCGCCGATTCCTGCACCTGCCGGCTGATCTCGTTCACGGACGAGGTCAGTTCCTCGGTCGCGGAGGCCACCGACTGCACGTTGGTGGAAGCTTCCTCGGAAGCGGCCGCGACCGTCGTGGTGATTTCCTGCGCGCGTTCCGCCGTGGAAGTGAGCGTCGAGGCAGACGATTCCAGCTTGGTCGATGCGGAAGAGACAGTCTTGACGATCTCGCCGACAGCGGCTTCGAACGTATCGGCCAGCTTGATCATGTCAGCCTTGCGCTGCTGGGCCGCGAGTCGATCCTGCTGGGCCTTGGCTTCGGCTTCCGCCTGCGCTTTCTCCTCGGCCTTGACCTTGAAGGTCTCCACCGCGTGGGCCATGTCGCCCACTTCGTCGCCACGGCCGAGACCGGGCAGGACGACCGCGAAATTGCCGTCGGCGAGTTCGCGCATCCCCGCGCACAGCCCGATCACCGGCTTGGAAATCGCACGCCCGATCAGCCATGCGAGCAGGATGCCGAGCACGAGGCTGCCGATCGAAATGGCGACGATCAGTTGTTCGGTCGAAACAATCAGTCCCGTCGTTTCGTGCTCGATCTGTGCTTCGTCGGCGATGCCGGACTGCTTGACGCGCTCCGCTGCGGCGGCGATCGCCTGGGCTTCCTTCGCCATTTCGCCGTTGGCGAGGACTTCGACGTCGTGGGAGTCCTTGGCGGCCTTGTGGTAGGCGTCGGCATATTTGTCGACGTTGCCGCTGGCATCCGCGAACAGCTTGCGAACGTCGTCACTGACGATACCCGCACTGAACGCGGTCATCGCCTTCTTCAGCGCCGCAAGGGCGGATTCGGCGGCCTGCTCGGCGCTTTGTTCATGACGGCCGAGCAGCTTGTTGACGTTGAGCCGCGCCAGCAGCAGCTGCTTGACGGCCTCGCCACCGAGCGCCGCGTTGTTCGGATTGCCTGCCCTCGTCGCCATGGTCTGCAGTTCTTCGAGCATGGCGAGCGTCTTCGCGCCAAGCGGATCGAGAACTTCCCTGGTCAGCTTGTTCTGCTCCTGCTTCAGCGCGACGAGCTTGTCGAAGTTCTGGGCGTACAGCACGAACTGCTGGTTGATCTCGGCCATCCCGGCGCGACGCTCGGGATTTTTGATCTCGTCGAGGCCCTGCTTGACGCTCCTGGCAAGCACTTCCTGCCGCTTGCGCGCCTCGGCGATCAAATTTTCGTCACCCGATACGGAGAACTCGCGCACGTAGCGGCGGTATCCGACGAAGCCGTAATCGACATCGCGCACGATACCGACGACCTTGACGCGCTGGTTGAAGGCTCCAAAACCTTCCGCGACCTTGACGAAGCCCCGATACGACAGCACCGCGAGCACGGCCAGCAGCGCCAGCACCGCGGCAAAGCCGATCATGATCTTGGTGTTGATTCTGCGATTGGTGAAGAAGCCAAACCATCCTGCTGAAGTACTGACAGTGGAAGAAGAAGCGTTGCTCACGGCATTATTCCTTGGTTCTGGGAATGAAAGACCGGGCAGGATGAATACGGGGCGGCATTGGCGCCGCCGACCTGTCGATCTCAGCGCTAAGCTCAATGGCGAACGCTTGACGTCAGACTAGGTTAATCAAGTTAGTGATGCTTGAGACCGGATTGTGACAGCCATGTCCGGTTTGTGCCACGCGCAGCGAGGCTACGCGTTGAACGGCGGAAAGGCTTGCGTGGCGGAAATTGAGCAACGATGGCGCGATTTGATTCTTCAGTGCGACCATTTGCCGAGTCTTTGCGCAACTAGTGATGGGTTGTGTTGAAAATTACCCAGCGTTTCTATCGTGCGGTCCCGAATCGCTGAAACCGCCAACTCGATGCCCGGCCGTTCTACGCCTCTAAGCAACTATCCCGTCGTCCGTTCCAGCGACGCTGCGCTCGTCCGCGACCGACTGTTCAGCGTGTTCGGCGCCAACAGTTTTGATGTCAAGAAGACAAGCGATGAATTGGCAGTCACTGCCGATCACCTGCAGATCGGTGGCGTCGGGCTCTCCTATGTGGAGTATATCGGTGACGTCTCGGTCGGATTCGACGAGGTCTCTTTTGTCCGGCAGTGCTTTACTATCGAGGGCGCCGCGCGCTACCACATGGGCAAGAAGTCCATCGAGATGGCGTCGGGATCATGGACGCCAATCATACGTGGGCAGCCGCTCCGATTCGATTTCCAATCCGGCTATCGCCAGATCGCGCTCCGCATCGAGTTCGACACGCTGTTGCGCAATCTGAGCGCCCTGCTCGGCCGCGACGTCCCCTATTTGACGTTCGATGAGACCCAGACCAATCAGTCCGCGATGGAAGCGCTGCGGCGGCGTGTATTTCACCTGGCCATCGACTACAACGAACGTGGCGCCTTTTTCTCCGACCTAGCTGCGGCCGAGGTCGAGCGCATGATCATCATGAAATTCCTGATCTGCCACCGGCACAACTACACCCATCTGCTGCTGCGCGAGCCGCCGCCCGCATCTTCGAGCGTGGTGAGGACGGTCGAAGAATTCATCGAGGCCAACTGGGACAAGCCGATCGACATCGATACCATGGTCGCGGTCGCACAGGTCAGCGCACGAAGCCTGTTCCGGCAATTCAGGCGGGACCGCGGTTGCTCGCCCGCGGATTTCGCCAAGCGGGTGCGGCTCAACCACGCGCGCGAAATGCTCGAACGATCCAATGAGATCGGCTCGGTCATCCAGGTCGCGCTGAAATGCGGTTTCCAGAACCCCGGTCATTTCGCGCGTGACTATCGCAACTCGTTCGGCGAGCTGCCTTCGGTGACGTTGCAGAGGGCCAGAAAGTGGCTGAGCTAGACCTCGCCCGTACAGGCCATCGACCGGCGCCGGCTGGGGTACGTCGAAAGGCTTCTGACGCCTCGTCATGACACGCGGCGATCGGTTATGCTAAGGGAGCGCAACCCGCCGGAGAGACCAGAAATGAACGCCACGCCCGAACGCCTCGACAGCACCGTCGATCCAAAGCTGCTCGAAATCCTGGTGTGCCCGGTAACCAAGGGTCCGCTCGAATTCGATGCGGCGCGGCAGGAGCTGATCTCGCGTTCGGCGAAGCTTGCCTACCCGATCCGCGACGGCATTCCGATCATGCTGCCGGAAGAAGCACGGAAGATCGAGTGAGGCCATCCTACCGGTTTACAACGCCTCACCCTTCAACAGCCGCGGCACCTCGCCCGATAGTCCGGCGGCCTGGCGGATGAACATGCTCTTGAGCGGTGGCGCGCGGTCGACGAGACCGAGACCGATGTCGCGCACGGTGCGCAGCAGGGTCGACTCGTTCGAGAACAGGAAGTTCAGCGAGTTGGTGGCAAGCCCCATCGCCACGGTGTCGAAGCGCCGCCAGCGCTGATAGCGATCGAGCACGTCGGCCTGGCCAAGATCCATGCCGAGCCGCGCCGCATCGACCACGACTTCCGCCAGCGCCGCGACGTCTTTCAGCCCCATGTTGAGGCCCTGCCCCGCGATCGGATGAATGACGTGCGCGGCGTCGCCGACCAGGGCCAGTCTCTCCGCGATAAACGACCGCGCGACGAAATAGCCGAGCGGAAACGCCCGCGGCTTGTCGAGCGCCTTGATCTCGCCGAGGTGCAGCCCGAAGCGGCGTTCGAGTTCGCTGTGAAATTCGTCTTCGCCAAGCGCGGTGATCCGCGCAGCTTCAGCGCGGTTCTCGGTCCACACCAGCGACGAACGCTTTCCCGTCAGCGGCAGGATCGCGAAGGGACCGGCGGGGAGAAAATGCTCCTCGGCGCGGCCGTGATGATCGCGCTCATGGCCGACGGTGACCACGATGCCGGACTGATCGTACTCCCAGCCATGGGTGGCGATGCCGGCGCGCTCGCGCAATTTCGAGCGCGCGCCGTCCGCCGCCACCAGCAGGCTCGCCTCGACGACGTCGCCATTGGCGAGTGTCACGGTGACGCCGTCGGCGCGCGAGTCGTAGCTTGAGACTGCGGTAGCGCGGAGATCGATGCCTTCGGCCTCGGCGCGGGCGACCAGCGCGTCGATCAGCCTGCGGTTTTCAACCATATGCGCGAAGGGTTCGCCGGGTTCGACTTCGCCGGCAAACGTCAGGAACACCGGACGGGTGGCATCCTCCAGTCTGGAATCGGTAACGACCATGTCGAGGATGGGTTGTGAATCGGCCGCGACCTGATCCCAGACCCCGAGCGCCTCGAACAACCGCCGGCACGCCGCCACGATGGCGGTCGCGCGCGGGTCGCGGCTCGGCCGCGCCGCCAGCGCCGGATCGGCGACGACAACGGGAATATCCGTGCCGAGACCCTGGCGGAACGCCAGCGCCAGGGCGAGCCCGGCAAATGCCCCGCCGCAGATGACAATGCTTCGCTGTGCCGCCATTTCGCTCACTCGCACTCTTGCTCCCGGAGTATAGCTGGGCGAAACAGGTTAACCAAACAAGTGGTCATTCGTCATTCCGGGGCACGCGCAAGCGTGAACCCGGAATCTCGAGATTCCGGGTTCGATGCTGCGCATCGCCCCGGAATGACGAAGGAATTCAACCGAAAGCCCCGCCATGTCCAAAGGCCTGATTGACCTGATCTCAATCCTCGACCTGGAGCCGCTCGAGGTTAACCTGTTCCGCGGCAACAGCCCGAAGACGAGCTGGCAGCGCGTGTTCGGCGGACAGGTGATCGGACAGGCGATGGTGGCGGCGTGCCGCACGGTCGAGGGCCGGCTGCCGCATTCGCTGCATTGCTACTTCATCCTGCCGGGCGACCCGCAGATTCCGATCATTTACGAGGTCGAGCGTCTGCGCGACGGCAGGAGCTATTCGACGCGGCGTGTCACCGCGATCCAGCACGGCAACGCGATCTTCTCGATCATGGTATCGTTTCACGCCGAGGAGGAAGGCGCCTTCGACCATCAGGACAAGATGCCGGATGTGCCGCCGCCGGAGAAACTCACCGCGGAGGAAGTCGCCAAGCAGCCGATGTTCAAGGAGATGCCGGACTTCATCCGCCGCTATTACGAATCCGACCGCCCGATCGAACTGCGCCCGGTCGAACTCGGCCGTTATTTCGGCCAGAAGATCGACGACGGGCGGATCCATGTCTGGATTCGCACCGCGGCGAAACTGCCCGACGATCCGGCGCTGCACATGTGCGCGCTCGCCTATGCGTCGGACTTTTCGCTGCTCGATGCGATCATGGCGCGCTACGGCCGTACGCTATTCGACAAGCGCATGATGCCGGCGAGCCTCGATCACGCGATGTGGTTTCACCGGCCGTTTCGCGCCGACGAATGGCTGCTTTACGCGCAGGATTCCCCCAGCGCGCAGGACGGCCGCGGATTGACCCGCGGCCTGATCTACAAGCCCGACGGCACGCTGGTGGCGTCCGTGGCCCAGGAAGGCTCGGTACGCCAGCGCAAGTGACGCTCCTTAATCAAGCGTCCACGTGCGCACCTCTCTCGGCCAAAACGGTCTGCGACGCCAGCCACTGTGACATCCAGCGATATACCCACGGTATCGGGATGATGAAGATGCTGGCGATCGCCGCCACGAGCGCACGCCACAGAAACTCCAGGCCGCTGCCGATGAAGAGCACTTCGCGCCGCGTGCCCTGGATGTTGCGGCAGAACCAGCGCAGCCAGGCCGTGTAGACCCACGCCCAGCCAATGATCGTAATGATGGAGATAGCCGCAAGGATGGTCCAGCCGAGGTAAGCCCAGACCGTGCCGGAGAAGCTGAGACCGAGCGGCTGCCCGTTGGACGCGAGATTCGCGATGAACCATTTGAGAAACAGCCAGTAGAAGGCCATCTGAACCAGGATCATCAGATTGCTGAGAATCTCGCTGCCGACCATGCCAACGGCGATCATGAGAACGACCAGACCGAAAAACCACGGAACGATGGTCATCACCTGGCCTTCGAAGCTCAGGTTCGGCCGTCCCGGAACCTGCACGCACGGGACGATCCACTTGATGTACCAGACCAGGACCCATGGGGCCGGGATGATGACGATGAGGCCGACGATGAGAACGATGGTGCGCCAGACGAAATCCAGAATGCCGAAATCAATCGACAGCGGACCGCCGCTGTAACTCCCCGTGCCGCCCATTGGCGCGGGGCCACCGGGATGCGGCATCGCTGGCGGGGTCGATCCGCCGGGGACCAGACCGGGGATTTCGCCTGCCCGCTGCCAGCCTGACATGCCCTCGGTCCAGACCAGCGTATCCGGCCTGACCACCCCCCGGGTAATGAGGTCGCGCAGCTGGGCCTCGGGAAATGGGCCCTGTTGCTGGCCGTTGGATGCATAAAACCACGATCGGTTCGACATATTATACTCTTGCATGGAAATGGGGGAGCCGGCGGGGCGGCTGGTGGGAAACCCTATTGTGTCGGACGATCATGTTCCCTGTACAGTGAGCGGGCTCACCGGATGCAAATGTTTTCCCCGCATACCTGCAACTTTTTTATGCCATTTGCCCAGAAAGATGCCAGATTTGGTTCTCAGCCGAAGCGCTGGGCGCGCCGGCCTGCCGACCACGCAACCGACACGACCACTGAACACACGACCCACCGGAAACGAAGGCCTGACCATGAAACTCGTCGTCGCGATCATCAAACCCTTCAAGCTTGACGAGGTGCGCCAGGCGCTGACGGCCATCGGCGTCCACGGCATGACGGTGACCGAGGTCAAGGGTTACGGGCGCCAGAAAGGCCATACCGAAATCTATCGCGGCGCCGAGTATGTCGTGAACTTCCTGCCCAAGCTTCGGATCGAAATCGCCGTCGCGTCCGACCTCGCCGAGAAGGCGGTTGGCGTCATCACCGCCAATGCGCGCACCGGGCAGATCGGCGACGGAAAAATCTTCGTTACGCCGATCGATCACGCACTGCGAATCCGCACCGGCGAGACCGACAGCGACGCGCTCTGAGACTTCAATACATCGAGGCGCGGCGGCAGCGATTCCCGCCGCGCGAGCCAAGACAAGTAAGTCAAGAAACGAAAACACGCCGGGGGATTCCATGGGGGCACCATCGTATCGTGCAGCGAGCAATGCTGCGCTCACCGTTCTTGCTGCGAATTTCCTGCTGACGACGCCGGCTTCGGCCGAGACATCGTCGATCAACCCTGCCGACACCGCCTGGATGATCGTCGCCACCGCGCTGGTGCTGATGATGACGATACCGGGGCTCGCGCTGTTTTATTCCGGCATGGTGCGCAAGAAGAACGTGCTGGCGACGATGGCGCAGAGCCTCGCGGCCGTTGCGATGATCTCGATCCTCTGGGTGACGTTCGGCTATTCGCTGGCGTTCGTCGGCGACGGCCCCTGGATCGGCACGCTCGATCGCTGGTTCCTGATCGGGATGACGATGGACAGCGTCAACCCGGCGGCGAAGACCATCCCGGAAGCGCTTTTCATGCTGTACCAGATGACGTTTGCGATCATCACGGTAGCGCTGGTGGCGGGCGCCGTGGCCGACCGGATGCGGTTCTCGGCCTATCTCCTGTTCTCTGTCGGCTGGTTCATGTTTGCCTATGTGCCGCTCGCGCACTGGGTCTGGGGCGGCGGTTTTCTCGCCACCATGGGCGTGCTGGATTTTGCCGGCGGTCTCGTCGTGCATCTTTCCGCCGGCGTCGGCGGACTGGTTGCAGCCAGGGTGATCGGCCGCCGTCACGGCTATGGCAGCGAGAACCTCGCGCCGTTCGATCTGTCGCTGGCGGTGATGGGCACCGGGTTGTTGTGGGTCGGCTGGTTCGGCTTCAATGGCGGATCGGCGCTGGCGGCGAACTCGCGCGCGGTGATGGCGATCACCGCAACGCATCTCGCGGCGTGCGCCGGCGCATTGACGTGGGGCGCGATCGAATGGGCGACGCGCCGCAAGCCATCCGTGCTCGGCATGATCTCCGGCGCGATCGCCGGCCTCGGAACCATTACGCCGGCCTCGGGATTTGTCGCGCCCTGGCATGGCGTCATCATCGGCGTGGTGGCGGGGACGCTTTGCTTCTGGGCCTGCACCTGGCTGAAGCAGCGCCTGCAATATGACGACTCGCTCGACGTGTTCGGCGTCCACGGCATCGGTGGCTTGACCGGCACGCTGCTCGCCGGCGTGTTTGCGGTGAGCGCGATCGGCGGCACCGCCGGCCTGCTCGAAGGCAACGCGCAGCAGGTGCTGATCCAGCTCTACGGCATCGCGGCCACGCTGGTCTGGTCCGGCGGCGTCACCTTCATACTGCTCAAGCTCGTGAGCGTATTCGTTCCGCTCCGGGTGTCGCTGCAGCAGGAGTTGGAAGGGCTCGACATCTCGCAGCACGGCGAAGCGCTGCAATAGCCCCCACCGCAATACCGCCTTCCTGCCTGACTGCTGGGCAGGAATATGGTCGGAGTCAGGCGCGCCCACGATTTGGGCACGCATGCCTATCCCTTGGGCGCGACCGAATGGCGCAGGATCGGGCAACTCGTGCCGACCGCGAAAACAGCCGCATTCATAGTCCGTTAGGCAACCGGTCCGATCTGGCACGGCATTTGATTCTATGGGTCCAGGCTGTGCCCGCGAAGTGAACCTCTCCGCGTGGTGAATCTCAGTCGAGAACGCCCGGTCTGTCTGAGCCGGGCCCAAGCGGGGATAGGACCCATGAAAATTGTTATGGCGATCATCAAGCCATTCAAGCTCGAAGAAGTCCGCGATGCCCTGACCGCCATTGGCGTTCATGGTCTCACGGTGACGGAAGTCAAAGGCTATGGCCGGCAGAAAGGTCATACCGAAATCTACCGCGGCGCCGAATATGCCGTGAGTTTCCTGCCCAAGATCAAGATCGAGGTCGCCGTCGCCTCGGACCAGGTCGACAAGACCATCGACGCCATCACTTCCGCAGCCAAAACCGGACAGATCGGTGACGGCAAGATCTTCGTCATCAACCTCGACCATGCGGTTCGCATCCGCACCGGCGAAGCGGATGCCGCGGCCCTCTGATTTCGCGCTCAACCCTACCCATTCAGGAGTAATATCAATGACGTTTAAACGTCCCTCTAGCGCGGGATTGGCGGCCTTCGCAGTCGGCCTGTTCGCCGCAACCGCTGCCTACGCCGAACCGACCGTCAACAAGGGCGACAACGCCTGGATGCTGACGTCGACGGTGCTGGTACTGTTGATGACCATCCCGGGCCTCGCCCTGTTCTATGGTGGCCTCGTCCGTTCCAAGAACATGCTCTCGGTCCTGATGCAGGTGTTCTATTGCGTCTGCATCGTCGTGATTCTTTATGCGCTTTACGGCTACAGCCTCGCGTTCACCGGCGGCTCCGACTTCATCGGCGGCTTCTCCAAGGCCTTCCTGATGGGCGTGACGACCGATTCGAAAGCGGCGACCTTCAGCGTCGACGCCAACATCTCGGAACTCATCTACATCTGCTTCCAGATGACCTTCGCAGCGATCACCCCCGCGCTGATCGTTGGTGCCTTCGCCGAACGCATGAAGTTCGCGGCGGTCGCCCTGTTCGTCCCGCTCTGGGTCACGCTGATCTACCTCCCGATCGCCCACATGGTCTGGTACTGGCCGGGCCCGGACCTGATCACGGATGCAGCCAAGGCACTTGCGGCGGCGACGGACGGTGCGGCGAAGACTGCAGCGCAGGCCAAGCTGGATGAAATCAACGCGGACGCCGGCTTCATCTTCAAGAAGGGCGCCCTCGATTTCGCCGGTGGCACCGTGGTGCACATCAACGCCGGCATCGCCGGTCTGGTCGGTGCGCTGCTGATCGGCAAGCGCGTCGGCTACGGCAAGGAACTGATGGCGCCGCACTCGCTGACCATGTCCATGATCGGCGCCTCGCTGCTCTGGGTCGGCTGGTTCGGCTTCAACGCCGGATCGAACCTCGAAGCCTCCGGCGGCGCCGCGCTCGCCATGACCAACTCCTTCGTTGCAACCGCAGCGGCGGCGATGGCCTGGATGTTCGCGGAATGGATCGTCAAGGGCCACCCCTCGGTGCTCGGCGCATTGTCGGGCGCGGTGGCGGGGCTCGTGGCGGTCACGCCCGCGGCCGGCTTCGCCGGTCCGATGGGAGCGATCGTGCTCGGTCTCGTGGTCGGCATCGTCTGCCTGTTCTTCTGCACCGTAGTGAAGAACTCGCTCGGCTATGACGACTCGCTCGACGTGTTCGGCGTCCACTGCGTCGGCGGCATCGTCGGCGCGCTTGGCACCGGCATCCTGGTGAACCCCGCCCTCGGCGGCACCGGCGTCATGGACTACGTCGCCGGCAAGATCGCGGACTACGACTTCGTCGCCCAGATGACCTCTCAGCTGTGGGGCGTCTGCACCACGCTGCTGTGGTCGGGCATCGGGTCGGCGATTCTGTTCAAGGTCGTCGACGTCATCGTCGGCCTGCGCGTCAACGTCGAGACCGAGCGCGAAGGCCTCGATGTCACCGAGCACACGGAGCGCGCTTACAACATGTAACTCCTCCCGGGTGCGATCCCCAGGGACAACGTGGTCGTTGTCCCGAGGGCTCGCATCCACCACTCCGGTTCGGGCACATACCCGGCAATGCCCTGACCGTTGAGGGGCTCCAGCGCAAGCTGGGGCCCCTTTCTTTTTCCAGAAAGAGATTGCCAAATCCGGCGCAAGGCGTCGAAATGACGACAACAAAAGGGAGGACGTCATGAAACTTGAAGGCGGATGCTATTGCGGCGCAGTGCGCTATGTCGCTGAGGGCGAGCCGGCCCTGCAGGCACAATGCCATTGCCGCGAATGCCAGTTCATCACCGGCGGATCGCCCAACATGTTCGTGGTGATGCCACTCGATGGCTTCAAGTACACCAAGGGTGGGCCAAAACAGTTTGCCCGTAAGGACCTGGAAAAGCCGGTGACGCGAGAATTCTGCGCCGAATGCGGCACGCACATGGTGACCCGCCCGCAACGGCCGGTGGCGGTGGTGAAGGTTGGAACACTCGACAATCCAGCCCAGATCACACCGCAGATCGCGATCTTCACGATCGACAAGCAGCCCTTCCACCACATCCCCGAGGGCATGCCGAGTTTCGAGCGCATGCCGCAGCGGTAGCGCGGTTCGAAGCCCTCCCGGTCCCGGCGGCCGAGGCCGGCGTCGCGGCGAAAATCGCCGCTGACACCGATGGTTAATCGCGTCTTAACCTCGCCGTATCTATGGTGGTTTGATGAGTTTCCGGTCGCGGGTTATGCCGTTTGACCGTTCTTGAAAGTACTGGCGTTTCAGACATGGCAACGACCGCCCCTTCCGGCGAGGCGCAGGGCGCCGGCAGCGCAAATTCTGCCGGTCAGGCCGAGCGCTCCCCTTTTTTGCGGACAACCGAACTGCTGGCGCCCTACCAGCCGGCCAAGCCATTGATAACGCTGTCGTTGGGCGAGCCGCAGCACCCGGTGCCAGACTTTGTCGGACCCGTTCTGGCAAAGCACATCGCCGATTTCGGACGCTATCCCATCGCCAAAGGCATCGAGCCGTTCCGGCGGTCGGTCGCGAACTGGCTGTCGACCCGGTTCGACCTGCCGCGGCCGGTCGATCCCGAGAGCGAGGTCCTGGTGCTCAATGGCAGCCGGGAAGGGCTGTTTTTCGCCGCGATCATGGCCGCCCGGTATGTCGGGCCGCGCAGGGGGAAACCGGCGATCCTGATGCCCAACCCGTTCTACCCGGCCTATGGCGCCGGAGCGCGGGCATCGGGTTGTGAATCGATCTACCTGCCGACCACGCTCGCCAACGGGTTCCTGCCGGATCTCGACGCGCTCGACGAAGCCACGCTGGCGCGGACGGTGGCGATGTTCATCGCCTCGCCGGCCAATCCGCAGGGCGCGGTCGCCTCGCGCGAATACTTTACCCGATTGAAAAAGCTTGCGGACCAATATGGCTTCATGATCCTGAGCGACGAGTGTTATTCGGAAATCTACACCAGGCAGGCGCCGGGCAGCGCGCTGGAATGTGCAGGGCCAGACTTTACCAACGTGGTCGCGTTCCAGTCGCTGTCGAAGCGCTCGAACCTGCCGGGCATGCGCGTCGGCTTTGCCGCCGGCGACCGCAAGTTTCTTGCCGCCTTTCACGAGTTGCGCAACGTCGCCGCACCCCAGGTGCCGGTGCCGCTGCAGCATGTCGCGGTCGCCGCCTATAGCGACGAGACCCATGTCGAGGAAAACCGACGGCTCTACCGGATCAAGTTCGATCTCGCCGACCAGATCCTCGGCAGCCGCTACGGCTACGCGCGGCCGGCCGGCGGTTTCTGCGTCTGGCTCGACGTCTCCCAACGCGGCGGCGACGAGGCGGCGGCGGTCAGATTATATCGGGATGCCGGCGTCCGCGTGATTCCCGGAAGCTATTTGTCGCGTCCGCAGAACGACGGCTTCAACCCCGGCACAGGCTACATCCGCCTCGCGCTGGTCTCCGACAGTGAGTCAACGGCCGAGGCGCTGCACCGGCTGGTCGAAACTCTGGATTAGTCGCAGGGCCCAATGAGCATGCCAGCGATCGAACGTGTCATTCCTCTCGTCGGCCACCTGCCGGCCTCGATCCGCGAAGCCCTGGCGCGACGCGTGCGTGAACTCGCAGGCCTCGGCCTGATCGGCCTGTCCGGCGCAACGGCGGCAGCATTGATCACGTGGTCTGTGCGGGATCCGAGCCTGAGCCACGCGACGTCGCGCCCGATCCGCAACATTCTCGGCTATCCCGGGGCAATCGGCGCCGACCTGTTGATGCAGATCCTCGGTCTCGGCGCAATCATGCTGATCCTCACCGTTGCGGTGTGGGGCTGGCGCATGCTGACCCATCGCACCTTCGACCGCGAGGCGCTGCGCCTCGGCTGCTGGATTCTCTGCACGGTGATCGCCGCGGGCTTTGCGAGCTGCTGGCCGCATGGCGGCGGGTGGCCGCTACCGACCGGCCTTGGCGGCGTCGTCGGCGACGCGCTGGTGCGAACGCCTGCCGTCGTGTTCGGCCCGGCCGGTTTCACCTACCGGTTGGTACTCGGCATCATTCTGTTCGTCGCGATGTGCGCAGCGTTCCTGTTTGCGAGCGGCTGGGGTTCGCGTCCGAGGGACGAAGAGCTGACGCCGATCGAGGACGACGACACGCCCTTCGTCGAGGAGGCGGATCGCAGCTCGGTATCGCTCGGATGGGTTTTCCACGCCCTGATGAGCGCCAAGGCGCGGATCGGATGGCTGATGACCACGGCGTATCGCTCGCTGGTTTCGAGCTCGCCGCCAGCGCGCGCGTCTTCCTTCCAGCGCCAGGAGCCGACCCTGAGCGGCCGCGCTGCGCCATCCCTGGCCCCGAAGGACGAAGAGTACGAGGAAGACGAAGAGGAAGAAGAGGACGAGGAGGAGGAAGAAGAGGAGGAAGAGGAAGAGGAGGAGGCTCCGCGCTCGCGCAAGAAGGCAGCGCCACGTCCAGTTTCCCGCAAGTCCGAAAAATTCGAACTGCCTTCGGTCTCGATGCTGACCGCGCCCAAGGCATCCGACCGGCAACCGCTCAGCAAGTCCGAGCTCGAGAACAATTCACGCGCACTGGAAGGCGTACTCCAGGACTTCGGCGTGCGCGGCGAGATCGTCAAGGCCAATCCCGGCCCGGTCGTCACGCTGTACGAGCTCGAGCCCGCACCGGGCATCAAATCCTCGCGCGTCATCGGCCTTGCCGACGACATCGCCCGTTCGATGAGCGCGCTCTCGGCGCGTGTCGCCGTGGTCGCCGGCCGCAACGCCATCGGCATCGAGCTGCCGAACGTGCACCGCGAGAAGGTCTATTTGCGCGAGTTGCTGACCGCAAAGGACGATTCGCACGCAAAGCTTCCGCTCTGCCTCGGCAAGAATATCGGCGGCGAGTCGATCATCATCGATCTGGCGCGCACGCCGCATATGCTGATCGCCGGCACCACCGGCTCCGGAAAATCGGTCGCCATCAACACCATGATCCTCAGCCTGGTCTATCGCCTGAGGCCGGATCAGTGCCGCCTGATCATGGTCGATCCCAAGATGCTCGAACTCTCGGTCTATGACGGCATCCCGCATCTGCTGACGCCGGTCGTGACCGATCCGAAGAAGGCCGTGGTCGCGTTGAAATGGGCCGTGCGCGAGATGGAAGAGCGCTACAAGAAAATGGCCAAGCTCGGTGTGCGCAACATCGATGGCTATAATCAGCGCCTCGTCGAAGCCCGCGGCAAGGGCGAGGACCTGACGCGCACGGTGCATACCGGCTTCGACAAGGAAACCGGCAAGGCGATCTACGAGGAAGAAAAGCTCGATCTCGAGCCGCTGCCCTATATCGTCATCATCGTCGACGAAATGGCCGACCTGATGATGGTCGCCGGCAAGGACATTGAAGGCGCGGTGCAGCGGCTGGCGCAGATGGCGCGCGCCGCCGGCCTCCACGTGATCCTCGCGACGCAGCGTCCCTCGGTCGACGTCATCACCGGCACGATCAAGGCGAACTTCCCGACGCGCATCGCATTCCAGGTCACGTCGAAGATCGACAGCCGCACCATCCTCGGCGAAATGGGTGCCGAGCAACTGCTCGGCCAGGGCGACATGCTCTACATGGCCGGCGGTGGCCGCATCAGCCGCGTCCACGGCCCGTTCGCCTCCGACGAGGAAGTCGAGAAGGTGGTACGCCATCTCAAGACGCAGGGTCAGCCAGAATATCTGGAAGCCGTCACGGCGGAGGAACCGACCGACGAAGACGGCGCGGTGTTCGATTCCACCGGAATGGGCGGCGACGGCGGCGGGGACCTGTTCTCGCAGGCGGTCGCCATCGTCAAGCGCGACCGCAAGGCGTCGACTTCCTACATTCAACGGCGACTGCAAATCGGCTACAATCGTGCCGCATCATTGATGGAGCGGATGGAACTCGAAGGCATCGTTGGACAGGCCAATCACGCCGGCAAACGCGAAATTCTGGTCGAGGAAGAAGAAGGCGGATTCTAGGGTCCGGCCGCCAAAACCCGGCCTGGGAGCCTTATTTTCACGTAAAAACGATATCCCCTTTGGTCGAAAGCGCGATAAAATGCCCATGGCGACGCGTTGAATAGAGATCCGGAATATTGATGACACAACGATACATACACCGCGGACTGCGTTGCGGACTGGCGCTGCTGATCGCCGCATCGGGCGCAAGCTTCGGTACCGCTGCTTTCTCGCAGGCGGTTCCGGTTCCGAAGCCCGCGCCAAAGGTGCGCGAGGGCGGCGTGCAGTTGAGCGCGCAGGACAGGCCGTTGACAACAGGCACAACGCAAACGCCGCCAACGCCGGTCATTCCCAATCCAAACCGCAATGTCCCGGCCAATGTGTTCGCGACTTTCGATGCCAATCAGAAGGCGCAGGCCGCGCGGGTGAGCACCTATCTGTCGTCGCTGCAGACGCTGGTCGGAAATTTCGTGCAGGTCGGCCCCGATGGCAGCAAGACCAAGGGTGATTTCTACATTCAGAAGCCGGGCAAGGTGCGGTTCGAGTATGACGACCCGACGCCGATCGCGATCATCGCCGACGGATCGTCGCTGGCCGTGCGCGACAAGAAGCTTGCCACCCAGGACATTTATCCGCTGTCGCAGACGCCGCTGCGCTTCCTGCTGTCGGACCGGATCGATCTGCTCAAGGATACCAATGTCGTCAGCGTCACCGCCGATGATGTCTTTATCAGCGTCACGATCGAGGAGAAGCAGGCCTTGATCGGCACCAGCCGCCTGATGCTGATGGTTGGCGCCAAGGACGGCCAGCTCAAGCAGTGGACGGTGACCGATCCGCAGGGTTACGACACCACGGTTGCGGTTTACAACCTGGATTCTTCCAAGAAGGTCGATCCCGGTCTGTTCAAGATCGATTTCACCAACTACCAGGTCCCCCCGGGCTAGCTACGCGGTGGCGTAGGTTGGGTTAGACTAGCGGAGCGTAACTCACCCTTTCCCAAGCAAGATCGTTCTAACTCACCCCACGCCGCTCCAGCTGTGGACAAGCGCAAACACCATCACGAACCGTGCTAAGACACGGCTCTCATGCGTTTCTCCCTCACGACCTGGAATATCAACTCGGTGCGCCTGCGCATCGACATCGTCGCCAAATTCCTGAAATCGGCGCGACCGGACGTGCTGTGCCTGCAGGAAACCAAATGTATCGACGACGCATTCCCGCTGAAGCGTTTCAAGCGGCTCGGCTATGAACACGTGGCGCTGAACGGGCAGAAGGGTTATCACGGCGTCGCCATCGTTTCGAAACTGCCGTTCGAGACCACCGATATCAGGACCTTCTGCGACAAGATCGACTCGCGCCACATCTCGGTGGCGTTCGGCGAAAAAGCGCAGCTTGCAAAGCCGCTGGTGCTGCACAATTTCTACGTTCCCGCCGGCGGCGACATTCCGGACCCCGTTCTCAATCCCAAGTTCGATCACAAGCTGAAATTTCTCGACGAGATGAAAGCGTGCGAGCCGTTGCATCCGCGCGGCGACGATCGCCACATCCTGGTCGGCGACCTCAATGTCGCGCCGCATGAGAACGACGTGTGGTCGCACAAGCAACTCCTGAAAGTGGTCTCACACACGCCGATCGAATGCGAGAAGCTGCTGGCGGCACAGGCCCATGGCGAATGGTTCGACGTGGCACGCGAGCGAATTCCGCTCTCGGAGAAGGTCTATACGTGGTGGAGTTACCGTGCCGCCGACTGGACCGTGGGCGATCGCGGCCGCCGGCTGGATCATATCTGGGTCTCGCGCGCCCTGAAGGACGGCGTCAGCGATTTCAGGATCACCCGCGACGCACGGAGCTGGGAGCGGCCGTCCGATCATGTGCCGGTCACGGTGACGCTGGACGTTTGAAACTGAGATCAGGTGCTGAGCTTGGCGCCGGCCATCAGCATGTCGCTGGCGAGCTGGCTGGTGCGGGCGGCGATTTCGTCGCGCAGCCGGCGCGCCGCGACGGGGTCGCTTTCGAGCACGCGCTGAAACAGGCTGCGCGCCACCCGGATCACGGTTGAATTTTCGATCGCAACCGCACTGGACGGCCGCCGCATCGCGACGATCAGCGCCAATTCGCCGATCAGCGAGCCGGGCCCTGCAATGATCTCGGCATCGCCATCCTCGACCCGGATCGCACCGCGGCGAACGATATAGCCCGCGTCCGCCTCGTCACCGGCATTGAACAGATAATCGCCGTTCGAATAGTCGCGCTGCTCGGAGCCGATCGCGAGCATGCGCAAGGCCGCCGTTCCCAACAGGTGCAATGTCGGGACGCGATCGAGCAGGGCTACATCATCTTCGATCGACATACGGGCCGGGGATACGCAACAAACTACGGATAATAACCGCGAATCCTATCACGGCACCAGCTTGTAGCCACCCGCTTCCGTGACCAGGATCTCCGGATTGGCGGCGTCCTTTTCGATCTTCTGCCGCAGCCGGTAGATGTGGGTTTCCAGGGTGTGCGTGGTGACCCCCGAATTGTAGCCCCAGACTTCCTGCAGCAGCGTCTCGCGCGAAACCGGCATCTGGCCGGCCCGATACAGGAAGCGCAGGATGGCGGTTTCCTTTTCGGTCAGCCGCACCTTGCGGGCATTGGCGCCGGTCAGCATCTTCGACCCGGGGCGGAAGCTGTAGGGGCCGACGGAAAACACCGCGTCCTCGCTGGCCTCGTGCTGTCGAAGCTGGGCCCTGATACGGGCGAGGAGCACGGCGAAGCGGAACGGCTTGGCGACATAATCATTGGCGCCCGATTCGAGACCGAGAATGGTGTCGGAATCGGTGTCGTGGCCCGTCAGCATGATGATCGGTGCCTTGAAGCCACCCTTGCGGAGGCTGCGCACCACCTCTCTGCCGTCGGTATCGGGCAAGCCGACATCCATCAGGACCAGATCAGGAGAATTGGCTTTGGCGGCGCTGGCGCCCTTGGCGCCCGTATCAACCGCAGAGGCTTCGAACTCCTCGTGCAGCGACAGTTGCTCGACCAGTGTATCGCGCAGATCGGTGTCGTCATCCACGATCAGGATCTTGCGGGCATTTGGCATAGGGTACGATCCTCTTGAGGCAGGCGGCGGACACAAGCGGGAGCGTCTCAAGCCGGGTCTTGGTCGGTGACGAACCTGATTCGCGGGCCGATTTCGCCAGCAACAAGGGCCATCACGTACCGATTCGCTTTCAGGTAAGAGATTGTTACAGATTCACAAGCTTTGGCACTCTATCCCAGATTTGAGCGGCGGTTGGATGAATGTCCTGTAATGCGGTGAAATAGAGCAGTTGCGGCCGGGCAGGCAACCCGCGATTTGGGCATTGGCATGGGAAGAAAAGCGTTTTCAATCACTTATCGGACAGATGCACGTGATCGACCGCTTTCGGCGATCGGCGTTCGAGCAGCCGCCGGCGATCCGCGACGGGGCTGGCTCACCGCCGACGGCTGGACCGTGCCGGTGGCACTTGGTCGCGGCGGCATCCTCGCCAACAAGTGGGAGGGCGACGGCGGAACCCCCCGGGGCACTTTCCACCCCCGGCAATTATGGTGGCGCGCCGACCGCCATCCGAGACCACGCACCTTTCTGCCGGTCCGGCCGATCCGGCCCGAAGATGCCTGGTGCGAGGACCCACAGGACCGCCATTACAACCAGCCGATCCGCCTGGTCCGCGATCAGGCCGGCGACCGGCTGACGCGCGAGGACCATCTCTACGACTTCATCGTCGAGATCGACCACAACGCCGCGCCCCGCATCGCCGGCAGGGGCAGCGCCGTGTTCCTGCATCTGGCCCGAACCAATTTCTCTCCGACGGCGGGATGCGTCTCGATGACGAAATCCGCCATGCTGCGGCTGTTGCGGCGAATGGGTCCGCGCACCAGGATCATCATCGGCTGACCGAGGGAGTAGAACCATGCTCGACAAGAACGCGATAGCGGCAGCATCCAAGGTCCTGCACGACCATTGGCGCGGCGGCACCAAGCTGGCGGGTCTCGATGCCGCCCAGCGGCCGCACGATCGCAACGAGGCTTACGCGATCCAGGCCGCGATCGAGCAATATTCGTCCGCGCCTCTGTTCGGCTGGAAGATCGCGGCCACCAGCGCGGCCGGCCAGAAGCATATCAATGTCGAAGGCCCAATGGCCGGACGCATCCTAGCCGAGACCGTGATTGCAGATGGTGGCACGGCGTCGATGGAAGGCAACGACATGCGCGTCGCCGAGCCCGAATTCGCCTTCCGCATGCGCGGGGACCTGCCGCCGCGCGCGGCGGCCTATACGGTTCAAGAGGTCCTCGACGCGGTCGACACGCTGCATCCCGCCATCGAGATTCCGGATTCGCGCTTTGCGGACTTCGTCAGCGCCGGCGCCGCGCAGATCATCGCCGACAACGCTTGCGCGCATCTGTTTGTGCTCGGGCCTGCCACGACCGCGGACTGGCGTGCGATGGACCTCGTCGAGGAGCGGCCCGTCATCTCGATGCGCGGTGAAAAGTTCGTCGGCCACGGCAAGAACGTGCTCGGCGATCCCCGCGTCGCGCTGACATGGCTCGCCAACGAATTGCGCCAGCTTGGGGTAACGTTGAAAGCGGGGCAGGTCGTCACGACAGGCACCTGCCATCCGCCGCTGCCGATTCAATCAGGCGATTTCTGCGCGGTCGATTTTGGTGCGCTTGGAAAAGTGTCCGTGGGGTTTGGATAAGCGCACCACCCTCAGCGTCGTCCCGGCGAAGGCCGTCCACACCATCACCGCGTGATCTATCGATGGAGGGGGTGGCTGACGCTCTGCGTTTGCAGGTCGCCGCGGTGGGTTGTGCCTATTGGCGGGGCTGCGGCGTATGGGTCCCGGCCTTCGCCGGGACGACAACATCGCTAGCTAACGGTGCCCAAAGATCGCCGAACCCACGCGCACATGCGTTGCGCCAAACTGGATCGCGATGGCGAAATCGGCGCTCATGCCCATCGACAGGTTCTTCAGCCCGTTGCGCGCGGCGATCTTGGCGGTCAGCGCGAAATGCGGCGCCGGCGCCTGATCGACCGGCGGGATGCACATCAGGCCTGAAATAACGAGACCATATTCCTCGCGGCAACTTGCGATGAAGGCATCTGCCTCGCCGGGCGCGACGCCGGCCTTTTGCGGTTCCTCGCCAGTGTTCAGCTGGACGAACAATTGCGGCCGTTTGTTCTGCGAATTGAATTCCTTCGCCAACGCTTCGCAAATGCTCGGGCGGTCGACCGAATGGATGGCATCGAACAGCGCCACCGCATCCTTTGCCTTGTTGGATTGCAGCGGCCCGATCAGATGCAGCGCAATCCCCGGGCAGGCCGCGATCAATTCCGGCCATTTTGCCTTGGCTTCCTGGACGCGGTTTTCGCCGAACACGCGCTGTCCGGCGTCGATGATCGGCGAAATCGCTGATGCGTCGAACGTCTTCGATACGGCGATCAGCATCACCGAGGCGCGATCGCGCTTGGCTTCCCTGCACGCGCGCGCGATATCCTGCTCGACCTGGGCAAGTCCGGTTGGTAAAGGCTTGGTTAGCGGATCAGTCATGTCCCTCGCATCGCGTCGGCTTGGTGATTGTCCCGGATGATGCTCCGGAGCCAAAAAATTCTACGGCATTTCCTCTAATTTTACCAAGTTCGGGAAAGGCTTCTTGAAACCTTCGCTCTACGTTCCGGGGCGGGGGGACAGATGGCTGGCGTTACTTTCAACCGCAATCGGCTCAAACTCAAGAAGCTCCTGGGAATCCGGGCGCGGCTTGCGATGCTGGCCGTGCTGCTGGTGGCGCCCTTGATGCTGGACCGCGTCCGTTCGCTCGAGGACGCGCGCGCGAAGCAGATAGCGCATGCCGCTGAGGAATACGCCACCATCACCCAGCACAGCGCCGAGACCCAGCGCGAGGTGATCTCCTCGGTCGAAACGATGCTGAAATCGGCGGCCTATATCCGCGCTTCCTCAGGCGTCGGGCGGAGCTGCGAAATCCTGCGTGCCAGCCTGCCGACCAACCTGCCGTGGATTCGCAGCATCATGCTCGTCAGCAAGGACGGCGTGGTGCAATGCTCCACCCTGAACGTCCAGGTAGGCCTCAGCATTGGCGACCGTGACTATTTCAGGAAGGCGCAGGAGAGCCGCGATTTTGTCTTCAGCGATTATCTGTTCGGCAAGACCAACAACCGGCCGATCATGATGGCGGCCTATCCGGTCGCCGCAATCAACCCGCAGGAAGATGCCGTGGTGGTCGCCGGCATGAACCTGGACTGGCTGTCCAGGATCATGGCCAAGCTTGGCGGACGGCCGGGCATTTCTTCCGTTCTCATTGACAGCACCGGCGTCGTGCTGGCCGCGCCTCCGGACCAGGCCAGCATGATCGGGCAGCCGCTGGACAACGTCCCGCTTTTGTCGGCCATTTCCTACAAGGCGCTCAGCTCCAATTCCGAAACCGGCTCGATTTCCTTTAGCACGTCCGACGGCTCCAAACGCGCGATCAGCTTCGCGCGCATTCCGGGAACGCAGTCGCGCCTGATCGTCAGCATCGACGAGGCCGAGGTCACCGCGGCGATCAACCGCGAAATTCGCACCGCCTATCTGCAACTGGGATTCGTCTGCCTGTTCGTGTTGCTCGGCGCGCTGATCGGCGCGGAGAAGCTGATCATCAAGCCGATCGAAGTCATGACCGGGATGGCCCAGCGGTTCGGCGAGGGCGACTCGTCGGCGCGCGTCTCGCGCAGCCGCCTGCCGGCGGAGTTCATGCCGCTCGCCCGCGCCTTCAACGCGATGGCGGCCCGGCTCAGCCAGCGTGAGCGCGAACTCGTCGCCACCAATGACCGGCTCACCGTGATGGCCTCGATAGACATGCTCTCGGGTCTCGCCAACCGCCGCGGCTTCCAGAGCCGGCTGGATTTCGAATGGTTGAAGGCGCAGCAGAACAACACCGAGCTGGCGCTGCTGATGATCGATGTCGATCATTTCAAGCTGTACAACGACACCTATGGCCACCCGGAAGGCGACGCGTGCCTCACCAGGCTTGGCGAAGCGCTGGCCGGCATCGCCGCCGGCACCATGGGCTTTGCCGGCCGCTATGGCGGCGAGGAGTTCTGCCTGCTGCTGCCGAACACCGGAGCGGTGAAGGCGTTGGAGGTCGGCGAGATCGTGCGGGCGGCGATCCAAGACCTCGGCCTGCCTCACGCCACCTCCAGCCACCAGACCGTCACCGTGAGCGTCGGCGTGGCGGCGACGCTGGCGAACGCTGCACAATCTCCCCATGAAATGATCGAGGCAGCGGACGCCGCCCTTTATGCCGCCAAGCACCGCGGCCGCAACACCGTGGTCGAGCACGGCTTTGCCAAGCTGGTCGACGAGGTCGGCATGGCGCTGGCGGGGTGACGGGGAGCCTGCATCTGCCAGCAAAGACGGCCCTCCCCGCTCGCCCCGGCCGTTGACCCCGCAGGCGCTTTTGTGGCCTAGTCCGCCGTCCTCTGACGGGACCCGAATCCACAAAAAAGCCCTGCGATTCCATGACCTCCGAACGCTACAACGCCCGTGATTCCGAGCCGCGCTGGCAACGCCAGTGGGACGAAAAGGCGATCTTCGCCTCGAAAAACGACGATCCGCGGCCGAAATACTACGTGCTCGAGATGTTCCCCTACCCGTCCGGGCGCATCCATATCGGGCATGTCCGGAACTACACGCTGGGCGACGTGCTGGCGCGGTTCATGCGCGCCAAGGGGTTCAACGTGCTGCACCCGATGGGCTGGGACGCCTTCGGCCTGCCGGCCGAGAACGCCGCGATCGAGCGCAAGGTGGCGCCGAAGGCCTGGACCTACGACAACATCGCCGCGATGAAGAAGCAGCTGCGCTCGATCGGCCTGTCGCTGGACTGGTCGCGCGAGTTCGCGACCTGCGATCCCTCGTACTACAAGCATCAGCAGAAGATGTTTCTGGACTTCCTGCGCGAAGGGCTCGCCGAGCGCGAGAAGCGCAAGATCAACTGGGACCCCGTCGACATGACCGTGCTCGCCAACGAGCAGGTGATCGACGGCCGCGGCTGGCGCTCCGGCGCCGTGGTCGAGCAGCGCGAGATGAACCAGTGGGTCTTCAAGATCACGAAGTACTCGCAGGAACTGCTGGACGCGCTCGACGGCCTGGACCGCTGGCCCGACAAGGTCCGCCTGATGCAGCGCAACTGGATCGGCCGCTCGGAAGGCCTGCTGATCCGCTTTGCGCTGGATGCGGCGACGACGCCGGCCGGCGAAACCGAGCTGAAGATATTCACGACGCGGCCCGACACGCTGTTCGGCGCAAAATTCATGGCGATCTCGGCAGATCATCCGCTGGCGCAGGCTGCCGCCGCAAAGAACCCGAAGCTGGCCGAATTCATCGCCGACGTGAAGAAGATCGGCACCGCGCAGGAAATCATCGACACCGCCGAGAAGCAGGGGTTTGACACCGGCATCAAGGCGGTCCACCCGTTCGATCCGAACTGGAAGCTGCCGGTCTACGTCGCGAACTTCGTGCTGATGGAGTACGGCACCGGCGCGATCTTCGGCTGCCCGGCGCACGACCAGCGCGACCTCGACTTCGTCAACAAGTACAATCTCGGCAACATCCCGGTGGTCTGCCCCGAGGGCCAGGACCCGAAGACGTTTGTCATTACCGAGACCGCCTTCGACGGCGATGGCCGCATGATCAATTCCCGCTTCCTCGATGGCATGACCATCGAGCAGGCCAAGGAAGATGTCGCCAAGCGGCTGGAAAGTGAAATTCGCGGCAACGCGCCGGTCGGCGAGCGGCAGGTGAATTTCCGCCTGCGCGACTGGGGCATCTCACGCCAGCGCTATTGGGGCTGCCCGATCCCGGTGATCCATTGCCCGAAATGCGATGTCGTGCCGGTGCCGGATGCGGACCTGCCCGTGACGCTGCCGGAGGACGCCACCTTCGACAAGCCCGGCAACGCGCTCGACCATCATCCGACCTGGAAGCACGTCAACTGCCCGAAATGCGGGGCTAAGGCGCAGCGCGAAACCGACACCATGGATACGTTCGTGGATTCGTCGTGGTATTTCGCGCGCTTCACCGATCCGTGGAACGAGAACGCGCCGACCACGCCCAAGATCGCCAACCGCATGATGCCGGTGGATCAATATATCGGCGGCGTCGAGCACGCGATCCTGCATCTGCTCTACAGCCGCTTCTTCACCCGCGCGATGAAGGCCACCGGCCATATCGCCATGGACGAGCCGTTCGCCGGCATGTTCACCCAGGGCATGGTGGTGCACGAGACCTATCAGAAGGCCGACGGCACATACGTGACGCCGGCCGAGGTGAAGGTCGAGGTGGTCGGCAGCGAGCGCCGCGCCAGCATGATCTACGGCGACGAGCGGGTGACGATCGGCCCGATCGAGAAGATGTCGAAGTCGAAGAAGAACACCGTCGACCCCGACGACATCATCGCGACCTACGGCGCCGACGTCGCGCGCTGGTTCATGCTGTCGGACTCGCCGCCAGACCGCGACGTGATCTGGAGCGACGAGCGCGTGCAGGGCGCCTCGCGGTTCGTGCAGCGGCTGTGGCGGCTGGTGAACGAATCCGCCGAACTGGCCAAATCAGCGCCGTCAGACCGGCCGGCCGCGTTCGGCCCGGACGCGCTGGCGCTGCGCAAGGCGGCCCATGGCGCGCTGGACAAGGTCTCCTCCGGGATCGAGCGGCTGCATTTCAACGTCTGCCTCGCCCATATCCGCGAATTCGCCAATGCCTTCGCCGAGGTGCTGGCACGGGAAGGCAAGCCGGCGCCGGACCTGGCCTGGTCGATTCGCGAGGCTTCCGTCATCCTGGTCCAGCTGTTTGCGCCGATGATGCCGCACCTGGCTGAGGAGTGCTGGACGGTGCTGGGCCAGTCCGGGCTGATTTCGGAGGCCGATTGGCCGCAAATCGAACGCGATTTGCTGGTCGAAGACACCGTAACGCTGGTGGTCCAGGTCAATGGCAAGAAACGGGGTGATGTTACCGTGCCACGGGTCGCCCAAAATCCGGAAATTGAGGCTGCCGTTTTGGCGCTCGATGCGGTAAAACTCGCACTCGGCGGCAAGGCCGTCCGCAAGGTAATCGTGGTTCCCATGAGGATCGTGAATGTCGTTGGCTAGGTTCCGGATCGCCGCTCGGCTATTCGCCGTCGCCGCTCTGGCGGCGCTCACGGCCGGCTGCTTCCAGCCGATGTATGCCGAACGTACCGACGGCACGCCCGGCTTGCGCGAAAAGCTGATGGGCGTGGAAGTCCCGCCGGTCGAGAAAGCCAATGCGTCCCGCGAGGCCCGCATCCAGGTCGAGATCCGCAACGCGCTCGCGTTCAAGCTCTACGGCAGCGCCACCGGCATGCCGCCGACCCATCGGCTGGTGCTGCGCTTCAACACCACCCGTTCGTCGCTGATCCTCGACCCGAACACCGCGCTGCCGTCGAGCGAAAACTACGGCATCGATGCGCAGTACAATTTGATCGACCTTGCGACCAACAAATCGGTCATGACCGGGAATACCTTCTCCCGCGTGTCGTATGACATTCCCGGCAATCTGCAGCGTTTCGCTCGCCAGCGCGCCTTCCGCGATGCCGAGGATCGCGCCGCCCAGGAGATCGCGGAAAACATCCAGACCCGGCTGGCATCGTTCTTCGTCGCCGGCACCTGACACTCCGTCATTCCGGGGCGTGCGGAGCACGAACCTGGAATCTCCTGCAATCTCCGGATTCCGGGTCCACGCGAAGACGCGTGTCCCGGAGTGACGTCAGGAAAGCTTGGTCGTGGTCGCGCTTCGCGGAAAAGAAATCGACGCCTTTCTCGCCCGGCCCGATCCCGGTCGCCCCATCATCCTGCTGTACGGTCCCGACGCCGGCCTCGTGCGCGAACGCGCCGACGCACTTGTTGCGTCCGCCGTCGACGATCCGAACGATCCGTTCTCGCTGGTGCGGCTGGACGGCGACGGCCTGTCGGCTGAACCTTCGCGGCTGGTCGACGAGGCGATGACGATACCGATGTTCGGCGGCCGTCGCGCGATCCGGGTGCGCGCGGGCTCAAAGAATTTCGCCGGCGGCGTCGATGCGCTGGCCGATTCATCCATAAAGGATTGCCGGATCGTGATCGAGGCCGGCGAGTTGCGGCCGGAGTCGCCGCTGCGGAAGGCCTGCGAGCGCGCCAAAACCGCGGTCGCCATCGCCTGTTATCCCGACACCGAGCGCGACCTCGCCCGGCTGATCGACGAGGAACTGAAGACGTCCAACCTGCGCATCGCCGCCGACGCCCGCGCAGTGCTGATGTCGCTGCTCGGCGGCGACCGGCAGGCTTCGCGCAACGAGTTGCGCAAGCTTGCGCTTTATGCCCACGGCAAGGGTGAGATCGAACTCGACGATGTCATGACCGTGGTCTCCGACGCGTCCGAGCTGAAGCTCGACCCGATCGTCGACGGCGCCTTTGCCGGCAGGCCGGAGGTGGTCGAAAGCGAATTCGCAAAGGCGATGGTCGCCGGCACCTATCCAGGCGTGATCATCTCCGCCGCGCAGCGCCAGGCGGCGTGGCTGCACAAATCCGCGCTTGCGGTGGCCGAAGGCACGCCGGTCTCGACCTTGCTCGAAAGCGGCTATCCGCGGCTGCATTTCTCACGCAAGGGCGCCGTCGAAATCGCGCTGCGCAATTTCAGCGTGGCGCGGCTGGCTGCCATCATCGACCAGCTCGGCACCGCCGCCCTCGACATGCGCAAGCAGGCCTCGCTGGCGTCGGCGATCGCGCAGCGCACGCTGCTGTCGATCGCGGCGAATGCGAAGCGGCGGGGATGAAGATCAGCCGCCTTTCGCCAGCCTTCGCATCACCTCGTCGAGCTGTTCGAGGTTGCGGTAGTTGATCTGGACGCTGCCGCCGGGATCGCGGTGATTGACGGTCACGGCAAGTCCAAGCGCGTCGCTGACGCGCTTCTCCAGCGCGATCGTGTCCGCATCCTTCGCCTTCCCTCCTCCGCCGCCACTGCTACGCGCCTTCTGCGGCTTGCGTTCCGGCACGCCCTCCTCATGGGCCAGCGCTTCGGTCTGGCGCACGTTGAGACCCTCGGCGAGGATGCGCTTTGCAGCGGTGAGCGGATCGGGCACGCCGATCAGCGCGCGGGCGTGGCCCGCCGACAATTCACCGCTCGCGATATAGGACTGCACCTCCGCCGGCAGCTTGGTGAGCCGCATCATGTTGGCGACGTGGCTGCGGCTCTTGCCGACTTCCTTGGCGATGTCTTCCTGGCTGCGTTTGAATTCGTTGGCGAGCGCGTGATAGCCCTGCGCCTCCTCCATCGCGTTGAGGTCTTCGCGCTGCACGTTCTCGATGATCATGATCTCGAGCGCGTCGGAGTCGTTGACCTCGATCGGGACGATCGGCACCTCGTGCAGGCTGGCGAGCTGCGCGGCGCGCCAGCGGCGCTCGCCGGCGATGATCTCGTAGCGGTCCTGGCTGCCTTTTACCGGCCGCACCACGATCGGCTGGATCACGCCGTGCTGTTTCACCGAACTGGCGAGTTCGCCGAGTTCGGTATCGGAAAACGTCCGCCGCGGGTTGCGCGGATTTGGCTTGAGGAATTCGATCGGCACCTTGCGCTGATTGCGCGGCCGTTCGACATGCGCGGCCTCGCCGCCGACATCCCCGATCAGACTTGCCAGACCACGACCCAGTCGTGAACGCGCCTCGTCGGCCATCGTCGCCAACTCCCTTGGATTCACTTGGCTACTCCGCAACAAAAATTCGGTTGACCCTGCCGTCATTCCGGGGCGCGTCGCGAGACGCGAACCCGGAATCTCGAAGTTGTATTCCTCCGTCGGGATTCCGGATCGATCCGCCCGCGCGGATCCGGAATGACGCCGCAAAGGACTAATGCGCCCGCAGGTCACGCTCGCGCTGGATCACTTCCGTCGCAAGCTTCAGATAGGCTTCGCTGCCGACGCACTTCAGGTCATAGACCAGCACGGGCTTGCCGTAGGACGGCGCCTCGGAGATGCGCACGTTGCGCGGGATCATGGTGTTGTAGACCTTGCCGCCCATGAACTGCCGCACGTCGGCGACGACCTGGTTCGACAAATTGTTGCGCGAGTCGAACATGGTCAGCACGATGCCGTGGATCGACAGGTTCGGATTGAGCGTCGAGCGCACCTGCTCCACCGTCTGCAGCAATTGCGACAGACCTTCGAGCGCGAAGAACTCGCATTGCAGCGGCACCAGGATCGCATCGGACGCTGCCATCGCGTTGACGGTGAGAAGGTTCAGCGACGGCGGGCAGTCGATCAGCACGTAGGTGTAATCGGTATCCGGCGCGGCATTCTTGTTCAGCGCCGCGATCGCGTCGCGGAGACGGAACGCACGGCCGGGCGTCGTTCCGAGTTCGAGCTCGAGGCCGGACAGATCCATGGTCGAGGAAGCGATGTGCAGCCGCGGCACCGCGGTGGCGACCACCGCCTCGCGCAACGGCGCTTCGCCGATCAGCACGTCGTAGGTCGAGCAGCTGCGGTTGCGGCGATCGATGCCGAGACCAGTAGAGGCGTTGCCCTGCGGATCGAGATCGACGATCAGGACGCGCTCGCCGATCGCCGCGAGTGCGGTGCCAAGGTTGATCGCCGTGGTGGTCTTGCCGACGCCACCCTTCTGGTTGGCAAGCGACAGGATGCGCGGATGGGGCGGTGGAGTCTCGTCCCTATCCTCTTGAAAAATATCGTCTAATTCGCTCATGCCCGATCGCCATGTGTGATCGCGGAGGGGTTGCGCCGCTCGATCCGATCGAGTTCGACGATCCAGCCGTGCCCGCCCGTGCGGCTGGAATGGAGTCGCGGTTCAATATTCCAATATTTAGTAGCTTCGGTCAATTCCGACTCTACATCTTGACCCTTGAGAAATAAGGCTTTTGCGCCCTGCCTCACCAAGGGTTCTGCGTAACCGATTAGCTGATGTAACGGAGCCAGCGCACGTGCAGTGACGCAATCGACGCGGCTTCCGATTCTATCCACAATATCTCCAATGTCGGCTAAATGCACGGTCCCATGCGCGCCGGTGACGCGAATCGCTTCGCGCAGGAAGGCTGCTTTTTTGGCGTTGCGTTCGACCAGGTGAACCATGGCGCCGGGCGTTTCCGCCAAGGCGCAGGCAAGCACCACGCCCGGAAATCCGCCGCCGCTGCCGAGGTCGGCCCACACCTTCGCCGATGGCGCGAGGGTCAGGAGCTGGAGCGAATCGGCGACGTGGCGGGTCCAGAGATTTGGAAGCGTGGAGGGCGCGACGAGATTCGTCTTAGCCTGCCATTCCACGAGAAGGTCGAGGTAGCGATCCAGCCGCGCTTCAGTCTCTGACGAAACGGGGGTGAGTGCCAACGCCGCGGTCTTGTCAGCGGCCAGAATGGGCGAGGGGGTTTGGGTGGCGGCTTTCGCCATGAGGGTCTCGGACGGTGCACTTGTAGGACGGGGTAGAGCGCAGCGAAACCCATCGTCTCTCGGCGGACGCGATTGATGGGTTTCGCTCCGCTCTACCCATCCCACATCTACGTCAGCGTTTCACGTGAAACAGATTCTATGCGCTCGCCTTCGAAGTTTTGCGCCGAGCCTCCCGGCGCAGATAGGCTGCAAGAATTCCAAGCGCCGCCGGCGTCAATCCATCTAGCCGACCCGCCTGCCCCACGGTCCGCGGCCGCGCCGCCTCCAACTTCGAGCGCGCCTCGTTCGAAAGTCCCGGCACATCGGCATAATCGATGTCGGTCAGAACCAGCCCCTCGTCACGCCGGAAGGCATCGACGTCGGCGGTCTGACGCTTGAGGTAGACGTCGTACTTGGCATCGATCTCGAGATGGACGGCGATCGATGAATCGATAGCCGAGAGCTTCGGCCAGATCCCCTGAAGCATCGACCACTCGATCTCCGGATAGGCCAGCAGCTCAAACGCCGAGCGCCGATGGCCGTCCCGGTTCAGCGCCAGGCCGTGCTTGGCGGCTTCATTCGGCGTGATTGCCAACGACTTCGCGAGCGACTTCGCCGATGCCAAGGCCGCCATCTTGGCCGCGTGTCGTTGTGACCGCGCCTGCCCTACGCAGCCCAGGGCAATCCCCTTGTCCGTCAGGCGCTGGTCGGCATTGTCGGCCCGCAAGGTCAGACGATACTCGGCCCGCGAGGTGAACATCCGGTACGGCTCGGTTATGCCCCGGGTCACGAGGTCATCGATCATCACGCCGAGATAGCCGTCGGCGCGATCGAACACGATCGGCTCGGCCCCGCTCGCGGCCAACGCAGCGTTCAGCCCGGCGACGATCCCTTGGGCCGCGGCTTCTTCGTATCCCGTCGTGCCGTTGATCTGCCCGGCCAGGAAGAGACCCGGAAGGCGCCTGGTCTGCAGGGTCGGCTCAAGTTCGCGCGGATCGACGTGATCGTATTCGATGGCATATCCGGGCCGGACCATCTTCACCCGCTCGAGGCCAGGAATGGTGGCGAGGATCGCGAGCTGAACTTCCTCCGGCAGCGAGGTCGAAATGCCGTTGGGATAGACCGTGGAGTCGTTGAGGCCTTCCGGCTCCAGAAAGATCTGGTGCCCGTCGCGGTCTCCGAAGCGGACGATCTTGTCTTCGATCGAGGGACAATAGCGCGGGCCGCTGCTCTTGATCTGGCCGGAGTACATCGGCGAGCGATGGACATTGGCCCGGATCACTTCGTGGGTCGCCGGCGTGGTCCGGGTGATCCCGCACTGAATCTGTGGCGTCGTGATCCGGTCCGTCATCACCGAGAATGGCTCCGGCGGATCGTCGCCGGGCTGCATCTCGACCGCCGACCAGTCGATGGTGGTCCCATCCAGTCGCGGCGGCGTGCCGGTTTTCAACCGTCCGAGGGTGAAGCCGGCACGTTCGAAAGAACCCGAGAGCCCCATCGCCGGCGCCTCGCCGACCCGACCGGCGGGCCAGTTCTTTTCACCGAGATGGATCAGTCCGCGCAGAAAGGTCCCGGTCGTAATGACGACGGCACCCGCCGCAAGCTCCCGTCCCTCGCCCAGTCGAATGCCTCCGACCCGACCGTTCGAGACGATCAGCTCTTCAGCCTCGCCTTCGATGACACTGAGATTGTCGGTCTCCTGGATCGCGCTCTGCATCGCCGCGGCGTAAAGCTGGCGATCGGCCTGAGCCCGCGGTCCCCGGACCGCTGGACCCTTACGGCGGTTCAGCATCCGAAATTGGATTCCGCCGGCATCGGCGACCCGGCCCATCAGGCCGTCCAAGGCATCGACCTCGCGGACCAGATGACCCTTGCCGAGGCCCCCAATGGCGGGATTGCAGGACATCGCGCCTATGGTCGAAAAGCGATGGGTGACGAGGGCGGTCCTGGCACCCATCCGGGCAGCCGCGCTCGCGGCTTCGCAGCCGGCGTGGCCACCACCAATGACGATGACGTCGAAGGTATCCGCTGGGGAAATCATGGCGGGACTTCTATCCCGGAGTTCTAAAACCCGAAAGTGGACTCTGGCGGATTCTGGATTCTTTGTTTCACGTGAAACAAGTTCCGCTGGGGCCCTCCAACTGTTTCACGTGAAACAGCCCATTAAGGTTAACAAACGAAATCTTATTTCCCGACGCAGAACTCCCGGAAGATCACATCGAGGATATCCTCGACGTCGACCCGCCCGAGAAGTCGTCCCAGCGAATGGGCCGCGGCTCGCAGTTCTTCTGCGGCAAGCTCCTCGCCCTCCCCGACCACCGCGATGCTGCGCCCCAGCGAAGCCACCGTCTCCTGTAGCAAGTTCCTCTGCCGGGCTCGGCCAATCAGAGCGCCCTCGCCTCTGCCAAAGTAAGCCTGAGCGAACTCCACCAGGGCCGCGATCAGATCCGGCACCCAGTCGCCCCGACGCGCCGAAATCTCAAAACCCGATTGTCCGCCCGGCTGGGCCAGCGGACGACCCGGCCCTTCGAGATCGATCTTGTTGCGGACGGTCCAGACTGGAGTCTTAGTGCCGTGCTGAACGTGCGTGTCCGCCGAGTCCGTCAGCCACAGAACCAGGTCCGCATCGGCGGCGCGCGCCCTCGCCCGACGAACTCCCTCCTGCTCCACCGGATCATCCGTCTCGCGAATGCCGGCCGTATCGATGACCGTTATCGGATAGCCGTCGAGATCGAGCTGCACTTCGATGACGTCGCGCGTAGTGCCGGCGTGCGGCGAAACAATCGCGACCTCGCGACGCGCGAGCTGGTTCATCAAGGTCGACTTTCCGACGTTGGGCGGTCCCGCGATCGTTACAACGAGCCCATCGCGAAGGCGTTCACTCCGCCCCTCGGCCACGAGCACTTCTTCGATCTCAGTTCGCAGCACCTTGATCTTCTGAAGCGCCGGCGCGATCAACTCCGCTGGCACGTCTCCCTCGTCTGAAAAATCGATACCGGCCTCGATCAGCGCCGACGCCTCGATGATCCGCGCCCGCCAGTCGCGCGCCTTGTCGCCGAGCAAGCCTTTCAACTGGCGGAGCGCCTGGCGGCGCTGACGATCGGTATCGGCGTGAATGAGATCGTCGAGACCTTCGGCTTCGGTGAGATCGAGCTTGCCGTTCTCGAAGGCACGCCGGGTGAATTCGCCGGGCTCGGCGGCGCGAACATTTTCGAATCCGGCGAGCGCCGTAAACAGGGCGGCGAGCACCGCGCGCCCGCCATGGACATGGAATTCCGCGACGTCTTCGCCGGTCGCGCTGGCCGGACCTGGAAACCACAACACCACGGCATCGTCGATCGGCCGTTGGCCGACATCCCTCAACAACGCCCGGGTGGCCATACGCGGCGACGGCATTTTTCCTGCCAGCGCTGTCACCACTTTTCCAGCCTGCGGACCCGAGACCCGCACCATGGCAATCGCGCTCGGAGGCCGGCCGGACGACAATGCAAAGATGGTCTGATCTCGCGGATGCATCGCCTATTTGTTCAAGCGGCTTTGGAAAGGCAACGCCATTTCAAATCAGCTGGCCGAGTCATCGGGTCTCATCGGCATCTGCGCCTTGCCGGCTCTGCGGCACAACGAACCACCCTACCCATGCCGTATCTCGGCATAAATTTGATATAATACAGATACTTAGTTGGTTAACGCATTAACATGGGGATTTTGTCGGCGCCATCCCCCTTGGCGAACCCTGCCCGGCCGACGACCCCATAAGAAAAGGCGCCCCGCTGGTGCGAGGCGCCCTCTCCTGTCCCTGGCCTGCTCGGCTCAGGTATTCATCGAGTCGAAGAACTCGGCGTTGTTCTTGGTGTTGCGCAGCTTGTCGAGCAGGAAGTCGATCGCATCCATGGTGCCCATCGGATTGAGGATCCGGCGCAGCACGTACATTTTCTTCAGAAGCTGCGGATCGGTGATCAGCTCTTCCTTGCGGGTGCCGGACCGCGAGATGTCGATCGCCGGGAACGTCCGCTTGTCGGAGACCTTGCGGTCGAGGATCAGTTCGGAGTTACCGGTGCCCTTGAATTCTTCGAAGATGACTTCGTCCATGCGGCTGCCGGTATCGACCAGCGCGGTGGCGATGATCGTGAGCGAACCGCCCTCCTCGATGTTTCGCGCGGCACCGAAGAATCGCTTCGGCCGCTGCAGCGCGTTGGCGTCGACACCGCCGGTCAGCACCTTGCCGGATGACGGCACCACCGTGTTGTAAGCGCGGCCCAGACGCGTGATCGAGTCCAAAAGGATCACCACGTCGCGGCCGTGCTCGACGAGCCGCTTGGCTTTCTCGATCACCATCTCGGCGACCTGGACGTGACGCACCGCCGGTTCGTCGAACGTCGACGAGACGACTTCGCCCTTCACCGAACGCTGCATGTCCGTGACTTCTTCCGGACGCTCGTCGATCAGCAGAACGATCAGATAGCATTCCGGATGATTGGCCGTGATCGAGTGCGCGATGTTCTGCATCAGCACCGTCTTGCCGGTGCGCGGCGGCGCCACAATCAGTGCGCGCTGGCCTTTGCCGATCGGCGCAACGATGTCGATGACCCTTGCAGAAAGATCTTTGCGCGTCGGGTCTTCGAGTTCGAGGCGGAAGCGCTGGTCCGGAAACAGCGGCGTGAGGTTGTCGAAATTGACCTTGTGCTTGGACTTTTCCGGATCCTCGAAATTGAGGGTGTTGACCTTCAGCAGCGCGAAGTAGCGTTCGCCTTCCTTGGGGCTGCGGATGTGGCCTTCGATGGTGTCACCGGTGCGAAGACCGAAGCGGCGGATTTGCGAAGGCGAGACGTAGATGTCGTCGGGGCCGGGCAGGTAGTTCGCGTCCGGCGAGCGAAGAAAGCCGAAGCCGTCGGAGAGAACCTCGACGACGCCTTCGCCGATGATATCGGTTTCCTGAATCGCAAGCTGCTTGAGGATGGCGAACATCAGCTCCTGCTTGCGCATGGTGCTGGCATTTTCGACCCCATTCTCTTCCGCGAACGAGACGAGCTCGGCCGGCGTTTTCGATTTGAGGTCCTGGAGTTTCATTTCCCGCATTGGGGTGGTCCTGTGGAGTGTTCTTTAGAGAAGGGGGTGCGAGGTGGCTTAAGGAAAAAGCGGACACGAAAAATGGAAGGTCCGCAGGTCTAAGCAAGGAAAGCGCCGGTGAGGCTTCAAACCTGATGCGGCGGCCGGTCCAGTGAAGGAGCCGGAACGCAACCACATCCGCCTGCGTGGGGTGGGATTTCGGCAATATAGAAAATCGCTTGGCGCTTCGCAAGCAGATGCGAAGCGCGGCCGGCCATGAAAGCCTAACCCTGGAACGGCTTCACGATCACCATGACCACGATGAGGATCATCAGGGCCGTTGGTACCTCATTGATAATACGGTAGAATTTCTGGCTCCGGGTATTCTTGTCGGCGGCGAAATCCTTGACCCATCGGGAAAAAAAACCGTGGACGCCGGACAGGATCAGCACCAGCGTCAATTTGGCGTGGAACCAGCCGGACGCGTACCAGTGACCGGCCCAGGCGAGATAAAGCCCGGCCAGCCAGGTGATGATCATCGCCGGATTGATGATCGCCTTCAGCAGGCGCCATTCCATCACCTTGAAGGTCTCGGACTGCTTCGATCCGATCTCGGCATCGCAATGATAAACGAACAGCCGCGGCAGATAGAGCATGCCGGCCATCCACGAGATGACCGCAATTACATGCAGCGCCTTGATCCACGGATACGCCGTGACGGTGATCCACTCATACATTGCAGTCGTTCGACCTGGCTTGCGACTTGGCTCGTCGCTGGAACGTTTCCGATGCTCGCAGCGTTGCCGAGAAGCTCAGCCGGAGAGGGGAGGCAAGACATATCCGCAAGCTCCGCTTCTCTAAACTAATATTTTTAGAATCTAAGGTTTGAGTCTAAGTGACCGTGATTATGACTCACACAAAACGATCCTGCATGTTTGCGGGACTTGTTCACAATCCTCCCCATTTTTGGCCGAACGCTGCACTGTCCCGATAACGCCACGCGCATCAATCGCTTGCGCCGTCTCATGATCAGCTTATGAAGAGACAAATCCACACCTTCCCACTATCATGATGTCGGGCCGGCGGATTTGTCCTCGCGGGAGGCCCTGTGAAGAAAGTCCGGGTTATCCCTGAGGGGGCGACCCTGGACCTGAAATCTTGGTTAAGCTCCACAGGGATTCACAAGGATACACAGGGGTATTGGTGCCCACGACCGGCAACTATTTTCATCTTCATCTGGTGTCCGACTCGACCGGCGAGACGCTGATCACGGTGGCACGCGCGGTCGCTGCGCAATACGCCAATGTGACGGCGGTCGAACACGTCTATCCGCTGGTGCGCAGTCAGAAGCAGCTCGATCGCGTGCTCGCCGAGATCGAGGAGGCACCGGGCATCGTTCTCTTTACGCTGCTGGAAAAAGACCTGGTCGGCCGGCTGGAGAACAAGTGCAGGGAAATCAATATCCCGAGCCTGTCGATCATCGGCCCGGTGATGCAATTGTTCGAGGCCTATCTCGGCGCGGCCACGACGGGACGCGTCGGCGCGCAGCACGTCCTTAACGCGGAGTACTTCAAGCGCATCGACGCGCTGAACTACACCATGATGCATGATGACGGCCAGCACGTCGAAGGCCTCGAAGATGCGGACGTGGTTCTGGTTGGCGTCTCCCGCACATCGAAGACACCGACCTCCATCTATCTCGCCAACCGCGGCGTTCGTACCGCGAACGTGCCGCTGGTGCCGGGCATTCCGCTGCCGCATCAGTTGGAGACTTTGAAGAAGCCGCTGGTCGTCAGCCTGCATGCGACGCCGGAGCGGTTGATTCAGGTGCGCCAGAACCGGCTGTTGAGCATGGGCTCCGATACCGGCAATGATGACTACATTGATCGCCAGGCGGTGGCGGATGAAGTGGCCCATGCGCGCCGCTTGAGCGCCAAGTTCAGTTGGGCGCAACTCGACGTGACGCGTCGTTCGATCGAGGAAACTGCGGCTGCGGTGCTGAAACTGTTCTCCGACCGCCAGCGCCAGCGGCTTCCCGAATGATGTATTCGCGATGACAATCTGGCGTGGAAAGCATCCGTTGATTTTGGCCTCGAAGAGCCGCGCACGGCAAACGCTGCTCGCCAATGCAGCGATTCCGTTCGATGCGATGCCTGCCGATGTCGATGAACGCGCGCTGCAAAAAAACTCCGGCCTTTCGTCGCCGGGCGAGATCGCAGGTCTGCTGGCGCGCGAGAAGGCGTTGTTCGTGTCGTCGAACAATCCCGGACGTTACGTCGTCGGTGCCGATCAGACCCTGGCGCTCGGAGCAAGATTGTTCAGCAAGCCCGCCGGGCGTGCGCAGGCTGCGGATCAGTTGCGGCTGCTTGCCGGCGGCACGCATGAACTGCACTCCGCAATTGCCGTTGCGCGCGACGGCAAGGTTTTGTTTGCCGAGGTCAGCGTCGCCCGAATGACGATGCGCCATTTGAGCGAAAGCGAGATCGAGGCCTATCTGGATGAGGCAGGGGAGGCGGTCACGACCAGCGTCGGCGCCTATCAGCTCGAAGGGCTCGGGGTGCATCTGTTCGAGCGCATCGAGGGCGACCATTTCACCATTCTCGGCCTGCCGCTGTTGCCGCTGCTTGCATTCCTGCGCGAGCAGGGGCTACTCGGTGTCTGAAACGATGCGCAGAAAAATGCTGATTCCAAAATGCTAGTTCTTGGCCTCACCGGCTCGATCGGCATGGGCAAGTCCACGACGGGAAAATTGTTCGTGGAGGCCGGCGTGCCGCTCTATGACGCCGACGCGGAAGTCCACAAGCTCTACGAGGGCGCGGCGGCCCCGGCAATCGAGGCGGCCTTTCCCGGTACCACGTCGAATGGAAAGGTGGATCGGCAAAAGCTCAGCGAGCGCGTGGTGCACGATCCCGCGGCGATGAAGCTGCTCGAGCAGATCGTCCATCCCATGCTCGGCGCCGGCCGGCAAAAATTCTTCGAGGAGGCGGAACGCGCGGGCACCCCCGTCGTCGTGGTCGACGTTCCCTTGCTGTATGAAACCGGCGGCGAAAAGCGGGTGGACGCGGTGGTGGTGGTGACGACGTCGCCGGAACTGCAGCGGGAGCGCGTGCTGGCGCGCGGCACGATGGATGCCGCAAAACTCGATTCCATCATTGCGCGGCAGACACCCGACGCTGAAAAGCGCAAGCGGGCCGATTTCGTCGTGGATACCTCGCACGGGCTCGACCCGGTACGTGCGCAAATCAAGGATATTCTGGCCGAGGTCGTTAAGATGCCGCAGCGGCGGACCTGATTCGCCGAGCTTCCGGATCATCTGACGTTCATGCGCGAAATCGTTCTCGATACCGAAACCACCGGCCTCGATCCGCTGCGCGGCGACCGGCTCGTCGAAATCGGCTGCATCGAGATCTTCAACCGCATGCCGACCGGGCAGACCTTTCACCGCTACATCAACCCCGAGCGCGACATGCCGGCGGAAGCGTTTGCGGTGCATGGGCTGTCCAGCGAATTTCTCGCCAGCAAGCCGCTGTTCACGGAAGTGGTGGAAGAGTTCCTGGAATTCATCGGCGATGCGCCGCTGGTGATTCACAACGCCTCGTTCGACGTCAGCTTCATCAATGCCGAACTCGACCGCATCAAGCGGCAGCCGATACTGCGCGAGCGGCTGGTCGATACGCTTTTGTTGGCCCGTCGCAAGCATCCGGGCGTGTCAAACCGGCTGGACGATCTCTGCTCGCGCTATTCGATCGACAATTCCCGCCGCACCAAGCACGGCGCGTTGCTCGACGCCGAGCTGCTCGCCGAGGTCTATATCGACCTGATCGGGGCGCGGCAGTCGCAACTGATCCTGGCCTCGGAAATCCGTACCGAGCAGAGCGGAATTGGCGAAACGGCGCGTCGGCAGCGGGAAGTGCCGCTGGCCGCCCGGGTCACCGATGAGGACCGTGCGGCGCATCGCGCCTTCATCGCCACGCTGGGCGACAAGCCGATCTGGAACGATTTTCTGCCGGCCGTCGGCTAACGGATAACGCTGCACCCGCCCCCACGCTACTTTGCATGGGGTTGTTTTCGCGATTTTGGCTCCGCGGTGTGCGTCAGCTCGGCTTTGCGCCCGAAGCGGCCTGCGCAGCAGCCTGTCGCTCCATGTTCTGGCGGTACAGGCCGACGAAATCGACCGGATCCAGCATCAGCGGCGGGAAGCCGCCGTCCCGTACCGCGGTCGCAATGATTTCGCGCGCAAACGGGAACAGCAGCCGCGGGCATTCGATCATGACCAGCGGATGCAGGTTTTCCTGCGGCACATTGACGATGCGGAACACGCCGGCATAGGCGAGCTCGAAGCTGAACATCAGCTTGCCGGCGTTTTCGGCCTTGCCCTCGATGGAAAGCGTCACTTCGAACTCGTTTTCCGCGAGATTGTTCGCGGCAACGTTGATCTGGATGTTGATGTTCGGCTGCTGCTGTTGCGGCGCCAGGGAGGAGGGCGCGTTCGGGTTTTCGAACGAAAGGTCCTTGGTGTACTGCGCTAGAACGTTCAGCTGGGGAGGGGCCTGCTCGGGAGGCGCGCCGTTGCCGTTGGTCATGAAACTCTCTCCTGAAGCTTGGCGAGCGCAGCCCGGATCTCGTCTGAATTCGCTCGATGGACCGAAAAGCCTTTTCCGGGCGAGTGGCTATCATAGCCCCGGCTCGTTCCACAAGGACGACGGGGGGTTGCGCCGTACCGGAGCGGCTTCGAAATGTGGCCGATATGCCTAATATAGGCCCGCCGGGCGCCCGGAGCTTACTCTAAATTATTGAAGATGCGTGATTTCCGGACAGGATCGGGTTTCCCCTTGGCCCCAAAACGCGCTACAATTTCACCCGCGCCAAAACGCGCCATTGGCCCGGCGCAGTTTCATGCCTACATGCGGAAGACTCAAATCGGTGATGTAACTCTACCGTTCCCGGAGAAATCTCACAAAGGGGCTTCTCTCCAGGGAACGCGCGACCGTCGGGCCCGTTGCCGGCGTTAGAACCAGAAAGCGAATTCGACGTGGATATTTACACCATCATCTTCCTGGCGCTGGCGGTCTTCATTTTCCTGCGCCTGCGCAGCGTCCTCGGACAACGCACCGGCAGCGAACGGCCGCCTTACGATCGCGCCGCGCCGAACGTCCTGCAGCGCACGCAGGACAATAACAACGTCGTCCCGATGCCGGGCACGGTGATCGATCAGACGCCGCTGGCGCCGACCGCCGACGCCGCGCCGCAGGCCGATCGCTGGAAGGGCATTGCCGAGCAGGGCACGCCGCTTGCGGCCGGGCTCGACGCCATTGTCGCCCAGGACTCCTCGTTCGACCCCCGGCACTTCATCTCGGGTGCCCGCAGCGCCTATGAGATGATCGTGCTCGCCTTCGCCAATGGCGATCGCCGCGCGCTGAAAGATCTGCTGTCGAGCGAGGTCTATGAGAGCTTTGAGGCCGTGATCAAGGATCGCGAGAAGCACGAGCAGAAAACCGAAACGCGGTTTGTCTCGATCGACAAGGCTGAACTCGTGAGTGCGGAAGCACGCGACCGCGCGGCGCAGCTCACGGTCCGTTTCGTGTCGCAGATGATCTCGGTCACCCGCGACAAGGCCGGCACCATTGTCGATGGCAACCCCGATAAGGTCGCCGATATCACCGATGTCTGGACATTCGCCCGCGACACGAGTTCCCGCGATCCGAACTGGAAGCTGGTTGGCACCGGAAGCGCCGCGTAAAACGCGAAGCCTTGCAGGGCTTGCGTTTGGCGCGATCGCTTTCGCGTTGTCGATTGCTCCGCTGGATGCTTCGGCGCGCCAGTCGCGTACGCACAAGCACTCATCCCCGGCGCCTGCCGTCCGTCACCTCCCGTACCCCGATCTGGAGTTGCCGCTCCAGATCAACGGCGGCCAATACGCGCCGGTCGCCTGGTCCGATATCGCGGGCTGGAACGAGGACGATCACCTCGCCGCCTACAACGCGTTTCGCGTGAGCTGCAAGCCGATCGCGGCCCAAACCAGGCCGCCCGCCGATCCGAAGGCGCTCGGCACGTCGCTGCGTGATCCCTGCCTGATCGCCAGGGGCCTCGAGCTGACCGACAGCGCCAAGGCGAAGGCATTTTTCGAGATGAGCTTTCTACCCTTGCGCATCTCGCGGCTCGGCGAGGGCGAGGGGTTCGTCACCGGCTATTATGAGCCGATTGTCGACGGTTCGCTGGAGCAGAACGAAGTCTATAATGTGCCGGTCTATCGCCGGCCTTCCAACCTTTTCGTTCGAGGCACCAGACAAAGCTCTGTAGGGCTTCCCAACAAGGGCCAGGTGTTTCGCAAGATCGGCCGTCGCAAGCTGGTGCCGTATTACGACCGCGGCGAAATCGAGGATGGTGCGATCGAGGGCCGTGGCCTCGAGATCTGCTGGCTGAGGGAGCAGACCGATCTGCTGTTCTCGCAGATCCAGGGTTCGGCGCGCGTGCTTCTCCCCGATGGCTCGACGATCCGCATCAATTACGATGCGCATAATGGCTACCCCTATACACCGGTCGGCCGCATCCTGATCGAACGCAACATCATCCCCAGGGATCAGATGTCGATGCAGAAGATCCGGGAATGGATGGAGCAGAATCCGGAAGGCGCCAACGAATTGCGGCGGCAGAACAAGTCCTACGTCTTCTTCCGCGAGGTGCAGCTTTCCGATAAGGACGAGGCGGTCGGCGCGCAGGGCGTGCCGCTGACGCCAGGCCGATCGATCGCCGTCGACAAGGCGTTGCATGTCTACGGCACGCCGTTCTTCATCGAGGGAGAACTGCCGATCGAATCGGACCGATCGAAGACGCCGTTCCGGAGGTTGATGATCGGACAGGACACCGGCTCCGCGATCGTCGGGCCCGCGCGCGCCGATCTGTATTTCGGCGCCGGCGCGGAGGCGGGCAAGGTTTCCGGCCGCATCCGCCACAATGCGCGTTTCGTCATCCTGGTGCCGAAGAGTCTCGATCCGTCTGCGCGAGGCCGCAAGTTGCCGGTGCCGGACGAGCGGCCGTCGGAGAAGATCGCAAGGCTGTTTCCGCAGACCAATGCGATGAAGGATCCGGGCAGAGAATCGAAGGGCGTTGAGAAGCCTGAGGTCACTGCCGCCATCCAGGCCGAGGCCGCAAAGGTGGTGCCGCTGCCTGAACCAAGGCCCGCCATCGCGCCGGTTTCCACAAAGCCCCCGCAGCGCCAACTCCGCCGCCATCGCTACCACAGATGACGCGACGGACGTCGAGTTCGATCCCTGAACTGCCGGTGCCGCCGCGGCGCAAGCGCGGCCTGAGCGAAGAGGAACGCGCGCTGTGGGAAAGCGTCGCCAAGCAGGTCAAGCCGCTGCGCAAGCGGCAACGCCTGAAGTCTTCAGTCGCGTCGGCGGCAACTGAACCGAATGCCACGCCGAAGCCAGCTGCCTCGCCCAAGCACCCAGCCAGGCACCCCGCGCCGCCGCGGATCATTGTCCCGTCAAAGCCGGAGCCGCCTCCGCTGGCGCCGATCGGCCGCCGCGAGCGGTCGCATCTGTCGCGCGGCCGCAAGGAGATCGATGCCCGGCTCGACTTGCACGGCATGACGCAGACGAGGGCGCACCGCGCGCTGTTCGGCTTTCTGCAGCGCGCCCATCATGACAGGCTGACCTTCGTGCTCGTCATCACCGGCAAGGGCAAGATCGGCTCCGAATCCGAACGCGGCGTGCTGCGCCGCCAGGTGCCGCTATGGCTGGGCCTGCCGGAGTTTCGTTCGCTGGTGGTCGGCTTCGAGGAAGCCCATATCGGTCACGGCGGCGAGGGCGCCTTGTACGTCCGGGTGCGCCGAGCCCGATTCTAGCGAGCCCGATTCTAGAACGGGCGCAGCTCCGCTACAGGATGAACCGGCTCAGGTCGGCGTTCTTGGCGAGGTCACCGACGTGCTTCTGCACGTAGTCGGCGTCGACCTTGATGGTTTCGCCGTGGCGATCCGGCGCGGCAAACGAGATGTCGTCGAGCACGCGCTCCATCACGGTCTGCAGGCGCCGCGCGCCGATATTCTCCACCGTCGAATTGACGGCGACCGCGACATCGGCCAGCGCGTCGATCGCGCCGTCGGTGATGTCGAGCGTGACGCCTTCGGTCTGCATCAGCGCGACATATTGCTTGATCAGCGACGCCTCCGGCTCGGTCAGGATGCGGCGCATGTCGTCGCGCGTCAGCGCTTCCAGTTCGACACGGATCGGCAGCCGTCCCTGCAGCTCCGGCAACAGGTCCGAGGGCTTTGCGATATGGAACGCGCCGGAGGCGATGAACAGGATGTGGTCGGTCTTGACCGCGCCGTGCTTGGTCGAGACCGTGGTGCCTTCGATCAGCGGCAGCAGGTCGCGCTGCACGCCTTCGCGCGAGACGTCGCCGCCGCTGCGGCCGTCGCGCACGCAGATCTTGTCGATCTCGTCGAGGAACACGATGCCGTTGTTCTCGACCGCGTTGATGGCTTCCAGCACCAGCTGGTCGCTGTCCAGGAGCTTGTCGGACTCCTCGTTGACGAGAATCTCGTGCGAGCCTTCGACGGTCAGCCGGCGGGTCTTGGTTCGTCCGCCCATCTTGCCGAAGATATCGCCGATCGAGATGGCGCCCATCTGCGCGCCGGGCATGCCCGGAATCTCGAACATCGGCATGCCGCCGGACGATTGCGTCTCGACCTCGATTTCCTTGTCGTTGAGTTCGCCGGCGCGCAGCTTTCTGCGGAAGGAATCGCGGGTGGCCGGACTCGAGCCCGGACCGACCAGCGCATCCAGCACGCGCTCCTCGGCGGCCTGCTGCGCGCGCGCCTGCACGTCCTTGCGCTTGCGCTCGCGCACCTGGATGATCGCGACCTCGACGAGGTCGCGGATGATCTGCTCGACGTCGCGGCCAACATAGCCGACTTCGGTAAATTTGGTTGCTTCGACCTTGAGGAAGGGTGCGGCAGCGAGCTTCGCCAATCTGCGCGCGATCTCGGTCTTGCCGACGCCGGTCGGCCCGATCATCAGGATATTTTTCGGCAGCACTTCTTCGCGCAGGCTGCCGGTGAGCTGCAGCCGCCGCCAGCGGTTGCGCAGCGCGATCGATACGGCACGCTTGGCATCGGCCTGGCCGACAATGAAGCGGTCGAGTTCGGAGACGATTTCACGGGGAGAAAAGTCGGTCATTTGTTCTAGCTAGGGTTCGAATGCCACGGGGGCAAGGCGTAATGCGAAGGCACTAGATGATCGGTGGGCCGCTTTGCCAAGCCTTAATTGCCTCGATGGGGTGAATCAGCATGATGATGTTGAGCGTCAGATTGTCGCGAATATGGAGCAACAGCACGAGCTCGAACAGAAGCGCCAGTGCGACGGTGGCGGCAACCGGGAGCCATTTAGCCAGCAGGAAGCCGCCGATCATCGCAAAGTTGTCGGCGATCGAATTGACGATGGTATCGCCAAAATAATCCAGCGAGATAGTGCCGGCACGGTAGCGGTCGATGATCCAGTTGGAATTCTCAACCAGTTCCCAGCCGCCTTCGACCAGCATCGCGAGGATCAGGCGGCCCTGCCAGGCGAGGCGGGGGAACGCCAGGAACGCCGCGCCGTAGAACAGGAAGCCGTGCAGGATGTGCGACAGCGTGTACCAGTCGGCGATGTGCTGCGAATTCTCCGAGCTGAGCACGACGCCGTGCCAGAGCTTGACGTAACCGCAGGCGCAGATCGGCAGGCGGCCCATGACGTAGAGGATGCCGGCCTGCAGCACCAGGATGCCGGCCCCGATCAACGCCCAGTGCAAGTTTGTGACACCGGCGATCGAGGATTTTCCGGCGACATTCTCGGCGGTCATGCGTTGCGCACCATCAATAAAGCGGGGCCATCGGGCGTATCGACCATACCAGCTTTCTCAAATCCAGCTTTCTCGTAGGCACGGATCGCGCGCGCATTGGTTGGGCCCGGATCGATCACGACGCGCGGCACGCCGTTCCTGAGCAGTCCTTCGATGAAAGTGCGGATGAACGCTGATCCGTGACCGCGACCGACCAAATCGGCTTCGCCGATGAATTGATCGATCCCCCGCGTGCCGGCCGGCTGCGGACCGAAGCCGGCGTGCCAGTCGCTTATACGGTAGCATTGCAGATAACCGATGCGACGCCCGTTGAGCGACACGATGAACTGCGCCAGGTCGTCATGGTCCATATCGCCGCTGACAAACTCGAACTTCTCGGGATCGTGCCACCACTCGGCAACATGCGGCTCCGCCAGCCAGCCTTGCACCAGCGGCAGGTCGTCGACGGTCATCGGTCGGAAGGCATAGTCCGTCGCCATGATCGGCGGCACTCAGAGCGTTTCGATCGTGACGTTGCGGTTGGTGTAGACGCAGATATCGGCGGCGATATCGAGCGCGCGGCGCACGATGGTCTCGGCATCCTTGTCGGTGTCGACGAGCGCCCGGGCGGCGGCCAGCGCGTAGTTGCCGCCGGAGCCGATCGCCATCACGCCCGCTTCCGGCTCCAGCACGTCGCCGGTTCCGGTCAGCACCAGCGAGACGTCCTTGTCGGCGACGATCATCATCGCCTCCAGCCGGCGCAGGTAACGGTCCGTCCGCCAGTCCTTGGCGAGTTCGACCGCGGCCCGGGTCAATTGGCCGGGATACTGCTCGAGCTTGCTTTCCAGCCGCTCGAACAGGGTGAAGGCGTCGGCGGTCGCGCCGGCAAAGCCGCCGATGACGTCGCCCTTGCCGATTTTACGGACCTTCTTGGCGTTGGCCTTGATGACGGTCTGGCCGATGGAGACCTGGCCGTCGCCGCCGATGACCACCTTGCCGCCCTTGCGGACCGTCAAAATCGTGGTGCCGTGCCAGATCGGCAGGTTGTTTTCGGATGCTTGCATGGATTGTCCTCGTTCCCGTCAGATTTAGGGGCTGGCGGGGAGGGTTACAATCGCGGGATTCCGGTCACCATGCGCCGAAGATCACCCCTTCAGGCGTCATCCCGCAGTAGCGAAGGCGACACCGGCCTGTTACAAGGGCCGCGTTTTCGGCCCACAGACGGCCAAAGGGAAGCAGTTTTCATGCGCACGGCATCCATCAAGCGCAAGACCAAGGAAACCGACATCGAGGTTGCGGTAAACCTCGACGGGTCAGGCGTGTCCAGGGTTTCGACCGGGATCGGCTTTTTCGACCATATGCTCGACCTCTTGGCCCGGCATTCCCGCATCGACATCACGGTGAAGGCGGATGGCGACCTGCACGTGGACCACCACCACACCACCGAGGACGTCGGCATCGCGCTCGGGCAGGCCGTGAAACAGGCGCTCGGCACCATGGCCGGCATCACCCGCTATGCCTCGATCCACATGCCGATGGACGAGACGCTGTCGCGCGTGGTGATCGACATTTCGGGCCGGCCGGTCCTGGTCTTCAAGGTCGAGTTCCCGCGCGACAAGGTCGGTCAGTTCGACACCGAGCTGGTGCGCGAATGGTTCAACGCCTTCACCATCAACGCCGGCGTGACTTTGCACGTCGAGACCCTATATGGCGAGAACAGCCATCATATCGCCGAGTCCTGCTTCAAGGGCCTGGCAAGGGCGCTGCGTGCCGCGGTTGCGATCGATCCGCGCGCGGCGGGCGAGGTGCCTTCCACCAAGGGTCAGCTCGGCGGCTGATATCCTGTTCGCGTTCTCGTCCGCGGCGGAGAGTTACGATGCGGGTCTACACAGTGCATGCCCCCGTGGCCAACGGTGCCGATCTCACGGCGGCCGACAAATTCGTCTTCGTCCGTGATGGTTTCCATTTCTGGGCCGCGGCGGCGACGGTGATCTGGCTGCTCTGGCATCGGCTGTGGCTGGTGCTGCTCGGCTGGATCGCGCTTACGCTTGCGGTCAATTTCGGCATGGGCGCTCTGGGTGCCAGCCGCGGCACTATCCTGACGGTCGATTTTCTCATCGCCATCCTGATGGGCTTCGAGGCCGCCAGCCTGCGGCGCTGGACGCTGTCGCGCCGCAAATGGCGGCAGGTCGATGTCGTGGTCGCGGACGATATCGAAGCCGCCGAACGTCGCTTCTTCGAGCGCTGGACCGCCCGGCAGCGCGGCAACGGCAACGACCAATGGTCGGTCGATCGCGGCGGGCCGCCGCCGACCCGCAACGTGCCGGGCCAGCCCTTCTCGAAGCCGCCGCCGCCGCTGCCGCAGGGCGGCATCATCGGCCTGTTTCCGGAAGCGGGGGCGCCGCGATGAGCGTTGCGATCGTCGACTACGGCTCCGGCAATTTGCACTCCGCCGCGAAGGCGTTCGAGCGCGCCTCGCGCGCCATGCAAGAGCCGCAGAAGATCATGGTGACGCGCGATCCCGAGGCGGTGTACCGCGCCGACCGCATCGTGCTCCCGGGCGTCGGTGCTTTCGCCGACTGCCGGCGCGGCCTCGATGCGGTCGATGGCATGCTGGAGGCGATGACGGAAGCGGTGCGCGTCAAGGCGCGGCCGTTCTTCGGCATCTGCGTCGGCATGCAGCTGATGGCGACGCGCGGCAAGGAGCATGTCACGACCGACGGCTTCAACTGGATCGCGGGCGACGTCGAAAAGATCTCGCCGCGCGAGGAAAACCTGAAGATCCCGCACATGGGCTGGAACACGCTCGACCTCGTCCGCGAGCATGAGGTGCTGGAGCGACTGCCGCTCGGGCCGAAGGGCCGCCACGCCTATTTCGTGCATTCCTATCACCTCAACGCCACCAACGAGGCCGACATATTGGCGCGCGCCGACTACGGCGGGCCGGTGACTGCGATCGTGGGCAAGGACACCGCGATCGGCACGCAATTTCACCCCGAGAAGAGCCAGCGCTTCGGCTTGGCCTTGATCTCGAATTTCCTGAAGTGGAAGCCGTGATCCTTTTTCCTGCCGTCGACCTGAAAAACGGCCAGTGCGTGCGCCTCGAACAGGGCGACATGGCGCGTGCGACCGTGTTCAACCTCAATCCCGCGGCGCAGGCGCGCGCCTTTGCCGAGCAGGGCTTCGAATACCTGCACGTCGTCGATCTCGACGGCGCCTTTGCCGGCAAGCCGATGAACGCGCATGCCGTCGAGGCGATGTTGAAAGCGGTGACCATGCCGGTGCAACTCGGCGGCGGCATTCGCGACCCCAAGACCGTGGAAGCCTGGCTCGACAAGGGCATTGCGCGCGTCATCATCGGCACGGCGGCGGTGCGCGATCCCGAACTTGTGAAGGGTGCGGCGAAAAAATTCCCCGGCCGCGTCGCCGTCGGGCTCGACGCCCGCGACGGCAAGGTCGCCGTCGAAGGCTGGGCCGAAACCTCGCAGGTGACGGCGCTCGAAATCGCGCAACGGTTCGAGGATGCCGGCGTCGCCGCCATCATCTTCACCGACATCGCGCGCGACGGCCTGCTGAAGGGCCTCAACCTCGATGCGACGATCGCGCTGGCCGAACGGATCTCCATTCCCGTGATCGCATCCGGCGGCTTCGCCTCCATCGATGATGTGAAGGCCTTGCTTGATCCACGCGCCAAAAAGCTTGCCGGGGCCATTGTCGGTCGCGCGCTTTATGACGGCCGGCTCGATCCCGCTGCGGCGCTCAAGCTGATGCGCGCCGCCTAGGAGACATGAGATGTTCAAGGTTCGCGTGATCCCGTGTCTCGACGTGAAAGACGGCCGGGTCGTGAAGGGCGTCAACTTCGTTGACCTGCGCGACGCCGGCGATCCCGTCGAGGCGGCAATTGCGTATGATGCCGCCGGCGCCGACGAACTGTGCTTCCTCGACATTACCGCCACCCATGAGAACCGCGGCACCATGCTGGATGTCGTGCGGCGCACGGCCGAGGCCTGCTTCATGCCGCTGACGGTCGGCGGCGGGGTTCGCACCATCGACGACATCAAGACGCTGCTGCGCTCCGGTGCAGACAAGGTCTCGATCAATTCGGCCGCCGTCTCGAACCGCGAATTCGTCAAGCAGTCGGCCGAAAAGTTCGGCGAGCAGTGCATCGTGGTCGCGATCGACGCCAAGCGGGTCAAGCGGGCTGGCGGCTCGGACCGCTGGGAGATCTTCACCCATGGCGGGCGCAATTCCACCGGGATCGATGCCATCGAATATGCCCAGGAAGTAGTCTCGCTCGGCGCCGGCGAAATCCTGCTAACCTCGATGGATCGGGACGGCACGCGACAGGGGTTCGACCTGCCGCTGACCCAGGCGATTGCGGACAGTGTTCCCGTACCGGTCATTGCCTCCGGTGGCGTCGGCAATCTCGACCACCTGGTCGACGGAATCAGGCAAGGTCACGCCACCGCGGTGCTGGCAGCCTCGATATTCCATTTCGGCGAATTTACCATACGGCAAGCCAAGGAGCACATGGTGCGCGCCGGGCTGCCGATGCGGCTCGATCCCTGACGACTCGTTGTCACAAAAGTGCTAAGTCCCTGACTGGGACGGCGTCGCGGCCCTCGGCCGGGCGCCAGTGTTGAGTTCAGTTGATGCCGCGTTTCACGATCCACGACCTGGCCGCCACCATCGATGCAAGAGCCGCATCGGGAGGGGAGGCGTCGTATACCCGCAAATTGCTCGACAGGGGTGCGGAGCACTGCGCCAAAAAACTCGGTGAGGAAGCGGTCGAGACCGTGATCGCCGCCGTCGAGGACGATCGCGATCACCTCATCGCCGAAAGCGCCGACCTGCTGTTTCATCTGCTGGTGCTGTTGAAGTCGCGTGGCGTCAAGCTCGAAGAGGTCGAGGCCGCGCTGGCGCAGCGGACGTCGATGTCCGGGCTCGAGGAAAAGGCATCGCGCAAGCGCGAGTAGCCGGGAGGGCTTCTCATGGATATCCGGGCCACCGATCAGCAATACAACCCCTACCGCGTTTTCACCCGTGAGCAGTGGGCGCGGCTGCGGGACGACACGCCGATGACGCTGGAGCCGGGTGAATTCGAACGGTTGCGTTCGATGCACGATCGTCTCGACATGCAGGAGGTCGAGGACATCTACCTGCCGCTGTCGCGCCTGCTGTCGATCTATGTTGACGCCACCCATCGCCTTTACCAGGCGCAGCGCCAGTTCCTCGGCATCCGCGACCGCAAGGTGCCTTACATCATCGGCATTGCGGGCTCGGTCGCCGGCGGCAAATCGACCACGGCGCGTGTGCTGCAGGCGCTGCTGGCGCGCTGGTCGCCGCGGCCGAAGGTGGATCTCGTGACGACAGACGGTTTTCTGTTTCCCAACGCCGTGCTCGAGCGGCAGGGCCTGATGCAGAAAAAGGGCTTTCCCGAGAGCTACGACCTGCCGACGCTGCTAGCGTTCCTTTCCGATATCAAGGCCGGCCGCCGGCCGGTGCGCGCGCCGGTCTATTCGCATCTGGTCTACGATATCGTTCCGAACCAGTGGATCGAGGTGGATCGCCCCGACATCCTGATCGTCGAGGGCGTCAACGTGCTGCAGACCGGTCGCCTGCCGCGCGACGGCAAGGCCGTGCCTGTCGTGTCGGACTTCTTCGACTTCTCGGTCTACATCGATGCGGACGAACCGGTGCTGCGCGAATGGTATGTGCGGCGCTTCCTCGCGCTCCGGGACACCGCGTTCCACGATCCCAAATCCTACTTTCACCGCTACGCGCTGCTGTCTGACGCCGAAGCCACGGCAACGGCGATCGCGATCTGGGAGCGCACCAACCTCGCCAACCTCGAGGACAACATCCTGCCGACCCGGCCGCGCGCGACGCTGATCCTGAAAAAGCGCGCCGATCATCTGGTCGAGACGGTAGCGCTGCGGCGGCTGTGACGCGAAGTCTTGTAAGGTGGGCAAAGCGCAGCGTGCCCACCCTACAATTTGTCTACGCCGGGATGTGCCGCGACGCGGCGAGCACGGCGAGCGCTTCGGCGAGTTTTTCGCGGTCGAGCGGCTTGATCAAGAATCCGTCCATGCCGGCTTCGAAGCAGGCGTAACGGTCTTCCACCAAGGTGTTGGCGGTGAGCGCCAGGACCGGCGTCCGGCGGTCGGGCTGGCCGGCTTCCATTTCGCGGATGCGCTTGGTCGTTTCGATGCCGTTGAGATTCGGCATCTGAATATCCATCAGCACGAGGTCGTAGGGACTGCCCGCGGATTTCGCTGACAGCCAGGATTCCAGCGCTTCGTTGCCGTCGGTGGTGATGACGGTGTGATGCCCGAGCTTTGCGAGCAGCGAGCGGATCAGCAGCGCGTTGATCTGGTTGTCTTCGGCGACCAGGATCGAGAGGCCCGGCGCGGACGGCGCAACGGGCGCGTCTACGGCATCCGCAGGTTCGATCAGCGGTTCGGCGGCAAGGCCTGGCGCGGCCACTTCAGGGGTCGCCATCAGGCGCGCGGCGAGCGACGCCGCGCGCAGTGGCTTGACCAGGTAGCCGGTGAAGGCGGAGTTGACCTGCGGGTGCAATTCGCTCCGCGTCGCCGGCGTGAACATCACGATGCGCTGCCTGGCATGAAGCCGCGCGGCCTCGCCGAGCCGTTCGATATCGGCAAGCCCCAGCGCGTGGTCGATCAGGATCGCGTGCCATGCCCGCTCGGGCAGCAGCGCCAACGCGACATCGACGTCCGACACCATGCAGGTCTGGCCGCCCCAGCGCTGCAGCCGCCTCGCAGCGAGCGAGGCCTCGATGCTTTCGGGCGAAACCAGCATGACGAACTGGCCGGAGAGATCAGGCGCGGTGAAGGATTTCTGTTCGCCGTCGGCAGCCGCGAGCGGGATCGACACTTCGAAGGTCGAGCCGACATCCGGCTTGCTCTCCAGCGTGATGCGGCCGCCCATGCGCTTGACGATGCGGTCGGAGATGCTGAGGCCCAGCCCGGTGCCGCCATAGCTGCGGGCGATGCGGTCGTCGGCCTGCTCGAACTCGCGGAAGATACGCGCCTGCGCCTCGGGGGCGATGCCGATGCCGGTGTCGCGGACCAGAAAACTGATCTCGTTGGGCCAGATGCCAGGCTCGACGATCAGGGCGACGCCGCCGGCCGAGGTGAACTTGATGGCGTTGCCGGCGAGATTGAGCAGCACCTGCCGGATCCGAGCCGCATCGCCGATCACCTGCGTCGGCAGCCGGTCGTCGACATAGGCGGCAATTTCGATCTTCTTCGCCTGCGCGCGCGGCGCCAGCAATTCGGTGATGTCCTCGATCAGGCCGGAAAGCGCGAACGGACGATGCTCGAGATCGAGCTTGCCGGCCTCGATCTTGGAATAGTCGAGCAGTTCCTCGATCAGCGCGAGCAGCGCGTCGCCGGAAGTCTTGACGGCCTTGACGTAGGTGGTCTGTTCAGGCGTCAGCGGCGTATCCATCAACAGCCCGCTCATGCCGATGATGCCGTTCAGCGGCGTGCGGATTTCGTGGCTCGCCATCGCGAGGAAGCGCGACTTGGCGCGGCTGGCGGCATCGGCCTGGTCGCGGGCCTCGGCCAATGCGCGCTCGCTTTCGGTGCGATCGGTGACGTCGCGGCCGACGCTCTGCATCTCGGCAGGGCCGCCGGCGTCGTTGCGGACAAGGCCCTCGCGCCACGCGATCCAGCGCGGGCCAAGCGGGCCTGCGACCTTCTGGTCGTGAACACGGGTGCCGTTCGATTCGAGCGCGGTGTCGCCCTGTTCCAGGACCGCAAGCGTGGTGCGGCTGCCGATCAGCGCGCTGCGCGACGATTGCGCCAGCTCGCAATAGGCATCATTGGCGTAGCTGATGCAGCCTTCGGCGTCGCGCAGCACGATCAGGTCGCCCTGCGATTCAAACAGCAGGCGGGCGCGCTGCTCGGCTTCCTGCAACTCCCAGTTCCGGTCGGCCAGCACCTCGTTATGCAGCGCGATCTTGCGCATCTTCTTGCGGATCATGCGGATGCGAAAGCTCGTGGCCGCAAGCGCGACGCAGGCGATCGCAAACAGGAAGGCGACGCCGATCGCAAAATTGTGCGGATCGTAGCCGGACGTCTCCGACCGGCTTCCGGCGATGAAGCCATAGGCGGCGCCGAATACGACGGAGAACACCATCAACGAACGAAGAGTGAAGGTGATCCACGGATGACGGCGGGCGAAGCGGCGCAAGTGCAGTTTGATTCGGAAAGTCCGCCCCATCATCGCCAATGACCCTGAAATTGTTGCTTGAACTGAGGCGTCCCGATTCGCCGCGTGATTGAGGCAGACGATGCGTCGCCGAGATTGCAAAGTGTTTGAGGCCGCGTTCGCTAGTTCGTCGCAATGAGAACAGGGTGAACGAAGTATTAAAGCGCGGCCGCCGCGACGCGGTGGCGTTCGCCGCGGGCGCCGACGATCAGCGCGGCGGCATCGCGCACCGAAAAGCTCTTCGAGCTGACGAAGACCCGGTAGTCCGCAGGGCCGTCCTTCGAGAGATGGATCACGGGTTCGGCCGCCGAGGGATTTTGCGAGATCGCGACCAGTTGTGGCGGTGCGGCGCCCTCGCAGGCACCTGCGTCCGTGCTGTCGAAATCGTCGATCACGGTGAAGTCGGCGGCTTCCGCGCTGTCCGAGATCTGCACCCGCACCGTTGCGCGGGCGGGATCGCTGGTAAAACTGACCTGACGATGCGCCTGCCAGGAGAGCATGGCGATCTGGACCGATGTGCCTGAGATCTCGATGCAGGGCCGCGGACCGGTCAACAACTCGCCGCGCGCAAACACGGCGGCAACGGTCAACGGAATCACCGCGGCGAGAGCCTTCAAACGCAACATGACACGCAACCCACTCGACAACAGCCCGCGACAACGGGCCTATGGTTGGCAGAGGGTAAACGGAAGTAGTTACCGGTGTGTTGATGGGGGGCGTATTTCTACGGTGAGGCGTCATCACGCCGCCCTTCTCAAATCCTCGGCCAATGCACGATACGACAGCGCCTCCGCCAGGTGCAGCCGGCCGATCTTTTCCGCGCTGTCGAGGTCGGCCAGCGTGCGCGCGACGCGCAGCACGCGGTGGTAGCCGCGCGCGGTGAGCTTCATGGTTTCCGCAGCATCGCGCAGCAGTTTTTGTCCCTGTGAGTCCGGTTGTGCGATCGTATCCAGCAGCGAGGCCGGCGCTTCGGCGTTGGTGCGGATGTGCGGCATGCCGGCGGCAACATAGCGCGCGAGCTGGACGTCGCGCGCGGCGGCGACGCGGGCGGCTACTTCCGCCGAGCCTTCGGCGGGCGGCGGCAGGATCAGGTCGGCGGCGGTCACGGCGGGGACCTCGATGCGCAGATCGATGCGGTCCATCAGCGGGCCCGAAATGCGCATCTGATAGTCCGCCGTGCAGCGGTCGACGCGGCCGCGCTTGCAGCTATAGCCGGGCTCGTAGGCATGGCCGCAACGGCACGGGTTCATCGCCGCGACCAGCATGAAGCGGGCAGGGTAGGTCACGCGATGGTTGGCGCGGGATACCGAGACCTCGCCGTTCTCCAGCGGCTGGCGCAGCGAGTCCAGCACGCGCGGATCGAACTCCGGCAATTCGTCGAGGAACAGCACGCCCTGGTGCGCCAGCGAAATCTCGCCGGGCTTGGCGCGCATGCCGCCGCCGGTCAGCGCAGCCATGCTGGCGGAATGATGGGGGCTGCGGAACGGCCGCCGCGCGGTCAATGCGCCGTCGCGGATTTCGCCGGCGACGGAGGCGATCATCGAGACCTCCAGCAGTTCGGAAGGCGACAGCGGCGGCAGGATCGAAGGCAGCCGTGCTGCCAGCATCGACTTGCCGGCGCCGGGCGAGCCGATCATCAGCAAATGATGCCCGCCGGCGGCGGCGATCTCCAGCGCGCGCTTGGCGCTCTCCTGGCCCTTGATGTCGCGCAGATCGAGATGCGTCGCTTCGGCCTCGTGCACTTTGGGCTGCGGCCGCGACAGCACCTGCGTGCCTTTGAAGTGGTTGGCGATCTGGATCAACGATTTTGCCGCGATGATCTGGATGTCCGGGCTCGCCCAGGCCGCCTCCGTGCCGCACGCCGCGGGGCAGATCAGACCATCCTCGCGCGAATTCGCGCCGATCGCCGCCGGCAATACGCCCGCGACCGCCGCGATCGATCCATCGAGCCCGAGTTCGCCGAGCACGGTAAAACCATTGAGCGCGTCCGGCGGAATCGCGCCGATCGCCGCCATCAGGCCGAGCGCGATCGGCAGGTCGTAATGGCTGCCTTCCTTCGGCAGATCGGCTGGCGCCAGATTGACGGTGATCCGCCGCGCCGGCAGCGCCAGCCCCGAGGCAATCAGCGCCGAACGGACCCGCTCCCGCGCCTCGGACACCGCCTTGTCGGGGAGGCCAACGATCGCAAACGCCGGAAGGCCGGGCGCGACCTGCACCTGCACGTCGACCGCGCGGGCCTCGATCCCCTCAAAGGCTACCGTAGAAACCCGCTGAACCATGCCTGCCCCTCAAGACTCAATTAAAGGTAGCGGCGAACCGGCGGAGAAGTCAAGAACATTACGAGAACATGAGTTTCCGCCGAATTGCCGATTACCGCCGCCTCTCAGGGTTTTCCGCAGGTTGTCGGGCGGCGGAGGGCAACGTAGTAAAAACCCACGCGTCTGCGCACGGGGCGTCGAGCAACCCGCAGCCATTGGGGAAATCACATGTCGAAAATCTGCCTTGCCGCGGCTCTGTGCGCGATCGCCACCGCATTTTCGGCGCCCGCATTCGCACAGGCCCAGCCGGTTCGGGTCGGCGGATTGACCTGTGACGCAGCGCCTCGCGTCGGACTGGTCGTCGGCTCGCGACAGAATTTGCGATGCGTGTTTCGATCGAATGCGACCGGACGCACCTACAATTACACGGGGACGATCGGCCGGATCGGGCTCGATGTCGGGATTACCGGCGGCGGGCGATTGTTCTGGGGCGTGTTCGCGCCGACCTCGCGCGTAGGCTATGGCGTGCTGCGCGGAACCTATGTCGGCGCCAGCGGCAACGCCTCGATCGGTCTGGGTCTGGGCGCCAATGTCCTTGTCGGCGGATCCAATCGAACGATCTCGTTGCAGCCGCTGTCGGTTGAAGGCCAGATCGGCATCAATCTCGCGCTGGGCGTGGCGCGCCTGACGCTCCGGTAATCTTGAATCTTCTGCAGCGAGGAACTTGCGTGAGAACGTCGGGTATGCGGGCGAAGATATTGCCTGCATTGGCGCTCGCGTGTGTCGTCCTGCTTGCAGGGTGCGCCACGGTCTACAATCTGCCCGGCAATGTACCGCTCGGCGAAGCGCTCGCCGACAACAATTTCGGCCGGGAGGTTCCAAACCTCGACGACGACGTGCTGCTGGCGCTGTCGTTCTCCGGCGGCGGTACTCGCGCGGCGGCCTATTCGTTCGGGGTCCTGACCGAACTCGAGCGTGCCCGCGCCGGGTCCAACAGGACGAAATCACTGCTCGACCGCGTCGACTTCATCTCGGGGGTGTCGGGCGGGTCCGTGACGGCGGCGTATTTCGGCCTGAAGAAGCGGGCGGCGCTGGATGATTTCCGCGAACGCTTCCTGCTGCGAAATGCCGAGGAAGGCCTCAACACCAACGTTTCGCTCGGCAATATCGCCCGCGCCATCGGTGGCGGCGTCAACGACAGCCAGTTCACCAATTGGCTCGATGCCAACGTCTTCGACGGCGCGCGGTTCGACGCGCTTCGCGAGGACCGCCGGCCACGGGTCTGGATCAACGCCTCCGATATTTATAACCGCACACCGTTCGTGTTCGGCAGAACCGCGTTCGACGCCCTGTGCAGCGATATCAGGCCCTACCGGGTCGCCGAAGCGGTCGCCGCCTCGGCCGCGGTGCCGCTGGCGTTTGCACCGATCGTGCTGGAGACGTTTCCGGGCGGTTGCACCAAGCAACTGCCGCCTTTGCTCGAACGTGCGCGTCATGATCCGCAGGCACAGCCGCTGCTGCGATCGTTTGCGGAAGCCAATGCGCGCTACCGCGACGGCTCGATGCGTTTCGTAAAGCTGCTCGATGGCGGCCTCGTCGACAATTTCGGCCTGTCCGGGTTCAGCATTGCGCTGATGGCGGCGCAGCGGCCGTTCGAGCCGATGACCGAGAGGCAGGCAGTGAGGGTGCGGCGCGTCATGTTCATCGTGGTCGATGCCGGCCGCGGCAATTCCAGCGATTTCGCGCAGCGGCTGGAGGGGCCGAGCGGCGTTGAACTGGTTTCCGCCGCAGCCTCCACCGCGATCGACGCCAGCGTGCGGCTGAGCTACGCGGCGTTTTCCTCGCAGCTGAACGAATGGTCGGGCAGGGTGAAGCGCTGGCGTTGCAGTCTGTCGGCCGCCGAACGGACGCGCCTCGGTGTCGGCAGCAACTGGCGTTGCGGAGACGTCACCTTCTTCATCGAACGGCTCGGCTTCGAGCAACTCGGTCCGGCGCGGGCGGGCATCCTCGAGGCGATCCCGACGCGGTTTGTCTTGCCGGCCGACCAGATCGATCTGCTGATCCAGGGTGGCGCCGACACGCTGCGTGAGAGCCGGGCCTATCAAACCTTTCGGAAAGGTCTGTAAGGCCCGCGCGAGCTGTGTTCGCCGTGCAGGATTGGCTATCGAACGATCAATTCAGCTTCCCCGCCGCAATCGCCGCCGCGCCGCCTTGCGGCTGCTCGAGCATCTTCAACGCCGAATCCAGCGCGTTGCGCAGGTTGACGGCGGCGTTCTGGGTGCAGCGGAGGCGGCCGGAGGAGATGAACTTGACCTCGGTCGAGCCATCCGGCTTCGGCACCAGGATGCGGGTAGCGAGTTCGATCTCGATCGAGCCGTTCATGGTGCCATAGGCGCCGACGATGTCGAAATAGACCAGCGGGGCGTTGGCTCCGGTGTCCTCGTAGACGAGGTCGCCTGGCTTGGTGGTCGGTTGGTCGGTCAATATGCTCTCCCGATTCGCGTAAGGTCAGGAATGTCTGATACCTGCTTACGCGAAACCGGAAGCCCGCCCTAGTGGCGTTCGATCCTGATTGATCAGAAGCTTGGGCACGGGGGGCGGCTGGTGAACAACCGCCCCAATGCATTCCCTAGAGGTTCATCACCATCGCCGCTGGATAGTAATGGAACCCATCGCTGGTCTTGGCGATGTGGCCGAAGCCGGGCCAGTTGAAGTGATAGGACATGACCGGGGTCTTGCTGGTCGCGATCATGTCGAGCAATTTCACTCGCGTGTCCGCCGCCTGCTTCGGATCGCTGTCGTAGGAGAATTGCATCCGCGGCTTTTCGAGCAGCAGCACGGCGTGGTGCGTGAGGTCGCCGAGGAACGCAAAGGACTTGCCGGCCGACGTCACCATGAAGATGGTGTGACCGACGGTGTGGCCGGGCGCGGCGATCGCCTGCACGCCGGGCAAAAATTCCTGGCCGTCCTTGATGAACACGATGCGATCGCGCACCGGCATCAGGTTCTTGCGGGCGTGGATCACGAAATCCTTCAAGGGACTGCCGAGCTTGCCTTCATCGGTCCAGAAGTCGAAGTCGCTCTGGGTGATGTAGACCTGCGCGTTCGGGAATAGCGGCTTGTCGTCGGCGCCGACGAGGCCGCCGATGTGATCGATGTGGGCGTGCGAGCACACCACGGCGTCGATGTCGCCCGGCTTGATGCCGGCCTCCGCCATGCTCTTCTGCTGGCGGCCGGTGGTCGGACCGAACGCTTTCGAGGTGCCCATGCCGGTGTCGAACAGGATCAGCTTGTCGCCTGTGTTGACGATCGGCGAGTTCTGCTCGAGCACGACATTGTCGGGATTGAGGAAGTTGTCGGAGAGCATTTTGCGCACTTCCTCATCGGGCACGCCGACGAAGGTGCCCTTGGGCGGGCCGAGCGGCAGCGGGCCGTCGGAAACCACGGTCACTTCGGCGTCGCCGACAACGAGCCGGTGCCAGTAGGGCGTCTGCGTGCCGAGTTTCGGCGCTTTCGCCAGCGCGCTGCCGCCGAGCATGGTCGATGCGCCCAGACCCGCACCGAGGCCGGCGCCAAGCGCAAGCAGGGACCGTCGCGAAAGATTCGTCGTCATGCGTCTTCCTCCACTGTTTTTATGAATTGCAGTATGTGCCCCGGATAGATTCATCCGTGGGTACAAGCTGCGCCCGCTTCCGGGAATTGGCAAGTGGAATGAGCCTGGAGGAGAGATTGCAAAACGGATCGCCGGACGTGGCGCGGTTTCACGCACGCCACGTCTTCGCGATAGTATGCCGGATGGTGCTGCGCCGCACGCCGCATCGTGCCGGGCGTTGTTTCGGAGAAAGAATTTCGACGATGGCCGCGCCGGTGGTTACCAGTCGTCGTAGTACCACTGCTCCCTCGGGTAATATCGCGGCCGCGCTCGCACGGGCGGCGGTTGATACGTCCGCTCCGGCCTCCGCACGACTGAAACCGGAGGCTTTGGTGGTGGTGGTGATGATGCCCTGGGCGGTACGGGCTGCTCGGGCGCTTTCGCGAGCGTCCGTTTCATTTCTTCCTGGCTGGCCTTGAGTTCGCCAATGGCTTTTGAATTGTCACTGGCCATTTGCTGCTGGTTGGCCCTGAGCTGTTCGATGTTCCGCTCCAGCGCCGCGAGGTCGCGCGCGATCTTTTGCAGCAGCTGGGCTTGATCGGGAGGCGCTGCGGCAGCGGGCGGCGCAGGGGCTGGCGCCGTGGCGGCGGGCGGTGCGGCCTCTTGCGGCGCGGTCTGCGCCTGGGCCAGCGATGTTGCTTGCGATGGCGTTGGCAGTGTCGGTGCGGCCTGCGGGGTTGCCGGCAGTGGCGCGGTATCTGCAGAGGCCACCTGAACAAGCGCTGGCGCGGACTGCGCGGCAAGCGTCGGGCCTTCCGGCGGCGATGATGGCTTTGCGCCGAGCTGCGGCGCCCATCGGGTGACAATCCCGCCGCCATAGGCCGACAAGACCAGGGCGGTGACAACAAAGCCCGCCGCCATCAGTAAGGCCATCGGATTTCGGGACGCCGCTTTTGCCGGCGCTGGTTGCGGCGGGGGTACTTGCGGAGGCGGTGATTCTGCAGCGGGCGACGACGCAGGCCGCGATGACGGCGCAGGTGCGGCCGCAGCCGGGCGCGGGGTATCGCCCTCGATTTTCGCAAGCCGTTCGCTCATCTCCGTGAGCTGTTCGTCGGCGCGCTTGATCTCTTCGTAGGCATGCGCCAGCCGTTCATCGGGGCGCCCGATCTGGGCATCGGCAGCCTTCGGGGCATCGCCTTCTTTCGGCGTCGGTGTGGAGTTCACTGGCGTTTACCTTACCCGGTCCAATGTCATCCGCAGATGGCTCTCCGTGCAGTCTTGTCCAAACAATGGCCGCATGATGGTAGAATACTGGATCATGCCGCGATAGCCTTAGAATCCGGTGACCATGCCGCGCGGTTAACCGGGCTTATTTCCCGGCGCGCTTTTTCTCGATGGTGTCCCAGATCTTTCCCGCCACATCCGGCCCGCCAAGCCGGGCAATGGCGCGGATGCCCGTCGGCGAGGTGACGTTGATCTCGGTAAGGTTGCCGTCGATCACGTCGATGCCGACGAACAGCAGGCCGCGCTCGCGCAGCGCCGGGCCGAGGGTGTCGCAGATCTCGCGTTCGCGCGGCGAAAGTTCGGTGGCTTGCGCAGCGCCGCCGCGGACCATGTTGGAGCGCAGGTCGTCGGGCGCGGGGACTCGGTTGACGGCGCCGGCGAACTCGCCGTCAACCAGGATGATGCGCTTGTCGCCGTGCTTCACTTCGGGGAGGAAGCGCTGGATCACCCAGGGCTCGCGGAAGGTGACCGAGAACATGTCGAACAGCGAACCGAAGTTCATGTCCTGCGGCAGGACGCGAAACACCGCGGCGCCGCCATGGCCGTGCAGCGGCTTCATTACCACGGCGCCATGTTGTTCGCGGAACGAATTGATCTCGTCGACGTCGCGCGAAATCAGCGTCGGCGGCATCAGGTGCGAAAAGTTCATCACGAACAGCTTTTCCGGCGCGTTGCGCACCGAGGCCGGGTTGTTGACGACCAGCGTCCTGGGGTGGATGCGTTCGAGGAAATGCGTCGAAGTGATGTAGGCGAGGTCGAACGGCGGATCCTGCCGCAGCAGGATGACGTCGAAGGCTTCGAGCGATTCGCGCTTCGCATCGCCAAGGGTGAAATGGTCGCCGACCTCGTCGCGGACGGTGAGCTGTTGCACCGGCGCCACCAGTTCCTCGCCGCGCAGCGAGAGCTTGTCCGGCGTGTAGTAGCAAAGGCTGTGGCCGCGTTTTTGTGCTTCGAGCAGCAGCGCAAATGTTGAATCGCCGCGGATGTTGATACGCGCGATGGGGTCCATCTGGACGGCGACATTCAGTTTCATGGGGGAGATCCGGGTCTCTTGAGGGATTTTTAAGGGCTGGCGTCGAAGGCCGCTAACAGATGGCGTGGCAGATGCCGCGGCGCAATCAGGATCGCGTCGAAACGCAGGTCGAATTCGGCATGCTCGGGATGCGCCGCGAGCCACCCTTGCGCGGCGTCGATGATGCGGGCCTGCTGACGCGGCGTCACCGCGTAGGCGGCCTCGTCGAGGCTGGCGCGGGCCTTGACCTCGATGAAGGCCAGCAAATTGCGCTTCTTCGCCACCAGGTCGATCTCGCCATGGGGCGTCCGGAAGCGCTTTGCGAGGATTCGGTAGCCTTTTGCGATCAGGAAGGCGGCGGCGCGGCTCTCGGCCGAGAGCCCGGTGCGGAAGGCCGCGACCCGCGCCGGTGAGGCGAGTTTTTCCGCCGCGTCCGGCGGCGAGGTGCCCTCAATTTTCGCCATCGCCGCCTCGGGTTTCTTTCGCCAACTCCAGCGCGCGGGCATAGATCTCGCGGCGCGGGCGGCCGGAGAGTTCGACCGCATGCGCCACGCTGTCCTTGACGCTGCCCTGTGCGAGTGATGCGCGCAACAGATTGTCGAGGTCGTCCTGCGTCATCATCTGCTCGTCGGCGCGGGGCGGGCCGACCACCAGCACGAACTCGCCGCGCGTTTCCAGCGTGGCCGCAGCCTTTGCGAGATCAGCGATTGGCGCGCGCTTGATTTCCTCGTGCAGCTTGGTCAGTTCGCGGCAGATCGCAGCGTCGCGTCCGCCCATGATGTCGGCAAGATCGGCCAGCGTCTCCTGCACGCGGTTGCCGGATTCGAACATGACCAGCGTCGCGTCGATCCGCGCCAGCTCGGCGAGGCGAACTCGCCGCGAGACTTCCTTTGCGGGCAGGAACCCCTCGAAGAAAAAGCGGTCGGTCGGCAGCGCGGCCACCGAGAGCGCTGTCAGCACCGACGACGCGCCGGGCACCGCGATCACGGCGTGGCCGGCGGCGCAGACCTCGCGCACCAGCTTGAAGCCGGGATCGGAGATGAGTGGTGTGCCCGCGTCGGACACCAGCGCGATCGAGGCGCCCTGCGCCAGCCGTTCCAGAATTTTGGGCCGCGCCATCACCGCGTTGTGCTCGTGGTACGGCTTGAGCTCGGCTGAAATGCCGTAGCGCTCGGTCAGGCGGCGGGTGATGCGGGTGTCCTCGCAGGCGATGATGTCGACGCCGGCCAGCGTTTCAAGTGCACGCAACGTGATGTCGCTGAGATTGCCGATCGGGGTTGCCACCAGATAGAGGCCCGGCCTCGGTTTCGGGGCGTTGACGGTCTGGCCGCCGATCAAAAATGTTCTGTGCGCCGAACCCGGTTCGGCGTCGGCACCGTAGTTGGAACTGGGTTTTGGGCGCATAATGGTAATTCTAGAGGGCCCGCAGCCCCAGCGCCACCATGGGGTGGGCTGGATGGTCCCGGGCAAGGATAGGGAGATAGGCTCCTGCACCGGCAATGGCGCCGAGGGGACCCTAATCCTTTTGTTTTGGTTAACTATTTGTCGACTTTGTGCTGAATCCGGCATTGGGTTCAGGAGCGGTTCAGGAGCCTTGGTCCCAGATGGCCGGAGTTCTGGTCGACGGCGGTCGGTCAAGAGAAGAGAGACGATGGTAGGCCCGTTCAATCGCACGCCTGGATCTTTGGATCCGCGGCTGCCGGGAGCGACCCGGCGGACGGTGGTTGGCCTTATCCTCGGCGCACCGCTGCTTGGTGCGTGTTCCGGGGCGCAGAACTCGTTCGGATCGATCGAGAACGCCGGACCCGCCGGGCCGCCGCAGCAGCCGCTCGCAGTCGGCACCGGCCAAGTCAAGGTCGGCATGCTGCTGCCGCTCTCGGCCGCCGGCAACGCCGGCGTCGCCGCGCAGTCGATGAAGAACGCCGCCGAGATGGCGCTCGCGGAGTTCCAAAATCCCAACGTCCAGCTCCTGATCAAGGACGACGGCGCGACCCCGCAAGGCGCGCAGCAGGCCACCCAGCAGGCACTTGAGGAAGGCAGCGAGATCATCCTGGGGCCGCTGTTCGCAGGCTCGGTCCCATCAGCCGCGCAACTGACACGCGCCCGCGGCATCTCGGTGATCGCGTTCTCGACCGATTCCAGCGTCGCCGGACGCGGCGTCTACCTGCTGAGCTTCCTGCCGGAATCCGACGTCAACCGGATCGTCGACTACTCCGCCAGCATCGGCAAAAAGTCCTTTGCGGCGATGCTGCCCGACAACGCCTATGGCAACGTGGTGGAAGCAGCGTTCAAGCAGGCGGTCGGCCGCAAGGGCGGGCGCATCGTAGCCTTCGAGAAATATGGTGCCGATCGCGCAGCGCCGGCACGGACGGTAGCGCAGGCGCTCGGTTCGGCCGACGCCCTGTTCATCGCCGACGACGGCGAGTCTGTCGTGGCGACGGCGGATGCGCTGACGGCGGCGGGCGCGAACCTGCAGAACATCCAGCTGCTCGGCACGGGTTTGTGGGACAATCCGCGCGTGTTCGCGAGCCCCGCGCTGCAGGGCGGCCTTTACGCAGCACCGGATCCGTCAGGCTTCCGCGCTTTCGCCGGCCGTTACCGCACCAAATACGGAAGCGAACCGGTTCGTACGGCAACGCTGGCCTATGACGCGGTCGCACTGGTTGCAGCGCTGTCGAAGCAGCAGGGCGCGCAGCGTTTCGCTACGGAAACGCTGGCCAGTCCCTCCGGCTTTGCCGGCATCGATGGCCTGTTCAGATTTCGCTCCGACGGCACCAACGAGCGCGGCCTTGCGGTGATGAAGGTCGCCACCGGCGGCGGCACGCCGGTCGCGGGCTCGCCGAAGAGTTTTGGCGCGTAGCGTTACGCCGCGAGATCCGCGACGACGGCGTCGAGCACCGGAAATCCGTCCTTGGTCACGCGCAGCCTGCCGTCGGGATCGACCGATATCGCGCCTTCCTCGCGCAGCACGGCAATGCGATTCGGATCGAGCGTGCGGCCTGATAACGCCGCATAGCGCCGGGGGTCGATGCCTTCGGCCAAGCGCAATCCCATCAGCAAAAATTCGTCGGCGCGCTCTTCGCTGTTGAGCTTGTCGTCGGCCACGACGCCATGGCCGTTGGCTTCGACGCGCATCAGCCAGGCCTCGGGGCGTTTTTCGGTCGCGACCGCGTGCCGGATGCCGTCGATATCCAAGCGGCCATGCGCACCCGGGCCGATGCCGGCATATTCGTCGCCGCGCCAGTAGACCAGATTGTGCCGGCACTCCGCGCCGGATCGCGCGTGGTTGGAAATCTCGTAGGCGGGAAGGCCGTGCTGCGCGCAGACATCCTGCGTCACGTCGTAGAGCGTGCGCGCGAGCGCTTCATCCGGCGTTTGCAGTTTGCCTGCGGCGTGCAGGCCGAAGAACGGCGTGCCTTCCTCGATCGTGAGCTGATAGAGCGACAGATGTTCGGCCGCTTCCGCAATCGCGAGCTTCAACTCGTCGGTCCACATCTGCGGCGTCTGGTCGGGGCGGGCGTAGATCAGGTCGAACGAATAACGGTCGAACGCGCTGCGCGCGATCACGACTGCATCAAGGGCCTCGCGCGCGCTGTGCAGGCGTCCCAGCGATTTCAGCGATGCATCGTCGAGCGCCTGCACGCCGAGCGAGACGCGGTTGACGCCGGCGGCGCGATAGCCGCGAAACCGTGTGGCTTCCACGCTGGTCGGATTGGCCTCCAGCGTCACTTCCACCTTCGGCGCGACGCGCCAGTATTTTCCGATCGAATCGAGAATGGCGCCGACGGTCCGTGGCTGCATCAGCGATGGCGTGCCGCCGCCGAGAAAGATCGAGCTGACGGTTCGCCCGGGCGCTCGCGCCGCCGTGGTCTCTATCTCACGGGCAAAGGCGCGCGCAAAGCGTTCCTCGTCGATCGGTGCATGCCGGACGTGGCTGTTGAAGTCGCAATACGGGCATTTCGACAGGCAGAACGGCCAGTGCACATAAACGCCGAAGGCTTCGTGCTTGCTGCTAGCCAAGGCAGATCTCCGCCAGTTTGACGAAGGCGCGGGCGCGGTGCGACAGGCCAAGTCCGAGCGGCGGCAGGCCGTGCTTCTCGATCGAGGTCATCTCGCCGAAGGTCCGCGTATGTCCGTCGGGCAGGAATGCCGGATCATAACCGAAACCGGCGGTGCCGCGTGGTGGCCAGACCAGAGTTCCGTCGGCGCGCGCCTCGACCTCTTCGAGATGGCCGTCGGGCCAGGCGACGCACAGCGCGGAAACGAAATGCGCCGTGCGCTTGTCGGGCGTGGTCGCGCCCCGCTCCTGCAGCAGGCGTTCGATCTGGCTCATCGCCGCCATGAAATCCTTGCCATTACCGGCCCAGCGCGCCGAGTAGATCCCCGGCGCGCCATCCAGTGCATCGACCACGAGGCCGGAATCGTCGGCAAAGGCCGGGAGCTGTGCAGCATTGGCCGCCGCGATCGCCTTGATCGCCGCGTTGGCGCGGAACGTCTTGCCGGTTTCCTCAGGTTCGGCGAGGCCGAGTTCGCCTGCGGAAACGGCCTCGACGCCGTGCGGCGCCAGCAATTCCCGCATCTCGGCAAGCTTGCCGGGATTGTGGGTCGCGATCACGAGCCTGCCGGTGATTCGACGATGCATGATCGATCTGACTACGCGACGGCCATCTTCTGCAAGTCGACCAGCCGCGCGACGCCCTTGCGCGCCAGTTCCATCAAAGCCAGGAACTCGTCCTGCGAGAACGGCGTCTTTTCGGCGGTGCCCTGCACCTCGATGATGCGGCCGTCGCCGGTCATGACGAAATTGGCGTCGGTCTCGGCCTCGGAATCCTCGGCATAGTCGAGGTCGAGCACCGGGGTGCCGTTATAGATGCCGCAGGAGATCGCGGCGACGTTGTCGCGCAGCACATTGGTCTTCAGCATGTTGCGCGCCTTCATCCACGCGATGCAGTCGGCCAGCGCGACCCAGGCGCCGGTGATCGAGGCCGTGCGGGTGCCGCCATCGGCCTGGATCACGTCGCAGTCGACGGTAATCTGGCGCTCGCCCAGTGCTTCGAGGTCGACCGCTGCGCGCAGCGAGCGGCCGATCAGCCGCTGGATCTCCACGGTGCGGCCGCCCTGCTTGCCGGCCGCGGCCTCGCGGCGGGTGCGTTCCAGGGTGGCGCGCGGCAGCATGCCGTATTCGGCCGTGACCCAGCCGCGGCCCTGACCCTTCAGCCAGGGCGGCAGCCGCTCTTCCAGCGTCGCCGTCACCAGCACATGGGTGTCGCCGAATTTCACCATGCAGGAACCTTCGGCGTACTTGACGACGCCGCGTTCCAGCGACACGGGGCGCAGTTGATCGGGCGCACGGCGGCTTGGCCGCATGGGAAATCCTTTCGAAATCGAGCGAAAATTCGTTCGCGGTGCTTGTAGGAGGGGGAACGGGCAGCGGCAAGGGCTTTTGCCCTGTTCAGGGTAAATAGAGGTTTGGTGCCGAATCTCTATCCTTTTGTTTTTGATACTCTTTCTTACAGCGAACCGGTGCCGGCCACGGGGGAAAACGTCGATCTGAACGCTTGTCATCGGCCCGCCGGATCGACAAATTAGAGGGGTCTGAGGAGTTCAATAGTGGCCCACCACGATCCGATCGGCCTGATCGCGCCGCATGCCGGGCTGGCCCAGCTCAACGAGCGATCGCGCGACATTTTTCGCCAGATCGTCGAGAGCTATCTGGCGACCGGCGAACCTGTCGGCTCGCGCAACATCTCCCGCCTGATCGCGGTGCCGCTGTCGCCGGCTTCCGTCCGCAACGTGATGTCGGACCTCGAGCAGCTCGGTCTGATCTACGCGCCGCACACCTCGGCGGGGCGGTTGCCGACCGAGCTCGGCCTTCGGTTCTTCGTCGATGCCTTGATGCAGGTCGGCGACCTCACCGAGCCGGAACGGGAGTCGATCCAGAACCAGCTGGCCTCCGTAGGCCGCGCGCAGTCGGTCGAGGCGGCGCTCGGCGAAGCCCTGACGCGGCTGTCGGGACTGACGCGTGCCGCCGCGGTAGTGCTGACCGCTAAATCCAATTCGCGCCTCAAGCACATCGAGTTCGTTCGGCTGGAGCCGGAACGGGCGCTGGTGGTGCTGGTCGGCGAAGACGGCCAGGTCGAAAACCGCGTGCTGACGCTGCCGCCCGGCGTACCGTCCTCGGCGCTGACCGAAGCGACCAATTTCCTCAACGCTCGCATCAGGGGGCGGACGCTGGCCGAAGCGCGGCTCGAACTCGAAACCGCACTGACGCAAAGCCGCGTCGAACTCGATCAGTTGACGCAGAAGGTGATCGCGGCCGGCATTGCGAGCTGGTCCGGCGGCGAAAGCGACGACCGGCAATTGATCGTGCGCGGCCATGCCAACCTGCTCGAAGACCTGCACGCGCTGGAGGACCTAGAGCGCGTCAAGTCGCTGTTCGACGATCTCGAAACCAAGCGCGGCGTGATCGATCTGTTGGGCCGGGCCGAACGCGCTGAAGGCGTCAGAATCTTCATCGGATCGGAGAACAAGCTGTTCTCGCTGTCGGGTTCCTCCACGATCATCGCTCCCTATAGCGATGCCGCGGGCCGTATCGTCGGCGTTCTCGGCGTGATCGGGCCGACCCGGCTGAACTATGCCCGGGTGATCCCGACCGTGGATTACGCCGCCCGGATCGTCAGCCGGATGCTGGGCGGCTAAATCGGCCTGAATAGGGCCTCAATCCGGGCCTTCTTGTTCTGACGCGTTTCCTCGCGCCAACCGGTGCCCACCCTCGGATCAAGTCCGAGGGCATGCTTCGCTTGAAAACGCTATGGAAGCTTGATTTCCGGCCCCCAAAGCACGATATCCGGCTCAGCAAATCCCCATCGACCCAGATCCGTTTTTTGAGAAGGCAGTGTTATGACCGATCCCAACCGGCCGAGTGATGATGCGGTGAAACCGGCCCAGACCGGCGAGCCCGTGGTCTCAAAACCCTACATCATGCCCGACGATCCCGAGGAAGGATCGCTGGAGCTCTTGGTCAAGGAAGCGACCGAGTCGCGCGACAAGATGCTGCGCACGCTGGCGGAGATGGAAAACCTGCGCAAGCGCACCGCCAGGGAAGTCGCCGATGCGCGCGCCTACGGCATCACCGGCTTCGCGCGCGACATTCTCGATATCGCCGACAATCTGCAGCGCGCGCTCGATGCGATCCCAGCCGAGGCCAAGGAGACCGCCGATCCCGGCATCAAGGCCTTCATCGAGGGTGTCGAACTCACCGAGCGCTCGCTGCTCAATTCGCTGGAGAAGAACGGCGTCAAGAAGTTCGATCCGTCGGGCGAGAAGTTCGACCCGAACTTCCAGCAGGCGATGTACGAAGTGCCGGATCCGTCGGTGCCGTCGGGGACGGTGGTCCAGGTGGTGCAGGCCGGCTTCATGATCGGTGAGCGCGTGCTGCGCCCGGCACTGGTCGCCGTCTCCAAGGGCGGGGCAAAGGCCGCGCCCGCCGCCGACGCCGCGAACTAATCAAAGCGGCTTGTCCCCCACCTTCGGCCGGTACGTCCCAAAACTCCAGAGATTGCCGTCCGGATCGCGGCAGGCGAAGTCGCGGCTGCCGTAATCCGTGTTGCGCGGTTCCATTTCGATCCTGCTGCCTGCGGCCTTGGCCCTGGCATAGAGCGCATCGGGATCGTCGACGGCGACGTAGAGCGCGTCGGTGCGGCGGCCGCCGATGGCGCCGACGAGCTTGCCGTATTCGTCATCGCGGCATTGGCCGATCATCAGCAGGGATGGTCCGTAGGCGAATTCGGCATGGTAGATGACGCCGTTATCGTCACGATAGGCGACGCGCTCAGTAAAGCCGACGACGTCTTTCAACCAGGCGATCATGGCGTCGATGTCGCTGCAGCGCATGGTCGGGTAAAGGCGCGGCGCTTCGGTTTGTGTGGTCACGGAAATCTCCCGGCTTGCTGGTTTGTGGCGCGACTATGCGCAGCGCGCACGGTATCGGCTTGTAGATTTGTTACCTGGCGGGTCAGGTGTCGAGCGGTCGCGCCAGCCGAGCATCGACCAGCGCCACCCGGCGGGCCCAGGCGGTAGGCGATTCACCGGCAAGGTCAGAGAATTCCCGGGCCAGATGTGCCTGATCGGCGTAACCGCTTTCTGCTGCAATGCCGGCCCAACCGCCTGATGCCTGGGTCCGCGCCAGGCGGCAGGCCTCCTGAAAGCGCAGCATGCGCGCGATCGGTTTCGGCGCCAGCCCGAGTTCGGATCTGAAGCGGTTCACCAGATGCTTGCGGCTCCAGCCGAGGTCCCGTGCCAGGGTCTCGATCCGCGCTTTGCCTGCGCTGTGCGCCAGGCGGCGCCAGGCGAACCCGATCTCGGGTGACGGCGAATGCAGCGTCCGGCCGGCGATGAAATCCTCGATCAGATCGAAGCGGTCTTGCCAGCATGGCGTGGCTCCAAGCCGTTCGCGCAAAGCATGGCCATCGCGCCCCAGAACGTCTGACATGTCGACCATGCGGGCGACGAGATCGACGACGGCGCCGCCGAAGAAGCGATAGGCGCCGATCGGCGTGAAATCGACTTGCACGCATTCGGCGCGGCCATCGGACTCGATATACACGGGGCCTGCATACAGACCGGCAGCGAAACTGGGCTGCTTGTCGGATGCGCCGGGCTCGCGCCCGAGCGCGATCAAAAACGGTGTGCCAAAGCTAATGATCAGCGGCACCACGAGGCCGGCGGTCTCGCGCATCGAGACCCGGCCGCAGACGTTTTCGCGGTAGCCCGACATGCCCGAGATCAATCCGGCCGTGCGCTGCGACGGCGCGCGGCGGATCATTTCGAAGGCGTGCAGGGCTCCAGGTTCGGACATCGAGGCTCCAGCGAAGACGCGCGCGCCTCAAGCCGCGATATCGCCCGACTGGATCCGCTTGACGCCGGCCTTGGCCATGTCGGCCCAGGCCTTGGCGAGCGAGCCCTGGGTGTCGATGCCGCGGCAGGCATCCTCGATCACGTAGGTTTCAAAGCGCGCCTTGCGCGCATCGAGTGCGCTCCATGCCACGCAGAAGTCGGTGGCGAGGCCGGCGAGGAACACCTTCTTCACCTTGCGTGCCTTGAGGTAGGCGGCGAGACCGGTCGTGGTCTTGCTGTCGGCCTCGGTGAAGGCCGAATAGCTGTCGACGTTCTTGTTGAAGCCCTTGCGGATGACCAGCCCGGCATGCGCGATCGCGAGGTCCTTCGACAGCGCCGCGCTCTCGGTACCCTGGACGCAGTGTTCGGGCCACAGCACCTGCTTGCCGTAGGAGAGATCGACGGTCTCGAACGGCTTCTTGCCGGAGTGCGAGGTCGCGAACGAGACGTGGCCGTCGGTGTGCCAGTCCTGCGTCAGCACCACATTGGAAAAGCCCTTGGCGATGCGGTTGATGACGGGAACGACCTGCTCGCCGTCTTTGACGGCGAGGCTGCCGCCGGGCAGGAAGCAGTTCTGCACATCGATGACGAGCAGCGCAGATGCCGCGTCGGGCTTGATCGTTGCTGCCCGGAGCGCGCCGGGGGCGAGAGCTGCGGCCGACGTCGCAGCGAGACCTGTCAGAACCAGCCTGCGAGTGAACATGGCGCGTTTCCCCGATCGTGAACCCGACGGAGGAAAAGCTAATTCCATATGTGCGCAAGCGAAAGCCCGAAGTTTCAGCGGGCTTTGCGAATCTCCCGATCAGCCGCGTGGCTGGATGCCGTCGCGGACGGCGCGGAAGCGCGGAAACGCCTTGGCCCAGTTGTCGCGAGGCGTCGAGCCGATGATGCGCATCGAGGTCTGTGACCCGAACCGCAGCCATTGCACGAGCGTCACCGGCGTATTGTCCTTGCCGCTGATGGCATCGATCCGTGTCTCGTAGCCGGGCTGGCCGTCGATGCGGACCGGTTCGGACATCGTGATCTTGCCATCGCGGACGCCGGGAATCGTGGCCGCGATCTGCTGGGCAAAGCGGCCGCGATCGTCGGGCGTTGCCGGTGTCGAACCGATCAGGCCGATGATCATGAAGGGTGCGACTTCGAAGCCGCTCTTCTCGTCGCCGTCGGAGAGAATGAGCGCAGCGCCGGGCGCCAGCGTACGGACATTCTTGAAGCTGGAGAGCTCGCTGATCTTGAATGGCATCAGCCCGAGTTGCTCCTCGACCGGAACCTCGTTGCGGAGCACCGCGGTCTTGAACATCTGGCGCACGGCGTCGTCGGTGTAGATTTTCGAGGCGTTCTCGGGCACCTGCACAGCCACATAGCCGGAAAAGCTGGGGCCGGGCAGGATCATCGAATAGCGCTTGACGTTGCCGGCGGCATCCTTGGCGCTTTCGACGGTGAAGTAGGCGAGCCCCGCCGCAGTCTCGATGCTCTCCGGCTTGATGCCGCCGGTGCCGCCGGGATTGGCCTTGAAGGCGTTGGCGACCTCGCCATAGGCTTCGGCGGGCAGGTCCGCAATCAGGACCTTGACGCCCCCATCCTCGGTCTCGAAGCCGGGAAACGTCTTGGCCTTGTTGAGGCCGACCAGCGGCGTCATGCCGACCCGGGCACCCGGCGCGAAGACCGGGTCTGCGGCGAGCGCAGACGATGTCGTGCCGACGACGAGGGCGACCGCAGCTAGGTATCGAAGTAGCTTCATGAAGGATCTACCAGGTTTGCATTGAGGCCCATCCAACAGACGGCCGTACCGCGTGCGTCGGGCACCACGTTGGCGCCTTGGGACGGGATCGTTCAGTCGGCCCGCTTTTAGCGGTTTTGATGGCCCTGCAACAGGGCAGGGCGGGCTTCCGTTCCTCCGAAAATCCAGCATTTCGGGACGATTCTGCCCAGCCTCGGCGCCTTTTTTTGGCAGACCGCAGCGGCCAAATACCGCGTCCCCGCTCGCGGGCTTGCTGCCCGGCGGACTGGCGATGGCGTTTCGCTGGCGAGCCTATTACGCGGGCTCGCGGTTCGGCTCGCACCGCCTGCCCCGTCCCGCTTTTAATGCTGCCGGGGAGGACAGATCTGGTGGTCTGCCCCGAGCTGACACAATCTTTCAAACGTCAGGCTTTTCAGGCCTTAAGGTTGCGTTCGGTCCTTGCGGCCCCAACCCCCCCTCCTATATGAGGCTCATCGTCGCAATATCGCGAGTATGTGAACTTTGGGGGTTCGGTTTGGTGCGCCGTCCAGGGCCCTGCCAACCTGCCGCAACAAGAAGGATATGAGGACCATGGGAAAGGTCATTGGGATCGACCTCGGCACCACGAATTCGTGCGTTGCCGTAATGGATGGCAAGACTGCGAAAGTCATCGAGAACGCGGAAGGCATGCGCACGACGCCGTCGATCGTCGCCGTTACCGATGATGGCGAGCGCCTCGTCGGCCAGCCTGCCAAGCGTCAGGCGGTGACCAATCCCGAGCGCACGTTCTTCGCGGTGAAGCGCCTGATCGGCCGCCGCTACGACGACCCGATGGTCGAGAAGGACAAGAAGCTCGTCCCCTACAAGATCGTCAAGGCTTCGAACGGCGACGCCTGGGTCGAAGCCGACGGCAAGACCTATTCGCCCTCGCAGGTTTCCGCCTTCATCCTGCAGAAAATGAAAGAGACCGCGGAAGCCCATCTCGGCCAGAAGGTCGAACAGGCCGTCATCACCGTGCCCGCCTACTTCAACGACGCGCAGCGCCAGGCCACCAAGGACGCCGGAAAGATCGCCGGTCTCGAAGTGCTGCGCATCATCAACGAGCCGACGGCGGCAGCGCTCGCCTACGGTCTCGACAAGACGAAATCCGGCACGATCGCGGTCTACGACCTCGGCGGCGGCACCTTCGACGTCTCGATTCTCGAAATCGGCGACGGCGTGTTCGAGGTGAAGTCGACCAACGGCGATACGTTTTTGGGCGGTGAAGACTTCGACATGCGGCTCGTCAGTTATCTGGCCGATGAGTTCCAGAAGGAGCAGGGCATCAACCTGCGCAACGACAAGCTTGCCTTGCAGCGCCTGAAGGAGGCGGCCGAAAAGGCCAAGATCGAGCTGTCGTCGACCACGCAGACCGAAATCAACCTGCCCTTCATCACGGCGGACCAGACCGGGCCGAAGCATCTGACGATGAAGCTGACGCGCGCCAAGTTCGAGGCCCTCGTCGACGATCTCGTCCAGAAGACGATCGAGCCCTGCCGCAAGGCGCTCAAGGACGCAGGCCTGACCGCTGCCGAGATCGGCGAAGTGGTGCTGGTCGGCGGCATGACGCGCATGCCGAAGGTCCAGGAAGTCGTGAAGCAGCTGTTCGGCAAGGAGCCGCACAAGGGCGTCAACCCGGACGAAGTCGTCGCCATTGGTGCCGCGATCCAGGCCGGCGTGCTGCAGGGCGACGTCAAGGACGTGCTGCTGCTCGACGTTACCCCGCTTTCGCTGGGCATCGAGACGTTGGGCGGCGTGTTCACCCGCATCATCGACCGCAATACCACGATCCCGACCAAGAAGAGCCAGGTGTTCTCGACCGCCGAGGATAACCAGAACGCGGTCACCATCCGCGTCTTCCAGGGCGAGCGCGAAATGGCGGCCGACAACAAGGTGCTCGGTCAGTTCGACCTGATGGGCATCCCGCCGTCGCCGCGCGGCATGCCGCAAATCGAGGTGACGTTCGACATCGACGCCAACGGCATCGTCAACGTGTCGGCCAAGGACAAGGCGACCGGCAAGGAGCAGCAGATCCGGATTCAGGCATCCGGCGGCCTGTCGGAATCCGACATCCAGAAAATGGTCAAGGACGCCGAGGCCAATGCGGCCGAGGACAAGAAGCGCCGCGAGGCGGTCGACGCCAAGAACCATGCCGACGCGCTGGTGCATTCCACCGAGAAGGCGCTGGCCGAGCACGGTTCGAAGGTCGAAGAGTCCGAGCGCCGCGCCATCGAGGATGCCGTCAGCGATCTGAAGGAAGCGCTGAAGGGCGACGATGCCGAGGCCATCAAGGCCAAGACCAACACCGTCGCGCAGGCTTCGATGAAGCTCGGCGAGGCCATGTACAAGCAGCAGGCCGAGGCCGACGCCAAGCGCGACGCTGCCAAGGATGACGTGGTCGACGCGGAGTTCACCGAGGTCGACGACGACAAGAACAACAAGAAGTCGGCTTAACGCGGGCTTGCGAACATGACCCCCACGCCAAAGAGCGCAACCGCAGCGTCTCGATGGGTGGGGGTCATTTTTCTTTAAGCCGAAGGCTGCATCTTTCAGCTGCGTCGGCACGAAGGCGAATTCGGGCGGGTTTGACTGATGTCCACCAAGCGCTGCTATTACGAAACCCTGGAAGTCGAGCGGAACGCGGACGACGGCAAGCTCAAGGCGGCCTTCCGCAAGCTCGCGATGAAATGGCATCCCGACAAGAATCCGGGCGATGCCACCAGCGAAGTCAAGTTCAAGGAAATCAACGAGGCCTACGAGGTTCTCAAGGACGGCGACAAGCGCGCCGCCTATGACCGCTACGGCCATGCCGCGTTCGAGCAGGGCATGGGCGGCGGCGGTCCCGGCTTCGGCGCCGGCTTCGCCTCGTCCTTCTCCGACATTTTCGAGGACCTGTTCGGCATGGCCGGGCAGCGTGGCGGCCGCAGCGGCGGACGCGAGCGCGGCGCCGACCTGCGCTACAACATGGAAATCACGCTGGAGGAAGCCTACCTCGGCAAGACCGCGCAAATCGAGATTCCGGTCTCGGTCACCTGCGAGCCCTGTTCAGGCACCGGCGCCAAGGCCGGCACCAAGCCGAAGAACTGCTCGATGTGCGGCGGGCAGGGGCGGGTACGCCAGGCCCAGGGCTTCTTCACGCTGGAGCGGACTTGTCCGGGCTGCCAGGGTCGTGGCCAGATGATCGAGGATGCCTGCCCCAATTGCGCAGGCTCGGGACGGGTGACGCGCGACCGCACCCTGTCGGTCAACATCCCGCAGGGCGTCGAGGACGGCACCCGCATCCGGCTGGCCGGCGAAGGCGAGGCGGGCGTGCGCGGCGGGCCGCCCGGCGACCTCTACATTTTCCTGTCGCTTTCGACGCACGAGTTCTTCCAGCGCGACGGCGCCGATCTGCATTGCCGGGTACCGATCTCGATGGTGGCGGCAGCCCTCGGCGGCGACTTCGAGGTCCCGACTATCGACAAGGGCAAGACCAAGGTGAAGGTGCCTCCGGGCACACAGTCCGGCCGTCGTTTCCGCATTGCATCAAAAGGCATGCCGGTGCTGCGTTCGCGCCAGACCGGAGACATGTACGTCCAGGTCATGGTCGAAACACCGCAGAATCTAACCAAGAAGCAGCAGGATTTGCTGGCCGAGTTCGAAAAGCTGTCGTCCGGCGCCACGCAGCCGGAAGCGGCAGGCTTCTTCACCAAGGTCAAGGACTTCTTCGGCAACCGCGCGAGTTCCTGAGCGCGCGCGAGGACCATGCGAGCACGCGCGATCGGCCGTAGTCATGATTCATTCAGCTTGAACATGGTGTTATCGCGGAAGCGAGGGTGATTGGCTGATCCGGCGCGTTCCGTTTGGCTTGACCATGTCCCCGTCGACCTATACGTGTTTATGACTGTTTTCTGACATCCCCCGCTTGGTTGGCGGTCCCGCCTGGTAGCGACATGCCTTTGCAATCGTCCGCGCGTGCGTTGAAGAAGCCCCGTCTGGACGATGAGGTTCGCTTCCTTCGTTCATGGATCGAGAAGCCGCTGCACATGGGCGCGGTGGTGCCGTCGAGCAAGCTGCTCGCCCGGACCATGGCCGAATATGTCGACGTCGAATCCGACGGTCCCGTCGTCGAACTTGGGCCCGGGACCGGCGCGATCACCAACGCGCTGATCGAACATGGTGTCGATCAGAAGCGGCTCGTGCTGGTCGAGTATAATCCGGGTTTCTGCGCCCTGCTGCGCGATCGCTATCCGCAGGCCAAGGTGGTGCAGGGCGATGCCTATACGCTTCGCGATAGCCTCGCAGGCGTGCTGGATGCGCGGGCCTCTGCCGTGGTCTCCGGCCTGCCGCTCGTCACCAAGCCGATGCTGACCCGACTGAAACTGATCCGCGATGCCTTCGCCGCGCTCGCACCCGGCGCGCCTTTCGTGCAGTTCACCTATTCGGTCGCGCCGCCGATCCCGAAATCGCTGCCGGGCGTGTCCACCGAGGCCTCCGAGCGGATCTGGATGAACCTTCCGCCCGCGCGGGTCTGGGTGTATCGCAAGGGCTGATGCCGCGTATTCGCGCGGCGGTTCCGCCCCGAATACGAATTCAATATGTCCGCACTGAAAATCCTCGTGATACCGGGATCGCTTCGCACCGGCTCGCTCAATGCGAAGCTGGCGGCGGTTGCCGCGCATGAACTGGCGCAGTCCGGCGCCGACGTCACCCGGATTTCGCTCGCCGATTATCCGCTGCCGATCTACGACGGCGACCTGCAGGCGAAGTCAGGCGTGCCGAAACATGCGATCAACCTGAAGCGCATGATGTCGGCCCACCATGGCATCCTGATCGTGACCCCGGAGTACAATTCCTCGGTGCCGCCGCTCCTCAAGAACACCATCGACTGGGTAAGCAGGGTCCAGGATGCGCACGAAACCCGCGGCCAGGTTTTCCGCGACCGGGTGTTTGCGGTCGCCTCGGCATCCGGCGGGCGGCTCGGCGGCACCCGCGCGCTGGCGGCGCTGCGGCTGATCCTTTCGGCCTGCCACGCCACGGTCATCGCGAACCAGTTGGCGCTGTCGTTCGCCGACGATGCCTATGACGAGACGGACAGGCTGAAGCATTCCGCCGACAGCGAGGCGCTGAAGGCGCTGGTGCGGCAGTTGATCGACGTTTCCCAACGCATGATGTGAGGTGACATGCAGCCAGCCAGTATCGCGCCAAAGGACCGCCTGATCGTAGCGCTCGACCTGCCCGGCGTCGCCGAGGCAGAGGCGCTGATCGCGCGGCTCGGCGACAGCGTCAGCTTCTACAAGATCGGCTATCAGCTCGGTTATGCCGGCGGGCTATCGCTGGCGCAGCAACTGGCGAAGTCCGGCAAGAAGGTCTTCATCGATCTCAAGCTGCACGATATCGGCAACACGGTTGCACGCGGCGTCGAGAGCGTTGCGAAACTGGGCGCGACCTTCCTCACCGTGCACGCCTATCCGCAGACCATGAAGGCCGCGGTCGAGGCGCGTGCAGGCTCGGGGCTGAAGATTCTCGCCGTCACCGTGCTGACGTCCTACGACGATGCGGATCTTCACGCCGCCGGCTATCGCCTCAACGTGTCTGATCTGGTCGAGGCGCGGGCGCAGCAGGCGCAGGTGCTCGGCGTCGACGGACTCGTCAGTTCGCCGGAAGAGGCGGCCAGCCTGCGCAAGATCGTCGGTCACCAGATGACGCTGGTGACGCCGGGCATCCGTCCCGCGGGCGCCGCGACCGGCGACCAGAAACGCATCATGACACCGGCGCGCGCGATCGCCGCGGGCGCGGACTATCTTGTGGTCGGGCGCCCGATCACGGAAGCTGCCGATCCCAAGGCAGCGGCGGATGCCATCCAGATGGAAATCAAGCAGGCAAGTTCCTAAACAAGAAAACGGGAGAACGAGAATGGCGAAGGCATACTGGATCGCGCGCGTCGACGTCCACAATGACGAAGGCTACAAGCCCTATGCGGCGCATAACCCCGCGATCTTCAAGAAATTCGGCGGGCGTTTTGTCGTGCGTGGCGGCAAGTTCGAGGGCATCGAAGGCAACAGCCGCTCGCGCAACGTGGTGATCGAATTTCCCGACTACGCGACGGCGTTGGCCTGCTACAACTCGCCGGAGTACCAGGAAAACATCAAGCGCCGGCAGCCGCACTCGGAGGCCGATCTCATTATCATCGAAGGCTATGACGGCCCGCAGCCGTAAGCATCAGTCTCCGTCATGGCCGGGCAAAAGCGCGAAGCGCGGCTTCGCGCAAGATGTCCCGGGCATGACGAGTTCGGTTGCCGGAACGGTTCCGTCCCGCTATAGGGCGTAAAGAGGTGCAGCCATGGCCGACATGCGATTGATCGTTGCTGGAGCCGGCGGCCGGATGGGCCGCGCGCTGGTGCGCGTCATTTCGGAAACGCCGGGTGCGGTTTTGGCCGGCGCGCTGGAAGCGCCGGGATCTGAACTGCTGGGCAAGGATTCCGGCGTTCTCGCCGGCCTGCCCGCCAATGACGTCAAACTCTCGGCCGACCTCTGGGAACTGTCAGCGAATGCGGACGGCATCGTCGATTTTACCATTCCCGCCGCCAGCATCGCCAATGTCGCGATCGCCGCCCAGCGCGGGCTGGTCCATATCATCGGCACCACCGGCCTGTCGGCATCCGACATGGCCGTCATCAAGAGCGTGACCTCGCGCGCCATCGTGGTGCAGTCAGGCAATATGAGCCTCGGCGTCAACCTGCTGGCGGCGGTGGTGAAGCGCGTCGCGCAATCGCTCGACGAGAGCTTCGATATCGAAATTCTCGAGATGCACCACAAGGCCAAGATCGATGCGCCCTCGGGCACCGCGTTCCTGCTCGGCGAAGCCGCCGCCGCCGGTCGCGGCATCGACCTGCATGCCCGTTCCGTGCGCGGCCGCGACGGCCAGACCGGCGCGCGAACGCCGGGCGACATCGGCTTTGCGGCTCTGCGTGGCGGCACCGTCACCGGCGATCACAGCGTGATCTTCGCCGGTCCGATGGAGCGGATCGAACTGACCCATCGCGCCGAGGACCGTACGATGTTCGCACAGGGCGCCATCAAGGCGGCGCTGTGGGCGCGGGGCCAAAAGCCGGGCTTCTACACCATGACCGATGTGCTCGGCCTCGCCGACTTCTAGATAGAAGACGCCACAGCCTGGCTAGTCTCGCTTGTTCGGGCGCAGCAATGACACGCCGGTCATGTCCTTCGGCTTCGGCAGTTGCATCAGGTCGAGCAACGTCGGAGCGATATCCGCCAATCGGCCGTCCGCCAGCGACACGTCGCCGCTGCCCTGGAGCAACAGCGGCACCGGCCCCGTCGTATGAGCGGTATGCGGTCCGCCGGTTGCGGGGTCACGCATCATCTCGCAGTTGCCGTGGTCGGCGGTAACCAGCAGCGCGCCACCAGCCCTTTGAATCGCATCTGCGATTTTCCCGAGCCCGGTATCGACGGTTTCAACCGCCTTGATCGCGGCCGGCAGGCTTCCCGTGTGGCCCACCATGTCCGGATTGGCATAGTTCAGGACGATCAGGTCGTACTTGCCCGAGTCGATTGCCTCCACGGCCTTTGCCGTCAGCTCGGGCGCCGACATTTCCGGTTGCAGGTCGTAGGTTGCGACCTTGGGCGAAGGCACCATGATGCGATCTTCGCCGGGAAAAGGCTCCTCCCGTCCACCGTTGAGAAAATAGGTAACGTGAGGGTATTTCTCCGTTTCGGCCATGCGCAACTGGGTGCGATTGGCGGCAGACGTGACTTCCCCCAGGATGTTCGGAAACGTCTGCGCGGGAAAGATCGTCTGCATCAGTTTGTCCAGGTCGTCGCTGTATTGCGTCATTCCGACCGCGGCGGCGAAATGGACCTTGCGCTTGCGCGGGAAACCGGCAAACGACGGATCGAGCATCGCGCCGAGAATCTCGCGGACGCGATCGGCGCGAAAGTTGAAGCACAGCACGCCGTCGCCGTCCCGGATGCCGGCGTAATTGCCGATCACCGACGGCTCGACGAACTCGTCAGTGAGATCGCGTGCATACGCGTCAGCGATCGCCGATCGCGCATCGGGGAATCGTGGAGCTTCGGCTTCGACGATCGCGTTATAGGCCTTGGCGACGCGATCCCAGCGCTTGTCGCGGTCCATCGCGTAGTATCGCCCGATCACGGTGGCAACCGGCACCGACGGCGGAAGCGCAGCCTCAAGCCGCACCAAACTATCGACCGCCGATTTCGGCGGCGTATCGCGTCCATCGGTGAGGACGTGCACGACCGACGGCACGCCATTGTCGGTGAGGATGGCGGCAAGCGCCGCGGCGTGGTCCTCATGCGAATGGACCCCGCCGGGAGAAACCAGGCCGACGAGATGGCACGTGCCGCCGCTCTGTTTCAGCGCCTGGATCAGGGAGCGGAGCGCTTCGGTGGATTTGATGCTGCCGGACGCAATCGCGTCGTTGATCCGCGGCAGGTCCTGCATCACGACGCGGCCTGCCCCGATGTTGAAATGTCCAACCTCGGAATTGCCCATCTGGCCATCGGGCAGGCCGACATCGCGCCCCGATGTTCTCAGAAGCGCGTGCGGGCTTGTGTCCCAGAGCCGGTCGAAATTCGGTGTGCGAGCCTGCCGAACGGCGTTGTCGGCCGGATCTTCGCGCCAACCCCAGCCATCCAGAATGGCCAGCATCACCGGACGACGTTCTTGCATGGGCTCACCTTCTCCTGTTGAGACGGGTGGTTGTGAGCGATCATTTAGTGATCGTCAATCTTTGCCGGTAGAGGGCGATGCTGTCGGACTATTGGAATTTACCATCCAAAGGCAACGACTTAGGGCACTTGCAGACTACCCCGGGAAGCGCAGCCCGCGCCGTCAATGCAGTCCCAACTGCCCGGCTTCCCAGCCGAGCATCGCCTGTTTGCGCGTAATGCCCCAGTGATAGCCGGTCAGCGCGCCGCCCTTGCCGAGCGCGCGGTGGCAGGGCACCACGAACGACACCGGGTTGCGGCCGACGGCGGCGCCGACCGCGCGCGAGGCCTTCGGATTGCTGATCTTGTTGGCGATGTCGGAATAGCAGACCGCGCGGCCCATCGGGATCTTCAGCAGCGTCTCCCACACCCGCACCTCGAAGTCGGTGCCGATCAGCACCACGCGCAGCGGCTGGTCTGGCCGCCACAGTTTGGTGTCGAAGATGCGTTGGGCGAGCCCGGCGGTGCCGTCGTGGTCTTCGGCGTAGGTCGCGTTCGGCCAGCGCCGCTTCATGTCGGCAAAGGCTGGCGCCTCCTCGCCGGGATCGGCGAACGCGAGGCCCGCCAGGCCGCGGCCGCTGGCGATCACGATCGCGGTGCCGAACGGCGAACCGTGGAAGCCGTAGCGCAGCGTCATGCCGGCGCCGCCGTTCTTCCATTCGCCCGGCGACATCGCCTCGTGGGTGACGAACAGATCATGCAGCCGGCCCGGCCCTGAAAGCCCGGAGTCGAGTGCGGCGTCGAGCACGCTGGCGGAATCGCGCAAGAGGCCCTTGGCGTGATCGAGCGTCAGCGCCTGCATGAAGGCTTTTGGCGTCAGCCCGGCCCAGCGGCGGAACAGATGGTGCAGTTCGTCCGGCGTCACGGCGGCGGCATCTGCCATCGCCTCGATGGTCGGCTGCGTGCGCCAATGTTCCGAGATGAAAGCGATGGCACGGCGCACCGAGTCGTAGTCGCGCAGCGCGGCGTTCTGGGGGCCCGGCTTGGCCAGGCGCTGGTCATGTATGGCGAGGGTCATCATGGGATCTGATTTAGGCTTCATCCGAGGTCCAAACCACCCGATTTCAGACAAGCCATCAGCTTACGGGATTGTACGTGATGCCGCGCTTGGCGGTCTGCAACGCCGCCAGCAAGGCCTTGGAAAAACTTTCCTTTTCCTCGGGTCCCAGAAAATGGCCGACCGAGAGGCGGCGGCCGCGGGAGACCAGATAGAGCCGTTCGATGCCAAATTCAGGATCGCCCGTCTTTTCGAGCTGCACCCAGAGCGGGTTGAGCGTCCATTCCATGACATGGCCGCGATGGCTGACCCGGCGCACGCGCAATTCCGAGGGCGTCATCACGATGTCCTCGGTGGCCGAGGCGCTGCGGAAATTGACCCGGAAAGCCCAGTAGATCACCAGCACGTCGAGGCCGAAAAAGCCGAGCACCGGCCATGCGCCCATCAGGCAGAAGGCTGTGCCGGCAATGAAGCTGACGACGCCGATGAACACCATCAGCACCGTGAAGCCGGTGCGGTTGAGCGAGCGATGCGGGGTCACCCGGGCCGAAAACAGTGTCGGCTGCTCGAGCGCCGGATCAAAGTCGTTGCCTGCTGTCATCGCGTATCAGTATATCCCGATCATGGCGAAAATCACCCGCCCTCCCGGCGGCAGAAAATCCAGCGTTCCATCCGTGCCGAACAAAGCGGCAAAGACGTCCGTCAAGGCGTCGCCGGATCGGGCTGCGAAGAAGGCGCCCAAACCAAAACGGCCAAAACCCTGGACGCCGGCCGAGGTCTACGAGGCGTTCAGCCGCTTTCGCAAGGCCAACCCGGAACCGAAGGGCGAGCTGGAGCACATCAACCCCTACACACTGCTGGTCGCCGTGGTGCTGTCGGCGCAGGCCACCGATGCCGGCGTCAACAGGGCGACGCGCGCGCTGTTCGCGGTTGCTGATACGCCGGAGAAGATGCTGGCGCTCGGCGAGGAGAAAGTGCGCGAATACATCAAGACCATCGGGCTCTATCGCAACAAGGCGAAGAACGTCATCGCACTGTCCGAAAAACTGATCGCCGAATTCGGCGGCGAGGTGCCGCGCACCCGCGCCGAGATCGAAACGCTGCCCGGCGCCGGGCGCAAGACCGCCAATGTCGTGCTAAACATGGCCTATGGCGAACACACGATGGCCGTTGATACGCATGTGTTCCGCGTCGGCAACCGGACCGGGCTCGCGCCGGGCGACACGCCGCTCGCAGTCGAGCTGGGACTGGAGAAGGTGATCCCGTCAGAATTCATGCTGCATGCGCATCACTGGCTGATCCTGCACGGGCGCTACACGTGCCTGGCGCGCAAGCCGCGCTGCGAGGTGTGCTTGATCAACGATCTCTGCCGGTGGCCGGAAAAGACGGTGTAGGAGATTGGCGTCATTCCGGGGCGATGCGAAGCATCGAACGCGGAATCTCGAGATTCCCCGATGCGCAATTGCGCATCTGGGGTCTGGCCCTGCGGACCATCCCGGAATGACGATCGTCAATCAAACCACTGGCATCTTCCTCGCCGGCTCGATCACCTCCGGCCGAGGACCCGACAACCGCTTGTGCATGTGGACCATGAAGGCCATGCCGAACAACGGCGTCGCGAGGTTGACGATCGGGATCGACACGAACGCCGCGATGAAAAGGCCTGCGGTGAAGATCGTCGCCGCATTGTCCTTGCGCATCGCCTTGGCTTCCGCCGGCGAGCGGAAGCGCATCGCGGCGAGTTCGAAATATTCACGGCCCAGCAGCCAGGCGGTGGCGAAAAAGAAGATCAGGAAGCCGGCGCCGGCGAATAGCACGAAGGGCAGCGCGATCAGGTAGACCAGGATCGTCAGCAGCGCCGTCTTGACGCCTTCGGGGATCGAGACGCCGAGCGGCAGCGCATCGCCGGGACGCTCAGCCGGATAGTGCTCGCGCTCGACATGATCGGCGACGTCGTCGACGAACACGCTTGCGACCAGCGAGGTGACCGCCGGCATCAGGAAAATGCCGCCGAGCACAACGCCGAGCCCGGCGGCGATCGAGATGATCCATGAAAGCACGTTGAGCGTGGTGTGGAAGCCCGGCCCAAGCATGGCCTCGGCCCAGACCTCGCCCGACTCGGCGAACCAGCTCAACAGGCGCTGCAGGCCGATCGCCAGCACCGTGACCAGCACCAGCGCGAGCCCGATCGAGCGCCACAGGATGGAGCGCATCGGCGGCGACAGGATCTGCGAAAGCGCCTTGACGGCGGCGTCCAACATGGCGGTTCAACCTCTCGTGAAAACCCTTGCGAGAGGTAGATATGCGCGGGGGTTTCGGCAAGTGCCAAGCGAGGTGAGGGCAGTTCGGCGTTGCCCGTGGAATGGAACGGCGGCAATATTGGCGAGGGGCTGAAGGTGCTGGGTGCCGACACCGAGGCCATCCGCACTGAGCTCAGGAAGAGAGATATGTCTACAACGCCGCGTGAGGCCGAAATGACCCGTGTCCAGGAAATCTATCCCTCCGATAAAGTGATCTTGCGCGAGGTCGGCCTGCGCGACGGCCTGCAGCTCGTGAAGAAGTTTCCCTCGACCTCTGCCAAGCAACGCTGGATGCGCGACGAATATGCCGCGGGCGTGCGGCATTTCGAGGTCGGCTCGTTCCTGCCGGCGAAGACCTTTCCGCAGTTCGCCGACGTGCGCGACATCATCGGCACCGTGGGGTCGCTGCCCGGCGCCTACGGCATCGCGCTGACGCTGAACGAGCGCGGCGTCAACGAGGCGCTGGCCTCCGGCGTCGCCGAAGTGGCGACGGTGGTTTCGGCGACCGAGGAGCACAGCCAGGCCAATGCCAACCGCTCGCGCGAATCCGCCATTGCCAACGTCAAGCGTCTCTGCGAGCTGCGCGACGCCAGCGCACACAAGCCGGTGGTGAATTCCGCGATCTCGATGGCGCTCGGCTGCTCGATCGTGGGTGCCGTCGATCCGAAGGAAGTGCTGCTCCTGACAGAGAAGCTATTCGAGGCCGGCGTCGACATGGTCGCGATCGCCGACACGGTCGGTTATGCCGGGCCGAAGCAGGTGGGAGAACTGACCGCGGGGGCGGTGAAGATCGCGGGCTCAAGGCCGATCTGCATCCACCTGCACGACACGAGAGGGATGGGCATCGCGAATGCGTCTGCCGCGCTCGATGCTGGCGCCCGCGTGCTCGATGGCTCGCTCGGCGGCCTCGGCGGCTGCCCGTTCGCCCCGGGCGCCACCGGCAATGTCGTGTTCGAGGACCTGGTGTTCCTGTGCGAGAGCAAGGGTTTTGCAACCGGCATCGATATCGAGAAGCTGGTCGCGGTACGCGGAATCCTGAAATCGGAAATGCCGGACGAGGCGTTGTACGGCGGGTTGGCGCGAGCCGGATTGCCGTGTGGCACGGCGGCGAAAGCGGCGTGATTTAGTTTCTCGTCATGGCCGGGCCTGTCCCGGCCATCCACGTCTACCTTGCTGCAACATCGTCAAGACGTGGACGCCCGGGACAAGCCCGGGCATGATGAACCTCTTGTGGCTGCTTCGCGGGACTACAGCCGTGTTACCCGCAGCCGCAGCGCGTTGCCGACGACGCTGACTGAGGACAGCGCCATCGCGGCCGCGGCGATGATCGGCGACAGCAATAGCCCGAACGTCGGATAGAGGATGCCCGCCGCAATCGGGATGCCGGCCGCGTTGTAGATGAATGCGAAGAACAGGTTCTGCCGGATATTGCGCATCGTCGCCTGCGACAGCCGGCGGGCGCGAACGATGCCTGTGAGATCGCCCTTCAGCAGCGTGACGCCAGCGCTTTCCATCGCAACATCGGTGCCGGTACCCATGGCGATGCCGACTTCGGCGGCCGCCAGTGCCGGCGCGTCGTTGACGCCATCGCCGGCCATCGCAACGATCCGTCCGGCCTCATGCAGTTTTGCGACTACCGCGCTCTTCTGGTCGGGCAGCACCTCCGCCTCGACATCGGCGATCCCAAGACTCCGCGCGACAGCGTTGGCAGTGGTCCTGTTGTCGCCGGTCAGCATGATGACCTTGACGCCCTCGGCCGCCAGCGCCTTCAGTGCCGCCGGCGTCGATGGCTTGACGGGGTCGGCAATGGCGAACAGTCCGGCGAGCTTGCCGTCGATGGCGATGTTGATGACAGTTGCGCCGTCCCCGCGCAGGCGCTCGGCCTCGGCGTTCAACGCCTGCGCGTCGATGCCGAGAGATTGCAGAAAATTCGCGTTGCCGAGAACGATGGTCTTGCCGTCGACCTTGCCGGTGGCGCCCTTGCCGGTCGGCGAGTCGAACTCGTCCACCTTGCCGAGATCGAGGTTGCGCTCTTTGGCCGAGCGCACGATGGCGTCAGCCAGAGGATGTTCGCTGGCGCGCTCGACGCTGGCCGCCAGCCGGAGCAGGTCGGTGTCGGCAAATCCCGCAGCCGGTACGATGGCGACGACCTTGGGCTTACCCTCGGTCAGCGTGCCTGTCTTGTCGACCACGAGCGTGTCGATCTTCTCCATGCGCTCGAGCGCTTCGGCGTTCTTGATCAGCACGCCGGCCTGCGCACCGCGCCCGACGCCGACCATGATCGACATCGGCGTGGCGAGGCCGAGCGCGCAGGGGCAGGCGATGATGAGGACGCTGACAGCGGCGACAAGGCCGAATGCCAGGCGCGGCTCCGGCCCGAACCAGGCCCACGCGCCGAACGCCAGCAGCGCGACAACGATGACGGTCGGCACGAACCATCCGGCAACCTGGTCCGCGAGCCGCTGGATCGGCGCGCGCGAGCGCTGCGCGTCCGCCACCATTTGCACGATCTGCGAAAGCAGCGTCTCGCGCCCCACTTTTTCGGCGCGCATGACGAAACCGCCGGACTGATTGAGCGTGCCGGCGATGACCTTGCTGCCGGTCTCCTTTGTGACCGGCATGGATTCGCCCGTCACCAGCGATTCATCCAGCGACGAGCGGCCTTCGAGGATGACGCCGTCCACCGGCACCTTTTCGCCCGGCCGGACGCGTAGCGTGTCGCCAACCGCCAGCGTGTCGATCGCCACTTCATGATCGACGCCGTCGTCTCCAATGCGGCGGGCAGTTTTCGGTGCAAGCTGCAGCAGCGCCTTGATCGCGCCCGATGTCGCCTCGCGCGCACGCAGCTCCAGCACCTGGCCGAGCAGCACGAGCACGGTGATGACGGCCGCCGCTTCGAAATAGACCGCGACAGCGCCGCCGTGGCCCCGGAACGTGTCCGGGAAGATGCCGGGCGCGATGGTGCCAATGACGCTGTAGACATAGGCCACACCGGTGCCCATCGCGATCAGCGTGAACATGTTGAGATTGCGCGTCAGCAGCGACTGCCAGCCGCGCACGAAGAACGGCCAGCCGGCCCAGAGCACGACGGGCGTGGCGAAGGCGAATTGAATCCAGTTCGACAATGTCGGGTCGACCCAGCCGTGACCGCCGACGAGATGGCCGCCCATTTCAAGTACGACGGCCGGGAGAGAGAGCACGAGGCCGATCCAGAACCGGCGGGTCATGTCGGCAAGTTCGGGATTGGGCGGTGCATCGAGGCTCGCGACCTCGGGCTCCAGCGCCATGCCGCAGATCGGGCAGCTTCCCGGACCGACCTGGCGGATCTCCGGATGCATCGGGCAGGTGTAGATCGTGCCTTCCGGTACCGCGGCTGCTGGTCTCTTGTCCTTCTCCAGATAGGCGAGGGGATCGGCGGCGAACTTGGTGCGGCAGCCGGCCGAGCAGAAATGCCAGGTCTCGCCGCGATAGTCGAAGCGGTGCTTGCTGGTCGCTGGGTTCACCGTCATGCCGCAGACGGGATCGCGCACGGTCGCCGCATCGTGGCCGTGACTGGAATGGTTGTGGTCGCCGTGGTTGTGACCGCCGCAGCAGGCGCTGGCCGGTCCAGCTTTTCCGGCGTTGCTGTTGCCCTTGTGCATGACGTCTCCGCCGCTTGAAATAGATACCCTATGGGGGTATATAGGCTCCATGCGAAAAGACATCAAGGCTTCCTGTCAGAAACGCCTCAGCCGGATCGAGGGCCAGGTCCGCGGCCTCTCGAAAATGGTCGACGAGGACCGCTACTGCATCGACATCGTCACCCAGATTTCGGCGGTGCGGGCGGCGCTGCGGCGCGTCGAGGAGGAGGTGCTGCGGGATCACGTCTCGCATTGCGTCGAGCACGCGATCACCAGCGGCAACAAAGCCGACCAACGGGAAAAGATCGCGGAGTTGATGGCGGTGATCAGCCGCTCCGACAGGTAGCGACGGCGATATCGCGCGTCAGTCGTGGTGATGGCCGCCCTTGCGCGCCTTCGGCTTCTTGTCGGACGCGGTCGGGATCATCACCACGCGGCCATAGCGCACGCCGCGTTCGGCGATGATGTGGTCGGCGAAATGCCGAACCTCGCTGCTGGCGCCCTTCAGCGCCGTCACCTCCATGCAGCTGTCGTCGTCGAGATGAACGTGCAGTGTCGCCAGCGACAGGTCGTGGTGGCCGTGAAAGCTCTGCACCAGCCGCTTCGACAGGTCGCGCGCGGCGTGATCGTAGACGTAGACCAAAGCGGCGACGCATTGCCCTGATGGAGCCGCGTCCTCCGCGCTCTGCTGCAGCCCGGCGCGCGCGAGGTCGCGGATGATCTCGGAGCGATTTTGGTAGCCGCGGGCTTCCGCCGCGGCATCGATCTCGGCAAGCAGGTCGTCTTCGATGGTGATGGTGATCCGTTGCATCCTGAATTTCCATCCGCAGTATGACAATCTTCTTGTATCGTCATACCGCGCTTGCTAGCGTGAGGCGCCGGGTTAAATCGAACTGATACGGTCGCGCGTCGAGTGTAGCAGTTATCATGCGGGGGCATGAGCGTTGAGTAGAACTGCATGGGGCGCGTTTTCCGCCGCCGCGTACCTGTTGGCCACGGTTTCTCCGGCAGATGCCCAAACCGCCGCGACGCCATCGTCCGACCAGCTTCCCGCGGTGACCGTCAATCCTCCCGACGCGAAGCCGCGCAGTCGTCCCAAGCCACCCCGCCGCGACAGCGCTGCACGAAATCCATCCACGGTTCAACCAAGTGCGCCCGTTGCAGCACAAGTCAGTAGCGGTGTGACGTCGGGCTCCGCGACGGCAGGGCCGGCCTACATGCAGCCTACCGCGGCCAGCGCCGTGACCATCGGTGGCGCCGAGGTGAATGCACTGCCGTTCTCCCGTCCCGGCGAAGCGCTGGAGGTGGTGCCGGGGCTGATTGTCACCCAGCATTCCGGCGAAGGCAAAGCCAACCAGTACTTTCTGCGCGGGTTCAATCTCGACCACGGCACCGATCTGTCCATCAAGGTCGACGGCATGCCCGTCAACATGCCGACCCACGGTCACGGGCAGGGCTATGCCGATATCAACTTCATGATTCCAGAACTGATCCAGTCGGTGAACGTCCGCAAGGGACCGTACTGGGCCGACGTCGGAGACTTCGGCTCCGCCGGCGCCATCGCGATCGACTATATCAACCGTCTGCCCCGGAACATTCTGGAGACCACCAACGGCACCTTTGGCTATCACCGCGGGCTGGCGGCGGGGTCGACGTCGGTCGGCGCGGGCACGCTGCTCGCGGCGGTCGAGGGCGTGAAATACAACGGCCCGTGGGACGTGCCGGACGATATACGCAAGGTCAACGGCGTGATGCGCTACAGCCAGGGCACCGCGACCGACGGCTTTACGCTGACGGGCATGGCCTATTCCAACGGCTGGAACTCGACCGACCAGGTGGCGCAGCGCGCGATCGACCAGAGCATCATCGGCCGCTTCGGCACGCTCGATCCGACCGATGGCGGCACGTCGAGCCGGTTTTCGCTGTCGGGCAATTTTGCGCATTCGAGCACGTACGGGCAGACCAAGGCCAACGCCTATGTGATCCGCTCGTCCATGAACCTCTACAACAATTTCACCTACTTTCTCGACGATCCCGTCAACGGCGATCAGTTCAGCCAGCTCGACAAGCGCACGGTCTATGGCCTCAATGCCAGCCACGCCTTCGATGTGCGCGTGGCCGGCATCGAAACGCAGACCCGCGTCGGACTGCAGACCCGCGGCGACGATATCCGCGTCGGCCTGTTCAAGACGTTCCAGCGCGACACGCTCTCGACGGTTCGCGAAGACAGCGTGAGGGAAGGCAATATCGGCCTGTGGGCCGATACGACGGCGCGCTGGACCGATTGGCTGCGCACCACGGTCGGCATTCGCGAGGATTATTTTGCAGGTCGCGTCACCAGCGACACGCCGGAGAATTCAGGGAGTGCACAGGCGTCGATCACGAGTCCCAAGGCCGGCATCGTGCTCGGCCCCTGGTACAAGACCGAGTTCTACGGCAATGCCGGCTACGGCCTGCACTCCAACGACATCAGGGGCGCGACGATCACGGTCGATCCGATCGACAAGGTGACGCCGCAGGATCGCGTGCCGCTCCTGGTGCGGTCGAAGGGCGCCGAGCTCGGCGTCCGCACCAAGGCGATCGAGGGGCTCACGAGCTCGGTCGCGGTCTTCATGCTCGACTTCGATTCCGAACTGCTGTTCGTGGGCGACGCCGGCACCACCGAGGCCAGCCGGCCGAGCCGCCGGGTCGGCGTGGAGTGGACCAACAATTACAAGCCGCTGCCGTGGATGGCGCTCGATCTCGATGTTGCCTATACGGAGGCCCGCTTTACCGATTTCGATCCCGCGGGTGATCGCATCCCCGGTGCGCCGGCCTGGATCGCGAGTGGTGCGGTCACTTTCGGCCATGAGACCGGTTGGTTCGGTGCGTTGAAGGGCCGCTACTTCGGCCCGCGTCCGCTGATCGAGGACGACAGCGTGCGTTCGCAGTCGTCGCTGATCTTCAATGCGCGGGCGGGTTACAAATTCGACAACGGCTTGCGGTTTCAGCTCGACGTGCTGAATCTCTTCAACGCGAGAACCAACCAGATCGAATACTACTATCTGTCGCGATTGCCGGGCGAACCGATCGACGGCGTTGCCGATCGTCACGTTCATCCAGCCGAGCCACTCGCGGTGCGGCTGACGCTGGCAGGAAAGTTTTGAGATTCGTGGGCTCTACGCCACCGTCTCCGGCGACTTGCCGCGCGGGCGGGCACGGCGCTCCGGCGGGCGGACCGGGACATATTCGACGGCGAGGTAATGTTCCGACACGGTCAGGCGTTCGACCATGATCGTTTCCGCCGGGGTCACTTCCGCGGCTGGAAGCGGCGCTTCCTCGTCAATCGTTTCAGGAACAAGCGACGGCGATTCGACCTGTTGAAACACGGCGAATTCGCCCGCTACCTCCGGGAGCGGCTTCTGCTTGTCGGCCCAGTGCAGGGCGGTGTAGTCGAACCCGTGCACGATCGTCGGTTTGACGACTTCGAAATAGGGCGAAATATCGAAGTCGCGCGGCATGTAGAGCGAGGAGTCGCGGATGTGCAGGATCTCGCGCCGCGCCTTGCGTGAGGCCGCGCGAGTGATCTTGGGCAGGATCGGATAGCGCACCGCGTCGAATGCCTGCGCGATCAGCGCCGAGCAGATGATCTTGGTCGGATCGCCGGAGCCGAACGCGATCAGTCGCCGCCGCCAGCGCTGCGGCACCGGCAATGGAATCAGATAGCGCATCAGGTCGACGATGTTCTTGGTGTCGTAGCCGAAGCCGATCCGGTTGATGGCGTAGCGGCACACCGTGGTGCGGTCCTCGTAGGACAGTCCGATCGGACGGCAGATGCGTGTGTGATAGGGATAATATTTCGACAGCGGCGCCGAGGTCACGCCCTCGCCGATATTGGCCTCGATCAGGACGTGCGGCTCGCCGTCGGGCTCATACGCACCGTCGACCGGTCCGACGTAAAGTGCGCCGTGCGACCAGGTGGACTGCGTGAGATACTTGATGATGCCGGAGATCCGGTTGTTGCCTTCGACCAACAGCACGTCGCCGGGCTCGATGACGCCGCGCAGATGTTCGGGATCGCTGGGGGTGAACGGCTCATAGCCCGGAACTTCCTTCTGCAGGTAGCTCGCGATCAACTTGCCGACGGTATCGAGCATTACGCCCATGAAACTCCCCCGAAGCGGATTTTCGTCCGCCTTTTTTGTTCCCTTAGCATGGTCGCAAGCCGTTTCAATTCAGTTCATGCCGCAAGTGGATCAATCATGATTGATTTACCATGAGTGTTGCTGCGGTTCGTGAGATGCGGCACAGTTCTCTAGCTGTTCTCTTTTCTTCAAGGCTCCGGAAACCATGACATGACAATGACCCGCCGCCACTTCCTGTCGGCATCCGCCGCGCTGGCAGTGACGCCGGCATTGCCGGGCGGCCGTGCGGGTGCGGCACCGCTGCCGCGCGAGGCCGATATCGTCGTGGTCGGCGCGGGGGCCGCGGGCATAGCCGCGGCGCGGCGCATCATGGCGGCGAACCGCAAGGTGATCGTGGTGGAGGCCTCGAACCAGATCGGCGGCCGCTGCCAGACCGACGTCTCGACCTTCGACGTGCCGTTCGATCGCGGGGCGCGCTGGATGCACAATCCCGAGACCAATCCGATGATCAAGCTCGCACGATCGGCAGGGCTCGATATCTCAACCGCGCCGCAGGGGCAAAAGATCCGCATCGGCCGCCGCAACGCCCGTCCCGGCGAGATCGAGGAGTTTCTCGCCGCACTGGTGCGCGCCAACCGCGCCATCGACGATGCCGCGCGCCGGTTCGACGTTTCCTGCGCGTCTGTCCTGCCGAAGGACCTCGGCATTTGGGCGGACACCGCGGAATTCGTGCTCGGCGCCAGTTTCTCCGGCAAGGACCTGAAAGACATCTCCGTCGGCGACAAGTCGCGCGCGCAGGACCGCAACACCGCGATCGCCTGCCGCCAGGGGCTCGGCACGCTGATCGCGAAACTCGGCGAACAGGTGCCGGTGGCGCTGTCGACGCCGGCCAACCGTATCGCGTGGGGCAGCCGTGACGTCAGCGTCGAGACATCTTCCGGCAAGATCCTCGCACGGGCCGCCGTCATCACCGTGTCGACCAACGTACTGGCCGCGGGCAACATCAAGTTTGCATCGGAGCTGCCGAAGCGCACGCTCGATGCGGCGGCGAAGCTGAGCCTCGGCAGTTACGACCGGATTGCACTGCAAATGGCGGGCAATCCGCTCGGCCTCGCGCGCGACGACATCGTCGTCGAGCAGAGCAATTCGATGAAGACGGCGCTGATCTACGCCAATGCCGGCGGGTCATCGCTGTGTTCGATCGACGTGGGCGGATCGTTTGGCCGCGAACTCTCCGCCGAGGGCGAGGCGGCCATGGTCGCGTTCGCAAAGGAATGGTTGGCGAAGCTTTTCGGCAGCGACGCCGCGGCCGCGGTGAAGAAATCGAGCGCAACGCGCTGGAACGCCGCGCCGTTTGCGCTCGGTGCGATGTCGGCTGCCAGCCCCGGCGGACAAGCGTCGCGAAAGGTCCTGGGCGAACCGATCGGCTGCATGTATCTCGCCGGCGAGGCGACCCACGAAACGCTGTGGGGAACGATCGACGGTGCCTGGGAGAGCGGCGAGCGCGCGGCCGAAGCCGCACTGCGCCGGATCGGCGCGCTGCGGGATGCGGAGCCAACGGAGCGGCCCGTGAAGTCGCGGCGGCGCACGCCGGCACCCAAAGGATGATCCGTCCGAAGGCGTTGATCTCCTGGTCGAGCGGCAAGGACTCGGCATTTGCGCTGCATGAAGTGATGCAGGCGGGCGCGTTCGAAGTCGTGGGTGCGCTGACGACGGTGACGGAAACCTTTGGCCGGGTATCGATCCACGGCGTGCGTCAGGAGATTCTGCAGGCGCAGTGCGGGGCTGCAGGCCTGCCGCAACGGATCGTGCCGATCCCCTATCCCTGCCCGAACGAGGTCTACGAGGCGCGAATGGGCGAAGCGGTCGCCCGCGCCGTTGCCGACGGCGTCACCCACATGATCTTCGGCGATCTGTATCTCGCCGACATCCGCGCCTATCGCGAACAGAAACTCGCAGGCACCGGCATCACGCCGGTGTTTCCGCTGTGGGAACGGCCTACGCCTGAACTGGCGCGGGCGATGATCGCGAGCGGGCTGGAAGCGCACATCGCGACCGTCGACCTGAAGAAGCTGCCAGCGGAATTCGCCGGCCGCAAATTCGATGCGAGCCTGCTGGCCGATCTGCCCGCGGGCGTCGATCCGTGCGGCGAGAACGGTGAGTTTCACACCTGCGTGGTGGCCGGGCCGATGTTTTCACGACGGATTGCGGTCACGCCAGGCGAACGCGTCGAGCGCGACGGGTATGCGTATTGCGATCTGGTGTTGGTTTAGCGCAGCACGCCGTCCAGCAAGGGCAGGCCGACGAGCACGGCGGCTGCGATCAGCGCGTAGCAGATCGTTCGGAACAGCGCTTCGCTGGCCTTGCCGAACAGCGAGGCACCGAACCAGACGCCGATGCCGTAGACGGGCCCGACCACCAGCGACAACCGGATTGCGTCCATGGTGATCAGTCCGGTCGCGGCGTAGCTGATCGCGGAAAACAAATCCGAGGCCCCGAAGAACAGCACGATATTGGCGCGCGCCACGACCGATGCAATCGGACGGCCGAGCCAGTAGCCGACGATCGGCGGGCCGCCGGTCTGGGCCAGGCCGCTGCAGAAGCCGGAGAGACCGCCAATGCCCACCGAGATCGCCGTGTGCTCCTTGCCGCGATAGCGCCAGCCCGAAAGCAGCAGCAACAGCAGCGCCAGCACGAAGACGGAAATGATCCAGCGCGTGGTCACGGGCTCGAGCCGGGTCAGGAAATAGGTGCCGATGGGCACGCCGATCAGGGAGCCGATCGCCATGATCGCGGTAGCCCTGCGGTCGGCCTTTCGCCAGGCATCCGGGAGCAGTGGCGCTGCGGCTACGAAATCAATGATGAGCAGCAGCGCCGCGACCAGCCGCGGGTCGGCGATGCTGCTGGCCAGCGGCATGAAGATCAGCGCTGAGCCGAACCCGGAGAAGCCGCGCGCCGTCCCGGAAACGAATGCGATCGCGCAGATCGCCATCGCCACGTTGAGACTGACGCCAGCGGGGATGAGGGCCGAAAGGTCCATGCGCTATTTCCTGGACACGGTGTCATGCCGAAACCGCATCCACCTTTCGGCATCACGCCCGCAACGTGCCGCCGGTCTTCTTGGTCACCTCGGCCACGATCTTCGCCGCCACCGCGTCGATCTCCTGGTCGGTCAGCGTCTTCTCGCGCGGCTGGATCGTGACCGCAATGGCGATCGACTTCTTGGTCGTATCGATGCCCTTGCCCTCGTAGACGTCGAACACGCTCACGTCTGTGATCAGCTTCTTGTCGACGCCTTGCGCCGATCGCACGATATCGCCGGCCTTGACGCTGCGATCGACGATGAAGGCAAAGTCGCGCGAGACCGGCTGGAATGCCGAGAGTTCGAGCACGGGTTTTGCGCGGGTCGGCTTCTTCTTGGCATCGGGGATGCGGTCGAGGATCACTTCGAAGGCGATGATCGGGCCGTCGGCGCCGAGCGCTTCCAGCGTCCGCGGGTGCAGTTCGCCGAAATAACCCAGCACGTTCTGCGGTCCGATCTGGATGGTGCCGGAACGGCCGGGATGCAGCCAGTTCGCGCCGCCGGGCACGATCTGCAGCGCCTGCATCGGCGCACCGGCAGCGGCCAGCACCGCGAACGCATCGGCTTTGGCGTCCAGCGCATCCGTCATGGCGGAGCCGGACCAGTGCCGTCCCATGCCCTTTGCGGATGCGAAACCGTGACGTACGCCTGACGCCGCGACGAACTGGTCCTGCGGCCGGTCGCCCCTGAACACCTGTCCGACCTCGAACAGTGCGACATCGGAATAGCCGCGGTTGGCATTGGCCTGTGCCGCGGCGACGAGGCCTGGAAGCAGGCTCGGGCGCATATCGGACAGGTCGGACGCAATGGGGTTAGCCAGCGCGAGTGCAGCCTGTCCGCCGCCGAACAATTCGGCATGCGGCTTCGAAATGAACGACCAGGTCACGGCTTCCACCATGCCGCGCGCCGCCAGCGCGCGCTTGGCGCGGCGGGTTCGGTTTTGCATCGCGGTCAGCACCGGCTTGCGGGCATCGTCGCCGCGCTCGAACGGCGTCATCGGCACCTTGTCGACGCCGACGATGCGCACGATCTCCTCGACGATGTCGGCCTTGCCGTGCACGTCGGTGCGCCACGACGGAACGGCGACCTTCACGACAGGACCGTTGCCGGCGACCATGAAGCCGAGATGGGTCAGGATACGGCGCGCTTCCACCAGCGGCACCTCGATTCCGGCCAGCCGTTTGACCTCGCTCAGCGGGAAGTCGATGATCCGGTCTTCGCCGAACGCCTTGCCGGCGACGACATTCTCCGACGGCGTGCCGCCGCACATTTCCATGACGAGTTTGGTCGCGAGCTCAAGTCCCGGCACCATGAAGGCCGGATCGACGCCGCGCTCGAAACGATAGCGCGCGTCGGAGTTGATGCCGAGCTTGCGGCCGGTCTGCGCGATGTTGATCTCGTTCCACAGCGCCGACTCGATCAGCACGTCGGTGGTGTTCTCGTCGCAGCCGGACGTCTCGCCGCCCATGATACCGGCGAGCGATTCAACGCCGTGCTCGTCCGCGATCACGCAGATCGAGGGATCGAGCGTGTAGGTGCGGCCGTCGAGCGCCAGCAGGCTCTCGCCGTCCTTGGCGCGGCGCACGGTGAGATTGCCCCTCACTTTTTTGGCGTCGAACACATGCAGCGGGCGGGCGCGGTCGTAGGTCATGAAGTTGGTGATGTCGACCAGCGCGTTGATCGGGCGCAGGCCGATCGAGGTCAGGCGCTTCTGCAGCCACTCGGGGGAAGGTCCGTTCCTGACGCCGCGCACCAGCCGCAGCGCAAAGCCCGGGCACAGCGCCGCGTCTTCCACCGTCACCTTCACCGGGCAGGGGAATTCGCCTTTGACCGGCTTGATGCCGGGGTCGATGAACTTGCCCATGTCGGCGGCGGAGAGATCGCGCGCGATGCCGTGCACGCCGGTGCAGTCCTGACGGTTCGGCGTCAGGTTGATCTCGAGCACGGGATCGCCGAGTCCGGCCCATTCGGCATAGCCCTTGCCGATGGGTGCGTTGGCCGGCAATTCCATGATGCCGTCGTGATCGTCGGAGATTTGCAGTTCCGCTGCCGAGCACAGCATGCCGCGGCTTTCGACGCCCCGGATGGTGCCTATGCCGAGCGTGATGTTCTTGCCGGGAATGAAGGTGCCGGGCGGCGAGAACACGCTGATGAGACCTGTGCGCGCATTCGGCGCGCCGCAGACCACCTGCACCGGCGCACCGCCGTCGCCGGTATCGACCATGCAGACCCGCAGGCGATCCGCATTCGGATGCTGCTCGGCCGAGATCACCCGCGCGATCGAAAACGGCGCCAGCGCCTTCGCCTTGTCCTCGATGTTCTCGACCTCGAGCCCGATCATGGTGAGCTTGTCGGCAAGCTTTTCCAGCGGCTCGTCGGTGTCGAGATGTTCCTTCAGCCAGGAGAGCGTGAATTTCATGGGTGGATTCCTAGAAAACCTCAACGAGCCGGAAACGTTCGCACATCAGGATCATGTCTTCGCGAAACTTGCCTTGCCGGCCGAAATAAGTGCGGTGGGCGTCGCGCCAATAGTCGAGGCTGCGGTCGCCTTCGCCCTCTTCGTAAGCAAAGGCGGCATCGACATCGCCGAAACGGCGGTACGTCACTTCGGTGGATTCGATCACGCAGCGTGGGTCGCCGCGGCCATCGAGCACGATCCATTGCTCGCCGGGCGTCGAAGTGTTCGGCTCGTCCTCGGTGGAGCAGGTCGCGGTCTTCATGCCTTTGATCACGAGGTCGAGCAACTCATCAGCCAGCGCCGGCCCGTCGCCGAACGCAAAGGAACGCAAACCCTGATATTTCTCAGGGATTGAAATCACGTGCTCAATCCCCCCGCGAGCGTCGGGACATCGAGCGGCTTGAAGCCGTAATGCGAGAGCCAGCGCACGTCGCTGTCGAACAACTGCCGGAGGTCGGCGATGCCGTATTTCAGCATCGCGATGCGGTCGAGGCCCATGCCCCAGGCAAAGCCCTGGTAGACGTCGGGATCGATGTCGCAGGCCCGCAGCACGTTCGGATGCACCATGCCGCAGCCGAGAATCTCCAGCCAGTCCTCGCCCTCGCCGAAACGGATCTCGCCCTTGTCGCGCCGGCACTGGATGTCGACTTCGAGCGACGGCTCGGTGAACGGGAAGAACGACGGCCGGAACCGCATGTTGATGTGGTCGACCTCGAAGAACGCCTTGCAGAACTCGTGCAGGATCCATTTGAGATGGCCGAGATGCGAGCCCTTGTCGATGACGAGACCCTCGACCTGGTGGAACTGCGGCGTATGGGTCGCGTCCGAATCGATGCGATAGGTGCGGCCCGGGCAGATCACGCGGATCGGCGGCTTCTGGCCCAGCATGGTGCGGACCTGCACCGGCGAGGTATGCGTGCGCAACAGCATGCGCGATCCGTCTTCCTTCGGGTTGAAGAAGAACGTGTCGTGCATTTCCCGCGCCGGATGGCCCTCGGGAAAATTCAGCTTGGTGAAGTTGTAATCGTCGGTCTCGATGTCGGGACCTTCGGCGATCGAAAAGCCCATGTCAGCGAAGATCGTGTTGACCTCCTCGAACACCTGGCTGAGCGGATGGATGCGGCCCTGCTCGGCCGGGCTCTCGCGCAGCGGCAGCGTGACGTCGATGGTCTCGGAGGCAAGCCGGGCATCGAGCGCGGCGGACTTCAGGATGTCGCGGCGGGCAGTGAGCGCCTGCGTAACCTTGTCCTTGGCGAGGTTGATCTTGGCGCCTTCCGTCTTGCGCTCGTCCGGCGACATCTTGCCGAGCGTGGCGAGCAGCGCGGAGATCGAGCCCTTCTTGCCGAGCGCCGCCACGCGCACGGTTTCGAGCGCGGCTTCGTCGCCGGCGGCGGCGATATCGGTGAGAATGCTGGATTCAAGCTGAGCGAGATCGGACATGACGACGGTTACCTTTGGGAACGCGCTCGCAGTCCATGGGGAACCGTCATCATCCGCGCAGGCGGATGATCCAGTAACCCCCGGAGTATCAGGATTGTCTATCGGTGGTTACTGGATGCCCCGCTTTCGCGGGGCATGACACCGGAATTGCAAGACGCAGTAGCGGTCAGAACTCAGGCCGCGAGCGCAGCCTTGGCCTTCTCGGCGATCGCCTGGAACGCCGCCGGCTCGTTGATGGCGAGATCCGACAGCACCTTGCGGTCCACCGTAATGCCCGACTTCGACAGGCCGTTGATGAAGACGCTGTAGGTCATGCCGAACGGGCGCACGGCCGCGTTCAGGCGCTGGATCCAGAGCGCGCGGAAAGTGCGCTTCTTGCGCTTGCGGTCGCGGAAGGCGTACTGCCCGGCCTTCTCGACGGCCGCCTTCGCAGCGCGGATGGTGTTCTTGCGGCGGCCGTAAAAGCCCTTGGCGGCCTTGTAGACTTTCTTGTGCTTGGCGTGTGAGGTCACACCGCGTTTGACGCGAGACATGACTGTAATCCTTGATCAGAAATGAGGTGACGGGATCGCCGCGCGGGCGCGGCTCGGCTGTGAGCGGGGCGAACGCGATCAGGCGTTCGGCAAGAAGTACTTCTTGACGTTGTCGCCGTCGGTCTTGAACAGCACGCGGGTGCCGCGGAGCTGACGAATCTGCTTCTTCGTCCGCTTGATCATGCCGTGGCGCTTGCCGCGCTGGGCGTGCATCACTTTGCCGGTGGCAGTCACCTTGAAGCGCTTTTTGGCGCCTGACTTGGTCTTCAGCTTGGGCATTTGGCTCTCCTGTGGGCCACGGAAAAACGCGCCCGAGGGGCGCTTTTGCGGCCTAAAATGCTCGTTAGAGCGTTGAAAGTGCTCAGGTTTTTCTCAAAAATGAGGCAACCCGCACGGACATCGACACGGCAGCCCTTGATCAGCCGGGCGATGAAGGTTGGGCTTATGGCAGAGGAAGCGCTGATTGGCAACGATGAACCGTCGATACCAGGGCGGCCATTCGATCGTTAATATCCAGGCTGGGGAACAAGAAAACGGCCCGCCGGGTCATCCGACGGGCCGTTTCAAACCAGACAAATTCGGTCAATCCGAATTAACGCGGCGCCAGCACCATCACGACCTGGCGGCCCTCGAAACGCGCGTCCTGTTCGACCTTGGCGAATTCGGCGACGTCGGCCTTCACCTTGTCCAGAAGCTTGGTGCCGATTTCCTGGTGCGCCATTTCGCGACCACGGTAGCGCAAGGTGATCTTGACCTTGTCGCCTTCCTCGAAAAATCGCTGCATCGCGCGCATCTTCACGTCGTAGTCGTGATCGTCGATCATCGGCCGCAGCTTGATCTCCTTGATCTCGACGATCTTCTGCTTCTTGCGCGCCTCGGCGGCTTTCTTCTGTGCCGAATACTTGAACTTCCCGTAGTCCATGATCTTGCAAACGGGAGGATTGTTGTTCGGCGAAATCTCGACGAGATCCATGCCCGCCTCGATGGCCATCTTGATGGCGACCACGGTTTCGACCGTTCCGTGGTTGAGACCGGTCTGATCGATCAGCTGGATCTGCGCGTTGCGGATTTCATCATTGGTGCGCGGCCCGTCTTTGACTGCAGCGGGCGGGGCTCTGTTGGGACGGCGAATGGGTAACTCTCCAAAGTTGTGAAGGAAGGGCTATATTTTGAAGCAATACGCGGCGCGGGGCAAGCGAACTCGCTGTCTGCGCCCGAAAACCGTCAAATGCGAGGCATTTTGATCACGCCCGGCAAATATAGCGCGGCGGCGTGATCCGCAAGGACGGGTCGCGTCTGGCTTGACCGGACAGGCGCGCTCGCGGACAAGCGGCGCGCGGGAGTGATAAAACCATGACCAATTCAGCGGCAAACGACCAGGAACCGGCGTTTATCGAGGTGGGGGAGGGCGACGGCCGCCGCCGCATCGCGGTACGCGCCCGCGCTGGCGGCACAGGCGGAGCGCCCGGCAGCACAAAAGGTGCGCCGGGCAGCACAAAAAGTGCGCCCGGGCTGTTCTGGCTCGGCGGTTTCAATTCCGACATGCGGGGCACCAAGGCCCTGGCGCTGGACGAATGGGCCGCGGCACACCGCCGCGCCTGCGTCCGGTTCGACTATTCGGGCCATGGCGAATCGGGCGGCGCCTTTGCCGACGGCACCATCGGGCGCTGGCTGGAGGAGAGCCTGGCCGTGTTCGAGCAGTTCTGCCGGGGGCCGCAGGTCGTGATCGGCTCCTCGATGGGCGGCTGGATGGCGCTGCTCTTGGCGCGGGCGATCGCGCAGCGCGATGCGAAGCAGGCGACCCTCGCCGGGCTGGTGCTGATCGCGCCGGCGCCCGATTTCACCGAGCAATTGATGTGGAACAATTTCTCGGAAGAGATCCGCGAGGAGATCATGACCAAGGGGGTGTGGCTGCGGCCGTCGGAATACGGCGACGGCACGCCCTATCCGATCACGCGCGCGCTGATTGAGGAGGGCCGCAACCATCTGCTGCTCGGCAGCGCCATCGACGTCGGATGCCCGGTGCGCATCCTGCAGGGCGCGCAGGACCCCGATGTGCCCTGGCAGCACGCGTTTGCGCTGGCGCATCGCCTGCCGGCCGAGGACGTCGTGCTGACCATGATCCAGGACGGCGACCACCGCCTGTCGCGTCCGCAGGACATCGCGCGGATCATGGCCGCGGTGGCGGAGATGGGGTGAGTTGCGCCTTCTCCCCTTGTGGGAGAAGGTGGCGCGAAGCGCCGGATGAGGGGTTCTCTCGGCTGGGTCGCTCGCGGAGAGAACCCCTCACCCGTCTCGCCGCCGCTTCGCGCCGGCGATCCACCCTCTCCCACAAGGGGAGAGGGAAAGAAACGCACCGGGGAGAAACCATCATGAACACTTCCACCATGCTTTGCGCCTTCTGCGACGCCGTCGAACAGCGCAACGGCAAGGCGTTCGCGGAACTGTTCACCGAGGACGGCGTCTATCACGATGTGTTCTATGGCGCCTTCGAGGGCCGCGCGAAGATTGCCGAGCTGATCGACGACTGGTTCTACCGCACGGCAGAAGATTTCCGCTGGGACATGCATACGCCGGTCAGCGACGGCCACACGCTCTATGCGCGCTACACGTTCAGCTACCGCTCGACGCTGCCGGAGGCCGGGGGTGCGCGGGCGATGTTCGAGGGCGTCGCGATCATGCAACTGCGCGACGGCAAGATCCTCGAGTATCACGAGGTCGCCAACACCGCGCCGGCGTTCGTCGACATCAGGTTCGCGCCGGAGCGCATCGCCAAGATCGTCGCCAGGCAGGGCGCGGCGCTGAAGGCGCGGCCGGAGATGAAGCGGCATCTGGTGTAACAGCCCGTCATTCCGGGGCGCGCAAAGCGCGAACCCGGAATCCAGAGGACGTGGCGCGAGATTCCGGGTTCATCGCTGGCGCGATGCCCCGGAATGACGGAGAACCTTACGGCGGCGGCACGTTGGTCATCGGCTTGCGCTGTGCCAGCGCCGCCACCGTCGAGGTGCCGATCGGGCCCTTCTCGTCATAGAGCCAGCACTCGCCGATCGCGACGCCGTCGCTGGCGTGATGGTTCACCACGTCGAAGCCGATCCAGCGCGTCACCGGCAAGCGGTGCAGGTACAGCGTGACATCGCTGTTGATGTAGCCGAGCCCCTTGTCGCCAGCATTGGCGAAGGGGCTGGCGAAATCGGCACCTGTGGCGACATGGACGAACGGCGACATCGGCGTGCCCTCGACCAGTTCGCGGACCTCGCTCATCCACAGCCGACGCGGCCCGAGTGAGCCCATTGCGCCGACGATCGGCCGCGTCGTCCATTTGCCGTTCATGCCGAGTTTGGGATCGGTCGGGGCAGGGATCGTGTCAGGCAATGGCGCGTCCCAGTTCGCGGGCGACCAGACATTGCCGGGCGCATTTTCCGTCCGGCGCAACAACTGGCACGAGGCGCGCGCCATGCTGGTGCCGCCGGAGAAGAACTCGGCTTCCACCACCTTGATGCGCATGCCGTCACGGATGAGTTTCGTGGTGATTTCCACCGGCGTCTGAATGTTCGGCAGCCGAAACATGTCGACCGTCAGCCTGGCGGGAACGAATTCGTCGGAGCCGTGACGCTCCTCGATCACGTGGGCCAGCAGACCGATCACGACGCGACCGTGCATCGAGTTCGGATCCCACGGGCCGTTCGAGACTGGATTGGGGATGAAGGCGTCGCCGCGCTTGGCGAAGAAGGGCTGTTTTGTCATGGCCGGGCAACATGACGGATTCTTCCGCGCGAAATCAAGCGCGTGCGGCGCAAGCCATCCATTCCGTGCGAACGGCGGCGTCGGTCTCGCGGGAAGCGGCTTCCTTCGACAGCGCTGCAAAGGCGTCCGGCGCCATCAGTTGCGACAGCGCCCATACCGCCGCGCCGCGAACCAGCGGGTTTTGGTCGTCGAGCAGCCGCTCTGCCTCAACCGCCAGCGACGGATCGTCCGCATTGCCGATCGCGATCAGGACGTTGCGGATGAAGCGGTCGCGGCCGATGCGCTTGACCGGCGATTTGGTGAACAGCGCGCGGAAGGCTGAATCGTCGAGCCGCGCCAGATCCACAAGCTGCGGCGCACGCAACTCCGCGCGCGCGGAGAGTTTCGCCTCGCGGCCTTGCTGCGCGAACTTGTTCCACGGGCACACCGCGAGGCAATCGTCGCAGCCATAGATGCGGTTGCCGATGCTCTTGCGAAACTCGTGCGGGATCGGGCCCTTGTTTTCGATGGTGAGGTAGGAAATGCAGCGGCGGGCATCGAGCTTGTACGGCGCCGGGAATGCCGCGGTCGGGCAGATCTCCTGGCAGGCGTTGCAGGAGCCGCAACGATCGCGGTCGGCTTTATCGAACGGCAACTCGGCCGCGGAGTAAATCGCGCCGAGAAACAGCCAGGAGCCGAATTCGCGTGAGACGAGATTGGTGTGCTTGCCCTGCCAGCCGAGCCCCGCCGCCTGCGCCAGCGGCTTTTCCAGCACGGCCGCGGTATCGACGAAAACTTTCACTTCCGCGCCCGAGGCCGCCACCAGCCACCGCGCCAGCGTCTTCAAACGCTTCTTGATGACGTCGTGATAGTCGTCGCCCTGGGCATAGGCCGAGATCGCGCCGCGCGTGCGCTTGGCGAGCAGCGCGAGCGGATTTTCATCGGGGCCGTAATTGACGCCGAGCATGATGACCGAACGCACGCCGGGCCACAGCACGCGCGGATCCATCCGCCGCTCGGGATTGGCCGCCAGCCAGTCCATGTCGCCGTGGCCGCCGGCTTCAATAAACGCGCGGAAATATTTGCCGGCCTCGCCGGTCGCATCCGGGGCGGCGATGCCGATGCAGTCGAAGCCGAGGCTTTGCGCCTCGTCCGCGAGTGCGCGCCTGAGGTCGGCTGGCGAGAGTTTTGAGTTCAGAAGTCGAGATCCACGTAGGTCCGCGACGCCGGCACGCCGGCCAGCCATTCGCTCAGCAGCGGGCGGAACGACGGGCGGGATTTCACCCGCGCGTACCACGCCTTTGCCGCCTCGTCCTCGCTCCATGGCACGTCGCCCAGATAATCGATCGCCGAAAGATGCGCCGCGGCGGCGAGGTCCGCGTAGGACAGCCGGTCGCCGGCGAGAAAATTCCGCGTCTGCGCCAGCCAGCCGATATAGGCCAGATGATAGCGCACATTCACCTTGGCTGCGCGTATCACGTCGGTCGCCGGCGAACCCCCGCCATGCTCCTCGCTCATGAAGCGCTTGTAGATGCGCTCGGTCACCAGCGGGTTCGAGGCCTCCTCGAAGAACTTTTCGTTGAACCACGCCATCAGCCGGCGCACCTCGATGCGCTCGGCCATCGATACCGGCAGCAGCCGCCGCTCGCCCGCCTCCAGGCCGTGGGTCTCGTCGAGATACTCGGCGATGATCGCGGCGCCGGGGATCGGCGGAAAGCCCTCGGTGATCAGGACCGGGGTGGCGGCCGCGGGATTGAGCGCAAGAAATGCCTCGCGCCGCTCCCACGCGCGTTCTTCGACCAGGCGCAGATCGAGGCCGTGTTCGCCGAGCACCAGGCGAATGAAGCGCGAATGCGGACAGAACGGATGATGATAGAGCGTGTACATGAAATCCTTGGGTAACGACGCAGGCGCCTTCGGAACCCGCAATTGGCCGAACCGCGTCAAGCGAATCGGGACACTAGAGCATTATCGACGCCGATTGAATGCGAACCGAGGCTCGATGCCGTTGTTTTGACGCGTTTTCTTCGCGCGAAGCGGCAATTGCTTCGCGCCAAAACGCTATAGCCGGGAATGCGCAGGAGGCAACCGGAGTCTGGCTTTTTTTGCGATTGCGGCGTGGGGGCGAATAGGCGAGAAGAACTCCCGCTTTTCCTGTCAGAATGGACCACCTGATGATGTCGGATGTAGTGAAGGCGGTGATTCTCGGTATCATCGAGGGGATCACGGAGTTTCTGCCGGTCTCGTCGACGGGCCATATGCTGCTCGCGCAACAATTCTTCGGTCTCGGCGAGGGCGCCTTCTGGCAGAGTTTTGTCGTGCTGATTCAGCTCGGCGCGATCCTTGCGATCGTGATGCTCTATTTCACCAAACTGTGGCGCGTCGCGCTCGGCATGTTCAGCAATGCCGACGACCGGCGCTTTGTCATCGGCGTTCTGCTGGCATTTCTGCCCGCGGTGATCATCGGCCTGCTCGGCGGCAAATATATCAAGGAATATCTCTTCAATTCATGGGTCGTCTGCTTCACGCTGATCGCCGGCGGCGCGATCCTGCTGTGGGTCGACCAGCTCGATCTCAAGCCGATCGAGTTCGATGCGACCCGGTTCCCGCTGCTGATGTACCTGTGGATCGGCATCGCGCAATGCGTTGCTATGATTCCCGGCGTGTCGCGTTCCGGCGCCAGCATCGTGGCGGCGATGCTGCTCGGCGCCGACAAGCGGTCGTCGGCGGAGTTTTCGTTCTTTCTCGCGATTCCCACCATGATCGGCGCCTTCGCCTATGACTTCTACAAGAACCGCGGCGAGATGACGGTCGACCACCTCGGCGTCGTCGCGATCGGGTTCGTGGTCTCGTTCATCACGGCGATCATCGTGGTGAAGACGTTCCTGACCTACGTCGCGCGCCACGGCTTCCAGTTCTTTGCGTGGTGGCGCATCCTGCTCGGCGCCGTCGGCCTGATCGCGCTGGCGCTGGGGAAGTAGGGGCAGCCACTGTCAGGAAATTGTAGGGTGGGCAAAGCGCAGCGTGCCCACCATCGCGGGCACGGCAAGAATGGCGGGCACGGCGCAAGTGCGCCTTTGCCCACCCTACAAGATTAGAACAGCTAAGCGTTCTTGCGCTGGAATTGCCCGGCGGCGCGGAAGCGCCAGAGATATTGCGGGGCGACCGCTTCCATCGAATCCGGCGCGATGCCGAGCCCCTCGAACGTCAGGCCGGCGGCCCTGGCGGCGTCGGAGACCACGTTGTCCGTCTGCAGCATCATCACCTGGTCCGGCGTCAGCTTCAGCGCGCCCGGCGCGAATTGCAGGAACATCGCCTTGAACTTCGCCAGCCCCCACGGCAGCGAAACCAGCATGCGCTTGCGATCGGTGATGCTGAGGATGATTTCCATGATCTCGCGCATGGTCAGCACTTCCGGACCGCCGAGTTCGTAGGTGGCGCCCGGCCTGGTCCTGCCGTCGACGGCATCGGCGACCGCGGTGGCGACGTCGCCGACATAGGCCGGCTGCATCCGCGTCGTGCCGCCGCCGATCAGCGGCAGGGCCGGCGAGATCCGCGCCAGCGCGGCGAAGCGATTGGTGAACTGGTCCTCGGGCCCGAACAGCACCGATGGCCGCATGATCGTCGCCGACGGCACCGCCGCCAGCACGGCCTGCTCGCCGGCCGCCTTGGTGCGGCCGTAGCCCGAGGGCGAATTCGCGTCCGCACCGATCGCGGAGACATGCACCATGCGCGCGCCGGTGGCTGCGGCGGCCCTGGCGATCGTCTCCGCCCCCCTGGCCTGTACCGCGTCAAAGGATTGCGCGCCGCCCTCGGTCAAAATGCCGATCAGGTTGACGGCGACGCTGGCATCGCGCATCGCGGCTTCGACCGAGGCCGGGTAGCGCACATTGGCCTGCACGGCGTGGATCTGGCCGACCCGGCCGAGCGGCTGCAGGTGCCCGGCCAGTTCCGGCCGGCGAACCGCCACCCGGACGCGATAGTCGCGCTTTGCCAGCGCCCGGACCACGTTCCGCCCCAGAAAACCCGATCCGCCAAATACCGTGACGAGCGTTTCCTGATTCGATCCCAATTCAGAGCTCATGGCCTGATTCCCGCCGGTCAAAATTCGAGAGATATCGGTGATATTTAGCGGATTCGCGATACGCCAACCCAGCCCCGCTGTACAGCGTATTTGGACGGTGACGAAGCTATTTGACAACCGTGCGACCGGTCCTTATCAACCGGCCCAAGGCCCAGGTGGTGGAATTGGTAGACGCGCTGGCTTCAGGTGCCAGTGGCTTAACGGCCGTGAAGGTTCGAGTCCTTTCCTGGGCACCATCATTTCTGAAAATTGAGATTTTCCAGGCAGTTGTTGCTGACGCGAGTGCCGCGCCGGCGATGCTGGGAGGCAAGTACGCAACATTGCCTCGCGCGATGTTCTGCCGATCGGGGCATGAGCAACGAAGTGTCCGCCGCGCGGTCCATTGGACAAGCCACCGCTTTGGCCGGCGAGCCTGGCGGGCTGCGTTGATGCCGGTGGCCAGTCCGGCGGCGTTGGCACGTGGGCCTTCTCGACTGAGAACTCGCGGATGACATGCTCGGCGACCATCGACTCATCAATGGGCGGCAGTCCGGTGACGCGCACTGAACGCGGAGACGAACCAAGATTATAATTTCAAACGATTCTAAGTATCGCGAGTCATCAGCAACACGCCGGCAAGATCGACCGCAACACGATTGCAAAGCTCGCGGCATTCCCCACGCACTGTGCGGCATGTTGACGCGAGATCATCACGTCGCGTGCGCAACTTCGAGTTTCCGACTCAACGAAGTATGCACGCATATACAGCCTGATTTCATTCTTCGCTTCTTCGTCGCAGCCAGCACACCAAATCAGATTGGAACGACTCTAACAGCGATTCTAAATTCGGTGCAGTTGTCGCGGCGTCTCCATTTCCCTAGTCAGCACTGATTGGGTGAATTGGGGCGAGTGGTGAGCAACTTCAAAAACTACAAGAGCCGCCTGTATGTCGGTGCGGCCACAAGCGTTGTTTCGTTGTGCCTGATTGGCACGGGAGCTTCGGAGAGCAGGGCGCAGGGCGCATCGTCGCAGACGTTGCCTCCGGTGTCGATCGATGCACCCCAGCAGAGAACACGTGTGACGACCCCTGTACGGTCCCGTGGCACGGCGCAGCGCTCGGCCCGCGTCGCACCCCGACAATCGACCGAACGGCCTCCCGCGCCGGTCGCGCCTCCCACCACGATGGGAACGACCCGCACTCTTGGTGCTCCCGCGCCGGCGTATGCCGGTGGCCAGATCGCTCAGGGCGGAACGCTCGGCCTGCTCGGCAACCAAAGCGTCATGAATGTGCCTTTCAGTACCGTGAATTTCACGTCGCAACTGATCGAGAATCAGCAGGCGCGAACGGCGGCGGACACGTTGATCAACGATGCCTCCGTTCGAGCTACCACCGCACAGAACGGGTTCGACGACACGCTCCAAATTCGCGGTTTCCCCGTTGGTGCGGGCGACGTTGGCCTCAACGGCCTGTACGGGCTTGTTTCCTCTAGTCGCGTGCCCGCCCCGATTATCGAGCGGATCGAACTGCTCAAGGGGCCGGGGGCGCTCATAAACGGAATCGCTCCTGGCGGCAGCATTGGCGGCGCCATCAACATCCTCACCAAACGCGCGGGCGAGATACCCTTCACGCGTGTGACCCCGTTCTTCATGAGCGCCGGCAGCTACGGCCTCCAGCTGGAGAACAGCGGCCGTTACGGCGCGAACAAGGAATGGGGCGTTCGTTTCACCGGGGTTGGGCGCAACGGCGAAGCTTCGATCGACGGCGGCAACTGGCGGACCGGTCTCGGTGCGCTGGGGGTCGACTATCGCGGCGAGCGCTTCCGCTGGACGCTCGATGCCATTTCACAGAATGACGACACCAAAAACTTCCGTCCTCAGATGGGAATTCAGACCACCGTGCCGTTCATTCCTGCCGTGCCCGACGCGCGCAGCAACTGGTACCCCGGCACGACGCTGAAGCAGCGGGACAACACCATTGCCACGGCTGCTGAATACGACATCTCCGAAGCGCTGACGGCCTATGCCGGTATCGGCTATCGCGACGGCGAGAACTACCAGACATTCCCTGATTCTCGCGTCACCGGCTACCCCGGCGGCATGGACCAGTTCGGCAATTTCAGGCTCATCAACGCCTACTACGATTCCTACAGCAAGACGACGAGCGGCAACGCAGGCGTGCGATCGCGTTTCCAGATCGGGGGCGTCGGCCATGCGGTCAATGTCGCCTTCACTGGCTACTACCAGGAGAACGGCAACGCCTATGTTGCCAACACGCCGGCCCAATCGGTGCCGTCGAACATCTACAACCCCTCACCGCTTCCGGTGGTTACCGGCACGCGCCTGCCGCCGCAGAAGGCCAACGAGATCATGTTCCGGAGCATGGCGATTGCGGACACGATGTCGTTCCTGAACGACTCGGTGCTCTTCACCGTCGGTGCTCGTCATCAGAGGGTGGAGCAGGATGCCTTCAGCACCACCACTGGTCTGCAGACAAGCAGCTATGGAGCGGAAGCTGTGACGCCGCTTGCGGGCATTGTCGTCAAGCCATTGCAGAACGTCTCGCTGTACGCGAACTACGCCGAAGGACTGAGCCAGGGCATCATCGTTCCCAACACCTTCGCAAACCGCGGTGAAATACTGGCCCCCTTCAAGTCGAAGCAGCAGGAAGCCGGCGTCAAGGTGGATTGGGGCACGATCACCACGACCGCCGCCGTCTTCCAGATTGCGCGTCCCCTGCTGATCACGACGCCGGCCAACATCCGGGCCTACGACGGCGAACAGCGCAACCGTGGTTTGGAGCTGAACGCCTATGGTCTTTTGATGCCCGGTCTTCGCGGTATGGTCAGCGCGATGTTCCTGGATCCGGAGATAACGAAATCGTCCAATCCGCTGGAAATCGGCAAGGATGCGGCCGGTATTCCGACCAGGACCTTCTCTGCCAGTCTCGACTGGGATACGCCGTGGGTATCCGGGCTCTCCCTCAATGGCCGCGTGATCTACACATCGGGCTCATATCTCACGAACCTCAACAATCCGTGGCAGAAATTCTCCGACTGGACCCGCTTCGACGTCGGCGCCCGATACGTGACGGCGTTCAACGGTCGGCCCGTCACGATCCGCGCCAACATCGAAAACCTGTTCGACAACAACTACTGGCTCACGACCGGCTCGTTCGTGACGGTCGGCTCGCCGCGAACCTACATCTTGTCGGCGGCATTCGATTTCTGATCGAGAGCTACCGGTGGGGCAGGCGAGGTCAATTTCCTCCCCGAGCCTCGAACGTTGAAACTTCGTGAGATCGCCGGAGCGTGCGTTCCGGCGATCTTTGTCGCATTCGGATCGTGCTGATTGCGCGAGCCGCTTACCCGGGACGCTGTACCAAGGTGCTTGTCATGACAAAACGCTTCATCGCCCTCATCGCCCTGCTGGGCGCAGTCACGCCCGCGCAGGCGCACCAGATCTGGATCGAGCAGGCCGAAGGGCAGAATGCCGTCGTTCGCTTCGGCGAATATGGTGAGAACCTTCGTGAAGCCTCACCCGGGTTGCTCGACAAGTTCGCCAAGGTGACCGCTACGCTGATCTCCGCCAAGGGCGAGCAGAAGTCCGACGCCACCAAGACTGCAACCGGCTTCACGCTGCCATTCTCGGCGGCTGCCGGCGACGGCATCGTGGCGGAGGATGCGAACTATCCGCTCTACGTCTGGAAGCAGCAGGGCAAGGACGTCACCAACTGGTACCATCCCGCGGCGCGCTACATCACGAGCTTCGCCGCGCAGCAGCCAAAGCTCGCGCTGGACCTCGTGCCGACCGGTGAGGAAGGGCAGTTCAAGCTCACGTTCAAGGACCAGCCCAAGGCCAAGAACAAGGTGACGCTGGTGACGCAATCCGGCTGGTCGAAGGAAGCGCACACCGACGAGCAGGGCCTCGTCAAGTTCGACATGCCTTGGCAGGGCACCTACGTGGTCGAAGTCAGCTTCAACGACCGCAATGCTGGCGAGCGCGCAGGCGCAAACGGCGCGGAGAAATACGATGCCGTGAGCTACGCCACCACGGTGACCTTCGTAAATGCAAAAGGCCTGCCGCCGATTCCTGCGGGTCCGCCCGCCACGCCGAACAAATGACCTCGCTGATGCATCGGGTCCGCGCCACGGGCCCGCTCGTCTCGCGCATCATGGCTGCGCTGGTCGGCGGCTATGCCCTGGCTGCACTCTTTAGCGTCGCCGTGCTCGCATTGCCGTTGAGCAAGCCCCAGGCCGTGCTGACCGGCATGCTCGCGAGTTTTGCGATCTACGCCGGCGCCGTGATCTGGGTTTTCGCCGTGCGCAGTGCGCTGAAAGCGTGGGCGGGCCTTTTCATCGTGGCCGTGCCGCTGCTGCCGCTGGCCTGGTCAGTTTCCTGAGGGACCGACGCGTGAATACCGACGACGATGTGCGAGTTGAGGGCCCCGGCATCCGGCAAAGCATGTCCAGCCTGCATACGTGGGCTGGGCTTCTGCTCGGCTGGGTTCTCTACGCCATGTTCCTCACCGGCACGGTGTCCTATTTCAAGGACGAACTCTCGCAATGGATGCGGCCGGAACTGGCGCGGCTGTCCCAGGTGCCCGATCGCGCCGTGGTGGCGCAGCGGATCGCGGACGAGCTTGGCAACATCGCGCCCGGCACCTCGCAGTGGAGTATTCGCCTGCCCGACGAGCGCAACAACAGTGCCAACGTGTTCTGGCGAACGACCCCGCGCAATCCGGGCGAACGCGCTTTCGGCGAAGCCAGCTTCGATCCCGCGACCGGGCAGCGGGTCACCTCGCGCGGGACGCTGGGCGGCGAGTTCTTCTACCGCTTCCACTTCCAGTTCCACTATATGCCGGTGGTCTGGGGCAGGTGGCTCGCCGGCATCGCCGCGATGTTCATGCTTGTGGCGATCGTCAGCGGCGTCATCACCCACAAGAAGATCTTCGTCGATTTCTTCACCTTTCGCTGGGGCAAAGGCCAGCGCTCGTGGCTCGACGCACACAACGCGCTGTCGGTGTTCGGACTGCCGTTCCATTTCATGATCACCTACACTGGACTGGTGACGCTGATGGCGATGTACATGCCATGGGGCGAGATGGTGGCATTCAAGTCGCCGGCGGAGCGCCAGCAACTCAGCGCCGAACTCACGGCGTTCATCCAGCCGGGCAAGCCCAGCGGGCAGAAGGCGCCTCTGGCTTCGGTCGAGGAGATGGTACGGCAGGCGCAAGAGCGCTGGGGCCGCGACAGCGTCGGACGCGTCACCGCCGTTCACCCCGGCGATGCGGCGGCGCGCGTGGCGGTGGCGCGAGCGGAGTCGGGCCGTGTCTCCATGAGTCCGCAATACATGGAGTTCGAAGGCTCAACCGGCAAACTGCTGAAGGTTCGCGACGCCGTGGGCGCCGCCGCCGAAACCCGGGGCGTGCTTTACGCGCTCCACCTCGGGCGCTTCAGCGACCTCGAAACCCGCTGGCTGTACTTTCTCGTCAGCTTCATGGGCACGGCCATGGTGGGCTCAGGTCTCGTCATGTGGACCGTGAAACGACGGCAGAAGCTGCCGGATCCGGCGCGTCCCTATTTCGGATTCCGGGTCGTGGAGCGGTTGAACATCGCGAGCATCGCCGGATTGTCCATCGCCATGACCGCATTCCTGTGGGCCAATCGTCTGCTGCCCCACACGTTGGCCGGCCGCGCCGACTGGGAGATCAACGCGTTCTTCATCGTCTGGGGCCTCGCACTGCTGCATGCCCTGATGCGTCCGGCGAAGGCGGCCTGGGTCGAGCAATTATGGGCGGCGTCTGTGCTGCTGTTTCTGTTGCCGGTCCTCAATGCCCTGACGACGCAGCGTCCGCTGTGGCACAGCGTGGTTGCAGGTGATTGGGTATTCGTCGGCATGGATATTGTGTGCTGGGTGCTTGCCCTGCTTCATGCCGTGCTCGCCATGCGCACGGCGCGTCAGGCGGCGAGCGTCCCGTACCGGCGCAAGGCAAACCGGCAGGCGCCGATGACCGTCGCGTCCAGCGAGGGCGCGCGATGACCCATCTCGCTGCGCTTGTGCTCTGCCTCGCAGGCTTTGCCGCATTGGCCTTCGCCACGCGTCGACAGCAACGCGATATCGTGGGCGGGGCGCTACGGTCGATCACGACATACATTCTTCGCATGACCGGCGCTTGCGCCCTGCTGTTCGCGTTCGGCGTCCTCGTCGCGAAGTATAGCTGGAGCCTTGGCCTCGTGATGTTCAGCGGTCACACCACATCTGCGGCTGCGCTGGTGTATTGTGCGCTGATCTCACTTGTGAAGATGCGTGCTTCACCGCGGCATCGTCCAGGTGTGCAAGCCAATTGAAATACGAGCCAGCGGCGATCCCGGCTCCGCTACGCCCCGCGCTCCTGATCGGAGCCGCCCGTGTGCCCGTCCGGACCGCGGCGGAATACGCCGTAGTCGCTGGACTTCATCCTTCCGCCATCGGATGTCAGAGCCGCGAGGCCGAGCTTCAGCAGTTCACGCACCGCGGCGGCGCGGGTGGGCATCCGGTGCCGAAATCGGAAATCATCGATCGCCGTCAGCTCTTCCGGCGAAAGCATCACCTGCAGTCGTTCTCCGCGCAATTCGGACATGGAAAACACCCAAATTGAGTTGATTGAGTAGTTTACTCAACGCCTGACCTTCACTCCGGTTCCATGAAACGAGGGCTGCGCGCCAAGACACGGCGGATACATCTGCAAAAACAGCTATTTGGTAGTTGATTTGTGGTATGGCGCTGACCGTGTGAGTGCGCGCCAAGCCGCTGGAACGTCGGCGCGAAGCAGCACGTCGCGCCTGCGAACCGCGACGGAATCGTTAATTCCCAGCTTATAAGCGGTGCCCAGCCGCTCGCCTCCGCTAATTTTGGGCGCTAGTGTTCCCCGCACCGACCTGAGCTACGAGGCTTCCCTGCATGACCATACGCCTGCATCGCGGCGATCTGCCCGACCTGTCCCGCTACAAGGATTCGGTGGCGATCGACACCGAGACCATGGGGCTCAATCCGCACCGCGACCGGCTCTGCGTGGTGCAGATGTCGAATGGCGACGGCAGCGCCGATGTCATCCAGATACCGCAGGGCCATACGGATGCGCCGAACCTGAAAGCGCTGCTGGCCAACCCAAACGTCACCAAGATCTTTCACTTCGCGAGGTTCGATCTCGCCGCGCTCTACAATGCCTTTGGCGTGATGCCGCAGCCGGTCTACTGCACCAAGATCGCCTCGCGGCTCACCCGCACCTACACCGACCGGCATGGCCTGAAGGATCTGGTGCGCGAGGTGCTCAACATCGATCTGTCGAAGCAGCAGCAGTCGAGCGACTGGGGCTCAGCGAGCCTCAGCGAGGCCCAGCTCGCCTATGCCGCCTCCGACGTGCTGCATCTGCATGGCCTGCGCGAGCGCCTGGATGCGATGCTGGCGCGCGAGGGCCGCACCGGGCTGGCGCAGGCCTGTTTCGACTTCCTGCCGACCCGGGCAAAGCTCGATCTTGGCGGCTGGGAGGCTGAGGATATCTTCGCGCATTCGTGAATGAGGCCATTTGAAGCGGCCAGCGAGCCGCCTTCGCCCCGTTTCGGTCATACTCCTGGCGCGGGTCCGGGCTGCATAACCCCGTGAACTCGGGTAGAATGGCGTTTTCTCCCGTCACCCGGAGCCGTGTTGAACTCGATACAGAACCCAGCGCTGGGGCAGAACCCAGCTATCTCCACCGGACTGGAGGCCCGCTTCGCCGCGGCTGCCCGCCACAGCCGGATGGTGCGGGTGCTGCGGGTCGCGGTCCCGGCGGCGGTGGTGCTCGCGCTGGCGGCTATCGTTGCGGTGTCGGTCTTCAATCCGTTCCGGATGCTGTTGCCGAAGCTGCCGATCGACATCGGCAATCTCGTGGTTTCCGGTACCAAGATCACGATGGAATCGCCGCATCTCGCCGGCTTCTCGACCGACCAGCGGCCCTACGAATTGTGGGCCAAGGCCGCGGTACAGGACCTGACCGCCCCCGACCATGTCGAACTCCAGACGTTGCGGGCCAAGGTCATGATGGAAGACAAGAGCACGTTGACGATGGATGCCCACAGCGGGTTTTTCGATAGCAAGCAGCAGCTGCTCGATCTGCGCAAGGACATCTTCCTGCAATCCTCCACTGGCTACGAGGCCAAGCTCACGCAGGCCCATATCGACATCAACAAGGGATCGGTGACATCGGACGAACATGTCGATGTCAAATTGCTCAACGGAACGCTCAGCGCCGACAAGCTCAGGATCATCGACAGCGGCGATGTGGTGCGCTTCGAAGGCAATGTCGTGATGAACCTGGTCATGGAAAGCCCTCCGGCGCCCGAGCCTGAGCCCGAGCCGCCGCCACCGCCGAAGACGCGGTCCGTCACCGGCAAGTCCGCCAACACGAAGTGATCTTCATGATGCAGTTCTTCTCGCGCAGTCTTGCGACAGCAGCGCTCGCGTTCGCGCTGATCGCCTCCGGCGACGTCTTCGCGCAAGGCGCCATGTCCGGCGTGCCGAATGCGATGCAGGGCTTTTCGCAAAACCGCGACCAGCCGATCCAGATCGAGGCGGCGTCGCTCGAAATGCGCGACAAGAAAAAGGAAGCGACATTCGCCGGCAATGTGAAGGTCGTGCAGGGCGACACCACCATGACCTCGAAAACGCTCGTGGTATTTTACGATTCCGGCCCGGACCAGACCGCATCGACGCCGGCTCCGGCGAAGGGGTCGAAGTCCGGAACGATGCAATCGGCGACGCCCGGGCCCGGCGGCAGTTCGTCGATCCGCCGGCTCGAGGCCAGGGGTTCGGTGGTGGTGACGCAGAAGGAACAGGTCGTGACTGGGGAGACCGCGATCTTCGAACCGCGGGCCAACCTCATCACCATGGCGGGCGGGGTCGTGCTGACCCAGTGCAAGAACGTGATGCGCGGCGACCGCCTCAAGGTCGACATGACCACCGGCGTGTCGCGGGTCGAATCCGACACGGGCAAAGTGCAGGTCCTGATCGAGCAGTCGTCCCAGGGCTGCGGGTCGGGCAGCGGTGCGAAGCCGGCTGCCATACCTTCGCTGATCCCCGGGAAAAAATAATATAGATCAGTGCCTTAAAGATTAATTTGGGCTGCGGCTGTTGAAGCCGGCGGTATCAGCCTGTATTTACAGGCGGGGCGCGCGGCGGGTGTTTCGCTGGGCAGGGGACATCCATTCATTCATGGTTCGCCGGCGAATCGATTCGCCGCGGGCGCGTCGCGGGATCGTGAAAGGTTAGCGAAGCGGAATGGTGGACTTACTCGGCATGTTCCGTCGACGTCCCGCAAAGCGCGGGTCGGCAGGATTTGCGCGTTCGAGCGAGGACATCACTGCGCTTGGCGACTCCTTCGGCGAAATGCTGACCAGCCCGGTGCGCGATGCGCCGCCGATGGCGCGTGCCGCCGCGCTGGAATTGCCGCCGGAGCCTGATGTCGCACCACCGCGCGAGGAAAGGCCTCGCGCCCGCGCGCAAGCCCCGAATCCCCAGCCTCAAAATCCGAAGTCGCCGAATCCCAAGTCCCCAAATCCCAAACCTCCAAATCCCAAACCTCCAAATCAAAGGACCAACGGCGCCACGGCTCCGCGCACCGCCAAGCGGCCCGGCTATCTGGCTGTGCATAGTGTGGAAAAGAGCTTCGGCACCCGCCAGGTCGTGCGCGGCGTCAGCATCTATGTGCGCCGCGGCGAGGCGGTGGGCCTGCTCGGCCCGAACGGTGCCGGCAAGACCACGGTGTTCTACATGATTACCGGGCTGATCAAGGCCGATCGCGGCGCCATCGAACTCGACGGCCACGACGTGACCAGGCTGCCGATGTATCAGCGTGCGCGGCTGGGCATCGGCTATCTGCCGCAGGAAGCCTCGATCTTCCGCGGCCTCACGGTCGAGCAGAACATTCGCGCTGTGCTCGAGGTGGTCGAGCCCAACCGCAAGAAGCGCGAGGCCGAACTCGATTCGCTGCTCGATGAATTCAACATCACGCGCCTGCGCAAATCGCCGTCGATCGCGCTTTCCGGCGGTGAGCGCCGCCGCGTCGAAATCGCGCGCGCGCTGGCGACGCGGCCGAACTACATGCTGCTCGACGAGCCTTTCGCCGGCATCGATCCGATTGCGGTCGGCGACATTCAGGATCTGGTTCGCCACCTCACCAACCGGGGCATCGGCGTGCTGATCACCGACCACAATGTGCGGGAAACGCTTGGCCTGACCGACCGCGCCTACATCGTCTATGCCGGGCAAATCCTGACCGAAGGCAGTCCGGAAGAGATCGTCAACGATCCTGATGTACGCCGTCTTTACCTTGGCGAGGAATTCCGGCTTTAGCGCACAATCCCGCAAAGCGCGGGCCGCCTGGCGATAAGCTCTTGCGCTCGCTCAGGAATTTATCGGGTGTTTGGGACGGAGAGCCGGCTTCGCTGTTGCCGGGCGCGGCCATAGCCAAATTTTGGCTTTCGTCAAGGCGTGTACAAGGCCAGCGGACTGATATAAGCAAGAATCGGACCAACTTACATTGGATCGGTTACTTAGCCTCCCATGGCACTGACACAAAGACTAGAGTTCCGCCAGTCGCAGTCGCTCGTCATGACGCCGCAGTTGATGCAGGCGATCAAGCTGCTGCAACTCTCGAATCTCGACCTTTCGGCCTTTGTCGAGGAGGAACTGGAGCGCAATCCGCTGCTGGACCGTGCCAGCGATGGTCCGGAAGCCCCCGTCGCGGGCGAACCGGTAGCGGATCACCCCGAATATGTCGATTCCGGCAGCTATGGTGAGGACGGCGGCGGGGAACTCTCCGATATGGCCGGGTCGTCCGGCGAAGGCTTCGAGCCCGGCCAGGAGGAGTGGCTGAACCGCGACCTCGGCACCCGGACCGAGATCGAGCAGACGCTGGATACCCCCCTCGACAACGTATTTTCCGAAGAACCCGCCGAAGCCGCCGCGCGGGCGGCGCAGGATGCGGCGCCCACCGCCTACACCGAATGGGGCGGCGGCGCCTCCAACGACGACGACTACAATCTGGAAGCCTTCGTCGCCGCCGAGGTGACGCTCGGCAGCCATCTCGCCGAGCAACTCGCCGTGGCGTTCAGCGCACCGGCGCAGCGGATGATCGGACAATACCTGATCGACCTGGTCGATGACGCAGGCTACGTACCGCCGGACCTGGGGCAGGCTGCAGAGCGGCTGGGGGCGTCGCAGCAGGACGTCGAGGCCGTGCTGACGGTGCTGCAGAAGTTCGACCCGCCCGGCGTCTGCGCCCGGAATTTGAGCGAGTGCCTCGCCATTCAGCTGCGCGAACTCAACCGCTACGATCCCGCGATGCAGGCGCTGGTGGAGAATCTCGATCTGCTCGCCAAGCGCGATATTGCCGGCCTGCGCAAGCTGTGCGGCGTCGATGACGAAGACATCACCGACATGATCGGCGAAATCCGCCGCCTTGACCCCAAGCCCGGACTGAAGTTCGGCTCGGCGCGGACGCAGACCATGGTGCCGGACGTGTATGTGCGGCCCGGCCCGGACGGCGGCTGGCACGTCGAACTCAACAGCGACACGTTGCCGCGCGTGCTGGTCAATCAGGTCTATTACAGCGAGCTTTCGAAGACGATCCGCAAGGACGGCGACAAATCCTATTTCACCGATTGCCTGCAGAATGCGACATGGCTGGTTCGCGCGCTCGACCAGCGCGCCCGCACCATCCTCAAGGTCGCGACCGAGATCGTGCGGCAGCAGGATGGCTTCTTCACGCACGGTGTGGCGCACTTGCGGCCACTGAATCTCAAGGCGGTGGCGGACGCGATTCAGATGCACGAATCGACAGTGTCTCGGGTTACCGCAAACAAGTATATGGCGACCAATCGCGGCAGTTTCGAACTGAAATACTTCTTTACCGCCTCCATCGCATCGGCTGACGGCGGCGAGGCTCACTCGGCGGAAGCAGTTCGTCACCACATCAAGCAGCTGATCGATGCCGAGGCTCCGTCCGCGATCCTTTCCGATGATACGATCGTGGAACGATTGCGCGAATCCGGCATTGATATAGCCCGCCGCACGGTCGCGAAATACCGCGAAGCGATGCGCATTCCCTCCTCGGTGCAGCGCCGCCGCGACAAGCAGAGCATGCTCGGCAATGCCCTTTCAGCGCCTGCCACTTCCTCCGACCGCTCCCGCGATACAGCCCCGGCCTGATTGCGTTCGCGCCAAATCGCGATAGTCTTGATACCCCGCCAAGGCAGAAGGAGGTGGCCACGGTCTTCGAAAACGTCCCCAGCAAAACCAGAGTGATCGAGGCAAAGCGAGGCATCCAATGACCCTTCGAATCTCCGGGAAAAGCATCAGTGTCGGCGACGCCCTTCGTTCGCGCGTCAGCGAGCGCACCGATGAAGTCCTGAGGAAATATTTCGACGGCAACTATTCCGGCCACATCACGCTGAGCAAGGACGGTTTCGGTTTCCGTACCGATTGCGCGCTGCACCTCGATTCCGGGATCACGCTGGAAGCCGATTCCAACGCCACCGACGCGTATGCCAGTGCCGACCAGGCGCTCCTGATGATCGAGAAGCGCCTGCGCCGCTACAAGAGCCGTCTGAAGGACCGCTCGGCCCGCAAGGCCTATGCCGCCTCCGCGGCTCTGGCCGAACTGGACGGGCCGATGCTGGATGCGTCGAGCTATGTCATCGAGGCACCGGCGGAGGGCGAGGAGGAAGTAACCGCCTACAGCCCCGTGATCATTGCCGAGGCAACCACGTCGCTGAAGCGGCTTTCTGTGAGCGAGGCGGTCATGGAACTGGACCTGTCAGGGGCTGCCTGCATCGTGTTCCAGCACGGATCCAGCGGCCGGGTTAACATCATTTACCGACGGACGGACGGCAATGTCGGCTGGGTCGATCCCCCGTCGGTTACCCCCTGACAACCATGTCCTCCGGCATTGACGCCCACAGCCGCCCTCCCTATGGTCCGCCGCCTCGACGGATCCGGTGCAGGAACTGGCCCTTCGGGAGTTGGCACCGGCCATGCGTTGGAGTAGAAGCCCCCAAATCGGGACCCGAGCTCAAGTCAGCCTCCCGATCTCTCCTTGTTGTCGCCCCGGTTCTAGAACCTAATTCGTAACCTGACGGTTCATTTCACCTCGGAACGCCCCATGACGATTACCGATCTGGTCGCACCCGAGGCGATTCTCCCGGCTTTGAAGGTCATCAGCAAGAAGCAGGCGCTGCAGGAACTGGCGGCGCGCGCGTCGGCGCTGACCGGGCAGAACGAACGCTCCGTGTTCGAGGTGCTCCTGCAGCGCGAAAAGCTCGGCACCACCGCCGTCGGCTACGGCGTCGCCATCCCGCACGGCAAGCTGCCCAAGCTCGAGAAGCTGTTCGGGTTCTTCGCCCGCCTCGAACGCCCGATCGATTTCGAGGCGATGGACGGCCAGCCTGTCGACCTGATCTTCCTGCTGCTGGCCCCGGAAGGCGCAGGCGCCGATCACCTGAAGGCGCTGGCACGGATCGCGCGGCTGCTGCGCGACCAGGACGTCGCCAAGAAACTGCGCGCCTCGCGCGATGCGCAGGCGATCTACTCGGTGCTGGCGCTGCCGCCGGCAAGCGCGGCGTAGGGCTTGCGGCCCATTTTGTCGCATTCTGCCTACCCGGCCCGTGATATTGTTGTCTCATGACCAGAGCTCAGGCACTCAAGAAACTGCGCAGTCAGGCTGATGCCATCAAGGCGCTCGGCGCAACGTCGCTCTATTTGTTCGGCTCAACAGCCCGCAACACGGCTGGCGCCAAGAGCGATCTGGATCTGTTCATCGATGTTGACCCACGCGGACGATTCAGTGTTCTCGACCTGGTAGCGGCCAAACGGCTGCTTGAGGAAAATCTCCGCGTCGAGGTCGATCTCACGACCCGCAAGGGGCTGCACCCTCTGATACGAAAGCAGGTTGAGGCCGAGGCTACCCGGGTCTTCTAGATGGCCACGCGTTCTCCCCTGCTGCGGATTCACGATATGCTTGAAAGCATTCGAGGAATCGAAAAGGCGCTGGCGGGAAAGACATTCCGGGAATACGAGCGCTCGTGGGTTCTGCGCTCGGCCGTCGAGCGCGGTATCGAGATCATTTCGGAGGCAAGCCGTCACCTCGGTCGAGATCTGAAGGCGCGGCATAAGGATGTTCGCTGGAAGGACATTGCCGGCATCGGCAACATTCTGAGGCACGACTATCAGCGCGTCGATGCATCGATAATTTGGCGGGCGGTGAAAGACGACTTGCCGCCGCTCAAGGAGGCGCTGCTCGACCTTCGGGGCTCCTTGGAATAATGCCGGCAAGCCGGCTGCGATCCCGCGCTGCCCAGCCGCTTTCGGCACGGTTCCAGGCGCGCTCGCGCGTTCGGATAACGCAATCTTAAGCTAAATCGCAGTTATTTCGTCCGGCGCGGATTATTGCCCGCGTACCGGGGAGCTTTGCCATGAAGCTGCGGCTGACGATTTCGCGCGCGATATTGATTTTTGGACTGATTACCGCACTGGGTCTCGGTGCCGTCATTGCCACCAGCGTTTACGGGCTGGCCCAGCTCAAGGTGGGCGGCCCCCTGTATAACCAGATCAAGCTCGGTAACGACCTGATCGCCGACATCCTGCCGCCGCCGGAATACGTCATCGAATCCTATCTGGAGGCGACCCTCGTCCTGCGCGATCCCTCGCAGCTTGCAGCTCGCCGCGACAGGCTGGCACAGCTCAAGAAGGAATATGACGAGCGGCATCAGTTCTGGATCAAGTCCGATCTCGATCCGACGCTGAAGACCAAGCTCGTGGAAAAATCCCATGGCGAGGTGCAGCGCTTCTGGACCGCGATCCAGGACGGCCTGCTGCCGGCATTGGCCAAGGGAGACAGCGCCGCGGCGGCGAAGTCCTATGCGGAGATCGCCGCGCGCTACGCCGCCCACCGCGCGATCATCGACGACATCGTCAAGCAGACCACCGATCGGAATGCCGCGACCGAAGCCGCAGCGACCGAATGGGACAGCATGTTCACGCTGCTGCTGTGGGGCGTTTCCGCGGTGGTGTTTCTCATCATCGGCGCCGGCCTGTTTGGTGTGGCGTTCGGTGTCATTCGTCCCATTGCAGCGATGACGAATGTGATGAAAGGTCTTGCGGGCGGCGACCTCAACGTTGCGGTCCCGGCGCTCAGCCGCGACGACGAAGTGGGCGCGATGGCCCGCGCGGTCCAGGTGTTCAAGGAAAACGCGCAGCGCGTTCTATCGATGGAATCCGAGCAGGCGAGCCTGAAGCAGAAGGCGGAAGCCGATCGACGCGCGGCGATGCAGCAGATGGCCGGCGGCTTCGATTCAGCGATCGGAAAAATCATCCAGACCGTATCGAGCGCCTCGTCCGAACTCGAATCGTCGGCGGGACGGCTGACCAGGACCGCCGAAGTGACGCAGACGCTGTCGGCGACGGTTGCCGCCGCCTCGGAGCAATCCTCGTCAAACGCACAGTCCGCGGCCGCGGCGGCCGAGCAAATGGCTTCGTCGGTGTCGGAGATCAGCCGCCAGGTGCAGGACTCGCACAAGATTTCTCGCGAGGCCGTCAACCAGGTCGAGCAGACCAACGCGCGGATTGCTGATCTCGCGCAATCCGCCGGCCGGATCGGCGAAGTGGTCAGGATGATCAGCGCGGTCGCCGAGCAGACCAACCTGCTGGCGCTGAACGCCACGATCGAAGCGGCGCGCGCCGGCGAGGCGGGACGGGGATTTGCGGTCGTCGCATCCGAGGTCAAGGCGCTTGCCGCGCAGACGGCGAAAGCTACCGAGGAAATCAGCGACCAGATCGGCCAGATGCAGTCGGCGACCAATCAGTCGGTTTCGGCGATTCAGGAGATCGGCGGTACGATCGGCCGCATCGCTGAAATCTCGCAGACGATCGCCGCCGCCGTCGAGGAGCAGGGCGCGGTAACGCACGAGATCTCGCGCAACGTTCAGCAGGCGGCCCAAGGCGCCTCGCAGGTGGCGTCGAGCATCACCGACGTCAATCGCGGCGCGACCGAGACCGGCGCCGCATCGACGCACGTGCATGGGCTGGCTCAGTCCCTGCTGGGACAGAGCAATCATCTCAAAGGCGAGGTGGAGAAATTCCTCTCGACCGTGCGCGCGGCCTGAGATTGGGTCGGACGTTGTTCTGAAAGGACGATACGCGGGGTCGCTATGCCCGCGTATCCGAAATCCCGTTCTCACTTTGGCGCCACCGCGTCAGCGGTGCAAAGCGCGTTCAGTGACACAAAACCCGTGTCAGTGAAGCAGCAAGCGCTACTTCAGTGCACGCTGACGGCCTGAAGCTCGTTGCTCCATGCATTGGCAATCGCAGCCTCGCGGCTGTCGGTCAGCATGATCGGGGTGCCGTCGGCGGCATGCAGCGCGAACAGCTTCAGCCCCGGCGCGATCTTCGGCGCCTGCGGAAACAGTCCTGGCACGTCCTCAGAACGGACCTGCTTCACGTAGGCGATGTGGCCTTCGCCCAGATGGGCCAGCGCCTCGACGGTAACCTTTTCGGGTTCGTACGTAACACTCACATCACTCATGGTCTCGACTCCTCCTGGAGATTAAGCGGTCGAGTCCGCTACTGGTTCCATTATTCGTGTTCATTGATAGCTATTGTCTTAACGACCCTTTCAGGCTCCGGCCTGGCGAGGTCGATCGACAGCAGTCCGTTCTTCAGATCCGCGCCCAGCACCTGCATCCCCTCCGCCAGCACGAAGGTGCGCTGGAAGTGGCGCGCGGCGATGCCGCGATGGATGTATTGCCGGGCCTTGTCGTCCTGCTGGCGGCCCCGGATCACGAGCTGGTTTTCCTCAATGGTCACATCGAGTTGGTCGCGGGTAAATCCCGCCACCGCCAGCGTGATGCGCAGCTTTTCGGGTTGGCCGTTGGCACGGTCACACCGCTCGATGTTGTAGGGAGGATAACCGTCGGCGCCTTTGACGACGCGATCGAGCGCACGCTCGATTTCGTCGAACCCAAGCAGGAACGGACTGGATAACGAAGGAACACGAGACATCACAAAGTCCTCTCGAAGCGACTTTGAGGGGCCCTTACGGCGCCCCATTCAACCGGCCGGCCGATTCGCCGTCCGGTCACCAACGAATATGGGGGGCATTTAGGGTGGGTTCAAGTGCCTCAGAAAACTGCGTAAATCGGCCGCGGGTGGCACAAAATCGTCATTCCGGGGCGATGCGGAAGCATCGAAGCCGGAATCTCGAGATTCTGGGTCTGGTCCTTCGGACCATCCCGGAATGACGGTGCTAGTCTAGCTCTCCACCCGCCTGCGGCCGTCGACGGTAAATAGATGCAGCTTATTGCCGGCCGCAGCCACCCTGATCCGCTCGCCGATCGCCGGGCCGACGGCGCCGGGGATTCGCACGATCACCTCGCCGGGCGGCAGTTCGCCAGGCGTTGTGGCGACGCCCTGCGCCTCGTGCTGGCGGGTGCCGTAGACGAAGGTTTCGGCGCCGACGCGCTCGATCGCTTCCACGGTGAGGCCAAGCGCCACGCCGCCGGAAACCGTCTCGTTGGTGATGACGAAATCCTCGGGCCGGATGCCGAGAATGCCGGCCTCGTTGAGCCTGATGTCGCCGGTCAGTTGCGACTGCAGTTCATCGGACCGCAGCCGCATCAGGTTCATCGGCGGCGCGCCGATGAAGGAGGCGACGAACGTCGTCGCCGGCTTCTGGTAAATCTCGAGCGGGTTGCCGATCTGCTCGACCACGCCGCCGTTCATGACCACGAGAATATCGGCCAGCGTCATCGCCTCGAGCTGGTCGTGGGTGACGTAGATCGAGGTCGTCGAAAGCCTGCGCTGGAGCTTTCGGATCTCGACCCGCATCGCGATGCGCAGCTTGGCGTCGAGATTCGATAGCGGCTCGTCGAACAGGAACACTTTCGGTTGCCGCACGATGGCGCGGCCCATCGCGACGCGCTGGCGCTGGCCGCCGGACAATTGCCGCGGCTTGCGATCAAGCATTGCGCCAAGTTCGAGAATACGCGCGGCTTCCTCGACGCGCGTCTTGATCTCCGGCTCGGCCATGCCGCGGTTGCGCAGGCCGTAGGCCATGTTGTTGTAGACGCTCATATGCGGATAGAGCGCGTAGTTCTGGAACACCATCGCGATGTCGCGGTCGGCCGGCTCGATCTGGTTGACGACGCGGCCGCCGATGTCGATCTCGCCGCCGGTGATGGTCTCGAGGCCTGCGACCATCCGCAACAAAGTCGACTTGCCGCAGCCGGAGGGGCCGACCAGCACGCAGAACGCGCCGTCGGCGACCTCGAAATCGATGCCCTTGATGGCTTCGAAGCCGCCGGGATAGGTTTTGCGGACATTGCGCAGCGTTACGTTGGCCATTTCATTTTTCCGTCTGGACCAGGCCGCGCACGAACAGCCGCTGCATGAAAATGACGACCGCGACCGGCGGCAGCATGGCAAGGATTGCGGTCGCCATCGCGAGCTGCCATTCGGCGAGTTCGTCCGTCGTTACCAGCATCTTCTTGATGCCGATCACGATGGTCTGCATCGAATCCTTCGTGGTGATCAGAAGCGGCCAGAGGTACTGATTCCAGCCATAGATGAACTGGATCACGAACAGTGCGGCGATCGTCGTGACCGACAGCGGCAGCAGCGTGTCCCAGAAGAACCGCCAGGGACCGGCGCCATCGATGCGCGAGGCTTCCAATAGCTCATCCGGCACCGTCATGAAGAACTGGCGGAACAACAATGTGCCGGTGGCGGATGCGATCAGCGGCAGGATCAGGCCGGCATAGGTGTCCAGCATGCGCAGGTCGGCGACCACCTTGTAGGTCGGATAGATGCGCACTTCGACCGGCAGCATCAGCGTGATGAAGATGATCCAGAACGCGGTCTTGCGGAACGGAAAGCGGAAATAGACCACGGCATAGGCGGAAAGGATCGAGATGAAGATCTTGCCGACGGCAATGCCGATCGCCGACACGAAGGAGTTGATCAGCATGTTGGCGACGGGCTCGCGACTGGTGCGCGAGCCGCCGACGAAGACGGCGCGGTAATAATTCTCCAGCGTCTGATTGCCGGGTGTCGCCGGCATGTGGCCCCCGACCACGGTCGCGGCGTCGTGGGTCGAGGCGATCAGCGCCAGATAAACCGGGAACGCCACGATGAAAACGCCCAGCGTCAGGATGGCGTAGGCGATGAAGTCGCTGAGCGGGCGGCGCTCGACCATCAGTACTGCACCTTGCGTTCGACATAGCGGAACTGGATCGCGGTCAATCCGATCACGATGATCATCAGGATCACCGATTGCGCGGCCGAGCCGCCGAGGTCGCCGCCGAGACGGCCGTCGGCATAGACCTTGTAGACCATGGTGGTGGTGGCGCCGGCAGGCCCGCCGCCGGTGACGGCATCGATGATGCCGAATGTGTCGAAGAAGACGTAGACGACGTTGACCACCAGCAGGAAAAACGTGGTCGGCGACAGCAGCGGGAACACGATGGTCCAGAAACGCCGCATCGGACGGGCGCCGTCGATGGCGCTGGCCTCGATCACGCTTCGCGGGATCGCCTGCAGGCCGGCAAGGAAGAACAGGAAATTGTAGGAGATCTGCTTCCACACCGAGGCCATTACCACCAGCAGCAGGGCGTGGTTGCCGTTGAGCAGCGGGTTCCAGTCGATGCCCAGGCCGCGCAGCGGGCGGGACAGCATTCCGAGCGAGGGCTGAAACATGAAGAACCAGAGCACGCCGGCAACCGCAGGCGCCACCGCATAGGGCCAGATCATCAGCGTCTTGTAGCCGCCGGCGACCTTCAGGTTCTTGTCGGCCTGCGTGGCGAACAACAGCGCGATCGATAGCGACAGTGATGCGACCAGCGTGGAGAAGACCGCAGTCACCATCATCGCCTTGTAATATTCAGGCTGGGCGAACAGCGTCTGGTAGTTTTCGAACCCGACGAATTCGGAAACCAGCCCGAACGCGTCCTCGCGCAGAAATGATTGCCACACCGCCTGGCTGGCGGGCCAATAAAAGAAAACGACGGTGATGACGAGCTGCGGCAGCAGCAGCAGGTACGGCAACAGCCGGTTGTTGAAGACGGTGGTCTTTTCCATTCAGGCGTCGCGGTGTTGCCGGTGATTCCAGCGCTCCCCCTCTGAACGAGAGGGAGCGCCGATAACTGCTCAGGCCTATTTGGCCGTCTTCTCGAAGGTACGCAACATCGCATTGCCACGCGACACGGCGGCGTCGAGGGCTTCCTTCGGCGTCTTCTTGCCGTCCAACGCGGCTTCGATTTCTTCCGCCCAGACATCGCGCATCTGCACCATGTTGCCGAAGCGCAGGCCGCGCGAATTCTCGGTTGGCTCCTTGTTGGTGAGCTCCTTCAGGGGCGTCTGCAGAACCGGGTTCTTCTCGTAGAAGCCATCCTTGATCGATTTCTCATAGGCCGCCTTGGTGATCGGCAGGTAGCCGGACTTCTGGTGCAGGTCGGCCTGGCGGTTGGTGTCGGACAGGAAGGTGAAGAACTTGGCCACGCCCTTGTACTCTTCCGGCTTCTTGCCACCCATCACCCACAGCGAAGCGCCGCCGATGATCGAGTTCTGCGGCGCGCCCTGGACGTCAGGGTAATAGGGCATCGGCGCCGAGGTGAAGTCGAACTTGGAGGTGGCCTTCGCGGTGCCGTAATAGCCCGAGGAGGTCAGGAAGATCGCGCATTCGCCGGAAGAGAAGCGGGCCTCGTTGGCGCTGCCGCGCCCGCCGTAGCTGTAGGTCTTGTCCTTCTGCAGGTCGACGAGGTTCTGCAGGTGTTTCACGTGCAGCGGCGAGTTGAACTTCAACTCGGTGTCGAAGCCGTCGAGGCCGTTCGCCTTGGTGCCGATCGGCACATTGTGCCAGGCCGAGAACTGCTCGATATGTGCCCAGCTCGCCCAGGCGTTGGAGAAGCCGCAGGTCTCGTGGCCGGCCGCTTTCAGTTTCTTGGCCGCGTCGAACACTTCCGGCCACGTCTTCGGGATTTCGTTGACGCCGGCCTTCTTCAATTCATCCTTGTTGATCCACATCACCATCGAGGACGAGTTGAAGGGGAACGACAGCATGTCGCCCTTCGATGTCGAGTAATAGCCGGTGATGGTCGGCAGGTAGGCCTTGGGGTCGAACGGTTCGCCGGCGTCTTTCATGAGCTGGTGGACAGGCTTGATCGCGCCGGTGGCGCCCATCATGGTCGCGGTGCCGACCTCGAACACCTGCATGATATGCGGCGCGTTGCCGGCGCGGAACGCCGCGATGCCGGCGTTCATGGTGTCGGGATAGGCGCCCTTGTAGGACGGCACGACCTTGTAGTCGGACTGGCTTGCGTTGAATTCCTCGGCGAGCCTGTTGACGACGTCATTGTTGGCGCCGGTCATGGCGTGCCACCACTGGATCTCGGTCACCGCGTGGGCAGGCGTTGCAAGCGCCAGCGCAGCAGTCACTGCCGCCGCTGCGCCGAATTGTCGATGTGCCATGGAATTCCTCCGGGTTGGGGTCGTCACCTTCATTTCGCGCGATAACAGCGCCGGATGACGTGCAAATGACCGTATAAGCGAAAGGATGGTATCGGGGAAGCGTGCGCTGGGGAAAGCGGTAAAATAGGCGAAGACCTGGCGCGGGAAATGCTGACGCCGTTCCCCGGACGCGGTGCGCCACGAACTGTTGCGCCGCAGAGCCGGGGTCCACAGGACGCTGGCGTCATCGGAAGCAGATTTAGGTCCCGGCTCAGCGGTGCATCGTCAAGAGACGCTGCACCGCGTCCGGGATACCAGAAATCTTAGCGCTTGCGCTCGGTGCCGCAGACCACGCCCTTCTCGACCAGGGCGTCGATCTCGCCCTTGGAATAGCCGAACTCGCCGAGCACCTCCGATGTGTGCTGGCTGAATTTCGGCGGCGTCCGGCGCAGGCTGGGCTTGGTCCGCTCGAGCCGGATCGGCGAGGCGACGCCCTTGTACCAATCCTTCTCGATAATGTCGCCGCGATGCAGCGTATGCGGATTGTTCAGCGCCTGGTCGATCTTCTGCACGGGACCTGCCGGCAGGCCGGCCGCGAGCAGGCGATTGCACAAAGGTTCGGCCTCGTGCTGGCTGAACACGGCGGCAAGTTCCGCGCGCAGCGCATCGCGGTTGGCGATACGGTCCTTGTTGCGGGCGAAGCGCGGATCGGTGCCGAGCTCGGGCTTGCCGATTTCTTTGGCGAGCTTGCGGAAAGTGCCGTCATTGCCGACGCCGATGAAGATGTTGTCGGTCTTGGTCGGGAAGATCGCGTAAGGCACGAGGTTGGGATGTTCGTTGCCGGTCAGCCCCGGCGGCTTGCCATGCATGAAGTAGTTCGCGGTGTGCGGATGCATGATCGCAAGGCCGGTTTCGTACAGCGTCGTCTCGAGAAACTGGCCGAGCCCCGAGCGCTGCCGTTCCGATAGCGCCATCAGGATGCCGATCGCCGCGTAAAGCCCGGTGGTGATGTCGACCAGGGGAACGCCGATCCGCATCGGACCGCTCTCCGGCGAGCCGGTGGCGGCGATCATGCCGGTCATGGCCTGGATGATGGCGTCGTAGCCGGGGCTGCCGCCGCGCGGGCCGTCGGCGCCGAAGCCGGAAATCCGGCAATGCACGAGCCTTGGAAACTTCGCGCGCAGCACGTCGTTGCCGATGCCCCATTTGTCGAGCGTGCCGGGCTTGAAATTCTCGATCAGGACGTCGGCGGTCTCCAGCATCTTCAGCAGGACGGCGCGCCCGCCCTCGGAGGCGAGGTCGAGGCCGATCGAACGCTTGTTGCGGTTGATGCCGACGAAATAGGCCGCGTCCTCCTCATGGAAGGGAGGGCCCCAGTCGCGCACCTCGTCGCCGGCGGGCGGCTCGACCTTGATGACGTCGGCGCCGTGGTCGGCCAGGATCTGCGTGCAATAGGGGCCGCCGAGCACGCGCGTGAGGTCGACGACGCGCAGGCCGGTCATTGCGCCGGGAGCGGCTTGTGGACTCATGGAAACAACCTTCGCTCAGGATGAAATGGAATTCCCTGAGCTAGCGGTCTTCCGGCTCGGCAGCAATGGCTTCGCGCGCACAGGCGCATGACGGGATGTCAGCGCGATAGTCCGTGGGGGCGAATGGCCCGCCTGGTATCGCGGCGGGCCATCCTGATTTGGCGTTACACGACCGCCGATCGTCACACGACCGTCAGGCGCACATCGACGTTGCCGCGGGTGGCGTTGGAGTAAGGGCACACCTGATGCGCCTTCGCGACCAGCGCTTCGGCTTCCGCCTTGGGAATGCCGGGCAGCGAAACGGCGAGGTCGATATCGAGGCCGAAGCCGCCTTCCGAGCGCGGTCCGATGCCGACCGTGGAGGTCACGGTGGCGTCCGCGGGGACCTTCGGGCCACCCTGGGAGGCGACGAACTTCATCGCGCCGATGAAGCACGCGGCATAGCCGGCCGCGAACAGCTGCTCGGGATTGTTGCCGGCGCCGCCGCCGCCACCGAGTTCCTTCGGCGTGGACAGCTTGACGTCGAGCGCGCCGTCGAGGGTTGCGGCGGTGCCGTCGCGGCCGCCGGTGGCCTTGGCGCTGGTCTTGTAGAGCACGTTCACGGACATGTCGGTCTCCCTTGGGTTCTGCCGTTTCGATGCATCTATATTGCACACAATTAGATTGCGTACAATCTAGTTCATTGCAAATCGCGCAATTCAATTGTATGCAATTGAAATCAAGCCCTTAGAGGCCCAAATCGCAGCTGGCGTGCTGCCCGATGACGAGGTTGTGATGGCTAGGAAACACGCGGCCGACCTGCCGCTCAGGCTCGACAATCAAATCTGCTTTGCGGTGTATTCCACCGCGCACGCGTTCAACCGCGTCTACAAGCCGCTGCTCGACAGGCTCGGGCTGACCTATCCGCAATATCTCGTGATGCTGGTGCTGTGGGAGCGCGACGGGGTGCCGGTAAAGGACATCGGCGAACGGCTGTTCCTGGATTCCGGTACGCTGACGCCGCTGCTCAAGCGCCTGGAGGCGGCCGAACTGATCAAGCGAACGCGCAGCACCGAAGACGAGCGCCAGGTGCTGATCGCGCTAACGCCCAAGGGCGACACACTACGCGAGAAAGCCCGCGCCGTGCCGCAATCGATCCTCGCAGCGTCGGCGTGTTCGATTGGAGAACTGGTGGGGATAAAGAATGAGATCGTCGCGCTGCGCGATAAGCTGAACAAGGTGTTGGGGGAGTAGGAAGCGGCAGCTGCTGCTCCTCGCAGCTACGTCTCGCTAAGCCCGAAGGGGGAAGCGTGGTGGAGCCAGGCGGGATCGAACCGCCGACCTCTTGCATGCCATGCAAGCGCTCTCCCAGCTGAGCTATGGCCCCGTCACAGTCATGCACGGTCTCTCGAACCATGCTTCCGCAAGCCTTGGGCGACCTGCGGGGGAGACCCAGAACACAGTTCTGGATCGATCTCAAGTCTCTTCGTCACCTCCGACGTCACCGATGATGTCGGTCACGTCCTCATCGCCCTCTTCTTCGTCGGCGATGAAGGTCGAATCGTCGTCGTCATCGTCCTCGATGGTCTCGTCGATCTCGATATCGTCTTCGGACTCCGGAACCTGGGCCTTGACCTTGCCGGTATTCTCCTCGGCATCGGCCTCTTCGAGCGAAACCAACTCTTCGGCCTCTGCGGCCTCCGGCATGTCGGTAGCAGCCGCTGAAGCGGCGGCGGCGCGTGCGGCCTCGCCACGGGCGGCCCGCGGCGGCGCAATCGGCGCGATCGGCACAACCTCACCGGTATAGGGCGAAATCACCGGATTCTTGTTCAGGTCGTAGAACTTCTTACCCGTCGTCGGGCAAATGCGCTTGGTTCCGAGGTCGGATTTGGCCACGTGTGGATCCTGGGAATTTCTGAAAAACGGTGCTTCACTTGGCTAGTTGAGGGGCTGCTGTCAATAGCGCTTTGTCGCATTTGACGGCCGCGTGACGTCATGTGGCCCATGTGATACTGCGGCTGCTACTGCGGCCCCCGCAGAGGACACAATCTTGGCCCATTCAGCACCCCCCACCCCGCTGGAATCCCGTTCCAGCGGCGCTCTCACCGGGAAAGTACGCGTTCCCGGCGACAAGTCGATTTCGCACCGCGCCCTCATCCTGGGGGCGCTTTCGGTCGGCGAAACCACCATTTCCGGCCTTTTGGAGGGCGAAGACGTCCTCAATACCGCTAAATCCATGCAGGCGCTCGGCGCCAAAGTGGAGCGGACCGGGCCGTTTGCCTGGCAGGTCAGGGGTGTGGGCGTGGCGGGCTTCGCCCAGCCGGCTTCGCCGCTCGATTTCGGTAATTCCGGTACCGGCTGCCGGCTGGTGATGGGGGCGGTGGCCGGATGCCCGATCACGGCGGTTTTCGACGGCGACGCCTCGCTGCGCTCCCGGCCGATGCGCCGGATCCTTGATCCACTCGAATTGATGGGTGCCAGGGCCGGCGAGGCAAGGGAAGGCGGCCGTCTGCCGCTGACGCTGCACGGCGCCCGCGAGCCGGTACCGATTCTCTACCGGACGCCGGTGGCCTCGGCCCAGATCAAGTCGGCGGTGCTGCTGGCGGGGCTCGCCGCACCCGGCGTTACCACCGTGATCGAGCAGGAAGCGAGCCGCGACCACACCGAACTGATGCTGAAGCATTTCGGCGCCGAGATCGTCTCGGCGAGTGAAGGCAGCCACGGCCGCAAAATCGCGCTGACGGGCCAGCCCGAACTGCACGGCGCCGATGTCGTGGTGCCGGCCGATCCGTCGTCCGCGGCATTTCCGATCGTCGCGGCGCTGATCGTCGAGGGCTCGGACATCGTGTTTTCCGACGTCATGACCAATCCGCTGCGCACCGGCCTTTTCACGACGCTGCGCGAGATGGGCGCTTCGATCGAGGAGAGCGAAGTCCGCGGTGACGCCGGCGAGCCGATGGCCACCTTGCGCGTGCGCGCGTCAAAACTCCGCGGCGTCGAAGTGCCGCCGGAGCGCGCGCCGTCGATGATCGACGAGTATCTGGTGCTCGCGGTAGCGGCGTCGTTCGCCGAAGGCACCACCGTCATGCGCGGCCTGCAGGAGCTGCGCGTCAAGGAATCCGACCGGCTGGAGGCGACCGCCGACATGCTGCGCGTCAACGGCGTCAGGGTCGAGGTCGCAGGCGACGATCTGATCGTCGAGGGACGCGGGCATGTGCCGGGTGGCGGCCTCGTCGCCACCCACATGGACCACCGCATCGCGATGTCGGCGCTGGTGATGGGACTGGCCGCCGACAAGCCGGTCAAGGTCGACGACACCGCCTTCATCGCCACCAGCTTTCCGGATTTCATCCCCATGATGCGTTCGCTGGGGGCGGAGTTTTCATGATCATCGCCATCGACGGGCCGGCGGCATCCGGCAAGGGCACGCTCGGCAAGCGGCTCGCACATCATTACGGCTACCGGCATCTCGACACCGGCGTGATCTATCGCGCGGTGGCGAAGGCGTTGCTGGATGGCGGCCACGACCTCACCGACGAGGCGCGCGCGGTGGCGGCCGCGATAACGCTCGATCCCGATAAGTTTGGCGATCCTGAACTGAAATCGCAGCGCATCGGCGACGCCGCCTCCGTGGTGTCGGCGATTGCCAGCGTGCGCGAGGCGCTGGTCAATTTCCAGCGCCAGTTCGCCGCCGATCCGCCGGGTGCGGTGCTCGACGGACGCGATATCGGAACCGTGATCTGCCCGAATGCCGAAGTGAAGATTTTCGTGGTCGCCGACCCGAAGGTGCGGGCGCACCGCCGGACGCTGGAAGCGCGCGCCCGCGGCGAGGAGGCCGACGAGGCGCTGGTGCTGGCGGATATCCTCAAGCGCGACGAACGCGACCGGAATCGCGCCGCCGCGCCGCTGAAGGCGGCCGCTGACGCCCATATCCTGGATAATTCCAATCTCGACATCGAAGGCGGCGTGCGCGCCGCCATCGCCATCATCGAGGCGGTCCGCGCCGGGCGCTGACCGCTGACTTTCGGTCGGCATGGCGGGGCGTGTTTCGGCTCCAAAGGGCCATAAATCAGGCATTTCCGCTTGCCGAAAATGGCCCTTGGGGCTATATCCACGGCGTTCCGTGGCCGCCATCGATGAGTTCAGGGCTGTCCGGGCGGGCCGGCCGGAGGTTTGAACCCCCGCCGTCATTGGAGGAAAGCCCGCTCCAGGCTCTTGAAGTCGATACGTTCGTTTCAGGCTCCGGATCAAATCATACGTATCGAACGTGCAGGCATGCTGCCGGCCCGCTGTTGCGCCTCCCGCAACCAGCGGTCGTCAGGTTTTGCGGACCCTGACACTTCACGCGCGATGCGCCCATTAACCCGAATGGCCGGCAATACCGCATCTGGAGAACATATGGCTTCGACTGCTGCTTCTTATAATCCTACCCGCGACGATTTCGCTGCAATGCTGGACGAGTCCTTCGCCGGCGGCAATCTGCAGGAAAGCTCCGTCATCAAGGGCAAGGTGGTTGCAATTGAAAAGGACATGGCCGTCATCGACGTCGGCCTGAAGACCGAAGGCCGCGTGGCGCTGCGCGAATTCGCCGGCCCGGGCCGTGAAAGCGATCTCAAGGTTGGCGACGAGGTCGAGGTGTTCCTCGACAGAATCGAAAATGCGCTCGGCGAAGCCGTGCTGTCGCGCGACAAGGCGCGCCGCGAGGAAAGCTGGGGCAAGCTCGAGAAGGCCTTCAACAACAACGAGAAGGTCCACGGCGTCATCTTCAATCAGGTCAAGGGCGGCTTCACCGTCGACCTCGACGGCGCTGTTGCCTTCCTGCCGCGCTCGCAGGTCGATATCCGCCCGATCCGCGACGTTGCGCCGCTGATGAACAACTCGCAGCCGTTCCAAATTCTGAAGATGGACCGCCGCCGCGGCAACATCGTGGTGTCGCGCCGCACGGTTCTCGAAGAGACCCGCGCCGAACAGCGCCAGGAACTGGTGCAGAACCTCGAAGAGGGCCAGGTGATCGACGGCGTGGTCAAGAACATCACCGATTACGGTGCGTTCGTTGATCTCGGCGGCATCGACGGCCTCTTGCACGTCACCGATATCGCATGGCGCCGGGTCAACCACCCGACCGAAGTGCTCACCATCGGTCAGACCGTGAAGGTCAAGATCATCAAGATCAACCACGAGACCCACCGCATTTCGCTCGGCATGAAGCAGCTGCTGGACGATCCGTGGCAGGGCATCGAGGCCAAGTACCCGCTGAACGCGCGCTTCACCGGCCGCGTCACCAACATCACCGACTACGGCGCGTTCGTCGAACTGGAGCCGGGCATCGAAGGCCTGATCCACGTCTCGGAAATGTCGTGGACCAAGAAGAACATGCATCCCGGCAAGATCGTTTCGACCTCGCAGGAAGTCGAAGTGCAGGTCCTGGAAGTGGATTCGGTCAAGCGCCGCATCTCGCTCGGCCTCAAGCAGACCATGCGCAACCCCTGGGAAGTCTTCGTCGAGAAGTTCCCGGTCGGCTCCACGGTGGAAGGCGAAGTCAAGAACAAGACCGAGTTCGGTCTGTTCCTCGGTCTCGACGGCGACGTCGACGGCATGGTCCATCTGTCCGACCTCGACTGGAAGCTTCCGGGCGAGCAGGTCATCGACAACTTCAAGAAGGGCGACATGGTCAAGGCCGTGGTGCTCGACGTCGATGTCGAAAAGGAGCGCATTTCGCTCGGCGTCAAGCAGCTCGAAGGCGACCCCTTCGCAGAGCCGGGCGACGTCAAGAAGGGCGCGGTCGTGACTTGCGAAGTGCTCGAAGTGAAGGAAGCCGGCATCGAGGTGAAGATCTCGGGCACCGACTTCACCACCTTCATCAAGCGCTCCGAACTGGCCCGTGACCGCAACGATCAGCGCGCCGAGCGTTTCGCCGTCGGCGAGAAGGTCGATGCGCGCGTGATCCAGTTCGACAAGAAGGCCCGCAAGGTGCAGGTTTCGATCAAGGCGCTGGAAGTCGCCGAAGAGAAGGAAGCCATCGCGCAGTACGGCTCCTCCGATTCGGGCGCAACGTTGGGCGATATTCTCGGCACCGCGCTCAAGAACCGCGACAAGTAAGCTTCGGCTTGTCTCAAGCAATCAGGCCCCGGTTTCGACCGGGGCCTTTTTGTTTTTTCTTCCTTCTGGAGAAGGTGGCATAGGCGGCCGATGGCCGCCGTCGATTGGAACGCCGATGCTTGCATCGGCTATGGCGCCGGATGAGGGGTTCTCTCAACGAGCACTCCAGCCGAGAGAACCCCTCATCCGCCTCCGCTTCGCTCCGGCACCTTCTCCCACAAGGGGAGAAGGGAAGAAGAACGGGTCTTGTTTTCTTCATATTGCATCGCAATTGATGTAATCAGATAACGCTTCGGTCACGCTGGGATGCAAAACGTGCGTGACGCTTCAGGAGAAATTCGATGTCGCTCGATTCGGACGTGATCGTCGATCGCCGCAGGATCCGTCGCAAGCTGACGTTCTGGCGGGTCGTGGCTGTCGTGGTGGCGATCGCGGCGATCGTCACCGTCGGGCTGGTCGCCACGCCGGCCGGGCGCGCGTCGCTGACCTCGTCGGGATCGATCGCGCGCGTCAACATCGAAGGGCTGATCCGCAGCGACCAGCAGCGCGTCGAGGCGCTGGAGCGGCTGGAGAAGTCGCAGGCCGTTGCCGTCATCGTGCACATCAATTCGCCCGGCGGCACTACGGCCGGTTCCGAACAGCTCTACGACTCGCTGGTGCGGCTGAAGGCCAAGAAGCCGGTCGTTGTGGTGGTCGAGGGGCTCGCCGCCTCGGGCGGCTACATCACGGCGCTTGCCGCCGATCACATCGTCGCCCGGCAGAGTTCGCTGGTGGGCTCGATCGGCGTGCTGTTCCAGTTTCCGAATTTCACCGAGCTTTTGAAGACCGTTGGCGTCAAGGTCGAGGAGGTGAAGTCCTCGCCGCTGAAGGCTGCGCCCAACGGCTTTGAGCCGACCAGCCCGGAGGCGCGCGCCGCGCTCGACGCATTGGTGAAGGATTCCTATGCCTGGTTCCGCGGCCTGGTGAAGGAGCGGCGCGGCATGGACGATGTGCTGATCGAAAAAGTTGCGGACGGGCGGGTTTTCACCGGCCGCCAGGCATTGGAACTCAAGCTGGTCGACCAACTCGGCGACGAAAAGACGGCCGTTGCCTGGCTGGTGGCCCAGAAGAAGATCAAGAGCGATACGCCGGTGCGCGATTTCAGGCTGACCCCGCGGTTCGGTGACATGACGTTCCTGCGCACGGCGGCTTCCGTCGCATTCGATGCGTTCGGACTGAGTTCCATCGCGCGCCAGATCGAGCAGGCCGGCGTCGTGCAGGCCGTCGATCAGCTCAGCCTTGACGGGATGCTCGCTCTTTGGAGGCCCGCAGCGCCCAATTGATGCGCTGCGGCTGCCGCGAATCGAAATCTCCCGCACTGCGAGTGTTGCCGCCGTGCCTCTTTCGGCCGCCTGTCGGCCTGTTCGCGCCGGCCAAAATTGATTTAGCGGCTTGACAGATCAAGGTATTTTCACGGAAATGGATATCCGCACGATCCCGGATCCCAATTTCGATGATCAAATCCGAACTTGTTCAGCGCATCGCCGAGCACAACCCGCACCTTTACCAGCGGGATGTGGAGAACATAGTGAACGCGATCCTCGATGAGATCGTCGCAGCGCTGGCGCGCGGCGACCGCGTCGAACTGCGTGGGTTCGGTGCGTTCTCGGTCAAGCATCGCCCCGCGCGCGCAGGCCGCAATCCGCGCACCGGCGCCCATGTACCGGTCGATCAGAAGAGCGTTCCGTTCTTCAAGACCGGCAAGGAAATGCGCGAGCGGCTGAACCGCGACACCGGCGGTTCGCCGGAGGCGGGCGCTTAACTTCTTTCTGGGTTTTGAATATCTCTAGCCGTGTTGCGGGTTTCGTGCCCGCCGATCTCCGTCACTACGAGAGATGGTCATGCGAAAGTTCATCACGGCGCTGGTCGTTATTCCCCTCGGTCTCTTCTTCATCATTTTCGCCGTCGCGAACCGTCATTTCGTGACGGTCTCGTTCGATCCGTTCAATCCTGTCAGTCCTACCGTGGCGGTATCGCTGCCGCTGTTCGTCGTGATCATTTCAGTGGCCATCCTTGGCGTGCTGGCGGGCGGCACGGCGACCTGGTTCCGCCAGCACCGCTGGCGTCGCGCCGCGCGCCAGTACGAGGCCGACGCCCGCCGGGCGAGGGCGGAGGTGGCCGATCTGCGGGCAGCCGCGGCACTCTCCCGGGTCGATCAACAGCGGCTTCCGGCGCCGGTCCAGCATGGATTCTACGGGTCGTCCGGGCGAGACAAGCTGAGCGCGACGTTGTAGAACGCGCCCCGTCAGCCCGTTCCAACCCGATCAGGGCTCCAGAATTGCCCTTGAGAGATCATGTCCCTGCTCGTCAAAATCTGCGGCCTGTCCACGCACGAGACGCTCGATGCCGCGCTCGTGGCCGGCGCCGACATGGTGGGCTTCGTATTCTTCCCGCCATCGCCGCGCCATCTCAGCCTCGAGACGGCGCGGGAACTCGGCCGGCAGGCCAAGGGCCGCGCCGCCAAGGTGGCGCTGTCGGTCGATGCCGACGATGCGACACTGGAAAACATCGTCGAGACGCTGCAGCCGGACCTGCTGCAATTGCACGGCAAGGAGACGATTGCGCGGGTGCGCGACATCAAGGCCAAGTTCAAATTGCCGGTCATGAAGGCGATCGCAGTCGAGACCGCGGCTGATCTTGCCGTGCTGCCCGGCTACGCCGGCGTTGCCGATCGCATCCTGTTCGACGCCCGCGCACCGAAGGGCGCCACCCGCCCCGGCGGGCTCGGCGCGGTGTTCGACTGGCACCTCCTGGAAAAACTCGATCTCGCATTGCCTTTCATGGTTTCGGGCGGACTTGACGCCGGCAACGTCGCGGAGGCCATTCGGGTCACCCGCGCCGGCGGCGTCGATGTGTCCTCCGGCGTCGAGAGTTCGCCGGGTCACAAGGATCCCGAGATGATCCGCAATTTCATTCGCGCCGCACGCGCTACCGAAGAACTGATGGTCCGATGAATCCAAACCTGCCCAATTCATTTCGCACCGGTCCCGATGAGCGCGGGCATTTCGGTATTTTCGGTGGACGCTTCGTCGCCGAAACGCTGATGCCGCTGATCCTCGATCTGGAAAAGGCCTATGCCGACGCCAAGGCCGACCCGGCGTTCCAGGCCGAAATGAACGGCTATCTCAAGCACTATGTCGGCCGGCCGTCGCCGCTCTATCTCGCCGAACGTCTCACCGAGCATCTCGGCGGCGCCAAGATCTATCTGAAGCGCGAGGAGCTGAATCACACCGGCTCGCACAAGGTCAACAACGTGCTCGGCCAGATCATGGTCGCGCGCCGCATGGGCAAGAAGCGCATCATCGCCGAGACGGGCGCCGGCCAGCATGGCGTCGCGACCGCTACGCTGTGCGCGCGGTTCGGGCTCGAATGCGTGGTCTATATGGGCGCGGTCGACGTCGAGCGGCAGCAGCCGAACGTGATCCGCATGGAAATGCTGGGCGCCAGGGTGGTCCCGGTGCAGTCGGGCTCGCGCACGCTGAAGGACGCGATGAACGACGCGCTGCGCGACTGGGTCACCAATGTGCACAACACGTTCTACTGCATCGGCACGGTGGCGGGCCCGCATCCCTATCCGATGATGGTGCGCGACTTTCAGTCCGTGATCGGCGACGAGACGCGGAAGCAGATGCAGGAAGTCGAGGGCCGCCTGCCGGATTCGCTGATCGCCTGCATCGGCGGCGGCTCCAATGCGATGGGCCTGTTTCATCCCTTCCTCGACGATCCCTCCGTGGAGATATTTGGCGTCGAAGCGGCGGGCCACGGGCTCACGCAATTGCACGCGGCCTCGATCGCCGGTGGCCGGCCCGGCGTGCTGCACGGCAATCGCACCTATCTCCTGATGGACGATGACGGCCAGATCCAGGACGCGCATTCGATCTCGGCGGGGCTGGATTATCCCGGCATCGGCCCGGAGCATTCTTGGCTGCACGAAACCGGTCGCGTCACTTACCTGTCGGCGACCGACGACGAGGCGCTCGCGGCGTTTCAACTGCTGTCGCGGCTGGAGGGCATCATCCCCGCACTCGAACCGGCGCACGCCATCGCAAAGGTGATGGAGCTCGCACCGAAGCGGCCAAGGGATCACCTGATGGTGGTCAACCTCTCGGGCCGCGGTGACAAGGACGTGCCGCAGGTCGGCGATATCCTGAAAGGCAAGAAGAAGTGACCACTCGCATCGACGCACGGTTCGCCGAACTCGCCAGGCAGGGTCGCTCGGCGTTTGTCACCTTCGTGATGGCCGGCGATCCCGATCCTGCGACCTCGCTCGACATTCTCAAGGCGCTGCCGAAGGCGGGCGCCGACGTCATCGAGATCGGCATGCCCTTTACCGATCCGATGGCGGACGGGCCGTCGATCCAGGCGGCGGGCCTGCGCGCCCTGAAAGCCGGCATGACCTTGAAGAAGACGCTGGAGTTGGTGCGTGGTTTCCGCAAGGACGACGACGCCACGCCGCTGGTGCTGATGGGCTACTACAATCCGATTTACATTTACGGCGTTGATAAATTCCTCGCCGATGCCAAGACCTCGGGCGTCGACGGCCTGATCATCGTCGATCTGCCGCCGGAGGAAGATACCGAGCTGTGCCTGCCGGCGATGAAGGCGGGACTCAACTTCATCCGGCTGGCAACGCCGACCACCGACGACAAGCGCCTGCCCGCGGTGCTCGCGAACACCTCGGGCTTCGTCTATTACGTCGCGATCACCGGCATCACCGGCAGCGCCAGCGCCGACGCCACGGTGGTTGGCGAGGCGGTTGCGCGCATCAAGCGTCACACCAGGCTGCCGGTCTGCGTCGGCTTCGGCATCCGCACGCCGGACGCTGCGCGCGCGATTGCCGAGAATGCCAATGGCGCCGTGGTCGGCACCGCGCTGGTCGATGCGCTCCGTGGCACTCTCGATGCCGAAGACCGCGCCACCCCCAAGACCGTCGGTGCCGTCGCTGATCTCGTGTCTGCCCTGGCGCAGGGCGTTCGGGGCGCGAAACAGGCCGCAGAATAAGCCATAATTGCGTGGAATAGGCGGGGGCATGATCCGGGAAAGTGGCGACCGGTTTTCCGCAGAGATTATGCCCAAACCAAGAGATCGCGGCTTGTTGGGCTGAGCCCGGGTCGCCATATTCCACTCAATGCGTCCAACCGCATTTCGGAGCGAACCATGAATTGGCTCACCAACGTCGTCCGGCCAAAAATCCGCAACATCCTGCGTCGCGAAACGCCGGAGAATTTGTGGATCAAGTGCCCGGATTCCGGGCAGCTCGTGTTCTACAAGGACGTCGAGGCCAATCAGTTCGTCATTCCCGGATCGAATTACCACATGCGCATGGGCGCGGTGGCGCGGCTGAAATCGGTGTTCGACAACGAGACCTGGTACGATATCGCGCTGCCGGAAGTGACGGCCGATCCGCTCAAGTTTCGCGACGAACGAAAATACGCCGACCGTGTCAGGGACGCGCGTGCCAAGACCGGACTGAACGATGCCATCAAGGTCGGCTACGGCAAGCTGGAAGGCGCCGGCGTCGTCATTGCCGTGCAGGATTTCGACTTCATGGGCGGCTCGCTCGGCATGGCCGCCGGTGAGGCGATCGTGCGCGGGCTGGAACTTGCGGTCGAAAAGAAATCGCCCTTCATCGTGTTCGCGGCCTCCGGCGGTGCGCGGATGCAGGAAGGCATCCTGTCGCTGATGCAGATGCCGCGCACCACCGTCGGCGTGCAGATGCTGCGTGAAGCGAAACTGCCCTACATCGTGGTGCTGACCAACCCGACCACCGGCGGCGTCACCGCGTCCTATGCCATGCTGGGCGACGTGCAGATCGCCGAACCCGGCGCGCTGATTGGTTTCGCCGGCGCGCGCGTCATTGAACAGACCATCCGCGAGAAACTGCCGGAAGGATTCCAGCGCGCCGAATACCTGCTCGACCACGGCATGGTCGACATGGTGGTGCACCGTCACCAGATGCGCCCGACACTGGCGCGCCTGTGCCGGCTGCTGACCAAATCCCCGGCGCTCGACGCCGTCTCAAAGCCTGAGCCGCAGGTGACGGATCCCGCCCAGAACGTCCCGGCGGCGGATCCCGTACCGGCTGCACCGCACGCGTGAACTTGCCTGCCGCCAACCCCGAGCCGATCGGTGAGTTGATCGCGCGGCTGTCCGCGCTGCATCCGAAGCAGATCGATCTCGGCCTCGAGCGCATGCGGCGGCTGCTGCAGCGGCTGGATCATCCCGAGCGCGTGCTGCCGCCGGTGATCCACGTCGCCGGCACCAATGGCAAGGGTTCGACCATCGCCTATTTGCGCGCGATCTTTGAGGCCGCAGGCCTGCGTGTCCACGTCTACACCTCGCCCTATCTGGTGCGGATCAACGAATGCTTCCGCATCGGCGAGCGAGGCGGCGGCAGGCTGGCTGATGATGCCGAGTTGCGGCAGGTGCTGGAACAGTGCGAACAGGCGAACCAAAGCGAGCCGATCACGATTTTCGAGATCCAGACTGCGGCGGCGTTTTGCCTGTTTGCGCAGCATGACGCCGATGTCGTGTTGCTGGAAACCGGGCTTGGCGGAAGGCTCGATGCCACCAACGTCATCGACAGGCCGCTCGCGACCGTCATCACACCGGTCAGCATGGATCACATGGAGTTTCTCGGTAACTCGCTGAGTGCGATTGCCGCCGAAAAAGCCGCCATCATCAAGCGCAACATGCACGTCGTCTGCGCCGAACAGGTACCGGAGGCGATGACTGTCATCGAGGCGCAGGCGGGGCGCATGCGCGCGCCGCTGCATGCGGCCGGGCAGCAATGGCATGTCGGCGTCGAGCGCGGACGCCTGGTCTATCAGGATGAGCGCGGCCTGATGGATCTCGCGGCGCCAAAACTTTTCGGCCGGCATCAGTTCGACAATGCCGGACTTGCGATTGCGACGTTGCGCGCGATCGATGCCTTCAAGATAGGGATGTCCGCTTATGAAACCGGCATCGTCAGCGCCGAATGGCCGGCGCGGATGCAGCGGCTGGCCGCGGGCGCGCTAATCGATCAAGGGCCCAAGGGCTGCGAGATCTGGCTCGACGGCGGACACAACGCCGAAGGCGGCCGTGTCGCAGCGGCGGCGCTCGGCGACCTCGAGGAGCGCGTGTCGCGCCCGCTGGTGGTGATCGCGGGCATGATGGCGAACAAGGATGCGAGTGCGTTCCTCGCCAATTTCGCCGGCCTGACGCGCCACATCATCGCGGTGGAGATTCCCGGCCGCGACAATGGGATGCCGCCAGACCGCCTGGCAGACGCGGCGCGTGCGCTCGGCATGCGCGTCGAAACTGCGGCAAGCGTCGAAGCCGCGCTGCAGGCGCTGTCACGCCTGGCCTACGAGGTGCCGCCGCGGATTCTGATTGCCGGATCGCTCTATCTCGCCGGCCATGTGCTGGCCGTCAACGGCACGCCGCCTGCATAAATACCTGGCGGCTAAATGAAATGCCGCTGGAATTGCTTCCAGCGGCGGTCCGGGAAGAAATATCGATTGCTTATGAATTCGCCAGCCCCGGTACATTCAGTTTCTAGCCAAGGCGATCTGGCGCGGCGACAAGGAACTCGGGTCGCGCTGAATATCAGAAGCGCATGTTGCGCTGCGGCTTCACCCAAATGAGGTAGGCGCTATGCATTGTTTTTGCTGCGAAAAACAACCCAGGGGATAGATCAAATGAACATGCGTCTCGCGGCGATTGCCGACGTGCACGGAAACTATCTGGCGCTGGAAGCGGTATTGGCCGACATCCGCGCCCAGGGCATCGGCGAGATCGTCAACCTCGGAGACATGGCGAGCGGTCCCCTCGATGCGCGCCGAACCATGGACGCGCTGATGGCACTCGATGCCGTCCACGTGCTCGGCAACCATGACCGCTGGCTGATCGATCGACCGCCCGAGAAGATGGGTTCGTGGGAGCGGCCTGCCCATGCGCAGCTCGAGAACCGGCATCTCGATTGGTTACGCGCGGTGCCACCGACGCGGATATTTCGCGACCAGGTGTTTCTCTGCCACGCCACACCTGCCGACGATAATGTCTACTGGCTCGAGACAGTGACGCCCGATGGCTCGGTCAGGATGTCTCCGTTGGAGGCGATCGAAAAAGAGGCGGAGGGAATCTCGCAGTCGCTGATTCTGTGTGCCCATACCCATATCGCGCGTGCAGTGCGACTCCGCGATGGACGCCTGGTGGTCAATCCCGGCAGCGTCGGTTCGCCCGGCTATCGCGATATCCACCCGTTTCCGCACGTCATCGAGGCCGGCACGCCGGACGCGCGCTACGCGATCCTCGAACTGGCCGATGGCAAGTGGCAGGTGACGTTCCGCCATGTCCCGTACGATCACGAGGCGATGGCGGCATTGGCGAGGAAGAACGGCCAGGCCGAACTGGCGTCCGCGCTGGCGACGGGATGGATTCGCCCGTAGCCCGGGTGGAGCGAAGCGCAACCCGGGACCTTCGTGCGGACGGATAGAACCCCGGGTTACGCTTCGCTTCACCCGGGCTACGCATCACAAAAACAAAACGGCCGGCGTGAAGCCGGCCGTTTCAAAATCAGATAACGAAAAGCCGATCAGACAGCAGCGGTGATCCACTGTTGCAGCTTCTGTTTCGGCGCCGCGCCGACCTGGCGGGAGGCCATCTCGCCGCCCTTGAAGATCATCAGCGTCGGGATCGACATCACGCCGTATTTCGAGGCCGTCTTCGGGCTCTCGTCGACGTTCAGCTTGACGATCTTGACCTTGTCGCCCATCGCGCCGGAAATCTCGTCGAGGGCAGGGGCGATCATGCGGCAGGGGCCGCACCACTCGGCCCAGAAGTCAACGACCACCGGCCCTTCCGCTTTAAGCACTTCGGTTTCGAAATCGGCGTCAGAAACCTTACCAACGGCCATGGAATACCTCGTTCGGTTAGAAATGATGAGGCGCAGCGGAGATTCGCCCCTAGGATGATAGTGGCAAACCTATGAATGCGATCCTGCCGGGTCAAGCGCGGTCACGCCGAGATGATAGGATGCCAGCTCGGCTTCCAGCGCGGGGGCGGAAATCTCCATGAATTCAGGGGTTTCGGTCCAGAGCAGCGCGGCGCGGATCGGCCGCTGGGGATAAAGTTTGGTCAAGACCGCCCGGTACAGCGCGAGCTGGCGGACATAGCCCCGCGGGGCCTCGGCGGGGTCGCTCGGCGGGGCGTGGTTGGTCTTGAAATCGACGATCAGGACTTTGCTTTCGGTGACCACGAGGCGGTCGATCTGCCCGGAGACCAGCGCCGGTCGGCTGCCCGGCCGCTCCAGCCGTCCGACGATCGAGACCTCGGCGCGGCTGCCGGGGGCGAACACCGGCGCGAACCGCGCATCCGCAATCAACGCCAGCGTACGCTCCGCGAGCGCCTGCTGTTCCTCCGCGGCCCAGCCGCCGGCGTTGCGGGCGAGATAGGCCAGCGCGGCGTCGCGGCGTCGCTCGGTGGCGATGTCGGGCAGCGATTGCAGCAGCCGGTGCACCAGCGTGCCGCGTTGCCGGGCGCGGGTACGCTGCATCAGCGACTCGGCGGTGCGTACCTGATGGCTGTCGCTGTCGGCGGGGTCCGATGGCCGCAACAGGCTTTCCGCCGAGCGCTCCGGCTGCGCCGGTGTCAGCAGCCATGATGGCAGGACGATCGGCGCGGTTGGTTCTGCCGTGGCTGCGGCGCCGGCCGCGGGCGCCGTTTCCTCCGCGCGCGTGTAGCGTTTCACCAACCCGGCAGCGGTCTGGATTTCCTGAAACTGCAACTCGGAACGTTCGAGGCCTTTGCTGATCAAATCGTACCAGGACTCTTCCCGGACACTCCTCATGTTGCCCGGCAGGCAGCCGCCGATGATCAGCCGGTCCGCCGCGCGCGTCATCGCGACATAGAGCAGCCGGCGATATTCATCCTCGGTGTCAGCGAGCATCGCCGTGCGCGCCGCGGCGACCGCTGGCGGATCTTCGGCCTTCCGCCCGGCCCAGACCACGACCCCCGGCGCGTGCGGACCGGCATTGCCCTGCGGCAGGTTGATCAGCCGCAGCCGCTGCGTGTCGGAAGGCGAGGTCGTGGTGTCCACCATGAACACGACCGAAGCTTCCAGGCCCTTGGCGCCATGCACGGTCATGACGCGCACTTCGTCGCGCGAGATCTCCATGTCGCGCTTCACTTCGGTGTCGGCGGCGCGCAGCCACGCCATGAAGCCCTGCAGCGAGGCCGGCGCCTTGCGCTCATAGTTGAGCGCGAGCTCCAGAAATTCGTCGAGCGCGTCGTTGGCCTCGTGCCCGAGCCGCCGCAGCATGCGTGCGCGCCCGCCGTCGCCGCCGAGCAGCCAGGCGTAGAACGTGAACGGGGTCTCGCAGACGAAACGACGCTCGCATTGCTCGAGCCGCCACAGCGCATCGCGCAGCCGGCCATCGGTCGCGGCGCGCTCGGACAGCGCCGATCGCAACGATCCCTTGCGTTCCCAGGCGAGCGCGAACAGCTCGTCGTCGGTCAGGCCGAACAGCGGGCTCTTCAGCGCCACCGCCAGCGCGAGGTCGTCCTGCGGCAGCAGCAGCGCATCCGCAAGGTTCATCAGGTCGATGATCGCGATGTGCTCGGTCAGCTTGAGGCGGTCGGCGCCGGCCACGGGAATGCCGGCGTGCTTCAGCGCCTGGATCACGGCGTCGAACGCGTTGCCGCGCCGCCGCACCAGCACGAGCATGTCGCCATAACGCAGCGGCCGGCGGCCGCCTTTGCTGCCGGTCATGGTGCGGCCGTCGACCAGCGACTTGATCTCCGCCTGGATGCGCCGCGCCAGCTTCACCTCCGGACTGGTCGCGGCGATGCCGTCAAACGGCGCGCGCCAGCCTTCGATGTCCTGCCTGTCGTCGCTCACGGCGAGTTCCCAGAGGTCGATCACGCCGGGGCCTGCGTCTTCGAGCGCGTGGTGGATCGGGTGACCCGTCTCGACCGCATGGATGCTGCGGAAAATATCCTGCTCGCGGAACACGTGATCGACCGCATGCAGGATCGCCGGTCCGGAGCGGAAGGAGTAGGTGAACGATACCGGATCGAATTTCAGCCCGGCATCCTCGAACTTCTTCTTCAGCGCCCGACGCCGCAGGTCGAATTCGCGCGGCGCCGCGCCCTGGAACGAGAAGATCGACTGCTTCTCGTCGCCGACCGCGAACACCGTGCGCACCACGCCATCGCGGGCGCCTGCTCCGGACGTGAATTCGGAAATGATATGGGCGACGATGTCCCATTGGCGGGGGCTGGTGTCCTGCGCCTCGTCGATCAGCACATGATCGACGCCGCGGTCGAGCTTGTAGTGCACCCAGCCCGCGGAGACGCTGTCGAGCATCGCCAGCGTCTTGTCGATCAGGTCGTCATAGTCGAGCAGGCCACGTTCCAGCTTCTCGCGCCGGTAGTTGGCCGCGGCGGCCGTGGCGATATGCAGCAGCGCCTCGGTGCGATCGCGCGCGATCACCGCGCGGCGCTTCGCAATCAGTTGGTCGAGGCGACCGGCTTCGGAGTCGAATAGCCGCCCGATCACGGAGTTGTTGTCGCAGAATTTTTTCGTCACCACCGATTTGCGTGGTGTGCGGTCGGACTCGGTGAGAAAGACGCCGAGATAGGCATCGACCTGCGCCGCGCCGGTAAAGATCAGCGCCTCGCGCAGCCGGGCCGCCTGGTCCTGATCGGACTTGCTGCCTGTATCCAGAACATTCGCGATCTCCCTCCAGCGCGACCGCGGCAGGTTCGGGCCGTCGACGATATCGCGTTCGACGTCCTCGATGCGATCATTGGGGCTGACGCCGAGCGCCGCGGACACCTGTTCTGCAGCGGTATGCGCGGTGCCGGCGGCATCCGTCCATGCCATGAAATGATCGCGGCTCAGACACGCCTCGCGGATCACGTCCTTGAAGGTGACGTCGGCGGCGCTTGCCATCGCCGTCAGCAGCGCGCGTCCGGTGGCGCTTTCGGGGTTGCGCGACGCTTCGAGGAAGACGGCCAGATTGGCCCGCTCCATCATCTCGGTCTGGTCGCGGTCGTCGAGCACGGCAAAGCGCGCCGGCACGTTGGCCTCGAACGGAAATTGCTGCAGCAGCCGCGTGCACAGCGCGTGGATGGTCTGCACCTTCAGCCCGCCGGGCGTCTCCAGCGCGCAGGCGAACAGTTTGCGTGCCGACTTGCGCAGCCTCGCGGAGGGATTCGCAATGCCTGCTTCGCGGATCGCTGCGTCGAGCGCAGCATCATCCAGCGTCACCCATTGCCCGAGCGTCGTAAACACCCGCTCCGCCATGTTGGCGGCGGCGGCCTTGGTGAAGGTGATGCAGAGGATCTTTTCCGGCGGAACGTCGCTGAGCAGCAGCCGGATCACGCGCTGCACCAGCACGTGGGTCTTGCCGGATCCCGCATTCGCCGAGACGAAGGTCGAAGCCGCCGGATCGGACGCGCGCGCCTGCGTGGCGCGAACGGCGTCGGGGATAATGCGGGGCGCCTTCACCATTCCTCGATCCCCAGTCCGCCGGCCGCCGACCACTCCTTGATGCGGGCGAGGTCGTCATAGCTGCCGTAACGGTTCGACCACATCGACAGGTTCAGCGACGTGTAGGGTTCATTCTCGTTTTCGAATTTACGAATGAGAATTTCGAGCTGCGCGCGGGCGTAATCAGCGGCCTCGTCGGGCCGCTGCGGCGTGTCGTTGTTCCTGATCTTCAATTCGAGCGACCGCTGCTCGCCCGGCGGGTTGTTGCCGCTGAGCCTGACATAGACGAGTTCCCCGACGGACGATCCGGCGTCGATACCCTCAAAGCCACCTTCGCGCAGGATCGCGGCTTCCAGCGTCAGCTGCGGCGAAAGGCCCATCCGCACCTGCTTGCCGGTCGGCGGCTGCCCGGTCTTGTAGTCGAGGATCGCATAGCCGCCGTCACGGCGCTGCTCGATGCGGTCGGCGCGGGCGGAGAGAGTGAAGGTCCGCGCGTTGTCGAGGGGAATGCCGATCTCGCCCCGGATCTCGGCGGCAATTCTCTCGATATCGCCGCGCCGCGCCAGCTCCCAATCGGCAAACCATCCGGCGATGCGCTGGAACCGCGGCCACCACAGCGCGCGCGCCTCGGGCCGCTCCATCAGTGGCGCAAAATATTTCTCGCCGATGCGGCGCAGCGCCAGCGCCGGCTGATCGGGAAGGGCGGCAGCAAAGGTCTGGGTGAATTCGCCGAGCGCCTCATGGATCGCGGAGCCGCGATCGGCTGCCGACAGCGGCATGTCGACGGGATCTAGCGAATCCAGCCGCAGGATGTATTTCGCATAAATCGTGTAGGGATCGCGCAGCCAGTCCTCGATCGCGGTGACCGACAGTTTCAACGGACGCGCCGCGAGCGGCGGCTTCGGCGCCGGCTGGTCGATCGGCTTTACCTCGTCGGGCTGGTCGAGTTCGGCGGCGAAGCGGACATAGTCTTTGCCGGCATCCTTGGCGTCTTTCCAGCGTTCTTCACCGGCGACAGCCTCCAGCCGGTGGAGAAAGCGCGAGGCCACCGCGGGCGCACCGCCGACCTTCGCCGAATGGGTCAGGACGACATCTTTCGTTCCCAGCAGTTGCGCGAAGTCATGCGCGGACAGGCCGATACGCCGCTCCGGAAGATCGAGGCCGAGCTCATGGCGCATCGGCCGGCTCAGCCAGGGATCGACGCGCGGCGCCGGCGGCCACACGCCCTCGACCAGGCCGCCGAGGATGACGCGGTCGGACTCGGTCAACCGCGCTTCGAGCTGGCCATAGATATGCAGATGCGCGCTCGCCGATTCCGGCCGCCGCACCATGCGGTCGGCAAAGGCGGTCTGGAACACTTCGGGGTAATCGCCGAGCTGCGTCATCAGGCCGCTCGGCTTCTCCTCGGCCAGCAGGTCGTCGAACGCCATCGCGAGCGCGGAGCCCTGACTTTCCTCGAAGACGACCGCGACGCCGTTATGGTCAGTCGAGAGGGTCATCAGCACTTCGCGATGACGGTGCGCCAGTTCGGCGAAGTCATACGGCTTGGACGATGCGACGCTTTCCAGCGGCGCCAACGCTTTCTGCAGCGCTGCGATCAGCGCTTGCGCCTGATCGAGTTCGTGGTCTTTCAACCTCGCGCGCTGCTCGGCGGCGTGAAGCGACGAGGTCTCGTTGTTCCGGAGTTTTCGGAGCTCCGTGCGGAAGCGATCGAAGTCGCGCGCAAGTCCGCCGCTTCCTGCCTGTGGACGGGTGCCGCGCAGCACCGCGAGCTCAAGTACCTCGACGGCGCGCCTGTGCGCGCCATGCGCACGGTCCAGCCGAAACAGCGGATGCTTCAGGAGCGCCAGCAGCGCCGGCGGCTCCGACCCCCTGGCCGCAGCCTCGGCGGTGAGGCGGGCAAAAATGCCGGCCGGCGTATCGAGTAGCGCATCGCCGCCGGAATCGTCGAACTCGAGATTCCATCGCGTCAGCGCCGCCATCACCCGCCGCGCCAGCGCGCGATCGGGCGTCACCAGCGCGGCCGATTTGCCGAGATGCCGCGCCTCGCGCATCGCCACCGCGATCGCCAGCGCTTCCATTTCAGAGTTGGGCGCCTCCACGACCGCAAGGCCGGTCATGCCGGCGGCGATCTTCGCCGCGACATCTGGCCGTGCCAGCCGGTCATGCCATTGCTCGGTCGCGCTGGAAGGGCGCATCGTCTCCGACACCAGCACGTCGCGTCCCTGCGGCGCCGGCGTTCCAAGGATCTCCACGTCGCTCCGCCTGATGCCGAATCGATCGAGCAATCCCTGCATCGCGAATTGCGGATGGTTCGAGGAAGGCTGCGAGGTGAACCGCCCCTGCGCGTCCCGGACGCCGCCGATCGTCTGCCACGCCTCGTCGTCGAGATCGGTGTCGAGTCCCGGCAGCACCACCGCGCCCAGCTTCAGGCCCGCAACGGCGGTGAGGAATTTTGCGGTCGCCGGCATCGAGCCGGTCGAGCCTGCCGCGATCACTGGTCCCTCATGATGCGCGGTGAGGCGTGCAGCTTCGGCTTCGATCAGGCGGTCGCGGCGTTCGGCGGGTTCGATGCGGCCGATTTCCTTCAGATGTTCCGGCCAGATCTTGCGCGCGATGCGCAGGAATTCGAGCGAGTTCTGCCAGTATTTGTCGAACTGGTCCGGCACCAGTTTGTCGAGCGCTTCCCATGCGACGCCGCGCGTAACCATGTCGTCCATCAGCCGCGCCAGGTCGCCGGCCAGCGCCAGCGTCGATGCCGGGCCGCCGACGACGAGCGGCGCCGACACCGGACTTTTCGCCCACGCCGCCACCAGATGCGCCAGCGTCAGGCGGCGCTCGAGTTCGCTCAGCTTGGGCGGAAGGTCGAGCGGCGCCACGCCGCCGAATTGTTCGGCGCCTTCGGAGAATGCGAGTTCATCTTCGTCGATCTCGCCGAGGGCGACGATGCGCGGCAGGATCGCCGCATCGGTCTTCAATTCGTCGAGAAAGATTTCCCGCGCCCGGCGCCCGGCGCGCCGGGTCGGCAGATAGAGCGTGGCGCGTGCGAGATTGAGCGGGTTCGCACGCGCCTCGAATCCGTCGACCAGCCGGCCATCGATCAGCGCAGCGATGACGGTGCGCAGGAACGGCACGGATACGGGAACGCTGAAAACGCGCATGGGCTTCCTGATTCGAGGTCAGGGGCAATATAGGGAGGTAGCAAGGGAAGGTCATGGGCGGGATACGCCAGCATCCCCAATACACACTGTCGTCACCCGCGAAGGCGGGTGACCCAGTATTCCAGAGACAGTTTGAGTAAAGTCGAGAGGCCGCGGCGTACTGGATGCCCCGCCTCCGCGGGGCATGACAGCGAGAAGCGGCGCTACGCCACGCTTTCCAGAAACGCCTCTTCCGCGGCCTGGACCGCGTCGGGGGTTCCGACATGCATCCAGACGCCGTCGAGCCGCAGGCCGAACAGGCGCTCCTGCTCGTTGGCGCGGTCGAACATTTTTGTCAGCGAGAACTCGCCGGCCGGTGCGCCGGTAAAAAGCGACGGCGACATGATCGCTGCGCCGGCATAGACGAACGGCACCACCTGATGCTCCCGGCGCTTGCGCAGCGCGCCGTCCGCCAGCATCGCGTAGTCGCCGCGGCCGGAATAGCCGATGCTGCTGGTGGTCGGCGCCATCAGCAACAGGATGTCCATGCGCCTGGGATCGAAGGCTTCGGCCAATCGCGTCAGGTTGGGCCGCACGCCGTCGATCCACATCGTGTCGGCGTTGACATGAAAAAATGGATCCTTGCCAAGCAGGGGCAATGCCTTCACGACGGCGCCACCGGTGCCCAGCACCACGTCGCGCTCATCGGAGATGATGATGCGGGGCCTGGAGCGGGTGGCCGTATGCTGGATGATCTGGTCCGGCAGATAATGCACATTGACCACTGCCTCGGTGACACCGGCGCCGGCGAGCTTGTCCAGCACGTGATCGAGCAGCGGCTGGCCGGCAACCCGCACCAGCGGCTTCGGCATGTGGTCGGTCAACGGGCGCATGCGCAGGCCGAGACCGGCGGCGAGGACCATGGCTTTGGTGGGGGTAACGGACATCTGCGGTGTTTCTCGAACCATCCAAATCGTGCCGTGCATCATATCACGGCGATTCGCCTGAACCAGCAATCGTGGGGATTTATAGCGTTTTCGAGCGAAAACCTGCCCCGGACCTGATCCCCGGTGGAGACCGGTTCGCCCGCGGAAAACACGTCAAAATCCACGGTCCCGTTCTGATTCGGCCAGGACCGATAACGCTGTATTCGCCGGGCGTGACGGCCATGCGACGCCGGCCGCCCGACGCACTCCGGGCAATTCAGGCCTGGGCTTCCTCGGCCCCGCGCTTGGCGGCCTTCTTCTTCTTGTCACCCTGCTTCAGGAAATTGACGCCGATCTGGTCGCCATTGACCCAGGCGAGTTCGCAGCGGCGATAAGCCAGCCCGGTCGATGACAGCAGCAGGAAGAATTCCTTCAGATGCAGGCCCTCGACCGAACCCTCGACCGTCAGCTTGGCGCCGGTCTCGGAGACGTCCTCCATCACGCAGTCGCGCCGCCAGGTGCCGTCGATGCCCATCATGTGCGCAGCAAAGCCGCGCTCGAATACGACTCGATCCCCCTTGCGCCGTTCCACCGCCGCCATGACAGCAATTCCCGTTCCAAGATGGCTGGAGCCACGCCTGCAGCATGGCTGGTTCCACATTAAAGCCGGGCCGGCTAACAGGAAGTAAATCAGTTCCCGGGTGGCGGCACATTCGCCGCGTACCATTCGCGAAATTCTGCCAGCGCCGGATGCGCCATCGAACGGCCGAGATAGGTCCAGATCCGGGGCTGGTGGCGAAGATATTGCGGCTTGCCGTCGCGACGGTTGAGTCGGGCAAAGGTGCCGAGCAAGCGGGTGTTTCGCTGCGCCGACATGATCGCGTAGAGCTCGGCGAAGCCGGCCGGGTCGAAATCGGTGTCGGCCGCGCGGCGCGTGCGGATGTAGCGGGTCAGCAGCGTCAGCTCGAGCTGCTCGGGAATGTCGATCCGCGCATCCTGCAGCAGCGAGACCAGGTCGTAGGCGGGCGGCCCCAGCACGGCATCCTGGAAATCGATCAGCCCGATGCGCTTGATCCCGGCGCGGTCGCCGAGCCAGATGATGTTGGGCGAATGAAAATCGCGCAGTACCCAGGTTCGCGGCGCGGCCGCGGGCTTCTCAAGAAGCGCGCGCCACATCGCGACGAACTCGGCGCGCCGTCGCCGGCTGAGTTCGGCGCCGCGATCCGGCAGGTACCATTCGAGCATCAGCCCGATCTCGACCAGCCATGCATCGATATCGAAAACTGGAATGTCGTAGGTGAGCTGCGGCGTCAGCGGCAGCGTTTCGGGCAGGGACTGGTGATGCAGCTCCGCCAGCATGTCGGTCGCGGCCTCGTAGCGATCGGCGATCGGCTGCGGCGGATCGCCTTCGATGACGCCGGCGCTGCCGAAATCCTCCGTGATCAGGAAGCCGACATCGAGATCGCCATGCTGGATTGCTGGCGCCGAGAAGCCACGGGCGCGCAGGCCATTGTCGATGGCGACGAACGGCTTGACGTCTTCGGCGAGATGCACGGCGGCGCTGTAGGATTGTCCGTCATAGACCGGCGGACCATCCGGACGCCGCGGGGAATTCATCAGGATCGACGTGCCGTTGTTGCCGGCCAGCCGCGCATAGGAGCGGGTCGAGGCGTCGCCGGGCATGCGCTCGCGTGACGCTTTCAGGAAGCCGGCTTCTTCGAGAAAATTCCGCAGATTGCGCAGCCGCTCGACCTGCGCTGCGCCCCTGCCGTGGCCGGTGATTGCGGCGGCGCGCGCGCTCGATCCGAGCGCCGGGCGATGGCTGAAGGCGATATCGATGCGATCTTCGGGCAACGCATCGGCTGCGCGCTCCGGCCACTCGATCAGCGCCAGCGTGCCCTCGGGCAGCGGCGATAATCCGATTTCCTCCAGCTCGCTCGAATCGTTGATGCGGTAGAGGTCGGCATGGAGCAGCGGGAAAGGCACATCGTAGCTTTGCGCCAGCGTGAACGTCGGGCTTGGCACTTCGAGCGCCGGATCGTTGGCGAGATAGCGGATCATCGCCCGCGCCGCCGCGGTCTTGCCGGCGCCGAGATCGCCCGAGAGCGTGATCACGTCGCCCGGTCCGACCAGCAGCGCGAGGTCTGCCATCAAATGCGCGGTTGCGGTCTCGTTCGCCAGCGCCACGGAGAATGTCGCGGGCGTACTCATTCGGCGGCGTTGCGATGGGCGGCCTGGTCGACCGGAAAGTCGCAGATCACCGTGGTGCCTTTGCCGACCACCGAATCGACGCGCACCTTGCCGCCATGGAGTTCCACAAAGGAGCGTACCAGCGACAGGCCGAGGCCGGCGCCGCGATGCCGCGAGCCGTGGGAATGGCTCTCGAACCAGTCGAACACCTTGTCCTTGACGTCGGACGGGATGCCGGGGCCGGTGTCGCTGACGGTGAAGATCACGCGGTGATCGTTCCGCCGCGCGCTGATCGTGACCGTCGCATCATGCGGCGAGAACCCGACCGCGTTGGCGAGCAGATTGTAGAGCACCTGCACCACGCGCCGTTCGTCGCCGGTGAAGTCGCCGATATTGGGATCGATATCGACCTTGAGCTCGATCCGGTCGGTCGCCAGCCGGTCCTGGATGCCCTCGGCGGCGGCCTCGATGGCCTTCTCGATATTCACCGGGCCGAGCTCGAGTTTCATCGCGCCGGCATCGATGGTGGCGAGATCGAGGATGTTGTTGGTGAGCGCCAGCAGCGCGTTGGTCGATTTGGTGACGTAGTCGAGATACTCCGCCTGCTTCTTCGTCAGCGGACCGGTCGAGGGGTCGCTGAGGAAATGGGCGAAACCGATGATGGTGGTGAGCGGCGCGCGCAGCTCGTAGGACACGTGGTGGACGAAATCGACCTTCATCTGGTCGGCCGTCTCCAGCGCCTCGTTGCGTTCGCGCAGCGCGCGCTCGACATTCTCGGTGTCGGTGATGTCCTGGAACGTCAGCATGGTCGCGCCGTCGGGCAGCGGCATGGTCATGCAGTCGAGCACGCTGCCGTCCTTGCGTTCCAGCTTCAGCGACACCTGCGTGCGGTTGTCGATCGCGGTGATCGCTTCGCGCAGCGCCCGCCAGGTCGGCGCGTCGTCGAACAGCGGCAGGCACCAGGTTTCGACGGTCTCGATATGCGGCTGCTCCTTGAGCGCTTCCGCCGGCAGCCTCCACATCTTCGCAAAGGAAGGGTTGAACAGCTCGACCCGGCCGTTGCTGCCGAACACCGCGACCGCTTCGGCGAGATTGTCGAGCGTCTCGTGCTGCACCCGGGTCAGCCGGTCGAACCGCCGCGCCAGGTCGAGGCTTTCGGTGACGTTGTCGAACAGATAGGTGACGCCGCCCTCGAGGTTCGGGGTGGTGACGACGCTGAGCGCGCGTCCGTCAGGCAGGAACCAGGTATAGTTCTCCGGTTCGACGGCGCGATAGGCCTCATGCAGCTTGGCCTTCCAGGCGCGGAAGTCGGGCTGCTCGGGCAGCTTGCGGGCCGCGCGCAGCCGGTCGAGCACGCTGGAATCGTCGGGGTTGGAATCGAGGAAGGCCTGGTCGAGGCTCCAGAGCCGGCGGTAGGATTCGTTGTAGAAGGCGAGCCGCCGCTGGCCGTCGAACACGGCGACGCCCGAGGACAGCTGGTCGAGCGTGCGCCTGTGGGCTTCGGCCATCCGCTCCATGGCATCCCGCAACGCGGTTGCCTCGCTGGCATCGATCGCGATCCCGGCGCTACCGGTGTTGAGACTCAGCGCCTGCACGTCATAGATGCGCCGCTCGCCGCCGACCACGATCGGCAGCCGCGCGCTGAAGCTGGCATTGCTGCTCAGCACCCGATTCATCTCGGCGCGCTGATCGTTCTCCAGCAGTTCGAGGTTGCGGTGGATGGCATCGGCCGGGCTGCCGCCCTCGGTGGCCCGGACATAGGCCGCATTGGCGTAACGCAGATTGCCCTCGACGCTCTTGGCCCAGATCGGCCAGGGCGCGGCGGCGGCGAAATCGCGCAGCAGTTCGGTTTCTTCCTGCAGCTTCCTGTAGCGGAGGTTGGCTTCCGCAAGTTCCCGGCGCAGGCCGCCGAGTTCGCGAATCCGCACAATGGCCTGGCCACCGATGGCGCGGCCCATGGCCTCGATGGCGCGGCCGTTCGCGGTGGAGAGGTTGAGCAGAAAACCTTCGCCGGCCTCCCGTAGGGCATCGACGGCATGGTCCATCTGCAGCGCCGGTTCCGGCGGCAGCCAGGTACCGAAGGCCAGGATGCGTTGCGGCGAATTCATCGTCGCATCCTGCGCGATCAGAAGCGACGTGTCGCCGCTGATCTGAGGCCGGTTGTCGCCCGCGGCCCAGGCGATCAGGATCTGGGGCTCGGCGAACAGGAGGGCACGCAGCCGGTCGGCCTGTACCTGGAGGTCGGCGATGTCCGCGCGGAGCCGGAGTTCGGTCCGCGTCGCCTTGATGCGGTTCCTCATCAGAAGGATGGCGGCCACGACCGTAAAGCCGAGCAGGGAGAGCGCCGTGGTCAGCGCCGCGAATTCCTGGTGATTGAGGTCGAGCCAGGCCGAAATCACCTGCGTGATCGCCGAGTCGGCGGCAAGCGCGGGTTCCGGCACGGTCAGGGCGGTGGCGAGTGAAATCAGGCCGTGGCGCGCCAGTGAGGTGCACGACAGCAGGTTTCGACGCATCGCCGCGACTACGCCCGACATTATTTGCCCCAAAACGCACGAATGCAGGCCCGGCGTATACCCCCAGCGCATAATCCGCCAAAGTGTAAGCGGTTTGGCGGTGAGATTATGCGCCAGCTATAAAGACTTAGAGCGCGCCCGGACGCAAAACCGGACCCCACTTTTGCTGGTCGCGCTCCGCTCGAATCAATTGAGAGTATCCCCTTCGGGAGTCGGCCGGTAAGAGTCCAGATCGTGAACGCAAAACTGCCTGTGAAAAACGCACCGCCGGAACCGGCGATGGCGGACTTTGCGGACGAATTCCGAATTTTTGATGGAGTTTGTCAGCGTCCCGTCGAGCCGAAGCCGCCGCTACCGCGGTCGGTCGTCGACAATGACGCGACCGGCACAAGCTCTGCCTGCACCACCGGTGCGATCACCATCTGCGCGATGCGCTCGCCGCGCCGGATCGGAAACGGCGCCTCGCCATGGTTGATCAGCAGCACGTTGATCTCGCCGCGGTAATCCGCATCGACGGTCCCGGGCGAATTCAGGACGGTGACGCCGTGCTTGGCGGCCAGCCCGGAGCGCGGCCGGACCTGGGCCTCATAGCCCGGCGGCAGCGCGATCGTCAGCGCGGTTGGCACCATCGCGTACTTTCCGGGCGCCAGGATCAGAGGCGTGTCCGCCGGGACTGCCGCGAGCAGATCGAGCCCGGCGGCGTCAGCGCTCTGATAGGCAGGCAACGCCAGGCCCTCGCCGTGCGGCAGTTGACGGATGTCGACCTTGACTGTCGCGCTCACGAAGTTTTCTCCACGGTCTTTGCGATTTTTGCGACCAGTTCGGTCGCGACCTGTTCCTTGGTCATCACGGGCCAGGAATCAACACTGATGCCGTCGCCGTCACGCGTCAGCAGGTGAACGGTGTTCCGGTCGCCGCCCATGACGCCGGTCGCGGGCGAGACGTCGTTGGCGACGATCCAGTCGCAGCCCTTGCGCGCGATCTTGGCCTTGGCGTTGTCGATCAGGTGCTCGGTCTCGGCGGCAAAGCCGATCACCAGCGGCGGGCGCTTGTCTTTCAGCTTCGAGATCGTCGCCAGGATGTCCGGGTTTTCCACCAGTTGCAGCGGCGGCATTCCGGCGGAGGTCTTCTTCAGCTTCTGCTCGCCTTCGCTGGCGACGCGCCAGTCGGCAACGGCGGCGGCGAAGATCGCGATATCGGCCGGCAATGCGGCTTCGACCCGGTGCAGCATGTCGCGCGCCGATTCCACCCGGATCACCGTGACCCCTGCGGGATCGCGCAATTCGACCGGGCCGGACACCAGCGTGACGTCGGCGCCCGCAGCCTGCGCCGCGGCGGCGATGGCAAAACCCTGCTTGCCGGAGGAGCGGTTGGCGATGTAGCGCACGGGATCGATCGGCTCATGCGTCGGCCCTGCCGTGATCAGCACGCGCTTTCCCGCGAGCGGGCGAGGGCGCGGCGGACGCAGGATATCGATGGCGGCGGCGGCGATTTCGATCGCTTCCGACATCCGCCCAACGCCGGCTTCGCCGGCCTCGGCCATCTCGCCGGCGTTGGGGCCGATCATCTGGATGCCGTCGCGCCGGAGCTGCATCACGTTGCGGCGGGTAGCGGCGTTGTTCCACATCAGTGGGTTCATCGCAGGCGCCAGCAGGATCGGCCGGTCGGCCGCCAGCAGGATCGCGCTGGCGAGGTCGTCGGCGTGGCCATTCGCCATCTTCGCCATCAGGTCGGCGGTCGCCGGCGCCACCACGATCAGATCGCACTCGCGCGCCAGCCGGATGTGGCCGGCATCGAATTCGCTGCCGGGGTCGAACAGGTCGGTGTAGACGCGCTCATGCGAGAGCGCGCTGGCGGAAAGCGGGGTCACGAATTGCTGCGCGGCATGGGTCAGCACGCAACGGACGTCGACATGCCGCTCCTTCAGCCGCCGGATCAGCTCCAGCGATTTGAAGGCGGCAATGCCGCCGCCGATGATCAGCGTAACGCTGGCCTGGCCGGCGGGGTTGGTGCGCTCGACGCCCGGTCGATCTGCCGGGGTGGGAGTCGGGGCCGACGGCGCTGTAAGCACCGGGCTGCCCTCGCAATACTCCCGCAGGATCACCCGGACTTCTTCCTCGACCGAACGGCCATTCCTGGCCGAGCGGAGCCGCAGGTAGGACTTGATGGCGTCGTCGAGCTTGCGGATGGTCAGGCTGGCCATAGGGGCCTCCGGCACAATATGCCATCAATGCTAGCACAATGTGCTATCACTGCAATCACAATTGCCGGATGGCCACCAGAATCCCGATGAAGGTCGCCGCGATGACCCAGAGCGCCACCGTGCGCCAGCGGCTCTTGCGGCCCTCTGCCCGGCCCAGGGCCGCGATCGTCTCGGGTGACAGCGTCACGCCTTCCCGGGTCATTTTCTCCATGTTCTCGAGCACCGCAACCGCCCGCGACGCAATCGCCGGCAGGCTCGCCGCCACGCGGCCGAGTTCGCCCGCACCCGACATGGCGCCCTGGATCCGCCCGATGGGGCCGAGGTTGCGCTCGATCCATTCGCGCACCACGGGATCGGCGACCTTCCAGATGTCGAGCTTGGGATCGAAGCCGCGCGCGACGCCTTCGACCACCACCATGGTCTTCTGCAGCAGGATGAGTTCGGGCCGGGTCTGCATGTCGAACAGGCCGGTGACCTCGAGCAGCAGGGTCAAAAGCTTCGCCATCGAGATTTCTTCGGCGGTGCGGTTGTGGATCGGCTCGCCGATGGCGCGGATGGCCTGCGCGAAATTCTCCACCGAGTGATGGCCCGGCACATAGCCGGCCTCGAAATGCACCTCGGCGACGCGGCGGTAGTCGCGCGTGATGAAGCCGAGCAAAATTTCGGCGAGGAAGCGCCGCTCTTTCATGCCGAGCCGGCCCATGATGCCGAAATCGACCGCTACCAGGCGGCCGGCATCGTCGAGGAACAGATTGCCGGGATGCATGTCGGCATGGAAGAAGCCGTCGCGCAGCGCGTGACGCAGAAAGCTCTGGATCACCTTGCGCCCGAGATCGGGCAGGTCGACATGCGACTGCTGCAGTCGGACGTGGTCGTTCAGCGCGATGCCGTCGATCCACTCCATGGTCAGCACGTTATGCGTGGTGCGGTCCCAATCTACGGCGGGCACGCGGAAATCCGGATCGTCGCGCGTATTCTCCGCCATCTCCGACAGCGCGGCCGCTTCCAGCCGCAGATCCATCTCCATCGCGACCGAGCGCGACATCGTGTTGATGACCTCGATCAGCCGCAGCCGCCGCGCTTCGGCCGAATGCGCCTCGGCGTTGTGCGCGACGAAGAAAAAATCGGAGAGGTCGCGGCGGAAACGCGCGGCGACATTGGGCCGGAGCACCTTGACGGCGACGGCCTGGCGGACGCCGTCGCGTTCGATCTCGCCACGATGGACCTGCGCGATCGAGGCGGCGGCCACTGGTGGGCCGAGGCTCGCGAATGCCTGCGCCACAGGGCGTTCCAGCGACGAGGCAATGACGGCCTCGGCTTCGGTTTGCGAGAACGGCGGCAGCCGGTCCTGCAGGCTTTCGAGATCGCGCGCCATCGCGACGCCGACGACGTCGGGCCGGGTTGCGAGGAATTGTCCGAGCTTCAGATAGGCCGGGCCGAGCCGCGTCAGCGCGCGCGACAGCCGTGGACCGGATTTGGCGCCGGGGCGTTCGATCAGCCGCGCCAGCCGCAGCGCGAGTTGTCCGGGCGGCGGCACCAGGCTCGGATCGACCACGCCGAACACGCCCTCGCGCGCGAACACGTAACCGGCGCGGACGAGGCGCGCGATGTGGGTCGCCGCAGAAATCACAAACGCCAGCCCGAATGCAGCGCCACGATGCCGCCGGAAAGGCTTTCCCACTTCACGCGCGAAAAGCCGGCGGCGCGGATCATCTCGGCAAATTGATTGGGCCTCGGAAACTTCCGGATCGATTCAACGAGGTACTGGTAGGATTCGGCATCGCCCGTCACCGCACGGCCGAGCGGCGGGATCACGTTGAACGAGAAGAAGTCGTAGAGCCGGTCGAGCCCGGGGACGTCGACGGTGGAGAATTCCAGGCAAAGAAATCGGCTGCCGGGCCGCAGCACGCGATAGGCCTCGCTGAGCGCAGCGTCGATCCGCGGCACGTTGCGGATGCCGAACGCGATGGTGTAGGCGTCGAAGCTGCGATCGGGGAAAGCCAGCGCCTCGGCATTGCCTTCGACGAACGACACCTGCTGGTCGAGGTGCCGGGCGAGCGCGCGGTTGCGGCCGACCTCGAGCATGTCGGTATTGATGTCGCAGACGGTGGCGTGGAAGCCCAGCCCGGCGGCCTTCGCCGCGCGGAAGGCGATGTCGCCGGTGCCGCCGGCGACGTCGAGCAACGCGAACGGCGCATCGCCCCTGGGCGGGTTGAGCGCGTTGATCATGATGTCTTTCCAGACCCGGTGCAGGCCTGCCGACATCAGGTCGTTCATCAGGTCGTAGCGCTGCGCCACGCTGTGAAACACGTCGTTCACCAGCGTCTGCTTGTCCCCCAGGGGCACGTCCCTGAAGCCGAAATGGGTGGTTTGCTCCGGCCGGTCCATCAACTCGTCTCCACGCGCGGACCATAGCGCGCCCGCGGCAATGGCGCTATCACGTCACCTCCATAAGGTGAATGCCTCAATGCCCGAATTGCCTGAAGTTGAGACCGTCCGCCGCGGCCTGCAGCCGGCCATGGAAGGGGCGAAAATCCTCAAAGCCGAGGCCCGGCGCAAGGATCTGCGGTTTCCTTTTCAAAAAGACTTTACCGCCCGGCTGGAAGGCCAGGTCGTGACCGGGCTCGGCCGCCGCGCCAAATACCTGATGGCGGATCTCGGCTCCGGCGACGTGCTGCTGATGCATCTGGGGATGTCCGGCTCGTTCCGGGTGCTGGACGACGGCGGCAGCAATACGCCGGGCGAATTCCATTATCCGCGCAGCGAGGATCGCGCGCACGATCACGTCGTGTTTCACATGTCATCGGGTGCGGCGATCGTGTTCAACGATCCGCGCCGCTTCGGCTACATGAAGATCATTGCCCGCAACGCGCTGGAGGACGAGCCGCTGTTGAAAGGGTTAGGTCCCGAGCCGCTCGGCAACGAATTCGACGCCGCGATGCTGGCGCGTTCCTGCGCCAACAAGAAGACCAGTTTGAAGGCCGCGCTGCTCGACCAGCGCGTGGTTGCGGGTCTTGGCAACATCTATGTCTGCGAGGCGCTGTTCCGTTCGCATCTCTCGCCGCGCCGGCTGGCCGCGACGCTGGCGACAAAGAAGGGCGAACCGACCGATCATTCCAGACGCCTGGTGGCGTCGATCCACGATGTGCTCAACCAGGCGATCAAGGCCGGCGGCTCCTCGATCAGCGACCACCGCCTGACTTCGGGCGAACTCGGCTATTTCCAGCACTCGTTCCAGGTCTACGACCGGGAGGGCGAGAAGTGCCAGACCGCCGGCTGCAGCGGCATCGTGCGCCGCTTCGTCCAGAACGGGCGCTCGACCTTCTGGTGCCCGAAGTGCCAGAAGTAGTCGCGCCGCGATCAACTCGTATCAGCTTCGGGCGGGTGCTCTCAGGAAGCGCGCGCTGTCGGTTTCGATGCGGGGAAGCGCGGCCATCGCCGGCAGAACGGCGGGCGTTTCCACCAGCTCCTCGATGATCGGCTCGTCGCTGGCTACCACCTCATTGCCCATCCGCGCGGAAACCCACTGCCAGAGGGCTCGGATCTCCTCGGCGGATTTGCCACCCGGCGCATGTTCGCAGACGCTGAGGCCCGCGTTCACCGCGTCCTGGTGATCGTTGCGCATCACGATGGTGGGCCGGGCAAGGATATCGTCGACGTCGAGCGCGGCCTCGTCGCCAAGCGAGTTCTCTGCCCCGGCGATCCGCGCCGCGGCCCTGATCGGGGTCTGGTTCAGGACATAGGCGAACGGCTTACGCCAGGCCCTGACGACGCTGAGCGTCGCGGCGGTCGCCTCGATATCGAGGATGCTGGGCCGCGACGGAATCAGGCAGAAGTCGGCATAACGAATCGCCGAAACGGTCGCGGCGGTGATGCCGCTGGCGGTATCCACGATCGTCACCGTCACGCCCTCGCGGGCGAGCGACTGCAGGCGTTGTTCGACCTGCCTGGCATCGTAGATCGGCTCGACGATCGGCGCCGCATGGGGACGGCGACGCCGCCAGTTCGAGACGGAGCCCTGCGGGTCGGTCTCGATCAGGCGAACATTGTGCCCGGCCCGGATGGCGGCAAGCGCCAGGCTGATGGCAAGCGTGCTCTTGCCGGCGCCACCCTTCTGGGTGGCCAATACGATCGTCTGCATTTCAGGTCCTCTGGATGGCTTTTGGGCATTCGAAGTACGCCACGAGCAGGGCCGCATTCTGCGGCGCCGGATTACGCGCTCGTTCAGACGTGCCCAGCCCGATCCAGAAGTCAGGGATCGCGGTAGTCCGAATCAGTCCGTTTGCAATGATGCCCGATTATGGAATTGTGGTCATCCGGGTAAATACTGCCGGTCGGCACAATCGCCCCGATCCAAACGACGACAAGAAGCAGGAAAAAAGCATGACGGGTCAATGGCGTGATCGCGCAGCCACCAGTTTTCAGTGCCAGAAACAGCCGGCGTCCGGCAGCCGCGGCATGGTGGTGAGCAACCATCCGCTGGCCTCCAGCGCGGGCGCCGAGATGCTCGCGGCCGGCGGCAACGCCATCGACGCCGCGATCGCGACGCTGTTCACGCTGACGGTGGTCGAGCCGATGATGGTCGGCATCATCGGCGGCGGCATGGCCCATATCCGGCTGGCCGACGGCACGCACCGTTTCATCGACGGCCAGAGCACGGTGCCGCTGGCGGTCAGGCCGGATACCTACCAATCCAAACCCGGCTCGGCGCATGACGTGTTCGATACGGTCGACGACGAGAACCTGACCGGTCCGAAGGCGGTGGCGGTACCCGGCTCGCTGAAGGCCTGGTGCGAGACGCTGCAGCGGTTCGGCACCATGAGCCTTGCCGACGTCATGCAGCCCGCCATCAAGCATGCGCAGCGCGGCTATGCGGTGACGCCCTACCTGCACGAATGCATCGCCGACAGCGCCGGCGATATGCTGAAGGACAAGGATATTTCGGCGATCTATCTGCCGAACGGAACGCCGCTGAAGGTCGGCGAGCGCGTGGTGCAGTCGGAATATGCGGAGACGCTGACCTACATCTCGCAGCGCGGGGAGGCGGCGCTGTATCACGGCCCGCTCGGCGACATCCTGGTCGATTACATGAAGCGGAAGGGCGGTTTCATCGCCCGCGAGGATCTCACCGGTTACAAGACGGTAGAGCGACAGCCGATCCGGGCCGATTATCGCGGCTGGCAAATACTCGGCCCGCCGCCGCCCGCCGCATCCGGCGTGCACATCACGCAGATGCTCAACATCCTCGAAGGCTACGATATCGCCAAGCTCGGCTTCGGCTCTGCCGAGACGATCCATTACCTCGCGGAAGTGCTCAAGATCGCCTTTGCCGATCGTGCCGCGGCAAGCGGCGACCCTGACTACATCAACGTGCCGGTCGAGCGCCTGACCTCGAAGGCCTATGCCGACGAACGCCGCCGCGCCATCGATCCGGGCCGGGCGCAGGCATGGGGCGCCGGCGTGGCGCAGCTCGAAAGCGCCGATACCACGCACATGACGGCGGCTGACGCGTTCGGCAACGTGGTTGCGACCACGCAGACCATCAACAACCTGTTCGGCGCGAAGATTCTGATCCCCGGGCTCGGCACCGTGCCGAACAACTACATGAACCTGTACGATCCGCGTCCCGGCCACGCGCTGTCGCTGTCGCCGGGCAAGCGCGTCACTACCTCGATGTCGCCGATGATGGCGCTGCGCGACGGCAAGCTCGTCTACGCGCTCGGCCTGCCCGGCGGGAAGCGGATCTTTCCGAGCGCGATGCAGGCGCTGATCAACCTGATCGACCACGGCATGAGCCTGCAGGAAGCGGTCGAGGCGCCGCGGGTCTGGACCGAGGGCAACGCGCTCGAAGTGGAGTTCGCCGTGCCCGAAAGCGTTCGCGCAAAACTGACCGCGATGGGGCACAAAGTGCAGGTGATGCCGACCGTTGCCGGCGGCATGAACGCCATCGAGTTTCACGAGGACGGCAGGATGTCGGGCGCCGCCTGCTGGCGCGCCGACGGCACGCCGGTCGGCATCGCCGGCGGTCTGGCACGCGCCGGCGTCAGGTTTGCGCTGGCGTAGGCCGCTATTTCCTGACGCAGATCACGCGGACCACGGACGCCTTGGCGTCCGGCGATCCGCCGGTGGCGTTGACGCCGTTGGTCTTCAGGAAACCGCGCACGGTGTCTGACGTCACCAGCACGGCTCGCGCCACCGGCGCGCCGTTTGCGGGACCGGCCACCTGGACCGGCTTCAACAGCGCGACGCCGGCGAATTTGCCGTCGGCATCGAGCGCGGCCGAGCCCGAGAAGCCAACCGCCGGCGCCGGCGTCAGCGCCACGTCATTGCCGCCGTCGAACTGCGCCACCGACGCCTTGACGCTGCTGACGGCCGCGCCGCCGCCCTGGTTCTGCGGGTCGGCAATTCCGGTCAGGTCGAGCGCGGTCTTTGCGGCGGCGCCCGCGAGATTGATCGGCCTGAGCCCGCGCGCGCCATAGATGCGCAGCAGTGCGAGGTCGTGCGCCTTGTCCTCGGCGATGCGATCCGCATTGCCAAAACCTGCGATCGCGATCGTGACGCAGCCATCGATGATCTGCCGGTCGGTGACAACAGCGCCATCGTCGCTGACGACGATGCCGGTACCGTATTCCACGCTCTTGCGTGGCGGCGGTCCCGCCGCCTGCGCTGCCGCCGGAAACGCGGTGAATGCGCTCGACATCGCGATCACCACGGGCTCCACGGTATTCTCGGTCGCCTGGTCGTACATGATGGTGAGGATGCGCACTTCGTCGCCCTTGAACGTGCCGCGGATGTAGAACTTCTTCAGTCCCTGCAGGCCGGACAGCACGAAGAAGTCGGGCTTGACGACGCTGTAGCCGATCGTGCGTCCCGGTTCTTTCCTCTCGCGCTCGGCGAGTTTTGCCGTGACGGGATTGGCTTCCTTGCGCCGTGCAAGTTGGATCTGGATCGTGCCGGTCGGCGACGTCCATCTGGTGCCGTTGGCGTCGCTGGCCTGCTGCGGCACGAGCTTGGTGGGAATGCCGAGCCGCACGCCGGTGCCGGGGTCGGTCTGGATCTTCCAGCCGACGCTTTCCTGCTTGCGCTTCGCGGTATCGGCAAGCACGCCACGTTCCTGCGGGTTGAGCACGCCGGTCGGCTTGCCGCCGCGCGCCTTCTGGAATTCCTTGATGGCGTTGACCATGCGCTCGCTGACGTCGCCGGTGATCGCGCCGTTATACTGTCCGACCCAGGCGAGGTCCGACTGCAGCGCCAGCCGCTCGGCCTGCCCCATCGCGTTCGCGGTTTCTTCCGGCTTCTGCAGCGCGGGGCGAACCGGCACCGTCGTGACCGGCTTGGGCTGGGTGCCGGCCGGGGAGGGCGGCGTCATCTGCGCCTGCGCCGGCGGTCCCCAAAGCGCAAATGCCGAGGCCGTAGCCATCAATGTTGCCGAAAACACCGATCTCATGACAAATCCGGGAGAACAAAGGCGAGGATGGGTGGAGCGATCATTGACGTCCCTGGAATTAAGCACATCTGCTTGGTCGGAACCATCAGCGCCCCGGTTCAGGGAAAATCGACTAAGGTTCTCATCCTGAGGAGGCCGCCAACGGGTCCGCGCGAAGCGCGGCCCGATGATAAACTCCGCGGCCGTCTCGAAGGATGGCCGCAAGTGCGGTCGGGGCCTCCATGGTTCGAGACGCGCGTTCCGCGCTCCTCACCATGAGGATTTGACAGGCGTGATGTGGAAGGATCTGACACGACCATGCTGACGGCCAAGGAACTCGAACGCTATGCCCGCCATATCGTGCTGCGCGAAGTCGGCGGCCCCGGCCAGATCGCGCTGAAGGAAGCGTCCGTGCTTGTCATCGGCGCCGGCGGGCTCGGCGCGCCGGTTTTGATGTATCTTGCCGCTGCCGGCGTCGGCACGCTCGGCGTGGTCGATGACGATGTGGTCTCGCTGTCCAACCTGCAGCGCCAGATCATCCACACCACGCCCGACATCGGCCGCCGCAAGGTCGACAGCGCGGCCAGCGCGATCTACGCGCTCAATCCGCACGTTCATTTCGAGGCGCATGCGGTGCGGCTCGATGCGAAGAACGCGATGACGCTGATCGGCGGTTACGATCTCGTCCTCGACGGCTCCGACAATTTCGAGACCCGCTACCTGGTTTCCGACGCGTGCTTCTTTGCCGGCAAGCCGCTGATCACGGCGGCCCTCGGCCAGTTCGATGGTTCGTTGACCACGATCCGCGCGCATGAAACCAACGAGCAGGGTGAATTCAACCCGACCTATCGCTGCCTGTTTCCCGAGCCGCCGCCGCCCGGCACCGTGCCGGCCTGCGCCGAGGCCGGCGTCATGGGCGCGCTGGCTGGCATGCTGGGATCGATGATGGCGCTGGAAGCGATCCGCGAAATCGTCGGCTTCGGTGAGAGCCTGGTCGGCCGGCTGGTGATGGTGGACGCCCGCGCGATGCGCTTTGAAACCCTGCGCTACGCGCGGGATCCGGCCAACCCGCTCAACGGCGATACGCCCGTCATCACCGATTTGAGCGGACACGCGGATTAGCTCTTCATCATCTCACCGCTTCTCGCTGTCCATGTGCGCGAGCTGCGCGTCCGGATACCGCGCGCCTGCTGCGACGCCGGGCGGGAACGCCTTGGCGAGCGCGGCGAGATGCGCATCGTTCAGCTTCACGTCGAGCGCGCCGAGCGCCTCGGAAAGGCGGTCGCGGCGGCGTGCGCCGACCAGCGGCACGATATCGTTGCCTTGCGCCGCGACCCACGCGATCGCAATTTGAGCAGGGGACGCGCCGAGATCGGCGGCGATGCTGCGCAGCGATTCCACCAGCGCCAGATTGGCGTCGAGGTTGCCGGCCTGGAAGCGCGGGCTCATCGCGCGAAAATCCTTGGTCCCGCGATCCGAGGTCCAGTGTCCGCTGATCAGCCCGCGCGACAGCACGCCATAGGCCGTGATGCCGATGCCGAGTTCGCGGCAGGTCGGCAGGATATTGTCCTCGATGCCGCGCGAGATCAGCGAGTATTCGATCTGCAGATCGCTGATCGGATGCACCGCATGCGCGCGCCGGATGGTCTCCGCGCTCACTTCCGACAGGCCGATATGCCTGATCCAGCCCGCCTTCACCATGTCGGCCATGGCGCCGATCGTCTCCTCGATCGGCACGTCCGGATCGAGCCGCGCCGGGCGATAGATATCGATTGTCTCGACGCGGAGCCGCTGCAGCGAATAGGCGACAAAGTTCTTTACCGCGGCCGGACGGCTGTCATAGCCCGACCAGTTCCTGGCGGGATCGCGCAGCGCACCGAACTTGACGCTGATCTGCAAATTGTCGCGGCTGCGGCTGGCGAGCGCGTCGCCGATCAGCATTTCATTATGGCCCATGCCGTAGAAGTCGCCGGTGTCGAGCAAATTGATGCCGGCATCTAGCGCGGCGTGGATCGTGGCGATGCTCTCGCTGCGGTCGGCCGGGCCGTAGAAATCCGACATGCCCATGCAGCCGAGGCCGATGGCCGCGACGCTGGGACCGGTAGAGCCGAGTTTGCGTTGTTCCATGATATTTCTCCTCGAAGACCGATGGCGGCGTTTGCGCCGTGATGACGAGGCTGGATATGCACCGTTCCGATTGATGCGATAAGCTGGACAATTCCAAACGGCTTGTTCAGTGTATCGAACAATGAAGGATTTCGACCTCCGCGATCTCGACGCTTTCGTCGCCGTGGCGCGCACGCGGAATTTCCGCCGTGCCGCAACGGAGCAGGGCGTCTCGGTGTCGAGCCTGAGCCAGCGGCTGCGCGACATGGAGGAACGGCTCGGCGTTCGCCTGATGAACCGCACCACGCGCAGCGTCGCCCTCACCGAAGCCGGCGAATTGTTGCTGGCCCGCGTCGGTCCTGCGCTATCGGATGTCGGCGAGGCGCTGGATCAGGTGCGCGGCTTGCGGGCGGTGCCGTCGGGGCGACTGCGCATCAACGCGCCGCCGCCGGCGATCGATCTGGTGCTGGCGCCGATGGTCGCGCCATTTCTTGCGGCCCATCCCAACATCGATCTGGAGATCGTCGGCGACAGTTCGTTCGTCGATATCGTGGCCGGCGGCTTCGACGCCGGCGTGCGCTATGGCGAGCATCTGGCGCAGGACATGATCGCCGTCTCGCTCGGCGCGCCGCAGCGCTACGCAGTGGTCGCCTCGCGCGAATACGTTGCGCAGCATGGCCGGCCAAAACTCCCAAAGGATCTGCTGGATCACGCCTGCATCCGCACCCGCTTCGGCAGCGGCGCGATGCTGGATTGGGAATTCGAGAAGGCCGGGCGTGTCGTCAAGGTTTCGCCGCCGGCAAAGCTGGTTGCGACCTATCTCGGCCTGGCGCTGCGCGCCGCGCATGATGGTGTCGGATTCTGGCTGACGTTCGAAGGATACGTGCGCTACGGCATCAAGTCGGGCGCGCTCATCAGCGTGCTCGACGACTGGTGTCCGCCATTTCCGGGACCGTTCCTGTACTACCCGAGCCGCCGCCAGCCGCCGCCAGCACTCGCCGCGTTCGTGGCCTTCGCCGCGGACTGGCGCAAGCGCGAACGGCGGAAAGGATGACTCAACTCCCCTCCGCCGTCATTCCGGGGCGCGCGGAGCGCGAACCCGGAATCCATCGTGCCGCAGTGCAAGTTGATGGTTGGATTCCGGGTTCGTGCTCCGCACGCCCCGGAATGACGGGGAGAGAGACAGCCGGAACGACTACTTACAGCATGCTTGGCAGCACGCGGTCCGGCGGCTTGTGGTTGTCGAGGAAGGTCCTGATATTGATGATCACCTTCTCGCCCATCTCGACGCGGCCTTCGATGGTGGCCGAGCCCATATGCGGCAGCAGCGCCGCCTTGCCGGCCTTGGCCAGGCGAACCAGCTTCGGATTGACCGCCGGCTCGTGCTCGTAGACGTCGAGGCCGCACCCGGCGATGTCGCCGCTTTCGATCAGCTTGATCAGCGTGTCCTCGTCGACGACCTCGCCGCGCGCGGTGTTGACCACATAGGCGTCCTTCCGGATCAGTTTCAGCCGCCGCGCCGAGAGCAGATGGAACGTCGCCGGCGTGTGCGGACAGTTCACCGAGATGATGTCCATCCGCGCCAGCATCTGGTCGAGGCTTTCCCAATAGGTCGCGCCGAGTTCCTCGGCGATCATGGGCGCCACGGGGCGGCGGTTGTGATAGTGGATCTGCAGGCCGAAGGCGCGCGCCCGGCGGGCCACGGCCTGGCCGATGCGGCCCATGCCGATGATGCCGAGGCGCTTGCCCCCGATCCGGTGGCCGAGCATCCAGGTCGGCGACCAACCCGGCCAGTTCTTGCCCTCGGTCAGGATCGAGGTGCCCTCGATCAGCCGGCGAGGCACCGCGAGGATCAGCGCCATGGTCATGTCGGCGGTGTCCTCGGTCAAAACTTTCGGTGTATTGGTTACTGTGATGCCGCGCGCATGCGCCGCGGTGACGTCGATGTTGTCGACACCGTTGCCAAAATTGGCGATCATGCGCAGCTTGCAGTCGGGATGCGTGAGCATCTCCTCGTTGATCACGTCGGTGACGGTCGGCACCAGCACGTCGGCCGAGCGCACGGCATCGGCAAGGTGCTCCGCTGTCATCGGCGTATCGTCGAGGTTCAATCGCGCATCGAACAGTTCCCGCATCCGGGTCTCGATCGAGTCCGGCAGTTTGCGGGTGACGACGACGAGAGGCTTTTTCTTAACCGACATGTACTGCTCTCATGAGGCAATGGGTCGCCAGAGCGCGCCGTTCAGACCTCATTAACCCGGTTGTTCGACACTGCCGATGTCGCGCGGTCCCGGTGTCCCGCTGTTTCCTCGGGCAAGTCCTTGGGTTCCCAAATACTTGCCACGGATTCTCAGCGGAAAATTCGGGCGTTCTTGTTCTCAGCGTTCCGTCCTCTCTATCAGAAGGCCGGGCCAAGACAAGAACCCCTCGGAGTTCGAACGTCCGGGGGATCAAAGCGGGGCACAGGGGGATTGGGGTTTTCGGGCGTCAGCGAGCGGTTTCAACTCGAAGAATTTGGGTTGGAAGGAGTTCGCCAGGAGATGTGTGGATGGCGTTGGGGCGTATCTGTTCGGTGTCGGTGCTGGCGGTGTGCTGGCTTGTCGCATCGGTCAGCACAGGTTTATCGGCCAAGGATTCGGCCCTCACGACGAGCGGCCTGCCGGTGCCGCGATATGTCAGTCTCAAATCCGACCACGTCAACGTCAGGGCCGGTCCGACCAAGGATAACGACGTCGCCTGGATCTATACGAGGTCCGGCCTGCCCGTCGAAATCACCGCCGAGTTCGAGAACTGGCGCCGCGTGCGCGATTCCGAAGGCGCCGAGGGCTGGGTCTATCATTCCCTGCTGTCGGGACGCCGCACCGCGGTCGTCACCATGAAGAAGAAGGAAGAACTCGCGCCGCTCTACGACCGCGCCGATCCCGGCAGCGCCGTGGCAGCCCGCCTGCAGGCCGGCGTGGTCGCGCAGGTCAAGAAATGCTATTCCGGCTGGTGCCGCGTCACCGGCAACGGCTTTGACGGCTGGATCGAACAGCAGCGGCTGTGGGGCGTGTACGCCGACGAGAAGGTGGATTGACGCGCAGCGTCATTCCGGGGCGATGCGTGAGCATCGAACCCGGAATCTCGAGATTCCCCGATGTGCAATTGCACATCTGAGGTTCACGCTTCGCGTGCCCCGGAATGACAATCAGCATCGTGAAAAAGTTCAGCGCTTCTTGCGCAGCCGCACGACCATGTCGACGCGGGCGATCTCGTAACCTTCAGGCACGTCCGGCATCTTCGAGAGCACCAGATGCGGATCGGGGATATCGACCAGCTCGTGATTGTTCTCGAGATAGAAGTGGTGGTGCGCCGTGACGTTGGTGTCGAAATAGGTCTTGGTGCCGTCGACGGAAACCTGTCGCAGCAGGCCGGCATCGGTGAGCTGGTTGAGCGTGTTGTAGACGGTGGCCAGCGACACCGGAACCTTGGCGAGTGTCGCTTCCTCGTAGAGCATTTCCGCGGTCAAATGTCGCGCGCCCTTGCCGAACAGCAGCCAGCCCAACGCCATGCGCTGGCGGGTAGGCCGTAGGCCGGCGGCCTGCAGCATTTCGTTGACGTCGTGCCAGGGACAGCCGGTGAGCGCCGGTTGGTGACCGGCAGCCCGGGCGGCTGGATCGATCCCGTCGTCGTTCAAAATCTGGGCTTCGTCGTTCATATCCACTTTGGGCACCACGCAGCTAACTCTGGCAATAATCTTGCCCAATATAAAAGGAAATCAGGTAGATGCAAGTTTTTCGCAACTAGAACCGGCCCAGGGTTGGGGCGGAACCGCTTGGGGAACATGCCGTTTGGGCCATTTCCAGCGCTTTGCCGGGCTGTCATGGCTATGTTACAGAGCGCGCGGACCACATATGCGTATTCGGCAGAGGCTAATGCCGTTCGCACCCTAAGCAGCGCCTATTTGCGGGAGAAAAGCGTTTCTGCCGCAGGGAAACGGGTCCGGTTCGCTCGAAGCGCTCCATCGGGACATCTGAGAGAGGCTGAATACGATGCTGGATCGGCGTAACGGTTATGAATACGAGGATCTCCTGGCCTGTGCGCGCGGCGAGATGTTCGGCCCCGGCAACGCGCAACTGCCGTTGCCGCCGATGCTGATGTTCGACCGGATCACCGAAATTACCGACAAGGGCGGCGAATACGGCAAGGGCCTGATCCGCGCCGAGCTCGACGTGAAGCCGGATCTCTGGTTCTTCGGCTGCCATTTCAAGAACGACCCTGTGATGCCGGGGTGTCTCGGTCTCGACGCCATGTGGCAGATGGTCGGATTCTACCTCGGCTGGATCGGCGGCGAAGGGCGCGGCCGGGCGCTGGGACTGGGCGATTTGAAGTTCTCCGGCCAGGTGCTGCCGAACGCCCGCAAGGTTGTGTACAACATCGACATGAAACGCGTGATGCGTTCAAAGCTGGTGCTCGGCGTCGGCGACGGCTGGCTTTCCATGGATGACGTGATTATCTATCGCGCCAAGGATCTGAAGGTCGGGCTGTTCAAGCAGGGCACCGCACCGACTTGAGCAATACGATCACACACCAAAACATCTTCACCGAAGAACAAAACGGCAAGGCGAGGCGATCATGAGGCGGGTTGTCATCACGGGGATGGGCATCGTCTCGTCCATCGGAAACAACACCCAGGAAGTACTTGCGAGCCTTCACGAGGCGAAATCCGGAATCACCCGCGCGCCCAAGTACGCCGAGATGGGTTTCCGTTCGCAGGTGCAGGGCGCGCCGACGCTCAATCCGGCCGACGTGATCGATCGGCGCGCGATGCGCTTCCTCGCCGAGGGCGCCGCGTGGAATCATGTCGCGATGGAGCAGGCGATCCAGGACTCCGGGCTGTCGCCGGAGGAGGTCTCCGACGTTCGCACCGGCATCATCATGGGCTCGGGCGGACCGTCCGCGCGCACCATCGTCGAATCCGCCGACATCACCCGCACCAAGGGCCCCAAGCGCGTTGGTCCGTTTGCGGTGCCGAAGGCGATGTCGTCGACCGCGTCGGCCACGCTTGCGACCTGGTTCAAGATCAAGGGCGTCAACTATTCGATCTCGTCGGCCTGCGCGACCTCGAACCATTGCATCGGCAACGCCTATGAGACGATCCAGATCGGCAAGCAGGACGTGATCTTCGCCGGCGGCTGCGAGGAACTGGACTGGTCGCTCTCGGTGCTGTTCGACGCCATGGGCGCGATGTCGTCGAAATACAATGATACGCCCGCCACCGCCTCGCGGCCCTACGACATCAGCCGCGACGGGTTCGTGATCGCGGGCGGCGCCGGGGTGGTGGTGCTGGAAGAGCTCGAGCATGCCAAGGCGCGCGGCGCCCGCATCTACGCCGAAGTGGTCGGCTACGGCGCGACCTCGGACGGTTACGACATGGTTGCGCCGTCGGGCGAGGGCGCCGAGCGCTGCATGCGCATGGCGCTGTCGACCGTGAAGACACCGGTCGATTACATCAACCCGCACGCGACCTCGACGCCGGCCGGCGATCCGCCGGAAATCGAGGCGATCCGAAAGGTGTTCGGCACCGGCGAGAAGTGCCCGCCGATCTCGGCGACCAAGGCGCTGACCGGTCATTCGCTGGGTGCCACCGGCGTGCAGGAAGCGATCTATTCGCTGCTGATGATGAACAACGGCTTCGTCTGCGAGAGCGCTCATATCACCGAGCTCGATCCTGTCTTCGCGGACATGCCGATCGTGCGCAAGCGCATCGACAACGCCAAGCTCGGCACGGTGTTGTCGAATTCGTTCGGCTTCGGCGGCACCAATGCCACGCTGGTGTTCAAGCGGATGGATGCTTGATTTCGCTTTTGCCACTCCTCGCTTGCGACAACAGGCCGGCAGGCGGCGGATGGTGACGTTGCAACAATCCGAAACGGGGTGGGCATGATTATCGAACCGCGCGTGCGAGGCTTCATTTGCACGACGGCGCATCCCGTCGGCTGCGCCACCAACGTGCGTGAACAGATCGCCTATGTTCTCCGAAACGGCCCCATTGCGGACTGCCCCAAGCGCGTCGCCGTGCTCGGCTGCTCGACGGGTTACGGTCTGGCAAGCCGCATCGTTGCGACCTTCGCCGGCGGCGCCGACACCATTGGCGTGTCGCTGGAGCGCGAACCTTCGGCGACCAAGAGCGGCAGCGCCGGCTTCTACAACAACCGCGCCTTCGAGATCGAGGCGCAAAAGATCGGGCGATCGCCCCTTACGCTCGAGGGCGACGCGTTTTCCGACGAGTTGAAGAAGACCTTCATCGAGCGTGTCCGCGAAAAGTTCGGACAGCTGGACCTGCTGGTCTACAGCATGGCCGCGCCGGTCCGCACCGATCCGGTCACGGGCAAGACGTATCGTTCGGCAATCAAGCCGCTCGGTGCGCCCGTCGAGATCAAGACCCTGAACACCGAAACCGGCGAGGTCTACGAGACGACCATTTCGCCGGCGAGCGAGGACGAAGCCGCCGCCACGGTCGCGGTGATGGGCGGCGAGGACTGGAAGCGCTGGATCGACCAGCTCGCGGACGCCGGCGTCCTGGCGCCGGGCTTCCGGACGCTCAACTACACCTATATCGGCAGCGAACTGACCTGGCCGATCTACTGGAAGGGCACGCTCGGCCGCGCCAAGGTCGATCTCGACCGCAAGGCCGAGGAGATCCGCGGCCGCCTCGGCGACGATGCGGCGCGCGTGGTGGCGCTGAAGGCCGTCGTCACCCAGGCGAGTTCGGCGATCCCGGTGGTGCCGCTGTATGGCACGGTGCTGTTCAAGGTGATGAAGCAGCTCAAGCTGCACGAGGGCTGCATCGAACAGATCGATCGCCTGTTCCGAACCCGCCTCGGCCCGGATGCCGAAGTCGACGAGGAGAAGCGCCTCAGGGTCGACGATTGGGAGCTTTCGCCCGAAGTCCAGAAAGAGGTGATGCGGCGATGGCCGCTGCTATCAACGGAAACGCTCGGCGAACTGGCGGACCTTCCGGAATACAAGAGCCAGTTCCTTCGCCTGTTCGGGTTCGGCATCGACGGCGTTGATTACGCGCAGGACGTAGACCCCCGCGTCGTGACGTGAGCCGTCAGGGCAGCCGCTCTACTTTGCATGGGGTTGTTTTCGCGATTTTGTGTCGGGGCCGCTCAACCCGCCGCGATCTTTTCCGCGCGCTGGAACGCCGCACGCGCTGCGCAGCGATCGATATAGGCATCGAATGACGGCCGCGGCGGCACCATCTTGAACATCCGCACCGCGAAGTTGAGCCCCGACCCGAGCATGATGTCGGCGGCGGAGAATTTTTCGCCCAGGATCCACGGACCCTTCTGCAGCGCGGCATCGAGCACGTCGAAGGTCTGCGCAGCACTTCCCCACGCCGCCGTGCTCGCCGGCACCTCGATCCTGGTGAAGAGCTGAATGATGGCCGGCTCGATGCAGGATGGCGAAAAGAACAGCCACTGCAGATACCGCGCCCGCAACGGATCCGTCGTGGCCGGCGCCAGTCCGGTTTCCGGATAGCGGTCGGCGATATAGGCGCAGATCGCCGAGGCTTCGCCGAGCGCGGCGTCGCCGTCCTTCAATCCCGGCACCTTGCCCATCGGGTTGATCGCGAGATATTCCGGCGCCTTCTGCGCGCCGGTCGAGATATCCGTCAGCACGCGCTCGTAGGGCAGGCCGGTTTCTTCGAGCAGCCAGATCGCTGAGAACGAACGGGAGCGGGGCGACCAATAGAGCTGGATCATGTGTCAAACCTTTCGACGCGCGGGACGAACTGCGTGCTGTTTCGCGCGTCCGCGGTGAATTGGCAACGCACTACGTCTGGGACGAACGGGCCGTGTTCAAAGCGACATGTTGGTCAACCGATTTTGTGCAGCCGGCTACTTGCGAGCCGACGATCCCGCCTTGTGCTGCTTGCGCAACGCCTCCGCCGCGAGACACACCACTTCGGATATCTGTTGAAGCTGACCGGCGAGCGGGCTGGTCTTGCGCCAGACCATGCCGATGGTTCGCGCCGGCTGCGGGTTCTTGAAGCGCGCGACGGACACCGATGCCGAGCGCGTTTCCACCGCCACCGCCATTTCCGGAATCAACGTGACGCCGATGCCGGCGCCGACCATCTGCACCAGCGTCGACAGCGAACTCGCGTCCAGCACCTCGCGCGGCGGCGACGACTGCATGTTGCAGAACGACAGCGCCTGGTCACGGAAGCAATGTCCCTCTTCCAGCAGCAGCAGCCGCATTTCGCGCAGCGTCTCGTGGCTCGGCACCGGCGTTCCCTCATCCTCGCCGGGGCGGACCAGCAGGAAATTTTCCGAGAAGCATGCGACCTCGGTCAGCGAGGGCTCTGAAACGGGGAGTGCGACGATCGCGGTGTCGAGCCGGCCCTCGGCGACTTCCTTGATCAACTTCGGCGTCAGCGTCTCGCGGACGTGAATGTCGAGTTCGGGATGCAGCCGCGCCAGGTTCTCGATCACCTTGGGCAGCAGGTAGGGCGCGATCGTCGGGATCATGCCGATGCGCAGCCGGCCTGCAAGTCGGTCGCGCGAGGCGCGCGCGAAGTCGCCGAGTTCGTCGACCGAGCGCAGGATCTCGCGGACGCGCTGGATGATCTCCTCCCCGAATTTCGTCAGCGTGACCTGCCGTGCGCTCCGCTCCAGCAGCACGCCGCCGAGGATCTCCTCCATCTCCTTGATCTGCATCGACAGCGCCGGTTGCGAGATCGAACATGCCTCCGCGGCGCGCCCGAAATGGCTATGGCGGGCCAGCGCATCGAAGTAGCGCAGCTGTCGGAGCGTCATTTGAAGCATCAGGACATCTTATAGGTTCGATCACTAAAATCAACTTTACCTGATGAAAGGGGCTGCTTAGATTGCTTCCAATTCGAACAGGGACGGACCCCTCAGGAGGCAATCATGGACGACAAAACGAAATGCCCGTTCACGGGCTCGCGCGGACATTCGAACCGCGACTGGTGGCCGGACGCGCTGGATGTCTCGGTTCTGCACCGGAACTCGGATTTGTCAGATCCGATGGGCGAGGCGTTCGACTACGCCAAGGAATTCAAGTCCCTCGACCTCAACGCCGTGATCAAGGACCTGACGGCGCTGATGACGGACTCGCAGGAATGGTGGCCGGCCGATTTCGGCCACTATGGCGGCCTGATGGTCCGCATGGCCTGGCACAGCGCCGGCACCTACCGCATCACGGACGGCCGCGGCGGCGCCGGTGCCGGTCAGCAGCGCTTTGCGCCGCTGAACAGCTGGCCTGACAACGCCAACCTCGACAAGGCGCGCCGGCTGCTGTGGCCGATCAAGCAGAAGTACGGCCAGAAGATTTCGTGGGCCGACCTGATGATCCTTGCCGGCAACGTCGCGTTGGAATCGATGGGCTTCAAGACGTTCGGGTTTGCCGGTGGCCGTGTCGATGTCTGGGAGCCGGAAGAGCTGTTCTGGGGACCTGAGGGCACCTGGCTCGGCGACGAGCGCTACAGCGGCGAACGCCAGCTCGCCGAGCCGCTCGGCGCGGTGCAGATGGGCCTGATCTACGTCAATCCGGAAGGACCGAACGGCAATCCGGATCCGATCGCGGCGGCCAAGGATATTCGCGAGACGTTCTTCCGCATGGCCATGAACGACGAAGAGACCGTCGCCCTGATTGCCGGCGGCCACTCCTTCGGCAAGACCCACGGCGCGGGCGATCCTTCGCTGGTGGGAGCGGACCCGGAAAGCGGTGCGCTGGAGGACCAGGGCCTGGGCTGGAAGAGCAAGCACGGCACCGGCATCGGCGCCGACGCCATCACCGGTGGCCCGGAAGTCACCTGGACGCAGACGCCGACCAAGTGGAGCAATTTGTTCTTCAAGAACCTGTTCGAGAACGAATGGGAGCTGACGAAGAGCCCGGCCGGTGCCAAGCAGTGGAAGGCCAAGGGGGCGGAAGCCTCGATCCCGGACGCCTTCGACAAGTCGAAGAAGCACGTGCCGACGATGCTGACGACCGACCTGTCGCTTCGCTTCGATCCGGCCTACGAAAAAATCTCGCGGCGCTTCTACGAGAATCCGGACCAGTTCGCCGACGCTTTCGCACGCGCCTGGTTCAAGCTCACCCACCGCGACATGGGCCCGGTCGCACGCTACCTCGGCCCGCTGGTGCCGAAGGAAACGCTGATCTGGCAGGACCCGATCCCGGCCGTGGATCATCCGGTGATCGGCGAGGCTGATATCGCCGCGCTGAAGACGAAGATTCTCGGCTCCGGCCTGACGGTGTCCCAACTCGTCTCGACGGCCTGGGCGTCGGCATCGACGTTCCGCGGCTCCGACAAGCGCGGCGGCGCCAATGGCGCACGTATTCGCCTCAGCCCGCAGAAGGACTGGGACGTCAACCAGCCGGCCGAACTGAAGACCGTGCTGCAGAAGCTCGAGGCAATCCAGAAGGAGTTCGGCAAGAAGGTTTCGCTTGCCGACCTGATCGTGCTCGGCGGCTGCGCGGCGGTCGAGAAGGCGGCAAAGGATGCCGGCATCGACGTGAAGGTGCCGTTCACGCCGGGCCGCGCGGATGCCACGCAGGATCAAACCGACGTCGCGTCCTTTGCGCCGCTCGAGCCGCGCGCCGACGGCTTCCGCAACTACGTCAACGCCAAGAAGCATCAGTTCATGGCGCCTGTAGAGGCGCTGGTGGACCGGGCGCAATTGCTGCGGCTGACGGGACCCGAGATGACGGCGCTGATCGGCGGTCTGCGCGTTCTCGGCGCAAACGCCGGCGGATCCAAGCATGGCGTGTTCACCAAGAAGCCGGGCGTGCTGACGAATGATTTCTTCGTCAACCTGCTCGATATGGCTACCGTCTGGCAGCCGGCTGCCGATGGCAGCTACGAAGGCCGCGACCGCAAGACCAATGCGGCGAAGTGGACCGGCACCGGTGTCGACCTGATCTTCGGTTCGCACTCGCAGCTCCGCGCCTTCGCGGAAGTCTATGCGTGCGCGGACTCGAAGGAGAAGTTCGCCAAGGATTTTGTGGCGGCGTGGGCCAAGGTCATGAACCACGATCGGTTCGACCTCGCCGCATAACTTCGGAATCGGGATCGAAAAACAAAAAGGGCGGCCGCGAGGCCGCCCTTTTCACGTTGAGCAACTATCAAACGCCGAGCGTGCCGGCCTTCGCCGCGGCATAACGCTCCGCGATCTTGTTCCAGTTCACCGTGTTCCACCACGCCTTGAGATAATCCGCACGGCGGTTCTGGTAGTTGAGATAATAGGCGTGCTCCCAGACGTCGTTGCCCATGAGCGCCCGCTTGCCGTCCATGATCGGGCTGTCCTGATTTGGACGGGTCTCGATCGCGAGCTTGCCGTCCTTGCTGACGGTCACGAACACCCAGCCGGAGCCGAACTGGCGTCCGCCCGCGGCGTTGAAGTCGTTCTGGAATTTTTCCAAGCCGCCGAGATCGCGGTCGATCGCGGCCAGCACTTCTCCCTCGGGCTTGCCGCCGTTCGGGCCCATGATTTCCCAGAACATGGTGTGGTTGGCATGGCCGCCGAGATTGTTGCGCACCGTGAATTTGATGCCGTCGTCGAGCGCGTTCAGATTGCCGAGCACGTCTTCGATCTTCGCCGTTCCCAACTGCGCGTTGGTCTTGGCGACGTTGTTCATGTTGGCGACATAGGCCGCGTGGTGGCGGTCGTGATGGATTTCCATCGTCTTGGCGTCGATGTGGGGTTCGAAAACGTTGAAGGCATAATTCAGCGGCGGCAGCGTGAAGGGGCCTGCTGCGGCGGCCGGTGCCGGCGCCGCGGCTTGCGCGAAGACGGTGCGTGGGACCGCTGCCATCGCGGCGATGCCGGTTGCGGCAAACATCAGTCGGCGCCGGGACATGAATGACATCGATTTCTCCTTACCTGTGGTGGAACTGGATACGCCGCTGTGACGGCGAGGTGACGCCGTTGGCGGGACAACGCGACAAGTTACGAATGAGATCAAAAACCGGTTCGCCGCGGCTGCGGCAGAATCGCACAAGTGTGACGCGTTCGCGGTATTCTACCCCGGCCAGGTAACAAAAAAGGGCGGCCTCCCGGCCGCCCCTTGTTCACATTGTTGCGATGCCTTACTCGCCGGCCGCTTCGCGCTGCGGCGCTTCCGCCTTCTGCTTGGCCTCGAGGTCCTCGCCGGTCTCCTGATCGACCACCTTCATCGACAGCCGCGTCTTGCCGCGGTCGTCGAAGCCGAGCAGCTTGACCTTGACCTTGTCGCCTTCCTTGACGACGTCGGAGGTCTTCTGCACGCGCGCCGAGGCGAGCTGGCTGATGTGGACGAGGCCGTCCTTGGCGCCGAAGAAGTTCACGAACGCGCCGAACTCCATCACCTTGACCACGGTGCCGTCGTAGATCTGGCCGATCTCCGGATCGGAGGCAATCGACTTGATCCACTTGATCGCGGCCTTCATGGCCTCGCCGTCGTTGGAGGCGACCTTGACGGTGCCGTCGTCCTCGATGTTGACCTTGGCGCCGGTCTTCTCGACGATCTCGCGGATCACCTTGCCGCCGGTGCCGATCACTTCACGGATCTTGTCGGTCGCGATCTTGAAGGTCTCGATGCGGGGAGCGTATTCGCCGAGCTCGGCGCGGGCGTTGGTCAATGCCTTGGCCATTTCGCCGAGGATGTGGATACGCCCGTCCTTGGCCTGGCCGAGCGCGACCTTCATGATCTCCTCGGTGATGCCCTCGATCTTGATGTCCATCTGCAGCGAGGTGATGCCCTGGTCGGTGCCGGCCACCTTGAAGTCCATGTCGCCGAGATGATCCTCGTCGCCGAGAATATCGGACAGGACCGCATAGCGCGAACCTTCCAGGATCAGGCCCATCGCGATGCCCGCGGTCGGCCGCTTCAGCGGAACGCCCGCATCCATCAGCGCCAGCGAGGCGCCGCACACCGAAGCCATCGACGACGAGCCGTTGGATTCGGTGATCTCCGAGACGACACGCGTCGTATAGGGGAACTCGTGGTGCGGCGGCAGGACCGGGTGGATCGCGCGCCAGGCGAGCTTGCCATGGCCGGTCTCGCGGCGCTTGGTGCCGCCGAGACGTCCGGTTTCACCGACCGAGTAGGGCGGGAAATTGTAGTGCAGCAGGAACGTCTCTTTGTACGTTCCCGACAGCGCGTCGATGTACTGCTCGTCCTCACCGGTGCCGAGCGTGGTCACGACCAGCGCCTGGGTTTCGCCGCGGGTGAACAGCGCCGAACCGTGGGCGCGCGGCAGCACGCCGACTTCGGCGACGATGTTGCGCACCGTCTTGGAGTCGCGGCCGTCGATGCGCTTGCCGGTGTCGAGGATGTTCCAGCGAACGATCTTGGCTTCGAGCTCCTTGAAGACGGCGGCGATGCGCAGCTTGTCGTATTTCGGTTCCTGCCCTTCCGGGAAGTAGTGCGCGATCACCTTCTCCTTGGCCTTGCCCACCGCGGCGTAGCGATCCTGCTTGACCGGGATGGCGTAGGCTGAGCGCAGGTCCTGCTCGATCAGGCCGAGCATTTCCTTCTCAAGCGCGCTTTCGTCGACGACCTTGACTTCGCGCGGCTCCTTGGCGGCCTTCTCGGCCAGTTCGATGATCGCCTTGATCACCGGCTGGAAGTGGCGGTGGCCGAACATCACGGCGCCGAGCATGATGTCTTCGTTGAGCTCCTTGGCTTCCGATTCCACCATCAGCACGGCGTCGGCGGTGCCGGCGACGACCAGGTCGAGCTGGGTTTCCACCATCTCGTCGAGCGTCGGATTGAGGATGTATTCGTCGTTGCTGAAGCCGACGCGGGCGGCGCCGATCGGGCCCTTGAAGGGGGCGCCGGAAATCGTCAGCGCTGCGGAGGCGGCGACCAGCGCCACGATATCGGGATCGTTTTCCATGTCATGCGACAGAACGGTGACGATGACCTGGGTCTCGTTGCGCCAGCCATCCACGAACAGCGGGCGGATCGGGCGGTCGATCAGGCGGGAGACCAGCGTCTCCTTTTCGGTCGGGCGTCCTTCGCGCTTGAAATAGCCGCCGGGAATGCGGCCCGCGGCATAGGTCTTTTCCTGATAGTCGACGGTCAGCGGCAGGAAGTCGACGCCTTCGCGCGGCGCTTTCGCTGCGACCACGGTGGCGAGCACGACGGTCTCGCCATAGGTCGCCATCACGGCGCCGTCGGCCTGACGGGCGATCTTGCCGGTTTCCAGCTTGAGGGGACGTCCACCCCAGTCGATCTCGACGGAATGCTTGTTGAACATAGTGGTTTCTTTCATGGGTTGACGAGAGCGCGGAGCCCAAAAACACAAAGACCATGCGCAAGATTGCGGGACGCTGATCGCAATGCGTCATCAGCGTCCGGCGATCCTGCCATGGTCTTCGTCTTTCGGATGGCGTCCATCCTCTCGGCAGTCACGGGCACCTTGCCCTGCCCAGCGGCCGGATTGCTGCTGGACGTTGGTAGGGCATGATCCATTCCGGATGATGCCCTTGCACATGATCGTCTCCGAAAAATTCGGAGTCCGCTTTCCGGAAGATCATGCGAAAACGCGCGCAAACTGCGCGCGTACTCTTCAAATCAACGACGAATGTTGTGCTTTTCGAGCAGCGCCTTGTAGCGCGCCTCGTCCTTCCGCTTGATGTAATCGAGCAGGGAACGACGTGTTGCGACCATTTTCAAAAGACCCCGGCGCGAATGATTGTCCTTCACGTGGGACTTGAAGTGCCCGGTGAGATTGTTGATGCGTTCCGACAGGATCGCAACCTGAACCTCGGGCGAGCCGGTATCGCCGGCCTTGTTGGCATTCGTCTTGATGACTTCCGCTTTGCGTTCGGCGGTAATCGACATCGTCAAACTCTCTCATGGCTGCGACCGGGACTGGCAGTCAGCCCGGTCAGGTTGAACACGCGCTTGGGGATGAGTTCGCCATTGCCAATTTCGGCGAGGGCCAGAAGCCGGCCTGCCACCGTGACATAGACTGTGCCGCTACTATTGGGCGCATCCCGTCCGCGCAACAAAACGGCCTGGCCCCGGTGGAGCCTTGCCGCATCAGCCCGTGTGACGGCCAGTGCCGGGATGTCGTCCAGCGCGGTCTCAACGGGCAAAAGCGCGTCGGCGAGGCTTCCCTCGCCAGACGCGGCTCTATTACACAAAGCCTCCAACTGTTCCAGCGGAATCATGTCCGCCTCGCGGAACGGGCCGACCAAAGTGCGCCGCAGGGCGCAGATATGGCCGAAACAGCCCAGAATCCGGCCGATATCGCGGGCCAGAGCCCGGACATAGGTGCCCTTGCCGCACTCGGCCTCGAACACGGACTGGCCGTTGTCGCCGTGTTCCACGAGGGTCAGTTCGTGAATCTCGACCGGCCGGGGCTTCAGTTCCACGGTCTCGCCGTCCCGCGCCAGGTCATAGGCGCGCTCGCCCTGGACCTTGATCGCCGAATATTGCGGCGGGATCTGCTCGATCAGGCCGGTGAAGCGCGGCAGCAGGGCGCGGATCGCATCCGCCGTTGGACGGAGTTCGCTCGTCTGGGTTACCCGGCCCTCGGTGTCGTCGGTGTCGCGTTCCTCGCCCCAAGCCACCGTGAAGCGGTAGCGCTTGCGGCCGTCCATCACGAAGGGAACCGTCTTGGTGGCTTCGCCGAGCGCGATCGGCAGGCCGCCGGAGGCCAGCGGATCGAGCGTGCCGGCGTGGCCGGCGCGCTTGGCCTGGAACAGGCGCTTGAGCACGGCGACCGCATGCGTCGAGGTCATGCCGATCGGCTTGTCGAGCACCACCCAGCCATGGACGTCGCGCTTGTCGCGCCGTGGCTGGTTGTTCTGGCGCGCCGGCTTGTTGTTGCGCGGGTCGTTGTTTCCGCGCCGACCGTTGTCGTCCGCGCGGCGACCGTTGTCGTCCGCACGGCGGTTGCCATCGTCGGCGCGGCGCGCGTCATCGACAGAAATATTTTTCTCTGCGTCGCGCGATTCCGCATTCTGCGGCTCGATCACAGGATTGGCCGTGGTCATCGTCATCAATTGTCGTCCGAATCGGGTGCGAGGTCTCTTTGCACCGCAGGTGTTCGCAGTAATTTCTCGATCCGTTCCGCTTCGTCGAATCGTTCATCGACGCGAAAGCGAAGGTCAGGGGCAAATTTTAAGTTAACGCGGTGGGCAATCTCGCCGCGCAGGAATTTCTTGTTGCGATCGAGCGCCGCGATCACTGCGTCGGTGTCGCGGCCGCCGAGCGGCATGACGTAAATCGTCGCGAGTTTCAGGTCGGGCGACATCCGCACCTCGGGGACGGTGATGATGTGGCCCTCGAGGTCGGGGTCGTGAACGTTACCCTGCGCCAGAATCTCGGCGATGGCATGGCGCACGGTCTCGCCGACGCGCAATTGGCGTTGCGAGCCTCCCGGCGTGGAACCCTTGTTGTGATGGCGGGGCATTTTCGAAAATCCCAATTGTCGTCATCACCCGCGAATGCGGGTGATCCAGTATTCCCTGCCCAAAGTTAATGACGGTGACCGCCGGATGCCCCGCCGCTGCGGGGCATGACGGTTCGGTTCAATTTCCCAGGCTCTTCGTAAGGTTTGGACTTACAGAGAGCGCTGGATGGTCTCCACGCGATAGCATTCGATGACATCGCCGACGCGCATGTCGCCGTAATTCTCGAACGCCATGCCGCATTCCTGGCCGGACTGCACTTCCTTCACTTCGTCCTTGAAGCGCTTCAGCGTCGAGAGCTTGCCTTCGTGCACGACGACGTTGTCGCGGATCAGGCGCACATTGGCGCCGCGTTCCACGGTGCCGTCGGTGACGCGGCAACCGGCGACCTTGCCGACCTTGGAGATGTTGAACACTTCCAGGATCTGGGCGTTGCCGAGCATGGTTTCGCGCAGCGTCGGCGCGAGCAGGCCGGACATCGCCTTTTTGATGTCGTCCACGAGATCGTAGATGATGTTGTAGTAGCGGATCTCGATGCCGTTGCGCTTGGCGGCCGCCGCGGCTTCCTTGTTGGCTCGCACCGAGAAGCCGATGATCGCGGCGTTGAAACCTTCCGCCAGCGTGACGTCGGATTCCGAGATGCCGCCGACGCCTGCATGCAGGATGCGGGCTGCGACTTCGTCGGTGCCGAGTTTTTCCAGCGAACCCAGGATGGCCTCGAGCGAACCCTGCACGTCGGCCTTCACGATCAGCGGGAATTCCTTGCGGCCCGAGGTCTTGAGCTGCGACATCATCTGTTCGAGCGAGCCGCGCATGCCGGAAATCGAGGCGGCGGCGTTCTCGCGCTTCTGGTGGGCGCGATAGCTCGTGACCTGTCGGGCACGGGCTTCGTTCTCGACCACGGCAAGGCGGTCGCCGGCTTCCGGCGGACCGTTGAAGCCGAGCACCTCGACCGGCACCGACGGTCCGGCCTCGGAGATGTTCTCGCCCTGGTCGGAGATCAGCGCGCGGACGCGGCCCATTTCGGCACCGGCCACGATGATGTCGCCGACGCGCAGTGTGCCGCGCTGGACCAGCACGGTGGCGACCGGACCGCGGCCGCGATCGAGCTTGGCTTCGATCACGGTGCCTTCGGCGGGGCGCTCCGAATTGGTCTTGAGGTCGAGCAGTTCGGCCTGCAGCGCGATCATCTCCAGCAGCTTGTCGAGATTGGTCTTGTTCTTGGCAGACACCTCGACGTCGACGACTTCACCGCCGAACGATTCGACCTGGACCTCGTGCTGCAGCAGTTCGGTGCGCACGCGCTCCGGCTTGGCGTCGGGCTTGTCGATCTTGTTGATCGCCACGATCATCGGCACCTTCGCCGCCTTGGCGTGGTTGATCGCCTCGATGGTCTGCGGCATGACGCCGTCGTCAGCCGCCACCACCAGGATCACGATATCGGTGACCTTGGCGCCGCGCGCACGCATCGCGGTGAACGCGGCGTGGCCGGGCGTATCGATGAAGGTGATCTTCTTGCCGCTTTCCGGCGAGGTCACCTGATAGGCGCCGATATGCTGGGTGATGCCGCCGGCTTCGCCGGACACCACATTGGCATGGCGCAGCGCATCGAGCAGCGAGGTCTTGCCGTGGTCGACATGGCCCATCACGGTGACGACCGGCGAGCGCGGCTCGGTATCGGTGGAATCGTCGACGACGTCGAACAGGCCCTCTTCGACGTCGGATGCGGCGACGCGCTTGACGCTGTGGCCCATTTCCTCGGCGATCAGCTGCGCGGTGTCGGCATCGATCACGTCGGTGATCTTGTGCATCGCGCCCTGCTTCATCAGCAGGCGGATGACATCGACCGCGCGCTCCGACATGCGGTTGGCGAGTTCCTGGATCGTGATCGCCTCGGGGATCGTGACCTCGCGGATCAGCTTTTCCTTTGGCTCGTTGGAGGCATGGCCCTTCAGGCGCTGGGTACGGCGGCGGAACGAGGCGATCGAACGCTCGCGCACGTCGTCGGCGTTGAGCGCGGTGACCAGCGTCAGGCGGCCGCGCTCCTTCTGCGGTCCCGGCTTGTGGGTGGTCTTCGGAGGCATCGCCGGGCGCATCGCACCGCCAGGGCCGCGGCGGACCTGGCGCGGAGCTTCATCATCGTCGGAACCGTCGGAGGCGACCCCCGGGGCGCGCGCAGGCGTCGCAGCAGCCGGACGGGCGGCGGCGGGACGGGCAGCTGATGCCGTCGGACGCGCCGCGGCGGCGGCGGCCGGCGTTGCTGCCGGGGCAGCCTTGGCCTCGGCCTCGCCGAACCGCTTCTTGGCCTCGACTTCCGCCTTGCGCTTGGATTCTTCTTCCTGGCGATGCCGCTCTTCCTCGGCCTTGCGGCGGGCTTCAGCGGCCTCACGCTCGGCCTTCTCGATGCCTTCGCGGCTGGCGCGGCGCTTGGCCTCTTCCTCGGCCAGGCGCCGTTCCTCGACTTCGCGGACCTTGGCGTCGGCAAGTGCGCTGGCGCGGGCAGAGCGCTCGTCTTCGGTGAGCGTCCGCAGCACAACGCCGGAACCGCTGCGCGGCGCGTTAGGCGCTGCTGCAGGGCGGGAGAGGGGCGGCTTGGCGGGCGCCGCCTTGGCGACGACCGGCTCGGGCGCCTGCGTCTCTGCTGCGGGCGCATCGCCGCCGACGCGGCGCTTGCCACGTTTCTCGACCACGACCTGCTTGGTCCGGCCATGGCTGAAGCTCTGGCGGACGGTGCCCGTCTCGACGCGCGGCTTGAGCGTCAAGGTCTTGGTCGGGACACTCAAAGTCTTGTCGCCAGGCGTTTTGGTATCAACCATTCAAGAGTCCTAATCTCGTTAGTTTCGTGCGTTTCCGCACTATCATTGAAGCCGTTCTTGCCTCGAAGCAGGTCTTCGGAACCAATCTTCGTCAGAATTTCTGGCCGCCATCCCCGGTCTTGTCGTCATCGGCCGCCCGGTATCGAACCAGGGTCTGGCAGCGCGACAGGAACGTCTTGCTCGCCGGGCCCGCGAGCAGGGCAGCATGTATCACATTTGACCGGCCCAGTGCCAAATCCAATTCAGCCGAAGTTAAAACGGTAACGGTCGCCAAAAGCGGCGATTCACCAACAATTCGGCTTCTCTGCCCCGCGATCGCGTCCAATTTGCGGATTCCGTCGGCCGCGCCGTCCGAAGCATGGATCAGGGCTTCGGCCTTGCCCTGTTCGAGCAAGGTCTCGACCTTGGCAAAGCCGGAAACCACCTGACCGGCCTTGGCGGCCATGGCCAGTGCCTCGGTCGCGCTCCGAACCAGCAAAGCCTCGGTATCGGCGGGAAGGGTCGCGGCGACGCGGACGTCGCGTTTGAACCCCTTGCTAAACTGGTGACGGCGTACCGCTTCCGCAACCGTCCGGCGCGATGCCGAGATCCACAGGCCGCGGCCGGGCAGCTTGCGCTTCAAATCGGGAATTACTTCGCCCTGGGGCGAGACGACAAACCGGATCAGTTCGTCGATTCCGCGCACCTCGCGGCTGACCGCGCACATCCGCATGGTCGCGGACCTGTCGGTCCGCGGTCCATTGTCGAGATCGGGGTCGGCCAAAGCGAGCATGCCTGTCTTGTAGCTCCGGTCATCTGCGCACGGACTGCGCGCAGAATGCATTTTCGGTTGTGCGGAACACCCGCATTACGCCGTCTGTTCTTCGGTGGCTTCAGTCGCCGCGGTCTGCTTGGCGAGGTCTTCCTCGGTGATCCAGCCGGCAATGACGCGGGCCTGCATGATCATGCGCTCGGCGTCGTCGCGCGAGATCTCGTTGGCGTCGAGAATGCCCGCATGCTTGGTCGGCTCGCTGCCTTCCTTGCGCTCGGTCCAGCCGACCAGGTCGTCGGTTGCACAGCCGGCCAGATCCTCGACCGACTTGATGTCGTTCTCGCCGAACTTGACCAGCATCTTCGAGGTCACGCCGGGTACCGTTTTCAAAGCATCATCCACACCGAGTTCCTTGCGCTTGTTTTCCAGCTCTGTCTCGAGCTGTTCCAGAAATTCCTTCGCCCGGCTTTGCAGTTCGTTGGCGGTTTCCTCGTCGAAGCCTTCGATCCCGGCCAATTCCTTGACGTCGACCAGCGCCAGTTCCTCGACCGAAGTGAAGCCTTCCGACGCCAGCAACTGGCCGACGACTTCGTCGACGTTCAGCGCTTCCATGAACACCCGCGTCGAGTTCTCGAAGTCGGCCTGGCGGCGCTCGGATTCTTCCTGTTCGGTCAGGATGTCGATATCCCAGCCGGTCAGTTGCGAGGCAAGGCGCACGTTCTGGCCGCGGCGGCCGATCGCCAGCGAGAGCTGGTTATTGGTGTCGGGCACGACGACCTCGATCCGCTCGCGGTCCTCGTCGATCACGACCTTGGCGACTTCGGCCGGCGCCAGCGCGTTGACGACGAAGGTCGCGATATCGGGCGACCACGGAATGATGTCGATCTTCTCGCCCTGCAGTTCGTTCACCACGGCCTGCACGCGGGAGCCGCGCATGCCGACGCAGGCGCCGACCGGATCGACCGAGGAATCGCGGGAAATAACCCCGATTTTCGCACGCGAGCCGGGGTCGCGGGCCACCGCCTTGATCTCCACGATGCCGTCATAGATTTCCGGCACTTCCTGCGCGAACAGCTTGGCCATGAACTGCGGATGGGTGCGGGAAAGGAAGATCTGCGGTCCGCGGGTCTCGCGCCGGACATCGAAGATATAGGCGCGGACGCGATCGCCGTTGCGGAACACTTCGCGCGGCAGCATTTCGTCACGGCGCACGATGGCTTCGCCACGGCCGAGGTCGACGATGACGCTGCCATATTCGACGCGCTTGACGACACCGTTGACGATGTCGCCGATGCGATCCTTGAATTCCTGGTACTGCCGGTCGCGCTCGGCCTCGCGCACCTTCTGCACGATCACCTGCTTGGCCGATTGCGCGGCGATGCGGCCATATTCCAGCGGGGGCAGGGTGTCGGCGATGGTGTCGCCGACCTGGGCGCCGGGATTGGCGCGCTGCGCATCCGCCAGCGAAATCTGGTTCGACGAGTTCTCGACGACGTCGACCACCAGCATGTGGCGCGACAGCCGCAGCTCGCCCTTCTTGGCGTCGATCTCGGCGTGAACGTCGGTCTCGCTGCCGTAACGGGCGCGGGCCGCCTTGGCGATGGCGTCTTCCATCGCGGCGATCACGATGCCGCGGTCGATCGACTTTTCGCGGGCGACCGCGTCCGCGATCTGCAGCAGCTCGAGTTTGTTGGCACTGACTGCCATGGCCTAGTCTCCTTCAGTAGGATCGGTGTCGCCCCTGCGCAGTCGTTCTGCGGCGAGGCGGTGTTTCTTGGTATTCGTCGGCTCGGGCTTCTTGCCCTGCTTGCTGCCCGGTTTGGGCTTCGGCTTGTTGCTCTTGGCCGGATCGCTTTTCCTGGCGTGGGGCGGCGGTGGCGGCGCCAGCCCGAGATTCTGCTTCAGTTCGCGCTCGGCCTGCTTGCCGCGCCGCATCGATTCCGCAATCAGTTCGTCGGTCAGGACCAGTCGCGCATCGGAGATGTCTTCCATCACCAGCAGCACGTCGGCATCTTCGTCCGCGCGTGTGTCATCCCGATGTAGCCGCACGGCGTCGCCTTCGACGCCGGCGAGCAGTCCCCGGAAACGCTTTCGGCCCTGATGGGCGACTGCCATTTCGATCTTGGCGAGATGGCCGGTATAGCGCTCGAAGTCGGAACGTCGGACCAGCGGGCGGTCGATGCCCGGCGATGATATCTCGAGCCGGTAGGCGCGGTCGATCGGATCCGCGACATCCAGCACCGGCGACAGCGCCCGCGAAATTTCTTCGCAATCCTCGATCTGCATGGTGCCGTCGGGCCGCTCGGCCATGATCTGGACGGTGCAGCCGGCCTCGCCGGAGATCTTGATCCGCACCAGGCGGTATCCCATTCCCTGCAACACGGGTGCTGCCACCGCCGATACCCGCGCCGCCGCGCCCGGCTCGACGACGAGACGGGGCTCGGCGAGCAGTTCAGCATCCACGGAAACAGCGGTTGGATCGGTCATGTCCAGGGTCAATAGCGTCTTACTTGCATGGGTTTAGGCCGGGTCTTAAGCGGCGATCAGGCCGGTTCCCTGAAACGCGCCTTGACGTCCCTTCTGGGGCTGGGCGCCTTCAGGTAATAAAAAAGAGCGGGTCCCGGGGGGCCCACTCTCAATACGCGATCGTATGAGAACCATAAGTTGCCGCGGATATAGCGGTTTTTCCGCAATCCGACAAGGCCCGCGATCCCGTTAAGGTCGATTTTGCCACGCTTTCAAAGCACGGATGGAACCTAACCCTTCATTCACGAACCTTGCCTAGATTTCCCGAAAACCGCCAAAACGGCTGGTTTTGGATGGGTTTATGATACCGGCGCCTTCGTTGATCCCCGAACTTGAAGATATCGTCCGGCGTGGCGACCCCGCGCGCCGTGCCGATGCCGCGCGCCGCGTCAGCGAACTTTTTTTGCAAGGGGCTGCGAGCTTCCGCTCCGACCACGTCGAGCTGTTCGACGGCGTCCTGACCAGCCTCGTCCCGCATGCCGGACCCGAAGCGCGCGCCGATCTCGCCGAGCGGCTGTCCGTGCTGGCGAACGCGCCGCGCGGCCTGGTCGGCCACCTCGCGCTCGAAGACGAAATTGCCATCGCCGGACCGCTGCTGCGCAGGTCGCCCGTGATCGACGAAGCGATGCTGGTCGAAATCGCCTCCGCGAAAAGCCAGGGCCATCTGCTGGCGATCGCGGAGCGGCCGACGCTCTCAACCGGTCTCACCGACGTCATGATCGCCCGCGGCGACCGCGCCGTGGTGCGGAAAACCGCCGGCAATGCCGGCGCGAACTTCTCTTCCGATGGCTATTCGACGCTGATCAAGCGGGCCGAACAGGATGGCGTGCTGACGATCAGGCTCGGCCAGCGTGAAGATCTTTCGTCCGACCAGTTGAAGGAGCTGCTTTCCGGCTCGTTCGACGTCGTTCGCCGCCGCCTGCTCACCGTCGTCACGCCCGAGCGGCAGGCCGGCATCCGGCAGGCGATGAGCGCGATATCGGGCGGCACGGAACGCGTGGAGCGCCGGGATTTCTCGGCGGCACAGCGCACGGTCCTGAAGCTGCAGGAGGATGGCGCGCTCGGCGAGGGCGCACTGCTCAACTTCGCCAAGGTGTTCAAATACGAGGAATCGGTCGCCGCGCTTTCGGCGATGAGCGGCGTGCGGGTTGAAACCCTGCACCGCCTGATCAGTGGCGACCGCGACGATCCGATCCTGGTCGCCGGCAAGACCATCGGTCTCGAATGGGCGACCGTGCGCGCGCTGATCCTGCTGCGGCTCGGTCCGAACCGGACCGCTGCACCGGCCGACATCGAAGTCGCGCGTGCGAACTACGCGCGTCTGATGCCAGCGACCGCCGAGCGCGTCGTGAACTTCTGGAAGTCCCGCCCGTAAGTCTCGCGGCAATCGTAAATTGCTCCCCAAGGCGAAAACGGCGCGCTATCATTCGTGCCGAAGACGCGAAACAGCGTCGAGCATAATTTCGGGAGGCAAGATGCTGACGGACGCCCAGGTTCAATCCCATGCTGACAGGATACGCGACGACGGCTTCACCGTCATCGAAGACGCGGCGAACGCGGAACTGGTCGAAGGCCTGAAGGCGGCGCTGGAGCGCATCGAGCGCGAACATCACCTCGGTCCGGCCAAGACCTCGTTCGAGGGTTTCAAGACCGTCCGCATCAATAATCTTCTCACCTATGACGACCTGTTCTGGGAAGTGCCGCTGCACGGGAACGTGCTGCCGGTCGTGGAGCGCGTGCTGGACAGGGAGTGCCTGCTGTCGTCGTTCTGCTCGCTGGTGCTCGGTCCAGGCCAGGAGGCGCAGCCGATTCACGAGGACACGCAGCTGATTCCGCTGCCGCGTCCGCACATCCCGATCACGCTCAATGCAATCTGGGCGCTGTCGGATTTCCGCGAGGACAACGGCGCCACTCGGATCGTGCCGGGCAGCCACAAATACGATTCCTCGCCGGAATACGGCAAGGCCTATGACGCGGTCACGGCGACGATGAAGGCCGGCAGCGTGATGCTGTTCGACAGCGCGCTGTGGCATGGCGGTGGCGCCAACAACAGCAGCGGCAGGCGCTTTGCATTTTCCTGCGCCTATTGCTGGGGCTGGATGCGGCAGCAGGAGAATCTGCAGCTCGGCATTCCCCGCGAGACCGCAAAGCGCTTTCCGCGGCGGCTGCAGGAGTTATGCGGCTACAGCGTCTACAAGGGACAGTTCGGCCATATCGACAACCACGATCCGATCGAGCTGTTGGGCCGCGAGCGGGGAAAACGCATGGTGTGGGAAGCGACCGACGCGAAGAAGGCGCGGATGACGGAAGCGAAGCAGTGACCTCTCTGTCGTTCCGGGACGATGCGAAGCATCGAACCCCAGATGTGCAATTGCACATCGGGGAACGCCGAGATTCCCCGATGCGCAATCGGAGCACGTTGCCTTACGCCTCCAACTGCTTGCCGATCGGCAGCGCGCGGATGCGCTTGCCGGTCGCGGCGAAGATCGCGTTGATCAGCGCCGGCGCAAACGGCGGCACGCCCGGCTCACCGACGCCGCTGGGTGGCGTATCGGGATCCGGAGGCACGATGTAGACATTGGTCACGCCGGGCGCCTCGTCGATCCGGATGACCGGGAAGTCGTCGTAATTGCCCTGCTGCACCTTGCCGTCCTTGAAGGTGATCTCGCCGTGCTTGACCAGACTGAGGCCCATGATCGCGGCGCCCTCGATCTGCGACTGGATCCGTTCCGGATTGACGTAGGTTCCGCAATCGATCGCGGTATCGACCCGCGGCACGGTGAGCTTCCCCTTGTCGTCAATGGCGACCTCGACGATCGTCGCGATGTAGCTGACGAAGCTGCGATGCGCGGCAATGCCGAGCCCGTGTCCCTTGGGGACGGATCGGCCCCAGCCGCCCTTCTCCGCAACCAGTTCGACCACCTTGCGAAGCCGCGCGGTGTCGATCGGGTAGCTGTCGTAGGGCTCGCCGTAGTTCCAGAGGTCCTTTACGGAATCCAGCTTGACGATCCTGGGAGAGCCGATCAGTTCGAGCAGCGTGGTCTTTTGATCGCGGTTGGTGGCATGGGCGATCTCGCCGACCATGGACTGCACCGCGAAGGCGCGGGGGATGTTCGAGACGGCACGGAACCAGCCGATACGGGCGTGCGCGGCGGCTTCCGGATTTTCGCACTGGACGTTGGCGATCTCGAACGGCATGTCGACCAGTCCCATGCCGAGTTCGAACGGCGCCTGGTGTTTCGCGCCGGCGGCAAAGGTCGAGGCGATGGTCGGCGCGACGCTGCGATGCCGCCAGGCCGTCACCTTGCCGCTCTTGTCGAGGCCGGCCTCGATCCGCTCCACCGAGACGGTGTGCAGGAAGCCGTTGCGAACGTCGTCCTCCCGCGTCCATTGCACCTTTACCGGGGCGCCAAGCTCCTTTGAAAGCAGGGCGGCCTCGATGGCGAAATCGCACTTCGACTTGCGTCCGAAGCCGCCGCCAAGGAGCGTGACGTTGACGGTGACGTTCCCCTCGGGGATGCCGAGCGTCTTGGCGACGTCCTCGCGCGTTCCGCCTGCGCTTTGCACCGGTCCCCAGATCTCGGCCTTGTCGCCCTTGACGTCCGCCACTGCAACCGGCGGCTCCATGGCGACATGGGCAAGATGCGGCAGGTAGTACTCGCCCACGATCACCTTGTCGGCGCCCTTCAGGGCGGCGTCGACGTCGCCTTCCTTGCGCACCACCAGGCCGGGCTTGCGGGAGGCTTCCTCGAGCTGGGTGCGGTAGCTTACGGAGTCGTATTTGCCGTTGGCGCCATCGTCCCAGACGATCTTCAGCGCGTCGCGGCCCTTGATCGCCGCGCCGGTGTTGCGGGCGATCACCGCTACGCCGCCGAGCGGCTGGAATTTCGAAGGCCACGGCCAGCCCTTGACTTCCATCACCTTCTCGACGCCGGAGACCTTCATCGCTGCCGCGCCGTCAAACGACACCACCTTGCCGCCGGTCACCGGCGGCCGGGCGATCACGGCGTATTTCATGCCGGGCAGGCGGACATCGGCGCCGTAACGGGCGGCGCCCATGGTGATGTCGCGCAGGTCCACCATGCTGATCTGGCCTTTGCCCAGATAGCGGAAATTCTTTGGATCTTTCAGCTTGAGGCCTTCGATGCCCGGGACCGGCTCCTTGGCGGCATCGGCTGCCAGGTCGCCGAAGCCGATGCGGCGGCTGCTGGCGCTGTGGACGACCTCGTGATTGACCGCCTTCACCTCGGTCGCCGGCACGCCCCAGCGCTTCGCCGCGGCAGCTTCGAGCATCGTGCGGGCCGATGCGCCGATCTGGCGCATCGGCATCAAATAGTGACGCGTGCTGCGCGATCCGTCGGTATCCTGGTTGCCGAATTTGGCCTCGTCGCCATGGGCCTGCTGGACGCGAACCCGCGACCAGTCGGCCTCCATCTCCTCGGCGACGATCATCGGCAGGCTGGTGCGGACGCCGGTGCCCATCTCGGCGCGGTGTGCGACGATGGTGACGATGCCGTCGGGCGCGATCGCGACGAACACGCGCGGGTCCACCACGGTGCCATGCGGCATCTGGTCCGCGCCGGTCTTGTAGGCGGCGAAGCCGGGGCGCGACATCACCGGAGCGGCCAGAACAAACCCGCCGGCCAGGCCAAGGCCTTTCAGGATGCTGCGGCGCGATACGTTGTCGATCTTGATATGCCGCTCGAAGCCACGAAGCTTTTTCGGATTGGTGCGAATGTTCATGATCAGACCCCCGTCGATGCGAGGTGGACCGCGTTCTCGATGCGCTGGTAGCAGCCGCAGCGGCAGATGTTGCCCGCCATCGCCTCGCGAATCTGGTCGTGATTGGGCTTGGGATTTTCGATCAGCAGCGCCGCGGCCTGCATGATCTGGCCGGCCTGGCAATAGCCGCATTGCGGCACATTCAACTGGCGCCAGGCCTTCTGAACCGCGTGATCTCCTGTCGGATGAAGGCCTTCGATGGTGGTGACCTCGCGGCCGGCGACGTCGGAAACCGAGGTGATGCAGGCACGGACCGCCTGCTTGTCGACGATGACGGTGCAGGTGCCGCACAGCGCCTGGCCGCAGCCGTATTTCGTGCCGGTCAGTCCGGCCTCGTCGCGTAGAAACCACAGCAGCGGGAGATCTGGATCGCCGTCCCAGTTACGTTCCTGACCATTGATCTTCAGTTTGACCATGACATGCCTCGCTCTTCCTAAGCTGTTGATGTCGGGGAATAAGGATCCGGTTTCTGGAGATCAGGGCATGATCCCAGCCAAAACCGGCCTCGCCGAGAACCGCAGGCTCCAAGTCCTGATGTGTGTTTGAATGTCGCGTTGCGCCCCACCTCCCGTTTTGAATTATTCTTATTCAAAAGAAGGTTCCGGAAAGCTACAGCAAAGCGGGCCGAATAGAATTCACAATACCTTGTTTGCTGGAAGCGGCTGCACCGCCGGAAGGCGGCGGCTTAGCCTGCCCGCCGAAACCGCAGGTAAGCCGCCACGCGCCGCTCGCGCTCGGCTTTGCGGCCGTAGCGCGTCATGGTGTAGCCGTCCCACGGATTCTGCCAGTCGGCGGCGCGCTCCGCGGTCCAGAGAAAATCCGGCGAACGCAGCAGATGCGCCAGCGTCCAGGCGCAGTAATCGTCGATGTCGCTGACGAAGCGAAACTCGCCGCCCGGCTTGAGAATACGCGCCATCGCAGCGACCGTTGCGTCCTGCACGAAGCGCCGCTTCCAGTGCCGGCGTTTCGGCCAGGGATCGGGATGGATCAGGTCGATCCGCGCTAGCGATTGCGCCGGCGCCCATGCCAGGAGCTCCGCGGCGTCGCCGGCGTAGAGCCTGATATTGGCGATGTTCTGCGCCTCGATCTGGGTCAGGATCTTCGCCATGCCGTTGACGTAGGGCTCGCAGCCGATGAACCCGATATCGGGAAACGCGCGCGCTTCCGCGATCAGGTGCTCGCCGCCGCCGAACCCGATTTCGAGCCTGACGTCGCCGACATTTTCTTCGAACAGGTCCGCCAGCCGCTCCGGCGCCGGCGTTCCGATATCGAGCGCCAGACGCGGCAGCAGATTGTCGATCAGGTCGGCCTGGTGGATGCGCAGCTTGTGGCCCTTGCGGCGGCCGAAGAACGAGCCGTGCGCATGGGCGGACGCGCCGTCATCCGGCGTCGCGTCGCGGTCTTCGGGTTCGCTGGGAGCGGTGATCATCGCAGTGTCTGGTACAGCCGGTACAACAGCCGCGCCCTCGGTTCGATCGAGGAGATATACATCTGCTCGTAATGGGTATGCGCGCCCTTGCCGTCGACGCCGAGCCCGTCGAGCGTTGCGGTATGGGGCGCGGTGAAATTGCCGTCGGAGCCGCCGCCGGTCGACATATCCTCCAGATCGAAACCGATCTCGGCCGCGATCGTCCTGGCGTGCTCGTAGAGCGCGGCGCCGGCATTGCTCTTCTCATAGGGCGGGCGGTTCAACTCGCCGACCACCTTGACGCTGACGCCCTCCGTGCGGGATTTCAGGTTGAGGATCTTCGGAAACAGTTCGTCGGCGTCTGATATCGTCGGCACGCGCATGTCGACTTCGGCATAGGCTTCTTCCGCAATAACGTTCGGCCGCGTACCGCCACGGACGACACCGACGTTGACGCTGATGCCGCGCGAAATATCGTTCATCGCTTCCAGCGTCTGGATGACGTTGCCGAGTTCGCGGATCGCGCTGCGGCCGTCCTCCGGCTTGGTGCCTGCGTGCGAAGGCACGCCCTTGATGAAGACCTCGAAGCGGGCGACGCCCTTGCGCCCGGTGACGATCTTGCCGCCGTCGCGCGCCGGTTCGGTGACCAGCACATATTTCGCCTTGCGTCCTTCGCTCTCAATCAGCGCACGTGATGTAGGGCTGCCGATTTCCTCATCGGAGACATAGAGCTGGGTGATGCCGAGCGGCGGCCGTGCGCCCTCGGCGCACACCTGCCGGAACGCATGGTAGGCGAGATAGGCGCCGCCTTTCATGTCGTAGATGCCGGGGCCGAAGGCGCTGTCGCCGTCGATGCGAAACGGCAGCCGCTCGATGAATCCCATCGGATGCACCGTATCGAGATGGCTCAGCACGAGAATCCCCGGCGCGTCCTGTCCCCATGACGAGCGCGCAACGAGATGGTCGCCGCAGCCCGAATGCCCGGCGATGCGCTCCACCGTCGCCGGCAGGTCGCGATATTCTGAAGTCACGATATCGGCTAGCCTGTTGACCTGATCGGGCGCTTCGGTCGGGGTCTCGATCTCGACCCAGCGGCGAATGCCGTCGAGGATGGCGCTCGAATCGAAGGGATTGGTCGTCTTCGGCATGCTTTCTCGAATCCGGTGTGTGTCGCCATCCAGGCGCGCATCACCTTTATCCGAGTTCGACCTGGATGGCGCGCGCCTTCAGGTGCGCGATGGCGCACCGGCATGACGGCATATTCCAGATTGCGGGATATCTCAAACCGATATGGCGAAAAATCAGCGCGGGTCGGGGCCGTCGCGCGATGCGATCTGCTCGACCAGTTCGACGATGGAGCGGCGCATCTTGGCGTCGCCGATGCGTGTGAAGGCGCGCGTCAGCGCCAGGCCCTCGGAAGTCGCAAGAAAATCCGACACGTAGGCCGGCGATGCGCCTTCGCCGAAATTATCCCCATTCACCATGCCGCTCGGACCGCCGTCGAACAGAAACGACACCGGCACCTGCAAAATCTCGGAGATCTGCTGCAGGCGGCTGGCGCCCACGCGGTTGGTCCCCTTTTCGTATTTCTGCACCTGCTGGAAAGTCAGTCCCAGCGCTTCTCCCAGTTTTTCCTGGCTCATGCCGAGCATGATGCGGCGCATTCGCACGCGGCTGCCAACATACTTGTCGACCGGGTTGGGGGCTTTGGTGGACATTTGCGTCACTCCTGGGGATTGCGCGCCGGGGTGAGGCAAAGTGAATCTGCAATGCCTCAGGCGCCGGTACCGTCAAATCCTGCTCGGAGGATCGGGTAGAGATTCGGACGATATGGGCATTGCCAACTAACTGGTTGTTGATTTGTGCTTGCAACCGCAGAAAGCGAATCGTAGCCGATCTGTCAACTGGTGGAACCACGAATGCCGCCGACTTTATGGCAACAATTTTGGAAGTGTTCCAAATTTATGTCGGTCGCTTAACGAAGCGGCGTCGGATGACGAAGAACAAGGCGACGGCGATCGTTATAGCTGCCGGAATATCGCCCACCCGTGCGTAAATTGTCGGCGCAATCGCAGCCGGCAGGCTGGCATCCAGTACACCTTCAATGCCAAGACCAAGGCGGGCGACAATCCGTCCCGACGGATCGATGACTGCGGAGATGCCGGTGTTGGCGGCGCGAACCACCGGCAGACCTTCCTCGATGGCACGCAGGCGGGCTTGCTGCAGGTGCTGGTAGGGGCCGGTCGAATTGCCGAACCAGCCATCATTGGTGACGTTTATGATCCAGCCGGGTCGATCGTCGCCGGATCCAATGATTCCTGGAAAAATCGCCTCGTAGCAGATCAGGGGTAACGCGCTGGGCGCGTTCGGAATTTCCATCGCGCGGCGGCGCTGGCCCGGAATGAAGCCGCCGTGAACCTTGGTGAGCTGAACGAAGCCCAGCCGCTCCATGAAGCCCTGGAACGGCAAATACTCGCCGAACGGCACCAAATGCAGCTTGTCATAAACCGACAGCACGCTGCCGTCATGGTCGATCACATATATCGAATTGTAGGCGCGGGTGACTCGGGTGCCGGGCGGCAGGTCGGGCGCGCGCACCGAGCCGGTTATCAGCACGGTGCCCCTGGGCAGCAGTTCGGCGATCTGCGCCATGGCGTCGGCTTCCCGCGTCAGGAAAAACGGAAAAGCCGATTCCGGCCAGATCAGGATCTGCGCGTCGCTCACGCCGGTGGATTGCGGCCCCGAAGCACGGTCGGACAATGCCAGGTATTTCTGCATCACCTCGGCTTTGGCGCCATAGTTGAATTTGACGTCCTGCTGCAGGTTGGGCTGCATGATGCGCAGCTTGACCTTGGTCATCGCCGTCGGCTGCAGCGACAGTCGCACGGTGCCGTAGACTCCCATCCCCGCCAGCAGCAACAGCGCGTAGACCGGCACGATCCAGGGCTTTCGTCCCCGCGAACTTCCGTCGATCAGGACGGCAGGGCTCGCGAAGATCGCAACGGCCAGGAACGTCATGCCCCACAGCCCGATCAGCGAGGCGGTCTGTGCCAGCGCCAGCGGCTCCGACAGCGCGTAGCCGAAGGCATTCCACGGGAATCCCGACAACAGATGGCCGCGCAGCCATTCGCTGATCGTCAGGCCGACTGCGAGCGCAACTACGCGCGAGGCGTCACGGGTCCAGATCAGGCGCGCCAGCGCGAAGCCGGCCGCGGTGAACAAAGCGAGATAGGCCGGCAGGCCCAGCACCGCAAACGGCATCAGCCAGGCAAATGTCGGCGCATCGACCAGGAAGGCGTTGCCGATCCAGTAGAGTCCCGGCACGAAATAACCGAGCCCGAACCAGAAGCCGGACAGCGCGGCCGCGGGCACGCCCCGCCTTTTTCCGGCAGCCGCGCCGTCGATCAGCCAGACCACGATCGGAAACGTCAGGAACAGCACCGGCCACGCGTTGAACGGCGCCATCGAGAACGACGAAAGCAGGCCCGCCGCCAGCGCGATGGCCGCGCGCTTCCAGCCCCAGGCGAGGATGACCGAAAGGCCGGCGGCGCGGAGCTTGCTGGCTGATTTCACCGCGAGTCGGCTCCGTCGCCGGTGGTCGGCGGCGCATTGTCGTTGGCCTGCGACGCGCTGGTATCGGGCGCAATCTCGCGACGGCTTCGCTGCGGGCGTGCCGCCGGGCGTTCCTTGCGGACGCCGAGACGCAGGCGCTTGACCCGCCGCGGATCGGCATCGAGCACCTCGATTTCGAAGTTGCCCGGACCGGCAATGACCTCGCCGCGCAACGGCAGGCGGCCGACCTGTGCCACCAGATAGCCGCCCAGCGTCTCGACTTCCTCGCCGGCCTCGCCGGTGACGAATTCCTCGCCGATCATGGTGCGGACGTCCTCGAGGCTGGCGCGGGCGTCCGCAATAAACGAGCCGTCGGCCTGGCGTACGATTGAAGGCGGCTCGTCGCTGTCGTGCTCGTCGTCGATCTCGCCGACGATCTGTTCAACGATGTCCTCGATCGACACCAGCCCGTCGGTGCCGCCATATTCGTCGACCACCAGCGCCAGATGGATGCGCGAGGCCTGCATCTGCGCCAGCAGGTCGATCGCCCGCATCGACGGCGGCACGTAAAGCAGCTTGCGGATGATGTTGGCATCCGCCAGCGGCAATGCGAGGTCGACGGCACGGAGATCGAGGCCGGCCGGGAAGGGCTTCTTGCGCTTCGGTTTGGTGGTATCTCCGACGCGCGCCTTCGCGGTCATGAACGCCAGCAGGTCGCGGATGTGAACGATGCCTTCGGGGTCGTCGAGGGTTTCGTTGTAGACCACGAGGCGCGAATGCGCCGCGCTCTCGAACAGGCTCATCAGTTCGCCGAGCGGAATATCGCGTTTGACGGCGACGATATCGGCGCGATGCACCATCACGTCGGCGATGCGCCGCTCGTGCAGGCCGAGAATATTGCGCAGCATGTTGCGCTCGATGGCGGAGAAGCCGACATCTTCCGGCGTCGACGTATCGAGCACGACCTGAAGATCGGCTCGGACCGACCCCGCCTTCCAGCCGAACAGGGTGCGAATGGCCCGCATCAGCCAGTTTTCGGCGGCCGGGCGCAGCACCTCGCCTTCCTGCACCACCACCGGCAGGTTGGGCGTATCGCGCGTGTTGTCTTGCTTGGGGTCGGAGTCCGGCATTTTCAGTCCATCCGCTCCCGGTCCGCGTAAGGGTCCCGATCCGCATACGGATCTGGAATGCCGAGATGGGCGAGGATTTCCTGTTCGAGCCCCTCCATCGCGTCGGCGTCGGCGTCGTTCTCGTGGTCGTACCCGATCAAATGCAGGAACCCGTGGACCGCAAGATGGCTGAGGTGATGGTCGAACGGCTTTTGTTCGTCGTCGGCCTCCTGCCGCGTGGTCTGGTAGGCGATGGCGATGTCGCCGAGCATCCGCGGCATGTTGGAGGGCGTGGCGGTGCCGGTCGGCTGCAGCGCCGGGAACGACAAGACGTTGGTCGGCTTGTCGATGCCGCGCCAGTTGCTGTTGAGCGTGCGAATTCCGGAATCATCCGTCAGCATCACTGCCAGTTCGGCGTCTCCGACATCGGCGTCGGCGATTTCGGCCGCGGCGTTGATCGCACGATGGATCACCGCCTCGGCATCCGGCTCGGTCTGCCAGCAGTCGGCGACGACGAGAACTTCTGTCAGTGGCGGGGCGGACGACACGAGCTTTCCAGGTCCTGGCGTTCCAGGGCTTTGTGTTGCGGGGGTTTGCATTTCAATGTTCGGGTTACGGCCGGATCCTGCAAACGGCAGGTTCGCGGCCGAAGCTTTTGTTTTCAAGATTTGGCGGTTGCCGGCTTTTGCGGCAATCCCTCGTAGGCGGCCACGATGCGCGCCACCAGTTCATGGCGGATGACGTCTTCGGCGGTGAACCTCACCTGTGCGATGCCCTCGACGCCGTCGAGCAGCTTGACGGCTTCGGCAAGTCCCGAGGCCTGTCCGGGCGGCAGGTCGACCTGCGAAGGGTCGCCGGTGATGATCATGCGGCTGTTCTCGCCCAACCGCGTCAGGAACATCTTCATCTGCATCGACGTCGTGTTCTGGGCTTCGTCCAGGATGACGACGGCGTTGGTCAGCGTCCGGCCGCGCATGAACGCCAGCGGCGCGATCTCGATTTCGCCGGCCTGCAGCGCGCGCTCCACGATGCGGGAGTCCATCAGATCGTACAGCGCGTCGTAGATCGGCCTCAAATATGGATCGACCTTTTCGCGCAGATCGCCCGGCAGAAAGCCGAGCCGCTCGCCGGCTTCGACCGCGGGCCGCGACAGGATGATGCGGTCGACTTCCTTGCGTTCGAACAATTGCGCGGCATGTGCGACCGCCAGCCAGGTCTTGCCGGTGCCGGCGGGGCCGACGCCGAACACCAGTTCGTGGCGCTTCAATGCACGGATGTAGGAATCCTGCGCGGCCGTGCGCGCCCGCACCGGACGCTTGCGCAGGTTGATGGTCTCGAACGTGGGCTTGGCGGTCTTGGCGTCGAATTCGAACAGCGAGCCCTGCGCGATCACGGCACGGATTGCGCCTTCGACCTCACCTTGCGAGAGATCGTGGCCTTCCAGCGCCTGCGCATAGAGCGTTTCCAGCACGCGCCGCGCGGCATCGCAGCCGTCGCGGGTGCCCGCGATGGTGATGTGGTTGCCGCGCGAGTCGACGACGACGCCGAGCCGCCGCTCGACCAGCGCGAGATTCTGGCCGTAAGGGCCGACCAGCGCAGAAGCCGCGCGGTTGTCGTCGAAATCGATGACGACCTGGGTCTCGGGCGGAATTTGCATGTCGCGGTCAAATTTGCGGCTGGGAGCAAGCGAAGGTGAATCCGATGCGCTTTTTGGCAAGGGTTCAGGCTCCCATGGTGTTTTGAGAAGAACGATTCAATGGAGACGGATCGATCGCTGGCGACGGGACGGATGGCATCGCGCGCGTGGAGGCGAGTTCGCCGAGCAGGCTGTAGCGCTCCAGACTGTCGATGGTGACCGGCAGCACTTTGCCGATGATGTCGGGTGAGGCGAACACGTGCGCGGGCTGCAGCCAGGCGGTGCGGCCGACGATCTGGCCGGGATTGCGGGCCGCGCGTTCGAACAGCACATCGACGGTGTTGCCAATCATCGCCTTGTTGAAGGCCGATTGCTGGCTGTCGATCAATTCCTGGAGCCGCACCAATCGCTCGTCCATTTCCGCCGCTGACACTGTCTCCCGCATGTCCGCCGCCGGCGTGCCTGGCCGGGGCGAATACTTGAACGAATAGGCCGCAGCGTATCCGATTTGCATGACAAGCGCGAGGGTGGCGGCGAATTCTCCCTCGGTTTCGCCGGGGAAGCCGACGATAAAATCCGATGAAAAAGCAATATCTTGGCGGGCTGCACGAAAACGGTCGATGACGCGGCGGTAATCATCGGCGGTATGCTTGCGGTTCATGGCAGCTAGAATCCGGTCGGAGCCGGACTGCACCGGAAGGTGCACGAAGGGCATCAGGGGGGCGAGGTCGCGGTGGGCCGCGATCAGTGAGTCATCGACGTCGCGGGGATGGCTGGTCGAATAGCGCAGCCGCACGATACCCTCGATGTCGGCAAGCCGATGCAACAGCATGCCGAGCGGCCAGGTTCGTCCGTCCGGACCTTCGCCGTGATAGGCATTGACGTTCTGCCCAATGAGCGTGATCTCGCGCACGCCGTTGTCGGCGAGCCGCTTCACGTCATCGATGATCTTCGCCACCGGACGCGAGACTTCAGCGCCGCGCGTATAGGGCACCACGCAGAACGTGCAGAACTTGTCGCAACCTTCCTGCACCGTGACGAAGGCGGAAATGCCGCGGGCGCGGATCGCATCCGGCCTGGGGTCGGGGAGGAAACCGAACTTGTCCTCGACCGGAAACTCAGTCTCCAGCGCGCGGCCCTCGCTCTTCGCGCGCGCCAACAACTGCGGCAGGTGATGATAGCTCTGCGGGCCGACGACGACGTCGACCGTCGGCGCACGGCGGATGATTTCTTCGCCTTCGGCCTGCGCGACGCAGCCCGCCACCGCAATCCGCATCTCGCGGCCGTTGCGTGCGGCCTCGTCCTTGGCGACGCGCAGCCGCCCGAGTTCGGAGTAGACCTTCTCGGAAGCCTTCTCGCGGATATGGCAGGTGTTGAGGATCACCAGATCGGCATCCTCGGCGCTGGCCGTCTCGACAAAGCCTTCGCCCGCCAGCGTGTCCACCATGCGCTGCGCATCGTAGACGTTCATCTGGCAGCCATAAGACTTGATATGCAGCTTGCGCGGCGGCTTCATGGAACCTTGGGTGCTGGGGTTTTATGACGCCCTAACGGCGCGGGCCTTAGTTATAGGCTAAGGGGCTCGAAATCCAGCGCTATAGCCGTCATTCCGGGGCGCGAAGCGAACCCGGAATCTCGAGATTCCGGGTTCTATGCTTCGTATAGCCCCGAAATGACAAGCGGAGAGGGCTAGCTCGCCCTCGCGACAGCCCCAAACCGCTCAATCAGCCCCGGCAATTGCCGCATATCGCCGAACGTCGCGGCCGCCCCCGCGGCGCGCAGGCTGTCACCGTGACCGGGGCGGCAGTGGCTGCCGCCGTGAAAGCCGAGCACGGTCATCCCTGCGGCCCGGCCGCCGGTGATGCCGGGAACGCTGTCCTCGATCACCAGGCATCGTTCCGGCGGGACGTTCATCTGATGGGCGGCAAACAGAAACAGATCGGGCGCGGGCTTGCCGTTCGTGACCTGCGAGGCCGAGAAGATGTTCGGCGCAAATCGATCGGTGAGGCGGGTGCGGCCGAGGGTAACGCGCATGCGCTGGTGCGATCCGCTCGACGCGACGCAGACCGCCTGGGTGATCGCATCGAGCGCTGCGTGAATATGCGGAATAGCTTCCAGGTCGGCTTCGAACGACCGCAATTGCTCGTCCTGCAACTGCACATGAAAATCGTCGGGCAGGGCGCGGCCTAGTTCGGCCTCGACTTCCGAATTCGCCTGGCGCGTCGATCGGCCGAGGAAACGGTCAAAGACCTGCTCCTGCGTGATCGGATAGCCGTGACGGCTGAGCACATCGGCGTGCGAGCGGCACGAAATGACTTCGCTGTCGACCAGCACGCCGTCGCAATCGAAGATGATGAGATCGAAATTCACGCGGGGCTGTTCGTGAAGTTCAGGCTTTGTCTTCGTCGAGCGGAACGCAATACAGTTCCAGGCGGTGATCGACCAGCTTGTAGCCGAGCTTGCGGGCGATCTCGGCCTGCAATTTCTCGATTTCCTCGGAGGTGAACTCGATCACCTTGCCGTCGCGCAGGTTGATCAGGTGGTCGTGGTGGCTGTCGGGCATCTGCTCGTAGCGCGCGCGGCCCTCGCGGAAATCGTGCCGCTCGATGATTCCGGCGTCCTCGAACAGCTTGACCGTGCGGTACACCGTCGAAATCGAGATCTTGTCATCGACCGCGACGCAGCGCCGGTAGAGTTCCTCGACGTCGGGATGATCGACCGAATCCGCCAGCACGCGCGCGATGACGCGACGCTGCTCGGTCATGCGCATGCCGGTGGCGGCGCAGCGAGCCTCGATGCCGGTATTATTGTGCGCGGATGGGGATTTCAGTGCAGGCATGGTCTCTAAAGCCTTCGGATCTGACGTCGGCCTCTTGTGCCACCGCGGGAATACTACGACAAGTCACGTCGCATCAGAAGCGCGTTCAATTGCTCCCCGCCGGCCTGCTGATAATAGCGTTCCCGGCGGCCAACGACGCCAAATCCGGCCCATTCGTACAGCCGCCGCGCCGGCTGATTGTTTTCTTCGACCTCGAGGAAGATGGTTCGCACGCCGCGGCCGGCGAGATGGCCCAGATGTGTCAGCAACAGGTTGCGCGACAGGCCGCGGCCACGCTGGCTGGCGTCGATGGCGATCGACAGTATTTCGGCCTCGTCGGCGGCCATGCGCGATACCGCAAAGCCTACGATCTTGCGCCCGAGCCGCAAGCGATGAACAAGCGTGTTGCGCTCGCCCAGCATCGCCTCGAATTCGCCTTCGCCCCAGCCGCGGTGAAACGACGCGCCATGCAGTTGCGCCAGCCGCGCCGCGTCACGCAGGCTGGCTGGTTCGACCACGGCTGTGCCGCCGCTCCACCACTCGGAAAACCATGCCATCATGACGGGAATGGCTGCGTGGCGCTGAGCAGCGGATCTTTAGGCGGCTTGGCGTCGGGCGCGCGCAGGTAGTACGGCCGGGCCGGCGCGGTGTCGGGATCGACGGCTGCACCCAGCCACGCGACCCAGGCGATGTCTGGTGCGGGCAGGTTGACGACGCTGACCGGCCGCGGCGCATCGGACGGCCAGCGGCCGGCAAGAATTTCTGCGGCGTTGCCGACCAGATGCGGGGCGCCGAAGCGCGCCGCATCGAGCGCCTCCTCGATCGGTGCAACTTTCGGCTTGATCAATGGGCTTCCGTCGCCTGCCAGCACCTGGAAATAGACCTGATCATGCCGGGCATCGATCGCGGATATCACCGGGTGCTCGCTGTGCTCGCCGATGATGGGCGCGGCAAAGGCACTCAGCGTGGTGACGCCGACGACCGGCTTGCCGGCGGCCAGCGCGATGCCGCGCGCCGCCGATAGGCCCACCCGCAACCCGGTAAAGCTGCCGGGACCGGCGGTCGCCACGATGCGCCCGAGTTCTGCGAATGCAACGCCCGATGCTTTCATCACGCGCGCGATCAGCGGCATCAGCGCTTCGGCATGGCCGCGCTTCATCGACTGCGATTCCTGCGCGATGACGTCGCTTGCGGAAGTGTCGAGAACGGCAGCGGCGCAGGCGTCGAGCGCCGTATCGATAGCGAGGATCAGCATGGCGCCAACGTAGAGGTTTTTCGGCGCCGGTTGAATGCGTCGACGGGCTATTTTCGGCGTTTCATCCATCGCGAAGCAACGGTGCCGTCGTTCTACTTTCGGTGGCTCTACCTCTGGGGACACTTGCAGGAATGCTCGCGCCCCATTTTCGAAGCATGTTCCTCATCATACAACTTCTGCGATGCTAAGTCATTGAAATTATGGACAATTAGGGCTTTCTTTACCAACCGGTGAGAGCCTGCAGTCGGGAATTTCGGGTCAATGGGGATCCGGACGGTGCAGCTTCGGCATATCGAGCCTCGTCCCGTCCCGATATTTGAGAGGGTTTTTTATGCCTTTGTGGAAAAGCAATTCGGCAGCGCGCGATGCAATGGCGCAGTCGGCCGCGATCAACAGGTCGCAGGCGGTGATCGAATTCAAGATGGACGGCACGATCATTACCGCCAACCAGAACTTTCTCGATGCGATGGGTTACGGTCTCGACGAAATCCAGGGCAAGCATCACCAGATGTTCGCACCGCCGGAATTGCGCGGCAGCGAGGCGTACAAGGCGTTCTGGGCCAGCCTCAACCGCGGTGAATTTCAGGCCGGCGAATACAAGCGCGTCGGCAAGGGCGGTCGCGAAGTCTGGATCCAGGCGTCGTACAACCCGGTCATGGACAATGCCGGCAAGCCGGTGAAAGTGATCAAGTTCGCCACCGACATCACGGAGAAGAAGATCCGCGGCATGGAGGATGCCGGCAAGATTGCCGCCATCGGCCGCGCGCAGGCCGTGATCGAGTTCAATCTCGACGGCTCCATCATCACCGCCAACGAGAATTTCCTCGCCACGGTGGGCTACCGGCTGGACGAAATCCAGGGCAAGCACCACCAGATCTTCGTCTCGCCCGCCGAGCGCGACGGCGCGGCCTATCGGGAATTCTGGGCCAAGCTCGGCCGCGGTGAATATGAGGCGGCCGAGTACAAGCGGTTCGGCAAGGGCGGCAAGGAAGTGTGGATCCTCGCTTCCTACAATCCGATCCTCGACGAAGCCGGCAAGCCGTTCAAGGTGGTGAAGTTCGCCTCCGACATTACCGCGGACAAGCTGAAGACGGCGAATTACGCCGGGCAGATCGAGGCGATCGGCAAGTCGCAGGCGGTGATCGAGTTCGGCATGGACGGCAATGTGCTGACAGCCAACGCAAATTTCCTCGGCGCGCTCGGCTATTCGCTCGCCGAGATCCAGGGCAAGCATCACAGCATGTTCGTGCCGTCGGACCAGCGCGACGGCGAATCCTATCGCGCGTTCTGGGCAGCCCTTAACCGGGGCGAATTCCAGTCGGGCGAATTTGAGCGCGTCGGCAAGGGCGGCAAGCAGGTCTGGATCCAGGCCTCCTATAACCCGATCCGCGATCTCAACGGCAAGCCGTTCAAGGTGGTGAAATACGCCTCCGATACCACGGCGCAGGTGCTGGCGCGGATGCGGAGCGAAAAGGTCCGCGGCATGATGGAGTCGGTCGCAGCCGGCGCCGAGGAACTGAACGCCTCGGTCCGCGAAATTTCGGCCGCGATGTCGAAATCCCGCGACACGGCGCTGACCGCGGTCGAGCAGGTCGAGTCCGCCGATCAGCAGGCGCAGCGTCTGTCGGAGGCGGCGGAGTCGATGAGCAGCATCGTCCAGTTGATCGGCGACATCACCGGCCAGATCAACCTGCTGGCGCTGAACGCCACGATCGAATCGGCGCGCGCCGGCGAGGCGGGCCGCGGCTTTGCCGTGGTGGCCTCCGAGGTCAAGAACCTCGCCAACCAGGCCAAGCAGGCGACCGACAAGATCGAGCAGGAGATCGGCAACCTCAACGGCATTTCCGGCGACGTGGTCGGGGCGCTCGGCTCGATCAAGAAGGCGATCCAGGAGGTCAGCGAATACGTGACGTCGACTGCGGCTGCGGTCGAGGAGCAGAGCACGGTGACGAGCGAGATGTCGAACGGCATGCAGCAGGCGGCTGCCGAAGCAGCCAGCCTTGGGGTGGCGGCGTAGTTTGAGATGTCATTCCGGGGCGCGAAGCGAACCCGGAATCTCGAGATTCCGGGTTCGATGCTTTCGCATCGCCCCGGAATGACGGGGACGTTACATCGGCCGGACTTCGACCACGTCAGGCACGAAATGCTTCAGCAGGTTCTGGATGCCGTGCTGCAGCGTCGCGGTCGATGACGGGCAGCCGGCGCAGGCGCCCTTCATGTTGAGATAGACCACGCCGTCCTTGAAGCCGCGGAAGGTAATGTCGCCGCCGTCATTGGCAACGGCCGGCCGCACCCGCGTCTCGATCAGGTCCTTGATGGTCGCGACCGTGTCGGCATCTTCCTCGTTGAAGAACTCGTCTTCCTCGTCAGCCGCCTCGTCGTTGCCGGCCGTGCCGTCCGCCAAAAGCGGTGCGCCGGACATGTAGTGTTCCATGATGGCGCCGAGGATCGCGGGCTTGAGGTGCTGCCAGTCGCCGTCCGCCTTGGTCACGGTGACGAAATCGTAGCCGTAGAACACGCTGGATACGCCGGGCACGCCGAACAGCCGTTCGGCCAGCGGTGAGCGGGTAGCTGCTTCGCGGTTGGCGAATTCCATCGTGCCGGTATCGAGCACGGTGCGGCCCGGAATGAATTTCAGCGTGGCGGGATTGGGCGTGGCTTCAGTCTGGATGAACATGTGTTTTTCTCCGGCGTCGCCGGTTCAAGGCCGGCGCGTGGGGTTCCCTTAGCAGATGGCGACCGCGGACGCACGATCAAGTGCTGCAAACCTGCAATTCTGCAGGCTCATCAACTATTAAGACAGCCCGTCGATGGCGGCATCGCTGAGATCGCCGGGAACGATGACGACCGGGATCGGGAAGGAACCGGCTACCTGCGCCATCATGCTGACCAGCGGGCCGGGGCCTTCGGGGCCCGGATTGGCTGCCAGCACCAGCATCGAGATGTCGACGTCCTTGTCGATCACGTCGATGATCTGCGCGATCGGTTCGCCCTCGCGGATGACGCGTTCCGGCGTGATCGCGGCGATGCCGTTGGCGCGGCCCGAGGCGCGATCGAGCGCCTCATTGGCGGCGTCCTCGGCCTCGGCGCGCATGATGTCAGCGACACCAAGCCATTGCTGGTTCTGGTCCTCGATCTCGATGATGCGCAGCATCACCACGCCGCCGCCGACGCGGATCGACCAGCGGCTGGCGTAATACACCGCGCGGTCCCATTCCGCGGTGTCGTCAACAATGACAAGGCATTTTGGCTTGTGACCCGTTTCGTAGCTTCGTCGCTGGGTGGTCATGCATGTCCCGGTGCTGCGCCAAACCGACGCATGGTGCCACGGCGCAGCCGCTTCCGACAAGCGGCGTTGCGGCTGCGAAGTTGCGATGGAACTAGCGCTTTCGGATGAAGCCGACGATATCCTTGGCCTTGTTCATGGTTTCATCGGCGATCGCCTGCGCGCGGTTGGCGCCGTCGACCAGGATCGCATCGACGTGGCCGGGGTCGGCAACCAGCCGCTTCATCTCGGAAGCGATCGGCGCGAGTTTCGCGACGCAGAGTTCCACCAGCGCGTTCTTGAACCCCGAGAACTGTCCGCCGCCGAATTCGCGCAGCACGTCGGCCTTGCTGCGCTCGGACAGCGCCGCGTAGATGCCGACGAGATTGTCAGCTTCAGGCCGGTTCTCCAGACCCTTTTCCTCCGACGGCAACGGTTCCGGATCGGTCTTCGCCTTGCGGACTTTCTGCGCGATGGTATCCGCATCGTCGGTCAGGTTGATCCGCGAATTGTCCGAGGCGTCCGACTTCGACATCTTCTTGGTGCCGTCGCGCAGGCTCATCACCCGCGTCGCAGGCCCGGTGATCAGCGGCTCCGGCTGCGGGAAGAACAGACCGTCGTTGAAGCCCTGGGCGCGGATCGAGTCGGCAAAGTCGTTGTTGAATTTCTGCGCGATGTCGCGCGACAGTTCGAGGTGCTGCTTCTGGTCCTCGCCGACCGGCACATGGGTGGCGCGATACAGCAGGATGTCCGCCGCCATCAGCACCGGGTAGTCATAGAGACCCACCGACGCGTTCTCGCGGTCCTTGCCGGCCTTCTCCTTGAACTGCGTCATGCGGCTGAGCCAGCCGACGCGCGCCACGCAGTTGAAGATCCAGGCGAGCTCGGCATGTCCCGAGACCTGGCTCTGGTTGAACACGATGTGCTTCTTCGGATCGATGCCGGCGGCGATGAAGGCGGCGGTGACCTCGCGGGTGTTGCGCGCGAGCTCTGCCGGGCCGCCCCAGACGTCCACCCCTTGCGTAATCGCGTGCATGTCGACGACGCAGTAGATGCAGTCATGGGTCTGCTGCATCTTCACGAAATTGACGATCGCGCCGAGGTAGTTGCCGAGGTGCAGATTGCCCGTCGGCTGGACGCCCGAAAATACTTTTTCGACAAAAGCCATAGTCAGCTTCCTGAGGATGCCTGTTTCGGGCCGTCGTTTGCCATGCAGGGGCTGTCAGCGCAAGTCAGCGGGCCTGTTTTGCCCTGACGGCGTTAACCGCGTCGCGCCAGCCGGCGACGCCGAAAACCTGCAGAAACAGGGCGTAAGCCGCGATTCCCGCGGCGATCACGATCATCAGCAGGACGGCCTGCACAAGTCCGTGCGCGCCCGAGGCGAGCCCCGGCAAATACCGTGTCGCAATCCATAGCAACGCGCCCATCGCGAGCGCCGCCACGACGATCCGCGGCAGCCGCCGGCTGGCTTCCGCATCGATCGAAAATCCAAACGTCTCCGCGCCGCGGCGGATCAGGCCGAGTGCGATGCTCCATGCGCCGAGCGCAATCGCGGCGGCAATGCCGTCGGCGCCGTACCAGTGGCCGAGCAGGAAGGCGGCGGCGATCGCCAGCACCACGCCCTTCAGCGTCGCCAGCAGCGGCGTCACCGTATCCTCGCGCGCGAAAAATGCCGGCGACAGCGCCTTCACCAGTACATGCGCGGGGAGCGCCAGCGTCAGCCACATCAGCGCGCGGGCGGTGGCAGCGCTGTCTGCTGCGGTAAAGGCGCCATGCTCGAACAGCAGCCGCACGATCGCCTCGCTCAGCACCATCAGCCCGAGCGTCGCCGGCAGCGCCAGCCCGACCGCGAGTTCGAGCCCGCGCGATTCCGCATGCGCGACGGCGGTGTGGTCTCCGCCGCGCACCGCGCGCGTCACCTCCGGGATCAGCACCGTGCCCATGGCGACGCCGACGATGCCGAGCGGCAGTTCGATCAGGCGATTGGCGAAATAGAGCCACGACACCGCCGAGGGCGACGACGACGCGATGATCGCACCGGCGACCATCAACAATTGCGGCGCGCTCGATGCCATCATGCCGGGTGCGGCCTTGCCGAGAAAGCCGCGGATCTCCTTGTCGAACGAAATCCGCAACGGCGTTGCAAGACCGCCGCCACGGCGCAGCACCAGCACGGAGAGCTGCAGCAATCCGGCGACGCCGACGGTCGCCGCGATGATCTGCGCGGCGCGGGCGCTGCCTTGCGGAAACATCAGCAGCACGGCCATGACCGCGATCAGCGCGATGTTGAACAGCAGCGGCGAGAACGCCGTCAGCGCAAACCGGCCTTGCGCATTCAAAAGCGCCATCATGACCGTCACCGGTCCGGCAAAGGCGAGATACGGCAGCATCAGCCGCGCATTGTCGGTGGCAAGCTGCAGCGTCTCGCGGCCGGCAAACCCCGGTGCCAGCGCCATCATCACCAGCGGCATCGCCAGCGCCAGCAGCGCGGTCGCTGCGATCAGCGCCGCCGTGATCGTGCCGAGCACGCGGCCGGCAAACGCCGCAGCCGCGACCGCGCCGCTACTTTCCCGCACGCGCAGCCACGCCGGCACCAGCGCCGCGTTCAGCCCGCCCTCGGTCAAGAGCCGCCGCACCACGTTGACCAGCTGAAACGCCGCCAGGAACGCATCGGCGACCGCACCCGCACCCAGCAGCGCCGCGACCAGCGAATCGCGCGCGAACCCGAGCAGCCGCGAGGCCAGCGTTCCCGAGGATACCGTGAGAAAGGAGCGGATCATTGGCACTCTATAGCAGCCGCTTCCCTTGCTGGCGCTGGGCCGATCTGGTAGGCCGCAGCCTTTCCCACAACGCCGTAAACAGGACGCAATCGATGACATCAGCAAAATACGACGTGCTCGGGATCGGCAACGCGATTTTCGACGTGCTGGTGCAGACCGACGAGGGCTTTCTGGTCCGCCACGGCATGACCAAGGGCGGCATGGCGCTGATCGATGAGGCCCGCGCCGCCGCGATCTACGGCGACATGGGCCCGGCGACCGAGATGAGCGGCGGCTCCGGCGCCAACACCATCGTCGGCCTCGCCGGCTTCGGCGCCCGCACGGCTTTCATCGGCAAGGTCAAGAACGACCAGATCGGCGGCCTTTACACGCACGACATCCGCGCCGCCGGCGTCGCCTTCGAGACGAGGGCGGCCGAAGCCGGCCCCGCCACCGGCTGCTCCTACATCCTGGTGACGCCGGACGGCGAGCGCACCATGAACACCTATCTCGGCGCCGCGCAGGATCTTTCGCCCGCAGACATCGACGAAGCGCAGATCGCGGCATCAAGCATCGTCTATCTCGAAGGCTATCTCTGGGACCCGAAGAACGCCAAGGAAGCCTTCGTCAAGGCCGCGAAGATCGCGCACGGCGCCGGCCGCCAGGTGGCGCTGACGCTGTCGGATTCCTTCTGCGTCGATCGTTATCGGGATGAGTTTCTCGACCTGATGCGCAAGGGCACCGTCGATCTCGTGTTCGCCAACGAGGCCGAACTGCACGCGCTGTACCAGACCTCGGATTTCGACGGCGCGCTGAAGCAACTGCGCGCGGATGCCAAATTCGGTGTCGTCACCCGCAGCGAAAAGGGCTGTGTGGTGGCGGCGAAGGACGGCGTCACCTCGGTGCCCGCGTTCCCGATCCAGAAGCTGGTCGACACCACAGGCGCAGGCGACCTGTTCGCCGCCGGCTTCCTGTTCGGCCTCGTCCGCAACGCAAGCCATGAGATGTGCGGCCGGCTCGGCGCGCTGGCGGCTGCCGAAGTGATCCAGCACATCGGCGCACGGCCGCAGGTGTCGCTGAAGGATCTGGCGGGGCAGAACGGGTTGGTGGTTTAAGGCCGCGCTCTCTCCACTCGTCATGGCTGGGCTTGCCCCGGCCATCCACGCCCAAAATCCTCAGCACTGATTTGCCCGACGGCGCAAATCAAAACCCACTCGTCCCGCGAGAATAATCCGCTTCGCGATTACCCCAAATCACCCTTAAAATTACGGCCATCCCGTCCCACTAAGAGGGGCGTTTCGCGAATCGTCACTAAACGCGGGGCGGGGTGCGGTGGACGCGGCAGCGTCGGGCGCGCAAACGTCGTCGCAGGGCGGGCTCGCATGAGCCTGTGAGCGAACGGACGGCACGCAGACGACAGATGCTGAAGCGTACGGCCAAGTCGTGTGGTCCTGGCACCCGTGGCTGGTGTCACGTCTCGCGGAGGATGCGCCGGCCCGACCGGGTTCGGCCATCCGTCAATCCGCAGGCAACGGTGGCTAAAGGAATTCGCACACCGGGGAGATCACGAAGTACGCCGTCAAACCATTGCGCAGGGAAGGCCGGATGCTCTCCGCTGGACCTGTATGCTCGTGTGCGCGTTTTTTTGCGCATATTGCACACGAGACCGCGGGTGCAGCGCGCACCCGGCCTTCCCCGCGCCCTCTGTTCTCTCGGGCGTGAAAGACCAGGCAAAGCTCGGGCGGAATGCGCCGCGAGATCGCTGACGCATACCCGGTTGTCATCGTCCGCGAAGGCGGACGATCCAGTATTCCAGAGACGTTCATGATTGAACCGACACGCCACGGCGTACTGGATGCCCCGCCTTCGCGGGGCATGACAGTTCGGCGCGGTGTGACGATCGTGGATGGGGCGAGGGCTTGCGATACGAGGAAGCGACGCTCTCCCTCCTCACGCCGTCTTCGCCGCCTTCAGCCCCAGCTTCGCTTCCACCGTTTCCCGCATCAAAAACTTCTGGATCTTCCCCGTCACCGTCATTGGAAACTCGTCGACGAACTCGACGTAACGGGGAATCTTGTTGTGGGCGATCTGGCCGTTGCAGAAGGCGCGGACGTCGTCGGCGGTCAGCGTTTCGCCGGGGCGGGTGCGGATCCAGGCGCAGAGTTCTTCGCCGTAGCGGTCGTCGGCGACGCCGAAAATCTGCACGTCCTGGATCTTGGGATGGCGATAGAGGAATTCCTCGATCTCCCGGGGGTAGAGGTTCTCGCCGCCGCGGATCACCATGTCCTTGATGCGGCCGACGATGTTGCAATAGCCTTGCGTGTCGATGATGGCGATGTCGCCGGTGTGCATCCAGCCCTGCGCATCGAGCACGTCGGCGGTCTTCTCCGCCTCGTCCCAATAGCCCAGCATGACGCTGTAGCCGCGGGTGCAGAGTTCGCCGCGCTGGCCGCGCGGCACCACGCGGCCCTCGAGATCGACGACCTTGACCTCGACATGCGGATGGATGCGCCCGACGGTGGAGACGCGCCGCTCCAGCGGATCGTTCGTGGCGCTCTGGAAACTCACCGGCGAGGTTTCGGTCATGCCATACGCGATGGTGACCTCGCCCATGTTCATCTCGTTGTTGACGCGCTTCATCACCTCGACCGGGCAGGGCGCGCCGGCCATGATGCCGGTGCGCAGCGATTTCAGGTCGAAGCGCGAGAATTCCGGATGATCGAGTTCGGCGATGAACATCGTCGGCACGCCGTAGAGCGCGGTGCATTTCTCGCGCTCGATGGTCTGCAGCGTCGCCAGCGGATCAAAGCCCTCGCCGGGATAGACCATGGTGGCGCCGAGCGTGACGGAGGCGAGGTTGCCCATCACCATGCCGAAGCAATGATACAGCGGCACGGGAATGCAGATGCGGTCCTGCTCGGTCAGGCGCATCGCGCGGCCGACGAAATAGCCGTTGTTGAGGATGTTGTGATGCGTCAGCGTCACGCCCTTCGGCGATCCCGTGGTGCCGCTGGTGAATTGTATGTTCACCGCATCGTCGAACTGCAGCAGCTTGCCAAGCTCGGCAAGCTGCTCGCGGTGCGGCGCGCCGCCCATCTGCGACACGTCCTCGAAGGCGATGGTGCCGGGCGCTTTGGGACCCCCGATCTGGATCACCGCGCGAAGCTGCGGCAGCCGCGACGACTGCAACGCGCCCGCTTTCGATGCCGCAAGCTCCGGCAGCAGCGTGTTCAGCATCTCCATGTAGTTGGAGGTCTTGAACGCGGTCGCGGTGACGATCGCCGCGCAGCCGACCTTTGCCAGCGCGAACTCGAGCTCGCTCAGTCGGTAGGCCGGATTGATGGTGACGAGAATGAGTCCCGCTTTTGCGGCGGCGAATTGCGTCAGCGTCCACTCGGGCCGATTCAGCGACCACACCCCGATCCGCGCGCCGCGTTCGAGGCCAAGCGCAAGTAACCCTGCCGCCAGCGCGTCGACGCGCGCGGCAAATTCCTTCCACGTCCAGCGGACGTCATGACTCGGCGAAACCAGCGCCTCGCGGTTGGCCAATTGTTGCGCGGCCCGATCGAGGCAGCGTCCGATCGTGTCGCCCAGCAGCGGCGCATCGGAAATGCCGCAGACGTAGCTGTCGATGATGTCGGTCACGATGGTTGCTCCTGGCGTCAAGAACGCATGCTATGGAATCGCTGCGCTATATCAGCGTCGTCATTGCGAGGGGCGCAAGCGACGAAGCAATCCATTCTTCCTTCCTGTGGCACGATGGATTGCTTCGCTTCGCTCGCAATGACGGTATCTAACAATTGCTATTTACGCCGCCTTCTGCCCCGCATCGAGCCCGGCATAAATTCCGCGCTCGAAGCTGGCAAAGGTTTCCAGCGCCTTGGCGTCGGCGAACGGCAACAGCTGCATCAGGATCACGCCGCTCACATTGCGTGCCGGGTCGATCCAGAAATAGGTGTTGGCGAGGCCTGCCCAGGCGAGACTGCCGGCGCTGCGGCCTTCCGGCGTCTTGGCGGTGTTGATCATGAAGCTGAGCCCCCACTTCTTGACGATGTCGGGATAGAGATCGACGTCGTTGGTGTAGGGGGGCAGCGCGGTTGGCATCTTGCCCATGGTGAGGTCGCCGATGTTGTTCCGGCCCATCTGCTCCACCGTTTCCGGCTTCAGCAACTGGTTGCCGTTGCCGCGGCCCTTGTTGAGGATCATCTGGGTGAACTTGATGTAGTCGGCCGCGGTGCCGTAAAGGCCGCCGCCGCCCATGTGGAATTCCGGCGCCTGTTCGAGTTCGAACGGCATCGGCGCCAGCACGCCATCCGGCCCGCGCGCATGCATGCCGACCAGCCGCTTCCGCATCGCATCCGTGATCTTGAAGCCGGTGTCGTTCATGCCGAGCGGGTCGAACATGTTCTCGCGCAGGTACACATCGAGCTTCTTGCCGCTGGCGGCTTCCACCGCCTTGCCGACGAAATCGATGTTGGTGCCGTATTCCCAGCGCGTGCCGGGATCGGTCATGATCGGCGTCTTCAGCGCGGCGTTCAGGCAGGTGATGATGCCGGGCGTGGCGGTCTTCTCGAGGTATTTCCCGACGTCGCCGTTCCACATGTCGTAGGCAAAGCCCGCGGTATGCGTCATCAGCTGGCGCAGCGTGATCGGCTTCTTTGCAGCGCGCAGTTTCGGCTCGCCACTGGCGTCAAAGCCTTCCAGCACCTGCGGAGAGGCGAGGTCGGGCAACAGCTTGCCGATCGGCTCGTCCAGCGACAGCTTGCCTTGTTCCACGAGCTGCATGCCGGCGGCCGTGGTGATCGCCTTGGTCATGGAGGCGATCCAGAACACGCTGTCCGGTGTCATGGCGTCGTCCTTGCCAAGGTCGCGCTTGCCGGCCGCGCCCTGGTAGATCACGTCGTTCCCGGTCGCCGCCATCGCGACCACGCCTGGAATTTCCTTGGCATCGCTCTTCTGACGCAGAATCTGATCGATCTGGGCTTTGCTTTGCATGGGTCACACCTCCCGCTGTTTTTTATGGAAGTGGTGCGATCTTCCTCCCGTCGTCGCGATCCCGCAAGCGTTCGGGAACTGGCCGCCGACAATGTCGCAGGCTCGTGAAGGGGTAACGGGTGCGGGACACCAAACTGCAACACCTGGCGGCAATCCGCAGTGGATGAGGCCGTATCGCCGTGACCGGCTTAACCATCCACGATATCGTGATTTCGCCACGATTCCCGGAACCGTATTTTTTCAGTAATGCGTTCTGATTCCAGCAGAAACGTTGCTCGTAGGCTGGACCTATTAACCAGAAATAGCCGCATTTCAACGCTTGCGAGGCCTGACACGATGATTTCGACCTGGAGTGAATGGAAGCGATATCCCCGCCCCGGACGTGGCGAAAACATCGAGGCGCCGATTACCCCCGGGATCTACGAAGTCCGCGTCGCCGGGACCGGTGCGCTGTATTCCTTCGAAGCGGTCGACAACGTCGCCCAGGCGCTCGCGCAACTTTCCGTCGGTTCCAAATCATGGTTCAGCCGGCGCGAGCCGAAACTGCCCGACCTCGAATACCGCACCTGCGCCACGTCCTCGAAGGCCGACGCCAAGGCCGCCGCGCAGCGCATGATCGGCCGCCGCGAGACCTATATGAGCGGCGCGGCCTGATCCACGTGCCGTCATTCCGGGGCGCGAAGCGAATCCGGAATCTCGAGATTCCCCGGTGCGCAATTGCGCACCTGAGGTCTGGTCCTTCGGACCATCCCGGAATGACAGTGCCTCCATCGGCCTCAACTTAGCTTGAAGCAGGGCTGCATCGGCGGCCGGTGCATCGCCGCCGATATCGGCCTATACTCCCCGGAACTTTCCAGAAAATCCCGAGGAGCAACGCCATGAACCCGCCCGTCGCCGCACGCGCACAAGCCTCCCAGCCATCCCTGCACGACCGTCTGAAGGACCCCTCGCTGCTGCGGGACCGCTGCTACATCGATGGCGCCTGGGTCGGCACGCCAGCCAACCCCGTCACCAATCCGGTGAACGGCGTCGAACTGGCGAAAGTGCCGAAGCTCGGCACCGCGGAAGCAACGCAGGCGGTGGAAGCCGCCGAGCGCGCGTTCCCGGCCTGGGCAAAGCTCACGGCCAAGCAGCGCTCCAACATCCTGCGCAAGTGGTTCGACCTGATCATAGCCAACCGCGAAGACCTCGCGCTGATCCTGACGTCGGAGCAGGGCAAGCCGCTGGCCGAAGCGCTCGGCGAGGTCGATATCGGCGGCGCCTATGTCGAGTTCTTCGCCGAGGAAGCCCGCCGTGTCTATGGCGAAACCATTCCAACGCAGCGGCCGGATGCGCGGCTGCTCGCGATCAAGCAGCCGATCGGCGTCTGTGGCGCCATCACGCCGTGGAATTTCCCGTGCTCGATGATCACCCGAAAAGTCTCGCCGGCGCTGGCCGCGGGCTGCACGGTGGTGCTCAAGCCCGCCAACGAAACGCCGCTGACCGCGCTGGCGCTGGTCGCGCTCGCTGAAAAGGCCGGCGTGCCGAAGGGCGTGTTCAACATCCTCACCGGCAATTCGTCGGCCATCGGCAAGGTGCTGTGCGAACATCCGGCGGTGCGCTTCGTCGGCTTCACCGGATCGACCGAGGTCGGCAAGATCCTCTATCAGCAGGCCGCCGTGGGCGTGAAGAAGCTCGGCCTCGAACTCGGCGGCAACGCGCCGTTCGTGGTGTTTGACGACGCCGACATCGACGCGGCGGTTGAGGGCGCGATCGTCTCGAAGTACCGCAACATGGGCCAGACCTGCGTCTGCGCCAACCGCCTCTACGCCCAGGACAAGATCTACGATCAGTTCGTCGAAAAACTGTCGAAGAAAGTCGCGGCGATGAAGATCGGCGACGGCACCGAGCAGGGCGTGGTGCAGGGGCCGCTGATCAACATGGAGGCGGTCGACAAGGTCGAGAAGCACATTGCGGACGCGGTCAAGGGCGGCGCGAAGATCGTCACCGGCGGCAAGCGCCATGCGCTCGGCGGCAGCTTCTTCGAGCCGACGGTGCTGGCGAACGTCAAGCCGGACGCGCTGGTCGCGCATGAGGAAACCTTCGGTCCGCTGGCGCCGGTGTTCCGTTTCAAGGACGAGGCCGACGTGATCGCGATGTGCAACAACTCGCCGTTCGGCCTCGCGTCGTACTTCTATTCACGCGACCTCGGACGCGTCTGGCGCGTCGCGGAAGCGCTGGAGTCCGGCATGGTCGGCGTCAATACCGGGCTGATCACCACCGAAGTAGCCCCCTTCGGCGGCGTCAAGGAAAGCGGTCTCGGCCGCGAAGGCTCGCATCACGGCATGGAAGAATATGTCGAGATCAAATACGTGATGATGGCGGGCGTATAGCCAGACATGATCTGTCGTCCCTGCGAAATGCGGGGGCGACAGCTTATGTCAACGCAATCGCGCGGTCAGATCTTGAGCTCGCTTCCCGTCACCCGCCGATACGCTTCGAGATAGCGCTTGCTGGTGGCATCCACCACGCTGTCGGGCAGCGGCGGGGGCGGGGCGTCGCCGTTCCAGCGGCCGGCGCGGCGTTCGCTGTCGAGATAGTCGCGCAGCGGCTGCTTGTCGAAGCTCGGCTGACCCTGGCCCGGTTTGTAGACGTCGACCGCCCAGAACCGTGAGCTATCCGGCGTCATCACCTCGTCGATCAGGATGATGCGACCATCCTTGTCGCGGCCGAACTCGAACTTGGTGTCGGCGATGATGATGCCCTGCTTGCGGGCGGTCTTCTCGCCGAACTCATAGACCGTTCGCGCCATGCTCTCGAGTTTTGCGGCGACATCGTCGCCAAGGATCTCGCGCACCCGTGCGACCGTGATGTTCTCGTCATGGCCGGTCTCGGCCTTGGTCGCGGGGCTGAAAATCGGCTGTTCGAGTTTCTCGCTTTCAACCAGACCGGCCTTCAGTTTCTCGCCGGCCAGCGTGCCGGATGCGGCGTATTCCTTCCAGGCCGAGCCCGAGATGTAGCCGCGGATCACGCACTCGACCGGAAACACGGTGGTGCGCTTGCACAGCATCGCGCGCCCAACGATGTCGGCACGGTGGTTCTTCAGTTCCGGCACCGCGCGGATGATTTCATCCGCATCGGCGCTGATCATGTGGTGCGGTACCACGCCTTCGAGCTGGCGGAACCACCAGGCGCTGATTTGCGTCAGCACCGCGCCCTTCATCGGAATGGTCTCGGCCATCACTACGTCGAACGCGCTGATGCGATCGGTGGTGAGCAGCAGCACGCGGTCGTCGCCGACGGCATAGATATCGCGCACCTTGCCGCGGCCGATCCGTGGCAGAGGCAGGTCGCTGGCGAGCATCGCGTTCATTCGGTCAGGCCTTCGGAGCGGCGTACCGGCACAGGCGCCAGCACGCAAATGGGAAATCGGAGCAATAGCTCACTCCGGCAGCGGAATGAACTCGTGTTCCTGCGGAACGGCGGCGAAACGGCCGGTTTTCCAGTCCTGTTTGGCCTGTTCGATCCGCTCCTTGCTGGAGGAAACGAAATTCCACCAGATATGGCGCGGGCCTTCCAGCGCGTCGCCGCCGAGGAACATCATCCGCGTCGGCCTGACGGCCTTGACGGTGATGCGATCGCCCGGCCGGAAGATCAGCAGGCTTGGCCCCTCATGGCGTTCGTTGGCGATCTCGACTTCGCCGTCGACCAGATAGATCGCGCGCTCCTCATGATCGGGGTCGAGCGGCACGCTGGTGCCGGCCTGCGCCGTCACTTCAGTGTAGAACCACGGCGACACCATCGAGACCGGCGATTTCACGCCGAAAGCACTGCCTGCGATGATGCGCGCGGTGAAGCCGGTATCCCTGACCGTCGGCAGGCTCTCGGCGGCATAGTGCTGGAACGACGGCGCGATTTCCTCGGAGCCTGCCGGCAGTGCGATCCAGCTTTGCAGGCCCAGCATCTTCTGCCCGTCGCGGCGCTGTACGTCGGGCGTGCGTTCGGAATGCGCGATGCCGCGGCCGGCCGTCATCAGGTTCATCGCGCCGGGCTGGATCTCCTGGATGTTGCCCTCGCTGTCGCGATGCATGATCGAGCCGTCGAACAGATAGGTGACGGTCGCAAGCCCGATATGCGGGTGCGGGCGTACATCCATGCCCTTGCCGGCGATGAACTGAACGGGGCCGAAATGATCGAAGAAGATGAACGGCCCGACCATCTGCCGCTTGCCGTGTGGCAGCGCGCGCCGGACCGCAAAGCCGTCGCCGAGATCGCGGGTGCGCGGCACGATGACGAGATCGAGTGCGTCGCAGGTTTTGGGATCGCCGAGCACGGGATCGTTGGAGGGTTGCCAGCTCATCGGAACTCCTTGAAGTTGTGTGCGATCATAGCAGATTGTCGCATGAAGTCGTCATGCCCGGGCTTGACCGGGCATCGACGTCTTTCTCGCGGCAATGAGGCAAGACGTGGATGGCCTGGTCAAGCCCGGCCATGACACGAAATGAAAACGTGATCGAGGAACCGATGATCCCTTCGCTCAAGCCCGGCGCAAAGCTCCTGACGGTCGATGGTCCCACGATCGAGACCGCGCGGCTGATCCTGCGGCCCTGGTGCAGCGGCGACATTGCGGCGAATACGGCGATGCTGTCCGATCCCGGTACCGCGCGCTTCATCACGCCGGACGGTGTTGCGATCACCACCGAGATCGGCGGCTGGCGCAACGCCGCCGTGATCTCGGGGCATTGGGCGCTGCACGGCTTCGGTATGTTCGCGGTCGAGGAAAAATCAAGCCGCCGCTATGTCGGCCGCGTCGGGCCGTGGTGCCCGCCGGGGTGGCCGGGCTTTGAGGTCGGCTGGGGCATCGCCCGCGAATGCCGCGGCAAGGGCTTTGCGGTGGAAGCGGCGCGGGCGTCGATCGACTGGGTGTTCGCCACCTTCGAGATCGACGAGATCATCCATTGCATCGAATCCGTCAACGCGCCGTCGCAAGCGGTCGCGCGACGGTTGGGCGCGAGGAGGGAAGGCGAGGTCGATTTGTCCGGCAAGATCAACGAGCGCTGGGTAACCTCGCGGCGAGCATGGGTGGGCCAAAATTGAACGGAGCGTCGATCTGAACTAAATTCGGCTGAGCTTTCCCTGCGCGGACTGGACCGTTTGATGCTGCTATCCACCCTCGACATCGCGTTGCGCGGCGCTACCGTTGCGCTGCTGCTGGTGCTGGCGGCGTCGCTGTTGCGCGGCTTCGGAACGGTGCTCGCGGGACGGCTCGCCGCGGCCTTTGCGTTGGGGTCGGCCGCGCACGCCGTGACCTATTCGATCGGTGCGACGTCGCCGGTTTCGATCGCGCATGCGCCGCTTATCGCGCTTTCGACCGGCAATGTCGTAGTGTTCTGGCTGTTCACGCGGGCGCTGTTCGACGAGGGATTCAGGTTGCGCTGGTGGCATGCGCTGGTCTGGGCGGCTGTCGCAGCTTTCAGTTTCGTCAATTGCATGTGGGTTGCGCCGGCATCCGGCGCGCGGCTGTCCATCATCGCAATCAATCTGATCGCGCTTGGGTTCATTGCACTGGCTGTTGCGCAGACCATCGCCTCATGGTCGTCCGATCTGGTCGAGCGCCGCCGCAGCGTTCGCGTCTTCATCGTTGGCGCGGCGGCACTATATGGCGGGCTGAACGCGGCGCTGCAAATTGCGATGTCCGGAAGCGGCAGTGCCGAAATCGCCAACACGGTGAATCTGGCGGTTCTGGCCGGCGTGGTGGCGGCGATCTGCTATGCGATGACCCACGTCGATGGCGCCGACCTGTTCCCGGTTGCGTCCGAAGGCGTGACCGGCACAGGCGGTGCGGCGGTTATCGAATCCAGCGCTGCCGACCAGAAACTCATCGATGCGCTGATGCGATTGATGGCGGACGAGCGCATCTACCGTCACGACAACGTCACCATCGGTACGCTTGCGACCAGGCTCGGAATTCCCGAATACAGATTGCGGCGGCTGATCAACCAGCGGCTCGGCTACCGCAATTTCAATGTCTTTCTCAATGAGCATCGGATTGCGGAAGCCAAGGCCGCGTTGGCCGATCCGAGCCAGGCCGAGGTTCCCGTCATTACCATTGCGATGGATGCCGGTTTCCAGTCGCTCGGTCCCTTCAACCGAGCCTTCAAGGCGACGACCGGCGTCACGCCGACCGAATATCGCCGGCTCAAGGCCTCCGCGGCCTGATCTCCAGGACATTGTAATCGCAGCTTTATTTCGGAATCGGCCAGGCGTTTGCAGCTTCGGCTAGGGCGATTTCCGAATCCGGCGAGCCGCTACCGGCGAACCCGCCATCCTGCCGGCACGCGCTGATGCGTCATGCCGGAGGCCCATGTGACCCGACGAAATCTCATTCTTGCTCTCGCCGCCACCACAGCTCTCAGCGCGCTGGCGCTGTCAGCCGCGCGCGCCCGCGACGTCCCAAAAGTGGCGACGGGCTTTGTCGCCAACATCCTCTGCTCGGAAATCTTTGTGTCCGACCAGCCGCCGGAGCGCATCTTTGCGGAAACCACCGCCGCGATGCCGGGTAGCAGCCTCATCACCTGGGCGATGGGCTACAAGGTCGATCGCGCGCGGCGGGACGTCACGGTGACATTGTTCGGCTTTGGCCGGAGCCATGCGGTCTATCGCGAGGGCTTTGGCTGCTATCTCGATCATGGCGATACAGTCGCCGATTCCGCGCTGCCGGACGCGGAGATCAAGCTCTCGCAGGTGCTATTGCCTGATATTGCCGGCGCTGCCGTGGTTGCGTCGGCAAGTCCTCAACTGACGGCGGCGCTTGATCGCGCCTTCGCCGAACCGGAGCAGCCTCCGCTGCGCCACACCAAGGCGGTAGTGGTGGTGAAAGACGGTCGCGTCGTCGCCGAGCGTTATGCGGAGGGTTACGGCCTCGATACCCCGATCCTCGGCTTCTCAGCGACCAAGTCGGTGATGTCGGCGCTGACAGGCATTCTGGTGCGCAAGGGCGCGCTGACGCTCGATGCGCCCGCGCCGATCGCTGCATGGCGAGGAGTCGGCGATCCCCGGGGCGCGATCACCGTCGATCATCTCCTGCGCCACACCGCGGGGCTGGCGCTCGGCAGTTCGCTGCAGGCCTCGCTCGGCTCGGCGCTGGAGCCCGTCAATCGGATGAAGTTCATGGAATCGGACATGGCCGGATATGCCGAGCGCGTCGAACTGGCGACGGCGCCTGGCAGCGCCTGGAACTACAATGACGGCAACACCGTCATTCTCTCGCACCTGATCCGCAACGCTGCCGGCGGAAGCCCTGCCGACATGATGCGGTTCGCGCGGGAAGAACTGTTCGGACCGCTCGGCATGCGCAATGTCACGATCGAGTTCGACGCGTCCGGAAATCCGGAAGGATCGAGCCAGATGCTCGCGAGCGCGCGCGACTGGGCTCGCTTCGGCATGCTCTATCTCGGTGATGGCGTGGTCGGCGGGACGCGTATCCTGCCGGAGGGGTGGGTGAGATACTCGGCGTCGCCGACGCCAAATGCCTGGGTCGGCATGGGGGCCGGTTTCTGGACCAATCGCGGCGACAGCTTTGGCGCGACCTATCGCATCCAGCGTGGTTGGCCGCGCGATGCCTTCTTCGCCAAGGGCACGATCGGGCAGTACGTGATCATCGTGCCTTCGGAGCAGTTGGTGATCATCCGGCTCGGCCGTTCGCCGAACTGGCCGCCGGAAGCCGACGGGGTGTTCGACCTCGTGCGCGACGTCGTCGCAGCCACGGGCAACAAGGGAAAACTGGCGGGCGCAAATTGAGGTGTGATCTTTCCTTCTCCCCTTGTGGGAGAAGGTGGCGCGAAGCGCCGGATGAGGGGTTGTCTCCGCGAAGCCAGATGTAGGAGATTCACTCGAGAACCCCTCACCCGTCTCGAATGAGCTTCGCTCATTCGATCCACCCTCTCCCACAAGGGGAGAGGGGAACACCACGCCAGCTCTGCCTATTGCCGTCCCAACTGCGTGGCCTTCTCGACGCGATCGAATCTTTCGAGCGAAAGGATCGCGTCGGCGAGCTGGTCGGCGCGGCCGTTCAGCACGGGGCGGGCCAGCGTGAGGAATTTCTGCTGCATCGCCTGCGCGTCCGGAAACGAATCCGGCTCGCCGGAGGGATCGGCGTAGAGCCGTTCATGCACGCCGTCGTCGGTGGTGATGGAGACGCGCGCGCCGAACGGATGGGTGCGGCCGATCTCGAGGCGATCGTCCTGCACCACGTCGAACTTGTCGGCCAGCGCATTGACGGCGGCATCGCCGAGCCGATCGTAATCGTCCCAGCCGAAACGGCCCTGGTCGAGTGCCAGCGCGCCGGTGAAGAACATCGAGAACTGGCCGCCGACGATCGAGGTCGGGTGGCGCTTGGTGGCGGCATCGCCGGTCAGCGTGATGCCGTTGCGATGCAGGCCGATCTCGACGCGCTTGATCTGGTCGGGCGTCAGATTGTGTTCGCGGCGCATCGCGATCAGTGCATCGAGGGCCGCGTGGGTATAGCGGCAGCTCGGATAGGGCTTTACGCCGATCTTCAGCGTTTCATAGGTCTTGCCGAGGCCGGCTGTCGCCTTGTCGGGATGCGCATCGTCGGTGTAGCCGACAAGAAGGCCGTGCTTGCCCTCGACCGACTCGGTGGAGCCGATGAAGTCGTTGCGCGCCAGCGTCGCGGCGATGACGCCGTTCATTGCGGCTGCGCCAACTTGATACCGCTTGTTCCAGGCGCCGTTGACCAAGAACTGCAGCGACCCCGCGGCCTGGCTGCCGGAAACGCCGAACGCTGAAATGATCTGGTCCTTCGAAAGGCCGAACAGTTTTCCGGCCGCCGCGGCGGCGCCGTAGGTGCCCGCGGTCGCAGTCGGATGGAAGCCGCGCGCGTAGTGCGAGGTCGGATCGAGCGCATTGCCGAGCCGGCAGCAAACTTCATAGCCGGCCACGATCGCGGTGAGCACGTCGCGGCCGGAGGCGCCGACCATTTCACCGACCGCGAACGCTGCCGGCACCACAGGGGCGCTCGGATGCAGCGAGGAGTCGGCATGGGTGTCGTCGAAATCCAGCGAGTGGCCGAGCGCGCCGTTGAGCAATGCGGCGACCGCGGGCGTCCAGGTCTTGCTGTCGCCGAACACGGTGGATTCACCCTTGCCGTCCAGCGCCAGCGCTTCCAGCATCTTGAGCAGCGAGGGGGTGGATTCCGCATCGCGCCGCGCCCGGATCGTGCTGCCGAGGAAGTCGAGCGTCAGCACCTTGGCGCGCTCCAGCACCTCCGGCGGGATGTCCTCGAATTTCAGGTCGGCGACATAGGCAGCGAGCGTTGCGGTTTCGTTGGCCATCGTGTTTCCTCGTATTTGCCGGCAGGGTAGGCGGACGTGCCTGGGCTTTCAAGCTGCCTTCCCGTCGCGGGCATCAGCCGTATCTGTCTCTAGCACAGGCGTGGCAAGCAAATTCCGGAACGCGGCGCATGATGGCCTTCGTAAAACGCATGCTTGGACCGCTCCGGGGGCACAAGACGCAACTCGCGCTCGCGATCCGGCTCGCCATCGCCGCGGTCACGGCCTATGCGATCGCGCGGGCGTTGCACCTGCTGCTGCCGCTATGGGCGGTGTTGACCGCGCTGATTGTGACCCAGATGAGCGTCGGTCGATCGCTGAAAGCAACCCGGGACTATATGCTCGGCACAATAGGCGGCGCGGTCTATGGCGGCGCCATTGCGATACTGATTCCGCATTCCGGCGAGGGGGGATTGCTGGCGCTGCTGGTGCTGGCGGTAGCGCCGCTGGCTTTTGTCGGCGCCATCAACCCGAGCCTGAGCGCCGCCACGGTGACGGCCGTGATCGTGCTGCTGGTCCCGGCAATGAACAATACCAATCCGCTGGATTCCACCATCGATCGGCTTCTCGAAGTTACCGTCGGTGCGGTGACCGGGCTTGTGGTGTCATTCCTGGTGTTGCCGTCGCGGGCGATCAGCCAGATCCGCATCAACTCGGCGCAGCTTCTCGAATTGCTGGCCGCCGCATTCGCCGAACTGCTCGCGGGCCTGACGCGCGGGCTCGACAACGACGCCCTGCATCGCATTCAGGATGGCATCGGCACCGCGATGGCGAGCCTGCATGCGACCGGCCTCGAAGCCGAGCGCGAGCGTGCCACGCACCTGTCGTCGGGGCCCGATACCGGTCCCCTGCTGCGCACCATCCAGCGGCTGCGCCATGATGTCGTGATGATCGGGCGCGCCAGCGTGGTGCCGCTGCCGGCCAATGTGCAGGCAAGGCTGGCGCGGCCATTGTCGGATGTCAGCAGCGCGATCGTCGGCTATATGAACGATGCGGCCGCCGCCTTGCGAAGCGCCAGCGGCGCCGTGGACATTCAGCCCGTTGAGGCGGCGCTGCAGGCCTATGCCGCCGAAGTGGCCGCGTTGCGCAGCGAAGGCTTGATCCGCGGCGTGCCCGTCGATGTCGCCGAGCGGTTTTTTGCGCTGGGATTCTCGCTGGAGCAGATGCGGCAGAACCTGAACGATCTGGATCGTTGCTGTGCCGATTGGTGCGAGAAGGCGGCCACGAACAAGGGAAGTGCGATGGGTTGACGCTGTCGGCGCCTCAACTCGCGACCTGCCGCAGCAGGGCCGGTACGATCAGCCGGTGAAACGGCATGATGATCGCGAGATAGGCCCGGCCGAGTCGATTGTGCGTCTTGACCAGCGTCGTTGCCGTCACCTGCCTGATGCCGTCGGGCGGCGTCACATCCACCACGACGCGAAAGTCGAGATGGCGGTCGTTGAAGCCGGCCACGAGGCGTTCGGGCGTCTCGCTGACGACCGGAAAGATGCCGACCATGTCCCGGGGTGTTGCCGGCGTGGCGCCGGACGTCTTCAGCCCGAGCGGAGCGACCAGGAAATTCCGCAGCGACAACAGCGCCTCGGCCCATCGCGGCTGCCGCGCCATCATGCGCTCGGCCGCCCGGCGCGCGTCGAGATCACGATCGTCGACTGCAATCTGGAAGGCGTCGGCGAACTGCGCGCCGGACAGCAGCGCACCGGCATCGACGGTGGGGGCAATTTCGTGGACTTTCATCGGAAAGTGAGCTTGCTCGTGAGCCCGCGGAAGCGCAAGAGCAGAAGCACGGCATAGACGGCGGTCCCGACCGACAGTCCGACCCAGACGCCCGCTGCACCCAGCGGCGTCTGGAAGCCGAGCCACCACGCGCAGGGGAAGCCGATCAGCCAGTAGCTGAGGGTGGCGAACAGCAGCGGGATGCGCGTGTCGTTCATGCCGCGCAGCGATCCGGCGACGACGGTCTGGATGGCGTCGGCGATGAAGAGGGTCGAGCCGACCAGCAGCAGCGTCGCCGAGAGTATGGCGGCCGCGTCGGTGCTCTCGCCAAGGAAGACTTCCGCGATGGCGAACCGGCTGATGATTACGGCGAGCGTCAGGACGGCGGCGAGCACGATGCCGAGCCAGATCGCGATGTAGCCCGCCCGCCGGACGCCGCCTGCATCGCCGCGTCCGACGGCGTGGCCGACACGGACGGTGGCGGCCATGGCGATGCCGAAGGGCACCATGTACAGGATCGCCGCGACCTGCAGCGCGATCTGGTGCGCGGCGAGCGCCGTCGTGCTGATCACGCCCATCAAGAGGCCCGCGGCGCCGAACAGGCCGTATTCGAGCAGGAAGGCGATCGAGATCGGTGCGCCGATGACGACGAGCTGCCGCATCAACGGCCAGTCGACGCGCCAGAAATGGCCGAGCACGTGATACTTGCGGAACGGCCGGCGGCGCGTGGCAAACCACAGGCCCGCGAGGAACGTTGCCAGATTGACGATCGAGGACGCAAGGCCAACGCCGAACAGGCCGAGCTGGGGTAGCCCGAACGCGCCATACATCAGCACATAGACCAGCGCCGCATTGGCAGGGATCGCGGCCAGCGTGATCCACAGGATCGGCTCCGGCCGGTGGACCGCGCTCATGAAGCCGCGGATGGCCATGAACCACAGCGCGGGCAGCATGCCCCATGCCAGGCCGAGCAGATATTGCTGCGCGAGTTTCGCCGATGCCGGCGCCTGGCCCAGCATCAGCAGGATCGGTTCGCCGCGGAACAAGAGCGCCATCATCGGCAGCGACATCAGGAGCGCGGCCCACATGCCGACGCGAAGCGAGCGCCGGATCAGATGCGGATTGCGTGCGCCGTATGCCTGCGCCGCCAGCGGGGCCACGGCGGATACCAGCCCCATGCCGAAAGTGAAGCTGACGAAGAACACCGTATGCGCCAGCGCCGCTGCCGCCATCGCCTCGCTGCCGAGGCGACCGATCATCGCGATGTCGGTCGTCATCATCGCGATTTGCCCGAGCTGCGTCAGCGCGAGCGGAACCGCCAGCTTCAGCGTCTCGGAGAGCTCAATCGCGAGATGACGGCCGGGAACGACCCCGGCGGCAGGCGGCGTCATCGATTTTGCGTCGACTTTTTCGAGCATCGCAATTGACTGGCACTGTCGAGGGTCGAGAAGGTGACGGGGTCGCTTGCAGGCTAGTTGCCGTCTCGCGCGGGTACGCGGGTGATTTTGGCGCCGAGGGCATTGAGCCGCTCCTCGATGCGCTCATAGCCGCGCTCGATCTGGTCGGCGTTGTTGATGGTGCTGGTGCCTTCGGCCGCCACCGCCGCCAGCAGCATGGCCATGCCGGCGCGGATGTCGGGGGAGGTCATTGTCGAGCCACGGAGCCGGCTGGGTCCGGCGACGATTGCGCGGTGCGGGTCGCACAGCACGATCCGGCCGCCCATCGCGATCAGCTTGTCGACGAAGAACATCCGCGACTCGAACATCTTTTCGAACATCAGGATCACGCCGTCGCATTGCGTGGCGGTGACGATCGCGATCGACATCAGGTCGGCCGGGAAGGCCGGCCAGGGCTGGTCCTCGAGCTTCGGCACATGGCCGCCGAAATCGTCGTGGATCTTCATGGTCTGGTTGGACGGCACGACCAGATCGTCGCCCTCGACACCGCAGACGATGCCGAGACGCTCGAAGCCCATCCGGATCGACCGCAGATGCTCGACGCCGGCGCGTGCGATCCGCAGCGGCGAGCGCGTCACCGCGGCGAGCCCGATCAGCGAGCCGACCTCGATATGGTCGGGCTGGATGGCGTAGCTGGTGCCGCCCAGCGTCGCCGGGCCATGCACGACGATGGTATTGGTGCCGATGCCCTCGATCTTCGCTCCGAGCGCGACCAGGAAATGCGCGAGGTCCTGCACATGCGGCTCGGAGGCGGCGTTGCGCAGATAGGTGGTGCCGTCGGCGGCAACGGCCGCGACCAGCGCGTTTTCGGTGGCGGTGACGCTCGGCTCGTCGAGGAAGACGTCGGCGCCCTTCAGCTTGGAGGCGCGGAACTCGAGCCGATGCGTGGCCGTGACGGTCGCGCCCAGCTGCTCGAACGCCAGAAAATGCGTGTCCAGTCGCCGCCGGCCGATGACGTCGCCGCCGGGGGGCGGCAGTGCCACCTCGCCGCAGCGCGCCAGGAGCGGCCCGGCCAGCAGGATCGAGGCACGGATCCGCGCGCAGAGTTCGGGATCGAGATCGGCGGCGCGGACTTCCCTGGCATGGATCGCCAGCGTATTGCGCGCCTTCCACTCTGCCGAGGCGCCGACCGACCGGATCAGTTCGACCAGCGTCTCGGTGTCGCGGATGCGCGGCACGTTTTCCAGCGTGACCGGATGCTCGGTGAGCAGCGCGGCGGCGATGATCGGCAGCGCGGCGTTCTTGTTGCCGGACGGCTCAATCGTTCCCGCAAGCCGGTGGCCGCCTTCCACGATGTATTGAATGGGCGGCACGGGTGCTCGATGCCTCACACGTCGACGGTGGCGCTGAGCGAATTATCCTGGATGAACTCGCGGCGCGGTTCGACCACGTCACCCATCAGCTTGGTAAAGATGTCGTCGGCCTCGTCGACCTCCTTGATCTTAACCTGCAGCAGCGAGCGTTCGTTGGCGTCGAGCGTGGTTTCCCAGAGCTGCTCGGGGTTCATCTCGCCGAGACCTTTGTAGCGCTGGAGGACGACGCCCTTGCGCGCTGTCTCCGTTACAGCCTCGAACAGGTCGATGGGGCCGTAAATTGTCGTCTCCGAATCCTTCCGGCGGAGCTTGCCGGGGCGTGCATAGACGTCCTGCAGCTTCTCGCGGTATTCGTGCAGCTTGCGCGCATCGGCCGAGCCAAGGAAGGCGTCATCGATGATGGCGACATCCTTTACCCCGCGCACCGTTCGCTCGAATACGAAGCCCTGGCCTTCCACGAAGTGTCCGCTCCAGCCGCGTTCGACTTCCTCGGCCTGGTTGTCGAGCCGTCGGACCATGTATTCGGCGGCGGCCTCGGCGTTCGCCGGATCGGTGAAGATGTCCCGTCCAAACAGGCCCGCGACGGCCGCCTGTTCGATGACGTTGCGATTGTAGCGGCTGTGCAAATTGCGCAGCACACTGCGGATGATGCGGGCGTCTTCCACCAGCGCAAGCAGGTCTCGCCCAGCGCGATCGTCGCCGCTGCCAGGCTTGAACACGCAGTCGTCGATCCCGGTTGAGATCAGATAATCTTCCAGCGCGCGCTCGTCCTTGAGGTACTGCTCGGACTTGCCGCGCGTCACCTTGTAGAGCGGCGGCTGCGCGATATAGAGGTGGCCACGGTCGATGATCTCGCGCATCTGCCGGTAGAAGAAGGTCAGCAGCAGCGTGCGGATGTGGGCGCCGTCGACGTCGGCATCCGTCATCACGATGATCTTGTGGTAGCGCAGCTTGTCGGCGGAGAAATCGTCGCTGATGCCGGTGCCGAGCGCGGTGATCAGCGTGCCGATCTGCTCGCTCGACAGCATCTTGTCGGTGCGGACGCGCTCGACATTGAGGATCTTGCCGCGCAGCGGCAAGACCGCCTGGAATTCGCGGTTGCGGCCCTGCTTGGCGCTGCCGCCTGCCGAGTCGCCCTCGACGATGAACAGTTCAGATTTGGCGGGATCCTTTTCCTGGCAGTCGGCGAGCTTGCCGGGCAGCGAGGAAACGCTGAGCGGGCTCTTGCGGGTGAGTTCGCGCGCCTTGCGGGCAGCTTCGCGCGCGGCGGCCGCCTGGATCACCTTGCCGACGATGACCTTCGCCTCGGAGGGGTGCTCCTCAAACCACGCCGCCAGCGCCTCGTTGAGGACGTTCTCGACGACCGGGCGGACTTCCGAGGACACCAGCTTGTCCTTGGTCTGCGAGGAGAATTTCGGGTCCGGCACCTTCACCGAAAGCACGGCGGTGAGGCCCTCGCGGCAGTCGTCGCCGGTAAGCGCGATCTTTTCCTTTTTCGCATTGGCCTCGGCATAGCCGTTGACCTGGCGCGTCAGTGCGCCGCGGAAGCCGGCCAGATGGGTGCCGCCGTCGCGCTGCGGAATGTTGTTGGTGAAGCACAGCACGTTCTCGTGGTAGCTGTCGTTCCACCACAGCGCGGCTTCGACGCCGATGTCGTTCATCTCGGCCCGAACCATGATCGGGGTGGGCACCATCGCCTTCTTGTTGCGGTCGAGATATTTGACGAATTCCTCGACACCGCCGTCATAATGCATCGCCTCGCGCTTTTCGACCGCGTGGCGCATGTCCGACAGCACGATGTTGACGCCGGAATTCAGGAACGCGAGCTCGCGCAGGCGATGCTCCAGCGTCGGGAAATCATATTCGACGTTAGTGAAGGTCTCGCTCGACGCCAGGAAGGTCACTTCGGTGCCGCGCTTGCCGTTGGCATCGCCGACGACCTTGAGCGGGGCCACCGCATCGCCGTGGGCGAATTCGATGTAATGCTCCTTGCCGTCGCGCCAGACCCGGAGCTGCAGCTTGCTTGACAGCGCGTTCACGACCGAGACGCCGACGCCGTGCAGACCGCCGGAGACCTTGTAGGAGTTCTGGTCGAACTTTCCGCCCGCGTGCAACTGGGTCATAATGACTTCGGCCGCGGAAATGCCTTCGCCCTTGTGAATATCGACGGGAATGCCGCGGCCGTCGTCGCGCACTGTCACCGAGTTGTCGGCATTGAGAATGACCTCGACGGCGGTTGCATGGCCCGCGAGCGCTTCGTCGATTGCGTTGTCGACGACTTCGTAGACCATGTGGTGCAGGCCCGAACCGTCATCGGTGTCGCCGATATACATGCCCGGCCGCTTGCGAACGGCGTCGAGGCCCTTCAACACCCGGATCGATTCCGCACCATATTCAACGGGAATGGGATGCTCAGTGTCGGCAGGTGTCTGCCGGGCAGGTTCTGTCATGTGAGGCCTTCGAGGGTGTCCCGAATCAGCTGCGCAAAATGAGGCGCTGATCGATCTATTTGTGCCATGAAAGAGGCATCGCGCCTAGCGCAATATCTCCATCAACAAGTCATTGAATAATTAGTGTTTTTTTACTCTTTTTCAAGGTCTCTGAAGGCCGATTCCGGAGGCTCCTAAAAGCGCGATTCGGAGGCTCGTTCCGGGGCCCTGAGGGGTGATTTTTACAGGCCGTCGCAGGGCAAATGCCGGTTGGCTGCGGACCTGCCAGAGAACGTGCGGTGGCACTCAGCCGCGCCGGCTGACCTGCCCGGACTCGACGTCAAAAATCTCGCCGCCGGCGCCGATGTCGACGAAAGCGGCCGGGTCGGCGCCGGTGATCCAGACTTGCGCGCCGAGTTTTGTCAGTTCTTCGAACAGCGCCTTGCGACGGTTGGGATCGAGATGCGCGACGACCTCGTCGAGCAGCAGCAGCGGCACGATGCCGGTCATTTCGGCGACCAGCGTCGCATGGGCCAGCACCAGCCCGATCAGGAGCGCCTTCTGCTCGCCGGTGGAGGCGTCGCGGGCCGGCATGTTCTTTGGCGCGTAGACGACCTGCAGGTCGGTGAGGTGGGGGCCGTCCAGCGTGCGGCCGGCGGCGGCGTCACGCGCGCGGCCGGCGCGCAGGATCTCGCGGTAGCGGTCCTCCACCGCGGTCGCCGGTTCGCTTACCAGCGCATTCTCCATCCAGCCGTCGAGCGCGATCTCGGCCGATGGAAAAGCGGAATCCGCGCCGCGCTCGCGCAGCATCGCCGCAAGCCTGGTCACAGTCTGGCCGCGGGTGGCGGCGACGGCAACGGCAAGCTCGGCGGTCTCGCGCTCGATCGCGTCGCACCAGTGGTCGTCGTAATTCCTCACCTCGAGCAGCCGGTTGCGCGACCGCAGCGATCGTTCCAGTGCCGAGACGCGGCTGGAATGCTCGCTGTCGATCGCCAGCACCAGCCGGTCGAAGAAGCGCCTTCGCTCGGAGGCGGCGCCGAGGAACAGCCCGTCCATCGCCGGCGTCAGCCACACCATGCGCAGATGATCGCCGAACGCGTTGGCTGAACTCACCGGCTCGCGGTCGATCCTGCAGCGGCGGCTCGACGTCCCCTCCGTGCCCGGCGCATCGATGCCGGTGCCGAGCGTGGCAAGCCCTAGCGCGCCCTCGACCTCGGCGGAGACCGCCCAGGAGCCGTCGCCCTGATTGTCGGCGACATCCTCCCGCGTCGCGCGGCGCAGTCCGCGTCCCGGCGACAGGAAGGAGATCGCCTCCAGGCAATTGGTCTTGCCGGCGCCGTTCGGCCCGGCCAGCACAACGATATCCCCCCGCGCCTGCACGCTCGCCGCGCGGTAATTGCGGAAGTGCGTGAGCGAGAGGCGGTGAATGCGAGAGGGGGTCATGCTGTCCGAGAAGCGTTCTTTCTTCCCTCTCCCCTTGTGGGAGAGGGTGGCGCCGAACGAAGTTCGGCGACGGGTGAGGGGTATCTTACCGCCCGGCAAGCTTTACGAAAATGTCTTCCAGAACAGCAGAAGGTCGTTGCAGCGCGTCGTTGTTCCAATAGCGATCGATTCGAAACCCCTCAGCTGTCAGGATGGAGTCCCTTGCTGCATCACGTACAGAGTCGGCGTGCTGACTGCCGTCTATTTCAATAACCACGCGCTTCTCGAAACACACAAAATCGAGAATGTAGTTCCGAAAGGGGACCTGCCGCCGGAATTTATACTGCGAGAGACGTCGATCACGAAGCAATCGCCACATCGCCGCTTCAGCGTCGGTAGGCTCGCGACGCATGTTCTTTGCGAAATGGCGGATGCGCTTGGCGACGGGACGATGGCTTGGTGTTTGCGGTGCGAACCCCTCACCCGTCGCCGAACTTCGTTCGGCGCCACCCTCTCCCACAAGGGGAGAGGAGGGGTGGCGTCCTTGTCGCTGGAAGTACTCACACCCGCATCGGCATCAGCACGTAGAGCGCGCCCTTGTTTTCCTTGTCCTGAACCAGCGTCGGCGAGCCGGGGTCTGCCAGCTTGAGCACGGCGACTTCGCCTTCGATCTGGGCGGCGATGTCGAGCAGATAGCGCGAGTTGAAGCCGATATCGAGCGCGTCGGAGGCGTATTCGACTTCGAGTTCTTCGGTGGCGCTGCCGGAATCCGGGTTAGTCACCGACAGCACCAGCTTGCCGGCGGACAGCGCCAGCTTCACCGCGCGGCCACGCTCGCTCGAAATGGTCGAGACGCGGTCGACTGCGGCCTCGAAATCCTTCTTGTCGACGATCAGTTCCTTGTCGTTGTTCTGCGGAATGACACGGCCGTAGTCCGGGAAGGTGCCGTCGATCAGCTTCGAGGTCAGCACCACGTTGCCGAGGGTGAAGCGGATCTTGCCCTGCGAGAGTTCGATTCTGATCTCGGCTTCATTGTCCTCGATCAGGCGCTGCACTTCGCCGACGGTCTTGCGCGGCACGATCACGCCGGGCATGCCGGTGGCGCCACTGGGCAGCGCGAGGTCGATCTGCGCCAGCCGGTGTCCGTCGGTGGCGACACCGCGCAGCGTCGTCGCCTTGGCGCTGCCGGCCGTGTGCAGGTAGATGCCGTTGAGGTAGTAGCGGGTTTCCTCGGTCGATATCGCAAACTGGGTGCGGTCGATCAGGCGTTTCACGTCCGACGCGGCCAGCGAGAACGAATGCGTCATGTCGCCGGCGGCGAGATCGGGAAAATCGCTCTCCGGCAGGGTTTGCAGTGTGAAGCGCGAGCGGCCGGCGCGGATCGCGAGCACCGAACGGTCGCCGTCGGCTTCGAGCACGATCTGCGAGCCGTCGGGCAGCTTGCGAACGATGTCGTAGAACATGTGGGCCGGCACCGTGGTCGAACCCGCGGTCGCGGTTTCCGCCGCCAGCGTCTCGGTGACCTCGAGATCGAGATCGGTCGCCTTCAGCGACAGCTTGGCATTTTCGGCGCGGACGAGCACGTTGCCGAGGATCGGGATGGTGTTGCGCCGTTCGACCACGCGGTGGACGTGACCCAGCGACTTCAGCAGTTGCGCGCGTTCGACGGTGACCTTCATTGCTATACCCGCCAGAGATGGAAAAGCCGGGCGGCCCTCAAAGGCAGCGCCGCGGCATGGGAAACCCGAAAAGCCGGATCAGGACCGGATTTGATCAAACCCCCGGGGGGACCGCAAGGTGGCGCGGATAGCCGGCCGGTGCAAGGGAGGCCAGGGCCGTTCCCCCACATTTGGGGCAGAAAAGGGGGCGCAGAAAGAAATTCTCCCTCCTCTCGGGAGAGGGGAGGGAGACAGGGTGGGAGGTTTGTTCCCGTAGTTGCTATTCCTGCAGCTGCCGCTTCAGCGAGTCGACCTCTTCGGACAGCGCCGTGTCGCGGGCAACCAGTGCCTCGATCTTGCGCACGGCATGCAGCACGGTGGTGTGGTCGCGTCCGCCGAACCGGCGGCCGATTTCCGGCAGCGAACGCAGCGTCAGCGTCTTTGCCAGATACATCGCGACCTGGCGCGGCCGGACCACGTTGGCGGTCCGCCGGGAGGACAGCAGGTCCGAGCGGCTGACATTGTATTGCCGGGCGACCACGCGCTGGATGTCCTCGATCTTGATCCGCTTCGGCTCCTGCGGACGGATCAGGTCGCGCACCTCGCGCTCGGCCATTTCCAGCGTTACCGGCTGGGCGTTGAGCTTGGAATGGGCGAGCAGGCGGTTGATCGCGCCTTCGAGGTCGCGGCCATTATGGGTGATGGTGCGCGCCAGATAATCCAGCACCGCTTCCGGCACGTCGAAACTCGCATGATGCGCGCGGGCGGCCGCGACGCGCGACTTCAAAATTCCGAGCCGCAGTTCTTCGCCGAGCGAACCCATCTCCACAACGAGACCGCCGGCCAGCCGCGAGCGCACGCGGTCATCGAGGCTTTCGAGATCGGACGGCGGACGATCGGCGGCGATCACCACCTGGCGGCCAGCGTCGATCAGCGCATTCAGCGTGTGGCAGAATTCGGCCTGCGTCGATTTCCCCTGCAGGAACTGCAGGTCGTCGATGACGAGCACGTCGATGCCGCGCAAGGCTTCCTTGAACGCCAGCGCCGTCTGCGTCTTCAGCGCGGCGACGAAGCCGTACATGAATTTCTCGGCGGTGAGATACAATACCTTGCGCTCGCTGCCGGAATTGCCGGCCCAGGTCACGGCCTGCAGAAGGTGGGTTTTGCCGAGGCCAACGCCGGCGTGAATGTAGAGCGGGTTGAACATCACGGGATCGCCGCGGCGTCCTTCGGCAACCTGGCGCGCGGCCGCATGGGCCAGCGTGTTGGAGCGGCCCATCACGAAACTTGCAAAGGTCAGGCGCGGATCGAGCGGTGAGCCGCCGAGCGCATCATGATTGGCGGACACCGGCGCGGTGGCGGTCGCACGCAGCTCGGGCGCGGGACGGCCATTGGTCGGCTCGAGGCGGCGCTGATCGGCTGGCGCGGTTGCTTCCTTGGCAGGCGCGGCAGATCGCATCGCCGTGCGCACGGTAAGATCGATGCGGTGCACTTCCGGCATCTCGGCCTGCCAGCAGGTGAGAACACGATCGGCATAGTGAGCCTGGATCCAGCTCTTGAGGAAACGCGTCGGAACCGACAGATGCACGCTCTCGTCCTGCACGCCTTCCAGGTCCATGCGCGCAAACCAGCTCGTGTAGACATCCTCGCCCACGCTCGTCCGCAAGCGTCCCTTCACGCGCGACCAGCGATCCTGTTCCATGTTTGTCATTGCCTGAGAACTTTTCTGAAAGAGTAATGGTGTTAATGCGAAATCGCCTTGCAGGGTTCCTGCCAGACGCGACCTCAAAGCGGGACTCTCCGACGCCAGGCAAAGATCATCCGTTCGGCGAGTGCGCCGCTGGTCAGATCAAGGCTGGTGAAGAAAGATTTCCGCGAGGTCAGCGCGTACTCGACGGTCTACCCGGAGCGCGCGTGGGAGGCTGACTGAAAGAGCTGTTGGAGACTTCTGCTTCTGCTGCGGTCCCGTTCGAAATGGAAAAGAGTGTGTCTGTCGTCGCGATGATTCCGTAAAGCATACTACCTCCCCCCCTCACCGCGAGAACGTGCGGCGAGTTATCAGATCGAAAGTGTTTCAAAGTCAGTCTGCCGCCACCGAACAATAACATGCCCGGCCGCTGCGCCGCCGCTACCTCAGTCTGTCGTCTTCAACACGTCCACGAGCTCCGCGTTCCCATTCTTTGCCGTTGTTGTCAGTCCCCGAATTTCTCCTGTCGAAAGCGCATCAGGCGCGACGCCAGGAAATTTAGACACAGAACATCCGTCCCCATATTGCTATGGGTTGCCAACTCAGCTTCGCTTGGAAAGCGTCGCTAACGCGCACACCGCCGCCGATTTGCACGTCCGCTCTTGGGTCTCAAACCGCGCTGGTCAGGAGAGCCATGGGCGTCGCGAACGAGTAAGGAATACACCACGGGTGATTTCTGACAATCCGTGATTCGACATCGCTGTCTGACTCTTCGCGTGTGTTGCAACGCTGCAAGTGCGACACTCCACACCAAGTTTTTGAATCAGCGTGCAGAATCGCCAGCGGTCAGTCTTCGTGACAATTTTGGCCGCACTCGCAAAATTTTTTAAGAATCCGTTACAATCATAGTTACCGGGGCCGTTTTTCAAAACGCTTGCACTCGCTATGTGGATAAGTGATTAGCGAGACGAAGTTTTTCGCGATTGTTTTTCAGGGTAACTCCGCAAGCGGCGCTTTCGCAGGCAGACGAAAGAGAATGCCGCTGGATTAGTCAGCCCGCCGCAAAATCTCTCGGCACATGATGCGCGGCGCAGCGCGAACGAATAATCGCAGGTCACCAGCTTAGGCCGCGAGGATTATGGCACGCTATGAATTTGGAGCAATCGATCTCCGAAAAAGAAAAAGCCCGGCGAAGCCGGGCTTTTGACGAATGTCTCTTTTTATCAGCTCACGCCTGGTGGCTCACTTGTTGTGGCTCACCTGTTGAGTCTCACCTGTTAAGTCTCACTTGGCGAGCTTGGCGATCTGGTGCGTCAGGCGCGACACCTTCCGGCTCGCATTGTTCTTGTGAATGATGTTGCGCTGCGCTGCCTGCATCAGTTCCGGTTCCGCGCGCTTCATCGCTTCCAGAGCCGCATTTCGGTCGCCGCTCTTGATCGCTTCCTCGACGGTGCGAACCGCGCCACGCATCTGGGTGCGGCGCGACTTGTTGATGATGGTGCGGCGGGCAATCTTGCGGGTCGCCTTCTTGGCGGAAGTGGTATTGGCCATGTTCTCAACTGTCCTTCGGCTGTCGTCGCTCGGGTGGTCGGGCTTGAGCGCGCCGGCCGTTCAAATTGCGTGATCGACGCTGGTTGTGTTTTCCAGGGTGTTCTGTCGTAAGCCGTTCTTGAAGATGCCATGGCTGGAAGCCAAAATGCTTCCGCAGCGGCGCTGCTCAAAGAACAGCGGCGGCGGGATCGCCCCCGCCGCCATTTGGGGTCTTATAGAGGGCGCGTCCGGCACCGTCAACGCTTTCCAGCCCTCCCAAAAGCCGGGAAATGGGGACGGGGCGGTGCGTAAGCCGCTGATGAGGTTGAATTTCCGGGATGCTCCCGGTATTGGCTGACGGCCTCCCGGGGCGACTTGATATAAGGTGACGCATGATCCGCGGTTTTTTTCGACTGATTGGCCTCTTGCTCCTGGCCGGCGGATTCATCTTCATGGTCTATGACGGCGCGCGCTTCGTGGCCGATCAAACCCTGCGTTTCACCCGGTTTGGCCAGTTCTGGAACGACATTCACCAGTCCAGTCAGCAGGCTTTCCGCACCCTGGTGGAGGATGTCTCGCCCTGGCTCTGGAACAGCGTCCTCAAGGTGCTGCTGGACCAGCCCGTATTTGCCGTCCTGGGCGTGGCTGGCATCCTCCTGATGATCCTGTTCCGGCCGCGCAAGCCGCTGATCGGCTATTCGCGCGACTGATCGGCGCGGCTGCGCCCCGCACGTCGTAACGGGGCTGCCACTCCAGGCGTAAAGACATATATAGAGGTGCAACCGGACCGCCGCGGCGAACTGCTGTGGCCGATGTCCCGCCTGGAGGTATTCCATGTTGTTCATGCGCAAGACCACCGCGTTGCCGAGCGCAGCCGAAGCGCTGCCCGGCCGTGCCAACCCGATCCCGACCGCCACCACCCACTTCGTCAACGGCCGCAAGCTGCAGCCGCCCTATCCAGCCGGCCTCGAGCAGGCGGTGTTCGGGCTCGGCTGCTTCTGGGGTGCCGAGCGCAAGTTCTGGGAACTCGGCGACGGCATCCATGCGACCGCCGTCGGCTATGCCGGCGGGCACACCGCCAATCCGACGTATGAAGAGGTCTGCTCCGGCCGGACCGGTCATACCGAGGTGGTGCTGGTCGTATTCGACCCGAAGAAGATCTCCTACGAGCAATTGCTGAAGACGTTCTGGGAAAATCACAACCCGACGCAGGGCATGCGCCAGGGCAACGACGTCGGCACGCAATATCGTTCGGCGATCTACACCTTCGGCGACGCGCAACGCAAAGCCGCCGATGCGTCGAAAGCCGTGTACCAGAAGGCGCTTGCCGCCAAGGGCCTTGGCGCCATCACGACCGAGATCGCGCCCTCGACCGAATTCTACTTCGCCGAGGACTACCATCAGCAATATCTCGCCAAGAATCCGGCAGGCTATTGCGGCTTGGGCGGCACCGGCGTGTCGTGCCCGATCGGCGTCGGCGTGACTGCCTGATCGTTCAACCCTCTCGCCGTGAAGAACGGCGAGAGGGGATTCCAAATTCCCCGACAAACCCTTTATTAACCATAACCGGTGCAAGACTGGAGTTGTCTCGCTTTCAGGGATGGCTTCGGTGCGGGTTGTGCGCGCGTTTCGACTACCGATCACAGCGATCATGATGGCGCTCGCGCTGTCGGGATGCATGCGCACGACGGGACCGGTCGCATCGCAGGGCGATCTCGATTCGATCGCCTATGGCCAGCCGTCCGACCCGCCGCCTCCATCCGTCGTCGCGGCGTCCGGCGGCGCCATCGGCGCGCTTCGATCGGCGTTCGCCGCGTCACCGCATAGCGCACCGCCGCCTGTCATCATGGCCGCGCCTGCGGCCTACGCCGAACCGAAGCCGCCGCGCTACGACGCGCCCTATCATCTCGATGCCGGCGACCGGCTGCGCGTCGTGGTCTACGGACAGGAAGGCCTCACCAACACTTATGCCATCGGTACCGGCGGATCGATCACGATGCCGCTGATCGGCGCGGTGCCCGCGCGCGGCCGCACGACGGCGGGACTGGCGGCGGAGATCGCGGCGAAACTGCGCAAGGGATTCATCAGGGAGCCGTCGGTCGCAGTGGAGATCGAAGCCTATCGGCCGTTCTTCATTCTGGGCGAGGTCGCAGCACCCGGGCAGTATCCCTACGTGCCGAACATGACCGTCGAGAGCGCGGTTGCCATTGCCGGCGGCTTTTCACCACGCGCGCGCCGCGATCAGGTCACGCTCACGCATACCGATGCGTCCGGAACGGCACGCTTTGTCGTGCCGCCTGGAAGTGCGGTCGCCCCCGGCGACACCGTGCTTGTGGGCGAGCGATGGTTCTAATTTGGCGTAACATTTACAGGTCGCAAATTGGCCTAACCTGCGCTGGTAACGTGTCGTTTTTCGCGCGTCAGGAAGTTTCAGCCGCCCGCACAATGGTCGCTAACCTGCATTGGTTGCGGTGAATCAGCGCGATTTGCACCTCAGGCTCAAAACCGTATTCCATCTCGCGTTGCAGCATTGTAGACACTCCTCGTTCAACAGGCGCGCCGGCTCGTTCGCGCCCGCAATCCGGAGTGGGACCATGAATTTTCGTTTGCCGATCCACATCAAGCGCACGGCGACCGCGGCAGCCATCATGGCGTCGATTGCCGTGACGACCCTGTGCGCTGCCTCGCAGCAGGCGTCGGCTGATACCTATCCGAGCCGGCGCATTACGTTGGTCATTCCTTATCCGGCGGGTGGCGCCACCGACGTGCTCGGCCGGTTGCTCGCCAACAAACTGTCGGAGGCGTGGAAGACGACCGTCGTCGTGGAGAACAAGTCGGGCGGCGGCGGCGTCATCGGCAACGATTTCGTCGCCAAGGCGCAGCCCGACGGCTACACCGTGCTGCTCGCCATTACCCAGATCATCCAGGCGCCGAGCCTCGTTGCGAAGCTGCCCTACGACGTCTTCAAGGATCTCGCGCCGGTCACCCAGGTGGCACTGTCGACGATCGTTCTGGTGACCCCCGAGCAGCAGCCGTTCAAGTCCGTGAAGGAACTGGTCGACTATGCCAAGGCCAATCCCGGCAAGCCCTACGGCACGTTCGGCAATGCCACGACGTCCCATCTCTACGGCGAACTGCTCAAGAAGAACGCCGGCATCGACGTGACCCACGTTCCCTACCGCGGCTCGGCTCCGCTCACGAACGATTTGCTCAACAACACGGTGACCTGGGCTTTCCAGGACCTGACCACGGCGAGCGCGCAGATCAAGGCGGGCAAGCTCAGGGCGCTGGCGGTGGGCGGTGAAAAGCGCCGGAAGGCGATGCCCGACGTGCCGACGATGGGCGAACTCGGCTATCCCGGTTTCGAGATCGAAGGCTGGCTCGGCGTGTTCGTACCGGCTGCAACGCCCAAGGACATCGTGAAGAAGCTTTCCGACGAACTCGCCCGCATCGTTGCCTCGCCCGAAGGCATTGCGGGCATCGAGACGCTGAGCCTCGTGCCGGTGGGCGGATCGCCCGAAGACTTCGACAAGGCGCTCCGCCGCGATCTCGCGAAATGGGGCGACGTCGCGAAGCAAACCGGCGTCAAGGGCGAGTAGGGCAGGCCCAGAAGTCCCCGCATCGTCGTTCCGGGGCGCGTCGAAGACGCGAACCCGGAACCTCGAGATTCCGGGTTCGATGCTGACGCATCGCCCCGGAATGACGGTGGAGAGATTGCCCGTCTTACTTCTTCAGGTTCTTCGCAAAGAACGCCAGGCTGCGTGGCCAGGCGATATCGGCGCTGGCCTTGTCGTAGCTCGCCCGCTCGTCGCAATGAAAGCCGTGCTGCGCGCCGGGATAGATGAAGACTTCGACCTCGGGCCGCTTGGACTTGATGGTCTCGACGTCGGTCAGCGGAATGCCCGCGTCCTTTTCGCCGAAATGCAGTTGCGTCGGCACCTGCGGCTTGTCGTCGGCGAAGCGTACGACGGCGCCGCCGTAGTAGCCGACCGCGGCTGACAGGCCCGACAATTTTGTCGCCGCCGCATAGGCAATGCTGCCGCCGAGGCAGAATCCGATAATCCCGACCGGGCCGACATCCTTCACCGCGTCGATCGCGGCCTGGGTATCGCGCAGCATCGCCTCCCAGTCGGGACTGGCGATGAACTTTCGAGCGTTAGCGATCTCGTCAGGCGAATAGCCGCACTGGAAGTTCGGCTGGATGCGATCGAAGATCGATGGCGCGATGGCGACGTAGCCTTCGGCCGCCAGCCGGTCGCACACCGAGCGGATGTGGTGGTTGACGCCAAAGATCTCCTGGATCACCACGATGGCCGCCTTGGGCGCGCCTGCAGGGTCGGCACGATAGCCGCCGAGTTTGAAACCGTCCGAAGCCGTCAGTTTGATATCCTGTCCCACGGGTCATCCATTCATGTTCGAGATTGCACGATTTGATTGCGCGAGGATTCTCGAAGGGGCGCCTATTGCCACATCCAGTTGTGGCCCCAGTCGCCCTTCCAGCCCGCCAGCCTGCCTTTGCGAAACTGCAGGAACAGCCGGTCCTTCCTGATAAATAGCCCGCTGCCGCCGACGTTTCGGAACGCGAGATAAACTTCCTCGCCCGGGCGGCCGCTGACATAATTCAGCGGGGTGCCGAGCGCGCGGGCGACATCCCCGGCGTCCATGCCGAAGGCCAGCGGCGTGTTGTTCGACAGCGTCGCAATGAACGGTGGCGGGTAGGGGCCGCCGGTCGGCGGCAGTTGCTGCGCACCGGCAGAGGCCGAGCCGCCGGCAATCAGCAGCAGCGCAGCGGCAGCCAATATTCTCATGACGCCGCCTTCGCGGTCGGCGTCGTATCCAGGCCACCGAGGAACGGCAGCACCGCGTCGATGAAAGCCTGCGGCTGGTCGATGTTGACGGCGTGGCCGGCCGCCGGGATCACCACCTTCTGCGCGCCGGGAATCTTGGCCGCCATGTAATCGGACGCGGCCAGGAACGGCGTGTCGTCGGCGCCAACCACGACCAGCGACGGCACCTTGATATCGGGCAGGGATTCGATGACGCGGGCATCGCGCTGGGTCAGCATGCCGCGCGCGGCGCGCGCCAGCCCCGATGCGTCGCGGTGGGTGACGCTGGAGCGTTCCCGGCTGGCTGATTTCAGAACTTCCAGACCCTCGCGCTCGAAGCGATCGCCGGTGTCGTGCGCGCGCTTGTTCCAGACTTCTCGGGCATCGTCCTTCTTGAAGCCGGGGCCGGTGTCGATGATGAGGAGCGCGCGCACGCGATCCGGATGTGTGCGGTAGAATGCCAGCGACATGTAGCCGCCAAGAGAAAGCCCGCCGACGATCGCCCTGTCGGCGCCGACAGCGTCGAGCAGCGCCGCCATGTCGCCGACCGTCAGCGCTTCGCTATAGGCGGCGGGATCGTCGGGATAGTCGGACTGGCCGTGGCCACGCATGTCCCACAGCACGAGCTTGTGATGCTTCGACAGGGCGGCAATCTGTCCCTGCCACATCCCGCTCGTCGATGAGTAGCCATGGGTCAGCAGTAGCGGCGGTCCGGAGCCATGCACCTCGTAGTAGATGTTGACCCCGTCACGATTGATTGTCGGCATTGCGATTTCCCATGGCAAGCAGCGTGTCACCCGACCCGGCCTGCATCCTAGCGCGATCCATTCGCGATTGGGAAATGCGGAAACCGAAGAGGAGCCTGCGGTTTTGCGCTTCCGCTCGACAAGTCGCTGTAAATCGTGCCGCATCGCACAACCGTAGGCCAATGGAACGGCCGATACGGCAGCGGCGGCTGCGGTGTGCATGGTCCAGGCGAACACGAGGCCGGATGGAGCGCAGGTGATCGCTAAAGTTCTAACGATATCGCTAGATCGTCGTTCACGACGCCTCTTAAGTCGCAAGGAACGCCTTATCCGATAGGCTTTACCGCAGGTGGTCCATGCAAGGCTCTGGGGTTCCATGACATCCGCAACCAACAAGACTCCGAACAAGCGCCGGCTGCTGCTGGCCTCGGATCGGAGCGACCAAAGCACCGAACTCGCCGGCATTCTGCAGACCGTCGGCCAGGTCGACACCATCGCGACCTCGGATATTCCCGACCAGCCTGCCCGCGATCTCTCCGGTATCGTGGTCGACATCAATCTGCGTTCGCCCGAGAGTGTGCAGCTCGTGCGCAACAAGTTGCGGGCCGAGGCCTATCGCGAGATGCCCCGGCTGTTCGTGCTGGCCGATGCGCTCCACCATGGATCGATGCAGGCCTGGGCGCTCGGCGCGACAGACACGATCGCGCGGCCGTTCGACGCGAAGGGTATCCTGCAGCGGATCCGCGCCGCATTCCCTGACAGCGACGGCTTCGACGAGACCGATCGCGGCAAAACGCTGAACCGCGGCGTCGAGGCCGCTCACGGCGTCATGGTCAAGATATTCGAGCGGCTGCCGGCCGGCGAACCGCTGAAATTCAGCGATATCGTCGAAGCCGAGAGCAAGATTCTCAAGGCGATCAGGCATTCGTCGCTGCGGGAATGGCTGACCACGGTCGGCTGTCATCACACCGGCAGCTATCGCCATTGTCTTTTCGTCGCGGGCTTTGCCGTGGCCTACGCGCAGCATCTCGGCATGCGCGAGGACGACCAGCGCCGCCTGGCGCGCGCGGCCCTGCTTCACGACGTCGGCAAGGCGTTCATTCCGATCGCGATCCTCGACAAGCCGGGCCCGCTGACGCTGGAGGAAATGGAAGAGATGCGCCAGCATCCGCGCCGCGGCTTTGAGGCGCTGTCGGCGCAGGGCGGCTTCCCGCCCGAAATGCTCGACGTGGTTCTGCACCACCACGAGTTTCTCGACGGCACCGGCTATCCCGACGGCCTGAGCGGCAACCAGATCAGCGACATCGTCCGCCTGACCACGATCGTGGATATCTACGCGGCGCTGGTCGAGAAGCGTGCCTACCGGCTGCAGTTCACCCACGCCCGCGCCTACGCCATGATGGAAGAGATGGGCGACAAGCTCGATCAGCATCTGCTGCACGCGTTCCGTCCGGTGGCGTTCGGGCAGTACTGAGCAGCCGCTCAACGCAAGCCTCAGGCCCTGCAATTGCCTAGGTGTCATGATCATCAGTGCGCCCTGCGCTGATGACAGGCACGCGGGGAATGACGCATGGATACGAGCGTTGACACAGGTCCGAACGTCGACATTCCCGCCGACATTGCCGCCACGCTCGTCAATCCGGCCGCCTATGCCGACCACCGCATCCATGACAGCTACCGCTGGCTGCGCGCCAACAATCCGCTCGGCATCGCGCGGCCCGAAGGGTTCGATCCGTTCTGGGTGGTGACAAAGCACGCCCACATCCAGGCCATCAGCCGCCAGAACGAACTGTTTCATAACGCCGACCGCCCGACCACGCTGACGAACCGCGCGGTGGAGGCGCGCGTTCGCAACATCACGGGCGGGCCAAATCTCGTGCGCTCGCTGGTGCAGATGGATGCCCCCGACCATCCGAAATACCGGGCGCTGACGCAGGGCTGGTTCATGCCCGCCAATCTCGGGAAATTCGAGGCGCGCGTGCGCGAGATCGCGCGTGCGACTGTGCAGCGCATGCTCGACAGGGGCGGCGCCTGCGATTTCGTCGAAGACGTTGCCCTCGGCTATCCCCTGCATGTCATCATGGAAATCCTCGGCGTGCCCGAGAAGGACGAGCCGCGGATGCTGAAGCTGACGCAGGAATTGTTCGGTCCGCAGGATCCCGATACGGCCCGGATCCGGGAGCAACTCACGGCGGAGCAGTTTTCGGCGATGATGCAGTCGGTGGTGGCCGATTTCGGCGCCTATTTCCGCGGCATCACCGAGGATCGCCGCCGTAATCCACGAGAGGATCTCGCGACCGTCATCGCCAATGCCAGGATCGGCGGCGACTACATGCCGGACCACGACGCGACGAGCTACTACATGATCGTGGCGACTGCGGGCCACGACACCACGTCGTCCTCGACCGCCGGCGCGATCTGGGCCCTGGCGCAGGACCCGGCGCAATTCGCAGAGGTCAAGGCCAATCCTGAGTTGATCCCGGGGCTGGTCGACGAGGCGATCCGCTGGATGACGCCGGTCAAGCATTTCATGCGCTCGGCCACCGCCGACACCGAACTCGGCGGCCGGAAGATCGCCAAAGGCGACTGGCTGATGCTCTGCTACGCGTCCGGCAATCGCGACGAGGACGTGTTCGAGGAGCCCTACCGGTTCCGCAGCAGCCGCAAGCCCAACCGGCACGTCGCGTTTGGTTATGGTGCGCATCTGTGCCTCGGCCAGTATCTGGCCAAGCTCGAAATGCGCATCCTGTTCGAGGAACTGCTGCCGCGGCTGAAGTCGCTCGCGCTCGACGGCGAAGTGAAGATGACGCAGGCATATTTTGTGAACGGCCCGAAGAAGCTGCCGATCCGGTTCGAGGTGAATTGACGCGAGTTGTGTAGGGTGGGCAAAGGAGCGTCAGCGACGTGCCCACCATCTCTTGCACCGGTGCCAGCAGTGGTGGGCACGCTTCGCTTTGCCCACCCTACACGACAATCGCAATCGTCACCCCAGCATCTTCCGCAACTCCGCCTTCGCTACCTTCTCCAGCGTCGAGCGCGGCATGTCGTCGACGAAGTGAATTTCGCGCGGCACCTTGAAGTCGGCGAGCCCGGTGCGGCAGGCCGTCATTACGGTGTCGTGCAGGTCGGCCGGGGCGCCGGCGACGCCGGCCTGCGGGATGATGAACACGACCGGCACTTCATCGAGCATCGGATGCTTCTTCGCCACCACCGCGGCCTCGCGCACGCCGGGCACCACCGCGATCACCTGTTCGATCTCGGAGGCCGCGACGTTCTCGCCGCCGACCTTCAGCATGTCCTTGGTGCGGTCGCCGAACCGGACGAAGCCGTTTTCCAGCAGCGTGACGCGGTCGCCGGTGATGAAATAGCCGTGCTCGTCAAAGCTCTCGCGCGTGGCCTTTTCGTTGTGCAGATACTCGGCAAACAGCGACAGGCCCGGAATGCCCTTGATCAGGAGGTTGCCAGTGCCGCCGACTTCAGTCGGCGTGCCGTCGTCCTCGACGATGCGGATCTGATATTCCGGCGCGGCGCGGCCGATCGACATCGGCGTGTTGGGCTGATCGACCTCGCCGACGATGCCGTGGGTGATGGTCTCGGTCATTCCCCACCAGCCGATCATCTTGATGCCGAACGCGGCAAATGGCGGCGGCTCGGATACCGCGGTGCCCCAGAGCCGAAATTTGTGATTCTTCGGAATCTCGTGCTCGAGCAGCGCCTTCATGCAGAACGGGATCGTCGAGGTCCAGGTGCAGTTGTGCTCCAGCGCCACGTTCCAGAACCGGCTGGCGGAAAACCGCGGCTGGATCACGCAAGATCCGCCGACCCACAGCGTCGCCAGCATCGAATAGGCCAGCGCGTTGGTGTGAAACAGCGGGAGATAAGTCTGGTGCACATCGCCCGCATGCAAATCCTCGTGCGCGGCGTTGATCTTGGCGCCCCACAGCGCGTTGGCATGCGTCCACAGCACCGCCTTCGGCCGCGACGTGGTGCCGGAGGTATATTGAACGCTGCACGGCGCAAAGGGATCGGTGGCCCGGCGTGGCCGATCGGCGCTGTCGGCGAACAAGGACTCAAAGCTGTCGCCGCTCGCCGTAGCCTGTTTTGGCGTGCTGCCGGCATCGTGCGAGATCACCGCGATCCAGCGCAGGCCACGGCAATTGGCGGAGACCAGTTCGGCATAGGCCGGCTGGGTGATGGCTGCGACCGCGCCGCAATGGCCGGCGAAATACTCCATCTCCGCTGCCGCCGAGCGGGTGTTGGTGGTGACCGCGATCGCGCCGAGTTCGACGCAGGCGAACCACGCCAGCATGGCCTCGATGCAATTGTCGAGATGGATCAGCACATATTCGCCGGGCTTGACGCCGCGTTTGGCGAGCCCTGCGGATAGCGCGCCGACGCGATCGTGAAACTCGCCGTAGGTCCATTTCCGCGCCGGCCCCTCGAACGGTGCCCAGATCAGGAATGGATGGTTGCGGCGGCTCTCGGCGCGCATCCGCAGCAGCCACGGCACGTCGAGCCCTGCGAACGGTCCGACGATACCTGGCACTGCCTGAGAATTGGTCATTGGTCCTCCCGTGCAGCTTTATCGGCTGCCTCGATTTTGATTGGGAGTAGTTCTGCCATCGCAAAGCGGGATGAGCAAATGCGTAGTTCTCAGATCGTCATTCCGGGGCGATGCGCAGCATCGAACCCGGAATCTCGAGATTCCGGTCTGGTTCTTCGGACCATCCCGGAATGACGGAGATAGTGGAGCGCGTATTTAATCCGCCCCATCCTCATACGACGAAATCTCGATCAAGCTCCCATCCGGATCCCGGCAATAGACCGAACGCAGCGTGCCGCGGGCGCCCTGTTTGGCGACCGGGCCTTCCTCGATCGCGACGCCGTTGGCGGTCAGGTGCGCCACGACCTCATCGGGCGTGCTCGAAGTCAGGAAGCACAGATCGTCACTCCCCGCGGTTATGTGATCGGCCGTGAACCACTCGACGGTGTCGGCGCCGCGCGGGCGCACGTTGATTTTCTGGTTCCCGAACACCAGCGAGGTCCGCGGCGTTTTGCCCGGGCCGGGATCAAACACCCTGACCTCCATGCCGAGGATTTTTCGATACCACTCCGCAGTGCGCGCCACGTCGGCGACATTGATGACAATATGATCGAGTGCGTTAACGCTGACGGACATGTGTTATCCTTTGGTCGCGGTTCGGCGACGCCCGGTCGCACTGGCCGCTCAGGGGTTTGTTTGTTACAACGCGGCCCGCGCGCGGTCCAATTTGACCGTCGCTCAATAGAAAACGGACCGGGCCCTGAACCCGGCCTCATGGGAGAATTTTTGATGATTTCACGCCGTTCCGCAATTTGTCTGGCCGTCATCGGCCTTTCCGCTGCCACATCGATGGGCAGCGCTTCGGCGGCGGATTACCCGACCCGGCCGGTGAAATGGGTCGTCGGTTATCCTCCGGGCGGCGCGACCGACATCATCGCGCGCCTGATCGGCCAGCGGCTCTCCGAGCGGCTCGGCCAGCAGTTCGTGATCGAGAACAAGCCCGGCGCCGGCAACAACATCGCCACCGAATCCGTCATCAACGCCGAGCCGGACGGCTACACCGTGCTGCTGGTCAATCCGGCGAACTACATCAACGCCACGCTGTATGCGAACCTGAAGTTCAACGTCGTTCGCGACCTCGCACCGGTTGCTGCGTTCAACCGCGTGCCGAACGTGATGACGGTCAACAACAATGTGCCAGCGAAAACGGTCGCCGAGTTCATCGCCTATGTGAAGGCCAATCCCGGCAAGGTGAACCTGGCCTCGTCCGGCAACGGCACCTCCGTGCATCTGTCCGGTGAAATGTTCATGGCGATGTCCGGCGCCAAGATGCAGCACGTGCCCTATCGTGGTGCAGCGCCAGCGATCACCGATCTGCTCGGCGGCCAGGTGCAGGTGATCTTCGACAACATGCCCTCCATCCTTCAGCATGTTCGTGCCGGCTCGGCGCGGGCGCTCGCCGTCACCAGCACGGCGAAGTCGCCGCTGTTGCCCGATGTTCCCACGCTCGCCGAGACGGTTCCCGGCTATGAAGCGACCGCGCTGTTCGGCATGGGTGCTCCGAAGAACACCCCGAAGGAAGTCATCGCCAAGCTGAACAAGGAGATCAACGAGATCCTTGCCGAGCCCGCGATCAAGGCCAGGCTGACCGATCTCGGCGGCGAACCGCTGATCGGGCCCCCGGAAGCGTTCGGCAAGATGATCGCGGCGGAAACCGACAAGTGGAAGAAGGTGATCGAGGACGCCAAGGTCGAAAAGGTTCAGTGATCTACCTCACGGAACATTGCCGTGGTCGTGGTGTTTCCTAGCAAAGAGGCGACGCAGTTTTTCTGCTTCGAGCAAAGGAGAAGCATCATGCGCAATGCAATGTTGGCGGTACTGGCGCTGTCGGCGGCCACGGTCGCACCGGTCGCCGGCAGTTCGCCGGCGGCAGCCTACGATTATCCCTATTGTCTGCAGGGCCGCGGCATCGGCGTTCCCGGTGAGTGCGCCTACGCCACGTATGAACAATGCCTGGCGTCGGCGGCGGGACGCGCGCTCTACTGCAACGTCAATCCGCGTGTCGCTTTCGGGCAGCAGCAGCGGCGGATGCGGGTATACCAGGACTACTGATCGGCGTTCCGCCGGTCTCGTTGAGATGGCCGGACAAGGGCGTAAAGCAATTTGCGCCCGATGATCCGGCCATTCGCGCGTCTGTTGTCTCCACTCTCCACGATGTGAAGCAGGGTCAGGCTTGACTCGCATTGGCTTGCCCCTATACTAAACCGTATGGTTAAGTATCAAGAAGAAGCCCTGGACCGCACCTTCGCTGCGCTTTCCGATCCGACGCGACGCGCGCTGCTGGCGCGGCTCGGCGATCGCGAGAGCCTCTCGGTCAGCGAGCTGGCGCAGCCGTTTTCGATCTCGCTTCCCGCGGTCATCAAGCATCTCGATGTGCTTGATGATGCCGGCCTGATCGCACGCCAAAAGATCGGACGCACGGTGACGTGCCGGCTGACCGCCAGCCCGATGGAGCAGGCGATGGATTGGCTGAACCGCTACCAGCGCTTCTGGTCCGACAATCTCGACCGCCTTGCCGCCTTTCTGGAGGAAGACCGATGGCCACCCAGTCAAGCCTTGCCAAGTCCACCGTTGCCCGCGACGCCGAAGCCGCCGCGCGGCCGAGTCTCACGCTCACCCGCCGCTTCGCCGCGGCGCCCGAAAAAGTCTACGCCGCGTGGGCCGACCCGGAAAAGCTAGCGCAGTGGTTCGGGCCCGGCGCGGTGGAGCCCGGTTCGGTCAAGGCCGACATCGACCTGCGCGTCGGTGGCCACTATCGCATCAGCTTCAACGCGAATGGCGAATACAACCAGGTCGGCGGCGTCTATCGCGAGGTTGTGCCGAACGAGCGGCTGGTCTTCACCTGGGCGTGGCATTCGACGCCCGAGCGGGAATCGCTGGTCACCGTGTCGGTGAAGCCTGACGGCGCCGGCACGCTGCTCACCTTCCACCACGCACAGTTCGTCGATGCGACCGCACGCGACAATCACGAGCGCGGCTGGACGGAGTTGCTTGGCAAGCTCGAAGCATATCTGGCCTGAAGGAGCGGCGAGACCAATGGTGAGCGCGCAATGCGAGAGACCGGGTGCGGCTACGTGACCAGTACCAGCCGTCGCCGGTTCAGGCATCTTGCTGCCACGCTTAGTTGTCATGAGCGCGCTGCACTCTCAGCCGTCATTCCGGGATGGTCCAAAGGACCAGACCCGGAATCTCGAGATTCCGGGTTCGATGCTTCGCATCGCCCCGGAATGACGGGATGTGCTGGCGCCGAATGAAAATAACGGAGAATTTTTCAATGCCTTACGTCGATGGTTTCATCGTTGCCGTGCCGAAGAAAAACCTCGCTGCCTATGCGACGATCTCGAAGAAGTGCGGCAAGATCTGGCGCGAATACGGCGCGCTCGACTATCGCGAATGGGTCGCCGACGACGTCAAGGTCGGCAAGCTCACTTCGTTTCCGCGCAGCGTCAAGCTGAAGCCGGGCGAGACCGTGGTGTTCGCATGGATCACCTACAAGTCGCGCGCCCAGCGCGACAAGATCAACGCCAAGGTGATGGCGGATCCGCGGCTCAGCGCGATCATGGGTCCCGACGGGAAGCCGCCGTTCGACGGCAAGCGGATGATCTATGGCGGCTTCGAGAGCCTGGTGAAAGCGTAAGCCGCACCAGCTCTCGCAATTCAGCGAATGCCGCGCGACGGAAATTGTCGTCGCGCCGAGATTGACGAGTCCTGCAGCGTGCGATCGCTGCGGCTCGATTGCGAAGACGCGCCTCCGGTTTTCTACGGAGACAGTAGTGGTGTTGCGCGCGCAGCAAGGTTTACTTGCGATTAATTAGCCAAAGTTATGGTCGAAGGCGTCAAGGACCCGTCATGCGACCGATGGTTGAGACGCGCGAGAGCGCCGGCAACCCACGGTGATCTTAGGAAACAGAATGTCTTCCCGCACCAGGATGTCATCGACGGCCGCAACGCTGCTTGCGCTCGTCGCTCTCGTTGTCACGCCCGCAAGCGCTGCTGAAGTGGTGCTACGCTTCGGCTCCATCAACACCGAGAACACTGCACCCTACGATCAGGTTCTGGTGCCGTTCGCAAAGGCGGTCGAGGAAGAGTCCGAAGGGCGCATCGAGGTGGCGCTGAAGCCGCTCGGCGGCTACGGCAAGCCGGCCGAACTGTTCACGATGGTCGAGAAGGGCGCGATCGAAATGGCGGCGACTGTGCAGGGCTATCACCCTGGCCGCTTCCCGCAATCATCGGTCATGGAGCTGCCCTTCATGTTCGAGAACTCGATCGCGGGCACCTCGGCGATGATGTCGCTGTACAAGGAGGGCCTGCTCGACAAGGATTACGCCTCGGTCAAGGTTTTGGGCCTCTACGTGCTGCCCCCTTATCCGATCTTCACGACCGGCAAGAAGATTCAGTCGGTAAAGGATTTTCGCGGCCTGCGGATGCGTGCCCCGAGCACCACCGTCGGTGTCGCGCTGTCCAAGCTCGGCGCGGTGCCGCTCGGCATTCCCCTCAACATGATCGGCGACACCATTGCCAGCGGCTATGTCGATGCCATTGCCTATGGCTGGGATTCGACGACCACGACGAAGGGCACCGCCGGGAAGGTTCTTGCCGATCAGCTCAAGGTCGTGATCGATGCGCGGCTGGCTGCCCCCGCGCTGATGATCGTGATGAACCGCGCCGCGTGGGACGCGATGCCGCCCGATCTCAGGAAGATCGTCGAAAAGCATGCTTCGGACCTTGCGATGGGCAGCGCGCGCATCCGCGAGGCGCAGGAAGCCGTCAGCAAGAAGAAGCTGCAGAACGATCCCCGCTTCACTGCGCTTACTTTCAACGACCAGCAGCGCGCCGAAATACAGGCGGTGACCGCGCCGGCCGTGACCGAATGGAAGGCCAACATGGCGAAGCTCGGTATCGACGGCGAGCGGCTTTACAAGCGCGCCCGGGAACTGATCCAGCAGTACAAGGTCGCCACCAAATAGCAGCATGACCGGGGAGGGCGGACTGCGGCCTTCCGGCAACGACGATGCATCGACAATCAAGTGTTCGCGCGCTCAAGAATTGAGGACCAGACCGTGAAGTCATCTCGCCAGTTCGGAATCAGGGCCAAGCTCTTTCTCGCCTTTGCTGCGGTTTCTGGAACCACGGTTGTTGCCGGCGGCGCCGCCTGGCTGATGTTCTCGCAGGTGCGCGATCTCTTCCATGGGGTCGCCGGCCGCAACATTCCGGAGATCGTCGAGACGCTGGGATTGCAGACCGACACCCAGGCGCTCGCAGGCTCCGCGCCGACGCTGCTCGCGGCGAAGACGCAAGCGCAGCGGCAACAGGAAATGGCTGCGCTCAAGGCCCGGCAGGACGGGATTGCGAAGCGGCTCGACAGCGTCGCTCATACGCAATCCGATCGTGACGCGATCGACCGGCTCAAGAAGCTGATCAGCGCGATGAACGCCAAGCTGGCCGCGCTCGACGTCGCCGTCGACGACCGTCTCAAGCTCAGCACGCGCGGCGAAGAGATCGTGAAGACCGCGCAAGCTACCCAGACGAAACTCAATGAAGTGCTGTTGCCGGCCGGTGAGAAAGCCCAGGCCGACATCACCATGGTCTCCATGACGATCGGCGGCGACGCCAATCAGTCGATGATGACGCTGCTCAAGCTGGTCTCGACCCAGGTACCGGTGTCCCAGGGGTTTGCCGACCTGGTCGGCTTCGTCAACCTGGCTTCGAGCCTGCTCGACCGCGCGGCGGTCGCGCCGACCGTCGAAAGCGTCGCGGCGCTGGAGAAGAGCTTCAAGACAATGTCGGCCAAGGTCGAGGAAAAGCTCGACATCGTCGATACGCTGCAGCCGACCGAGGGCATGCGCAAGGCCGCCGATGCCTGGCTGAAGCTCGGTTCGGGCGACACGATCTTCGATGCGCGCCGCAAGGAGATCGCCGCCAGCCAGCTCGGCCAGAAACTGCTGGACGAGACCCGCAGCCTTACCGATGAACTCGCCAGGGAAGTCGCCGGCCAGGTCAAGACAGTGACCAACAAGGCCCGCGAGGCAACGGATCGTTCCGACGAAGCCATCGGCTTCGGAACCTTCGTGATGCTGATGATCGCGGCGTTCAGCGTCATCGGCTCCGCGCTGTTCGTCTGGTTCTATATCGGCCGCAACCTGGTGGCGCGCCTGATGGGCCTCGAGAGCACCATGACGCGGCTGGCCGCGGGCGATCTCTCCGCGGACGTCGGTGCCCGGCGTGGGGACGACGAGATCGGCCAGATGGCGGAAGCACTGTCGGTGTTCCGCGAAGGGATCGTTCAGGCCAACGCCGCCGCCGCCCAGAAGGCCGCCGAGCAGGAAGCCAAGCAGAAGCAGTCGGCATTGATCGACCAGCTGACGCGCGAATTCAACGAAGGCGCGACCAGCGCGCTGGCCGCGGTTTCCACCGCAGCGTCCCGCATGAAGGGTTCGGCGCAGAAGATGTCGCATGTCGCAGCCCAGGCCAAGGAGCAGACCGGCGCCGTCGCGTCGGCCTCCGAACAGGCCGCCGCAAACGTGCAGACGGTGGCGGTCGCGACCGAGGAGCTTTCAAGCTCGATCACCGAGATTTCCCGCCAGGTCGGCGAATCCACCCGGATCGCGGCCCAGGCCGTGGAGCAGGTGGCAAAGAGCGAAGTCACGGTCACCGAACTCGCCAGCGCCGCCAACCGGATCGGCGAAGTCGTCGGCCTGATCAACACGATCGCGGCGCAGACCAACCTTCTCGCGCTCAACGCCACCATCGAAGCCGCCCGCGCCGGCGAAGCCGGAAAGGGCTTTGCGGTCGTGGCCTCCGAGGTCAAGAGCCTAGCGACGCAGACCGCGCGCGCCACCGAAGGCATTACCGCGCAGGTCACCGCCATCCAGGGATCGACCCAGGAAGCGGTCGACACCATCAAGGGCATCGGCCAGATCATCGACAAGATGTCGGAGATCGCCACCACGGTGGCGGCAGCGGTAGAAGAGCAGGGCGCGGCAACGGCCGAGATCGCGCGCAACATCCAGCAGGCGGCCTCGGGAACGCAGAACGTCTCCAACAACATCGTCGGTGTCTCGAACGCGGCCAACCAGACCGGCGAAACCGCGACCGACGTGCTGCAGTCCTCCGACGGCCTGGCGGCGGAGTCGGAGGCGCTCAGCAACGAGGTCGGCCGGTTCCTCGCCCGCATCAAGGCGGCTTAGGCGGTTTCCCTGACCGCAGCGTAACGGGTTGACACCACAGGCGCCGCGGCCACACTGGACGACATGCGCATCACGCTCGTCCACGCCCTGAAACACTCGATTGTGCCGATCGAGGCCTCGTTCGCCCGGCTTTGGCCGGAAGCCCGCCTGATGAATTTGCTCGACGACAGCCTGTCGGCCGACCTCGCGCGCGACGGTGGGCTCTCTGACGCCATGACCGAGCGTTTCCTTTCACTCGGGCGTTATGCGGCCGGCACCGGTTCGAATGCGATCCTGTTCACCTGTTCGGCGTTCGGCCCCTGCATCGAAGCGGTCGCCCGCGCACACGCGCCGATGCCGGTGCTGAAGCCGAACGAAGCCATGATCGAGCAGGCGGCCGCCCGTGGCCGAAAGGTCGGCTTGCTGTCGACATTCCCGCCGACGCTCGTCTCGATGCCGCCGGAATTTCCTTCGTCTGTCCAGATCGTCCCGAAACTGGCGGAAGGCGCGCTGGCCGCGCTCGACCGCGGCGATCGCGCGACGCATGACCGGCTGGTCGTGGAGGCGTCGAAAGACTTGCGCGACTGCGACCTGATCGCGCTCGCGCAATACAGCATGGCGCCGGCGGCGGAACAGGTCGCTGAGGCGACCGGGCGGCCGGTGCTCACCACGCCTGACAGCGCGGTAGAGAAACTGAAGAGGATGCTGTCCATTCGTCGCGGCTAGGTTTCGCAGGCCGCCGGGGAAACGCGATGACGCTACGGTCCAGTCGGCGCGAGGTACTGTTGCGAACGGCAGGAGCCGCAGCCGCCGGCCTGATCCCAGGCGCGAGCCTTGCCGCGCCGCCCCGCCTGCAGTTCCGCAACAACGAGATGGAAGCCGCCTTGCGGGCGCGGGTCGATGCGGCCGATGTGCCGGGTCTCGTGGCGATGGCTGCGACGGAGCGTTCCCTGATCTACGAGGGCACGTTTGGTGTGCGGAGCCTCGGTTCGCGCACAAGCATGTCAGCCGACACGGTGTTCAGCATCGCATCGATGACCAAGCTGTTGACGTCAGTCGCGGCCATGCAACTCGTCGAACGGGGCAGGATCAAGCTGGACGAGCCGGCGGCAAGACTGGATCCGGAACTCGCATCGCCCCAGGTTGTCGACGGCTTCGACGCGCGGGGGATGCCGCAGCTGCGCGCTGCCAGCAAGCCGATCACGTTGCGGCATCTGCTCACGCATACGTCCGGCTTCAGCTACCAGCTTTGGGACACCAGTGTCATTCGCTACGGCAAGGCTGCCCGCAACGATCCAGCGCTGCCCCGTGCGCCGCTGATGTTCGATCCGGACGCCAGATGGGCCTATGGCGGCAGCCTCGACCGGGTCGGCCGGCTGGTCGAGATCATCAGCGGACAAAATCTGGATCGTTATTTTCACGATCACATCCTTGGCCCGCTCGGGATGAAGGACACATCCTTCACGCTGACGGAGGCGCAGCACGCGCGCCGCGCAAGTCTGCATCTGCGCAAGGCGGATGGGACGCTGGCGCCGCAGCCATTGGTGAGACGCAGTGCCCCAAAGGTGTTTTCGGGAGGCGGCGGTGTCTATTCCACTGCGCCTGATTATCTGACCCTGCTTCAGGCACTGTTGAATGGCGGCGGGCTCGCCGGGAAAAGCATCCTGCGGCCGCAGACAGTGGCGCTGATGTCGACCAACCAGATCGGCAGCCTCGACGCGGGAATTCTCAAGACGACCAATCCGGCATTGTCCGACGACGTCGACTTCTTCCCGGGTGTCCGCCTCCGCTGGGGGCTCGGCGACATGATCAACGTCGATCCGGTGCCTGATGGCCGCAGGGCCGGCAGCCAGACCTGGGCCGGGCTATACAATACCTACTACTGGATCGACCCGGCCTCGCGGATCGCGGGCGTGATCATGATGCAGATCCTGCCGTTCGCCGACCGGCGTGCCCTGAATGTTTACCGTCTGTTCGAGCGCGGAATTTACCGCTCCCACAAGCCGGCCTGAGCCACCCTTGGCGTAGCGCCGGCGTCACGCGTCTTTCTTGGCGGGCTTCTTCGCGGGTTTCTTGGCCGGCGCCGGCTTCCACTCCGCCGCAGCGTATTTGATCGCCCGTGCGTAGCTGTCGGCGGTGTTCTCCGCCGAGTTCTGCAGCCGCTTGGCCGCGGCCGCGCCGTGCAGCATCGCGCTCTTGGCGAGATGCTTGAGCTGGTCCCTGGCATCCCTGTCCTTGGCCTTGTTGGCGCGGGCCAGGATCTGGTCGCGTCGCTTCTTCACGGCGGCCATCAGGCTCTTGTTCTGCGCCTTTGCAATTTGCCGGATGACGGCGTCGAGATCGGCTTCAGCCATAATTGCTCACTCTTGCCGCGCCACGCTGTCCGCGGCGTACGGGGATCGGCGCGTCACGTTTGATGAAGGATGGACGCCATTGTGTCGCCGCGGCGTTGTCATTTCAAGCGCGTTTCTCCAGCGTCCACTTATCGTGCCTCGGCCGCTCGCGCTAGCCCGGGATCGCCTGTCCCTTGCTGCGTCCGAGCGCGAACTGCCCGACTGCGCCCTCGACATGGAATTCGAGCCCGGTCATTTTTGCAAACAGGTCGATGTTGCCGGTGCCGATGGCGCAGCCACCCAGACCCATGTCGGTCGCCGTCAGGTAGAACGTCTGGATCATGGCGCCGACGTCCTTGAGGATCAGCGAATAGGCGATCGAGCTGTATTTCCAGGAGATCCGCCCAAAGCGCGCGGCGATCGTGATCAGGATTTGCGGCGGGCCTGACGCGTCCATGGCAAACTCGGCCGCCGCCGAAAGCGCCTGCAGTTGCTGGGCGGAGGCGTCAATTGCTACCAGCGCGTGGCCGCCCGCGTCATAGTGGTAGAAACCGCGCGCAAGTCCCTCGCAGTTGGAAACCGCCAGATACAATTCCAGCTCGTAAGCGCTGCCCGCCGACGGATAGGGCCTCGTGCTGTAGGCGATCGCGGGACCGCCTTGGGTATTTGCCTCGCTCTTCCATTCCGAAAGCACCCGGGCCGCGCGGTCCAGGAACTGCGCGAGCTCGGCGAGCGTGATCGGATGCGCGTCATCGAAATCCCGGACCGAATGGCGTTCGCGCAGCAGCGTTGCCAAGGGCGAGGCCGGCTCCGAGGCAGTTAGCTCCCGAAGGTCGATCTTCTTGCCGGGCCAGCGCGGTCGCACCGCCGGCAGCGGTGAAACGACGCCGGCATAGGCGAACGTGCTGCCAACCGGATCGGTATGGCGGCCCTCCGTACTCCGCGTGTGAAACAGGAGATCATGGAAGTCCCAGAGAACGAGATTGCCGTCGCCTTCCTGTTCCCGAAGGCCGTCGCCGCTCTTCGCGTCGAGCTTGAGCAGGAACTGGCTGTCGCGCAGCAGTTCGAGCAGCTCGATGTCGAAGGCGGCCGCGTCGCGGCGTAGCCTGCTGATCTTGTGAGGCTGCGACAGCGCGGCCAACAGGGCTGCAATGGCGGGATCGCCGATGCGGAACAGCGCGGCGGCCCGCGGCGACTCCAGCACCATCTCGTTGCCGCGCCGGTGCAGATAGGCAAAGCGCGACAGCACCACGGTGTCGCTCTCGCGGAGCTTTGCGCGTCGCGGCCAGTACTCGGCGAGTTGGGGCTCGATGACCACGAGGTCCTGCCCGTCACGCGGAGAGAACAGGCGATATTCGAGGAGTTCGTGCCGCGCCAGCCGATGTACCAGGGCATCGACTTCCCTCGCGATGGCGCTCTTGCCCGCAAAGGACGCAAGCGGTAGCCCCCCGGTCAGATTTTGCGCGCGATCGATCGCAGTCTTGCTCAATTGTCCGAGATTGATGGAATAGCCGTTCGCGAAGCCGCCGATGCTGCCGTCCGCCTGCACCTGCAGGGACAAATGCCCGTTCAACCGGGCAGCGAGGACTGGCGCGATCTTCCTGGTCGGCCGTTTCCGGGGAGCGCGCACGGCCGGCCTTTCAGGTGTGCGGCAGGAACGGCGTGAGTTCGCTTTCCGGCCGCGGCCGATCCAGCAACCCGAGCTTCACGGGAACATCGTAAAGCCGGCCCGGCGCAAAGCGGCGATAGAAATGCCGCAGGCCCGGAACGAGCACGCGAACGACAGGGACCTCAACGTCGGGCCGCGTCTGGTCGAGCACGAGGAAATCATAGCCGGCCCGCGTGGCGATCTCGACACAGGCATTGACCTGGTCGCGCGTGTTGTCGTGGACCTCGAGGCCGGGCGCCGGCGGCACGATCGGGTTTTCGCTCGGAAGCAGGAACGGATGATCTTCCAGGCGCAGCGGATTGATGCCGTCGAGCGACGGCTTCTCGCCGCTGCCGCCACCCATCATGCCGATCGACATGAACTGGGTCAGCTCGGTGAGCGACCGCAGCAGGGCGATACGGCGATCGAAGTGCGCGCCGGATCCGAACTCGATGTTCTCGTGGCCGTTCTGCATCCAGTGCATGACCGACACGTAGGTGGGAATGCCGAGATCGCTGGTGACGTCGAGCACCCACAGCCGTCGCCCGGCATTTGCAAACTGCGTTTGCAGATCGCGAACATAGGAATCGTCGAATTGCGAGAGGTCGAGCTCGGCCCGCTGCAGGCGGTTGTACCACCAGATGGCGTAGGCATCGCGCTCGACCAGCTCGAGAAAGCCCTGCACGATGGCTTCCTCGCGGGTGTTGCCGGCCGCGCAACCGTTGGAGTCGGTATGGAAGCCGCCATAGAAGAAGTACAGAAGGCCGGTCGGAAGGTGCTTGAAGCGCTTGTCGCGCAGCGACCAGACCGGCGACCATTCGGTCTTGGTCGAGGGATCGAGCGGCTCAGGAACCGGATGAGAGTCGTCCGGCGACTCGGTCAGCCTGTTCTGAAACTGAGCTTCGCTGAACAGCTGGACGTCGTTGGGATGGATGGCGTCCCCAGGATCGAAATCGGTGAAGCGGCGTGCCGTTCTGATCTCGTCACCCTGGAAAATGCCGGAATAGCGCTCGATGGATTCCATCAGCGCGCTGGCCTCGCCCTGCTCGGCGGTGGAGCCCTTGCCAAAACTGCCGCCGCTCAGCCCGGACCTGAGCTGATCGACGCTTTGCGCCGGCGCAGAGAAATTGTGATGGGCGAAAAAATTGGTGTTCATCGGCAGATCGACCTCGATCCGCTCGAGTCGCGAAACAACGCCGGTCAGCGGGCTCACATGCCTGCGGAAGCGCGCCACGGTGGCCCGGGACGTCACGGTACGATAGCCGCCGCTGGTCATGATGAGCTTGCTGCCCGCGGCGATATCGATCGGCGCCGCCGCGCGGCGCGGGCTCTTCAGTTTCTTGCTGCCGCAGGTGTGGCATTGCGGGCGCCGCGCGACAAAGTGCCTGGCGACCACCGAGCCGGTCAGATCGAGGCTCGCAATGTGATCGCGCAGATCGGTGCGAAAGCCCGAGGCAATGGCTTTCGCGATTTCGACGGCCGCGAAATGAATGGCGCTTTGTCCGACGCTCTCATTGACCAGCGGCGATACGGCGACCGGCAGAACCTGTCCGCGGTCGAGAAACCCCTTGATCTCGCGGTTGCGGATCATGCGATCGAACAGGCAATTCCAGCAGGCGCTTTCGCCCGGCTTGAACACGGGGCCCACCAGCGGAAACACGCCGGACGGTTGCACCAGCAGCCAGGGCGTTTTGTCCTTCACGCGCTCCTGGTTCATCTCGGCCAGCCGCCGGTCGAGATAGTCGTTCACCAGCGTGATCGTGAGTTTTGGCGAACGCTTGGCGATCTGAACGCCGAGTTTGCTCAACGCGCCGGCAAGTTCTTTGGCGCCTTTGACGTCGATTGCTTCGACCCGCACGGGGCAATCGCGGAGATTCTGTTCCGCGACATCGAGCGGCAATCCCAGACTGGCCCAATAGCCCGCGACGGCGCCATCGAAGGCGTTCGACGTTCCCGCAACGACGTAGCGGCGCTCCAGCAGCCGCCTGATCGCTTCCTCGATCTTGTCGGTCGGAAAGTTCTTCGAAAGCCGGCGAACGATCTCCGGCGCGGATTTTCCATTTTGCCCGATCGCAGTGGCGACCGCACAGTACAATTCGCCATGCAGGAAGAATTTCCGGTTCTCGGAATAGAGGCAGACGACACCGGGAGGAAGCACGTAGGCGGTGAAGTTCGGCGCGAATCGCAAAACCTCCTTGCGGGTCTTGCTGGTAGCGCGGCGCTTGCGATTGGCTGTCATTGGCTCGGCACGCGGATCCTGTCGCCTATCAATTCAGATCGCCAGAGCAGGCGAACCGTTTCTCGCAGGACACGTTCGCCCGCGAAGACAGGAATTGTTCGATCGAGTGGAACACACCCGCTTTTCACCGGCAAGCCGTCCACGCAGGCAGGCGCACGCTACAATGAAACAAGATATTGGCCGGGTCGATCCCGAACCCGGCCAATGAAATCGAGGCGTATCGATACAAGATCAGCAGGCCTCGCCGCCTAGCACCAGCGGCACCGGCCCCAGGATGCACAACAACCCGCACACCCTATACCTATTCCTATGCCCGGCACGCCTACGCCGATCCAGCCGACGCCGCAGCCGCCACAACCACCGCAGCCGACGCCGCACCGGCAGGCCCTGCAGCCCGCGCAGCCTCGACAGCCGCCGCATCCGTGGAAACCACCGCATCCCCGCACGGCGCATCCGCGGCAGCCGCCGCACCTGCCACATCCGCGCTGGGCCAGCTGCACGCCGGCGAGTGCATTCTCTTCATCGTCGAAAAGCTGGAAGGTCGCGAGACTGACGTCGGAGAGCTCTTCTTCGCCGAGCGTGATCATCATGCCAGGAATGAAGTTCTGGCCTTTTTGCACGTCACCAGTCGGCACGGCCGCGGCGTACGCACTTCCTGCTGCTGAAAAAGTCAGTCCGGCAACGCCTAACGCCGGTACGGCGGCTTTGGTTACGCGCTTCTTTTTCGAAGCTTGCTTCACCCGCGGCATGGTCGCATCCTCCGACATGTTACAAGAAGGATATCCGTAGGTCCGATCCTACGCTGACCAAACAAGGCAGGCAAGATTCATGCGCACACGAAAATGTAACGGCGCACGGTCAGATTGCATTCATCTTGATGAACGTGATCGCCACATTTTCGTCCAACGCAGCGATGGCCCGTCGCACAAGTCGCGTCGCGAGCGACTTGGTGCAGTGCGCAATCGTTCCCGGGCCTGAACGGAGAATCGCTTGATTGCCCAGCCCGCACGCTTCGCCTGGTACGAGCTCCTGACCACGGATGTCGCTGCGGCAAGCGCCTTTTATGGCAAGGTCGTCGGCTGGGACGCGAAGGATGCGTCTACCCCGGAATTGGCTTACACGGTGGTGTCTGCAGGCGAAGTCCCGGTAGGCGGGCTCATGGAGCTTCCGGAAGAAGGGCGGAGACTGGGAGCTACGCCGAGATGGCTCGGGTACGTTGCCGTCGATGGCATCGATGCGACGGCCAGTCGGATCGCGCGTCGTGGCGGCGCTGTCCTGCTGCCGCCTACGGACAGCAATATCGGTCGCGTCTCGGTGGTTGCCGATTCGCAAAAGGCCACCTTTGCACTGGTCGACGGACTGACATATGGCTCGCGACAACCCGGCGCGCTGGACGAGTTGGGCCACGTCGGCTGGCACGAATTGCTGGCCCAGGACCGCAACACGGTCTTCGACTTTTACGGCGAGCTTTTCGGTTGGCAGAAGGACGCCGGTGAAGCCGATCCGTCAGATTTCTATCATCTGTTCGCGTCGGCCGGACAGACGATCGGCGGCATGCTCACCAAGCTTCCGAGCGTGCCGCAGCCGTGCTGGCTCTATTACTTCAATGTCGACGACATCAGTGCGGCGGCTGAGCGCGTCAATGCCGGCGGCGGCCGCATGCTGCAAGGTCCGATCGAACTGTCCGACAATTGCTGGATCGCGCGATGCGTCGATCCGCAGGGCGCGCTGTTCGCGCTGCAGGGAGCCCGAGGTGCGAGAGACGCCGAGCGCCCCACCGCTTCCGAAGTCGCCTGGTCATCCAGGTGGGGCGGTTTTGCTTCGCAGGGCAGGATGGTGGTGCCCAAGCCGAAGCGTTAGTGGGGACGGTCTCAGTGCTTGGCGGCGAGTCCAATCGTATTGGCGCACCCGACACGATTCGAACGTGTGACCTTTGCCTTCGGAGGGCAACGCTCTATCCAGCTGAGCTACGGGTGCTTCGCCCGCCTCATTAGCCGAATCGGCCGGGCCTTCCTGATTCTCTTTGTAATCCAATCCGTTACATCAAGCGGGTTCGTAACACGTCACTGTGAACTTTGGAATAGGCTTCGTCTCGCCAGCAAGGAAAAGCGAGCAACGTCACTCGGGCTGTGACAGAACTGTGCCAAAGGTCTTATGCGCTCCGCAGCAAGTGACGATACCCGATCGCGCTCATCCACCTTGCTCGCGAGAGGTGGCTATCGAACGCCCTGCGAACACGGTCACCGCCAATGTCCGGGTCCAGCCGCAACACCACTCTCGCCACGTTCCGCCAGTCCGCTCCCTCCGCATCGGCATCAAGCAGTCGCCAGTACGTAACAAGCTGCTTCATGTCGTAGGGGGTTAGCATCTCACAGGAAGGTGCGAGGTCGGCATCGAGGGGATCGAGTGGGGCCATCGGCACAGCGCCTTCGCAAGACCATCAAAGCGGTAACACTGCTGGTGACGGCGGCAGCTTGATGTCCTATTTTCGCGACTGAAGCATTCAACGGGACAGCGGATCGATACCTATCAATTTTCATTGAGGCCATAGGGCTGGCGGGTATGTAGACGCTCTTTCCAGCTACTTTCTAATTGCTGAACCGCGTGGGGCGGCATGGCGGGAGAAACCAATTCAAGGATCGTGAATCGAAAATTCGTTGGGTCTCGCTGACGCAGCAGTCGGTTTCCACCGTGACCGGAAAGCCCATAGTTCCGCCATCGACCCAGAAGGTTCTCCGCGCCATAAGCCGAACCGACATAGCCTTTTCCATCTGATCTATCGAAGATGAAATAAATGCCTCTCCATTCGGCCAGCTTGGCCTGCCAACGCTTGGGCAAAACAGCAAGTTGGCTCCAAGTGAGGTCTAGCTCATCCCAACTCTGCATCGCCGAATCAAGCGCACTATCTTCAAGGATAGCCCTAACTGACATGCTGTTCCGATGGGCGCGACGCCACCATGACCGCTCGGGTGGGGGCCAATCGATGATCAGCTTACCTTTCCACTTTGGATAAAAATCGATCGGCTCTAAGCCGAATACCAAGCGCTTCGGCCGGGCAGAGCCGCTCATCCCAAGCGTCCTTAGCTCGGCATGTGCAGGTACGCGCCAAAACTGCTCCTGCGAGAGATGTCTCCATTTCCCGACGACGTAGGCGCCAACGAAGAGCGCTTTACTCGAACCGTGTCTGATGAACGACACAACGTGTTGGGACTTTTGGAGCGCCCTTTCAACTATCTCACCGTGCGACTGCTGATAAGCATTGTATAGATCAGGACGATCGGCCGCCAGCAACGGCAAGACATTATTGAGTTCTGGCTCGCTCGGGCGATGACGAAAAACAATTGCACCGCGCGGGTCGATATTCTTACCTAGTAACAGGTCGTTCAGTTCCATTTTGATCGCCCAATCAAGCAATCAGGAAACCGGATTGCTTTGCACTCTTAATCCCGCTTCCGCCGACTGCGGTAAGCGCGTTAACACCACGGTCGCGGAAGTTTAGGGCAGCTCGTTGTGCCGCATGCAAAGCGGACCGCGAGACCTTCACCAATCAGAGTTGATCCCACATCGACGCCGTTCACTCGCAATGTGCCGCAGCGGCGACCAAAGTTGCAGGCGTTGGTGCCTTCCGTCCCTGCCGGGCAAGAGCAAGCGACTTGCTGGAAGTCCGGGCGCCCATTGCTGACTAGTTCACGAAGTCGCTGCCTAGCAGCTTCACCTTTTTGATGCTCGATTTCGCATCGCGCTCGGCTTCCGGTTTCTGGTGCGTTAAAGCCAATCAAGCGGACGTTAGGCTTGCCATCATTCAAGCTGATGGTGTCGCCGTCGATGACGTAGACGGCAACTCGCGGAGCCGTTTGGGCTTTTGATCTTTCTGGCGCTGCCGCTGGCGCGGATGCTATCGGCGTGTCCCCAGAAATCTTAGTGGCGACTTGAACGGCAGCATAACCGATGATTAGGCACACGCTCACCAATCCCCAAAAATAGAGGGAATTGCCAGACCTAGCTCTGTAACTAAGGGACATGCAGATGCCCGACGTTTAGATCACGGTTTGGGCGAGTATGCCGTCCGGGGAGTTAAGACAAATTTATCCGCGGCCAGGAACGGCATGCGGCAACATCGAGCACAGAAAATTAACTCAACGCCTTTTACGGACGATTCATTCCAAAACATGATTGAGGCGCTCAAACGGCGAAAACAATTGTATTCACTCAAAAGTTGCATGATGCTTCCAGCATAACTGGGGGAAATAGATATGGCTAAGGTATCGTCCAAAGTCGCGGCTCGGATTGCGGTTCAACTAAAGAAATACCAAGGCATCCTTTCGGGCCTGCAAAAGCGCGATGTGAGCGAAGCGGACACAGTCACCGTTATCAACGACATGCTTTCCGACATCTGCGGTTATGATAAATACCTCCATGTGACGGGTCAGCTCGCCATTCGTGGTACTTTCGTCGATCTTGCGGTTCGGGTTGAAGACGACATCCGCTTCTTGATTGAAGTCAAGGCGATTGGGATCGAACTCAAGGACGCACACGTTAAGCAGGCAATCGACTATGCCGCGAACGAGGGTATCGAGTGGGTCGTGCTTACCAACGGCATCAATTGGCGCATCTACAAGGTCCACTTTGGCCAGCCCATTGAGAAAATTCTGGTCTGCGATCTGGATGCAATCGAGGCAAGCGCGAAAGGCCCCGAGGCTCTTGAATGCTTCGGCAACTTGAGCCGGGAAGGCTTTTCAAAGAACACGATGGCGGAGTTTCTGCATCATAAGCAGGTGACCAACAAGTTTACGGTTTCTGCCGTCTTGCAAAGCGACTTTATGCTGGAGGTGCTACGCCGCGAAATTCGTCGGATGAGTGCTGGTGTCAAGGTTGAGACGGACTACCTGAAATGCCTGCTTCAGGAAGAAGTCATCAAGCGCGATCTGATTGAAGGTGAAGAGGCGAAGGCCGCACTTCAGAACGTGCGCCGATTGCGAGCTACGAAGAAGAAGGTCCAGCGCAAGATCGTGGATGACGCTCCTAGTCTTGCCCCGGTTGAGGATGCGGCGGCTACTGCGCTGCCCAGAGCAATTGTTGAAACGGCTAACGCAATGGACTCTGCGTAAGCAAATTCAACAGTGAACCACTTATTACAAGCCAAGGAGCCGGTGCGTTAGGTCACTGCTCAGGCAATCCCGCCAATCGCAACCCTTCATTCGTGCGCTCCCGCCCAGCAATATACGCAGGGTGGGTACAAAAGGCGCTTTCTCGGTATCGTCGGATGGAGAAGCTCGGATGGATTGCAAGCCCTGCTTCAGCCGCAGACCGGGCCTCGGCCTGATCACCAAGGTAGGCGAGTGCTGCGCTAAGGTAGAAATGCGCCAGAGCATAATTTCGGTTTACTTGAATGGACCGTCGCAACCACGTTACTGCGTGGGCGTCTTCACCCAGCCATAGCTTTGAAATTCCAGCAAAGCATATCCATAGATAAGCGTCAGTGTCGCGGGGAGAAATGCGAAGCGCCTCAGCAATGTGAGCTTCGGTATCGGCGCCTCGCCCAATAAAATACTTCGCCATGCCAATGATGGCGTGAGCAAAGGCAAGATTCCGATCAAGCGCAACTGCTCGCTCGCATTCCGCTATGCCAAGTTCGACCCGGCCTGAGAAGACGTAGGCACCACCCAGGGCGCAGTGAGCCCTCGCATTGAGTGGTGCTAGCGATACCGCCTTCTTGGCAGTGGCCTCTGCTGCCTTCATGTGGTCAGCCATGTCTCCAGTGAACGAGTTGACGGCGCATTGTCGGTCGGCAATGGAACTGCCTACCAGAGCTTCGACGCAATTGGCGTCGATAGATACAGCTCTGGCAAATAACGTCCGTGCCTGCGCATTATACTCGGGATTGATCCCTCTATTCAGTGAAGCCCAACCTTGGAAATACAAGTCCATAGCATCGAGGTCGGTGGATCCTTTTGCCCGTCGCGCCTCGACAGCGATAAGCTCACCTTGAAGAGTGTTGGCGAGCTGCGAAACAATTTCATCTTGCAAATCGAACAGATCTGCGACGGGCTTCTCAAATCGATCCGCCCAAATGTGGCTTCCGCTTGCGGCGTCGATGAGCTGTGCATTGACCCTTAGGCGATTGACGCCCCGCTGTACCGAGCCTTCCAAAACATACCTGACATTCAACTCACGTCCGAGCTTTCTGATGTCGGGGGACTGACCCTTATAGGAGAATGCCGTATTGCGGGCGATTACAAACGCTCCGCTAATGCGGGACAGGTCGGTCGTTAGGCTTTCCGTAACACCATCCACGAAGTAATCGTGTTCCGGGCCTCCGCCAATGTTCGTGAAGGGAAGCACTACGATGGACAAGCGAGGCGCTGCCGCTTGGGTCGAAGGTCTGCCAACTGCCGCAGATATGTGCTCAATCACTTTGTAGACCCGTATCGGGCGATCAATGTTTTTAAGCACCTGCTCGCCGAGGTCTACAAAATCAATTGAGATACTTCCTCGAACCTGCTCGCGAGTGAATGCTGACATGCAGATGCCATTGGGCTCTGCAATGCTCTCAAGCCGCGCTGCAATGTTGACCCCATCTCCGAAGATGTCGTTGTCATCGAAAATTATATCGCCGACATGAATGCCGATGCGATATACGATCTTCCTCTCTTGCGACAGTTCCGTATTCCAAGCGGACACATTGCGTTGGATTTCGACCGCACTCCGCACTGCATCCACCGCGCTGGCAAATTCGACGAGCAATCCATCGCCCGTCGTCTTGACGATTCGACCGCGATGCGAAGCGATGGTGGGGTCTACAAGGGTAGCCCTGATCGACTTTAGTCGGGCCAGCGTGCCTTCCTCGTCAGCGCCCATGAGGCGACTATAGCCAGCGACATCCGCCGCCAGCACCGCTGCCAAACGTCTCTCCACCCGTTCGCCCGACAAAGGTTTCCCCTCCCGTCGTTCCGCTATCAAAGCATAACTGGTTGTATACTGGTAGGGTCAATTGGCGCTTTGGGCCGTTACGACCTGTTGAGGCTAAGGTCGCCGGGGCCTCTTGGTGAGGTCTTCTCCGGCTGTTGCTCGCCTAGCCTCTCGTAATCAGATCGACAGGCTTATGATGAAATGCGAATGAACCGCCCCACATTGCCACGCCCTCCCGCTCCAGGCATGAAGTCCCAGCCATTTTGGTCCATGGCTTCCCTGACTTCCGGCGAATCAAGATAGCGCTTTTTGTTGCTCTGGAAGTCAATGCCTATGGCCTGCTTCAACTCCGGCACCGTAATTGAATCTTCTTTCGATTGGAAAAGCAACGCGATCAGCGCCTCTCTGCCCCCTCGCTGAAGCCGCTTCCCAGGTTCGTTCAGAATCACTGTCGCACCGGGAAACATCCGATCCTTGTGACGAATAAGTCGGTCATGCTCCCCCGTGACGTAGAGACGTTGGACACCGCAGACCCCATTCGCGTCGATATTTCGCGCATTTCCCCTCATCGCCATCTGTTTCATCCACCGACAAAGATCACCCTCTTGCAGAGTAAAGAGAGGTCCGTCCTTTCGTTTCCAGCCTTGGTATGGGGCAAGACTGCCTTGAGTGGCTTGTTCTTCGCGCCAACCCAACCCTGTGGCCACCATTGCCCGCCTCGGCTTATGAAACTCGCCGAAAAGGAAGACAGCGCTTGCATTCTTCCATCGATTTGAGCCAATCCCCATGCCCCAGTGAATGAAGCAGACCAGCCTGCCTTCGAGATCGAAAGCGTCTGCGAAGTCGCTGCGAGCAGGCAGATATTCGTGATCGAGAAATGCTTTGTGAGCTATGGCGAGTATCTTCTCTCCGGGCTGTGTGTGCTGCTTGATAGTGTCTAGTATCCAATCCGCGTAAGGCCGCGCTAAGTCAGCTCGCTTGGCCACTTCAGAGACTTTGAGCCGTTTCCTCCGTTTCCCCCCGACGTTCAACGGCTCGGGATCAATGTGGGTGATTGTCAGGTTGCGAAAATCGACTTGAGGTACACGGACAGAATCTCGGTTCTTGGCGATCAACGACAGGCCATCAATATCGGCAGTGGCATCGAGGATGATCGTGCCCGGTGTCAAAGGCATGTTCATGTCATAGCCGACAAACCTAGCGCCATCTCCGTAGTTGTCGTAGCGAGCCAGAAAAGCAAACCCGGTTGCTAAGGCGCGTCCGAAGCCAAATACTTGCCTGACTTGTTCATCTGACGAGGCTATGAACTTGTACGCATTTGCGGATGCAAACCAGTTCAGATCGGTGCTTTCAATTTGCGGAAGGATATCGAACATTGACTTGCTTGATGCTGATCTCCATATGCTCTCCACATAATCGTGGAGTTCGGTTAGTCGAGCGACGTGTTCTGGGATCGAGGTGTCCTCCTGCGCCAATCTATCCCGCACAGTTTTGATCAGGCCCGTATCAACATCGAAGATGCTGACACCCTCCAGTCGCTCGTCGATGAAAGTGAGTCTTCGGATCTTGCCCTGATAGATGCTTGCCTTGGCAGAGCGTCGGCCAGTGTAGAACCCGTGCGTTACGATCACGACAGGGTACTCAGCAAGTTCGTCAACGGAGAAGTGGCGAGCAGGAACAAATCCAAACTCTAGCATGGCGCTTTCTGGCGAGATTTCTTGGTCGTGTGCGGCGGTCCAGATCGCAACCTTGTTCTCTCCAACGAGGTCAGACATTTCTCGATAGATGTCATCTGCCTGCCGTCTGGTCTCGACGAGATAGAGGACCGAAGACCGAGGGACGACCTCGATGTATGCCTTGATGAATGCCTGTGCGTAGCTGCTTTTGCCGCTACCTGTCGGGGCAGAGACAACCCGGTATTGAGCGACATCGTGATAACTGTCCTCCATTGCTAGGAGACCAGCCGTGAAGATGGATTCTGAGACTTTTCTCGCGAACGGTGTGATCGATTGGTTGCGTTGTTTGGCTTGTTCTTGGATGGCTGCTTCGTATGCGTTGGTAAGTTGAGTTAGCATTCGTGGTTTCGAGTGACAATACGTGCCCGCCCTCGCTCGCGTGGGCGAGCAAGGTGGGCCTGGTTGTTGGTGAGATTGGGAGCAGAACCCCCCTCAAGGCACTATAAGGTTGCTAGTACATTGAGGAGGTTTATCGGTGGTCGAAACCCCTCAATACGCTGGTGTGGGGGGCGTCGGGTGTCGCTTTGTTATTGCCAGTTGAGGCTCAGACGCTGGTTAGCCGGTCGTTTCGTAGCTTTCGCGTTACGCTCTGCACGGACAGCCCTATCACGTAGCTCGTACTGTATGGCCTCGCGGATATCGAGGAGAGCCAATAAGTATCCGTCGAAGAGTTCGGTATCGGGAGGGTTTCTCTCAAACCTTTCGATTTCGTCCCGCAGTATGCGGTGACACTCACAGTTGCTGGTGAAGTGGATCTCGGTTTTCATTAGGTTAGTTCTTTCTGTAGTTGCGAGGCAAGCAGTGAAGTCCGCTGCGGTTTGATCAGCATTGACTACTCTGTGTCTTGCTGAAGTTGGCGAGGCGCACGGGCGCTCGCTCTTGTTCGCGCTGGCGAACAGGTTGATGGAGTTGGAATGAAGAGATGGGTCGGAAGAAACCCCTCATGATGCTATAAGACATCAGTATCTTGAGGAGGTTTCGATGGGAGGTGAGAACGGCTTAGTCGAGCAGTCGGCGACGGATTATGGCGGGTAGGCGGTCCCAACTGTCCATAATATCGAGCATTGCGGTCAAGTATCCGCTCTCGAAATCTTCGAGTTCTAGATCGTTGTCGCCGAGTGTACTTATTGCGTCTGCCACTTGGTTGAGAATGTCTCGCGGATGCAAGATAGGTTCGGAACGATCGAACCTGATTGGCTTGGCGGTAGTGGAGGTCTCGTTATTCATGGCTTAGTCTTTCTTTAGGTTTCCGATGTGAAGCAGTGAAGTCTGCTGCGGGTTGAGCTTGGACGACGTTTCGCGCCTCAGCAGGCAAAATGGACACAGCGTTCGCTGTGGCCAACAAGTCGGGAAGGGCAGTGATGTTGTGGAGGGTGAGAAACCCCCTCAAGACGCTATGAGTATTCAGTGCCTTGAGGAGGTTTGGAACTCGCTAGCCAGCGTTAGCTGTAGCGATGCAGTAGGCCAACGCAGTGGACATCGTCGTCTCTCGAACGCCGATTCTAGTCGCTAGCTGCTTTCTGAGGTGGGTTAGCTTCTCGTACATCTCGTGATCGACCCGCACCGACAGGACATGTCCCTTCTTGTGGGCAGGCTCGGTGGATCGTTCGCGATAGTTCACACGGGTTGACGTGTGTCGGTGGTGATTCACTGGTGGTTAGTTTCCTTTCTGGTTGGGATGGTTGAATAGTGGACGGAGGTCAGCCAGTCAGAAATCATCTCTTCCTGGCGGTTGGCTTGGTAGACGAGGGGCGTGCTTGGTAGACTAAGAGAATACTCCACGTCAGAGAAACGCAGATCGTAAGGTCCTTTGAGGAACCTTGCTCCGGGGATACGCTTCTGGTTGCAGTAACTAGGCTATTGCCTGCTGACGGTACCTGAATGCCGAGTTACCGTTGGCGGAGTGAGGTTTTAGGCAGTTCATCTTGCGATTGCGCTTTGAGCGTGAACGGAACAAGGGTGGTTCGAGGCGGTGAATTCGCTAAGAGGACACGTCCTTCTGAAGCAGATCTGCCCAAGCCAACCGGCAGAGTGGTGAGATACTACGGAGACGACCCTGACCCGCACAAGGGCATGGACATGCAGAAGCAGCAGTAAGCAAACCGGGGTCTAACCCACCTTCGCCAGCCTATCGGCGAGCGGGCCTTCTGACCATTGCTTGGCAACTGTCTTCAGCGGGTCGATCTGGTCGCACTTGAGGCACCGCAACTCTGTGCGTCCGTTCTCGTCGATGGTGGCGATCAGCCGGAGAGCGCACTTCGGGCAACGCGATACATCCGTCAGCATCTGGATACTCCAGAGCCTCGCAACGTACGGTCCAGCGGGAAGTTCCTGTTTTTCCTGCTATGGTCGGGTAGTCCTGTTAGGAACGACGTGATCACGCGGGCATTGGTCGCAGCCTTTCAAGGCGCCCCAACTTCTCCCGCCGTATTGCCTCCCCGCTGCGGGCCTTTTTGTATGAGTTTGAGTTGTGCCGAAGCGTATTTCCATGCCGGGATTTATCCGGCCACAGCTAGCCACGCTGAAGTCCAAGGCACCGAAGGGTGAGCAGTGGCTGCATGAGATCAAATACGACGGGTACCGCGTCCAGGTTCATGCCAATCGAGGCAGGAAGAAGGTCTACACCCGCAATGGGCTGGACTGGACGAAACGGTTCTCGACCATTGCTGCTGCACTAGATATTCCCGGTGAGGCGATCATCGACGGGGAAGTTGTAGTCGTCCATGAAGGCCGCACCAACTTCTCTGAACTACAGGCTGAACTCGCTGCTGGTAGGCAAGACCGCATGGTCTACTACGCCTTCGATCTCCTTTGGAGGGATGGCGATCTACGCAACTTCCCGCAGATCGAGCGAAAGGAAGCCCTGCTAGACCTGCTTAACGAGAGCGATACTCCGCCACCCGTGATGTTCTCTGAACACCTGATCGGCGACGGTCAGAAGATGTTCGAACATGCAGCGAAGCTGAACTGGGAAGGCATCATTTCGAAGCGGGCAGACGCTCCCTACCGATCTGAGCGCAATGAGAGCTGGCTGAAGGTCAAGACCGTTCACAAGGGCAAGTTTCCTGTCGTTGGGTTCGTCAAAGACCCCACGGGTGTGGCCGCGCTCTATCTGGGCAAGAGAGAAGGCAATGATCTGGTCTACATGGGCAAGGTTGGCACCGGCTGGTCACGCACTGTCTCAAGTCAAATCAGGAAGCAACTGGACAGCGTGGTCAGCCCGAAGTCGAAGCTGACCAAAACGATCAGGAAGCCGAAGGCGACGTGGGTAGAGCCGACGTTTTATGCAGACGTAGAGTACCGCGACATCACGTCGGACGGCCTGCTGCGGGCTAGTTCCTTCAAAGGGCTTTCGCGGGAGCGATAGGCTGGGCTAGCGGACTGTCAGCCCATCCTCTTGCCGCAGGCATCTCCAACGGGTCGAGTTTGTCGCAGAACACGCACTTCAACTCGGTGCGTCCGCTGTAACTCGGCAGAGGGACTAGCCTTTTACCGCAACGCACACAACGCGATACTCGATCCATGACCGTCCTCCATCGCCGTTCCAAGTCAGGAACTACGATTTTGTTCCTACGTTCTTGTAGGAGGAAGGAAGGAAGGAACAGCGGAATGGACGTCATCGACAAGGTAATGCACGCCTACACTATGATCGCAAACCTTACTGCCGACGAGGCGAAAGCCACACGGCAGCGACTAGCGCAACATCTCGCAGGCATGGATGTGGACGATAAGGCGCTCGCCGTTGAGGGAATGCGGTATCTGCGGGGAAACAGGATGTCCAGGCGGCGGATTGCAAGGAATATCGGTTAGCCGATACACTAGGCTAGGCATCCGGCTGGAATCTGTGTGACGTAGCAATGGCAAGCCACAACACTAATGTCGAAGCTGCGATGCAGTATTTGATCTGGGCGCTCGAAAGTATTGAACAGACTGGCAATCAGAAAGCTGCCGAGCATGCTCGTCTTGCATTGGAGGCACTGCGTGACGCGCAGCCTTCCCCGCAAAGACTAAGGCGTCTGATCACGTAGAGTGAGATCGCTGGGTACCGCTGCTGGACGTATCCATTCAGGAAACGGTTTTAAGTTGGTCGGCGTACCGACATAGACCAGTTAGGCTGGTTTCTTGATCGACCCTGATTGCAAGGTCTGTCTAGGCATCGGCGGGTGTGCGAGAACCACCCGAAGCGAGCATCAGCAGGAAGTTCGGTTGCCAGTGCGGAGCCGGTATGCCCTGTGAGTGCGTCCGCGCTGACGGTCTCGAACAGCCTGACGTTAGGCAGGCCATCCAAGAAGCGTCTGACCAGCGTTAGCGCCGACTCCCCTTTGCAGTTTTACGCCGGTTATAGGGTGAGCGGTTCGTCGGTCGCAACGAGATGCCCTCGCGTTGTGCCTTGCTGGAAATCGAAGCCGGTGGACGCTCCATCTTCAGGCTGATCACGCCGGTGGGCGTGTTGGCCTTGGCGAGCGAGCGTAGTTGCTTCACTTCCTTATCGCTCCACGGCTGGCGTGAACGCCGCTTGTACTTCGGGTTTGCTTTGCGCGGCCCCTTCTTGCCAATGGGCGATCCAGGGCGCTTCCATGCTTGTTGTCGTGTTGGTGCCATGTGTACCTCCAATGAAGGTATAGGCACGAATCAAGAGGCTTGTTCCCTACTGACGTTCAGATAACATTCACGTTGATCGTTCTATCTGGACTGATCAATGGCACGTAGGTAGGCAATGATCGCCTGTGACCCGGTGGCCGTCGCGGTGGACTGGTTGGATGCGTACCGCGCTGAACGGCTCGACCATATCATTGGTATGTTCAGCCCCGACGCTGTGATCGACTGCGCTTGCGGAACTTGCCGCCCTGTCTCCGGCGTCGAAGATATCGCTGCGTATTGGCGACAGCGGTTCATTGAAAGCCCCGCACTGGAGCTAGTGGATTTGCAGGCGGAAGGTGAGGCCGTAGTTATCACCTACCGAACAACCAGCGGGATCGTCGAGACGCTGCTCGACATTGCAGACGATGGCCTAATCACCTGTTGCGCTTGCGGGCTTGAACGGCGGCTTGATTGCTAGCAGTCGCTACGCTCGGCTGCTCCTGTTCTAGCCAGCCGCCTATCTTTTGTTATTGTTTTCCCTCCGCGCTGCGTGTCTGATCGGAAAAAACAAGCAAGAAGGGCGGCGATGCAGGACATGCTAACTCAGTTGGAAAAACTCCGTAGGGACGCGGCAGAGTGCGAGCTAATCCGAGATTTGGCGACCGATCCCAAGAAGCGCGAACTGTTCGACCGGCTGGCGGCACACTTGTCGGTGCTGGCTACTGAGGTAGAGAGGGCAGTGCTGGAGGGCGGCAAGAAAACATAGTCAGGACCGCCACCGCGCAGATTTCCTCCACCCCTGTGGAGGAGGGACAGCCCAGCGCAGGGGCTGGCATTTGCGCCATGGCTGTCCCATGCGCCTCTATCAGCGCGAAGACACCTATACCGGGAATAAGTTGCAATCAAACAGCCATGTGGAGGTTTGTCTAAGTTCCGCACATCTTGGAACCTACGCTGTCTGCCTCCGTTTCCGATGGGGCACGAACGGCAGGTGCGAACCATGAAATGGATGCTGGTGGTCTTGGTGGGCGGTGTCACGCCGGTCAACACCAATCTGGTCTTCGACAAGTTCAGTGAATGTCTAGCCGCCGAAGAGCAAATGCGTCAGCATTATCTTGATGCGTTCGAGGCGTGGGATCGCTCCGCTGCAGCCAATGCTGATCGGCGGCGGGACTACAGGAGGGCACGGGACATGCAAGCCAAGCGCCTGCTTGGCAATGTAGGCACCTGCATACCCCACGCTGATGGCCAGCAGCAGACCGTAACCCCGCCACAGCCCGCCACGCCGCAGACCTCGCAGCCCGCACCGCAACCTACTCCGCGCACATGATGCTCCAGCAGCGACGTAGAACTGCGAACTGCTTCATATTCCAAATGGGGTTCATACCGTATCGTCAGCCATGCGCAGCCTTGTCCTCGCTATGGCCATCCTCGCAGCAGTGTCGGCATTGTCGCAGTGTCAGGAGCGCAGGCTCGTACTGAAGCCAACTGCGCCGATGCCTGCCGTGCAAATCCCGTGAGGCGGGATTCCAAGCAACCTTACCAGATGCGTCTGGGCTTGGCCCTGCTCTTGGTCACGCGAGACCAATCGCTGAAGTCATAAAGCCCGGTCCACTCATGGACGGGTGTGTCACACCGAGTGCAATGATATTTTCCAAGACACTTGTCGGTCGTATGTACCTGCGTTGAGCGGAAGACCGCGTGGCAAAGCGGGCAGGAAAAGTGAACAGTGACATCCGTGTGATTGCTCATGATCGCATCCACCCCGGTTTCATGGCGCGAGGCTGGCATTTCGCCAGCGGCCGCATCCAAACGCGAATCAGATTCTAACCGAAGACACGGACGACAGCGACCGCGATTCGGAGGATTCGGGCCTTTCCGATTTCAGCCTGCCGTGATTTGATCCCTACGATTGGACGGGAGAAAATCTTATGCTCACGTTATATTTCTCGCCGGGTGCCTGTTCGATGGCCGCGCACATTGTGCTCCAGGAGAGCGGCCAGGAATATCAATCGAAGCCCGTTCGTTTCGCTGATGCAGAGCAACGGTCCGAAGCCTACCTCAAGATCAATCCACAAGGCCGAGTACCAACGCTGATCCTCGACGATGGCGAGCCGTTGGCCGAGAACACGGCGATCCTGCCGTATCTGGGAAAACGTTTTGGGCTTTGGCCAACCGACCCAATCGCGGAAGCAAGGGTGCTTTCGCTCATCGGCTTCCTAGCAGCCAGCGTTCACCCTTCCGTCGCACACATGTGGCGTCCGGAGCGATACGCGGCTGATCCTGCCGTACACCCGCAAATACAAGAGACTGGCCGCGAAACATTCGACGGATATCTCGATCAGATCGATGGTAAGCTGAAGGGGCGAGAATGGTTCTCGGATCAGTACACGGTTGCTGATCCGTACCTACTGGTCTTCTATCCGTGGGGACTGCGAAGGGGCTATCCGATGAAGGAGTTGAAGCACTTCACTGCGTTTAAGGACCGGATGTTGCAACGACCAGCCGTCCAGCAAGTTCTCGCGGAAGAGAAGATCAGCTTGTAGGCGGTCTTGGCCCGGCGCATGAGTGAGACAACACACGCCGGGCCTCGCCGCCAAGGTTTCCCCGCCCCGAATGGCTAGATCAGCCCGCGCTGGCTGAACAGAGCGTACTGCGGTTCAGGCCGATTCAAAACTCCGTGGGATTACGGGAAGGCTGGTCAGGTCCGCCAGAAATCTTTGAACCGTGTCGGCGATAGCTCGGTGTACCTCACCGTGTGCTGTATGTTCTTGTGGCCGAGATAGGCTTGCAGGGCGCGGGTGTCGTGGCCCTTGTTGGCTAATGCGAACCCGCAAGCGTGGCGCAGCATGTGCGGATGAACCTTGAAGGGCATCCCGGCTTCCATCCCAGCCCTCTCCATCATTCGAGCGAAGCCCGCTGTCGTGAACGGTCCAGCCCGCTCACTGGTGAACACGAACGGTGACTTCGGCTCCTGCTCCCGCTGCAATCGCCGCAAGGCCCGCAGTTCATCACCCATGATCGGGTGAGTGCTGGGTGTGCCCTGCTTGACCCGGCGGACGTGCAGGGTGGCGCTAGCGAAGTCGATCTGGTCCCAGCGGAGATCCACCAGCTCAGACACCCGCAGGCCATGCCGCCACGCCACCAAGATCATGGTGCTGTCCCGGTGTCCCCAGCGGTTTCGTTTCGATGCCTGGATCAGGACATCAACCTCCGTCTCGGTCAGATGCTCCCGGCTGCGGAGGTCGGCGTTGCGCCGACGCTTCGGTGTGACTGTTCGTTTTTCGGTGATTGGCGCGACAAGCGTTAGATGGGATTTCGCCATGTTTACTGGTCCAATTGCGGTATAACTGTTCCTATAATAGTCATAAATCGAACAGTTGCAAGGTACGTCTTCCGTCCATTGCTGAGGGATGGTGAGGCGTGCCTATGCTATAAGCCAGCATGCATCACTCGGCGTGGTTATCATTCAAACCAACGTGGCCCTCAGCACTGCTCCGGTAAAGCTCTGTAGGGATCTATTTAGGAATCGTACTACGAATTGAGGAGAACTGGAGGGCCGGCAGGGGGGAAAGACGGCCAGCGCGGGTGGCGCTACCAACTCAGATTTTTGCTAAAAAATCTAGATAAACCTCGGTAGCCGTGCGCACGGATCAATATCTGGGCCACGCGCTTAGCTGGTCTCAACCCGAAAACTAAAACGGTGCATACCCGCGTTGGTTTCGTGGGACACATCCACCAACCTTCTTGGTTTCCCTGAGACCTCCAGCACGGCCTCAAACTCACCGTTCTTCGGCCTCGCGAACTGAACGAGAGTGATAAGCTTTGCTAAGCCATTAGACGAAGATGCAAAATGCGAGATAATCTTGTCCTTGTCCCAATCAGGTTTGTTCAAGACAAGACCCTGCAACTGGTGAACGTAATTGCCCACGTACGTCCGAAGTACACTCTCCACATCGACGGGTGGTTTGGCCGGCAAAGCCTCAATGCATTTAAATAGCTCACCATATCGAGCCGCAAGTGAGCCATCGACAGAACCCGTCGAAAGTAACTCTACCTCAGCCGCCACCGCCGTCTTTTTTGCACTGTCGTTGAGTGCGTACCTATCCCCGGAGTACAATGGAAGGTAATGCTCTAACGCCCCACCAGGCAAAAGGAAGATATTCTTCGTGCCAAGCGCGGCCTGCACCTGGCGCAAACGGCCTTCGACGCTTGTGACCAGCTTGAGGCCTAGAATTTCAGACAAGATGTCGCGGTTGGCGGCAATCTCCACAAGAACCGCGACGCGCTGTCGCGCAAGCTTCTTGGCGTCGGCCGGGGGAAGCCTTTCAAAGTATGCCACAAGCTCCGCAACTATCCCTTGCGGGCACTCGTGCTTCTCGATCAGTCGGACGGCTTCCGTCAACTCTCGATCAAGTTCGCCGCAATATCGTCCGAAGTCACTGCCAAGCCCCAGATCCGCCAGGAACTCCCCGATTGTCCCATCGTTCCGAAGGCACTTTCGTAGGCTGCCGAGGTAGAGACTATCGAGGTCGAAAAGAAAATACGCTCTTTTGCCGAATTGGACGCAAAGCTCGACATACTTTGTTAGCTCCTCGCAACCGCCTACATCGATGAGACAGCTACCTGCTGCGGTAATCGAAACCTTCCGTCGCTCCTGGATGGTTTCAATTAGCTGAGCGTCCGAGATGCCCTCGACGAAGATTGGATTGTCCGCGAAAAAAAGCTGTTTGTGATGGACGTTCAATCGCGGCACCAGCGAAGCGAGAGAAGCTCGATCTGCCCCTTGCTGAGAATGGAGGAATTTTGGAGGCTGGTGGTCTGCCGAAAAGGAATATACGGCTTCCATGTCACCCATTGAACGTAAGTCGAGAATGAACGGGGAGTGCGTAATTAGGACCACACACTTTTGGCTGCTGCTTTGACGGCGTGGGCCTGCAATCTTGCGCACTTCTTGCATGAAGAAGGCTTGAAATTGCGGATGAAGGTTTAACTCCGGTTCGTCGATTATCAGGAAGTCGTATTGATCGTTATGTAAGTGCGTTAACAGAACCAGCAGTTCACGAATTCCGTGACATTCTTCACGATCTATTCTGTACGCTTCGCCCGTCCGCGAAAGTCGGGCCATCGGAACCAAGTTGCCGGAATCCCACTCAAGCGTAATGTCTCGGTTGAAAAGCGAGCTTAGGGTGGCCTCAACTATGACCCGAATGTCAGGCCTTTCCTCAAGAATAATGAACGCGTCGAGGCCTGATCCGAGGTTTCCCGCTTGCTTGAAATAATGGAATTGGTTCTTTTGGTAGCCGTTGAGAGCGTGATCACTTATAACTGTATTCGCCAACGGGTGCCGTCCCATTCCTTCCAAGCGGTCAGTTCCGAGGAGACGGGCATTGGGAAGCACGTTTTTCAATGCGTCCGCGAAGCGAGACTTTCCGCTTCCGTTTGGGCCAACCAAGAAAGACAAGTTGCCTAAGCGGTCTACTTGAAAGGTTTCGCCCGCCCAGGGTTTTGGCAGGACAAAGGAAATGGGCTGCTCGGTCATCTGTATAGTTGGAATCACCCGTGACGGTCGATTATTGATAGACGTTCACGCGAAACTCCACAATAAGTTGCGTACGGCTGCACATGAAAACGGAGTATTGCTAGCCCACTGTTAAGAGCTGAGCGGGAGAAGTAGCGGGTTGATATTTTCCGAATCCTGAGCGGTAGGCGTGGTCCTAATTTGGACCCATCGATTGACATGGTAGGGGTCACAGGTTGGTCTCTCTGTCGCAAATCCCGTTTGTCGGATTAGTTGCTCCCCTGTTGTAGTTTTCGAGCGATCAGTTCCGGTCGGAGATGGGTGTACCGGGCCAGCATTCGCGGATCCCTGTGGCCGCTTATCAACGCGACTTCCGGTGTGGAAAGACCAAGCTCGAAAAACCGCGACACAGCCTCGTGCCGAAGATCATGAAGGCGAAGGTCGGGCAGGCCTGCTCTTGTCCGAAGCCGCTCCCAGGCGAGCCTTATTGCATTCGCAGTGACCGGAAAGACCCTTTCGTCGCGTTGAGTAAGAGACTGGAGGGTCCTCTGTGCTGTGGGCGTCAGCGGAATACGGCGTGGGTGACCATTCTTGGTCTTCAGGATTTGCACCGTGTTGGTGCCAAAATCGACATCTCGCCACCTGATGGAGAGAAGCTCACCACGTCGCATCCCAGTTTCGATGAGCAAAATGAGGAATGGGCGCAAATACCAAGCTGAACGGCTGCCGAGAGCGCCGTAGAGCCGGCCCTCGTCGCCTCCGAGCAAGCGACGCTCTCTAGGCCGGGCGTCCCGCGGCAGCGATATATGCTTGAAAGGGTTCTCTCTGATCGGTAGGCCCCATTCGCGTCTGGCAACTTCGAACACATGACGAAGTATGACGAGTTCGCGCCGCACAGATGATGGCTTGACCAACTTGAGCCGGTCGTCGCGATATTGGCTTACGGTTGCCCCAGAAAGATTGCTCAGGGTCGTCCTAGACATCCTGTGAGCTAACAGCTGGCGGATACGAGACCGCTCAAATATCGCCCCGCGCTTCCTTGGCGTAATCTCCTGCTCATATCGTTTCAGCAGGTCGGCTACGGTCAGCCGCTTCAGCTCCTTGATGTCGGCAGGCAGTTCTGCCCGATCAATTGATCGCTCCTTCTCACGCGCCCATGCGAGCGCGTCACCCCTCGCGGCGAACGACTTGGTTAAAGAGGGAAAGCCCGCGCGGCGCACTTGCGCTTGCCAGGTTTGGCCTCTCTTTCGGATGGTTGGCATGTTTTCCGTCCAGCTGTGACAGGGCTGTGACGGACTGGTTTTTCAAGAGGTCAGGAGCGGCGACCGCGGAGCGAAAACGCCAGCATAACAAGCGCTTTAGCTCTGGCGCACCCGACACGATTCGAACGTGTGACCTTTGCCTTCGGAGGGCAACGCTCTATCCAGCTGAGCTACGGGTGCAACGGAGGTTCATTTAGCTGATTGGTCCGGCGACGGCAACGGCCAGTTCTGTGCCTGGAGACGTCGATTTGCGGTGCCGCCTCCGGGCCAGGGAGGCCTGAATCGAGCCCCGCACCTTTCGTTTTGCACGCATCTGCGAGATGCGCCCGATACCGCGGTAAACTTGCATTGCCCACGATGGCGCGGGACCGGCCCCATCGCCCCTTATATTGCTCGCCGCGCCGTCCGCCCGGGGCTAACATCGGCGCCTTGTAATCGACTGGGTGCCGCCATGAGTGGACCGAGCGCGACACTTGGGTGGGGAAACGTGCTGGAAGATTTTGCGCTGTTGCGGACGCTGAGTGCGGAACAGCGACTCAAGACCTTTAACGCCATGGTCCGCCAGGACCTCGTGCGCGGGGAAATGCTGGTCGCGCAAGGCGGCCCCTCGAACGCCTTGTTCATGGTGCTGCATGGCGCGCTCGCCGTGCGGCGGGCCGGTGAGCTCGAGCCGATCGCCGAGCTTCGTGCCGGCGAAATCGTCGGCGAGATCGGCTTCTTCGCCAACATCCCGCGCACGGCCGATGTCATCGCCATTCGCGATACCAGCGTGCTGGTGCTGACGCGTGCCGCCTATCAAAAACTCGCCGAGGAAGCGCCCGCCGTCGTCGAGGCGATGATGGCGGCACTGGCGCGGCGCTTCGCCAAGGAAACCGCCCGCCTGAATCCGGTTCGTGCGTCGCCGAGGGCGCGAACGGTAGCGCTGATCGATGGCGGGTCCGAGCCGGTGCCGGAGGCGTTCGAGTCCCGGATGCGCGAAGGCCTGATAGCCGCTGGCGCCGAGATCGTCGATCCGGCCCGCCTGCGAGCGATGTTTCCACGGCGCGAACTCGACGCGTCCGAAGTCACCGAATGGCTCAACAAGCTGGAACATGTGGCGCCGCTGGTGGTCTACATGGGCGGCCGCGAAGCATCGGTATGGGCGCGCAAGGCGATCCGCCAGGCCGATATGGTCGTGTTCGCCTGCCGCGGCGATGCACCAGCCGGAACACTGACCGAGATCGAGGCGTTCGCTTGCGAGGTGCATCCGGCCTCGGCGCGGCGCGTCGTGCGCATTCATGACCATCGACGCAGCGAGGTCAGCGGCACCGCGGCCTGGCTCGCCCGGCTGCCGTGCTTCATGCACCACCACGTGGCGCTCGAAGACAAGGCCGATATCGAGAGCCTGATCCGGTTCCTGTCCGGCCGCGCGATCGGCTTCGTCGCTGCCGGCGGCGGTAGCCTTGGCACCGCGCATGTCGGAATCTACCAGGCGTTTCGCGAGCGCGGCGCGGTGTTCGATATCTTTGTCGGTACCAGCGTGGGCTCAGCGATGGCGGCGGGCTTCGCCAAAAACCTCGAGGCCGAACATCTCGAGCGCGGCACCCACGAAATCTTCGTCCGGAGCCGCAGCCTGCGCCGGCCGACCTGGCCGCGCTATTCGCTGCTGGATCACAAGGCGTTCGATCGCTCGCTCGCGGAGCAATATGGCGCGGACTGCCGGATCGAGGATTGCTGGCGTCCCTTCGCAGCCGTTGCGACCAACCTGTCGACCCACAATCTCGAACTGATCCGCACCGGCGTGCTCTGGCAGGCGGTGCGTGCCTCGAGCGCAATCCCGGGCCTGTTGCCTCCGTTCTACACGCCGAAAGGCGAAATGCTGGTCGATGGCTGCCTGATCGACAACGTGCCGCTGGCGCCGATGCATCAATTGAAGAGCGGGCCCAACCTGGTCGTGCATTTCGGCGAACCGGCGGCCGAGATGTTCGACGTCGATTATGCCGCGCTGCCGGGCCGGTTCGAACTGATCGCCGCGATGCTGACGCCGTTCCGCAAGAAGCTGCTTCCCGCAGCGCCCAGCGCCGTCAACGTGCTCTGGCGCAGCCTCGTCGCGCATCAGCGCTACGACACATTGCCGGCGGGGCCGTTCGATGCGGTGATGCGGCCGCCGGTTCCCGAAGGTATCGATGTGACGGACTTCGACCTCCACACCGAAATCTTCGATGCGTCCTATTTGTGGGCGCGCGCGGCCATCGCCGCGCTGGAGGCGGAGGGCAATCCGGCCATTGCGGCAATACTCGCCACCGGGGCTGCGGCGACAAAGCGGCCACCTCAAGTCAGCGGCCTGCCGCGCGAGGCACGATCCGGTTGAGCTGCGCTGCAACCTGCTCCTCTGCCGGGCACGAACGGCGCTGCCGGGGATCACAGACCAAAGTAGGCAGGGCAGCAGGCCGTGCCGCCATCAAAAATCTGATCCACCCGACCAAATCGGTGCTAACCTTCGTGCGTTGATCTTCTCACCATCGATGGGGACGTCCGATGTATAAGAAGGTTCTTCTCGCCTATGACGGGTCGGTCGAGGGGCGGCGCGCGTTGCGGGAAGGCGCAAAGCTCGCACAGCTGTGCCAGGCCGAGGTGTTCTTGCTGGCGGTCGTCGAGGTTTCCTCGATCATGACGCCGGAGGCCGGGCTCACGATCCCGATCGAACTGCAAACCGAGGACTACAAGGCAATCCTGAACGAAGGCTGCGACCGGCTGAGGGCGGTGGGCTTTACGCCAAACGCGCGGCTGGAGGTCGGCGATGCCGGGCAAAAGATCGCCGAGGTGGCCGAGGAAATCGGTGCGCATCTCGTCGTCGTCGGCCACCGCCCGCAGGGCGCGCTGGCGCGCTGGTTCGGCTCCATCGGCAGCTATCTCGTCAAGCGCCTGCGCTGCAGCGTGCTGGTCGCCCAGACCGAGATCAGCGATGCCGAGTTCGAGCGGCTGAAGCCGCCGGCCGAGCAGGCGGCTTCGTAGCGAAGCGACAAAGCACAAGGGAAGTTCCGCCGTTCGCTACGCCGGAACGATGATCTTGCCGATCGGCCACAGCGCGATTCCGGCGAGCTTGAGGTGCGCCCAGGCAAAGGGAATGCCGATGATGGTCACGGCCAGCAGCACCGCCGTGATCACATGTCCGAGCGCCAGCCACCATCCCGCCAGCACCAGCCAGATGATGTTGCCGATCAGCCCGAGCGGCCCGGTGCCGATGTCTTCCTGCCCGGTATAGGCGTCGCGCGAGACCGCCGTGAAGCCGAACGGGAATAATGTGTAGGCCGCGATGTTGAACGCCGCCCGCGCCCAGGGAATGCCGACGATCGTGATCGCCATGATGACGGCGGCGACCAGCCAGCCGAATGCCATCCACGCGCCGCCAAGCACGATCCAGATGATGTTGAGAAGCAACGAGACCGGGGACATGACTGATAGCTCCACCTTGGCGCAAGCGCTGACGAAATCGAAATAGTGTTGCGGGTGCCGCGATTCAACCCGATTGCGGCAGGCCACTGAGACGCTAGACTGCTTCCATCACACGGCTTTGACGCCGGTCAAGCAACAAACGCGCCAGCAAGCGCCAATGGAAGAGGCCCTCATGCGTCCGCTCGAATTCGGCTGGTATCTGCCCACGCATGGCGACACCACCGCCTACGGCCTGATGGAAGCGCAGATTCCGGGCTCTCCCGAATTATGCGACCGCGTGGTGCAGGCGGCGGAAAGGGCCGGCTTCGAATATCTGCTGATCCCGGTCGGCTCGACATGCTGGGAGGCGTGGATATCCGGCGCGTTCATGGCGGCGCGCTCGTCCAGCATCAAGCCGCTGATCGCGGCGCGGCCCGGCTACATCAATCCGGTGCTGCTCGCCAAGATGATCTCTACCTTCGACCAGATGTCGGGCGGCCGCATCTGCATCAACCTGATCGCGGGCCAGAACGAGAGCGAGGTCGAAGGCGAGGGCGTGCGCTACCCGAAGGAAGAACGTTACGCGCTGATGGAGGAAGAGGTCTCGATCATCAAGGCGCTGTGGACGACACGGGGGCCGGTGAATTTTGAAGGCAAGTTCCACAAGCTCTCGGGCGCTCATATCCGGCCGCGGCCGCTGCAGCAGCCGTTTCCAAAGTTCTATCTCGGCGGCGGTTCGCGGCAGGCCTGGGAGTTATCGGCGAAACATTCCGACGTGCACCTGTTCTGGGGCGATCTGCCGGAACGGATCGCATCCAACATCGCCGAGATCAGGCAGATGGCCCGCGCGCACGACCGTGAAAACGACATCGGCTTCGGCATGCGGCTGCAGGTGATCTGTCGCGAGAACGAGGCGGACGCCTGGGAGGCGGCGGACCAGTTGGTGCGCCACGCCACCGAGCGGCAGAAGCAGGAAATGAAGACGCTCTATAACAAGTCGGAAGCCAACATGCGCGTGCAGCAGCTCGCCCGCGAGCATGGCGATCTGCTGCTGCCGCATCTGTGGACCGGCATCACGAAGGTGCGTCCAGGCGCCGGTATCGCCGTCGTCGGCAATCCCGCGCAATGCGCCGACACGCTGCAGCAATTCATCGACGCCGGCTGCCATTCGTTCTGCCTGTCCGGCTATCTGCATGACGAGGAGGCCGAGCGTTTCGGCCGGCTGATCCGCCCGATCCTCGCCGAGAACAATCGCGGCCGCTGGGCGGCGTAGCGTCAAACTCTGGCGTCAGGCCGAAGCCCGCGTGCTGTCGGAGGCAATGCCGAGCAGCGGGCGTAGCTGCGAAGCCGGCTTCGGCGCGCTGAACAGATAGCCCTGCATCTGGGTGCAGCCGAGCCGGCGCAGGATTTCGCGCTGTGCTTCGGTCTCGACGCCTTCCGCGGTCGTGGTCATGTTGCGGGCTGCCGCGATGTTGACCACGGCCTGCACGATCGCCGCCGATCCGTCGACCTCGATGTCGCTGACGAAGCAGCGGTCGATCTTGATCTTGTCGAACGGGAAGCGCTTCAGGTAGCTCAACGAGGAGAAGCCGGTGCCGAAATCGTCCAGCGCGATGCGGACGCCGATCGCCCGAAGCTGGTGCAGGATCGCCAGCGCGCTCTCGTCGTCATGGATCAGCACTGCCTCGGTGATTTCGATCTCGAGCCGCTGCGGCGGCAGGCCCGAGGCGGCCAGTGCGCCCGTGATCCGCAGCGCCAGCGTCGGCGACTTCAACTGGACTGGTGAGACGTTGACGGCCAGCCGGACATGGGACGGCCAGCCGGCGGCCTCCGTGCAGGCGGTCTGCATGACCCAGTCGCCAAGCTCATTGATCAGGCCGGTCTCCTCGGCAACCGGGATGAATTCCGCCGGCGAGACCATGCCGCGTTCCTTATGGCGCCAGCGCAGCAGCGCCTCGCACCCCGTCACTTCACTGCTCGCGAGATCCAGCAGCGGCTGGTAATGGAGTTCAAAGCTGCCATCGAACAATGCCTGCCGAAGATCCTGCTCCATGGTGAGCCGTGCCTTGGCGCGGGCGTCCATGGCCGGTTCGAAGAACCGATGGGTGCGGCGGCCGCCGGACTTGGCGGCGTACATTGCGAGATCGGCGTTCTTGATCAGTTGATCGAGTTTGGTGCCGTCCTGCGGCGCTAGCGCGATTCCGATGCTGGCATCGGTCGAGAGCTGGTGGCCGAGACATTGACAGGGCTGCCGGATCGCCTCGTAAACCCGGGTGACGAACTCCTCGACGTCGGCGCGGCCGCCGACACCGGTCCGGATCACCGCAAACTCGTCGCCCCCGAGCCGGGCGATCAGGTCGTCCGGTTCGAGGCACTCCTTGATGCGGGCGGCCACGGCCTTCAGCAGTTCGTCGCCGACATGGTGCCCGAGCGAATCGTTGATGCCTTTGAATTCGTCGATGTCGATGTAAAGCAGGGCGAATTGCCGGCCGTGGACGGCCTTCACGAGCTCGCGCTCGATCTGTTCGCGGAACAGCACGCGGTTGGGAAGGTCGGTCAGCGCGTCGTAATGCGCCAGATGCGCGATCCGTTCATTGGCCAGCCGGCGCTCGGTGACGTCGTCGACGACATTGATGATGTAGCGCGGCTCACCTGTGGCATCGCGGATCGCCAGCCGCCGGGAGGTGACGTAGCGTTGCCCCATGGTCGGGCTTTCCCAGGGGCGCTCATCCTTGAACAAGCCATCGGAGGATTGCAGTGTTTTTTCATCATCGGCCGCGATGCCGTCGGCGAAGGCTTTCGAAAAGATATCAAAAGCCGTCTTGCCGATGATCAGGTCCCGCGAATTGCCGAACTGGGTCTCGGCCACGCGGTTGACCAGCAGGTATCGACGGTCGCGCACGTCCTTCACGGTGATCTGGGAGGGGATGTGATCGATGATCTGGCTCAGGAAAGCGTAATTTCGGTCGCGCTCCTGTTCGAGGCGGCGGCGCTCGGTGATGTCCTCCATCGTGGCGACCCAGCCGCCGTCTGCCAGCGGCTTGCTGACCGCCATGAAGGAGCGCCCGTCCGAGCATTGCATGATGCTGTGATCGATCTGGCCACGCGCGATGTTTCGCATGATGGAGGCGCAAAATCGTTCGACGTCGCCGTCGAACGAGCCGGTGTCCTTGCGATGCTGCATCAGATCGCGGAAATGGCAACCAGGCTTCACGATGTCGGTCGACAGGCCGTACATGTCGATGTAGCGGCGGTTGAAGGTGACGACGCGCGCCGCGGCATCGAACGTCACCAGGCCCTGGATCATGTTGTTCAGGGCGGTATGGAGCCGGCCGCGTTCCGCTTCCAGTCGCTTCTGCGCCTCGCGGCCTTGCCGGGTAATCTGGCGGATGATCAGGAACAGAGTCAGGGCGATCACGGCTGCCGACAACGTCGCCGCGATGACGAGGAACCGGGTCTGCTCGCGCCAATCCTCCAGCGCGGCCGTGGTCGTGTTGGTTGCGACCACAATGCCGGGGTAATGCGACAGCGGGGCCGCGGATCCCAGCCGATCGGCCCGATCGATCGGGCTTTGCATGCGCAGCGTTTGCCGCCCGCCTTGATCCCGAACGCGCTGCAGCAACGGGGCCCTCGCAAAATTCTGGCCGATCAATCCGTCGACCCTCGGGTGGCGTGCCAGCAGGGTGCCGTCGGCATGAAAAATAGAGACCGCGGCGCCGGTTCCGAGGGCGACGGAGGCGATGAACTTCTCGTAGTTGGCCGGGCTGATGCGCCGCGTCATCACGCCGAGGAAGACGCCGTCTTCGCCGCGCAGCCGATGGGCGATGATGGATTGCATATCGCCCGTCAGGTAGCTGCGGGCCTGTTCAGTGAGCACCGATACCGAGCGCGGTTCGAATTTGAAGGTCTTGAAGTAGGCCCGCTCGGAAATATTGAGCGACGGCGCCGGCAACGGCCGCGACCAGCTGATGATGTCGCCATTCGAATCGAAGATCGAGATGTCGCCGAGGTAGGCGAGAACGCCGGCCTTGGACCTCAGGACCTCATGCGCCTCGAGGCTCGCGACACGCTCCCGAAAATCCTTTTCGGAGGCGAAGCCGGAGATCTGCAGCCGCGCGATCACATCGGCGGTGATGGTGTTGGAGTCCTCGAACTGCTGGTCGAAGTGGCGGGCGAGCAGCAGGACGGTGTTTTCCAGTTCGCGCTCGCTGTTGACCAGCGCGCGTTCGCGGAATTCGCCGGCCATCATGGTGGTGCCGACGAAGATCGCCGCCACCAGCATGCCGCCGCACAGCGTCAGCCACAGCACAGGCCCGTGGATCGTGGCGGCAAGGTGCCGCCCGATGGCCGTGGTCCGGGACTTCAGGTCCTGCATGTGGCGAAGCAGATCGAGCATTTCCCCTTCTCTTCCGGGGACTTGCATACGATGCCGGCATGCCACAAGCGGTTAGGAAATCCGGTTACCCCCGGGTTAACCGCGGAACCGCGGCGTCAAGCTGCTGCCCGTGCCGGGCATGTGACCGCTCAGCGGCGATAGCCGCCACTGCGCGAATAGGCCGGGCGGCCTTCCGGGGCCGGGCGGCTGGCGAGGCCGGCGCGCGCTTCGCTGGCGCGCGGGGTCGTCAGCTTGAGATCCTCGAGGAAAATCGGCCGGGAGAAGTAGAAGCCCTGCGCGTAGCGGATCTTGGTCGCTGCCAGCAGATAGGCCAGCTCCTCGTAGGTCTCGACGCCTTCGGCGATCACGGTCATGCCCAGTGCTTCGCTCAGCGACTCGATTGCCCGCAGGATGCCCTGGCTGCGCGGGCGCAGATGGATGTCGGTGATGAAGGAGCGGTCGATCTTGATTTCATCGGCGGTGATGTCGGCCAGCGCCGATAGCGACGAATAGCCGATCCCGAAATCGTCGATCGAGATTCCGATGCCGAGCTTGCGGAAGATCGGCAGGATCTTGTCCTGGAAATGCGTCTTGGCGACGAAGGCGTCTTCGGTCACCTCGATCATGAACCGCTTGGGAAACCCGGTCGCCTCGATCGCCTCTGCGAAGGGAATCATGAATTCGGGATTGCCGGCCTGTTTGGCCGCAACATTGATGCTGATCGTGGTGTTGGCGCCGAAACTTTCGTTGATCAGGTCGATCGACTTGACGATCTCAGCCAGCACCAGGTGGGTCAGCTCGTCGATCAGCCCTAGCTCGGTAGCCAGATTTATGAAGGTGCCGGGGGCCTGGATCACGCCGTCATCGTCGCGCAGGCGCACCAGCGCCTCGATGCCCTTGACCTCCTTGGTCCGGATGTCGACCTTGGCCTGGAAGGCGCAGCAGAAGCGCTTCTCCAGGATGGCGAGCCGCAACGATTGCTCGATCTTCATCCGCGCCAGCGCTTCGCGCTCCATGCTGGAGTCGAAGAACACCGCGGCGCCCTTGCTGCCGTTCTTGACGCGGTACATGGCGATGTCGGCGTTCTGTCGCAGCACGTCGTAGGTGCGGCCATGATCCGGAAACAGGCTGACGCCGATCGATGTGGAAGCGAATATCTCCGACTCGTCGATGAAGAACGGTGCCTTCAACCGCTGCAGGATGAAGTGAATGAATTCCTCGACTTCGCTCTCGTTCTGGATCGGATTGAGCAGCAGCATGAATTCGTCACCGCTGATCCGCGACAGGATGTCGGATTCGCGCAGGTCGAGGCCGAGCCGCTTGGCCATCTCCACCAGCAACGCATCGCCGACCGAATGGCCGTAATAGTCGTTGATGTGCTTGAAATTATCGACGTCGAGAAAAGCCAGCGCGAAACGGCCCTGCACGCCTTCCCGCTTCAAGAGCTTGTTGACGCGGTGTTCGATCACGCGCCGCGTCGGCAGGCCGGTCAGTTCGTCATAATAGGACGACCGGAACAGCTTGTCCTCGAGCGCCTTCTGCTCGGTGATGTCGGCGGAAGTCGAGATCAGGAGATTACGGTCGGCGATCCGCACCGGCCGATGCGAGGTGAGGAATACCTGCCTGTTCGGGCCGTCGCTGACGGATTCTTCCAGCACGGCGGAGCTGCCGGTGTGCAGCAGCTCAAGGCAGGTATCCTGGCGCTCGCTCAATTGCGAAGCCACCGGCGCTGCGGCAGCCTTCTGCAGCAGGGCGGCGGCGGCATCGTTCACCAGCAGAAACTCGCCCTGCTCATCCTGGACCGTCACACCGGTCGGAAGCAATCTCAATACATCGCGCAGGATACTCAATTCGGAATCGGAATCGCCTTCATCGGCGGCTTGCGTCGTCGCCGCCTGAAAATCATGTTTTTGAGAACGGTACATGGCGGCGAAGTCTGGCAAAGTCCCTTGTAGGTTTGGTTAAGTGGAACTCTGAAAAGCCGTGACATTCCTACAAGCGCCACATTCGAGCGGCGATCGGCGCGATCGTCATTAACAGAGCGTCAACGCGGACCCCGGCGGATTGCGGCATTCGCCGCGGTCTCGGCCCTGCGCCGTTGAACGAAAGTTGCAGGCGGGCTCAACTCGGCGGGATTCGGCAGTGCATCGTGCAGTGGACGCCGGTCTTGAGAAACCGAATGTCGGTCTTGCCGTCGAATGCGCGGAGCGCCGATTCCAGTAGCTTGGTACCAAAGCCGGCAGGCCCGACGTTCTCGACCGCGGGGCCTTCGGTTTCGTCCCACGTGACGTCGAGGCGGTCGTCCGACACCGTCCAGGACACCTGCAGCAGCCCGCGGGCCGAGGAAAACGCGCCGTACTTCCCGGCATTGGTTGCCAGTTCGTGAAAGATCAACGCGAGGCTGACGGCGAGCTTGGCCGGAAGAAACAGCGGGTCGCCGTTTAGATTGAAACGGACGTGACCGTAGGGCCCAAGCTCCGAACGCAGCATGTCCTTGATGTCGCAGCCGGCGCCATCCATCCGCGCGACCAGATCGTCGGTCGCCGACAGCGCGCGGATCCTGTGGTCGATCGTGCCCCAGACCTGCGGCTGGTCGTGGAGGATCTGGTGCAGCACGGCATGGATCGTCGAGGTCTTGTTTTTCAGCCGGTGTTGCAGCTCGTCGACCAGCAGCTTGCGATACTCCTCCTCACGGATCAGGCGCCTGGAGATCTCCCGCTGCTGCCCGACGATGGTCCGGTAGTGCTCGACCCCCCATATGGTCAGGCCGCACACCGCCCAGAAAATCAGCATCAGCGCGAATCGCGCGGAATCAGCGAGCTCGCTGCCGAAATTGACGGCCATGCCGAGCGCGCCTCCCGCAATTGCGGTGGCTATGCCGATTCGGGAGCCGCCGACGGCGGTCGCGAAGAATACCGCCGGGAAATAGGGCGTGAAGAACACGTCGGGACGAAGCTGGGCCAATCCCCACCGCGCCATTGTCGCCAGGGCAAGACAGCCCACCGCGAAACCGGTGCTGAAAAGCGGCGAAGGTTGGGAAATTCCCTGCCAGCCCTTCCGGAACTCGTCGATCAATTTCTTCATCAGTCTCGTCACTTCACGTGATCCGCGAATCCAAAATAAGGCCAAGTATGGGGGAATTCCGGGATTTCACCGTGATCGGAAGCGATCCGGCGGATCGATGGCCCGATTGGTATGGAACAGGCTTGCTTGCGTTGTTCCCGGCGGACGGGAATATTGGACCTGACTAATATCCACTGGGGGACGGCAAATGGGACGGCTTGACGGCAAGGTCGCGGTCATCACGGGCGCGACGAGCGGCATCGGACTGCGCACCGCCGAAATATTCGTGGCTGAAGGTGCGAAAATCGTCATCGCCGGCCGCCGTGTGCCGGAAGGTGAGGCGCTGGCCAAGAAACTCGGCGCCAACTGCGTGTTTCGCCAGACCGACGTCACCGAGGAAGCGCAGATGCATGCGCTGATCGCACTTGCGGTCGAGAAGTTCGGACGTATCGATTGCCTGTTCAACAACGCCGGCGGGCCGGCGCAGACCGGCGGCATCGAAGGCCTCGAGGTCGAGAAGTTCGATGCCGCGATGGCGACACTGGTACGCAGCGTGATGCTCGGCATGAAACACGCGGCGCCTTATATGCGGAAACAGGGTTCCGGCAGCATCATCAACAATGGCAGCATCGCCGGCCGGCTGGCGGGCTTTTCGTCGTCGATGGTCTATGGCGCGGCAAAGGCGGCCGTGATCCATCTGACCAAATGCGTCGCGATGGAGCTCGGCGAATCCAACATCCGCGTCAACTCGATCTCACCCGGCGCGATCGCGACCGGCATCTTCGGCAAGGCGCTCGGCCTGTCGACAGAGGCTGCCGAAAAGACCCCGGCCGTGATGCGCGAAGCATTCAAGTCCGCGCAGCCGATCCCGCGCGCCGGATTGCCCGAGGATATCGCCCACGCCGCGGTGTTCCTGGCCAGCGACGAGTCCTCCTTCATCAACGGCCACGATCTGGTGGTGGACGGCGCGATGACCGGCGGCCGCAACTGGAGCCAGCAGCAGCAGGGCTATGTCGCGATGCGTAAGGCGTTCGATCAGGGCGCGGGGTAGAGAAGCGCTGTCATTCCGGGACGATGCGAAGCATCGAACCCGGAATCTCGAGATTCCGGGTTCGCTTCGCGCCCCGGAATGACGGGACAAAAACGGAGAGACGCAAATGTCCGCAACATTTCACCCGTCGCCGCTACCGGCCGGCCGCCCCTTCTACCTCGCCGTCATCGCTGGTCTCGCCTGCGCCTTCGTCATCGGCAAGGCGCTGCCCTCGACCATGGATGCGATCTCGGCGGTGATCGAGCCGCTCTGTGCCAACAGCGTTTCGTCCGGCTCGACGCAGGACGTCGTCGAGCCGATCGCCTCGCACGCGCTCCCGAACGTGCCGGGCAAGCGCGTCACCATCGTGCGCGTGTTCTATGGCCCCGGCGGCTTTACCCGCGCGCACCGCCATGCCGGCTCGGTCACCGCCTACGTCACCAAGGGCGAAATCCGCTCACAGCTCGCCGGCGGCCCGGTCGAAACCTTCAAGGTGGGCCAGTCGTTCTTCGAGCCGCCCGGCGCGGTGCATCTCGTCTCGGCCAACGCCAGCAACACCGAGCCTGCCGAACTGATCGCAGTTTTCGTCGCCGATGAGGGCGCACAGTTGACGACGTTCGTGGATTGAACGCTCACTTCGTCATGCGCGGGCTTGACCCGTGCATCCATCAATAAAGTTCTTCATCGAAGAACGATGGATTGCCGGGTCAAGCCCGGCAATGACGACTAGATCGCCTTCAACACCACGCGCAGTCCGTCGCGCGGCTTCGGAATCGGCCATATCTGCCAGTCCGGCTTGTAGCCGGGCTCCAGCGACACTTCGAGGTTTTGCAGGAAATGCCGCGCGAAGCATTTCGCCTGCATGTAGGCGAAGTGCAGGCCGAGGCACATATGCGCGCCGCCGCCATATGGCACCCAGGCGAAGCGGTGGCGGTTGCGTTGCGCCTCGTCGGTGAAGCGCAGTGGATCGAATTTCTCGGGCTCGGGCCAGATGTCCGGCATGTGATGGGTGAACAGCGGATTGATGCCGACCATGGTGCCGGCGGGCACCGCGTAGCCCTTGAAATTGAAGTCGCGAACCGCGCGCCGCGGCATCGACGGCACCGGCGGCTTCAGCCGCAGCGCTTCCTTGAACGCCATCTCGGTGAGCTTCATCGCTTCGATATTGTCGAAGCTGGTGGGGGCGCCGGCGGCGATGCCGATGCCATTGACCTCGTCGCGCAGCTTCTGCTGCCATTCCGGATGAGCGGCAAGTTCGCCCACGAACGACGTCAGCGACGACGTCAGCGTGTCGTGCGCCGCCATCATCAGAAAACTCATGTGGTCGACGATGTCCTGCGTCGACAGCAGCACGCCGTTCTCGTGGGTGGCGTGGCAAAGCTGTGAGAACAGATCATCGCCGCCGCCCTTGGCGCGGCGCAGCGGGATCTGCTCGGAGAAGTAGGCGACGATGCGCTTGCGGCCCCTGACGCCGCGGGCCATCGCCGTGCCGGGCAGCGGCTTTCGGATCACCGCGACGGAGGCCGCGACCATGTCGACAAAGGCGTTGGTGATTTCATCCACTTCAGGCCCGATGTCGGCGCCGAGGAACGAGGTCGCCGCCAGGTCGAGCGTCAGTTGCTTCATCGCGGGATAGAACAGCATCGGTCCCGGCTGCGCCTTCCACTGCGCCACCCGCGACGCAATGCCGGTATCGAGCTCGCCCAGATATGACTTCATCGGGCCGGATTTGAACGCCACCGACAGCGCGCGCCGGTGCAGGCGATGCTCCTCGAAGTCGAGCAGCATCAGGCCGCGCGGAAACAGCAATCCGAGGATCCGCCCCCAGCCGAGCGTCGAGGAAAACTGCTTTGCGGAATCGAACAGCACCAGCTCGTTGGCGTCGGGCCCGAGCAGTACGAGGCTGGTCTCGCCGAAAAGATGGCTGCGATAGACCAGGCCGTATTTCTTCGACTGCCGCTCGACCTGGCCCTTCGGATCGGCAAGCACTTCCAGCGTCTTGCCGATCAGGGGCCAGCCCTCGTCGCCGGGAATGTGCGTCAGCGAATTGCGCTTTGGCGGCGTGAAGCTGTAGGCGGGGGCAGCGATACCCTGCATCGACATGGCCATTGCTCCGGTTGAGCCTCGAAGTCGCAGATATTATCCACTGTGCCGGCGGCTTTGTCGCGGTCTGAATATGGCCGGGCAGCGGGTTCGGACATAGCCCGGGCCGGTAAACAACTCTTTGTCTTGCCCATGAAAAAGTCTTGCCCATGAAAAACGGCGCGGAAGCAATCCGCGCCGTTCAAAAGTTTTTGTTCTGGAGTCTTCGTCACGCCTTGCGCTTGGCGGCTTCCTTCTGCAGGTCCGGCGCGTTGACGGTCGGGATCGCGACCCGGCCCGGACCGGTATGGGCGAGCGCGGCGGCGGCCTTGTCGTTTTCCATGATCTTGGCCATCACGGCCTGGCCCGCCCGCTCGAACACCGCGCGGTTCTCGATCAGGAATTTCTGCGACTCGCGCAGCTTGGTCATGTAGCCGTTGATCTCCGGGATCACGTAGCGCGCCACCATGTCCCAGCTCCGGCGGGTGTTTTCCGGGTTGGCCCAGTCGTGCACGAAGCCGACAATGGTGCCGACGCCGCCCGAGACCTTCAGCAGGTTCTTGATGGTCTTCACCAGATCGTCCGGCGTGCCGATGGTCGAGGCGGCGTTCTCGCCGCCGGCGGTCTTCTCCACCGCGTCTTCGGGCGACTTGAACGGCTCGACGCCCGGCCGCTGCAGCGTACGGACCGTATACTCGTTGTGCCAGCGCATCAGGCCGGGGCCGGCCTCGCGCGCCGCCTGTTCGCGGGTCTCGGCGATGTGCCAAGAGAGCAGCACGCGCCAGTCGGAGCGGCTCACGGTGGTGCCCGCCTTCTTCGCGGCATCCTCGGCAAAGCCCCACTGTGTCCCCAGCGACATCAGGCCCTGCGTCGACATCGAGCCGAGCGAGATGATGCCGATGCCGTATTTGCCGGCGAGCGTCATGCCCGAGGGCGAAATCTGCGACGCCACCACGAACGGCATGTCTTCCTGCAGCGGCAACAGCTGCAGCGCAGCGTCCTGCATGTTGAACCAGTCGCTCCTGGCGGTGACGCGCTCGCCCTTGAACAGGCGGCGGATGATCGCGATCGCCTCGTCCTGGCGGTCGCGTTGCGTCATCGGGTCGATGCCGAGCGTATGTGCGTCGGAGGCCAGCGCGCCGGGTCCGGAACCGAAGATGGCGCGGCCGCCGGTCATCCAGTCGAGCTGCACCATGCGCTGTGCGACGTTGTAGGGATGGTGATAGGGCAGCGAGACCACGCCGGTGCCGAGCTTGATGCGCTTGGTGCGTTCGCCGGCGGCAGCGAGGAACATTTCCGGCGAGGCGATCATTTCCCAGCCCGAAGAGTGATGTTCTCCGCACCAGAACTCGTCATAGCCGAGCGCGTCGATCTGCTCGACGAAGTCGAGGTCGCGGCGGAATTGCAGCAACGGGTTCTCGCCGATCGGGTGATGCGGGGCGAGGAAGGCTCCGAACTTCAGGCGTGACATTGGGTTTTCGCTCCAGAATTATTGTTCTTTGGGATTGCTCGGCTCGCAAATTACGGGGTGGGCAAAGGCAAGGCAATGCTTCGAGCCGGGCCGTACGCGCATGGTCGTCGCGCAAAGATGGGTACGCTCGGCGCCACGGCGAGGATCTCGATGGTGCGCGACCCTGGCGGTAACTGGATCGCGCTGCGGCATCGCGTGTCGCTGACGGGATCGCTGGAGCCCAATTCCTAGAGCTTCACGTTCCAGGTCTCTTTCGCCGATGACAACGTAATCAGCGTCTCGGTTCGCTCCACGCCGTCCACGGCCTTGATGGTGTCGGTAAGAAACCGCTCGAGGTCGCGCGTGGTGCCGACACGGACCTTCAGCAGGTAATTCCAGGCGCCGGTGATGTGGTGGCATTCCAGCACGTCGGGCGAAGCCTTCACCCGTTCAAGAAAACTCGCCTCCACCTTCGGGTTGCTCCAGCTCACCATGATGAAGGCGAGCAAGTCCAGCCCCACCGCTTCCGGCGCAACGCGGGCATGGAAGCCGGAAATCATCCCGGATCGAACCAGCCGCTTGATGCGGTCGTTGATGGTGGAAACGGCAACGCCGATCTTCTCGCTCAGCGCGGCCAGCGGCTGACGGTCGTCCTCCTGCAGCAGCATCAGGATTTGCCGGTCGGTGTCGTCCAGTTTTGCCATCGCCGCCTCGCCGCAAATCGCCCGCGCCACATTCCTGACGCTGAGGCGCCGAATCACAGCATGACAAATTCACGTCAACCCGCAAAATTTGATTGTGGGGAATGACAGTGCACGGTCTTTCTATTTTGCAGTGCAGCAACTATTTGTTCAGGTGTGCGTTAAGAACAGACGCCCCCGGAGCAGCATTTGTCTCTCGCCAAGAACGTGGAATTCCTGCGCCATTTCCCGCGATTGAGCGGGTTCAATGGCTTGGGAATCTATGGACTGAATTCGTCGCCGGGAATACGCACGCCGCTTACTGAAATCGACGGGTTTGGCACCAATCCCGGCGCGCTCAGGATGTTCGCGTACACCCCTGAAGCGCTCCCGCGCGCGTCGGCCCTGGTCGTCGTGCTGCACGGCTGCGGCCAGAACGCCGCCGGCTACGATTTCGGCACCGGCTGGTCCACGCTCGCCAAGCGCTATGGCTTTGCGCTCTTGATGCCGGAGCAGCAGGGCGCCAACAACGCCAACACCTGCTTCAACTGGTTCAATCCGGGCGACGTCGCGCGCGGCCGCGGCGAAGCCGCCTCGATCCGCCAGATGATTGCGCGGATGGCTGCCGACCACAAGATCGATGCGCGCCGCATCTACATCACCGGGCTTTCCGCGGGCGGCGCCATGACATCGGTGATGCTGGCGGTCTATCCCGAAGTATTCGCGGCTGGCGCCATCATCGCCGGTCTCCCGTTCGGCATCGCGAGCAATGTTCGCGAAGCGCTCGGCGGCATGATGCAGTCGACATCGCGCCCGGCCGATCAATTGGGCGACCTCGTACGCAAGGCCACGAAACACAAGGGCCCCTGGCCGAAAGTGTCGGTGTGGCACGGCAGCGCCGATCGCACGGTGAACCCCGGCAACGCCAACGAAATCGTCAAGCAGTGGCTCGACGTTCACGGCCTGCCGATGGCGCCGATGTCGGCGGTGGATGTCGACGGTCATCCGCGCGAGGTCTGGTGGAACGCCGACGGCGAGACCGTCGTCGAGTCCTACACCATCACCGACATGGCCCACGGCACGCCGCTAGGCCTGGCCGGCAATGACGAGCCCTATGGTGCGGAAGGCGCCTTCCTGATCGAGGCCGGGATCTCGTCGTCCTACCACATCGCAAATTTCTTCGGCCTGACGCAGCGCATCAGCCAGGTCGCTGAAGCCCCCGCGCCGAGTCCGACGATAGCGTCGACCGTCACGCCATCGCATGCCACGGCATCGCTGCAGTCGCTGGATGTCGCTGCCCGGCTATGGTCGCGGACCAACAAGCCGGTTCGGCAGACCAAGCCGGTGCCGCATGAACCCAAGCGCCGCGGCATCGATGTCGGCGCCGTCATCACCCGGGCGCTGACGGCCGCGGGCCTGATGAAATAATCGCCAGCTCTCAGCCTGGCGGAATTGGATCACATCTCTCCGGTGATGAACGGGTTGGTCATCCGCTCCTGGCCGATGCTGGAGCCGGGGCCGTGGCCGCAGATGAAGCCGACATCGTCGCCGAGCGGCAGCAGCTTTTCCTTGATCGAATTGATCAGCGTGGTGTGGCTGCCGCCGGGCAGGTCGGTGCGGCCGACCGAGCCGTTGAACAGCACGTCGCCGACATGGGCGAAGCGCAGTTCCTTGTTGAAGAACACCACGCTGCCCGGCGAATGGCCGGGACAGTGCAGAATGTCGAAGGTCAGGTCGCCGATCGTGACCTGATCGCCCTCGTCGAGCCAGCGGTCGGGGCCAAAGTTGCGCACCCCTGTCATGCCGAAGCGCTCGCCGCTGCTCACGACGTTCTCGAGCAGGTATTTGTCGGCGATGTGCGGGCCCTCGATCTTTACCTGCAGCGCGTCGCGCAGATCGGCCGCGCCGCCGACATGGTCGATATGGCCGTGCGTCAGCCAGATCTTTTCGACCGTCACGCCGGTCTGCTTGATCGCTTCCAGAATCTTGGGAACGTCCCCGCCGGGGTCGATCACCACGGCCTTCTTGGAAGGTTCGTGCCAGATAATGGTGCAGTTCTGCTCGAACAGCGTCACCGGCACGATCATCGCGCCGGCCTTCGCGTGAGCGTCTGCCTGGGTCTCGGTTTTGTCATCCATGGGCTGGCACCATATTGCACATTGAAAAGGGGTCAACACGGCAGTGAACCGATATGTGCCCGGTTCCGGTCCGTGATAAGGTTGCGCAGACGGATATCTAGTGGGGAACGCCGGAAATGCATCGGTCAGATGGCGATTTCGGCCGGGATGCGCAGTTGATGAACCAGGTCTCGAAACCGCCGCTCGGCGGTACCCGGACGACCGTTCGGGCATTTTCCGTCAGCGACCGGCTCAATACGTCGGGTCTCGAGCGTGGCGATGTACTGGCAACGACGCCGCTGACGTTCCGCGTCAATGAAGAAGGCGTGGCCGTGCTGTTTCGCTACGGCGTTGTCGTCCTCATCGGCCTCAACGCGCTGGAAGAAGACGAATTCCTTCGCGGCCTGCAATCGCGCATGACGGGGCCGTTTGAACGGCGCGACGAGGAAATCGCGATCATCGAATTGTCCGGCGAGAAGGACGAGCCGATCGCGCCGGGCGGTCCGATCTGCCTGCAAAGCTTCTCGCCGGAACGGCTGATCCTCGTCGCCGAGGTGCTGGCCAAGAGCGTCGTCCTTGCCAGGCACGAACGGGAAGTCGCGACCGTATTCGACACCACCGAGCCGCTGGCGCGCGAACTGGCGCAGCGCGGACAGATCAGCGGCGGCCGCGCTTCGATCCTCAAGCACATCGGCAACGCGCTGTCGGTGCGCCACCGGGTGACGGGACCGGTCGCGGTGTCGGAAAAGCCCGACATCCTCTGGGACAAGCCGCATCTGGAACGGCTGTATGCGCGGCTGGAGGACGAATACGAGCTTAGCGAGCGCGCGGAATCCTTGAACCGCAAACTCGCCGTGATCGCCGAGACCGCGCAGGTGCTGACGGACATCATCGATACGCGCCGCTCGCTGCGGCTCGAAGTGATTATCGTGCTGCTGATCCTGTTCGAGGTGATCATGACGATCTACCAGATGGCCGTGGGCCGGCATCCCTGAGTGTCAATCGGGCAGTCGGCTAGGCTGTCATTCCGGGATGGTGCGCAAGCACCAGACCCGGAATCTCGAGATTCCGGGTTCGATGCTACACATCGCCCCGGAATGACGCGTCAACCGTTCACCGCTTGATCTGCGCCTTCAGCGTATCCTCGACCACCCGGTCGAACGATGACGCCTTCGGCGGAGCCTTGCTGCGCTGTTCGGCGACATACTTGTCGCGCTTCGCCACCAGCGCTGCGAGCTTCTCGTTGAGCGCCTTGCGCTGGGTCATCTGCCTGTCGACTTCCTCGGCGCGCTGTTCGGGTTTCATCGCGCGCAGATTGTCGGGCAGTTCCTCTTCCTTGATGGCGGAAACGCTGCTGCGGCGGGCGGAGACCTCGGCGACCAGATCGCCGCCGCCGGTGATAGCCTCCGACGTCGCCTTCGAACGCTTGTTGAGATAGCTCGCCATCTCGGAGGCCTGTGCCGGCGCGGCGGCGGCGACTTCGGACAATTGCCTGGTCTTGTCCTCGGTCTTCTTCTGCAGGTGTTTCGGTCCGTAGGGGATCACGGTGCCGTTGATCTCCCGCTGCAGGATGATGATCTCTTCGTCGTAGGGCGTTTCGATGATGACGACCTGGCCGCCGTCCTGAGGGATCGGAATGAAGCGGCCGTTGCCGTTCTGGGCAATGTCGCGCCACACCCGCTCGGTATCGCGGGCGTTGCCGGCCAGCACCGCGTTGACGATGATGTCCTTCTGCTTCGCCACCGACAGCGTCACGGGATATTTGACGTCTTGCGCGTAATCCATGTGCGGCGGCGCATCGCCCACCAAAAACACGATCCGCCTTGTATCGACGCCCGCGTTCCATTGCAGCTTGTTGACGGCGACGTCGAGCGCCTCGTTGACGCTCTCCGGCCAGTCGCCGCCGCCGCGCGCCTTCAGTTCCAGCAGTCTGGCGTAGAGGTCCTGGATGTCTGCGGTGAGTTCGACCTTCCTGGTCACGTAGTCGTCGCCAATGTCGCGATAGACGACGAGCCCCATGCGGATGTCGGCGTCGGGGTTGGAATCGACGATGGCCGTCGCAATCGACCAGATCTTGCGCTTGGCGCCTTCGATCAGGCCGCCCATCGAGCCCGTGGTGTCGAGCACGAACGCGACGTCGACCGCGGGTTTCGCGATGGCGGACGACAGGCTGGTGGACAGCGCGAGGGCGATGAGGGCGGGCGCAACGGCGGATGGTGAGATGCGTGGCATCGTGGATCTCCTCCAGCGTTTTGTCCCTCAGAAGCAAGGTTCCCTTTCAGGGGCCCTTTGACTTCGCGGTGCGCAGAGGTCCAAAAATCGGCGGGTTACGGACAAAATTGTGACCGGCATAACGCCGGACTTGGCATCGCTGGCTGGGTGGTCGCTGCGAAATCGGATAGGGTTCACGACAATGGAATCACCCGCCCGCCAGATCGGTCTCGTGCCGCCATTGGACCGCCGCCAGTCGGAGACGGCGCTGGCGATCGCGCGCGGCACCGCGCGGCTGCTGCGCTCGCTCGGCTTTTCCTGCCTCAGTGAATTGCCGCTGCCGTCGGGACGGCGTGCCGATCTCGTCGCGCTCAACGAGCGCGGCGACATCTGGATCGTCGAGATCAAGTCGTCGGTCGAGGATCTGCGCGCCGACCAGAAATGGCAGGACTACCGGATGCATTGCGACCGGCTGTTCTTTGCCTTCACGCAGGATTTGCCCTGCGAGATATTCCCCGAGGATACCGGGTTGATCATCGCCGACGCCTACGGTGCGCACCTGCACTGCGAGGCGCCCGAGCATCGCCTGCCGGCGGCAACGCGGAAATCGATGACGGTGCGGTTTGCGATGGCCGCCGCGCTGCGGATCAACCGGCTGGTAGATCCGCAGGGGCACGGGGAATTTTAGTCGACACGATTGAACGTCGTCATGACCGGGTCAAGCCCGGCCATGACGGGCAGAGAGAGTGGCGGCCGTTTACCGCGGCGCGCGCTTCGCCAGAATCCGCTGCAGGGTACGGCGGTGCATGTTGAGCCGCCGCGCGGTTTCGGAGACGTTGCGGTTGCACATCTCGTAGATGCGCTGGATGTGCTCCCAGCGCACGCGGTCCGCCGACATCGGGTTCGACGGCAGTTCGGACTTCTCGGTGCCGCTGGCAAGCAGTGCCGCGACCACGTCGTCGGCGTCCGCGGGCTTGGAGAGATAGTCGACCGCACCCATCTTCACCGCCGTGACGGCGGTCGCGATATTGCCGTAGCCGGTCAGCACGATCGCGCGCGCCTCGGGGCGCTTGCGCTTCAGCGCCGACACCACATCGAGCCCGTTGCCGTCGCCGAGCCGCAGGTCGACGACGGCAAATGCCGGCGCGGACTTGCCGATCTGGGCAAGGCCGTCGGAGACGGTATCGCACGACGTCACCGAGAAGCCGCGGGTTTCCATCGCGCGCGACAGGCGCTCGAGAAACGGCTTGTCGTCCTCGACGATGAGGAGCGAGCGGTCGGCGTGATCGGTCAGTTCAGTGATGGCGTTCAAGGTCGGGTATCCCCTGTTTTGCGGATACATAGGATATGGCGTTGTACCACGGCTCTGCCAAGCCGCCTAAAGTCGATCGGCCGGCTTTCCCCGGCGTCCGGGAACCCGGTTAATCCGCTGACAGGGCAGGGCTTTGCTCCCCCTCGAAGCGGGCGCGCGGCCACACGATCTGCACCACGGCACCGTGATCGGGAAAGGTGCGGTTGGTAAAGGAAACCTTGGCTCCGGTGCGCTCGAGCAGGGTGCGGGCGATGAACACGCCAAGCCCAAGGCCGGCGCGCTCGCTATGGGCTTCATCCGTGCCGCGCCGCCGCGATAAATAGGGTTCGCCGATACGCCTGAGGATGTGGGGCGCGATGCCGGGGCCGTCGTCGGAGATGACGATTTCGACCGTATCCGCGTTCCACCACGCGTTAACCTCAACCGTCGTGCGTGCGAAATCGACGGCGTTTTCCAGGATGTTGCCGACGCCGTAGAGGATTGCCGGATTTCGCGCGCCGACCGGCTCGCGTGTCGCTGCGACAGCAAGCCGCACCTTGATCACAACGCCGAAATCGCGATGCGGCGCCACGGCTTCCTCGATCAGCGTCGACAGCGGCATGAGGTCGAACGGTGCGCCGGAGGCGGAGAGTTGGGTGATCTTGGCCAGGATGTCGCGACAGCGCTGCGCCTGTTCGCGCAGGGTCTTGAGGTCGGCGGCTAGCTGTTCGTTGCCGTTGACGGATTTCTCCAGCTCACGCGAAATCAGGAAGATCGTCGACAGCGGCGTGCCGAGCTCATGCGCCGCGGCCGCGGCAAGTCCGTCGATCTGGGTCAGGTGCTGCTCGCGCGTCAGCACCAGTTCGGTCGCCGCCAGGGCGTCGGACAGCTTTCGCGCCTCCTCGGTGGCCTGGAACGCATAGAGGCTGGTGACGCCGATCGCGAGCACGATCGAAAGCCAGACGCCGAGCAAATAGATCGGCGGCAAAACCAGCGGATCGTCGCTGTCCCATGGCAGCGGCAGATGGAAGAACACCAGCGCCGAGGCGCAGGCGACCGCGAGCAGGCCGATCGCCACCGTCATCCGGATCGGCAGTACCGTCGCTGAAATCAGGACCGGGCCCAGAAACAGGAACGAGAACGGGTTCTGCAGGCCGCCGGTAAGGAACAGAAGTGCGGCGAGTTCGACGATGTTGAGCGCGAGCAGTCCCGCCGCGTAGACCGGATCCAGCCGCTGCATCGGGTTGAAGGCGATCTGCAGCGCGAGATTGAGCAGCGCGGATATGCCGACGATGGCGACGCAGGGGATGACGGCAACGTCGAACTCCAGCCCCCGCGCGACGACGAAGATCGCCGTGAGCTGGCCGAGCGCCGCCAGCCAGCGCAGCCGGAGGATCGTGTCGAGACGGACATAGCGACTGGGATGGCGGAAATCGGAGGCTGCAACGTCGGTCATATCTGCAGTTTAGCCGTGCGAGGGCGCGATCACAAATTGGTGCCTTGGTTTCAATCTCTCCGTCATGGCCGGGCTTGACCCGGCCATCCACGCCTTTCTTGCAGGCGGATCGAAAGAGCGTGGATGCCCGGGACAAGCCCGGGCATGACGGCCTCTCTTGCGCTCACCGCCGCAATGGCTCAATGAACGGCCGAAATGGACGACAGCGAGGCAACGCCCACCCAGTCTCCCGGGGCCGATCAGGCCGCGATCGACGTTGCGCATCTGATCAAGGTCTACAAGACCACCCGCGCCGTCGACGATGTGTCGTTCCGGATCAGGCGCGGCAGCATTACCGGTCTGCTCGGCGGCAACGGCGCCGGCAAGACCACGACGATCGCCATGATCATGGGACTGGTGCTGCCGACCTCCGGCCGCGTCCAGGTGCTCGGCTATCCGATGCCGGAGCGGAGCGCCGACGTGCTCGGCCGGATGAATTTCGAAAGCCCCTATGTCGACATGCCGATGCGGCTCACGGTGCGGCAGAACCTTACCATTTTCGGAAAGCTCTACGCGGTGGAGAATTTGCGCGAGCGCATCGAGCAGCTTGCCGCCGACCTCGACCTGAAGGATTTCCTCGACCGCGCCAACGGAAAACTCTCGGCCGGCCAGAAGACCCGCGTTGCGCTGGCAAAGGCGCTGATCAACCAGCCGGAGCTGTTGCTGCTCGACGAGCCGACGGCGTCGCTCGACCCCGATACGGCCGACTGGGTGCGGCAGCATCTTGCGGACTACCGCAAGACCCATGATGCCACCATCCTGCTGGCATCGCACAACATGCTGGAGGTGGAGCGGCTGTGCGACCGCGTCATCATCATGAAGCGCGGCCGCATCGAGGACGACGACAGCCCCGAGCAGATCCTGGTGCGCTATAACCGGGCGACGCTCGAAGAGGTATTCCTCGATGTCGCGCGCGGGCGGACGCGGGAGGTGGCGCGATGAACAACGTTGCCCTCAAGACCGCGGCGCATCAGGGGCTCTCCATGCAGCGCATCAACGCGATGGTGCTGCGTTACTGGTATCTTCTGATGTCGTCCTGGCCGCGGCTGCTGGAGCTGATCTACTGGCCGGCGCTGCAGGTCATCACCTGGGGCTTCCTGCAGACCTACATTGCGCAGAACGACAGCTTCTTCGCGCGCGCCGGCGGCACGCTGATCGGCGCCGTGATCCTGTGGGACATCCTGTTCCGCGGCCAACTCGGCTTTTCGATCTCGTTTCTCGAGGAAATGTGGGCGCGCAACCTGGGCAACCTGATGATGAGCCCGCTGAAGCCGATCGAGTTTTTGATCTCGCTGATGATCATGAGCCTGATCCGGCTCGCGATCGGCGTGATCCCGATGACGCTGCTGGCGCTGTTCTTCTTCAATTTCAACTTCTTCGCCATCGGGCTGCCGCTGATCGCGTTCTTCTGCAACCTGATCTTCACCAGCTGGTCCGTCGGGATTTTCGTCTCAGGCCTGGTGCTGCGCAATGGGCTGGGCGCCGAGAGCATCGTCTGGACGCTGATGTTCGGCCTGATGCCGCTCGCCTGCGTCTACTATCCGGTTGCGGTGCTGCCGGGCTGGCTGCAGTGGCTCGCCTGGACCTTGCCGCCGACCTATGTGTTCGAGGGCATGCGGGCGCTATTGATCGATCACGTATTTCGCGCCGACCTGATGGCCTGGTCGCTGGCCATCAATGCGGTGCTGTTCGTTGCCTCGTTTGCGGTCTTCCTTGCCCTTTTGCGCAGCGCCAAACATCACGGTTCTCTCCTGTCGGGTGGTGAATAAGTTATTAGTTTCCGGTGGATTTCGGGGTTTTTTGGCGTTTTGGCCCCGTAGATCTACCGCTCGGCGCATTGACGCTTAATTACGCATTCGGCAGTATGCTGCGGCGCAAACAGGGATAAGAACTCGATGCCGATTGGTGAGTTTGGCGGCGCACCGCCGCTGGTGGCTGAAGGCAGTCCGGCGCTTACGACGCCGATGTACTGGATGTACGAAATGGGCCACGCATCGCTCAATCCGGCCCGCGCCGTGACCGATGCCACCAAGATCCTGTTTCAGAACCCCCTCAATCCGTGGTCCCACACCGAGGTCGGCAAATCGATCGCCGCGGCCTGCGAATTGTTCGAGCGCACCACGCGCCGCTACGGCAAGCCGGAATGGGGCCTCGACACCACCGAGGTCAACGGCATCCGCACCCCGGTCGAGGTTCGTTCGATCTGGGAAAAGCCGTTCTGCCGGCTGCTGCATTTCGATCGCAAGCTGACCCGTCCGCTGCGCCACCCGCAGCCGCGCGTGCTGATCGTGGCGCCGATGTCCGGCCACTACGCGACGCTGTTGCGCGGCACGGTCGAGGCGTTCCTGCCGACCCATGAAGTCTACATCACCGACTGGTCCGACGCACGAATGGTTCCGCTCGCCGCGGGACGTTTCGATCTCGACGACTATGTCGACTACCTGATCGAGATGCTGCATGTGCTCGGCGGCAACATGCATGTGGTCGCGGTGTGCCAGCCGTCGGTGCCTGTCGTGGCGGCGGTTTCCGTGATGGAAGCGGCGCGCGATCCCTTCGTCCCGCTGTCGATGACGCTGATGGGCGGCCCGATCGACACCCGCCGCAATCCGACCTCGGTGAACAATCTGGCGGCCGAGCGCGGCATCGAATGGTTCCGCAACAACGTCATCACCAAGGTGCCGTTCCCGCATCCCGGCGTGATGCGCGATGTTTACCCGGGATTCCTGCAGCTCTCGGGCTTCATCACCATGAACCTCGACCGCCATACCGACGCGCACAAGGCCCTGTTCAACAATCTGGTGAAGGGCGACGGCGACATGGTCGACAAGCACCGCGAGTTCTACGACGAGTATCTCGCTGTTATGGACCTGACCGCGGAGTATTACCTGCAGACCGTCGATGTCGTGTTCGTGAAGCACGCGCTGCCGAAAGGCGAGATGACTCATCGCGGCAAGCCGGTCGATCCGTCGAAAATCCGTCGCGTGGCGTTGATGACGGTGGAAGGCGAGAAGGATGACATCTCCGGTCTCGGTCAGACCGAAGCAACTCATTCACTATGTCCCGCGATTCCCGATCATCGCCGCGTTCATTACGTGCAGAAGGGCGTCGGTCACTACGGCGTGTTCAACGGATCGCGATTCCGCTCCGAAATCGTGCCGAGAATCTCCGATTTCATGATGTCCGCGGCAAATACCAAGCTGCAACTGGTGCCAACGTCCGCTGCAGCCGAATAACGCGAATTTTTGCTCTCGATTCGTCCCGCCGGGTAAGCTCCTGAAGGGACTGAAAAAATCCGGATTTCGACTCTCTTAATGAAGTGAGCCCAGATTCGTTTCTTGGGCCGCCTTCTGAATCACGAATCTACCCAAATATTTCGGTTCCAGCCCCAGCCGGTAGGGGGTTTTTGACCCCGAGCCCCTGTATATTGGGCAAATGATTTGTTTTTGCGCCGGGCGATTTCAATGGCGGCGGATATGGCAGAATCCGGGCGCACTCCTGCTCCCCGGACTTTCAGACATGGCTACTCGTGCCCTTCTCTATCGGCGGCCCGCCGAACCCGCGACCGTTTTGGTCAAACACGGCTCGCAATATTTTGCGATTCGGCTGCGTCGGCATCGCCGCGCGCGGCGTTACACCCTGCGAATTCATCCGACGGATCGTGAAGCGATCCTGACCATGCCGCCGCGCGGTACTTTGGTGGAAGCCAAGGAGTTCGCGCGGCTTCACGGCGGCTGGATCGCCGCGCGTCTTGGTCGTTTGCCGAAGGCCGCGCCGTTTCATCCTGGCACAGTGGTTCCACTGCGCGGCGTGCCGCACAAAATCGTGCATCGCGCCGGCGAGCGCGGCACGGTTTGGACTGAAACCCGCGACAGCGGTGAAAAGATACTGTGTGTGGCCGGTGGCATCGAGCACATGGACCGGCGTGTTCACGACTTTCTCAAGCGTGAAGCGCGCAAGGACCTGCACAAGGCCTCGATGGGTTACGCGGAAGATCTCGGCGTCAGGGTCAAGCGGGTCTCGATCCGCGATCAGTCGAGCCGCTGGGGTTCGTGCACCTCGGCCGGTTCGCTGTCGTTCTCCTGGCGCCTGATCCTCGCGCCGCCCTATGTGCTGGACTATCTCGCCGCCCATGAAGTCGCTCATCTCGTCGAGATGAATCATTCGGCGAGATTCTGGCGGGTCTGCGGCCGGGTTTGCGGCCATGTCGAGCGCGCCAAGACCTGGCTGGATACCCATGGCAACGACCTGCATCGATATGGAATTCAGGACTGAACGCGTTTAGTTAGTCGCCCCCCGAAATTGATCCGGGGGCGACTGATCGCTTCGCGATCGAGACGACATCGATTTTGTAGATTCATTCTTGCATTGTTTCGTCGGCGCACCCGATCCCGCATCCCAAACGCCGCGCTGGTTCCCGGATACTCCTCGTCGATCCAGGAATGCTTGGTAACCGTTCCGGTTATGCTAGCTTCCCGACATTGCTCCGGCTGAAGGACATCGAAACCGCCACCGATCGCGAGATCCAAATGCCTGATTTCGAGAAGCGGCCCGTCATCCTCCCGATCCTTGCATTGCTGGCCTTCGTTCTCACGGCGATTCCGGCCGACGCGCAAACCCTGAAGGCCGTCAAGGAGCGCGGCACGCTGAATTGCGGCGTCAGCCAGGGACTGCTCGGCTTTTCAAGCATGGACGACAAGAACGCGTGGACCGGCTTCGACGTCGACATTTGCCGCGCAGTGGCGGCGGCGATTTTCGGCGATCCCGCCAAGGTGACGTTCGTGCCGCTCGATGCGGTCACTCGTTTCGCGGCGCTGCAGTCCAACCAGATCGACGTCTTGTCGCGCAACTCGACATGGACGATGTCACGGGAAAGCTCGCTCGGCCTGATGTTTGCCGGCGTCGCCTATTACGACGGCCAGGGCTTTCTGCTGCGCCGCGAGGCCGGGGTCGACACGGCGTTGCAACTCGGCGGCAAGACGGTCTGCACCCAAAGCGGCACCACCAGCGAACTGAACCTGACCGACTATTTCCGGGCCAACGAGATGCCGCTGAAGGTTCTGGCGCTCGGTACTGCCGAAGAAAGCCGGAAAGCCTACGACGATCGCAAATGCGACGTGCTGACCAGCGACGTCTCGCAGCTCTACGCCGAGCGTCTCAAGCTGCAGGCGCCGGACAGCCACATCATCCTGCCGGAAGTGATCTCGAAGGAGCCGCTCGGGCCGGCGGTGCGGCAGGGCGACGATCAGTGGTTCAACCTGGTCAAGTGGACGCTCTATTCGTTGATCAATGCCGAGGAACTCGGCGTGAAATCCTCGACGATCGATGAGGCGGTGAAATCCCCCAATCCCAACATCAGGCGGCTGGTCGGAACCGAGGGCGAGTTCGGCGAGCAACTGGGCGTCGTCAACGACTGGGCGGCGCGCGCCGTCCGCGCCGTCGGCAATTACGGCGAGATCTATGAAAGGAACGTCGGGACGCAGTCGAGGCTGAGCATCCCGCGAGGATTGAATGCGCTCTGGACCCAGGGCGGAATTCAGTACGCGCCTCCCGTCAGGTAGTTTTCAGAGGTCAGGTCATGGCCGTGGATTATTATTCGCTGCTGACGAAAGCCGTCGTGGGCAAGGACGCCGCGACGCGCGACCAGGTTTACAAGGACGCCGCCAGCCTGATCGCGCGCTCCCACCTCCCGCGCGAGGCGGCGGCATCGCACACTGCCGCGCTCGAAGACGCGATCCGGCGGATCGAGGATGAAATAGCCGCCGAGGAAGCCAGCGCGGCCGCGGCCATCAGCGAAACCCTGTCGACCGGTCGGAACTGGAAGCCTTACGCCATCGGCGCGTTTGCGGTCGCCGCCGTCATCGGGCTCGCGACCGTGGCGTACGTCTTCGTCGCCGCCAAAGGGCCCGCCGTCGTTGCCGCTAACGTGAAGTCGTCGTCGCCAAAAGGGCAGGGCGGGCGTCAGGATGTCGTGGTGGCGGACCTCAAGCCCGGCGTCGACGGCGGCTCTTCGGGCGAGGTCCTGCCGTTCGCGCTGCAGCGGCAGGTGGTGTTCTACCGCACCACCGTCGTGCCCGGCTCGATCGTCGTCGATCGCGAGAACCGTTTTCTCTATCTGATCGATTCCAGCACTTCCGCGCGCCGCTACGGAATCGGCGTGGCGCAGGAATGCCTGAAGGGTGGCAGTCTCTCGCGGGTTATGAACAAGCTTGAATGGCCCGACTGGCGGTCCGCCAATGCCAGCGCAAAGGAGGCCGACGCGTTGCTCGCGGCGGCGGGCCGTCCCGGCAGTCCGCTCGGCGCCCGCGCGCTGCTGCTCGACAAGCCGGGGCTGCTCATCCATGGCACCAATTCGCCAAAGACCATCGGCCACTTGGTCGCGTCCGGATGCATCCGCCTTGTCAACGACGACGTCGAAGATTTGTACCGGCGCGTATCGGTGGAAACGCGCGTGGTCTTTACGAGCTAACCGGGCTTTAACGACCGAACACCCTGTCGATCAACCAGCCATCCAGTCCCGCGGCAGGTTCCGGACGCGCCGATGGATTGGGTGGCGGCACCGAGGCGCGCGTCGGCGCCGGCCGATGCGAACCGCCGGAGGGAGGTGTGAGCGGCACCGGCGCCGGTGCTGACTGTGTTGGCGGAGGTGGCGCGTTGTCCTGCGCCGCCGTCTGAAACAAATTCGACAGAGCGCCGCCGCGCTGCGAGCTCGGCAGTACCGCGACCGGAACGCCCTGATGCGCCGTGCGCATGAAGCGGGTCCAGACTTCCACCGGCAGCCCGCCGCCGGTCGCCTTCCTGGTCGGCGAGTTGTCGTCATTGCCGAGCCAGACGCCGGTGACGAGGTTGGCCGTGTAGCCGATGAACCAGGCGTCGCGGAAATCCTGGCTGGTGCCGGTCTTGCCGGCCGCCATCCAGCCCGGGATCTCCGCCTTGCGCGCGGTGCCGGAGAGCAGCGTTTCCCGCATCATCGTGTTCATCATCGCAACGTGACGCGGCTCTATCACCTGGCCGAGCCGTTCGGGCTGGCGCATGTACAGCAGCTTGCCTTCATTGGTGCGGATCTTCGTCACGACATGCGGGGAAATGCCGACCCCGCCATTGGCGAAGGGCGCATAGGCGCCGACCAGTTCGTTGAGCGAGACTTCTGAGGTGCCGAGCGCGATCGAGGCGTTGGCCTCGAGCTTGGAGGATATGCCGAGCCGGTGCGCGGTGCGCACCACGTTCTTCGGCCCGACCTCGACGCCGAGCCGCACCGCGACCGTGTTGAGCGACATCGCCAGCGCCTGCGTCAGCGTCACCGAACCGAAATACTCATGGGTGTAGTTCTCGGGCCGCCAGCCTTTGATATCCAGCGGCGCATCGAGCCGGATGGTTTCGGGCGTCAGCCCGGCCTCGACTGCGGTCAGGAATACGAACGGCTTGAACGCGGAGCCGGGCTGGCGCTTCGCCGTAATCGCGCGATTGAATTGGCTCTCGGCATAGTTACGCCCCCCGACCATGGCGCGCACCGCGCCATCGGGTGTCATCGCCACCAGCGCACCCTGTGTGACGTTGAACCTGACGCTCTTGGCCGCGAGTTCGTCGATGATGGCGGCTTCAGCGACGCTCTGCAGCTTCGGATCGATCGTGGTCTCGACCACGATGCTCTGGTCGATCTGGCCAACGAGATCGTCGAGCACTTCACCGATCCAGTCGGCAACGTAGTTGACGGTACCGGCGCCGGCCGGCTTCACCTTGTAGGAAGGGTGGCCGATCGAGGCCTTGGCCTGCGCCTCGGTGATGAATTTGGCGTCGGCCATCGCCGACAGCACGATCTGGGCGCGCTGCTCGGCGCCTTCGGGGTTGCGGTTCGGCGCCAGCCGCGACGGCGACTTGACAAGGCCCGCCAGCATCGCGGCTTCCGCGATCGTGACGTTCTTCGCAGACTTGCCGAAATAACGCTGTGCCGCCGCCTCGACGCCGTAGGCCCCGGAGCCGAAATAGACGCGGTTGAGATAGAGCTCGAGAATTTCGTTCTTGGAATGCTTGCGCTCCAGCCAGAACGCGAGCTCCAGCTCCTGCAGCTTGCGTGTCATCGTCCGTTCCTGGGTCAGGAACAGGTTCTTGGCGAGTTGCTGGGTCAGCGTCGAGCCGCCCTGGGCTACGCCGCGATTGAGCACGTTGGTGACCGCGGCGCGCGCGATGCCGACCGGATCGATGCCGTAATGCGAATAGAAGCGGCGGTCCTCGATGGCGATGAACGCCTTCGGCAGATAGGGCGGCAAATCCTTCAGCGCGACGTTGGCGCCGGGCATTTCGCCGCGCGTGGTCAGCACGCTGCCGTCGAACCCCGTGATCTGGATGGTCGGCGGGCGCTTTGGAATTTCGAGCAACTGGATCGCCGGCAGATGGGCGCCGACCCAGACCACGACGCCGACGACGGCGATCGCGGCCCACAGGCCAAGCACCGCGCCCCAGTAGACCAGCCGCCCCCAGCGCAGCTTTCGCGTCTTCGAACGGCGCTTGGCGCCGCTACGGCTTGCACGCGGCTTGCGCTCGCGTGGCGCCTCGTCCTCGTCATCCTCTACGGGCTTGCGTTTGGGCACGGGCTTCTTCGGTTTGTCGTCGTCGGTGGCGGCGGGAATGCGATCTTCGGGAGAGAGCCGCAAGTCGGCGAGCGCAGCCGGAAGCCCGAAAAGCGGCTCCTTGCGCCCGCCGCTCTTTTTCCGTCCCCACGCCATCACAAACGCCGCTCATACCCGTCGGCGCTTACGCTATCGGGCGCAGTTTAAGGGTCGGTTACCGAGAGGTTAATGCGGGATTAGGAGGTGCGGCGGAGCGTGCTAGCATCGACGTCAAGCGATCATGTTTTCAGGAAGGGAACTGCATGGGCCACGTCGATCCGACCAAGGAAGTTTTCGCAGAGTTCAAGGCCAACGATAGGCCGGGGCCGATCCACATGCTCAACCTGGTCCGGCTGCGCGCGCAGGCGGCCTATCCCGATGGCCGCAAGGCCACCGGCGCGGAAGCCTATGCAGCCTATGGCCGGGAGAGTGGCCCGGTGTTCGAGCGGCTCGGCGGGCGTATCGTCTGGCAGGGCCGGTTCGAACTGATGCTGATCGGCCCATCCGAAGAGCGCTGGGACCACTGCTTCATCGCCGAATACCCCAGCGTTGCGGCGTTCGCAGAGATGATCCGCGATCCGGTCTATCGCGAGGCTGTGAAGCACCGCCAGGCTGCCGTCGAGGATTCCCGCCTGATCCGCCACGCGGTGCTGCCGGTCGGCAAGACGTTCGGCGAGATTCCGAAGTAGCTCTCTCGTCATGGCCGGGCTTGACCTGGCCATCCATCAAGGGAAGCTTCTCATGAAGATGGATGGATTGCCGGGTCAAGCCCGGCAATGACGACGAATAACAAATCGGCGGCCCCGAGGGACCGCCGATTGCTTCTTCCGCCGATCGTTTTGGTGAAGAGCGCCGGGCCTAGCCCGCCGGGCCCTTGTCCTCGAGGATCGGGCCGAACAATTCCCAGCGTTCGCCGTTGAACTTCATCATCTGCAGCTGCTTGTTGACGCGGTAATCGGTCGGCGAGGTGTTGGCGAGGATGCCCGGCAGCGACAGGTCGAGTTGCACATCCTTCAAGTTCGATGCAACCTTCATCACGTTTTCGCGGGTCAGATTGTCGCCGCATGCCTTCAGCACATGAATCAGCAACTGCGTCGTCGAGTACCCATAGGAGTTGAAGCTCGAATCCTTGTCGCCGTCCGGATAGTACTTCGCCATGAACTCGAAATACTTCTTCATGCCCGGATCGTCCTTCCAGGTCGGATCGAGCGGATCCTTGCCGTAGTTGACGCTGATAACGCCCTTGGAGGCTTCGAGCCCGGCGGGCTTCATCACGGCGCCGACCGAGGTGGCGTTGATGTCGAGAATGTGCACCGGCTTCCAGCCGAGCTCATGGATCTTCTTGATCGCCTGCGCCGCCTGCTTCGGCGTGCTCGCCGAGAAGAACAGGTCCGCGCCGGCGTCCTTGATCTTGAGGATCTGCGAGTCGATGGTCGGGTCCGAGACTTCGTAGGAAGCTTCCGCCACGATCATCTTCGCCGCCTTGTCGCCGAGGCCGGCCTTGATGCCGTTCAGGTAGTCCTTGCCGAGGTCGTCGTTCTGGTAGAGCACGCCGATCTTGGCGTTCGGGTGCTCCTTGATGATGTACTGGCCGTAGATGCGGCCCTCGACGAAGTAGTTGGGATTGAAGCCCATGGTCCAGGGGAAGTTCTTCGGATCGGTGAACTTCGAGGCGCCGGTGGCGGCGAACAGCTGCGGCACCTTCTTGGCGTTCAGGTACTTCTGCACGGCGGCGTTCGAAGGCGTGCCGAGCAGCTGGAACGTCAGCAGCACTTCGTCGCTCTCGACCAGCTTGCGCACCTGCTCGACCGCCTTTGGCGGCGAGTAGGCGTCGTCATACTGGATCAGGTTGATCTTGCGGCCATTCACGCCGCCCTGATCGTTGATCATCTTGATGTAGGCGGCCTGGGTCTTGCCGATGGTGGCATAGGCGGAAGCCGGTCCCGAGAATGGGTTGGTCTGGCCGATCTTGATCTCGGTGTCGGTCGCGCCGGTATCGTACTTCTTCTGCGCGTGGGCCGACGAGACCGACAGCGCAACCGCGAGCGCCGTGCCGGTCACCAAATGGAAAACACTCTTCCTCATATCCTTGGGATCCTCATGTGTGATTGAGTCGATGAACCTTGCCGGGACTTAATGAGCCCAACGGCGCCATCGCTGCGGGGATACTGGCGGAAGGCATGTTGCATTGCAAGGAGCGGGGCCCGGTTTCATGTTCGACCTTAGTCAAGGTCAGGACACGGGCATTGGCTTCCGCTGCCCAAAAAGAATCCAACGGTATTGCCGTGCGCGGCGAGGACGGAACTCGCTGTGCCGAAACGAGACCGCCGGCGTCGCTGCGATTGCGACGCCGGCGGCATCCGCCGATCGATTCGAATTCCTGTCTTAGCCGGCCGGGCCGGCGTCCTCCATGATCGGGCCGAACAGTTCCCAGCGCTCGCCGTTGAACTTCATCATCTGCAACTGCTTGTTGACGCGGTAGTCGTTGGGGCCGGTATTGATCTTCATGCCGGGCAGGCTGAGGTCGAGCACGACGTCCTTCAGCGAGGCCGCCTGCCGCATCACGTTCTCGCGCGTCAGGTCGTCGCCGCACTGCTTGAGCACCTGCACCAGCAACTGCGCGGTCGAATACCCGTATGTATTGACCGTGTTCATCTTGTCGCCTTCAGGGAAGTATTTCGTCATGAAGTCGAGATACTTCTTCAGGCCTGCGTCGTCCTTCCAGGTCGGATCGGCCGGATCCTTGCCATAGTTGACGCTGATCACGCCCTTCGAGGCCTCGAGGCCGGCCGGTTGCAGCGTGGCGCTCACCGGGCTCGCATTGATGTCGAGGATATGCACCGGCTTCCAGTTGAGTTCGTGGATCTTGCGGATCGCCTGCGCCGCCTGCTTCGGCGTCGAGGCGCTGTAGAAAAGATCCGCGCCTGAGTCCTTGATCTTCAGCACCTGCGAATCGATGGTGGGATCGGCGACTTCGTAGGACGCTTCTGCCACGATCATCTTCGCGGCCTTGTCGCCAAGGCCGGCCTTCAACCCGCTGACGTAGTCCTTACCCAGATCGTCGTTCTGATAGAGAACGCCGATCTTGGCGTTCGGATGCTCCTTCAGAATGTACTGGCCGTAGATGCGACCCTCGACGAAATAGTTCGGGTTGTAGCCCATGGTCCATGGGAAGTTCTTGGGATCGGTGAACTTCGATGCGCCCGTGGCGGCGAAAAGCTGCGGGACCTTCTTGGCGTTGAGATACTTCTGCACGGCCGCATTCGCCGCGGTGCCGATGACCTGGAAGGTCAGCAGCACTTCGTCGCCTTCCACCAGCTTGCGGATCTGCTCCACCGTCTTCGGCGGCGAGTAGGCATCGTCATACTGGATCAGGTTGATCTTGCGGCCGTTGATGCCGCCCTGATCGTTGATCATCCGCATATAGGCGGCCTGGGTCTTGCCGATGTTGGCATAGACCGAATAGGCGCCCGAGAACGGCACGGTCTGGCCGATCTTGATCTCGGTGTCGCTGGCGCCGGTATCGTATTTCTTTTGCGCGTAAGCCGAGGAAGCCGACAGCGCGATCACAGCCGCAGTCGTAGCGACCAGCCGGGTAAGCCCGTCCTTCATATCGTTAACTCCCATGTGGACCGATGGTCGAGCGCCATCGTTGCCAAGGAGTTTGGCGGAACGGTTTTGGCAATGCAAGACGGTGCGTGAAGGCCGTTCCTACGCCAGCCAGAGCAGGATCCATGCGAATGCCGCGGGCGCGGCCTGTACATAAAGTATCCGCCGGCTCACCGTCGCCGCGCCGTACACGCCGGCCACGATCACGCAGAGCAGGAAGAATACCTTGATCTGGAACGCAAACCCCGGATTGGGGTGGAGCAGGCCCCAGACGAGGCCCGCGGCGAGGAATCCGTTATACAGCCCCTGGTTGGCGGCCAGCACCGCCGATTCCGTCGCCTTCTCGATCGAGTTGCGGAAGGTCTTCAGGCCCAGCGGTTTGGTCCAGAGAAACATCTCTAGAATGAGGAAATAGACGTGCAGCGCGGCAACCACCGCGACCAGAAAATTGGCAATCCAGATCATGTTGCGGTCCCCAACCGGCTGCGGAAATCGGGTGGACGCTAGCATGGCTTGCGTGAAAAATGCTGTCGCCTGCCGACATTTTCCTTCCGCGAGAATTTCCGACCGCGAGTCCAACCCATGCCCGCCACGCCGCCCGAACAATTCGAAATCGACCGATTGCCGACGCCGATCGGCACCGCGCTGCTGGTGACCGATGCGGATGGAAACCTGCGCGCGCTCGACTGGGAGGATTACGAGGCGCGCATGAAGGAGCTGCTGCGCCTGCATTACGGTGCGGTGAGCCTCAAGCCGGCGCGGGCGCCGCGCGAACTGCGAACAGCGCTATCCGGCTATTTCAAGGGCGATCTCGATCGCCTCGCAATAATTCGGTGGCGTGTCGCGGGCACGCCGTTCCAGCAGAAGGTCTGGCGCGCATTGTCCGGGATTCCGGCGGGGACAACGATGAGCTACGGGGCGCTGGCCGCGAAGATCAAAATGCCCCGCGCCGTGCGCGCCGTCGGCCACGCCAACGGCGCCAATCCGATCAGCGTGGTGTTGCCCTGTCACCGCCTGATCGGCGCCAACGGCTCGTTGGTGAAGTACGGCGGCGGCCTGGAAAGGAAGCGCTGGCTGCTGCAGCACGAGGGCGTGGAGATTTAACCGAGTCGTCATTCCGGGGCGCGCGCAGCGCGAGCCCGGAATCCATTGGGCAGCATACTCCGTGGTGAAATGGATTCCGGGTTCGCGCCACGGCGCGCCCTCAGATGCGCGATTGCGCACCGGGGAATGACAGTGGAAGGACTTTTACGCCGCCGGCTGCGCAACGTTGTCTTCGCTGGAGAGCAGATGGATCAGCGAGCTCTTGATCGCCGCCTGTCGCGTCGGCGCGGTGATCTGCGCGCCGAGCAGATCGGTAACGTAGAACACGTCGCGGGCGCGTTCGCCGAAGGTCGCGACGTGGGCCGACGCAATGTTGAGGTTGAGCTTCGAGATCGCGGTCGTGAGCTGGTACAGGAGGCCGGGGCGGTCCAGGCCGGAGACCTCGATTACGGTGTAGCGGTCCGACCACTGGTTGTTGATCGCTACTTCCGGCTCGACCACGAAGGCGCGCATCTTGCTGCGGGTGGCCGATTTGCGCGCCACCACTTCGGGCAGCCGCAGCTTGCCCTCGAGCACCTGTTCGATCATTTCGCCAATGCGGGTGGCACGGCGTCCCTCGTCCTCGTCGCGGTCGTACTCCCGCGAGATCGCGATGGTGTCGAGCGCGCGGCCGTCGGTGGTGGTGTAGATCTGGGCGTCGACGATGTTGGCGCCGGCGGACGCGCAGGCGCCGGCGATGATCGACAGCAGCCACGGATGGTCGGTCGCCAGGATCGTCAGTTCGGTGACGGCGCGCGCCTCATCGAAGCCGACATTGATCGCAAGCTTGTGGCCGGCCTGTTCGCTGGCCCGAAGGAAGCGCGCGTGGCGGATCTTGCGCGGCAGTTCGACCTTGAGCCAGTAAGCCGGATAGTGCCGGCCGATATAGGCGTTGAGTTCGGCCTCCGGCCATTCGGTGAAGGCGGCGCGGAATTCGCGCTGCGCCACCGCGATGCGCTGCGCGCGGTTCACTTCCGAGAAGCCGCCGGTCAGCACCGGCTCGGTTTCGTAATACAGCGTGCGCAGCAACTGCGCCTTCCAGCCGTTCCACACTCCGGGGCCGACGCCGCGGATGTCGGCGGTGGTCAGGATGGTCAACAGCTTCATCTGCTCCACGGACTGCACGACCGCCGCAAAGTTCTCGATGGTCTTGCGGTCGGAGAGGTCGCGTGACTGCGCCACCGTGGACATCGTCAGATGTTCCTCGATCAGCCATGCCACCAGTTCCGTGTCGGCGGCATTGAAGCCGAGCCGCGGGCATAGCCGCCGCGCCACCCGGGCGCCTGCGATCGAGTGGTCCTCGGGTCGGCCCTTGGCGACGTCGTGCAGTAGCGTGGTGATGTAGATCACCGCGCGATGTTCGGGCTGGATCTTGCGGAACAGGTCGCTGGCGACGACGAATTCGTCATTGCCGCCGCGCTCGATGTCCTGCAGATGGCCGATGCAGCGGATCAGATGTTCATCCACCGTGTAGTGGTGATACATGTTGAACTGCATCATCGACACGATCTTGCCGAAGGCGCGGATGAAATGACCGAGCACGCCGGTCTCGTTCATGCGCCGCAGCACGGTTTCGGCGTTGTCGGAGGTCAGGATCTCCATGAACAGCCGGTTGGCGTCCGGATTCTCCCGCAGCGGCGTGTTGATCAGCTTCAGCGAGCGCGTCACCGTGCGCATCGCGTCGGGATGGAAGGCGAGGTTGTTCTTCTGCGCCAGCCGGAAGATCCGGATCAGGTTGACCGGATCGTGCTTGAAGACGTCGGGCGCGGCGAGATTGATGCGGTTGTTGTCGATGATGAAGTCGTCGCTCTCGGGCACCCGCCGCCGGTTGTTGCTCGGCCGCAGCCGCGCTACCACCCGGCTTAGCACCGGCGCCGGCTTGGCCTGCTCGTCTTCCAGCTTGGCGCACAGGATGGCGGTGAGATCGCCGACGTCCTTGGCGATCAGGAAGTAGTGCTTCATGAAGCGTTCGACATCCTGCATGCCGGGATGCGAGGTATAGCCGAGCCGGACCGCGATCTCGCGCTGCATGTCGAACGACAGCCGTTCCTCGGCGCGCCCCGCGACAAAGTGCAGGTTGCAGCGCACCGACCACAGGAAGTCGGCACAGCGGCGGAAAATGCGGTATTCCTGCGCATCGAACACACCGCGCTCGACCAGTTCGCTGGTCTCGCGCACGCGATAGACGTACTTCGCGATCCAGAACAGCGTGTGCAGGTCGCGCAGGCCACCCTTGCCGTCCTTGACGTTCGGCTCGACCAGATAGCGCGATTGCCCGCCGCGGCGGTGCCGCTCCTCGCGCTCGGCGAGTTTGGCGGTGACGAATTCGGACGCGGTGCCCTGCACGACTTCCCTGTCGAACCGCTCGACCAGTTCGTCGTACAGCGGCTGGTCGCCGGTCAGGAACCGCATCTCCAGGATCGCGGTGCGGATCGTCATGTCGCCGCGCGCCTGCCGGATCGATTCGTCGACCGACCGCGTGGCATGGCCGACCTTCAATCCCATGTCCCACAGACAATAGAGAATGGCTTCCGCGACCTGCTCGCCCCAGGCGGTCTGCTTGTAGGGCAGGATGAACAACAGATCGATGTCGGATTCCGGCGCCATCAGGCCGCGGCCATAGCCGCCGGTTGCGACCACGGCCATGCGTTCGGCGCCGGACGGGATATGCGAGCGATAGAGATGCCGCGTCGCCGCCGAATAGAGAATGCGGATGATCTCGTCCTGCATGAAGCACAGCCGCTCGGCACAGCGGCGGCCGTTGCGGTCCTTCAGCAGCATCGCCTGCGCGGTGGCGCGTGCTGCGATCATCTCGGCCTTGAGCAGTTGCGCCAGCGTCTGGCGGAACACGTCCTCGCGGCCGGCATGCTTTTCGGCCAGCGCATCGACCGCCGCCGTGATCCGCGCGGTATCGAAACGCTCATCCGCCTGGGGGCGGTCTTCAGTCACGACGCTGTCCATGGTCTTCCCGATAACGGACGCCGCAGAGGCTGTCACTCACGATTGTAGGGCAACAGTACATCTATGCTGGATTCCGATCCGTTTTGGTAATGCTGTGCTCGCCGCGCCGCATTGGCGGTACGTATTTTCTCGTTGCGTCGCGACATAACATATTGAAAAACAAGTGTGTTTTTCAATGCCTGAGGGAGGGCAAGCATGACTGGGATTTCACGGCGCGCAGTGGCTGCGATGCTGGCGGTTTCGACCTTGTTGCCGGGCGCGGCCTTTGCCGCGGATGCACCCAAGGAGATCAGGATCGACTGGGCGACCTACAACCCGGTGTCGATGATCCTCAAGCAAAAGGGATTGCTCGAGAAGGAGTTCGCCAAGGACGGCATCAATGTCGTGTGGGTGCAGTCGGCCGGCTCCAACAAGGCGCTCGAGTTCCTCAATGCCGGCTCGATCGATTTCGGATCGACCGCGGGCTCCGCGGCACTGGTCGCCAAGATCAACGGCAACCCGATCAAGTCGATCTATGTCTATTCGCGCCCCGAATGGACCGCGCTGGTGACAGCCAAGGATTCGAAGATCGCCTCCGTCGCCGATCTCAAGGGCAAGCGCGTCGCGGTGACCCGCGGCACCGATCCGCACATCTTTCTGGTGCGCGCGCTGCTCGGCGCCGGCCTCACCGAAAAGGACATTACGCCGGTGCTGCTGCAGCATGCCGACGGCAAGACCGCGCTGATCCGCGGCGACGTCCAGGCGTGGGCCGGTCTCGACCCGATGATGGCGCAGGCCGAGGTCGAGGACGGCGCCAAACTGTTCTTCCGCAAGGCCGACGCCAACACCTGGGGCATCCTCAATGTGCGCGAGCAGTTCCTGAAGGACCATCCCGAAATCGTCCGCCGCGTGCTCGCCGTTTACGAGGAAGCGCGGAAATATTCGCTGGCCAATTACGACGACCTGAAGAAGACCTTCATCGGCATCACCAAATTGCCGGAAGCCGTTGTCGACAAGCAGCTCAAGGAGCGCACCGAACTGACCCACAGCCGGATCGGCGCACCGCAGCGCGAGTCCATTCTCGCCGCGGGCCTCGCCCTGCAACAGGCCGGCGTGGTCGACGCCAAGGTCGACGTGAAGGCGACGCTCGATGCCCTGATCGACGACCAGGTCCCGCTGCCGACGAATTGACCTCTTCCTTCCTTCTCCCCTTGTGGGAGAAGGTGGCGCGAAGCGCCGGATGAGGGGTTTCCATCCGCGGAGACAAACCCCTCATCCGTCTCGCTGCCGCTTCGCGTCAGCGATCCACCTTCTCCCACAAGGGGAGAAGGAAACAGAAGCCCACCTTGCAATCCCGCGCGAGAAGCGTTCTTGCTATGAACATGAGTGTTGAGCTTCCCGCATTGGAACGAACCGAGGTGGTGGCGCCGCCATCGCCGGCGCGGCTGCGGCGCTATGCGCGGCCGGCGCTGGGGCTGCTATTGCCGGTCGGGCTTGCGGCATTCTGGGAGATCTGGGTCGGGCTCGGCTATTCCAACGGCCGGCTGGTGCCGCCGCCGACGAAAATCTTCGCCACCGTCATGGAACTGGCGCAGAGCGGCGAACTCTCGCGCCACATCACGGCGACGGTGACGCGCGTTGCCGCCGGCTTCGGCCTCGGCGTCGCGGCCGGCACCATCCTCGGCGCGATATCAGGCTATTGGGGCATGGCGCGGCAATTGCTCGATCCGACGGTGCAGGCGCTGCGTGCGATTCCGTCGATCGCATGGGTGCCGCTGTTCATCCTGTGGCTCGGCATTTTCGAAACCTCGAAGGTCGCGCTGATCGCGGTCGGCGTATTCTTCCCGGTCTATCTCGGCGTGATGGGGGCGATCCTCTCCGTCGACCGCAAGATCGTCGAGGTCGGCCGCACCTTCCGCCTTTCAGGCCCGGCGATGATCCGGCGCATCCTGCTGCCGGCGGTGTTGCCGGCCTATGTCGTCGCCCTGCGCGTCGGCCTCGGCCTCGGGTGGATGTTCGTCGTCGCCGCCGAATTCATGGGCGCATCCGAAGGCCTCGGCTATCTCCTGATCGACGGCCAGCAGCTCGGCAAGCCGGCGCAGATCGTCGCGGCGATCGTGATCTTCGCGATCCTCGGCAAGACCACCGACTGGCTGATCGAGGTCGCGACCGCGCCGCTGCTGCGCTGGCAGGATGCGTTCGGCCGCCAGGGAGGAGGCCGCTGATGCTGGCGCTGGATCGCGTGGGAAAAACCTACCCGAACGGCGTTCACGCGCTGGAGCGTTTCTCGGCCGATATCAAGCCGGGCGAAATCGTCGCCATCATCGGCGGTTCCGGCTGCGGAAAATCGACGCTGCTGCGCGCCATCGCCGGCCTCGATCGCGCCACATCAGGCACGGTGGTTCTCGACGGCGCCGCCATCACCGCGCCGCATGCCAAGATCGGCATCATCTTCCAGGAGCCGCGGCTGCTGCCCTGGCTCAGCGTCGCCGACAATATCGGCTTCGGCCTGTCCGACCTTTCCGCCGACGCGCGGCGCGAGAAGGTTGCGCGCGCGCTGGCGCGGGTCGGTCTTGCCGACAAGGCCAAAGCCTGGCCGCGCGAACTCTCCGGCGGGCAGGCGCAGCGGGTGGCGATAGCGCGCGCACTGGTGCCGCAACCGGAAGTGCTGCTGCTCGACGAGCCGTTCTCCGCGCTCGATGCGTTCACGCGGCGCGACCTGCAGGACCATCTGCTCGACCTCTGGAACGATACCAGGCCGACCCTCATCCTGGTCACGCATGACGTCGATGAGGCCGTGGTGCTGGCCGATCGCGTGCTGGTGATGCGCCCGCGGCCGGGGCGGCTGTTCGAGGAGATCAAGATCAATCTGGCCCGCCCGCGCGACCGCAATTCGCCGCTGTTCGACAATTTCAAGCGCCGCGTGCTGACTGCGCTCGACCGCTCGCTCGATCGCAACGTGCCCGATGCCGACGCCAAATCCACTGCCGGCGAGGCGATGTGGTGGTGACAGCGGCGCCATTTCGCACTAAATCGGCGGGGTAATAAGAACAACCGGGAGACGAGAATGGACGCCGCCGAACTCCGCGCAATGCAGGCCCCGATCAAGGAACGCTACAAGTCGGACCCCTCGGCTGCCGTCATCACGTTGAAGGCCAAGGGCTCGATCGACAATGAAGGCCTCACCTGCAAGGTCGAAACCGGGCGCGCGCTGGCGGTGGCCGGCCTGCATCCCGCGACCGGCGGCTCCGGGTTGGAGCTGTGTTCCGGCGACATGCTGCTCGAGGCGCTGGTCGCCTGTGCCGGCGTCACGCTGAAGTCGGTCGCAACCGCCGTCGAAGTGCCGCTGAAGTCCGGCAACGTCATCGCCGAGGGCGACCTCGATTTTCGCGGCACGCTCGGCGTCGCCAAGGAAGCCCCGGTCGGTTTCGAGGAAATCCGCCTGCGCTTCGAGGTCGGAACCGACGCGCCGCAGGACAAGCTCGATCTCTTGCTGAAGCTCACCGAACGTTATTGCGTGGTCTATCAGACGATCAAGAACGGCCCGAAGGTTTCGGTGACGATGAAGCGGGTCTAGCTTCGCCGTCGCCCCTGCGAACGCAGGGGCCCATAACCACCGAAGCCATGGGTGCGGGAAGTATCAACCCGCACCTCCCATAACCGAGAAGCCGCGGCGTATGGGCCCCTGCGTTCGCAGGGGCGACGGATAACATGTCCCCCGAACTCGCCTTCATCCTCACGCTCGGCCTGCGCATGGCGATCACGGCGGCGTTCGTGGTGACGGCTTCCGTCGTCACCGAACGATCGGGGCCGGTGATCGGCGCGCTGATCGCGACGCTGCCGATATCGGCGGGGCCGTCCTACGTATTCCTCGCGCTCGACCATGACGCGGCCTTCATCGCCGAAGGCGCGCTCGCGAGCCTGCCGATCAACGCTGCGACGATCTTCCTCGGGCTGACCTATGTCGTGCTGGCGCAGCGCCATGGCGCGCTGCTGAGCTGCACCGTTGCGGTGGGCGTGTGGTTCGTGCTCGCCGCGATCGTCCGCTCGGTGCAATGGTCGCTGGCCGGCGGGCTGATCGCGAACGCCATCGCATTCGGCATCTGCGTGCCGCTGCTGGCGCGCTACCGTCACGCCAAGATGCCGCCGATCCGGCGGCGCTGGTACGACATTCCGCTGCGGGCCTCGCTGGTCGCAATACTGGTCGCAACCGTCGTCACCACATCGAGCTGGGTCGGCCCCAAGGTGAGCGGCATGATCGCGCTGTTCCCGATCGTGTTCACCTCGATGATGCTGATCCTGCATCCCCGCATCGGCGGTCCGCCGACAGCCGCCGTGCTCGCCAACAGCGCGTGGGGACTGATAGGATTGGGCATCGCGATAGCGGTGCTGCATCTGGCGGCACTGCAGTTCGGTTCGGCGGTGGGGCTCGGCCTCGCACTCGCGACCTGCGTTGGCTGGAACCTGGGGCTGTGGTGGCTCGGGCGGAGGAAGACTGCACGCGCCTAGCCGCAAGTTTGCTGGTTACCGGCTGCGATGAGACCCGCTAGACTGACAGCGGGCTGAACGAGGGCGCGCGGTGGAGGGACTGTACAAGGTCGAGTACGACATCAGCGGCGGCACCGGCCGCAGCGTGCTGTACGCCCATGCCGGAACGATGCTCGGCGGCAACACGGCATTCGCCCATTTCGGCACTTACGAAAACGTTGACGGCGAAATCATCGCCAGGCTCAGGACCCGGCGCCACAGTCCCTCGCCGCACCGGAGATCGCTGGTCAGTTCCGACGCTGTCACGATCAGCATACGCGGCAAGCCGCAGGGCGAGGTCTGGCACTTCGCGGGCTGCGTTGTGGAAGACGCCGGCTCGGTGTTCCGTGCAGTCATGACGCCGCTCGGCAATGACGACATTCCGCCGCCGGGAGCGGTCGGCGAAGGCGGCATCGTCAGCGGGCTCTATTCGATCGACATCCGGATGCTGGACGGCATCGCAGGCGGACAGACCGGCGTGATGCTGCTGAAGGACGGCCGCATCCTCGGCGGCGACGCTTTCTTCTACTATCTCGGCGCCTACACCTCCGCGAACGGCCGCTGGAAGGGCGAGTTCGTCAACCAGGAGCACACGCCGGCAAAGGACGAGCATCCGCTGTTCGGCGGCCATGAGGTCGGCATTGGCTTCTCCGGCAGCTGCAATGCCGAGGGTGCCGAGATCGAGGCGACGGCGCTGGCGGGCAAGCGCAGCATCCGCTTTGCGGCGACGCTGAAATTGATCCAGCCCTTCGCCGGTTGAGAGCAGCCGAGCTTCGTAGCCCGCATGAGCGCAGCGATATGCGGGATTGGCGCCAGCCTCGCCCCGCTACGCCCTCTCGACTACTTCGGCAGCTTCGCCTTCAACACATACAGCGCGTCCAGCGCCTCGCGCGGCGACATCTCGTCGGGATGCAGCGCCTTGACAGCTTCCATCAGTAGCTCCGCCTCGCTCGGTGGCGCGGGCTCGGCCGCGGCACGTGAAGGGACGGCGAACAGCGGCAGGTCGTCGGCGAGCGCGCGCGCGGTCTGGCCGCGGTCCTGTGCCTCGAGCTTGGCCAGCACCGATTTGGCGCGGGTGATCACTGCCGGCGGCAGGCCGGCAAGTTTCGCGACCTGGATGCCGTAGGAGCGGTCGGCCGAGCCGGGCAGCACCTCGTGCAGGAAAACGACGTCGCCCTGCCACTCCTTGACGCGCACGGTGGCGTTGAACATCCGCGGCAGCCTGGCGGAAAGCGCGGTCAGTTCGTGATAATGCGTGGCGAACAGCGCGCGGCAGCGATTGGCCTCGTGCAGATGCTCGATCGCGGCCCACGCGATCGACAGGCCGTCGAAAGTCGCCGTGCCGCGGCCGATCTCGTCGAGGATCACCAGCGAGCGTTCGCTGGCTTGATTCAAAATGACAGCGGTCTCGACCATCTCGACCATGAAGGTCGATCGCCCGCGCGCGAGGTCATCGGCGGCGCCGACGCGGGAGAACAGGCGGTCGACGACGCCGATGCGCGCGCGTGATGCCGGCACGTAGGAGCCGATCTGCGCCATCAGCGCGATCAGCGCATTCTGGCGCAGGAAGGTCGATTTACCCGCCATGTTCGGGCCGGTGATCAGCCAGATCTGCCCGGATTTCTGCGCTGGGCCGGGCGATAGGTCGCACGCGTTGGCGATGAACGGCTGGCCATCGCGCTTCAGCGCCTGCTCGACCACGGGATGCCGGCCGCCCTCGATGGCGAAACCCAGCGACGCATCGACCTCGGGCCGCACGTAATTGTCGTCGACGGCGAGTTTCGCCAGCGCGGTCGCGACGTCGAGCAGCGCGAACGCATGTGCCGCGGCGCGGAGATCGTCGCCGGCCGCGAGCGCCATCGCACAGAGCCGCTCAAAAATTTCCAGCTCCAATCCGAGCGCGCGGTCGCCGGCGTTGGCGATCTTGGCCTCGATCTCGCCGAGCTCCGACGTGGTGAAGCGAACCTGGCCCGCCAGGGTCTGGCGATGGATGAAGGTCGCATTCAGCGGCGGCGCCATCAGCCGGTCGCCGTGCTGCGCCGTGACCTCGACGAAATAGCCGAGCACGTTGTTGTGCCGGATCTTGAGCGCCTTGACGCCGGTATCCTCGGCGTAGCGCGCCTGCATCGCGGCGACGACGAGGCGGGAGGCGTCGCGCAAATTGCGGCTTTCGTCGAGCGCGGGCTCATAACCCTCGCGGATGAAGCCGCCGTCGCGCTTGATCAGCGGCAGTTGTTCGGCCAGCGCGCGTTCGAACTCGCGGGCAAGGTCGCGCGAGGGCCGGCGCAGCGCCTCCATCACGGCGACGATCTCCGGCGGCGGCGCTTCGATCTGCGCCAGCCGCGCCAATGCCTGGTCCGCCGCGAGGATGCCATCGCGCAGGCCTGCCAGGTCGCGCGGACCGCCGCGTCCGACCGACAACCGCGCCAGCGCGCGCGACATGTCAGGCGCCGCTTTGAGCGTGGTGCGGACATCGTCACGCGCGGCGCTGTCGGCAACGAACGTCGCGATCGCATCCAGCCGCCGCGCGATTGCCGCGCTGTCGGTGAGCGGCGCGGCAAGGCGTTGCGCCAGCAGCCGGGAGCCGGCGGCGGTGACGGTGCAGTCGATCGCGTCGAGCAGCGATCCGCGCCGCTCGCCGGCCAGCGTGCGCGTCAGTTCGAGGTTGGCGCGGGTGGCGGGGTCGATCGCCATCGTCGTGCCGGCGGCTTCGCGCGCCGGCGGCGACAGCGGCGGACGTTTGCCGACCTGCGTGCGATCGATATAGGTGACGGCGGCAGCCGCCGCGGTCGCTTCCAGCCGCGACATCGCGGCGAGGCCATCCATGGTCGCGACCGCGAAATAGTCGCACAGCCGCCGCTCGGCGGTGGCGCCGTCGAAGACATCGCGGGTGAGCGGCGTCACCGAGGGCAGTTCGCGCAGCAGCGGGCCGAGATCGGCATCGCCATACAGCGCGTCGGTAACGATCACTTCATTGGGGTTGATGCGCGCCAGCGTTGCGGCGAGTTCCGCGGTCGAGCATTCCGTCACCATGAACTCGGACGTCGAAATATCGATCCAGGCAAGGCCGACGCGGTCGCCGCCGCTCGATCCACGGGCGCGCGCAATCGCCAGCAGGTAATTGTTGGTGCGCGCATCCAGCAGGGTGTCTTCGGTCAGCGTGCCCGGCGTCACCAGCCGCACCACGCCCCGCGCCACCACGCTCTTGTTGCCGCGGGCGCGGGCGGCTGCCGGATTCTCGGTCTGCTCGCAGACCGCAACGCGGTGACCGGCGTTGATCAGGCGGTGCAGATAATCTTCCGAGCGCTCCACCGGCACGCCGCACATCGGGATGTCCATGCCCTGATGCTTGCCGCGCTTGGTCAAGACGATGCCGAGCGTCTTGGAGGCGATCTCGGCGTCCTCGAAGAACAGCTCGTAGAAATCGCCCATCCGGTAGAACAGGAGCAGCCCGGGATGGCCGGCCTTGATCTCGAGATACTGTTCCATCATCGGCGTGACGCGCGAGTTTACGTCGGCGGCCGGTGCGGCTTCGGGGGGCGCGGGGGCGGGGATGGATTGCTGGATCGTCATTGCGGCGCAACCTACAGATTTCGTTGCCCGGGTCCTATCGGTTTACAACCGCAATCCACGTTTTCCCCGTCGTCCCGGCGCAAGGCCGGACGACGGGTGTCAATTGACCTGCAGCGGGCACGCTCCTAAAACTCACCGTCCATTCCAGAGGAAATAACGCCTAAGGCGCGGCATTCAGGGAGAGATTCAATGCGTGATGTGTTCATTTGCGATGCCGTCCGGACCCCGATCGGCCGTTTCGGCGGTTCGCTCGCCAAGGTGCGCGCCGACGATCTGGCCGCTGTTCCGATCAAGGCGCTGATGGCCAAGCATCCCGGGCTCGACTGGTCGCAGGTCGACGAGGTGTTTTTCGGCTGCGCCAACCAGGCCGGCGAGGACAACCGCAACGTCGCACGCATGGCGCTGCTGCTCGCGGGGATGCCGGACACGGTTCCCGGCCAGACCCTCAACCGCCTCTGCGCATCCGGCCTCGACGCGGTCGGCGCTGCGGGCCGAGCGATCCGCGCAGGCGAAATCGATTTCGCGATCGCGGGCGGCGTCGAATCCATGACCCGCGCGCCGTTCGTGATGGGCAAGGCGCCGGAAGCGTTCGCGCGCTCGGCCGAGATCTACGACACCACCATCGGCTGGCGCTTCATCAATCCGCTGATGAAGGCGCAGTACGGCGTCGATGCGATGCCGGAGACCGGCGAGAACGTCGCCGAGGAATATCAGGTGTCGCGCGCCGATCAGGACGCGATGGCCATTCGCTCGCAGCAGCGCGCCGGTGCCGCGATCGCGGCCGGCTATTTCGCCGAAGAAATCACCCCTGTTTCGGTGCCGGGCGGCAAGGCCGGACCCGTGATCGTCGACAAGGACGAGCATCCGCGCCCCGAAACCACGCTGGAAGGCCTCACCAAATTGAAGCCGATCGTGCGCAATCCCGGGACGGTGACGGCAGGCAATGCGTCGGGCGTCAACGACGGCGCGGCCGCGATGATCCTCGCCTCCGAAGCCGCGGTGAAGAAGCACGGCCTGACGCCCCGGGCGCGCATCCTCGGGTTGGCGTCGGCTGCAGTGCCGCCGCGCATCATGGGCATCGGCCCGGTGCCCGCGACCCGCAAGCTGATGGAGCGCCTCGGCATCAAGATCAGCGATTTCGATTTGATCGAGCTCAATGAAGCCTTCGCCTCGCAGGGCATAGCCTGCCTGCGGCAACTGGGTGTCAAGGAAGACGCCGACTTCGTCAATCCGCATGGCGGCGCGATTGCGCTCGGCCATCCGCTCGGCATGAGCGGCGCGCGGCTGGCGCTGACGGCGGTGCACGGCATGGAGAAGCGGGGCGGGAAGCTTGCCTTGGCAACCATGTGCGTCGGCGTCGGCCAGGGCGTTGCGGTCGCCATCGAAAAGCTGAACTGACGCCCACGGCGTCATTCCGGGGCGATGCGCAGCATCGAACCCGGAATCCAACGATCCGCAGAACGAGACGCAACATGGATTCCGGGTTCGCGCTACGCGCGCCCCGGAATGACGGAGGCAGAAGGCGCTAAAACGGCTGTTTCCCAAATTAGTTATGTCCTATAATGATCGGCGGCGCCGCCTGAAATGCGCACGGCGAGGGAGGAATTCGTCATGACATTGCTCTATCCGCTGCAATCGCTGGCGGCGCATCCGCCGCGGCTGTCGCCCGCCTACAAGAGCACGGTGAAGCGCTCGCCCTCGAAGCCGCTGATTCCGATGCGGCACACGCTGTCGGAATTGACCGGACCGGTCTATGGGCACGAGACGGTGCGAGAGAACGACCACGATCTGACGCTGCAGCACAAGGGCGAGCCGATCGGCGAGCGCATCATCGTGCACGGCCACGTGCTCGATGAAGACGGCCGCGGCGTGCCGAACACGCTGGTCGAACTGTGGCAGGCCAATGCCTGCGGGCGTTACGTCCACGTCGTCGATCAGCACCCCGCGCCGCTGGATCCGAACTTCACCGGCGCCGGCCGTACGCAGTCGGATGCGCAAGGTTACTACCGCTTCGTCACCATCAAGCCCGGCGCCTATCCCTGGGGCAATCATCCCAACGCCTGGCGGCCGGCCCATATCCATTTCTCGGTGTTCGGCCATTCCTTCGTGTCGCGTCTGGTGACGCAGATGTATTTCCCCGGCGATCCGCTGTTCCCGTTCGATCCAATCTTCAATTCGGTGACCGACGAGAAGGCCCGCAACCGTATGATCTCGTCGTTCGATCTGGAGAACACCAGGCCGGATTGGGCGCTGTGCTACCGCTTCAACATTGTGCTGCGCGGGCGCAACGCCACGCCGATGGAGAACAGTTAAGTGCAACAGACCAAACCTGACGGGATCACCCCGTCGCAGACCGTCGGTCCGTACTTCGCCTATGGCCTGACCTCGAACGGCAAGTACGACTGGAATGACGCCTTCAGCAACAATCTGCTGACGCCCGACACGTCAGGCGAGCGCATTCGCGTCGAGGGACAAGTTTTCGATGGCGACGGCGCGGTGGTGCCGGATTGCATGCTCGAGATCTGGCAGGCGGACGCGCAAGGGCGGTTCTCCGACCCGCAGGACAAGCGGGCGCTGCCGAATTCATCGTTCAAGGGGTTTGGCCGCATCGGTACCGATGGTAACGGCGGTTACGCCTTCGACACCATCAAGCCGGGCTCTGTGCCCGACCCCGACGGCAAGCTGCAGGCGCCGCATATCGTGCTCGCGGTGTATGCGCGCGGCATGCTGCTGCATCTCTATTCCCGGATCTATTTCGACGATGAGGCCGCCAACGCCGCCGATCCGGTGCTGGAACTGGTCCCGGCCGACCGCCGCGCAACGCTGATTGCCGTACGGCAGCCGGGTACAGGTGGCGCGGTCTATCGCTTCGATATCTATCTCCAGGGCGACAACGAGACGGTGTTCTTCGACGTCTGACCGGTGCTGGCGTGATGTCCCTTCCAAGAGAGCGACCTCGCGGTTTCCACCCGCCCCTTGAGGGGGCGGGTCGGCTCACATGGAGCGCAGCGCAATGTGAGACGGGGCGGGGTGACAGTCTCTCAACGCGGGCACTGCCGGACGCGGAGGGACCGTCACCCCACCTCGGTTCGCATGTCATGCGAACCGATCCTCCCCCTCCAGGGGAGGATGGCAGTTTGCGCGTTGGTAGCATTGGTGGGCATGTCGCGGCGCTTCTCAGCCCGGCCTTCGAAGCGATCACTTGATCCCGAAGCGTGCAAAATATCTGACCGGACTGATCGGTGCGCCGATCGCGCAGTCTGCTGCGCCGGCCATGCATGAAGCGGCCGGCGACGCCGTCGGCGTTCGCTGCCATTATCAACTGATCGAGGTCGCGGGTGCCGATGCAGCGACCCTGCGCGAACTGCTCGACGGCGTCAGGCGTATGGGCTTCGCCGGCGTCAACGTCACCTTCCCCTACAAGGAAGCCGTGATCCCGCTGCTCGACGGGATGTCACCGGATGCGCGCACCATCGGCGCGGTCAACACCGTCGTCGTTCGCGACGGACGGCTGGTCGGGTACAACACCGACAGCACCGGTTTTGCCCGCGCGGTCGCCGATCTCGTTGCGGGCTCGAAACATGGCGCAGTCGCGCTGATCGGCGCCGGTGGCGTCGGCAAGGCGATCGCCTTCGCGCTGGCGAGCCTTGATGTCACCGAACTCAATATCTTCGACGCCGACCGCGCCAAGGCCGAGGCGTTGTCGTCGCAACTGAATGGCCGTCTGCAAGCACGTGTTGCCGATGACGTCGCTGGCGCGCTGCAGGGCGCCGCCGGCGTCGTCAACGGAACGCCGGTCGGCATGCTGCCGGATCGCGGCATGGCGGTGCCGGACGCGCTGCTGCATCGCGGCCTGTGGGTGGCGGATGCGGTCTATACGCCGCTATGGACGCCGCTGCTCGTCGCCGCGAAAGCCAAGGGCGCCAGCGTGATGACCGGGCGCGATCTCGCGGTCTATCAGGCCGCCGATGCCTTCGAATTGTTTACCGGTCTGAAGCCGCCGGTTGACGTCATTCAGAATGCGTTCGACGCCGTGATGGCGAGCCGATACCCTGCCACGTGACGAATATCGCCACGACCGTGCAGGCACTGAATTCGGCATGAGCGAACCACCCAAGGAAGCCGGCAACAAGACGCAGGAAGTGTTGGGCCTTCTCGGTTTCCTGCTGATTGCCACCGCGCAGGTTTCCAACATGATCCTCGCGCGCGGCGTCGCCGGCAGCGTGCCCCCGTTCTCGATCGCGTTCTTTCGCTGGAGCATCGTGGCGCTCGGCCTCTTGCCGCTCGTCATCATGGCGTTGCGGGAGAAGCCCGGCGTGCTGCGCGGGCAGGGCACCGGCATCGTGGTGGCCGGCTTCCTCGGCATGTTCATCTGCGGCGGTCCGGTCTATGTCGCGGGCGTCACGACGTCGGCCATCAATCTTTCCCTGATCATGGCGCTCTCGCCGCTGGTGGTGCTGCTGATTTCCTTCATATCGGGCCAGGAAGCCGTCCATCGCAGCCAGATCATCGGCATGCTGGTCTCGCTGGCAGGCGCGGCGCTGATCATCATGAAGGGGCAAACCACCATTGGAGGCGGGGTGGCGATCGGCGACCTGCTGGTACTGATGGCGATGCTGGCCTGGGCTGGCTATACGCTGATGCAAAACCGCGTCGCGAGCGGGGTCAGCTTTCTGGCCCGCATCGGCCTGTTCGCCGCAGCAGGCGCGCTGTTCTCGCTGCCCTTCGCGATCCATGAAATGTGGCATACGCCGGCTGCCGCGTTCAGTGGTCGTGCGGCGCTGGTGTATCTGTTTGCGGGGGTGGTCCCCGGCCTGTTTGCCTATTCGGCCTACGCGTATCTCGGCGGCAAGTTCGGCGCGGTGTCGACCTCGCTGAGCCTCTATCTCGGGCCGATCGTCAGCGCGGTGCTGTCGATCATGTTTCTCGGCGAGGCGCCGACCATGGTTCACCTGATCGGCGGCGCGCTGTCGCTCGGCGGCATGTGGCTGAGCCTGCAGGCCAAGCAGGGCGGGGTGAAATAGCCTAGCTCGTCGCGGGGTTATTCGACCACCGCATGATCCGGCCTGGCCGACTGCGCGCGAAGAACGGCCCTGGTCGAGCCGATCATGATGGTGAGCGGGATCGCGCAGGCGGTGAAGATCATCACCAACTGATAGTCGTGCGAGAACGCGATGATCTGCGACTGCACTTTCACCATCACGTCGGCCAGGGCGCGGCCCTGGTCCGTGCCGAGATTGATCATGTCGCGCACGACAGGCATCTGCAGGGCGTGATTGAACGGATTGATGTGCTCCGACATCACCGCATATGTGTAGCGCGAGCCCTGCGTCAGTTGCGCGATCACGAGCGAGATTCCGATCGAGCTGGCGACGTTGCGCATCAGCGTCAGCATCGAGGTGCCGTCGGTGCGCAGATGATTGGGCAGCGTCAGGAATGCCACCGTGGAAAGCGGCACGAACACCAGGCCGAAGCCAAAACCCTGGATCACGCTGACGACCACGATCTCGGTCGCGCCGGTCTGGTCGGTCCAGCCGGTCATGTAGAACAGCGAGCCGGCGGTCAGGCTGAGGCCCGAGATGATCAGCGTCCGCGCCTCGATATGACGCATCAGGCGGCCGACCAGCATCATCGCCACGAACGTGCCGCAGCCGCGGCTCGCCAGCAGCAGCCCGGCGGTGATGATGGGATAGCCGATAACGTTCTGCAGGAACGGCGAGGACAGCGCCATGGTCGAGAACAACACCAGTCCCATCACGGCCATGAACACGCAGCCGCTGACGAAGTTCCTGTCCTTGAACAGGGCAAACTGGATGAACGGCCGGTCGGTCGTCAGCGAGTGCGCCAGGAAATAATAGAAGCCGATGCCGGCGATGATGAATTCGGCGATGATCTCGTTGGATTCCAGCCAGCCGAGCTGCTCGCCGCGGTCGAGCGCAAGCTGCAGCGCGCCGATCGCGATGGCGAGCGCGGTGAAGCCGAACCAGTCGAAGCGCAGTTCGAGATTGTGCTTGGTCTCGTCCATGAAGATGACGAGGCCGAGCACGGTGATGATGCCGAACGGCAGGTTGACGAAAAACACCCAGTGCCAGGAATAGGTTTCGGTCAGCCAGGCGCCGAGCGACGGACCCATGATCGGTCCCATCATCACGCCCATGCCCCAGATCGCCATCGCCTTGGCGCGCTCATGCAGCGCATAGGAGTCGAGCATCACGGCCTGCGACAGCGGCACCAGCGCGGCGCCGAACACGCCCTGCAGCAGGCGGAACACCACCATCTGGGTAATGTCCTGCGCCAGCCCGCACAGCACCGAAGCAATTGTGAAGCCGGCAGAACAGATGATGAAGATGCGCTTGCGGCCGAAGCGGTTGGCGATCCAGCCGACCGGGGCGGTCATGATCGCGGCCGCGACGATGTAGGACGTCAGCACCCAGTTGATCTGGTCCTGCGAGGCGGACAGCGAACCCTGCATGTAGGGCAGCGCGACGTTGGCGATGGTGGTGTCCAGCGCCTGCATGATGGTCGCCGTCATGGCGCAGATCGTCACCATGTTCCGGCGCAGGCCGGGAACGGAGGCCGATGGCTGGCCCGGCGTGGTCATGGCGCTAGTCGTGGTCCTGGTTCGCCGCCGCCGGCGACAGGCCGAGCAGCGCCGACAGCGAGCGGCGGTGGTTGGTGTCGATCGTGGTGTAGACGCTCATGCCGGCCTTGAGCTTGCGGACGTACTTGTCGTTCTTGTCGAAATAGATCCGCACCGGCACGCGCTGCACCACCTTGACGAAATTGCCCGACGCGTTCTGCGGCGGCAGGATCGCGAATTGCGCGCCGGTGCCGGGCGACAGCGAGCCGACCGTTCCCTTGAACGGGTGATTGGGGAAGGCGTCGACCTCGAGCGTGACCGACTGGCCGACCGCGACATAGGTGAAATCGGATTCCTTCGGGTTGGCGTCGACCCAGGGGTTCGAGGTGTCGATGATGCTGAACACCGGCGTGCCTGCCGTCACGAAGCGGCCAAGCTGGATCTGCTCGACCTGCGTCGCGGTGCCGGCCATCGGGGCGCGCATCGTGGTGTGGTCGAGGTTGCGCTGCGCCTGGTCGAGTGCCGCCTTCGCCTGGGCATAAGCCGGAAACTCCTCGATCGGGAGGTCGGGATTGCCGAGCAATTGCGCTTTCGCAGTCGCGATCTTCTGCTGCAGCAACTGGAACTGGGCGCTCGCCGTCACCAGCGCCGCCGCCGCATTGTCGAGGTCGAGCTGCGAGCCGAAATTGTTCTTCACCAGTGAAGACTTCCGCTCGACGTCGCGCCGCTTCAGATCCATGCCCTGTTGCGACAGGTCGGTCATCTGGCTGTAGATCTTGAGGTCTGCAGTGAGATTGTCATAGGTGACCTTGGCCTGCGCGAGATTGGCCTTGGCCTGCGCCACCGCAAGGCGGAACGGGACCGGGTCGAATTCGAACAGCACGTCGCCCTCGCGGACCTGCTGGCCCTCCTTGACCACGACCTTCTCGATCTTGCCGGAGATATCGGGCGTGATCAGCACCTTCTGCGCGCCGACATAGGCGTCGTCGGTGGTCACGTAGCGGCCGCCGTTGAGATAGAACGTCACGCCGGCGACCGCTGCGACCAGCGGCAGCACCACCAGCAGCAGGAAGCGGCGGTATCGGCGCATGCCGGCCATCAGCCGGCGGCGCGGCTCGGCTGCGGCCTTCGGCGGCGATGTCGGCGCAGCGGGATTGCCCTTCTGTTCGGGCGGGAATTTCAGCACGGGATCAGCCATAGCGCTGCTCCTTTCGCGGAGGTTCGTTCGCCGGATTCTGGATCGCGTTGCGGACGTTTTCCTTGATCAGGTCGAGTTGGGCGAGCAGGCGGTGGGCATCGGCGGGGTTGATGCCCTCCAGCGCGGTCGCGGTGAGTTCGGAGCGCAGCCCGGAGAGCTTGCCGAGCAGCGGGCGGGCGGCCTTGCGGAGATAGAGCCGGTTGACGCGGCGGTCGTTCTCGTCGCCGCGGCGCTCGATCCAGCCATTGTCGCAGAGCTTGTCGATCAACCGCGTCAGCGTGATCGGCTGCATATCCATCATCTCGGCGAGTTCGGACTGCTTCAGCCCCTCGGTGCGTTCGACCTTGGCCAGAACCGCCCACTGCGCGCGGGTAATGCCGTAGCGCGCCGCCTGCTTGTCCGCATAGGCGCGCACCATTCGCTGCACCTCGCCGAGCGTAAACAGGAAGTTCATGTCCACGGGACCACGCATCGTGCCAGCCTCCATAAGCTTGCCATATAATAAGCTAGCTCATTAATTCCGCATCGGACGTTAACAAGGACGTGACCCGCCCGTAGAACATGGCTGGAACCCGCTACGCGCGGGGCTTTGGGTTTGGTTGCCAAAATGCTACCAAGGCCCCGCGATGACCCTGACCAAGCCGACTTTCCCAGCTCCAGACCACGATCACGGCCGCTGCACCGCGGAAGCGATCGCGCATGCGGAGGCGGTTTGCGCGCGCCGGGCGCAGAAATTCACCCCGATAAGGCGTCAGGTGCTGCAGGCGCTATTGTCGAGCCACCGGCCGCTCGGCGCCTACGAGGTGATCGACGAACTCGCCAAATCGATGCCGCGGCCGGCGCCCATCACGGTCTACCGCGCGCTCGATTTCCTGATGGAGAACGGCCTCGTCCACCGCATCGAGAGCCGCAACGCCTTCCTCGCCTGCGCGCATGACCACGACGAGACCTCGATGGTGGCGTTCCTGATCTGCGAGCACTGCGGTTCGGTTGGCGAAATTCCCGCGGCTCCCGTGGCGCAAAGCCTCAACGCGGCGGCGCGAGCGTCCGGCTTCGCGCCAAAGCTTTCCGTTGTCGAGATCGCCGGCACCTGCGCGCACTGTCAAAAATAACAACAACGCGGCGTTAAAGCCGCGCCACGAGGAACGATGCCCGCCGAAAAGATATCTCCGTCCCATGGGCGAGCGCTCGGCCCGGGTGCGATCGCTCTGGTGCTGATGCTGTGCCTGAGCTGGGGCTTCAACCAGATCGCGGTGAAGCTGGCGCTGTCCGACGTGCCGCCGATGTTGCAGGCGCTGATCCGCTCCGCCGGCGCCCTGCCGGTCATGCTGATCGCCGGCTGGCTGCGCGGGGTGAAATTCTTCGAACGAGACGGCTCGCTGTGGCCCGGCCTGTTCGCAGGCACGTTGTTCGGCATCGAGTTCGTGCTGATCTTCTCCGGGCTGGTGTTCACGACGGCGTCGCGTGCAGCGGTGTTTCTCTACACCGCGCCGTTCTTCGTCGCGCTCGGCTCCTATCAGTTTCTCGGTGAACGCCTGAGCCTGCTGCAATGGAGCGGGCTGGGCCTGAGCTTTGCGGGCGTCGCGCTCGCGATCGGCGTGCCGCAGCCGAATGTCGACGCGACGGTATTGCTGGGCGACCTGCTGGTGGTCGGTGGCGGCGCGCTGTGGGGCGCGACCACGCTGATCGCCAAGGGCACCAAGCTGCGCAACGCGGCGCCGGAAAAGGCGCTCGGCTACCAGGTCGCGGTGTCGATCCCGATACTCGGCTGCGCGTCGCTGCTGTTCGGCGAGAAGATCACCCACATGCCGAGCGCACTCTCGATCTCGCTGCTGGCCTATCAGGCGTTCTGGGTGGTGGGCTGCACGTTCGTGATCTGGTTCGCGCTGATCAAGACCTATTCGCCAAGCAAGCTGTCGTCGTTCACCTTCGTCACGCCGCTGTTCGGGGTCATCGCGGCGTATTTCATCATGCACGACACGCTGACCATCGCCTTCGGCGTCGCCGCGGTACTGGTCATCGCCGGGCTCTATCTCGTGAACAAGCCGGACACGAAGGTCATGCCCGATCCGAATGTGCCGCCGTAGCGTTTCCTCCGTCATTCCGGGGCGCATCGCAGATGCGAACCCGGAATCTCGAGATTCCGGGTCTGGTCCTTCGGACCATCCCGGAATGACGGGGAGAGACTGGGCCTAGCCCGTCTCGATCGGCAGCGACGTATCCTTGGCCCATTCGCCCATCGAGCCGTCGTAGAGGGTGAGGTTGTCGTAGCCGAGCCGGTGCAGCAGGAACAGATCAACCGTCGCCGAGATGCCGCCGCCGCAATAGGCGACCACGCGCTTGTCCTTGGTAATGCCCTGCGCCTTGAACTTCGCTTCGGCCTCCGCCAGCGGGATGAACGCCTTGGTTTGCGGATCCAGCAAGGTCGCCGCCGACACGTTGCAGCTGCCCGGCACGCGGCCGGGCCGGCCGTAGCGGCTGGGCTCCAGTCCCTTGTGGAACTGCGGGCCGAGCGCGTTGACGACGACGGTGCCGCGTTCGGAGGTGGCAGCCAGCGTCTGGTGCTTGTCGACGAAAAATCCGCTCTCCGGCTTTGCCGTGAACGTCGCCGGCGGATATCCTTTGGCCGGCCCGGTCTCGAGCGGGCGGCCCTCGAGTTTCCATTTGTCGAGCCCGCCGTCGAGCACCGCGGCGTTCGCAAAGCCGAGCGATTGCAGCATCCACCAGAACCGCGTCGCCCACATCGGCGTACCGATGCTGTACAGCACCACCCGGCTGCCGTTGGACACGCCGTGGCGGCCGAAGGCGTGTTCGAGATGCGCGGCATCCGGCATCATGAAGCGAAGCGTAGTATCGTGATCGGAAAACTCGCCCTGCAAATCGAGAAAGTCCGCGCCAGGAATATGCCCGGCCTCGAAGGTATGTCGCCCGGGCACGGCGAGATAAGGCTGGCTGCTGCCTTCGGGGGCCGGTTCGAGATAAGTGGTACAATCGAACACGCGCAGGTCCGCCTGACCCAGCATATCAGCGAGTTCCGCGGTGGAGATGAGTTCGTTCCGCCCCGACATGGTTGCCTCCCGTTATTTTGGGGTGATGCTAGGCCCCTGATCGGGCTATGAAAAGGCGGCGGGAGGAACGCCCGCCCTTTCAATTCCGCGATTCCTGTCCAATATAGCGGGTAAGGGAAGATCGGGCTTTTGGCCTTGCCTTCGATCGCCGTGGCCGATGTAAGTCATTGAGTGGACAAACGAAGTTTCATTGTGTGACGAGGCGCACTGCGCCTTTGCCGCCCCCTTGGTGAATGTCATCAAAACCTGATATTCGAGACCCCCATGAACAAGCCCGAAATGATCCCGCAAGATGACATCGCCGGCCCCAGGGCCCGGCATAAAACCACCCAGGTCATGGTCGGCAATGTCGCCGTCGGCGGCGGTGCGCCGATCGTCGTGCAGTCGATGACCAACACCGACACCGCCGATGTCGAAGGCACCATCGCACAGGTCGCGGCGCTGTCGCGCGCCGGCTCCGAGATGGTGCGCATCACGGTCGACCGCGAGGAGGCCGCCGCCGCCGTTCCGCACATCCGCGATGGCCTGCGCAAGCGCGGCATCACCACGCCTTTGATCGGCGATTTCCACTACATCGGCCACAAGCTGCTCGCCGAATATCCGGCCTGTGCCGAGGCGCTCGACAAGTACCGCATCAATCCCGGCAATGTCGGCTTCAAGAACAAGCGCGACACCCAGTTCGCCGACATCATCGAGATCGCCAACAAGAACAACAAGGCGGTCCGGATCGGCGCCAACTGGGGCTCGCTCGACCAGGAACTGCTGACCAAGCTGATGGACGAGAACACCGCTTCGCCGAATCCGCGCGATGCCCGCGCCGTGACGCGCGAGGCCATGGTGCAGTCCGCGCTTCTGTCGGCGGCACGGGCGCAAGAACTCGGCATGCCCAAGAATAAGATGATTCTCTCGGCAAAGGTTTCCGCCGTGCAGGATCTGATCGCCGTTTACCAGACGCTCGCCTCGCGTTCGGACTACGCGATCCATCTCGGCCTCACCGAAGCCGGCATGGGCTCGAAGGGCATCGTTGCTTCCTCTGCCGCACTCGGCATCCTGCTGCAGGACGGTATCGGCGACACCATCCGCATTTCGCTGACACCCGAGCCGGGCGGCGATCGCACCCTTGAAGTACAGGTCGCGCAGGAATTGCTGCAGACCATGGGCTTCCGCACCTTCGTGCCGCTGGTCGCGGCCTGCCCCGGCTGCGGCCGCACCACCTCGACCACGTTCCAGGAGCTGGCGCGCTCGATCCAGGATTTCATCCGTACGGAAATGCCGGGCTGGAAGACGCAGTATCCCGGCGTCGAGCAACTCAACGTCGCGGTCATGGGCTGCATCGTCAACGGCCCCGGCGAATCCAAGCACGCCAATATCGGTATCTCGCTGCCCGGCACCGGCGAAGCCCCGGCCGCGCCCGTGTTCGTCGACGGCAAGAAATTCCGCACCCTGCGCGGCCCGACGATTGCCGCCGACTTCAAGGCACTGGTGATCGACTACATCGACCAGCGCTACGGCGCGGGCGCCAAGACGCCGGAGACCCCCGCGGCGGAATAAGTCCGTAGCCCGGGTGAAGCGAAGCGAAACCCGGGACTTCCCGCGCGCTGATAGCTGATCCCGGATTGCGCTTCGCTCCATCCGGGCTACGATGATCCCAATCAAAAACGGTTGGGAGAAACGCCCATGTCTTCGTTGTCCAGCAAGCAGGGACCGCGCTATCGCCACATCGCAGGCGAAGCCGAACCCTACGAGACCATCGGCGTCGAGAAACTCACCCCGATCATCGGCGCGGAGATTTCCGGCGTCGACATTGCAAAGCTCGTCTCGGACGATTCGCGCTCCAACCGGCAGATGGACGAAGTGCATCGCGCGCTCGCCGAAAACCTCGTGATCTTCTTCCGCGATCAGCACATCACCCCACAGCAGCACCTCGCCTTCGGCCGCAAGTTCGGCGAACTGCATGTCCATCCGGCGGCGCCGAACGAGGGCGATCCGGCGCTGATGAGGATCTATGCCGACAAGGATTCGCCGCGCGCCAACGGTGAGGGCTGGCACAGCGACGTGTCCTGCGACGTCGAGCCGCCGATGGGCTCGATCCTCTACATCAAGCAATGCCCGCCGCGCGGCGGCGACACGCTGTTCGCCAACATGTACGCCGCCTACGAGGCGCTGTCGGACCGCATGAAGGCCTATCTCGACGGGCTCACCGCGCTGCACGACGGCGAACAGACCTATCGCGGGCTCTACGCCAATTACGGCGTCGCTGACCGTCCGGAATATCCGCGCGCCGAACACCCGGTGGTGCGCACGCATCCGGTGACGGGCAGAAAGGCGCTCTACGTCAACCGCGGCTTCACGCGCTATATCGTCGGCATCCCCCGCGACGAGAGCGACGCCATGCTGGCCTATCTCTACCAGCACGCCGAGAATCCATTATTCCAGTGCCGCTTCCGCTGGACCGAAAATGCGATCGCATTCTGGGACAACCGCTGCGCCCAGCACCGCGCGATGTGGGATTACTGGCCGCACACGAGATCAGGCACGCGCGTGACGGTGAAGGGGGAGCGACCGGTTTAATTTCGTAGGGCGGATTAGCGAAGCGTAATCCGCCATCTCGCGCGCGCTGGCGGCGGATTACGCTTCGCTAATCCGCCCTACGAAGATGCTGCGTTGACGCGCGGCCCTGCCTGCGTCAGTCTTGGTCAAAACCAAAACAATGGTCCGGAGGTTCGCCCCATGCTCCGCGCAGAAGACAACAAATTCCTCACTGAGAGCGGTGCGGGCACCGGTATGGGCGAATTGCTGCGCCGCTTCTGGATACCGGTGCTGCTGTCGGCGGAATTGCCTGACGCCGACGGGACGCCGAAGAAGATCGTCGTCATGGGCGAGGAACTGCTCGCCTTCCGCGATACGCGCGGCGTGGTCGGCGTCATCGATCAATACTGTCCGCACCGCGGCGCCAATCTCTGGCTCGGGCGCAACGAGGAATGTGGCATCCGCTGCGTCTACCACGGCTGGAAGTTCGATACCGACGGCCGCTGCGTCGACATGCCGACCTCCTATCCCGACCTCAACGCCAAGGACCTGATCCGCATCAAGTCCTATCCGGTGCGCGAATGGGGCGACATGATCTGGGCCTATATGGGTCCAATCGAGCAGATGCCCGAATTGCCCGCGCTGGAAATGGCGCTGGTGCCGCCCTCGCATCGCTATGTCACCAAGAAATGGCAGGACTGCAACTGGGTGCAGGCGGTCGAAGGCTCGATCGACACCGCGCATTTCACCTTCGCACATCTGTCCTTCGAGAAGGAAGAGAACGAGATCCTCGACATCAAGAAGCATTTTGTGAATCCGCTGACGCGGGTCGCGACCGACCACATGCGATGGATCGCCGAGGACCCGCGCCCGGTGATCAAGATCAACCCGCATGATGCCGGTCTCGTCGTCGCGGGCGGACGACTGACCGGAACCGACAACATCTACTGGCGCATCGCCCAGTTCCTGATGCCGTTCCACGCCTATGCGCCAAGCTCGATGCCGGGCGAGAACATCTTTGGCCAGAGTTTTGTGCCGGTCACCGATACCAATTGCTGGATCTACACCTACGCCTGGAATCCGGAACGCCCGCTGACGCAGGCCGAGCGCGACGGCTACGACCGCGGCAACGGCGTCATGGCCGTGGTCGACGAGAACTATGTCCCGCTGCGCAACAAGTCGAACGATTACCTGATCGATCGCAAGCTGCAGAAGACTTCCAGCTACACCGGCATCAAGGGCGTCTCCGAACAGGACGCCGCCGTGCAGGACAGCCAGGGCCCGATCGCCGACCGCACCCGCGAACATCTCGGCCCGACCGATCTCGGCATCATGCACTTCCGCAAGCTCGTCATGGACGCCGCCCGCGCGCTGCAGCAGGGCGTGGCGCCGCCGCATCTCAAGCATCAGGATCGCTATGCGGTGCGCTCGGGCGCCTGCGTCACCAGCAAGGCCAAGGACCTGACCTCGGTCATGATCGAGCGCTTCGGCGATCCCGCGGGCTATGTCGGGCACCCGGGGCGAAACGCGGCGGCGGAGTAGCTAGGATGCCAGCTAGCTTTCGTCATTCCGGGGCGATGCGAAGCATCGAACCCGGAATCTCGAGATTCCGGGTCTGGTCCTTCGGACCATCCCGGAATGACGGGCTCGGCTGGAAAGCCGGACGCGCCTACAACGGAATCTTCCGATACTCCCGGTTGCTCAGGCTGGCCTCCTCCAGATCCAGGTCACGCTCGATCCGCCGCCTGGTCTCGTCGGTGATCTTGCCGTCGCGCAGCAGCGCGTGGATGAACACGCGCTCGGAGGCAATTAGTTCGCGGGTCAGCGCGGTACCGGCCGCCGAGATGTCGTGACCGTTGGGGTCGAGCGAATCCGGAAGCTGGTTGCTGCGGATGTCGTGCCGTGCGCGCAACAGCTTGACGACCTCGTCGGAGAGTTCGCGGTCGTCAGTGATGGCATCGAGCGACTTCAGCGCGGCATGAAGCGCCTCGCGCCGCGCCGCGATTTCGGATTCATGTTCCGCGATATATTCCTTACGGCCGTCCCCGGCGAGGCCGAGCCATCGCACCACCAGCGGCAAGCTCGAGCCAAGCCCGACGAGCGTGATGAAGATGACGCCGAAGGCGACGAACAGGATCATGTCGCGATAAGGGAAGCCTTCACCGCCCGGCAGCGCGAGCGGCAGAGCGAGTGCGGCAGCGAGCGACACCGCGCCGCGCACGCCGGTGAAGCCCAGCACGAACGTGACCCGCCAGGATGGCGCCGGATCCCGTTCACGCAATCGCTTGCTCAGGACGCGGGGCAGGTAGACTGCAGGGTAGACCCAGGCGAATCGAGCGACGATGACGATGACGACGACCAGTGCCGTCGTGAACATGATTTCCTGGAGCGGAAACGCCTTGGACTTCTCGAATACCTGCCGCATCTGGAATCCGGTCAGCAGGAACAGCATGCCCTCGACTAGAAAGATCACGAGGTCCCAGAAGAAAATGCCTTGCAGGCGGGTCGCTGCGGAAATCAGCAGCGGTCCGTTCCAGCTCATGTAGAGCCCGCAGGCGACGGTTGCGATCACGCCGGAACCGCCGAGGTGTTCGGGGATCCAGAAAGCGAGGTAGGGCGTCAGGAGCGACAGCGTGATCTCGATCTGCGGATCCCGCGTGCGGTGCCGTGCGCGCAGGGAGAGCCAGCCGATCGCGAGCCCGAACAGGATCTCGCAGACGACGATGAGCGCGAAGATGCCGGTGGCCTTTGGCAGCGAGAACAGTCCGGTCGAAATCGCCGCCACCGCGAACCGGTAGAGGATCAATGCCGTGGCGTCGTTGGCGAGCCCTTCGCCCTCGAGTACGATGAGGATGCGGCGCGGCATGCCCAGTTTCCGGGCAATTGCCAGCGGTGCCACCACGTCCGGCGGGGCGACGATCGCGCCCAGCAGGAATCCGACGCTCCAGGGCAGTCCGATAAGGTAATGCGTCGCGGCGGCGACCATGAAGGCCGTGAAGATCACGCAGCCCACTGCCAGCAGTATGATCGGCCGGAGATTGGATTTGAATTCGCGCCAGCTCATGGCGACGCTCGCCGAATAGATCAGCGGCGGCAATACCATCAGCAGCACGATTTCGGGCGGCAGTTCCACGACCGGCATGCCGGGCACGAAAGCGAGGGCAATGCCGGCGACCATCAGCAGGATGGCCGGCGCGACGTTGATCCGCCGCGCCAGCAGCGTGGTGCCGGCCAGCACCGCCAGCAGGATCAGGAAAATCTGAAATTTGGCTTCCATGACGGCCCCCCTTCGCAAGGAAAATCCGCGAGGTCAATTGCGGAGGGAGGCTGCCCATGGATGCGGCGCCATCGGTTTCAGGCCGTCTCTGACAAATTTATAACCGACGCCCGAGAACTCGCCGGATCATTGCCCCGTACCAGCCGAGAGCCTGCGGATGCAGGTGGCGACGGCTCGTAATTCTACTCGCGCAGATCGTAGCGGTACGATTTCGAAACGATCTTCCAGCCGTCGTTCAGCTTCATCGCCACCAGGTAGTCGGTGAAATAGCGCGGCGGCAATTGGCAACGCACCTTGATGAAGGCGGTCTGGTCATCGGAGCGATCGATCGTGACGATGAAATCCTCGCGCGGTTTTCCTTCCGCCTTTGCCGACGGCCGCTTGCGCACGCGGTCGAGCCAGTCCGGCACCGTCAGCACCTGCAATTCGCCTTTCTCCAGCCAGCGCAAATCGGCCGACGAATCGAACATTGCACCGAGCTTGTCGGCATCGCCTTCATACAGGCCATCGAAGTAGTTCTTGACCACGGCTTCCACGGTCGATCGGTCGTGACTCACGGCAATTCCTCCCGGCGAAAAGAAATTTGTTCGGTTGAATTAAGCCACGAACGCGTTGATTGCGCTATGGGTGACTTCATCACAGGTGCGAGGGACTGGACGTGACGGGTTCACTGAAATCGAATGCTCGCATTCTGGCCGGAGAATGCTACTGCCGCGCGGTGGGCTATGCCGTGGCTGACGAATTCGCCTACGCGATGAACTGCCATTGCTCGAACTGCCGGCGCACGACAGGCGCAGCGTTCAAGCCGTTCGCCGGCATCGCGCGCGACAGGCTCAGTGTCACCAGGGGCGAAACCAACCTCAAGACTTATGGCGACGCGACGAACCACAACGCGCATTGCGAGCGTTGTGGCTCGTTACTCTACTCCGTGGTGCGCGACGGCGCCTTTGTCCATGTCGCCATGGGCACGCTGGTCGACGTTCCCTCGATCCGCCCGACGGCTCACATCTTCACAGGCTCGAAGGCGCCCTGGTTTGCGATCATCGACGATCTGCCGCAATATCACGAACATGTCGTGTCAGGCTGAGTACCAAATGCGGGAATAGACGCCCGCCGCCGGGGGGCGATATGCGGTCGGGAACCCGGCCGGAAAACGTGATCCCGCGTTGGGCGAACCGCCGGGGCGCTGGGCCGACTAACGAAGAGAAAAACAGTGCGATTCACGTCCGCGTGGATCGTGACGTAACTCACAAAGTCCGGCTGCTGCCTCTGATAGGCAGTCCGGTGTCGTAGAAAGTGCGAGGCTCCGGAAGTGTCATGGTTAAATCTGGATCTTTAGGATTGTTTCGATGGATGCTGGCGGCGGCATCCCTGTTGGTCTGCGGGCCGGCTCTTGCCGAAAAGCGCGTGGCGCTGGTGCTGGGCAACTCCGCCTACCAGAATGTCGCACCGCTCTCCAATCCGGTTAACGATAGCACCAGGATCGCAGCGACGCTGAAAGAAGCCGGCTTCGATGTCGTCGATTCCCGCCGGGATCTCTCCGCCATCGACACACGGCGCGCGCTGCGCGACTTTGCCGACCGCGCCCGCGATGCCGATATCGCCGTCGTCTATTACGCCGGCCACGGCATCGAGGTGGACGGCGGAAACTACCTGATCCCGGTGGACGCAAAGCTGGAACGCGACACCGACGTCTATGACGAGGCACTGTCGCTCGACCGCATCCTGGTCGCGATGGAGCCGGCCAAGAAATTGCGTCTGGTGATCCTCGACGCCTGCCGCGATAATCCGTTTTCCAGGACCATGAAGCGGACGGTGGCTTCGCGCGCGATCGGGCAGGGTCTGGCCAAGGTCGAGCCGACCAGCCCGAACGTCCTGATCGCCTATTCGGCCAAGGCGGGTTCGACGGCCGCCGACGGCGACGGCAAGAACAGCCCGTTCACGGCAGCTTTGTCACAGCATTTGACCAAGCCGGGGCTGGATGTGCGCCGGGCCTTCGGCTTTGTCCGCGACGAGGTGCTCAAGACCACCGGCAACAAGCAGGAGCCATTTGTTTACGGCTCGCTCGGCGGTGACGACGTGCCGCTGGTGCCGGCGCCGGCGCGCCCTGCGGCAGCCGCGCCTGCGACGCCCGCGCTCAGTGCGCAGGCCGAAGCGCGCCGCGACTACGAACTGGCGCTGCAGATCGGCAACAAGAGCGCGCTCAACGCGTTCCTGGCGCAGTATCCTGATGGCTTCTATGCCAGCCTTGCCAAGCTGCAGCTCGACAAGCTCACTGCCGAAGACACCCGCGTCGCCGCGACCGAAAAGGCGCGGCAGGCCGAGCAGGAGCGGGCCCGGCTCGCCGCCGAGGGCGCCCAGAAGGCGCAGCAGGCAAAGGCCGAAGCCGAAGCGAAGGCGGCCGAGCAGGCACGGATCGCGGCGGAAAAGGCCAAGGTGGTAGCGCAGGAGCAGGCCGCCGCGGCTGAGCAGAAGCGCCTCGTTGCCGAAAAGGCCGTCGCCGACAAGGCTGCGGCGGACAAGGCAGCCAGCGAGAAGGCTGCTGCAGACAAGGCTGCGAGCGACAAGGCCGTGACGGTGGCCGCGCTGGATGCCGGACCGCCGCAGGCGGACGTTACCAAGTCGGTGCAGGCCGAACTGCGCCGCGTCGGCTGCCTCACCGGCTCAACCGACGGCAATTGGAGCGCCGCTTCGCAGCGTTCGTTGACGCAGTTCAACCGTTACGCCGGCACCAGGCTCGACACCAAGGTGGCTTCGACCGATGCGCTCGACACCATCAAGCTGAAGTCGGCGCGGGTGTGCCCCCTGGTCTGCGAGCACGGCTACAAGGCAGACGGCGAGCGCTGCACCAGGATCACCTGCGCCGCGGGCTCGTTCCTCAATGACGATAATGAGTGTGAGAAGCGCCGCGAGAAGAAGCCGGTCGCCAAACGCGATGCCGACGATCGTCGGGAGCGCGCGCGCCAGGTTCGCGGGCGGCCCCAATCCATCCCGGGCCTCCCCGAGGCGGGCGGCGTCAACCGTCGCGCATCGGCAGGAGGATCGGGCCAGTTCGTTTGCGACGCGGGCGGCTGCCGGCCGGTTAGGCGCGGCTGTCGCATCGACTATCAGGGTGGCTCACCCCGCAGCGGCTCCGGCGGCAACGTGGAAGTCTGCAACTGAGAGCGGTCACGGCACCTTCGAGATTTCCCTCGGGCCGCTAGATCGCGCTGGCCGCGATGTTGACCATCAACGCGAGCAGCGCGGTATTGAAGACGAACGAGATGATGCCGTGCACGGTCGCGGTGCGGCGGATGATCCTGTCGGTGATGCCGACGTCGGAAACCTGCGCGGTCATGCCGATCACGAACGAGAAGTAGACGAAGTCCCAGTAATCCGCCTCGACATGCGTCTCGCCGCTCGGAAACTGCAGGCCGCCGGGCTTTTCGCTGCGATAGAATTCGTGCGCGTAGTGCAGCGCGAACGAGGTGTGAACCAGCGTCCATGACAGCGCGATGGTGGCGATCGCGAGGATCAGCCCGGCGGGGTTGCCCTTCGAGGCGCCGAGTTCGAACACGATGGCCGCGAGGCTGGCAAAGGCGCCGAGCGCGGTGAGCAGCAGCAGCACGAAACGCCCGTCGTCCTGCAGCACGGCGTTGCGGCGGATATAGGCGACGCCGGAGCGCAGCATCATGCTGTAGGCGAGCACGAGATACAGGGTGGCGAATGCATCCCAGCCGATAACGAGACGGGTCACCAGCCGCCTTGTATCGGGCAGCAGCAGGAAAACGGCGATGCCGGCCGCGATCGCAATGAAGGTCCGCGGTCTCGCGTAGACGACGCGGACCGGCAGCGGCCAGTTGCGGAAACGAACAAGGTGATCCTCGAATTCCTTGTTCATCCCGCGCCTATGATTGGGGTCAGTTCTTGCGCTCCGCGACGAAGCGTGCGGCAGCCCGCAGGATATCGCCCTTGGCGCCGAACACCGAAAGTGCCGAATCCGCCCGCGCCAGCAGGTCGTTCACGCGCTGCCTGGCGCCGTCGATCCCGAGCTGGGTGACGAAGGTGGTCTTCCCGAGCGCGGCATCGGCGCCGGCCGGCTTGCCGAGGGCGGCGGCGTCGCCTTCGACGTCGAGCAGGTCGTCGGCGATCTGGAAGGCCTCGCCGAGCGCGCGGCCGTAATCGTCGAGCGCCTGGTATTCCTTGTCCGTGGACTGGCCGAGGATGGCGCCGGCGATGCAGCCATAGCGCAGCAGCGCGCCGGTCTTCATTTGCTGCAGCCGCGCCACGTCGACCGGCTCGCGGTCGCCGAACCGGCCTTCGCCGGCGAGGTCGAGGATCTGGCCGCCGACCATGCCGCCAATGCCGGACGCCCGCGCCAGCGCCCGCGTCAGCAGCAGGCGGACATTGGCATCCCTGTGGATCTCGTCGCGGGTGACGATGTCGAATGCCAGCGTCAGCAACGCGTCGCCGGCAAGGATCGCGGTGGCGTCGTCGGTCTTCTTGTGCAGCGTGGGCCGGCCGCGGCGCAGGTCGCTGTTGTCCATCGCCGGCAGGTCGTCATGGATCAGGGAATAGCAATGGATGCATTCCAGCGCGGCGCCGACCAAAAGGCCCGCGTCGCGCGGAACGCCGAACACGGCGGAACTTTCCACCACCAGAAAAGGGCGCAGCCGCTTTCCGCCATTGAGGCTGGAGTAGCGCATGGCGTCCATCAGCCGCTTCGGCCGGGCGATCTCGTCGGGCAGCAGCGTGTCGGACAAAAGCTTCGCCAGCAGCGCTTCGGTGTCTTCCGCGGTCTGGTCCAGTCGTTTGGAAAAATCGGCAGTGGCGGTCGTCATCAAGAATAGCTCCAGATCGAGTTGGCCGGACAATCGTTGATGACAACGGCTTCGTCAATTCCATGACCTCGGTCACAGCGCCCTAAAAGTGCTGGAAAACGCGCGGAATATCATGGAGATGTCACGCGCGTGGAGGTCTTATGGGCCGCCCTGTGGCTCATCCGGAACACCCGATTTGCGCATTGTCCGAATTTTGCTGCTGTTGCTGCTGGCGGTGCTGTTGCTGCCCTATCTGGTGACGCCGTTCTACAGCGCCGGCCATCCGGTCTCGGCGCTGATGGCCTGGCGTTGGCTCACGGGCAAGCCGGTGTCGCGGCAATGGATCGATTTCAATGCGATTTCGCCGTATTTGCCGCGTTCGGTGGTGGGGTCCGAGGACGCCAAGTTCTGCAGCCATCACGGGATCGATTGGAACGCCCTGCAGGATGCGATCGAGGATGCCGAGGACGGCGAGCCCCAGCGTGGCGGCTCGACCATCACCCAGCAGGTGGCCAAGAACCTGTTCCTGTGGCCCGGCCGCAGCGTGATCCGCAAGGGCCTGGAACTGCCGTTGGCGATGTGGATCGATCTCGTGCTGTCCAAGCAGCGGATCCTGGAAATCTACCTCAACATCGCCGAACTCGGCCCGTCCGGGCAGTTCGGGGCGGAGGCGGGGTCGCAATACGCGTTCGGCCGTTCGGCGGCGACGCTTTCGGCGCGGGAGGCCGCCTTGCTGGCGGCAATCCTGCCCAATCCGGTCAGGCGCAGCGCCCGCAATCCCGGCCCCGGCGTGCGGCGATTGGCCGGGACCTACATGGCGCGGGCCAATGCCGCGGCCCTGCAGCGGTGCTGGAACGAAAATCGTGCCTTTTGAGCCAATTTTCGGCCAATTTAACCGCAGGCTGGCCTAGCTTTACTTCAAGCCATCCTCTATAAGCGCGACCTTATCGGCATCGCAGCCCGCGCGCGAACGCGTGTGGCGCGCCGTCCGACTTGGACGATGCCTCCAACAACACCCCTAGAGGACCGTTATGGCCGTTCCCAGAAGAAAAACATCGCCCTCGCGGCGTGGCATGCGCCGCTCGGCGGACGCGCTCAAGAAGCCGACCTATGCCGAGGACAAGGATTCAGGCGAACTCCGCCGTCCGCACCACCTCGACCTGAAAACCGGCATGTACAAGGGCCGTCAGGTCCTCAAGGCGAAGAAGGAATCCTGACCGGACGCGGGTCCAGGCGCCGTGATTGTCGGCGCCTGCCCGAATTTGGCCAACGAGTGGGCCAACGGTTCCCGCGGTGAAGCAGTGTGATTCGCCCTGGAACATTCCGGTTTTCTAGCAAGGCGCGATACCCATGGTCGGTTTTCCGCTGCTCCTGATTCCGCTCGCGATCTACAACATCATCGTCTTCCTGATGCCCGGCGTATCGTTCACCGATCCGCTGGTGAAACTGGCGCTGGTGTCGGGCGCGGAATGGACGGTGACGCTGAGCGATGTGCTGCTGACGCTCGGCATCCTTTTGCTGCTCGCCGAAGTCATCAAGGGCGCGCGGCCCGGCGCAAAATACCTCACCGACCATCTGCTCTCGCTGATCGTGTTCGGCGCGGCCGCGGCGGAATTCGTGATGTGGCCGAAGTTCGGCACCTCGACCTTTTTCCTGCTGACCGCGCTGGCGTTGGTGGATTTCCTGTCCGGCCTCGCCCTGCGCACGCGGCGCCGTACCGTTGCAGTCGCAGCGCCTGCGCCGTCGAGAAAGAGTGCGGCAAAAGCCGAGGCGCCCGCGCCCGAACCCGAGCCGGCGCCTGAACCTGCGCCGACGCCGACCGCTCCGCCGGCCGCCGTTCCACCCGCGGCCGCCGTTCCGCCGGCCGCTTCGGTCGCCGAATCCGTTTTGCTGGATCATCCTGAGCCGAAACCGGTGCAACCCGCACCGACGCCGGTGCCGCCCGCCAGTGCTCCCGAGCCGGCCGCGGCGAAAATCCCCCCGGCAGAGCCGCCGTCACCGGAACTGCCGTCGCCGGCAATTCAGCCGGGTAGCGGCCCGACACCCTCGCCGGACAAGCCGGATACGCCTCAGCGATAAGCTATATCGTCTGACGGGTTCTGAAGCCGGTGCCGCAGCGGGCGCCCCGGCTGGCGCCGTAGGCGCTCTGCGCGTCCGCCAGCGACGCCTGCCGCAGGCTGCGGGTCTGCGGGGCCTCATCGGCGGTAGCCATCAAGTGGGCGAGGAAGCTTGGATCCGGGCGCGGCGTGGCCTGCCTCGGCGCCCATTGCACGGACTGGGCGACGGGCACGAGTTCCATGCAGGCGGGTTCGTCAGCGTCGACGAAGTCGCCATCCAGGATCTCTTCCGATCGATCGATATCCAGCATCGCACACCGTAACCGGCTAAAACTGTCACGTTCTGGGACGTTGAGCCCCACTGCGATCTGATCCTCGCAAGGCCTATGCCGTTCCCTTCCGTTTCGTTCCCGGCCGGTTTGGGAAGTCCGTAAAACGTGGTTTCCGGATTATTTATGAACTTTGCCTAGCCTGCGATTCGAAACAGCCACTATCCTCAGGCAATCGGGAATCACCCGGTGTCCCGAATCGAGGCAACCGATGCCCGCTGTCCCGCAAGCCGCCAGCATTCTCGCCTCGCTCGGACAAGCCGCCTTCGTCTGGGACGTGGCAGCCGACAGCATCGCCTGGAGCGACAATGCCGGCGCGGTGTTCACCGACATCCCGCTGGAAACGCTGGCAAGCGCCACTGAGTTCGCGAAGCTGATCGAGCCGACGCGATCGATCCGGGCCGACGCGCTCGCGCAGTCGCCGCCGGCGCGGAGCGGCGAGGGGGTCAACTACCGGATCGAATACGGCGTAAGAACCTCGACCTCGGCGCCCGTAATCTGGATCGAGGAGACCGGCTGCTGGTATGCGGGGCCGGACGGCAAACCGGCGCTGGCGCACGGCGTGGTCCGCATCAACAATGAGCGTCACGCCCGCGACGAGCAGTTGATGCGGCTGTCGCGGCACGATCCGCTCACCGGTGAACTCAACCGCACGCATCTGGTCGCCGCGCTGGCGGAGAGCATCGAGGAGGCCGCGCGATCCCGCTCGTCCTGTGCGTTCATGCTGATCGGCATCGATCATCTGGCCCGCATCAATGACGCGTTCGGCTTCGACGTCGCGGATGCCGTGATTGCCGAGATCGGAAAGCGCATCCGCGTCCGGCTGCGCGCCGGCGATGTGCTGGGACGTTTCTCCGGCAACAAATTCGGGCTGATCCTGCGCAACTGCACCGTCGACGACACCAATGTCGCGGCCGAACGGTTCCTGGCCGGCATTCGCGACGAAGTCGTTCCCACCAGATCCGGGCCGGTTTCGGTGACCGCGTCGATCGGCGCGATCAGCATCCCGCGCTATGCCCGCAACGCCGACGAGGCCGTCAACCGCGCGCAGGAAACGCTCGACGGCGCAAAGCGCCGCCGCGCCGGATCGTTCTCGCTGTGGCGCCCGAACGTCGAGCGCGACGCCCAGCGCCGCGTCAACATCCGCGTCACCGACGAGATCGTCACCGCGCTGAACGAGCGCCGCATCGTCACGGCGTTCGAGCCCGTAGTGGAGGTCCGCTCGCGGCAGCCGGCATTCTACGAATGTCTGGTGCGGATGGAGCAGGCGGACGGCCGTGCGCTGCTGGCGCCGGATATCGTTCCCGTCGCCGAGCGGCTGGGCCTGATCCGGCTGGTCGATCACCGCGTGCTCGAACTCGCGGTCGCCGAACTCGCCGCCTCGCCGAACGTGCGGCTCAGCCTCAACATCTCGCCCGCCACCACGATGGACCCGGACTGGTGGACCTCGATCGAATCGCTGATGCAGGCGTATCCCGGCGCCGGCGAGCGGCTGATCGTCGAAATCACCGAAACGGTCGCGATCCGCGATATCGACGACATCAGGGGCTTCATCACGCGGCTGAAAAATTTCGGCAGCCGGATCGCGATCGACGATTTCGGCGCCGGCTACACCTCGTTCCGCAACCTGCGCAAGCTGGGCGTGGATATCGTAAAGATCGACGGCGCCTTCGTGCAGAACATCGCGCGCTCGGCGGACGATCGCGCCTTTGTGCAGACGCTGATCGACCTGGCGCGGCGGCTGCAGATCAAGACGGTCGCCGAGTGGGTGCAGGACGAGGAAGCCGCCGTGATGCTGCGCGAGTGGGGCTGCGACTATATCCAGGGCCGGCTGATCGGGCTGGCCTCGCCGCAGCGGCCGTGGAGCACAACGACCGATGCTGCGATGCCTGTGGCCGGTTGATCGGCGACGGTTGGGTTCAAGCCGGCATTTCACCGTCGGCCGGTGCAAGCGCCTCGTTCTGCAGCCGGCCGTCGACCACATGAATGCGGCGATGCATCTGCGCGGCGAGATTGAGGTCGTGGGTGACCGCGACCACGGTCTTGCCATCCAGCGCCACCAGGTCGCGGAGGATGCCGAACACCTGCGCGGTGGACATCGAATCGAGGCTCCCGGTCGGCTCATCCGCGAGAATGACGGGCGGATCGTTGGCGAGCGCGCGCGCGACCGCCACACGCTGGCGCTGACCGCCGGATAGCTGATCCGGCATCTTGTGGCGATGGTCGCCCAGTCCGAGCGATCCCAGCAGTTCCTCGGCGCGCGCCTGGATTGCGCGTGGCGACAGGCGTCCCTGCGCGCGCATCGGCAACGCGACGTTCTCGGTGATGGTGAATTCCGGAAGCAGAAAGTGGAACTGAAAGACGAAGCCGAGCCGCGCAAGCCGCACCTTGGCCCGTTCGTCTTCCGTCATCGCCGTCGTGGAACGGCCGTCGATCAGGACATCGCCGCTGGTCGGCAGGTCGAGTAGTCCCAGCAAATACAGCAGGGAGGATTTTCCCGATCCGGACGGCCCGGTGATGGCGATGAACTCCCGCGGCATGATCTTGAGGTCGATATCGCGAACCAGCGTCACCGGCACGACGCCGCCGAGAATCTTGGTGACGCGACGGGCCTCGATCAGCGGCGTCGTCATGTTGCGCCCCTGATGATGTCGACGGGATGCAGCCGCGCGGCGGCGCGAGCCGGAAAATAACCTGCCACCAGGCTCGACAGCAGCGCCACGGCTGTCGCGAGCAGATAGTGCTTGGCCGAATAGATCACGGGCAGATGGTTGTAGTCTGAAAACGGCGTCTTGAACTCCAGCGAGGCGAGGCCGCGGGTCAGGAGATAGCCGAAGATCCATCCGAGCGCCGCGCCGACGAACCCGACCAGGAGCGCCTCGAAGATGAAGATGGCGCGGATCGTCGGGTCGCGGAAGCCGAGCGATTTCAGGATCGCGATGTCGCGCGTCTTCTCATGCGTGATGGTGGAAATGATGTTGTAGGTGCCGAAGCTCGCGACCAGCAGGATCGCGCCGACGATGGTGTACATCAGTACGTTTCGCACGGTGATGGCGGAGAGCAGGTCTTCCTGCGCTTCCTGCCAGGAGATCGACCGGTACCCGGTCTGCTCGCCGATGCGTTCGCTGATCAGGCGCGCTTCCATCGGATCGCGCGTGCGGACCCGGATTTCGTTCACGACGCCGGTCTGCCGTTCGAGAATCTGTGCGGTCTTGAGCAGGACGTAGCCGGTGGTTTCGTCCGTCATCCTGAAACCCGAATGGAACGTGCCCACCACGGTGGCGCTCATGTTGACGCCCCAGGCAGAGGCAAGCGTGATGTTGGAGTTGATGCGCGCGCCGATCTTGGCCGCGAGCCGGTCGCCAAGCACGATGGCGTTGGATGCGCGGTAGAGCGATTGCAGCGATCCCTGCCGCATGTGGGTCGCCAGGTTGGAAACCTCGACCTCGGTGCGGGGATCGATGCCGATGATCGAAACGGTGAGGTTGCGGCCGGCAAAGCGCAGCACCGCCTTGGACTGCACCGAGGGCGTCATGGTCCCGGGCACCCAGGTCTGCAGCGAGGCGATCGTGGCCATCGGGTTCTTGATGCCGGGGCGGCGCACCTCCGGCGTGAGACCGTGGAACTCGGCCGCTGCGTAGCGGATCTCGGCGGGTTGCCGGTTCGGCTCGCGCAGTTCATCCGTCACCGAGATATGCGGCAGCGCATTGACCAGGGTCTGGATGAAGTCGTCCTGCGAACCCTCCATCATTGCCGCCATCATGATCGAAAACCCCACGCCGGTCATGACGCCGGCGATCGCCACCAGGGTCTGCCGCGCGCGATAACGGACGTGAGTCCAGGCAATGCTCAGGATCAGGTTCACGGCGCTGGCGTCTCCACGGGAAGGGCGCGGACCCGGAAACCATTCTTGATGTTGGCGGTGGCCGGCGAGGCGACCCATTCGCCTTCGCTCACGCCATGCAGGATTTCCACGAAGCCGGTGCCGCGGATGCCGATCTCGACCTTGCGCAGCCGCGCATGGCTGTCTTCGATCGCGAACAGGCTGCTGTGGACCAGGGCGTTGGCCGGGACGAGCAGGACGTCGAGCTTTTCCCGACTGATGATGTTGGCCTCGACGCTCATGCCGACGCGCAGCGGTGTTTCGTCGGGCAGGCTGATCCGGACGCGAAACGTCTTGGAAAGGGGATCGCCGGCCGGAGTGATCTGCTTGACGGCGCCCGGCAGGACCTGACCTGCAAACGCATCGGTGCGCAGCAGCGCATTCTGACCCACCTTGACCCGGGGGATGTCCGCCTCGTTGACGTCGGCCACGACCCACAATGGCTTCTCGAGGCCGATGCGGTAGAGGATCGTGCCGGGCTCAACCATGTCCCCGACCTCGCCGTCCTCCTTGAGAACGACGCCGTCCATCGGCGACACCAGCTTGTAATAATCGAGCCGCTGCGCCTGGGCCGCGATCTGCGCCCTGATGCGCGCCAGGTCGGTCTCGGCCTTCTGGAACGCCTGCGAACTCGCAACCCCGCGCGCCAGCAATTGCGACTGGCGGTCGAACTCGCGCTGCTGGAATTCCGCCAGCGCATGCAGGTCGTTCAGCGTCGCCAGTGCTTCCTTGTCGTCGAGGCGGGCGAGAACGTCGCCGCGTTTTACCGCCTTGCCCTCGCACCGGCAGCGCTCGATGATCCGGCCGCGCACCAGGGGGGTCGAGCGTGACCACGTCTCGGGCTCGACCGAGCCGGTCGCGTAGACGATTTCGGCGGCGGCGCCGCGCGTGACACGCGCCCCCGTGATCGCGGGCCCTCGCAGAAACCACCATGCGATGGCGATGGCTGCAGCCACGATCAGGATCGCGACCGCGAGCTTCCATGAAAGCCGCCGGCGATTTCCGGGAGGTGATCCGCCCGTGACCGGCGGCTCGATCGTCGCAACCTGCATGTCCATGCGGACAGTGTGGCTGTGACGCGCGCTTTAGCGTTTGATGCAGGTCAACCGGGGAACAAAAGAAAATCGCGAGCACATGGCCCGCGATTGCAAGGTCTGTCGCGCCGTGTCGGAGGAGGCCGGGACTGTCGGCGCCGTCACGAGGGCAGAGCGCTACTCTTCTTTCTTCGGCTCTTTCGACATGCGCTCGAGACGTTCCTGCATGTCCTTCATCTGCTGGCGAAGGTCGTCGATATTGTCGGCGGGCGCGGGCTCAGGCGCCTTCTCCGGCTCGCTCGTTTCGCTGCGCGGCGGCGCGAACGGCTTGAACATCGAGAAGGTCTGCTGGAACAATTCCATGTTGCGGCGGACATGCTCTTCCAGCGGCGCAAACGGCGTTCCACTGAACGTGTTGGCGAGCTGCTTGCGGAATTTTTCCTGCTCGCGCGTCAGCGTGTCGATCGACTGCTCGAGATATTTCGGCACCACCATCTGCATGCTGTCGCCGTAGAAGCGGATCAGCTGGCGCAGGAAAGTGGTCGGCAGCAAATTCTGTCCGGCCTTGTTCTCCTGTTCGAAAATGATCTGCGCCAGCACCGAGCGGGTGATGTCGTCGCCGGTCTTGGCGTCGTAGACGAGGAAATCCTCGCCATCCTTCACCATCGCTGCGAGATCCTCGAGCGTCACATAGGTGCTGGTGCCGGTATTATAGAGCCGCCGGTTGGCGTACTTCTTGATGGTCGTGGGTTGTTCTGACTTTGCCATGGGCTCACACAATACACCGAGAGCGGGGAACCCGACGGCATTGCCGAAGGGCAGACGAGCAACGCAACGCAACAAAGTAAGCATTTTCAATCGGGTTCGGCTACCGTTTTGTGCGGCACGGTTAATTCCAAGGCATGGACGCTGCTGAGGAAACCCTCACGGGGGCCAATTTGAATGCGCCGCGGCATGATTTTGGGCTGGGGCCGATTGACATGGGTCAACGAGGTTAACAGGATAAGGTGAGAGACAGGCTCGCCAACCGGCCGCCCGCCGTCACAAGAAACCTCAACCTCAGGAGATGTCCATGTCAGACGATGTCGTCATCGTCAGCGCCGCCCGCACCCCGGTCGGCAGCTTCAACGGCGCGTTCGCCACCACCGCGGCCCACGACCTCGGCGCCGTCGCCATCAAGGCCGCGCTGGAACGGGCGGGCATCGAGCCGGGCCGTGTCTCGGAAGTCATCATGGGTCAGATCCTGACCGCGGCGCAGGGGCAGAACCCGGCCCGCCAGGCCTCGATCGCCGCCGGCATCCCGGTGGAAAGCCCGGCCTGGGGCGTCAACCAGCTCTGCGGCTCCGGCCTGCGCACCGTGGCGCTGGGCTACCAGGCGCTGCTCAACGGCGATTCCGAAATCGTCGTCGCCGGCGGCCAGGAATCCATGAGCATGGCTCCACACGCCCAGTACCTGCGCGGCGGCGTCAAGATGGGCGGCCTCGAACTGGTCGACACCATGATCAAGGACGGCCTGTGGGATGCCTTCAACGGCTACCACATGGGCAACACCGCCGAGAACGTCGCGCGGCAGTGGCAGATCACGCGCGCGCAACAGGACGAGTTTGCGGTCAAGTCGCAGCAGAAGGCGGAGGCCGCGCAGAAGGCCGGCAAGTTCAAGGACGAGATCGTCCCCGTCACCATCAAGACCCGCAAGGGCGACATCGTCGTCGATACCGACGAATATCCGCGCCATGGCGCGACCATCGACGCGATGGCCAAGCTGAAGCCGGCCTTCGAGAAAGAGGGCACGGTCACCGCCGGCAGCGCCTCCGGCATCAATGACGGCGCCGCCGCCGTGGTGCTGATGACCGCCAAGCAGGCTGCCAAGGAAGGCAAGAAGCCGCTGGCCCGCATCGTGTCCTGGGCCCAGGCCGGCGTTGATCCGAAGATCATGGGATCCGGACCGATCCCGGCGTCCCGCGCCGCGCTGAAGAAGGCCGGCTGGAACATCGGCGACCTCGACCTGATCGAGGCCAACGAGGCGTTCGCGGCGCAGGCCTGCGCCGTCAACAAGGACCTCGGCTGGGATACCGGCAAGGTCAACGTCAATGGCGGCGCGATCGCGATCGGCCACCCTGTGGGCGCGTCCGGCGCGCGCGTGCTGGTGACGCTGCTGCACGAGATGCAGAAGCGTGACGCCAAGAAGGGCCTCGCCACGCTGTGCATCGGCGGCGGCATGGGCATCGCCATGTGCGTCGCACGCGACTGATCCTGAGGCAAAGTGACCGGCTGAATGATGAAAAGATCATCTGTCACCCGCAGTCTTAATTGCTAAAGATGAAATGCCCGGTCTCGCGCCGGGCATTTTCATCTTCGGAAGCGTTTTCTGAAGCGCTTCAAACCTGCAGGCTGAGCTTCGTCAAAAGACCGGAATGATTTCCGGCTTATAAAGAAGACCACCAAGGAGGACTACGACATGGCACGTGTTGCATTGGTAACGGGGGGTACGCGAGGCATCGGCGCGGCGATCAGCAAGGCGCTGAAGGCCGCAGGCTATAACGTGGCGGCGAGCTACGCCGGCAACGACACCGCGGCCGAGAAATTCAAATCCGAGACCGGTATCCCCGTCTACAAATGGGACGTCAGCTCGTTCGACGCCTGCGCGGCGGGGATCAAGAAGGTCGAGGCTGAAGTCGGTCCGATCGACGTGCTCGTCAACAATGCCGGCATCACCAAGGACGGCGCCTTCCACAAGATGACGCTCGAGCAGTGGAACGCGGTCATCAACACCAATCTCGGTTCGCTGTTCAACATGACCCGCCCGGTGATCGAAGGCATGCGCGCCCGCAAGTTCGGCCGCATCATCAACATCTCCTCGATCAACGGCCAGAAGGGCCAGTTCGGCCAGGTCAACTATTCCGCGGCCAAGGCCGGCGACATCGGCTTCACCAAGGCGCTGGCGCTGGAGAACGCCAAGGGCGGCATCACCGTCAACGCGATCTGCCCCGGCTACATCAACACCGAAATGGTGCAGGCGGTGCCGAAGGAAGTGCTGGAGAAGAGCATCCTGCCGCTGATCCCGGTCAATCGCCTCGGCGAGCCCGAAGAAATCGCCCGCGCCGTAGTGTTCCTCGCCGCCGACGAGGCCGGCGGCATCACCGGCTCGACGATGACGATCAACGGCGGGCAGTACATGACCTGAGACTATCTCGTCATTTTGTGGCTGCTGCATCCAGCAACGGCGCGTAAAGAAAGTCGTCATGCCCGGGCTTGTCCCGGGCATCCACGTCTTTAAAACCAGTGGCAAGCAAGACGTGGATGGCCGGGCATAGGCGAGCGCAAGCGACGCCGTCCTTCAGACGGCTATGCCCGGCCATGACGAGAGAATTCTGGCAATGAACCCCCGTAGCGCGACACTGATCGGACTAACCGCGATCCTGATGTGGTCGCTGTTGTCTGTGCTTACCGTCGCCACCGGGAAAATCCCCGCGTTCCAGCTCGCGGCGATGACGTTCGGAATTGGCGCCGCCGTAGCATTCGCAAGCTTCCTGTTCCGCCCCGCAGCCTTCGCCGCCATGAAGCAGCCGCTCATTGCCTGGGTGGTCGGCGTCGGCGGCCTGTTCGGCTATCACGCGCTGTATTTCCTCGCGCTGCGGTTTGCGCCGCCGGCCGAAGCCGGACTGTTGAACTATCTCTGGCCGCTGCTGATCGTGCTGTTCTCGTCGCTATTGCCGGGCGAACGGCTGGCGTCGCATCACATCATCGGCGCGCTGCTCGGGCTTGCCGGCACCGTGTTGCTGCTGGCCGGTAATACGGCGGGATTTGCGCCCAGCCAGATCCCGGGCCTGGCCGCAGCCTTCCTCGCCGCCTTCGTGTGGGCGGCCTATTCGGTGATGTCGCGCAAGCTGAAGGCGGTGCCGACCGATGCGGTGGCCGGCTTTTGCCTTGCCACCGCGCTGCTCGCCGCGCTGGTCCACAACATGGTCGAAACCACCGTGTGGCCGGAGACGATGGGGCAGTGGCTTGCGATCATCGCGCTCGGCGTTGGCCCGGTGGGAGCGGCGTTCTTTGTCTGGGACATCGGCATGAAGCGCGGCGATATCCGCGTGCTGGGCGCTGCATCCTACGCGACGCCGTTGCTGTCGACGGCGTTCCTGATCCTCGCCGGTTACGCGCAGCCAACCGCGACGATCGCGATCGCCGCCGTCCTGATTGCCGGCGGCGGCTTGATCGCAGCGAAAGACATGGTGTTGAAGAAGTAGGGTGGGCAAAGCGAAGCGTGCCCACCATTCCCGACGTGCCGCCGATGGTGGGCACGCTGCGCTTTGCCCACCCTACGAAATCAACTCGGCTCCCAACCCTTCGGGGCCAGCTCGAATTTCGCAAACTCGAAACCGGGCGCGACGGTGCAGCCGACCAGCGTCCAGTCGCCATTGCTTTCGGCAGCCTGCCACGCATGCGGCGGCACGATCGCCTGCGGCTCCTCGCCGGCTGCGAGATCGGCGCCAAGCGTTACGCTCCGCCGGCCGCTATCATCGGCGATTTGCAGCGTCAGCGCCGCGCCCGCGTAGTAGTGCCAGACCTCGACCGCGTCGATGCGATGCCAGTGCGAGCGTTCGCCGCTTGCCAGCAGGAAATAGATCGCGGTCGATCGCGAACGCCCGCCGGCATTCACGGCTTGATCGCGAAACGTCTCGCGATAATGCCCGCCTTCCGGATGCGGCTTCAATTCGAGCCGCGCGATGATGGCGGCGGCTTCTTTCGGAAGCGCCATCAGGACTTGTTCTTGCGTTCGCGCAACTCGCCGAACACTTTCTCGGCGCTGGCGCCCTTCATGTGCAGGTTCGCCGCCACTGACGGCTCGTCGGCGCGCAGGAACACGTTGGCTTTCTTCTCCTCGCCGAGCAGCACCGGGATGGTCGGCTTGTTCTCCGCGCGCAGCCGCGCCACTTCCTCGGCGCGCGCCTTCAGCGCGGGATTGTCGCCGTCGACCGTGAGTGCGAATTTGACATTGGAGGCGGTGTATTCATGGCCGCAATAGAGTTTGAAATCGTCCGGCAGCGCGCGCAGCTTCAATAGCGAATCCCACATCATCGGATAGGTGCCCTCGAACACCCGGCCGCAGCCGATCGAGAACAACGTGTCGGCGGCGAACACCGCTTTCTCGCCGTCGAACACGTAGGAGACATGGTCGAGCGTATGGCCGGGCGTTTCGAGCACCCGCACCAGCAGGCTGCCGACCTTGAGGACGTCGCCATGGGCGGTGCGCAGATCGACATTGGCGATCTTGGTCGACTTGTCGTGCGGGGCGACGACGCGGCAATTGTACTTCTGCTTCAGTTCGGCCACGCCGCCGACATGGTCGTGGTGGTGATGGGTGATAAGGATATCCGTCAGCGTCCAGCCTTCACGCTCCAGCGCCGCGATGATCGGCGCGGCCTCCGGCGCATCGATCGACGCGGTGGCCTTGGTCGCGGGATCGTGGATCAGATAGCCGAAATTGTCGGTGAGGCAGGCAAAGGTGCGAATTTCCGCGGCCATGATAGCTCCCTGAGTAAGGCGTTAGCTCCCCATTGGATCGCAAGGAATATGGCGTTAACGCTTACGCGGCAATGCCATTTTCGCCGCGCCGCAGCCGAGCGCGGTATGTTAGATTGGTGCCATGACCATCGACGTGATCGACCTTCGCGACTTCTATTCGCAGCGCCTCGGTATCGTGGCGCGGCAGCTGATCAACCGCGGCATCCGCGCGCGCTGGCCGGATGCGGCCGGGCAGCGCGTGCTCGGGCTCGGTTACCCCACGCCCTATCTCGGGCTGTTTCGCGAGGATTCGGAACGCTGCATCGCCTTCATGCCGGCAGCCCAGGGCGTGCTGAAATGGCCGACGGCACGTCCGGCGCTGGCGACCCTGATCGATGAATTCTCGATGCCGCTGCCGGACGCCGCGGTGGATCGCATTCTCCTGGTCCATGCACTGGAAATGTCCGACGATCCGGAGCGGTTGCTGCGCGAGGTGTGGCGTGTGCTGGCGCCGTCCGGGCGCCTGATCGCCGTCATCCCGAACCGCCGCGGCGTGTGGACGCGCACGGACAACACGCCGTTCGGTCACGGCCGGCCGTATTCGCGTGCGCAGATCACGCAGTTGCTGCGGCACACCTGGTTCACGCCGGCGGCGTGGGGCGAGGCGCTGTTCCTGCCGCCGGTCGGCAACAGCTGGCTGCTGCGATCGGCGATGGCGTGGGAGCGCGCCGGTGCTGCGCTGTCGCTGCCGTTTGCCGGCGTGCATATCGTGGAAGCGACCAAGCAGGTCTATCGCGCGATTCCCGCAGGCCGCGAACGCACGCGGCTGATTCCGTCGCTGGAGCCGGTGCTGGTGCCGTCATCGACGGCGTCACGCGACAAGCTGACAGAAACGTAAAAAGGGCACAGACGCGTTAGCGCTGTGCCCACGCGAAGGTTACCGCTTACTCATTCCCCGGATTGAAGTCTTCGCTCGGTGCGGCGGGCGCCGCCATGCTGTCGGGACGCGGGCCGTGCGGACGGCGTCGGCGGCGCGGAAAACGCTCGCGTTCACCACCGCCTTCATAGCCGCCGGACCCGTTCACCTGCGGCTGCGGTCCGGTGATGAAGGACGGCAGGCGGTCGACGCCGCCGGCATCGGCAATCACCGGCTGCGGCTGGTTTTGCGGCTGATACTGCGGCTGCGGACGATGCTCGCGATCGCGATCACGCTCGCGATGTTCGCGCGGCTGCTGCTGGTCGCGCTGATAGGGCTGGCCGTCGCCACGCTGCTCGCGCGGATTGCTGTCGCGCATGTACGGCTGCTGTTGCTGCTGCGGGACGAAGCCCGGCTCCTGGCCGAAATGCGAGAAGCTCTCGCCTTCGTCCTCGCCATCTTCCGTTGCCGGCATTTCGTTGTCGATGCGCGGCTGCGGCTGGTTCTGCCGGAACTGCTCCTGGGCCGCGGCGATCAGACGGAAATAATGCTCGGCGTGCTGGTAGTAATTTTCGGCTGCGACCGGGTCGCCGGACGAGCGCGCATCACGCGCCAGCTGGACGTATTTTTCCGCAACGTGCGATGCTGTGCCGCGGATCTTGATGTCGGGTCCGTTCGATTCGAACACCCGGGTCATCGGGTTTTGACCGCGCCGGTTATTATTATTGTTGTTGTTATTGTTCCGGTTACGCATCCGCTTGTTGTTTTGACCGTTTCTCATGTGTCGCCTTTAATTCCAGCCCTGAAGTTATGCAGTTGCCGTCGTATCCTCATCGCGTCCGGGCGCGCTCAAGCGCACCGGGTCACGATGCCGTTCAAATCCATGTCGTCGATTTCGCCAACCATCGCGTTCAGCAAAGACGCGTTCCCCAACCGGCGCCGTTTACCGCGCGCCGGACCAAATCATTGAGCCAGTCAAACCAGCCTAATCGTCTTGCGTGACGACTTCGCGTGACGGAATGTTTGCGTAAGTCTGCAAGACCAATATCAGGCTTTCGTTCGCTTTGCGGTCAAGAGCAGCACAGCTCCAGCTATTGCGCTCAATTCGACCTGCGTTTTGGAACCTTTCGCTCGGCGGGTTCTCGATTCGAGAACTCTGGCTTCCACCCGCTTTTAGCTGCGGGGCCAGCCACCCGGGACCGATTTGTGACCGGAACGTAGTCGCTCCCGGGTGATATTCCAAGAGGTTTTTTTGCGTTCCAATAGGACTTTATCGGGCCGTTTTGTGGCCCGCGACGGCCCGGGGAATGCCTGCCAGATCGGCTTTGGGGGCGGGGGCGGGCGTTAACCCCGCGGCTACCATCAAAGCCTCGATCTGGCCGCTTTGGCCCTCTCCAGCCTCCACGACCAAGGCACCGCCGGGCACCAGCAGGCGCGCCGCCTGCGGAACCAGGGCGCGGTAGGCGTCCAGCCCATCGGCGCCGCCGTCGAGCGCGGCCCGCGGATCGTGGTCCCGGACCTCCACGGCCAAGCCGCCGATATCGGCCGAGCGGATATAGGGCGGATTCGAGACGATCAGATCGAACGGGCCGGACAGGCCGCTCGCATAATCGCATGCGATGAATGTCGCGCGATCCGAAAGTCCCGCGCGCGCAGCATTGGCTGCGGCGGTCTGCAGCGCTGCTACGGAGATGTCGGTGCCTGTGCCTGTTGCAGCCGGCAATTCGGACAACAGCGCCAGAAGGATTGCGCCGGTGCCGGTGCCGAGATCGGCGATGCGCAGTGCACCATCGGGTTCGCCGCCGGCGCGCAACAGTTCGAGCGCGAGTTCGACCACCGTCTCGGTGTCGGGCCGCGGCACCAGCGTCGCAGGCGCGAGCTGCAGCGGCAGTCCCCAGAATTCCTTTTCACCGACGATGCGCGCGACCGGCTCGCCCGCGAGACGACGGCGTGCGTAGTCGTCGAGGCGCGCGGATTCGCCATGTGTGAGCTGGCGCTGCGCCGCCGTGATCAGGCCGGTCAGGTCGAGGCCGAGCGCGTGCCCTGTCAGCAACCGCGCGTCGAGTTCGGCGGAATCGATTCCAGCGGATCTGAATTGCAGGGCGAGCGCCCGTCGCGCCGTCTCGACGGTTTGCGAAGGCGTCACGCCGCCGCGCCCTGCGCCGCAAGCTGCGCGGCCTGATGTTCGGTGGTCAGCGCGTCGATCAGTTCGCCGAGCGCTTCGCCCGAGATCACCTGCGGCAGCTTGTAGAGCGTCAGATTGATCCGGTGATCGGTGACGCGGCCTTGCGGAAAATTATAGGTGCGGATGCGTTCGGAGCGGTCGCCGGAGCCGACCTTCTCCTTGCGGTCGGCGGAGCGTGCCGCATCGACGCGCTGGCGCTCGGCGTCATAGATGCGCGAGCGCAGGATGTTCATCGCGGAGGCGCGGTTCTTGTGCTGCGAGCGGCTGTCCTGCATCATGACAACGATGCCGGTCGGGATGTGGGTGATGCGGATCGCCGATTCGGTCTTGTTGACGTGCTGGCCGCCGGCGCCCTGCGCCCGCATGGTCTCGATCCGCAGGTCCTCGTTCTTGATGTCGACGTCGACATCCTCGACCTCGGGCAGCACGGCGACGGTCGCGGCCGAGGTGTGGATGCGACCCTGCGTCTCGGTGTCGGGGACGCGCTGCACGCGATGCACGCCGGATTCGAATTTCAGCTTGGCGAACGCGCCGCGGCCCTGCACCTCGGCGATGATTTCCTTGAAGCCGCCCATGGTGCCTTCCGAGGCCGAGATCACCTCGACCTTCCAGCCCTGCAGGCCGGCGAAGCGTTCGTACATCCGGAACAGGTCGCCGGCGAACAGCGAAGCCTCGTCGCCGCCGGTGCCGGCGCGGATTTCCAGCATCACGTTGCGGTCGTCCATGGCATCCTTGGGCAACAGCGCCACGCGGATCTTCTGCGACAGCTCGTCGACGCGCGCCTGCAGCGTCTCGAGCTCGGCTTCGGCCATGCTGCGCATTTCCGGATCGGTGGCCGGATCTGCCAGCAGCGATTCGGCATCCGCAATCTCGGTCCGCGCCGCGCGATAGGTCTTCACGGCGTCGATCAGCGGATTGAGTTCGGCGAGCTCGCGCGTGATCTGGACGTATTTCTCGGAATTCAACTGGCCCAGCAGTTCGGCCTCCAGCGAGGCGTGGTGGGCAAGCAGGATGTCGAGTTTGGCTTCGGGTAGCATGGCGTTGTTCTCAGGGATCGATGCAGAGAGTGAGCGTCGTCGGGCAAAGCCTCGCTACAACGACAGCCCCTCGGCTTCGGCGAATTCCGTCAACTTCTGCCGGATCGAGACGCTGCCGGCCGGCGCATCGAGCAGCGGCATGATCATGGCTTCGGCCTTCTTTGCGTCGAGGTCGAGAATCAGCGCCTTCACCGGCCCATGTGCGGTAGCCGAAAGCGACAGCGAGCGGTAGCCCAGCGCGATCAGCGCCAGCGCGCCAAGCGGCTTGGAGGCCATCTCGCCGCAGAGCGAGGCGGTCTTCTTCGCTGCCTTGGCCTTGCGCACGATATCGCGCAGCGCGCGCAGGATCGGCGCCGACATGGTGTCGAAGCGCTCGGAAACCTTGGCGTTGCCGCGATCGACCGCGAACAGAAACTGGAACAGGTCGTTCGACCCGACCGAGACGAAATCGACCTTCTTGAGCAATTCGTCGAGCTGGTAGAGCAGCGCGGGCACTTCCACCATGGTGCCGACATCAATGCGTTCCGGCAGCGGATGGCCGTGCTGGCGCAGATAGGTCAGTTCGCGCTCGACGATCGCCTTGGCCTGATCGTACTCGGCCACATCGGAAATCATCGGGAACATGATCTTCAGCGCGCGGCCGCCGCCGGCCCGCAGCAGCGCGCGAATTTGTCCGCGCAGCAATCCCGGCCGGTCGAGCCCGAGGCGGATCGCGCGCCAGCCGAGCGCGGGATTTTCCTCGATCACGGTTTCCATATAGGGAAGTGCCTTGTCGCCGCCGATATCCAGCGTCCGGAATGTAACCGGTTTGGTGCCGGCGGCATCAAGCACCGTGCGATATAGCGCGAGCTGGTCGGAGGAGCGCGGCAGGCTCTGGCCGACCATGAACTGCAATTCGGTGCGAAACAGGCCGATGCCGGCGCTGCCGGTGTCGTCGATATGCGGCAGGTCGACGACCAGGCCGGCGTTGATCATCAGCTCGACCGGCTGGCCGTCTTTGGTGACGCAGGGCATGTCGCGCAGCGCGGCATACTGGGCCTGCCGCCGGGCGCGGAAGCGCACCCGCTCGGCATAGGCTGATTCGATTTCCGCCGACGGGCGAACGTAGATCGAGCCGGACGTGCCGTCGACGATGATGGCGTCGCCGGGATCGGCGATGCCGGGGGCGTTCGGCACCTCGCCGACGGCGGGAATGCCGAGTGCGCGCGCCACGATCGAGACGTGGGAATTGGCGGTGCCTTCCTCCAGCACCAGTCCGCGCAGGCGCTTGCGGTCGTAGTCGAGCAGCGCCGCCGGTCCCATCGCACGCGCGATCAGGATGGCGTTTTCGGGCAGCTGCTCGCGCGAGGGGGCGTGATCCTGTCCCACCAGTTGCCGCATCAGGCGATGACCGAGATCCTCGAGGTCGTGCAGGCGGTCGCGCAGGTATGGATCGGTCGAACGCAGCATCCGCGCGCGGGTGTCGGACTGCACGCGCTCTACGGCAGCTTCCGCGGTGAGGCCGGTGGCGACGGCCTCATGCAGCTTGTGCGACCAGCCATGGTCGTTGGCGAACATGCGGTAGGCTTCCAGCACCTCGCGATGCTCGCCGCCTTCGGCGACGTCGCCGCGCTCCAGCATGCGATCGAGGTCGGCGCGCAGCTTGCCCAGCGCCGTGTCCAGCCGCTTGAGTTCCTTCGGCAGGTCTTCGGCGATGTAGTTGGTGATGACGACGCGCGGCTCGTGCAGCACGACATGGCCGAGCGCGATGCCGTCGGAGAGGATGGCGCCGGTCTTGTGCAGGGAGTGGCGCGCCGCAGGTTCCGCGCCGGGTTGCGCCAGCGCCGCCAGTTCGCCCGAGGCGATCATTTCCGCCAGCACCATGGCAGTGGTCTGCAGCGCCTCTACCTCTTCCTCGACATAGGTGCGCTTGGCGCGGTTCTGCACCACCAGCACGCCGAGCGTGTTGCCGGCGCGCAGGATCGGTACGCCGAGGAACGAGTGGTAGATCTCTTCGCCGGTTTCCGGGCGGAACGAGAAGGCCGGATGGCTTTGCGCGTCCGACAGGTTGAGCGGGTTCGCCTCGCTGGAGACGAGACCGACGAGGCCCTCATGCGCGTGCAGCACCGTCCGGTGCACGGCGTCGCGGTTCAGGCCCTCGGTGGCATAGAGTTCGAGCGTGTTGTCGATGCGCAGCACGTAGCAGGAGCAGACCTCGGCCACCATGTTGGCCGCGATCAGCACCACGATCTTGTCCAGGCGCTCCTGGGCGGAGACCTGCTCCGCCATGGTTTCGCGGAGCCGTCTCAACAAGACGCGGGGACCTCCCGACGCGCTCCGCATGTGCCAAAATCCTCCCCCGCAAAGCCGTCCGGCCGGGTGGCCGGGGGCTGATGTAAAACGCACGAAAATCAACAATTTTAATCATTCGGCGCCGCCCGCAGGCGCTGGTCCGGCCGAATCGAGGTCACCACAACCGTCGCACAGTTTGTGGCAGCCCACCTCTCAGGCCTATAGCCAATCGAGGCTTGTTTTGCCAAGCAAAAGGCCTGCCAGAAGCAATAACGTGTGGGTCGCTGGCGATGCTGCGCCAGCGAAGCGCTGGATCTGCCGAAAACTGCGCTGGTCTGACGATCAGACCATGGGGCGGCGAGTCTGGAGAAAATCGTTCTAGGTCTGGTCGAGCCCATAGAGCGTGTGCAGCGTACGCACCGCAAGTTCGGTATAGGCGGCGTCGATCAGCACCGAGAACTTGATCTCTGACGTGGTGATGGCGCGAATGTTGATGTTGCGCTCCGACAGCGCCTTGAAGCCCTTGGCGGCGACGCCGGCATGGCTGCGCATGCCGCTGCCGATCACCGAGACCTTGGCCACGTCGGTGGCGCTGTCGAGCCTGGCGTAGCCGATCTTGTCCTTCGACGCGGTGATGGTGTCGCGGGCGCGGGTATAGTCGGACGCCGGAACGGTGAAGGTGAGGTCGGTGGTCTTGCCGTCCTCGGAGACGTTCTGCACGATCATGTCGACGTTGATATTGGCATCCGCCAGCGGTCCGAAGATCGCAGCCGCGACGCCGGGCTTGTCCTCGATCTGGCGCACGGAAATCTGGGCTTCGTCCTTGGAGAAGGCGATGCCGGTGACGACGTGGCTTTCCATGATTTCCTCCTCGCTGCAGATCAGCGTGCCCGGCGGGGTGCCGTGCGGGTCGATATCCTCCGGCTTGTCGAAGCTGGAACGGACGAATACCGGCATGTTGTGCACCATGCCGAGTTCCACCGAGCGTACCTGCAGGACCTTGGCGCCCTGCGAGGCCAGTTCCAGCATGTCCTCGAACGCGATCTTGTCGAGCCGCCGCGCCTTTGGAACCACGCGCGGGTCGGTGGTGTAGACGCCGTCGACGTCGGTGTAGATGTCGCAGCGGTCGGCGTGAATCGCGGCCGCGATCGCTACCGCCGAAGTATCCGAACCGCCGCGGCCGAGCGTGGTGATTCGGTTGGTCTGCGGATTGATGCCCTGGAAGCCGGCGATGACGGCGACTTCCTTGCGGTCCTTGAAGCGGTTGACGATCTCCGCGCCGTCGATTTCGAGAATCCGCGCCGAAGCGTGCGCATCCGAGGTCCGGATCGGTATCTGCCAGCCCTGCCACGAGCGGGCCTGGATGCCCATGCCCTGCAGCACGATCGCGAGCAGTCCCGATGTCACCTGTTCACCCGACGCGACCACGGCGTCATATTCACGTGCGTCGTGCATCGGCGAGGCGTCGCGGCACCATTCCACCAGTTCGTTGGTCTTGCCGGACATGGCCGACACCACGACGGCGACATCGTGTCCGGCATCGACTTCACGTTTGACGTGACGCGCGACGTTGCGGATTCGGTCGATATTGGCGACGGACGTACCGCCGAATTTCATCACGAGGCGGCCCATGACGACGCGTGCATTCCCTGTGAGGATAAGTTACTTGAGCCGCACGGAAACTGGAGCGCGCGGGTCGAAAGCGGCGTATACATAGCGACGCGGCCTTGGGCAAGCGCCCGGGTTCCGTTTCGGCCGAAAAATGGCGCAATTTCTGTGGTGACGGGTTAATTCAGGTAGGCGTATGGGGCGTTACATCGACGATATCCTGCAACCCGGCGAGAAGGTGTTGTACTCGACCAATGCGCACTGGATGTTCTTCCTGCCGTCGATCGCGGCATGGATCGCCGTGATCGTGTTTCTGGTGCTCTCGCGCATGGTCGGCACTGACGTCCTGATGCTGATTTGCCTGGCCTTCGCGGCAGTGGCGGCCCTTGTCGCCTTGTACTGGACGGCGACGGCCTGGTTCCACCGCTGGACCACCGAGACCGATGTCACCAATATGCGAGTCGTTCACAAGACGGGTTTCATCAAGCGGCGGACCTTCGAGATGAGCCTCGACAAGGTCGAGAGCGTCGATGTCAACCAGAGCATCCTTGGGCGCTTGATGAACTACGGCGATGTCACGATTCAGGGCGTTGGCGAGGGCACGCAAACCATCGCCACCATTGCGCGGCCGCTCTCGTTTCGCAGCGCCATCACCGCCCGACCGGTCGGTACGTAGCCATGGCGATGCAGCAAAAATCATCCGCCGGTTCTTCCTCCAGCGGCAGCACGGTCGACCCGGCCGAAGTCGAGAAATTTTCCAAATTGTCGGACGAGTGGTGGGATCCCCGGGGCAAGATGGCTCCGCTGCACAAGATCAATCCGCTGCGGCTCGGTTACATCAGGGACGCGGCCTGCCGCAAGTTCGATCGCAACGTCAAAAGCCTGAGTTGCCTGTCGGGCCTGCGCGTCCTCGATATCGGCTGCGGCGCCGGGCTGTTGTGCGAGCCGCTGACGCGGCTGGGCGCGCAGGTGATCGGGATCGATCCGTCCGCGACCAACATCGCCGCCGCCAAGCTGCACGCCGACAAGGGTCACCTGTCAATCGACTACCGCTGCACCACTGTCGAGACGATGGACGTGCGCGAGCGCTTCGACATCGTGCTGGCGATGGAAGTGATCGAGCATGTCACTGACGTCGGCGCGTTCCTGTCGCGCTGCGCGGCGATGGTCAAGCCGGGCGGGATGATGGTGGTCTCGACGCTGAACCGCAACTGGAAGAGCTTTGCGCTGGCGATCGTCGGCGCCGAATACGTGCTGCGCTGGCTGCCGCGCGGCACGCACCAGTGGGACAAGTTCGTTACCCCCGACGAACTCGCGCAGCATCTCGCCCACAGCAGGTTCGCCATCACCGAACAGGCCGGCGTGGTCTATAACCCGCTCGCCGACCGCTGGAGCATCTCGTCCGACATGGACGTGAACTACATGGTGGTGGCAGAGGGGAGCTAAGAAACGTAGGTTTTCGTCGTCCCTGCGTTCGCAGGGACGACGATAGATTTGGTACTTGATCGCAATCCTGTCATGACGCGGCTTCGGTTGACCGCACCCGTGCCGCCCGGCACGGTGCGGCGATCTCTCGCCGGTATTTCCCATGTTCACCGTCGCCTCGCTCTGGATTCCCTTCACCATCGTCGCTGCGCTTGGCCAGGTCGCGCGCAACGCGATGCAGCGGTCGTTGACGGGGCCGCTCGGGACCTGGGGTGCGACCAATATCCGCTTCCTGTTCGGCTTCCCGTTCTCGATCGTGTTCTTCGCGGTCGTGGTGGCCTTCACCGGCGACGCCGTGCCGTGGCCGACGGCGATGTTCTGGCCGTGGCTTTTGCTGGGTGCGCTGAGCCAGATCGTCGCGACCGGCCTGATGCTGCTGGCGATGAACGACCGCTCGTTCGTGGTGACGACGGCATATCTGAAGACCGAGGCGATCCAGACCGCGATCTTCGGCTTCGTCTTCCTCGGCGATCATCTGACGGTGCTGAAAGTGGTCGCGATCCTGATCGCAACCGTCGGCGTGGTGATCACGGCGCTGCGGCCGGGCGGCGAAAAGGGCTTTGCCGAGCTGAAGCCGACCATCATCGGCCTTGTCGCTGCCGGATGTTTTGCGCTCTCGGCAATCGGCTTTCGCGGCGCGATCATCACCGTGCCCGGCGTCTCCTTCGTGACGGCGGCGTCGTACACGCTGGTGTTCGGCCTGTTCGTGCAGACGCTGGTGCTGACGGTCTATCTGCTCGCCCGCGCGCCCGACGTGCTGGTGAAGATCTTCGGCCTGTGGCGGCCCTCGATGCTCGCGGGGTTCATGGGCGCGTTCGCCTCGCAATTCTGGTTCTTGGCGTTCGCGCTGACGGCGGCGGCAAACGTCCGCACGCTGGCGCTGGTCGAGGTGCTGTTCGCACAGGCGGTTGCGTACTACTCGTTCAAGCAGGCGCTATCGGCGCGCGAACTGTCGGGGATCGTACTGATCGTGGTCGGCGTGGCGCTGCTGGTGGCGGTGTGAAATCTCTCACCAGTCATTCCGGGGCGATGCGCAAGCATCGAACCCGGAATCTCGAGATTCCGGGTCTGGTCCTTCGGACCATCCCGGAATGACATTGCACATCAATTCCTGTCGTCCGGCAGCACCGGCAACGGCGAGACCTCGACGCCCTCGTCGATCAGGGAACGCGCTTCCTCGGGCGAGGCTTCGCCGTAGATCGGGCGATGCTCGATGTCGCCATAGTGCATCTTGCGCGCTTCGTTGGGGAAGCGCTCGCCGACATTGTCGGCGTTCTTCACGATGTGATCGCGCAACTCCTTGAGCTTGGTGCGCAGCTCGAGCTCCTGTGCCATCAGAAGCGGCGTCGATTCCGAAGCAGCCACCTCCGCAGGTGCTGCAGGTGTCGGCGCAGGAGCCTCGCGGCCCTTTCTGGTCACGATCTGCGGGGCCATGATGGCGCGCTCGACCTTGACCGAGCCGCAGACCGGGCAGCTCACCAGCTTGCGCTTCTCCTGGCTTTCATACGCCGCGGAACTCTGAAACCAGCTTTCGAATGCGTGGCCCTTCTCGCAGCGAAGGTTGTAGTGGATCATACCGAGCCCCGGACGAGATGCAGGTGCTCCGGGCCGGCCTTGGGATCGGCGATGCCGAAGCGCCGGCCATGCTGCAACGATGGCACGCTCTTGCGGGCGGCCTCCACCTTTGTTGTGTCGATTTCGGCGAGGAACACGCCGGGCTCGACGCCGCCCTCGGCGAGGATCTCGCCCCAAGGCGCGATGATCAGCGAATGCCCGTAGGTCTCGCGCTTGTTCTCGTGCATGCCGGCCTGCGCGGCTGCGAACACGAAGCAGCCGTTCTCGATGGCGCGGGCGCGCAGCAGCGTATGCCAGTGCGCTTCGCCGGTCTTGCGCGTGAACGCCGACGGCACGGTGAGGAACGATGCGCCGGCTTCGGCCAGCGCGCGATAGAGCGCCGGAAAACGCACGTCGTAGCAGATCGTCAGCCCGATGCGGCCCCACGGCAGGTCGGAGATGACGGCCGTTTCGCCCGGCTGGTAGTTCGCGGACTCGCGGTAGCTCTCGCCGCCGGGCAGGTCGATGTCGAACATGTGGATCTTGTCGTAGCTGGCGAGCACGTTGCCGTCAGGCGCGATCAGGAACGAGCGGTTGACGGCGCGCTCCGGCGAGAAGCGCAACGCCAGCGAGCCGACATGGAGATGGATCTTCAGTTCCGCCGCGAGCGCGCGGTAGGCCTTCAGCGAGCGGTCGTCCTCCTCGGCGGCGAGATGCTCGAACAGCGCCTTGCGGTTCAGCTGCATCATGTTGCTCACCTCGGGGGTGAGCACGTAGTCCGCGCCTTGCGCGGCCGCCTCGCGGATCAGTTTCATGCCCTGCTCGAGGCTCGGCTCGGGCAACAGTCCGGTGCGCATCTGCACCATGGCGGCCGTGAAGGTGGAGCCAGCGCTCATGATCAGGCCTTTTCTCCGGCGAGCAGGGCGTCGAGCTTGCCCGCGCGGTCCAGCGCGTAGAGCTCGTCGCAGCCGCCGACATGGGTTGCACCGATGAAGATTTGCGGAAAGGTCGAGCCATGTCCGGCGCGGTCGTACATCTGATCGCGCAGGGCCGGGTCGCTGGCCACGTTCAATTCGGTGAACGCGGCATTCTTGCGCGTCAGCAGCGATTTGGCGGCGGTGCAATAGCCGCAGCCGGGACGGGTATAGATTTCAATGGCGGTCATGGCGCGCTCTGGTTCGGAACTGTCTGGACTATATGGGAGCCCGATGGGTGTCCACAACCCGCGCGAACACCAGCACGTCGACCTGCGCGGCTTTGGCGCGCAGCAAGGCGCGGGCGCAGGCATCAGCCGTGGCGCCCGACGTCAGGACATCGTCGATCAGAATCACACGACGCCCCGCGATATCGGCGCTGCGTTCGGGGGCAACCTTGAACGCGCCCTGCACATTGCTGGCACGCTGCGGCCGCGACAGCCCGATCTGCTGCTCGGTCGCGCGAATTCGCCGCAGCGCCTCGGAGGCCAGTTTGACGCCGCTTTGCCGCGAAATCACCCGTGCCAGCGCACCGGACTGGTTGTAGCGGCGGCTCCAGCCGCGCCGCCAGTGCAGGGGAACCGGCACCAGCACGTCGGCCCCGGCAAGCAATTCCTGGCCCGCGCGCGCCATCCAGCGGCCCATGGTGGGCGCAAGGTCCGTGCGGTCCTGGTATTTCAGCGAATGAACCAGCGTGCGCGCGACGTCGTCATAGCGAACCGCGGCGCGGGCGCGCTGGTACGCCGGTGGGCTGGCGATCGCCTCCATCGACAGCAGTTCCGGTCCCGGATCGTAGACAAAGGGAATGCCGAGCCGCGGGCAATAAGGCGGCTCGATGAACGACAGTTTCGCCCAGCATGCCGCGCAGACGCCCTCGCCATCGACCGGCTCGCGGCAGGAAACGCACAGCGTCGGCAGCGCGATGTCGAGCGCCAGCCGCGGAAGATGCGCGAGCACGTCGCGGCAGGCGTTCAACGCGCTGCGCAGATGGTTGGAGATGGAGCGTGGTGATGCCTCGGCGTCCATGGCGCGAGGCTAGCGTTGTGTGTAGCGCGGCTCAAGCACAGGATTGCCAGAGATGGGGCAGGCGGCTACCAACCGGCATGGCCTCGAACACGACCGCTGCGCCCATGCTATTCGACCGTGCCATGCTGCGCGCGCGGCTCGATCGCGCGCGGCGCGGAGAGCCGGTCACCTTCCTGCTCGATCGCGTCAGGGAGGATATGGAAGACCGGCTGCAGGCGGTGACGCGCAGCTTTGCCGACGTGGCGGATATCTGGACGCCGGGCGAATTGCTACGAAAATCGCTGGCCGATCGGTTTCGATCGATCGTCCACGTCGATCCCGATCAAAGTGAAGCGCTGCCCCTGCAGCCGGAGTCCCTCGATCTCGTCGTCTCGGCGCTGGCGTTCCAGTTTGTCAACGACCTGCCGGGCGTACTGGCGCAGATCCGTCGCGCGCTGAAGCCCGACGGCCTGTTGCTGGCGGCGATGATCGGAGGCGATACGCTGACTGAACTTCGGCAGTCCTTTGCGGCGGCGGAGGCTGAATGCGAAGGCGGGGTGTCGCCACGTGTCGTGCCGTTTGCCGATCTGCGCGACATCGGCAGCCTGCTGCAGCGGGCCGGGCTTGCATTGCCGGTTACCGACGTCGACCGTGTCGTGGTGCGCTACGACAGCGCGTTCGCGCTGATGGCCGATCTCCGGGGCATGGGCGCGAGCAACATCCTGATCGAGCGGCGGCGGACGCCGACCCGCCGCGCCACCATGCTGCGGATGGCGCAGATATACGCGGATCGTTTTACCGATCCCGACGGCCGCATCCGCGCGACCTTCGACGTGATCTGGCTGTCCGGCTGGGCGCCGCATGAAAGCCAGCAGAAGCCGTTGAAGCCGGGCTCGGCCAAGGCAAGTCTCGAGGCGGCGGTGAAGGGGAAGAACACTTAATGCCTGCCCTCATGGTGAGGAGCGCCGCAGGCGCGTCTCCGGACGATGCAGGCATCGCCGGGCGAACCATGAAGCCCCGATGTGGCCATCCTTCGAGACGGCGCTGTCGCGCCTCCTCAGGATGAGGTTGGACCGGCAGAACGCCCGCAGGCGCGGCGGCGCTCTACTTTGCATGGGGTTGTTTTCGATATTTTGTGCCGGACCTGCGTGTAAGAGGCGTCGGCCAGTCACTTCACAGCAACAAATCAATCAGATGCGGGATCAGCGGGATGTCCGCCGGCGGCATCGGGTAGTCGCGCAGCTTGTTGGCGCGGACCCAGGCCAGTTGCTGGCCTTCGCGTGCGGTCACCGTGCCTTCCCAGCGCCGGCAGATGTAGAGCGGCATCAGCAAATGAAAGCTGTCATAGGCGTAGCTGGCAAAGGTCAGCGGCGCCAGGCACGGCTCGCTGGCGTCGATGCCGATCTCCTCGTGCAGTTCGCGGATCAGCGTCTGCTCCGGCCGCTCGCCGGGCTCGACCTTGCCGCCGGGAAACTCCCAGAGGCCTGCAAGCGCCTTGCCCTCCGGGCGCTGCGCCAGCAGAATCCGCTTGTCGACGTCGACCAACGCGCAGGCAACCACCAGGGTGAGCTTGATGTCAGCCATGCGTCGCTGCCAGTTGGCTGTCATTCCGGGGCGCGCGTAGCGCGAACCCGGAATCTCGAGATTCCGGGTTCAATGCTGGCGCATTGCCCCGGAATGACAGCGAAGCGGCGATCATGATCGATAGTCGCCGTTGATGGCGACGTATTCCTTGGTGAGGTCGCAGGTCAGCACGCGGTCGCGGCCCTTGCCGAGCCCGAGCCCGACCTTGATCTGGATCTTCGGGTTCTTCATCACCTCGGACACTTCAGCCTCGTTGTAGGACGGATCGCGCGCGCCGCTCTTGGCGACGCGAATGCCGTTGAACGAGATCGACAGCTTGTCGCGGTTGGCGGGCTCGCCGGCCTTGCCGACCGCCATCACCACGCGGCCCCAATTGGCATCCTCGCCGGCGATCGCCGTCTTGACCAGCGGCGAGTTCGCGATCGACATCGCGATCCGGCGCGCCGAGGTCTTCGTGGTCGCGCCCTCGACAATCACTTCGACCAGCTTGCGCGCGCCTTCGCCGTCGCGGGCGACCTGTTCGGCGAGGTCGGCGAGCACGGCGTGGAACGCCTTGGCGAAGGCCTTCAGCCTGGGATCGCTGGCGCGGCTGATTTTTGGCGCGCCATGCTCCGCGGCCGCGCCGGTGGCAAACGCGAGCAGGGTGTCCGACGTCGAGGTGTCGCTGTCGATGGTGATGGCGTTAAAGGTGTCCTCGACGCCGGTCTTGAGCAGCGACTGCAGCACCGCCGACGACAGCGGCGCATCGGTGAACACGAACGACAGCATCGTCGCCATGTCGGGCGCGATCATGCCGGCGCCCTTGGCCATGCCGTTGATGGTGACCCTGGCCTTGCCTAGCTTGACGGTTGCGGTCGCGACCTTGGGGAAGGTGTCGGTGGTCATGATCGCCTTCGCCGCGTCCATCCAGTGGTCGGGTGCGGCGGCTTCCGCCAGCGTCGCCAGCACGCCGTCGAACTTGGTGGCGTCGAGCGGTTCGCCGATCACGCCGGTCGAGGCGAGGAAGACGTCGCCGGTGGCGCAGCCGACCGCCTTCGACGCGATCTGCGCGGTCAGCGCCGTCGATTGCTTGCCGGTCTTGCCGGTGAAGGCGTTGGCGTTGCCGGAATTGACCACGAGCGCGCGCGCCTTGCCGCCCTTCAGCCTGGCGCGGCACCATTCGACGGGCGCGGACGGGCACTTCGACTTGGTGAACACGCCGGCGGCCGTGGTGCCCTTGTCCATCACCGCGAGCAGCACGTCGGTGCGCCCCTTGTAGCGGATGCCGGCGGCGGCGGTCGCAAGCCTCACGCCCGCAATGGCGGGCATATCAGGGACATCGGTCGGGGCGAGGGGGGAAACGGTAGCGGACATGCGAGCACCTTGTTCGACCAGGTCAACCTCAACCGGGGCTGCCAACCCGGCCCCAGACATGGAACGGCCGGGCGCTACGGCCCGGCCATGACGATGGTAGATACTATTGGTCTCGAAGAAGTGACAGCGATTTTTTACTTCTTCGCCGGCGGCGCCATCTTGGAATCCGATGGCTTCGGCGCCTCGGTCTTGGCGGCTTCCGCCGGCTTGTCCATGCGCTCGACCTTGGCGGCCTCGCGCAGCTTGGCGACGTATTCCGCCTGCGCCTTGCGCGTGACATAGGTTTCGATCTGGGCCTTGACCTGCTCGAAGTCGGGGGCCTTGCGGGCGCGCTTTTCCTCGACCTTGATGACGTGCCAGCCGAACTGCGACTTGACCGGGTCGGAGATCTTGCCGGGTTCGAGCGCGAAGGCGACGGTGGAGAATTCCGGCACCATCTGTTCCTTGGTGAAGAAGCCGAGATCGCCGCCGTCGGAGGCGCCCGGGTCCTTGGACTTCTTCTTCGCCAGTTCGGCGAAATCGGCACCCTTCTTCAGCTCTTCGGCGACCGCCTTGGCCTCATCCTCGGTCTCGACCAGGATGTGGCGGGCGCGAACTTCCATTTCGCCGGTGATCTGCTTGGAGGCCTCTTCATAGACCTTCTTCATCGCCTCTTCGGTGGTCGCCGCCTTGCCTTCGGTGGCCAGCAGGCTGTCCATCAGGAGGCGGCTGCGGGTGAACGCCAGGCGCTTCTTGAAGTCCTCGGAATTCTCGACCTTCTTGTCCTCGGCGGCCTTGGCCACGATCTTCAGGTCGATCAGGAAGGCCAGCACGTTGTCCTTCTTGGTCGCCGGGTCCATCTGGGCGAGGCTCGGGCCGAGTTCCTCTTCGGCAAGCGCGACGTCGCTCTGGCGGATCTCCACGCCGTTGACCTTGGCGAGCACGGGATTGTCCTGGGCCCGAACCGGCAGGCCGGCGGCCAGTACCGCGGCCAGGCAGCCCGTCGCGGCCAATGCGGCCAGGCCGAAGCGCAGGCCGGTTTTCGTTTCCGGGAACGAGGTGGTCATGCAAAATCCTTGTCTTGAACAGGGGAAGGCCAAAGGCGGCGGGGACACTCGCCCAATCATGGGGTCTTGGCAACGCGAAAAGTCTGTCGAAATCATGAATTCCTTGACATATCTCGATACGTTGACAAGCCCCGGGGGCAGCCATATCTCTGCCGGAACCTATCGACGGTATTGAGCTTATTTCGCTGCGGTTTTTGCCGTTGAACCCAGATTGCCCGATTCCCACTCATTTGGCGGATTACCCCCGGTTCGGGGCGTTTGCCGCGATGTGTCACGGTGAGTTGATGGGCAACCTGGTCTAACACGTCACGGCTGCAACGCAGTAACGGCAAAGGCAGGATTTGGCATGATCGGCGCGTTCGCCCGCAAGTTTTTCGGCTCCGCCAACGACCGGCGGGTGAAGGGATACCAGTCCCGCGTCAACGCCATCAATGCGCTCGAGCCCGAGCTCGCAAAACTGTCGGATGAGGCGCTGAAAGCGCGCACTGCCGAATTCCGCCAGCAACTCGCCGACGGCAAGTCGCTCGACGACATCCTGGTGCCGGCCTTCGCCACCGTGCGCGAGGCCGCCAAGCGCACGCTCGGGCAGCGCCACTTCGACGTCCAGCTGATCGGCGGCATGGTGCTGCACGAGGGCGACATCGCCGAGATGAAGACCGGCGAAGGCAAGACGCTGGTCGCGACGCTTGCGGTCTACCTCAATGCGCTGGCCAGCAAGGGCGTTCATGTCGTCACCGTCAACGACTACCTCGCCCGCCGCGACTCCGAATGGATGGGCCAGATCTATAATTTCCTCGGGCTCACCGTCGGCGTGATCGTCCACGGCCTCGACGATGCCGAGCGCAAGGAAGCCTATTCGCGCGACATCACCTACGGTACCAACAACGAATACGGTTTCGACTATCTGCGCGACAACATGAAGTACCGGCTCGAGGACATGGTCCAGCGCCCGCACTTCTACGCCATCGTCGACGAAGTCGACTCGATCCTGATCGACGAGGCGCGCACACCGCTGATCATCTCCGGCCCGCTCGACGACCGCTCGGATTTCTACAACACCATCGACACCTTCTTCCCGAAGCTCGACAAGGCGGATTACGAGGTCGACGAGAAGCAGCGCACAGTGACGCTGACCGAAGGCGGCATGGAGAAGCTGGAAACCCTGCTTCGCGACGCCGGCCAGCTCAAGGGCGATTCGCTCTACGACGTCGAGAACGTCTCCGTGGTCCACCACGTCAACCAGGCGCTGCGCGCCCACACCCTGTTTACCCGCGACAAGGACTACATCGTCCGCGACGGCGAGGTCGTCATCATCGACGAGTTCACCGGCCGCATGATGCCGGGCCGCCGCTACTCGGAAGGTCTGCACCAGGCGCTGGAAGCCAAGGAGCATGTCGCGGTCCAGCCGGAAAACCAGACGCTGGCCTCGATCACCTTCCAGAACTATTTCCGCATGTACGAAAAGCTTGCGGGCATGACCGGCACGGCGCTGACCGAAGCCGACGAACTGTTCGACATCTACAAGCTCGAGGTCGTTGAAATCCCGACCAACGTGCAGGTCGCGCGTCTCGACGAGGACGACGAAGTCTATCGTACTCAGAACGAGAAATACGCCGCGATCCTGGCCGAGATCGAACGCGCCAACAAGCGGATGCAGCCGGTGCTGGTGGGCACCGCCTCGATCGAAAAGTCGGAAGTGCTGGCCGATTACCTCAAGAAGCACGGCTACAAGCAGATCGATTTCGGCTCCGAGTCCGGGATGGAGAAGCTCTACGCGGCGGCGCGTGCCGGCAAGCCGGCAAAGCTGTTCGCGGTGCTGAACGCGCGCTTCCACGAGCAGGAAGCCTATATCGTCGCCGAAGCCGGCGTTCCCGGCGCGATCACGATCGCGACCAACATGGCCGGCCGCGGTACCGACATCAAGCTCGGCGGCTCGCTGGAAATGCGGATTCAGCAGGAGACCGCCAACATCACGGACGAAGCCGAGAAGGCCAGGAAGATCGAGCAGATCAAGGCGGACATCGAGCGCTTCCGCGAGATGGTGCTGAAGGCCGAGGACGTGGTCGAGGTCGAGCCCGCCAAGGGCTCAAAGGCGGCGAAGACCATTACCAAGCCCGGCGGGCTCTACATCATGGGCTCGGAGCGGCACGAATCCCGCCGCATCGACAACCAGCTCCGCGGCCGTTCGGGCCGCCAGGGCGACCCCGGCCGCTCGAAGTTCTTCCTGTCGCTGGAAGACGACCTGATGCGGATCTTCGGATCCGACCGGCTCGACAGCATGCTGCAGCGGCTCGGCCTGCAAGAGGGCGAGGCCATCATCCATCCCTGGATCAACAAGGCGCTGGAGAAGGCGCAGCAGAAGGTCGAAGCCCGCAACTTCGACATCCGCAAGAACCTGCTCAAGTTCGACAACGTCCAGAACGACCAGCGCAAGGTGATCTTCGACCAGCGCGTCGACCTGATGAAGGACGAGAGCGTCGCCGAGACGGTCACCGACATGCGGCACGCGTTCATCGATGACGTCGTGGCAAAGCACGTGCCCGAGCATGCCTATGCCGAGCAATGGGACGTCGCGGGCCTGAAGGAAGAGTTGAAGCGCGTGCTCGACGTCGACCTGCCGGTCGATGAATGGGCCAAGGAAGAAGGCATCGCCGACGAGGAATTGCTGGCGCGCATCGAAAAGCATGTCGACGAGCACATGGCCGCGAAGGTCGCGCAATGGGGTCCCGACGTGATGCGCTACGTCGAGAAGACCATCCTGCTGCAGACGCTGGACCATCTCTGGCGCGAGCATTTGATCATGCTCGATCATCTGCGCCAGGTGATCGGCCTGCGCGGCTACGGCCAGCGCGATCCGTTGCAGGAATACAAGTCGGAGGCGTTCAGCCTGTTCGAGGCGATGATCGCGCATCTGCGCGAGGCGGTGACGGCGCAGCTGATGCGCGTCGAGATCGTGCCGCCGGAAGAGCAGCAGCCGGTGCTGCCGGCGATGGAAGCGCACAAGCTCGATCCCAACACCGGCGAAGACGAGATGGCGTTCGCCAACGCCCCGCTGGTACCGCAGGCCGGCGCGGTCGATCGCGATCCCAAGAACCCTGCAAGCTGGGGCAAGGTCGGCCGCAACGAGGATTGTCCCTGCGGCAGCGGCAAGAAGTACAAGCATTGCCACGGCCGGTACGCCTGAGCGTGCGCTGACGGCAAAGCGCCGCAACAGTTAGACCCTCATGGTGAGGAGGCGCGTCGTGCCGTCTCCGGACGATGCTTCGCATTCGCCGGGAGACCATGAGGCCGGGCTGGTGCCATCCATCCTTCGAGACGCCGCTACGCGGCTCCTCAGGATGATGGTCTGACCGTTTGCGGGAAGCTTAAACAACCCGACCAACGGCGCTTTCAAGAGATCCAACGGAAAATTCTTACCGCACCGCTCCGAAGCGGCTGTCGAACGAGTTCGGCGGCACGATCGGCGCGGAACCGGCGACCTGGTTGCCCTTGGCGGCAGAGGCAGGAGCTGTGGCCGGGGTATCAGCTACCGATGGCTTCAGCGGCGGACGGCTGGCGGCCTGCTTGGTGTCATGCTTAGGCGCGGTGGTCTTCGGCGCGGACGCTTCAGGACGCGGCGGCTCGGGCCGCTTGGCGGCCTCCTTCGGTTTCGAAGGCGGCGTGCTGGCGGTGGCATCGGCTGCGCTGCCGAAGCCGACTTTACGTTTCAGGTTGGAGAACCATCCGTCACTCTCCGCCGCCGGGGCGGCATTGGCGACCCGCGTGGTTGCGGGGGCGGCCTGAGCAGGGGCGGGTGCCGGCGCTGCGGCAAGCTTCGGCGGTTCCGGCGTACCCATCAGCAGGCTCTCGGAAGGCGCCTTGGGCGGATTGACGTGCGAGGGAACGGTGCCGGGCGCACGCGCCAGCAGCGACATGGAGCCGTCGCCTGCTTCGGAAAGGCCGGTGGTGGCTTCGGGTACGCGTGCGGCGAACACGCGATGCATTCCGCCATCGATGCCGGGGTTGAGTCGCGCCACCGGCGTTCCCTTGGCAATCAGCCTGGCGGTCTCGGCGATGTCGGTCGCCTGCTTTTCGCGCACGGCCTCGACGATCTCTTCGGAAACCGCATAGTCCGGGCATTTTGCGGACGCGTCGAACACGAGATCACGCGTGGCGCCCGGCTTCTTGACTGCGTCGAAGACGTATTTCTTCTCGCAGAAATCGACCTTCGGCTCCTGCCGCGTCACCTCGAAATGATCGTTGCCGTCCTTGATCATCTTCCAGAACGGCATGTTCGGGTTGTTGCGATGCTTGGCCAGGTTCACCGGCGTCATCTTGAACGGATAGGCCTGCAACTGGAAGGATTTCTGGCCGCCGAAGAAGGATTCCCGGCCGAGCGAATAGATCTCCGCGATCTGCTCGTCGGTCATCGCGTAGCAGCCGCGCGACGAACAGTCGCCGTGCACCATGAGCTGCGAGCCGGTGCGGCCAAGCGCCTTGTCGAATGCGTTCGGGTACCCGGTGTTGAAGGAGAGGTAATAGGCCGACTGCGGATTCATCTGCGCCGGCGAAATCGAATAGAAGCCTTCCGGCGCCTGGCGGTCGCCTTCGCGGACCTTGGGGCCGAGATCGCCTGACCAGCGGCAGATCGGATAGGTCTTGAGCAGGGCAAAACGGCCGGAGCGGTCCTGTTTCCAGATCTCCAGTTCCGCTTCCTGCTTGAACAGGCGAACCAGGATCGGCGACTGCAGATCCATGTTCTTCGCCGACATGTCGGCGACCAGTTTTGGCGGGACAGGCTGGTTGGCCTTGGCGTTGTTGGCCAGCGAGAGATCGTCGCCCTTGCAGCCGGCCAGCACCACACCGGCTGCAAGGGCAGCCGAAGTTGCGAGCGCGCGAACCAGCGAGCGATTATCCAAAGGCTTAAGCTCCACACCCTCCGGGCAATTCCGCACCCCAAATCACAGCGGTACGCCCTGAAGCCATTATCTAAAATCTTACCCTTTGCCCCAGCGCGCCGCAACCCGAACGGGACAAGGCCGTCGGTCCTACGGCAGGCATGGTCAACCAAAGTTTAAAAACCGTCGTCGGGGCCTAATTGGGGCCAAATCCAGCGATTCAGGAAAAAAGGAAGGCGCGCTTGGGAATACCGCCCCGCGACCTCAAAAGGAGGAGATGGCTTGCGCCGAGTCAGCCCCAAGTCAGCCCCAAGTCAGCACGAGGTCAGCACGAGGTCAGCCGAGCTTGCGGCCGATATCGAGGAATTTTTGCCGTCGCTGCCGGCGGATGCCGTCCGCGTCGAGGTTGCGGAGGTCGTTGAAGGCCTCGGCAATGGCGTCGCCGGTCGCCGCTATCATCGCGGCCGGATCGCGGTGGGCGCCCCCCGGGGGCTCCCGGAGAATCTGGTCGATCACCCCGAACCGCAGCATGTCCTGCGCGGTGATCTTCATGCTGGTCGCGGCTTCCTGGGCCTTGGTGCCGTCGCGCCAGAGGATCGAGGAGGCGGCCTCCGGCGAAATCACGCTGTAGATCGCGTGTTCGAACATCAGCACGCGATTGGCGGTGGTGATCGCGATGGCGCCGCCCGACATGCCTTCGCCGGTGATGATCGCGACGTTGGGCACGCCCAGCGACAGGCAGGCATCGGTGGAGCGCGCGATCGCCTCCGCCTGCCCGCGTTCCTCGGCGCCGATGCCGGGATAGGCGCCGGCCGAATCGACGATCGACAGGACGGGAATGCCGAACCGGTCGGCCATCTCCATCAGCCGGACCGCCTTGCGGTAGCCTTCGGGGCGGGCCATGCCGAAATTATGCTTGATGCGGCCTTCGGTGGTGGCGCCCTTTTCCTGGCCGACCACGCAGATGCTCTCGCCGCGGAAGCGGCCGAAGCCGCCGACCAAGGCCTCGTCCTCGCCGAACTTGCGGTCGCCCGCCATCGGCGTGAATTCAGTGACCAGGGTGTTGATGAAATCGGTGAAGTGCGGTCGCTGCGGATGGCGCGCCACCAGCGTTTTCTGCCACGGCGTCAGGCTGGTGTAGAGGTCGGCCAGCGCCTGCGACGCCTTGTCCTCTATTCGCGCGATCTCATCGCCGATGTCGCTGCCCGACGCTGCGAGCGCGCGCAGTTCATCGACCTTGGCCTCGAGTTCGGCGACGGGTTTTTCGAAGTCGAGATAGCTGCGCATCTGATCCGGCATCAAAACAATATAGGTAACAACCTGCGTGGAGGCGAAGCGTTTCGATTCGCTGCGGGAAAGCACGCATCTTCAATGATTTAGCGCGTACCTCGGTCCGGTATTCCCGGTGCGCCGAAGCCGCGCCGATCAAGGCCGCGGGCGGGAGATCGCTCTTTCGGGTGAGAAGCCGCGGAAGTCAAGGCGGGAGTGAATTTGATCCCCGAACGCTCTCCCGTAGCCCGGATGGAGCGTAGCGCAATCCGGGATGACTGCTCACGGCAAGAACCCGGATTTCGCTGCGCTCCATCCGGGCTACGCTTTCGTCACTTCTCCGCCAGCGGATGCAGGTCGCGGACAAGGCTCTTCAGCCGCTCCTCGACGACGTGGGTGTAGATCTGCGTGGTCGAGATGTCGGTATGGCCGAGCAGCGTCTGCACGATGCGGAGGTCAGCGCCGTTGTGCAGCAGGTGGCTGGCAAAGGCGTGGCGCAGCACGTGCGGCGAGACCAGCCGCGGCGCCAGCCCCGAGGCCGCTGCCAGTTCCTTCAGGTCGCGGGCAAAATGCTGCCGCGTCAGATGGCCGCTTTCGCCGAACGATGGAAACAGCCATTTCGAGCTCGCGGCGTTCTTCTGTTTATCGGTCTTGAGCGCCTGCATCGCTGCGAGGTAGTCGGCCATCGCGCGCCGCGAGGCCTCGTTCAGCGGCACCAGCCGCTCCTTGTTGCCCTTGCCGCGCACCACGATCATGCGGGCGTCGCTGCGCGCGGCCGACAGCGGCAACGCCACCAGTTCGGACACGCGCAAGCCCGTGGCGTAGAGCACTTCGAGCAGGCAGTGCAGCCGCATCGCGCGCAGCCGGTGCTGGGGGGAAACGTCCGCCTGCGTCAATTCCTTGGCCCGCGTCAGCATGCGGTCGACGTCAGATATCGACAGTACCTTCGGCAGGCCGCGGCCACGCTTCGGGCCGGACAATATCGCGGCGGGGTCGTCGCTCCGAATCCGCTCGTTGAGCAGGAAGCGGAACAGATGCCGCATCGCCGACAGCCGGCGCGCCACGCTGGAGGATTTGAAGCCGCGGGTGTCGAGATCGGCTAGGTAATCCCGCAGCACGTCGGTTCCGGCGCGGGTGAAATTCTGGCCGGCGCGGTCGAGGAATTCGGAGAAATCCTCGAGGTCGCGGCGATAGGCGTCGAGCGTGTTGTCACCCGCCCCCTGTTCCGCGGCGAGCATGTCGAGGAACAGGTGGATCAGCCGCGTATCTGTATGTGCCTTGCTGGAACGCATGACCCGACACCTCCGTGGCGAAGTGTCTTCTCCCCGAGTTAGCGATTTACCCACAGATCAGACGATAGCGGCTATTTCTTGAGAAACCTGTCGGCCGGGATCGTGACCGTCATTTCCCGGGGCTTTGGGCTGACGAAATTCGCCAGCGCGAAAAGCACGCCATAGATCAGCCCGGCGATGATGCCGACGACCGTCAGAAAGCGGAACAAACTGGGCATAGGGGGCTCAGGGCGGCGAAATTAACCAATGGAATCATCCATCATGTTCCCATCCCCGTGGCAAGAGTCTCTGGCAACGGCGTCGCTGGGGGTAGTATAGGTGGCGCGGAGCGGCGCAACGCCGCAGGGAGACAGAGTTTTTAATGTCCGAGACGGCGGCACCGGCACACGCAGGCACCTCCCAGGAGGCCGACATTACGGCGGCCCTCGGGAGGCGGTCGATCGTGCTCGTCGGCATGATGGGCGCCGGCAAGTCGACCATCGGCCGCCGGCTGGGGGCCCGGCTGCGGCTGCCGTTTCTCGACGCCGACATCGAGATCGAGGCGGCCCACGCCGGCATGACCATCCCGGAGATCTTTGCGACCCATGGCGAGCCTTATTTCCGTGACGGCGAGGCGCGGGTGATCGCGCGGCTGCTCGACGGCGGGCCGGCGGTAATCGCCACCGGCGGCGGCGCCTTCATGCGCGAGGAAACCCGCAACCGTATCCGCGACAAGGCGGTCTCGCTGTGGCTCAAGGCCGACATCGACGTCATCATGAAGCGGGTCAAGCGCCGCGCCGACCGGCCGCTGTTGCAGACCGCTGATCCGGAGGCGACAGTCAGCCGCCTGCTCGAAGCGCGCGAGCCGGTCTACCGGAGCGCCGACCTCACGATCGCCTCGCGCGACGTGCCGCACGACCGCATCGTCGACGAATGCATCGATGCCCTTCGCGCGCGGCTGTGTGCCGGCACCCCGGCAAACCCGACCAACAACGAATAGACGAGCGCCACGCGATGACCGCGCCCCTGAAACCTTCCGCCGACATCACCGTCGACGTCGCGCTGGGCGATCGCGCCTACGACATCGTCATCGGCCGAGGCGTGCTCCAGTCGCTGGGCGCGCGCGTCGCCGCGTTGCGGCCGGGGGTGCGGACGGCGATCGTCACCGATCACACCGTGGCCCGGCACTGGCTGGCGCAAACCGAGAGCTCACTGGCGGAAGCCGGCATTCCGTCGTCGCGAATAATCGTCGCGGAGGGCGAGGGGTCGAAGACCTATGCCGGTCTGGAAAAGGTCAGCGAGGCGCTGATCGCGGCCAGGATCGAGCGCAACGATCTCGTCATTGCGCTCGGCGGCGGCGTGGTCGGCGATCTCGCCGGCTTTGCCGCGGCGATCCTGCGCCGCGGGGTCGATTTCGTGCAGGTGCCGACCTCGCTGCTGGCGCAGGTGGATTCCTCGGTCGGCGGCAAGACCGGCATCAACTCGCCGCAGGGCAAGAACCTGCTCGGCGCGTTTCATCAGCCGGTGCTGGTCATCGCCGATACCTCCGTGCTCGACACGCTGTCGCCGCGCCAGTTCCGGGCCGGTTATGCCGAAGTCGCCAAATATGGCGTGCTGGGCGATGAAGCCTTCTTCACCTGGCTCGAGGCCAACCATGCCGACATCTTTTCGGGAGGGGCCGCGCGCGAACACGCGATCGCAACCTCCTGCCGCGCCAAGGCCGCGATCGTCTCGCGCGACGAGCGCGAAACCGGCGAGCGCGCATTGCTCAATCTGGGCCATACCTTCGGTCATGCGCTGGAGGCCGCGACCGGTTTCTCCGATCGCCTGTTCCATGGCGAAGGGGTTTCCGTCGGCATGGTGCTGGCGGCGGAGCTTTCCGCGCAGCTCGGCATGATCCCCGAAGCCGACGCTGCCCGCGTCGAGCGCCATCTTGCCTCGGTCGGCTTGCCGACCCGGCTGCAGGACATCGCGGGCTTCGCGCAGGAGGGGCTGGCGGACGCCGATGCCCTGATGGCGCTGATGGCGCAGGACAAGAAGGTCAAGCGCGGCAGGTTGACGTTCATCCTGCTGCAGGCGATCGGCCGCGCGGTGGTCACCAACGACGTCGAGCCGGCGCTGGTTCGCGGCTTCCTGCAACGGAAGCTGTCGGAATGAAAACGGGATCGCCTCGCATAGTCGAGTTGTCGCGCAGGGCCGGGGCCGTCGCGAGGCAGGCATGAGTTCGACTGCATTCAATTTGCTGCTGGCGTTCCTGCTGCTCGCCGCCAACGCGTTCTATGTCGCTGCCGAGTTCGCGCTGGTGAAGAGCCGCGGATTCCGCATCAAGGCGATGGTCGAGCAGGACCGCTTCGGCGCGCGCCTGCTGCACGGCATGATGGGCAATATCGAGGCCTATCTCGCCTGCTGCCAGCTCGGCATCACCATGGCCTCGCTCGGCCTCGGCTGGGTCGGTGAGCCCACCGTCTCGGCACTGCTCGAACCGTTATTGCTTCCGCTTGGAATGTCGGAACGCACGCTGCACTTCGTGTCGTTCATGGCCGGGTTTTTGATTTTCTCCTCGCTGCATATCGTGATCGGCGAGCAGGTGCCGAAGACGCTGGCGATCAGGGAGCCGATGCCGGTCTCGCAATGGATCGCCTATCCGCTGCATGTCTCCTACCTGATCTTCTGGCCGCTGAACTGGCTGCTCAATACCGCCTCGCGCGGCATCCTGCGCCTGCTCGGCGTCAAGGAATCCTCGCAGCACGAAATCCTCACCGATTCCGAGATCGAGGGCCTGGTGGAAGAGTCTGCCGTGCACGGTGGCATTGAAAGCGGCGAGGCCGAATACATTCACAACGTATTCCGCTTCGGCGACCTCGCCGTCTCCGACGTCATGGTCCACCGCACCGCCATGGTGATGATCAATGCGGACATGCCGCCGGAAGAACTGGTGCGCGAGGTGCTGGCGACCGAGTACACCCGCATTCCCCTTTGGCGCGACAAGCCGGAAAACATCATCGGCGTGCTGCACGCCAAGGATCTGTTGCGCGCGATCCGCGCCTCCGAGGGCGACATGTCGCGCATCAACGTGTCAGCCATCATGCTGCCGCCCTGGTTCGTTCCGGAGATGCGGCCTTTGTCCGAACAGCTCAAGGCGTTCCGCCGCCGCAAGACCCACTTCGCGCTGGTCGTCGACGAGTATGGCGAAGTCGAAGGCATGGTGACGCTGGAAGACATTCTGGAGGAAATTGTCGGCGACATCTCCGACGAGCACGACGTGGTGGTGGCCGGTGTCCGCGCCCAGGCCGATGGCTCCGTGGTGGTCGACGGCTCGGTGCCGATCCGCGATCTCAACCGCGCCATGAACTGGCATTTGCCCGACGAGGAGGCGACCACGGTGGCGGGGCTCGTGATTCACGAGGCGCGGTCGATCCCCGAGCGCGGCCAGAGTTTCACTTTCCACGGCTGCCGCTTCCGCGTGCTCCGCCGCGAGCGTAACCGCATCACGGCACTGAAGATCGTGCCGCTGCCGCGTGAAGCCGAGGCGGAGGAGCCGAAGCCGAGGCGGGCAGGCAAGGCGTTCTGATCACCCGCTCTCGTCATTCGATGTCTATGGTGACGACGGCGAAAGCCGATCACCGCCCTGCAGTTTCGCCCGGCGCCTGCGCCTTGATGGCCAACGCGTGGACGGAGCCCTTGAGTTCCGCATCCAATGTTGCATTTACCATCCGGTGGCGTTCGATCCGGCTCTTCCCTTCGAAGGCCGGAGACACAATATAGACCCTGAAATGCGTCTCGCCGCCCGGCCTGTGCCCGGCGTGGCCCTCATGCAGATGTGATTCATCCGCGACGTCGAGGCTTTCCGGCAAGAAAGCTTCACGCAACTTGTTTATGATAATGTCCCTGGTGCTCATGATGTCGGCAGATAATTCCGTATCTGTTTTTCGTCAATGGCGTACCCGAACGGAGTTATTCGCAATGTCAAGACTTGAAGCCTCGGGCATTGCGTAGTCAAAGTCTGTCATGGCAATTGATTCATCCAAGTTCTTCGATTCCATTCGCATCAAGCCCAACAAGCTGAGCGCGAAGCAGCAGGCGCAGGCGCGCGAGGAAGCCGCCATGTGCGAGTGGGCGGGCTGCCAGAACAAGGGACCGCACCGCGCGCCGAAGGGCCGCGAGAATTCCCGTGAGTACTTTCACTTCTGCCTGAACCACGTCCGCGAGTACAATCAGAACTATAATTTCTTCCAGGGCATGAATGCCGATGCGGTTGCGCGCTACCAGAAGGATGCGCTGACCGGCCATCGCCCGACCTGGAAGATGGGCGCCAACACCGCCGGCAAGAAAGGCAAGCAGGCGGCCGAGGATTTCGACGGCGCCTCCGATCCCTTCTCCATGTTCTCCGAACTCAACGGCCGTGGCCGTTGGCGGCCCGGACCGGGCGCCGAAGCCAAGGTCGAGACCCGCAAGGTGATGAACGCCGAGCGCAAGGCGCTGCAGGTGATGGGGCTCTCCGCCGAAGCGACCCTCGAGGACGTCAAGGCGAAGTACAAGGCGCTGGTCAAGCAGCACCACCCCGACGCCAATGGCGGCGACCGCTCCACCGAGGATCGCCTGATCGAGATCATCAAGGCGTACAACTATCTGAAGACCGTGGTGCGCGGCGCGTAAGCCGCGAGCAACGTCGTCCCGGCGAAGGCCGGGATCCATACGCCGCGGCCTCTCGATTTGTAACGAACTGTTCGACGGCTTTCGCCCCATAACTCAAGCCTGTGGTTATGGGTCCTGTCCTTCGCCGGGACGACAGCGGAAATTGCGGCTCCGCTATCGTCTTGAAAGTGCGTTCGTCCGCTTACCCCGGCATCGCCCCGATATACGCCGAACTCGGCCGGATCAGCCGTCCGCCGCGCTGCTGCTCGCGGGCATGCGCGGTCCAGCCGGCGGCGCGGGCCACCGCAAAGATCGGCGTAAACGCCTGCCGCGGGATTTTCAGCGCGTCGAGCAGGATCGCGGTGAAGAACTCCACATTGGTGTCGAGCGGACGATCCGGATTCTTGATCCGCAGCGCGCTGCGGATATAGGCCTCGACCTCGCCGGCAAACGGCAGATCGGTGCCCTCGCTGGCAAGCCGCTCGATTGTGCCCTTCAGCACATCGGCGCGCGGATCGCGGACGCGATAGACGCGGTGACCGAATCCCATCAGCCGTTCGCCGCGGGCGAGCGCGCTGTCGACCCACGGCTTGATGCGTTCGCGGGAGCCGATCGCATCGAGCATTTCCAGCACCGGCTCCGGCGCGCCGCCGTGCAGCGGTCCGGTCAGCGCGCAATAGCCGGCGGTGACGGCCGCGAACAGGTCGGCCTGCGTCGATGCCACCACCCGCGTCGTGAAGGTAGACGCGTTCATGCCGTGGTCGCACACCGTGACGAAATAGGCGTCGAGCGCCGCGGTCTCGCGCGCGTTCGGCGTGCGGCCGAGCATCATCGACAGCGTGTCGGCGGCGTGGCTTGCGGTCGGATCGGGTGCGATCGGATCGTTGCCCTTGCTCCGCTGCACCAGCGCGCCTGCAATCACCGGAAACGCGCCGACGATGGTGGCCTCGTGCGCGAGGCCGGCTTCGGCCCGCAGCCCCGCGACCGCCGCGCGAAATCCGTCCACGATCGATAGCCCACGGGTGATGCCGAGCAGATCCGGCAGCCGGGCAAAGGCGCGTTCGCGCGCTGCACCGAGCGCGGCGCGCACCGCGGCATCGCCGATCGGCTGGCCGGTCCCGCCGCTCCACAGCCGGGCGGTCACACCCTCGAAGCCGGTCTTGCGGGCGAGGTCGCCGACGCGCTCGCCGGCAATGATCAGTTCGCCGCGCTCGCCGTCGACATGGCTGAGCACGGTTTCGGCGGCAGGGATTCCGTCGAGGCCGATCGGGGTCTTTGAAAGCTGGATGTTCATCGAGACACTCCTTTGTCGTTCCAAAGGTCGGGCCTCTCGACAGATTGATCAATCTTGATTATGTAAATCAATATGAAAAAATCCGCCGGGCTCTATCTTTCCGCCCGCGAGGCCTCCGCCGAACTCGCGATCTCGCAGGCGACGCTCTATGCCTATGTCAGCCGCGGGCTGATCCGATCGGAGCCGTCCGAGGATTCGCGCAGCCATCGCTACCGGGCCGAGGACGTCCGCACGCTGAAGGAGCGGCGCACCCCGTCGCCGGAGCCGCGCGGCCTGCGCAGTTTCGATGCCGATCTGCCGGTGATGGATTCCGCGATCGCGACCATCACCGAGAACGGGCCGATCTACCGCGGCGTCAACTGCGTTGATCTTGCCGAAGCCGACACGCTCGAACATGCCGCGACGCTGTTGTGGGACGTCACCGGCGTCGACCCGTTCGAGCAGGACAATTGCGCTGTCGTGTCGGACGAAATGCGCGCCGTCGCCGACGCCACCCGTCAGGCCAATGCGATCGATCGTGCGATTGCCGTGCTGGCGCTCGCAGCCAGCGCCGATCCGCGCGCCTACACTCGCGCACCGGAAGGGCGGGCGTTGCTCGGCGGCCGTATCATGCGGCTGGTGGTCGCGACCATGCTGAACGCGAAATCATCGGCGAAACCACTTCATTTGCAGGTCGCGCGCGGCTGGGCGCCGGATCACAAGCACGCTGCGGACCTGCTCCGCCGCGCGCTGGTACTGCTGGCCGATCACGAACTGAACGCCTCGACCTTCACCGTGCGCTGTGCGGCCTCGACCGGATTGAACCTCTACGACGCGGTCATCGCCGGCCTGGTTGCGCTGAAAGGCCCGAAGCATGGCGGCGCCGGCGTGCTGGCGGCGCAGTTGCTAAAGACGCTCGCCAATGGCGACGTCGCGCCGTTGATTCGCGAGCGCGTCGCGCTGGGCGAGCGTTTTGCGGGCTTCGGCCATGGCGTCTACAAGCACGGCGATCCCCGCGCGAAGGCGCTGCTTGCGGCGCTGGCGCGCTCCGGCGCCGACCGCAAGTTCACCCATGAAATCCCTGAGCGCATCGCGGAAGCCACCGGCGAGTTCGTCAACATCGACTATGCGCTTGCGGTGCTGGTGCATACGCTCGGGCTGCCGCCCGGCCATGAATTGGTATTGTTCTCGATGGCGCGCACCGTCGGATGGATCGCCCACGCCTGCGAGCAATTGCAGCACGGCCGGCTGATCCGGCCCCGTGCACGTTACGTGGGTCCGGGGCCGGGCCGCAGCCCCGTCCGGACCTGACGCCGACGCGACGCCCAGACGCCGAGCGCGACGATCGCGCCGGCGATTACGGCCAGGATCCACAGATGTTTGCCGACGTGCTCGTGATGCGGCAGGCCGGCAAAGTGGTGCAGCGCCGTGACCGCGAGCACGCCCGGCACCACATGCGCGAACGCCCAGGCGACCACCGCGGCGATGTTGACGGGGTAAAATCTGCCAGGCGGCATCCCGAGCGCGCCGGCCGTGACCGGCACGAAGGCGCGAACCGGCGGAACAAAGCGGGCAAAAAACACCGCCAACGCACCCCATCGATGGAAAAAGGCTTCGCTTTGCGCCATCAGGCCCGGATATCCCGACATCGGCCAGGCGTTGAGGATTTCCCGTTGCGAGCGATGGCCGGCCCAGTACGCCGAGCCATCGCCGAGTGCGGCGCCGGCCATGGCCGCTGCCAGGACGCCCCACAATTGCAGTTCGCCGCCCGGCACCAGCGCGCTCAGGGCCAGAATAATGGTCGAGCCCGGCACCAGCGCGCCGGCGACAGGGACCGTCTCCAGCAGGGCCGCAAGGAACAGCGTGAGATAGGCCAGCCACGGGTTCGCCGACACGAACGCAATCAGGGGATCGAGGAATGTTGTCACAAAGGTCCTGTCTCGGTGCAGCCGGCCCGAATTCCAGCTAACAGCTCCGGATCGTGCCTGAAAGGGCACCTGGGCCGCAGATTTCAGCGGACAGGCCGGCCAATCGCGCAAAAGTGCAGCGAGATTTGCAGGGCAGCCCTCCAAAAACCTGACAGATGACCTATCTCAATGATAAGGCGAGGGAACTTTGATTGCGGCGCGGGCTTCTGCCGGCCCTTGCTCTCTGCTAGGTTTGCACAAGCCCCCATCCGCAGCCATTCAGCAAATTCGGTTTCGGGAACGCCCGGACCTCGGAGGATTGATGACGACCGCCGCCATGAGCAAAATTTCGGAGCCTGCCGGTATGCCCGACATGAAGGTGTCGGTTCGGCAGGTTTTCGGTATCGACAGCGATCTCGAAGTGCCGGCCTATTCCGAAGTCGATCCGCACGTGCCGGAAGTCGATTCGGACTACCGCTTCGACCGCGCCACCACGCTTGCGATCCTCGCCGGTTTTGCGAGGAATCGTCGCGTCATGGTCACCGGCTATCACGGCACCGGCAAATCGACCCACATCGAGCAGGTCGCCGCGCGCCTCAACTGGCCCTGCGTGCGCGTCAACCTCGACAGCCACATCAGCCGTATCGATCTGGTCGGCAAGGACTCGATCGTGGTCCGGGACGGCAAGCAAGTCACGGAGTTTCGCGACGGCATCCTGCCCTGGGCACTGCAGCACAATATCGCGCTTGTGTTCGACGAATATGACGCCGGCCGCCCGGACGTGATGTTCGTGATCCAGCGCGTGCTGGAGGTATCCGGCCGTCTGACGCTGCTGGACCAGAACAAGGTGATCAAGCCGCACCCGGCGTTTCGTCTCTTTGCGACCGCCAACACGGTCGGCCTCGGCGATACGTCGGGCCTCTATCACGGCACCCAGCAGATCAACCAGGGCCAGATGGACCGCTGGTCGATCGTCACTACGCTGAACTATCTGGCGCATGACGAGGAAGTCGAGATCGTGCTCTCGAAGGCGCACCACTATCGCACCCAGGAAGGCCGCGACATCGTCAACAAGATGGTGCGGCTTGCCGATCTCACCCGCAACGCGTTCGCCAATGGCGATTTGTCGACGGTGATGAGCCCGCGTACTGTCATCACCTGGGCCGAGAACGCCGACATCTTCGGCGACATCGGCTTCGCGTTCCGCGTCACTTTCCTCAACAAGTGCGACGAACTGGAGCGGCCGCTGGTGGCGGAGTTCTACCAGCGCTGCTTCAATCAGGAACTGGCCGAGTCCTCGGTCAACGTGGCGCTCAGCTAGCCCATGCCGAAAATTGCCGTCGAGCGCACCATTGGAAAAACCAAGAAGGCGGTGCTCGGCGGACTGATCGGCTACAACACCGAGAAGATGGGGAAGCAGAAGTACAAGCGCCTCGCCATCTCGCTGCGCGAAGACGAAAAAATCGTCGGTGGCATTGTCGGCGAAGTCTGGACCACGGTGCTGTTTATCCAGCTGTTCTGGATGGAGCAGAAGCTTCGCGGCAAGGACCACGGGACGAGGCTGATAAAGGCGATCGAAGACGAGGCAAGAGAGTTTGGGGCCACGCGGTCCTATCTGGATACGATGAGTTTCCAGGCGCCGGGTTTCTACCGCGCCTGTGGTTATGAGGAATTCGGTTCGATCGACGGCTACCCCAAGGGCGTCACCCGGCACTGGTTTACGAAAGCGCTATGAGCACATCCAATTCCAAATTCCGAACCGGATCGAAGGAAGCGCCGACCGAACCGTTCAAGCGCGCCGTAACCTCTTGCCTCCGCGCAATCGCAAAAGCGCCGGAGCTGGAAGTGACGTTCGCGGCCGAGCGTCCGGGCCTCGCGCCCGGCAAGGCGCGGCTGCCGGAGCCGGCCCGCAAGATGACCAAGCGCGATGCGGCGATCGTGCGCGGCCATTCCGATGCGATCGCGCTCAAGCTCGCTTGTCACGATCCAAAAGTGCACCGCAAGCTGATGCCGGGAAATCCGCAGGCGCGCGGTGTGTTCGAGGCGGTGGAGCAGGCCCGCGTCGAGGCCATCGGTTCGCGCCGGATGGCGGGTGTGGCCAAGAATCTCACGGCGATGCTCGACGATCATTTCCATCGCGGCAAGTACGATGAAATCACCGACCGCGCCGATGCGCCGCTGTCGGACGCGCTGGCGATGCTGGTGCGCGAACGGCTGACGGGGCTCGCGCCGCCGGCGGCCGCGAAAAAGATGGTCGATCTCTGGCGACCGGCGCTGGAAGACAAGATCGGCGCCCGGCTCGACCAGCTGAGCCGCGTCACCGAGGACCAGGCGAAATTCGGCGATCTCGTGCACGACCTGCTGACGGCGCTCGACCTCGGCGACGACCGCGATGCGGACGCCGACGACGACGAAAACCAGGACGAGAACCAGGACGGAGAGAACGATCAGTCGGGCGCCGAAGGTTCACCCGATTCCGACGCCGCGCAGGAAATGAGCGCCGACCAGGCGGAAGCCTCCACCGACGAAATGTCGGATAGTGCCATGGAGAGCGCGCAGGCTTCCACGTCGGACACGTTCGACGACGGCGAACTCGGCGACGACGAGACTCCGGGCGAGGCGACGCGGCCGAATACGCGCGGCGCCAACGAGCCGCGCGGGCCGGAATATCATGCCTTTGCGCCGAAGTTCGACGAGGTCATCGCGGCCGAAGACCTCTGCGACCATGACGAGCTCGAACGGCTGCGCTCTTATCTCGACAAGCAGCTCGCGCATCTGCAGGGCATCGTCGCACGGCTGGCCAACCGGCTGCAGCGCCGCCTGATGGCGCAGCAGAACCGTGCCTGGGAGTTCGACCTCGAGGAAGGCATTCTCGATCCGGCGCGGCTGTCGCGCGTCGTTACCGATCCCTATCACCCGCTGTCCTTCATGCACGAGAAGGAAGCGACCTTCCGCGATACCGTGGTGACGCTGCTGCTCGACAATTCCGGTTCGATGCGCGGTCGCCCCATCACGGTGGCGGCGACCTGCGCCGATATTCTCGCGCGCACGCTGGAGCGCTGCGGCGTCAAGGTCGAGATTCTCGGCTTCACCACGCGCGCCTGGAAGGGCGGGCAGTCGCGCGAGGCGTGGCTCGCCGCCGGCAAGCCGGCCAATCCCGGCCGGCTGAACGATCTGCGCCACATCATCTACAAATCCGCCGACGCGCCCTGGCGGCGCGCGCGCAAGAATCTCGGTCTGATGATGCGCGAAGGCCTGTTGAAGGAAAACATCGACGGCGAGGCGCTGGACTGGGCCCACAAGCGGCTGCTCGGTCGGCCCGAGCAGCGCAAGATCCTGATGATGATTTCGGACGGTGCGCCGGTCGACGATTCCACGCTGTCGGTCAATCCCGGCAACTACCTCGAGCGGCATCTGCGTCACATCATCGAGGAGATCGAGACCCGTTCGCCGGTCGAACTGATCGCGATCGGCATCGGCCACGACGTCACGCGCTATTATCGCCGTGCCGTTACCATCGTCGATGCCGAGGAACTCGGCGGCGCCATCACCGAGAAGCTCGCCGAACTGTTCAGCGAGACCCACGGCGCCGCGCCAGCGACGACCCACCGGCCGCGCCGCCTGCATTCGTAGCGCATGCGTTCGCTCATCGGCCGCCGCCGCCTTCTTGGATATGCAGCGGCGGGGCTCTCGGTAGCGGCGACATCAGGCGTGAGGGCGCAGACCGCCGTTCAACCGCGGCCGAAGCAGGCGCCTCCGGACGAGTACGCGGTCAGCTCGGCGGTTTCGATCGACGTCAATGCCCGGCCGATCGCCTCGTTCGACACCCGCGACCGCGCGCGAGTCCGCTTTGGTGCTTTGGAATTTCGCAGCGGGCTCATCCTGACCTCGCGGTTTCGCGGCTTTGGCGGACTGTCCGGCCTGCGGCTGGATGCCAAGGGCGAACGCTTCATCGCCATCAGCGACAAGGGTGGCTGGTTCACCGGCCGCATCGTCTACAAGGGCCGCGAGATGACCGGGCTCGATGATGTCGAGGCCGCGCCGATGCTCGGGCCCGACGGCAAGCCGATCACGTCGCGCGGCTGGTTCGACACCGAGGCGCTCGCGCTCGACGGGTCGCTGGTCTATGTCGGCATCGAACGCGTCAACCAGATCCTGCGCTTCGACTTCGCAAAGGGGTTTACACGTGCGCCCGGCGAACCGGTTCAACTGCCGCCGGGCGCGCGCAGGCTGCCCTACAACAAGGGGATCGAGGCGCTGGTGATGGTGCCGAAAGGCCAGCCCATGGCGGGATCGTTGATCGCTATCTCGGAGCGCGGCCTCGATGCGCAGGGCAACATCGCGGCCTTCCTGATCGGCGGCAAGACGCCGGGTCCGTTCAGCGTTCGCCGCAGCGAAAGCTTCGACGTCAGCGATGCGGTGCTGCTGCCGTCGGGCGATCTCTTGCTGCTCGAGCGGAAATTTTCCTGGCTCGGCGGCATCGGCATCCGGATCCGCCGCATTCCCCTGGCCTCCGTCACGCCCGGCGCCGTCGTCGACGGTCCCCCTATATTCAGCGCCGATCTCGGCAACGAGGTCGACAATCTGGAAGCCATCGATGCCCACGTAACGCCGGAGGGCGAGACGGTGCTGACGCTGGTCTCGGACGACAATTTTTCGCTGATACAGCGTAATCTGCTGCTGCAGTTCACGCTGGTGGAGTAGCCCGGCCGGCCAATAACGGAACGGTTCTTGCAACGCTGCGGGCGATGAAACCGGAGCTTTCGATGAACAACTTTCTTCGCGTTATTTGCGTATTGGCCGGCTTTTGCACGGCTACGGCTGCACAGGCACAGGGCTGGCCGACCCGGCTGATCAAGGCGACCATTCCGTTCGGCGCCGGCAGCGCGGCCGACGTTGTGCCGCGGCTGGTGTTCGAACGCATCTCGGCCGAACTTGGCCAGCCGATCGTGATCGAAAACCGTGCCGGCGGCGGCGGTACGGTCGGCTCGGCGCTGGTCGCGAAGGCCGATCCCGATGGCTACAGCATTCTCGCCCAGTCATCGGCGCTGGCGATTTCGCCGGCCATTTTCCCGAGCACGACCTTCGATCCCACCCGCGACCTCGCCTCGGTGCTGATGATCGGATCCAGCGCCAATGTGATGATCGTGCCGAACGCACGGCCCTGGAAAACCGTTCAGGACTTCATCGCGGACGCCAAGGCCAAGCCCGGCTCGATCTCGTTCGGCTCGGTCGGCATCGGCAGCGCCGTGCATATCACCACCGAAAAATTCCGTTTTGCTGCCGGCATCGAGGCGACGCATATTCCCTATCGCTCCGGTCCGGAAGTGATCACCGACATCATCAGCGGGCGGATCGACCTGTATTTCTGCCCGCTTTCGACTGCGCTGCCCCTGATCCGCGATGGCCAGGTGCGCGCGCTCGTGGTCTCGACGGCGAAACGTGCGCCCGATCTGCCCGACGTGCCGACGCCAACAGATATCGGCTTGAAGGATGCCGACAGCGCGATCTGGTTCGGCGTGTTCGTGCCGGCGAAGACGCCGCGCGACATCGTCGAGAAACTGTATGCGGTCGGCGAGAAGGTGCTGGCCGATCCGGCGATGCAGGCAGGCCTGAAAAAGCTCGGGATCGAACCGATGCCGATGAAGCCGTCCGAGATGGACGACTTCGTCAAGCGCGAGACCGCGGCCAATCTGGAGTTGGTCAAGGCTGCCGGCATCAAGCCATGAGGCGTCCGGCCGCAGCGCATCAAACCGGGAGGGGTGGGTTGCGGCCGGAGCGGGTTGAGGAGGGGAAAGCTGCTCGCTACACATTGTGACTAGCTTTCCCTTCGGTCCGGACCCCATCCCATGAGCGCCCTGTTTACCCCGATCAAGCTGCGTGGCCTGACGCTTCCCAACCGCATCATGGTGGCGCCGATGTGCCAGTACTCGTCGGTCGACGGCGAGGCCAATGACTGGCACTTCACCCACATTAACTCGCTGGCGCTGTCGGGGGCGGGGATTTTCTGCATCGAGGCGACCGCCGTCGAGCCGAGCGGGCGGATCACGCCGGGTTGTCTCGGCCTCTACAACGACGCCACGGAAGCGGCGCTGAAGCCGATCCTGGCCTCGGTGCGCAAGCGCTCGAAGGCCGCCGTGATGATCCAGCTCGCCCATGCCGGCCGCAAGGCGTCGAGCCACACACCCTGGGACGGCGGGCAACTGATCCCGGTGGCCGAAGGCGGCTGGCGGGTGGAAGGCCCCTCGGCTATCCCGCACAAGGAAGGCGAGACGCCGCCGCTGGCATTCGACGCGGCCGGCCTGAAGCGCGTGCGCGAGGCATTTGTCGCCGCCACCCGGCGGGCCGAACGGCTCGGCATCGACGCCATCGAGGTGCATTCCGCCCACGGCTATCTGCTGCACCAGTTCCTGTCGCCGGTCGCCAACCAGCGCACCGATGCGTATGGCGGCTCGCTGGCGAACCGCATGCGCTTTCCGCTCGAAGTGTTCGACGCCGTGCGCGCGGCGTTTCCGGCGGACAAGCCCGTGGGCATCCGTGTGTCCTCGACCGACTGGGTCGAGAACGGCTGGGATCTGGCGCAGACCATCGAATTCGCCCACGAGCTGAAAAAACACGGCGTCGACTGGATCGATGCGTCCTCGGGCGGTGTCTCGCCGTTGCAAAAGATTCCGCTTGGCCCCGGCTACCAGGTGCCGTTCGCGCAGGCGATCAAGGAGGCGACCGGGCTCACCACCATCGCCGTCGGCCTGATCACGGAGCCGAAGCAGGCCGAGGAGATCGTGGCCTCCGGCAAGGCCGACATGGTCGCGCTGGCGCGCGGCATGCTCTACGACCCGCGCTGGGGCTGGCACGCCGCGGCCGAACTCGGCGGCCAGGTCGAAGCCCCGCCGCAATACTGGCGATCGCAACCCTCGACGCAAAAGGCGCTGTTCGGCGCCACCACCTTCGGAACGAGGTAGCAGCATACGCCGCGCGGTCATTCCGGGGCGATGCGAAGCGTCGAACCCGGAATCTCGAGATTCCAGGTCTGGTGCTGGCGCACCATCCCGGAATGACGACCAACTCTTATTGTCATATCTCGGCCACACGCCGGGGGTGCTATGCTTGTGCTGGCGCGCGACAGACGCGCTTTCAAATAAACACATAGCGAGGACGCCCCATGGAAATCGGATATTTCACGATGCCGTCCCATCCGCCGGAATGCGGGTTGAAGGAGGGCCACGACTGGGACTTGCAGACGCTGCGCTGGCTCGACGAACTCGGCTACCAGGAAGCCTGGATCGGCGAGCACCACACCGCTCCATGGGAGCCGCACCCTTCGCCCGACCTGATCCTCGCGCAGGCATTCCTGCAGACCAAAAACATCCGCCTCGGCCCCGGCGGCTTCCTGCTGCCCTATCACCACCCCGCCGAACTCGCGAATCGCGTCGCCATGCTCGACCATCTCTCCGGCGGGCGACTGAATTTCGGCGTTGCCGCCTCTGGCCTGCCGAGCGACTGGGCGATGTTCAATGTCGACGGCATGTCCGGCCAGAACCGCGACATGACGCGCGAGGCGCTGGAGATCATCCTGAAAATGTGGACCGAGGACGCGCCGTGGTCCTACAAGGGCAAGTACTGGACGGTGAACAAGCCGGACGTGATGTTCGACTTCCTCAAGCCCCATCTCAAGCCGGTGCAGGCGCCGCATCCGCCGATCGGCGTCGCCGGCCTCTCCAAGGGCTCCGACACGCTCAAGCTCGCCGGCGAGCGGGGTTACATCCCGATGAGCCTCAACCTCAACCCGGCCTATGTCGGCAGCCACTGGGAGTCGGTCGAGATCGGCGCGGCCAAAACCGGCCGCAAGCCGAACCGCAGCGACTGGCGCATGGTGCGCGAGGTGTTCGTCGCCGATACCGACGAGGAGGCGTGGCGGCTTTCGGTCGGCGACATGATGGGCCGGATGATGACCGAATACTTCCTGCCGCTGCTCGGCCATTTCGGTTTCAAGGACTACCTCAAGGCTTCGCCCGACGTGCCGGACTCCGACGTGACGGCGGAATATTGCGCGCGGAACAACTGGATCGTGGGGTCGCCGGCGACGGTTACCGAGAAGATCGAAAAGATCTACCACGAGGTCGGCGGCTTCGGCACGCTGCTGGTGTTCGGCTTCGACTACAAGCACAAGCCCGAGGCCTGGCATAACTCGCTGCGCCTCCTGAAGCAGGAAGTGATGCCGCGGCTGAAGCATCTCGACGCCGGTTTGATCAAGGCGGCGTGAGGCAATGCACGTCATTCCGGGCCGATGCGTCAGCATCGAACCCGGAATCTCGAGGTTCCGGGTTCGCACTTCGTGCGCCCCGGAACGACTCGATAGTTTTGTCCCCCCTCAATTCGCCTTCGCCACTGGCGCCACGGGGCGCACCTGCCAGAAGCGGATCAGGCGGCGGGCGTTCTCTAACGTCAGTTTGGCGTATTGCGCCTTCGCTCGCGCCAGTTCATCCCGGGCCATGGTGCCGGAGGCGAAGCGGCTGTCGAGGATGGCGGCGACGGTTTCCCATTTCAACCCGGCGACGCGGCACGGAATCAGGACGCCGTCGTCGCGCAGGCTCTGCATGACAGGGCGGATCACCTCGATGCTGGAAGCGGACAGTTCGGCAAGCGCTGCGATCGTCTCGGGGTATTTTCGTTCCCTGGCAAAGCCAAGCAGCTCGGCCTCGGTGAGCTTGCCATGTTTGGCGAGCGAGGCGACGAAGCGGGCGGCGGCGGTGAAATCGCGGCTGCGCGACATTTCGCGGTGGGCGCCGGCGGCGGCGGCTGCGATCGCATCGCGGATCGTCTCGAACATGTGCGGCGGCGCGCGCGACAACAGCCGCTCGCGAACGGCATCGGTCGCGCTGCGCAGCAATTGCTGGCGCAAATCAACCGGCAGGTCGACGCGGATGCCGGTCTCGACGGCCAGCGCCGGATCGGTCTCTGCCTGCTTCAGCACGATGGCGTAACCGGCTGCCGACATCTTGGCGCCGGGATTTCCGACCAGCCGCAGGCTGACGGACGGATAATACCGCCTCAACAGCGCGTCCGTGACGACCTCGTTCAGCCACCAGCGGCCGGAGATCGCGAGCAGATGCTGCTCGCCCTTGGTCTCCGCGAGTTCGACCAGGTCTTCCGGCGTCAGCCGCGCGGATTCCGTCAGCACCGGTCGCGCGATCGTGATCTCGTCGTGCCGCGCCAGCCGGCGGATCACGCCCCGCGGCGCCTGCTTGACGGAGGCGAGCTGCGTGCTCATTTCGGCGAGCGCGATGCGGGCGGAGACATCGGCCAGCGCGCGGATCTCGATGGTCTTGATCAGCCGTTCCAGCACGTCGCCGAACAGCTCGATCTGCTCGCCGCTGTAGCCGTCGGCCTGCGCCAGGAACAGGTCCGTGACCCGCCTGACGGTTTCGAGGTGCTTGTCGGCGGAGGCGGCCTTGATGGCGGCCTCGACCTCATCGGAGATCGATCGTTCGAGCATCGCTCATCCTGAGCGTTGGAGCCGGTTCTGGCAGGTGGACGAGGATAGGAAGCAGAGTTGAACGATGGGTAAACCATTGGGGTCGCGAGGAGCGGGAAGGGACCGTAGGAATGCGGAGTGAGGGAGCCCGCGCACCAAACCTTCGCCGTCGTCCCGGCCTTCGCCGGGACGACGTGTGGGACGCGTTCCGCGCATGCCGCCTTGCAACGGAGCGTCGCCTGTTGTCGGCAAGCGAAAGCTGCGCTCTGATGGCCGATAAAGACGAAACCTTGGGGAAACGCCGCCATGCTGGACCGACCGGGAGTGCCGCTCGCCGACGCACTCCGTGATACTACGGAGCGCTGGATCGAAGCTTTCGATGCTGCGCTCGCTCGCCGGTCGGCGGCGGAATTGTCGGCGCTTTTTGTCGCAGACAGCCATTGGCGAAATCTGTTCGGCATCTCCTGGTATTTCGCAACCTTCAGCGGCAACGCGACCGTCGTGGCCGAATTGCTGGCACGGGCTGCGGAAGCGCGCGCGGCAAATTTCAGGATCGATCATGCGGCGCTCGCGCCGCGTAACGCCGTGGTCGGCGGCCGTGACGTGATCGAGGCGATCTTTGCTTTTGATACGGTCAACGGCCCGGGCTACGGCGCAATGCGGCTCTCGCCCCAGCCGGACGGGACGGCAAAAGCCTGGACGATTTCCACCTCGCTCGATTTCGATTCCATCTGCGCGGCGCGCGCCAGCGGCGTTGCCGAATCCACCACCCGCGATTTCGCCGGCCCCGACTGGCTCGAAGCACGGCAGGCGGAGGGCGCTTACGACAACCGCGATCCCAATGTGCTCGTCGTCGGCGGCGGCCATGCCGGGATTTCGGTCGCGGTCGAACTCAAGCGCATTGGGCTTTCCGCGCTGGTGATCGACCGCGAGGAGCGCATCGGCGACAACTGGCGCCTGCGCTACCGCGGGCTCAAGCTGCACAACAAGACGCCGGTCAATCATCTGCGTTATCTGCCGTTCCCGACGACGTTTCCGGAGTACATCCCGAAGGACAAGATCGCGAACTGGCTGGAAAGCTATGTCGACATCATGGAGGTCGATTTCTGGACGCGCACCGCGTTCGAGGGCGCGGAGTATGACGACGCATCGCAGCGCTGGACCGCGCGGCTGACGCGCGAAGGCGCTGCCCGCACGCTTCGCCCGAAACACATCGTGCTCGCGACCAGCGTCAGCGGCACGCCGAACATCCCGCACATCGAAGGCATCGAGGGCTTCAAGGGCGAGGTGCTGCATTCCAGCCGCTTCAAGGCGGGCGCGCAGTGGCGCGGACGCCCGGTGATGGTGTTCGGCACCGGCACCAGCGCGCACGACATCTGCCAGGAGCTGCAGGCCGCGGGCGCCGACGTCACCATGATCCAGCGCAGCCCGACCATGGTCGTCAATGTCGAGACGGCGCAGCTCTACGACAAAACCTATCTCGGTGACGGCCCGCCGATCGCATCCCGTGACATCCTCAATTCCGGCGTGCCGCTGCCGGTCATGAAGCTCGCGCACAAGCTGGTCACCGACGAAGTGAAGCGCCTCGACGCGCCGCTCTTGAGCCGGCTCGAGGCCGCCGGCTTCCGCCTCGAATACGGCGAGGACGGCACCGGCTGGCCGCTGAAATTCCGCACCCGCGGCGGCGGCTATTATTTCAACGTCGGCGCCAGCGAACTGATCGCGGATGGCAAGATCAAGCTCCTGCAGGCGGTCGACATCGAGGCCTATGAGGCCAGCGGCGTGAAGCTGCGCGACGGCACCACGCGCAAGGCCGATCTGTTCGTGCTCGCCACCGGCTACAAGGGGCCCGATCATCTGCTCACGCAGTTGTTCGGCGCGGATGTTGCGAAGCGCGTCGGGCGCGTGTGGGGATTCGACGAGACGACATCCGAGCTTCGCAACATGTGGACGCGCACGCCGCAGCCAGGCCTGTGGTTCGTCGGCGGTGCGTTCTCGCAGGCGCGGATCTATTCGCGTTACATCGCGCTGCAGATCGATGCGATCGAGGCAGGGCGGCTGGCGAAGGCGGGGTGAGGTGGCGGTCATTCACCTCCCCAACGGCGTCATGGCCGGGCCTGACGGAGTAAATACAAACTCCGCTGTCGTCGCCCGGCTTGACCGGGCGATCCAGTACGCCGCGCTTTGTCGGTTCAATCATGGCCGCCTCTGGGGTACTGGATCACCCGGTCAAGCCGGGTGATGACAAGTGAGTATGGGTCCGCGTTCTCGCGGCGCGTTTCGCCCGAGTCTTGCTCATCCTTCGCGCCCGAAAAAATCAGGAGGGCGCAGGGAATGCCGGGTGCTTGCTGCACCCGCGGTCTCGTGTGCAATAGTGCGCGAGAAGAAGCGCACACGAGCATACAGGTACAGTCGGAGCAGTCCGGCATTCCCTGCGCAGTGGTTTTACGGCTTATGCCGCGCTCTCCCTGGAGACGAATTCGTCTTGCCTCCATCGCCGCCGGATTGAAGGCCGAACAAATCCCGGTAGGGTTTTGTCAACCTCCGGCGGCTTGACGCCAGCCACGGGCGCCAGGACCACACGGTTTTGCCGTCCGCAACAACGCCTTCGTCTGACGCGCTGCGCTCGCTCACGGATCGCTCCGCCCTGCAAACACGTTGCGCGCCGGGCATTGCCGCGGCCACCGCATCCCGCACCTACGTCCGTGACGATCGCGATACGCCCCTCCAGTGGGACGGGATGCGCATATTTTAGTTTTGATTTGCCCGACGGGTTAAGCGGAATATTTTTCGCGCAAGGGCTGGACGGATCAACCGTGTCCGATGTGGAAGTGATTTGCCCGTCGGGCAGTCACACTCCCCGCTCTCTCCGTCATTCCGGGGCGTGCGAAGCACGAACCCGGAATCCATTTAACGGCAGCACGTGTAGCTCGATGGATTCCGGGTTCGCGCCAAGAGGCGCGCTCCGGAATGACGGCGGAGAGAACGTTGTTCCTACGCCTCGTCTTCCGCCGCTTCCTCCGCACTCGCGCCATGTCCCGGCGGCGTCGGCATTGGGAACGTCTCATACGCCGTCGGCATGTTCACCGGCCGATAGCCCGGCATCGCGTTCATGCGGTCGATGGCGGACTGGTGGATGATCGCGCCTTCAGGGATCAGCCGTGGCTCGGCGTCCGGGATGTAGTAGCCGAAATGCGCTTTGCGCGCCGGCCACTCCTTGTACTTCGCGCGCTTCGGCAGATATTCGAGCAGCCACCACGCGCCGGACAGCGAGTTGTGCAGATCGCCCTCGACATCGGGTTTCACATAGGAGAACGGGCTGCTCTTGCGCTGGATCCCCCAGGCGAGCTGGTTGATGTTCGCCGTGGTGAAATTCAGCCCGGACTTCGCGGCCTCGTCGATCATCCAGAGCAGCGGATATTTGGAAAGCCCGCTCTCCTTTTCGGGATAGCCGCCGCCGATATCGGCATGCACGCCGGCGAACCACACCTGCAGGATATCCTGCGGCGCGGCGTTCACCTCGTTGAAGCGGACGGGCTTGAAGGTCTGCGGCTGGTGCCACTTCTTCAGGCGGAACATGCAACGCCGTTCGTCGATCGAGATCGCCTGGCGGAACGTCTGCACGCTCGGGTTCTGCAGCGTCCACGCCAGCTCTTCAAGGCTCGGCCAGTAGAGCCGATCCGGTCGCGGCACGATCACGCTCGCGACCGTATCCCAGACGCCGACGAAGCGAATGGTGGGCCAGCGCGACGAGGTGATGCGCGCGAACTGGGCGGCGTTGTCGTAGGGCGAGGGCGGCAGCTCGTCCTCGGCCCTCGCCGCATCCGTGATCGACTTCAGCTTCGCGCGCAGTTTTGGCGCCTCGTCGGAGGAGAACTGCTTGTAGGCGATCAGCCCCGAGCCCGCGAGATTGACCTGCTCGGCCGAGATGAGCCCGATCTTGTGGATCAGCCCCGCCAGCACCCGCACGGTATAGGCGCCGCGGGAGAAACCGAACAGATAGATCTGGTCGTCCTTCTGCCAGTGCTGGGCCAGGAAGGCATAGGCCGCGAGCACGTTGTCATCGAGCCCATAGCCGGTGGCGAGGCCGAGGATGGCGTTGAAATCCTGGCGCAGCTTGTGCCACGGATCCGGCCGCGCCAGCGTGCCGACCCCCGGATCGTAATAGACGAGCTGCCGCGGCGATGTCCTCTCCGTCTTGCGCAGGCAGCGATAGAGCTTGAGAACGTTGGAGATGTTCTCGGAGATCTCGTTGCCGGTGCCGTCGCAGCAGATGATGATGTTGCGCATGGGGGACTCGCTGGAGCAGGCGTGGTGCTACCTGAGCGAGCGTAGCGCAATTCCGGGATTTTTGGATGACGCAAACGGTGCCTTGCGCGCTTCTTCCACGCCATTCTCCGGGCAGCACGTCGTGGCCATTGTCAGGCCGCCTGGGTGACCGCGCGAATCTTCAGGTGCACGCCGGTTTCTTCCTGCAACACCCCGATGACGCCGAGCAGGTTCTCGGCGGTGGGATTGCCGTACGGACCGAACATGCGCATCAGGCTTTTTGGCGAACGTCCAAGCACCTCGCCCAGCCGGTCGAAGCCGACGGTCGCGTTGATATAGGCCCGCAGTGCCGCGCGGCCCTCCTCGGTCTCGCCCTGCAGCAGCGCCTGCACTGCCTCTTGGAACAGCGCCTTGCGGAAGGCGGGCTCGCGCTCAGCTCGCGCCCGCACCGTGTCACGAAAATTCCGGGTCAGTGGCATCGTGTCATCCTTCACGCTTCCGCTTCTTGTAATCGCGCCAACGGCGGAGCGCGGCGTCGATGTCGTTCTGCTGTCTTCGCTTGGTGCCGCCGCCGAGCAGAATGACCAGCGCCTTGCCGTCCCAGCCGAAATAAATGCGATAGCCAGGACCTCGATTGACCTTCAATTCAGCAGCGCCTTCACCGATCGGCTTGACGTTCGATGTGTTGCCGTCGGCGAGCCGCTCGATAGCGACTGTCACGCTCGCCGCCGCCTGCACGTCGAGGCCGTCGAACCATTTTCGGAACGGGCTACTTCCTTCCCAGAGGTACTCTTCAATCCTTATCATTAGGTATCATATATGTTACCATCAGGCAACTGTTTCAGGGTCCGGGAGTCGAGCTGTGGCACTGCTTCAGTTGGGGCCGCTGTTCCATCAAATCGCACCGGGATGTTGACCTGCTGAAACAATCAATTCAAAGTTGTCAAATTCATAGCTCCTTTTGAAACCCCGTCCATGGAAATTGTTCAAATTGAATTATCGCGGCTGCGTTTGAATCCGTACAACGACCGCCACGGCCCATTGAGAGATGAAGCATCCTCGATTCAATGGCTGCTGGACAACCGCAAAGCACATATGAGAGCGCTTTCTCATGACTTAGCCAAGACGATGCGATTGTATGAGCGCCCCTTGGTGCGGCCTGAGGCAGATGGATTTGTTGTGTTCGACGGCAATCGGCGGACGTGCTGTATGAAGCTTCTGACGAATCCTCAACTGGCGCCAAGCGAAGCCTGGGTTGAATTTTATTCCGAGTTGAGCTCACCCGAAGTGAACGAAGCATTTCGTCGAGTCGAATGCGAAGTGGAACAGGATTTGGAAGTCATAGACGAGACCTTGTTGCGGCGTCACACCGGCAGCCAGGAAGGTGTTGGTCAAAGCCCTTGGGATCCGGAAGGAAAGTCGTTCTTCCTGCAGAGAACAGGAAAGGCGAGTGTGGGGTTGGGAGAATCTATTGAACGAGCCTTGAAAGCCGAGCACTTGATTCCCGTTGAGTTGAGTTTACCTTGGTCGAATCTCGAACGACTCTTTAGCTCCGAGCCTATTCGAAAGCGGGCTGGCTTTTCATTTTCCGGCGGGGAGCTCACCTACCTTACTGATAAGCGCAAGAATCTAGAAACGCTTCAGCGAGTAGCCAATGATCTTGCCGGTCAAGGCGAGACAAGAATTGTACTAAGCGATTTGTGGAACAATGCCAAGAAGGGTCAGTATCTAGACAGGCTCAAGAGCGAAGGGGTTATGATAGATGCGGTGACGATCCGGCCGCCGGACCCCGAAACCCCAGATCCGCCAAATTCGCCTACAAGCCTCCCTCATCGAAGGACGAAAGGTCCAACGCCAAAGGATAAGCATCTCATATCGAGCGCCGACCAAAATCCGTTCATGAACCATCCTGGATCGGAGCGAGCGCAGAATATCTGGCGAGAACTTCAATTCTCCTTGCAGTTCGATCAGCACGATAACGCCATTGCGGTGCTCATGCGCGTTCTCCTTGAGCTAGCAATCACCCACTACGCTCGGGAACAAGGTCTGGTGTTTGGACCTGCGGACATTTTTGCCCGTCGCGTATCGTCCGTCGCAGATTCAATGCTGAATCGTGGTCTAATTGACCAACGGGCCCGCGCCATTATCCGAAAGTTCGAGAGCGACAAGCCGATCGTCTCGGCTCACTCAATGCATCAATATGTACACAATCCCGACTACCACCCTGCCAAGTCCGATCTAAAGGCAATTTGGATTGTAATTCGTGCAGTTGTGATCAACTCAGTTCGCTAGACCAGACACACTTAGGAGCCCGCCGGCCCTTGATTGACATCCACCACATGCCGATCCTGCCCGACAGTAATCACGATCGTATAGCTCTTCTTCCCGCCCGCCTGATCGGTCGGTGGCGCAAGGTGCAACTGGCCGCCATACCATTCGCCGGGCATCAGCGTGTTGTCCTTGATGACCGTCTGCTCAAGCGCGGCCATGTTTCGCTGCCCGGTTTCGACCGTGGCAGCGAACATCGCCTCGTTTTGAATCGCGGCGTTGTTCTGCGCGATCACGGCGGCTGTCGGGCTGTAGAACGTGCCGGTGCGGCCGCTCGGCGTCGTATAGCTTCCGTAGCCTGCCTGAGAGGCGCTGTAGGCGTTCGCAGCGCCGGCAACGCCGGCGAGAACGGCGGCCGCCACCTGTCGATTCTTTTCTTCCTGCTGCAGCATTTCGAAGGTGACGATCTGCATCCCGAAGTCGGAGCCGCCGACGTGCTGCGTGGCCTCGACCTGGGCGACGCGAAAATCTGTCGGCTGTTTTCCGACGTTGTTGATGCCGACGACAAACACCGGCCGTCCGTTCGCCTGCAATTGGCGCGAGGCCGGACGTACCAGCACCAATGAGTTCTTCTGACGCGAAACCAGCGCCGGTTGCCCGTCGCGCATCATCGCCTGTTGCTGCGGATTGGACGCTTTGAACGCGATGGTCTCACCGTTTGAAACGCAGCCGCCCAACGCAGCGCAAAGCGCCACGATTCCCAGATTACGCATGTCGAAGCTCCCCAGGCCCGGCGTCATACAAGACCAACCGTTGCGTGTGGGCAAGGTGGAATACGTGAAGTGCACAGGCGTGTGGCTAGGCTAAAAGTCGCAGGATTCGTCGTGCCCGGCCTTGTGCCGGGCATCCACGTCTTTCGCTGCCCATATCCCGCAAGCAAGACGTGGATGGCCGGGTCAAGCCCGGCCATGACGGCGAGAGCGGAGGGGCCCCGCCAACAAAAAACGACCGGGTCATTCGACCCGGCCTAGCGGCTCTGGTCTACGCGATCAGCCGCTGCACCAGCGCCGACTCGCTCGAGTAGGTCAAAAGCGCCTCGTGAGTCGCCCGCGTAACCCCAACGTACGTCAGTCGCACACACTCCTCGACCGGCTCGCCGTGGCGGCCGAGCAGGCCCAAACCCGCAATGGCGACGCACGGAAACTCGAGTCCCTTCGCGGTGTGCATGCTCAGCAAACGCACGGCTAGCCGCTTCGTCGAAACCCTGTTCCTGTTGTTCTTGACCATATCGATCGGCACGTCGTGCTTCGTGAGTATCTGAGCAACCCGCTCGCCAATCCAGTGCTCCGGATAAAGGCAAGCCATTTGCGGCCACTCGTACCCCGCTTTCTTCCGCCCGAGAATCCACTCCGCGACGCAGTGCGCTTCTGCATCAACGCTCACACATTGCCGCACGTCCGGCGCCAGCCCCTGCCGGCCCGCATCTTCCGGCAACAGGACGGGGTGCTCGTCATCGGCCGTCGTGCCGGGCGCGCCGATCACGTCCGAAGCGAAGCGGCGTGCAAAGGCAACGATCTGGGCCGTGTTGCGGTAGTTGACCTTCAGAACGGTCGTCCTGCCCGTCGCTTCGATTCCAAGCTGCTTCCACACCGGCCGCTCACGTCCCTTGTAGATGGCTTGAATATCGTCATAGACGACCATCAGCGCTTTCGTGCGCGGGTTCACCATTTTGGCGGCAAGCGCGAGCCATTGCGGCTCGAAGTCGTGCGCCTCGTCGATCAGGACCGCGTCGTACTGTTCCATCGGGATGTGCCCCTGATCGACAGCCTTCACGACCTCTGAAACGCTCGCAGCCAGTCGTTCTGCGTAGTCCGGATAGTCACGCTCGGAGGGGGCGGGAATCCCATACGTCCGCAGCATCCGGTAACACCAGCCATGAAAGGTAAGGACCTGAACACGGTGCTCCACGCCCCTGGCCTGCATGGCATCCTCGAGTCGGCCCGCGATGCCATTGGCGTAACACAGGATGAGCACCGGCCTTGTCGCCCCTCGCGCCAGATACTCGGCGCGAAAGGCAAGGATCAGCGTCTTGCCCGATCCGGCGACGCCGCGAATGATCCGATGGCCCTCGCCCAGGCTGCGCGCGATCTGCTCCTGATGCATGTCCATGACGGCAAGCGTCCGGTCGGATGGATCGGGCGCGGGCGCTTCTTCCAGCGGCAAGGCAATCTGCCGTATCCGGATCTCGGGAAACATCAGCGCACGCAGCCGGTCGAACTGCGGCATCGACAGCGGCTCACTGAGGCGCGGAGACACCATGCGCCACAATCTGGCGCGGAATTGTTCGGGGTCCGCGCCCTCCGTCATTTCATCCTTGAACACACACAGGTGTTCGGCGAATACCTCCTTGAGATCGGTCTGATCGAACTGCCTGCGCGTGATGTTCGTGAAAACGGCCCCGTATCCGAACGGAACGATGGATTTGCCCATGAAGCGATGCCCGGACGGAAACAGCAATTGCCCATCCCGTTCCAGCGTGCGCACGACGTCGAACGTATATCTGCGAGCCTGCTCCAGGGGATTGCTCTCGCGTACGGTGCCGCGGCTCGTCAGCAGCTCGACCTTTGTCTTGTCGGCCGCCGCGATCGACTCCAGGCGCCAGTCCTTCACCTCGAGCACGAGCAGGCCGTTCGCCGGGTGAACGATGATGAAGTCCGGATGCCGGCTGCGGGGGCCCACCGGAAGGTTGTGCCAAACGACGGCGTTCTCTTCGAGGAAGTCCTTCAGGCGCTCCGCGAGCCGCAGCTCGCCGCGGGTGTCGAAGCGCGCGTAGCCCAGGCTCGGGATCAGGATTGCCATGTAACGACCGAGAGGTTGACAGCCAGCTCAGGGTTCAATGCGACTTCAGCACGCTTTAGGCCACAAAGTGTCTTGTATAATTCATCCGAGTAAAGATCGATCTTGGGTTCAGCCGGCCGATCGCACAACAAAAACGGCCGGGTCTTTCGACCCGGCCGCTTCAAACTTCGATCCGCCGATTTGAGCTTAGCCTCAGCTCGCCTTCTTGGCGAACACCGGCTTGCCGACCTTCTTCTCGATGGCGCGCTTGAGATCCAGCGCCCGGGGCGAGAGCACGTCGGCCTTGGCCTTCATGAGATACGCGTCCAGGCCGCCATTGTGGTCGACGCTCTTGAGCGCGTTGGTCGAGACGCGCAGGCGCACGTTGCGTCCGAGCGCGTCCGAGATGAAGGTGACGTTGGTGAGGTTCGGCAGGAAGCGCCGCTTGGTCTTGATGTTCGAGTGGCTCACCTTGTGGCCCACCTGGGGGCCCTTGGCCGTCAGTTCGCAGCGCCGGGACATCTTGCAAATCCTCTTTCATCCCCGCCATGGAAGATGCGTTCGCGCACCTCGCGGGGGTCCAAAATCGCGTCCATTTCCAGGAACCGCGGACGTATAGGGGGAGACGGCCGGACGGTCAAGGTTTTTGGGCGGATCTGGTGTCCGAATCCGCGCTCCCGCGGATGTGATGGCCGCGGGTTTCATAAAGAGTTCCAGCCACTTGGGCCAACCACACAAACGGCGCAATCCCCGCCGACACCATCGGGTTGCATATGAGTTCAAGGACTTTGCCGGCCCGGACGCGGGGCCGCCATGCGGTCCGGTGGCGTGCTTCTTGCGATAACCCGCGTTGTTTGCAGGATATTTCTGCCTAAATGAACCTTTGCTCGCGCCGATCCCGGGACTTTCATTTGGTGAATACCACACGCGCCATTTCGGCCCAGTTCACGCTCGCGCTCGGCCTCTGCGCCGGGGCGTGGCTTTCGCTTGGCTCCGGGGCGGCTTTGGCGCAGGGGCGGCTCGATGCGCAGTACGAGGCGACGCTGGCGGGGATTGCCGTCGGCAAGGGCGCCTGGACCATCGAAATCGGCGACGACACGTTTTCGGCCGCGGCCCAGGGCGGCACCGCCGGGCTGTTGAAGGCGTTTTCCGGCGGCACGGGTTCCGGCGCCAGCCAGGGCCGCATCGTCAACGGCGCGCTGGTCGCCAACGCCTATACCGCCACGACCACCACGCAGAAGAAGTCCGAAACCATCCGCATGGTGCTGGCCAACGGGGGCGTGAAGGATTTCTCGATCGATCCGGCGCCGCCGGTCGATCCGGACCGGATCGTCGTCACGGATGCGCATCGGAAAAACGTGCTCGATCCCATGACCGGCTCGCTGGTGCGCGTGGCCGGGAACGGCGACGTGCTGACGCCCGACACCTGCCGCACCGGCACCGGCATCTTCGACGGCCGGATGCGCTATGACCTGAAGCTCGATTTCAAGCGCATGGAAACGGTGAAGGCCGAGCGCGGCTATCACGGCCCGGCCGTGGTCTGCGCGGTCTATTTCACCCCCGTCGCGGGCTATATCCCCGACCGCCCGGTCATCAAATACCTCGCCACCGAGCGGCGGATGGAGGTCACCCTGGTGCCGATCGCCGGCACGCGCGTCCTGGTTCCCTTCCGCATGACCATCCCGACGCCGTTCGGACCGGCGATGCTGGAAGCGACGTCGTTCGTCACCACCGCGATGCCGCCCCGGGTGGCGAAGACGCAGTAGGCTCTTCTTCCTTCTCCCCCCTGTGGGAGAAGGTGGCGGACGCAGTCCGCCGGATGAGGGGTCTGTCTCCGCGGATAGAGACCCCTCATCCGGCACGGACTTCGTCCGCGCCACCTTCTCCCACAAGGGGAGAAGGGAAGGAGGCGCACTCGACTCATCGCTTGACTCTTGCCCGCTTCTGATTCGACTCCACCCACCCTATATTTTTAAGGAATTCACCGCCGAAACCGCCGCTTGTAGAGGCCCGACAAACTTGATCTAGTGCCGCCTCCCTTGCATCCACGCGAGATGTTGCGGTGAAAAGGAGGTTTCCGCAGGAGTCAGCGATTCGGACGCGATTCGTTCGAGACTCGTTCCAGAGCTTAAGCCGCGACCGCATCGCCGTCGCATTATGAGACACTTCCCAAATAGCGCGACGCAAGAAACACCTGCAAAGTATGGCTTTCTCACCTTCCACGTTCGCACACGAACGGGCTCCCGGCGCCGGCGTCACCGCCGTGCTCGGGCCGACCAACACCGGCAAGACGCATCTGGCCATCGAGCGGATGCTGGCGCATTCGTCAGGGATCATCGGCCTGCCGCTGCGGCTATTGGCGCGCGAGGTCTACAACAAGATCGCCGCGCGTGCGGGTGACTCGAGCGTCGCGCTGATCACGGGCGAGGAAAAGATCAAGCCGAAGAATCCGCGCTACTGGGTCTCCACCGTCGAGGCGATGCCGCGCGATATCGACGTCTCGTTTCTCGCCGTCGATGAAATCCAGATCGCGGCGGATCTCGAGCGCGGGCACGTCTTCACCGATCGCATCCTGCATCGGCGCGGCCGCGACGAGACGCTGCTGCTCGGTGCTGCGACAATGCGTCCGATCATCGAGCGGCTGCTGCCGGGCGCGTCGATCGTCACACGGCCGCGATTGTCGCAACTCGAATTCGCCGGCGACCGCAAGATCACCCGGCAGCCGCGCAGAACAGCCATCGTCGCCTTCTCGGCCGATGAAGTTTACGCCATCGCCGAATTGATCCGCCGGCAGCATGGCGGCGCGGCCGTCGTATTGGGCTCGCTCAGTCCGCGCACGCGCAATGCGCAGGTTGAGATGTTCCAGAATGGCGACGTCGATTATCTCGTCGCCACCGACGCCGTCGGCATGGGGCTGAACCTCGACGTCGATCACGTCGCGTTCGCCTCCGATCGCAAGTATGACGGCTACCAGTTCCGCCGGCTCAATCCGTCGGAGTTCGCACAGATCGCAGGCCGCGCCGGGCGCGCCACGCGCAACGGCACGTTCGGCACCACGGGCCGCTGCGCGCCGTTCGAGCCGGAACTGGTGAATGCGCTGCAGAACCACACCTTCGACAGCGTCAAAATGCTGCAGTGGCGCAACTCGAAGCTCGACTTTTCATCGCTCGGTTCGCTGCAGGTCTCGCTGGCACTCTCGCCCGGTCACGAGGCCTTGACCCGCGCGCCGATCGCCGAGGACCTGCGCGTGCTCGATCATGCGGCACGCGACGGCGACGTGCGGGACATGGCCCATGGCGCGGCCGCCGTGGAGCGGCTGTGGGACGCCTGCCAGATCCCGGACTACCGCCGGCTGGCGCCCGCCGCCCATGCCGAACTCGTGACCACGATTTATGCATTCCTGATGAAAAAGGGCCGGATTCCCGATGCCTGGTTTGCCGCCCAGGTCGACCAGGCCGACCGCGTTACCGGCGATATCGACACGCTGTCGGGCCGGATCGCGCAAATCCGCACCTGGACCTTTGTCGCCAACCGCCCGGACTGGCTTTCCGACCCGGATCACTGGCAGGAGGCGACGCGGGAGATCGAAAATAAATTATCCGATGCGCTGCATGAACGCCTAACGGAGCGTTTCGTTGACCGCCGTACCAGTGTATTGATGCGCCGCCTGCGGGAGAACAGTGTTTTGAATACGGAAATCGGGAAGACCGGCGAAGTGATCGTTGAGGGCCATGCGATCGGCCGCCTCGACGGATTCACCTTTGCGCCAGATGCGGCGGAAGCGGGATCGGATGCGAAAGCGTTGCAGGCGGCGGCCCAGCAGGTGCTGGCCGGCGAGATCGACGCACGCGCCGCAAAGCTCGGCAGTGCCCCCGACGACCAGTTCGTGCTGACCTCCGACGGCACCATCCGCTGGACCGGCGATGCGGTGGCGAAACTGGCCGCGTCGGACGACGTGCTGCATCCGCGCATCCGCATCATCGCCGACGACCGGCTCTCCGGCGCGTCGCGCGAATCCGTGCAGGCGCGGCTCGACCTGTGGCTGAAGACGCATATCGAAAAACTGCTGGGGCCGCTGTTCGGGCTCTCCAAGGCCGAGGACATCACCGGCATCGGACGCGGCATCGCGTTCCAGCTGGTCGAGGCGCTCGGCGTGCTCGAGCGCACCAAGATCGCGAACGAGATGAAGGATCTCGACCAGGCCTCGCGTGCGACGTTGCGCAAATACGGCGTGCGCTTCGGCGCCTATCACATCTATTTCCCGGCGCTCTTGAAGCCCGCGGCCCGCGCGCTGGCCTCGCTGCTGTGGGCCGAGAAGCAGGACAATGTCGACATGTCCGCGCTGTCGGGCGCGCAGCATCTGGCCTCCAGTGGACGCACTTCGTTTGCGATCGACAAGGCGTTGCCGCGCGACGCCTATCGCGTGCTCGGCTATCGCCAGTGCGGCGAGCGCGCGGTGCGCGTCGATATCCTGGAGCGTCTCGCCGATTTGATCCGTCCCGCGCTGGCGTGGCGCGAAAATTCGCCCGGCGAAAAACCCACCGGCGCATTCGATGGCCGCGGCTTTGTGGTGACGCAGGCGATGACCTCGCTGACGGGATCCGCCGGCGAAGACTTCGCCTCGATCCTGCGCGCGCTCGGCTACCGCATGGACCGCCGCCCGCCGCTGCCGCCAAAACCCGCGCCGGTGGAAGTGGTCGAGACGGTCTCCGCTGAAACGCCGCCGGTGGAAGCGTCTGCGGAAACGACATCAGCGACGCCGGCGGGAGAAATCGCTGCGGAGTTGCCGGTCTCCAGCCATTCGATGTCCGGCGACCCGTCGCCGTCGGCCGCATTGCTGCCGAGCGTTACGCCCGTGCATGAAGTGAGCGTAGCGCCCGCTGTCGAGGCGCCGCCGGTTGAAGCGGCACCGGTTGAAACGCCGGTAGAAGTCGCGCCAGAGCCTGTGGCTGCAGAAGCGCCGGCTGCGGAAACCCCTGCGGAACAGGGTGCCGCTGAAACCACGAGCGCACCGGAAGCTGCGGCAGAACCTGTTGTCGCAAGCGAGGCTGCACCTGCTGAAGCTGCAGAGGAAGCCAAACCCGAAACACCGGCCGAGCCCGTACTCATCGAAGTCTGGCGGCCCGGCGGCCGTTCGGACGAACGCCGTCCGCATCACGATCGCAATCGTCCGCGTCATGGTCGCCAACAGGAAGGCGCGCCGGCAGCTGCAGCCGGTGAGGGCGCCGAAGGTGCGCCGCGCGAGCAGCAGCGCCATCGTCGCGGCCGTCGCAACAACAGCGAGTTCCGCAAGCCTCGCGAGGGCGCGCCGGCCGATGCCGCTGCTGCTCCCGCAGCAGAGGGCGCAGCGCCAACCGAAGCGCGTCAGGATCGTCCCCCGCGCGAACGTTTCGAGGGCAAGGGGCGCGATCGCGACAATGACAACCGTCGCGACAAGTTCGATCGCAACAAGGGCGACCGCAACAAGGGCGATCGCGACCGTGGTCCGCGCGACAAGGGCCGCGATTTCGGCGGACGCGACAAGGGCGGCCGGGACAAGCGCGACTCTGGCCCGTCGCATCGACAATGGGCGACCAGCGCAGCACCGCGCGATCGCGATCGTCCGGCCGATCCGAATTCGCCGTTCGCCAAACTGGCGGCGCTGAAAGAGCAACTCGCCGGCCGCAAGGAATAGCGCGTCGAAGAGCTTCGAGAGAGTTTGTTTGGACCGGCAGCGTCTCGATAAATTTCTGTGGCATGCGCGGGTGGTGAAGGCCCGCACCTCCGCTGCCGCGCTGGTCGAAGCCGGTCACGTCCGCATCAACGGCGTGCGAGAAAAAGCGCCGGGACACGCCGTGAAGCCCGGCGACGTCCTCACCATTGCGCTCGATCGCAACGTGCGCATTCTCAAGGTCATCGGATTTTCCGAGCGGCGCGGCGATGCTGCGGCGGCGCGCGTGCTCTACGAAGATTTGCAGAACAGCAAAGCGTGACTATTTGCACAGAGCGTCCGGGAACGCCTGAAAACGGCGGCTCGAAGCGCGCTCCTTCCCTTGCGGCAGCGCACTGCATGCGCTACGCAAACCCCGGATAATCGTTCGTTTCGGAGTTTTGGATGACTTACGTCGTCACTGAAGCCTGCATCAAATGCAAATATACCGACTGCGTTGAAGTCTGCCCCGTCGACTGCTTCTACGAGGGCGAGAACATGCTAGTGATCCATCCCGACGAATGCATCGATTGTGGCGTCTGCGAACCCGAATGCCCCGCTGACGCCATCAAGCCCGATACCGAACCGGGGCTGGAGAAGTGGCTCGAGGTCAACACCGAGTACGCCAAGAGCTGGCCCAACATCACCCAGAAGAAGGAAGCGCCGACCGACGCGAAAGAATTCGAGGGTGTGGAAGGCAAATTCGAGAAATATTTTTCCAAGGAACCCGGCAGCGGCGACTGATCTGCCGATCCATCCTGTGGATTAATTGAGCCCGGTTCGGACCCAATCTGAACCAAAATGGGCCTGCTGATTTACCCTATCGACCGACTTGTGGCCGAAAAGACCCCGTAAAGGTACGGAACCGGGCGTAAATCATTGATTTTTGCGGAAAATGTGCTATATTGGGCACATAATAAGCCGATCCTGGCCATTGCGTACCTGTGGCCCCGGTGGGTTCCCGTAAAACATCGAACAGGGGCGTGGCAGTATCCGCGCGCAGGCTGTGTCACAGAAAACGCGTAAAAAGAGTGCTTCCAAGACCACCAAAAAAGCCGCTTCGGCCAGCCGCAGCGCAACCAAGGGCCGTGCCAAGGCGACCGTGAAGGTTGCCAGGAAGGTTGCGGCCACAAAGTCCTCAAAGAACAAAAGAAGCGCAATGCCAGAAAAGACTGCCAAAACTGCCGCGAAAGCGACGGGCTCGAAGGCCACTGCTTCGAAGGCCGCCGCCAAGCCTCCTGTGAAGGCCGCTCCGCCGAAGGTCGCCGCCCCCAAGGCCCCCGTGAAGGCTGCCGTCGCGCCAAAGCCTGCTGCCAAGCCGGTGGCTGCCGCTCCGCGGGTCGAGGAGCCGAAGAAGGTCGTGACCCAGCGTCAGGGCTTCAAGGCCAATGAATTCGTGGTCTATCCCGCACACGGTGTCGGCCAGATCCTGGCCATCGAGGAGCAGGAGATCGCGGGCGCCAAGCTCGAGCTGTTCGTGATCAACTTCATGAAGGACAAGATGACGCTCCGCGTGCCGACCGCCAAGGTCGCCAATGTCGGCATGCGCAAGCTGTCAGAGCCCGCGCTGGTCAAGAAGGCGCTGGAGACCCTGAAGGGCCGCGCGCGCGTGAAGCGGACGATGTGGTCGCGCCGGGCGCAGGAATACGAAGCGAAGATCAATTCGGGCGACATCGTCGCGATCGCCGAAGTGGTCCGCGATCTCTACCGCTCGGAATCGCAGCCGGAGCAGTCCTACTCGGAACGCCAGCTCTATGAAGCGGCGCTCGATCGCCTGTCGCGCGAAATCGCCGTCGTCCAGCATTCGACGGAGACCGAAGCGGTCAAGGAAATCGAGAGCCAGCTCGCCAAGAGCCCGCGCCGCGGCGCCAAGACGGAAACCACCGACGCTGAAGCCGACGAGGCCGATGTCGAGGCCGATGGCGATGAATCCACGGTGGCGGACGAAGCCGCCTGAAAGGGTTCGACGGATTGAAAAGCAAGAGCCCGGTCGCAAGACCGGGCTTTTTGTTTGGGTGAAGTTTATTTGGGTGCAATGTTGCGGCGGAATCCACCTTCTCCCCTTGTGGAAGAAGGTGGCATAGGCCGCCTTGGCGGCCGTCTCTAAGGACGCCGATGCTTTGCATCGGCTATGGCGCCGGATGAGGGGTTCTCTCCACGCGATGTGACTGCGGAGAGAACCCCTCACCCGTCTCAATCGTGCTTCGCACGATTGATCCACCCTCTCCCACAAGGGGAGAGGGGCAGGTTCCGTTTCCGCGTTGACATCGGTAGGACGTGCAGGCGTAGAGGTGGCGTGAACAGGGGGACACAGGCAACATGGTGGACGACACGAACATTCGAACCGGTCAGTGCCATTGCGGCGCCGTGCGGTTCGAGGTCACGCTCAGCGACGGCTTCAATTCGATCCTCCGCTGCACTTGCTCTTTTTGCCGAATGCGAGGCGCCGTCGTTGCCATGGCGGAAATGGGTGGGGTCAATATCCTGCAGGGCGAGAATGCGTTGACAAGCTACCGCTTCCATACCGCGGCAGCGCAGCACTTCTTCTGTTCCCGCTGCGGAATCTACACCCATCACCAACGGCGATCTGACCAGAATTCATATGCCGTGAACGTGGCGTGCCTCGACGGGGTAAGTCCGTTCGATTTCCCCGAAGTGCCTGTCACGGATGGGGTCAATCACACGAAGGACACCGGCAGGCCAACGCGCCGGGCAGGCACACTCCGATTCATCCCGGCTGATGAGCGCACCAGCCGATAAGGCTCCAAGCGCAACTCTCTCCCCACGTCGTCCCCGCGAAGGCGGGGACCCATCACCACAGGAAGGTGTGGTCGAGCCTGATATCTGAACGATTGCCTTACAATGACCGCCGCGGCGTATGGGTCCCCGCTTTCGCGGGGACGACAAAATGTCTTTCCCTCAATCCACCACGATCTTCACGCGGTCACGCGGCTTGACCTGGGCGTGCTGGTCCAGGCCGTTGAGGATGCGAAAGCGTTCGGCCGGGCGATCGATGCTGGCCATGCGGTGGGAGAGGGATTCCACGGTGTCGCCGGGCTGCACGGTGATGACCTTGATGCGCAGCGGCCGCGCGGCCTGGATCTCTTCCAGCGTCAGGCGGCGGAACGAGTTCACGGTCTCGCGGGCGTTGCGCTCGCTTTCGGTGGTGCGCTGCTTGGAAGCGAAGATGAAGCGGTAGACGTCGGTGCCGAAGCGCAGCGCGTAGACCTTGAACTGCCACTGTTCGCCGTTCGCGGACGCCGCGGCCACCGGGAAGCCGTTGATGGTGAGGTCTTCGGTCGAGGCCTTGTCGACGCCTTCCATCCAGCCGGAATTGAGATAGTCCGAGAGCGACTGTTCGGCCGGCACGCGCACCACGTCGAAGCGCATCGCCTGGGTGCCGCCCTCGCGCACGCCGATGACGGCCTGTGCAGTGTTGTCGAGCGTAAAGGTTTCGGGCGCGGCAAAGGTGAAGCCGAGCTTGGGATGCAGGAAACGCCGCCCGCGCACGAAGCCTTCGCTGGGGTCCTCGCCATAGACGATGTTGTCGATGGCGGCCAGATAGGTTTCGCGATCGCGCTCGGCAGCTTGCGGTGAAGTGTATCGGCGCGCACTGGCTTGCGCATTCTGCACCCGCTCGGGTGTCGCCGGGTGCGAGGACAGGAAATCCTGTGCCCGCGGGTCGAGCGAGGTCTTGCCGGCCCTCAGCGCCGCGTTGCGCTCCATCGCTGCGAGAAATCGCGCCGCGCCATAGGGATCGAAATTGGCGCGCGCCGAAATCCCGACGCCGATCCCGTCGGCCTCGAACTCCTGCGCCCGCGAGAAGTTCGCCATCGTCAGTTTGGTCTTGGCCAGCGCCAGCGCCGTGAGATCCGGATCGTTGCCCATGTCGGTGACGACTTTCGTCACCACCGCGGCCTGCCGCGCCTGGTCTTCCCGGATCGAGGCGTGCTTGGCCAGCACATGCGCCATCTCGTGGCTCAGGACGGAGGACAATTCCGAGGTGTCGCTGGCAAGCGCGATCAGGCCGCGCGTCACGTAAAGCTGCCCGGTCGGCAGCGCGAACGCGTTCACCGCCCCGGAATTGAGGATCGTTACCCGGTAGGCCTGGTCGGGTCGATCGGACGCCGCGACCAGCCGGTCGACCGTCTTGCTGATCAGCGCCGCCAGCCTCGGATCGTCATAGGCGCCGCCATAGGAGGAGAGGATGCGCTCATGCTCGCGCTCGCTCGCAGGCGTCTGGACGACCGTGCGATTTGGCTTGGGCGCGGCCGGGGCGGGCGCCGCAGTCTCCAGCTTTCCCAAATTTCCGCAGGCCGCAAGCGCCAGCCCGGCGCACAGCAGCGCCGGCGCGGCCAATAGGCCGCGACCAGTCTTCTTTTGGCGCCCTGTTGCACGATGCGTCAAATCAGCCACTGGAATCACGATCCGGTCGGTCTCGACCGGATTATGCCCCCATCCCTTCGCTTGCGCATGACCGAATCGAAAACCGGTGCCGAGTTTTCGAATCACGCGCTATTTCCCGCCCAGCACCTCAATTTGCCCCACCCGGAGCAAATCGATTCGTGGTCCTCCCCGCGACCCGACAAAGCCGCGGACACGAATCCGTTGATTTTCGAGTGACTTAGGCGCGAGCCCAGCCGTCTCGAATGCCGGCATGATGCGCCCTGAAATAGTCGCAGCAAAGTCCCGTGTCCAGTTACGACCGAAATTCAGGTAGGTCACAGTCCCCGCTTGACGAACGGACAGTACTCTGCCCTCGACCACCGCAAATTGCCCCATCCCGGCCAGAATATCGCCCGGACTTTCCGCGTTTTTTATGGCGGTGGGGTGAGCCCAGATTCCCAATTTGCTTTGCCGCGCCACTTTCTCTGCGGCGGCCAGCTCGGCGGCGCAGTCCTTGTCCGTCACATCGGCGGAAGCCAGCGCCGCGCCGCGACGGAGCAATTCCTCCTGCACGGAAGTCTCCGATCCTTCCGCGAAGACGACGGCCGCCTGGCGGCCGTAACGGTCCGGCGTGTCGTTTTCGCCATGCAGCGTCACATGACGTCCAGCAACGAGGGCCGCCAGCACGGCCTTGCCCCCGTCGGTTCCGGTGCGTTCGATCCCGGTAAGGCGTACCTCGCGGCCGTCATCGAGGCGAAAGCTGCGCCCGTCGAGCACGGCGGCGACCCGGCCTTCGCCCTGCGGCTCGAACATGCAATCGGCGTTCGCACGTCCGGCAGTAGACAGCACGAGAAATGCCGCAACAATGGCCCGGTGACGCCATGCCGGATCGGTCATTACGCGGCTTACTCCAAATCCGTTCCCGTATGCTTGACGTCACAATGCTACCAGAGATTGCCACGCAGGGGGAGCCATGGAGATCAACGGCATCGCACATATTTTCCTCACCGCCTCGAATTTTGCGCGCTCGCGCGATTTCTATTCGAGGCTGCTGCCCTTCCTGGGGCTGAAGCCGGTCATCGATACCGAGACGACGTATTACTGCGTCGGCGGCCGAACCGCCGTCGGCATCAGTGCGCCGTCCGCCGAGCACGAAGGTGCCGCCTTCGAGCAGAAGCGCGTCGGCCTGCATCACCTCTGCTTCCGCGCACGCGAACGCGCCGACATCGACGAACTGCACGGCTTCCTCCAGACGCTCGGCGCCAACATCATTCGTGCACCGCGCGAGGATCAATGGGCGCCGGGATATTATTCGATCCTGTTCGAAGACCCCGACGGCATCCGGCTCGAACTCAATCACGTGCCCGGGAAGGGACTGCTGGGCTAGCCTCCAGGTGGGTAGAGCGCAGCGAAACCCGTCACGCCGCGCGCGCAAATATCGAAGGGTTTCGCTGCGCTCTATCGATCCTACAAGGATCATTCCGCTTAGCGGAAATCGTTGCGCAAGTCTGCGTACGGCGGCGGCTTGCTGCTGTTGTCCCCATGCGGCATGATCGCGCCGAACATCAAGGCCGCAACCAATGCGGCAGCACTTCCGGGAGGATTTTTTATGAAGAAGATTACGACGGGCATTTTCGCCGCAGCGCTGGCGGTGTCCGCGAGCGCGGCACTGGGGCAGAGCAAGCCGCCGCTCAAGCTGGGCGGCATTCTCGATATGTCGGGCCTCTACGCCGATATCACCGGAGCCGGGAGCGAGACAGCCGCGAAGATGGCGGTGGAGGATTTTGGCGGCGAGGTGCTCGGCCGCAAGGTCGAGATCATCGCCGCCGATCATCTCAACAAGGCCGATCTCGCCGCCAGCATCGCGCGCGACATGCTCGACAACCAGGGCGTCGAGATGATCTACGACGTGGCCGCTTCCGCGACCGCGCTGGCCGCCGGCGAGATCGCCAAGGCGCGCAACAAGATCATCATGTATAGCGGCCCGGCCTCGATCCGCCTCAGCAACGAGGCGTGTGGTCCCTACACCGTGCATTACTCCTACGATACGTTCGGGCAGGCGAACGTCACCGGGCTTGCCACCGTCAAGTCCGGCTTCGAGACGTGGTTCTTCCTCACCGCCGACTACGCCTTCGGCCAGGACCTGGAAAAGGACACCACGAACGTGGTGTTGAAGGCCGGCGGCAAGGTGCTCGGCGGGGTCAAGCATCCGCTCAACACGTCGGACTTCTCCTCGTTCCTGCTGCAGGCACAGAGTTCGAAGGCCAAGGTGGTCGGCCTTGCCAATGCCGGCGGCGATACCATCAACGCGATCAAGCAGGCGGCGGAATTCGGGCTGACCAGGAGCGGTGGCCAGAAGCTGTCGCCGCTGCTCGCCTTCGTGACCGACATCGACAGCGTTGGGCTTGAGACCGCACAGGGCCTGCTGCTGGCGGAAGCCTTCTATTGGGACCTCAACGACGACACCCGCGCGTTCTCCAAGCGATTCACCGAGCGCGTCAAGCGGCCGCCGACCGCGGCGCAGGCCAGCGTCTACTCGTCGGTCCTGCACTACCTGAAAGCCGTGAAGGCCGCGAACACCACGGACGCGGCCGCGGTCATGAAGGTGATGAAGGAGACGCCGGTCAACGACATGTTCGCCAAGAACGGCAAGATCCGCGAGGACGGCCGCATGGTGCATGACATGTACCTGTTCGAGGTGAAGAAGCCGTCGGAGTCCAAGGCGCGCTGGGACTATTACAAGCTGCTGGCGACGATCCCCGGCAGCGAAGCGTTCCAGCCGCTGGAAGCCTCGCGCTGTCCGCTGGTGAAGAAATGACGAAGTGACGTAGTCACGCAGTCATCCCGGGGCGTTGCGAAGCATCGAACCCGGGATCTCGAGATTCCGGGTTCGATGCTGTCGCATCGCCCCGGAATGACGGAGCAAATCAACAACAACAACGAAAGCACGGCACATGAGCGCAAACGAAATGGTCCTCCAGAAGCTCGAGCAGGGCTTGCTCACCATCACCATGAACCGCCCCGACCGGCGCAACGCGCTCAATCCGGACATGACGCGCGGGCTGGTCGAAGCGGCGCGGCGCGCGGCTGAGGATCACGAGGTTCGCGCGGTGCTGATCAAGGGCGCCGGCGGCACGTTCTGCGTCGGCGGCGACGTCAAGTCGATGGCGGAGGGCAGGGCACCGCTCGCGTTCGAGGCCAAGATGGCCAATCTGCGCCGCGGCATGGAAGTGTCGCGCATCCTGCACCAGACGCCGAAGCCTGTCGTGGCGCAGCTCGATGGCGCGGCCGCGGGCGCCGGCCTCTCGATCGCGCTGTCATGCGACCTGCGCGTCGCCAGCGCGTCCTGCAAGATCACGACGGCGTTTGCGAAGGTGGGACTGTCGGGCGATTACGGCGGCACGTATTTTCTCACCCAGATGCTCGGCAGCGCCAAGGCGCGCGAACTCTATCTGACCTCGCCGGTGCTGAGCGCGACGGAGGCCTACAATCTCGGCATGGTGACAAAGGTGGTACCGGACGCCGAGATCGATGCCGAAGCGCACCAACTCGCGATGTCGCTGGCGCAGGGGCCGTCCGTGACGCTCGGCTACATCAAGCGCAACATCAACAATGCCGAGACGATGTCGCTGGAAGCCTGCTTCGACGCCGAGGCGATCCATCACTCGCGCTCGGGCGAGACCGCCGATCACAAGGAAGCGGCGAAGGCGTTTGTCGAGAAACGCAAACCCGCATTTCAGGGGCACTGAGATGGCAGAATATCTCAGGCTGCGGCAGATCTGCCTCGTCGCCCCGCATCTGGAGCCCGTGATTTCGGACATCTCCGCCATCATGGGACTTAACGTCTGCTACCGCGACGGCAACGTCGCCAAATACGGGCTGGAGAACGCGCTGCTGCCGGTCGACACCATCCTTTTGGAAGTGGTGGCGCCGACGCAGCCGGGGACGGCGGCAGGGCGCTTCATCGACAAGACCGGCGGCCGCGGCGGCTACATGGCGATCTTCTGCTGCGACGATCCGGACGCACGCGGCAGGCACGCCAACGGCATCGGCGTGCGCACCGCCAACGTGATCACGCATGCGCCCTATCACGGCGTGCAACTGCACCCGCGCGATTGCCGCGCTGCCTTCATCGAATTCAACCACACCGAGGGCAGCGACGATGTGCTGGGGCCCTATCCGCCCGCCGGACCGGACTGGCAGAAAGCCATCCGAAAGGACGTCACGCTGGCTCTGACCGAAGTCGAAATGGAGAGCCCCGATCCGCAGGGGTTGGCGGAGCACTGGGGCAGGATCACCGGCATCGCCGTCGGCAGGACCGCGAACGGCGAGCCCGAGTTGAAACTGCCCAATGCCAGCTTCCGCTTCGTCAAGGGCGCGAGCGACCTGATGAGCGGGTTGACGTTCAAGGTCGCCGATATCGCGAAAGTGCGCGACGCGGCCAGGGCGAAAGGCTGCAAGGTGTCGGGCGATACGTTCGAGCTTTGCGGGGTGACGTTTAGGCTGGTGGCGTGAGGCGCCGTGCTTCCCTCTCCCCTTGTGGGAGAGGGTGGATCAATCGCGCGAAGCGCGATTGAGACGGGTGAGGGGTTCTCTCCGCAAACGAAATCTCGCGTGCGGAGAGAACCCCTCATCCGGCGGACTGCGTCCGCCACCTTCTCCCACAAGGGGAGAAGGGAAGAGGGCGCGGGGTTAACGCCCCTTGAAGTTCGCCACCCTTCGTTCCGCCGTGGCCTTGACGCCTTCCTTGAAGTCTTCGGTCTTGCGCAGCCGCGACTGCTCGGCGAGTTCGTGGTTGGTGGCGGCAAGCACGCGGTCGGCGAGGCCGTCGCGCATGGTGGCACGGGTGGAGAGCAGGCCGAGCGGCGAGCATTCGGCGATCTCGTTGGCGAGTTTCATCGCCTCGGCCCGCACCTGGTCCTGCGGCACGCAGACATTGGCAAGGCCCATCTTGGTGGCTTCCTCGCCGGTGACGCGGCGGCTGGTGTAGAAGATCAGTTCCGCGTTGTTCTTGCCGACCAGTTCGGGAAGCGTCGTGGTCAGGCCGAAGCCGGGATGAAAGCCGAGCTTGGTGAAGTTGGCCGAGAAGCGCGCCTCCGGGCAGGTGACGCGGAAATCCGCCGATACCGCAAGCCCGAGGCCGCCGCCGATGGCGGCGCCATGCACGGCGGCGACGACCGGCTTCCTGGCGCGGAAGATGCGCACCGCGTGCAGATAGAGGCTGTTGATCGAGCCGAGGCTGTCGGCGGGATCGCCCTTGGCTTCGGCCTTGGCCTCCGCCTCCTCCTGCGCCTGTCGCGCCGGATCGCTGAAATTGGCGCCGGCGCAGAACGCCTTGCCCTGGGCGGCGAGAACCGAGGCGCGGATCTCGATGTCCCTGTCGAATTCCTCGAGCGCGTCCGCGATCTGGTTGATCAGCGAGATGTCGAAGAAGTTCAGGGGCGGCCGCCGGATTTCGATCAGGCCGACGTGGCCGTGCTTTTCGACGCCGATATCAGTGTATTTGCTCATGGGCTTTCCTTCTTGTTGTTTGAACGCGGACGAGCCGCGCAGTTAGCGCAGGCCGAGCCCGCGGGCGATGATGCCGCGCAGCACTTCGGTGGTGCCGCCCTGGATCGTCAGCTTGGGCGCGGTCTTGATGGCGAAGTCGAGCTGCTTTTCCAAAGTCTCGCGGTTGGTGGCGGTTTCCTCGACGAAGGCGGCGAGGTCGCGGACGCGATGGGGCAGTTGCTGTTCCCACACCGTGCCCATGTCCTTGACGATGGAAGCTTCGACGACCGGCTCCTTCCCGGCCTGCAGCATGCCGGCCACCGAGACCGACATGCGCCGCATGGTGTGGACCTGCGCCACCAGCCGGCCGATGCCTTCGGCGCTGCGGGTATCCGGGTTCTTGCCGACGGCGCGGACCAGTTCGGTCAGCACGTAATAGGTTTCGAGAAAACGCTCCGGACCCGAGCGCTCGTAGGCGAGTTCGGAAGTCGCCTGCTTCCAGGCGCCGTCGACTTCGCCGAGCACGTGATCCTCGGGGACGAAAAAGTCCGTGAAGACGACTTCGTTGAACTCATACTGCCCGGTGATCTGGCCGATCGGGTTCACCTGGATGCCCGGCTGCTTCATCTTGACGAGGAACTGCGTCAGGCCGTGGCGGCGATTTTCTTTCGTCGGCGGCGAGGTGCGGAAGATCGCGATCATGTAGTCGGCGATATGGGCCGAGGAGGTCCAGATCTTGGTGCCGTTGATCAGGTAGCCGCCGTCGGTCTTGGTGGCGCGGGTCTTTGCCGCGAACAGGTCGGAGCCCGAGTTCGGTTCGCTCATGCCGATCGCAAAGCAGATCTCGCCTTTGCAGATGCGCGGCAGGATTTCCATCTTGATGTGCTCGGGCGCGTATTTCAGCAGCACCGGGCCGCTCTGCCGGTCGGCGACGAAGAAGCGCCGGGTCGGGGCGTTGGCGATGCGCATTTCCTCGGTCACGACGTAACGCTCGAGGAACGATCGCTCATGGCCGCCATACTTCTTCGGCCAGGTCATGCCGAGCCAGCCGCGCTCGCCGACCTTGCGCGAAAACTCCGGCACGTCGGTGTCCTCGCGGTTGGGCTTGTGCGGATCGAAGGTGCCGGCGGCGATTTCCTCGGCGAGGAAGGCGCGCACTTCCTTGCGCAACTGCTCGCACTTTTCGGGCAGGCGGATCGGATCGAAACGAAGGGCTGCGGTCATTGTCTATCTCGACTTCTAAAGCCAGCTAATCGGTGTCGGTTCAGCGCGAGGCCACCAGCGGCCACAATTCATCGGCGCCGCGGTCGCAGACGAGCTTGCCGAGCTCGACCGCCCAGTAGCTCTCGGAACCGAAATCGTCGCGCCACGCCAGCGCGCGCAGCGAATAGCGGTGCAGGATGTGCTCGATGGTGAAGCCGATCGCGCCGTGCACCTGGTGCGCGATGCCGCCGCCTTTCTCAGCCGCTTCCGAGCAGCGGATTTTTGCCGCAGCCGCTTCGAGGAACAGCTCGTCGTTGAACGAGGTCGCGTTGGCATAGGCGTCCGCAGCCGAGGTCGCGGCCGCGAGCGCCGCCGCGGACTCGCCGGCGAGCCGCGCCAGGTTGTGCTGCACCGCCTGGAACTTGGAGATCTTCTTTTCGAACGCGACGCGTTCGTTGGAATAGCGCACGGAAATTTCCAGCATCGATTCCAGCGCGCCCGCGATCTGCAGCGATCGCGCGACGCCACCCATCAGCATCAATTGCGTCTGGTCGAAACCCTTCGGGGCCGGCTTGATCGTGACCGGCTGGACCTTGTCCAGCGTCACGATATCCGAATTGTCGCCGCCGAGATTGATCCCGCTCTCGATCCGGCATTTTGCAGCATCGATCAGGGCGATCGAGAGAGTGCCCTTGGCATCGCCGGCCAGCACCGCGATGTGTTTTGCGGCTTTCGCAAACGGCACGCCGCGGGCCCTGCCCGACAGGCTGCCGTCGGCATCGATGGTAATCCGGTCCTTCGGGCTTGCGGGCGCGACAGTCATCTCGCCGTCGGGCGAGGAAATCTTGGCCTGCGCCAGCAGCCATCCCGCCAGCATGGTTTCGGCGAGCGGCACGGCGACGGCGAAGCGCCCGGCGGCGCTCAAGACGCTGAAGCCTTCGGCGAGCGACGCACCCGAACCGCCACAGTCCTCCGGTACCCAGGACAGCGGCAGGCCGGCGTCGGTCAGCGCCTGCCAGAGCGGCGCCTTCCACGCGCCCTTCTTGTCATTGTTGATGGTCTGGGCGTCGGCGAGATCGGCGAAGATCTTCTCCGCGGTCTCGGCAACAATATTCTCACTCTCCGCCACGGCGTTCCCCGAAATTGATTGGCATCGGCCCGGCCTTACGCGCTGGCGCCAAGGTCTCGGGTGCGGTGTTTTATTGCGCTTTATGATGGGCAAAAGCCATAGCCCTGACAAGCGCTGTCCGCAGGGCCGCCTGCGGCGTTGGCATGAACGTCATCAGCCAAAGAATAAATTCCGCGGAACGGACTACCGGATTTGCACGCACCTGGCCGCGCGATATGGTAAGGGCGTCGACCGACCTTTCGGGCGGTTTGAAGCCCGGCTCAAAAGCAACAAGAGGAAATGCGGATGTCGAAGGATGGTTTGTGCGCGATCGTAACCGGTTCTGCCTCTGGCCTCGGGGCGGCCACCGCGGCCATTCTGGCAAAGGGCGGTGCGCGCATCGTCGTCAACTATTCCAACAGCAAGGCGGAAGCCGAGGCGACCGCCGACCTCTGCCGCAGCGCCGGCGCCGAAGTCATTGTCGTGCAGGGCGACGTCTCGCGCGATGAAGACTGCAAGAAGATCGCGGCGGCCGCGGCGGGGTGGGGTCGTCTCGACATTCTCGTCAACAATGCCGGCACCACCAAGCATGTGCCGCACCACGATCTCGACGGGCTTTCGGCCGAGGATTTCCAGCGCATCTATGCCGTCAACACCATCGGCCCGTTCCAGATGATCCGCGCGGCCCGCGCGCAGCTCGAGGCCGGCGCGAAAGCGTCGGGGCTGCCGTCCGCCGTGGTCAACGTGTCGTCGGTCGCCGGCATCTCCGGCGGCGGTTCTTCGGTTGCCTATGCCGCGAGCAAGGGCGCGCTCAACACCATGACGCAGTCGCTGGCGCGTGCGCTGGCGCCGCTGATCCGCGTCAACACGGTCTGCCCCGGCTATATCGATACGCCGTGGTTCACCAAGGGCCGCGGCGAGGCCGGCGCCAAGGCGGTGCGCGATGCAGTCGTGGCCAAGGTGCCGCTGAAGGTCGCGTCAACGGCCGATGATATCGCGCAACTGGTGTGCTTCCTCGCATCGCCTGCATCGAGCAACATGACCGGCGAGTACGTGCGGATGGATGCGGGGATGCATCTGGTGCTGTGATGAAGTCGTTCCGGGGCGCGAAGCGAACCCGGAATCTCGAGATTCCGGGTTCGATGCTTCGCATCGCCCCGGAATGACGCAAGATGAACGTAGTGACGCCTACGCCGTCACCTGCGGCCCGGGTCTGAAATCATTCCCCGCGCCACCAGCCGGTTCCAGATGAACAGCACCACCAGCGCGCCGATGGTGGCAGTAATGAAGCCGGCGCCCTGATCGGGGCTGTAATGGCCGATCGCCTGGCCGATCCAGGTCGCGAGAAACGCGCCGGCGATGCCGAGCACCGTGGTCAGGATGAAGCCGCTGGGATTGTTCGGGCCCGGCGAAAGCATGCGCGCGATAATGCCGGCGACGAAGCCGACCACGATGACCCAGATGATGCCGCTCATGTCTGTCTTTTTCCCCTGCCGTTGCCGACGTGTCGATGGTGATGCAGCGCGGCGCTGGGCGCCGCGCTGGCGCAGCGTCAGATCCAGCGCGACATCTGGTTCTCGTCCGGCAACTGTCCGTCCGGTGTCAACTGGTTGACGACGTCGGGCAGGTACTGGCTGAGGCCTTGCAGCAATTCGTCCCGCGACATGCCGCTCTGGGAAGTGAGCGCCTCGATCTGGTCGACGCCGAGCGCGCTGCCGAGATCGCCAGGCGAGATCTGCTTGTTGGGACCGTTGCTGACCCAGGAGTCCGCCTGATCGCCCAATCCGTGTTGCTGGAATTGCTTCATGAGGTCGCCGAGCCCGCCGCTCAAAATGCTGCCGGCCGCGCCGCCTGCGAGAAGTCCGCCCAATCCGCCCTTCATCAGGTCACTGAGACCGCCGCCAGCGCCGCCACCGGGCAGGCCTGCGGTCACGTTGCCGGGCAGTTTTGGAGGCGCCTGGGTCGGCGCTGCGCCGGGCTGGCCGCCGCCGAAATGCTTCATCGCCTTCCAGGCCAGCAGCGCCAGGATCGCCATGGTCATGGGCGACATCCCGCCGCCGTCATCCTTCTTCGCGCTCGGGGCGCTCGGGCCGCGTGGGCCGTTCTGCATGCCGTTGAGTATGTCGAGTAAACCCATGCTCGTCTCCTCCGCGTGGCCCCCGCGGCAAACATAACGGTGGCCCATGACGGTTACAAGGCGCGGTCGTGCAGCATTGGCCGGCCGCTCGATAGGCACCGCGCAACGGTTCTGCTATCGAAGCCCGATGCAACGAGCAACCAGATGAGTTCGGAACGGACGATTGCAATCGCGGGCGCAGGCAGCATCGGCTGCTTCGTCGGCGGCATGCTGGCAGCGGGCGGCCGTCGTGTCGCGCTGCTGGCGCGTTCGCGCGTGGTCGGCGAAATCGAGGCGAACGGTCTGCGGCCGACCAGCTTCGAGGGCGTCGATCAAACCATCGCTGCAAATCGTTTCGCGTTGTCGGAAGACCCTTCGATTTTTGGCGATGCTGCCGTGGTGCTGGTTGCGGTCAAGAGCGCCGATACCGCTGCGATGGCAGATCTCATCGCGCGGCACGTGCCGTCCGATGCCGTGATCGTCAGCCTGCAGAATGGTGTCGGTAACACCGCCGAACTACGCGAACGATTGCCGGGGCGGCGCGTGCTCGGCGGCATGGTGCCGTTCAACGTGATCGCGCTCGGCAACGGACGGTTTCATCGCGCCACTTCCGGCGACATCGTCATCGAGCAGGACGAGGCGCGCACCGCCGAAACACTTTCGGTGCCGGGGCTCACCATGCGCGCGACCGACAACATCGACGGCGTGCAATGGGGCAAGCTGCTGCTCAACCTCAACAACGCGCTCAACGCGCTGGCCGATCTGCCGCTGCGCCGGCAACTGGCACAGCGGTCCTGGCGAACGCTGTTCGCGGACCAGGTGGCGGAAGGTCTGGCGGCAATCCGTGCCGAAGGCATCAGGCCGGTTTCGCCGACGCCGGTTCCGCTGGGCTGGATGCCGGCGCTGTTGCGTCTGCCGGACCCGATCTTCGCGGCGCTGCTGGGACGGACGATGAAGATCGATCCCGAGGCGCGCTCGTCGATGTGGGAAGATCTGCAGCGTGGCCGCCGCACCGAGATCGATTATCTGCAGGGCGTCATCACCCGGATCGCCGAACGGCGCGGGCTGGATGTGCCGCTGTCGCGCCGGATCGTGGTGTTGATCCGAAAGGCCGAACGTGAGGCCAGGGGTTCGCCCGGACTGACACCGCAGCAGATTCGCAACGGCAATTGACGTGGCTGCGCCTTGAATGGAGCGGATGCAGAACGTAGATCTCATGGTGCGGCCGATGGGAGAAGCGGCATGAAACGAACTGGTCTTGCGCTCGTCGTGATTTCAACGCTGGCCGGCTGGCTGTCGCTGGTTCCTGCCATTGCGGCGCCACCGACCGTAATTCCCTCGCCTGGTTATGATGCGCGGTTGCAGGAGCAGCGCAATGCCGCGCGGGCTGCCGCAACACCGGCCGCGCCGGTCGCAAAGCCGGTTGCTCCGCGTCGCGGCAAGAAGATGCGCGCATATTGATGATGTCGTTCCAGCGTTCGCAGGGGTGACAGAAGTGCCTAGCTTCGCTTCTGCTTGGCAGGGGGCTGCTGCTGCGGATTGAACAGCCGCTTCAGTTCATTGATGCTTTCGGAAAGCCGCGGCCACTCGCATGAGAACTGGTTCTTCGCGCATTGCGCCGCCCGGATGCGTGCGGCTTGCTTGACCGGGCTCGCGACCGGCACCGGCACTTTCTCGGTCTCGGGCAGCGAAGATTCGGTGCGCAGCGAGACCTGCTGTACCTCCGCATGCGGAGCCGGTGGCGGCTCCGGTTGCTGCTTGGCCATCTGCGCTGCGGCAATTGTATTGCGACGTTCGCGCTCGAGGTAGGCGGTATACTGCTCGTCGATCTTCTTCTGCTCTTCCGGCGTCGGATTCGGACCTGCGATGTCGAAGGTCCGGTCCTGCATGAAGTCGTAGTAGGTGTAGCCGCCGCCGGGCTTGCGGCGGCCGGCGTATTTCTGATTGCATTCGGCGAGCGCGGCCGTCTTTTCCTCTTTCGTCTTCGCCTTCTCGGCGACATCGGCACATGACTCGAAATCAACAGGCGAGCTACGCCACCACTGCGCATCGCTGCGCACCGGCGCCATCACCGCAGCACTTCCGACGGCGGCAACAACAAACGCAAATGTACGTGAGGCGATCACGAACGACATTCTCCAGCCGAATTCTTGGGAGTTATAGTTGATTCGATTGTCATCATTTTGGCAGCGCTGTCATCCCCTTATTGCACGATTTTCCCGCTCGCGAGGAAGCATAATGGGTTGATATGACCCATGGAACACAACGCCGCACAGTCAGAATTATTCAGGAAATTCAACGGTCAAACTGCGCGGCGCACATTGCGCGGCAGTGATCGACAATGCGCCATCTGTGGATGAGCGGGGATAAACTTGCCAGATTGTGGCAACAATCAGTCTAATCCCCTGGCGCGGGCCAGCGTACGCGATGCGGGTTCGTGAAAGGCTGCGCGATAGAGCCGTGCAAATTCACCCATGTGGTGGAAGCCGTTGGCCCTCGCGCAGGATGTCACTGTGATCGCATCGGACCCTTTCACAAGTTGCGTCCGCGCCGCCCAAAGCTGCTTGAGACGCAGATAGCGATGCAGGCTCATGCCGCGCACGCTTACCACCGCCGTGCCCAGCGTCCTGACCGAGACGCCGCATTGTTCGGCGAGGTCGGCGCTGTAGATCGGCGAGGCGGCATGATAGGCGACATATTCGTCGACCATCCGCACGAGGCGGCAATAGCTCTTGCTCGATGTCCTGCCCGCTATTCCCGACGACCTGCTGCGGCGGAACATGTCGTCGATGGCGAGCAGCAGCGATTCCTGCAGGGCGAGTGCGAAGCCGGGCTCTTTCATCAGATGCGGCTCGGCGGAAGCGGTTCGCAGAATGCCTGTCGCGACCGACCTGACGGCCGCCAGCGCGCCGATGTCAGGCGTGAATCCGCATAGCCGATCCGGCGTCTCGAACCACTCCCGGTCCCGCAAGGCGGCTCCGAAGGTGATGATGGCATGCAGCGACCCGCGCGGTTCGAAGTACTGAATGTCCACATTGCCACGCATCCCGATGAAGGCGGGTCCGTTCACGGACATTCCGTTGGCCGATACTTCGTGATCGTCCTCGAGCTGGAAGATGACGGCGCCGTGCGCCATGCGGTAGCTGACATCAACGACGCGGGGGAACGAGGCCAGCGCCGTGATCTGACAGCAAGGCAGTTGCACGGTCGCGCGCGCGGTGTGGAAATTCAGGAGGTTCAACGGAACGCTGCGCGCGTCCGCGACGAATTCGACCGGACGGAAGGCATCGATATCGGAAAACTGCGCGATCGAAAGCGCCGGTGAGGGAACCAGGTTCTGGAACAGCATCGTGAGGAGACCGGCGTCTGATCGTCAAATCTCCCCCAGAGTCGAACGGGCCGGTTAAATTCGTGTTAAGGCGCACGCTGGGGTTGAAATTTTGTGCGGCCCGATTTTCTGGAACCTATTCAAATCCATTATACCTGCTCCTGCGGAATCTTACTTGTTTTGGGACGGCGGAACCTTCATGTGGGCAGCCGGCAGAATTGCCTTGCGCTGCCTATGTTGCGCCATGTCGCGGAACAGCAGAATAAAAGTGACGCTTCGTTCGTCGCAGCGACGACTGCACGTGCGAACGCGTTGAGGCCATCAGGGGAGACTGTCTGCATGAGCATCACCACCGCCATGAAGAGCGTACCAAAGCCCGCGCCCGAACTGATCGAGGCGTTCAGGGACGCGCCGACATGCATCATCAGCGACAACCTCGCCAGGCTCCCCGGAGCGGTGGGCCTGCGGCCTTTCCATCGTGGCGGCCGGCTGGTTGGAACGGCCTTCACCGTGCGAACGCGACCCGGCGACAATCTTGCGATCCATGCCGCGCTCGAATTGGTCGGGCCGGGCGATGTCATCGTGGTCGATGGCGGCGGCGACGAGACGAGGGCGCTGGTCGGCGAAATCATGAAGAACATCGCCGAATACAGGGGCGCAGCGGGCTATGTGATCGACGGCGCGATCCGCGACGTCGCAGCCTTCGCGGCGTCTGACTTCCCGTGTTTTGCCCGCGCGGTCATCCATCGCGGCCCCTACAAGAGCGGGCCGGGCGAAATCAACGTGCCCGTTTCGATCGGCGGCTCGGTGATCAGCCCCGGCGACATCGTGGTGGGCGACGAGGACGGCGTGGTGTCGTTTCCAGTCTCGGTCGCAAGCACGCTGCTCGAGGCGGTGCGCGCCCAGATCGTGCGCGAAGAGCAAACGCTGATCTCGATTCGGGAAGGCCGCTACCAGGGCAGCTACGCCAAGTCTTGAAGGCAAGTCTTGAAGGCAAGTCTTGATGGCGCAACAAGCATTGAGGACCAAAGCGATGAGTCAGAAGAGCGAATTTCACAACCTTGATAATCCCAATGACGGCCTGTTTCGCGAACTGGCGGCGGGCGTCACCACGCGCATCTTCTCCGGCGAGCATGCCATGCTGTCGGTGGTGACGCTGGGGCCGCATGCGGAAGGAACCCTGCATCATCACCCCGAGGAGCAATGGGGCGTGCTGCTCGACGGCTCGGCGATCCGGGTTCAGGGCGGCGAGGAAATCCAGGTCAAGAAGGGCGACTTCTGGCGCACGCCGGGGAACGTGCCGCACACGATGCGGGCTGGTCCGGAGGGGGCCCGCGTGCTCGATATCTTCAGCCCGCCGCGGCCGGAATATAAAAAGGCCGGCTCCGGTTTCGGAAATTCGTAACGTTTGCGGCGATAAAACAAGAAAACAAAAGAGCAATCGGGAGTAGAGCCTTGGTGAAGATTACGAGACGTAAATTGCTTGCGGCGTCGGCTGCGTTCGCGATCACGCCGGCGTTGGCCCAGCCGGCCAAGAACATGACGCTGGTGGTGCCGTTTCCGCCCGGAGGATCCACCGACGCGTTGGCGCGGTTGCTGCAGTCACATTTGCAGACGAAACTCGGCCGGACCGTGCTGGTCGAAAACAAGTCGGGCGCGGCCGGCTCGCTCGGCGCCGCACAGGTCGCCAAGAGCGCGCCCGATGGCGCGACCTTTCTCGTGACCTTCGACTCGCACGCGGTGATTCCGTCGATTCTCGAAAAACCGGGGCTGGACGTCGAGAAGGATCTGATGCCGGTGTTCCTGGTCGGCACCGCCCCTTACGTCGTCGCGGCGAACGCCGAACGGCCGTACAAGAACTTTGCCGACGTGATCGCGGCCTGCAAGGCAAATCCCGGCGCGGTGAAATACGCCTCCGTCGGCATCGGCACCCTCGGCCATCTCGCGATGACCGTGCTCGGCAAGAAGGCCGGCGTCGAGATCACGCATGTGCCCTATCGCGGCGGCGGCCCTGCCATGAACGACGTGCTCGGCGGCCATGTCGACATGATCATCGGATCGGCGGCGCTGATCACGGCGCAACTCGGCACCAACAGGCTGCGTCCGATACTGCAAATGGGACGCGAACGGATGCCCGCGCTCAAGGACACCCAGACCGCGATCGAAGCCGGCTATCCCGATTTCGAGACGCTGGCCTGGTGGGGCATCTTCGCGCCAAAGGATACGCCGCCCGATGTCATCGCCAGCATGGCCAAATCCGTGAAGGAAATCCTGAGCGAACCGGCGGTCGCAGCGAACCTGAAAGAGACGCAGCAGATGTCGCTGCTGCTTGCCGACGCCAAGGATTTTCAGACGTTCTTTGCCAAGCAGGTCAGCACCTGGGGCCAGGTCGTCCGCGAGAACAACATCAAGGCGTAGCGGTCCAATATTGCGGCCGCCGGCAAGCGGCGGCCGCTTGCAAGTTTGGCGCCCCGCTTACGGCGCATCACTCACGACCTCGAACGGCGGGCGGGCTGTCCGTAAAACGGGTTTCTGATGCACGTCAGACGCCTGCCCGATGCGGTGGCCTGGCACTGCGCCCGGCTGGTGAAAGTGCAGTTGCTCAGTCCAGGCATGGTTGCACCCTGCATGCAGTAGGGATACTGGCGCCTTGCAGCTTCCGCCGGTGCCACGCCCAACGAAATCAGACTGGCGATGCCGAGCAGGATCAGGACAACGCGGTGCATGGCGAATTCTCCTTCCGGTTTCCCTTTGACATCGGACCACTAATTCCAGACTCCCCCGCGTGTCCGTGACGGGCTGTGATGAAACGATCTGGAACGGCGGCTGCAGGTCGCGTTCGATGCCGATGCGATGCGCATACATTGCGCCCGCGTGCTGAAATCGCACCGGCCTGGACCGATCGATCCTGCGCGGCGAAGGCAATAGGAATCGGTGCGGGCATCCGCCGGCATCGGTTGCAATGCAAGGATCGCTGTGAATGCGCCGATGACGAAGAGACAGGCCTTCATGTCCGGGGATCCCTTCAGCAATCCGAAACTGAAATTCCAGGGGACGTGCGTGTGGCTCCCTTGCCAATATCACACTCTGCGCCAGCAGGGGGCGGCGGAGGTTCGATTTCCGGCATTTCGGACACTGGCGATCATGCCGCGGCTCTGCTATGCACGGGCCAGACCCGTCGTTTCCGGCGCGGGTTCTCGGTCCCGTAGCTCAGCCGGATAGAGCGACGGTTTCCTAAACCGTAGGTCGGAAGTTCGAGTCTTCCCGGGATCGCCACCGCGTCGGTGTCAACAACGCGGACTTGTCCGCGGTTCGAACCAGCCGCCCAGCCGCATGACCGACATCGTCACCATCACGCTCAATCCGGCCGTGGATCTTTCGACATCGGTCGACCGCATCCAGCCCGTGGCCAAGCTGCGCGGCCAATCGCAACGCCGCGATCCCGGCGGTGGCGGGATCAATGTGGCGCGGGTGATCCGGCGGCTCGGCGGCGATGCGCGCGCGATCTACCCCGTCGGCGGCGCGATCGGAAGCCTGCTGCGGCAATTGCTCGACCAGGAAGGCGTTGCCAGCCAGACCTGGACGATTGCGGGCGAAACGCGGGAGGATTTTTTTGTCGACGAGATTGCTACCGGCAAGCAGTACCGGTTCATTCTTCCCGGTCCGCAACTGGATGCGTTCGAGTGGCAGGAATGCCTGAAGCTGGCTTCGGCGCTCGATCCATTCCCTCGCCATCTCGTCGCGAGCGGCAGCCTGCCTGCAGGCGTCCCCGAGGATTTCTATGCGCGCGTCGCGCGCATTGCGCGGCAACGCGGCGCGGGCTTTGTGCTCGACACGTCTGGGCCGGCGCTCGCCGCCGCAGTGGCTGAAGGGGTAGATCTCATCAAACCGAACCTGCGCGAGATGCGCGAGTTGAGCGGCAGTGAACCGTCGGACGCCTACGAATGGGAAGCTGCGGCGAAAACGCTCGTCGCCGGCGGAAAGGTCGCCACCGTGGCGCTGACCATGGGTCACCTCGGTGCGGCGCTGGTGACCCGCAACGAGGTGCTGCGGGCGCCACCGATTCCGATCACGCCGCGAAGCGCCGTCGGCGCCGGCGACAGCTTTCTGGCTGCCCTCATCTGGCGACTGTCATCAGGGGCATCGCGCGAAGATGCCTTTCGTCTCGCGGTTGCGGCCGGCGCCGCCGCGCTGATCCATCCCGGAACGGAACTGTGCCGGCCGGATGACGTCGAGCGTCTCGCCGCCGAGGTGGCGATCGAGAGAGTTTGATACAGCGGGTGACCGCGAAACGATCGCAGATCGCTAAACGCCCTTGTGCAGCAAGGTCTTGAAATCCGCCCGCGCGCGTTGCGCTTCTCGCCTTGCGGTCTCGGAGGCGTCGCCGAGGCCGAAATAGCCGTGAATCAGGCCCGGCCCTTCATGATAGCTGGTCGGGACACCGGCGGCCTTTAACGCGTCCGCATAGGCCTTGCCTTCGTCGCGCAGCGGATCGTACCAGGCCGTGGTGACCACCGCCGGCGCGAGACCGGCGAGATTTTTGGCGCGCAGCGGCGACACGCGCCAGTCGGTGCCGTGGGCGGCGTCGGCGAGATAATGACCGCAAAACCATTCCATCACGGCACGCGACAGGAAATAGCCTTCGGCATTCTCGCTGCGCGAGGGGAAGCGTGCGTTCTCTTTTGTATCCGCGAAATTGCCGACGACATCGGTGACGGGATAGACCAGCAACTGCGCTGACAGCGCGATGCCCGCGTCGCGGCAGGCGATGGCGGTGGTGGCTGCGAGGTTGCCGCCCGCGCTGTCGCCGGCGACGCCGACACGCGCGGCATCGCCGCCGAATTCGGCGATGCGTGCGACGACGTCCTTGACGGCGGCGAAGGCATCTTCGAAGGCGCCGGGAAAGCGCACCTCGGGCGGGCGGCGATAGTCCACCGAGACCACGACGGCGCCGGTCTCGATGGCGAGCAGGCGCGCCTGGCGGTCATGGGTGTCGAGGTCGCCGGCGACCCAGCCGCCGCCGTGGAAGAACAGCGCCGTCGGCGATATCCCGCTGGTGTTACGGTAGACCCGCGCCGCGAGGAAGCCGGCGGCGCCCTTCACCTTGGTGTCTTCCGCGCTGATGACCGGCGGCGGCGGCACGGCCGCGCGCGACGCGGCCAGTGCACTGAGCGCCTCGCGGGCGCTTTGCGGCGTCATGTTGTCGGGATCGCGCAGCGGCAGCAGCGGAATGATCTGGGCGATGACGGGGTCGAGCGGCGTGGTCATGCATTTCCCTTGAATGACAATGATTTCCTCAAGCAGGCGCGTAGTCCCACTTGATGGAACGGAACAGCTCTGTTGGCAAGACGGGCTTTCACACGACAGGCACCCGTCGTGCAGCGACTGCAGCAGGCGAGATCACCTCGATGTCGAGCGGCACGCGCCATCGCTCGGTGAGGCGCACGCGTGGAGCTTCGTTGCCGATTTCGGCGTCTTCCAACACAAAACCCTCGAAGCCGTTGCTCATGACCTCGTTGCACTTCTGAACGTAGATGGGGAAGCCGCCGATATAGGGCATGAACACGCGCGGGCGTCCGGGGATGTTGGCGCCGACATACCAGGAGCTGCAGGTCGAGCGCAGCGAGATCTTCGAGACGTCGTTGACGTGCTCGACCCACTCATCCTCGTAAGGCTGCACCGCTTCGATGGTCGAGGCGCCGATGTCGCGCATGTGCGCCATGCAGTCGGCCATCCAGTCGACATGCTGCTCGATGGCCTGGATCATGCTGGCCAGCACCGACGGGCTGCCCGGTCCGGTAATCGTGAACAGATTGGGAAAGCCCGCCGTCGCCACGCCGAGATAGGCGCGCGGACCGGCCCGCCATTTCTCCGCCAGCGTCCGTCCGCCGCGGCCCGTGATCGCAATCTTGTCGAACGATCCCGTCATGGCGGCAAAGCCGGTGGCGCAGACGATGGCGTCCAGCGGATATTCCGTGCCGTTCACCTCGATGCCGCCGGCGGTGAAGCGCTCGATCGGTGTCTCCGACACGTCGACCAGCCTTACGTGCGGCAGATTGTAGGTTTCGAAATATCCGGTATCGACGCACAGGCGCTTGCAGCCGAACACGTTGTGGGGGCACAGCAACTCGGCGGTGGCCGGGTCCTTGACGATGGAACGGATTTTTTCGCGCGCGAAATCGGCGATGGTGTCGTTGGCGGCCTTCTCGAACAGCAGGTCGCCATAGGCGCCGAGGAACGGAAGCCCGCCGCGCTGCCAGGCTTCTTCATACTGCCGCGTGCGTTCTTCCGGCGTGGCTTCCAGCGCGGGCTTCATGTTGAAGGGGAAATAGAAACCGGTCGGCCGAGCGCGCGCCTTGGCGCGGAGCGCCGGATAGTCGGCCTTGATGGCGCGGCGATACTCCGGCGTCAGTTTTTCGTTCCAGGCCGGCACGGTATAGGTCGCGGTGCGCTGAAACACCGTCAGCGCCGATGCCTGCTCGGCAATGATCGGGATCGACTGGATCGCCGACGATCCGGTGCCGATGACGCCGACGCGCAGCCCGGTGAAATCGACCCCTTCATGCGGCCATTCGCCGGTGTGATAGATCGGGCCCTTGAAATCCTCGCGTCCCTTGAAGGGGACATGATTGGCCGCCGAGAGGCAGCCGACGGCCATGATGCAGAACCTGGCCGATACGCGATCGCCGCGATCGGTCTCGATACGCCAGCATTTCGCCTTCTCGTCGAAGGTGGCCGCCGTGACGCGCGTGTCGAACAGGATATGCCGGCGGAGATCGAAACGGTCGGCGACGTGATTGGCGTAGCTCAGGATCTCCGGCTGCGGCGCGTATTTCTCCGACCAGTCCCATTGCTGGTCGAGTTCTTCGGAGAACGAGAACGAATACTGCATGCTCTCGACGTCGCAACGCGCGCCGGGATAACGGTTCCAGTACCAGGTGCCGCCGACGCCGCCGCCGGCCTCGTACACCCGCGCGGTGAAGCCCAGCCCGCGCAGGCGGTGCAGCATGTACATGCCGGCGAAGCCGGCGCCGACGATGACGGCGTCGAAATCCGCGTCGACTTCAGGCGCACGGTCAGGCTGGTCTTGCGGCGGCATGCGGGCTCCCGGATTGAAGCGTTTCCCGTCGCGAACCGCGCCGCTCTTGCTGGCGGCGTGTTCAATGGCCCGCGATCATGCCTGACAGAACAGCGTAAAGCGCGCTGGCGGTCAATTGCGCAGGCGCGCTCCCGCCCCCGCAGCGATGCGGGCCTGACATGCGTGCGGGTTCAGGGATCTCGGTACGCGGAAGTTCCTACAGCGTCTTGAGGTATTCGATTAGCGCCTTGCGGTCATCGGGCGACAGCGCCGGGCCGATTACGCCCTTGACCTCTTTGGTCTTGCTGAATTCCTTCCTGAACTCGTGGCCGGTATTCCAGTTGCCGCGAATCGAAGTGTCGAATTCGAATCCGTTCTCGATCTTGTCGAACTTGTAACCGAGGTTGACGGGATCGTATTCGCGGTTGCCGAGATAGAATGTCTTCGGCCGGTCTTCGGGCGGGCCCAGCAACGCCTCGACGGTCGGGACCGAGCCGTTGTGAAGATAGGGCGGCGTCGCCCAGATGCCGTTGAGCGGGCGAACCTTGTAGGCCAGTTCGCCGCGAAGCTCGTTCGGCATGTAGCCGTCGATTTTCTTCCGCTCTTCGGGGCTCGTCGGCGGCTTCTTCTGGTCGAAGACGTAATTGACCGTCTTCTCGACCACCTCGCCGAGTGCGAATGCGAAGCTGCTGTTCTTGACGCCGAGATGGGCGGGGACGGAGACCGTTCGGTTGAGCATGTCTTCGGCTTGCGCGGGATCGGTCCCGATGTGCGAGATCGGAACATTCTCGACTTTGAGGATCGGCTCGCCGGCCTCGTTCTTCGTCCACCAGTCCTTGTTGTTGAAGTCCCAGAAAGCCGGGCTCGATACCGGCGGGCGGTGGCATTCCTGACAATGGGTCTTGTAGAGCTCGGCACCCCGCGCCGCCAGCTGCTGGTCGATCGGCGGCAGGATGTCGCCTGGCCATTTCGGAGACCGCAGGCCCGGGAAGCCGTCCTTCGCATTGGGCTGCGCGTTGCCCTTGATCATCTGTTCCATCTCGAACAGAGACGTCACGTTCACGCTGGATTTGTAGAGGCCTTTCGACGGATCGATCAGATTGAGCTCGGCCGAGACGCCGAGCGACTCGCCGGCGTTGCGCACCATCGGCTGCATGATCGAGCCGTTATACTGCACCCAGTCGAACCACGGCGTGTTCCAGATCCGGGGGTAATGCACCGGCGCGGACGAACCCGCATAGTTCTCCGGCCTCTTCAGGTCGATCGAAAACACCTGGTTGCCGATCCGGTTAAGTGCGTCGAGCCGGCCGTAACCTTCGAGCACGCTCTGCGAGGCGACGCGCTTTTCCAGCTCCTGAACTTCGCCGTACTGCTTCAGCACCTGGCTGAGCTGGTCCTTCAGCGCCTCGCGCTCGGCGACGGTGGAATCCGGTCCCAGGATGTTTTCGGCAAACCGGTTGAACCGGGTCGGGATAAAACGCGTCAAGAGCAGGGAGACGCCCATGCCCTGTTTCATCTTGAAGAGCGTGGTGAGCGCCGGCCCGCCGTCGATGATGACGGCCGTGTCCTTGTAGGTGAAGCGTCCGGTATGGCAGGCCGCGCAGGTCAGGCCGATTCCGTTCATGGTCTCCCGGGTGCGCGGGTTCTTCCATGGCGCGCCCGTGGGGTCCAGCATCGGACCGCCCTCGGCCAGGCCGATCGGAAGCGCCTTTTTGCCCGGGATGACGGTGTCGGGAATGAAGCCATATCGATCAAGATAGGTGGTCTCGCTGAAGTCGCCGACCTTGTTGAAAACGAACCACGGGATCGTCGGCTGCTCGAGCGCCATGAACCATTTGAAAGGGAAGCCGAACGTCCGCGTGCCCTGGTCGGCGTGGTAGTACCAGCTGAGCTTTTCCTTGCTGATGCCCTGGTCGAGCCAGACCGTCTTCTTCGGTTGCGGATACTCCGCGATCCTAACGTGAAACTGGTCCCAGAGCGCGGTGATGTCATCCTTGAAGGCAAGGTAAGCGCCGCCGCCGACCAGTGCCCCGACGACAACAGCTGCAATCGTTTTGCCACGCATGGCGCGCCCCTTCTCAAAACCGCGCCGCAAGCGCGCAAAAAATGTCAGTTAGCAAAAGCGCCGGATGAGCGAATCATCCCTGGCGTGTTGTCAAATATAATACCATCCTATAGTGGCGACATCGGCCTGTCCATGAATCCGGCAGTCGGCGCGCGTTCGCGCCGATCCGGCCTTGTAAAGGGCATCGGAAATCCCATCGATCTGTTTCGGCGGGCTGCCGCGAAATATGCCCAGGAATTCGACGCTGGCTTATTGCCATGCCAGTTTTGTGACGCCGGCATATATGAGAAAGCCGCTTGACTTTGACGCTGCGCGTCAAACCCGCATAGTGTTGCGGGCTAGCCCATCGACAGTCGTCAGAACGAATGAAAGCAGCCGACGCGCAATCGCTCCGAATTGAGATCAATCCCGGCGAGACCGTATCCGCGCTGCTGATCCGGCCGCAGCCGGCGCGGGCTTGCTACGTGTTCGCGCACGGGGCGGGTGCGGGCATGGCTCACTCGTCGATGGAAGCGATTGCTGCGGGGCTCGGCGAGCGCGGGATCGCGACGCTGCGCTATCAATTTCCGTATATGGAGAAAGGCAGCAAGCGGCCGGATGCGCCCAAGGTCGCGCATGCTGCCGTCCGCGCCGCGGTCGCGGAGGCCGGACGATGCTGTCCGGCGCTGCCGCTGATCGCGGGCGGCAAATCGTTCGGCGGACGCATGACCTCGCAGGCACAGGCGCTCTCGCCGTTGCCCGGCCTTCGCGGGCTGGCGTTTCTCGGCTTTCCGCTGCATCCGGCCGGAAAACCTTCCAGCGACCGCGCCAGGCATCTCGCCGAAGTCAATATCCCGATGCTGTTCCTGCAGGGCACGCGCGATGCACTGGCGGAATTGAGCTTGCTCGAGCCCGTCGTCAAGCGGCTCGGTTCGCGGGCGACGCTGCATCTGCTCGATGGCGCCGATCATTCCTTTCACGTGCTGAAGAGTTCGGGGCGGAACGATCGCGAGGTGCTGGGCGAGGCACTGGATGCGTTTGCGGCATGGGCGGGTAGGGTCGTCGGATAACTCTCAGACGTCGTCCCGGCTCAAGGCCGGGACGACGGAGGATAGAGTTGCGCCGTGCGCGATACTCATTACGATGCATCCATGACAAAAATTCTGATCGTCAATCCGAATACCACCGCATCGATGACCGAGACGATTGGCACGGCCGCGCGCGCCGTCGCCGCGTCAGGCACCGAAATATTGGCCGTGACATCAGCGACGGGGCCGGTCTCGATCGAGGGATATTACGACGAGGCTTTTGCCGTGCCCGGCCTGATCCAGGCGCTCGTCAGCACGCCGGATGCCGATGCCGCGATCGTCGCCTGCTTCGACGACACCGGGCTCGACGCCGCGCGAACGGCAGCGGCATATCCGGTGGTGGGCATTTGCGAGGCGGCGCTGGTGACAGCCGGACAGATCGCAAAGCGCATCGCCGTCGTCACCACGCTGCCGCGCTCGATCGTGCCGCTCGAAGAGCTGGTCCGTCGCTACGGCTTTGCCGAGCGGGCGCAGGTCACCGCCTGCGACGTCGCGGTGCTCGATCTCGAAAAGCCCGGCTCGGGCGCGGAAGCGAAGCTTGAAGCCGAGATTGCTCGCGCACTCGACAAGGGCGCGGAGGCGATCGTGCTGGGCTGCGCGGGGATGGCCGATCTCCCGCAGAAATTGTCGCGCAAGTTCGGCGTTCCCGTCGTCGACGGCGTGGCGGCCGCGGTGAAACAGGCCGAGGCGCTCGCGGGCCTGAAGCTCACCACGTCGCGGCGTGGCTCCTACGCTTCGCCGGGCGCGAAGCCTTACACCGGGCTATTGCAGCCGTTCGCGCCGAAGTCCTCAGGCTGATTGCGGCGCGCCGTAGATCTTGTCGCGCAGCCGTCGCATGCCGCCGAGCCAGCGGTCGCGGCTGGAGGCCTTGCGCAGCATGTATTCGGCGACCTGCGGGTGCGACAGGATGAGAAAGCGTTCGGCCTCCATCGCCTCGATCACCATGCGCGCCACTTCCGGCGGCTGCAGCACGCCGTCGACCCTTGCCGCGCTCGGGCCGGGCGTGGTCATGCCTGTCTGCACCGACTGCGGGCACAGCACGGACACGCGGATGCCGCGGTCGCCATACTGAATGGCGAGATGCTCGGCGAGTGCCACCGCCGCGTTCTTGGTGACCCCGTAGGGCATCGAGTTCAGCGATGCCAAAAGACCGGCCGCTGACGCCGTGTTGAGAAGATAGCCTGATCCCCGCGCGAGCATGCCCGGCACCAGCGCGCGCGCCGCAAACACGTGGCTCATGACATGGACGCGCCAGCTCACGTCCCAATCGGCGTCCGAGGCGGTCTCCTGACCCTTGCGCGACAGGCCGGCATTGGAAAAGAACACGTCGACGGGACCGTATTTGTCCTCGGCCGCGGCGATCAGCGCCTTGATGTCTTCTTCGAGCCCGACATCGCCGGTTACGGCGAGGCCATCGATATCGCCCGCGACCTTCGCCAGCCTGTCGCGCGAAGACTTGAGGTCGGCGACGACGACGCCCCGCGCACCCGCCTCCGCATAGGCACGCGCCACCGCTTCGCCGATGCCGCTTGCCGCCCCCGTGACGACGCAAACCTTGCCTTTGACGTGCATGCCGCAGTCCTCCCTTGGATTCGTTCCGTTGATTTCTAGTTTTTGTAGAGTCCCCTGTCGCGCGCCTGGCGGATCGCCAGCGCGCCCATGAAGTCGAGCATCGGGGTAGAAAGCCCGGCGGCGCGCGCGAATGCGGCGGGCGCGCGGACCAGTGCGTCGATCTCCATGGCGCGGCCGAGTTCGTAATCCTGCAGGATCGACGGCTTGTGGTCCGGCGCCGGGCCGGAACGGGTGACGCGCTTGACCTCGGGGTAGGCGCTTTGCGCGACGTTGCCGGCCTCGTCGAGCAGGCGCGGCACGACATCGGCGAGTGCGGGATCGTCGCGGACGGCGCGCGCGGTCTGCCCGGTCAACAGGCACAGCACCGACATCGACATGTTAGTCAGGAGTTTCGACCAGACCGTTTCCCTGATTTCCTTGACGTCGGGCGATTCGATTGATGCCGCGTTCAGCGCCGCGCGTAGCTTCGCGATCCGCTCGCTCGGACGGTCGTCGCACTCGCCGACCAGGAGCCGGTTGCGCTCCGGCGAAAGGTTTGCAGCTATGCCCGGCGCGATAATTTCATTGGACGAAAACACCACGCCCCCGACGATCCGGTCTTTCGGGATCGCCGCGCGCAGGCGGCCGCCGGGATCGAGAAAGGCCAGATCCGGAACGGGAGGATGTTTTGCGGAAAGCCCGATATCGTACCACCAGGGAATGCCATTCTGCGCGAACACCACGGCGGTGTCGTCACCGAGCAGGGGTTGAACGCTGGTCGCGAGGCTGGGCAGGCCGGTCGCCTTCAATGTGCAGATGACGACGTCTTGCGACCCCAGTGCGGCGGGATCATCGGACGCGCGCACCTTCGCCTTGAACTCGGCGTCTCCGACACGCAGCGTCAGGCCGTTCGCCTTCACCGCATCGAGATGCGCGCCCCGCATCACGCAGGAGACATCATGCCCTGCCAGCGCGAGCCGTACCGCAAAATGGCTGCCGACGGCGCCCGCACCGAAAACGCATATCCGCATGGAGTGATTGTCCTGCCGAGGGGGATCGAGAGCGGCAGTTTCCACAAGCTGGCGCCAACGCGCAACCGGTGATGTGGCTTGCATCGCTGGCATGGCGAAACGGGATGGATCAATGTCCGCCGGTTCGGCATATTGCCGGCACAAACATCACGACAAGAGGCCGCTAATGACTGCCAATCCGGTTTTGTGGAATCTTAGCGAGAGCGGTGTCGCCACCGTCACGCTGAACCGTCCCGAGGTAAACAATGCCTATGATGCCGGGCTGATCAACGGCGTGCTCGCGGCGATGGAAGATCTCGGCAAGAAGCCAAACCTCCGCGTCGTTGTCCTCAGGGGCAATGGCAAGCATTTTCAGGCAGGTGCCGATCTGAAATGGATCAACGGCGTGCGGCCGAAATCGGCGGCCGAGAACGAAGCGGTGTCGCGTGCCACGTTCGAAGCGGTGCAGCGGCTGAATACGCTGCCGATCCCGACCGTGGCGCTGGTGCAGGGGGGCTGCTTTGGTGGCGGCACCGGCGTGATCTCGGCCTGCGATGTCGTGATCGCTGCGGACAACGCGCTGTTTTCGATCACCGAAGTCCGCTGGGGACTGACGGCGGCCATCATCATCCCGCAGCTCTGCGATGCCATTGGCGTGCGGCAGGTTCGCCGCTACGCGCTGACCGGCGAACGATTTGGCGCAGCTGACGCCCGCCGCATCGGGCTGGTGCATGAAGTGGTGCCGCTGGCCGAGCTGGAAGCCGCCGGTGCAAAAGTCGTGGAGCAATTGCTCGCCAACGGGCCACAGGCCATGGCCGAGACCAAGGCGCTGGCGCTGCAAAGTTCGTTCGGCGGCATGAGTGTGGACGACGACGCCTATGCGCGGCTGGTGCGGATGCATTCGGAGCGGCGGCAGACCGAGGAGGCATCGGAGGGGCTGGCGTCATTCGTCGAAAAACGTGCTGCGAACTGGGGCGTGCAGCGCCGCTAGGATTTCGGTACGGCACGAAATGTGCAACCCACCGTGCATAATGATATCCCACGACAGGAGTAGAATTTGTCTCCCAAGCGTATCGCCATTGCCGGGTTGGGTGAGATCGGCAAAACCCTGGTGCGCAAGCTTGCGCAGGGGATGCCGGGCCTTGCGCTCTCGGCCATCGTTGCAAGGGATCAGGCCAAGGCGCAGGCTTGGCTCGACCGTGAGGGCATCGCCTGTCCGCTGATCTCGTTCGACGATCTGCCTGAGCATGCCGACCTCGTCGTCGAATGCGCGCCGGCGGCGATCCTCGACCAGATATGCCGGCCGATGCTGAGTGCCGGCAAGCAGGTCATGGTGCTGAGCTCCAGCGCGCTGCTGCCGCGCCCCGAACTCATCGATCTCGCTCGCGCCCATGGCGGCCAAATCATCGTGCCGACCGGCGCTCTGATCGGATTCGATGCGGTTTCTGCCGCTGCCGAAGGCACCATCAGCTCGGTGCAGATGGTCACGCGCAAGCCGCCGACGGGTCTGGCCGGTGCGCCTTACCTGATCGAAAAGGGGATATCGCTCGACGGGCTGAAATCAGCGCTGTGCGTGTTCAAGGGTTCGGCGCGGGACGCGGCTGCGGCATTTCCGGCCAATGTCAACGTCGTGGCGGCGCTGTCGCTGGCAGGCATCGGCCCGGACCGCACGACGATCGAAATCTGGGCCGATCCGGCGGTAAGCCGGAACTGCCATCAGATCAAGGTCGAGTCGGACTCGGCCTCGTTCGCAATGTCGATTGAGAACATTCCATCGGAGAATCCGAAAACGGGGCGCATTACCGCGCTTTCGGTGATCGCTGCGTTGCGCAAGCTCACGTCGCCGCTGCAGGTCGGGACCTGAGCGCAGGCCCCAAACAGAGCGACCAGATCGCCGAACGTATCAGGCGGTCTGGCTGCTGCTTGCAATCTTTTCCTTGAGCGCTTCGCAGGTCTTGCGAACCTGTTCGGTCAGGAACGAGCAATCCTCGATGCGCTTGAAGATCCGCTTGGCATCCTCGCGATAGGCCGCGGCGGTCTCGTGCATGTAGGCAATGGCCAGGTGCACCTCGGCGGTCATCGCCTCGCACTTTCGGGCCGCGTCGATCATCTCGGCGCCCATCGCCTCGATTTCCTTGGCGGCAGCTTCATAGTCGCGCACCACGGCCTCGGCGCTGAGCGCTCCGACGCGCGGAACACCGTCCTGATGCTCGACATAGTCCGGCATCGGTCCGGTCTGTACCGGCGGCGCCTTGATCGACGGCAACGGCGCGCGCTCCGGCATGGCCGCGGCGATGTCCGATTCGAGCTTGGCGAGGTCCGTCAATCGACCCTCGTTAGGATCTTGTTTCATGTTGTTCATGGGTCGCTTCTCCTTTTACGAAACAAAAATTCTCGGCAAGAATCCCGATCGGTTACTCGGCTGCCGTCTCAGCCAGGCGCTGCGGTTCATGTGTTGCGCTGGTCCATGCCGGTGTGCGATTGTTGTCTGGGGGCAGCAGCCGCGGTGCGGCGCGACGTTCGCCTGCGCCGCCTGCGATGCCAGGCCAAGCCTGACGCGTGGCCAACCGAACTCCATAGCCATCCGGCCCCTCCGGGACATCGAAACTGACTCGCAAATTCGGAGGACGTACTGCCGAAATGTTTTCAAGTTCCGGTACGTGCAGCGGTGCCGGATATTCCGGAACGGAAAGCTGTTCGCGTTGCGACAGGAAGAGACTGCCGCACATGCCGAGAAGCACAAGCAGGCTTCCGGAAGATACCAGTGCGATCGCCAAGGCATCGGCAGACGACACCCCGTAGCCGGCTGCGCTCGCGGTAGTTGGCAGCAGCGTTGCGGCAGCGAAAAATGTCCATGCCATCATTGAGAGCAATGACGCTTTCGTTCGACGAAACATTTTGGAAAGTCTCTACGGCCTGACAATTCTCGATAGATGGTTCGCCATGCGATAAGCCTGGCGGCGTTGTTCCAGCCCTTTTAGCTGACGAGCCAAGCACTTGTGCCATTAAACAGTCCTTAACCTTAAGATCGGGGTTTTCGCGCCGTCGTTAACCAGTCGATGGTTAACGCGCGGGCGTCGGAGCACTGCGCAGCGCGGCTCAAGGCGGCTGTGCGGGCTTCTTTTCGCACCGCGAGCCACGCATTGCGTACCGCATTGCGGGAGCAGCGCGTTGCTTATCCCGTCGCTGTTCGGATTGGCGGTAGGCGAGGTGCGTCGCATGCTGGAAGCGCAGTTGATGCACTGGCGGTGGCGCAGGATTCGTAGGGTGGGCAAAGGAGCGCAAGCGACGTGCCCACCATTCTTGCGGAGACCGAAGTGGTGGGCACGCTACGCTTTGCCCACCCTACGATCACTGTCGCCCCGGCCTTCGCCGGGAGGACGATAGAATGCTCTCACGCGTTGCCACGATCCTCGCGAAACAGATCCAGCTTCTGCTGCACCGGGCGGTCGGAGAACGAGAACAGCACCGCGTCGGTGTCGGCCTCATGCGTGACCCAGTGCCAGCTCGGCACCACGAACAGATCGCGCGCGCCCCATTCGAACGTCTGGTCGCCGATCCTGGTGCGGCCCTTTCCCTCGATCGCGGCGAACACGGTGGCGTCGGTGGCGCGATAGCGCGCGGTCTTGAAGCCCTTCGGCAGCAACTGGATGAAAGTGCCGATCGTCGGCATCGCGAAATCGCCGGTCTCGGGGTTGGAGAACTTCAGCTTCAGCCCGTGGCAGGCATCCCACTCGTCGCGCGCCTTGGCGCGCTCCAGCGCTTCGCGCGTGTAGCTGTAGGGATAGTTGAAGATCGGCGAGGTCTTGGATTTGCGCTTCTCGTCGACCGGCAGCAGGTTGTGGCCGTAGCGGGCAAAGCTGTCGCCCGCCGGCTTGGAGATCTTTTGCTGATCCTCGTTCGACCCTTCGGCAAAGGACGCGTCGAAGAACTGCACCATCGGGATGTCGAGCCCGTCGAGCCAGAACATCGGTTCGCTGGTCTCGTTGGAATGGTCATGCCAGGTCATCGACGGCGTGATGACGAAATCGCCGGGCTCCATCAGCGTGCGCTCGCCGTCGACCGCGGTCGCCGCACCCTTGCCTTCGAGCACGAAGCGCAGCGCGGACTGGCTGTGCCGGTGCGCCGGCGCGATGTCGCCGGGCACTACCATCTGTACGCCGGCAAACAGCGACGTCGTGATTTTCGATTGACCGCGCAGGCCCGGATTTTCCAGCACCAGCACCCGCCGCTCGGCTTCCTTGGCGGTGATCAGTTTGCCGGCTTCGGTCATGTAGTCGCGGATCGAATCGAACTTCCACAGGTGCGGGCGGCACGCGCTCCTCGGCTCCGGCGTGATCAGGTCGCTCATCACGTTCCAAAGCGCGGAGAGATTTTCGCCGTCGATCTTCTTGTAGAACGCCTCGCGCTCCGGGGTCTTCTGCACGGCTTCCATCATGAGCCTCCCGCTATCCTTGCGCTATTTTTGTTCGCCTCAGGATTGACAGTATACTTACAATATAGGTAGCGTCAATGATCAGCCGATCAGGGCGTAACGATCAACTGCCGGGGAGGTTCCGATGAAGCTGCATGGCTATTTCCGCAGTGCCGCGGCCTATCGGGTCAGAATCGCGCTCAATCTCAAGGGGCTCCCCACTGAGCACCTGCCACACCATCTCCGCAAGGGCGAGCAATGCGCCCCGGCTTTTCTCGCGATCAACCCTCAGGGCTTCGTTCCAGCGCTGGAGAACGACGCAGGCGTCATCCTCACCCAATCGCTCGCCATCATCGAATGGCTGGATGAGACCCATCCCGAACCGGCGTTGCTGCCAAAGGATCCGCTGCGGCGGGCAAAAGCGCGTGCCTTCGCAATGGCGCTCGCCTGCGACACCCACCCGGTGCAGAATCTGAAAGTCCTGAACCGCCTGCGGGCGCTCGGCCTGCCGGAGGAAAAGGTGACGGAGTGGGCGGCCTGGGTCAACCGCGAGGGCCTCGCGGCCTGCGAAGCCCTGATCGCCGGTGAGAAGGGGCCGTTCTGCTTCGGCGCGACGCCGACCATCGCCGATATCTGCCTGGTGCCACAGCTTGGCAACGCGCGGCGCTTCGGTGTCGACGTTTCGGCCTATCCGCGCCTGCTCGAGGCTGAGGCGGCGGCACGAGAAATGAAGGCGTTCGCGGATGCCGCACCGGACAAGCAGCCCGATGCCGAGTAAACCCTCACCCATCACCATGGACGCGGTCTACAATGCGCCGGGCTACCTGTTCCGGCGGATGCAGCAGATCGCGGTCTCGATCTTCGTGGAAGAGTGCAAGGCGTTCGACCTGACGCCGGTGCAATATGCCGCGCTGGTGGCGATCCACACCCATCCCGGCATCGACGCGACGCGGCTGTCGGCGGTGATCGCCTTCGACCGCTCCACCTTGGGCAACGTCATCGAACGGCTGGAGAGCAAGAACCTGGTCGAGCGCAAGCCATCCCGCGGCGACAAGCGCGTCAAACTCCTCCATCTCACGAAGCCGGGCGCCGCCGCGCTGCGCGAGATCATGCCATTGGTCGAACGGGCGCAGATGCGGATGCTGCAGCCGCTGAAGCCGGCCGACCGCAAGGCCCTGCTGGCGCTGATGGCGCAGCTGGTCGATCTGAACAACGAGGCCTCGCGCGTGCCGCTGCGCGCCGAGGACGCGCTCGAACATCTGGGAAAGTCGGGCTGATGGACACGCGACCGGTCCTGATTGCAGGTGGTGGCATCGGCGGCCTGGCCACGGCGCTTGGGCTGGCCCAAAAGGGCATCCGCTCGATCCTGCTGGAAAAATCCGCGGCGCTCGGCGAGATCGGCGCGGGCATCCAGCTCGGCCCGAACGCTTTTCACGCCTTCGATTATCTCGGCGTCGGCGAGGCCGCGCGCGGAATGGCTGTCTATATCGATCAGCTCCGGCTGATGGACGCGCTCACGGCCGAAGAGATTACCCATATCGATCTCGGCGAGCCGTTCCGCTCCCGCTTTGGCAACCCGTATGCGGTGGTGCATCGCGGCGATTTGCACGGCGTTTTCCTGCGCGCCTGCCGGGATCACGCGTTGATCGAATTGCGTGTCAGCAGCGAGGTGACCGGCTACGATCAGGATGGCGCATCGGTAACAGTGCGGCTGGCGAACGGCGAGCGCGTCACGGGATCGCTTTTGGTCGGCGCCGACGGGCTGTGGTCCAACGTCCGCAAGCAGGTCATCGCCGACGGGCCGCCTCGGGTGTCCGGCCATACGACGTACCGCTCGGTGATTCCGACCGAGCAGATGCCGGAAGATCTGCGCTGGAACGCCGCCACGCTATGGGCCGGGCCGAAATGCCACATCGTGCATTATCCGCTGTCGGGCTGGAAGGTGTTCAACCTCGTCGTCACCTACCACAACGACGCGCCGGAGCCGGTGGCGGGCAAGCCGGTCGCCGAGGAGGAGGTCATGCAGGGCTTTGGGCATGTGCATCCGCGGGCGCAGGAGATCATCCGCCACGGCACGAACTGGCGGCTGTGGGTGCTGTGCGACCGCGATCCGGTCGAGCGCTGGGTCGACGGCCGCGTCGCACTGCTCGGCGACGCCGCGCATCCGATGCTGCAATACTTTGCGCAAGGCGCCTGCCAGGCGATGGAGGACGCGGTGTGCCTGTCGCACATGCTGTCGGGCCACGATGATTTCGCGCAGGCGCTGGAGGCCTATCGCGCGCAGCGCTTCCTGCGCACCGCAAAGGTGCAGTTGATGTCGCGGGCCATCGGCGAGCACATCTATCACCCCGCCGGCGGGCACGCCCGGCTGCGCAATGCGATCATGGGCGCGAAGACGTCGGAAGAGTGGTACGCGGATCTCGCGTGGCTGTATGGCGGGACGGGACTGGCGGGGTAGCGCCAACAAACTCCGCCGTCGTCCCGGCCTTGAGCCGGGACCCATACTCCGCAGCCTCTCGTTTACGGCCGGCCGGAGTTGAAACCTTGCAAACAACCGGGGCCGGTGATTATGGGTCCCGGCTCAAGGCCGGGACGACACTGAGTTTGTTGAAGCCGCCTGCTACATCTTCAGCAACGCCTGCCGGTCGATCTTGCCCGTGCCGGTCTTCGGCAGTTCCTCGATAAACCTGATCTCGCGCGGGTATTTGTACGGCAGCAGCTTCGCCTTGACGTAGTCCTGCAGCGTCTTCGTGGCGTCGTTCGGATCGAACCCGCCCCTGTTCATCACCACGACCGCCTTCAGCGTCATGCGCCGGTCCGGCAGTTCGGCCGCGAACACCGCGCATTCCCTGATGTCGGGATGTTCGGCGAGGCACAGTTCGACTTCGAGCGGATAGACCCATTGGCCCGAGATCTTGATCAGGTCATCGGCGCGGCCGCGGAAGAAGTGAAAGCCGTCGCCGTCGCGCACGAAGCGGTCGCCGGTGTAGATCCACCCTTCCTCGCGGATCGTTTCCGCCGACTTGTCGGGCCGGTTCCAGTACAGCGGCGTATTGGAATCGCCGCGCACCCACAGGATTCCTTCCTCGTCGTCGCCGACCTCGCGGCCGTCCTTGTCCCTCAGCAGGATCTCATAGCCAGGTACGCGCAGGCCGGCGGCGCCGAGCTTCTTCTGCTCCGGACGGTTGGAAAGATAGATGTGCAGCACTTCGGTGGAGCCGAGCCCTTCGACGATCTCGATTCCGGTCAACGCCTTCCAGCCGTTGAACACTTCCGCTGACAATATCTCGGCGGCCGACAGCGCCATGCGCAGCGAGGAAAAATCGGTGGCTGACGCGCCGTCGGCCTTGGTCAGCGAGGTATAGAGCGTCGGCAATCCAAAGAACACGGACGGACGGTATGTCTCGATCGCCTCGAAGATCGTCGCGGGCTTGGGCTGGCCGGGCAGCAGCAGCGTCGCCGCGCCGACCGAGAACGGGAAAGTGATGGCATTGCCGAAACCATAAGCGAAGAAGATCTTCGGCACCGAGAAGCAGATGTCGTCGGGTCCAAGCTTGAGCACGTTGCGTGAGAACGCCTGCTCGCTGTAGGCCATGTCGTGCTGCAGATGCACGATGCCCTTGGGGCGACCGGTCGAACCGGAGGAATACATCCAGAACGCCATCTCGTCGCGCGTAGTCTCGGCCTCCAGCAGATCGGTTGGGAAACCCTGCAGCCATTGTGAGGCATTGAGGCTGTTTGGCACGGCATGTTCGCCCGCGGTGCCGTTGACCACGATCAGAGTCTGTAGCGGTGCATCCTTGCAGGCCTCAGTGTTGAACCGCGGCGCAAAGTCGGCCTCGGCAACCGCCACGGCGGCACCCGCGTCCGCGAGATAGAATTGCAGCAGGTCCGGCGGCGTCAGCGTGTTGATCAGGAGCGGCACGAAGCCCGCACGCACCGCGCCGAAGAACGCCGCGGGATAGGCCGGCGTGTCGTCGAGGAACATCAGGATGCGGTCGCCGCGCTTCAGGCCCAGCGACTGGAAGCCGTGCCCCCATTGCGAGGCTTCGGCGCAGAGTTGCGCGTAGGTTCGCGAGCCGCCGGGGCCGGTAAGCGCCAGCCGTTCGCCGCGGCCATGCACTATATTGTCGAACAGGATGCGGCTCGCGTTGTAGCGTTCCGGAAGCGAAAATCCGATCTCGCGTGCACCGGGATTGTCCCGCGGCACCTGATCGGCAATGTCCTGCGTCATGACCGGCTCCCGGTCTTCTTCGAACCCTCGTAGCGCGCCATGAAGGCCGGTGACATCGCGCGCAGCCGCGCATCGTCGATGCGGCCGGAGCGGGTGATGTAGCTGTAGCCGAAATCCATCAGGTCGAGCTTCATGTGTTCGGGGAAATGTTCGTACCAGTCCGCGCTGGTGCGCGCGGCGGTCACGAGCTTCTGCACGATCGGCTTGCGCTCGGCCTGGTAGCGGGCGAGGGCGGATGGAATTTCCGTCTCGGCTTCCAGCGCCTTGGTCAGCGCGATCGCGTCCTCGATCGCGAGTCGCGTGCCCGAGCCGATCGAAAAATGCGCCGAGTGCAGCGCATCGCCGATCAGCACCATGTTCCGGTGCGACCAGTTCTCGTTCCAGATCCACGGAAAATTGCGCCACACCGATTTGTTGGAGATCAGCCTGTGGCCGTCCAGCGTCGCGGCGAATACCTGCTCGCAGATCGCCTGCGACTGCTCGATCGACTTGCCCTCGAAGCCGTAAGCCTGCCAGGTCGCCGCATCGCATTCGACCAGGAATGTGCTCATGGCCGGCGCATAGCGGTAGTGGTGGGCGTTGAACGAGCCGAGATCGGTCTTCACGAACGTCTGCGACAGCGTGGCAAAGCGCTTTGTGGTGCCATACCAGGCGAACTTGTTGGTTGAATGCGAGACCGAGGCGCCGAAGGCTGATTCATAACTGCGGCGCACCAGCGAGTTCAACCCATCGGCAGCGACGATCAGGTCGTATCCGCTGAGTTCGTCCACGGACTGGATGGTCGTGTCGTACCGCGGTGCAACGCCAGCCGCGTGGACGCGCTGCTGCAGGATGGTCAGGAGTTCGAGGCGGCCGATCGAAGAGAAGCCGACGCCGTCGATCTCGACGCTTTGCCCGCGCAGGTTCAGCGTGATGTTCTTCCAGCTCTCCATCCGCGGCGTGATGGCGTCCACGGTATCGGGATCGTCGGCGCGCAGAAACTCCAGCGCCTGCTCGGAGAACACCACGCCGAAGCCCCAGGTGGCGCCTTCGGGGTTCTGCTCGAACAGGTCGATGTGCGCGTCGGGATGACGCCGCTTCCAGAGATAGGCGAAGTAGAGGCCGCCGGGGCCTCCGCCGATCACGGCGATACGCACGTCTTCCTCCCAATCGACAGTATGCTTACTAATTTGCCGAGAGTAGTCCTTGAGCGAAGCTTGCGCCACTGAAAAATCAGGGAACAGGGCGCATCCGCCCGCCTGAATCTGCAACCTGGCCCTCCGCCGGAGGCTTTGCCGCAATCGCGAGCCTGCGGCGATCGATCGCATCTTCCAGCCGATGCGCCAGCGAGACCAGCGTGGACATGTCCTGCGGGTTCTCGCTCCTGATGGCGTTGGCCATCTCGGCCTCCAGCGCCGCGTCGACCTGGTTCTCGATTTCGGTCAGTTCGGCGTCGCTGTTCACTTCCCTTATTCTCCTCGGCAGGGCGAACAAGGTCTTGATCGTCATCTCTTCGGGCTCCGGACGCTCGATGCCGAGAAACCGCCAGGCGGCCGCAAAGATCGACGCCAGCGCACCCAGCACCATCGGCGTCAGGTAGATCCAGTTGCTGTATTTATCCATGAAGCTCTGCTGGGTGCCGTTGAAGTACGCGGCAGCGCCCGGATGGACCGCAACATAGGCGTCGGGATCGGTGTCGGGCGCGGTCAGTCCTGCCAGCAGCGGCTGATCGCGGACGAGATCGTTGCGGGCGTTGATCAGTGCCTGCGTGAGGTCGGTAATCAGGTCGGCGTCGAGGCTCTTGTTGGCGATGAGATAGGAGCCGACGCGAAGCGTGGTCAGGTCGGCGTCCGGGACCGGCGGATTGCCCCTGAGCGTCCCCTGCGGAATGTCAAAACTCTCATAGGCGCCTGCAACATCCGCAATGGCGCCGGCGGATTCGACGGGAATGAGAGTTGGAAAGGCATTGCGGTTGTCGTTGAAGAAGCGCCGCACCAGCGCCAGGTATTTTTCGCTGATCGGGATGACCACCAGGAACGCGCTGGCTTGCTTCGACTGGATCGCGCGCGGCACATCCGCTGGCGCGATGTTCCTGAAGGTAACTTTGCCGGCGAGGTCATATTCCTTCGTCAGCGCATCGACGATGCTCTGGTTGATCTCGCCGCCGACCACGCCGAGCGTATGGCCCTTCAGTTTCTCGATGCTCGTCAGCCCCGATCCCGGCAGCGCCAGAATCATCAGGACCGATTTGTTGACCAGCACGACGCTTCGCGCCTGGGAGAGATCGCCGACATCGGCGCGAACGATCGCGAGGTCGGTCTTTCCGGCGGCGAATAGTTTCGCCGAATCCAGCACACTGTCCGTCGGCACCACCTTGATGCGCACGGCGGACTTTGCCGCGTCGAGCCGGCCGGCGATGAGCGAGGTAAGCTTGGCTGCCTCGCCGTCGAACGATCCGACCGCAAGACTGAGCGTTACAGGCTTCGAATAGTAGCGGTAGGCGACGAGGCTCGCACCGACGGCGACGGCAGCAAGGCCCGCCAGCAGGACGGCGCGAGCCCAGAGCGGGAACGGAGCGGAAAAATTCTTCATGCGTGCCGGATCATGGCACGCACCGATCGCTGCGCCAAGAGATCGGCCCGCAGCGATCGGAATTCGCGTGAATCAGGATCGGCTCAGGTGCAACGGCGGACGGCCACACCGTTGACGATGACGGTCTTGCAAACCTTGGCTGGTTTGCGAACGACGACCGCGCCGCGTGGCCCGGCGCAGCCGGCGCGAACGACGCCGTCGGCGCAGACCGCGGCGCTGGCCGTCGTCGACTCCAGGGTCAGGACGGCGCCGAAGGCGAACAGGGCGGATGCAATGATCAGAAAGGAACGCATATTGGACTCCCAAACCATATTTGGTTGATGTTGAGGTTCTGAAAATCTTTTCGGAAGCCTACTTGCTACTTCTTCTCGGCTGCCGTGAGGACCTTCTTGCAGGCCGGGGTGATCTTGTCGCTCTCCTTGGCGAGGCAGGCGATGATCCGACCGCCGCCCGGCATCACGCCTTTGCAGAATTTCTCGTAATCTCCCATGCAGGCGCTGCGCTGCTCGGCAGTCAGTTCCTGGGCGAAGCCGGTTTGCGACATGCAGAGCAGGGCGGTGGCGGTCATGATGACGCGAAGCATCGATTTTCCTCTCGCTGTGGCAGCCGTTGGGTTGACTATCCGCAGATCAAGCTGGCCGCCTTCTTGCTTCTTGATCGCGGACCCGCTGTAGTGAAGGCCCATTTATTGTCGCAAGGAAAATCCGAGGAAAATACATGGCGCAGGTCAGGGCCAAATGGCTGGCGTTCTATTCCGAACGCGTCGAGCCGGTCTCCAGGGAAATATTCTCTCACGTCGAAAAGATGATCATCGGAACGCTGATCGTATCGGCCGGCGCCCACGTCTCCAGCACGAGCCATCGATCGTTCTGTTCGGCTATCTGCGCCATGGCCTGATCGGCCGCGGCGTCATGCTGTTCGGCGCCATTTTGCTGCTGCTGAATTTCCTCGACGGCCTCTACAAACTCGCAAGACTGAACTGGCATATCGCGTACCAAATCGTGATGACGATCTTTTACGTCGCCCTGTCGGTGAGGCTCATCCAGCTCATCCTGGCCTTCCGCGGAGAATAACCGCGCGATCTACTGCGCGGCGAACTGCGCCAGCACGTCCTTGCATGCGGGCGAAAGCTGCGCGGCGTTGGTCGCGAGGCATTGCACGATGCGGCCGCCGCCGGGCGCCACGCCGCCGCAGATGGAGCGGACGTCGGTGCCGCAGGCCGACCGCAGCACGAACAGTTCTTCGCGCGGCCGCATCGGCCGCAGCACGATCACGGTTGGCGCCGCCGCCGGCGCGGCGGCCGCCGCAGGAGCTGCCGTGCCAGCCGCAGGCGCTGCTGCGCCACCGCTGGCGGCGGCGACAGCGTTGCCGCACGCGGCAGAAAGCTTCGCCTTGTTCTTTTCGAGGCATTGCACCGCCGGTGCGCCGCCGGCCGGAACGCCCTTGCAGACCTTCGGATAGTCGGAGCGGCAGGCGGTGCGGATGGCGGAGATCTGCGCCTTGGTCGGCGCTCCGGCTGCGGCCTTTGGCTCGGCGGATTTGGGCGCCGTTGTTGTTGCCGCCGCAGGCGCGGTCGTCGCTGCCGCGGGCGCTGCAGGTTTGGCCGGTGCGGCTTCAGCCGGCTTGGCAGCCGCAGGCGCAGCCGGCGCTTCGACGGCGCGCACCGCGCCCTGGCAGCCCGACGACAGGCTCGACATGTTCTTCTGCAGACACTGCAGCGATGCCTCGCCGCCCGGCGGCACGCTGGAGCAATGCGCCATGTAATCTGAACGACACTGCGACTTGATGGCATCGCGCTGGGCCTGGCTCGGGGCTTGCGCGAAAGCGGCAGTTGCAAAAAGGGCGCCGGCCGCCAGCAACGGCGCAAGCTTCGCCGCACGTGTCAACGTGTCGATCATTTTCATATCCTTTTCCGTTGCAGGAAGCCGCCGCTTCAATCGAACTAAAATAGCGAATGTGGCTGCAGTATAAATTCAAACAGGCCGCATCATTTTCGGTTTCCGGTTCCACTGCAAGCGGATTGTTGCTATTTTTATGGGATGGCGGAAAGCCGGTTTTTCAATAAAGGCCTTTTGCAGAACAAAAAACGTATTGGGGCACGAAAAATGAAGGCTTCGCGTTCGCCTGCACGATTGAGTCGATACAGCGCCGTCGCAGACAAAGGCGCCGCCGTCTGCCGCGTGGCTTTTGCCATCGCCGCATTCGGCGTCTTAAGTGCCTGCGAACAAAATACTTTTGTTCCGCCGCCGCCGCCGAAGGTAGATGTTGCGGTGCCCGCGCAGGGATCGTTCACGCGGTATCTGGAAGCAACGGGCAACACTGCGCCGGTCAAGAATGTCGATCTCGTCGCGCGCGTGCAGGGCTTTCTGCAGTCGATCGAATACAAGGACGGCGCCTTCGTGAAGGAAGGCACGCCGCTGTTCACGATCGAGCCCGAAACCTACAAGCTGAAGCTCGAACAGGCGCAGGCCGCGGAAACCGGCGCGCAGGCAACGCTGCGGCAGGCCGAGGCGGACTTCAAGCGTCAGCAGGAACTGGTGCAGCGCCAGGCCGTTTCACAGGCCACGCTCGATACGTCCACCTCGACGCGCGACAACGCGCAGGCGAGCCTGCTGCAGGCCCAGGTCAACACCAAGATCGCGGCGGTCAACTACGGATACACCCATGTGGCCGCGCCGTTCGACGGCGTCGTCAGCGCGCATCTCGTCTCGGTCGGCGAACTCGTCGGGGCGACGTCGCCGACACAACTCGCGACCATCGTGGCGCTGGATCCGATCTGGGTGAACTTCAACGTCAACGAACAGGACGTGCTGCGGATCCGCGCGGAGGCCCGCCGGCGCGGATTGACGGCGGACGACCTCCGGCAATTGCCGATCGAGGTCGGAACCCAAACGGAGACGGGTTTCCCGCACAAGGGCCGGCTCGATTATGCCGCCGTGACGCTGAACCAGTCGACCGGCACGCTTCCGGTGCGCGGCGTGTTGCCGAATTCCGATCGCGGCCTGCTGCCGGGCTTCTTCGTGCGCGTTCGCGTGCCGATCGACCGCGAGCAGAACGCGCTGTTCGTGCCTGACGTGGCGCTAGGTGCCGACCAGGCCGGACGCTATCTGCTGGTCGTGAACGCCGAGAATGTCGTCGAGCAGCGAAAGGTGAGAGTAGGCCCGCTGCAGGATGGCGGCCTGCGCGTGATCGAGGAGGGCCTCAAGCCCGACGATCGCGTCGTCACCGCCGGACTGTTGCGCGCGATTCCCGGCCAGAAGGTCGATCCGCAACTGAAGAAGATCGAAGCGCCGCCGGCTGCGGCCAAGTAGGAGCCGGCCATGATTTCGAAGTTTTTCATCGAACGGCCCGTCCTTTCCAACGTCATCGCGATCCTGATGATCCTGATCGGCGGCGTCTGCCTGTTCCGGCTCGCGGTGGCGCAATATCCGGATGTCGTGCCGCCGACGGTGCAGGTCACCACGCGATATCCCGGCGCCAGCGCGAAGACCGTGATCGATACCGTGGCGCTGCCGATCGAGCAGCAGGTCAACGGCGTCGAGGACATGCTCTACATGCAGTCCTACAGCGGCGCCGACGGCACCTACACGCTGACGGTGACGTTCAAGATCGGCACTGATTTGAACTTCGCGCAGGTGCTGGTGCAAAATCGCGTGTCGAGCGCGCTCTCCCAATTGCCGCAATCGGTGCAGAGCCAGGGCGTCACGGTGCAGAAGCGATCGACGGCTATCCTGCTGTTCGTGACGCTGACCTCGCCGAAAGCGACCTATGACAGCCTGTTCCTGAGCAACTACGCCACCATCAACATTCGCGACGAGCTGTCGCGCCTGCCTGGCGTCGGCAACGTGACCGTGTTCGGCGCGGGACAATATTCGATGCGGGTCTGGCTCGATCCGAACAAACTGTATGCGCGCAACCTGATGCCGCAGGACGTCATCTCCGCGATCCAGCAGCAGAGCCAGCAGGTCACCGCGGGCCAGGTCGGTGCACCGCCGACGCCGGCCGGGCAGGCGTTCCAGTACACGCTGAACGTCAGCGGGAGGCTCGCCGAACCCAGCGAGTTCGAGAACGTGATCGTCAAGACCGGCACCAGCGGCGACGTCACGCGCGTGCGCGATGTCGGCTGGGTCGAACTCGGCGCCCAGACCTACAGCCAGGTGTTCTCGCTCAACAACAAGCCGTCCACAGGCATCGGCGTGTTCCAGTCGCCCGGCGCCAACGCGCTCGAGGTCCAGCAGGCCGTCGAGAAGAAGATGCAGGTGCTGGCGAAGTCGTTTCCGCAGGACGTAACCTTCGACACGCCGTTCGACACCACGAAATTCGTCTCGGAATCGATCAACGAGGTCTACAAGACGCTGATCGAGGCGGGCCTGCTCGTGCTGGTCGTGATCCTGATCTTCCTGCAGGACTGGCGCGCGATGCTGGTGCCGGCTACGACAGTGCCGGTGACGATCATCGGCGCCTTTGCGGCGATGGCGGCGCTCGGCTTCACCGTCAATATCTCGACCCTGTTTGCGATCGTGCTCGCGATCGGCATCGTGGTCGACGACGCCATCGTCGTGGTCGAAGGCGCCGCGCACAATATTGAGAAGGGCATGTCCGGGCACGATGCCGCGATCAGCGCGATGGATGCGCTGTTCGCGCCGATCGTCGGCATCACGCTGGTGCTGATCTCGGTGTTCCTGCCCTCGGCGTTCCTGCCGGGTCTGACCGGGCAGATGTATGCGCAGTTCGCGCTGGTGATTGCCGCGACCGCACTGCTCAGCGCGGTCAACGCGGCGACGCTGAAGCCGACGCAATGCGCGCTGTGGCTGCGCCCGCCGGCGCCGCCGGAGCAGCGCAACTTCTTCTATCGCGGCTTCAACGCGGTCTATAATCGCGTCGAGGCCTGGTACAGCCGGCTGATCAGCCGGCTGGTGGCGCACAGCGGCGTTTCCGTCATCTTCGCGCTGATCCTGATCGCCATTGGCGGCTACGGCCTGTCGCGGGTGCCGACCGGCTTCATTCCGATCGAGGATCAGGGCTATCTGCTGGTCGCCGTGCAGTTGCCTGACGGAGCGGCGCTCGATCGTACCCAGCGGGTGCTCACCCGCGTGAGCGAGATCACCGGCAAGGCGCCGGGCGTCGATCAGGTGATCACCATCGCCGGCATCTCCGCGCTCGACAATTCATCAAGCCTTGCCAATGCGGGCGTCGCCTATCTGATCCTGAAAGAGTGGAGCGCGCGCGGCAAGGGCGAGGACCTGCGGTCGCTGTTCGTCGGATTGAACGAAAAACTTTCCGTGATCGACGAGGCACGGATACTCGTGGTGCCGCCGCCGCCGATCCAGGGCATCGGCAACGCCGCGGGATTTGCGATGCAGGTCCAGCTCCGCGACGGCAATACCGATTTCGGCAAGCTGCAGGCGATCACCAGCGCGATCGTCGCGAATGCATCGTCGCAGAGCGCGCTCCAACGTGTCAGTTCGCCGTTCCGCTCCATGGTGCCGCAGTACGACATCGAGGTGGACCGGATCAAGACCGAAACGCTGCATGTTACGACCGACCAGATCTTCTCGACGCTGTCGTCCTACATGGGCTCGACCTTCGTCAACCAGTTCAACAAGTTCGGCCGCACCTTCCAGGTCTATGCGCAGGCGGACGCGCAATTCCGCCTGACGCCGGCCGATATCCAGAACATGATGGTGCGCAACAGCAATGGCGACATGATTCCGCTCGGCACGGTGGCGAAGATCACGCCGGCGGTCGGCCCGTCGCTGATCAGCCTGTACAATCTCTATCCCGCCGCAACCGTCATCGGCCTGCCGGCCACCGGCTACAGTTCCGGCCAGTCGATGAAGCTGATGGAAGAGATCGCGGAAAAGACCCTGCCGCCGGGTACCGGCTTCGAGTGGACGGCGATGTCGTACCAGGAGAAGGTCGTCGGCGGCCAGATCTACTGGGCGTTCGGCCTCGCGCTGCTGCTGGTCTATCTCGTGCTGGCCGGGCAGTATGAAAGCTGGTACGCGCCGATCTCGGTCATCTTGGCGGTGCCATTGTCCCTGCTCGGGCCGATGATCGTGCTGACGGGGCTGCGAATCGAGAACAACCTCTACACGCAGATCGGCATCATCCTGCTGATCGCGCTGTCGGCCAAGAACGCCATCCTGATCGTCGAGGTTGCGCTCGAGTTGCACGTGCGCGACCGCAAGCCGCTGCTGGAATCAGCGGTCGAAGCGGCGCGGGCGCGGTTCCGGCCGATCCTGATGACGTCGTTCGCCTTCATTCTCGGCGTCGTTCCGCTGGTGCTGGCAACCGGCGCAGGCGCCAATGCGCGGAAGTCGATCGGCATCACGGTGTTCTCCGGCATGCTGGCATCGACGTGTCTGGCGGTGCTGTTCGTGCCGACCTTCTTCGTCGTGATCCAGCGCTTCGAGAACTGGCTGAAGGAGCGGAAGGCGAAGAAGGCGGGGGCAGCGGTGACGCAGGCTCGGTAAGCTTTGTCTTCACCCGCCCCTCGAGGGGGCGGGTCGCCGCGAAGCGGCGGGGCGGGGTGACGGTCTCTCCGCGTCCAACAGTGCTCGTGTTGATAGACCGTCACCCCACCCCGTCACGCATCTTGCGATGCGTGCCGACCCGCCCCCTCGAGGGGCGGGTGAAGTCGAGCAAGCGGCCTACACCCTCACCATGCGCTTGCCGCGGTTCTCGCCGGCCAGCAGCCCGATCAACGCCTTCGGCGTGTTCTCGATGCCGTCGATCCCGTCCTCCTGCACCTTCAGTTTGCCCGAGGCGACCCAGGACTGCAGGTCGGCGAGCGCGGCGGCGCTCTGGTCCATGTAGTCCATCACGATGAAGCCCTGCATGGTGAGGCGCTTCACCACGATCAGGCCGGGCACGCCGCGCGGGCCGTGGGCCGACGGCACGCCGTCATACTGCGAGATCGCGCCACAGCAGGCGATGCGGCCGCGGTTGTTCATCAGCGAGATACAGGCTTCGAGGATGTCGCCGCCGACATTGTCGAAATAGACGTCGATGCCCTTGGGCGCCGCCGCGCGCAGCGCCTTGTAGGTTGCGCCGTCCTTGTAGTCGACCGCGGCATCGAAACCGAGTTCGGAGGTCAGCCAGTTGCACTTGTCCTTGCCGCCGGCGATGCCGATCACCTTGCAGCCTTTGATTTTGGCAATCTGCCCGACGATCGATCCGACAGAGCCGGCCGCAGCCGATACGACGACCGTTTCCCCTTCCTTCGGCTTGCCGACATGAAGCAGGCCGAAATAGGCGGTGAGGCCGGCGATGCCGTACACGCTCAAGAGATGGGTCATCGGCTCCAGCTTTGGCATCTTGTTCATATGCTTCGCCGGTACCGCGGCGTAATCCTGCCAGCCGGTGTCGCCGAACACGATATCGCCGGGTGAAAATCCCGGCGCTTTCGATGACACGACTTCGGCAATACTGCCGCCCGCCATCACGGTGTTGGCTTCGACGGCGGCGCGGTAGGTGGCGCCGTGCATCCATGCCCGGTTGGCGGCGTCGAGCGAGATGTAGCGCGTCCGCACCAGCACCTCGCCGTCCTTCGGCTGCGGCACGGCGCCCTCGACCATCTTGAAGTGCTCGGGCCCCAGTTTGCCGGTCGGCTTCTCGACCAGCAGGATCTGGCGATTGACGGTGTCGCTCATGGTGTTTCCTCCCTCATGACGCTGTCGGTTATACTCTCGTTTGGCCAAACATTTTATCCAGCGCAGCGCTGTATGCCGCAAAGACCAGCTCGGGATGCGATCCGCTTAGCGCTTCCATCATGACTCCCGAATTGATTTCGAGAATTTTCCAGGAGCCTTCGACCTGAACGACGTCGATCGATCCGAAGCGAATGTTGATAGCGCTGGCCGCGCGCCGCGCAATCTCGACGCAAGCGTCCCGATCGGCGCCTTGCTCCAGCAGGACAGGCTGTGCGCCGGAATCGAGATTGTGCCGCCAGCTCACGACGCGGCGCTGGCCCGGCGGCGGTATCGAATCAAGCTCGGCATTATCAGAGCTTTCGAAAGCACTGGTGAGGATGCCGGCCCGCTTTGCGCGTGGCGTTCCCGCAAGAACCAGCTCCAGCACCGAACGCTTGCCATCGCCCACGACCGACGGGCGCTGCTTGCCATAGGCCACGATGGGCTGATCGTCGAGAACGACCACCCGGATCTCCTGCTGGATTTCCACGTAGGGGGAAACCGCGAGGCTTTGGTTCGAAGCGAAAATCCGATGAGCGGCGACTTCAAGATCCGACTCCGTCATGACCTTGTGGACGGATTTTCCGCTGGTGCCGTCATTCGGCTTCACGACGAGGCCGGCCGGATGATCCTCGATCAGGCGGAGCATGCGCTCCCATGATCGCTGGGGAGGAACGTATTCGTAGAGCGACGGGTTCAGGAACAGCGTGTGCGGGATGCAAGGGATATCGGCAAGCTGAAGGACTTCCGAAGTGGCGGCCTTGTCATTGGCGATGCGATGCGCAACCGCGCTGTTCAGGCCAAGATCATAGCCGAACGCAAGCTGCCGCTGCGCGCCGCGTTGCATGATGATGACCCAGCCCTGCGACCCGAGTTCGACCGATACGTTGTTTCGGGCGCAGTATTGACGGACGGCGTCCACGAATACGCGCTGGCTGTTGAGCATTGACGATGCCTTAAACTAGAGGAATTCCATGATCCCGCGCAGCAATTTATTGCCAGATCGGCGGCAAATTCAGCAAGTAAATTGCGTGAACGGGGCATTAAGCAAGGCATTCGAACCATTCTACAAAATGGAACGACAGCCATACCGAGTTATCGATTGTGCTGTAGGTCATATTGACTATGTGTCTGCCGTGCGCAAATGGCGCGCCACTTCGCCAATGATTTCGCAGACTTTTGGCACTTCGAGGCCGAGGACCGAAACGTTCTATTCCGAGACGTCAGGAAAAACGAAAACACATGAGCGCGTTCTATAAAGAGAAAGTTCTTGCCGTTCGCCACTGGACCGATACGCTTTTCAGCTTCCGGGCCACGCGCGATTCCGGTTTCCGCTTCCAGAACGGCCAGTTTGCGATGATCGGTCTCGAGATCGAGGGCCGGCCGCTGCTGCGTGCCTACAGCATGGCCAGCGCCAATCACGAGGAAGAACTCGAATTCTTCTCCATCAAGGTCGCGGACGGGCCGCTGACCTCCAAACTGCAGAAAATCCGCGAGGGCGATGAAATCCTGGTCGGCCGCAAGGCAACCGGTACGCTGATCACCGACAATCTGATTCCGGGCAAACGCTTGCTGCTGCTGTCGACCGGCACGGGCCTGGCGCCGTTCGCGAGCCTGATCAAGGACCCCGACGTCTACGACCGCTTCGAGACCATCGTGCTCGTGCATGGCTGCCGGCAGGTCTCCGAACTCGCCTATGGCGAGGAGTTGGTCGCCAAGCTGCGCGACGACGAACTGTTCGGACCGCTGCTGTCGGAGAAGCTCTTGTATTACCCGACCGTGACCCGCGAACCGTTCCGCAACCGCGGCCGCATCACCGACCTGATCTCGTCCGAGCAGTTGTTCAACGACATCCACCAGTCGCCGCTGAACATCGATACCGACCGCATCATGATGTGCGGCAGCCCTGGCATGCTGGAAGAGCTGAAGCAGATGTTCGAATCCGGCGGCTTCGTCGAAGGCAGCGGCAGCAAGCCCGGCCATTTCGTGATCGAAAAGGCGTTCGTCGAGCGCTGATAAAGTTTGCTGTCATTCCGGGGCGATGCGTAGCATCGAACCCGGAATCTCGAGATTCCGGGTTCGCGTCTGCGACGCGCCCCGGAATGACGATGCTCCTAGCTCCTCCCATCCTCCCACTGCTATAACCCCTCTCGAACGCCGCGCGCATCTCCGACGCGGCGATATCGGGAGTATAAACGCGCGTGTCGGTACGCGACGAGATCGGCTCGGCAAAAACCGCCTTCGTCTTTGCGGGCGGCGGAAGTTTCGGTGCCGTCCAGGTCGGCATGCTGCATTCGCTGGCTGCGCATGGCGTGGCTGCGGACATGGTGGTCGGGTCCAGTGTCGGCGCGCTGAACGGCGCCTTCTATGCCGGCGATCCGACGCCGGATGGCGTGGAGAGGCTGGCTGCGATCTGGCGCGGTTTGCAGCGGCACGACGTTTTCCCGATGAACTGGCGGACGGTGCTGAGCTTCCTGTGGCGCCGCGACTTCCTGATTCCCCATGACGGCATCCGCAAGCTGATCGACGATCACATCCCCTATCGCAATCTGGAGGATGCAAAGCTGCCGGTGCACATCGTCACGACCGACATCATCTCCGGCGACAGCGTGGTGCTGTCGGAAGGATCGACTGCGGAGGCGATCGTGGCATCCACCGCGATCCCCGGCGCATTCACGCCGATCCGCTACCGGGATTACTATCTCGCCGACGGCGCGATCTCCAGCAACACGCCAATTCAGGTTGCCGTGCAGAAAGGCGCAAGGCGCCTGATCATCCTGCCGACGGGACATGCCTGCGCGACGCAGGCGCCGCCGGTCGGCGCGGTCGCGAACGCGCTGCATGCGCTGACGCTCCTGATCGCGCGCCAGTTGGTCAGCGAACTGGAAGAGCTTGGGCCGGATATCGAATATTTCGTCGTGCCGCCGCTGTGCCCACTGGTGGGCTCACCGTATGATTTCTCGCGAACGGCGGATCACATCGATCGCGCGATTGCGACTACGGATGCGTGGCTGGCACAGCATGGCCTGCAACAGGGCAGGATTCCCCACGAGATGCGGCCGCACAGCCACTGAGCCACGGGCAGCTCGTCGCGCTGCACTGCAAAAGACGGTCCCGACCGATCGGTAGCGGAGGCCGGTGATCCCAGAAATTTTTCTGCCGCCCGTTGTCACATCCGCGAATGTCGGCCCGTATATCGTATGGCGCTTGCTCCTTTGGTTGGACTAAGCTTCCGGGCCAGCAAGAACAATTGGCCGAGAGGGGTTCTATGGAAACGCTGCTGCTGCCGTTCTCGCCACGCTACATCATCCTGACCATTTGCGCCGTCGTTACGGCCCTGCTTGTCGGCATCGGAATTTTCGATGCCAAGCTCAAGGTCTGGGAATTGCTCGCGATCCCGATTGTCGTCTTCGGTGCCCTCACAGTGCTCGGCATCCGCGATCTCACCCAGAAGAATCACGCCGTCCTGCGCAACTATCCGATCTCGGCGCACATCCGCTTTCTGCTCGAGGAGATCAGGCCGGAGATGCGCCAGTACTTCTTCGAGAGCGAGAAGGACGGCATGCCGTTTTCCCGCGACACCCGTGCGCTGGTCTATCAGCGCGCCAAGATGGTGCTCGACAAGCGGCCGTTCGGCACCCAGGAGGACGTCTACCGCGACGGCTATGAATGGCTGCACCATTCGATGTTGCCGAAGCCGCGCGCCGTCGAGCAGTTTCGCGTCACCATCGGTGGTCCGGAATGCACCAAACCGTATTCGGCCTCGGTCTTCAACATCTCGGCGATGAGTTTTGGCGCGCTCAGCCCCAACGCCGTGCGGGCGCTGAATGCGGGCGCGAAGAAGGGCGCCTTTGCCCATGACACCGGGGAGGGCGGCGTCAGTCCCTACCACCGCGAACACGGCGGCGACATCATCTGGGAAATCGGCTCGGGCTATTTCGGCTGCCGCAACCGCGACGGCTCGTTCAACCCGGAACAGTTTGCCCGCGTCGCCAGCGACGACCAGATCAAGATGGTCGAACTCAAGGTCAGCCAGGGCGCCAAGCCTGGACATGGCGGCGTCCTTCCCGCGGCCAAGGTATCGGAAGAGATCTCCAAGATTCGCGGCGTGCCGATGGGCGAGGATTGCATTTCGCCCGCGACGCATCGCGCGTTCTCGACGCCGATTGAAATGATGGTCTTCATCGGCGAAATGCGGCGGCTGTCCGGCGGCAAGCCTGCCGGGTTCAAACTGTGCGTCGGTCATCCCTGGGAGTTCCTGGCAATCTGCAAGGCGATGCTGGAGACCGGGATCTATCCGGATTTCATCGTGGTCGACGGCAATGAAGGCGGCACCGGTGCGGCGCCGCTGGAATTCATGGACCATCTCGGCATGCCGATGCGCGAGGGCGTCAATTTCGTCCACAACGCGCTGATCGGCATCAATGCGCGCGACCGCGTCAAGATCGGTGCCGCCGGCAAGATTGCCACCGCATTCGACATGGCGCGCGCGATGGCGATCGGCGCCGACTGGTGCAATTCGGCGCGCGGCTTCATGTTCGCGCTCGGCTGCATCCAGTCCCTGAGCTGCCATACCGATCGGTGCCCGACCGGCGTGACCACGCAGGATCCGCTCCGCGCACGTGCGCTGGTCGTGCCGCTCAAGGTCGAGCGGGTCTACAGCTATCATCACGCCACCCTGCACGCGCTGTCCGAGTTGATCGCCGCCGCCGGGCTGGAACATCCGCGGCAATTGCGGCCGGTGCATTTCTCGCAGCGCTCCTCCACCAACGACACATTGTCGTACGCGAAACTCTATCCGTCGCTGCGTCCGGGCGAGTTGATCGAAGGCACCATGGATCCGCGCTTCCACGACGCCTGGGCGATGGCGCGGGCGGATTCGTTCCAGCCAGCGGTATAATGAGGTTGCGGCATTTTGCGCGCTCTTTCGGGTCTCCTATCGAATGACTATCTGATAGGCTCCCTGCCCATCGTGGAACGGAACCCACAAGACTAATGGTTTACATCGAACTCGGGATCGTCGCGGTCCTGATCGTCACCAATGGCCTGCTAGCCATGTCGGAGCTGGCCATCGTATCGTCGCGGCCGGCACGGCTTGCGGCGCTGGTCGAGAAGAACGTCAAGGGGTCCCGCCGCGCGCTGGCGCTGGCATCCGATCCTGGCAAGTTTCTCTCGACGGTCCAGATCGGCATTACGCTGATCGGCGTCCTGTCCGGCGCGTTTTCCGGGGCCACGCTCGGTCAGCGGCTGACGGCGCTGCTGGTCGGGGCCGGATGGTCGCAGGGCATGGCAGATGCCATCGGCGTCGGCATCGTGGTCACGGTCATCACCTACGCGTCGCTGATCATGGGCGAACTGGTGCCCAAGCAGATCGCGCTGCGCGATCCGGAATCGGTGGCGGTGCGCGTGGCACCCTATATGGCGCTCCTTGCGAAGATCTCGGCGCCGGCCGTGTGGCTGCTCGACCGGTCGGGCAAGGGATTGTTGTGGCTCCTCGGTCATCGCGGTGCGGCGGAAGAGAAAGTCAGCGAGGACGAAATCCGCACGCTCGTCGTCGAAGCCGAAAACGCCGGCGTGCTGGAACCCGGCGAAAAGGAGATGATTGCCGGCGTCATGCGTCTCGGCGACCTTCCGGTCGGCGCTGTGATGACGCCCCGGCGTGAGGTCAGCATGATCAATCTCTCCGATACGCCTGAAGAGATCCGCTCGGAGCTGGCGGCCAGCACCCATTCCCGCTTCGTGGTTTTCGAGGAGGATGCCGACGCAGCGCTCGGGATCGTCAACGCCAAGGACATTCTGGACAGTTATCTTTCCGGGCAGCAGCCCGACATGCGCAAGCTCGTCCGCCCGGCCCCGGTGATTCCCGAATTCCTCGATGCGAGGGACGTCGTAGCGGTGCTGCGGGACTCCGCGGTTCACATGGGACTGGTTCATGACGAATACGGCGTCTTCCTGGGCGTGGTGACCAGCGCAGATATCCTGGAGGCGATCGTCGGCGGCTTTCACACCGAAGAGGGCCCACCCGAACAGGCGGCCGTGAAACGCGACGACGGGTCGTATCTCATTTCGGGATGGATGCCCGCCGTGGAATTCGCTTCGCTGCTCCAGATCGTGCTGCCAACGTCTCGTTCCTACCAGACGGTTGCGGGATTCCTGCTCAGCCACTTCGGCAGGATACCCGAGGTCGGCAATCGCATTGAGGTCAACGGCTGGCGCTTCGAGGTCATGGATCTCGATGGCCGGCGCATCGACAAGGTATTGGCCGTCAGAATGGGCGGCGCGGTGTCTGGCAGAGCAGCCTAGAACTCACCGTGGAAGCGACCGGAGAAAATGTGCACCGGGCCGCGGTCGGCGTTGTAGGCCGGATTGGTGACGAACTGGTAGTCGGCGGTCAGCGTCAGTTGCTTTGTGAGCGCGTACGCGTAGTAGGTCTCGAAGATTCGCTCCTTGCGGTAATTGAGCTGGCCGTCGCCGATCAGGGGGCCAAGCCCGCCGGCTGCGAGGAAGTCGCGATGATCGCGCGATATCGCGTTGATCGCGCCGGCGATGCCGATCGTATCGTCGGGCCGGCCCCACGTTGAGCCCTTGATCGAGGTGCCCAGCGACAGCGAAGCATCGATATCGGTGAACGACATGATCTCGGTCTTGCCGTTGTTCCAGCTCCAGCGACCGAACACGCCGATGTCGTCAGTGATCGCCTGTTCGACGTTGAAGACGTAGCCGTATTTGAGGCGGCCCGTGCGCGTCGCCGCGATGTCGGTACCAAGCGCGGGATTGTCGAGCGTCTGGCGATAGCTGCCGGAAAAGGCGCTGCTCACCCAGCCGATGGTGCGCAGCTTGCCGGGCCGTGAGAACAGCGAATAGCGCGTCTCCAGTTCGGCAACGTACTGGCCGCGGCGACCGACCAGCGTGTCGAAATTGTTGGAATTGGATTCCGCGCCCATCAGGAAGTAACCGCCGCGCAATGCCCATTGTTTCTGGTTCAGTTCGGCGGTCACACCGTAGGTGAGCCCGAGCTTGTCGGCCGCATAGTCGAAGGCGCCCGGCGCCCAGATCGACCAGTTCATGAAATCCCTGCGGGTGTCCTTGGCGTAGGAATTGCCGTCAAAGACATCGCCGACCGAGAACTTGCCGGCCTGCAGCGTCAGCCGGTTGACGTCGACCTTGCCGGCGAGCTGCTGCTGTCCGCTGGCAAGCTCCTCCTGTTCGCCGCCAAATCCGAAGGTCTGGCGCACATAGAGCCGCGAGGTGTTGTAGTGCGGGTAGGGGAAGTTCGACTTCTGCGCCTCGCCGCTGGAAAATCCGGCGAGACCGACGGTGTCGCTCAATCCGAAGCCCTGCAGCAGTTCGGGGTTGTAATAGACCTCGCCGCCTTCCCAGAGCCGGGCGTTGAGATAGAGGCTGTTGCTCCAGGTCGCCTGCGCCTGCCGCGCGGGCGTCAGGCTGTTGGTGCCGGTGTAGGGCGCGCGGAACGCCGGGTAGCCCTGCGGCAGATAGGTGGTCTGGCCGTGAATTTCCCAGCGATCGGATTCGGGATCGGTGAGGTCTGTCTTCGGTGTCCAGCTCTTCGATCCTGGCCAGTCGACCTTGCGGTTGAGACCGATCCGTATTTGCTGAAAATCGAGCGTCGAGCTGTACGACGTTCCCGACGAGAAGCGGACATCGGCCTTTCCGAACCGGGCGTAGAGATACTCAAGCCTAACGCTCCAATGCGGCGCGAAGGCGTATTCCAGCCCCGCGCCGGCCGCCCAGCCCGGGCGGACGTTGATATGCTTTTCCTCGACGTCGCCTGCGGGCGTGTTGAGGAAGCGCTCGCCGGCAAAGGCGAAACCGGCGGTGGCATAGGCGAGCCATGGCCCACTGGCATAGCCGATGCGGCCTCGCGCGGTGCCGACATAGTCCCATCGCTCTTCTGCCAGGGAGCGTGCTGTCGCTATGCGGGAGACGACGTGGTTGGTCGGCAGGTAGTTCGGGAAGGTCAGATCCGCTTCGACGCCCACCAGCAGTCCGGACGCGAGGTGATGATTATATCCGCCCTGTACCCCGCCGATCAGGCCGCTGACAACGCTGCTCGTCGATGTGACGAAGGGGTCGACAAGCGTGGCGCTCGACGAGCCACGGTGATAGCCGGTGTGGCCGCCGATGTAGAAGCCGCTCCAGTCGAATGCCGGCCGCAGATGGGGCGCCTTGAGCGCCAAGTCGGCCGCAAGCGCGGAATTGCCGAGCGCCAGCGCGCCGAGCGCTGCGCCCGCCAAAGCAATTTCCAGAGGTCGGCGATCACTGCTCATCGCACGAAAGATCCCGGTCCGAAGCTGCCATGGCCGTCCGTGATCACGGCAGATTCGAGCGCGCTTCGCCAGTCAGCAAGAGAAGTCATCAACCACGTCCCCAATCGCACGCTTGCGGATTCGCAAGCTCCGCACCCGATCGAGGTCGTCCGACATCTCTGCAAGACTTTTATTGCAAATAATTCGCAAGACAAGAACGGAGCCAGCAAATGCAGTCTGATGGCACCGTTCCGTGACACGAATGCAACGCCGTGTAGGCTTTTGGGGTTGATGGGGCGCGCCGCCGCGACCGAAAAAAGAGTGACCCGCCCGGGGGGACAACCGGGCGGGTCGGGTTCAGCACGGGGTGGATGAGGCGCCCGTGCTGGACGCAACTCCACGAGAAGCGTTTTCAGGTCTTGAGATGGCTTGCTTGAAGAAGTCGCTTCTCAAACAGAGACCAGGTCAGCCGAACGAAAAATCAGTAGGAGCAGGTACGGACGCGGCCGATGTAGTTGCCGAAGGCGTCGAACTGGCGAACCCAGCCGCAGCGGCGATAGCCGTCGTAGTAGTAGCCCGGGCCCGAGGCTGCGATCGCGGTGCCGATGACGGCGGCGCCAACGAGGCCGGCGCCGTAGCCCCAGTGCAGCGGCTTGGCTTGCGCCTGGCTGCTGGAAGCGATGGTGCCGGTAACGGCGAGGGTAGCGAGAGCGAGAGCGGCAAACTTGGTCTTGATCGACATGGTAAACTCCATCCCTGTTCTAAGCGGCCATTGTGGTCCGCATGCCCAGTTGGACGGAGCGCCTTCGAAAGCGGTTCGAAAAGGCCGCCGGAAATATGGTTTCGTCAATTATTTCTTATACAATTCAGATGGTTAGGCGCTGAAATTTCAGCGGGGCACGCCGCGAAGAAACAATTCCGGATCGAATTTGTCGACATCGTCGAGCAATTCGCAGAACGCGCGCGCGCCGTGATCGATAAGCTTTTCGCCCTTTTCCGCGGAAGCCTTGGTGGCGTCGCCGACGGCGCCGCTTTCGTGCAGGTCCTGCGTCTGCCACGCAAAGGGCACGGGGCGATGCGTGGAGAGCCAGCGAAATTTCTTTTCCATCGCGATGCTCGAGGGATGAAAATCGGCAATCGCCTCTTTTCGCACCGTGTGCGGATATCGCGCCAGCATGATCGAGGTCTCGACGGCGCCGCCGTGAATGCCGTGGCGCAATTCCTCCTCGGAGAACAGTCCATCCGGCGCGCCGAAGCGCGACCAGTTGGTGGTGACCGCGAGAAGCCGGTGATGTGCCCGCAATTCCTGAGCCACCAGCGACATCGCGGCGCTGTTGCCGCCATGGCTCGTCACCATCACGAGCTTGCGGATGCCTGATTGTGCCACGCTTTCGCCGATCGCCGTCCATTCCCGGAGCGCGACGTCGACCGGCAGCGTCTGCGTGCCCGGAAAATCGATATGTTCGGTGGAAACGCCGACCGGCTGCAGCGGCAGGAAGGTGACGGGAGCGTTGGCCGGCAACAATTCGCGCACCCGCGCCAGATAGGCCTCGCCAATCAGGACATCGGTTTCGAGCGGCAGATGCGGACCATGCTGCTCGGTCGCCGCCAGCGGCAGCACCGCGATCCAGCGCGCGGCCTCGCTGCGGGCAATGTCAGGCCAGTGGATGGCGGTCCAGTCGCGGGGCGGAACAGGCGAAGTCATCGAGCGAAGCGTTTCTTTGAATGCAATAGCAGGCTAGTTTGTTGGCCATTCCGGGAACCACCCCCGGAGGGCGTGATCCACGTCCATAGCCTCCTATCATGGGCCAGAACGAGCGACGGAGTCCAACCATGAACCCGGCCTTTTTGCCGCGAGCGTTAACCGCAGGCCTCCTTGCGCTGGTTGCGTGGCTTTCGCCCGTGCGCGCCCAGACCCTCGACAAGGTGTCGTTCGGGACCAACTGGGTCGCGGAGGCGGAGCATGGCGGCTTCTTCCAGGCGGTGGCCGACGGCACCTACAAGCAATACGGCCTCGACGTCACCATCGTGCCCGGTGGTCCCAACACCAACAACCGCATTCTCCTGATCGCGGGCAAGCTCGACTTCTTCATGACGGCAAATTCGCTGCAATCGTTCGACGCCGTCACCAACAACGTGCCGGTGGTCGCGGTCGCAGCCATCTTCCAGAAGGATCCGCAGGTCTTCCTGACCCATCCCGAGACCAGGATCACCAGGCTCGAGGATCTCAAGCCGCTGACGCTTTTGGTGTCCAAGGAAGGTGTCGCGAGCTATTTCCAGTGGCTGAAATCCGAGTATGGCTTCAACGAAAGCAAGGTGAAACCCTACACTTTCAATCCGCAGCCCTTCATCGTGAACAAGCAGAGCGCGATGCAGGGCTACGTGACGTCGGAACCTTACGCCGTGGAAAAGGCCGCGAGCTTCAAGCCCGGCGTGATCCTGCTCGCCGATCATGGCTTCAACGCCTATTCGACCCTGATCGAGACGCGCCGCGAGATCGTCGACAAGAAGCCCGACCTCGTGCAGCGCTTCGTCGATGCCTCGGCGATCGGCTGGTACAATTACCTCTACGGCGACAACGCCGCCGGCAATGCGCTGATCAAAAAGATGAACCCGGAAATGACCGACGAACTACTCAGCTATTCCGTGGCCAAGATGAAGGAATACGGCATCGTCGATTCCGGCGATGCCTTGAAGGACGGCATCGGCGCCATGAACGACGCACGGATGGCCAGCTTCTTCGACAAGATGGTACGGGCCGGCGTGGTTCGCCGCGACATCGATTACCGCCAGGCCTACACGCTTCGCTTCACCAACAAGGGCGTCGGCCTCGACCTGCGGCCGAAGAACTGACCTGACATGGCTGAGCCCGCATCGTCCGAGATGGATACGCGCTCCGGCGCCCGCGCGGTCCGCCTGCGCGGCGCCACCAAGGTCTATGACAACGCGGTCACCGCGCTCGGGCCGCTCGATCTCGATGTGGCGCGAGGCGAGTTCGTTGCGCTGCTCGGGCCATCGGGGTGCGGCAAATCGACCGCGCTGCGGCTGATGGCGGGGCTCACCGCGCCGAGTTCGGGCACGGTGGACGTTACCCATCAGGCGGACGAAGTGGGTGGACGTCACCCGATCGGCTTTGTGTTCCAGGAGCCGACGCTGATGCCGTGGGTAAGCGTGCGCGACAATGTTCGGCTGCCGCTCAGGCTGGCCCATGCGCCGGCATCCGAAACGGACGACCGCGTCAGCAACGCACTTGCACAGGTTGGGCTCGCCGAATTCGCCGACGCTTACCCGCGCGAATTGTCCGGCGGCATGAAGATGCGGGTGTCGCTCGCGCGGGCCCTCGTTACCGATCCGGATATCCTGCTGATGGACGAGCCGTTCGCCGCACTCGACGAGATCACGCGGTTTCGCCTCAACAACGATCTGCTGGCGCTGTGGCGCACGCTGGGCAAGACGGTCATCTTCGTCACGCATTCGGTGTTCGAGTCGGTCTATTTGTCGCAGCGGGTCATCGTGATGACGGCGCGGCCCGGGCGCATCAGCCGCGAGTTCCGCATCGAGACGCGAGAGCCGCGCGGCGAGGATTTCCGTACCTCGGCCGAATATGCCGCGTACTGCCGCGAGGTCACGGGCGCGCTGGCGCCGTCCTATTCCGGACAGCCCGCGGCATGAAGTCCCTGCCAGACATCGGCCGCATGCTGCTTCCCGTCGCCGTGCTCGCGGCGGGTCTCGTGCTCTGGGAACTGGTGGTTCGCGTCAACGACATTCAGCCCTATGTGCTGCCGAGCCCGCTTGTCGTGTTCCGGACGCTCGTCAGCGACTGGCCGGTGCTGTCGGAATCCCTGGGCGTTACGCTGCTGACTACGCTGCAAGGCTTCGTCGCCGCAGCCGTTGGCGGGATCGCGCTGGCGCTGTTGTTCAACCAGTCGAAATGGCTGGAGTACTCGCTGTTTCCCTATGCGGTGATCCTGCAGGTCACGCCGGTCATCGCCATTGCGCCGCTGCTGCTGATCTACCTGTCGCAACAGACGGCGGTCATCGTCTGCGCCTGGATCGTCGCCTTCTTTCCCGTGCTGTCCAACACCACGCTTGGGCTGAACTCGATCGACCGCAATCTGGCCGGGCTGTTTCAGCTTTACGGGGCGTCGCGGCTGCAGACGCTGCGGTACCTGAAACTGCCGGCGGCGCTGCCGTTCATCCTTGGCGGTTTGCGGATTGCCGGCGGGCTATCGTTGATCGGCGCTGTGGTCGCGGAAATCGCGGCGGGCGCCGCGGGCGCGGGCTCCGGCCTTGCGTTCCGGATCGCCGAATCCGGCTATCGTCTCAACATTCCCCGCATGTTCGCGGCGCTCTTGCTGCTGTCCGCCGCCGGGATTGTCATCTATGGGCTGCTGGCGCTAGTTTCGCATCTGGTATTACGGCGCTGGCATGAGAGCGCGCTTGGAAAGGAAAACTGATGGCTGCCGCGAATAATTCGGCCGAAAAGATCGATCTCTTGGTCTACGGACCGATCAGGCCGATCCTGCAAAACGGCTTCCCGGACCAGTTCGTCCTGCATATGGCGGAAACCCGTGCCGACCTCGAACGCCTGACGCCCGACGTCGTGGCGAAAACCCGCGGCATCGCGGTCACCTATCACACGGTGCCGGCCGACGGCAAAGCGCTGTCGCATTTCCCGAAGCTCGAGATCGTCGCCAGTTTCGGCGTCGGCTACGACCACGTCGATTCCGCTTACGCGCGCGAGCACAACATTGTCGTCACCAACACGCCCGACGTGCTGACCGAAGAGGTCGCCGACGTCGCAATGGGGCTTTTGATCGCGACCTTGCGCGAGTTCGTCAAGGCCGATCGCTATTTGCGCTCCGGCCTGTGGCAGACGCAGAACTATCCGCTGAGTGCCGGTTCGCTGCGCGACCGCAAGATCGGCATCGTCGGCATGGGCCGGATCGGGCAGGCGATCGGACGCCGGCTCGAGGCCTCGCGCGTTCCGGTATGCTACCACTCGCGCAAGCCGTCCTCGGCCGTCTCCTACCAGCACTATCCCGATCTGATGGAGATGGCGAAGGCCGTCGATACGCTGATCGTGATCGTGCCGGGCGGGGCTGCGACCGCGAAGATGATCAATGCCGACGTGCTGAAGGCGCTCGGGCCGCGCGGCGTGCTGATCAACGTCGCGCGCGGCTCCGTCGTCGACGAGCAGGCTTTGGTCGCGGCGCTGAAGGCCGGTACCATTCTGGCGGCGGGGCTCGACGTTTTCGCCAATGAGCCGAACGTGCCGGACGAACTGAAATCGATGCAAAATGTCGTGCTGTTGCCACATATCGGCTCGGCTTCGGTGGTAACGCGTAACGCCATGGACCAGCTCGTCGTCGACAATCTGAAGAACTGGTTTGCCGGCAAGCCGCCGCTGACGCCTGTCGCGGAAACCCCGGTGAAGGGACGCTGATGTCGCCGCGGCGCCTGTGCCTGGCGCTGTCCGCGCTGCTCGCGCTGGCGCCACCGGCCGTGGCGCAGGATACCTCTGCGCTGAAGAAGGAGATGATCGGGCAGTGGGAACTCGCCACGACCGATCGCAGCAAGACCTGCGTCGTGACCATGAAAGAGGATTCGACGGCGCAGGGACTGAAGCTTGAACTCGAGCCCGGCTGCATGAAGGCGTTGCCGTTCAGCAAGGATATCACCGCCTGGAGTATCAAGGGGCTGGATATCGTGCGGATGCAGGACGCTGCAGGCCAGCCGGTGATCGACTTCACCGAAGTCGAGAGCGGCATTTTCGAAGGCCTGCGAACCGGGGAGGGTGTCTACATCCTGCAGAACCTCGCCGCCGCCCGCTCGCTTGCCAAGTCGATGGATCAGATGATCGGCGACTGGCAGATGGTCCGCGGCAAGGGCCAGACCATCTGCGGCCTGACGCTGACAAATACCGAAGCATCAGGCGATAATTTCCAGGTGTTCCTGAAGCCGAAATGCGATCCCGCGGTCGTAGCCTTCGCGCCGAACCAGTGGCGGCTGGAACGCGGGCAGATCATCCTGATGTCGGCCGCGGGCCAGACCTGGCAGTTCGAGGCCGACGACAATGCGCAATGGCGGCGGGTGCCCGATACCGCCGATCCGCTGATCCTGATCCGGTCGCAATAGCTCCGAGACAGCTTGGCAAGGCCGCACGGCTCAAAAAAATCCAGGGTGCCTGTCGATCCTCCACTGGGCCGTTCGTCGTCTTCCATAGCGAGACAGTCTTGAGGGCCAATACCGGCAACTCGCCTCAGCAGGAGTTTCCTATGCGCATCATGTATATCGTTACCTCTCCGAAGCCCGACACCGGCCCGAGCCCGGAACTCATGGAGGCGATGGGCAAGCTCGCCGACCGTGAAATCAAGGCCGGGCGCATGCTCGATACCGGCGGGCTGCTGCCGATTACCATGGCCGGCGGGCAAGTAAAAATAACGAACGGCAAGCTTGGCGTGGTCGACGGGCCGTTCGTCGAAACCAAGGAATTGATCGGGGGTTACGCGATCTTCGAACTCCGCGACATGGAAGAGGCCATGGCTTCCGCGAAGGAGTTCATGCAGCTCCACCTCGAGCACATGCCCGGCTGGGAGGGTACCTGCGAGGTGCGCGTGCTTGCCACGCCGGGCATGGACGGCGCCTGCGAGGTCGGCGTGCGCGCGCACGCCTGATGCGGGCATTCCATAAATCCAGTCGGCGGCGATGACGGCCGCCGACATCAACAGCACCATCCTCGCCGTCTGGCGTATCGAACAGCCGCGCCTGATCACCGGCCTGTCGCGCATGCTGCGCGACGTGCCGCTGGCAGAGGACCTGACGCAGGAAGCGCTGGTCGCGGCGCTCGAACATTGGCCCGCCATCGGCATTCCCCAGAAGCCCGGGGCGTGGCTGATGGCGACGGCCAAGCGCCGGGCGCTCGATCAATTGCGCCGCCGCCGCATGCTCGATCGCAAGCACGAGATGCTGATACGCGACATGGAGCAGGAACAGCAGGCGATGCCCGATCCGGATGCTGCGCTGGACGATGATATCGGCGACGAACTGCTGCGACTGATCTTTACAGCGTGCCATCCGCGGTTATCGCGCGAGGCGCGCGCCGCGCTGGCGCTTCGGATGATCTGCGGCCTGACCACTGAAGAGATCGCGCGTGCCTTCCTGCAGCCGGAGGCGACCATTGCCCAGCGCATCGTGCGGGCAAAGCGGACGCTTTCGGAATCCGGGCTCGCCTACGAAACCCCGCACGGCGAGGCGCTTTCGGAGCGGCTGGCCTCGGTGCTGGAAGTCGTCTACCTCATCTTCAACGAGGGCTATACGGCTGCCCGCGGCGACGCGTGGCTGCGGCCGCAGCTGTGCCACGACGCGCTGCGCATGGGCCGCGTGCTGACAGCCATTGCGCCGCAGGAAGCCGAGGCCCACGGCCTGCTGGCGCTGATGGAGCTGAACGCCTCGCGCATCGCGGCGCGCACCGACGCCGCCGGAGATCCCATCCTGCTGATGGACCAGGACCGCGCACGCTGGGACCAGTTGCAGATCCGCCGTGGCCTGCTGGCACTGGCGCGCGCGCATGAACTCGGCGGGGGGCCGGGATTCTACGCGCTGCAGGCGGCGATTGTCGCCTGCCACGCCAAAGCTGCCACGCCCGATGAGACCGACTGGCCGCGGATCGCGGGACTCTATGCCGAACTGGCGGCGCTGGTGCGCTCGCCGATCATCGAGCTCAACCGCGCCGTTGCAGTCGGCATGGCCGAAGGTCCCTCGGCCGCGCTTGCGATCGTGGACCGACTGGTGCACGAGCCCGCGCTGAAGAACTATCATTTGCTCGAAAGCGTCCGCGGCGATCTGCTAGGCAAGCTTGGACGTTCTGAGGAAGCCCGCGCGGCGTTCGAGGCCGCAGCCCGGCTGGCCGGCAACAAGCGCGAACAGGAATTGTTGAAGCGCCGCGCTGCCGAGGCAGGCGCGACAGCTCGAGTGCAGCTTCACGCCCGGGACTGACCGCCTCCGGTATCGATGGGGTCCACGGCCAGAGCTGCTTCACGCCGTTGCAGCCTTGCAGCCCTGTTCGTGACAAGGACGAAGGCGGCAATGAAGGCGATGGTCATCAGCAGTACGATCGTCGGGGCGGGCGCGCTGTCGATGAAGAAGGAAAGATACACGCCGAGGAAAGACGCAATCACCGCGACGATGACGGCGACAATCAGCATGTCGCTGAACTTGCGTGTCACCAGGAAGGCTATGGCTCCGGGTGAAATCAGCATGGCGATGGCGAGGATGATGCCGACGGCCTTCAAGGCGCCGACGATGGTCAGGGAGAGCAGTGCCAGCAAACCGTAGTGCAGGAGACGGACCGGCAGCCCGATCGCCCTCGCCTGCGCCGGGTCGAAGGAATGCAGGAGGAGGTCGCGCCATTTGACGACGATGACGCCGGCCGCAATGGCCGCGATGATCCCGGTTTCGACGATGTCGCGCAGACCCACCCCGAGGATGTCGCCAAACAGGATATGATCGAGATGCACCTCGCTCTGGATCTTCACGTAGAGCACGAGCCCCAGCCCGAACATGCCGGAAAATACGACCCCCATCACCGTGTCCTGCTTGATGCGGCTGTTCTCCTTGAGGAAGCCGGTCGCCAGCGCGCAGATCATGCCGGCCGCGAACGCGCCCACCGCATAGGGAAACCCGACGATGTAGGCGATCACGACGCCGGGAAAGACGGCATGCGAGATTGCATCCCCCATCAGTGACCAGCCCTTGAGGACGAGGAAACAGGACAGCAGCGCGGTGGGGATCGCGACCAGCACCGCGATGATCAGCGCATGGCGCATGAACTCGAACTGGAACGGCTGCAGGAGCGTATCGAGCGGCGTCATGGGCCTGTATCCAGTGCCTGCGCCGCGCGGCGGCGGGCGGCCAGCATACCGTGCTTGGGGGCGAGGAAGAAAGCCGCGAGGAAGGCCAGCGTCTGCAGCACGACGATGATTCCGCCGGTCGCGCCGTCCAGGAAATAGCTGGCATAGGCGCCGGCGAAGCTCGTCGTCGATCCGATCGCAACGCTAGTCAGGAGCAGGCGAGGGAAGCGGTCGGTCAGCAGATAGGCGGTCGCGCCCGGCGTCACCACCATGCAGATGACGAGGAAAGCCCCGACCGTCTGCAGCGCCGCGACCGTCGAGGCGGACAGCAGCGTGAAGAACATGATCTTGAGCGCCGTCGGATTGAGCCCGATCGAGCGGGCATGGGTCTCGTCGAAGAAGGTGACCATCAGGTCCTTCCATTTGACGATGAGGACGGCGAGCGAGACGAAGCCGATGATGGCGAGTTGCAGGGTATCTTCCGGGGTGATCGCCAGGATGTTGCCGAGCACGATGGTCTGGATGTTCACCGAGGTCGGCGACATCGACACCATGAAAAGTCCGAGGCCAAAGAAGGAAGAAAAGATCAACCCGATGATGGCGTCTTCCTTCAGCCTGGTGCGCTGGTTGAGGAACAGCATGGCTGCTGCCGCGAGGCCGCCCGAGAAGAAGGCGCCGATGGAAAACGGCAGGCCGAGCATGTAGGCGCCGGCGACACCGGGCACGATGGCGTGCGAAAGCGCATCGCCGATCAGCGACCAGCCCTTCAGCATCAGATAGGCGGAGAGGAATGCGCAGACCCCGCCGACCAGCGCGGAGACCCACATGGCGTTGAGCATGTACCCGTAGGTGAAAGGTTCGATCAGCGTGGACACTAGCCGTTGCCCCGATCGTCCGGTGTCGGTTCGTGCCTGGCCGCCTTGCCGTCCCGGAAGATCACCGCCCGCTCGTCGTCGGTGATCACGTCGAGCGCATGCGGCCGGCCGCCTTCGCCTTCGCTCAGCACGAAATGCCGCAGGACGCCGCCAAAGGTCTTTTCCAGGTTCGCCTGCGTGAAAGTCTCGACCGTGGGACCATAGGCGAGCACCGTGCGGTTGAGCAGCACGGTGCGATCGCAGAACTCCGGCACGCTGCCGAGGTTGTGCGTGGAGACCAGCATCACGCGGCCTTCGTCGCGAAGCGAACGCAGAAGCTTGACGATGGCGTCTTCGGTGTTGACGTCGACCCCGGTGAAGGGTTCGTCGAGCAGGATCACCCGCCCGTCCTGGGCCAGCGCGCGGGCGAGGAACACGCGCTTCTTCTGGCCGCCGGAGAGTTCGCCGATCTGGCGCTTGCGGAAATCGCTCATGCCGACGCGCTCGAGCGCGGCCGCGACGGCCTTGTGATCCGCGGGCCTCGCAAGGCGCATCATGTTCATGTGGCCATAGCGGCCCATCATCACCACGTCCTCGACCAGAACCGGGAAGTTCCAGTCGATCTCCTCGCTCTGCGGCACATAGGCGACGATGTTCTTTTTCAGCGCGGCATTGACTGGTTGGCCGAGAATCGAGATCTCGCCCCCGGCGAGGCCGACGAAGCCCATGATGGCCTTGAACAGCGTGGATTTGCCGCTGCCGTTCACGCCAACCAGCGCGGTGATGGTGCCCGCCGGGATCTTGAAGGTCGCATCGCGCAAGGCGGTGTGACCGTTGCGGTAGGTGACGGTCGCGTTTCTGACGGAGAGTCCGGATCCCGCATCCGGGGATGCGGGATTGAGAAACGTGTCGATCATCGCGTTCACTGTGCGAGGCCGTTTGCGATCGTCTCGGACGTCACCCGCAGGAGATCGATATAGGTCGGAACCTTGCCATCGGCGGCGCTGAGCGAGTCCACATAGAGAACACCACCATATTTGGCCCCCGTCTCGCGGGCAACCTGCTTGGCGGGGTCCGGCGAGATCGTGCTTTCGGAAAACACGACGGAAATCTTGTTGGCGCGCACCGCATCGATCACCTTTCGGACCTGCTGCGGCGTGCCCTGCTGATCCGCATTGATCGGCCAGAGATAGAGCTCCTTCAGGCCGAAGTCGCGGGCGAGGTAGCTGAAGGCGCCTTCGCTCGACACCAGCCATCGCCGCTCGGGCGGAATCGCGGCGAGCCTCGCCTGGATCGGCGCAATCGCGGCCGATATCTTCTGCTTGTACGCCTCGGCATTGGCCTTGTAGGTCTCGGCGTTCTTCGGATCGTGCTTCACAAACGCGTCCCGGATGTTGTCGACGTAGATAAACGCCGCCTTCGGTGACATCCAGGCGTGCGGGTTGGGCTTGCCCTTGTAGGGCCCCTCCGCGATCCCCATCGGCTCGACGCCCTGGGAGACGACGACGCCGGGGACGCCCTTGAGGCGCTGGAAGAATTTTTCGAACCAGAGTTCGAGATTGAGCCCGTTCCAGAGGACGAGATTGGCCTCCTGCGCCTTCAGGATGTCACCCGGCGTCGGCTGGTAATTATGAATCTCGGCATCGGGCTTGGTGATCGATTCGACGGTTGCCGCGTCGCCGGCAACATTCCTCGCCATGTCGGCGATGACCGTAAACGTCGTGACGGCCTTGAATTTGGCCTGAGCGAACGCTGCCTGCGTCATCAGCCCAAGCACCGCAGTTGCCGCAACGGTCGCAAGAACGACGCGCCTGCCTCGATCAAACATTCCTCAGTTCTCCTGTGTCCCGCGCACGGTCTGCTGCCCCTGACCGCCTGCAGCATTCCGAGATTGCAATTCATTCGCAACTGGCTTGACGTATAGGGAACCTTCAGTCATTTTGCAAATGCGAACTATTCGCAAATATGAGGCGGTTCCGTGGGGTGCGCCTCCGACAGCCGCTCAACCTGCAAAGACCACCTTAAACCGCATGAACCACGCCACCTCCCAGCATCGCGAACGTCCGCCGTTCAGATGCAATTAAGTTGCAATAGCAGTCAGGAATGCCGTCAAGTGAGTAAGTTAAGGCTGAATGTTTCCGTCCTCGCGGCGATCGCGATGGCCGGGCCGGCGATGGCGGAAACGGAAGTTGTCGATGGCATTCCACCGGTGTCGATCGCGACCAGTTTGCCCGACAATGGCGATCCGACCGGGAGCCGCAGATGGCTCGCCCAGCACGGCATCACCTACGGGCTGGTCTACACCGGCGAAGCCCTCCGCAACGTGAATGGCGGCATCCGTCGCGGCAGTCTCTACCAGGGCAAGTTAGAGGCGTTCACCGCCATCGACTTCGGAAAGTTCGCGGGATGGCAGGGCCTGAGCTTCTTCGGCAACGCCTTTCAGATTCATCGTACCTCCGGCATGCGCGCCGAGCACTTCAACAGCCTGATCACGATCAGCAACATCGAGGCTATCCCCTCCACGCGGCTTTCCGAGCTCTGGTTCGAGCAGAAGCTGTTCGACGACCGGTTCGGCTTTCGCTTCGGCCAGCTCGCCGCCGACGCGGAGTTCTTCATCAGCGACTACAGCCGGATGTTTCTGAGCAGCGACTGGCCGACGATCACCGGCGCCAACCTGCCCAGCGGCGGACCGGCCTATCCCCTTGCAACGCCCGGCGTCCGCTGGAGGTTCGATCCCGACAAGCACTGGACTGGCCTGGTCGCCGTGTTCAACGGCGATCCCGGCGAACAGGGAACGGTTAACACCACAGGAACCAATTTCAGGATCAACGATCCGCCGTTGCTGATGGGCGAGGTGCAGTACCGCCGCAATCAGGGCAAGGACGACAGCGGGCTCGCAGGAATCTACCGGCTCGGCGGCTGGCACCATTTCGGACAATTCCACGATCACAGGTTCGGCACGGACGGCTTCTCGCTTGCTGATCCCCTCAGCAACGGCACGGCCCGCCGGATCCGCGGCAACAGCGGCATCTACGGCATCGTCGACCAGCAGCTCTACCGTCCAGTGGACGGCGGCCCCGACAGCGGCGTCGGCGTGTTCAGCCGGATCGCGGCCAGTCCCTCGGACAGCAGCCACATCAACTTCTTCCTCGATGCCGGTATCGTCTTCTCCGGCATGATCCCGAGCCGCCCCAACGACAGGTTCGGCGCCAGCTTCATCTACGGCAACATCTCCAACCGCATCCGCGCCTTCGACCGCGACGTGATTTTCCACTCCGGCTATGGCCAACCTGTCCGCAACTACGAGATGACGATCGAGCTGAGCTACCAGGCTCAGATCAAGCCCGGCTGGACCGTGCAGCCGACATTCGAGTATGTGAAGCATCCGGGCGGCCACATCTCCGATCCCGACCGGCCGGAGCTGCCGATCAGGAATGGCGCGATATTCGGCGTGCGGACGACGATTGCGTATTAGACCAGATCCGCGGCGGCGATTTTTGGCGGCGGCTAGATCAGCCGCATCCCCTTCAAACTCGCGTGCCCGTTCCTGCCGACGATGATGTGGTCGTGCACGGAAATGCCGAGTGGCGTCGCGATGTCCACGATCGCTTTCGTCATCTGGATGTCGGCCTGCGAGGGCGTCGGGTCACCGCTTGGATGGTTATGGACCAGGATCAGCGCGGTCGCCGACAATTCGAGCGCGCGCTTGATTACCTCGCGTGGATAGACCGGGGTGTGGTCGACCGTGCCGGTCTGCTGGATCTCGTCGGCGATCAGCTGGTTGCGCTTGTCGAGGAACAGCAGGCGAAACTGCTCCTTGTCCGCAAACGCCATGCCGGCCCGGCAATAGTCGATCACGTCGTTCCAGGACGACAGCGCGATGCTGCGCTTGATCTCGCCCTTGGCGACCCGATGAGCTGCAGCCGCCAGCAGCTTGATCTGGTTGATCGAGGCCTCGCCGATGCCATCGACTTCGCGCAGGCGCGCCATGGGTGCATGAATGACCTGGGCGAACGAGCCGAACTTTGTCAGCAGCGCCTTGGCCAGCGGCTTGGTATCGCGGCGGGGCAGGGCGGGGAATAGCGCCATCTCCAGCAGTTCGTAATCGCTCAGCGCTTCCGGCCCGGCCGCATGGAAGCGCTCGCGCAGGCGTTCGCGGTGGCCGTGATAATGCGGCGTATCGGCGGATTGATCCTGAGAATTGGTCCTGGCGGGCATCGGCCGTCACCATGCCGTGCCGGCGGGTTTTTGCAACTCTAAAGTGCGCGTGTATCTGAGGAAAGGCGCCGCACATAACGCGGCGCCGTTCCAATCTTTCCAGCCGGTCTGCGCTCAGGATTTGACGGCCGCGAACGCATAGCCGTTGCCGTCCTTGGTCAGCGTGCCGACGTTCGGGAAGCCGAAGTGATAGCCGGCGATCATGCCCTTTTCGGCGATGACGCGATCGAAGAACGCGCGGCGGGTGGCTTCCGCCTTCGGCCCGTCGGCATCGAACATCGAGAACCAGCCGGGATTTTTGACGAACAACTGGTGGATGCCGGTGACGTCGCTCTGGATGAACAATTGCTGTCCGCCGGAAGCGACCAGGAACGACATGTGGCCGATCGTGTGGCCGGGGGTTGCGATGGCCTTCACGCCCGGTGCGAGTTCGGCGCCGTCGCTGTACTGCTTGACGTTTTTCCAGGTCGGGAAGGTCGACTGGATGCGCCGCACATTGTTGCGGGCGGCTTCCGGAAGCTTTTCTACCAGCGCCGGATCGGTCCAGAACTTGTACTCGACCTCCGGCATCATGATCTCCGCGTTCGGAAATACCTGGGCGTTGGTCTCCTTCACCCACAGGCCCGAGATGTGGTCCGGATGGAAATGCGAGATCACGACCGTCGATACCGAAGCCGGATCGAGGCCCGCCGCCTTCATGTTGTCCGCGAGTTTGCCGACAGTCGGCGGGCCGTTGTTTCCAAATCCCGTATCGAACAGCACGACCTTGCCGCCGGTCCTGATCGCGGTGACCGTGAACGGGTTGTCGAACTTGTCCGGGCCGATGCCGCCGGCGACGAGCGCCTTCTTGACGTCGTCGAGCGCGGCGTTCTTGATGAAGTTGGCGTCGAGCACGCGCTCGATGGTGCCATCATGCAGGCTGAAGACCTCGATATCGCCGACCTTGTATTTGAGGCTGTCGGCGGCGCGCTGCGCACGCGCGGCGTCGATGAACGAAACGGGTCCCTTGAGACCGAAAACGAGCGCAGCCCCCGTGCTCCCGAGGACCAGATCGCGACGTGAAATCTCGAACATTGCCCTTGCTCCCTTGGTTGATCTCTTGTCCGCCAGAGGCCCTCGCTCCCGGAGAGCGCCCGCGCGGTGTTCTACCCCGCGTGGCACAAGCTATTCCGCAAGGAGTCATGACATCGGGAAAGGCAAGTTGCCGCAGGTGCCGTGTTGAGAACGATTTGCAACACGACTCGGCCGCTGCCGAATAGACGGATGAACATCCGCTCGTCGCGGTCGAGCGATGAGGCAAGGCGATGAACCTTGTTGCTCGCCGCACGCGCAAATTCAGGCTGCCGCCCGATCAGGCCGCAGCGAACGGCTTCTCGCCATGGCGCTGCGACAGCGTGAAGATCTCGACGCCGGTTGCGGTCACGCCGACCGAATGCTCGAACTGCGCCGACAGCGACCGGTCGCGCGTCACCGCGGTCCAGCCGTCGGAGAGGATCTTCACGTGCGGCTTGCCGAGATTGATCATCGGCTCGATGGTGAAGAACATGCCGGGCTTCAGCGCCACGCCCTCGCCGGGGCGGCCGATGTGGATGATGTTCGGCTCGTCATGGAACAGTCGGCCGAGGCCGTGGCCGCAGAAATCGCGCACCACGCTCATGCCCTGCGGTTCGACGAAGCTCTGGATGGCATGGCCGATGTCGCCGGTGGTGGCGCCGGGCTTCACCGCCGCGATACCGCGCATCATCGCCTCATAGGTGATCTCGATCAGCCGCTCGGCCTTGCGGGCGATCGGACCGATCACATACATGCGGCTGGAATCGCCGTACCAGCCGTCGACGATGAAGGTGACGTCGACATTGACGATGTCGCCCTCCTTCAGCGCGCGGTCGCCGGGCATGCCATGGCAGACCACGTGGTTGATCGAGGTGCAGGTCGAATAGCGGTAGCCGCGATACATCAGCGTCGCCGGATAGGCGCCGTGGCTGAAGGCGAAGTTGCGGACGAATTCGTCGATCTCCGAGGTCGGGACGCCCGCCTTGACGATGTCGGTGAGGTCGTCGAGGCATTTGGCCACCAGCGCGCCCGCCTTGCGCATGCCGGCAAAACCGCTCGCGCCATGCAGCTTGATCTGGCCGGTTTTTCGCAAGGAAGTGTCGTTCGCTTCGATATAGCTCATGGGCGGATCATGTTTCGGTGAGTGCGGAAATGACTGATTTGAAAGCCTAATCTAATGATCCGGCCGGTCAGTGCAAGCCAAGGTTGGGCCCCGGTGCGGCATTTAGGACGCATCTAGCCGGATACCTCCACCACGGATTCGACCGGCAGTGCGCCGCCGCGGACCCGGATCTCGCGCACCGGGTAGGGAACACGGACACCCTCGCGCTTGAACGCGTCCCACAGCGCCAGCATCACCTCGCTCTTGACGTTGTCCAGGCCGTCGGGGTCGGGCAACCAGAAGGTCAGGGAGAACTTCATCCCGGCCTCGGCGAATTCGGTGAGGATGCAGTTCGGCGGCTTGCTCTTGATGGCGCGCGGCACGCCGGCCGCAATGTCGATGGCGAGCTTGCAGACCGCCCGCGGGTCGGCGTCGTAATTGGTGCTGAACAGCACCTTCACCAGCGTGTTCTTGTCGGTGTAGGTCCAGTTCACGACCTTCTGCGTCACCAGATCCTCGTTCGGGATCAGGAATTCGCGGCCGTCGCCGGCGGCCACCGAAATATAGCGCGTCTTCATCGCGCTGATCCGGCCCGAGCTGTCGCCGATGGTGACGAGGTCGCCCGGTTTCACGGACTTGTCCGCCAGCAGGATGATGCCTGAAATGAAGTTGGCGACGATCTTCTGCAGGCCGAGACCGATGCCGACGCCGGCCGCACCGGTAAAGACCGCGAGCGCCGAGAGGTTGATGCCGACGGCGCCGAGCGCGATCGCGATCGCCACCACCATCAGGCCGATGCGGATGATCTTGATCAGCAGCACCTGGACCGACGGCGTCAGGTCGCTGGCGCGGGTAATCCGGCCTTCTATGAAGTTGCTGGCGATGTTGGTGAGCCACAGTGCGGCGATCAGCAGTGCGCCGGCCTTGATCAGCAGTAGCGGCGTCAACCGCAGGCCGCCGATCTCGATCGCAAAGGAGTCGAGCGTTTCCGCCGCCGGATCGAGCTGGCCCAGGATACTCAGCGCCGCGATGAACCATGCCGTGACCGACACCAGCTTGACGATGAACGTGTTGCGGATGACAGAGGTCACCAGCCGGATCACGAGCCACGCCAGCGCCAGCTTGGCGGCCACCATCAAGAGGTAGCTGCGGCTCGGCCACGTCGTGTGGTACATCACGATGCGTTCGGCGATCACGATGATCGCGAACACCGCGGTCGACGCGCTGCCGACCAGCACGCGGGCGAAATGCCGGAGCGGCAGCGGCCAGCGCATCGCCAGCGACGACATGTCGACCCGTGCGCGGATCGCGGCATCCGCGGCATAGGCGATGCCGGCGGCGGCCAGGATCAGCCCGAACTGCAGATAGAACCATGGCGAGGCAATCTCCGCGCCGACCGATCGCGCGGTCGATTGCAGAAACTCCATGATCTCCTTCGGGGCAAAGTCCATCGGCAACTCTCGTCAGGTGCGGCTCAGGCGATTCGGATTCGAACGGGGACAGATTTCCACAGGCAATGTGGGCGGACCATCGATACACGGGCCCGATGAAGCGCGTAAGGCCCATAAAATCGGGCACATTGCCGCTTTCGCAGAAATGGGGTTGGCGTTCAACTGTGGCAACGATATGGATGCAAGTGCAAGTATTTGCTCTCGTTTATGAAGGTGCAACTGCCTAGAAATGGCGTCCCTCGACCAGGTCAGCATAGCCATCCTGCTCGGCTCCATTCTGGTAATGGCCGGAATCCTGTCCAGCCTGCTGGCGCTGCGATTTGGCGCGCCATTGCTGCTGGTGTTCCTGGTGATCGGGATGCTGGCCGGCGATTCCGGGCCGGGCCAGATCAGCTTCAACGACGTGCATACCACCTACATGGTGGGCTCGGTGGCGCTGGCGCTGATCCTGTTTGACGGCGGTTTGCGCACCAAGTTTCAAAGCATCCGCGCAGTGCTGGCGCCATCGATGTTGCTGGCGACCATCGGCGTGCTGCTCACCGCGCTGATCACCGCTCCGGCGGCAAAATACGCGCTCGACCTGAGCTGGACCGAGTCCTTGCTGGTCGGGGCCGTGGTGGCGTCGACCGATGCCGCGGCGGTGTTCCTGCTCGTGCACACCCAGGGCCTGCGCCTGCGCCCGCGTGTCGGCGCAACCCTGGAAGCCGAGTCCGGCACCAACGATCCGTTCGCCATTTTCCTCACGCTGATGCTGGTCAAGTTCATTTCGATCGGTGAAAGCTCGGCCGCCGATGTCGCCATGGAGTTCGCGCGCGAAGGCCTGCTCGGTACCGTCGCCGGCGTGATCGGAGGCCGGCTGGTGGTGGTGGCGCTCAATCGCATGCCGCTGCCGCAGGGCCTGCATGCTCCATTCGTCACCACCGCCGCGCTGGTGATCTTCGGTGCGGCGCAGATCGCGCATGGCTCGGGATTTCTCGCGGTCTATCTTGCCGGCATCATCATCGGCAACCGGCCGACGCGCGCGCATAATTCGGTGGTGACGTTCCTCGATGCCGCGACCTGGCTGGCGCAGATCGTGATGTTCGTCCTGCTCGGGCTGCTGGCGTCGCCGCAGCGCCTGCTGGATAGCATCGTTCCGGCCGTGGCCGTGGCGCTGGTGCTGATGGTGGCGGCGCGGCCGCTTGCGGTCTACCTCTGCCTGGTGCCGTTCCGGTTCAACTGGCGGGAGAAGATCTTCATCGCCTGGACCGGTCTTCGCGGCGCGGTCGCAATCTTCCTCGCCTCTATCCCGCTGCTGGTCGGGTTGCCGAAGGCCTATCTCTATTTCGACGTCGCCTTTGTCGTGGTGGTCATATCGCTGTTGCTGCAGGGCTGGACGCTGGGACCGGCGGCGCGATGGTTGCACGTGGCGCTGCCGCGGGTGGACCGCGCCCCGCGGCGCGTCGAGCTCGATCTGCCCGGCCAGCTCGAACAGCAACTGGTCGGCTATTCGGTGCGACCGAAGAGCCTGTTTTTCCGACGCGGCCTGATTCCGTCATGGTCGAAGCCGACTCTCATTATCCGCGACGAGCGGATCCTGTCGCCCGCCGAGGCCGATCCGATCGCGGCCGGCGATTACATCTACCTGCTGGCGCCGCCGGAAAAGGCCGAGGCGCTCGACCGCTTCTTCGTCGACATGGCGCCGAGTTCGGCGCCCGATCCGCACCTGCTCGGCGATTTCATGGTGTCGGGCGAGCACACGCTCGGCGAACTCGCCACCATCTACGGCGTCACCGTCGCGGAAGACCAGGCGAAGCTGACGCTCTCCGACTATTTCGACATTCACCTCGACCACGCGCCCAAGGCCGGCGCCGAACTGGTGCTGGACCCGATCGTCCTTGTCGCCCGCAGCATCAGCGGCGGCCGCGTCAACGTGGTCGGCCTTCGCCTCCCCGAAGATGAGGAAGAGGTCACGCCGCTGACGCGCCGGCAGAAGGCCAAGCGCAAGCTTGCCGACATCTGGTCGTCGGTGGCGGGGGTGTAGCTGCGTAGCCCGGGCGAGCGAAGCGACCCCGGGGCAGCTGTCTCCCGCATATCGCTGGCGCTCATGCGGGCTACGGCACCGGCTGGCGCTTGCAATGCGTCCGCGCAGGTCCGATGCAATTTCGACGGTTGAGGAGGCGCCTGTAAATCACTAGCCTCCGGGAAACGGCCGGGTCACGGCCTCACGGTGGAAACGCAGGAGACACAACAATGTCCGGCCCCTCTGACGACCAGCTCGGCTTTGCGCCCGACTACGATTCCGCGGTCCCCTATATGCAGCGGACCCGCGATTATTACACCGCCATCGGTTACACGACGCCCTATCGCTGGGCGCACTATGTCGATGCGCCGTTCCAGCCGCTGAAGAAGCCGCTGGCGCAGTCGCGCGTGACCATCGTCACCACGGCCGCGAAGTACGATCCCACCAAGGGCGATCAGGGCCCCGGCGCGGCCTACAATGGCAGCGCCAAGTTCTACCAGGTCTATGATGGCGACACCGCCAAGCAGCACGATCTGCGTATCTCGCACATCGGCTACGACCGCAAGCACACGACCGCGACCGACAGCGGCACCTGGTTTCCGCTGCCGCAGCTCCTCAAGGCTGCTGCATCAGGCCGGATCGGCGAGGTCGCGCCGCGCTTCTTTGGTGCGCCGACCAACCGAAGCCATCGCGTCACCATCGACACTGATGCGCCCGAGATCCTGGCGCGCTGCCAGACCGACAAGGTCGATGTCGCGGTCATCGTCCCGAACTGCCCGGTCTGTCACCAGACCTCGGCGCTGGTGGCACGTCATCTCGAAGCCAACGGCATCCCCACCGTCGTGATGGGCTGCGCCAAGGACATCGTCGAGCACGCTGCCGCGCCGCGCTTTCTGTTTTCGGATTTCCCGCTCGGCAACTCCGCCGGCAAGCCGCATGACGAGGCCTCCCAGGCACAGACGCTCGAACTGGCGCTGCGCCTGCTCGAGTCCGCACCCGGCGCGCGCACCACGATGCAGTCGCCACTGCGCTGGAGCGAGGATGCCACCTGGAAGCTCGACTACAACAACGTCGCGCAGATGGGCCCGGAAGAACTGGCGAAACGCCGCGCCGAATTCGACAAGCAAAAGGAAATCGCGCGCGGCAATCGCGCAGCGTGATCTCTCTTCTCCTTCTCCCCTTGTGGGAGAAGGTGGCGCGAAGCGCCGGATGAGGGGTATCTCTCCGCGCATTCAGTGTTCGCGGAGAGAACCCTTCACCCGTCTTCGCTTCGCGAAGCCACCCTCTCCCACAAGGGGAGAGGGGAAAGAGAAAAAATACGCAGGAGGACGTCCCTTTGACCCGACCCTTCGAAGGCGTGAAGGTTCTCGACTTCACGCAGGTGCTGGCCGGTCCCTATGCCAGCTACCAGCTCGCGCTGCTCGGCGCCGACGTCATCAAGGTGGAGCGGCGCGAGGGCGAGGACATGCGGCGGACGCCGCTGAGCCGGGAATGGGCCGACCGCGGTCTTGCGCCTGGATGGCAGGCGATCAACGGCAACAAGCGCAGCCTGACGCTCGACCTGCAAAAGCCGGAGGCGATCAGGATCGTCAAGCAGCTTGCCGCGGAAGCCGACGTGGTGATGGAGAATTTCCGGCCCGGCGTGATGGACAAGCTCGGCATCGGCCATGCGGCGCTGTCGGCGATCAACCCACGGCTGATTTATTGCGCCATTTCAGGCTTTGGCCAGACCGGCCCGGAGCGCTTGGGCGCCGGCTATGACGGCAAGATTCAGGCTTTGTCAGGCATCATGTCGATCACCGGCCATGCCGAGACCGGGCCTACGCGTGCTGGCTTTGCGGTCTGCGACGTTCTTTCCGGCGCGACCGCCGCGTTCGGCGTGTCGAGCGCGCTGTTCCAGCGCACCCACACCGGCAAGGGCCAACTGGTCGATGTCTCCATGCTCGAGGCGACGCTGGCGTTCCTGTCCGGGCAGGTCGCGGACTATTCGGTGGCCGGCCACCGCCAGCAGCTCTCCGGCAACCAGGCGGTCAGCCGCAGGCCGACTGCCAACCTGTTCAAGGCGGGCGAGGGCTACCTGCTGCTCGCGGTGAACAGCGAGAAGCAATACCGTGCGCTGATGACGGCGCTCGGCCGTGCCGACGCGCTGGAGGATCCGCGCTTCGCCGACTGGTTCGCCCGCCAGGAAAACGAGCCGGCCCTGCGCGCGATCATCGAGGAGGCGCTGTCGAAGAAGGATCCGCGCGAGTGGGAAAAGCTGCTGGAGGCGGCAGGCGCGCCCTGCGCCAGCATCTGGAAGGTCGAGGAGGTGATCGATCACCCGCAGATCGCGGCGCGCGGCGCCATCCAGGAGCTCGATACGCCCTATGGACGCCTGCGCTTTGCCGGCAGCGGCTTTCAGCTCGCCCATGGCGGCGGCAGGTTGGACCGGATGGCGCCCGCGCTCAGCGCCCACACCGACGAGGTGCTGGCCTCGCTCGGCTATGACGCCAAGGCGATCGCGGAACTTCGCGCACGCGAGATCGTCTAGCGATAGCCGGGGCAGGGCACCTCGAGCCCTGTCCCGTTTTGGGCTGATCCGCGCATGGCGACCTTGCGTCAAGGCGCTTTGATCCGCGCGGTCGAGCGTCTAAAAGACGTCACAAATCCGCACGTCCATCCCGAGGAAACGCCATGCCCGCCTATCGCTCCCGAACCACGACCCACGGCCGCAACATGGCGGGCGCCCGCGGCCTCTGGCGCGCCACCGGCATGAAGAACGAAGACTTTGGCAAGCCGATCATTGCCGTGGTCAATTCGTTCACCCAGTTCGTGCCCGGCCACGTCCATCTGAAGGATCTCGGCCAGCTCGTCGCGCGCGAGATCGAAAAGGCCGGCGGCGTCGCCAAGGAATTCAACACCATCGCGGTCGATGACGGCATCGCCATGGGCCATGACGGCATGCTCTACAGCCTGCCGTCGCGCGAGATCATCGCCGACAGCACCGAGTACATGGTCAACGCGCATTGCGCCGACGCCATGGTCTGCATCTCCAACTGCGACAAGATCACGCCCGGCATGCTGATGGCGACGCTGCGGCTCAATATCCCGACCGTGTTCGTGTCCGGCGGCCCGATGGAGTCGGGCAAGGTCCTTCTCAAGGGCAAGAAGCGCGCGGTCGATTTGATCGACGCGATGGTTGCCGCCGCTGACAGCAATGTCAGCGACGAAGAGGTTGAAGTGATCGAGCGCTCGGCGTGCCCGACCTGCGGCTCTTGCTCCGGCATGTTCACCGCCAATTCGATGAACTGCCTGACCGAGGCGCTCGGCCTCGCGCTGCCGGGCAATGGCTCGGTGCTGGCGACGCATGCCGACCGCAAGGGCCTGTTCGTCGAGGCCGGCCATCTGATCGTCGATCTGGCGCGGCGCTACTACGAACAGGACGACGAGAGCGTGCTGCCGCGTTCGATCGCGAGCTTCAAGGCGTTCGAGAACGCGATGACGCTCGACATCGCCATGGGTGGCTCGACCAACACCGTGCTGCATCTGCTCGCTGCCGCCTATGAAGGCCAGGTGCCGTTCACGATGCAGGACATCGACCGCCTGTCGCGCCGTGTGCCGGTGCTCTGCAAGGTCGCGCCCTCGGTCGCCGACGTGCACATGGAAGACGTGCATCGCGCCGGCGGCATCATGGCCATTCTCGGCGAACTCAACCGGGCCGGCCTGGTCAACCGCGGCCTGCCGATGGTTCACTCAAAGACGCTGGAAGACGCGCTCAGCCGCTGGGACATCAAGCAGACCAAGAGCGAGAGCGTTCGCAAGTTCTATATGGCGGCGCCGGGCAACGTGCCGACGCAGACAGCCTTCAGCCAGGAGCGCCGGTACGAAGAACTCGATGCCGACCGCTCGGCCGGCTGTATCCGCGACGCCGAACACGCCTATTCCAGGGACGGCGGCCTTGCGGTGCTGTCCGGCAACATCGCGCTCGAGGGCTGCATCGTGAAGACCGCCGGCGTCGATGAGAGCATCCTGAAGTTCGAGGGCCCGGCGCGGGTGTTCGAAAGCCAGGACGCCGCGGTCGATGGCATCCTCGGCAACAAGATCAAGCCCGGCGACGTCGTCGTGGTCCGTTACGAGGGCCCGCGCGGCGGTCCCGGCATGCAGGAGATGCTGTATCCGACCAGCTATTTGAAATCGAAGGGCCTCGGAAAAGCCTGCGCGCTGGTTACCGATGGCCGTTTCTCCGGCGGCTCGTCCGGTCTGTCGATCGGGCATCTCTCGCCGGAAGCCGCCGAGGGTGGGTTGATCGGACTTGTCGAGGACGGCGATCGCATCAAGATCGACATTCCCTCGCGCTCGATCAGTCTGGTCGTGGATGATGCCACGCTGGCGAAGCGCCGCGAAGCCATGCTGGCCCGCGGAGCGGAGGCCTGGAAGCCGGCCCAGAAGCGCAAGCGCAACGTGACGATGGCGCTGAAGGCCTACGCGGCGCTGACGACAAGCGCGGCCCGCGGCGCAGTGCGCGTCGTTCCCGAGTAAGCGCGCTACCTGAGCACTTTACTTGGGCGCGTTGCCTCGCTTCTTTTCGAGCGCCGCCCGGATCGGGCCGAATGGTCCGAACATGTGTTGCTGCTGACTGAATCCGTCGGCGTACGGGCCGTAGGGCGCGTCGACGGGCTTGGTCAGCAGGTTGGGAAAATCCTTGTCGAGCCCCGCTTTCGTCGGACGCGGTTGCGAGATCATGTAGGCCGCGACGTCCCAGGCCTGCTCGACGGTGAGCTGCGGATTCAGGTAGTCCGTCCCGTGCGGCATATTGAAGTGGACGAAGTTCGCCGCGGTAATCAGCCGCGCCATGCCGGCACCATTGTTGAAACTGTCCGGGCCCCACAACGGCGGCACCATGTAGCCGAGATCGCTGGTCGGCAGGCTGCGGCGGATTCCCGAGCCGTCGGTGTTGTGACAGGCGAGACAGGCATTCGCGTAGATCGTCTTGCCGCGAACCGGATCGGCCGCCCGATCGAGTTCAGGCATCGTCCCGGTGCCCAGGCCCGACAACACCTTGCCGGCAGGAACTCCCGACGACAGAAACCTGATGTAGGCCACCATGGCTCGCATTTCCGGACTGTCTGATGGCAGCGTGCGGCCGTTCATGCTGCGCGACATGCACGAGTTCACCCGGTCTTCGATGGTGATTTCGGCGCCGAGGCGGGCGCTGTACTGCGGAAACAGCTCGACCAGCCCGAAGATCGGCAGCCCGAACTTCTTCACGCCGGCTTCAAGGTGACAGTTGCTGCAGGCAAGATTGTTGCCGGCAAACCGTTTGGCCGGATCCGGCACCTCTGGCCCGATATGGGCGTAGGTTGCGGTGATCAGGTCGCGCCCGCGCCGCACGAGGCGGCCATGATCGTCATCCGGCAGTGCGCCGACCTCCGGCACCGTCCAGACCGGCGGGGAGATCGCCTGCGCGCGCCCCGCACCCGTCGCGGCCAGCCCGACGGCAACGGCCGCAACCACGCGCACCGTCCAGAAGCAGAAGAGTTTAAAGGGATGGTGAACCATCGGTCCCTCGACACCAAAGCTGGATTCTGGACATGCGCCAGATCGCCACCATTGTCGGCCGTCCGAGGTTAATGCCGGGTTCAGCCACGCACCATGCGCACACCTACGGCGTCCAGGCCGGAAGGGACGCTAGCGGCGAGAAATCCGGGCCTGGTCGTTGCCGGTCGGCGAGTTGGAATAGGCGACGTTTCCGTCGGCGGTGGCGAGCACGTCGCCCGAACGCAACGAGCCGTCCATCGCGATATCGACCGGCGCCAGACCGGCGGGATTGTGGCCGTTGCAGGTGCAATCGGCGCGCAGCGCCTTCCGATAGGCAAAGGCGTTTTCGCTGTCGGCGTAGCGTTCGCCGGTTGCGGCATAGGCGTGATCGATGCTGGAGCCGAAGAAAATCTTGGTCGGGCTCGCCGGACAGAAGGCCTGGCACAACTGGGTCGGCGAGGCCGCGCCGCGCATCAGCGGAAAATATTTGCCGTCGCAACTGCGCACGCAGAACGCTGGTCCCGAACCTGCAACGGCCGGCCGCGGCGACGCCGGCTGCGCATTGTTGTTGAAAATGTTGCCGAAAAGCGAGGGCTGGTTCTGCTGCTTCTGGCCGCCGCCGAAAAGGAAATCGAGCAGGTTCTCGGCCGAACTCATCTCCGGCGCCAGCGCCACGGGGCCGACGATGGCGGCAACAACAAGCACGCGGCGCAGCCTGCGCTGAAAGGATAGTCCGGTACGCAACACTTGATCCATCCGACGCCTCCCTTGCAGCACTAGTCAGGGGCGCGCTGAGCTCTCGTTTGCGGCAACCGTGGATTTGAAACGCGGGCTAAACGGGGCGGAGAAAGGGAAAGAAATAGGCGGATGGGCACAGCCGGCGCCACATTTCGGCCGCTATGGAGCGAACCGTCGACGCCTTACGTCAGCACCTTCACCCCGCCGAGCGCGGTGACGCGGCCGCCTTTCAGCATCACGATCTGCGTCGCGAGCTGGCGCAGTTCGGCGGCGTCGTGGCTGACATAGACCATCGGGATGCCCTCGTCGCGCAGCCGCACCAGATACGGCAGGATCTCGACCTTGCGGCCCTCGTCGAGCGACCCCAGCGGCTCGTCCAGGAGCAAGAGGCGCGGCTTCGACAAGAGCGCACGGCCGAGCGCGACGCGCTGGCGTTCGCCGCCGGAGAGCTGGCCGGGGCGGCGGTCGAGCAGGTGGCCGATGTCGAGCAGGTCGGTGACGCGCTTTTGCTGCGTTGTATCGACCGGAAGGCCGTTCATGCGCCGGCCGTAATCGAGGTTCTGCCGCACGTCGAAATGCGGAAACAGCCGCGCGTCCTGGAACACGTAGCCGATCCGGCGCTTGTGCGGCGGCACGTGAATGCCATTCGCGGTGTCGTCCAGCACCTCGTCGTCGAGCGTGACGATGCCGCGATCGGGGCGCAGCAGGCCTGCGATGATGTTGATCAGCGAACTCTTGCCGGCGCCGGACGCGCCGAACAGACCGGTGACGCGGCCCTGACTCTCGAACGCGGCCTGAAGCGAGAACTCGCCGAGCTGCTTGCTGACGTCGACGCGCAGCATGGTTCAGTTCCCGTGCAGGCGCTTGGTGGCGCGCCGCGCGAACGCTTCGGATGCGATCAGGGCGCCCATCGCGATCACGATGGAGATCAGCACCAGCCGCGCTGCGGCGGTGTCGCCATCGGGCGTCTGGATCAGCGAATAGATCGCGGAAGAAATCGTCTGGGTCTCGCCGGGAATGTTGGAGACGAAAGTGATGGTGGCGCCGAACTCGCCGATCGCCTTGGCAAAGCCGAGCACCATGCCGGCCAGGATGCCCGGCAGCGCCAGCGGCAGCGTCACGGTGGCGAACACCCGCCAGGGCGCGGCGCCGAGCGTGCTGGCGGCCTGCTCCAGCCGCCGGTCGATCGCCTCGATCGACAATCGTATCGGCCGCACCAGCAGCGGAAACGACATCACGCCGCAGGCGAGCGCCGCACCGGTCCAGCGGAACGCGAACACGATGCCGAGATTGTCGGCGAGCCACGCGCCGACCATGCCGCGCCGGCCGAACGTCAGCAGCAGCAGATAGCCCGTGACGACCGGCGGCAGCACCAGCGGCAGATGCACCAAGGCATCGAGAACCGACTTGCCCCAGAAATCATGTCGCGCCAGCAACCATGCCAGCGCGATGCCGAACGGCGTCGCGACCAGCGTCGCAATGATGGCGACCCGCAGCGACAGCAGGATGGCCGTCCATTCGGCCGGCGTGATCTCGGACATCAGGTCGACGGGCTGACCAGGAACTTGAAGCCGTATTTTTCCAGAATGTTCTTCGCCGCGGTCGAGCGCAGGAAGGCGAGATATCCCGTCGTTTCCGGCTTGGCGGTGGTCGTCGCTGCGACCGGATAGATGATTGCCGGATGGGAATCGCCCGGGAACGTGCCAACCACCTTGACGCCGGGCTCGACCCTGGCGTCGGTGGAGTAGACGATGCCGAGCGCCGCTTCGCCGCGCGCGACCAGCGTCAGCGCCGCGCGCACGCTTTCGGCCATCGCAAATTTCGGTTCGGCCGCCTGCCATGAACCGAGCTTTTCCAGCGCCGCCCTGGCGTATTTGCCGACGGGCACGGATTTCACGTCGCCGGTGGCGATCCTGCCGTCGCCGGCGAGCCTGGCGAGGTCGAAGCCGGCGCCGATGGTCACATTGTCGATTTTCGAATCCTTCGGCGCGATCAGCACGATGCTGTTGCCGAGGAGATTGACCCGGCTCGGTTCGTTGATGTTCTTTTTGCCGATCGCATAATCCATCCAGTCGGTGTCGGCGGAGATGAAGACGTCGGCCGGCGCGCCCTGTTCGATCTGTTTCGCCAAGGTAGAGCTCGCGGCGTAGCTCACCGTGGTCTTGACGCCGGTTTTGGCGGCATAGGCGGCATTGATGTCGTCGAGCGCATTCTTCATCGAAGCTGCGGCGAAAATCGTAAGGGTCTTGTCCTGCGCGGTCGCGGGCGAATGAATGGCTCCGAACAGGAGCAGAAAAGCAGAAAGCATTCCGGCGAAACGGTTCATGGTAGCGCTCCGAGCGTGCCCACGGTCGCGCAGGTCGCGCGCCGCAAACAGGCGTTGATTGGCTCAGGGATGCGACAATCGGAAGCGCTGTTCCGGTGGGTCCCAGGCGACTTACGGCCGCAGGGATATCGCTGCCGGAACAATAGCATGCTGAGAGGCCAGGTAAAGGTGCCCCTCGTCGCCGGATTGAAGTGCCGGCTAATGCTTCGCGTCCGCAGCGTGCAGCACCGCCTTGCAGGCGGGCGGCAGCGACGCCATCGTCATCGGCGGCTTCGGCTTTGGCGGTACCTTGGGCGGCTTCGGGTGCAATACTGCATCGCTGAACCAGTAGGCCAAATCGCCGGCGCTGCAGCCTTCTCCGTCGTTCGGCGCGGGCTGGCTCTCGCACTCGCCGCTGCCAGGCGGACATTTGATGCGGATGTGGAAGTGATAGTCGTGGCCGTACATCGGCCGCACCTTGTGGAGCCAGTGGCGATCACCTCTGGCTTCGCGGCACAGCGCCTTCTTGATCGCGGCGTTGACGAAGATGCGCTGCACGGTGGGCTCCTGCGCGGCGGCGCGGATCACCGCAAGATGCGTCGGCGTCCAGGCGCTGGGGTCGATGTCGAGCCGGTCGGACCGTACCATCATCACGGCCGACATTTCCTCGCGTTCGTTGCGCGACAATTGGCGGTTCGGCATCGGCGTCAGCCAGATGTCGGCGTCCAGTCCCACCTGATGGCTGGCGTGGCCGGTAAGCATTGGGCCGCCACGCGGCTGCGACATGTCGCCGACCAGTATTCCGGGCCAGCCGGCATCCCTGCGTGCCTTTGCGGCCACCCGCTTGACCAGCGCCACCAGATCCGGGTGGCCCCAGTTGCGGTTGCGTGACAGCCGCATCACCTGCCAGTTGTCGCCATTGATCGGCAGCCCCTCCGCGCCCGCGATGCAGCCATGGGCATAGAATCCGTACGTGCGCGTCGGCATCGCCGCCGGCAGCACCTTGCGGCCAAACAGTTGTTTCGCGGGAGTATTGGGATCGTTCGGATTGGCCAGCGGCGGCAACGGTTTTGGATTGACCGTGCCCTTGTCCTGCGCCCACGCGCTCACGGCGTTGGCGACGATCATGAGAGAGAGGAGGGGGATCAGAATCAGGCGGGATGTCATCGGATCACTCTGTTCCCTTGAGCATACCATGGATTCGGCGAGGCCGGACGCGCACAACATGGTGCAGCAACCGACAGAATTTGTGGCGCTGCCGCTATGCAGCCCGCGCAGCCTTGCGCTTGCGCAGGTGATAGGTCAGCGCCAGTGCGACGCAGTGGCGCAGCGCGGCCTCGGGCAACCTGTCGGCAGCGTCGAGGAGGATGCTGCGGTTGCCGCCGTAGCGCAGTTCCGGATAGAGCTCGCGAAACGTCTCGACCAGATCGGTCTGGCAATGGAAATAGACCGCGTATTGGCCGGCTTCCGTCTTCACCTGGTCGATGCGGATGGTGCTGCCGCTCCTGCTCTCGGTCGTGAGATAGCTCGGCTGCCCCCATTTCAGCGCTTCTTCCAGCGCGCCGACACCGCTGGTGGCCTTCGCGGTATCGAAGATCAGCCGGCGCAGCGCCAGCAATTTTGCCTTCACGGGCTTGGGATAGGCGTCGAAGACGCCATCCAGCGCGGCGTTTGGGGTACCAGCGCGCTTCTTCGCGGCGTTGGCCGCAACGCCCTTCTTGACGGATTTTTTCATCATGGACTGCCCGCGCATGCCTCGAAGCGATGGACAGAATAGGGCAGGCGCCGGCCCGGCGGAAGCCGGGCCTTGCACGATCGATGCTTAGAGCGTTTTCGAGCGAAGTGGATACCGGTTCGCGTAAAGAAAACGCGTCAAAGCAAAAGACTAGAGCCCGGATCTGATTCAATCAGAACCGATAAGGCTCTAGGCGGCGTTGCGCAGCCCGGCCAGGAACGTATCGACGCTCTTGTACAGCGCATCGGCCTGCCGGCCGAGTTGGCCGGTTGCCGCCGAGACGTTCTCGGCCAGCGCGCGCGATTGGTCGGCGGCCTGGCTGGCGCCGGTCACGTTGATCGAGACCTCGCTGGTGCCGGTTGCCGCCTGCTGGACGCTGCGGGCGATTTCCCGCGTCGCCGAATCCTGCTGTTCGACGGCGGCGGCGATCGTGGTGGCGATCCCGCTGATCTCGCGGATGGTGTCGCTGATGCCGCCGATCGCCGTCACGCAGTCGCCGGTGGCGGACTGGATCGCAGCCACCTGTCCCGCGATTTCCTCGGTGGCCTTCGCGGTCTGGCTGGCGAGCTCCTTGACCTCGGACGCGACGACGGCAAAGCCGCGGCCAGCCTCGCCGGCGCGCGCGGCTTCGATGGTCGCGTTCAGCGCCAGCAGGTTGGTCTGGCTTGCGATGGCGCCGATCAGGCGCAGTACGTCGCCGATCTTTTCGGCGGCCGAAGCCAGGCTGCTCACCATCTCGGTGGTTTGTCCGGCCTTGACCACGGCGCTTTCGGCGACCTGGCTGGAATGGGTGACCTGCCGGCCGATCTCGGCGACGGAGGAGGCGAGTTCTTCAGTCGCGGCGGCAACCGTGCTGACGCTGCCGGATGCCTCGTCGGAAGCTGCAGCGGCAGCGGCGGCGCGTTGCGACGTGCCGTTGACGCTCGTCGCGATCTCGCCGGCCACGCGCTGCATGTCGGTCGTCGCCTGGGCGACCGCGGCGACGACGCTCTTGACGTCGGTCTCGAAGCGGTCGGCCATCTGGCGCTGCAGGGCCTTCTTCTCTTCTTCGGTCTGCTGCTTGGAGGCTTCCTGCGTCTCGCGCATGCTGCGTGCCTCGATCATGCTGCGGCGGAACACGTCGACCGCTTTGGCCATGGTGCCGAGTTCGTCGCGGCGCTCGCTGCCCGGAATCGTGACGTCGATCTCGCCGCCCGAAAGGCGGTTCATGACCGCGGTGATGGCAGCCAGCGGACGGGACAGGCCGCGACCGAGCAGGAACGCCAGCACGATGGCGCCGGCCAGGATGGCCAGCGTGCCGAGGATCAGGTTGCGCTGCGAACTCGCCGCCGCCGCTTCATACTCGGTGGTATCCTTGATGACCTCGAGAAGGCCGACCGGCTGCCCGGCGTAATTCTTGATCTGTCCAAGATACAGCGCGGCAGGATGGCCGTTGACCGTCGCGTCGCGGCGAACCGGCTGGCCGTCGAACACGCTCTTCAGTTCGGCGGGCGTCGCGACGACGGCGTCGCCGAAGGTTGAGGACAGTCTCTTGAAATCCTTGCCGTCGTACGAATAGACCGCAAGGTCGATGCCGAAACGCTTCTTGGCGCGATCGACGAATTCCTTGCCGAAGGCGGCGCCGACGTCGACATTCGCCAGGCTCTTGCCGTCCCGCATGATCGGCGTCATGCCGAAAATGCTGAGCGCTTCGCGGCCGGGTTCGACGCCCACGATCTGCTTGCCGGTCTTGTTCGCCTCCACCACCGTGTTGCGGCGTGAGGAGATGTCGTCACCAAAGACTTTCGGCGCGTGGACGCGGTAGATGACGTGGGCCGGCGGCTTCTGGAAGGTGATCAGCGGGATGCCCTGGGCCGTCAGCGCCTTCATGGCGTCCCCGAGCAGCGCGGCCAAACCGTCCCGGTCTTCCTTGGCGAGCGCCTCGGCGACCGGAGGCAGCGCGGCGACCGCAGAACTGACCGCAAGCGCGGCACGCCCCTCATAATCGATGGCGGCAATCACGCTGTCATATTGCAGCTTGAGCTGCTGATCGAGCGCGAGCTGCGTCAGCGAGCGCTGCTGAGCGATCGAGAAGGTTCCGAGAATGGCGCAGGCAACGGCTACCGTCAGGGAAATGGCGAGGATCAGGCGAACGGCGATCGAGCGAATCTTGAACATGGGACGTCCGGAACTCCAGAAGGCGGGGCTCCGTAAGAGATTTCATCAATTGCTTAACAACAGGGGGTGCGGGGCGGTCCGTAATACTACGGTGCACCGCGTCATCGCATCGTCGGCGGCGTAGCGAGATTGCCCGAGAGGATCGCCTTGCCGGCGTCCTCGTAATGGGCGTCGCGGCCCTGGATCTGCTGCGCGATGGCGTGCATGTCGCGAAAACGCCGCTCGAACCCGTTGGCGTTGAACACGGCGGTGGCGCCCGCCATGTGATAGGCGGTGTCGACCACGGCGGCGGACTGATGAATGGTCCAGGTGGTCGCGATGCGCAGCGCCACGCGATGGGCTTCGGTGGTCGCTTCGCCGCGCAACAGGTCGCGCCAGACCTCGGCGGCGGTCGCGTAGAGATAGGCGCGCGCGGCGCGCAGGCTGGCCTCGGTGCGGCCGATCAATCCCTGCACGGCATTGTTGTCGCGCATCGCCTTCAGCGCTTGAGGCGTCTTGCCGCGCGCGAGTTCGGTGGCCGCATCGAGCGTGGCGCGCGCAACGCCGAGCGAGGTCGCGGCGAAGCCCATGCCGAACACCATGTTGGTGGTGAGCTTGTACAGCGGCCCGTTCTCGCATCGTGCCACGGCTTCGTCGCGCAGCGCGGCGAAGCGTTCGGGAATGAACAGGTTCTCGACCGAATAGGAATCGGTGCCGGTGCCGCGCAGGCCGATCACGTCCCAGACGTCGTGCATCGTGGCGCTCGTCACCGGGAACAGGATGGTGCGGATCTCCGGCGAGCCGTCCGGCTTGCGCCGCGGCGTGCCGTCGGCCTCGACGACGCGGACGTGAGCGCCGAGCCAGCTCGCCTGCCGCGAGCCGGAGGCAAAGTCCCAGCGCGCATTGGCCTTGTAACCGCCCGGAACCGCCTGCACTTCGTGATTGATCGCGCCCCACGCCAGAATGCCGGGTGCGACGTTGAAGATCTCGTTCGCGGTATCGGGATCGAGATAGGCTGCGGTCATGGCGCAGACGCTGCACTGGCCGAGGCACCATGCGGTGGAGGCATCGGCCTTGGCGACCTCCTCCTGCATCTGCATGAAGGTTTCGAGCGGGGCCTCAGCGCCGCCGAGGCTCTGCGGCAGCAGCGCGCGATAGAGCCCGTTCTCGATCAGCGCCTGCGTCACAACAGGCGTCAGCCGCCGCGTCCGCTCGATCTCGTCGGCCTCGCGCGCAATCAGCGGCGCCAGCGCCCTTGCGCGCTCGACCAGATCGAAGCCGGCGGGCTTGTTCATGCGCTTCCTCGTGGTTTCCTGTTCATGCCGCGGCGCGGCCAAGATCGAGTGACGGCTGCGACGGCCGCTTGGCCGACGGGAAGCTCAGCGCCACCGCGACCGCGGCGATGCCGATCGCAAACGAGCCGACATAGAGCCAGTTGTAGGCCTTGAACGTGTCGAACACCCAGCCGCCGGCCAGCGGGCCCAGCGCCATGCCGAGGCTTGCAAAAGCGGAGACGGCGCCGAACACGCTGCCCATGATGCGCGCGCCGAAATATTCGCGCACCAGCACCGCGTAGAGCGGCATCACGCCGCCATAGGCGAGGCCGAAGATCACAGACAGCGCGTAGAACTCGCCGAGCTGGCCGACCGCGAGATAGGCCGCGACCGACATCGCCTGCACGAACAGGCCGCCCACCAGAATGTGCTTGGCGCCGAAGCGATCGGCCAATACGCCCAGCAGCAGGCGGCCGCCGAGGCCGGAGAATCCGGCAAGGCTGTAGACGGTCACGGCGGTCAGCGGCGCGATGCCGCAGATCATGGCATAGCTCACCATGTGAAAGATCGGGCCCGAATGCGCGGCGCAGCAGGCGAAATGCGCCAGCGCCAGCGTGATGAATTGCGGGGTCCGCAGCGCCTGCGCGACGGTCCATTGCGTTTCCGGTGCGCCGGTTCCACTTGCTGTGTCCGCTTCTGCGGGCTCTGGCGCCGGGCGCACAAGAAACGCGGCCGGGATCAACAGCGCCCACGCGGCGATGCCGATCACCAGCATCGCGGTGCGCCAGTCGTAGGCGGCGATCAGCCAGCTTGCGAACGGCGCGACCGTCAGCGGCGACACGCCCATGCCGGCGGACACCAGCGCGACCGCAAGGCTGCGGTGATGTTCGATCCAGGCGCTCGCCACCGCGACCATCGGCGCGTAGAAGCTGCCGGCCGCGATCCCGATCAGTACGCCGAAGGCCAGCTGGAACTGCCACAGGCTGGTGGCCTGGCTCGCCGCAACCAGTCCCGTGCCAAGCAGCACCGCGCCCGACAGCACCACGATACGGGTGCCAAACCGGTCGGACAGCGTGCCCCAGAAGAACGCCGCGAGTCCCATGGCAAGAAAGTCGATCGTCGCCGCCGCCGAAACGCCGCTGCGCGACCAGCCCATGTCTTGCGAAATCGGCTGCAGGAACACGGCCAGCGACAGCATCGCGCCGAAGCCGACGCAGGTCATCAGCGCGCCGACGCCGACCACGACCCAGCCGTAGGAAGACCCGGAGGACTTGCTCATGCGTTTCCTCGCTCTTTTGTATTTATGTTCTGAGCGGGGCGGATGGTGGCCGATCTGCGAGGGGAGAGCAAGGTGGCAGACGCATCCCGGGTCTGAGCGGCTATCGCGGAACGGCCACTGGCACGACGTCGCCGCGCTTCACTTCCAGCCACTCCAGTCGTAAGCGACTTCATTCCAGGCATCCATGCCGTCATTCTCGGGATGTTGCGCCATCAGCTTTGCTTGTCGGCACAAATCTGCTCGAAGCTTCCGGTCGCGCGGATCGCGGCACGCAGCCATGCGCAGCCGGGGAGTGCGAGACAGTGTCTTTGTCTTTTTGGGGGGCGTGGACATCGGTGCAGGGTACCATCTTATGCGGCAGAGTTCACCCTCGATTGTCCATCGAGTCTCATCATGCTAGTCAGCCCCACCCAAATCATTGCCTTCGCGTGGTGCTACAGTCGGCTGGAACGAAGGGACGCTGATGCAAAAAGTTCTTGTAACTGACTTTTCCGATGCCGATCAGCAAAGCGTCCTGAATGTCATCCTGCCGATCCAGCAACGCGAATTCGGCATTCCCATCAAGGGAGCCGATCAGCCCGATCTCATGAACATTCCCGGCTTCTATCAATCGGGAACGGGCGGCTTCTGGGTGGCTCGGTCAAACGACGAGGTTGTCGGCACCGTCGGACTGAAAGACATCGGTAGGCAGCAGGCGGCGCTGCGAAAGATGTTCGTCGCCGCGCCGTTTCGTGGCCGCGAGTTCGGCGTGGCGGGAAAGCTGCTCGATGCCTTGCTGGCGCACGCGCGCGCGAAAGGTGTTTCCGAGATCTTTCTCGGCACCACGGAAAAGTTTCTGGCAGCGCACCGGTTCTATGAAAAGAACGGCTTTGTCGAGCTGCAGAAAGCCGAGCTTCCAAAGGCGTTCCCGATCATGGTCGTCGATTCAAAATTCTATGTTTTGAAATTTTCTTGAGGCGCAGTGTAGGGTGGGCAAAGCGCAGCGTGCCCACCATCAATTGCGCGGCTCGTGGTGGTGGGCACGCTTCGCTTTGCCCACCCTACAGACTAACCGCACCCGCCGTCACGATGACATCATGCCCGTGATTTGCCCGACAGGTCAAATGAGCCAGCAAGCCTTCGGCTACTGTGCATGGGGTTGTTTTCGAGATTTCGCTTTTGGCTTCCAAACGTCTCGAACAGAATCGTAGGATGGGTAGAGCGCAGCGAAACCCATCACCCGGTCGCGGCTGGCGCAGGATGGTGGGTTTCGCTTCGCTCTACCCACCCTACGAAGGCAGGCGATTGCTGCTCAGCTATCGACCTTCAGCGCCGCAATGAACGCTTCCTGCGGGATGTCGACCTTGCCGAACTGCCGCATCTTCTTCTTGCCTTCCTTCTGCTTCTCCAGAAGCTTGCGTTTGCGCGTGATGTCGCCGCCGTAGCACTTGGCGGTGACGTCCTTGCGCAGCGCGCGGACGGTCTCGCGGGCGATCACCTTGCCGCCGATCGCGGCCTGGATCGGGATCTGGAACATGTGCGGCGGAATCAGTTCCTTCATCTTCTCGACCATGGCGCGGCCGCGGCCCTCGGCGCGGGTCCGGTGCACCAGCATCGACAGCGCATCGACCGGCTCGCCGTTGACGAGGATCTGCATCTTGACGAGGTCGGCGACCTTGTAGTCGGTCAAATGATAGTCGAACGAGGCGTAGCCCTTGGAGACCGATTTCAGGCGGTCGTAGAAGTCGAACACGACTTCGTTGAGCGGCAGATCGTATTTCACCATCGCGCGGGAGCCGACGTAAGTCAGCTCCTTCTGCGCGCCGCGGCGGTCCTGGCACAGCTTGAGCACGCTGCCGAGATATTCGTCGGGCGTCAGGATCGTGGCCTCGATCCACGGCTCCTCGATATCGGCGATCTTGACCACGTCGGGCATGTCGACCGGATTGTGGATCGAAAGCTCTGTGCCGTCGGTCAGGTGCATCTTGTAGATCACGCTCGGTGCGGTCGCGATCAGGTTGAGGTCGAACTCGCGCGACAGCCGCTCCTGGATGATCTCCAGGTGCAGCAGCCCGAGGAAGCCGCAGCGGAAGCCGAAGCCGAGTGCAGCCGAGGTTTCCATCTCGTAGGAGAAGCTCGCGTCGTTGAGCCGCAGCTTGCCCATCGCGCCACGCAGCGTCTCGAAATCGTTGGCATCGGCTGGAAAGAGACCGCAGAACACCACCGGGATCGCCGGCTTGAAGCCCGGCAGCATTTCGCTGATCGGCTTGCGGTCGTCGGTGATGGTGTCGCCGACGCGCGTATCGGCGACTTCCTTGATCGCCGCGGTGATGAAGCCGATCTCGCCGGGACCGAGTTCGTCGACCTGCTCCATCTTCGGCGTGAAGAAACCGACGCGCTCGACGTCATAGGCCGCACCCGTGCCCATCATGCGGATGCGCTGGCCCTTCTTCATGGTGCCGTCGACGACGCGAATGAGCACGACGACGCCGAGATAGACGTCGTACCAGCTGTCGACCAGCAGCGCCTTCAGCGTCGCGTCGCGATCGCCCTTTGGCGGCGGCAGGCGGGTGACGATGGCCTCCAGCACGTCGGGAACGCCGAGGCCGGTCTTGGCCGAGATCATCACGGCATCCGACGCATCGATGCCGATCACGTCCTCGATCTGCTGCTTGACCTTGTCGGGCTCGGCCGCGGGCAGGTCGACCTTGTTGAGGACCGGCACGATCTCGTGATTGTTGTCGAGCGCCTGGTAGACGTTGGCGAGCGTCTGCGCTTCGACGCCCTGGCTGGCATCGACCACCAGCAGCGATCCCTCGCAGGCCGCCAGCGAGCGCGAGACTTCGTAGGCGAAGTCGACATGGCCGGGCGTGTCCATCAGGTTGAAGATGTAGTCCTTGCCGTCCTTGGCGCGGTAGTTGAGTCGAACGGTCTGCGCCTTGATGGTGATGCCACGCTCGCGTTCGATATCCATCGAATCGAGCACCTGCTCCTTGCCCGCCATCTCACGATCGCTCAGCCCGCCGGTCATCTGGATCAGGCGGTCGGCCAGCGTCGATTTGCCATGGTCGATATGGGCGACGATGGAGAAGTTGCGGATGTTGGAAATGGGGACGGTTGTCATGGGCGCGGGATAGCATTCACATCCCCGTGCGGCAACCATATTGCTGTATTCTAAAGGGGATTCTTCACGCCAAGCTAATTCCACTCGGCCCCAAAACGCGCTACGCACTCGGGCCATGTCCACTGCTTCCATTTTACCAGCGCCGGCGCGCTCGAAGCGCATTTTCTCCATGCGGCGGCTGGCGGCGTGGCTGGCCTCGCGCGCCACTGATCCCCGGAGCGGCCTGTGGCTGGTGACCAGCTTTGCCGTGGTTCATGCGGTGCTGTGGACGGTGATCCTGGTCAGTCTGAAGACCGGGCAGGACGTTCACATGGACGTCGCAGAAGGCTTCGCGTGGGGCCAGAAGTTCCTGTTCGGCTATGGCAAGCATCCTCCGCTGTCGGGATGGGTGGCCGGCGTCTGGTTCAGGATCTTTCCGGTCACCGACTGGGCGAGCTATGCGCTGGCGATGGCGACGCTCGGCTGCAGCATCGTGATCTGCTGGCTGCTGGCGCTGCGCGTGGTCGATCGCCGCCGCGCGTTCTTCGTGGTCGTGATGCTCGCGATCTATCCGATCTTCAACTTCAAGGGCTTCAAGTACAATCCGGATCTGCTGCAGCTCGTCACGCTGCCGCTGCTGGTGCTGGCCTATCTCGATGCGTTCGAGAAGCGCAGCGTGAAATCAGGCATCTGGCTCGGGCTCGCCGGTGCGCTGGCGCTGATGACCAAATACTGGGCGCTGACCATGATCGGCGCCATCGGTCTCGCTGCACTGATCCACCCCGACCGCCTGAAATTCCTGCGATCGCCGGCGCCATGGGTCGCGATCGCCGCGCTGGTGGTGGCGATGCTGCCGCATGTGATGTGGCTGAAGCAGGTGAATTTCGTCCCGCTTACGTATGCCGGCGACACCTATTCGCTAAACGAGCCGGCGATGATGCGCAGTCTCGTGGTGGGCTATATCGGGCATAATCTGGCGCTGCTGGCGCTGCCGATATTGCTCGGCGCGATTGCGCTGGCGTGGCCGCCGCGGCGCTGGAAGCTGCGAACATTCTGGTCGCGCGGCGCCAATCCCGGCGTGAACGTTTCGCAGGCGATCAACATCTGGATCATCCAGGCAGTGGTGGCGGTCGGCCCGCCGCTCGGCGCGTTGCTCTTCCATGTCTACATCAAGACCGACTGGGGCATTCCGCTGTTCTTCCTGGTGCCGCTCGCCTTGATGACCATTCCCGCGCTGCGGGTCCGGCGCATCGCACTGTTCAACCTGGCCTCGAGCTGGCTGGTGATTTCGCTCATCGTGCTGGCGGCCTCGCCAAGGATCGTTGCGTATGAGCTGAACGAGAAACGCACCGCCGGCGCGACCTACCGGGCGCGCTCCGAACTCGCCCGCGAACTGACGGACATCTGGCACACGCGCTTTCGTTCGCGCTGGCCGGTGGTCGCGGCCTATACCGATACCGGCCAGCCCGTCACCTTCTACAGCCCCGATCATCCGGCCCCCCTGACGCCGGACGAGCCGTGGTCGTCGGGCCTGACCTCGCTCGAGGAAGCGAGGCGCTCGGGCTTCATCGGCATCTGCGAAACCGGCGACTGGAAGCTGGAGAAGTGCGAGGCGTGGATGAAGGCCCATGCCGCCAACGCCGAGCACATCGTGATCACGACCCGTCGGTTCTTTCCGGGGATGCCGGGTCCCGCAACGGCATGGAACGTGTATATCGTGCCGCCAGCCAAATAGCGCGCAAGCGCAAGAACTCCTGAAGGGGGAAACGGATGGATCTCGATCTGAAAGGAAAGACGGCGCTCGTCACCGGCTCGACGCGCGGCATTGGGCTTGCCACCGCCATCGGGCTTGCGCAAATGGGCGCGGACGTCATCGTCAACGGCCGGGACAAGGCGGCAGTGGATGAGGCTGCTGCAAAAGTCCGGCAGGCGGCGCCGTCTGCCAAGGTGCAAGCGGCCGTGTTCGATCTCGGCGATGCGGCCGGCTGCAGCGCACTGGTGGCGCAATTCCCCGACGTCGATATCCTCGTCAACAATCTCGGCATCTACGATCCCAAGGGTTTCTTCGACATCGAGGACGCCGACTGGACCAGGATGTTCGAGGTCAACGTGATGAGCGGAGTCCGGCTGACGCGGCACTATCTGAAGCGGATGCTCGACGACAAGGACTGGGGCCGCGTCGTGTTCGTCTCCAGCGAATCCGGCGTCTACATTCCAAAGGAGATGGTGCATTACGGCTTCTCGAAGTCGGCGCAACTGGTCATCGCACGCGGCGCGGCCGAGATGACGAAAGGCACCAACGTAACCGTCAATTCGGTGATGCCGGGACCTACCTGGGTCGAGATGGCGCCGGTGCGGCTGGCCGCGCGCGCGAAGACGATGGGAACAACCGTCGAGGATCTGGTCTCGCGCACCTTCAGCGAACGCCGGCCGGCGTCGCTGCTGCAGCGCTACGCCAAGCCCGAAGAGGTCGCCAATTTGATCTGTTACGTCTGTTCGAAAGCCTCGAGCGCCACGAATGGCGCCGCGCTCCGCGTCGACGGCGGGATTGTCACGAATCCGTTTTGAAGATTGTCTCACCTCTATCAGGTGTCAGACCTCATCCTGAGGCGCCGCGTAGCGCCGTCGAAGGATGAATGGCGCCAGCCGGGCCTCGTGGTTCGAGACGCCGCTTCGCGGCTCCTCACCATGAGGGTTCGAGAATTACAGCGCTTGGCGCCGCTCAAACGCCTTCTTCGTTGAACTTGTCGGCGACCAGTGCCGCGATCGCATCGATCGCGGCTTCGGCTTCCGGTCCCTTCGCCGAAACCGTAACGGTGGTTCCGGGACCTGCGGCCAGCATCATCAAGCCCATGATCGAGGTGCCGCCCACGGTTTCGCTACCGCGGGTTACCCAGACCTCGGCATCGAACTTCTCGACCATCTGGACGAACTTCGCCGATGCCCGTGCATGCAGGCCGCGCTTGTTGATGATGAGAAGTTCCCGCGAAATGGCGCCCGCAGGCACGCCCGGCCCGAGTTCCTTTCCGGGCGCGGCGTCGTCGCTCATTTGCCGGCGAGTACGCGGCTGGCGATGGTGACGTATTTGCGGCCGGCTTCCTGGGCCATCGCAATGGCATCGGGAAGCGAGCGCTCTTCACGCACCTTGGCGAGCTTGACCAGCATGGGAAGATTGATGCCTGCGAGTACTTCCACCTTCGGGCGGCTCATGCAGGAAATCGCAAGGTTGGATGGGGTGCCGCCGAACATGTCGGTGAGAATAGCGACACCATCGCCACTGTCGACGCGATTCACCGCTTCGATGATATCGCTTCGACACAGATCGGAGTCGTCTTCGGCTCCAATCGTGATGGCTTCAATTTGTTTCTGCGGACCCATGACATGTTCAAGCGCCGCCCTGAACTCGTCGGCAAGGCGCCCATGGGTCACAAGCACTAGACCAATCATCGGAAACTCCTCGCGGGTGCTTTTTGGTGCACCGCACGAACGCGCCACTTTGACCATCCAGAGGCCCCGCGCAAGAGGGCATCTTGGCTATTGTCCCGGATTTTGGCGGTAGAGAGTGAGGCCTGTGCCGGTTTAATCGGTGGCGATATTGGGGCTTATATGGTTACCAATTCCCTTCAGGCAATCATCCGAAGGTCTGATGGAATCAGAACCGGCGGTTGTCGTCAAAGCGGCTGCAATCAGCGGAAGGGGTGCGTAGCCGGCTTCGACGGGGATTCGTGGTAACGAAACACCATTTAACCGGATCGAGAGCGATTCCGGCCGGGGCAGCCGCTCCGCATCGCTGGCCGCCAGATCGACGACGAGTCCAACAATTGCCTCACTTGCATAACCGCAGCGGCGAATCCCGAGCCCCCTGATCTCGATCAGGCCGGCCAGTTCGCGCGCCGGCCGGACCCACAATTGTTCCGCTACTGTGTCGAGATGGACACGGTCGTCGCCGACCAGAACGGCCGCCGGAAGCTGTCCAGAGCGCCCCGCTAGAATCAAATCGAAGGCGAGCCGCGACTTGCCTGCCCCTGACGGCCCCCGGATCAGCACGGCGCGATCGCCCACCAGCACGGCGGAAGCGTGCACGCTGGCGCTATCGGTCATGGCGATGGTGCCGGCAGCCTGACCACGAAGCGTGCGCCCGCTACCGTGGGCTTGCCGTCGGCATCGGCCGGGCCATGGCGATTTTCGGCCCAGATCCGCCCGTTATGCGCTTCGATGATCTGCTTGGAGATCGACAGTCCGAGGCCGGAGTTCTGACCGAATCCCTGGTGCGGACGGTCGGTGTAGAAGCGCTCGAAGATGCGTTCCAGCGCGTCCTCGCCGATGCCGGGCCCGTCGTCATCGACGACGATCTCGATTTCGGAGCGCACGCGCCGGCAGGTGACGCGCACCTTGCCGCCCGGCGTCGAGAACGACTGCGCATTGGACAGCAGATTGGAGATCACCTGCCCGAGCCGCGAATCATGGCCGGGCACCGAGAACGTGTCGGTCGATCCGCGGCCCTCGAAGCGGGTCTCCACCGCGACGTCGTGGCCGAGCCGGGTTTCGTTGGCCACAGAAGTGAGCGTCGTCAGCAGCCGGCGCAAATCGACCGGCGCCATGTCCTGTCGCTGCAATTCCGCATCAAGCCGGCTGGCGTCGGAAATGTCCGAGATCAGCCGGTCGAGCCGCTTGACGTCGTGCTCGATCACCTCGAGCAGCCGCGCGCGGCTGGTTTCGTTGCGTGCCAAGGGCAGCGTCTCCACCGCCGACCGCAACGAGGTCAGCGGGTTCTTCAGTTCATGGGCGACGTCGGCGGCGAACATCTCGATCGCCTCGATGCGGCTATAGAGCGCATTCGTCATGTCGCGCAGCGCGCCGGAGAGATGGCCGATCTCGTCGCGCCGGCGGGTGAAGTCCGGAATCTCGACACGGGTCTGGATGCGGCGGCGAACGCGCTCGGCGCCGTCGGCCAGCCGCCGCACCGGCCCCGCGATCGTACTCGCCAGCAGCAGCGACAGCATGATCATGACCGCCGAGGCCACGCCGCCGACCTTGAGGATCGCCAGACGTTCGGCCGTCACCATCTGGTCGATGTCGTCGCCCTGCGTCGACAACATCAGCGAACCATGCACGGCGCGGAACCGCTGCACCGGCACCGCGACCGAGACGATCACCTCGCCGCGGTCGTTGACGCGCACCATGCTGCTCTTGACGCCGTCGAGCGCCTGCACGACCTCTTCGTAGCCCTTGCCGTTTTCCGGGCCGAGTTCGCGATAGAGCGGCAGGTCGCCGCGGTTGAGCCAGGTGCGCACCGAGATCGTGGCCCGCTCGACGAAGCCGGGTTTCTCCGTCGTCGGCGGCGGCAGTTCGAAGCGCAGCACGTCGCCCCGGCCATAGAGATTGCGGCTGTCGAGGATCATGCCGCCATCGCCGCCGTAGATGCGGGCGCGCGTCTTGGTCGGAGAGATCAGCCGCCGCAGCACCGGCGCGACCCGCTCCGGATTGATCGGGAAATCCAGACCGGAGGATTCGTCGGGCGCGCCGTAGCTTTCGCCGGGCTTCAGGTCGAGCAGGCGGTCCGGATCGATGGTGATGGTGTTGGTTTCGACGGTGGCGGACGCCGCAATGGCGCCGGCGATGATTTCGGCCTGCACCAGCAGGCTCTGCGCGCGGGCGTCGATCAGGCCGGCGCGGAACTGCGACAGGTAGAGAATGCTCGCCACCAGCGCGACGAGGCCGGCCAGGTTGAGCGAGACGATGCGGCGCGTGAGGCTGGAGAAGGAAAGCGCGAAGAAGAATTGCCCGGCCCGCCGCATCCAGCCGAGCGGTCGCCGCCAGCCGGTGTCGCGCGGGCTATCGTCGGCAACGCGGTCCCGGTCGAGGGAGTCCGAAGCATCCTCGTGGTTCAGGCCTGGATCGGGTTGCGTTCGATCTAGCAATAGCTGGCTGCCCCGTTGTGATGCGCCGCTTCGTCGTTCTGCGCCGCTCGTGCGGATGAGTCAGACGGCGCCCCGCACGTTATCTTTCAAGCATGACGGCCGGACAAGCGCCTGGCGCTTGCACCGGAACCGGCCGCGGCCGGCTCGGATCAGGCTTCCTTGAAACGATAGCCGACGCCGTACAGCGTCTCGATCATCTCGAAGTCGTCGTCCACCACCTTGAACTTCTTGCGCAGCCGCTTGATGTGGCTGTCGATGGTGCGGTCGTCGACATAGACCTGATCGTCATAGGCCGCGTCCATCAGCGCGTTGCGGCTCTTCACGACGCCGGGGCGGGTCGCCAGCGCCTGCAGGATCAGGAACTCGGTCACCGTCAGCGTCACCGGTTCGTTCTTCCAGGTGCAGGTATGGCGTTCCGGATCCATGCGCAGCAGGCCGCGGTCCAGGGCGCGCGCATCCGGCTCCTTCGGAACGGCGGTCGGGTCCTTGGGCTGGCCCCGGCGCAGCACGGCCTTGACGCGCTCCACCAGCAGGCGCTGCGAAAACGGCTTGCGGATGAAATCGTCGGCGCCCATCTTGAGGCCGAACAATTCGTCGATTTCCTCATCCTTGGAGGTCAGGAAGATCACCGGCAGATCGGATTTCTGCCGCAGCCGCCGCAGCGTCTCCATGCCGTCCATCCTCGGCATCTTGATGTCGAGGATCGCCAGGTCCGGCGGCGAGGTACGGAATCCGTCCAGCGCCGACGCACCATCCGTATAGGTCATGATGCGATAGCCTTCGGCTTCGAGCGCGATCGAGACGGAAGTGAGAATGTTGCGGTCATCGTCGACCAAGGCGATTGTGGGCATGAGCCTGCTTTCAGAATGAGAGTGGCTTAAACGGCGGGCGATCGAGCGGTGCGCCGAATAAATTGTCTACTTACGCGGTCAACGAGCAATGCAAGCTGGGCTGAAGTGTGACCGAGTTCCGCAAAAACGCTTCCACGGGCGTCGTGCACCCCCATATAGCACCCTCTGCGGCCCGGAAAAAAGGCCCTTTTTGCAATAAGATGGCCTGAAAGGAACCCCATGCAGCCGACTGCTGAATTCAACGCTTCCAGATTATCCCGCTCGCTGCTGCGGCGGAGCCGGCAGGGCGCTCTGGCGACGCTGACGGCCGGGAGCGGCGATCCCTATTGCTCGCTGGTCAACGTCGCCAGCCACGCCGACGGCTCGCCGATCCTGCTGATTTCGCGGCTGGCGCTGCATACCAGGAATATCCTCGCCGACAGCCGGGTGTCGCTGATGCTGGACGAACGTGCCGCCGGCGATCCGCTGGAGGGCGCGCGGATCATGCTGGCCGGCCGGGCCGAGGAGGCCGAGGGCGAGACCGCTGCGATCCTGCGCCGGCGCTATCTCAATGCCCATCCGTCCGCGGCAGCGTTCGTGGACTTCAAGGATTTCTCGTTCTTCCGGATAGCCCCGACCGGCCTGCATCTGGTCGCCGGCTTCGGCCGTATCATCGACCTCAAGCCTGCGCAGTTTCTGACCGAGATCGCCGATGCCGGCGAGCTGCTGGGGGCCGAGCAGGGCGCGGTCGAACACATGAACGAGGATCACCGCGAGGCGATGAACCTCTACGCCACGAAGCTGCTGGGGGCTGAGCCTGCCGACTGGTCCTGTACCGGATGTGATCCCGACGGCATGGATATGCAGGCCGGCAGCGCCACGCTGCGGCTGGATTTCCCGGAGCGGGTCACCAGCGGGTCGGAGTTGAGCAAAATGCTGGTGCGGCTGGCGGGCGAGGCGCGGGAAAAGCAATGATGGGGCGAGCAATCAGGCGGAAGCGGTGATGCTGATTTGGCCAACCGCGGGGCTGTGCCTCACGCTGCGCTTCGCCTGGCAGCCGAACGCGATTCAGCGCGTCACTGCGTGCAGAAGGCCCGCCGTCGGCAGTTAATTTTTTGATGCTGCAATGCAGCAATTGACCTGCCCGCCGGTAGCGACGGATGGTCGCGCAATCATGACGGCAAAGCGAGGAAAAGCGCCGCAGCAATCGTTTGAGCGAGATCAAGGCTCATTTTTTGCAAATAACCAAAACATGCGGATCGGCTTGGCAAGCACGGCGTTCATCAGTATTAGGTCGCCGGACCGGGGCCGGAAGGCTATATTCAGGGGTCACCGCGACAGAGCGCGTCAAGCGACAGCGCGCAATTCGAAGTAACGCGGGTTCGAGGAGGAGTCTTCGTGCAAGAGACGGGTCTACGCAACGGTGCCTTCGGCGCCGACAAATTTGGCTTAAAAAATCTCAAGACGGTGCACTGGAACCTTGGCGCGCCGCAGCTCTATCAATATTCGCTCGCGAAAGGCGAGGCCGTGCTGTCGGCCGATGGCGCCCTGTGCGCGGATACCGGTGAATTCACCGGCCGCAGTCCGAAGGACAAGTTCACGGTTCGCGACGCCACCACCGACAAGAACATGTGGTGGGCGGGCAACCAGTCGATCACTGCTGACCAGTTCTCCGCGCTCTATGCCGACTTCCTCAAGCATGCCGAAGGCATGACGCTGTACGCGCAGGATCTCTATGGCGGCGCCGATCCGACCTTCCAGATCAAGACGCGCGTTTTCACCGAACTCGCCTGGCACTCGCTGTTCATCCGCACGCTGCTGATCCGCCCCGAGGCGTCGACGCTGCGCGACTTCGTGCCGGAGCTCACCATCATCGACCTGCCGAGCTTCCGCGCCGATCCCAAACGCCACGGATGCAAGTCGGAGAACGTCGTCGCCATCGATTTCGCCCGCAAGATCGTCCTGATCGGCGGGTCTTATTATGCCGGCGAGATGAAGAAGTCGGTCTTCACCACGCTGAACTATTACTTGCCCGCCAAGGGCGTGATGCCGATGCACTGCTCGGCCAATGTCGGGCCCAAGGGCGACACCGCGATCTTCTTTGGCCTGTCCGGCACCGGCAAGACCACGCTCTCGGCCGATCCCAACCGCACGCTGATCGGCGACGACGAGCATGGCTGGGGCAATGACGGCGTCTTCAACTTCGAAGGCGGCTGCTATGCCAAGTGCATCAAGCTGTCGAAAGAAGCCGAGCCGCAGATCTTCGCCGCCAGCAACCGCTTCGGCGCCGTGCTGGAGAACGTGGTGCTCGATGAGGACACTCGCGTTCCCGATTTCGACGACGGCTCGAAGACCGAGAATACCCGTTCGGCCTATCCGCTCGACTTCATCCCGAACGCTTCGCGCACCGGCCGCGCCGGGCAGCCGAAGAACGTCGTGATGCTCGCTGCCGACGCCTTCGGCGTCCTGCCGCCGATCGCGAAACTTTCGCCGGCGCAGGCGATGTATCACTTCCTGTCCGGCTACACCGCCAAGGTCGCCGGCACCGAGCGTGGTCTCGGCAACGAGCCGCAGCCGGAATTCTCCACCTGCTTCGGCTCGCCGTTCCTGCCGCTCGATCCTTCCGTCTACGGCAACATGCTGCGCGAACTGATCGCGAAGCACAATGTCGACTGCTGGCTGGTGAACACCGGCTGGACCGGCGGCAAGTACGGTACCGGCAGCCGGATGCCGATCAAGGTGACGCGCGCGCTGCTCACCGCGGCCCTCGACGGTAGCTTGCGCAATGTCGAATTCCGCACCGACAAGTATTTCGGCTTCGCGGTGCCCACCGCGCTGCCGGGCGTGCCGAGCGAGATCCTCGATCCCGTCAACACCTGGAAGGACAAGGCGGAGTTCGACAAGACCGCGCGCGCGCTGGTCGGCATGTTCCAGAAGAACTTTGCCAAGTTCGAAGCCCAGGTCGACGCCGAAGTCCTCGCGGCTGCGCCGGACCTGAAGCTCGCGGCCGAATGAGATCGGTCGCGAACGAATGATTAAAAAGGGCGGCTCTCCGAGCCGCCCTTTTTGTTTGCGTTCCTGCGGCGGCCCTCAAACCGGCGGCCGTGCGTGCATTCACGAAAACGCGCAGCCGGACTTCAATCCGAGCTTGCCGAAAATCATCGCCGCCGGACAGAAACCGGTGATCGATGCCTGCAGCAGGTTCAGTCCCACGAAGCCGGTCAGCGCCAGCCAATAGGGACTGACATACAAGGCGAGTACGACGCTGACGAGAATCATGATTCCGGCGAAAGCCATGACGGCACGGTCTACATTCATTTCACTTCTCCATTTTGCAGTTGCTTCGTAATTCCTCAGCCGCTTGCGGCGAGCTGATCGCGGGTCCAGGCGACGATGTTTGCGGTGTTCATCGCGCCGGCCGTTTTTGCCACCAGCCGGCCGCCGCGGAACAACAGCAGGGCCGGAATGCCGGACACGCCGAACTCGGCGCTGGTGCGTTGCTCTTCGTCGGCGTTGAGCTTCAGCAGCCGGACTTGGGGCTCCAGCTCCGATGCCGCTCGCTCGAACATCGGCGCCATGGCGCGGCACGGACCGCACCATGCCGCCCAGACATCGACCAGCACCGCGATGTCATTGGCGCGGCGGTGCTTGTCGAAGCGGACACCGTCGACTGCGACGGGGTGGCCGTCGAACAGTTGCCTGTGGCATGCGCCGCATCGGGCCTCGGTCGCCGGCTTGCTGTCCGGGACGCGATTGACCGCGCTGCAATGCGGACAGACGATGTTGCGTGTCGAGCTCATGGTTCGTCGTCCTGCTCAGCCGGTCTTGATCTTGCGGATCCCGAGCTGCTCCATCACGAACCGTTCGTAGAACGGCTCGCTGTCGCCGAGCCTGATCTTGCGCAGGAAGAATTTCTCGAACGCGACTTTCGCGTAATGGACCCAGCGTCCCTTGGCGGACCAGTTGACGTTTCGCGGCGGCATTTCCGGTTGCGCGATGAAGGCGACGCCGCTGTCGCCAAAATCGGCGAGGCAGACGGCGTTCCATGTCGCTTCGGCCTTCGGCTCGGCGCCCCTCAGCAGGTCGGCGATATTGAGGGCGGTCGCCGTCACCATCGACTCGATCATGAAGCCGGTCTTGGGCACGCCCGTCGGCACCGGCGTCGCGGCTACCGGCGCAATCGCAACGCCGACCCCGACGCCGAAGATGTTCGGGAATGCGGGATTGCGCTGCTTCTTGTCGATGACGATGAAGCCGCGCGGATTGGTCAGGCCTTCGATGCCGCGCACGGCGGCCACACCCCGGAACGCCGGCAGCATCATCGAATAGTTGAATGGCAGTTCGTGGGCCTTCGCGACGACGCCTGATTCCGACACCTCCTCGACCCGCATCTTGCCGGGTTCGACCGCGGTGACGCGCGCATTCGTGATCCATTTGATGTGGCGGTCGCGCATCTCGCTTTCGAGCAGGCCTTTGGTGTCGCCGACGCCGTCGAGGCCGAGGTGGCCGATGTACGGCTCCGAGGTCACGAAGGTCATCGGAACGCGGTCGCGGATACGGCGCCTTCGCAGCTCGGTATCGAGGATGAAGGCGAACTCATAGGCCGGGCCGAAGCACGACGCGCCCTGCACCGCACCGACGACGATCGGGCCGGGAGCCTCCTCGAACCGCTCGAACGCCGCCTTTGCCCGGGTGGCGTGATCGACATGACAGATCGACTGCGTCTCGCCCTCGGGCCCGAGGCCCGGAATTTCATCGAAGGCGAGGTCCGGTCCGGTGGCGACGACGAGGTAGTCGTAGGCGACCGAGGTGCCGTCTTCCAGTTCGATCCGGTTCTCGCGGGGCAGCACGCGGCGCGCTCCCTGCTCGAAGTAGCGGATGCCCTTGCGCTGCATCACGTCGGCGATATCGACCTCGATATCCTGCTTCTCGCGCCAGCCGACCGCAACCCACGGGTTGGAGGGAACGAAGTGATAGCGTGGTCCCTGGCCGATCACCGTCACCCGGTCCTCGCCCTTTCGCAGCTTTGGCAGCAGTTCATAGGCCATCAACGTTCCGCTGAGGCCTGCACCGAGTACGACGAGTTCCGCCATGACACTTCCTCCGTTTGCTTAATTGCCTGACCGCGATTGAGCCCTGTTGCTGTGGAATGGGCGACCCGCGGGCCGCTTTGTGGTTGACTATATATTCGATATTGCGTATATACGCAAGTATGAAAATAGATAGCGAGCAAATGCAGTCTGCCGCCGACGTTGCGAGTGATCTGCTCAAGGCCATGGCCAACCGCCACCGCCTGCTGATCCTGTGCCAGTTGATCGACGGCGAGCGTTCGGTCGGCGAACTCGCTGCGTTCCTCGGCCTGCGGGATTCCACGGTATCGCAGCATCTTGCGATCCTTCGTCGCGACGATCTGGTCGATGCGCGCCGCGACGGCCAGACCATCTGGTATTCGATCAGCAGCGAGCCGGCGCGTGATCTGGTCGAGGTGCTGTATCGCTCTTTCTGCAAGCCGGGTGCCGGCCGTTCGAAGCCTGACACGGCGCGCCGCCGCAAGAGTTGACCCACATCAACGGCAACAAATTTGTCGGCGCTCTAATGATCGAGATGGTTCGGAGTAGTTTCATGTTCTCCCTGTGCAAGACGTCCTCGCTGCCCGCATTCGGCGCGCTTCTGCTCGCGATCGCCGGCGTGCCGTCCACGCCGCTGCGCGCGGCAGAAGAGATCTTCGTGGTGAAATCGTCGACGGTACCGGACCAGAAGGCGGTGTTCGCGACCATCGAAAGCCGGCGCGTCGTCCCGGGTCGCAGCCGGATCGGCGGCACCGTCGCCGCGATCGCGGTCAGGGAGGGCGACCATGTCGAACTCGGCCAGGTCATCGCCACGGTCGGCGACGACAAGCTCGCGCTGCAGATGAAGGCGCTCGATGCGCAGATCGCAGGCCTCGAAGCCCAGGTGGCGCAGGCGCAAATCGACCTGACGCGCGCCGAAGACCTGTTCCAGAAGGGAATCGCGCCGAAGACACGGCTGGACGAGGCGCGCACGGCGTCCAACGTCGCCGCCAATGCGATGCGCGCGCGCACCGCGGAGCGTTCGGTGATCCAGCAGCAGCTCACCGAGGGCAATGTATTGGCGCCGGCGGCCGGCCGCGTGCTCAAGGTCCCGCTCACCGCGGGGACCGTGGTCATGCCGGGTGATCCCGTGGCCCTGATTGCCGAGCAGAATTTCGTGGTCCGGCTCAAGGTGCCGGAGCGGCACGCCAAGTCGATGAAGGCAGGCGATCCGATCCGCATCGATGGGGACGATCTCGGGACAGCCGCACCGCGCTTCGGCAAGATCAGCCTGGTCTATCCGCAGATCGAGGAGGGGCGCGTCGTCGCCGATGCCGTCGTCGAGGGTCTCGAAGACTACTTCGTCAACGAGCGTGTCAGGGTCTGGATTGCGGCGGGTGCGCGTCCCGCCTATGTGATACCCGCGCGTTTCATCACCACCCGCTTCGGCCTCGACTATGTCCGGGTCCGCACCGCCGGTAACGTCGATGTCGATGTTCCGGTTCAGCGCGGCCAGCCGGCGCCGCGGCCGGACATGCCGGATGGCATCGAAATCCTGTCCGGCCTGCAGAACTCCGACCGGTTGGTGCGGTCGTGAAGCTCGGATTTTCCGGTTGGTTGACCAAGACGACCATCCAGTCGCCGTTGACCCCGCTGTTTCTGCTGGCGGCTCTCGCCGCGGGGCTCGTCGCGCTGATCACCATCCCGCGAGAGGAGGAGCCGCAGATTAGCGTGCCGATGGTCGACATCACGGTGCGCGCCGACGGCCTGAAGGCGCCGGATGCCGTCGAACTGGTGACCAAGCCGCTGGAGACGATCGTCAAGGCGATCGACGGCGTCGAACATACCTACAGCCAGAACCAGGACGACCGCGTCATGGTGACGGCGCGCTTCCTCGTCGGTACCAAGGCCGACGAAGCCATCCTGCGAGTCCATGAGAAGGTCCGCGCCAACATCGACCGGATTCCCGTTGGTATCCCGGAGCCGCTGATCGTCGGCCGCGGGATCAACGATGTCGCGATCATGGTGGTGACGCTGTCGCCGAAGCCGGCGGCCGCCCAGCGCTATTCGGACAAGGACCTGTTCGACCTCGCGGAAAAACTTCGTTCCGAACTGAGCAAGGTCGATAATGTCGGCCTGACCTACATCGTCGGTGGCGATGCGCAGCAGATTCGTGTCGAGCCCGATCCGGAAAAGCTGGCGCTCCATGGGGTCACGCTGCAGCAATTGCTGGCCAAGGTGCGCGACGCCAACCGCTCGTTCCAGGCCGGCCGGGTCCGTGATGCCGGACAGACCCGCACGATCGTCGCGGGGCAGACCTTGTCGGGCGTGCCCGACATCGGACTATTGCTGCTGACAACCCGCGACAATCGCCCGGTGTATGTGCGCGACGTCGCCCGGGTCGTGCTGGGGCCGTCGCCGGTCGAACACCGCGTCTGGAACGTGTCAGAGAACGACAAGGGCTCGTGGAAAACGGCGCCCGCGATCAGCGTGGCGATCGCCAAGCGCGCCGGCGCCAACGCGGTTGTCGTGGCGGAAGATCTCCGCGCGCGGATCGCAGCGCTCGAGGGCCGGCTGATTCCGGCCGATGTCGCTGCGACCGTCACCCGCGACTATGGCGAGACCGCCAACGAGAAGGCCAACGAACTGCTTTTCCACCTCGGCCTCGCCACCGTCTCCATCGTGGTGCTGATCGCGTTCGCGATCGGCTGGCGCGAGGCTGTGGTGACGCTCGTGGTGATTCCCACCACGATCCTGCTGACGCTGTTTGCGGCCAATATCATGGGCTATACCATCAACCGCGTCAGCCTGTTCGCGCTGATCTTCTCGATCGGCATCCTGGTCGACGACGCGATCGTGGTGGTGGAGAACATCGCGCGGCATTGGGCGATGCGGGATGGCCGTCCGCGGCTGCAGGCCGCCATCGAGGCGGTGGCCGAGGTTGGCAATCCGACGATCCTGGCGACGCTGACCGTGATCGCGGCGCTGCTGCCGATGCTGTTCGTGTCGGGCCTGATGGGCCCCTACATGGCACCGATCCCGGCGAACGCCTCCGCTGCCATGCTGTTCTCGTTCTTTGTCGCGATGGTGATCGCCCCGTGGCTGATGCTGAAGCTGCACCGCGGCGGCGAGGCCTCGCAGGCGCATGCGGCATCACATGACGAGGGCTGGCTCGGCCGGCTGTACCGGAAGGTCGCCGCCCCCGTCATTCGCACCCGCCGCTCGTCCTGGATATTCCTGGTTTCCGTCGGTGTCGCGACGCTGCTGGTAATGGGCCTGTTCTATACCAGGAGCGTGACGGTGAAGCTGCTGCCGTTCGACAACAAATCGGAGATCGCGGTCGTCGCCGATCTGCCGGAAGGCGCGACGCTGGAGGACACCGAGCGGGTGCTGCTGGCTGCGGCCGAGATTGCCCGGCAATTGCCGGAGGTGACGTCGGTGCAGGTCTATGCCGGCACCGCGGCACCGTTCAATTTCAACGGTCTGGTGCGGCACTATTATCTGCGCGCGGCGCCGGAACTCGGCGAACTGCAGGTCAATCTCGCCGCGCGCGGCGACCGTTCACGCGCCAGCCACGTCATTGCGCTCGAACTGCGAGAGAAGTTGAAGGCGCTCGCAACGCCCGAGGGGACCTCTATAAAGGTGGTGGAGGTGCCTCCCGGCCCGCCCGTCATGGCGACCCTGCTCGCCGAGATCTACGGCCCGGATTCGGCGACCCGCCGCGCCGTCATGAACGAAACCAGGAAGATATTCGCATCAGTGCCCTTCATCGTCGACGTCGACGATTCGGCCGGGCAACCGCGGCCGCGGCTGCGGCTGTCGATCGACCAGGACCGTCTGGAATTCTTCGGCGTCGAGCAGAAGGACGTCTACGACACGATCGAGATGCTGTTCGGCGGACTGACCGTCGGCTATTCCCACCGCGGCGAGGATCGTAATCCGATCGCGATCACGGTCCGGCTGCCGAAGAGCGATCTCGCCTGGACGGAAGCGCTCAAATCGACCCCAGTACCCGCCAACACGGTGCCGGGCGGCAAGACCGTGGTCGAGCTTGGCGAGGTGGTGCGAGCATCGACCGAGGCCGGTTCTCCGGTCATCTTTCGCCGTGACGGCCGGTTCGCCGATATGGTGATGGCCGAACTGGCGGGGAGCTACGAAGCGCCGATCTACGGCATGCTGGAGGTCGCCCGCCGTATCGACGCGCACCCATGGGGCGATCTGCCCAAACCCACCGTCAGCCTGCACGGCCAGCCCACGGATGAAACCAGGCCGACGCTGCTGTGGGACGGCGAATGGGAAATCACCTACGTCACGTTCCGCGACATGGGGGCGGCATTCGCGATCGCGATCGTCGGAATCTACATCCTGGTCGTCGCACAGTTCGGCAGTTTCAAGCTGCCGCTCGTGATCCTGACGCCGATTCCGCTGACCCTGATCGGCATTCTGATCGGCCACTGGCTGTTTGCCGCGCCGTTCACCGCGACTTCCATGATCGGGTTTATCGCGCTCGCGGGCATCATCGTGCGGAACTCGATCCTCCTGGTGGACTTTATCCGTCACGCCGCCGTCGGCAACAGCCTGCGCGAACGGCTGCTCGAAGCAGGGGCTGTGCGCTTCAAACCCATCATCCTGACGGCGCTCGCCGCGATGATCGGAGCAGCCACGATTCTGCCGGACCCGATCTTTCAGGGGCTCGCCATCTCGCTGCTGTTCGGGCTCGCGTCGTCGACCTTGCTTACCGTGCTGGTGATTCCGGCAATCTATATCGCGCTTCGGGATGACCGGAGGCCAATGAAACAGGCAGATGGATAGGAATGCGACATGACAACATCGCGTGCAGCCCCGCAGATCAGGGCGTTCTTCGATCAGGCGACCAACACCATCAGCTATCTGGTGTCCGATCCGGTTACCCGCCGCGCCGCGGTCATCGATCCCGTGCTCGACTTCGATCAGCGCGACGGCACCGTCGACGTGCGTTCGGTGGAGGCCATTCTGGCCGCGGCGAACGAGGACGGGCTTGCGATCGAGTGGGTCCTCGAGACCCATGCGCATGCCGATCATCTCTCCGGTGCGCCCTACATCAAGTCGAAGACCGGTGCGCGGATCGGCATCGGCGAGCACATCAAGGACGTGCAGCGAATCTTCCGCCCCGTGTTCAATGCCGAAGACCTGCGTACCGACGGCAGCGATTTCGACTGGCTGTTCGCGGACGGTGAGACCTTCAGCATCGGCGAGCTTGTCGTCGAGGTCCTGCACACGCCGGGCCACACGCCGGCGGACATTTCGTACAAGATCGGCGATGCCGTGTTCGTCGGCGACACGCTGTTCATGCCCGACTACGGCACCGCGCGCGCAGACTTTCCGGGCGGGGACGCCCATCAACTCTATCAATCGATCCAGCGGCTGCTGAAGCTGCCCGACGAAACGCGGCTGTTCATGTGCCACGACTACAAGGCGCCCGGCCGCGACCAATACAAGTGGGAGACCACGGTGCGGGACGAGCGCGAGCACAACGTCCATCTTCGCGGCGGCGTCACCGAAGACGCGTTCGTCGCGATGCGACAGTCGCGCGATGCGACGCTGTCCGCGCCGACGCTGTTGCTGCCGTCAATTCAGGTCAACATCCGCGCCGGCCGGTTTCCCAAGGCCGAGAGCAACGGCGTGCATTATCTGCAGTTGCCGGTTCGTCCTCGCACCGGTGCCGAGACCGCGGTCATCTCCTGAGGCGGGCCAGGCGCCGCCTCTAACCATTGCCCGGCAGCATCGCATTGCTGGGTGTCCGGCGATCGGTGATCTGCAGGCCGAACAGGCTGCCGATCAGCTCGACGGCGACGCGCGCGGTGCGGCCGCGCTCGTCGAGAAACGGATTGAGCTCGACGATATCGACCGAGCGCACCAGGCCGGAATCGTGCAGCAGCTCCATGATCAGATGCGCTTCGCGATAGGTCGCGCCGCCCGGCACGGTGGTGCCGACGCCGGGGGCCACCGCGGGATCGAGGAAGTCGACGTCGAAGCTGACATGCAGCACGCCGTTCTGCGCCCGCACCCGCTCGATGACCTTGCGGATCAGCACGGCGACGCCGAACTCATCGATCGCGCGCATGTCGGCGATGGCGACGCGGCGCTCGAACACCAGCTTCTTCTCCTCCGGATCGATCGAGCGGATGCCGAACAGGTCGAGCCTTTCGGGACCTATCGAGGCGCGTGGCTCCTTGCCGAGCAACCGGTCGAGCCCGGGCTCGCCGCACAGGAACGCCGCCGACATGCCGTGCATGTTGCCGGTCTCCGTGGTCTGCGGCGTGTTGTAGTCGGCATGGGCGTCGAGCCACAGCACGAACAGTGGCCGGCCTTTTTCGCGCCAGTAACGCGCGACGCCGTTCACCGATCCCATCGACAGCGAGTGATCGCCCCCAAGGAATATTGGAATGGCGCCAGAGCGCGCCAGCAGGAAGGAGCGCTTGCTCAGCGCACGGATCCATCCCTTGATCTCGTCGTAAAATTTGGCGTTGGCCGGCGGCGATCCCTCGGGGGTCTCGATGCTGGAGGGCGCCATGTCGCCATGATCCTCGACGGTGAAGCCGAGTTGGCCGAGGATGCGGCCGATGCCTGCGGTTCGCAGCGCCGCCGGTCCCATCAGGGTGCCGGGCTGGGAGGCGCCGATCTCAATGGGGATGCCGAGCAGGGCGATCTTTGGTCGGCTGGCATCGGGTTCGGACATGCGGCGGAACCTCCAATGAAGTCGCAGGCGGCCACCGCGACAGCGGCCTGACCTACCCTACATGAGATTCGCGACGCGCTGACGTCCCTTACACCTTGAAATAGGCGATCTGTGTCGTGGTCGCGAGCAGGCGTCCCGAGGGCGACCACAATTCGCCGTGCTGGTCGCCATAGCTCCGGTGGAAGATCCTGGCGTCGGCGGTCGCCAGCACGCGGGTGATATCCTCGGCTGCCAGCTCTTCCGCGGAGGTGTGGAAATAGGTCGTGATCGATACCGTGCCGAACGGGATCAGTTCGCGTCGCGCCAGGAATACCCGGCCGAAGAACGCATCCGACATCGACATCAGCGACAGCATGTCGATCCTGCGTGGCGTGTGGTCGGCGATCCATTGCTTGGAGTATGCGTCGAGCGGCTCCGCCGCAGGCGAGCCATAGAAACTCGGCTCGCCCTCGACGAACCGGAAATCATACTGGTGCGTCCACGTCATCGGCGTGCGCGGAAACGAACGGGCCTGCTCGAACGGGATGGCATCGGGAAACGTCGCCTGCTGGTGCGACCAGGACGCGCGGCGCTCGGCGAAGACGGCGGTCGCCAGCGTCGCGACGTCGCCGCCGTTCTGCGTCATTTCCACCGACCAATGCTGGCTCGAGCGGTTGGCCTTGACCAGCCGCACGTCGAGATCGAACGGGCCTTCCGCCACCGGCGCGCAGAAATTCACGGTGAGCGCCAGCGGATCGCCCGCGCGCTGCGGATGCTCGATCAGCGCCCGCATGACGGTCGCAGCCGTGCAGCCGCCGAACGGGCCGACAAAGGCCCAGTAGTCCGGGCTGGTCTTGCCCTGCCAGCAGCTATCGCCGGCGGTGACTTGGGTGGCGACGTCGAACAGGTGAGGGGTTTGGGTGGGCATGAAGTTCTCCGGATACTGCCGTGCAGTATCACTGCTATCCCGTAGACTTCAATGACGCAGGAGGTAACGGCATCCCTTCGGCAGACCTCATCCTGAGGAGCAGGCAAAGCCTGCGTCTCGAAGGATAAAGCCGAGCCCCAACGTCTGGGCGCCTCGGGCTCTCATGGTTCGAGACGGCTTTGCGCCTCCTCACCATGAGGAGCGTTGCTACCGCGTCGCGCCGCGCTGGGCGCTAGCCACCGGCGCGGCGGCGCGCACCGGCACGTTCCAGATCTCCTCGGCATATTCGCGGATGGTGCGGTCGGAGGAGAACCACGGCATCCGCGCGACGTTGAGGATCGAGGCGCGGGTCCAGGCCGGCACCACCTGCCAGCGGGCGTCGATGCCGCGCTGCGCCTCGTAATAGGAATCGAAATCGGCCGAGACCATGTAGTGGTCGAGGTAGCGCAGCGCGTGGCCGATCGAGGCGAAGCGGGCGGGATCGTCGGGCGAGAACGCGCCGCTCTCGATCGCGGTGATGGCGCGCGCCAGCCGCGGCGAGCGGCTGATCACGTCGGTCGCATCCAGGCCCTGCTTGCGGCGGATCATGACGTCGCCGGCTTCCATGCCGAAGATGGCGATGTTCTCCACGCCGACATGGTCGCGGATTTCGATATTAGCGCCGTCGAGCGTGCCGATGGTCAGCGCGCCGTTGAGCGCCAGCTTCATGTTGCCGGTGCCGGAAGCTTCCATGCCGGCGGTCGAAATCTGCTCGGAAAGGTCAGCGGCGGGAATGATCACTTCGGCGAGGCTGACATTGTAGTCGGCGAGGAATACGACCTTCAGCCGTCCCGCGACGTCAGGGTCGTTGTTGACGACTTCCGCGACGTCGTTGATCAGCTTGATGATCAGCTTGGCGTAGCGATAGCTCGCCGCCGCCTTGCCGGCGAAGATCTTGACCCGCGGCACCCAGTCGCGCTGCGGCTCGTCCTTGATGGCGTGGTACAGCGCGATCGTCTCGATGATGTTGAGCAGTTGCCGCTTGTATTCGTGTATGCGCTTGATCTGGACGTCGAACAGCGCCGACGGATCGACCTTGACGCCGAGCCGCTCGCCGATCAGCCGCGCCAGCGCCAGCTTGTTCTGGTGCTTGATGTCGCGGAAGCGCTGCTGGAAGGCCTGGTCGCTGGCGCGGGCCTCGATGCGATCGAACAGCGAGAAATCGTCGAGCACGGCTTCGCCGCAGACTTCGCGGAGCAGGCCGGTCAGCCGCGGATTGGCGAGCATCAGCCAGCGGCGGAAGGTGATGCCGTTGGTCTTGTTGGTGATGCGGCCTGGATAGAGATGGTTGAGATCGTGGAACACGGTCTCCTTCATCAGGTCGGAATGCATCGCCGACACGCCGTTGATGCGGTGGGAGCCGACAAAGGCAAGTTGCCCCATCCGCACCCGGCGGCCGCTCTTCTCGTCGATCAGCGAAACCGAGGCGCGGAAATCGATGTCGCCCGGGCAGCGCTGGTCGGCTAGCGCGAGATGCGCGGCATTGATGCGGTAGATGATTTCGAGATGCCGGGGCAGCAGCCGCTCGAACAATTCGACCGGCCAGGTCTCCAGCGCTTCCGGCAGCAGCGTGTGATTGGTGTAGGACAGCGTCGCCACCGTGAGCTTCCACGCTTCGTCCCAGCGGAAATTATGCAGGTCGACCAGGATGCGCATCAGCTCGGTAACGGCGAGGCTCGGATGGGTGTCGTTGAGCTGCACCGCGACCTTGGACGGCAGGTTGCGCAACTGTCCGTCGGAAGAGAGGTGCCGCTTGATCAGGTCCTGCAGCGAGGCCGAGACGAAGAAGTATTCCTGCCGCAGCCGCAACTCGCGTCCCGCGGGGCTTTCGTCGTTCGGATAGAGGAATTTGCAGATCGATTCCGCGCGCGCTTCCTCGGCGACGGCGCCGAGGTAGTCGCCGGTGTTGAAGACGTCGAGCCGCAATGGGTCGGGCGAGCGCGCCGACCATAGCCGCAGCGCGTTGACGTGATGGCCGCGCCAGCCGACGATCGGGGTGTCGTAGGCGACGGCCTGAACGGTTTCCGCCGGACGCCACGTCGCGCGGTCGCGCCCGCGGTCGTCGACATGCTCGACATGGCCGCCGAAATGAATGTGGTAGATCACCTCCGCCCGCTGGAATTCCCAGGGGTTGCCGAAGCTCAGCCATTCATCGGGATATTCCTGCTGCCAGCCCTGGGCAACGATCTGGCGGAACAGGCCGAAATCGTAGCGGATGCCGTAGCCGATCGCAGGGATGCCCAGCGTCGCCATGCTCTCCATGAAGCACGCTGCGAGGCGTCCCAGGCCGCCATTGCCGAGCGCCGCGTCCGGCTCGCATTTGCGCAGGTCGTCGAGCCCGACGCCGAGGTCGCCCAGCGCCGCCTCGAACACCGGCAGCAGGCCCATGTTGTTTAGCGCGTCGGTGAACAGGCGGCCGATCAGGAATTCGAGCGAGAGGTAATAGACCCGCTTGCTGCCGGCATCGTAGCTCTCTTTCTCGGCGGTCAGCCAGCGGTGGACGATACGGTCGCGCAGCGCCAGCGCCGCGGCCTTGTACCAGTCGCGCCGGGTCGCCATGCCGGCATCCTTGCCGATCGCAAGCCTGAGCTTGGCGAGAATCGCGCCCTTGATCTCCGCCAGCGCCAGCTCGTCGATCGGCTGGCCCGGCGCCGGGTAATTCCCTGGGAATTGTTCCTGCAATACCTCGATCCCTGCAGTTAAGACTGAAACAAAGATACGCGCCTTGCGGCACGATCGAAACCGCTCGCAGCTAAGTTCTGCACTGCCCTGATATGATTTTATGCAAGGACCGGGCCGATTTCGCGGCATCGGCAAGGCTGCTTTTGGTGAGTTTCCGTCGTCGCGGCGAAGGCCGGGACCCATAACCACCACTGCCTAGAGTAGGCCGGACAGGTCGCTCCAATCCGGATTGATTTCTTCAATCAGCCTGATCTTCCAGTCTCGCTGCCATTCTTCAATTGCTTCTCGCGCGAGATCGCCTCTTGCGGCGATGTGAACTCCTCGACAAGGACGAGGCGAAACACCTCGTATTGTTTCACGAAATGGGAGCCATGGCCGCTGCGATGCTGTTCAAGCCGCGTCCGCACATCGCGGGTGACGCCGATATACAGCGTGCCGTACCGGCGGCTCGCGAGAATGTAGACGTAGTAAGTACCGGCGTTGCGCATGGATCGGCCAACCGCGCCTTCGGTGGTTATGGGTCCCGGCCTTCGCCGGGACGACCCGTGGCTATCATCGGAACGAATTAAGAACACTTTAGCAAGTAGTTGATATATCATTGTGATTCGACGCTGCGTCGACACAACATCTATGGCCTGCCAGAGTTCGTGAGGACTACATGTCCACCATCGCCTTCGATCAATTCGCGCTTACCCGCATTGCCGATTTCGCACGATCGCTGTCGCGCCTGCACCAGGCTTCGCGCCGCCAGGTCGTCGACGATGACGCCATCGATCGCGAGTTCAACGCCGTTTGCATGTCGGTGTGGGGCTACACCACGGACGATTTCAGCGACGACCTGTTCTCGGACGAGGATCACGCCTTTCTCGATACGCTGGACGAAGCGCATGCGCGCATCTTCGCGGCCGGGCAGGGCTACGACCTCGTCGACGACCAGGGCATGCTGACGGACTGGTGGGGCTATTGCTGGATGATACTGGCCGAGAAGCGCGGATTGCTGACGCCGGAAAACCGCGCTGCAGCGCGCGCGGCGATCGAGGAGAAGTATCTCGCGGCACCGAACGTGATCGGGGTCATCGTCGGGCGGTGATTTCCTGTCATTCCGGGATGGTGCGTAAGCACCAGACCCGGAATCTCGAGATTCCGGGTTCGATGCTTCGCATCGCCCCGGAATGACTATCCCGATATTCTAGTTCACTTCCGCCCGCTTCGCCACTTTCGGCGGCGCCGTCTTCGGTATGCTCGACGTCACCTCGCGCGCGTCCGGCGTCACGATCTCGCCGACCATTTCGGCGGTCACCGGCGCGACCTTCATTTCGCCGAGCCGCGCGCGGACATCGGCGGTGAGGCCGGGATAGGCGGCAACCGGCGTGAATTCGGCGGTGTGGCCCGCGCCCGGACGGGTGCCGCTATAGGCCACCAGGCCGTCCGTGGTGGCGACCACGTCGCCCGGGCGGAGCGAGGTGTCGAAGGCGAGGTCGACCGGCGCCAGTCCGGACGGGCTGCGGCCGTTGCAGGTGCAATCGGCTTTCAGCGCCTTGCGATAGGCATAGGCGTTTTCACTGTCGGCATAGCGCTCGCCATTGCTCGCGGCCGCGCCGTCGATGCTGCTGCCGAAAAACACCTTGGTGACGCTGGCCGGACAAAAAGCCTGGCAGGTCTGAACCGGTGAGGCGTTGCCGCGCATGGTCAGCGGAAAATACTTGCCGTCGCAGCTGCGCACGCAGAACGCCGGCCCGGATCCGGCCGCGCGCGGCGCCGGTGCGGGCGCCGGCTGCTGCTGGTTGAGGCCGAACGGATCGGCAAAGAAGTTGGCCTGCCGCGGCTGCTGCTTCTGGGCGCCGCCGAAGAAGAAATCGAACAGGCCTTCGGCGGAGACGCTGCCGGGTGCGAGAATTAGGGAACCCGCCAATGTGGCTGCGGCAACGAATGTCGCGCGGCGCCGCACGCGCGAAAAAGGAAACTCGGTACGCAACGCTTACTCCACCCAACGCAACCATACGCGCTGAAGCGCTGGAGGCTTCAGCCGGGGGTAACCTTAATGCGCGATGGTAAACGAGCGGTTGAGCCTGGCTGAGGGGCGAAGAGAAATGCGATGCGCTCTCGTCATGGCCGGGTCGAAGTCCGGGCGTGACGACGTTGTGAGCGATCAGCTCTTCAGGAACTCACTCGCCTTGTACAGCGCGCGAAATTCCAGCCCGGCTTCCGCAAAGGTTTCGCTCGCGCCTTCTTCGCGGTCCACCATGGTGAGGACCAGGACGATCTCGCCGCCGGCGTCGCGTACGGCTTCGACCGCCTTCAGCGCCGAGCCGCCGGTCGTGGTGACGTCTTCGACGATCACGATGCGCTTGCCTTGCAGGCTCTCGCCCTTGGCGAGGCCTTCCACCGCCAGCCGGGCGCCGTGTTCCTTCGGCTTCTTGCGGACGAAGAAGGCCGCGATCGGGTGACCCTTGATCCATGACCACTGCGCGATCGCGCCCGCCAGCGGCACCGCGCCCATCTCCAGCCCGCCGATAAAATCGAGGTTGTCGTCCTTCAGCGCCTCATAGGTCAGTTCGGCCAGCAGCGTTGCGCCTTCGGGATCGAGCATGGTCGGCTTGAGGTTGAAGTAGAAGTCGCTCTTGCGGCCCGACGCCAGCGTGATCTCGCCGCGGCCGAACGAACGCTTGCGGATGATCTCGGCGAGGCGGGCGCGGGAGGCGGATTTGGACAAGGCGGTTTTCCCAGTGCGGCGTTTGAGGCGGGCCGCAATCTATCGGCGGCGTCCGGCACATTCCAGCGCCGATCCATTGCCGTCAACAGGGCACGGTGTCTCGCCGGAACGCAGGGACGGCATTCGGAAAGGCCCGTTGTAAGACCCTTCGGTTCCGCGCTAGGGGAGGGGCAAAGCTTTTTTGGGGGAAACCGGAATGACCATCGAACTGCACACCTGGAACACGCCGAACGGCCGCAAAATCTCGGTAGCACTCGAGGAAATGGGGCTGCCGTACAAGGTGATCCCGGTGAACATCAGCAAGGGCGAGCAGATGGCGCCCGCTTTCCTCAAGATCAGCCCGAACAACAAGATCCCCGCCATCGTCGATCCCGACGGCCCCGGCGGCAAGCCCGTCAGCATCTTCGAGTCCGGTGCGATCCTTTTGTATCTCGGCGAGAAGACCGGCAAGTTCCTGCCGAAGTCGCTCGCCGAACGCATCCCCGTCTATGAATGGCTGATGTGGCAGATGGGCGGCTTCGGGCCGATGCCCGGCCAGGTGCACCATTTCATCGCGCTGGAGAACGAAGCCGACCGTGCCTATGGCCTGAAACGTTACATGGCCGAAACGCGAAGGCTCTACGGCGTGCTGGACCGGCGGCTGGAAGGGCGCGAATTCGTAGCCGACGGCCTCTCGGTCGCCGACTTCGCCATCCTCGGCTGGGCCTGGCGCCACCCGCGCCACAAGGTCGAGCTGAAGGATTTTCCCAACGTCGAGCGCTGGTACAACGCGCTGATGGCCCGCCCGGCGACCAAGCGTGGCATGGAAGCGAAGCTGGATTGAGGTTTCTTCTTCTCCCCTTGTGGGAGAAGGTGGCGCAAAGCGCCGGATGAGGGGTTCTCTCAACGAGCAGAACTCGCGGAAACAAACCCCTCATCCGTCTCGCCGCCGCTTCGCGCCGACGATCCACCTTCTCCCACAAGGGGAGAAGGAAGTAACTCGCACCGCGCTTAGTGCGCCTCGTCCCAATTGTTCGCCGCCCGCGCATCGACCTGCAGCGGCAGCGACAGCACTACCGCGGGGAACGGCGCGTCCTGCATCACGTGCTGCACCACCGGCAGCGTCGCCGCCACCTCGTTCTCGGGCACTTCGAAGATCAGTTCGTCGTGAACTTGCAACAGCATCTGCGCGGAAAGCTTCTTCTCCGCGAGCGCATCCTCCATCCGGATCATGGCGCGGCGGATGATGTCGGCAGCGGTGCCCTGCAGGCGCGCGTTGATCGATGCGCGCTCGTTGAAGGCGCGGACCGAGGCGTTGGAGGCCTTGATATCAGGGTAGTACATCTTGCGGCCGAACAGCGTGGTGACATAGCCGTTCTTGCGGCATGCCTCCTTGGTGTCGTCCATGTAGGCGCGGATGCCCGGGAAGCGCTCAAAGTACTTCTTGATGTAGGCGGAGGCTTCCTCGCGGGCGATGCCGAGCTGGTTGGCGAGCCCGAATGCCGAGATGCCGTAGATGATGCCGAAATTGATCGCCTTCGCCCGGCGGCGGATCTCGCTTGGCATGTCCTTGATCGGCACGCCGAACATCTCTGATGCCGTCATGGCGTGAATGTCGAGCCCGTCGCGGAACGCCTGCTTCAGCACCGGGATATCGGCGATCTCGGCCAGCAGCCGCAGCTCGATCTGCGAATAGTCCGCCGATACGAGTTTGTGCCCGGGCGTCGCGACAAAGGCGCGGCGGATCTTGCGGCCGTCCTCGGTACGAACCGGAATGTTCTGCAGGTTCGGCTCGTTGGACGACAGCCGCCCGGTGGTGGTCGCGGCCAGCGCGTAGGTCGTGTGCACGCGGTGGGTCTGCGGATGGACATAGTTCGGCAGCGCGTCGGTGTAGGTCGATTTCAGTTTCGACACTTGCCGCCATTCCAGGATCTTCCTGGGAAATTCATGGCCCTGTTCGGCGAGTTCGTCGAGGATCTGCGCCGAGGTCGACCACGCGCCGGTCTTGGTCTTGGTGCCGCCGGGGATGCCCATCTTGCCGAACAGGATGTCGCCGATCTGCTTGGGGCTGCCGACATTGATCGGCTCGCCAGCCAGTTCCTGCAGTTCGGCTTCGACGCGCGCGGCGGTCTGGGCGAAATCCCCTGACAGCCTCGACAGCACCTGCCGGTCGATCGAGATGCCGCGCCGCTCCATCCGAGCCAGCACCGAGATCAGCGGCCGCTCCAGCGTTTCGTAGACCACCGTCATCCGCTCGGCGACCAGACGCGGCTTCAGCACACGCCAAAGCCTATAAATCACGTCGGCGCTTTCGGCCGAATATTCGGCGGCCTTGTCGATCGCGATCTGGTCAAACGTCAGCTTGTTCTTGCCGCTGCCGGTGAGTTCGCCGTAGTTGATCACGGCGTGGCCGAGCCACCGCTCGGCCAGCGACTCCTGGCCGTGCGCGTTGCGTCCGGCATCGAGCGCATAGGACATCAACTGCGCGTCGTCATGGTTGCGCAGCGTGATGCCGTGCTGCGCCAGCATCACGGCATTGAATTTGATGTTGAAGCCGATCTTGAGGATGCCGGCCGATTCCAGCACCGGCTTCAGCGCTGCGAGCGCGTCGGCGGCCTTGATCTGGTCCGGGGCAAGGCCGGCATCGAACAGGCCGGTGCCGCCGCCGGATTGTTTGTGGGCAAGCGGGACGTAACAGGCATCGTTGGGCGCAAGCGCGAGTGCGATACCGGATATTTCGGCCTGCATCGGATCGATCGAGTCCGACATCGCCTCGATGACGAGATGGCCGGTATCGTGCACGCGCGCGATCCAGGCCTTGAGCTGGTCGATGCTGCCGATGGTCTGGTATTTCTTGCGATCGAACGCGATCTTCCGGATGGCTTCCTCGCGCGCCGCGGCGAGCGAGATCGGCGTGCCCTTCGGGCTTGCGGCCTTGTCGTCCCTGGCCGCGCCGGGCTTTGCGGCCGGCGTCGCGGCGCCTGCAAAGAGATCGCCGGAACCGCCGGCGGATTCCTTGGCCCGTGCGGCAGACGCCGCATCCTTCGCGCCCGCGCTCTTGTTCGCCGCATCCGCTTCCACATCAGACGGATCGATGTGCGAATAGTCGGCGACACGGCGGGTGAGGGTGGAGAACTCCATCGCCTTCAAAAACGCAATCAGCTTGCGCGCATCGGGCTCGTGCACCGCGAGGTCGTCGAGCGGCACTTCGAGGTCGACCTTGTCGTCGAGCAGCACCAGCTGCCGCGAGATCCGCGCCTTCTCGGCGTTCTCGATCAGCGCCTCGCGCCGCTTCGGCTGCTTGATCTCAGTGGCGCGGAACAGCAGCTGTTCGAGGTCGCCATATTCGACGATCAATTGCGCCGCGGTCTTGATGCCGATGCCGGGAACGCCGGGCACGTTGTCGGTGGAGTCGCCCGCCAGCGCCTGCACCTCGACCACCTTCTCCGGCGGCACGCCGAATTTCTCGATCACCTCCGGGATGCCGATACGGCGATCCTTCATGGTGTCGTACATCACGACCTTGTCGGTCACGAGCTGCATCAGGTCCTTGTCTGACGATACGATGGTGGTGGTGGCGCCGCGCTCGCTGCCGAGCCGCGCATAGGTCGCGATCAGGTCGTCGGCCTCGAAGCCGGCCTGCTCCAGGCAGGGCAGGTCGAACGCACGCACCGCCTCGCGGATCAGCGCGAACTGCGGAATCAGATCGTCCGGCGCCGGCGGCCGGTGCGCCTTGTAGTCTGGATAGAGCTTGTTGCGGAACGTGATCTCTGACTTGTCGAAGATGATCGCCAGGTGCGTCGGCCGGTTGTCCTCGGGCATGTCGCGCAACAGCTTCCACAGCATGTTGCAGAAGCCGAGCACGGCGTTGACCTGCAGCCCGTCGGACTTGCGGTTCAGGGGCGGCAGCGCGTGATAGGCGCGGAAAATGTAGGAGGAACCGTCGACCAGGAAGATGTGGTCGCCCCTGCCGGGTTGTTTGGCAGGCGCCTTCGCTTCAGCCTTGGCAGGGGCTTTGGCGGCAACGGATTTCGCGGTGGCTTTGGGGGCTGATTTCGGCATGGCCGAAATTTAGGGATTTTTGCGCGGATTGACAGCCTTGGGGGACGGTTTTTGAGCCCAATACACACCCATCCTGATCCACGTTCCGCCGTCATCACCCGCGGAGGCGGGTGATCCAGTACGCCGCGGCAGTTGTGTTCAATCGAGGAAGCCCGGCGTACTGGGTCGCCCGGTCAAGCCGGGCGATGACAGTCGGGATGGGGAAGATTACTCCGCCGCCTGCAATACCGGCGCCGGCTTCTTCGGCGCGATCCAGAACGCTTTGGGGCGCTCGAACAGGAAGTCGGCGCGCAGTGCCAGCGCCAGCCGCCAGATCACCACCGCGCCGGCGACGCCCGCAACCGTCACGATCAGCGAAACCGTGCCGATGTCGGTAATCACGCCGGTCTTCAGCAGCAGCGTTCGGGTCACCGCCATCGGCAGGAAGAAGGCGAGGTAGATGACGATGGAATGCTCGCCGCAATAGCGCAGGAAATTCAGCCACTGCATCCGCGCCAGCAAGGTGCCCATCACGATGATGGCGCCCGCTCCCGCAAAGCCGAGCGCCAGCGAGACGAGCGGCCAGTGGCTGAAGCCCGATATCACGAGGCCGCCATTGACGAGCGCCCATAGCGCCAGTCCGACCAGCGCCAGCGCAGGCTTCTCCCGCGAACGATCCGACAGTGCGAATATGTAGGAGGCAAGCAGGTAGCCTGAGTAGAAATAGATGAAGCGGGCGCAGAATTCGTCGATCACCGTCCAGCCGGTCGCCACATGTGCCATCTCCAGCGCAGCAGCCGCGAGCCAGACCGCCAGTGGCGGAAGATTGCGTGACAGTTTTGTGATGACGAAGAAAATCGGCAGCAGGTAAATGAACCACAGCGTGCCGAACGGCTCGATGAAGGATTCGAGGTACAGCAGGCCGACGTGACGCCAGCCATGTTCGGCGGCGAAGCCCGGTGCCTTGAAGCCGAACTGGATTGTCATCCACAGGACATAAAAATAGGCGAAGTGGACGACCTTGCGGTCGAGATAGGTGCGCCAGTCGCGGTCGATCACGACGGCGAGAAAAAGGCCTGAAATCAGGAAGAAGTCCGGCATCCGAAACGGTTGGGCGAACATGACGAAGGCATGCATGAAGCCGGTGTCGCCGGCCGCCTTTTCCACGCCCAGCACCGAGTGCATCATCACGACCATGACGATGCAGATCCCCTTGGCGTAATCCACCCAGTCGATGCGGGGGGAACGCTCTGTGCCGGCGGATGTGCCGTTTAAGGTCATCGGTGTGCCTCTTTGGTGCGATGTGGCCGCATCTTCGGCCCGATCCGTTGCTTTCTCCTTTATCCATACAAACAACATGCCGGGGACTGAGCGCTTTTTGCGCTTTCCCCCTTGATGAAAAATGCTCTAAGACGCCAGCAAATCGGTATTGGCGTTAACCATCAGATACGGGTCGTTATTATGCGAATTACCATGATTGGCACGGGCTATGTCGGCCTGGTGTCCGGCGCCTGCTTTGCCGATTTCGGTCATCAAGTTACCTGCGTGGACAAGGATGCCGGCAAGATCGCCGCACTGCTGCGTGGCGAGATGCCGATTTTCGAGCCGGGGCTGGACGAACTGGTGGCGTCCAACGTCAAGGCAAAGCGGCTGAGCTTCACCACCGACCTCACCAAGCCGGTCGCCGAGGCGGATGCCGTGTTCATCGCGGTCGGCACGCCGTCGCGGCGCGGCGATGGCCACGCCGATCTGAGTTACGTCCACGCTGCCGCGCGCGAGATTGCTGCCGCGCTTTCCGGGTTCACCGTGGTGGTCACCAAATCGACCGTGCCGGTCGGCACCGGCGACGAGGTCGAGCGGCTGATCCGCGAAACCAATCCGGCGGCGGATGTGGTGGTCGCATCCAATCCGGAGTTCCTGCGCGAGGGCGCGGCGATCCGCGACTTCAAATTCCCCGACCGTATCGTGGTCGGCACCTCGGACGAACGCGGCCGGAAAGTACTCGGCGATATCTATCGGCCGCTGTCGCTCAACCAGGCGCCGCTGATGTACACGGCGCGCCGCACGGCCGAGCTGATCAAGTACGCGGCGAACGCGTTCCTCGCCACCAAGATCACCTTTATCAACGAAATCGCCGATCTCTCCGAAAAGGTCGGAGCCGACGTGCAGGAAGTCGCGCGCGGCATCGGACTCGACAACCGCATCGGTACGAAGTTCCTGCATGCCGGGCCGGGCTTCGGCGGCTCCTGCTTCCCGAAGGACACCCGTGCGCTGGTCCAGACCGCGCAGGATTATGACGTGCAATTGCGGATCGTCGAGGCGGTGCTCGGTGTCAACGACAACCGCAAGCGGGCGATGGCACGCAAGGTCTCCAATGCGGTGGGCGGCAATTTGCGCGGCAAGACCGTGGCCGTGCTCGGACTGACCTTCAAGCCCGACACCGACGACATGCGCGAGGCGCCGTCGATCCCGCTCGTCACCGGCCTGCTCGACATGGGCGCAAAGGTGCGCGCGCATGATCCGGTCGGCATGGAGCAGGCGCGCAAGGAACTGCCTGATATCGAGTATTGCGACGATCCCTACGACTGCGTGAACGGCGCCGACGCCCTGGTGATCGTGACCGAGTGGGTGCAATACCGCGCGCTCGATCTCGATCGCGTCAAGAGCACGATGGCGCAGCCCGTCGTGGTCGACCTGCGCAACATCTACCGTGCCCAGGACATGGCGGCACAAGGCTTCACCTACGAGAGCGTCGGCCGGGCGGCGAAGTGAACTCTTTCTTCCCTTCTCCCCTTGTGGGAGAAGGTGGCGCGAAGCGCCGGATGAGGGGTATGCATGCGCGGAGACGAACCCCTCACCCGTCTCGCCGCCGCTGACGCGGCGTCGATCCACCCTCTCCCACAAGGGGAGAGGGGAAGAGCGTCCATGATGCGAGCCGCCATTGCCCCGCAGCTTCGATATCCCACTTCCGATCGACGCGGTGCTCGATGAACTCGCGCGCACGCTGAGCGCAAACAACACCGCCGTGCTGGTCGCGCCGCCGGGAGCCGGCAAGACCACGCGGGTGCCGCTGGCGCTGCTCGATGCGCCCTGGCTGAAGGGTCGGAAGATCATCATGCTGGAGCCGCGGCGGATTGCGACACGCGCGAGCGCCGAGCGGATGGCGCGAACGCTCGGCGAGCGCGCCGGCGAGACCGTCGGCTATCGCGTGCGCTTCGGCTCGAAAATATCGCGCGCGACGCGGATCGAGGTCGTCACCGAGGGAATTTTCTCGCGGCAGATCCTCGACGATCCCGAACTGTCAGGCGTGGCCGCCGTGCTGTTCGACGAGTTTCACGAGCGTTCGCTCGACGCTGATCTGGGCCTTGCGCTGGCGCGCGATGCGCAGACGGGCTTGCGCGAGGACTTGCGCATCCTGGTGATGTCGGCGACGCTCGACGGCGCGCGGGTCGGCAAGTTGCTGGGCGATGCGCCGGTCGTTGCCAGCGAAGGCCGCGCCTTCCCGGTCGAGACGCGCTATCTCGGCCGCAAGGCCGATGCGCCGCTGGAACGGCAGATGGCCGATGCGATCGCGGCCGCGCTGCGCGCCGATCCCGGCTCGGTGCTGGCGTTCCTGCCGGGCGCCGCCGAAATCCGCCGGACGCAGAATTTTCTCGCTGAACGAATTCATGATGCGAGCGTCGAGATCGTTCCGCTGTTCGGCGCGCTCGATGCGGCGGTGCAGGACCGCGCCATTGCGCCGGCGCCGAAGGGAATCCGCAAGGTTGTGCTGGCGACCTCGATCGCCGAGACCTCGCTCACCATCGAGGGTGTACGCATCGTCGTCGATTCCGGCATGGCGCGGGTGCCGCGCTATGAGCCTGATATCGGTCTGACCAGGCTCGAGACCGTGCGCGCCTCGCGCGCCGCGGTCGACCAACGCCGCGGACGCGCCGGTCGCACCGAGCCTGGCGTGTGCTACCGGTTGTGGGACGAACCGCAGACGGCTTCGCTCGCCGCTTACACGCAGCCCGAAATTCTCTCGGCCGACCTGTCCTCGCTGGTGCTCGACCTCGCGCAATGGGGCGTTCGCGACCCGGCCACGCTGGCGTTTCTCGATCCACCGCCGGCGCCGGCGCTGAAGGAAGCCAACAGTCTGCTTGGCGAACTCGGCGCGCTCGATTCCGACGGCCGGATCACGGCGGAAGGCCAGAGCCTTCGCGCTTTGGCGCTGCCGCCGCGACTGGCGCGCATGATCGTGGACTCGCATCGGCTGGGGGCCGGCGAAGAGGCCGCAGAAATCGCGGCTATCCTGACCGAGCGGGGCCTCGGCGGCGATAGCGTCGACCTCGATCACAGGCTCGACCAGTTCCGACGCGACCGCTCGCCGCGCGCCAGCAGCGCGCGCAGCCTGGCGCAGCGCTGGGCGCAGCAGGTGGCGGCAACCGAAGGACTGGCTGGCGCGGACGTCTCGCCATCCACTGGCGTCATGCTGGCGCTGGCCTTCCCCGATCGCGTCGCGCGCAACCGCGGCAATGGCAGTTTCGTGCTCGCCAATGGCCGCGGCGCCGCGGTCGATCAAACCTCGTCGCTGGCACGCGCGCCCTATATCGCGGTCGCCGAACTGACCGGCACCGCCGCGCAGGGCCGAATCCTGCTGGCGGCGCCAATCGCCCAGGCCGATATCGAGCAGCGCTTCGCCGATCAGATCGAGAACAGCGAAGAAATTTCGTTCGATCGCGGCGCCATGGCGCTGCGCGGGCGCCGCAGGAAAACCCTTCACGCGATCACGCTGTCGGAAGCGCCAATGGCGCTGTCGCCGTCGGCTTCGACCGCGAAAATTTTTGCCGACGGGCTGGTCGCCGCCGGGCTCGACAAGCTGCCATGGTCGAAATCGTCCAGGCAATGGCGCGACCGCGTTGCCTTCCTGCGCAAGGCCGAGGGCGATAGCTGGCCCGACCTGTCGGATGCAGCGCTGGCCGCCGATACAGACAACTGGCTGATGCCCGTCCTCTACGACAAGACCGCGCTGAAAGAACTTTCCTCCGGCGAACTCTCGGACGCAGTGATGGCGCTGTTGCCATGGGAACTGCGCGCACGGCTGGAGCGGGAGGCGCCGACGCATTTCGAGGCGCCGACCGGCACCATGCTCGCGATCGATTATGAAGCCGAGCAGGGGCCGACCATCGCGGTCCGCCTGCAGGAACTGTTCGGGCTCAACACCCATCCCTCGATCGCCCGGGGCGCGGTGCCGCTGGTGCTGGAACTGCTGTCGCCGGCGCAGCGGCCGGTGCAGGTAACGCGCGACCTGCCGGGATTCTGGCGCGGCAGCTACGCGGCCGTCCGTTCCGACCTGCGCGGCCGCTACCCCCGGCATCCGTGGCCGGAAGATCCCGCCAATGCGCTGCCGACCCGCCGGGTCAAGCCGCGCGGGACGTGAGGATCTCCGTTAACCCTTCGCTCATCCTATTCGTCGAAATGGGAGTCTCGTCTGTTTCCTGACCAAGTCTGTTAGGCACGGCTTGGCGGCTGGCGTGGTGATATCGGCGGTCTGGCAATCGAGTGTGGCGTATGCGTAACCTGATGATCCTTGCCGCCGTTCTGGTCGGCCTCGGCACCTACATGGCGCAGGTGGCGGACAGGATGCAGCCGGCGTCGGCATCCCCGAGCGCAGCGCCGAAGATGGCTTCCACGGAAACGGTCGCGGTAGCCTCCGGTCGCAGCCTCAACATCCCCCGCGACGCCCGCGGCCATTTCCAGACCGACGGCCGCATCGATGGTCAGCGCATCAATTTCATGGTCGACACCGGCGCGTCGGTGGTGGCGCTGAACGAGAAGTCGGCGGCGCGGTTCGGCCTGCGTCCTTCCCGGAGCGACTACAACGCGACCGTCTCCACCGCCAACGGCACCATCAAGGCCGCGCGCACGCGGCTAGCCGTGATCGAACTCGGCGGCCTCGTGGTCCGCGACGTCGACGCCCTGGTGCTGCCCGACGCCGCGCTGTCGGAAAACCTTCTCGGCATGTCTTTCCTGTCGAAGCTGAAGCGCTTCGAGGTAGCCAACGGCAAGATGGTGCTCGAGCAGTAGAGCCTGGATTTTGTGCCGTCGGCCCCTCCCGGTGGGGCGCACGACATGATACGTTACAAGGCATGAACAGCTCCGAAGCGCTTCAGACCCTGCGACGTTCTGAACATGCCCTGCGCGGGCGTGGTATCAAGCATGCCGCCCTGTTCGGCTCGCTGGCTCGGGGTGACAACGGATCGGATAGCGATATCGACATCATGGTCGAATTCGATCCCGATGCGCGCATCACGGTTTTCGATTACGTGGACATCAAGGAATACATCGCTGGCCTTTTTGACCAGCCCGTCGACGTGGTAAGCAGCGAGGGCTTCAAGTCCTATATCCGCCGCAACGCGATGGCTGACGCGATCTATGCATTCTGAGCGGACGGACATCGCCCTTCGCGATATCCTGCATCACATCGATTTGGCTGCTGGCTTCATCGAGGGCTTCCACCGCGACTCCTTCAAATCTGATTTACGCACCGTCTACGCCGTTACCCGCTGTCTTGAGATCATATCCGAGGCGTCGCGACGCCTGCCGGATCAGTTGAAGGCCCGGCACCCCACGATATCGTGGAAGCAGATGGCGGGAGCCGGCAACGTTTACCGCCATGACTACGAGGATGTCGTCGCTCACATCGTCTGGGATACGGTTGAGCGCTCTCTGCCCTCCTTGCGGATCGTTGTTAACGCGGAAATCGCGCGCTACGAGGAGTAAGCATTGCAACGATGCCTCCTTACCGTGATCGCCGAAACCTAATAATTAACCACGAAGAGGCGCCAGTCCCGTCTTTCGCCATGCCTGCGCATTCGCTAAAGGCTGTGCGATCCTTTTTGCATTTTCATCACAAGGCCGCCTGATGTTCCCGAAGCCGAAACCCGCGCTGGTTCCCAATACCTATGCCTTCGAATCCGGGCCGATGGTGAAGGCGACCGGTTTTCGCGAGTACGATGCGCGCTGGCTGTTCGAGAAGGAAATCAACCTGATGGGCGTCCAGGCGCTGGGCATGGGGCTCGGCGCGCTGATCGCGGAACTCGGCGTCAGCCAGGAGATCGTCACCGGCCACGATTTTCGCGGCTATTCGGCCTCGATCAAATACGCGCTGATCTCCGGCCTGATGGCGGCGGGCTGCAAGGTGCACGACATCGGGCTGGCCGTGACGCCGATGGCCTATTTCGCGCAGTTCGATCTCGACGTGCCCTGCGTCGCGATGGTGACGGCCTCGCACAACGACAACGGCTGGACCGGCGTCAAGATGGGCGCCAATCGCCCGCTCACCTTCGGTCCCGACGAAATGACGCGGCTAAAGGAAATCGTGCTCAACGCCGATTTCAACAACAAGCCGGGCGGCTCCTATCAATTCCACGAGAATTTTCCGGCGCGCTACATCGCCGATCTCACGAAGCGCCCCAAGCTGAAGCGCAAGCTGAAGGTCGTGGTCGCCTGTGGCAACGGCACCGCCGGCGCGTTTGCACCGCAGGTGATGGAGGCGATCGGTTGCGAGGTGATCCCGCTCGACACCGAGCTCGACCATACCTTCCCGAAATACAATCCGAACCCCGAAGACATGGAGATGCTGCACGCGATCCGCGACGCGGTGCTCGAGCACAAGGCCGATGTCGGTCTCGGTTTCGACGGCGACGGCGACCGCTGCGGCGTGGTCGACAATACCGGGGAGGAAATCTTCGCCGACAAGGTCGGGGTCATGCTCGCGCGTGACATGTCGGCGATCCACAAGGATGCGCAATTCGTGGTCGACGTGAAATCGACCGGGCTGTTCGTGACCGATCCGGTCTTGCAGAAACAGGGCGCCAGGACCGCCTACTGGAAGACCGGCCATTCCTACATGAAGCGTCGTACCAACGAGATGGGCGCGCTGGCTGGCTTCGAGAAATCGGGGCACTATTTCCTGAACAAGCCGTTCGGCCGCGGCTATGACGACGGCCTGGTTTCGGCGATCGCGATCTGCGAGATGCTCGATCGTGCGCCCGGCAAATCGATGGCGGACCTGAAGAACGCGCTGCCGAAGACATGGTCGTCGCCGACGATGTCGCCGCATTGCGCCGACGAGACCAAATACGGCGTCGCGGGAGCCGTGGTGAAGCATTTCGAGGCGTTGCAGAAGGAAGGCGGCAAGGTCGCGGGCCAGAATATCCGCGATCTCGTCACCGTCAACGGCGTCCGCGTCACCGTCGAGGACGGCAGCTGGGGCCTGGTGCGGGCCTCATCCAACAAGCCGGAGCTGGTCGTGGTGGTCGAGAGCCCGGTTTCCGAACAGCGCATGCGCGACATGTTCGAGGCGATGGATTCCGTGCTGCGGACGCATCCGGAAGTCGGCGAGTACAATCAGAAGATCTGAAACCCAGCGCCCTTCATTGCCGGGCTTGACCCGGCAATCCATCGCGCGGAAGCGCTTGGCGATCCGTTACGCCGCGCGGATCGAACCGAGGAAGCTGTCGACGGCGCCCCTGAGCTGCTCGGATTGCGACGACAATCCATTGGCGGCGTTCAGGAGCTTTGAGGCGGCGGCGCCGGCTTCACCGGAGGCGCGTGCCACGCCGGTGATGTTTTCGCTGACCTCGCGGGTGCCGTTGGCGGCCTGCTGAACATTGCCGGAGATTTCGCTGGTGGCGGAGCCCTGCTGCTCGACGGCGGCGGCGATCGCGCCGGATATCTCGTTGATCTCGGCGATGGTGCCGCCGATCGCCTGGATCGCCGTGACGGCCTCGCCGGTGGCAGTTTGAATATCCTGGATCTGCGCGGAAATTTCCTCGGTCGCCTTCGCGGTCTGGTTGGCCAGCGCCTTCACTTCGCTCGCCACCACGGCAAAGCCGCGGCCATGCTCGCCGGCGCGTGCCGCCTCGATGGTGGCGTTCAGCGCCAGCAGGTTGGTCTGGCTGGCGATGCTCTGGATCAGCGTCACCACTTCGCCGATCTTCTGGGTGCCGCTGGCGAGCCCTTCGACGACGGCATTGGTGCGGCGCGCTTCCTCGGCCGCCTTGCCGGCGACTTCGGCGGAGCGCGTGGCCTGATTGGCGATCGCGCTGATCGAGGCGGTCAGTTCCTCGGCGGCGGCCGCCACCGTGCCGACATTGACGGAGGCCTGCGTCGATGCGGCTGCGGCCGCTTCGGTCTGCCGCGCCGTTTCCTCGCTGCTGCGGCTCATGGACGACGACATGCCCTGCATTTCGCCGGCGGCGACCGCGACGGCCTGCACGATATGGCCGATCTTGCGTTCGAAATCGTCGGCCATGCTGCGCATCGCCGTATCCGCCTCGAGCTTCACCCGTCGCTCGGCGTCGCTGCGCTCGGCATGGGCGCGGGCCTGGGCGGCGTTGGCCGCATCCGCTTCCGCGGTTTTTTCAGCCGTGGTTGCGAACAGCTGCTCGAGCTGGAAGGCGAGCCAGACCAGCACGCCGGCTTCCATGATCAGGATGACCGCGTGAAGCACGACGCGGCCGAGATCGGTGCCGCCCGGAAAGATCGCGGCGGGAACGATGAAGTTCAGGATCAAATGATGCAAGGCGACCGCGAGCGTGCCGGCGATGATCGGCCGCCAGTCGCAATAGGCGACAAGGCAGGCCAGCGTCGCGAAGAAGTACATATGCAGGTCGATCTGCCAGGGATGTCCGGACATCTGCGCGGCGAACACGGCCACGCCGCCCATTGCCGCGACGGAGACGATCAGGCGCGTCGACAGTCCGTTGCCTGCCGTGCGCCACGAAAACGTCGCGGCAGCAGCCAGCACCATCGTAAACAGGGTCGGCATCGTCCAGTCGGCGCCGCGCAGCATGCCGATGGCGGCAGCGATCGGGACATGCAGCCAGAGCAGGACGATCAGCGTCTTGCTCGCGGTCTCGCGCAGTGCCTCGAGTTCACGGTTGGCGGTCGTCATGCTCGAATCCCCTATATGGTTTTCGTGAAACAGGCGGCGATCGCTTGCGGATCGACCGTCAACCAGGCGCCGGCCGCCTGCAGCCGCGACAATCCCTCATGGCCGTCGGGCCGCACCACCAGCAGCGATGGGACGGCGGTGACGCGGACGATGGCAGCGTTGGCTGAAGCGGCGGCGATGAAGGCCTGCCGGGAATCCCACCAGACCGGAAAGGCCACGGCCACGATCTCGGTGCCCGGGCGGGCCTGAAAGGACAGCGCAGCGACGCCGACGAAGCTCACGGCCAGCAACAGCCCGGCGTTGAGCCAGGCCGGCCAGCGGCGGCTGATTGTGATGTCGGTATGACCCATCCCTCAACGTGTATCGGGATAGGGCTAATGTTCGGTAACGAACCGCGTCCGTAGAACTGCGTATTTCGCTTACGCCGCCGGCACTGGCAGCGCGGTGACCGACTTGATCTTCTCCATCGCAAAGCGCGAGGTGACGTTCTTCAGGGGCACGGCGCTGATCAGCTTCTTGTAGAACACGTCGTAGCTCGCCATGTCGGCGACCACCACGCGGAGCATGTAATCGACGTCTCCGGCCATCCGGTAGAACTCCATCACCTCGGGCATGGCGCTGACGGCGCTGGCAAAGGTCTTCAGCCAGGCCTCGGAGTGGTCCGAACTCTCCACCGAGACGAACACCGAAATGCCGAGCCCGATCTTGTTCTGGTCGACCAGCGCCACCCGGCGCAGGATGACTCCATCCGCCTCCAGCCGCTGGATGCGCTTCCAGCAGGGCGTCGACGACAGCCCCACCCGGTCCCCGATTTCGGCGACCGACAGAGAGGCATCCTCCTGCAGCACGGTCAGGATCTTGCGGTCGATGGCGTCGAGGCGGCGGTTGGCTTCGGGAAGCTGTACGGCTAGATCGGACATGAGAAGAATGTTCCACACATAAGGTTCGATACCCTCATATATAGAAAATTCTTCTATAGCAAGCCCACTTATTGGCCTGCCGGGGCTCGGGCGGCCGCCTGGCCCTGGCGTAAAAGCTCTTCAACTTCAGTACGTTGCGGGGCAGCAAAAGCGCCACCAAAGCGGGTGCATTTCAGCGCGGCCGCGGCGGAGGCGAAGCGCAGCGCCTGCCGCAATTCCTGCTTCTCGGTGATGGCCAGCGCAAAGGCGCCGTGAAAGACGTCGCCGGCGCCAAGCGTATCCACCGTGTGGACCGGAAACGCCGGGGTTTCCTGGACCGCCCCGTTTTCGTCCAGCCAGATCGTGCCCCGCGGGCCCCTGGTGCCGGCCAGGAACGACGGGGTCAGTTTTGCAATTTTCTTCAGCGCCTGGGCGTCGTCGGTGACATCGGCGGTCTCCTGCAGCGGCTCGCTGGAGAACACCAGATGCGTCGAGGCGTTCAGCAGGCCCTCGCGCAGCGACATTGCCCGGTCGACGTCGACGATGACGGGAATGCCGCGCCGGACCGCCTCGGCGCAGAGATCCGTGCAGAACTCCGCGCAGCGGCTTTCGGTGAGGATGGCGGCGCAATCGTCCAGCAGCGTGTCGGTGGGCGGCAGCTTGATCTTCCACAGCTTCGGATCGCGGAAGGTGACGATGGTGCGCTCGCCGCTGGGATCGATCATGACAGCCGAGATCGGCGTGACCAGGCCGGGCATGTGGATGAGGTGCCTGGTCTCGATGCCCTCGCGCGCCATCTGGTCGAAGATGAAGCGGCTGGATGTTTCCCCGGCGTCACCCATCGGCCCGCAGATCGTGGCGCGGCCACCGAGCCGGACGATGCCGATCGCCGCGTTCAGCGCATTGCCGCCGCAGATCTCGTCGAAGGCGGTGGCGTTTTCCTTGGAACCGCGGCCGGGAACGGCCGGCGTATGAAAGGTGAGGTCGCGCACCGGCATGCCGATGCACAGGATGCGCGGCGGCTTGTTGGGCGCCTTGTCCGGAAAATTCATGCGAGGACCCGTCTTGTCCGTTTCAGTCCCGGCTCAATGGAGCAGGCAGGCGATGGGTTCCGGCTATGCGCCGTTGTTGCCACCGCCATGCAGCCATTGCCCGATCAGATGATGCGCGATGGCAAAGGGATGCGCGGCAAACAGGCCGTCGGGATGCTGGCGCTTGTGCATGAGCGCGAGTTCGGCGCGATCGAACCAGCGCGCATCCTCGAGCTCGACGCGGTCGACGACGATTTCCTCGCTGATCGCGCGCGCCGTGCAGCCGATCATCAGCGACGACGGGTAGGGCCATGGCTGCGTCATGTAGTAATTCACGTCGGTGACGCGGATGCCACTTTCCTCGAGAATCTCGCGGCGTACGGCGTCCTCGATGGTCTCGGCGGCTTCGACGAAGCCCGCGAGGCACGAATACATGCCGGGCATGAACTGCTTCTGGCGGCCGAGCAGCGCCTTGTCGCCGAGGCTGACGAACATGATCACGACCGGATCGGTGCGCGGAAAATGCTCGGCCTTGCAGGTGCCGCATTCGCGCTTCCAGCCGCCTTCCTTCATCGAGGTCCGCGCACCACAATTGGCGCAAAACTGGTGGCGCTGATGCCAGCCCACCAGCGATTTCGCCATTGCGATCGCCGACAGCTGTTCGAGCGGCAGCACGCCCTGCATCGCCATGCCGCGCAGTTCCGTTACCGCGACGTCGCTGCGGCCGATCAGTTTCTCGGTGGCGGCCGGCGCAATGCCCATGCCGAAGATCGGCGCGCCGTCGCGCAGGCCCAAGAAGATCGTGCCGGGATTGGCGCCGTAGTCCAGCGCCTCCCTGATCGAGAGCAGTGCGCGGGGGCCGCTCTCCTCCTGCTTCATGACCAGCGAGTCGCGGTAGACCACATAGGCCCGCGCATTGCTCTGGCCTTCCAGCGCAAACAGCTTGTCGTCATTGGTGCGGAAATGCGCGGCCCGGTCGAGCGTATGGGTGACGAAAGCGGGCTTGCCTAATGGATATGCGTCGAATGCGGACATCTGTTATTCTTCTCATCCCAACCAGATCTTGCGGCGAAGCGCGTTGATGAAATTCTGAACTTCCCCGGCGTCATGCGCCAGTGGCGGCATCACGCCCCAGACCGGCCGCGGCCAGGCCGCGTCGCTGGTGCGGCGCGCGATGACGTGGACGTGGAGCTGCGGCACCACGTTACCCAATGCCGCGATGTTGAGCTTGTCGCATTTGGTGACTTCTTTCAAAGCCCGTGCAACCCGGGAAACTTCGGTCATCAGCTGCGCCTGTGCGACCTCGTCCAGGTCGATGATCTCCACCGCGCCTTCCCGGCGCGGCACCAGCAGCAGCCACGGGTAATGCGCATCCTTGATGACCAGCACCCGGCACAGCGGCAGGTCGCCGATGTCGATGGTGTCTTTTTGGAGCTGGGAGTGCAGCGACCAGGTGGAGGCGTCAGAGGGCATCAACGGTTCCCATGCCCGATGCATGTCGGGCCTTTCGAGTGCCTTCTGGAGGGCACTCCTTCAGTTTCATAGCAAGGCGTCATCACCCGCGAAAGCGGGTGATCCAGTACTGCGCGGCCTCTCAGCTTACCGATGGGCTGCGCAGTACTGGATACCCCGCCTTCGCGGGGTATGACAGGGAAAGGCGGCTTGCGTTCCGGCCCTTTTGGCCCCAAATAAGGACCGGGAGATTGGCGGTGGACGAGCCACTCGCCAACCGGGTCAGGTCCGGAAGGAAGCAGCCCTAACGAGGTCCGGATCGGGTCGCTCGTCAGTCTCCTACCTGTTTTTCGAGCGAAACGCGCATGGCGGCGGCTGGTCCGCACCCATGCGTCTGATTTTGCTCCTGTCCGCAAGCCGGCCCCGAGAGACAAACCATTGCGGATCGACCGATGAGTGATGCTGGCGCTCCCCCCGACAATCCAGAAGGCGCGGGCGGCCTCGGGCTCGGCGGTGAGCCGGGGGCCAAGCCGTACCGGGTGCTGGCGCGCAAATACCGTCCCTCGAGCTTCGACGACCTGATCGGGCAGGAGGCGATGGTCCGGACCGTTTCGAATGCGTTCGAAACGGGACGAATTCCACAGGCCTGGATCCTGACCGGCGTCCGCGGTGTCGGCAAAACCACCACCGCGCGAATTCTCGCCCGTGCGCTCAACTACGAGAAGCCTGATGGTTCGGTGAAGGGGCCGACCATCCACATGCCTGACCTGGGCGTGCACTGCCAGGCGATCATGGAAAGCCGGCACATGGACATCCTCGAGATGGACGCCGCTTCCCACACCGGCGTCGACGACGTCCGGCAGATCAATGACAGCGTGCGCTATGCGCCGGCCAGCGCCCGCTACAAGGTCTACATCATCGACGAAGTCCACATGCTGTCGACGGCGGCCTTCAACGCCTTCCTGAAGACGCTGGAAGAACCGCCCGAGCACGCCAAGTTCGTCTTCGCCACCACGGAAATCCGAAAGGTTCCTGTCACGGTGCTGTCGCGCTGCCAGCGCTTTGATCTCCGCCGGGTCGAGGCTGACGTGCTGATGGGGCATCTGTCCAACATCGCGAAGAAGGAAGGCGTCGAGGTCGAACCGGAGGCGCTCGGCATCATCGCGCGCGCCGCCGAAGGCTCGGTGCGCGATTCGCTGTCGCTGTTCGATCAGGCGATCGCGCACGCGGCCGGCCTCGTGCGCGCCGACGCGGTGCGGCAGATGCTGGGCCTCGCCGATCGCACCCGCGTGATCGATTTGTTCGAGCATCTGGCGCGCGGCGATATTGCCAGCGCGTTTGGTGAATTCCGGGCGCAATACGATGTCGGCGCCGACCCGGTCGTGGTGCTGTCGGATCTGGCCGAATTCGTCAATTTCGTCACCCGCGTGAAGGTCGTCCCCGCTACCGCCGACAACGTTGCGTTCGGCGAAACCGAGCGGGTTCGTGCGCGCGAATTTGCCGCCAAGCTCTCGATGCGGGTGCTGTCGCGGATGTGGCAGATGCTGCTCAAGGGCATCGCGGAAGTTCAGACCGCGACGCGGCCGGCGGCGGCAGCCGAAATGGTGCTGGTGCGGATCGCCTATGTCGCGGACCTGCCGACGCCGGACGAGGCGATCCGGATGCTCGACCAGAACGGCGGCAGTTCTCCGGTCGCTTCGGTCAGCGCGGCGCCCGCGCGGCCGGCGCCGGCGCCTTCAATGTCAGCCTCGCCGATACGCGTGCCCACGTCGCCGCGGTCCGGCGCGGAAGCGTCCGCGCGCCCGCAGATGGCCGCGCCGTCCGCCGAGACCCAGTCCACGCCGGTGCTGCGCATCACCAGCTTTCCGCAACTCGTCGCTATTGCCGGCGAGAAACGCGATGTCCTGACCAAGGCGGCGCTGGAATCCGACATGCGGCTGGTCCGGATCGAGGACGGCCGGCTCGAAGTGGCGCTGGAGCGCAGCGCCGCGCGCGGGATGGTCGGCGACCTCGCGCGCAAACTGGAACAATGGACCGGGCGGCGCTGGACCGTGATCGTCTCCAACGAGGCCGGCCAGCCGACCTTGCGGGCGCAGAACGAGCAGGCGAAGAACGAGCACGCCCGGGCAGCGGAGGCCGATCCGCGCGTGCAGGAGGTATTGGCACGGTTTCCCGGCGCCAAGGTGGTCGAGGTGCGCCGTCTTGCCGCCGAGACGCCGGAATCCGATATAAGTGAAGATCCGGCCGAGAGTTCGGATAGCGACGATGACTAAGAGGACGCACGAATGGCTGATTTTCTCGGCATGATGAAGCAGGCGGCGCAGCTGCAGTCCAAGATGCAGGCGATGCAGGAAGAACTCGGCAATGTCGAGGTCGAGGGCATTTCCGGCGGCGGGCTGGTGGCCGTGCGCATGACCGCCAAGATGGAAGTGAAGGGCGTGAAGATCGATCCGTCGCTGATGAAGGCCGAGGAGCGCGAGGTCCTCGAAGACCTTCTCGTCACCGCGCATAACGACGCGCGGCGCAAGGCGGAACAGGCGATGCAGGAAAAGATGCAGGCGCTGACCGGCGGGCTCGGCCTGCCGCCCGGGCTTGGTCTCGGCTGAAATGGCTGCCAGCGTTGCCGGCCCCGAAATCGAACGCCTGATCCAGTTGCTGGCGCGGCTGCCCGGCCTTGGCCCGCGCTCGGCGCGGCGCGCGGCGCTGCATCTGATCAAGAAGCGCGAGGCGCTGATGACGCCGCTGGCCGGCGCGCTGCAGGTGGCGATCGACAAGATCCAGGTCTGCAAGACCTGCGGCAACATCGATACGGCGAACCCCTGCACGGTGTGCACCGATCCGCGGCGCGACCCTTCGACGATCGTCGTGGTCGCCGACGTCGCCGATCTCTGGGCGCTGGAGCGGGCGAATGCGACCAACGGCCGCTATCACGTGCTCGGCGCCACATTGTCGCCACTCGATGGCGTTGGCCCGCGGGATCTCACTATCGACGCGCTGGTGGCACGCGCGCACGAGCCGCAAGTCAGCGAGATCGTGCTGGCGCTGAACGCAACGGTCGATGGCCAGACCACCGCGCACTACATCACCGATCTGCTGCAGGACGCCAACGTCAAGGTCACGCGGCTTGCGCATGGCGTGCCTGTCGGCGGCGAACTTGATTACCTCGACGAAGGTACGCTATCGGCTGCCATGCGGCAGCGAACGCTGTTCTAGCCAACACAAACGGAACCGAACCATGACGAAACGACGATTCGGCATACGCTCCCGCTTTGCGGTTATCACGGCGGCAGTTCTGATTGCGCCTTCGGCGTGGGCGCAGCAGGCCGAGCCCGCGTCGAAGCCCGGCAAGCCGATCAATGCCGGCGAAATTCTGTCGGGGGAACTCAATGCCATGAAGGGCAAGAAGGGCAAGCGCGCCGCGACCTACCAGATCACCAGCGAGCCGCGCCGGCTGCCGGCGCCGAGCGGGCTCTGCAATCTTGAAACGGGTCCCGAGACGTTCCAGCTCGTCACTTCGAGCGACGCCCAGGCCGCGCAGTTGAAGAATTTCATCGGCAAGGAAATTTCCGTGAAGGTCGATGAAGTCGCCTGCGCGCAGGATGCCGGGCAGATCAGCGAAGCTGTCATCACCAAGTGGAGCGTGGTGACGAAGCATTGAGGTGCTGGTGTCATAGCCACACATACTGCTGTCGTCGCCCGGCTTGACCGGGCGATCCAGTACGCCGCGGCTTATCGGTTCAATCGCAACTGCTCTGGGATACTGGGTCCCCCGCTTTCGCGGGGGACGACGATCGGAGCCTAAACCTTCACCGTCCCGACTTCGTCAAAATGTCCGCGCCGCTGCAGCCACGCCAGCAGGATCAGGCTCGGCACCGCGACCACGACTGAAATAATGAAGAACAGCGGCCAGCCGGTCGTCGCCGCGACAAAACCCGCGCCGGAGGAGAGATAGGTGCGCCCGACTGCGGCGAGTGCGGTGAGCAGCGCGTACTGCGTCGCCGTATGCAGCGGGTTCTGGCACAGCGCCGAGAGATAGGCGACGAAGATCACGGTACCGATCGCGCCGCTGAAATTCTCCGCCGAGATGGCAACCGCCAGCGCCCACTGGTTGACGCCGACAAGGGCAAGCCACGCGAACACCAGGTTCGAGATCGCCTGCAGCACGCCGCCGATCCACAGGCTCGCGACCAGCGAATAGCGTCGCGCCAGATAGCCGCCGGCAAAGCCGCCGATAAGGGTGGCGATCAGGCCGACGCCCTTGACGATGGCGGCATAGTCGTTGCGGGTGAAGCCGAGGTCGATCACGAAGGGCGCGGTCATGGTGCCGGAAAACGCGTCGGTGAACTTGAACAGCACCACGAAGGCCAGCACCACCCACGCGTATTTGCGGGAAAGAAACTCCGAGAACGCCCCGATCGCCGCGTGCATGACGCGCGTGAGCGCCGCCTCATCGCGGGTTTCGGCTTCCGCGCGCACCGATTGCTCGGGCTCGGTGGCAACCAGCGCCGTGATGGTGCCGATCAGCACCAGGGCCGCCATGGCGACATAGCCCCACATCCACGCCGCCTGACGTCCGATGCCGGTGCTTTCAAACGCGCTGACCAGAAACAGCACGCCGGCAGTCGAGATCAGCATGCCGATCCGGTAGGCCGCGACATAGGACGCCATGCCGGCGGCCTGCTCGCTCTCGGGCAGGCTTTCGACGCGAAACGCATCGACCACGATGTCCTGGGTCGACGACATGGTGGCGACCAGCAGCGCGCCGAGCGCGACAAACAGCGGCGATCGCGCCGGATCGGTCAGCGCCAGCAGCAGGATCGCGCCGATCAGCAGCAGTTGCGAAAACACCAGCCAGCCCCGCCTGCGGCCGAACGCGCGCGTGAAGACCGGAACATGCAGCGCGTCGACCAGCGGCGCCCAGATGAATTTCAGCGTGTAGGGCGTGCCGACCAGTGCGAACAGCCCGATAGTGCCGAGATCGACGCCGGATTCGCGCATCCACACCAGCAGCGTCGATCCCGACAGCGCCAGCGGCAGCCCGGAGGAAAAGCCGAGCATCAGCACGATCAGCACGCGCGGCTGCAGATAAACGGCAAGGCCCTCGCGCCAGGTGGGGGCGGGCGTGGCCGATGCGGGGGTCGTGGTATCAGGTGCGGTCATAGGGGGGTGTTAGCAGATATTCGAACTCACTTCCCCTCTCCCCTTATGGGAGAGGGTGGATCGAATGAGCGTAGCTCATTCGAGACGGGTGAGGGGTTCTATCCACAAGCATAGAACTGTGTGTGTGGAAAGAACCCCTCATCCGGCGCCGTAGCCGATGCGAAGCATCGGCGTTCTAAGGGACGGCGGCCGAAGGCCGCCTATGCCACCTTCTCCCACAAGGGGAGAAGGAAAGAAAAAAGCTATTCCCCCGCCTGCAGCTTGCGCGGCAGGGGGAACAGTTCCGGTGTTCCGCCCTTGACCACGCGCGCCGTCTCGGTGGGCGCGTCGGTCTTGCTGAAATCGAGTTCCTCGATCCGGCCGGCGCGCTTTTCGATCTTGTCGGCGGAGATCAGGATCTGGCGGACGTCCTCGTTGACGTCGCCAAAGTGCTTCTGCAGCTTCAGCACACGGTCGCGCAGGCGGCCGAGGTCGTCGCCGAGATTGAGCACTTCGGTGCGGATCTGGTCGGCGGCATCGCGCATGCGCGCGTCTTTCAGGATCTGCTGCATCACCTGGATCGCCAGCATCAGGAGCGAGGGCGACACCAGCACGACGCGGGCACGGTAGGCCTTCTGGATCACGTCGTCGAAACCGTCGTGAATCTCCGCGTAGACCGATTCCGACGGCACGAACATCAGCGCGGTGTCCTGGGTTTCGCCGGTGATGAGGTATTTCTCGGCGATATCGCTGATATGCTTCATCACGTCGTTGCGCAGGCGCTGGCTGGCGAATTTGCGCTCCTCGTCGCTGCGGGCGTCGTGCAGCGCGGTCATCGCTTCCAGCGGGAATTTTGCGTCGATGCAGAGCGGGCGCTGGTCGGGCAGGAACACCACGCAGTCCGGGCGCTTGCCTGTCGAGAGCGTGTACTGGAATTCGTAGGAGCCTTGCGGCATGCCGTCCTGCACGATCGCTTCCATCCGCGCCTGGCCGAAGGCGCCGCGCGACTGCTTGTTGGCGAGCACGTCACGCAGCGTCGTCACCTGGGACGTCAGGTCGGTGAGGTTCTTGTGCGCGTTATCGATGATGCCGAGCCGCTCGTGCAGCACGCGCAGCGAATCCATGGTGTGGCGCGTGGTCGCTTCCATCGACTGACCGACGCGGTGGGTCACCGAATCCAGTCGTTCGTTGACCGCGCGCGCCATCTCGGCCTGGCGGCCCGTCAGGGCCTGCGCCATGGCGTCGACCCGGCCGGTCGACTCGCTCTGCGCCCGCAGCATCTCGCTCAGGCGCTCCTCCAGTTCATCGGCACGGATCGCCTGCGCCATCGCGAGTTCCGCGCCGCGGCGGCCGGCGCGGGCGATCACGATGGCGATCACAAGCAGCAGCACCAGTGCGAGGGCGCCGAAGCCGATCAGCAGTTCGCGGACGTGGATCGGCAGGTCGCCGACGATGAGAATAATTTCGTTCATGCGGCTATGTAGCCCGATTCGCGGGCTTTCGCGAACGAAGAGGGAACATATATGGTGAATGAAACGCTAATTTTCGTGGTTAACGATGCATTAAAAATCATGGTTAACGCCGGCTTAATGGGTTCCTCCGCGGATTGACCGCGGCAAACCGGCAGCTTAAATCGCGCTATGGCCCTCAGAGAAATCATCATCCTGCCGGACAAGCAGTTGCGGCTCGTCTCCAAGCCCGTCGAAAAGGTGACGACGGAGATCCGCAAGCTCGCCGACGACATGTTCGAGACCATGTACGACGCCCCCGGCATCGGGCTGGCGGCAATCCAGGTCGCGCAGCCGTTGCGGCTGATCACCATGGATCTCGCGAAAAAGGACGAAAACGGCGAGACCAAGCCGAAGCCGCGCGTGTTCATCAACCCGGAGATCATCTCTTCCTCGGAAGCATTGTCGGTCTACGAGGAGGGCTGCCTCTCGATTCCCGAATATTACGAGGAGGTCGAACGCCCGGCGCAGGTCCGCATCCGCTTCACCGATCTCGACGGCAAGGTGCACGAGGAAGACGCCGACGGCCTGTTCGCCACCTGCATCCAGCACGAGATCGATCACCTCAACGGCGTGCTGTTCGTGGACTATCTCTCGAAGCTGAAGCGCGACCGCGTGATGAAGAAGTTCACGAAAGCCGCCAAGCGCGCGGCCGGGTAGGCGCCATTCCATCTACCGTCATGCCCGGGCTTGACCCGGGCATCCACGCCTTCCTTTTCTCACAGTGACAAAGGACGTGGATGGCCGGGACAAGCCCGGCCAAGACGGAGTAAAATCGAACTTCCTCGGGATACTTCGAACCGCATGTCCCTCCGCTTGATCTTCATGGGCACGCCCGACTTCGCAGTGCCGACGCTGCTGGAACTGGTGGCCCATGGCCACGAGATCGTGGCCGTCTACACCCGCGCGCCAAAACCGGCCGGGCGCGGCATGAAGCTGCAGTCGACCCCGGTCGAGCAGGAAGCGCGGCGGCTCGGCATTCCCGTGCTGACGCCGAAGACGCTGAGAACGCCGGAAGCGCTCGAGGAATTTCGCGCGCACGATGCGGACGCGGCCGTCGTCGTCGCCTACGGCATGATCCTGCCGCAGGCCATTCTCGATGCGCCCAGGCTCGGCTGTTTCAACCTGCACGGCTCGCTGCTGCCGCGCTGGCGCGGTGCCGCCCCGATCAACCGCGCCATCATGGCCGGCGATGCCGAAAGCGGCGTGATGGTCATGAAGATGGATGTCGGCCTCGACACCGGCGACGTCGCGATGGCGGAGCGGCTGAAGATCACGGACACCATGACCGCCGCCGACCTGCACGATGCGCTGGCGCCGCTCGGCGCCGACCTGATGGTGCGCGCGATGGGCGCGCTCGAGCGCGGCGGGCTGCAGCTTCAGAAGCAGAGCGAAGACGGCGTCACCTACGCCGCCAAGATCGAAAAGGCCGAGGCGCGGATCGACTGGGCGCGTCCGGCGCGCGAGGTGCTCCGGCACATTCACGGCCTGTCGCCGTTTCCTGGCGCTTGGTGTGAACTCGCGACCGATGGCGAGCCGGCCCGCATCAAGATCCTGCGCTGCGAGCCGGCCAGCGGCTCCGGCTCGCCCGGCGCGGTGCTCGACGATCGCCTGACGATTGCCTGCGGCGACGGCGCGATCCGGATTCTCGAATTGCAGCGCGCCGGCAAGGCGCCGATGAAGGCCGCGGATTTCCTGCGCGGGACGCCGCTGAAGCCGCCGGCGCGGCTCGGCTGATGCCCCGCTACAAGCTCATCATCGAATATGACGGCACGCCGTTCTCCGGCTGGCAGATCCAGGACAACGCGCCGACCGTGCAGGGCGCGCTGGAAACGGCGGTCAAGGCGATCTGCGGTGAAGACGCGCGCGTGCACGGTTCGGGCCGCACCGATGCCGGCGTCCATGCGCTGGCGCAGGTCGCGCATTGCGACATCCAGAAGCCGTTTCCGCCGGGACGCCTGCGCGACGGGCTGAACGCGCATCTGCGGCCGCATCCGATCGGCGTGCTTTCGGCCGAGATCGTCGCCGATGATTTCGAGGCGCGCTTCTCGGCGACACGGCGTCACTACCGCTACCGCATCACCAACCACCGCGCCAACCTCGCGCTCGACATCAAGCGGACCTGGCGGGTGCCGCGCCATTTAGACACCGATGCGATGGATGCCGCTGCCAAACGGCTGCTCGGCAAGCACGATTTCACGACCTTTCGCGACACCGAATGCCAGGCGAAATCCCCGGAGAAGACGCTCGACCAGCTCGACGTCGTCAGGAAAGGCGACGAGGTCTCGATCCTCACATCCGCGCGCTCGTTCCTGCACAGCCAGGTGCGCTCGATGGTGGGCTCGCTGGTCTGGGTCGGCGAAGGCCGCTGGAGCGCCGACGATCTCGCCGCTGCGCTGGCCGCCCGCAACCGCGCCGCCTGCGGTCCCGTCGCCCCGCCGGAGGGACTGTATCTGGTGCGGGTGGAGTACTAGCGACCCCAATCCCTACTGTGCATGGGGTTGTTTTCGATGTTTTGTCCAGCCACGCGGCTGGATCACGCAAAATACCGGTCCAGCACGCCGCGATAGATCTTCGTCAGCTTCTCCAGATCGGACACCGGCGTGCGCTCATCGACCTGGTGCATGGTCTGGCCGACCAGGCCGAACTCGATCACCGGGCAGTAGCCCGAGATGAAGCGCGCATCCGATGTGCCGCCGGAGGTCGAGAGCTCCGGCTTGCGCCCGGTGACTTCCTCGATCGCGCTGACGGCGAGGTCGGTGAACGCGCCGGGCTTTGTCACGAACACGTTGGAGTTGGAATACTCCCACACGATGCGGGCGCGGATGCGGTTGCCGCAGGCCTTCGCCAGCCGCTCCTCGACCAGCGCGCGCAGCGTCTCTTGCGTGTGGTTGTCGTTGAAGCGGATGTTGAACTTTGCCCGCGCGTGGCCGGGGATCACGTTGCTGGCGGTATTGCCGACATCGACCGAGGTGAATTCCAGGTTGGACGCCTGGAATTGCGCGCTGCCGTGATCGAGCGGCTCGTCGGAGAGCGCCACGATCAGCCGTGAAATGTCAGGCACCGGGTTCGCTGCGCGATGCGGATAGGCGACGTGGCCCTGCACGCCGTCGACATGGAGCGTGCCGGACTGCGAACCGCGGCGGCCGATCTTGATGCAATCGCCAAGCTCTTCGACATTGGACGGCTCACCCAGCACGCAATGGTCGAACTTCTCGCCGCGCTCGGCGCACCACTTCAGGAGCTTGATGGTGCCGTTGACGGAAATGTCTTCTTCGTCGCCGGTGATCAAAAACGAGATCGAACCTTTGGGCTTGCCGCCATTGTCCGCGAGATATTGCAGCACGGCGGCGACACTGCAGGCGATGCCACCCTTCATGTCGACTGCGCCGCGGCCATAGAGGAAGCCGTCCTTGACATCACCGGAGAACGCGCCGTGGCTCCATGCCGCTTCGTCGCCGGCCGGCACCACGTCGGTGTGACCGGCAAAGGTGATGTGCGGCGCTTCAGTTCCGATGCGGGCGTAGAGGTTGTCGATGTCGGCCGTACCCGGCTCGCCGAAGGTGACGCGATGTACCTCGAAGCCGGCGTCCTTCAGCAGGCGCTCGAGGACGCCGAGCGCACCGGCATCGGCAGGCGTGACGGATGGGCAGCGGACGAGGTCGCGGGTGATGGAAACGGCGTCGTTCATAGCCCGGCTTGCCCTAGTCGCGCAGCAGCTCGTTGATGCTGGTCTTGGCGCGGGTGCGCTCGTCGACGCGCTTGACGATCACGGCGCAGGCGGTGGACGGGCCTACCTGGCCGTTCTTCATCGGCTTGCCGGGCAGCGCGCCCGGGACCACCACCGAATATTCCGGAACCTCGCCGATGAAGGTCTCGCCGGTTTCGCGGTCGACGATCTTGGTGGAGGCGCCGAGGAACACGCCCATCGCCAGCACCGCGCCCTTGCGCACGATCACGCCTTCGGCGACCTCGCTGCGGGCGCCGATGAAGCAGTCGTCCTCGACGATCACGGGCTCGGCCTGCAGCGGCTCCAGCACGCCGCCGATGCCGACGCCGCCTGAAATGTGCACGCGCTTGCCGATCTGCGCGCAGCTGCCGACGGTCGACCAGGTGTCGATCATGGTCGCTTCATCGACATAGGCGCCGAGATTGACGAAGGACGGCATCAGCACGACGTTGCGCGCAATGAATGCCGAGCGGCGCACGATCGAGCCGGGCACGGCACGAAAGCCCGCATCGCGAAAACGGTTCTCGCCCCAGCCCTCGAACTTGGACGGCACCTTGTCCCACCACGACGCACTTCCGGGACCGCCGGGAATCGCGCTCATGTCGTTGAGGCGGAACGACAGCAGCACTGCCTTCTTCAGCCACTGATTGACCTTCCACTTGCCGCTCGACTCGCGCTCGGCGACGCGGGCCTCGCCCTTGTCGAGCAGTTCGAGCGCATGATCGACAGCCTCGCGAACCTCACCCTTGGTCGCCGTCGAAATCCCGTCGCGGGCATCGAAGGCGGAGTTGACGGTGGATTCGAGCGCGGACAGGGACATCGGGGTTTTCCTCGGAAGCGGGGATGTTCGGGCAAGGCAGGGGGCTTTTTCGGGATTTGGCGGGGGAGAGTCAAGGCAAACTCTCCCGTCGTCACCCGCGAAGGCGGGTGACCCAGTACGCCGCGGCGGCTGTGATTGATCGAGACGCCGGTGATTGCTGGATACCCCGCCTTCGCGGGGTATGACGACCTAATCTGATGAAGACAACTTCTCCAAAAACCCCGTCAGATCATCCGTGACGTGATCAACATACGCTGCGTCGCGGCCTTCAAGCTCCCAGTCCTCGCGCACCACTTCCTTGGCGCCGTCGGGCACCACCAGCACCGTGGTCATGCCGAGCTGATGCGGCACCACGAGGTTGCGCGCGAGATCCTCGAACATCGCCGATTTCGCAGGGTCCACGCCGTGGACGCGCAGGAACTTGTCGTAGGTCTGCGGCGCCGGCTTCGGCTCCAGTTCGGCGGCGATGATGTCGAACACCGCTTCGAAGTGGTGGGATATGCCGAGCCGATCCAGCACCGCGCCGGCATGGTCGGTCGAGCCATTGGTGAGGATCAGCTTGCGCCCGGGAAGTCTTGCGATCGCCGCGCCCATCGCCGGGTTCGGCTCCAGCGGCGAATGATCGATCCGGTGCACATAGGCCAGGTAGTCGTCGGCATGCACGCCGTGCTCGGTCATCATGCCGCGCATGCTGGTGCCGTAGCGGCGGTAATAATCCTTCTGGATCACGCGGGCTTCTTCCGCCGAGACCTTGAGAAACGCGCCGATGAATTCGCCGATCCGCGCGTCGACCTGCTGCCACAGATTGACGTGGTGCGGATACAGCGTGTTGTCGAGATCGAACACCCAGGTGTCGACGTGATTGAAGTGGCGGGGAGTTGTCATCGCATTTACTCGCTGTCATGCCCCGCGAAGGCGGGGCATCCAGTACGCCGCTGCCTTCGAGATAAGCAAATTGCGTCTCGGAGTACTGGATCACCGGCCTTCGCGGGTGATGACGGGTAGGATTTGTGGAGGGAGTGCGTAACCATCACGGCATCGCAAATCGAATGGTCTTGCCGCCGCTCGACATATCGACCGGCGCAAAGCCGATCGGGGCAAGGCCGCGGCTGCCGCAATCGCCCTGTTCGGAAACTTCGAACTTGCTCTCGCGCGTGCAGAGCTGTTTCGGCCCGCCCCAGTTCAGCGGCTTGTCCCTGAGCCTGACGGCGCGGTTGTCGGCATCGACGGCCTCGGCGAAACTGTAGACCTGCTTCGGCTGGCCGATCACGTCGGGATGCAGACATTTGCCGGGATCGATGCGGTACCAGCCGCGGCTGGTTACGGCCTTGCCGTCGTCGGTGGCCACCGCCGCCATGATCCGGTGCGGCGTGTCGTTGCACCAGGTCAGTCCGCTCGAAGAGGGCTTCTGTACCGCGTCGATCATGGTGGTGAAGAAGTTCGGTGATTGCACGATGTCGGCCGTGAGCCCGCGGCTCTTGAGAAACGCCGCCAATGCGGCCTGCGTCTTCGGCCCGTCGACGCCGTCGATCGGCGCGGCATCATAGCCCGCGATCACCAACAGGCGCTGGATGCCGGCCAGCCGCGCCTGCTCGTCGTCATATTCGGAGTCCTCCGCGAGATAGGCAACCAGATGGCCGTCGTCGGTTTTGGTCGGCGTGATCTGCGTGAACGGCGCTGGCGTCTGGTTGCCGCGGCACTGGCGGGCGGCGGCAATGACAAAATTGTCCGGCGCGATGCACAGCGTGTCGCTGCCGTTCTGCGGGATCGGCGAAGCGCCGTAGACGCCGAGCGCGCGTGCGTTCAGCAGGATACGGTCGGCGGTCAGCGCGCCCTGCAGCACCACGCGGCAGGCGGCGGGATCGATCCGGAACCAGCCTCGGGTGGCGGTGGCCGACTTTTCGTCGATGCCGATCGCGGCCTCGACCACGTAGCTCATGCGGTTGCAGAGCTTCAAGTCGGCGAACGCGGGCAGGGAGGAGATGAAGAATGAAACGAGCGCTGCCGGCAGTGGTAACAGGAAGCGCGTCAAGGGTTTGCGTTGTTGTGATCGAACCCTAACGACGTCATGCCCGGGCTTGTCCCGGGCATCCACGTCTTTTTCCTCGCCGGGAGCAAGCAAGGCGTGGATGGCCGGGACAAGCCCGGCCATGACGACCTTTGTTCGCCTCGCCGCGTTGCTCGTCACTTGTGGATCAGCGTGCCGGTGCCCTGGTTGGTGAACAATTCGAGCAGCACTGCGTGCTGCATCTTGCCGTCGATGATGACGACGCCCTGCACGCCCTGTTCGAGCGCATAGATGCAGGTCTCGACCTTCGGGATCATGCCGCCGGAAATCGTGCCGTCCGCGATCAGCTTGCGCGCATCTTTCACCGACAATTCCGGGATCAGCTTCTTCGACTTGTCGAGCACGCCGGGAACATCCGTCAGCAGCAGCAGCCGCTTGGCCTTGAGCGCGCCGGCCACCGCGCCGGCAAAGGTGTCGGCATTGACGTTGAGGGTCTGGCCGTCATGCGAGGTCGCCAGCGGCGCCAGCACCGGGATCAGCTCGTAGCCGATCAGCTGGTTCAACAGCGTCAGGTCCACCTTGTCGGGATCGCCGACGAAGCCGAGATCGATCGCCTTCTCGATGTTCGAATCCGGATCGACCATGGTGCGCGTCGTCTTCGACGCCTTCACCATGTTGCCGTCCTTGCCGGAAAGACCGACGGCCTTGCCGCCGGCTTCGTTGATATAGCCGACCAGCTGCTTGTTGACGGAGCCGGCCAGCACCATCTCGACGATCTCGATGGTGGCGGCATCGGTGATGCGCAGGCCCGCAGCGAATTCCGACTGGATGCCGAGCCGCTTGAGCATGGTCGCGATCTGCGGCCCGCCGCCATGCACCACGACCGGATTGATCGCGGTCTGCTCCAGCAGCACGATATCGCGGGCAAAGGCCTTGGCAGTTTCCTCGTCGCCCATGGCATGGCCGCCATATTTGATGACGATGGTTTCCTCGTCATACTGCTGCATATGCGGCAGCGCCTCGGACAGTATGCGGGCCTGATCGAGGGGGCTGATATTCTGCGTTGTCATGAAGCGGGTCTCGCCATTCCGGATGCCGGGCCGGGTTCTATCCGATTGGCGGGCAGGGCGCAAAGTTGGTTTCTTCCTTCTCCCACAAGGCGAGAAGGGAAGGGTCACCCTTTTCTCGGCCAGGCGGCTGCCACGGCAAGCGCCAGCCAGCTCGCAATCAGCAGCGTCCCGCCGGTCGGCGCCGCCATCGGAAACAGCCCGTGGCCGGCATATTGCCGCAGCGTCAGGTCGCCGGCGAACAGGGCCGCCGCAATCACGAAGCCGAAGCCAGCCACGATCGCGATACGGGCATGGATCACGCCGCGCTCCGCCAGTGCGACGGCACCCAGTACCGCAGTGGCATGAAACAGCAGCATCGAGGAGGCCGAAGCCAGCCGCGACGCATCGGTCCCGTGCGCGGATGCCGCCGCCAGGATGACGCCGTCGGCGCCCATGATGGCGGCGAGCACGATCAGGATACGGCAGGCACGGCTCATCAGGCGCGCTCGTGCAACAGGCGCACCATCGCGGCGCGCAGTTCAGGCATGCCGGTGCCGGAGCGCGAGGACGTTACCAACACCTCCGGAAACGCCGCCGGGTGTTTGGCGAGCGCGGCCGTGGTCTCGGCGATGACCTTGTCCAGTTCTGACTTCTTCACCTGGTCCGCCTTCGTCAGCACCACCTGATAACTCACGGCGGATTTATCCAGCGTCTTCAGCACGTCCTGGTCGACTTCCTTGATGCCGTGGCGGGCGTCGATCAGCACATAGACCCGCGCCAGCGTGGCGCGGCCCTGCAGGAACTGGTGAATCAGTTTGGTCCACGACGCGACCTGGGTCTTCGGCGCCGAGGCGTAGCCGTAGCCGGGCATGTCGACCAGCCGGAGGCCGGCCTTGTCCGGGCCGTCGAAGAAGATCAGCTCCTGGGTGCGGCCCGGTGTATGCGAGGTGCGCGCCAATGCGTTGCGGCCGGTGAGGGCATTGATGAGGCTCGACTTGCCGACGTTGGATCGGCCGGCAAACGCGACCTCCACGCCCGCCATCGGCGGCAGCGTCTCGATCGAGGGCGAAGCCCAGACGAACTGCCAGTCGCCAGCGAAGAGTTTTCGTCCCTCTTCGATCAGCTCCGCATCGATGTCGGTGGTCATGCGAAGGGTCTTTGTTTCCCGGGATGTCATTTCGGGGCGATGCGAAGCATCGAACTATGGTGCGCAATTGCGCACCTGAGAATCTCGAGATTCCGGGTCTGGTGCTAACGCGCCATCCCGGAATGACGACAGCTGCTACGTCTTCTCGGCGGCCTTCTTGGTGAACGTCGCCTTGATGTTGTCGAGCAGTTCCACCTTCACGCCGTTCTTGTGCATGATGTAGCTCTGCTGCAGCACCGAGAGCAGGTTGTTCCAGGCCCAGTAGATCACCAGACCCGCCGGGAAGCCCGCCAGCATGAAGGTGAAGATCAGCGGCATCCAGTCGAAGATCATCTTCTGGGTCGGATCCGGCGGCGTCGGGTTCAGCTTCATCTGGAACCACATCGTGATGCCCATGATGATCGGCCAGACGCCGAGCGCGAGGTAGAATCCGATCACCGGTATGTGCGTCGGATCGAAGGGCAGCAGGCCGAAGAGATTGAACAGGTTGGTCGGGTCGTGCGCCGAAAGGTCCTTGATCCAGCCGTAGAACGGCGCGTGGCGCATTTCGATGGTGATGAACAGCACCTTGTAGAGCGAGAAGAACACCGGGATCTGCAGCGCGATGGGAAGACAGCCCGCAATCGGATTGATCTTCTCCTTGCGGTAGATCTCCATCATCTCCTGCTGCTGCTTCTGGCGATCGTCCGGATAGCGCTCCTTCAGGGCAACCAGCTGCGGCTGCACCGATTTCATCTTCGCCATCGACTCGTAGGACTTATTGGCGAGCGGGAAGAACAGCAGCTTCACCAGCACCGTCACCAGCAGGATCGAGACGCCGAAATTGCCCACCAGGTGATAGAAATAGTCGAGCGCCAGGAACATCGGCTTGGTGATGAAGTGGAACCAGCCCCAGTCGATCAACAGGTCGAAACGGTTGAGCTCGAGCTGCTTGTTGTAGCCGCCATGGCCCGCGAACGGAAAGTTGATGCCGACGACGCCGGCTTCCTTGGCGCCGGCGAACAGCCGCGCATTCGCGCTGCCGGTGCCGCCGATCGCGATCGTCTGCGGGTCGAGAAGGTAGTCGGTCTGGTAGCTGCGCTTGTTGTTGGCGAGGTTGGAGGAGAAGCGCGCCTGCAGCTTCGCGGTAGTATCGGGCAGCAGCGCCGAGGCCCAGTACTTGTCGGTGATGCCGAGCCAGCCATTTGTGACGTTGAAGGCGACCGACTTGACGTCGTCGATCTTGCTGTAGGCGTATTCCTGCAAGCCCTGCTCGCCGAGATAGCCGATCAGGCCCTCATGCAGGATGTAATAGCCCGAGACCTCCGGCTTGCCGTGGCGCGAGATCAGCGCAAACGGGTACAGCGTCACCGGCGCGGAGCCGACGTTGGTGACATCGTCCTTGATGGTGAAGAGAAAGCGATCGTCGATCGCAATGGTGCGGCGGAAGGTGAGGCCTTCGCCATTGTCGTATTTCAGCGTCACCGGGTTGCCGGGCGACAGCGTGCCGGAGCCTTCCTGCTGCCATACCGTGTTCTGGTCGGGAATGCGCGCGGTCGAGCCGCTCGCCGGCACCCAGCCGAACTCCGCATAATAGGGATGCGCCGTGTTCGAAGGCGAGAACAGCACGATGGCGGGCGAGTTCGGATCGACCGTGTCGCGATATTGCACCAGCGACAGGTCGTCGATCCGCGCGCCCTTCAGCGAAATGCTGCCGGTGACGCGCGGGGTTTCGATCTTGATGCGGGACGAGGCAGAGATAGCGGCATCGCGGCTGACGACGGGCGCGACTGCGGCTGGCTGGCCCGGCGTGGCGGGTGATGGGGCCGCGCCGGGTTGCGGGGCGGTGGAGCCTGGTGTCGCCGAGCCCGGGGTCGCCGGTGTCGATGACTTGGCGAGTTCGGTCTGGGTCTGGGTCTGCGCGCGCTGCCGCTCCATTTGCGGCACGTTGTAGAAATATTGCCAGGCGATCAGCACGAGGCCGGATAGAATGACGGCGAGGATGGTGTTGCGATTATCGGTCATCGTTTTGGGGTCTCGCCATTCAAGTCTTGGGTTTGCCCGCCTGCCGGTCGAGCCGATGCAGCGCCGAACGGAGATCTTCGAGCATGGTCGCGAAATCGCGGGTGAGCGCGGCCCTGCGGCCGACTAGCACATAATCATGGTGCGGTCGCATCGATATGACGTCCAGCCGCTTCACCAGTTCGCGAAGCCTGCGCCGGATGCGATTGCGCTCGGTGGCGCTGCCGTTCTTCTTGGTAACGGTGAACCCGACCCGGACCGGCCCATCGTCGTCGCGCCGGCGGCCCTGCACGACGAAGGCGTGGCTGTTGGCCCGCGCGCCATTGGCAACGGCGAGAAAGTCCGCCCGCTGCCTCAGCCGATCCATAGTGAAAATCTCCGGAAGGATCCGGCTCAGGCGCTCAGACGCTTGCGGCCGCGCGCACGGCGCGCGGCGAGAACCTTGCGGCCGCCGGTCGTGGCGAGACGGGCGCGGAAGCCGTGACGGCGCTTGCGCACCAGTTTGCTGGGTTGATAAGTCCGCTTCACGGGTAGTTCTCCGCTGACCGGGCAATTTGCCTGTTGAATTGAGGTGCGTCCGGTGATGCGGGCCAGCCCAAACGGGCCATTTACGGCCCCAAATGAGCCGCCCCCGGGGTAGTGCCGGGCCATCGCGGACAATTGGCGCGGCTTATACGGGAGCGACCTGTTTTCGTCAATGTCAGGGGTTGTCGCAACGTCAGTTCTTTGAAACGACGCAATTGGGGCGAATATATCTGTTTTCGCGGGGTTTTTACCAACGGGCAGGCGACGCTCCGGACCGTTGGAACCGGCAGACATTAGCGATCGGTAATTTGACCGGTCACGGGCCGAAACGCATCCTTGGAATCACCGTACCTGCAAGTGGGGTCGGGCCGGATCACCGCCGGGCGGGCACCGAAAACTAGGGTCATCAGGGCAGATATCCGTGTCAGCAACCGACCAGCCTAGTCCTGACGCGCCGCGGCCTCTGGCCCCGCGGCGCCTCGGCCTGTCCGGCAAGCTGCTGCTGCTCACCATCCCGCTGGTGATGATTGCCGGGCTGATGATCTACGTGCCCGCGATCGCGAACTTCTGGATGAACCGGCTGAACGATCGTCTGGCGGCGGCCAATACCGCGGTGCTGGTGCTCGATGCCGCGCCGCTTGGCATGGTCCCGGATTCGCTTTCAAGGCAGATCCTGCAGAGCGTGGGCGCCCGCGCGGTTGCCATCAAGATGGGCCAGCAGCGCCGGCTGCTCGCCAGCGCCGATCCGCCGGCCAGGATCGACCATGACATCGACATGCGGACGCTCACCGTCTGGTCCGCGATCGTCCAATCCTTCGAGACCATGGTGGAGCGGGGCAACCCGTCAATCCGCGTCGTGGGCCCCGCGCCCGGCGGCGCTCAATTCATCGAGGTCGTGTTCGATGAAGCGCCGCTGCGCCAGGCGATGTACCGGTTTTCCCGCAACCTGCTGCTGGTCGCGCTCCTGATCGGAGTGCTCACCGCGGGACTGGTCTACCTCGCGCTGCATTATTTGTTCGTGCGGCCGATGCGGCGGCTGACCGCCAACCTCGTCGGCTTCCACGAAAACCCCGAAAGCGCGGCGCGCATCATCGTGCCGAGCCAGCGCGGCGACGAGATCGGCGTGGCGGAGCGCGAATTGTCCGACATGCAGCGCGATCTGGTCTCGATGCTCTCACAAAAGAGCCGGCTCGCCGCGCTCGGGCTCGCGGTGTCGAAGATCAACCACGATCTGCGCAATCTGCTGGCGTCGTCGCAATTGCTGTCGGATCAGCTTGCCAGCGTGCCGGATCCGAGGGTGCAGCGGTTTGCGCCGAAACTGATGCGCTCGCTCGAGCGCGCCATCGATTTCTGCCAGTCGACGCTCTCCTATGGCCGCGCGCAGGAGGCCGCCCCTGATCGCCGCATGATGCTGGTCGAACCCGTGGTCGCCGAGGTACGCGAATCCGCCGGCCTCGCCGCCGAGGCCTCGATCACCTGGATCAGCGCGATCGAACGCGGGCTTTCGATCGACGCCGATCCGGACCAGCTGTTTCGCGTGCTGCTCAATCTCGTGCGCAACGCGGTGCAGGCGCTCGAAAGCCGCCCCAAGGGCGAGGGCTTTCCGCTGCAGATTCGTATTACCGGCCGACGCGAGGGCACGGTGGCGATCATCGAGGTATCCGACACCGGCCCCGGCGTGCCGGCGAAAGCGCGCGAGCACCTGTTCGAGGCGTTCCAGACCTCCGGCCGCCCCGGCGGCAGCGGGCTGGGCCTAGCCATCGCCGCCGAACTGGTCCGCGCCCACGACGGCGACATCCACCTGGTCGAAGGCACCATCGGCGCCACCTTCCGGATCTCGATTCCCGACCGCCCGGTGGAACTGCAGACCGTCCGCAACGAGCGGGCGCGGGCTTAAGCGCCTCAGGGAACGCGACTTTTACCGTCAGGCCCCGCCGGTCCTTCGCCACAAATGGATTGCCGGATCCCGCGTTCCGGACCTTGCCAAGCGGGGCCGGAGCGGGTAGCTAAAGCGCTCTTTCGCGGCCGTCCGAACTTTACCGGACGTATCGGGCCCTGCAGCCCGATGCCTGACGAAAAACGCGCCCGTAGCTCAGCTGGATAGAGCACCAGACTACGAATCTGGGGGTCAGGAGTTCGAATCTCTTCGGGCGCGCCAGCTTTCCACCATCTCAAACGTGAAACTGCGTACCTGCGCGTCTCCAGATGCCGCCGTTTACCACGAGCGATGCTACCGACGTGACCGTAGATCCTCCGCAGGGCGCGCGGCGCAACGCCCGCATTGCCGCAAGCGTTCAGCTCTCGCTCGCATCGGCGGATACGCCGGTACGCCAGTTGTTGACGGCTTCCTCGGCGGTGGAAAAATAGCGCACCAGCGGTTTGCGCAGGCCAGCGATGAGAAGGGTGCGCCGGACTGATTTCCCCGCTCCGGCAAAATAAACCCGGGTGCCGCTGTGACTGAGCTTCTCCACAAACCGCTCCAGCGCCTTGGCCGCCGTGCTGTCGACCAGCGGCACGTCGGAAAAATCGAGTACGAAAGCCTTGGGATGCTCGCCAATGCGATCGAGAACCGCGCTGACCGCCGCCGTCGCGCCAAAGAAGAATGCTCCCGAGATCCGGTAGACGAGCACATCCCGCCCCTGGGCTTTGGGATCGTAGACTTCGCGCTCATCGCCGCGTTTATCCGCCTGGTCGCCGAAGCGGACGGATCGACCGGTTTCGACCGCGACGGCTTCCGCCATGCGATGAAGGAAGAGGAACGAGCCGAGCGTGACGCCGACCCCGATGGCAACGGTGAGGTCCTCGAAGATGGTCAGGAAGAAGGTAACGAGCAGAATTGCTGCGTCCCCCCAGGACGAGCGCAGCAGGCCCCAGAACTCCTCCTTTTCCGCCATGTTCCAGGCCACGATGGCGAGCACCGCACCGAGGCTGGCCAGCGGAATGTAGGAAGCCAGTGGCGCCGCGACGAGCATGAACAGGAGTATGTAAAGTGCGTGCATCATGCCCGCGACAGGACCGTGAGCACCGGCCCTGACGTTGGTGGCCGTGCGGGCGATCGTACCCGTCGCGCACATGCCGCCAAACGTGACCGCCGCGATGTTCGCCGCTCCCTGCGCGACCAGTTCGCAATTCGATCGATGCTTGCGACCGCTCATGCCGTCGGCAACGACGGCAGAGAGCAGGGATTCAATCGCTCCCAGCAGTGCGATGGCGATCGCGTCGGGCAGCACCGCGTGCATCTTGGCGAGATCGAAAGCCGGCAGGCTCGGGGCGGGCAGCGTACGCGGAACGTCTCCGAACTTCGTGCCGATGGTCGCGACATCGAGGCTGAACAGGTACGTGGCGAGCGCCGTCACGCCGACGGCGATCAGGAGCCCCGGCCATTTCGGCTTGTAGCGCCGCAAGACCAGGATGATGGCGACGGCGACGAGCGCGAGGCAAACGGTGACGGGTCTAACGGTCTGAATCCCGCCGGCGATCGCAGCAAGCTTTGGTATCAGCGCCGCCGGTTCCTTCGCGATGTCGAGCCCCAGGAGTTCCTTTATCTGGCTCGCAAAGATGATGACCGCTATTCCGGCCGTGAAGCCAACCGTCACCGGAAAGGGGATGTACTTGATGTAGGTTCCCAGTCGGAGAAATCCGACGGCGAGCATCATCGCCCCCGCCATCAGCGTTGCCAGAACCAGGCCATCGTAGCCGTGGCGCTCGACGATCGTGGCGATCAGAACGATGAATGCGCCTGCCGGGCCGCCGATCTGAAACCGGCTGCCGCCGAGCGCGGAGATGAGAAACCCGCCGACGATGGCGGTGTAGAGCCCTTTATCGGGAGACAGCCCGGATCCGATCGCGATTGCCATCGAGAGCGGCAGCGCGACGATGGCAACCGTCAGCCCCGCGATGGCATCGGCGCGGAATTGCCTCCAGCCATAACCCTCACGCAGGATCGTAACCAGCTTCGGCGTGAACAGCTCTGAAAATGTCGGCCCCGCAGGCTTTGCCAAAGGCCTGACTGCTGTCGCGTCCATCGTTGTCCGTCTCCTTTTGCAAAGGAGCGGCGGGATCGTCGGCAGCGTCGTCGGCGGTCACCGTCGCGTTGTATTCGGTTTGCGGAGGTCTAGGCCCTGCCGCGAGACTTCGTGCCGGCCTGCACGGAAGGCTTCTTCAGGACGGCGGCCTCCTTGAGCCGTACCCCGCGCCCCTTTCCCTGGCTCGGGTTGTTCTCGCCGATCAATTCAACGCCGGCCGCATCGAACGCCTGAACCACCTTCGTCAGCGTATCCACGACGCCTCTGACGTTGCCCTGGCTGGCTTCCATCCTCTGGATCGTGGGCAGCGATACATCAGCAAGCCCGGCCAGCGTCTGCTGGTCGATTCCCAGGAGAGCACGCGCTGCGCGCATTTGTGCCGCCGTGATCATGATCGCAGTCCGTCACTGTTCAGATATAATGTATCAAATAGCTAGGTTGATGTCTAGAACATCAGTATGTATTTGTGAAGTATCAATGTGACGAGCGGCTTCCGAAGCGCGGCTCAAGTGGCGCCACGTCCGGCGCCACTCCCCCTTGTCAGTAGCGCACGTCCCGATCAGAACGAGCAGCCGTATGGCGTGAGCGAGGCCTTCGTCGCATCCATGGTCTGCTTGCAGGTCGTCTCCATGGTCGCCTTCGTCGACGCGTTCTTGGCCAGGTCGGCCCACGTCTTGCGCGTCTGGTCGATCTGCGTCTTGTACATCGCGCGCTGTGCTTCGGGCACCTTGGAAGAGACGCAGGCGTCGTACTTGGTCAGGAATTCGTCGCAGGCGGCGATGCCGGTGCTCTGTGCGTGCGATGCCGTGCCGCCGGCGAGCAGGGCTGCGGCCGTGATGCCCGCGAGCGATATCACCCGCCGCCGGTTCGCGCTTGAACCTGCCACGGTCTTCGATGTTTCCTGACGCATGTTTTAACTCCTTATGAAAAACTGAGTGTGTGGATCGCTGGGCTGCGCCCGCATCTCGCAATCGACGCGCACAGCTTCTCGCGCCGACAAACGGTCGGCGATTCCGGACATCATCGGTTTGAGCGCTGAGCAGTTCGAGGCGAGGTGTGGGCACCAACGTGCCACGGCGAACAAGTGATCGGTCAGTTTGGCGAGATTACGGGTGAAGGCGTGATGAGATCGTGGCAGCCGCAGCGATCGGCGACAGATCGCCGTTGCCGTGTTGTCATGCTAATTCCTTGAGGCCGCAACTTGCCAGATCATGATTGCGCCGCAGGCTCCATCGGCTTATGCCAATCCCGTCGTTGAAGTGTTGGGAAGCCGATGTCGGAAGCGGAGGTGGATGTCGTTGTGCTCGGCGCGGGCATCGTCGGGGTGTCGACGGCCTATGCGGCACGGCAGCGCGGGATGTCGGTCGTTCTTGTCGACCGGCGTGAGCCGGGCAGCGAAACTTCATATGGCAATGCCGGCATCATCAGCAGCGGCTCGATCTCGCCGCTCAACAATCCCTCGCTGTGGAAGGCGCTGCCGAAATACCTGACCAACCGTCACCCTGCGCTGCGGTGGAATCCGGTCTGGGCGGCCCGTAACGCGGGATGGATCGCGCGCTTTTTGGCCGATACGGCCGGCTCGCGCCTGCGGCCGCGGGCGGCGGCGCTGCACGGGCTGATCGGCGCATCGCTGAAACTGCATCGGGACTGGATCGTCAAGGCAGGCGCCGGGCATCGCATCCGCGAGACCGGCTGGCTCAAGGCGTGGCGCGGCGATGCCATTGCGGCGGCGAAGCTGGAGCAGGCGCTTCTGACGGAGTTCGGCATCGCCAGCGAACTGCTCGACCGGCAGGGCATCTCCGCGATCGAGCCTGGCATCGTGCCTGTCTATAAAGTAGGCCTGCTGCACAGTCAGACCGCTTCGGTGGACTCGCCGGGCGAGGTGGTGAAGGCCTATGCGCGGATGTTCTCGGGCGCGAGCGGCGGCATCAGGCGTTCGGACATCAAGTCGATTGTGCCTGACGGTGAGCGCTGGCGCGTCGTGCTGGCCGATGGCGAGATCCGGGCGCGTCATGTCGTGGTCGCGCTGGGACCATGGTCGGCGGACCTGCTGCGCCCGCTCGGCTATCGCGTTCCGCTGGCGTTCGAGCGCGGCTACCATCGCGAATTCAAGCCGAACCCGGCGCGCAAACTGCTTCGTCCGATCCATGACGCCGACGGCAGTTTTCTCATGACCCCGATGGAGCAGGGCATCCGCGTCACCTCGGGCGTCGAACTGACCGACCGCGACGCGCCTTCCTCGTTCGTCCAGATCGATCAGGTGGTCCCGCTCGCGCGCGAGGTGGCCGAATTCGGCGATGCGGTCGGCGACACCTGGCGCGGGGCGCGGCCGACGCTGCCTGACAGCCTGCCGATGATCGGCCCGGCGCCGCGCCATGCCGGCCTGTGGCTTGCTTTCGGCAACCAGCATATCGGCTTCACGACGGGTCCGGCGACGGGAGCCGCCATTGCCGCCATGATCGCCGGTGCGCCGCCGCCCTACGACGTCGCGCCGTTCGCCCCAAGCCGGTACATTTCCTGACGCGACAGACCGCAGGTGGGGTGCAAGGGTAGGCCGGAATCCTCCGGGGAAGTTGCTGTGCGCGTTGGCATGCACATTGCACTCACCGCGGTCACGAATTCGAATCGATACGGCGGCGAAGTACGCGCAATGAGTGCGTCTGGATCTCTTGCACGGGACACCGGTTTGGTGACACCGTTGCGTCTGCTTCGCCGGAATGAGAACGTAGGGACGTGCCGGCCGGCACTGGGGATGTGTAGATGTTGCGTCTGATTGCCCGGCGTCTCGTTCTGGGCCTGCTGGTCGCGCTCACGGTAATGACGCTGGCGTTCCTGCTGACGCGGCTGTCGGGCGACCTTGCCGTTTCGATCGCCGGCCCGTCGGCCACGCAGGCCGACGTCGAAATCGTGCGCAAGGCCTACGGCCTCGATCGTCCGCTCTACGTCCAGTTCTTCGCCTGGACCGGCCGTGCGCTCGTCGGCGATTTCGGCCAGAGCTATTTCTTCAAGGACAGCGTCGCCAACCTGATCCAGAAGCGCCTGCCGATCACGCTCACGCTCGGCCTGGTGGGCTTGAGTCTCGCCCTGATCATCTCGCTGCCCCTCGGTATCCTGGCGGCGATCCGCGAAAATACCTGGATCGACCGCAGCGTCACCATGTTCACGATGGTGGGGCAGGCGATCCCGAGTTTCTGGCTGGCGCTGATCCTGATGATCGTGCTCGGCCTGCAGCTCGGCATCCTGCCCATTTCGGGCACCGGCACCTGGCAGCACTTCGTGATGCCGGGAATAGTTCTCGCCTTCACGGCGATCCCGGCGCTGACGCGGCTGACACGCTCCGGCATGATCGAGGCGATGGCGTCGGACTACATCCGCACCGCGCGCGCAAAGGGCCTGTCGCGCGCGCGCATCATCTTCAAGCACGCGCTTCGCAACGCCGCCATCCCCGTGGTGTCGATTGCCGCGGTCCAGCTCGGTTTCATGCTCGGCGGCTCGATCGTCATCGAGACCGTGTTCGCACTGCATGGCGTCGGCTATCTTGGCTGGGAAAGCATCGCCAAGAACGATTTCCCTGTCGTGCAGGCGGTGGTGCTGGTGCTCGCCGTATTCTACATCGGCCTCACCTTGCTGGCCGATATCCTCAATGCACTGCTCGATCCGAGGCTGCGCACGGGATGAGCGAGCCGATTGCCATTCTGCCTCCCCAAACCTCGCGAATCGGCACGGCCGGTTTCGCGATCGGCATCGCCATCGTGGCGGTCATCGTGGTTGCCGCGGTGGTCGGCAATACGCTGGTCCCACAGGATCCGTTCACCCAGGATCTCGGCAACCGCCTCAAGCCACCGTTCTGGATGGAGGGCAGCGAGGCCGGGCACCTGCTCGGCACCGACCAGCTCGGCCGCGACTATCTCGCGCGGCTGGTCTATGGGGCGCGCATCTCGCTTTTGATCGGCATCATGACGGTGATCACGTCGGGATTGATCGGCATCACGCTTGGCGTGCTCGGCGGCTTCTTCGGCGGCCGCGTCGATGATTTCGTGCTGTTCGCCATCACGACGCGGCTGTCGATCCCGGTGGTGCTGGTGGCGCTCGCGGTCGTCGGCCTGATGGGATCGGGCCTCGGGCTTGTCGTCGCGACGCTGGGGCTCCTGCTGTGGGATCGTTTTGCCGTCGTGGCGCGCGCTACCACGATGCAGGTTCGCAACCACGACTATGTCAGCGCCGCCTGGTGCGCCGGCGCCTCGACATCGCATTTGCTGATCAAGGAAATTTTGCCGAACATCGCGAGCCACCTTGCCGTCGTGGCCACCCTGGAGATGGCGCTCGCCATCCTGCTGGAGGCGGCGCTGTCGTTTCTCGGCCTCGGCGTGCCGCCGCCGCTGCCGTCATGGGGGCTGATGATCGCGGAAGGCAAGGATTACATGTTCTTCTCGCCCTGGGTGATCATGATCCCCGGCGTCGCGCTGTTCGTGCTGGTGCTCGGCATCAATCTGGTCGGCGACGGCCTGCGCAACCTCCTGGGTTCGGAGCGGTTGCGATGAGCGCGCTGCTGGAGATCGAGGAACTGCAGGTGGGTTTCGGCGGCCGCACCGCTGCGGTACGCGGCGCCTCGTTCCGGGTCGAGAAGGGCGAGACGCATTGCCTGGTCGGCGAATCCGGTTGCGGCAAGTCGGTGACCGCGCTGGCCGTCATGAGCCTGCTGGCCAGAGGGGGGCAACGCTCCGCCAAACGCATGAGCTTCGCCGGCACTGATTTGCTGTCGCTGTCGGACCGGGAGATGGCGCGGCTGCGCGGCAATCGCATGTCGATGATCTTCCAGGAGCCGATGACCAGCCTCAACCCGGCCTTCACGATCGGCTCGCAGATGGCGGAGGTGCTGACGCGCCACAAGGGCGGCACGCGCGCCGCAGCGCTCGACCGCGCCGCCGAGCTGATGGGCCGCGTCGGCATCACCGCACCCGGCATGCGGCTCGGGCAGTTTCCGCACCAGCTTTCGGGCGGGCTGCGCCAGCGCGTCATGATCGCGATGGCGCTGATGTGCGATCCTGAACTGCTGATTGCCGACGAGCCGACCACCGCGCTCGACGTCACCGTGCAGGCGCAGATCCTGCGGCTGCTCGCCACGCTGAAGCGCGAACTCGGTCTTTCCATCCTCCTGATCACCCACGATCTCGGCATCGTCGCGCGCGTCGCTGACCACGTCTCGGTGATGTATGCCGGCGAGGTGGTCGAGCGCGCGCCGACCGCGGAACTGTTCCGCGCGCCGCAGCACCCCTACACGCGCGGTCTGCTCTCCTGCGTGCCGGTGCCCGGCCGGGTGCAGCGTGACAAGCCGCTGGGCTCGATCCCTGGCGTGGTGCCGGCGATCGGGCCGGGCTTTGCCGGCTGCGCGTTCCGTTCGCGCTGCTCGCACGCCGACGAGACCTGCGCACACGCAATTCCGCGCCGCCGGGCCGGCGAAGCGCACGACTATCTCTGCCGCCTCGCGCCGCAACCCGCGGAGCCGCAACCCGCATGAACGCCGCGATCGAGGTCCAGAATTTACGGTGCGAGTTCCGGGTGCGCACTGGAATGATGTCGGCGGAAAAACGCGTGATCGCGGTCGATGACGTCACGTTCAGCATTGCGCCCGGCAGCGTGCTCGGCATCGTCGGCGAGTCCGGCTGCGGCAAATCCACGCTCGCGCGCCTGATCCTCGGGCTGCTCAAGCCGACATCGGGCACCGTGCTGGTCGACGGCAAGCGCCTGTTCGATCTCGACCGCAAGGCGCGTGCGCGGCTGATCCAGCCGGTGTTCCAGGATCCGTTCGCTTCGCTCAATCCGCGCCGCCGCATCCGGGATATCGTGGCGCTGCCGCTTGTCGCCCAGGGCACGTTCTCGCGTGGCGAGATCGAGCGCCGGGTCGGAGGCATTCTCGATCGCGTCGGCCTTTCGGCTGCGATGGGCGAGCGGATGCCGGCGCAACTCTCCGGCGGCCAGCGCCAGCGCGCGGCGATCGCACGTGCGCTGGTGCTGGAGCCGCGGATCGTGATCTGCGACGAGCCGACCAGCGCGCTGGACGTCTCGGTGCAGGCGCAGATCCTCAATCTGCTGGCCGATCTGCGCCGCGATCTCGGGTTGACCTATCTCTTCATCAGTCACAATCTCGCGGTCGTTGAGCACGTCGCAAGCGATGTGGCCGTGATGTATCTCGGCCGGTTCGTCGAGCGCAATGAAACCGACGCGTTGTTTCGCGAGCCCGGCCACCCCTATACCAGGGCGCTGCTGGAAAGCGTGCTGACCCCGGAGCCAGGACGGGGCGTGCCGGACATCGGCCTTGGCGATGCCATGCCCGATCCATCCAATATTCCGCCGGGCTGCCGGTTCAACCCGCGCTGCCGAATCGCCGTCGACCGCTGCCGCCATGCGGCGCCGGCGCCCATGGTCCGCGCACCCCGGGGGATGGTAGAATGTCATCTGGCATAGGGTGTGCTTCACGCCGTTCGACACAGGGCGTGCTTCACGTCGCAGAACAACAAGGACGGAGGGTGAGATGCGTATGCAAACCAGGATCAGTGCGGCAATTCTGACGGCTGTTCTGCTCGGCGCCGGAGCGGTGCCGGCGGCGGCGCAGAAATCCGCCGATACGTTGCGGATCGTGATGCGCGACGCGCTGCCCAACATCGATCCCTACTACAACAATTTGCGCACCGGCGTGGTGATGCATCATCAGGGCTGGGACGCGCTGGTCTACCGCAATCCCGACACGTTCAAGCTCGAACCACTGCTCGCGACCGAGTGGAAGCTGCCGGATGCGACGACGATCGAGTTCACCCTGCGGCCCGGCGTCAAATTCCACGACGGCAGCGCATTCACCGCCGATGACGTCGTCTACACCATCAACCTGATCGCTGATCCGGCGAGCCGGCTGTCGACGCCGTCGAACTACAACTGGCTCGAAAAGGCCGAGAAGACCGGCGATCTCTCGGTGCGGGTCAAGCTGAAACGCCCGAACCCTGCGGCGCTGGAATATTTCGCCCTCGTCATTCCGATCTATCCCAAGGCCTATCGCGAGAAGGTCGGCGCCGAAGGTTATGCCAAGGCGCCGGTCGGCGCGGGTCCATACAAGATGACCAAGGTCGAGCCCGGTGTTTCCATCGACTTCGAGCGCTTTGAGGACTACTGGGCCGGCAGCCCCAAGGGCAAGGCTGCAATCAAGAGGATGAGCGTGCGCTTCGTGCCTGACGCCGCGACCGAGATGACGGAGTTGCTCGCCGGCCGTGCCGACTGGATCTGGAACATGAACCCGGACCAGATCGACCCGGTGAACCGGATGCCGCATCTGCAGGCGGTGCGCAAGGAATCGATGCGGATCGGCTATCTCTCGCTCGATGCCGGCGGCCGCACCGGCGCCGACAACCCGATGACCAAGCTCAAGGTGCGTCAGGCGATCTGGTATGCGATCGACCGCAAGGCGATCGCCGAAAAACTCGTCACCGGCGGCAGCCGCGTGCCGCTCGCGCCGTGTATCCCGTCGCAGTTCGGCTGCGACGGCGAGATCGCAGCGACCTACGAATACAATCCGGCAAAGGCCAAGCAGCTTCTCGCCGAGGCTGGCTATCCCGATGGCTTCGATGTCGAGCTTGCCAGCTACGTGCTGCCGCAATGGGGCTCGGCGGTCCAGAACTACCTGCACGCCGTCGGCATCCGCGCCAAGCTCAACCAGCTTCAGACCGCGGCCCTGATCCAGCGCGCCAAGGCCGGCGAACTGCGCGCGTATCTCGGAAGCTGGGGCAGCTATTCCATCAACGACGTCTCGGCCATTCTCCCGAATTTCTTCGACGGCGGCGCCGACGACTATGCGCGCGATGCGGATGTGCAGAAATGGCTGGTGCAGGGCGGATCATCCATCAGTCCGGAAGTGCGCAAGGAGGCCTATTCGGCGGCGATCAAGAAGATCACCGAGCAGGCCTACTGGGCGCCGCTGCACACCTACGTGACGACCTACGGCCACGCCAAGCAGCTCGACTTCACGCCTTACCCGGACGAACTGCCGCGCTTCTATCTGGCGAAGTGGAAATAGGCAGCTTTCGCACCGGGCCATTCAACCCGTCGTCACATGCACCCCGGGCTTCTGTCCGGCGTTCCACTTGCCGCCGATTGCGCGCTCGATCTGGGCGGCCAGTTGCAACAGCAGCCCGTCATTGGCCTGTTTCGCAATCGCCTGGATGCCGAGCGGAAGGCCATGCTCGTGGGTCGCCATCGGCAGCGAGATGGCGGGGATGCCGCAGAGATTGGCGAGCGGCGTGAAGGCGAAATTGCGCCAGAGATTGCCGAACCAGTCGAGCACATCAGGGTTGTCGCTGATGGTGAGATATTCCGTGGCGCCGACCTTGGGCGTAGGCAGCGCCGTGATCGGCGTCAGGATGATGTCCCAATCCTCGAAGAAGGCGCCGAAGCCGCGCGAGGTCGTGTTGAACACCGCCTGCATCCGCGCCCGCTCGGCATAGCTCGTGTTCCGGCCGTGTTCCCAGATCCTGATGTTGATGGGCTCGATCAGGTCTTCCGGCGGCCGATCCAGCCCGCGCGCGGCGAGCATGTTGCCGATGACGACGGCAAAGTTGCTGATGTAGCAGGTGGTCTGCGCTGCAAAGGCTTCGCGATAGTCGAGCTCCGGCAGCGCATAATCGACCTGGTGGCCGAGGCCTTCGAGTAAGCGCCCGGCCTTCTCCAGTTCAGCGACGATGTGCGGCGTCGCCCGGTAGTCGCCCCACTGGTGCGAGAGTGCGATTTTGAGCTTGTCCGGATCGCGCGCGATCATGCGCGTGTACGGCTCCGGCGGACTCCAGAACGGCATGAATTCGCCGGGCGCGGGGCCGCGGCAGGCATCGACGAACGCTGCCGTGTCGCGCACCGTGCGCGACTGGCAGCCCTGAATGGAGACGAGCCCGCTGAGGTCGGACAAAAGCGGCGACAGCGAGAACACGCCGCGCGAGACCTTCAGCCCGATGTTGCCGTTGACCCCTGCCGGGATCCGGATCGAGCCGCCGCCGTCGGTCGCATGCGCGATCGGCACCGCGCCGGCGGCTACCATGGCGGCGCTGCCGGCCGACGACCCGCAGGTGGTGTAGTCGGTATTCCAGGGGTTGCGCGTGATGTAGACGGCGGGATTTTCCGCCGAGCTGCAGACCCCGAATTCCGGCGTGGTGGTGCGCCCGATCAAATTGAGGCCGGCGCCGCGCATCTTCCGGGTCATGAACGTGTCTGATGTAGCGCGATTGCCGCGCATCAGCAGCGAGCCCATTTCCTGCAGGCGGCCCTTCATGGTGGGGCCAAGATCCTTCATCAGGAACGGCAGGCCAGCGAAGGGGCCATCGAGATTGGTGCCGTCTTTGGCCGGATCGGCAACCGCATCATCGAACACTTCGACCACGCCCGACAGCGCCGGATCCACTTTGGCGATGCCGGCCGCAGCCTGCGCCGCCAGTTCAGCGGCGGTTAGTTCGCCCTTGTTGACCCGCGCGGCCAGCGCAACGCCATCGTGTTGCGCCCACTCATCCCAGCTCATCGGTAGATTCATCAAACTCATCCTCTCGGCGCAACTTTGCACCTAGTACGCAGCGCGGGTTAATCGATCTGTTGTCAGCACTCTCAAATCCTGATCAGCCGCACTTTGGTGCCCCAGGGATCGGTGGTCTCGATGCCGTCAGCGATCGCCACAACCGGTGCGCCCGCCTGCTTCAACCGCTGCTCCTGCGCCTGCAGGATATCCGGCCCCGCGATCTCCAGCGAAAACCATGCCAGTCCCGTGGCGCTGTCGTCGCGCTGTCCGGCACCCTGGCTCTGCCAGACGTTGAGACCGAGGTGATGGTGATAACGCCCCGAGGACAGGAATGCGGCACCAGTCCGCTTGCGGGTCGGATCGAGGCCGATCGCGCCGCCATAGAAGCGATCCGCCTGTTCGAGATCGCCGACGCGCAGGTGCATGTGGCCGGTGCGAAGGCCGTCGGGCGCCTTTGCATAGCTGGTGGAGCGCGTATCCGTCAGCGCCAGCAAGCCGTCGATATCGAGCGGGTCGGTCGCCATCGTGACTGTGCCTGCGTTCCATTGCCAGAGTTCGGGCGCGCGATCCGCATAGACCTCGATGCCGTTGCCTTCGGGATCGTCGAGATAGACGGATTCGCTGACGAGGTGGTCGGCAAAGCCGCTCAACGGAATCCTGTTCGCCGCGGCATGCACCAGCCAGCGCGCGAGATCCTTGCGCGTCGGCATCAGGAACGCGGTGTGATAGAGGCCCGCGGCGTTCCGCGACTCGCGTGCCGCGCCTTGCCGTTCGAGGTCGAGCAGCGGCACGCCGCCAGCCCCGAGGCGGGCGCCGGTTGCCGCGCGCGTCATGACAGTTAGCCCGATCGCGTCGCGATAGTAATCGGCGACCTTGTCGAGATCGCGCACGCGCAAGGTGACCATGCCGATGCGCATCGGCGTGCGGTTCGCGAACGTCGGTCCGCCGCCCGCCGTGCGCTCCGCCCGAGCCGCTCCGGCAGCTGCAGCGCCGAGCGATGAAGCGCCAGCGAGGTGAAGCAGCGTGCGGCGCGTCAGGTCGATGGTCATGTCCTTGTTCCTTGGCTACCCGCGGGGCGGTCATTTCACGGGTAAAGCAAATGCCGCGCCGCCTGGTGTGAGGATCCCCAGCCTACGGCCTGGGACACGATGACCGCAATGTCGCAGCTTCCCGGAACCTTCGTTGCGCCAGAATGTTTTCCTCCAGATAGGTACTTCCCGACCATTGGAGAAAAAGATGATCCGCGTCTCGGCAGCGATCCTCGCAGGAATATTGAGCGTGAGCCCTGCGGCCGCGCAGTCCAACGCGGCGTCGAGCGACAAGCCGGAGACGGCGTGCACGACCTCGCCGGCGGCGACAACCGGAAGCGGCGAGGAAAAGACCGCAAATTCCATGGCCATTGAAAAGAGCGCCGTGCTGCCGGACGCCGGCGGGTCCGACTCGGCTGCGCCCACCGTGCAGAGCGGGGGCAAGCCGCTGAAGGTCGACCCGAATTGCCCACCCGACTCCAAGCCGAAGTAACCTAGATTCAGGCCTCACTTCGCGGTCTGTCGGTATCACCGACAAACGACACCGGCTATGCGCGCAGATTTATTCTTGGCAAAACTCAGGGCAGGGAAAGAGCTTTCTCTTTATGCCCTCGATCAGGAAGTTCGATCCGGTGTCCGATAGATGTACGTTATCGGTAATGATGACGTCGCTGGCCAATGGGCCGATGCGCGTCAGGCACCCTTCCGGGTCGCACAGCACGTGCCATGCCGAGATGTATTCCGTCCCGGCAGACTTGCTGAATGCTTCCATTCGTGCATCGTCCTCGGGGCCGGATACGCCTGCGGCTATTCTGTCCGCGATTGTGTGCCGCAACCGATAGAAATTCACCAGCGTATGAGGAAGTGTACGCTTCCAGACCGGCACCGGTCCCAAAATGACGATTCGCTTGATGTTGAGGGCCTTCAGCTGACCGATAGTTTCCCGTAGTTTCTCGAGATTCTTGTGGCCACCCCACCATGCTTGCAGCAGCACGATCTCGGGGCGTGATGATCTGATCAGGTCGAATACAATTGCATTGGCTGCATCACATTTGGCATCGGAGCCAGCCGACAGCATGGGCGGGCATGCCGACGCCGTGAAGCGGGCCAGACGAAACGGCACCGTTGCCTGGGCGTTCTTCAATCCCGGGTAAAGCGCTGCAGCGGTGGAATCTCCCCATAGAAGTACGAGCGGCTTGTTGCCCTGTTCGATGCAGCTTGAACTGAATTCAGACCCGGGTACGTCCAGGAAGCACTTGTCACGGAACCCGGCATTGCCGTGCGGCGGCAGCTGCGCGATATCACGAATTTCTGGCGGAAAGCGAAATCCAAAGCCGGATGCCGTTGCGGTCACGATCCCCACCATGCCGATCGCGAGCAATCCGAAGGCCAATTTCGGCGTTGCGTTTTTCTGCTGGCGAAGCGGGATTTCGACCAAACGAAACGTGAGCCATGAGAGGACGATCGCTACGAGAACGGCAGCCCAGATCTCCACCGCGTTTGGATTTCCGTTCCGCACGATCCCGAGATAGGACAACAGCGGCCAGTGCCAGAGATACAGCGGATAGCTGATCAGTCCGATCAGGACCATCTGCGGGTTGGACAGAAAGGTCCTGTTCAGTACGGAATTCGGCGAGAGAATGATCAGCGCCGCGCCGAGCACCGGCAACAGCGCATAAACGCCAGGAAACAGGCTTTCCTTGTTGAGTATCGTCGCAGCAAGGATGATTGCTGCAGCACCAAGCGCTGCCAGCAGGTTCTCGAGGTGCGGGAAGCGCTGCTTTCCGCGGTTCACGTCGTCGGTGTAGTTGGTGGCGAGAATGGCGCCGGCCAACAGCTCCCACGCCCTCGAGATTGGCGAGTAAAAGGACCAATCCTTGTAACCGAAGAAGATCAACAGGCTGAAACCGAACGATGCCGCGGCGATGGCTCCCATCCAGGTTCGGCGCCACTTCAATCCGATCAGCAAGAGAGCCGGTGGCCAAAAGATGTAGAACTGTTCCTCGATGCCCAACGACCAAAGGTGCAGCAGGGGATTTTCGGTCGCGTCCGGAGCAAAATAGCCGAGCTGTGTGAGCTGAAACAGATTGGATACGAACGCAACGCCGGCCGCGATGTTCTTTCCGAGCAGGGAAAAGCCGTCCGGCAGAAGAACGAACCAGCCAAGCACGTAGGTGACGGCCATCACGACGATGAGCGCCGGAAATATCCGCCGGATCCGGCGAGAGTAGAATTCCAGGAACGAAAAGGTATTGGTCTTGCTTTGCGAGAGAATGATGCGGGTGATCAGGAAACCAGAGATCACGAAAAAAATGTCAACGCCGATGAATCCGCCGGGGATCAGCGATGGCTGGGCGTGATATCCGACGACCAGCAGAATGGAGATCGCTCGCAGGCCATCGATGTCCGGGCGATAGGCACCCATCGCGTCCGGATGTGCCGATCGTGCCATTGGCAATTGCATTCCCCATTTCCCTGCTGCAGCTGCCGTTGCCACCACGCCCACTGTCGGAAGTCGGGACGAACTGGACCGGGCCGAACTCGGCACAGCGATAGCGAATATCGATGCCTCGCGCGAGTGTCGCGATTGTGTCTGCACGCCAAGGGGGCGCATGATACCCCGCACCAGCCTTTCAATTTTGCGATAGAAGCCATGTCCACATTCAAATTCCTCAACTAGCCGCCGCGATCTATTGTCGGTTCAACCCAAGTCAGGAATCGAAAGAGGAAACGGAGCCCTATGGCGGAAGCAGCAAAATCACGGAGCGAGGCGCCACTGCCGACGTGGCCGGACGAAATCTATCGCGTGCTGAAAGACGCCGGCATTCGCCAGGTCGCGATGGTGCCGGATGCCGGCCATAGCCGTCTGATCCGCTCCTTCGAGGCCGATCCGGAGACGCGCGTCGTGACGCTGACGACGGAGGAAGAGGGCGTGGCGATGCTGGCCGGCGCGTGGCTCGGCGGCGAACGCGGCGTGCTTCTGCTGCAGTCGAGCGGCGTCGGCAACTGCATCAACATGCTGTCGCTGCCGGTCATCTGCCACATGCCGCTGCTGATGATCGTCACCATGCGCGGCGATTGGGGCGAGTTCAATCCATGGCAGATCCCGATGGGGCAGGGCACGCGGCCCTCGCTCGAGGCGATGGGCGTGATCGTGAACAAGGTGGACGAGCCTGATCTCGTTGCCTCCACCGTGCAGGGCGCGGCGCATCTCGCCTTCAACACATGGAAGCCTGTCGCGGTCCTGCTCGGACAGCGCGTGCTCGGCGCCAAGAACTTCAAGGAGCTTGCCCGCAAATGAACAATCCGAATGCACTCCTGCATCGCCGCGACGTCGTCAACGAACTCGTGCGCGACCGCCGCGACCTGCTCGTCATCGCCGGTCTCGGCGCACCGAACTGGGACGTCTCGGCCGCCGGCGATCATGCCAACAATTTTCCGCTCTGGGGCGCCATGGGCGGCGCGTCGATGATCGGGCTCGGCCTGGCGCTGGCGCAGCCGAAGCGCAAGGTGCTGGTCATCACCGGCGACGGTGAACTGCTGATGAATGTCGGCTCGCTGGCTCCGATCGCGGTGGAGGCGCCTAAAAATCTCACCATCGCCGTGCTCGACAACGAGCGCTTCGGCGAGACCGGCATGCAGAAGACACCGACCGCCTCCGGCGTCGACCTTGCCGCGATCGCCACCGCCTGCGGCATCCGCACCTCGCGCATCGTCCGCACCATGGCCGAAGTCAGCGAGTTGCGCGACCTCGCGCACGAAGGCCGGGGCACGGCCTTCGCGCAGATCAAGATCAACCCCGAAGCGCTGGTGTTCGTAATGCCGCCGGCCGACGGCGTCATCCTGACATCGCGCTTCCGGCAATCGGTGCTTGGCGACGAAGCGCTGTTCAACTGAGGGTGCTACCCGCACGAAGTCGTCATGCCCGGGTTTGTCCCGGGCATGCCGGAAGAAGATGCGGGAAGCCTTATTGCGCCGTCATGTTGATCTTCCAGAGGCCCTCTTTCGAGAGCTGCTGAATCTCCGAGATGACGAGCGCGGCGATCGTGGTCGTGGCGATCGACGGAGGATGTGCGATCGGCGAGGCGAGGATGAGTTCGCGCGACACCGAGGGGTTGACCAGCGCGGCCATCTCCAGGCGTTTCGTCGCAACTTCCGTGCGGATCGCCGAAGGCGGCAGCAGCGTATAGCCGAGTCCCTGCTCCATCAGGCTGATCTGGGCGCGGTAGGAATCGGCCTCGATCAGCGGCGTCAGCTTCAGCCGCTCGCGCGACGCCGCCTTCTCCAGCAGCGCCCGCAGGCCGTGCGAGATGCTCGGCAGGATGAGCTTCTGCTTCACCAACCATTTGAGGTCGACCTGCTTGCGCTTGTTCAGGCCCGATCCCGGCGGTCCGACCACGGCGATATCCTCGCGTCCGACCGACTGGACGGTAAGATGCAGGTCCACCGCCGGGCCATAGATGATGGCCAGATCCATCTCGCCGCGGTGCAGCCACTCGACCAGATGCCCGCCATAGCTCTCGACGATGCGCAGCGAGATATCGGGGAACTCGTCAAGGACGCGCCGCGCAAACCGTCCGGACAGGACGGCGCTCACCGTCGGCACCAGCCCGAGGATGACACGGCCGGACGGGTTGCCGTTGGCGGATTTGAGATCGTCGCTGACCTGTTCGATCTGGCGGATGAGTCCGGTGGTGCGGTCGAGCAGCATGCGGCCAGCACTGGTCAGGAGCATGCCGCGTCCGTTGCGGACGAACAGTTCGACGCGCAGCTCGTGTTCCAGGAGCTTGATATGCCGGCTCAGCGCCGGTTGCGCCGCACGCAGCCGGTCCGCCGCCTTGCTGAGGCTTCCGAGCTCAGCCACGGCGCGGAAAGTCCGCAATTGTTTGAGATCCATCGATTGCCCAAATGTTCAATTAAGCTGGCACCATACGTCGTTTTTGGCAGGCCCGGTGCAATTAGATCAATGCGGCAATGACATGAGCGTTAACGGCGTTGTCGGGATGACGTGCCGTTGCCGATGCTGCTATTCAAGGCTAAACGAACCCCATCAAGAAATCCCGATTCATGACCATATCGTCTGTTACTCCCTCGGAAGTCCGCACCGCTCTGCTGCTGCGCGATGAAATCGCCTTGCTCGATGTCAGGCACGAGGCCGTGTTCGCCACCGGTCACCCGCTGTTCGCGGCCAACATGGCCGCCGACCGGATCGCGCTCGAAGCGGCTGCGCGCCTGCCGCGCAAGGATGTGCCGATCGTGCTCTATGATGCCGGCGAAGGCCTCGTCCCGGTGGCGACGGAACAGCTTGCGGCGCTCGGCTACACAAACGTCCACCAGCTTGAGGGCGGACTGCATGGTTGGAAATCAGCCGGCTACGAACTGTTCGAGGACGTCAATTCCTACGCCAAGGCCTTCGGCGAACTGGTGGAGCATCGGCGCCACACGCCTTCGCTCGCTGCGGAAGAGGTCTCCGCCCTGATTTCAAGCAAGGCAAACATCCAAATCCTCGATGTCCGGCGCTTCGATGAATACGCCACCATGAACATTCCCGGCTCCGTCAGCGTGCCCGGTGCGGAACTGGTGCTGCGCGCGGGCCGTGCCGCGCCTGACCCCGGGACCACCATCATCGTCAATTGCGCCGGTCGCACGCGATCCATCATCGGCACCCAGTCGCTGATCAATGCCGGTGTCACCAACAAGGTGGTGGCGCTGCGCAACGGAACCATCGGCTGGACTCTGGCCAGGCAGAATCTCGAGCACGGCTCCGCCAGGCGCGGCGAGATCGGCGCCATCGAGGGCGCGGAAGCCAATGCGCGCGACGTCGCCTACCGCGCCGGCGTCCGGCATATCGGCGCGGACGAGATGACGGAGGTGCAGGCGCAGACCGGCCGCACGCTGTATCGTTTCGATGTCCGCTCGGAGGAAGAATACACGGCTAGCCATCTCGCCGGCTTTCGCCACTATGCCGGCGGTCAGCTGGTGCAGGAAATCGACATGGCCGCGCCCGTGCGCGGCGCGCGCATCGTGCTCACGGACGACAAGCGCGTCCGCGCCGACATGACCGCATCCTGGCTCGCACAGATGGGATGGGAGGCTTACGTGCTCGAAGGCGGCTATGACGGTGCGCTCGAAGTCGGGCCACCGCATGTCACTCCGAAGCCCGATCCGTCACAGCGTTATCGTCGCCCCTACGAAGGCACCGATGTCAAGGAAAGCGCGATGCAAGCCTATCTCGACTGGGAATACGGCCTCGTCGAACAGCTCCGCCGCGACGGCAGCCACGGATTCTTCGTGATCTAATCCTCCGCGCCGACCATGCTCGCGAGCTTCTCGGCGGCATAGTTCTCGCAGATCGACATTGCGCAGATTCGCGATATCTGCACATACGGCAATCCGCTCTCCTCAGCCCATGCATTGAACTGAGCCTGCACCTTGGCGAGGTCGCGCTTGGATGTGACCGTTTCGGCGATATCGAGCCCGGCATCGCGCAGGCAAAGCACCACGTCCCTCGATGTGACGAACCCGTCCCAGCCGATGAAGCGGAGCATCATCTGGCCGGTGTTGCCGCCAAGCCGGCTGCCGCGCTTGGATAGCAATTCCAGCAATCCGGCCTCGTCGGAGGACGGCCACGCCGCCAGAAACTTGCCGAAGCTGCCATGTTCCTTCGCGATGTCCCTGACGAAGCCGGCATTGGCGCGCACCGACATGATCTTGGCGCCGTTGCGGACGATGCGCGTATCCTTCATCAGCGCGTCCCAGAAATCGTCCGGCTGCAGCGTGAGCGGGCCGGGCTTGAAGCCGAGGAACGCCTTCTCGAACCCCGGCCACTTGGTCTCGATCACGCTCCAGGCAAAACCCGCCGAAAACACCCGCCTGGTCATTTCGGCAAGAATCCGGTCGTCGCCGAGTTTGGCGAGCGCCTTCGGATCGGGCTTCGGCGGCAGCAGGGCGGCGAGCGCCTTGGGTCCGCCCTTGCGCTTCTCGGCGCGGGCGCGAATGGTCTTGAACGGGGTCACGACGGCGGACCTCTGGTGAAATGACCGGAAACCATAGTGTAGAAGTGATCGGCTGACCTGCAAAGAATGGATGGCGTCCCGGTTGGTTTTCGCCTAAAGCATCCCCACCTCAGTGAAATCGGTCAGGCCGTACGGCTGCGCTTCGTGAAATGCGCGGCTTTGAGCCATTTTCGGTTCGGGGCGGTATTCAACATTTCCGGCTGATAGAGCCAACCTAAGGTCTGACATCTCGTGACATTATTACCCACCTCGCCGCCGCTCGCCCGAGCCCTGGCGGAACGCAACTTCGATCGGCTCACGCAGGTCCAGACCGCGGTGCTGGCCGAGGACGCCGCCGGCCGCGACTTGCTGGTTTCGGCGCAGACCGGTTCGGGCAAGACGGTCGCCTATGGGCTGGCGATCGCGAACAACCTGCTGGATGGCGCCGAGCGCTTCGAGCGCGCCGCGGCTCCCCTGGCGCTGATCGTCGCGCCGACCCGCGAACTGGCGCTTCAGGTCCATCGCGAGCTTGCCTGGCTTTATCAGCATGCGGATGCACGTGTCGTTTCCTGCGTCGGCGGCATGGATCCGCGCCGCGAGCAGCGCGAACTGGCCGCGGGCGCGCATATCGTGGTGGGCACGCCGGGGCGGCTCTGCGATCATCTGCGGCGCGGTCGTCTCGACGTTTCGGAATTGAAGGCGATCGTACTCGACGAGGCCGACGAGATGCTCGATCTCGGCTTTCGCGAGGACATGGAATTCATCCTGCAGGCGACGCCGGAAGATCGCCGCACGCTGCTGTTTTCCGCGACGTTGCCGCGCGGCATCGTGGCGCTGGCGAAGGAATATCAGCGGGAGGCCTTTCGCGTCGAAGTTGCGGGCGACGAGGGCGGCCATGCCGATATCGAGTACCGCGCGATCCGGATAACGGCTGGCGATGTCGAGCACGCGGTCGTCAACATTCTGCGATTCTACGAATCGCCGAGCGCGCTGGTGTTTTGTAACACGCGGGAAGCCGTCCGGCATCTGCAGGCGACGCTGCTGGAACGCGGTTTCTCGGTCGTCGCGCTGTCGGGTGAACTGACCCAGAACGAGCGAACGATGGCGCTGCAGGCCCTGCGTGACGGCCGTGCCCGCGTCTGCGTCGCTACCGACGTGGCGGCGCGCGGCATCGACCTGCCGAACCTCGATCTCGTCATCCACGCCGATCTTCCAAATGATCCGGAAGTGATGCAGCACCGTTCGGGGCGCACCGGGCGCGCCGGCCGCAAGGGCGTCAGCGTTCTGCTGGTCCCGCCGGCGCGGCGACGGCGCGCCGAAATGTTGCTCAAGCTGGCCGGCACTGATGCTCTATGGGGTGTGGCGCCGGAGCCGGATGAAATCCGCAAGCTCGATCACGAGCGCCTGCTGAAGGACGAACTGTTCGCGGCGGAGACGACGCCCGAGGATCAGACGCTGGCGCAGGCGCTGCTCGCCGAGCGTTCGGCGGAAGAAATCGCGGCGGCGCTGGCGCGGCTTTATCGTGCGCGGCTCCCGTCGCCCGAGGACATCGTCGATCCCGGCGAGGACCGCGTCAAGTCGAGGGCTGAACGCGCGCGGGAGCGGGCCGATCGGGAAGCAGGACGAGGATCGAAGCCTGCAAGATCCTCCGCGCGTCACGGCATGGCGGAGGACAGCGTGTGGTTCAGCGCTGCGATCGGACGCCGGAAGAACGCCGAAGCGCGCTGGTTGTTGCCGATGCTCTGCCGTCGCGGCAGCATCAAGAAGGAAGACATCGGCACCATCCGCATTCTCGACACCACCACCGAGTTCGAGATTTCCGCCCGCGTGGCCAGCCGCTTCGCCGCAAGAATCCGCCGTCCCGACAAGGAAGACAGCATCCGTATCGAGGCGCTCGCAGGCGTCCCGCCGCGCGAGGAAGCCCGCGCGCCGGAGTGGACACCGAAGCCGCACGGCAAAGCCGCAAGGCCCCCTGACAGGGCAGGGTTTGACAAGAAAGCCCGTTACGATACGAAGAAATCGCATCGGGACAGACCGGCTCACCCCGGGAAGCCGCGGCACGAAAACGAGGCGCCTGCTAAGGTCGCCTTCGCAAAGAAGAAAAAGAAGAAGTTTCGCGATTGATAGGTCTGTAACATGGCTACCTTCCCGACCTCGACCACCGTCCTCGACTCCATCCTGTTCCGCGACGCGTTCGGAACTGCGGCGATGCGTGACGTGTTTTCGGATTTCAGCCTGGTCTCCCGCTACGCTGAGGTCGAGATCGCGCTGGCAAAGGCCGAGGCGCGCTGCGGCGTGATTCCGGCGGACGCGGCCGACGAGATCGCGAAGCGGACGGACGTTTCGGGGCTGGATTTCGACCTGCTTCGCCAGGAGACCGATATCGTCGGCTATCCAATCCTGCCGCTGGTGCACCAGATGGTGAAACAGTGCGGCGACGCCGGGCGCTACGTGCATTGGGGCGCGACCACGCAGGACATCATGGATACCGCCGTGATCCTGCAGGTCCGCGCCGGTCTTGAAATCATCGAAGCCGACATCGCGGCGCTGCGCGGCATCCTTGCCGGCCTCTCGAAGCGCTATCGCGATACGCCGATGGCGGGCCGCACCCACCTGCAGCAGGCGTTGCCGGTGACGTTCGGCTACAAGACCGCGATCTGGCTTGCGATGTTTGACCGTCATGCGGAGCGGCTCGCGCAATTGAAGCCGCGCGTCCTCGTCGGCCAGTTCGCAGGCGCTGCCGGCACGCTGGCTTCCCTTGGCGACAAGGGGTTCGAGGTCCAGACGGCGCTGTGCGAGGAACTCGGGCTCGGCGTGCCTGTCTCCACCTGGCATGTCGCGCGCGACGGGCTGGCGGAAGCGATCAATTTCCTGGCCGTCGTCACCGGCTCGCTCGGCAAGGTCGCGCTCGACATCATGGTGATGGCCTCGACCGAATTCGGCGAAGTCTACGAGCCCTTCGTCAAGGGCCGTGGCGCATCCTCGACCATGCCGCAGAAGCGCAATCCGATTTCGTCGGAACTGATGCTGGCGGCGGCCAAGGGCGTGCGCCAGCACGCTGGCCTGATGCTGGATGCGATGGTGCAGGATTTCGAGCGCGCGACTGGGCCCTGGCACGCCGAATGGATGGCGATCCCCGAAAGCTTCGTGCTGGCCGCGGGCAGTCTGCACCAGGCAAAATTCGCACTCGGCGGGCTCATCGTCGACGAGAAGAAGATGGCGGAAAATCTCGACATCAGCCGTGGACTGATCGTCGCCGAAGCCGTGATGATGGGGCTGGCGCCCGATCTCGGCCGCCAGGAGGCGCATGACGTCGTCTACGACGCCTGCCGCGTCGCCAATGAAGAGGGCATGACGCTGGCGGATGCGCTATCGGCGGACCCGCGGGTTTCCGCGCGCATCGATCGCGCGACGATCGATCGGCTGACATCGCCGCGGAATTATCTCGGCCTCGCGCCCCAGATGGTGGACCGGGTGATTGCGTCCTCGGGACGTTGAGAAGTCCGGCCGGGTCGCCTATCTCTGTACGAACGATTGTTTTTGAGGACCTGCCATGACCGCACACCAGCGCAACGTCTCCGCCTCGATCGATCCCGTGAAACTCGACCGCCTCGCCGAAGTCGCCGTCAAGGTCGGCTTGCGGCTGCAGCCGGGTCAGGATCTGTTGCTGACCGCGCCCTCGGTCGCGCTACCGCTGGTGCGCCGGATCGCCGAGCATGCCTACAAGGCCGGCGCCGGCATCGTGACCCCGTTCTTCTCGGACGAGGAGATCACGCTGTCGCGCTATCGCTACGGTCACGATGCGAGTTTCGATCGTGCCGCGAACTGGCTCTATGAGGGCATGGCCAAGGCATTCTCAACCAACACCGCGCGGCTCGCGGTCGTCGGCGACAATCCGATGCTGCTGTCGGGCGAGGATCCTGCGAAAGTCGCGCGCGCCAGCAAGGCCAATTCGATCGCCTATCAGCCGGCGCTGGAGAAGATCGTCACTTTCGAAACCAACTGGAACATCATTGCCTATCCGAGCGCGTCGTGGGCCAAGCTGGTTTTCCCCGACGTTCCCGAGGACGTCGCGGTAGCGAAACTGGCGGATGCGATCTTTGCGGCCTCGCGGGTGGATCAGGACGGCGCCGTCGCTGCGTGGGAGAAGCACAATGCGGTGTTGCGCGAGCGCACCGACTGGCTGAACGGCCAGCGGTTCCACGCGCTGAAATATTCCGGCCCGGGCACCGATCTGACGATCGGTCTCGCCGACGGCCATGAATGGGAAGGCGGCGCCTCGACCGCGAAGAACGGCATCACCTGCAATGCCAACATTCCGACCGAGGAAGTGTTCACCACGCCGCATTGCCGACGGGTGAGCGGGCATGTCGTCTCCTCCAAGCCGCTGTCCTATCAGGGCACCCTGATCGACAACATCCAGGTGAAGTTCGAGGAAGGCCGCATCGTCGAAGCGAAGGCCTCGCGCGGCGAGGAAGTGCTGAAGAAGGTGCTCGAGACCGACGAGGGCGCGGCGCGCCTCGGCGAAGTGGCGCTGGTGCCGCATTCCTCGCCGATCTCCAAGAGCGGACTGCTGTTCTTCAACACGCTGTTCGACGAGAACGCCGCCTCCCACATCGCGCTCGGCCAGTGCTATTCGAAGTGCTTTGTCGGCGGAGACAAGCTGACGCCGCAGCAGATCGCCGAGCAGGGCGGCAACAAGAGCCTCATTCACATCGACTGGATGATCGGCTCGGCCGAAACCGATATCGACGGCATCCACGCCGATGGGCGCAGCGTCCCGGTCATGCGCAAGGGCGAGTGGGCGTGAGGGGATTCCTCACGGCCCACCATCGTCAATCCAGCTTGAGCTGGTAGAAGTCCGTTGCGGTCTTCGAGAACAGCGCGGTCTTCTCGGCCTCGCTGTATTGCGCCGCCAGCCGCTTGAAGGCGTTGAAGATCACCTGATAGCTGCACTGGCCTTTGTCCGGCGGGAAATTGCTTTCAAACATGCATCGGTTCGGCCCGAAGGCTTCGATGCAGGCTTCGATATAAGGCCGCCACGCGGCTGCGGCTTCCTCGGAGGAGGGCGGCTTCGGCCGCAGGTGGAAGTCGTAGCCGAGCAGGCACATCGCGAGCCCGCCGAGTTTGACGACGACGTTTTCGCATCGCGCGATCTCGCGGATCGACGCCTTCCATTCCGGGAAGACTTCCTCGCGCCGGCCGGCAAAGCGGCCGACGCCGACTGGGCCGCCGCAATGATCCAGCACGATCCTCGTCTCCGGAAACGCCCGGGCGAGATCGGTGAGTTCGCCGATCTGCGGATGGAACAGCCAGGCGTCGAAGCTCAGGCCGAGCGGGGCGAGGCAGGCAAAGCCCTTGCGGAAGGTGGCGTCGAGCAGCAGGCCTTTCGGTCGCGATGCGTACATGCCGGCGACGTCAGGATCGGCGTCCCAGGCGGAAGAATGGCGGATGCCGCGGAAGCGCCCGTTGCCGGCGGCAATCTCCGCCTCCAGCACCGCTTTCGCACCGTCACCGAGCAGCAGGTTGACATGGCTGACGATGCCGGCGCACATCGCGCCCTTGCCGTAGCCGCCGCTGGCGGACATCGCCGCGACGCCGTTGGCGAACTCGACTTCGCCGACGGGACGGAACGCCTCGGGTCCGTTGGCGCGGTACATCGAGCGGCAGTCAACATAGACGGTCGCGACGATGTTGTGGCCGGACGCCATGTCGGCCGCCATCTCCTCGATCATGTAGCGCTGCCCGCCGCGTTCCCAGAGGTGATGATGCGGATCGACAATCGGTCGTGCCGGATCGATGATCTCCTCGGTGTATTGCGCCAGCCAGTCTTCGCGCGGGTTGGCAAAAAGCCCGCTGCTGGTGAACGGCACGGTGCTGATAGCCATGGATTTCGCTCCCCTTGATTATTGTTTGTTTTGTTTACTGTCATTGCTCGCAATGACGGGTACAGGCAGTTGTGTCTCCGCCTCAAACCCCATCGAGAATAATGACCGTCGGCGTGCCGGGCAGCGTCTCGCGCGATATCTTCAGCGTGCGTTCGCTCCGCTGGTCGATGGTGAACTGCTGGCCGATCAGGCGCATGAATTCGCCGAGCGGAGTGGCAAAACGATGCATCGGCAGCACCACCGAGGCGCGCAGCCGCTTGGTGATCTCGGAGACGCCGTCGAGCGACATCGTATAGGTGCCGTCGATCGGCACCATCACGATGTCGAGTCGGCCGATCGCCGCGAAATGCGACTCGTCGAGCTTGTGGTGGAGATGACCGAGATGGCCGATGCAGAGACCGGCGACCTCGAAAATGAAGATCGAGTTACCGTCCCTGATCATTCCTCCGCCGCCGTCGTCGCCATAGTAGCGGCGGATATCGGTGGTCACGTTGCGGATGTAGACGTCGCCGACGCGCTTCGAAACCAGCGCCGGTTGCCCGTTTTCGCCCCAGCCGTGCAGGACGTGCGTGATCTTGGGATCGGGAAACAGCGTGTAGTGGGTCGAGTGCGCCCGGTTCATGGTGACGACGTCGGGCAGCCGTCCGGTCCGGTAGACGCCGTTGAAATCGGTCCCGATCCGCACGCCTTCGGGCGTGTCGAGATAATAGGTGGAATGCCCGACATAGGTGATCGCGACTTCCTGAAGCTTGGTCGCGACACGCTGCAGGCTGACCGGTATCGCGCGCGGCGGCGCGTTGGCCATCGCAAGGCACTCGCTTCGGAGTGGCTGCTGGGCGGCCGCTGGCAAAACCAGCGAGCCGAGGAAGGCGAGGGCAACAGCAAGGGATCGCAACATGGCATGACCCATCCGCGGCAATGGCCGCAGGCGGTACTGTATCGCCGAATTTTCGGCCCGTCATGATGACATTCGCGCACAGCCGCATTCGCCGGGGCTGCTTCATTCGCGGGCAGTCATGCCATACTCTGAAATTCCACCAGGGGAGGCCGCCTTGTCCGATAGAGCCACCGCCGCGTCACGCGCGCCATCGTCGAAACGCCTGGAACCGCTGCGGCAGGTCGACGCCGGCGTTCTCAACATTGCCTATTACGAGGCAGGACCCGCCGACGGCACGCCCGTGATGCTGATGCACGGCTTTCCCTACGACATTCACTCCTATGTCGACGTCGCGCCGCAACTGGCCGCGCAGGGCTGCCGCGTCATCGTTCCCTATCTGCGCGGCTATGGTCCGACGCGGTTTCGCGATTCCAGAACGCCGCGCTCAGGCGAGCAGGCGGCCATGGGCGCGGACATGATGGCGCTGATGGATGCGCTCGGTATCAAGCGTGCGGTGTTCGCGGGCTATGATTGGGGTGGCCGCGCCGCCTGCGTCGGCGCGGCGTTATGGCCGGAGCGCTGCATCGGGCTCGTCAGCGTCAATTCCTATCTGATCCAGGATATCGCCAACGCCATGGTGCCGCAGCAGCCGGAGCGCGAGCTCGCGCTGTGGTACCAGTATTACTTTCAACTCGAACGCGGCCGCGCCGGCCTTGCCGCCAACCGGCATGAGATCGCAAAAATATTGTGGGCGCAATGGTCGCCGAATTGGCGGTTCGACGATGCCTGTTTCGCGCGCACGGCGGCGGCCTTCGACAACCCCGACTACGTCGACGTGGTGATTCACAGCTATCGCCACCGCTTCGGCATGGCCGAAGGCGACCCGCAATATGCCGAGATCCAGCGCCGGCTGGCGGCGCTGCCCGTGATCACGGTGCCGACGATCACCATGGACGGCGCGGGCGATGGCGTTATCGCGGCGACCGACGGCACGGCCAGCGCGCCGAAATTCGCCGCCCGTCGCGGCCATCGCGTGATCCCGGTCGCCGGCCATAACCTTCCGCAGGAAGAGCCGGAAGCTTTCGCCGCGGCAGTGATGGAATTGATCAGGGCGTAGGTCGACTTTGCCGCATGGCAAGCCGATCCGAAAAACGCCCTCCGAGACATCCGTCTCAGGATAGCAGCCGCGCCGGCAGACCTCGCGCTGTCATCAATTTGATGGCTGCTCTGTCAAACGAGACAAAGGTTTCGGCTCCGAGCCAATTTCCTTCGTAAGCGATGACGCCGTCCGCAAAGTCTCCACCAGCATCAAGCTGTGCCAGTCCCGCCTCTGCAGCCTGTCGGTTCGCGACAATGTTCGCGGCATCCAGCAGCTTCCGAATTGTTCCCGAGATATCGTTCGGCCGGATCTTGTAGCTGCGCAAAACCCAAACCAATTCGCAAAGCGTAGGTATGGTCAGCGCGACCATCTCAGCCTTGTTCAGGACCTGTTGGGCGGCCTTACTCTGCGCTGCATGATCTTCGGTCAATGCCCGCACGAGAAGGTTGGTATCGGCGGTAATTTTCATCGTTTTCCGGCCCAACCTCGTGAAATGATCTCGTTCATGCCTTCAACAGAAAGGGTCTTTCCCTTTCGCTTCGTCGCCAAGGAACCGAAAACATCCGCAATCTTTCCGGTCGGCCGGGCGGCGGCAACCTCTATCCTTCCGTCGGGAAGCTTGCTCACGGTGATTTTCTCGCCGGGATGCACACCGAGGTGCTCAAGTACATCCTTGCGTAGCGTGACTTGACCTTTGGCTGTGACCGTAAGTGTGCTCATGGCAAGACCTCATTTCCTGAATATGTAAGGCAGAATGCCCTTACATTCAAGGTCAAGTCAAAGCACGTGAAACAGGTTCGGCGGTTTAGCCCCGCCGCGGGCTGATCTTCCACGTTGCGGCGAGAATTGCCGCGGTCATCGCCCCGCTGATGATGGCCGCAATCGGGATGGTGACGGCCAGCGCAGCCGTGGCCGCCCAACCGATCGAGCAGAACGCTTCCGCAAATGTCGCCAGCCGCGACGAAGTCTGGCGGCGGCGAAACTGGCTGCGCTTGGCCTGGACGCGAAACCAGAGCTGGATCGCGGCGGCGGAAATCGTTGCGACGATGACGCCGAGTGCGGTGATTGCCGCCTGCGTGATCGAGGCAAAGGCCAGCGCGGCGATCAGCGGCGCGAAGATCGCGGCGATCACGATCAGTACGACTTCGACCTTGGCGCGCGTGACGCACGACGGCGGCAGCGGTGCGGTCGCGACCAGGTCGGCGGCGTCCTCGCCCGAAATCGTGAGCCAGGCGAGACCGCCGGCGAGTTGGCCGGCCGCCATCACGATCACGGGCGTGATCAGCACGATCGCGCCGGAGCTATCCGAAAAACTTCGCCACAGCATCAGCGCCGGCGGAACCAGATAGAGAAGCTGCATCAGGCTCTGCGACACCAGCCACGGGTCGCGCCGCAGCAGCAGCAATTCCTTGGCGCGCAACGTCTGCTGCCGTGACCCGCCGCGAAACGCGGTTGCTCTTGCCCCGGGCCGGGTGGGCCGCGCCGTGGCCGCAACGCTGACGACGGTGCCGGCGAACCGCGGCGAGAAGATCGCCATCACGAGGCCCAGCGACACGAGCCCGCCGGCCACCAGCAGCGCAAGCACGGTGCCATCGCCGATTGCGGCCCGCGCGGGCCACCACAGCGGACTGTCGAGCGCGGGCGCATAGGCCGCCGCCGCGTCCGACGTCAGCACCGCAAAGCGCGACAGCGTGCCGTAGGAAAGGATCGCTGCGATCTGCAGCGCGATGATGAATCCGGCGCCGATGACGGCAGCCACGATCTGTGCCACCAGCCGCGTGCGGCTGGGGCCGATCAGCCGGAACAGCAACACTGTGATCGCGATCGCAACGGCTGCGGCGGTGAGGCCGACGGCGATGACGACGCCGAACGCGGAGAGCCAGCGCAGGCCGCCGCCGAAGGCGAGAACATCGACGAAGGGCGTGGACAGCAACAGCGCCATCCCCGTGACCGACAGCGCGATCGCCACGATCCGCACCGAGAACACGTTGGCGAGATTCGCCGGCGACGACATGATGAGGTCGAGGTCGGCGCGGGCGTAAAACACCCGCGTCACCGATTCGATGGCCTGCGACAGCATCAGCGCCCAGGCGAGGAAGATGGTCGCGGTGATGACGATCAACTCGGGCTTGCCGAGAGGCAGCGCCAGGTCGGCGAAGCGGCCGATCACGGCATAGGCGGGCAGGTGCATGATGGCGGCGAACACGACCAGCGCGATGATGGCGCGCTTTCGTCTGCCGCGGCTGCCGGTCATCATCGCCAGCCACTCGCGCCAGGCCAGACGAATTTCGTGCCGGGCAAACCAGGCGAGCGCCGCGGTCGAGTTCATGCGGCTGCCGCCTGCGCGTCGACCAGTGCGATAAACATGTCTTCGAGGCTGGTGTCGTTGCGCCCGTTCTGCTGGCGCAACTCGGCGAGCGTTCCTTCGGCGACGAGGCGGCCGGCGGCGATGACGCCGATGCGGTCGGCCATCCGCTCGGCGACTTCCAGAATATGCGTCGTCATGATCACGGTGCAGCCGGAGCGGACACGCTCGCTGAGCAATCCCTTGACGTGACGCGCCGACAGCGCGTCGAGGCCGGTGAGCGGTTCGTCCAGGATGATCAGCCGCGGGTCGTGGACCAGCGCACCGGCCAGCGCAACCTTCTGCCGCATGCCCTTGGAGAATCCCTCGCAGCGTTCATGCAGATGCGGTTCGAGCCCGAGCGATGCGAGAAGCGCGTGCGCGGCGGGTGCGGATACCGCGGGATCGATGCCCCAGAGGCCGGCGACAAATTCGAGATATTCCAGCGGCGTCAGCTTGTCATAGATCATCGGCTCGTCGGAGACCCAGGCCATGATCTGCTTGGCGGCGACGGGATCGGCGAGCGCATCGACACCCAGTATAGAGACGGAGCCGGCGTCGGGCCGCAACAGGCCGGCGACCATGCGCAAGGTCGTGGTCTTGCCGGCGCCATTGGGGCCGAGCAGGGCATAGAACTCGCCGGTGCGAACGGTCAGGTCGAGCGCATCGACCGCGGGGCGGTCAAAACGCTTCGTTAACCCTCGCACTTCGAGCGCCGATACATCTGATTGCATGATAGCGGGACGATCCGGTTTCGCTTCGTCGTTGCCGGAACATGGACCGAAAGACTTTCGGCACGGTGAATCGGGCGATCCAAATCGTGCCGAACCCCGCAACTTCCCGGGCTGCGGCAATTCTGCGCAATTCTTAACAACGCGATGGTGAGCGCTTTATTGACAGCGGTCGGCGCTTTGGGCTCTATGCAACACAGGGACATATGCCCGCTGTTGGCGCGTTGCATGCCAGATAGCGTGTAGACACAAGATGCGAACGAGGCGGTCAAAGAACCGCCCGGCATCGGGGAGGGAATGATGCTGGACTTCGTTCAGCAGCTGGTGAGTGGCATCGCGCTCGGCTGCGTCTATGGGCTGATCGCGCTCGGCTTCGTGCTGGTTTACAAGGCTACCGAGGTCGTCAATTTCGCCCAGGGCGATTTGATGATGCTGGGCGGATTCTTCGCCTTCACATTCATCGGCATGATCGGTCTCAACTACTGGCTCGGATTCGCCGGTGCGATCATCGCAATGGCGGCGTTTGGCATGTTGGCCGAACGCGTCGTGGTGCGCCCGATCCTGGGCTATCCGCAGTTTTCCATCATCATGGCGACGATCGGGCTCGGATATTTCCTGCGCTCCGTGGTCGGCATGATCTGGGGCACCGACGATTTCAAGATCGATACGCCGTTCAGCCAGGGCGTGCTGCGGATCGGCTCGCTGGTACTGGCTTATGACAAGCTGTCGGTGATAGCCGCGACCATCATCCTTTGCGCGCTGCTGTATCTGTTCTTCAACCGCACCACGCTCGGCACCGCGATGCGCGCCAGCTCGGAGAACATGCTGGCTGCCTACTACATGGGCATTCCGGTGAAGCGCGTGGTGTCGATCGTCTGGGCGATCAGCGCGGCGGTCGCGACCGCGGCCGGCGTGCTGCTGGCGCCGATTACATTCATTCATTCCAATGTCGGCCTCGTGCTGGGGCTCAAGGCATTTCCGGCCGCCGTGCTCGGCGGCTTCGGCTCGATACCCGGCGCCGTGGTCGGCGGCGTGCTGATTGGCGTGATCGAGAGCATGGCCGGCTTCTACCTGCCTCAGGGCTGGAAGGACGTCGCGCCCTACCTTGTGCTCCTGGTGGTGCTGCTGCTCAAACCCGAGGGCCTGTTCGGCATTCATACGCGGAAGAAGGTCTAATGCGGTTCCTGTTCAAGACCGATTACGAAGACGACATCAAGCTGTTTCCGCACAGCGGCTACATCGTCTCATACGGCATCCTGCTGGCGTTTCTGGCGGTCGCGCCGTTCGTGCTTTCCAGCTATCTGGTCAGCCAATTGGTATTCGTCTGCATCTATGCCACGGTCGGCGTCGGGCTGATGATCCTCACCGGCTTCACCGGGCAGGCGTCGCTGGGGCACGCTGCCTTTCTGGCGATCGGCGCCTACACGGCGGCCTATCTGCAGCAGTACAACGTGCCGTTCCTCGTCTACTTCCTGGCTGGTGGCCTGCTCACCGGCGCGGTCGGCGCACTCGTTGGATTTCCGGCGTTGCGGCTGCAGGGCATCTACCTCGTCATCGCCACGATATCGTTTGCCTTCATCGTCGAGGAAGTGCTGGCGCGCTGGGAAAGCGTGACCCATGGCAACGAGGGCATGCGCGTCAAGACCCTGAGCCTGTTCGGGCAGGCGGTGCCGCAAAACGGACCGACCTTCTATTTCCTGTGCCTGGGCGTACTGATCCTGACTATCATCGGCACTCTCAATCTGCTGCGCTCGCCCACCGGGCGTGCCTTTGTCGCGATCCGCGACAGCGAAACCGCGGCGCGCAGCATGGGCGTCAACGTCTCGCTCTACAAGGTGAAGTCGTTTGCGATCAGCGCGGCGATCACGGGATTCGCCGGCGTGCTGTTTGCGCACAAGCTTTCCTTCATCAGCCCCGAAATGTTCACGCTGCAGCTCTCGATCGAGTTCATCATCGTGATCCTGATCGGCGGCACCTTCAGCCTGCACGGCGCGGTGCTGGGCGCTATCTTCCTCGTCATGATCGACCCGTTCCTGACGTACCTGAAGGACGATCTGCCCGGCATCATTGCGGGCATCGCCGCGGCGTTCGGCGCGGGCCAGGCGACGGCTGCGAACATTCAGAGCAACGTCGCCGCCGTCGCATCCGCCAACGGACTCAAGGGCGCGATCTACGGTGTGATCATCGTGCTGTTCGTGCTGTTCGAGCCGCTCGGCCTCTACGGGCGCTGGCTGAAGATCAAGCTCTTCTTCCAGCTCTTCCCGCTCTACAAGCGCGCCACCTTCAAGCGTCAGAAAATCTACGTGAAATCGGAGCGGAACCGATGACATACTTCCGTGCGGACAATCTCTCCCTGCACTTCGGCGGCCTGAAGGCGGTCGATTCGGTCAGCTTCGCGGTGGAGAAGGGCGAGATCCTCTCCATCATCGGCCCCAATGGCGCCGGCAAGAGCTCGATCTTCAACCTGATCTCGCGGATCTACCCGCCGACCTCGGGCAAGATCTTCTTCGAGGACCAGGACATCACGGAGCAGCCGGCCTACGACATTGCCGGCCTCGGCATCGCCCGCACGTTCCAGAACATCGAACTGTTCGAGAATGCGACGATGCTGAGCAACCTCCTGGTCGGCCGGCATCGCCATTCCACCACGCAGCTGTGGCAGGAATTGCTGTTCCTGCCGAGCGTGCGCGCGCGCGAAAAGGCGCACCGCCGCAGTGTCGAACAGGTGATCGAGTTCCTGGATCTCGAAGTCTATCGCGACAAGCTGATCTCGGGGCTGCCCTACGGCGTCCGCAAGGTGATCGAGCTCGCGCGCGCGCTCTGCTCGGAGCCGAAGCTGATCCTGCTCGACGAGCCGTCGTCCGGATTGAACGTCGAGGAGACCGGCGACATGTCGTTCTGGATCCGCGACCTGAAGACCGACCTCGGCATTACCGTGCTCATGGTCGAGCACGACATGTCGCTGGTAAACCGCGTCTCCGATCGCGTGATCGCGCTCAACTACGGCAGGGTGATCGCGATGGGCTCGCCTTCCGAGGTGCAGCGCCATCCCGACGTTGTCGCCGCCTATCTCGGCGCATGAGGACGATGGCATGAGCGGTTCCGACATCATTCTCAAGCTCAGCAATATCGAGAGCTATTACGGGCCGATTCAGGCCATCAGGGGCATCAGCCTCGAGGTACCACGCGGCCAGATCGTCACGCTGCTCGGCGCCAACGGCGCCGGCAAGACCACGGTGCTCAAGACCATCTCAGGCATTCTCGATCCCCAGAAGGGCTCGATCGAATTCCTGGGCAAATCGATCCAGCGCGTCGAAGCCGACAGGATCGTGCGGCTCGGGTTGAGCCACGTGCCCGAGGGGCGCGAGGTGTTCCCGTTTCTCACCGTGCGCGAAAACCTGATGATGGGCGCCTATCCGCGCAAGGATCGCGACGCCGTCGCCGAAGATCTCGAGCGCGTCTATGGCTATTTCCCGCGGCTGAAGGAGCGCATCAACCAGCCCGCGGGGCAGCTCTCCGGCGGCGAACAGCAGATGCTGGCGATCGGGCGGGCGCTGATGAACCGGCCGACCTTGCTGCTGCTGGACGAGCCGTCGCTCGGGCTGTCGCCGATCCTGGTCAAGGAGATATTCACCATCATCAAGCGCGTTAACGAAGAGCAGGGCATGTCGATCCTGCTGGTCGAGCAGAACGCCAAGGTGGCGCTGGAGACCGCGCATTATGGTTACGTGCTGGAAATTGGCCGGGTGGTCATGAACGACACCTGCGAGCGGCTGATGAATTCCAAGGATATCCAGGAATTCTATCTCGGCGCCAAGGAAGAGGGCGCCCGCGGCGAACGGCGCTGGAAAAAGAAGAAGACCTGGCGATAAAGGTCGCACCCAAGAGCATAGCGTTAATGGCGAGTTGGAGCTAAATTCAGGCCCTGCTTCGAGAAAACAGACCGGCCGCCAAGGCCGGCGCCAGAGGCGGGCCTTAAGAGGGAGGAAGACGTATGGCCAGACCGGCAGTGCTGACGGTCGCCGACACGATCGCGAGAAGCTTTCTGCGTTCCGTGGAAACCCGGGGCGACCGGCCGGCGATCCGCGAGAAGAAATTCGGCATCTGGCACCCGACCAGCTGGCGCGAATGGCTGCAGATATCCAAGGATATCGCCTACGCGCTTCATGCCACCGGCTTCCAGCCGGGCGACGTCGCCTCGATCATCGCCAATGCCGTGCCGGAGTGGGTCTATGCCGACATGGGCATCCTCTGTGCCGGCGGCGTATCGTCCGGGATCTATCCGACCGACTCCTCGTCGCAGGTCGAGTATTTGATCAACGACTCTTCGACCAGGGTAATCTTCGCCGAGGACGAAGAGCAGCTCGACAAGATCCTGGCGTGCCGTTCGCGTTGCCCGACCCTGCAGAAGATCGTCGTGTTCGACATGGAAGGCCTCAACGCCTTCAGCGACCCGATGGTGCTGTCATTGGCGGAGTTCATGGCGCTCGGACGCAATCACGCCCAGGGACGGGAAGAGTTGTGGGACGAGATGATCGGAAGCCGCACGGCCGACGACCTCGCCATCCTCGTCTACACATCCGGCACCACGGGCCCGCCCAAGGGCGCGATGCATTCCAATCGCAGCGTGACGCACCAGATGCGCCATGCCAACGACCTGTTTCCTTCCACCGACCATGAAGAGCGGCTGGTGTTCCTGCCGCTCTGCCATGTCGCGGAGCGGGTCGGCGGCTATTACATTTCGCTGGCGCTGGGATCGGTGATGAACTTCGCCGAAAGCCCCGAGACCGTTCCGGACAATCTGCGCGAAGTGCAACCTACCGCGTTCCTGGCGGTGCCACGGGTCTGGGAGAAGTTCTATTCCGGAATCACGATCGCCCTGAAGGACGCGACCTCATTCCAGAACTGGATGTACCGCAACGCGCTCGCCATCGGCAATCGCGTCACCGAGTACAAGCTGCAGGGCGAAACGCCGCCGCTGCCGTTGCGGCTCGCCAACAGCGCCGCCTACTATCTCGTCTTCCGCAACATCCGCCGCATGCTCGGGCTCGACCGCTGCCGGCTGGCCTTCACGGGCGCGGCGCCGATCGCGCCGGACCTGATCCGCTGGTATCTCGCGCTCGGCATCGACATGCGGGAGGTCTACGGCCAGACCGAGAATTGTGGCGTCGCCACCGTGATGCCGCCCGACCGGGTCAAGCTCGGTTCGGTAGGCAAGGCCGCTCCCTGGGGCGAGGTCATGATCTCGCCGCAGGGCGAAATCCTGATCCGCGGCGATTTCCTGTTCTCGGGCTATCTGAACCAGCCGGAGAAGACCGCCGAGACCATCGACGCCAAGGGATGGCTTCACACCGGCGACGTCGGCTCGATCGATAATGAGGGCTTCGTCAAGATCACCGACCGGATGAAGGACATCATCATCACCTCCGGCGGCAAGAACATCACGCCGTCGGAAATCGAGAACCAGCTGAAGTTCTCGCCCTATATCTCCGACGCGGTGGTGATCGGCGACAAGCGGCCGTATCTGACGTGCCTGCTGATGATCGACCAGGAGAATGTCGAGAAGTTCGCGCAGGACCACGACATTCCGTTCACCAACTACGCGAGTCTTTGTCGCGCGCCCGAAATCCAGGACCTGATCCAGCGTGAGATCGAGGCGGTGAACGTCAACTTTGCGCGCGTCGAGACCATCAAGAAGTTCTTCCTGATCGAGCGCCAGCTGACGCCCGAAGACGAGGAACTGACGCCGACCATGAAGCTGAAGCGCAGCTTCGTGAACAAGCGCTACGCGGCCGAGATCGACGCCATGTATGGCGAACGGGCGGTGGCGTAGCCAGCGGGACTTGAACTGGAAGTTTTCGAACGGAGCTTTTTGGAAAACGCGAAGGATCGAGAAGGCCCTACCCTTCGCTCAACACGGGCCATCGAAGAGGAGACTGCAATGTCGAAATCGTTCAAGGCGTTCGGCCTTGCGGTCAGCGCCCTTGCGCTGACCCAGCTGCCGGCCGCCGCCCAGACCAAGGTTACCAATGAAGGCATCTCGGCGTCCGAGATCGTCATCGGCACCCATCAGGACCTGTCCGGCCCGATCAAGGTCTGGGGCGTTCCGGTTTCCAACGGCATGAAGATGGCGGTCGAGGAGATCAACGCCGCCGGCGGCATCCACGGCCGCAAGATCAAGATGATCCTCGAAGACAACGGCTACGATCCGAAGAAGGCGGTGCTGGCCTCGCAGAAGATGGTCGAGCGCGACAAGATCTTCGCCATGATCGGCCCGATGGGGTCGCCGACCGTGCTGGCCGCACAGGACATCCTGTTCGATGCCGGCGTGTTCCAGCTGTTCCCGCTGACGGCTGCCGAGTTCACCTTCAAGTTCGATCCGGCCAAGCCGCAGGAGCGCCTGAAGTTCAACAATCTGCTGCCCTACGTCGAAAGCACGCGTGCCGCCGTCAAGTACATGATGGAGGCGAAAGGCTTCAAGAAGCCCTGCATCATGAATCAGGACGACGAGTACGGAAAGAACGTGCTCGACGGCTTCAACCAGCAGCTGGCCGCCATGAAGGTGACACCGGCGTCGGTGACCAGCTACAAGCGTGGCGCATCCGATTTCAGTGCCCAGATCGCCAAGATGAAGGCCGACGGCTGCGACATGGTCGTGCTCGGCACGGTCATTCGCGAAACCATCGGCGCGATGGGCGAAGCCAAGAAGCTCGGCTGGGACGTCACCTTCCTCGGCGCCACGCCGACCAACGTGCTGGAAGTCCCGGCGCTCGGCAAGGAAGCGGTCGAAGGGCTCTATGCGGCCTCCGGCTTCGAAATCCCCTACGAAGACACCGCCAAGGGCAAGGTCAAGGACTGGCTGACCAACTACAAGAAGATGTTCGGCACCGACGCCAACACGCAGGCGATCATCGGCTACAATTCCGTGATGACCTTTGCCTTCTATGCTCAGAAAGCCGGCAAGGACTTGACCGGACAGAAGCTGATGGACTCGCTTGAATCTGGCGAGAAGTTCCTCGACATCTTCAACTCGCCGCCGACCAAGTTCTCCAAGACCGACCATCTGGCCAACACCATTACCCAGGTGCAGCAGGTCAAGAATGGCCGCTGGGTGCTGGTCAAGGAAGGCCTGATGTTCTGAGGGAGCCATTGCTCCGTCGCGAAGGCCAACGCCAGCGACTGAAATGACAAAGGGCTGCGCGAGATGATCGCGCAGCCCTTTTTGTCGCATCGTCATTCCGGGGCGACGCAAAGCGTCGAACCCGGAATCTCGAGATTCCGGGTCTGGTGCTTGCGCACCATCCCGGAATGACAGTCGTTGCTACTTCGGCCGGATCGCGTCTGCCGTACCCTGGATGAAGGCCTGGATCTTCACCACGTCGGCTTCCGTCAGCTTGCCGGTGAAATCAGGCATGCCCTGGTCGCGGAACGGCCCCTTGAACACGAAGTCCTTGAGGTTGGCGATCGTCTCGGTCGGGACGTAGCCGAGGTTCCTGACGTTGCCGCCCTTGTCGACGCCGGGCACGCCATGGCATTGCGCGCAGGCGGCCACGTAGATCGCGGTGCCCTCAGGGACGTCCTTGGGATCGTACTTCACGCCTTTCAGCAGCCCTTCGGTCTGGTACTTCACGAAGGCGGGTAGCGGCGCCTTGCCGCCAACTGCAAACGTGTAGACCGTGCCGGGGCTTTGCAACTCGGTGGCGCGCTGCGAAATTCCGAACACGCCGCCCCAGCCGACGGCGATCGAAACATATTGCTGGCCATCGAGCATGTAGGTGGCGGCGGCCGCGACCACGCCGGATCCTGTTGGCGACTCCCAGAGCTTTTCACCTGTAGTGGCATTGTAGGCGACGAAGCGGCCGTCCGCCGTGCCCTGGAACACCAGGTTGCCGGCCGTCGTGAGTGTGCCGCCATTCCATGGCGCCACGTGCTCGACGCGCCAGGCCTCTTTCTGCTTGACGGGGTCCCACGCCAGCAACCGGCCGAACGCCGGATTCTTCGGCGGCTCACCGTTCAGCACGAAGCCGACATTCCAGCCCGCCGCAGCGGCGAATTTCCCGGGTGTCGCAGCGTTGTGCGTCAAAGCCTTTTCCGGCGTGAGGTTGAGCGGCACGCCCTGCGCCGGCAGGTACACCAGGCCGGTCTGCGGGTTGAACGACATCGGGTGCCAGTTGTGGGCCCCGAACGGGCCGGGGATGCTGTCATAGGCCGCATCTTCGCGGGCTTGCTTGACCTCGATCGGCCGGCCGTTGGCGTCGTAGCCGGTCGCCCAGTTCACGTCGACGAAGTTCTTGGCCGAGATGAACTTGCCGTTGGTGCGGTCGATGACGAAGAAGAAGCCGTTCTTCGGCGCGTGCAGGATCACCTTGCGCGGCGCGCCGTCGATGTTGATGTCGGCCAGGATCATCGGCTGGGTCGCGGTATAGTCCCAGTGATCGCCGGGCGTCTCCTGGTAGTGCCAGGCGTATTTTCCGGTGTCCGCGTTCAGCGCGACGATCGAGGACAGATAGAGATTGTCGCCGCCGGAGGGACTGCGGATCTTCTGGTTCCACGGTGAGCCGTTGCCGGTGCCGATATAGACGAGGTTCAGGTCGGGATCGAAGGTGATGGTGTCCCACGCGGTGCCGCCGCCGCCGTTGATCCAGTATTTGCCGGCGGGGTCCCAGGTCTTGGCCGCGGCTGCCATCGATTCATCCTCGAACGGCTTCGATGGGTCGCCGGGCACTGTGAACCAGCGCCAGGCCTGGTTGCCGGTCTCCGCATCGTAGGCGGTGACATATCCGCGTGCGCCGTATTCCGCGCCGCCATTCCCGATCACCACCTTGCCGTTGAAGACCCGCGGTGCCCCGGTGATGGTGTAAGAGTGCTCCTTGCTGACGATGGTGTCCTTTTCCCAGACCACCTTGCCGGTGACGGCGTCGAGCGCGATCAGTCGCCCGTCATAGGCGCCGACGAAAACCTTGCCCTTCCAGAGCGCAACGCCGCGATTGACGACGTCGCAGCAGCCCCGGTAGCCCTTCTCGCGATCGATCTTCGGATCGTAGGTCCACAGCCGCTTGCCGGTGCGGGCGTCGATGGCGTGCACTACGCTCCACGACGCGGTCTGATACATGATGCCGTCGACGACGACCGGCGTCGCCTCGACGCCGCGGGAGGATTCGAGTGGATAGCTCCACACCAGCCCGAGCTGCTTGACGTTGTCGGTGTTGATCTTGTTCAGCTTGCTGAAGCGGGTTTCGGCATAGTCGAGGCCGATGGTCGGCCAGTCGTTCGACGTCGCGGTATTGGCCTTGATCGATGCGCCGTCGACCGCCGAGGTGACGGCCTTGATGTGATCGGGCGATCCCTTGGCGGCATTTTGCGCTACCGCGCCGCCGCAGGACAGCGTCAGGCCCAGCGCGATCGCGATGGAGGCCTGCGCCAATCGCGCGGTGCGAGGTGGAACAACGACAATTTCGGGAAAAAAACGGCAAGCAGAATCAACGCGTGGCGAACGTGTCATCTCATCCCTCCCAATGATCTCTAGCGGATCTCTGGGGATGGTATGCCGGTGAGAACGAAGACGTCAATCAAACCGCGTCGCGAAAGCGAAAAGAGAAAATTTGTGTCGTCAGGTTTTCGCCAAACGGAATGCGACGTGTATCCTGGCTGCACCGCACCATTGGCGATGACACAAAGCAACATGAGTAAGAGAAACGCGATGTGTTGATGGCCTTCCCGTCGTCAGCCTGCGCCACGCAGCATTGGCGCGTCAGTCACTTTTAGTCCTGCAAGTTCAGAGACCGGGCGTAGCGAACGCGACTGATCCGAAACCGGCCAGCGTACCCATGGTCATTGGCGCTGTGATGCGGCGCGATGCGTCGGCGAGCAGCGGGGCATCCGCGTATCGCATCACGCCAAGCTGGTCGATGACGAATGTCGGCTGATAGTTCCTCACGCTGGCATCCTCGACCATCGCCATGCGGCGGTTGTCGAGCATCAGCCAGCGGCCATCCAGCCGCGCGGCTGCGACGGCATGGTTGTCGCCGCGGATGGTGTCGTGCAGCACCACGATTCTGATATCTTCGGGCGCGATGCCGGCGCGGCGCAAGGCCACGAATTTCGCGATCGCGTAATCCTCACAGTCGCCGCTGCCGGTGGCGAGCGTCGCGAGCGGGGACGTCCAGGCGTCGATCCGGCCATGCTGGACGAGGTCGCTTACCGGCCTGATGGACAGATTGATCGCGCGGTTGATCTCGCCGAGCCGTGCGCGACCTTCGCGGAGCTTTGCGGCGTCGACAATGTCGAGGAATTTCAGGGCGGCCGGAGACACGCAGCGCTCACGGTCGCCTTCGCACAGCGCAAGCTGCACCATTTCATCGTCGAGGCGGTGCAGTACGCCGAGCCATTTGTCGCGCAAGCCGCCCGCGGTGAGGGACGCTGCCGCTATCCCAAACGGCTCGGCCGATCGCGCCGTCAATTCGATCGAAGCGGACAGTACAGGGGTTTCCGCGCGTGAATCGGTCGAACCGAACCACGCCACGCCGCACGCGACGATGCCCGCGCGCCAGGCACGCAAAAGCACTGACAAGACCATTGACGCCCCTTGTCCGGGCATCGGCAGGTTTACACCCTGCTCGTGACCGGATCACTTCTGGGGTGCAGGATGGTTGGGGGGACTTTTGATCGGCTTAAAGCCGTGCCATTCCAGCTGAAAAGGGCAAAACAGCATCAAATTTGGGTTGCCATTCTGTCGAAAAGTTTATCGACCCAGTTCAGGTTTGGGGCCGCAGGGAGGCTGGCGCCCGCTTTAAGGGTGCCTTATCGTTGATTTCCGGTTAACGTGGCTAATTCGCATCAGAATTACGCTATTTGTTGGTTGGCCGGTACTTTCGGCCTCGAAAGCGCCGCCATATTGGCCCGCCAAACTGGAGCGAAGACGAGGCAAGTATAAATTCTGGAATTTATACTTCGAATAACTGAGGTAAGTCCGTTTCGGTCTAAATATTGAAAATTTTTGCTGTGTTATTCGAAAACATTATTCGTGGTGCTCTGAGGGATCTCGCGAAAAAGGACGGTTAGGGGCTCAGCCCGGCGGGTTGCACCCCATATCGATGGGTTCCGCAATTGGCTTTCTAATGATATGCAAGTTTAGACCTCCGAATATTCTATAATTATTAACCTTATCGGCAATGGTGCCCATTTGAGCTTGGCCGGCAAATTTACCGATGTACTGGCGGACGGCCCGGGCTCAGAACCCCTTGGAAATTTCCAGGTCGGGAGCGTTTCCACGCATGCGCCGGCCGATGCCATTATTGTTCCCGATGCCAATCTGCTCTTTAACGGCGACTTCAAGCGGTCGGGCGTCGACCTGATCCTGTCCGCCCAGGACCGTGAACTGGTCCTGCATGACTACTTCAAGGGCGAGAAGCGGGCGCCGCTGGCGTCCCCCGATGGCGCCCACCTGACCGGCGACATCGTCAATGCGCTGACCGGATACACCCAGTATGCGCAGGCCGGCGGCGGTCCCGCCGTGGCCCAGGTGATCGGCCACGTTACCAAGCTGAACGGCAACGCAACCGCGATCCGCAATGGCGTGTCGATCATCCTGAACCAGGGCGACACCGTCAACAAGGGCGACGTGGTCCAGTCCGGATCGGATTCGACGCTCGGCATCACCTTCATCGACGGCACCGTGTTCGGCCTCGCCTCGAACGCCAAGATGGTGCTGAACGAGATGGTCTACGACCCGAACTCGACGGACAACAAGTCGCTGCTCAGCCTGGTGCAGGGCACGATCTCGTTCGTCGCCGGCGCCACCGCCAAAAAAGGCGACATGAAGGTCGATACCCCGGTCGCGACCATGGGCATCCGCGGCACCGCCGTGCTGGTCGAGATCGACTTCGAAGTGCCGGGGCAGGGGGCGGCGCCGCCCGCGAAATTCCAGGTGCTGGTCGAGCCCGACGGCACCACCGGCTCCTACATCCTGTTCGACAAGGCGACGCTGACGCCGATCGCGACGGTCAACCGCGCCGGCACGCAGACCATCATCAACGGCCAGGGCGGGGTCAGCGTCCAGTCGTCGGTGCAACTGTCGCCCGATGCGCAGAAGATCATCACCGACGTATTCTCGCTGAAGTTCAGCGACCTCAACAATCCCAATACCAAGCTGACGACCAACTTCACCGACTCGATCGTGCCGGAGACGTTCTTCGTCAAGACCGCCGCCAACGAATTCATCCCGGTGACGATCCAGCTGGTCAATGTCCCAAGCGGACCTCTCGCGGCCCCGCCTCCGGCACCTGTCGACAGGATCGTGCACATTCCCGGGCCGCCGCAGGCTGACGCGCAAGGTGGTGCCTTCGCCGAACAGATCGATTTGACTGCGAGCCCCACGCTCACCAGCGTCTCCGGCAACGTCGGTTACGTCGACATCAACGTCGGCGACGTTCCGACCGTGAGCGCCCAGTTTTCCTCCTTCTCCTACACCGATGCGCAGCAGTCCGACGTCACCGCGACGCTTACGGCGGAGCAACTGGCGGCGATCACGGCGGTCGAAGTGCCGCTGACCGTGGTGCAGGATCCCAACGGCAGGAATTTCGGCACGGCGACCTGGACCTACACCGTTGCCGACGGCGCGTTCGACTTCCTGGCTGCGGGCGAAACGCTGACCCTGACCTACATGGCGCGGGTCGACAACAATTACGCGCCGAACAACGAGACAGCTTTCGTGCCGTTCACGATCGTGATCACCGGCACCAACGACAAGCCGACCATCACCGCGAGCGGTGGCGAAATCACCGAGCGCATTGGTACCGGCAATACGGAGATCGACACCGTCACCGGTACGGTCACTTTCAACGACCCCGATCTGACCGATCGTCCGGTCGTCACCGCTGGCATTTCGACCACCGACCCGTTCCGCTATTACGACGCGGAAGGCAATGACGTCACGGAGACGCTGACACCGCAGCAGCGGGCGGCGATCCAGGCCGTGCAGGTGCCGCTGACCGTGGTGCAGGGGGCCGGCAATTCGCATAACGGCACGGCGACCTGGACCTACAGCATTGCCGACAGCGAATTCGATTTCATCGCCGAAGGCGAGACGCTCAACCTCAACTACGTCGCTCAGGTCGATGACGGTCACGGCGGCGTCATCTCGACGACGATCACCGTGTCGATCCGCGGCGGCGATGTCGTGGTCGTCGGCACCAACGACGTTCCGACCATCGACGCGACGAGCGCAATCCTTGCCGAACTGTCGAACGAGACCGGCTCGAACACACAGGATACTGCGTCCGGCACCATCACCTTCACCGACGTCGACCTGACGGACCGGCCGGTGGCGAGCGCGGCATTCACCTCGTTCACTTTCGAGCCCGCGGTGAACAATCTCGCGAACTCGCTCACGGACGCGCAACTCGCGGCAATCGCCGCGGTGCAGGCACCGCTGACGGTGACGCAGGCCGCCGGAAACACCAACAACGGTTCGGCAAGCTGGAGCTACAGCGTCCCCGACAGCGCGTTCGATTTCCTGGCTGAAGGCGAAGTCCTGACGCTGACCTATACGGCGACCGTGGATGACGGCCATGGCGGTGTCGTCACCACGCCGCTCACGATTACGGTGACCGGCAGCAACGACGCGGTCGAGATTACCAGCGGCCAACAGACGGCTGCCATCACCGAGATCGCCGGCGCGCGTGGTTCGGACCAGGCGGATACGGCGAGCGGCTCGATCGAGTTCGCCGACGTCGATCTGACCGACACGCACGAGATTACGATCAACGGCGTGACGGCATCCGGCGTGATCGGGGGCCTTGCCGACCACGACACCCAGCTCGGCTGGCTGACGCTGGGCGACCTGATCGATTCCACCGATCAGGTCGACGGTTCGCAGGTCTGGTCGTTCTCGGCTCCGAATCACTACTTCGACTATCTTGCCCATGGCGAAACCGTCACGCTGACCTACACCGTTCAGGTCGACGACCTCCACGGCGGGTTCACGTCGCAGGACGTGGTCGTCACCGTGACCGGCTCCAATGACGTGCCGACCCTCGCTGCGGAGAACGCGGGCAAGCTTACGGATACCGCTGCGAACGACAGCTTCGCCGATATCACCGGTACGCTGGACGGCAGCGATGTCGATCACGGCGAGAGCGCGTCGTTGATATACGCAGCACTCGACGGGTCGAGCGCGGTGAATACCGCTGTCGCCGGCCTTTACGGCACGCTGACGGTGAGCGCCGACGGTACCTACGTTTACGTTCCCAACGCTGCCGCGATCAATGCGCTGCAGGGCGGCAGCTACATCGATACCTTCACGGTGCAGACCACCGACGTCCACGGCGCGGTCGGCACTGCCGTGCTGACGGTCGATGTGCAGGGCGCCAACGATACCCCGTCGATCGTGGGCGAGGTCAATCCCCCCGCGCAGGTCATCATTGTGGCCGCGCCGGCCTCGACGCACGTGCTCGCCGCGGGCGTGAACGTCAACTCGCGCGGCATGAGCACGGAGACGTTCGACGGCCAGACGGCGGGCGCGACATCGAACAACGGCGCCGGTCGGGGCAGTTTCCACAGCGATGCGCTCGGTGCGGATTTCGTGGCGTCCGGCAATGCGGGGGTCGTCAGTGGTTCCTCATCGGTCACGGCGGCGCCGTATGTCGGGCCGGCACCTGGACACCAGGACACGACGCAGTATTTGAGCATCGGCGGCAACGCCACCGAGACCATCACCTTTGCATCGCAGAAGAACGTGTTCGGGCTGTATTGGGGCTCGGTCGATTCCTACAATTCCATCAAGTTCTACGACGGAACGACGCTCGTCGCCTCCTATACCGGCGCCGATATCAGCCCGCTGCTGTCGAACGGCAACCAGGGCTCGTTTGCCTCGAACGGATACGTCGAATTCTCGGGCCTGCATTCGTTCAACAAGGTCGTGCTCAGCAGCACCTCGAACGCATTCGAGATCGACAACATTTCCGCCGGATACGTTCCGCCGCCCACGCTCGGGCCGGTCACGGGTACGCTCAGCGTCCACGATGCCGACATCGGCGACACCCTGACGGCCTTCGTGACCGGCAATGCCACGATCGAATACAATGGCTCGACGACGTTGCCGGGCGGCATCGACATCTCGGCGCTGCTCAATGCCGGCAACGTGACGTTCGACAGCATGCTCAGCAACGGCGGAACGGCCGTCCTGCAGTGGACCTATCATCCGATCAACGCCAATCTCGACTTCCTGCATGCCGGCGATGTGCTGAAGATCAATTTCGTCGCGGAGGTAAGCGACGGTCACGGCCATAGCGGAAGCCAGTTGCTGGCCATCACGCTCGTCGGTGCCGATAGCGCGGCGAACGCCTCGGCTGCCGCCGCGGCCGGTCCGGTGATCGGCACCGACGCATTCACGGTCACCGAACTGGCCAATGGCGCCATTCACGTTTCGGGGCTCTATGTCTCTGATCCCGACGCCGCGGCGTCGACCGACACGTTCACGGTATCGGCGGCAACCGGAAACGTCGGAAGCAGTGTCACGCCGTTGGCAAGCCCGGCCTCGGGAATAGCCGCGGTCAATGCGGCGCTGGACAACGGTATCATCTACGATCCCCACAGCCCGCAGCCGCAAACCGATTCCGTCACATTGACCGTTACCGACAGTTCCGGCCACGCCGACCGGGTCCATTTCATCTTCAACCAGGGTGGGACGGGGCCGGATGTCACCTTGACCGGTACGTCCGGCAAGGACGTCATTTTCGCGAGCGGTCATGCCGACACGCTGACCGGCGGCGTCAGTGCCGATCAGTTCGTATTCGCGCCGGAAGCCAGCCCGAGCGCCGATACGATTACCGATTTCAAGCCGGGAGAGGATCATATCGATCTCCGGGCATTCTCGTTCGTGGACAGCTCCAATATCGGTAGCTGGCTTGGCACCCATGCCTCGACGTCCGGCGCAGATACGCTGATCTCGCTCGACAGCGGCGACACCATCACCCTCAAGAATGTCTCGCTCGCCAGCCTGCATGCCAGCGACTTCATCGTGACACCGCATTCACTGGTGTGACGTCTCGCCAATCGCGCGCCGGCTTCGCGATGTCGATGCATCTTCCGGCTTGTCTGACGCCGCCAGTTGGGTGAACAATCGCAGCCATGAAGCGATTTCGAGCTCTGCCAAGGTGGTTCAACCGGCGCATCGGCTATGACCGGCTGCTGTGCCTGGCGCTATTGATCGGCTTTGCCGCGCTGCGCGTCGCCGATCCGGCACCGGTCGAGGAAATTCGCGTCAGGACCTTTGACGCTTTCCAGCGCGTCGATCCCCGCCAGAAGACGCAAAGGCCGGTCACCATCGTCGACATCGACGACAAGAGCCTGGAAAAGCTCGGGCAGTGGCCATGGCCGCGTACCCGGATCGCCGATCTCGTCACCGAGCTGACCCGGCTCGGCGCGGTCGTGATCGCATTCGACGCGGTGTTCTCGGAGCCCGACCGTCTCAACCCTGCCTTTGCGGCCGATACTTTCCGCAATCTCGACGAGGAAACCCGCGCCAGGCTGCGTGCGTTGCCGAGCAACGATGAGGTCTTTGCCGACGCCATCAGGGCTTCCCGCGTCGTGCTCGGCGAATCCGGGCTGCCGGAGGAAATCGCGCCCATCGACAAGACGCTGCCGGTCACCGGGCTTGCGATGCTGGGCGAGGAACCGCAGCGCTTCATGTTCGATTTCCCCGGCCTGTTGCGCAACGTGCCGGTGCTGGAGCATGCGGCTGCCGGACGCGGCCTGTTCACCATCAAGCCCGAGCGCGACGGTATCGTGCGGCGGGTGCCGATGATCATGCTGGCGCAGGGCCAGACCATGCCTTCGCTGACCTTCGAGATGCTGCGCGTGGCCACCGGGTCCGGCACGATCCTGATCAAGGCCGAGAAAGGCGGCATCAAGAGCCTCGGCATCAAGGGTGTCCAGATTCCGACCGACCACAACGGCCAGCTCTGGGTCCATTACGCCCGCAACGATGCCTCGATCTATGTCCCCGCGATCAACGTGCTGGAGAAGAACGTCGCCCCCGACATGATCGCCGGCAAGCTGGTGCTGATCGGCACCTCGGCGGTCGGCCTCAACGACATCAAGACCACGCCGGTGTCGCGCGCCATGCCCGGCGTGGAAATCCATGCCCAGGTGCTTGAGACCACCTTGTCCGGCGAGGTGATCTCGGCGCCGATCTACGGCATCGCCGTCGAGTTCGCCACCGCGATTCTGTTCGGACTGCTGGTGATCGCTTTCGCGCCGCTGTTCGGCCCGGTCACGCTGGTCGCCCTCGGAGCTGCGTTCGCTTCCGTGATGCTCGGAACGTCGGTGTATTTCTACACGCAGCACCGCCTGCTGATCGATTTCACCTATCCGCTGCTGTCGACGACGGCGATCTATCTCACGCTGATCTTTGCGAGCTTCGTGCGCGAGCAGCAGCAGCGCAAGCAGATCCGTGGCGCTTTCGCGCAATACATGTCGCCCGTTCTGGTCGAACAGCTGGCACAGTCGCCGGAAAGGCTGGTGCTCGGCGGCGAGGAGCGCGAGATGACCATCATGTTCTCCGACATGCGCGGGTTTACCTCGATCTCGGAGACCTACAAGAGCGACCCGCAGGGTCTCACCGCGCTGATGAACCGCTTCCTCACGCCGCTCACCAACGCGATCCTCGCGCGCAAGGGCTATATCGACAAATACATGGGCGACGCCATCATGGCGTTCTGGAATGCGCCGCTCGATGACAAGGGCCACGAACTCAATGCCTGCGATGCGGCGCTCGACATGCTGGAGCGTATCGATGAGCTCAATCAGGCGCGCGAGCAGGAGGCCAAGGAAGAGGGGCGCCCGTTCATTCCGCTCAACGCCGGCATCGGGCTCAATACCGGCACCTGCGTGGTCGGCAACATGGGATCCGATCTCAAGTTCAACTACTCGGTGTTCGGCGACAGCGTCAATCTGGCCTCGCGCCTCGAGGGGCAATCGAAGGAGTATGGCTTCCCGATCATCGTCGGCTCGCGGACCGCGCTCGCGGTCAAGGAGAAGTTCGCGATCCTCGAACTCGACTTCATCATGGTGAAGGGCAAGAAGGAGCCGGAAGTGATCTACGCCATCGCCGGCCGCGAGGACACTGCGCAGTCCGGCCGCTTCCAGCGGCTGCGCAACCTGACCATCGAGATGCTCGCCTGCTATCGCAGCCGCGACTGGGACGGCGCGCTGGCCGCCATCGCCCGCGGCCGCAAGACCGACGAGGCGAATACGCTGGAACTGCTCTATCGATTGTATGAAGCGCGGATCCGCGGCTACATCGAGAACCCGCCGCCGCAGGACTGGAACGGCGCCTTCGCCCTGCTGACGAAATAGTCACCCGCAATCGTCATCACCCGCGAAGGCGGGTGATCCAGTATCCAGAGCTCTCGCTATTTCATCGAGAGGCCGCGGCGTACTGGATACTCCGCCTTCGCGGAGTATGACGAATCCCTGGATCATGAGAGCGCCTGCAGCAGGTTCACCGCCCTCACTCCAGCCCGATCTGCGTCAGATCCTGGAACCAGTGCTGCGCCTGCACGAACTTCTTCACCTTCGGCGACAGCGCGTGCGGGTTGGTATCGTGCACCACCCAGACCAGCGTGGCGTCGTCGACGATCTGGGCGTGGGCCTGCGCCAGCAGTTCGTCCTGTTTGGCGACATCGAAGTTCTGCTTGGCTTCGTCGATCAGTGCATCGACCTTCGGGTTCTTGTAGCCGCCCCAGTTGACGCCGACAGGTGCAATCTGGCCGGAGTGGAAGAAGCGCACGATGGCGTAGAGCGGATCCGATGTGACATAGGCGATGTTGTTCGAGGTGATATTGGCGTTCATCTCGTCGGCCGCGCCCTTGCGCCACGCGGTATATAACGTCTCGAGCTCGACCACCTTGAAGTCGATCTCGATGCCGATTTCCTTGAAGCTCTGCTGCAGGAATTCGTTCATCGGCAGCGACAACATCTGTCCGGTGCCGCCCTGCGCAATGATGAAGGTCGTCTTCAGGGGCTTCTCCTTGGAGTAGCCGGCTTCCTGGACCAGCTTCTTCGCCGCGGCGACATCATATTTCAGTTCGAAAGAGGGTTTGCCGAACCACGGGCTCGACGGGTCGACCTGGCCCTTGGCGGGTTTGGCCAGGCCGTTCATCAGGCCGACCACGGCGTCGCGGTCGATCGCGAGATTGAGCGCCTTGCGCAGGCGGATGTCGGTCCAGGGCGAGCCGGGCAGGACGCTCAGATGATAATTCCAGACATGCGGCGTGACGTTGTCGACGATCTTCATGCCGGCGGATTTGAGCTGCGGCACCGCATCGGGCGCCGGCGTCTCGATCAGATCGACCTGGCCCGCCAGCAGCGCGTTGGTGCGGGTCAGCGCCTCCGGCATCGGGATCAGCACGATCTTGTCGGCCTTCGCAATCCGCTTCTTGTCCCAATAGTCGGCGTTTTTGGTGAGCTCGGCGAGTTCGCGCGGCACCAGCTTGGTCAGCTTGAACGGTCCGGTGCCCGAGGGCTGGCTGGCGAACTTGTCCCAGTCCTTGCCGAGTTTTTCATATTGCGTGGGGCTGGAGACCAGGAACCAGAGCATCTGGTAGGGGAAGAATGAATCGACCGCCTTGGTCGTGATCTCGATGGTCTTGTCGTCGACCTTGGCGTAGCTCGCCACCGACGGCAGGCGGGTTTTCACCTGCGCGCTCTGGCGCTTGTCGAACTGCGGTGCCTTTTCGTTGAGCACCTTGTCCAGATTCCAGATCACCGCGTCGGCATTGAAGTCGCTGCCGTCATGGAACTTGACCCCCTGGCGCAGGGTGAAGCGCCATTTCTTCTTGTCGGCGTCGTCAACCTTCCACTCGGTGGCGAGGCCCGGCACCAGTTTGCCCGGCCGGTCGGCGACGTCCATCTCCCAGGCGACCAGCGGATCGTAGATCGTATAGGCCGAGAACTGATAGGCGCCGGCGCCACGGTCGGGCTGGCCGGTGGTCAGCGGAATGTCCGCCATCGAGATGCCGTAGCGTACGACGCTCTCTGCCTGCGCCGGGATTGTATGCAAGCCAACAGAAAGTCCCAGGGTGATCGCTGTGGCAGCAAGAAGCATCGAATTTCGGATGCACATGAATTAAGCTCCGTTGTGCGGGGTTCGGAGCCGAAAAATGCAAGCTTGGTGCCAAAAGGAGCATGGAAGTACCGCTTCCACGGGCGCTCACGGTGAGTTGTGCGGCTAATCGCCCGCACGAAACGGCCTTCGTTGGCACAGGCGTTGCATACCTTTGCATAAGAATTAGTCACCCAAGTCGAGAAGGGATTGCTGCATATGCGTAACGAGAAACCGAAGAAGACAGCGACCGCGTGGCTGCTGGCGACAGCGCTGGTGGTCGGGCTGCCGCAACTGGCGAGCGCCGAAACGGTGCTGCGGATCGGCATGACGGCGGCGGATATTCCGCGCACCCTCGGCCAGCCCGATCAGGGCTTTGAGGGCAACCGCTTCACCGGCCTCACCATGTATGACGGCCTGACGGCATGGGACCTCTCGTCGGCTACCAAGCCGAGCGTGATGATTCCCGGGCTCGCGACCGAGTGGAAGGTCGATGACGCAGACAAGAAGAAGTGGACCTTCAAGCTGCGCCCCGGCGTCAAATTCCATGACGGCTCGCCGTTCAATGCCGATGCCGTGGTCTGGAACGTCGACAAGGTGCTGAAGCAGGATGCGCCGCAGTTCGACGCCAGCCAGGTCGGCGTCACCGCCTCGCGCATGCCGACGCTGGCCTCCGCCAAAAAGATCGACGACATGACGGTGGAATTGACCACCAAGGAGCCGGACAGTTTCCTGCCGATCAACCTGACCAATTTGTTCATGGCCAGCCCGACGAAGTGGCAGGCGTTCTTCGACAAGGCCGAAGGCGCGGACGCCAAGGCGAAATCGCAGGCCGCCTGGGCGGCATTCGCGAGGGATGCCTCGGGCACCGGCCCGTGGAAGATGTCGAAGTTCACGCCGCGCGAACGGCTCGAACTGGTCAAGAACGACGGCTATTGGGACAAGGCCCGCGTGCCCAAGGTCGACAAGATGGTGCTGCTGCCGATGCCGGAAGCCAACGCCCGCACCGCAGCGCTGTTGTCCGGTCAGGTCGACTGGGTCGAGGCGCCGGCGCCTGATGCGGTCAAGGAAATCAAGCAGCGCGGTTTCCAGCTGCAGGCCAACGAGTCACCGCACGTCTGGCCGTGGCAGTTCTCGCGCATCGAAGGCTCGCCCTGGAACGACATCCGTGTCCGCAAGGCCGCCAACCTCTGCATCGATCGCGAAGGCCTCAAGGATGGTCTCCTCGCCGGCCTGATGGTCCCGGCCACCGGCACGTTCGAGCCCGGTCATCCCTGGCGCGGCAAGCCGACCTTCGAGATCAAGTATGACCTGAAGGCCGCGCAGAAGCTGATGCAGGAAGCGGGCTACGGCCCGAGCAAGAAGCTGACGGTGAAGACCCAGACGTCGGCATCGGGATCGGGCCAGATGCAGCCCTTGCCGATGAACGAATATCTGCAGCAGGCGCTGGCCGAATGCTACTTCGACGTTCAGCTCGACGTCATCGAGTGGAACACGCTGTTCACCAACTGGCGCCGTGGCGCCAAGGATCCGTCCGCCAACGGCGCCAACGCCACCAACGTCACCTACGCGGCGATGGACCCGTTCTTCGCGCTGGTTCGCTTCCTGCAGTCGTCGATGGCGCCTCCGGTCTCGAACAATTGGGGTTTCATCAACAATCCCAAGTTCGACGAGTTGGTGACCAAGGCGCGCCAGACCTTCGACCCGGCGGCGCGTGATGCGGCGCTGGCCGAACTGCACGCGGCTTCGGTGGACGATGCGGCATTCCTCTACGTCGCCCACGACGTCTCCCCGCGCGCCATGAGCCCGAAGGTGAAGGGCTTCGTGCAGCCGAAGAGCTGGTTCGTCGACTTCTCGCCGGTGACGCTGGCGCCGTAGGTATCGGCATCGAACCCGCTTCCCCTCTCCCCTTGTGGGAGAGGGTGGATCGAATGAGCGAAGCTCATTCGAGACGGGTGAGGGGTATCTCTCCGCGGATAGATATCTCTCATCACGGCCTTCGATCTCCGCGGATAGAACCCCTCATCCGGCGCGCATGAATGCGCGCCACCTTCTCCCACAGGGGGAGAAGGGAAGAAGAAAAAGTAATCCCGTGCTCGTCTACATCGCCCGACGTATCGTCTATGTGATTCCGATCGTGCTCAGCGTGGCGCTGGTGTGCTTCCTGCTGGTGCACATCACGCCCGGCGATCCCCTGGTTGCGGTGTTGCCGGCGGACGCTTCGCAGGAACTCGCCGCACAAATGCGTACGGCTTACGGCTTCGATCGGCCGCTGCCGGTCCAGTTTGGTCTCTGGATGTGGCGCGCGCTCCACGGCGACCTCGGCAACTCCATCGCCACCGGCCGCCCTGTGCTGACGGAAGTGTTGCGCGCGGTCAGCAATACCGTGACGCTGGCGATTGCCGCGGCCCTGATCGGCTTCACGCTCGGGCTGTTGTTCGGCCTGATCGCCGGCTATTTCCGCGATACATGGGTCGACAAGGTTGCGACTTCGATCGCGATCGCCGGCGTCTCGGTGCCGCACTACTGGCTCGGCATGGTGATGGTCATCATCTTCTCGGTTCAGCTCAACTGGCTGCCTGCCGTCGGCGCCGGTCCTGGCGGCTCCGGTGCCTGGGGCTGGGACTGGGAGCACATGAAATATCTCATCCTGCCCGCGATCACGACCTCGGTGATCCCGATGGGCATCGTCACCCGCACCGTGCGGGCGCTGACCGGTGACATCCTCTCGCAGGACTTCGTCGAGGCGCTGCGTGCCAAGGGTCTGCGCGAACTCGACGTGTTCAAGCACGTCATCAAGAACGCCGCGCCGACCGCGCTTGCGGTGATGGGTCTGCAGCTCGGCTACATGCTCGGCGGGTCGATCCTGATCGAAACCGTGTTCTCGTGGCCCGGCTCCGGCCTGCTGCTCAATTCGGCGATCTTCCAGCGCGACCTTCCGCTGCTGCAGGGCACGATCCTGGTGCTGGCGCTGTTCTTCGTGACGCTCAATCTGCTGGTCGATATCGTGCAAGCGGCGATCGATCCGCGCATCAAGCGGGGCTGATCATGGCTGTGATGTCGGATACTGCGCTACAGGCCGCGCCCGCGACCAAGGCGCGCGGCTATTGGGCGACGGTCGGCCGCCGCATTGCGCGCGACAAGGTCGCCATGGCCTGCGCCTTCGTCCTGATGCTGATCTTCCTTTCCGCGCTGTTTGCGCCGTGGCTCGGCCTCGCCGATCCCTACCAGGGCTCGATGATCCGCAGGCTTCGCCACATCGGCACGCCGAACTATCCGCTCGGTACCGACGAACTCGGCCGCGACATGCTGGCGCGACTGGTCTATGGCGGCCGGCTGTCGCTGATCATCGGCATCCTCCCCGTGATCTTTGCCTTCATCATCGGCACCTCGCTGGGGCTCGTCGCTGGCTATGTCGGCGGCAAGCTCAACACCGCGATCATGCGCACGGTGGACGTTTTCTACGCCTTTCCGTCGGTGCTGCTGGCGATTGCGATCTCGGGTGCGCTGGGCGCGGGCATCGTCAATTCCATCGTGTCGCTGACGATTGTGTTCGTGCCGCAGATCACCCGCGTCGCGGAAAGCGTGACGACCGGCGTGCGCAACATGGATTTCGTCGAGGCCGCACGTGCCTCCGGTGCCGGTCCGTTCACCATCATGCGCGTCCACATGCTCGGCAACGTGCTGGGTCCGATCTTCGTCTACGCCACGGGGTTGATCTCGGTGTCGATGATCCTCGCCGCCGGCCTCTCATTCCTCGGCCTCGGCACCAAGCCGCCGGAGCCGGAATGGGGCCTGATGCTGAACACGCTGCGCACCGCCATCTATGTCAACCCGTGGGTCGCAGCGCTGCCGGGCGTCATGATCTTTGCGGTGTCGATCTGCTTCAACCTGCTCAGCGACGGCATGCGCAGCGCCATGGACATCAGGAACTGACGCGATGAGTGAGACCAGCCTGTCAGTCGAACACATGGAGCCGGTAGCGGATATCGGCGGCGAGGCGCAGCCGCTGCTGCAGGTCGTTGGCCTGACCAAGCATTTCCCGGTGCGTGGCGACCTGTTCAGCGCTCGCAAGACCGTGCGCGCGGTCGACGATGTTTCCTTCTCCATCGCCAAGGGCGAAACCGTGGGGATCGTCGGCGAATCCGGCTGCGGCAAGTCGACTACCGCACGGCTTCTGATGCACCTGATGAAGAGCGATTCCGGCGACATCATCTATGACGGCATGCAGGTCGGCCGCGCGCTCTCCTTGCGTGAGCTGCGCCGCGGCATGCAGATGGTGTTTCAGGACAGCTACGCCTCGCTCAATCCACGTCTCACCATCGAGGAGTCGATCGCATTCGGCCCCAAGGTGCATGGCATGGCGGACGCCGCGGCGCGCACGCTGGCGCGCGAGCTGCTCGGCAAGGTGGGCTTAAGGCCTGAAACCTTTGCCAACCGCTACCCGCACGAAATTTCCGGCGGCCAGCGCCAGCGCGTCAACATCGCCCGCGCGCTGGCCCTGTCGCCGCGGCTCGTGATCCTCGACGAGGCGGTATCGGCGCTGGACAAGTCGGTCGAGGCCCAGGTGCTCAACCTGCTGGCCGATCTGAAGCGCGAATTCGGTCTCACGTATTTGTTCATCAGCCACGATCTCAACGTGGTGCGCTACATCTCTGACCGCGTGCTGGTGATGTATCTCGGCGAGGTAGTCGAACTCGGCCCGGTCGACAAGGTCTGGGATGCGCCGGCGCATCCCTATACCCGGGCGCTCCTGGCCGCGATGCCATCCTCCGATCCCGACAATCGTACCGAGACGCCGCCGATCTCGGGCGATCCGCCCAATCCGATCGATCCGCCGCCCGGCTGCCGGTTTCACACCCGTTGTCCGTTTGCGGAGCCGCTCTGCGCAAATGCGACGCCAAAACTCAGCGATGTCGATACAATGGGCCATCAGGCGGCGTGCTACATGGCCATTCCGGGCTCGGGGCACAGCCGCGCACCGGCAAAAGAAACTCTCAAAGGAGCAAGCGCCGCATGACAAGACCCGATCCCAAACAGGTCAAGGCAATGACCGAAGTGGCGGGCGTGCCCGCCGACAAGGACGTCGCCGAGCGCATCGCCAATTCCATCGGCCCGGCCTTCGACGGTTTTGCAGCCGTAGCCGGCACGCTGCCGATGGACCTCGAACCTGCGAGCTATCTCCTGGTGCAGCGCGCGAAGGTGTCGACATGAGCGGCGAGCCGGCCCTGATGTCGCTCGTGGCCGTTGCGAAGGCGATTGCAGCGAAGAAACTTTCCTCGCGCGAGGTGACGCAATCCTGTCTCGACCGGATCGCGCAATGGCAGCCGCGCGTCAACGCCTTCATGGCGATCGAGGCGGACGAAGCGCTTGCCGCCGCTGATGCCGCCGACGCGGCGCTTGCCAAGGGAAATATTGCCGGCGTGCTGCACGGCGTGCCGCTGGCGCACAAGGATATGTATTACGACGCCGGCAAGGTCGTGACCTGCGGCTCGAAGATCCGCCGCGATTTCGTGCCGACGACGACCTCGACCGCGCTGCAGCGCCTGAAGGACGCCGGCACTGTCAGGCTCGGGTCGCTGCAGATGGTCGAGTTCGCCTACGGCCCGACCGGCCACAACCCGCACTACGGCGCGGTGCGCAATCCCTGGAATGTCGACTACATCACCGGCGGCTCGTCGTCCGGCTCTGGCTCGGCGGTCGGCGCGCGGCTGACCTTTGCGGCGCTGGGCTCCGACACCGGCGGCTCGATCCGGATGCCCGCGCATTTCTGCGGCGTCACCGGTTTCAAGACCACGGTCGGCCTGATCAGCCGCGCCGGCGCGATGCCGCTGTCGCAGTCGCTGGATACGGTCGGGCCGCTGGCGCAAACGGTCGAAGACTGCGCGCTGCTGGTGGGGCTGATGGCGGGCGCCGATCCCGAGGATCCCACGGCATCAACACTTCCGGTGCCGAACTACATGGCCGCGACCACGGGCTCGCTCAAGGGCCTGAAGATCGGCGTGCCGACCGCCTTCTATGTCGACGATCTCGATGCCGAGGTGGCGCGGGTACTGGACGAGACCATCACTACCCTCCGGAAAGAGGGCGCCGAAATCGTCAAGGTCGAACTGCCGGACCAGCGCCAGCTCACCGCCGCCTGCCAGATCGTGCTCGCCACCGAAGCCGCCGCCTTCCACAAGCGCTGGATGATCGAGCGGCCGCAGGATTACGGCGCGCAGGTGTTGATGCGGCTGCAGAACGGGCTCGCCATTCCCGGCGTGACCTATCTCGAGGCGATGCGCTGGCGTGGTCCGGCGCTTGCGGCGTACCTCGCGGCGGCGACCGGCACAGATGCCGTGATCGCGCCGGTCGCGCCGATGCCGGCGGTGACCATCGCCGAGAGCGATGTCGGCAACAGCCGCGACGCCGAAGCCGTGATCCAGCGGATCACGAAATTCACCCGTCCGATCAACTATCTCGGTCTGCCATCGCTCTCGATTCCCGCAGGCTTCACCAAAGCCGGCCTGCCGGTCGGCATGCAACTGATCGGCCGCGCCTTCGATGAAGCAGGCCTGGTACGCGTCGGTGCAGCGTTCCAGCGTGCGACTGACTATCACCAGCAGGTGCCAAAACTCGCATGAGTAATCTCGTCGAAATCCGCGACCTCAACATCCGCTTCACCGGCGAGCGCACGGTCCATGCCGTCAACGACATCTCGCTCTCGCTTGGCGAGGGCGAGGTGTTGGGGCTGCTCGGCGAATCCGGTTCCGGCAAGAGCGTGACCTTGCGGGCGCTGATGCGGCTGTTGCCACGGAAGCGGACGCAGATTTCGGGCACCGTGAAGGTCCTGGGCCGCGACGTGCTGGCGATGAACGACGAGGAGCTTTCTGCGTTTCGCGGCCAGACCGTTTCCATGATCTTCCAGGAGCCCGCGCTGGCGCTCGACCCGGTCTACACGATCGGTCACCAGATCGCCGAAAGCGTGATGCGCCACGAAGGCAAGAGCCAGAAGGAGGGCATGGCGCGCGCGCTGGAAATGCTGGAGGTGGTGCGGATACCCTCCGCCAAGCGCCGGCTCGAGGCCTATCCGCATGAGATGAGCGGCGGCATGCGGCAGCGCGCGATGATCGCGCTGGCGCTGGCCTGCAAGCCGAAGATCCTGCTGGCCGACGAGCCGACCACGGCGCTGGACGCCACCGTGCAGATCCAGATCCTGCTGCTGCTGCGCGAATTGCAGCGCGAGTTCGGCATGTCCGTGATCTTTGTGACCCACGACATCGGCGTCGCCATCGAGATCTGCGACCGTGTCGCCGTCATGTATGCCGGCCAGATCGTGGAGCAGGGGCGCTTGCGCGACATCGTGCGCTCGCCGGTTCATCCCTATGCCAAGGGTCTCCTGGCCTCGACCGTCCACGGCGCCAAACGCGGCCAGCGGCTGGAGACCATCCCTGGGACGCCGCCTTCGCTGGACAAGGCGCCCACGAGCTGCTCGTTTGCGCCGCGCTGCAGCTCGGCGCAGCCGCGCTGCACCGAGCAATTGCCGCCCAATGTGCAGGTGTCGCCGGATCGGACGGCGCGATGCGTGCTGGCGGAGCAAAGCGTCGCTGTTGCTGCAGCTACTTGAGACGCAACAAGCAGGTCTAGCCAATTCGTCATGCCCGGGCTTGTCCCGGGCATCCACGAATTAGCGATGTTTCGACAGCAAAGACGTGAATGGCCGCGACGGGCCCGGCCATGACGGAGGTAGGTCAACCGCCTTAACCGCCAATGCCCGGATCGGCCCAGGCCTCGATCTGCGACGGCCCGACGACCTGCTTCGGTTGATGGGGATTGAGCGTGCCCGCGCTCGCCGTCCAGCCCTTGGCGAGAATCTGCATCGCAAACAGCTTGGCGTCGACTTCCGACTTGAAGGTGCGCGTCGATCGCGCCTTGCTTTCCGCAGTTTCATCTGACTTGTGCGGGCCGAAAGTTACATACCAGATGTCGCCTTGCTTCATGCCGCACTAACGCGTGCAGTGAACGAAAGTTCCACCTCGGCTATCCCTCTTGCCGCGTCCGACCGCCTCCCCAAACCCTGCTCAGAGACCGAACCCTGCAGCCAGCCGGCGTCGGCCACGAATCGCCCGCCAGGCTCAAACCACTCGCCTAAAAGGGCTGTTTTGGGTATGTCCACAGCTTGTCACGGGGATGAACTGGATTGAGGTTAACGTGACTTAAATAGACGATGTCCCAAAACATCGGTAAAACCAGCGCGTTACCTTATCCTTTTGAAGAGATACGCATTTATGGCAGCCGCTTCCGGCGTCCGGCGTTCTGAACTCGGCGAGGCGCTGCGCGCCTGTCGCAACGCCTTCATCGGCGTTGGCGTGATGAGTTGTGCGATCAACCTGCTGTATCTCACCGGCTCGATCTTCATGCTGGAGGTCTACGACCGCGTGCTGCCGAGCCGCAGCGTGCCGACCCTGATCGGCCTCGTGATCCTGGCCGGCGGCCTCTATATCGCCCAAGGCGGCCTCGACCTGATCCGCGGACGCATTCTCGGGCGCGTCGGGACCGCGCTGGACGAAGCCATCAACGCCCGCGTGTTCGAAACCGTGGTGAGGCTGCCGCTGATGGTCGGCGGGCGCAACGAGGGCCTGCAGCCGCTGCGCGATCTCGACAATGTGCGGTCGTTTCTCGGCAGCATGGGGCCGGGCGCGTTCTTCGATCTGCCGTGGCTGCCGTTCTATCTCGCGATCTGTTTCGCATTCCACTGGCTGATCGGCGTCACCGCTTTGGTCGGTGCCATTATCCTCGTGACCCTGACCCTGATTACCGAATTCCTGTCGCGCGAGCCGGCGCGCGAGGCGATGACCCTGGCGGCGCGGCGCAACGATCTCGCCGCCACCAGCCGGCGCAACGCCGAAGTGCTGGTGGCGATGGGCATGTCCGGACGCCTGACCAGGCGCTGGACCGAGGCCAACGAGACCTACCTGGCAGGAAATCAGCGCGCCAGCGACGTCGCCGGGGGTCTCGGCGCGGTCGCCAAGGTCCTGCGCATGATGCTGCAATCGGCGGTGCTCGCGGTCGGCGCCTATCTGGTGATCCACCAGGAAGCGTCCGCCGGCATCATCATCGCGGGCTCGATCCTCAGCGCGCGGGCGCTGGCGCCGGTCGATCTGGCCATCGCGCACTGGAAGGGCTTCGTCGCCGCGCGGCAGAGCTGGCATCGCCTCAACAAGCTCCTGGAGCAGATGCCGCCGGCGAACACGCAGACCCTGCTGCAGTCTCCCTCGACGCGGCTGTCGGTCGAGGCCGTCAGCATCGTGCCGCCCGGCGAGCAGCGGGTGATCGTGCAGGACGTGACCTTTACCGTCGAGGCCGGCACCGGCGTCGGCGTCATCGGCCCGAGCGGTTCGGGCAAGTCGTCGCTGGTGCGGGCGCTTGTCGGCGTGTGGACGCCGTTCCGCGGCAAGGTGCGACTCGACGGCGCGGCGCTCGACCAGTGGTCCTCGGACGTGATCGGCCGCCATATCGGCTACCTGCCGCAGGATGTCGAACTGTTCGCAGGCACGGTGGCGCAGAACATCTGCCGGTTCGATCCGGAAGCGAAATCGGATGCGATCATCGCCGCCGCCAAGGAAGCCGGCGTGCATGAACTGATCATCAAGATGCGCGAGGGTTACGACACCCAGATCGGCGAGCAGGGGACGGCGCTGTCGGCGGGGCAGGCGCAGCGCGTGGCGCTGGCGCGCGCGCTCTACGGCAATCCCTTCCTGATCGTGCTCGACGAGCCGAATTCCAATCTCGACAGCGAGGGTGACGAGGCGTTGACCCGTGCGGTGCGCAGCGCGCGCGAGCGCGGCGCCATCGTGATCGTGGTGGCGCACCGCCCGATCGGGATCGAGGCGGTCGACCAGGTGCTGGTGCTGAAGGACGGCCGGATGCAGGCGTTCGGCCCGAAGGAGACCGTGCTCGGCCAGGTGCTGCAGCGCGTCCCGGCGCCGCCGCCGATCAAGATCGTATCCGATGCAGGGGCCGCGAAATCATGACCGGCGAACCGAACAGCGCACGACGCTCGATAAGATCGCATCTGATTGCGGGCCTCGCGCTGATGCTGGTGCTTGTCGTCGGGTTTGGCGGCTGGGCCTCGACAGCGCAGATTTCGGGCGCGCTGATCGCGCCGGGCTCGGTGGTGGTCGATTCCAACGTCAAGAAAGTCCAGCACCCGACCGGCGGCGTGGTCGGCGAGGTGCGTGTGCGCGATGGCGACGTCGTGAAGGCCGGCGACATCGTGGTGCGGCTCGACGAGACCGTGGTCAAGGCGAACCTTGCCATCGTCGTCAAGACGCTGAACGGCTTGCTGGCGCGGGCTGCGCGGCTGGAGGCCGAGCAGCGCGGGCTCGACAAGATCAGGTTTCCTTCGGCGCTGACCGACCGCGCCGACGACCCCGAAGTCCGCGACGTCATGGCCAGTGAAACCAAGCTGTTCGAGGTTCGCGTGTTCGGACGCGCGGGCCAGAAATCGCAGTTGCGCGAACGGGTGTCGCAGCTGAACGAGGAAATCGCGGGGCTGACGGCGCAGGAACAGGCGAAGGAAAAAGAAATCTCGCTGGTGGAGAAGGAACTGGTCGGCGTGCGCCAGCTATACGAACAGCGCCTGATCCAGATCTCGCGCCTGACCCAGCTGGAGCGTGACATGGCCCGTCTCACCGGCGAGCGCGGGCAATACATCGCGGCGCGCGCCCAGGCCAAGGGCAAGATCACCGAGACCGAGCTGCAGATCATCCAGGTCGACAAGGACGTGGTCAGCGAAGTCTCCAAGGACCTGCGCGAGACCACCGACAAGATCGGCGAGTTCGTCGAGCGCAAGGTGACCGCCGAGGACCAGCTCCGCCGCATCGACATCCGCGCGCCGCAGGACGGCGTCGTGTTGCAGTCGACGGTTCATACCGTCGGCGGCGTCATCACCGCGGGGGACGCCATCATGATGGTGGTGCCGAAGGCGGACGATCTCTCGGTCGAGGCCAAGGTCAATCCGCAGGACATCGACAAGCTGCAGGTCGGCCAGAAGACGCTGCTGCGGCTGTCGGCCTTCAACCAGCGCACCACGCCGGAGCTGAACGGCGTCGTCACCCGCGTGTCCGCCGACGTCAGCACTGACCAGCGCACCGGGCAGAGCTACTACACCATCCGCGTCTCGCTGCCGCCGAGCGAGGTCGCCCGCCTCGGCGAGGTCAAGATCATCCCGGGCATGCCGGTGGAAGCCTTCGTCCAGACCGGCGACCGCACCATGTTCTCCTACCTGATGAAGCCATTCAGCGACCAACTGATGCGCTCGTTCCGGGAGCGGTGAGTTTCGCTTTTGCCCCCGAGCTTACGCTGTCATCACCCGCGAAGGCGGGTGATCCAGTATTCCAGAGACGGCTGTAATTGAATCGAAGGGCCGCGGCGTACTGGATACCCCGCCTTCGCGGGGTATGACAGCCAGTTGCGTCGGACTCAATTGGACCTACCGTCGGTCATACTCATCCGGCCCCATCGCCCACGCCCACTCCTCGTGGCCGGGGGCGTAGGTGCGGTTGGTCTCTGCCGGGTTGCGGTTGACCAGGGGGCGCATGAACATCGGGTGCGTGGCGCTGCGGATCTCGTGCTCGACCGTGAACAGGTGCCTGCCGCCGTCGAGATCGATGATGTCGCGAAAGCGATACTGATACTGGTTGTCTTCCTGCGAGACCAGGCCGCGCTCCCTGAGGCGATGGTAGGGACCTGAGAAATCCGTGATGTAGATTTGCACGTGATGGCCGTCGTAATCCGGCTGTTGCCGGTCGGTCTCGCGGAATTGCAGATACTGGTCCTTGCCGACCTTGACGCGCGCCATCGCGCCATCGCCGTTGAGAACTTCCGCGGGCATTCCCATGATCCGTGGGTAGAACGCACCAATGCCTTTCGCGGTCCCGACCGGCACGTCGAACTCGACATAGGGAATGCCGAGCGTGATGCGCCCGAAGCGCGCGGCGTCCGGCTCGTAGCAGCGCACGCGATTGCCCCACGGGCAGACGGCCTCGACATGATCGTTGTGCTCGCTGAATGCGAACGCGGTGCCTTCGAGCTTCTTTGCCACCGACGCCAGCCGCTCCAGCAGCGCCGCGCGCCCGGCGATGACGATCCCGATGTGGCCGCGAAGCACCTGCGCTGGGGCGCTCGGCAGATGAAACTGGCTCTTGCCGACATTGACCCACATGTTGGTGTCCGACACCATCAGATAGGGATCGCGGGTCAGCCCGAGGCCTGTGACGTAGAACAGCGTCGCCAGCCGCTGATCGGGCACGGTGACGTTGACGTGCTCGAAATGGATCGAGTTGCCGAGGTCTTCCGCGGCGCGGTCGAATGGGTGTTGCATGGATGCGATCCTCAGGTAGCCTGCTATCGCAGGATGGGTAGAGCGCAGCGAAACCCATCATCTCTACGCGCATGTTATTGATGGGTTTCGCTGCGCTCTACCCATCCTACTACGGAATCTACTTCTCCAAATTCTCCAGCAGCAAATTCAGCGCGGCGGCCGCGAACGCCTGCATGTTGGCCTGCCGGTCGGCGCTGCCGGTCTCCAACGTGAATACCGCGCTTTGCGGCCCCGCCACCGCCACGCAAGTATGTCCGGCGGCGTCGCCATAGCGGTTGCCGGTCGGGCCGGTGGCGCCGGTTTCCGACAGTCCCCAGGTCGTCGCAAAACGCTGGCGACTCTGGCTTGCGAGCAGCTCTGCATAAGGCTCTGACGAGGAGCGAAGCCCCTTCATCGCCGCGTCCGGAATGTCCATCAGCAGCCGCCGCGCATCGCGGGTGTAGACCACCGCACCGCCGAGGAAATAGGCCGAGGCGCCGGGCACCGACAGCAGCGCCGCCGAGATCAGGCCGCCGCTCGATGATTCCGCAACGGAAATCGTCTGCTTCCGCGCGATCAGTTGCGTTGCAATTTGTTCGGCTATCGTTACGAGCTCTTTCATCTCGACTCCCTGAATTCCCGCCAGTCATGCCCTCCTAGCACAGGAGGGGCACGCTTGCCGAGTTGCGGCGCGGAGGCGGCCCTGATTGAATGCCGCAAACCACCGCTGATCAAGCGACCCCAGAGGACAAGAGGAAACATCATGACGTCGCCGATCGCAGGTGGCGTGGATTGCGATATGCATCCCGCCGTGCCGCATTTGACCAGCCTGCTGCCCTACATGAACGACTACTGGCAGGACCAGGTGACGACGCGCGGCATGACCGATCTGGTTTCGCAATCCTATCCGACCAATTCGCCGATCTCCTCGCGGCCGGACTGGCGGCCGGGGCAGGGCAAGCCGGGCGAAAGCCTCGCCGACATGCAGAAGGAGGCCCTCGACAAGTTCGGCGTGGCCTACGGCATCTGCAACCCGCTCTACGGCGTCCAGATGGTGTTCTCGGAGGACATGCAGGATGCGTTCTGCCGCGCGCTGAACGACTGGCTGGCCAGGGAGTGGCTGGACAAGGACGCGCGGCTGCGCGGCTCGATCGTCATCCCGGCGCAAAGCGTGGAAAAATCCGTCGCCGAGATCGAGCGCTGCGCCAAGGACAAACGCTTCGTCCAGGTACTGATGCTGGTCATGGGCGACATGCCGCTCGGCAAGCGCGTCTACTGGCCGATCTATGCCGCGGCCGAACGGCTGGGCCTGCCGATCGGAATTCATGCCGGCAGCGCCTATCACAACCCGCCGACCTCGGTCGGCTGGGGCTCCTACCACATCGAGGATTACGTTGCGCAGGCCACCGCGTTTCAGACCCAGTTGACCAGCCTGATCGTCGAGGGCGTGTTCGCTCGGCATCCGAAATTGAAGATGGTGATGCTGGAAAGTGGCTTCACCTGGCTGCCGGCCTATCTGTGGCGGCTGCACAAGTTCTGGCGCGGCGTGCGGATGGAAACGCCGTGGGTCGATCGCGCGCCGGCCGAAATTGTGCGCAGCAACATCCGCTTCTCGCTGCAGCCGGTCGATGCGCCGCCGGATCCGGCAACCCTGGATCGCCTGTTTAATCATATGCAGTCGGACGAATTGCTTCTATTCTCGACCGACTATCCGCACTGGCAGTTCGACGGCGATGACGTGCTGCCGCCGGGATTGTCGCCCGATCTGGTCCGCAAGATCATGATCGATAATCCGCTCGCGACGTACGGCCGGCTAAAGATGAAGGAGACGACGCCATGAACGTTCAGTTCCGCCCTGAGTCGTCGGCTTCCACCAGCATCAAGACCGCGATCGCCGATTGCGACATACATCCGGCGCGCGCCACCAACGATGAACTCTATCCGTTCATGGAGAAGCGCTGGCACGGGCATCTCCAGACCTACGGCAAGCAGGCCTATCACGGCATGATGGAAGGCCCGCCCTATCCGAAGGCGCAGCCGAATGCCTCGCGCCGCGACGCCTGGCCGCCGGAAGGCGGCCCGCAGGGTTCCTCGCTGTCCTTCATGCAGAAGCAGTTGCTCGACCCCTACAATGTCGCACTCGGCGTGCTCAATCCGCTCAACAGCGGGCAGGGCCTGCGCAACCAGGATCTGGCCGGGGCGATCTGTTCGGCGATCAACGACTGGCAGATCGAGAAATGGACCAGCAAGGACAATCGCCTGAAGGGTTCGATCGTCGTCGCCAATGAGGATGGCGTGGCCGCTGCCGCGGAGATCCGCAAACGCGCCGGCGATCCGAACTACGTGCAGGTGCTGCTGCTCTCCCGCAATGTCGAGCCGCTCGGGCAGCGCCGCTACTGGCCGGTCTACGAAGCGGCGCAGGAGGCCGGGCTGCCGGTCGGCGTGCACGCGTTCGGCTTTGGCGGCAATCCGCTGACGCCATCCGGCTGGCCGAGCTTCTACATCGAAGAGATGGTCGGCCATGCGCAGTGCCAACAGTCGGCGCTCGCAAGCCTCGTGCTCGAAGGCGTGTTCGAGCGCTTCCCGAAACTGAAGATGGTGATGATCGAGGCCGGCTTCGGCTGGGCGCCATCGCTCGCCTGGCGCCTCGACAAGCACTTCGAGAAGCTGCGCAGCGAGGTGCAGCATCTGAAGCGCAAGCCGTCGGAATATATCCGTGACCACGTCTGGTGGACGACGCAGCCGATGGAGGACCCGGAGCGCCGCGAACACCTGTTCGAGACGATCGAGTGGATCGGCTGGGACAAGCTCCTGTTCGCGACCGACTACCCGCATTGGGATTTTGACGAACCGTCGCGCGTGCTGCCGGTCGGCGTCAGCGACGCCAACCGCGAGGCGTTCTATCTCGGCAACGCCAAGAAGCTGTACGGAATATCCTGATGGTTCGGCACGTTATCGCCCCGGTGGACGAGTTGCCGCCGGGGACACGAAAATTCCTCACCATCGACGAGCGGCCGATCGCGATCTTCAACATCAAGGGCGAGTTCTTCGGCCTGTTGAACCGCTGCCCGCACCAGGGTGCGGCGTTGTGCGAAGGCCCGCTGATCGGGCTCGCGCAATCCTCCGACCCCGGCGAAATCGAATACACCAAGCTCGGCGAGATCATCCGCTGTCCCTGGCACGGCTGGGAATTCGATATCCGCACCGGCCAATCCTACTGCGACCCGAGGCGCTTTCGCGCCCGCGCCTATCCGGTCAACGTCGAACCCGGCTCCAGCGTGGTGAAGGGGCCGTATGTCGCGGAGACGCTCGCCGTGTCGGTCGAGAGCGATTACGTCGTGGTGGACTTGTAAGGCTGCCGTCCGCAAGCCTACGCGCCGAGAACGCCGCGGCGTAGCAATCCAGCCATGGCACCGCGGAGGCTGGCCTGGCCGGCAATGTTGCCCTGCGACGCGCTGAAAAGTCGAACCACAAGGCGTTGACGTTGTTCCGGGCTCAGGTCAAGGCGTGCGACCACGTCGTTGCGGGATCGCGACACCATCGAAATATCGGCCCATCCCAGCCCCTCGAGATGAATCTGATAGCGCCAGCCCGCAAGCTCGAGGGCCTCGCCGGCCGGACCCGAGAATCGTACCGAGGTGAGGGACAATGCGAGCAGGCGGCACGACAGGATTTTTCCGTCGCCTGCGAGCCAAACGGGCTCATCCGTTTCAAACTGGTCGCTGCTGCGGGGCAGTTCGAAGCACACGAGGAACGCGACGAAGGCGATCAGCATTGCGATGCCGGCCCACAGCAGGTTGAAGAAGTCGAGCGATGAAATCTCGCTTGCGGCATAGGGCGAGACGAACGCCCAGGCGATGCTTGCGGCAGAGCTTGCCGCGATCAGGCCGAAGGTCGCGGCAAGCTTCCAGTGCACGCGCGGCGTGGAACGGTCGCCGCCCTTGTCGGTGATCTTGAACGGGCGCCCGAACGGCTTGATGATTGCGCTCAGTAGCGTCGCGGTCACCGCGAAACAGGTGATGGCGTGGGTGGCCTCCATGAACAAGGGCAGCGTCCGCGCGCGCGAGATCCATCCCATGTAGATGATCAGGCCGAGCAGCGCCGGCATGCCGTAGCGCAGGAACGAGTAGTAGTCGGCCTCGAACGCCGGCAGGCCGCCGAACCAGTAGATCGTCGGTGCGGCCAGCAATAACAGCATGTACGGCTTGCACAGCCAGTTCAGCACGCCATGAATATAATGCCAGCGCTGGGTGAAGCTGAAACCGCGCCCGAACAGCGGGCCGTTGCGCAGCAGGGCGACCTGGATGGTGCCGAGGCACCAGCGCGCGCGCTGGGTGATGTATTCCGGGATGCCCTCGGCAGAGAGTCCGAAACTGAGCGGCTCGTTCAGCCAGGACGTGCGGTAGCCATGCGCCAGCATGGTGTAGGTGAGATTGATATCCTCCGAGATCGCCTGCTGGGGAAAGCCGCCGATCTCGTCGAGCAGATCTCGGCGGACGACAAAGGAAGTGCCGACGCAGAACGCGCAGCCCCAGGCGTCCTTGGCCGATTGGAAGATGTCGAAGAAGAAGCGTTGATCGTCGACCCAGCTCTTCTCGGCCAGCAGATTGTGCTGGATCGGATCGGCGTTGTAGTAGAACTGCGGCGTCTGGACGATCGCGACTTCCGGGTCGGACAGCAGCAGGCCAACCGTGCGCTTGAGGAAATCCTGTCGTGGCGCGAAGTCGGCATCGAGCACGAGAATCACGGGCGCGTTGGTCTCGCGCGCGGTCGTCGCCAGCCCGTTGTTGAGGTTGCCGGCCTTCGCCCCCTTGTTGTCGGGCCGCGTCACGTGACGCGCGCCCACCCGCTGGCAATAGTCCCGCAGCCAGTCGCGCCTTGTGTCGTCGAGCACCCAGACCGTGGCGTTGTCATAATCGAGCGCCAACGCGCTCAGGATCGAGCGCTCCAGGATTTCGAGCGGTTCGTCATAGGTACAGATGAAGATATCGACGGCCGGGTAGTTGTCTGCCGCGGCGAGTGCCCGTTGTGCCGCATCGGCCTGCGCACTGCGGTCGACGTTGCGAAACAGGATGACGATCGACATCAGCGTGTACAGTATGGCCACCAGTTCGAACGCAATGAAGAGCCGCGGCCAAAGGCTTTGCGCCGTCAGCGCGAAGGGCGGCAAGGTATCGTTCCATCGCCAGAGCGCGTATAGAACGAGAAAGGCGGCCGTTGTAGCACCGAACAGGACGCGGTCTCTGGCGCGCGACGGGTCCAGCAGCCGTGCCATGACCAGAAGGCCGAGGAAGATTCCGATATTGATGGTCACGAGCGACAGGTCGTCGCCGGCGGCAGGGAACATCATGGTATCCTTGTCCCGTTGAAGGGATTCCAGCCTGTTTCAGCCAGCACTGCCCATGCCGTCGCTCCCAGATGCGGACGGCGGTAGTAGAAGAAATCAGGCACGGTGTCGGTAGGGTCGATCGACAAGCCCGTGGTCAGTCGCGCCGCGCGCGTCGCGTTGAGCAGGCCGGACGGCGTCCGGTCCGCATTCAGTCCCGCCAGCAGCCGATCGCTCTCCTTCGCAATCCCGCTGATCCGGTAGGCAAGCGCGGCCTGCGCGGTGCCCTCGACCCATACGCCGTCGCGGTCGCCGTTGAAGTCGAACCCGCCATCGACGCCGAGGCGATCTTTCGCGAAGCCGAGCGAAGTCTTCCAGGCTTTTGGCGAGTCAGGGATGGCCATCCAGGGCCAGAGCTGAACGTCGAGCGCGAGCAGGCCTTCATCTGCGGGGCTTCCGTCCGGCTTGGTGCCGAGCAGGAAGTGATCGCCGCGGAAGGCGCGATCGAGCAGCTTGCGGGCTTGCCCCGACGCTTCGTCGTATTTCCGTTCTCCGGTCAGGCGGAACAGCCAATGCGCGGCGGCAAAGACGTCGACATTGTGTTCGGTGGACATCCAGGTGAGCTTGACCTGCTGCGGATCGTAGCCGTGAAAGCCGCCGCGGAAGCCGTCGCCGGAGGCGGTGGCGGCGATGATCCAGTCGACCAGGCGCCGCGAGTCCGCAAGGTATTGGGGATCTTGCGTCGCCTCGTACATCGTCAGCAGGGCCAATGCCGCCCATGCGACATTGCCTGTCGAGGTGCCGTCCTGTGCCGCATCCTCGCCCCAGATTTTGGCTTGCGCATCCCACCAGCCCGGGAGATTGGGTGCACCCTGGCCTACCGCGCCGGCCCGATAGGCGTTGCGAATCCGGCCATCGTCAAAACTCCGGTCCTGACGCGCGGCCCGGCTCAACGCATTGCCGATCGGCTTCGCGTCCGCGAGGTTGCCGCAGGCAATCAGTGCAATGACGGCAAGCGCATTGTCGTAGACGAAAGCGGTCGTGGCGATGCCTGAAGGCAGGCTGACCTCGTTCGTGCCAGGCTCATAGCTGCGGATGAAGACCGCTTCCGCCCCGCGCGCGAGCGGAGTCACGGCCTTGTGCAGGCCGGCGCAGAAGGGGCCCGGCGCTCGCGCCTCGCGGCCCGAGGCGGGCGGCGAAGCCATCATGGCTGCGCACAACGCCATCACGATCATGCGCATCATTGCGAGACGATCGCACGGGTTCTGGGCAGCCAGTCTTCGTCGGATCTCAACTGCGGCGGCGGTGGTGAACGAAAGGCGGCTTGCAGTTGGGAAATGCCGGCACGGCGGGCGTCTGCACCGAACGATGCGTCCTGCGCGCGGGCGGTGTCGCGTTCGTCGTCATCGAACCATGAGGCGACGAGGTGGCCGAGCCGGCGCCAGGTGACCGACATCGAGGGTACCACGCCATTGTCGCGCGTCACCGTTACCCACTGGCCGACGGGGCAGGTCGGTGTAGACGTCGTTGCCGTTTCTTGCGCCTGTGCGCCGTCTCCCTCCGCGCCATCCGGGTTGATGATCGCGTAAAGTTCGCGCCGCTCGGTTTGCGGAAACGGCACGGCGAAGCGCTCGTCGACCTTGTCGCTGGTCTTCGGCAGTACTGCGCTTACGATTCCGGACCGGAACGTGCTTCCATCAATGCGGACACGGGTGCCGGGCATCATGTTCTGACCCTGCCTGTAGGAGAAGATGGCAACCACAAAACGATTGTCGCAGTCGACGATTGAGCTGATAGTGTCGCCCGCATTGACGTGGCGCCCTACCGCGGTGCCAATGGTCAGCACCTTGCCGCTGCCGGGCGAGAGCACGTCGGCGGCCGCCAGGCTGGCCAGCCTTTTCCGCTCGGCGTCGATCAGATTTTCCAGGTCGGCAAGCACGACCGATTGCTGCTTCTCCTCGATTTCCATCCGCTTCGCGTCCAGATCGATATCCCTGCGCTTCTGAGCCAGATTGTTGAGCGCAATCAGTTCATCGCCCACGTATATGCCGCTGTTGAGCGCGCTGAGCTGCGCCATCTTCTGGTTCAGCTTCGCGGTTTCCGCGTCCGCGTTGTGTCGGGCCGCCGCGAATTGCTGCGACGTCGGCTTGACCATGTCGATACTCGCGGCAGCGCGCGATACCATGGCGTTTTGTCGTTCGACCAGCGCCTGCTTCTCCGCGCTCATGGCGTTGGATTGCGCGACGCGGGCGCGCGCCTCCTCGATCTGCGACCGGAACTGAGTTTTGAGCTGTTCGGACTGATTGCCGATTTCGGTGTCGATGGCAGCAACATAAGCGAGATCGGAGGCGTGCTTCGCACGCGTCGCCTCGAGCTTCTGCCGTGCGTCTGACGACTTTTCTTCCAGCAGAATCAGCGTGGTGCGATCGAGGCGCGGATTCCTGATCTGGGCCAGCCTGTCGCCGTCGCGAACGTCTTTGCCGGGAAGCGCTGCGAGTGCGCCAACCTCGCCGCCGATCGGCGCGGTCAGAAGCGTTACTGGAGCATTGATGACAGCGCGGTCGGACTGATCGGCGACGATCGGCGGCGCCACCGCCGTGAGCATCAGGATGGACAACAATCCCGCAACGCCGATGGTCGAGACTCGCAATATCGTTTGATGTTTCCGGACGGTCGCACCAGTTTCGCGTCGATCGATCATCAGCTCTCTCTCGTTGCAGTTGTTCCGAAGCGCCTCCCTGCCAATCGGGTGCCGATTTTTCCCGACATCTTATGGGCAGTGCAACAATGCAGGACAGATTAGGTTGCAAAACAATTTGAGGAACTGCGGAATAGCCGCCGCGGGGAACTGGCTTTGCGTGGTGTTGGTGGAGTTGGCGTGGCTGTTCCGCACATCGTCGCGCCGCGGCGCTCCTTGCCGATTTTCGATAGCGATTCTGGGCCTGTCGGCATGTATTGCAGCGCTGATCTCGTAGAAATGCATAGGCTCCGTTAACTTCTTGGTCGCAGGATTGTGCCGGGAACAAGAAGGCTTCCGGGCGTGATCGTGTCGGCACCACGGGCTGAGGCGTTCAAATGCTGCGGCTGGCGACGGTCACACGACAGGTCTGCCGCTTCGCCTCCCTAAGAAGAATCCGAGTGCGGAGTCCTGTTCGGACTGACCGATACCGGACCATCCAAATCTCCATCACACAGTTGCGAGTGAGCAGCGGAAAGCGGCTCGGGGACACCGATGTCTATACTTCGGGAGTTGAATGACGCCATCTCCAGGGGAACGCCCGAAAGCCGTTTGCAGGCTTTGTGGCATGCAACCGACATGCTGCTGATGGGCCGGTATACCGAAAGCGAGATCTGGATCTTTGGGGAAGTGATCGGACAGCTCTCGGAGGAAATCGAGCTGGCGACACGCTCCCAACTCGCCAGGCGGCTGGCGCGCAGCGACCAGGCGCCGATCCATATGGTCAACAAGCTCGCTTTCGACGATTCGATCGATGTCGCCGGTCCTATCCTTCGTTATTCCGAGCGGCTCGACAACGAGATGCTGGTCGCGAACGCACGCTGCAAAAGTCAGCAGCACCTGTTCGCCATCTCGCGGCGGAAGTCGATCGACGAGCCGGTCACCGATGTGCTCGTGCAGAGAGGCGACCAGACGGTCGTGAATTCCGTCGCGGTCAATACCGGCGCGCGTTTCTCGGATTCCGGCTTCCTGCAATTGATCAAGCGTTCCGAGAACGACTCCATCCTGGCCGAGCATCTGGGGCGGCGGCGGGATATCCCGCGGCACCTGTTCCAGCAATTGATCGCAAAAGCGTCCGACGATGTTCGAAAGAAACTTCAGTTCGAGCGACCCGAAGCGCGCAATGCCGTCGCAGACGTCGCCGGATCGCTGCATGCGATGTTTGGCCCCGCGTCGAAGAACTATTTCATCGCCAAGAAGGCCGTAGGCGCGAAGCACCGGATCGGCGACCTGGGGGAAGCGGCGCTTCTCGAATACGCCCAGGCGCGCAAACTCGATGAAGCGGTCATTGCGCTCTCGTTGTTGTGCACGCTGCCGGCCGATGTGGTCGAGCGGGCGATGCTGGCGGCTGACAAGGAAGCCTTGCTGATTCTGGCGAAGGCCCTCGACCTGTCCTGGGCGACGACGCTGGCGCTGTTGTTTCTGGGTGCTCCGGATTACCGGATTGCGACCAAGGATCTTGACGCGATGAAAGCGGAGTTCACCCGGCTGGATGTCGAGACGTCCGGTAAAGTGCTGCAGGCCTATCGCTCGCGCAGGGAGTCCGCTGGCTCGAGCCTGAACCCCCGGCCTCAACTTCATCCGGTCTGAAGCGCGCGGCTGGTTCGACTAAAGTCGGCTGCCGCGCGCGCAGCACACGCCTCGCCGGCAGGGGGTGCGACGAAGTTGCCGAGCCCGCGGCCAGCGTGTCGCCTTCCGCATCCTTGCCCCGGCTGCTAGCGTCGAAGCCGAACCCGCTCGTCTGGGGGACATTGACACGCACGAGTTTGGGTGGACCTGCATTGCTGTTTCCGTCGGATCTCACATCTTTCCTCGACCTCATCCGCCAGCACGGCGATGTGGCCTACAGCTTCATGTTTGCCTATTCGGCCTCGCATAGCCTGCTGCTAGCGTTGTTCGCCGGCTATGCGGCGCATGCCGGGGCTCTCAGCCTCGGCACGCTCATCGTGGTCTGCTGGTTCGGCAGTTTCACCGGCGACGTCATTCGTTTCTGGATCGGACGACGTTATGGCGCCCGCCTGCTTGATCGTTATCCGCGGTTCGAGCGGCCTGTACAGACGGTGATCCGGCTTGCGGATCGACACTATGTCTGGATGATCCTGTTTCATCGCTTTCCGCACGGCATCCGCGGACTCGCGGGATTCGCCTACGGGATGTCGCGGTTGCCCTGGTCCACTTTCCTGGCGCTCAACTTCGTTGCGGCGGGCCTTTGGTCCGGCACCGTCGTCTCGGCCGGCTATGCCTTCGGCCAGTTCTCGGAGAAGTCAATGAACAATGCTTCCTCGGGTCTCGGCATCGTGATGCTGGTTCTCTTCCTGGGTCTATCCTGGCTGCTCAGCCGCAAGCTCGAGCGCATCGTGGAGCGGTACTGATCGCCATTCTCCTGCCTTTTCACAGCAGGCGTGGCGGAACCGCAAGTCATCCACATCAAATCACAGCCCAATGATCTGACCGCGCGAGCGATTTTATTTCTTGCGATGATATTTCATGCCGATTGACATCGTGGCGAATGAAGATTCGCGAACTGTGGCGGAACGCGGAAGGCGCGATTCCAATTTTGGCCGGATGATGATCGGACAGTAACGCTGCCGCAGATCGTGCATCCCGACTTGAATTTGCAGGCCCGACCCGTCGCTAGTTCCGGCAGGCAACGCCTCCACCGATTACCGTCACGGGACGCGTTGCGCAAATGCAGTGGAGTACAGCAATGAAGGCCAAGGATCGGATTTGTGGACGCGAGTACAAGGACCGCCTCGAGAATTTGCTGAGCACCTCCTTCAACACACAAGTGCAGCCATTGAGGTCACTCGAGACCGCAACCAAGAAGCGGAGAGCACAGAAAAAGGCGGCGGCCAATCCCGGGGACGCGAAGCCAACGCCGCCGCCGTCCCGCTAATGCAGCTGCGCTCGTCCCGCGGCCTCTATGTCTGGCATCGCGAGGACAGGCTCAGGGCCTGCAGCAGTTCGTCGAACGCATTTGGACGGCAGGGCTTGAGCTCGACCACCGCCTTCGATTTCTCCGCCTTTGCAGCTTTGCTGGAATTGGCGAGCTTGGGCGGTGGCTTGGCGGGAGCGGCATCTTTCGGCCGAGGCTTGGGCTTTTTGACCGCGTCCCTCTTTGCGTTCGGAGTGGATCCAACGACGCCTGAATTCGCTTCTGCAAGCATGGCGATCGGATCGCGCGGCGGCGACATCGGTTCGGCAAGTGCAATCGGCTGAACCGGCGCTTCCTGTGGCATGCGGTGCACTTCCAGCCGATCGCCCTTCTTCAGGGTGTCGCCCGATGTGCTTGCGTCAAGCGTCAATTGCTCGAACGGATCAATCTCGCTTGGTTTCGAGCGTGATGGCGTTCCCAGCTCCATGGCAATGAGAACGCCGAGACCGATAACGATGAGACAGATCCTCATCATGATCTTACGCTTCCAAACGAAGATGCCTGAGCAGAGCCGGCCGAATGCTCGGCCCTACATCGCAGAACGATCTTGGGATTCAATGAGGCAGGTTGGCGGCAACCGCGGCAGTGACGCCGCGAAGTTTGAAAATACGGTTAATCCGGCCGGGTAAGGATTGGTTAGCCATCGCGATTTGTGTTGCGAGAACGCGAAGCAACCTCCTCTCGTCATCGTCCGACTTGTGCGCGTTTGCGCACTGGGGCGGACGATCCAGTATTCCAGAGACGGCAGCGATAGAGCCGATAAGCCGCGGCGTACTGGATGCCCGCCTGCGCGGGCATGACGGAACACACTGTGGCAGCGGTCGCGGCTACTCCGCTGCTCCGTGCGCCATCGCCTTGCGCTCCATGGCGTACCGCACCAGCGCCACGAACCGGTAGATCCCGTGCACGAACTTGCCGTAGGGCATGGTGACGAACAGCGAGAACACCACGCCGAGATGCAGCGCCAGCAGCGGGCCCATCGCGGCGGTCTCGCGCAGCACCAGCAGTGCGAGGCCGGTCAGGCTGGTGAGGAACAGCATCACGATGAAGGCGACGTCCATGCCGTAGCGGGTCCCGTCCATCAATACGGGATCGCGCTTTGATTTCTCAATGAGCAGGCCGATCGGCCCGATCAGCAATCCGATGCCGCCCAGCGTTCCCAGCACCACCGGCAGATCCCACCACGGATAGGGCGCTTCCCGCGCCAGCAGATAGTGATAGAGCGTGGCGACGCAGGTCGAGGCGAAGCACAGCGCAAAGCCGTAGAACGTCAGGTGGTGATAAAGCTTGCGGCGATCGGTCGGGCGGTCGTCCTCGTTGAAGCAGCCGACCCCGCCGCCGTCGAGATAGCGCAGTTCGCCGGCGTCGCGGATCGCCTGCAGCAGCGCGCCGGGGTCGGCCTTCATGCCGACGGGTTCGCCGATGTCGCGCCAGAAGGCGCGGACGCCCATGACGAGGGCCACGATGGCATAAAGGAACGCCGCGCCGAACAAGCCCGCCATCGCGTTGTGCGGCATCAGCTTGTAGAACGCACCCGGCCCGGTATGGACGCCGAACAAAATCTCGCGATCATGGCAGGCGGCAAAGCCGAATATGAAAGCGGCGACGCTGAGCGCGGCAACCAGGCTGATGACGAGGCCGTTGCGCGCGAATGCGCCCGACAACGCGCGCGGCCACGCATAGGCCGCATAGGAATCGGCCCGCGCCACGGCCAGCGTCTGCGGCACATTGACGTTGAATTCATGCGGCGGCGAGAACTGGCAGTCGGTGTAGCAGGCGCCGCAGGAATGGCAGAGATTGGCGAGGTAGTTGAGGTCGCCGTCGGAGAATGCGCGTCGCATTTCCATCGCCGGAAATACTGCGCACAGACCTTCGCAATAGCGGCAGGAATTGCAGACCGTCATCAGACGGTCGGCTTCCTCCAGGATTCTCGTTCCGTGCATCGCTAGGCTGTTTCCCGTCCCGACATCTCAGTTCTTCGCATTCCGTGCTGCTTCCCGTCCCGCCACCCGGCCGAACACGCTGCCGATGGTCATGCCGATGCCGGCGGCGTAGCCCTTGCCGAGCACGTTGCCGGCCATGATCTCGCCGGCCGCGAACATGTTGGCGGAGGGTTTGCCGTCCTTCATCACCATGCGCGACTGCTTGTTCACGCGGGTGCCGAGATAGGTGAAGGTGATGCCGGGCCGCACCGGGTACGCCAGATAAGGCGCGTGCTCGATCTTTCGCGCCCAGTGCGTCTTCGCCGGCGTGATGCCTTCGGTGCGGCAGTCGTCGAGGATGGTGTGGTCGAAGGTGCCGGGCTGCACCGCGGCGTTGAAGTCGGTGATGGTCTTTTCCAGCGCGGCCGGGTCGAGTTCGAGCTTGACGGCGAGTTCCGCAATCGTCGGCGCGCCGATCGGCGGGAACAGCGTCGGCATGAAGCTGGTGACGACGCTCGAATCAAAAATGATATAGGCGATCTGGTCGGGCTGGGCGGCCACCAGTCGGCCCCAGATCGCATAGCGCTTCGGCCAGATGTCCTCGCCCTCGTCGTAAAAGCGCTGGGCGTGCTTGTTGACGACGATGCCGAACACGACCGAGTCGTGGCGGGTAATGATTCCGCCGTCGAATTTCGGCGCGCGGGCGTCGATGGCAACCGCGTGGCATTGGGTGGGATCGCCGATGTCCTGCACGCCCTTGTCGAGCAGCATCCTGAGAATCGAGCCACGGTTATAGGGCGTGCCGCGGATCAGGAAATTGTCGGCAGCCTCGCCCCAATACTCCTTCAGCCATTCGATGTTGGCTTCGAAACCGCCGGCAGCCGCCACCAGCGCCGAGGCGCGGATCTCGGTTGCGCCATCGATCGGCTGCTTCAGCCGCGCAGACAGGAACATGCCGTCCTCGATATGGAGGTCGATGACCTCGGCATCGTAGACGACCTCGACACCGAGCTTTTCGGCGGTGAGATAGAGCGCGTTCAGCATCGCCCGGCCACCGCCGAGGAAGAACGAATTGGTGCGGCCAAGGCTCAGCGTGCCGCCGAGCGAGGGTTGCCAGCGCACGCCCTGTTCGACGATCCAGTTCAGGATGTCCTTGGACTCCCTGATCATGAATTTCGCCAGCTCTTCGTCGGTCTGCCCGCCGGTCAGGCGCAGCAAATCGTCCCAGAATTCCTCTTCCGTGTAGGGCCCGGTGAGAATCTCGGTCGCCGCGTCGTGGGCGCAGCGCATGTTGCGGGTGTGTCGGGTATTGCCGCCGCGATAGAATTTCGGCGCGCCCTCCAGCACCAGCACCGACGCGCCGGCGCGGCGGGCGCTGATGGCGGCGCACAAGGCGGCGTTGCCGCCGCCGATCACAAGCACATCGAATTTTCTGGAGAGATCGACCATGCACTCTTGTTATCGTTGTTGGCATGGAAATCAAACCGGCGCGCGGCCGGGCCGATCCATCCGCCCGGCGATTTTCTAGCCTGCTGCGGCGACCGCGTCACGCGTCTCTTGCAGTGTGAATCGCATCGCCATGCGACGATGTCGCATGCGTCGCGCCGTGCGGAATATCTGTTGCGTCACGGCTTGCTTTGCACCGAGGCGAGCAGCCATTGCCGGAAGGCTGACAGCTTTGGCGGATCGGTCCGTCCCGCAGGCGAGACCAGGTAGAATCCGGCATCGACCGGCAGCGTGATCTTGAAGGGAACCACGAGGCGTCCCCTGGCGATGTCTTCCTGCACGTAAGCCGTGCGGCCCATCGCGACGCCGACGCCGTCGATCGCGGCCTGCACCGTCATGAAGATCATGTCGAAGGTCACGCCGGGCTGTTTGGAAAAATCCGCCGGCAGGCCGGCCGCCCACAGCCAGAGCCGCCAGTCGTCGCTGTTGAAGTTGCTGGTGTGCAGCAGAACGTGCTCCTTAAGGTCCTCGGGGCATTTCAGCGGCTTGTTTCCCTGCAGCAGCGCCGGGCTGCACACCGGGAAAAGCTCGTCCGCCAGCAGCCAGTCGGCGCGCAGGCCCGGCCATTGGCCACGGCCGTAGCGGATCGCGGCGTCGACATTGTCGCGCTGGAAGTCGACCAGATTGGTCGAGGTGGTGATGCGCACGTCGATGCCGGGATGGGCCTCCTGGAATGCGGATAGCCGCGGGAGCAGCCATTTGGCCGCGAGCGAGGCCAGCGTCGAGACCGTCAGCACGTGGTCGTCGTCCTTCCGCAGCAGCCGGTCGGTTGCGAGCCGCAGGTCGTTGAAGGCGGCGCGGATGCCGGGGAGATATTCCTGCGCCTGCTGGGTCAGCGTCAGCGAGCGGTTCTGGCGGATGAACAGCCGAACCCCGAGTTCTTCCTCCAGCCGCTTGATCTGATGGCTGATCGCGGTCTGCGTGACGTTCAGCTCGGACGCCGCCTGCGTGAAGCTCAAATGCCGTGCCGCGGCCTCGAAGGCGCGCAGCCCGTTCAGCGACGGCAGCCTGGCGGTCATTCCGCACTCCCCAAATGCATGAGTTTATATCATCCGAAGCGGTACAAAGTGTCGTTTGTGGAAGGTTCGGATTGCGCAGATATTAGCGCCAACAGATTACCAAAGGAGCCTCAAATGTCCACTTATACGCATGAATCGATGATAAATCATCATGGTGCGGGCTTTTTGACCCAGGTCGTCGAAACCCTCCATGTCTGGCGGCAGCGCTACCGGTCGCGCCGCGAGCTGGCCCAGTGGTCGGCGCGGGAGCTGCACGACATCGGCATCTCCTGGAGCGACATCGCCTACGAGGCCGAAAAGCCGTTCTGGCGGGCTTGAGCAGCAGCCAGGCCGGCGCCGCCTTCGCAGGGACGCCGGCCGTTTTCTCTTAGCTCCGCGGGAGCGACCGATGAGCACCATGCGTCTCGACGATCTCAGGCAATATTCCGACGTGCTGCATGCACGGAATGGCGATGCCGTCACCGTGCGCTTTGTCGAGCCGCGGGATGCCGGGGCGCTTCAGGGTTATTTCCGCGCGCTCACCACCCGCTCCCGCTACAACCGTTTCCTCGGCGCGGCCAGTGAACTGCCACCGTCGCTGCTTGCGGATTTCATCCATGTCGGCGAGGCGGACCGGTTTAGTGTCGTGGCGACCATGCCGGTCGACGGTCGCGAGGCCATCATTGGCGAGGCGCGCTATGCGTTCGACAGCGGCACGTCATCCATCGAGTTCGGCCTGTCGATCGATGACCGCTGGCAGGGTCACGGCATCGGCAAGGCGCTGCTGAAGAACCTCGAATGCCGCGCGGCTTCGTTCGGCGCTTCGCGACTGTTCGGCGACACGCTGCGCTCGAACGACGCCATGATCGCGCTTGCCCGCAAGTCCGGTTACGCCTTCGTCAATACGCCCGGCGACTGGAAGCTGGTGCGCTTCCAGAAAGAGATCCACGTCGTCGAACCGCAGGAAATCCCATGCGCCAGTTGGCGGCTCGCCGCCGTCTCTCCCGGCGCAATGTCCTCGCTTGCGGCTTGACAAGACTGAGCCCGGTTCTGCCCCTCCAGAACCGGGCTTTTTTCTCTGTTCAAATCCCCCTGAACACCGGCTTGCGCTTCTCGATGAACGCCTGCACGGCTTCCTTATGGTCGGCCGTCACCTGCGTTCGGATCATGCGCTCGGCCTCGTGATCGCGGGCGGTGGCGAAGTCGAACATCAGGGCTTCGTCGAGATTATCCTTCATGTAGCGGATCGCGATCGTCGGTCCCTCGGCGATCGATTTGGCGAGCGCGAAGGCTTCCGCCTGCAGCTTGTCGTCAGGGACCACGCGGTTTACCAGGCCGATCGCCTCGCATTTGGCCGCATCGACCCTGTCGCAGGTGAACATCAGTTCCCGCGCCCGCGACGTGCCGACCAGCCGCGTCAGCAGCCAGGCAATGCCGTAATCGCCGCTCAGGCCGACCTTGAGATAGCCGGTGGAAAGGAATGCCGATTGCGCCGCGATCCTGATATCGCAGGCCATCGCCAGCGCGAGCCCGGCGCCGACCGCGGGGCCGGGCAGGGCGGCGATGGTCGGCTTGCGCACCGAGACCAGCGCGCCGGTCAAAAGACGCTGCCGCTCCTGCAGATCGGCGACCCGTTCGTCATGGGACATTTCGAGCTTCTTCTTGTCGCGGTTCGCGCCCATGCCCTTGACATTGCCGCCGGCGCAGAACGCGGTGCCGGCACCGGTCAGCAGCAGCACGCCGACATCGGGATTCTCGCCGCAGGCCTTGATCATGTTGCGCAAGGCCGGCGTCAGATTATCCGACAGGGAATTGCGCGCCTCGGGGCGGTTCAGCGTGATGATGGCGACGCGCTCGCGGATCACGCAGAGCAGTTCGTCGGTGCCGGTGTCGATTTTTGTTTCGGCGGTCATGTCGCTCCCTTTGTTATTGTTATTGCGCGCCCTGCATTTCTTCTGGGTCCGTCATTCCGGGGCGATGCGAAGCATCGAACTACGGGGCGCCCCTTGCGCCCCTGAGAATCTCGAGATTCCGGGTCTGGTCCTTCGGACCATCCCGGAATGACTGCCTCACCTCAGAACTTCTCCACCCACGGCCGCAGTTCGACTTCCCAGGTCCAGGCGCTTCGCGGCTGTTGCAGCACATTCCAGTAGCTCAGCGCAATGGCGTCGGGATCGAGCATCGAGTCAGGTTTATCCGCAGGCTCGGTACGGGTCGCGCTGCGGATGCCGCCGTCGATGACGAAATGCGCCACGTGAATTCCCTGTGGCGACAATTCACGTGCCATGCTCTGGGCGAGGCCGCGCAGCGCGAACTTGCCCATCGCGAACGGCGCCGACTGCGGATAGCCCTTGACGCTGGCGGAAGCGCCGGTGAACAGGATCGCGCCGCTCTTGTTCGGCAGCATACGCTGCGCCGCCTGCTGCGCCACCAGAAAGCCGCCAAAGGCCGAAACCGCGATGGCGTTGGCGACATCCGCCGGCACCAGGTCGGTGAAGGCGCCGCGCGCCCGTCCGCTGGCGTTATAGACCACGAGGTCGGGCGTGCCGATCTCGCGCTCGACCATGCCAAAGAGACGCTCGACCTCTTCGGCCTCGGTGGCATTGCAGGCAAAGGCGCGGGCCTTGGTTTCGGTGCAGAGCGCGCCGAGTTTCTCGATCTTGCGCGCGGCGAGCGCAACCTTGATGCCTTCACGCGCAAATAGCCGCGCCAGCGATGCGCTCAAGCCTTCGCCGGCGCCGACGATGAGGGCGGTCTTGTATTTCGGAATTTCCATGGCGCGATCCTCGAATGGTCGGAAACTGGTACTTAAGCGCGCAATCCGGCAAGGCAACCCGCGGCCGCGAGGATCAGGTCGAGATCCCCCTTGTCGGCCAGGCTTGCGTACTTCGCGCGCAGCATGCCTAGCGATCTTGCGTGATATTTCTGTGGCTTCTGGATCCAGACATTGTCGCCGAGCGTGACGCTGAATTCATCCTTGGCCTCTGCCAGCGCCTTCTCGTTGGCCAGGGTCCAGGTCCAGAATTGCCGCCCGACCTGCCTGGTCAGGATCGGCATCATTGTCGGCGCCAGCGTCTTCCACGATTCGAACGCGCCTTCGGCCCGCGGCCACAGCATGCGGTGGATCCAGTCGAGCACATGCGGCGCGTTGCCTTCGATCTGCGCGCCGGCAGTCGGATCGGTCCAGAGTTCGTAGAATTGTCCCCAGAGACCGAAATCCCCGAAAGCAGGCCTGCCGCCGAACAAATAGGGGCGAGTCGCGAGGTGATCGTCGAGCAGGCCCAGCATCTCCTGGAAGCCGATTTCGATCTGCGACGCGGTCAATTCATTCGAGCCGACATACCAGACGCGCTCCACCATGCGGATGCGAACCTGTCCGGCAAGCGCCGCATGTTCCTCTTCGCTGGCCTTGGGCGCGCGCATCCGCGCGATGCGGCCGGCGGAGCATCGCTGGTCGATCTCGCGCGCCCAGCGGTAGTGAAACATCCACTTGTTGCCCCATTCGTCGCCGAACTCCTCGATCAGCGTCGATATGAAATTGGTGACGGGCTCGGTGGGGTGGATCGACGGTTCGGGGTAAAGCTTCTCGAGCTGTTCGATGATAGGTGTGGAATCCTGGATGCCAGTACCATCGGGCGTCACCACCAGCGGGATGATCGGCATTCTGGCGTGTTTTTCGAATTCCGCCTGGCTCGCAGGATTGCGCGGAATCCACTGGAACGGGATTCCCTTGTAGCGGAAATAGGAGCGGACCTTGACCGAGTAGGGTGACATCTCGGCGCCGATGATGCGGTATCCCTCGGCCATGGGTGGACCCTCCAATTATGGTTGTTGACGGCGTGACCGCCTGCGCTATCGGTAGAAGATCAAGATCGGGCGGAACGAACAAGGGCTAATCACATGCAGCCACTCAAGCAGGATCGCGCAGCCGCTGCCAGCCAGCCGGGATTGCTCGCACCCGACACCACGGGCATGAATTTCTACCGGGCCGATCCGGCGCTGACGGATCTGCTGCGACTGCATCTGCCGGAGACGCTGTTCCGTCATATCGAACCGCATCTCGACCGTCTCGGCGCGCTTGCCGGGGGACATCTCGACGAATGCGCGCGGCTTGCCGACCGCCATACGCCGGTGCTGCACCAGCGCGACAAGTTCGGCCGCGATACGCAGTACATCGAGTATCACCCGGCCTACCGGGAACTGGAGAATGCCGCGTTCGGCGAGTTCGGCATTCACGCGCTGTCGATCCGCAAGGGCATCATGGGCTGGCCTGACAAATATCCCGTGGTGGCCAAGCACGCCTTCACGTTCCTGTTCAACCAGACCGAATTCGGCATGGGCTGTCCGATCAACGTCACGGATGGTTGCGCAAAACTGCTCAACAATTTCGGCAGTGAGGCGCTGAAGGCGAAATATCTCGACGGCCTGACCCAGACCGACATGAGCAAGCTGACGCAGGGCGGCCAGTTCATGACCGAAAAGGAGGGCGGCTCCGACGTCGGCACGCTGACGACGACGGCCGTGCAGGAAGGCGATCACTGGCGGCTCTATGGCGAGAAGTGGTTCTGCTCCAATGCCGATGCCAAGGTGGTGATGCTGCTGGCGCGCCCGGAAGGCGCGGGCCCCGGCACGCGCGGCGTGGGGCTGTTCCTGATGCCGCGCTATCTCGACGACGGTTCGCAGAACCACTACCGGATCGTTCGTTTGAAGGACAAGCTCGGCACCCGCTCGATGGCCTCTGGCGAGATCAAGTTCGAGGGCGCGATTGCGTACGCCGTCGGCAAGCTTGACCGCGGCTTCGTGCAAATGGCCGAGATGGTCAACTCGTCGCGGCTGTCCAACGGCGTCAAATCGACCGCGCTGATGCGGCGCGCGCATCACGACGCGATGACGGTGGCGAAAAATCGCGTGGTGTTCGGCCAGCGCATCATCGACCTGCCGCTGGCGCGACGACAGTTGATGAAGATCATGCTCCCCACCGAGCAGGCGCTGTCGATGAGCTTCCTCACCGCCGACGCGCTCGATCGCGCAGAGGCCGGCAGCCAGGACGCGGCGGCGCTGCTGCGTATCCTGACTCCCACGCTGAAATTCCGCGCCACCCGCGACGCCCGAAAGGTCTGCGGCGATGCTTTGGAGATGCGCGGCGGGATCGGCTACATCGAGGAATTCGCCACCGCGCGGCTGCTGCGCGACGCCCATCTCGGCTCGATCTGGGAAGGTACCGGCAATATCGTCGCCATCGATGCGCTAAAGCGCGCGGTCGGCCGCCACGGTGCCGATGCGGCGCTCGCCGCCGATCTGCACGCCCGTCTCGACGACAGCGCCAACGTGCCGCAGGCCTGGCGCAACCGCCTGCGCGAACTGGCCGACCGCGCCATCGGTTTTGCGCGCGAGGTCGCCAGCCGGACAGATAACGAGGGCGATGCGCGGCGGGCCACCAGTCTGCTCTATCATGTTGCCAGTGCCGTCGCGCTGGCCTGGGAGGGGGGCCGGATCCACGAGATGCGCGGCGACGCAAGGCGCGTCCTGCTGTCGCGCATGGTGATCGACCACCGCGTTTCGCCGGGCGATCCGTTCCAACTGGCGGAAACAGCCACTCAACGCAAGATCACGGACCATCTGCTTGGCGAACGTAACGTCGGGATGGCCGAGGTTGGCGAATTGCTGAAGGGGGCTTAGGCTTCCTACCTCTTCCAGGGGGAGAGGTGAAAAGACGTGACACAACAAAAAGCAAAGAGGGAACACCGATGAAGGCCGCCGTTCTGCATGAAGTCAACCAGCCGCTGGTGATCGAGGATGTCAGCGTGCCGAACCCGGGACCGCGGGAGGTCCTGATCCGCACCCGCGTCGCCGGCCTTTGCCATTCCGACCTGCACTTCATGGAAGGGCTCTATCCGCATCCGCTGCCCGCGGTGCTCGGGCATGAGTCCGCCGGCGTGGTCGAAAAGGTCGGCTCCGACGTCAACTATGTGAAGCCCGGCGATCATGTCGTCACGTGCCTGTCGGTGTTCTGCGGCACCTGCGACAATTGCACCACCGGCCGCACGGTGCTCTGCACTGATACCACCGTGAAGATGCTGCCCGGCCAGTCCAATCGGCTGTCCTGGGCGCGTTCGGAGAAACTCAACCAGTTCCTCAATCTGTCGTCGTTCGCCGAGCAGATGCTGGTGCACGAAAACGCCATCGTCAAAATCCGCAAGGACATGCCGCTGGAGTTGGCTGCGCTGATCGGCTGCGGCGTCATCACGGGCTATGGCGCCGTGGTCAACACCGCCAAGGTTCGGGCCGGCGAAACGGTTGCGGTGATCGGCTGCGGCGGCGTCGGCATGGCCGCTATCAATGGTGCGGCGATTGCGGGCGCTGGCCGCATCATCGCGATCGATACCAACCCGGTGAAACTGCAACTCGCCACCAAGCTCGGCGCGACCGACATCGTCGATCCCGCCCGGGGCGACGTGGTCCAGCAGGTGCGCGAACTCACCGGCGGCGGTGTGCAACACTCCTTCGAGGTGCTGGGCCGCAAGGACACCGCGGAGCAGTCCTTTGCCATGCTGGCGGCCGGCGGCACTGCGACGATCGTCGGCATGATCCCGTTCGGCCAGAAGATCGAACTGCACGGCTTCGACTTCCTGCGCGAGCGCCGCATCCAGGGTTCGTCGATGGGCTCCAACCATTTCCGCGTCGACATGCCCCGCCTCGTCGAATTCTACATGCGCGGCAAGCTGCATCTGGAGGACTGGATCTCGGCCAAGCTGAAGCTGTCGGAGATCAACGAAGGTTTTGCCAACATGAAGGCCGGCAAGACGCTGCGCAGCGTGATCATGTTTGATAGTTGACGACAACGTCGTCATCCCGGGGCGATGCGAAGCATCGAACCCGGGATCTCGAGATTTCGGGTTCAGCCCTGCGGGCTGCCCCGGAATGACGGGTTTGGCTCACCGCGACACGTGCGCCGACACCGCAAGCCACTTGCCGTTCTGCTTCGCCCAGCAGTCCGTATAGCGCCCATGGGCCTGCTGGCCGTCCGCGGTCGTGTAGCTGGTGGCGGCATGGATGATGGCGAAGTCGCCGAGCATGCGGATGTTGACGTCGTGCGCGGTCAGGTTCCTGATCGTCACCGGCACTGCCGTCTGTTTCAGGAACGCGGCGCGGTCGACTAGCGTCTTGTCGGGGTTGGAGCAATAGAAATCAGCGGCCAGGATTTGGTCGAAGCGCCTGACGTCGGAGTTTTGGACTGACGCGACGTAATCGCGGTTGAGCGCGGTGAGTTCTTCGATGTCGTTGTTCATTGGTTTTCCTCCCCTCGTCATTCCGGGGCGCGCAAAGCGCGAACCCGGAATCTCGAGCTGATAACCTCTGGATTCCGGGTTCAGCCCTGCGGGCTGCCCCGGAATGACGGAGCGCGAAGCTAATCATCGAACATTGGCGGTGGCTTGAAGCCGCCAAACTCCTTCTCGATCAGTTCCGCCAGCCTCAGCGGCGTGCGGTCTTCCAGCCACGGGCCGAGGATCTGCACACCGACCGGCAACCCGTCCGGCGCAAAGCCGGTCGGAATCGCGGTCGAGGGCAGGCCGGGCAAAGTGGCGATGCCGGGCCAGGCGAGCTGATCGGGATAGACGTAGTCCTTGCCGTCGATGCTGATGCGGCGGGTTTCCTGGTCTGCGGAGTGATCGTGCGGATAGGCCGGCGTCGGCATGATCGGGCAGATCACTGCGTCATAGGTCTTGAACAGTTCGCGCCATTGCGCACGCAGCCGCGAACGTCCGCCATCGGCCATCAGCCAGTCGCGATGGCTGAGCGCGATGCCGCGCAGGCGTTCGGCGGCGAGGCTGTTGTCTTCGGCAGGGAGCGCGGCCACGGCGGCCTGCGCGCCGGCGTGGACTTCCGGCGCAAAGGAAGCCGAGAGGAACGACATCAGCATGCGCATGTAGATCCGGCTCGACGCGGCGAAGTCCGGCAGCAACGGACTGGAACGGTCGACCTTGACGCCGGCCTTGCCGAGATTCGCGGCGAGCTGTTCCAGCGTGCCGCGCACCACCTTGTCGGTTGGCATGACCGGATCGGTGTCGATCAGCAGCACCCGAAAATCCTTCAGGGCGGTATGCCGCGGCGGCGGCAGCGCGAGGCTGTAGGCCTTGCCGGCCTCGAGCGGATCGGGTCCGGCGATCACGTCCAGCAGCAACGACAGATCGGCGGCGCAGCGCGCCATCGGGCCGATCACGCTGAGGTCGCGCGTCGACGGCATCGGCGGCAGGGGCGGCGGCGTGTGGCCGCGCATCGCCACCAGGTCGAAGGTCGGCTTGTGTGCGTAAACGCCGCAATGAAACGCCGGCACGCGTAGCGATCCGCCGATGTCGGAGCCGAGCGACAGCGGGCCATAGCCGGCCGCGAGCGCGGCCGAGGCGCCGCCGGAGGAACCACCCGGCGTGCGGCCGAGATCGAACGGGTTGTTGGTGGTGCCGTAGATCTCGTTATAGCTCTGCCAGTCGCCGAGCCCGAGCGGCACGTTGTTCTTGCCGAGGATCACGCCGCCGGCATCCTTGACGCGCGTGATCGGCAATGCGTCCTCGCTCGGCGTGAAATCCTTCTGCGCCGGATTGCCCCAAGTCGTCGGCAGCCCCGCGACGTTGTAGGATTCCTTCACCGTCATCGGCAGGCCGAGCAGCGGCTTTGTCACCCCGCGCGCCCGTTCGGCGTCGGCGGCGCGGGCGGCGGCGAGGCCGCGTTCGAAGTCGCGAACACAGATCGCGTTGATCTTCGCATCATGCCGCTCGATGCGGCCGATAGCGTCCTCGGCCAATTCGACCGCTGAAACCTTTTTTGCGGCAAGTGCGGCGGACAATTCGACAGCGGTCTTGAAACTCCATTCCGATTTGGCCAAGGCGTACTCCCGTTCACAGATGCGGCGCGGATGATGCGCAGTTTGGCCATGCGCGGCAAGAGCAATGGCTGTGCAGCGGCGCGCCAAACATCCTGCTGGTCCACCTTGGATAACAACTTGGCGCAAGCGCCGATCGCAAATGAGCCTTCCGATCACAAAAATGAGAATGGAGGCGAAGTCGAGAGCAGTGCCTGACTGGCCTACGCCCCCCCGATCAATATCCCGACCGCCAGCACGATGGCCCCGCCCAGCACGATCTGGAACGCCGCCTGCAGGAACGGCGTATCCATGTATCGGGCGCGGATGAAGGCGATCACCCACAGCTCGAAGAACACGACGATGCTGGCGATCGCGGTGGCAATCCAGAACGCGTTCGGCCAGCTGTCGGGCACCAGATAGGGCAGCGTATGACCGAGGCCGCCGAGCGCGGTCATGATGCCGCTGGCGGCGCCACGCAGCCAGGGCGACCCGCGTCCGGTCAGCGAGCCGTCGTCTGATAACGCTTCGGCAAATCCCATGCTGATGCCGGCGCCGATCGAGGCGGCAAGCCCGACCAGAAAAGTCTGCCAGTTGTTGTGCGTGGCAAAGGCGGCGGCAAACAGCGGCGCCAGCGTCGAGACCGAACCGTCCATCAACCCGGCGAGCCCTGGCTGCACATATTGCAGCACGAACATGCGCCGCCGCGTCTTGTCCTCTTCGGCGCGCACGTCGGGGCTGAGAATTTCGTCCGTCAGTTTGACCGCGAGCTTCTCGTGGCTCTTTTCCTCGTCGGCCAAGTCGCCGAGCAGCCGCCGCACGCCGACGTCTTCGGCCTGCTCGGCGGCCTTGGTGTAGAATTGTTCGGCCTGCAGCTCCATGGTCTCGACTTCCTTGCGGATGGTGTCGAGCGGCAGGTTCTTGGTCAGCCAGATCGGGCGCCGTTTGAGAAAGCCTTTGACATCCTCGCGGCGGATCGGCGGCAGATGCGGCCCAAACCGCTTCTCATAGAGTTCGAGCAGCCGGTGTCGATGCCCGCGTTCCTCCTCGGCCATCTCTTCGAATATCTTCGCCGAATCCGGGTAGCGTTCGGCGAGGTCCTCCGCGAAGCTCATGTAGATGCGGCTGTCTTCCTCTTCCGACGAGATCGCAACGGCCAGCACTTCGCGCTCGGTGAGATCGGCGAAATTCTTCACGGGACGACGCCTTTTCTTACAGCTTCGTTTCTTGCTTCTTCGCTTCTTGCAGGAATTGCACCAGCAGCCGGCTCACCTCGGCGGGCTGCTCCTGCTGCACCCAGTGGCCGGCACCGTCGACGAGATGGCAGCCGATCATGTTGGTGCAGGCCTTCTTCTGCATCGCCTCGAAGACGCCGGGGCGCTGGTAGGTGCCCCAGTCCTGCTTGCCCGAAATGAAGGCGGAGGGCACGTCGATGGTGCGGCCGGACCAGGTCTGCAGTTCCGGCGTGAACGCGCCCGACGTGCCGCAGCGATACCATTGCAGGCCGCCCTGGAAGCCGGTGCGGCCATACTCGGCGCTGTAATAGGCGAGTTCGCTGTCGGGCAGCCACTTGTTGGCTGCGATCTCGGCGGCCGACGGCATTTCTTCCGCGACGGTGGCGGCCATGTCCTTGGCGAGATCCATCACGTAATAAGTCGGCAGCTTGGCGATTTCGTCCGCCGACCAGGATTGCAGCGGATACGGCTGGTTGTCTTTCCAGTCCGCGCTCTTGTGATGGTAGTAGGCGCGCAGGAAATCATGCACGCCCTGCGGCGCGTGTTGCATGTCGTTATTGGCCTCGCGCGTCGAGTAGTACCATTGGTAGTGCTTGCGCGGCCGCGGCAGCGCCGCGAGATCGCGATGAATGGGATCATTGGCCGCCGGCTTGAGCGGTTCGTCCGCGGTGCCGAACGGCAGCGATGGCGGCCCGCCGAACGGGGCGCTCATCATGACGACCGATTTAAACACGTCCGGCCGGATCAGCGCACACCAGGCGGCAATGGGCGAGCCGAAATCATGCCCGATCACCGCGTCGACGCTACGGTGGCCGAACGCCGCCACCAGCCCGAGCGCATCGCGCACCAGGTTGGGCACCCGGTACGCGCCCAGCCCGCCTTCGTAGCTCGGATCCCATCCGGTGGTGCGGCCATAGCCGCGCTGGTCCGGCGCGATCACGTGGTAGCCGGCTTCAGCCAGCACCGGCATCACCTTGCGCCAGGAGTAGGCCAATTCGGGAAAGCCGTGCAGCAGCAGCAGGCAGGGCCGGCCGGCGGTCTCGAAGCCGGCTTCGAGCACGTGCATGCGCAGGCCGTTGATGTCCTCCACGTAGCGGGAGCGGATGGTGGCGGGGAGCGGGATCTCGGGGAGAGTGGTCATCGCATTTTCCTCGTCATGGCCGGGCTGGTCCCGGCCATCCACGTCTTTCTTCTGCGGCGCAACTTTAAAGACGTGGATGCCCGGGACAAGCCCGGGCGTGACGAAAGTGGTGCGGCATTCCGCAGGACGCAGAGCTACGATGTGCCGACGTCACGTCCAGGCCCTTGGATGACGGGAACGGTGCCACGCGCCCTTACCCACCTCAGGTCCGGCGCATTGCAAGTGAGTAATAAATTGATCTCGCTCAAAGTGCCGCGCCGGTTGCTGCGGGAGAGTTTTTAGAAGCGTTCGAAGGCCGGCATTTGGCCGAGGCAATTTGCTTGTCAGAAAACGAGGAAGCTCCCATGAAGAAAGCCGTTCGCGTTTTGGGAATTACGATATCCGCTCTCACGCTGGCATATGGCAGCATCGCTGCAATGGCGCAGTCCCAGCCGGACCAACAGACTCATTCCCATGGCACGGATCAGGGAAGCGGCGGTACGACGACAGGGCAGGGCGACATGATGTCCGGAGGCATGGGTCGCGGCATGATGGGCCGCGGGATGATGGGAGGCGGAGGCGGAATGATGGGGGGTGCGATGGGGCCTCCCATGATGTTCCGCATGATGTTCGCCCTGATGGACGACGGCGACGGGAAGATCTCGTTGCAGGAGTTTCAGACGGCGCACGAGCGCATTTTCAAGGCGATGGACAGCAATAAGGATGGCCAGGTGACGCTGGAGGAGATGCAGGCGTTCATGCACGGGCAGCCTGCGAAGTCGCCCGCGCAGCAGTAATGTTCTCCTGACAGCCGCTCAGCGCGACGGCTTCAGACAGCGGCATTCGGTAGGGTGGGCAGAGCGAAGCGTGCCCACCATCGCGCGCAGAGTGTAACTGGTGGGCACGCTTGCGCTTTGCCCACCCTACAAATCAGGCTACGCCTTCGCCGGCTTCGGCCAGTACTTGTCGCGCAGATGCCGCTTCACCAGTTTTCCGGTGGGCGTGCGCGGCAGCTCCGGCTCGAAGTCGATGCTCTTCGGGCATTTGATCGGAGACAGATGCTTGCGGCAGAACACGATCAGTTCCGCCTCGAGCTCTTTTCCGGCCTTGGTCATGTCGTGCGGCTGCACCACGGCCTTGACCTCTTCGCCCATCTCCTCGTTCGGCACGCCGAACACGGCAACGTCGGAGACGGCGGGATGAGTGATCAGCACGTCCTCGGTCTCCTGCGGATAGATGTTCACGCCGCCGGAGATGATCATGTAGCTCTTGCGGTCGGTGAGGTAGAGAAAGCCTTCCGCATCGAGATAGCCGACGTCGCCGAGCGTGGACCAGCCCTTGTCGTTGTAGGCCTTGCGCGTCTTGTCGGGGTCGTTGTGATATGTGAACACGGGCGCGTCGGCGAAGTACACCGTGCCGATTTCGCCGACGGGGCGTTCCTCGTCGTTCTCGTCGAGGATCTTCACCTTGCCGACCACGGCGCGGCCGACGGTGCCGCGGTGCGTCAGCCATTGCTGCGAGGTCGAGACCGTGACGCCGTTGCCTTCGGAGCCGGCGTAATACTCGATCAGGATCGGCCCCCACCATTCGATCATTTTGGCTTTCACGTCGACCGGGCAGGGGGCGGCGGCGTGGATCGCGCCCTTCAGCGTCGAGACGTTGTAGCGGGTGCGCACCTCGTCGGGCAGCTTGAGCATGCGCACGAACATGGTCGGCACCAGCTGCGACTGCGTGACCTTGTATTTTTCGACCAGCTTCAGGAATTCCTCGGCGTCGAAATGCTCCATGATGACGGAGGTGCCGCCGAGCGAGATCGCCATCATGTTGAAGCGCAGGGGAGCTGCATGATAGAGCGGCGCCGGCGACAGGTAGATGCTGTCGGACGACATGCCGCACATGTCGGCGCAAAGAATCTTCAGGAACGCGTTCGGCACGTCGATCCGGTTGCCCTCGAATTCCTTCTTGATGCCCTTTGGCCGGCCCGTGGTGCCGGAGGAATAGAGCATGTCGTAGCCTGCGACTTCGTCGGCGATCGGCGTCACCGGCATCGCGATCGCTTCCTTGTCCCAGGAGCGGAAGCCGGGGGCGGGCTCATCCACCATGAAGAACAGCGGTTCGCCCGGCTCGCCCTTGATGAGGCCTTTGACCTTGTCGGCGCACTGCGGCGTGGTGATGAAGACTTTTGCGCCGCAATCCTTGACGATGTAGGCGATCTCTTCCTCGGTGAGGTAGCGGCTGATCGCGGTGTAATAGAGCCCGGAGCGCTGGGCGGCCCAGCAGATCTCCATGAAAGCGAGCCGGTTTTCCATCAGGAACGCGATGTGGTCGCCGGCCTTGAGGCCGAGCTTGCGGAACAGATGCGCGCCCTGGTTCGAGAGCTCGTCGAGCTCGCGATAGGTGATCGCCTTGCCGGTCGCCGCCATCTGGTAGGCGATCTTGTCCGGCTGGGTGCGGGCGTAGACGGACGGATGGGTCATGGGTGTTTCCTCCCTAAGAAAATGGCGAGCAGGAAGCGCACCCCCTGCTCGCCAGTCTTGATTCGTTTTTCTTGTTCTTAGAGCCGCTCGACGATGGTCACGTTGGCCATGCCGCCGCCTTCGCACATGGTCTGCAGGCCGTAACGCTTGTTGCCCTGCTTGAGCGCGTTGACCAGCGTGGTCATCAGCTTGGTGCCGGAGCCGCCGAGCGGATGACCGAGCGCGATCGCGCCGCCATTGACGTTGAGCCGCGCCGGATCGGCGCCGGTGGTCTGCAGCCACGCCACCGGAACGGCCGCGAACGCCTCGTTGACCTCGAACAGGTCGATGTCGTCGATCTTCATGCCGGCCTTTTCCAGCGCCCGCTTGGTGGCGTGCAGCGGCGCGTCCAGCATGATCACGGGGTCGCCGCCCATCATGGTCAGGTGATGGATCCGCGCCAGCGGCTTGACGCCGAGCGACTTCAGGCCGCGTTCATTGACCACCATGACGCCGGAAGCGCCGTCGCAGATCTGGCTGGCGCTGGCGGCGGTGTGCTTGCCGTTCTCGGCGATCAGCTTGACGCCCTTGATGCCGTCGAGGCTGGCGTCGAAGCGGATGCCTTCGTCGATGTGGTGGGTGTCGGTCGAGTTGTCGGCGCGGGTGATCTGCAGCGGAACGATCTCGTCCTTGAACTTGCCGGCCTGGGTCGCGGCAATCGCGCGCTGGTGGCTGTTGTAGGAATACTCGTCGAGTTGATCCTTCGAGAGGCCGTACTTGTTCGCCATCATTTCCGCACCGGTGAACTGGCTGAACATGATGTTCGGATATTTCTTCTCGATGCCCGGGCTCTTGTAATGGCCAAAGCCGTTCTTGGCCGGCAGCGACGAGGCGAGCCCCATCGGCACCCGCGTCATCGATTCCACGCCGGCGGCGATCACGATGTCCATCGAGCCGGCCATCACGGCCTGGGCGGCGAAATGCAGCGCCTGCTGCGACGAACCGCACTGACGATCGACTGACGTGGCGGGCACGCTCTCCGGCAGCTTCGAGGCCATCACCGCGTTGCGGGCGATATTGTTGGACTGTTCGCCGGCCTGCATCACGCAGCCCATGATCACGTCTTCGATCTGCGCGGGATCGACCTTGGTGCGGTCGACCAGCGTATCCAGCACGGAAGCGGCGAGATCGGCCGGATGCCAGCCTGCGAGACGTCCGCCCTTGCGGCCGCCCGCGGTACGCGCGGCGGCGACGATATAGGCCTCAGCCATGTCTGTTCTCCCTTTGATTGTTGTTGGTGGGTCTGAAGTTGGGCCGGATTTAAGGGAGGTCACGGGATTTAGTCAATCAATCAATTAACTCTTGAGGTCAGCCCCGGCATGCGCTTATGTGCGGCCCGGATTTCAGCCTAGGGATAGCAGTTGAATACCAGCGTACCGACCAGGCTTGCGGGCGGCAAAAATTCGACCGCCGAGAAGCTGCTTGTCGCGGCCAGCGAGCTGATGATCGAGCGCGCCTCGATCGAGGTGTCGCTGTCCGATATCGCGCAGAAATCCGGCGTCAACGCTGCGCTGGTGAAATATCATTTCGGCAACAAGGACGGGCTGCTGCTGTCGCTGCTGGAGCGCGACGCCGCCACCGAAGTATCGCAGCTGGAATATCTGATCAGCCAGCCGATCTCGCCGACCGCGAAGCTGCGCCTGCATATCGGCGGCATCATCCGCGCCTATCACCAGTTCCCGTACATGAACCGGCTGATCCATTATCTGCTGCACGAAAGCACCGCGGAAGCCGCCGACGAAGTGTCGAAGTTCTTCGTGGCGCCGCTGCTCGAGTTTCATCGGCGGCTGCTCGCCGAAGGCGTCAAGGCCGGCGAGTTCCGCGATATCGATCCGGTGCTGTTCTACACCAGCCTGATCGGCGCCTGCGATCACCTGTTCTTCGGCCGCCACGCGATGTCGCGGGCGACCGGCGTCGGCCCGGTCACCGATGACGTCTGCCGCGAATACATCAAGCACATGGAAGCGCTGATCTGCGGCGGTATGCTGATCGATAAAGCAAAGGGTGCCGCGGCCGCCGGATGATGATCGCGCCACTTCAGTAATCTACAAGTCCCGAGAAGAAACGCCCAAGGAAACGTTGAAGGAAAGGTAAATACGATGCAGTTGAAAGACGTTGCCGTTCTCATCACCGGTGGAGGCTCCGGCCTCGGCGCCGCCACCGCCCGCGCCATGGCCGCCAAGGGCGCGAAAATCGGCGTCATCGACCAGAACAAGGAAAACGCCGAAAAGGTCGCCGCCGAAGTGAAGGGCATTGCCCTCCATGCCGACGTGACCGACGAAGAGGCGATCAAGGCCGCGATCGCCAAGGCCGAAGCCGCGCACGGCATCGCGCGCGTGCTGATGAACTGCGCCGGCATCGGTGGCTCGCAGCGCACCGTCGGCAAGGACGGCGTCTATCCGCTGGCGAAGTTCGTCCGCATCGTCAACGTCAACCTGATCGGCAGCTTCAACGTGCTGCGGCTGTTTGCCGAACGGCTGGCGACCGAAGCCCCGATCGGCGAAGAGCGCGGCGTCGCCATCAACACCGCCTCTGTCGCCGCCTATGAAGGCCAGATCGGCCAGATCGCCTACTCGGCCTCGAAGGGCGGCATCGTCGGCATGACGCTGCCGGCCGCGCGCGATCTCGCCAGCCTGAAGATCCGCGTCAACACCATCGCCCCCGGCCTGTTCCTGACGCCGCTGCTGATGGGCCTGAACGAAGAGGCCCGCAAGAGCCTCGGCGCCCAGGTGCCGCATCCGGCCCGCCTCGGCGACGCCTCGGAATACGGCGCGCTAGCGGTGCACATCGTCGAGAACCCGATGCTCAACGGCGAGACCATCCGTCTCGACGGCGCCATCCGCATGGCGCCGCGGTAGTTGCTGGTTCACCCTCCCCTGGAGGGGGAGGGTCGATCGCGCGTAGCGCGAGCGGGGTGGGGTGACGGTGTCTCCACCCTGAACAGTGCCCGAGTAGAGAGATCACCCCACCCCGGCGCTTCGCGCCGACCCTCCCCCTCCAGGGGAGGGTAAAGGCCCGACGGCTGATTGCTGGAGTCTCGCATGTCCCAACCGCTACTGATTGCACATCATGACGGGGTCGATTGGGTCACGCTCAATCGCCCCGACAGCCTCAACGCGCTCGATCCCTCGCTGATCGATGCGCTGAACACCTATTTCGAAGGCCTGCAGCGCAACCGCTCGACGCGCGTCGTGGTGCTGAAGGGCGCGGGCGCGTCGTTTTGCGCTGGCCTGGACCTCAAGCACGCGATGAAGCGCCGCGCCGGGCAGCAGGAACCGCCCGGGGTCACGGAGTCGCTGGATTCGCAGCGCCGCATTGCCGACATCGTGATGCTGATGCGGCGCTGCCCGCAGCCGATCATCGCGCTGGTCCAGGGCGCCGCCGCCGGTGGCGGCTTTGCGCTGGCGCTTGCCGCCGACATCCGCATCGCCACCAAGTCGGCGCGGATGAACTGCGCCTTCATCAAGCTCGGCCTCGGCGGCTGCGATATCGGCACCAGCTACTTTCTGCCGCGCCTGGTCGGCGTCTCGGTGGCGTCTGAGCTGATCCTGACCGGCCGTTTCATCGGCGCCGAGCGTGCGCTTGCCGTCGGGCTGGTTTCCGAGGTCGTCGAGGAGGGCGGGCTCGAGGCGGCCGCCGAACCTTATGTCGATGCGATGATGACGGCCTCGCCGGTGGGCTTAAGGCTGTCCAAGGAATGCCTCAACATGAGCGTCGATGCCGGGTCGATCGAGGCCGTGATTGCGATGGAAGACCGCAATCAGGTGTTGTGCAGCCGTTCGGAAGAATTCAACGAAGGCATCAGGGCCTTCCTTGAAAAGCGAAAGCCTGTCTATATCAAGCGCTAGAATAACGAGAACGAAAGATCCGCAAAGGACTGAATTTCCGGGAGACGCAATATGAGTGGGAACGCCGCCGCGGTGCTGACCAAACCCGGCTTTCGCAAGATCGAATGGCTGGCGCGCGACATCGCCGTCGACCGGCGCCCTGACGGCGTCATCGTTCTGAAGTCGCGGATTCCGCTGCAGCCTTACGAGAAGCACATCCCGGCATCGCTTGCGAAATGGGCCAAGGACGCGCCCGAGCGCATCTGGCTGGCGCAGCGCGGTGGCGCCGACCGGCAGTGGCGCAAGGTCTCTTACGGCGAAGCCAAGCGCATCGTCGACGGGCTGACGCAGGGTCTGCTCAATCTCGGCATTGCCGAGGGCCGTCCCGTGACGATCCTGTCAGGCAATTCGATCGAGCACGCGCTGATGACGCAGGCTGCGATGCAGGCGCGGCTTCCGGCCGCACCGGTGTCGCCGGCCTACTCGCTGATGAGCCAGGATCATCTCAAGCTCAAATACCTGTTCAACCTGGTCAAGCCCGCCGTCGTGATGGTGCAGGACGGGCCGACCTTCGAGAAGGCGCTGAAGGCGCTCGATCTCACCGGCGTCACCGTGGTTCACGTGCTGCGGCCCTGCGAAGGCATCAAGAGCGTTTCCTTTGCTGATCTGGCGGCCACGCCGGTGACTGAGGCGGTCGAGGCGTCGATTGCGAAGATCACGCCCGACACCGTCGGCAAGTTGCTGTTCACCTCGGGTTCGACCGGCATGCCGAAGGCTGTCATCAATACGCAGGAAATGATGTGCGCCAATGCGGCGATGATGATGCAGGTGCGCCCGCGCGATGCGAATGGACCGGTCTCGACCGTGCTGGACTGGATGCCGTGGAATCACACCATGGGCGGCAATGCCGCGTTCAATCCGATCCTGGTCGATGGCGGCACGCTCTATATCGATGACGGCCGGCCGATGCCCGGCCAGCTCGAGGAGACCATCCGTAACCTCCGCGAAGTGTCGCCGACCTATTATGCCAACGTGCCCGCCGGCTACGCGGCGCTGGCGGCGGCGATGGAGAAGGACGACGCGCTGTGCCGCAGCTTCTTCAAGAATCTCTCCATCATGGCCTATGGCGGCGCGCGGCTGCCTGACGATCTCTATGACCGCATGCAGGCGCTGGCGGTGAAGACCACCGGCGAGCGCATCGTGTTCTATACCGGCTGGGGCTCGACCGAGACCGCACCGACCTCGACCGGCACCTATTGGGACACCGAGCGCGTCGGCCTGATCGGCCTGCCGTTCCCCGGCGTCGAACTGAAGCTGGTGCCGTGCGGCTCGAAATACGAACTCCGCCTGCGCGGCATCAACGTCACGCCGGGCTATTTCGGCCAGCCTGATCTCACGAAGAAAATGTTCGACGAGGAAGGGTTTTACTGCATCGGCGATGCCGGCGTGTTCGTCGATGAGAGCGATCCGCTGCAGGGCATCATCTTTGCCGGCCGCGTGGTCGAGGATTTCAAGCTCACCACCGGCACCTTCGTCCATGTCGGCTCGCTGCGCACGGATGCGATCGCCGCCGCCACGCCTGCCGTGCACGACGCGCTGGTCGCCGGCCAGGACCGGGAGTTCATCGGGCTGCTGGCATGGCCCAATCTGCACGCCTGCCGGCAACTGGTCGGCAATCCTGACGCGACGTTTGAGGATGTCATTCGGCATCCCGAGGTGATCGCCTGCGTCAAGCGCGGACTGGAAGCGCACAACGCGTCCGCGACCGGCAGCAGCATGCGGATCGCACGGGCCATGCTGATGGCCGAGCCCCCCTCGATCGACGGCAACGAACTCACCGACAAGGGCTATATCAACCAGCGCGCCGGCCTCGAACGCCGCGCGGCGCTGGTCGATAAGTTGTACGCCGACAAGCCCGGCGAAGATGTGATTGTGCTGCAATGAAACACTGCTCTCACCACCCGTCATTCCGGGATGGTCCGAAGGACCAGACCCGGAATCTCGCGATTCCGGGTTCGATGCTGCGCATCGCCCCGGAATGACGGCGAATAGATAACACGAACGCAACTGAGGTAGACCGCCATGAACTTCGATTTCTCCGACGAACAAAAGCAGATGCGCGACGAGGCGAGGAAGTTCCTCGCCGAAAAGTGCCCGCCAAAGGCCGTGCGCGAAGTGCTCGACGGCAAGGCGACCTACGACAAGGAACTGTGGAAGGGTCTCGCCGAGATGGGCTTCCTCGGCGTCGCGATCCCCGAGGCGTTCGGCGGTGCGGGCGCGGGCCATCTCGAACTCTGCGTGATCGCCGAAGAAATGGGCCGCGCCAATGCGCCGGTCCCGTTTTCCTCCACCGTCTATCTCGCCGCCGAAGCGCTGATGCTGGCAGGGTCCGAGGCGCAGAAGCAGAAGTGGCTGCCGAAGATCGCGAACGGCGAGGCGATCGGCACGCTGGCGCTGTTCGAAGGCAACGGAAATCCGTCGCCGAAGGCGATCAAGCTGCAGGCCTCGGGCGGCACGCTGACCGGCGTGAAGAAGCCGGTGCCGGATGGCGCGATTGCCGATTTCGCTGTCGTTGCTGCGCGCACCGGCTCCACGGGCCGCGATTCCGATATCTCGCTGTTCCTGGTCGACCTCAAGGCCGGCGGCGTCGAAGCCAGGGCGCTGACCAATGTCGATCCGACCCGGGGGCAGGCTGAACTCACCTTCAAGAACGCCAAGGCCGAGCCGCTCGGAACTGCCGGCGAAGGCTGGAGCATCCTGAGCCAGGTGCTCGACCGCGCCGCGGTGTTGCTGGCGTTCGAGCAGGTCGGCGGTTCCGATCGCGCGCTGGAAATGGGCCGCGACTATGCGCTCGATCGTATCGCCTTCGGCCGGCCGATCGGTTCGTTCCAGGCTGTCAAGCACATCCTCGCCGACATGTATGTTTCGGCGACGCTGGCGCGCTCGAACTGCTATTACGGCGCCTGGGCGCTCTCGACCAACGCCGGAGAGTTGCCCGAAGCCGCGGCAGCCGCGCGCATCAGCGCGACGCAGGCATTCCAGCACTGCTCGAAGAACAACATCCAGGTCCACGGCGGCATGGGCTTCACCTGGGAGTTCGACTGCCACATGTACTACCGCCGCGCCAACGCCACCGCGCTCACGCTCGGCAGCCTGTCGTACTGGGAAGACCAGTTGATCGACCGCATGCGCAAGAAGAACGCGGCGTAGGTTTGTGAACGTCATTGCGGGGCGATGCGAAGCATCGAACCCGGAATCCAGAAGTTTTGGATCGAGATTCCGGGTTCACGCTTCGCGTGCCCCGGAATGACAACAAGAACCGTAGGATGGGTAGAGCGAAGCGAAACCCATCAAACCGCAGGCCGAGGATGATGGGTTTCGCTTCGCTCTACCCATCCTACGAAGCCGCCGAGGATTGAGACCATGAACTTCGACGACACCCCGCAGGAAGCCGCGTTCCGCGCCGAAGCCAGGGCGTGGATACAAGCCAACGCGCCGAAGCAGTACGAGGAAGAACTGCGCAAGTCCTCGCTCGGCCGCTCTGCGCTTCCCAACATCCTTGAAGTGGCCAAGGCCTGGCAGAGGAAGAAGGCCGATGCCGGCTGGGCCTGTCTGCATTGGCCCAAGGAATATGGCGGCCGCGGCTCTTCGCCGATCGAGCGCGTGATCTGGCAGCAGGAAGAGGGCCCGTTCGGCAAACTCTCCAGCGTATTCATCATCGGCCACGGCATGTGCGGGCCGACGATGATGGCGTTCGCGGGCGAGGATCAGAAGCGCCAGTACCTGCCGCCGCTGGCCTCGGGCGAAAAGGTCTGGTGTCAGCTGTTCTCCGAACCCGCCGGCGGTTCCGACGTCGCAGGCCTGCGCACGCGCGCCGAGAAGAAGGGCGTCGACTGGATCATCAACGGCCAGAAGATCTGGACGTCGGGTGCGCACTACTCCGATTACGGCATTCTGCTCACGCGTACCGATCCGACCGTCGCCAAGCACAAGGGCCTCACGATGTTCTTCCTGGACATGAAGAGCCCGGGCGTCGAGGTGCGGCCGATCAAGCAGGCCAGCGGACATGCCGACTTCAACGAGGTCTACTTTACGGATGTGAAGATCCCGGACTCGCAGCGGCTCGGCGCGGTCAACGATGGCTGGAACGTGTCGCTGACGACGCTGATGAACGAGCGCATGTCGATCGGCGCCGGCGTTGCCACCGGTTTCCCGGAGCTGTTCGATTTCTGCAACAGCCTGATGCTGGACGATGGTCCCGCGATCGAGGACCGCAGCGTTCGCTCGCGACTCGCGAACTACGCCGTGAAGGCCAGTGGGCTCCGGTACACCAGCATGCGCGCGATCTCGGCGTTGTCGAAGGGCGAGCGCCCGGGACCGGAAAATTCCATCGGCAAGCTGGTGGCGGGATCGATGGTGCAGGAAGTCGCGATGTATGCGCTCGACCTGCAAGGCGCCGCCGGCGTGCTCAGCGATCCTGAAGACGCCGAAGTCGCCGGAAAATTCCAGGCGATGCTGCTGCGTGCCCCGGGCACCCGCGTCGAAGGCGGCACCGACGAGATCATGCGCAACATCATCGCCGAGCGCGTGCTCGGGCTGCCCGGCGACATCAGGGTCGACAAGGACGTGCCGTTCAACAAGATCCCGACCAAGGGCCGGGCATAGAAATTCCGTCCTCATCCTGAGGAGCCGCGCGAAGCGTGGCGTCTCGAAGGATGGGCCACGGGCCACATGGTTCGAGACGCGCGTTCCGCGCTCCTCACCATGAGGGTTTGAGATTGGTGCAGATTAGAGAAACGAGAGGTCCGCCATGAACTTCGACGACACCCCGCAGGAAGCCGAATTCCGCGCTACCGCCCGCAAATGGATCGAGGCCAACGCGCCGAAGCAATATGAGTCGGAGCTTTCCAAGTCCTCGCTCGGCCGCATCCGGCTCGAGAAGGAAGAGATCGTCGATGTCGGCAAGGCCTGGCAGAAGAAGAAGGCCGAGGGCGGCTGGGCCTGCCTGCACTGGCCGAAGGAATATGGCGGCCGCGGCGCGACCCCGATCGAGAAGGTGATCTGGCAGCAGGAGGAGGGCGTCTACGGCAAGCTGACGCAGCCGTTCCAGATCGGCGAGGGCATGTGCGGTCCGACGGTGATGGCGTTCGGCAGCGAGGAGCACAAGCGCCACTACCTGCCCAAGCTCGCTTCCGGCGAGCACATCTGGTGCCAGCTGTTCTCCGAGCCGGCCGGCGGCTCCGACGTCGCGGGGCTTCGTACGCGCGCGGAAAAGAAAGGCGACAACTGGATCGTCAACGGCCAGAAGATCTGGACCTCGGGCGCGCATTATTCCGACTACGGCCTTCTGATCACCCGTACCGATCCCAACGTGCCGAAGCACAAGGGCCTGACGATGTTCTTCCTCGACATGAAGAGCAAGGGCGTCGAGGTGCGGCCGATCAAGCAGGCTAACGGCATGCAGGAGTTCAACGAGGTCTATTTCACCGACGTCGTCATTCCGGACAGCCAGCGTCTCGGCGCCGTCGGCGACGGCTGGAACGTCTCGCTGACCACGCTGATGAACGAGCGCATGTCGATCGGCGCGCGGCTCGCTACCGGTTTCCCGGAAATGTTCGAGTTCTGCTCCAACCTGATGACCGACGATGGGCTCGCGATCGACGATCCGGCGACGCGCTCGAAACTCGCCAGCTGGGCGGTGAAGTCGAGCGGGCTCAAATACACCAGCTACCGCGCGATCTCGGCGCTGTCGAAGGGCGATCGTCCGGGGCCGGAAAATTCCATCGGCAAGCTGGTATCAGGCTCGATGCTGCAGGACATCGCGACCTATGCGATGGATCTGCAGGGCGCCGCGGGCGCGCTCACCGGATCGGATGAGGAAACGGTGCACGGCCAGTTCCAGCAGATGCTGCTGTCCTCGCCGTCGATGCGCATCGCCGGCGGCACCGACGAGATCCTGCGCAACATCATCGCCGAGCGCGTGCTCGGCCTGCCCGGCGATATCCGCGTCGACAAGGATGTGCCGTTCAACAAGATCCCGACCAAGGGACGGGGTTAGTCGTCATTCCGGGACGATGCGAAGCATCGAACCCGGAATCCAGAGGTTTCGAGATTCCGGGTTCACGCTTCGCGTGCCCCGGAATGACGAAAAGAGAAATCGGATGGATGCAAAAACACCAAAGGCGCGCTATGCGAGCGCAGATCGCATTGGCGTCCTCGAAGAACTCCTGAACGAACGCTACTCCGTTCGCGCCTTCCTGCCGCAGGAAGTGCCGCGCGAGACCATCGAGCACATCCTCAAGGTCTCGCAACGCACGGCGTCGTGGTGCAACAGCCAGCCGTGGCAGGTGCTGATCGCGAGCGGCGAAGCGAAGGAGAAATTTCGCAAGGCGATCTACGCCGAGGCGGCGTCCGGCGCCAAGGACAATCATGACTTCACGCCGCCGCGCGAATATCTCGGCGTCTATCTCGAACGCCGTCGCGAGAGCGGGTTTCAGCTCTACAACACGCTCGGCATCGCGCGCGGCGACAAGATGGCCTATGCGAAGCAGGCGCTGGAGAACTACAATTTCTTCGGCGCGCCACACGTCGCGATCATCCACACCGACGAGCCGCTCGGTATCTACGGCGCGGTCGATTGCGGCGCCTATGTCGGCAATTTCATGCTGGCCGCGCAGGCGCTCGGCCTCGGCACCATTCCGCAAGCCGCGCTGGCGCGTCATTCGGGGCTGATCCGCCGGCACTTCAATCTCGCCGACGACCGCAAGGTCGTCTGCGGCATCTCGTTCGGCTTCGCCGACAACGCGGCCAAGGTCAACAGCTACCGCACCTCGCGGGCAAGCGTGGCCGATACCGTGACGTTCGTGGATGAGTAGACCCCTTCTCCCATCGAAGTCGGATGTATCCGACTTCGATCATAATTGATGCTCAACTCGGGTAAACCCGAGTTGAGGTGGGAGAAGGTGGCGCGAAGCGCCGGATGAGGGGTTCTCTCGGCGCGTGACGCTTGTGGAGAGAACCCCTCACCCGTCTCGAATGAGCTTCGCTCATTCGATCCACCCTCTCCCACAAGGGGAGAGGGGAAGAGTGCTCATACCGCGCGATCCAGCAATACCTCGGTGACCTCGTCGGAAAATCTTTTCCTTACCCCTGCAATCATCACCCATTCCTGATCACCAGCAATCGCCGTTGCGCCCGGCATGCCGTGATCGCGCAGCGCCCGCGCACAGCCGACCCAGTCGCCGCCTTCCATCGGTTCGTTGATGGACGCCCACGACAGCGTGCCGCAGGCGTTATCGCCATGGCCATGCTGCTCCGTCCATTTCGCGCCGTGTTCGAGCAGGAAGCGCGTCAGGTCGGCATTGCCTGAGAACACCGCGAGATTGAGCGCGGACGCATCCCAGTCGCCGCCGCGTACCGCGATCGGCCAGCCGAGGCGGACCATCAGCTTGACGACGTCATCGGCACCGGCCGCGGCCATGTCGGGCAGCAGGCGCAATTGCTTCGGCGACAGCGAGGCCGGCAAATCGGGACGCCGCGCTTGAATCGCGAGCGCCCCGGCTTCATCGCCGCGGGCGCATGCGGCGACGAAACGCTCCTCGTCGGAGATGTCAGGCGCATCGGTTTGCGTCCGCAGCAGGGCCGCAACGTCGGATAGCCCGAATTGCAGCGCCAGCCGGTATGGGCTGATGCCTTCAGGCGTTTGGCGCGCCGGGTCGGCGCCCGCTTCCAGCAACGCCCTGGCATGACGCGGCCGCCGGCGGTAGATGGCCCACAACAACGGCGAGCCCCAATCGGTCAGCGGCGCATTCCGCGCCGGCTCGTTCGGATCGCCGCCGTGTGCCAGCAGCAGTTTCAGTGCGCTGTCATCCTCCAGATCGATCGAGCGGTAGATCGCGTTGCTTTCGGCGATGCGTGCGCCGCGCTCCAGCAGCAGGCGCGTGCATGCAGGATTCTCCAGGGAATGATAGAGCGACTCTCCGTCGTTGGGATTCGCCCCGGCTTCGAGCAATAATCTTGTCAGAGCAGGGTCGTGATTGCCGCCAGCCGCGCCGTACAGCGTCGAGAGCGGGCAGTTCTGGTCCGGCTTCTCGAGCGACCCCGGCTGCCAGCGGCTGAAAATGTGCTGGTTGACGTCGGCCCCGGCTGCGATGAGCAGTCGCGCGCAGCGGTGCAGGCGCTCGCGAAACCCGTCCACCCGCAGCAGGCTCGAATGCGCCACCGCAACCAGCGGCGGCAGCCGCAGTGGGCCGCCGGTCCGGTTGACCCACGATGGGTCGGCCTGCGTCGCCTGCTGCAGCGCGGCTTCGTCCCCGATCGCGCAGGCAAGCCAGGGATCATCAGCCACGATTCCGGGATCTTCGGCCAGCATCCGTAACGCAACGCGCGGGTTGGCGCGGTTCACCGTGCCGCTGACATCGCCGGAATAGAGCAGCTGCGCCCATTGCAGCACGCGCGCCGGGCGCTCGCTCCGCGTGGCCATCTGCACCTCGACATAGCGTTTCAGTTCGGGCCATGACGCAAAACCGTGCTCGCGCGCGATGCAGGATTGCGCGTCGTGCAGGCGCAGCTGCAGCGAGGAAATGCCCTCGTCGCCATGGCCGGCCGCCGCCGGCAGCGCGGCGCGAAACCGCGCCATCGCGGCCTCATCGCGGCTGCGACAGAGACGGAGCAAATCCTTGGCTTGTTTCTTCAGATGATCGAGGTTCAATCGATCGGGAGACTGGTTCATCCAATACCTCCGTGCATGACAACGCCGAAGGCCCGCAATACCGGCTGCACAAAGGCTCTAGATGTCGCTCGAAAGCTGCAAGTGGGTTCAACCCTTCCCGCGGGCCCGGGCGCGGCTTGCACCGCAAGGAGAGAATATGGCGCGACCGAACGGCGGTCAATGTTCGCCGACCGAGTGAGCGGTGGCTGTAAAGTCCCTTCTCCCATCGAAGTCGGATGTATCCGACTTCGATCATAATTGATGCTCAACTCGGGTAAACCCGAGTTGAGGTGGGAGAAGGTGGCGCGAAGCGCCGGATGAGGGGTTCTCTCGGCGCCGAGCGCTCGCGGAGAGAACCCCTCACCCGTCTCGAATGAGCTCAGCTCATTCGATCCACCCTCTCCCACAAGGGGAGAGGGGAAGAAACTAGAATTTCGGCGGACGCTTTTCTGCGAACGCCTGGATGCCTTCCTTGATTTCGCCGCTGCGCATGCTGTCGCGGTGGCGGAGGTCGGCGGCTTCCTCGTCGAGCTTGCCGTGGGCGAATTCGTTGATGGCGCGCTTCATGCCGCGCATCGCCAGCGGCGCGTTGCCGGCAAGGATGGTGGCGAGACGGTCGACTTCTGCGTCGAGTGCTTCCGCCGGCACCATCGCGGTGAGGTAGCCGATCCGCAGCATTTCCGGCGCCGGGATTTTCTGCGCGGTGAGAAACAGCATTTTCGCATTGTCGACGCCGAGCCGCGACACGTAGCGGGCGATGCCGCTCTTGTAGTAGTGCAGCCCGAGGCGCGCCGCCGGCATGAACATTTCCGCGGTGTCGACGCCGATGCGAAAATCGCAGGCCAGTGCCAGGTCGGTCGAACCGCCATAGACGCCGCCGTTGAGCCGGCAGATCGTCGGCACGCCGAGATCCTCCAGGCGATTGACCACGACCTCGAACGCCGATCCCGCGCTCGGCTGTTCGCTCGTGCTGGTGGCGCGGTCGGCAACCGAGTTGAGGTCGTAACCGGCACTGAACGCGCGGCCGGTCCCGGTCAGCACCAGCACGCGGATCGCAGCATCGGCCTCGATGCGGTCGAACAGCTTCATGAGGTGGTCGAGGTCCTCGCTCTGCAGCCGGTTCAGATGTTTCGGCCGGTTGAGGCGGATGGTGGCGCGCGCGCCCGCAATCTCGAGCACCGGCGCGCTGGCTTCCTCGGCTCCCTGGGACATGTCGTTCTCCATCGTTCTTGCTTCTTGCTTAACTGTTTTCCTGCGCGCGCCGCTTCGCCTCGGCGTCGATGGTCGCGGCCAGGTCGGGATGCCGTGCCATCAACAGGCGAAAATCCACGAGGTCAAGCACCAGCAGTTTCGATAGCCGCGTGGTGGCGATGTTGGCCGAGCGCAGATTGTTGCCGAGCAGCGCCATCTCGCCGAAGAACGCGCCTTCGCCGAGTTTCACCTTCTTGCCGGGCAGGTCGACCTCGACCTCGCCGCTGGCGATGAAATACATGCAGTCGCCGCGCTGGCCCTTGCGGATGACCATGAAGCGCGGCGGCAGGTCGATGGTACGCAGCATGTTGGTCACGTCGGCCTTCGCGGCGGGGCCCAGCGCTGCAAAGAACGGCACCTTGCCGACCGACTCCCAGGTCTTCAGGAAGTTGTCGCGCCGCGTCTCGGCGGCAAACCCGGTCGCGAGGATGCCGGTCCACAGGCCGAACACGCCGAGGCCCGATATCATCACCAGCGCTGCGACCACGCGGCCGAGCGGGGTGATCGGCACCACGTCGCCATAGCCGACGGTGGTCAGCGTCGCCATCGCCCACCACATCGCCGCCGGCACGCTGCCGAACGTCGCGGGCTGCACTTCGCGCTCCAGGAAATGGACCGCGACCGAGGCCAGCGACAGCACCATGAGGAAGATGATCAGCACGCTCAGAAGGGGACCGGATTCGACGACCAGCACCCGGCGCAATTGCCGCAAGCCGGGAATGCCGGGAACGACCTTGAGCAGCCACAGCACGGCAAGCAGCCACGCCGTCTTTGCATCGATACCGGCGAGCAGCGCCGCCGGCACCGCCAGCGCACCGATGGCGTCGACCAGCCCGCGGCCCGTCAGCGCGTAAGCCCTGCCGCCGGATGAGGTCACAGCGTGGCGCAGCCGCACCACCCATTCGAACATGAAGTAGGCCCAGCACGCCCACAGGGCCACGTCGAGCCATCGATGCAGCGCCTCATGGACCGGCGCGATCGTCAGCAGCACCATCGCGCCGACGCCGACCGCCACCGCGACATAGGCCGTCCCGGTCATGTTGCGGCCGGCCGTTCTGGCGGCAAATTGCGTGAGTGCCGAAACAACGGGCCGCTTGGACATCGGTTCAGGTGACGCCTGGTGGTGCAAAGAGCTGCAAATGGTGTCATGCCGCGGCACGACCGATCCCTGCAAAGTGCCTGCCGGCAGAGTGGCCGTCAACGTGGCCCAGCGGGAGGCGGCCGCGCCCCGCAGCGTGCAGACAAGGTTAATTTTGCCGGGGAATGGTGAGAATCCCGACAAAACATCGTCCTTTATCCGTATACCAAGGACATCCCGCGGACACTACAATCGTGGGCACTGCAGCAGAATCGCGAACCTCCACTTCCCAGAGAATTTGGTCAGCATCCAATGGATACGTCTCATCTGGCACAGCACGCAGGAACTGCCGGCGCGCTGTTTGCGACAATCTTCGTGGTCGCCACCACCACGATGAAGACCATGATCCCGTTGCGGGTGTTCGGCATCCTCGCCAACGTCATCCTGATCATTACTGCGATCCCGGCCCGCAACTATCTGGTCATGGTGGTGCAGTTCGCGATGCTGCTGGTCAACTCCTATCGCCTGCACCAGATGCTGCAGCTCGTCCGCGACGTGAAGAAATCCGTCAACAGTGATCTCTCGATGGAATGGCTGAAGCCGTTCATGACCGAACGCGATTGCGCGGCCGGCGAGATCCTGTTCTACAAGGATGAAAAGGCCGAGGACATGCTCTACATCGTCAGCGGCAAGTTCAAGCTGGTGGAGTCCGGCATCGTCTTGCCGGTCGGCGCCATCGTCGGCGAACTCGGCATGCTGTCGCCATCCAACATGCGAACCCAGACGCTGGAATGCATCGAGGCCGGCAAGATCCTGAGCGTCAGCTACACCAAGGTAGAGGAACTCTACGTGCAGAATCCGGCCTTTGGCTTCTACTTCCTGCGCCTTGCCAGCGCACGGCTGTTCCAGAATATCGAGACGCTGGAGAAACGTCTGGCCCAGCAAACGGCGCCCACGGCCGAGCCGAAGCCTGCATAGAGGCCGGGAGCAGACGGCGTGTCAGACCGCGGTATCCTGTCGTCGCTGCGATATCTGTTCGCCGATTTCATCGGTGAGGAAGACGACGCCGCGCCGTTGCTGCCCGAAGGTTTGCCGGAGCCGGTCATGGCTGTCGCGAGCGACGCCATCGATCTCCTGATCGATTATCAAGGCACGGCCTATGCGCAGCTTTATGTTGACCGGCTGCGGCGCTTCATCGGCAAGAACGGCGTCGACGACGCCATGCTGACCGAGATCGCGCGGCTGATGGCGGCGCGCATGAGCTACGACGACGTGATCCGGATCGCGCAGCTGAAGCTTTCCGGGCTCGCCGACCGCTCCCGCGCGCAACCAAGATCCGTCGACGTCAGAAAATTCCGGCTCGACGAACTGGTCAGCGTGCTTCCCGCCGTCATCGCCGAATATCTGCTCGACGCGCTCGAATGGGCCGGCTGGAACCACAGGAATGTGAAGCTTCGCTTCAATTCGAAGAACTGGTTCGGCATTCTCCGCCTGAAGATGGGCGCGGGATTGCGCCGGTGGCGACGCTACTCGGTGCGCTACGCCAAGGAGCGGGTCTGGGTCGAGCGCTGGCTGCACATGATCGACCGCAGCCTGACCAGGCAGCCCGCGGCGGCGTCCGCAATCGTGCAGACCGCGACCATGATCCACGGCTATGGCGACGTCTACCGCCAGGGCATGGCGGACTGGAATGCGATCATCGACGGTCTCGCCAAGCCGACCTTCGATGGCGCGCTGGATTTGCCCGATCTCGCCGGCGCCGTGGGGGAAGCGCGCGCCGCGTCGTTGCCCGATCCCCGGCAGGCCGCGCTCAAGCGCAAGATCGCCGAGATCCGGGCGCGGGCGGTCGCCCGCTTGTATGCGGGCGCTCCATCATCTTGAAAGTTGCGGCTTGGCGTCATCGGCCTGGCGTCATCGGGCTTGCCTGCCAACCCTGATTTTCCTTGTCGAAGAAAATTAGCTGACACAGTCCCGTGTGTGCCGAAATGTCACCTCAGCCCACATTCGCCTGAATGACCTCGTCGTGATAGCTCTTCACCGAGCCGGCGGTGAGTTGCGTGCTTGCGGCCGGAAAAGCAAAATATCAAAAAACACCAGGGGCAGGAAAAATGAAGAAGCTGACACGGCGAACATTCGTGACCGGTTCGGCGGCGCTGTTGTGCATGCCTTCCATAATTACGCAGGCGCAATCCTCGTGGCCGGCAAGACCCATTCGTATCGTCGTGCCATATCCGGCTGGCGGCCAGACGGACGGCATCGCACGGGCGTTCGGTGACTACCTGGCGCGGCAGGTCGGAAAGCCGGTGATCATCGAGAACAAGGCCGGCGCAGGTGGCGTTATCGGCGTGACGGATGCGAAACGCGCAGAACCGGATGGCACCACCATCCTGTGCACGATCTCTTCGTCGCTCATCCAGAACCGCGTTACGGTGAAGGACCTTCCGTACGATCCCGAAAAGGATTTCATCTATCTGACGATGGTCAGCGGCGCCGGCGGTCCGGTGGTGGCGGCGAAGAAGACGGGCGCAACGAACCTTCGCGAGTTCGTCGACTATGCAAAAAAGGTCGGCAGCCTGAACTGGGGATCGTACGGCGTGGGCTCGACGCCGCACGTCCTGATCGAGACGATCGCGAAGCAATACGGCATCAAGTTTCAGGTCATCCAGTACCGCGGCGAAGCGCCGATGTGGAATGACATTGCGGGACAGACGCTGGATGGCGCCGCGGGAAGCTTTGCTGCAGCAGCACCCGTCATCCAGGCGGGAACAGGAAACCTGATCGGCGTGGTCGGCAGCCGCCTGCCACCGTATCCGGACACGCCCACGATGACCGAGCAGGGCGCCGTCGGCGACTTCTACGACCTGCGCGCATTCACCACATTCGCCGTACCGGCCGGCACGCCAAAGGAGATCGTGGATCGGCTCGCGCCGATGTTGATCCAGGCCGGATCGGACCCCAAGGTCCAGCAGATGCTGAACAACTTTCTGCTGTCTTCCCCGGCCGATCTTGAAACGACGGCGCGCATTTTCAAGCGCGACAGCGACGTGATGCTCCGTATCCTGCGCGATCTCGGCGTCAAGCCGTCGGAGTGATCGCCGGGCGATCAACCGCGTCTTGGACACGGCTTCTGGCTCGGGGCCCCGACTTGGCTACGTGGGCCGGCACCCCCTTACCGCATGCGCGCGTCCACCAGTTGTGATCTGGCCATCGGCGCCTGTCGGTGTGCGCGCACGCACCCTTGACCTGAGCGTTTCCACGTCTGCGGCCTGCATGGCGGCAACCGTGGGGCCGAACGCGGGAGACTTGAGGTTTGTGATCCAGAAATCGTTAAAATCCGCGAAAGTCCGGTGTACGGTGATCTCTCGCGTTTGCACGTCGTCGAGACCTGCATCGATCCACAATTCCCGTAACGCTTCCATTCGGGACGCGTCCATCCGTGGCGGGCGCGGAGCTGGAAAGCCCATCGCCTGCAGTTCGAGGTGGATTGGATCCAATGGAAACCCGCCGCCTAACATGTCCCACATGTAGCTCACGACGGCACCGCCCGGGCGAACCACCCGGACCATCTCGCTGACACCCTTCGCGGGGTCCGGGACGAACACCAGTACCAGCGCCATCACGGCTGCATCGAAGGAGCCATCGGCGAAAGGAAGGGCCATGGCATCGCCCCGCTGAAACCTGGCCGGGCGGCACCCGGGCCGCGTGCGTGCAAAGGCGAGTTGCTCTTCGGATGGATCGATACCCTGAACCTCCACGGGGCTGCATCGCTCGATCAGCAATTCGGTGAAGGCCCCGTTGCCGCAACCGACGTCGATCCACCGTAAACCCGGGGATGGCCCCAGCCAATTGAGGAAGTCCTCACCGGCAGACCGGCTCCAGACCCCCATCATCTGCTCATAGGCGGCACCGTCGTTGAAGATGATTTTCTGCTCAACCATTGCCGAACTCCTGCTGCAGTCCGCAATTGCGCCACTCATGAGTACCACGGCCGGGCGGGTGCTTCTACGGCCGCTCGGGTGCGCTCAAGGCATGTGTGACGTTCGTCAAAGAGTGCGTTGAACCAACCCGGTACCTGCAACGGGAGTATTTCATGATTGCGGTGAATTTCCGTGAAAAACTATTTCGCATTGCTCGATCCGCTGCGCTTCGGGGCTGCTCTCGGCGTCGCGGTTTTTCACCTGATGTTCTACTCCTGGGCCGGGGCTTCCATCGGCGCTCCCCAGAGCTTTGAGCACTACTTCGCCGCCGACGTTCAGTTTCCGAACGCAGCCCCTTTCACCTGGTTCGGCTGGGTGGGCGTTGAAATCTTCTTCGTCATTTCCGGCTTCGTCATCGCGAACTCCGCGAGCAACGCAACGGCAAAAGAGTTTCTGTTCGGCCGTGCCCTCCGGCTCTATCCGGCGGTCTGGGTCGCCTCCACCTTGAGCCTCCTCGTCCTGCTTTTCTTTGCGCGTGAGAAGGCGTCCGAATTCTTCCTGCCCTACCTGCAGGCGATGCTGCTCGTTCCCAAGGGGATCAAGGGTCAATGGCTTGACGCCGTGTATTGGACGTTGGCGGCGGAAATGGCCTTTTATGGATTGGTGTTTTGCACGCTGCTCACGAAGCGGGTCACGCTGCGGCATCTGGCCTGGGGTCTCACCATCTACAGCGCCGTGTTCAACGCCTTCTCCATGCTGGTGCTGTCGGGTGCGTTTGAGTCCGACATGTTCTACTGGGTTGTCCTGATGTTTCGGGTGCCGGGCGCAACATGGTTGTTGAACCATGGCTGCTTCTTCGCGCTCGGGATCTGGCTGTTCATGTCAGCGAACAGGCCGTTGACGGCGCTCGAGCGGGGTGCCGTGGTCGTGACATGCCTCTCCGGCTGTGCCGAGATCTACTATTTCTCCCACTTCCTGTTGATGCAGATACCCGCCATCTCGGATCAATCGGCCATTGTGCCGATCCTCGTCTGGGCGGCAGCGGTGCTGCTCATTGCCGCCGCCGCGAACAAAAGCAGGCGCGCTGCCGGCACCGTTTCTCCCGAAGCGCCGGCCTATCTGAGAACGCTGGGGCTGATTACCTATCCGCTCTATCTGACCCACAACGTCACCGGCACGGCGATCATTCGAGTCCTGGTCGACGCCGGCCTGGATGCTTCATTGGCCTTGTGGGCCAGTCTGGCCATGCTTGTCCTGTTCTGCTGGTTCATCTGCGCGAAGATAGAGCCTGCCATCAGAGGGCTGCTGAAGGAAATCGTTGCCAATTTCGGACGGCCGGCGAAGGCAAAGGCGGCATCGAGCCTTCCAACTCCGTCTTCCGGATTGAGCCTTCCGCTGTCCAATGCGCGGCGGGCCGCCCTCAAGCGCAAGATCGACGAGGCCCGGGCAAGGGTTGTTGCCCGCTCATATGCGAGCGCTCCGTCAACTTGAGAGTCGTGGTTTGGCGAGTTTGTCCCAGCCATCTGTGTTGCGCTTGTATGGTTGCAACAAAATCGACCCATGGCGGTCAAACGTCGTCAGCTATAAAACACTGGCTGCGTGAAACTGGAAATGAACTTATGGCTTTCTGGATCGCAGGCGCGGTTGGATTGGCGATCGCCTATCTGTTCGGCTCGACGCCCACGGGCTACCTAGGGGGGAAACTCCTCAAGGGCATTGATATCAGGGAACATGGCTCCAGATCCACCGGCGCCACGAATGTATTGCGGACCCTCGGTAAATGGCCGGCGTTGGTGGTGCTCGTCGCCGACGTGTTGAAAGGCGTGGCTGCCATCATCGTCGCCCGCTCGTTCTGTCCCTGGCTCTACACCGTGTTATCTGCGACACCGCCGACAGCGGTTGATCTGCAGATCTGGGTACCATGGGCTGTTGGCTTGGCCGGAATTGCCGTGCTGCTCGGGCACAGCCGCTCGATCTGGTTGAACTTTACGGGCGGCAAATCCGCTGCGACCGGGCTGGGTGTATTGCTGGCGATGTCCTGGCCGGTGGGGCTGGGTGCTGCGATGGTCTTCGGCATCGTACTGGCCATTACCCGGATCGTTTCGCTTGGCTCGATACTCGCGGCGGCGACGGCAATCGTTCTCGTCTGCGCTTTCGAGCATCCGTTGCCCTATCGCTTGCTGGTGATCGGCGGCGGCATCTACGTGATCGTTCGCCATCGTGCCAACATTCAGCGGCTGTTGGCGGGCACAGAACCGCGCCTGGGGCAAAGTAGCCCGGATACGAAAGCAGAAGCGCAGGTCTAGCGGATGTATTTCCGGCGTTCGCGCATGGGCGGCTTGTTTGCCCTTGGCGGCGCTTTCGGGGGTAAAGCGGACGTACTTTCATCCCCGACCAATGTCGGCAAGTGACCCCAAGCGGACCTTTGGCGGCGCGCCTACGAGCGCGCTCCTTGCTTGGTGTCCCATGTTGGGGCAACGATAAGTTAACCACCGGTTGTTGTAGTGCCGCGGTTCAAGCATTGGGGCATGGCAGGATACGGAATGAAACGACTCGGACTTATTGTCGCCTTCATCTTCGTTGGGGCAGTTTGGTTGTACATGGCGTACCCGAGCCATACGCTGCGCTATCGCTTGACTCTAGAGGCTGAAATTGATGGCCAGCCGAAGATCGGGGCGAGCGTCATCCAAGTTACGTACAGTAAGCAACCTAAGATCCGTAGCGAATTGGCCATCGGTTACAGCGGCGAGGCCGTCGTTCTCGATCTCGGCTCCCGTGGCACATTGTTTGCGCTGTTGAGGGCGGGTAACGACAGCCGGTCAATTCCCGAAACGATCGTATTTCGCGCGTTTGGATTCCCAGGCGGCATATTCCCACAAGGTTCTTTTGAAGACTTGTTGAAGGAGATTCGGCAATTGTCGGGAAAGCGCGAACTGCCATTGACGAGCTTGCCTATGCTTGTCCGCTTTCGCGACGTCAACGATCCGATGACCGTGGAGCAGGTCGATCCTCTCGACATCGCGAAGAGCTTTGGGGCTGGCACAACGTTGTTGCGAGCGACGCTCGAAATCGTTCCCACCGGGATATGGCCGTTCAATTCCTACGGCATCACAGGAGAGCCGATGACGGCGGGGATAGAAAAGCGACTCCCATGGCTGACAGGACTGACGAGCAACATCGATGGGACGTCATCCACAAGCAGTAACGTGCTCTCGAATGTTCTGCACATAGGAAATTTTAAGAGGGGATAAGGCCGTTGCAGTTGGCGGCCTGTTTCAATCTACTGACGCGAATTTCACGTCTCCTGCTGGCCCTTAGCCGACGTGCCCAATCGTTTCACAAACATCCGCTTTCCGTGATGGAGCGGACCAAGCGCGGATAGGGTCCGAACGTCGGCTTGTGACTCAATCCGGTCATCATGGACGACGCGAGACGTTGAGCCATCGACCTCAGCGTAGGTTCGGTCTCATATCTTGCAACCGTCACACATGGAGTGGCCGGACCTCTTGCGGCCAGCCACAAGCGATTGCGAGCTTGCCGGCCCAGAATTTCGCCGCCTCTTGCCCGGAGACATCAACGACGGTGAAGCCACCGAGATACTCCGGTGCGTTGGAGCACCGACCGTCGCTGAACTGCAGTTCGCCGCTGATGTCACTGGCACTGAACGCCTTGCTCAGATCTTCCTCCACTCCCGCGGCGAAGACGAGCACGCCCGCTTCCTTCATCTCGGCCACGGCTGCCCTGGCCAACGGTCCGCGAGACTGAAACCACTCTTTGGGGTGATCACCGACCCATTGCTGGTTGAAGTAGATGATATAGTGCGGCATGTGAGCTTCCTGTTGTCTGCGGCCGAAACAACATACTATTCCGGTTCGCCATCAAGGCGGTGGAAATCCCTCTGCCGGGATCGGTGGCAGGCTTCGCCGGCGACATCGGCGCGGTGCTGACAAGGCAAGATATTTCGACTAACCTTCAGTGCGGACCATCAGGGCGGGCGGGACAGGTCCACGACAGGAGCGCGATGAGCACAGTAAAAAATGCTCTGGCCCAGAAGAGTGGCGCCCTGATCCATGTTCGCTCTGGAGACATGGTCGTCGAAGCCTTGCGCCAGATGCGCGACAACAGTGTCCGGTCGGTACTGGTCATCGACGACGACGTGCTGGTCGGTATCGTGACCCAGGGTGACTGCGCCATCAAGGTGCTGCTGCCGGGGCTCGATGCGAAGCAGACGCCGGTGGCTCAAGTGATGACGGGCAACCCGGTGACGGTCAAGCCGGACGATACGCTGGATGGCTGCATGGCAATGATGGCTGCACGCGGTTTTCGCCATTTGCCAGTGCTGGACGCGGGAAAGGTCGTGGGCGTGGTCTCGATCGGAGACGTCGTCAAGAACATCATCCGGGATTTGGAGCACAACGTGGGCGACCTGATGGGCTACATCATGAAGGATGGGCCCGGGGGCTGACAGACGACACGCCAACGTCTGCTGCCAAGCTTTATCGAGGCATGACCTTCCTGCGACGGCGGATGCCGCTTGAGATGGTCGCGGCGCATCGCGACCTCGTCGCGCACGAATTCATAGCCGAGCTTGAAGGTATCGAGCCCGTCGCTACTGATGGTGCCGTCGCGCTGTCCGATCACGGTCGTGGTCGGGAGGATTGCGCGACCAGCAGCCACTCCGGCTCGACCGTATCGAGGTCTTCCGCCGGCGGGGCCGCAGCATGCCGGTCGCCACCGTCTCTTCGGAAACGGGGGGGTTTTTCCTGGCGATCGCCTTTGCCGAATTGATCGCGTTCAGGTGAAGCCGCCGCGCCGTGCATATTGCTCGTAGCTCTTGTCGTTCACGATATGCGAGGCGTACGCGACCTTGATCACGGCCCAAAGGCCGCCAAACCGGCGCCATAGGTCGTTCCTATTGGTTCGTAAATATCTAGAAAAGAACGATAATTTCGGCTCGATGGCCCGATGGCCGGCGCCGTCGGATTGCAGGCGCGCCCGGCGCGAGTAACCTTACTGTTAGGCAGCCGTTCATCTGCGTCGCGGTATCGCCATTCAGCCACACCGGCCGATTTTTGAACTACTCACAGGTGCATTCCGCCGCGGGGGATGTCATAAATAACGGCTAGTTCGAAAATCTTCCGGGTTTGAAAAGAACATTGCGCTGACAGCCTGGACCCCGGTTTTTTCGCAATCTCTTCTGTCCCAGTAAAGGGCGTCAGCTTTGCTATTTCCTTCGATGTCGTCCTCGGTCCCGGTTGGTGCGCTGGTCGGATGGATGTTGCTTCTCACGGTGAAGCACGTCATCGCCGATTTCATGCTGCAGACTTCCTGGATGGCGATCGGCAAGGATCAGAAGACCGGCTGGGCGCTGCCGCTGCTGGCGCATTGCCTCGTTCATCTCGCGGTGGCAATGACGTTCATCCTGATCGTCGCGCCGCGGTTCTGGTTCGTTGCCTTCATCGACTTCGCCATTCACATCACGATCGATCGACTCAAGGGCATCATTGCATCGTCGTTCGGCGTGACGCTGGAGCAGGCGCATCCGTGGTTCTGGACGCTGATCGGCGTCGATCAGGCGCTGCACCATTTGACCGGTTTCGGCCTGGCTATCTACATGGCGGCGAACTGATCCGGTCGGCATCTCCGCCGGCGTCGCGGAAGTAAACGATCAGCCGATGCGGTCCGACCTCGCGTTCGGCGACGGTCCAGCCCAGACCTCCATAAAAGCCTTCGCGCTGCGGACGCGAGCACAGCCACGCGCGCCTGATGCCGAGCGCGAAGCAATCCTGTGTGGCGCGGTTCACCAGCGATGAAGCCACGCCATTTCGACGCGCGTCCTCGTCGACCCACACCGCCGCCACCCATGGGGTCAGCTGCGGCCGCTCTTCGAGATCGGACCGGATCACCGACGTGGTCCCGAGAAACCTTTCGCCATCTTGGGCGACCAGGGCAAAGGGGATCGGCGTGTCAGCCATGTTCTCGCGCAGGCGCGTGGCGATGTAGGCGAGCGGATAGCCGCTCGGCTCCCACCACGCCCGCCAGATCCGGTCGGCGACGGTGTCGAAAAACGCCGGGCATTGGCGCAGGTCCGAAATGGTGAATGAACGGTGCATCGATTGATTCGGGAGCCATGAGAGCAGGGGTCAACCCTAGCGCGGCCGCCCGGCGGCGGCGAGGTTCCGATTCGGCTGCGATTGGCAAGGCATCCGTGACACTACTGCCACGCTTGGTTAACCTTTCATTAGAATATTGCATTGCATCTTCCGGATAAGGAGAACCGCAATGTTTTCAAGCCGCGAAGCATTTGAGAACGATTTTTGTCCGGTCCGGGATGAGTTGCTCGGCGAGATGTACCGCGCCAACGCCAACGGCCTGCCGGTGCTGGTGGAAAGCGTTTCCTCCGAGGTCCGCGCCATGCTGGCGCTGTTCTGCTACCGCCGCAGCCATCTCCACGCGCTGGCCGTTGCGATCGCAGGAAGCTGCACCGAGCGCGAGCTGATCCAGTTCGGTGGCCGCGTCGGTTCCACGCTCTACGCGCTCTCGCGCGAGCCCTCCGCACGGTCCGCGCCGTCGTCCTCCTACGGCAGCCGCAAGCCGATCACCTTGTCGACCAAGCCGCTTTCGACCTTCAAGCCGATCGAAGACGAGTTCGACGACGAAGAGCTCGAGGCTGTGACGGCCTGAGTTAACCCGCATTCGTAGCCCGGGTGAAGCGCAGCGTAACCCGGGACTCTCTCCAGCCGGCCAAACTGTCCCGGATTGCGCTGCGCTCCATCCGGGCTACTGTCCACGCCCTTCAACCCGCCAATACCACCAACCCGTGCCGCTTCCGCGCCATCGAACATTCGGCATCGCCGGGCATGCAGGTGCGGCACACTTCCGGACGAATGTCGTAGATCAGGCAGGCCGTCGTCTCGCCGACCTTGCCTGACAGCGCCGAGCAGCGGTCGCCCTCGCAGCGCATTCCCGACAGCCGCTCATTGACGAACTTTTCCGGAATCAGGTCGAGCGCTGCATCCTCCTCGATGGTGAAGCGCGGCCAGTTGGATGAATAGCTGCAGCAGGCGCCGCAGGCCTGGCAGGGGCTTTCGGTGGCGGTCGTCAGGGTGTCCATAGGCACGCTTATAGCGCCTTTGGATTCACGTGTCCTTCGGCGCTTCCCAGACCAGGCTGCGCCGCCATTTCGCCCGCAACAGGTCGCGCCGCTCCGGATATTTTTCGTCGTGATAGACCGCTTCGACGACGCGGTCGGTACGAAAACTGCGGAAATCCTTGCGCAGTTCGCACCACGCCGCGAGGATCCGCACCGCTTCGTGATAGCCGACCGCGATCGGCCAGATGGTGCGCTGGCTGTTGCGGCCCTGCTCGTCGCGATAGTTCAGCGTGATCTTCTTGCCTTCGTGGATCTGCGTGCGCGTCCGCACCATATCGATTCGATCCGGCTCCCGGTTCCAGGCCCGCCGGGCGCGGCTGGCGGGCTCCAGCACGAACGGCCGCAACCGCTCGGGCACGGTTTCGGCGACCTTCGCCATCAGGTCCTGCGCGGCGCGGGCCAGCGCCGGATCGGCATGGCCGACCACCCACTGCGCGCCGAGCACGCAGGCCTCGATCTCGTCAGGTGTGAGCATCAGCGGCGGCAAGTCGAATCCCTTTTCGAGGATGTAGCCGACGCCGGCTTCGCCGCGGATCGGCACCCGCTGCTCGATCAGGGTCGTTATGTCGCGATAGATCGTCCGCTTCGAGGTCTCCAGTTCGGCCGCAATCGCGTCCGCCGTCAAAGGCTTCCGGGTGCGCCGGAGCACCTGAATGATCTGAAACAGCCGGTCGGCGCGTCGCATGATTGGTCTCTTTCTGGAAGGCACCCGCCCCATGCTGACAGCATGTTGGCAGCAGGGGGTGGGTATACCGGGACAACACCTCAACTGAAGGGAATTTGTCCATGACGTTTTTCAGCGAACCCGGCGCAAGCGGAAGCCGTCTGCCTGTCGTCACCGCCCAATGCTTTGTCCTGGAACAGCTGGTTTCCATCCACGCCACGACCCTCGATATGCGCTGGGCGATGGTCGAGCTGGCGTGGCGTTCGTTCACGGGAATGTGCGCGTTGGTGCAGGGACGGCTGGCCGCGTGGGTTCGGCGGGACCGTACACCACGGCAGCAGGAGGGGAATGGCCGGCATTGCTGCTGCTGACACCATGGTGGCAGCAGGGGCGATTTAGCGTCGGACAAGCTTGTGAAGAAATCGGGAGACCTTGCATGATTACCCTCTACGGCTTCGGCGCCGGGTTCGGGCTGCCGGAGATCAGCCCGTTCGTGACCAAGACCGAGGTCCAGCTGAAGATGGCGGGCATCGCCTATCGCAAGGAGAGGGCCAAGCCGCCGGCCTCGCCGAAGGGGCAGCTGCCCTACATCGTCGACGAGGCCGAGACCATCGCCGATTCCACGTTTATCCGCGCGCATCTCGAAGCCAAATACGGGTTCGATTTCGACGCCCCGCTCAGCCTGCAGGCGCGCGCCCAGGCCTGGGCCTTCGAGCGGATGATCGAGCACCATGTCTACTGGGCGCTGGTCGGCGCGCGCTGGGTCGATGCCGACAATTTCGCCAAGGGGCCGTCGCATTTCTTCGATAGCGCGCCGCTGCATCTGCGCGAAAAAATGCGCGAGGACGCCCAGTTCCGGGTCGCGGAGAATTATCTGCTCAGCGGCCTCGGCCGCCACGCCCCGGAAGAGGACGTCGATCTCGCCGTCCGTTCGCTGTTCGCGCTGTCGGTGCAGCTTGGCGACAAGGCGTTCCTGATGGGCGAAACGCCGTGCGGCCTGGATGCCACCGCCTTCGGCGCGCTGGCCGGAATCCTGACGCCGTTCTTCGAGTCGCCGCTGCGCCAGCGCACCGAGCAATTCGCCAACCTCACCGCCTATGTCGACCGGATGATGCTGCTGTACTACCCTGAATTCGCCTGGTCGCCGGTGCAGCAGGCAGCTTAATTTGCGGGAGCCGGCTGGCCCTTCGATGCGGCCAGTTCGGCTTCGAGTTCGGCAATACGCGCGTCGCGCACGGCCAGCGCCTGCGCCACGTCGGCCGCGTCGAACTTGTGCGGGATGTGCTGCGGGCAGTTGGTGTCCCACGCTGCAATCCTGAACAGGATGACCTGCTCGGGCCGCGCCTTGTAGCCTTTCGGCATCAGCGATTGCGTCAACGCCGGGTCGTCGTCGACCACGCGCGCCTCGCCCCAGATTTTCACGCGACGGCGATGGGCGTAGTCCATCACGAAGATATGCGCCTTCGGATTCTCCGAGAGATTTCCTTGCGTGATGTATTGCCGGTTGCCGCTGTAGTCGGCGAACGCGATCGTGTTCCTGTCGAGGATTTTGACAAAGCCCTTGGGCCCGCCGCGGTGCTGGATATAGGGCTGGCCGTCGGCCGAGGCGGTCGCGAGGTAGAAGCTGTTGGTCTCAGCCAGGAAGCCCGCCAGATTCTCGTCGATCTCGGTGCGCCAGCCGCCCCTCTGCTCCATGCCCGCATAGCCCTCGCGCGAACCCTTGCGGACCTGGATCGCCTTGACCGCCGGGGTGAAGGCGACATCGCTGGAGTAGGTCTGAACGTCTGACATCTGGGTCTCCTGAAGTTCGGGCGGGCCAAGCGGCCGTCCCTGGCCCATAAGATGGATCATTCCGAAACTTAAGCAAATCTCCTGATTGACACTTCACTATTGCAGAATATGAAATAATTGCATGGACCGTATCGACGCCATGCAGGCCTTCGTTGCCGTCGCCGATTTGCAGGGATTCGCCCCCGCCGCGCGAAAACTCGGCCTGTCGGCCTCCAACGTGACGCGGCTGATCGCGGCGCTGGAGCAGCGGCTCGGCGCCCGGCTGCTGCAGCGAACCACGCGGCAGGTCGCGCTGACGGATGCCGGCGCGCGCTACCTCGAGCGGGCCCGCCGCATCCTCGCCGATGTCGAGGAGGCCGAAGGCTCGGCCCGGGACGAGCGCACCCGTCCGGGCGGACGGCTGGTGATTTCGGCCCCGATCGGCTTTGGACGGCGCCACGTCAGTGCGGTCGTGACGGCCTATCTGAAGCGCTATCCGGAGGTCTCCGTCGACCTGCGGCTCTCGGATCGCTTGATCAATCTGGTGGAGGAGGGGACGGATCTGGCGATCCGGATCGGCCATCTCCCTGATTCGGCGCTGGTGGCACGCCATGTCGGCGAGATGCGCCGGATCGTGGTGGCGTCACCGGATTATCTCGCAAGGCGCGGCGAGCCGAAAACGCCGGCCGCGCTTGCCTCCCATGACACCATCCAGTTCGGCGCCATGACGGCCGCCCCCGACTGGCGCTTCGTCGATCATGGCCGCGAGGTTCGCATTGCGACCGCACCGCGCTTCTCCACCAACAGCGCCGACGCCGCGATCCAATATGCCGAAGCGGGCGGCGGACTGACGCGGGTGCTGGCCTATCAAGCCGCCGAATCGCTGAAAGCGCAGCGGCTCCAGATCGTGCTCGCCGCGTTCGAGCAGCCGGCGCTGCCGATCCACCTCGTCTACCCGACGTCGCGGCTGTTGTCGGCGAAGGTCCGCACCTTCATCGATCTCGTCATCGAAACCGCCGACTGGCATTTCGGCTAGAATGTCATTCCGGGGCGATGCGAAGCATCGAACTATGGTGCGCGATTGCGCACCTGAGAATCTCGAGATTCCGGGTCTGGTCCTTGCGGACCATCCCGGAATGACATCACTCCGGTTACGATACTGGCTCCTTCTTCGGCACCACGCGGAACGTGGCGTTGGCGCGCGCGATCACGACGCCGTCGGCCTTGATCAGGCTCTGCACGAAGCAGATCGTTCTGCCGGTCTTGACCACGTCGCTCTCGACCGCGAGCCATTGCCCGACTTCGGCGCTGCCGACGAAATCGACCGCAAGCGAGATCGTCACCAGCGACGACACCCCGCCCATGACATGGGCGCAACTGTGGCCCATCGCGTTGTCGGCCAGCGCCGCGATCAGCCCGCCGTGAATGAGCCCACGGCCGTTGGTGTGCGGCTTGGCGAGCCGCAGCCCGATGATGACAGCCTTGTCGGTCCGCTTCGAATAAAGCGGCTCCCAGGGATCGGTGAGCGGACTCCTGCGGGTGTGGCGCTCGAAACCTTCGGGGATGCTGTCGCTCATGTCAGGCTCGCGTGTTGACGGCGTTGCCGCCATTGAACGCAACGCGCGTACGAAGTCACCGCCTACAAAGTTTTAAACGGGATTCTGCAGGTTGTTTGAATAACCACGGATGTCGTCACCCCGCGAAGGCGGGTGACCCAGTATTCCAGAGACAGTAGCGATAGAACCGAAAAGTCGCGGCGTACTGGATACCCCGCCTTCGCGGGGCATGACGACGGCAATTCTGCGCGACGGATCAGCTAAAACGGCAGCCCCACGTAATTCTCTGACAGCGACGCCGATGCCGCCTTCGAGTTGACGACATATTCCAGCTCGGCGAGCTGGATGCGCGCGCCGAATTCGCCTTCGTCGGGGAATTTGTGCAGCATCGAGGTCATCCACCAGGAAAACCGCACCGCCTTCCACACCCGCGCCAGTGCCGTGGCCGAATAGCCGTCGATGCCGGCGCTGGATTTCTCGTCATAATATTCGCGGAACGCCTGCGAGAGATAATGCACGTCGCTGGCGGCCAGGTTCAGCCCCTTGGCGCCGGTCGGCGGCACGATGTGACAGGCGTCGCCGGCGAGGAACATCCGGCCGAAGCGCATCGGCTCGGCGACGAAGCTGCGCAGCGGCGCGATGCTCTTTTCGATCGAGGGTCCGGTGACGAGTTCGTCCGCCGCCTTCTCATCGATCCGGCGTTTCAGCTCGTCCCAGAAGCGCTCGTCCGGCCATTGCGCGATATCGTCGTCGAGCGGGCACTGCACGTAATAGCGGCTGCGGCGGGTCGAGCGCATCGTGCACAGCGCAAATCCGCGCGCGTGCCTGGAATAGATCAGTTCGGGACTGACGGGCGGCGTCTCGGAGAGGATGCCGAGCCAGCCGAACGGATAGACCCGCTCGAACGTCTGGATCGCGGATGGCTTCACGCTGGCGCGGCTGACGCCATGGAAGCCGTCGCAGCCGGCGATGAAGTCGCAATCGATCTCGTGGGTGACGCCGTCCTTGACGTAGCTGACGCGCGGCTGGTCGGTATCGAAATCATGCGGCTGCACGTCGGCGGCCTGGTAGACCGTGGTGAGGCCGGCATCCTTGCGCGCGTTCATCAGGTCGAGCGTCACCTCGGTCTGGCCGTAGATCATCACGGTCTTGCCGGTGGCGGCGTGCATGTCGATGCGGTGCCGCGCGCCGCCGAAGGCGAGCTCGACGCCGTGATGCACCAGCCCCTCGCGATGGGCGCGCGCGCCGGCGCCGACCTCGTCGAGCAACCCCACCGTGCCCTCCTCGAGCAGGCCGGCGCGGATGCGGCTCAGCACATATTCCGCCGTCTGGCGTTCCAGGATGACGTTGTCGATGCCGTAGAGGTGAAGTAGTTGCCCAAGCAACAATCCTGCCGGACCCGCACCGATGATGGCTACTTTTGTCCTCAATACCCGCTCCTCCCGGTATTAATGGCTCCGACGCCCACGCTCGCCGTCACAGGCTTGCAATGGTAGTTATATCATATAACAGTTCAGGCAAAGCACGTCGGCGCCATACAATGCATCGCCGGTTCGCCGCACCGCAAGAAGTTGCTTGCGTCGATTGGACAGGGGAAAGCAGGCGCCGGAGCTGCGTGCCCGCCTTGAAAAAGCGGGCTATCTAGATAACATGTTAAATAACAAGACCGGGTGACCACAACAGCCCGCGTGCCAAAGGGAGAAAATGTCCATGAAGAAAGCATTTCTGGCGTTGCTGTTGGCCGCCAGCGTGACGCCCGCCATCGCGCAGGAAAAAACCTTCGAGCTGAAGCTGTCGCACTGGGTGCCGGCCTCGCACCCGCTGCAGAAGGCGCTGGAAGAGTGGGGCGCGGCCGTCGAGAAGGAAAGCGGCGGCACCATCAAGTCGAAGGTGTTCCCGGCGCAACAACTCGGCAAGGCGTTCGACCATTACGACATGGCGCGCGACGGCATCGCCGACGTCACCTACGTCAACCCCGGCTATCAGCCCGGACGATTCCCGATCATCGGCGCCGGCGAACTGCCGTTCCTGATGTCGGATGCCAAGGGCGGCTCGATGGCGCTCGATGCCTGGTACCGCAAATACGCCGAGAAGGAGATGAAGGACGTCAAGTTCTGCCTCGCCTTCATCCATTCACCCTCGTCGTTCCACTCCCGCACCAAGAAGATCGTCACGCCCGAGGACATCAAGGGCATGAAGATCCGCCCCGCCCACGCCACCATGGCGAATTTCGTGACCCAGCTCGGCGGCACCAATGTGCAGTCGTCGGCGCCGGAAGTGCGTGACATTATCGAGCGCGGCGTCGCCGATGCCGTTACCTTCCCGTGGGGGTCGGTGGTGCTGTTCGGCATCGACAAGGTGACGAAGTACCACATGGATGCGCCGCTCTACGTCACGACCTTCGCCTTCGTGATGAACAAGGACAAATACAACCAGATGTCCGACAAGCAGAAGAAGGCGATCGACAACAATTGCAGCACGGAAGCTGCCGGCCGGGTCGGCGAACCCTGGGGCAAGTTCGAGGATGCGGGCATCGCCAAGATCAAGGCGGAGGCCAATCACGAAGTCTACCCGCTGACGCCGGAGCAGACCGCTGCGTGGAAGAAGGCTTCCGAGCCGCTGGTCAAGACCTGGGGTGACGGCGTCAAGAAGAACGGCGGCGACCCGGATGCGGCGCTGACTGAGCTCAAGGCCTCGCTCACCAAGTACAACGCGCTCGCGAAGTAGTCCTTCTTCTCCCTCTCCCGCTTGCGGGAGAGGGGCGGGGTGGGGGTGCGGCCGCGCGTCACACCGTTCGCATGGAGAAAATTTCCCCCACCCGGATCGCATCTCGCGATGCGATCCAACCTAAGAGCGAGCTTCGCTCGTCTCGCCCGCCGCAAGCGGGAGAGGTGACGTCAATTTCCGTTCAATCAGATGCCGTAAAGCGACAGGAACCTCCAAACATGAGCCGCGCGTGGATGGATCGTTTCATCGACACGATCGAATGGATCGCCGCCGGCTTCGTCGGCATCGTCGCGCTCAACATCTTCATCGGTGTCCTCCTGCGCAACACGCTGAACTATTCGATCCCGGATGCCTTCGACATCGGGCGCATGCTGCTCGGCATCCTGATCTTCTGGGGCATCGCCGCCACCTCCTATCGCGGCGGCCACATCACCGTCGACCTGGTCTGGGCCAATGTCGGCCCGAAATACCAGCGCATGATCGACGTGTTCGCCACGCTGGTATTGCTGTTCGTGGTGTCGGTGCAGACCTGGACGCTGTTCGACAAGGTGCACACCACCTATAACGACAACGTCCTCACCTTCGATATGCGCATGCCGACCTGGCCGTTCTTTGCCGTGGCCTGGGCCGGCGACGTCGCCGCCGTGCTGCTGATCGCGATCCGCACCTATCGGCTGATCTTCCATCCGGAAGATGTCCACGATGCCAAAGTGAAGACGGTGGAGTAGGCGTTATGGGTACCGACGCTGTCGCCGTCCTCGGATTCGTTGCGCTGTTCGTGCTGATGCTGCTGCGCGTGCCGGTCGGCATGGCGATGGGCCTCGTCGGCGTCTGCGGCTTCGGCTATCTCGTTGGCTTCGCGCCGGCGCTGAAGATGGTCGGGCAGACCTCGATGCGCACCGTGACCGACTACACTTTCGGCGTGATCCCGATGTTCCTGCTGATGGGGGCGTTCGTCAGCAATTCGGGCATGAGCCGCGAACTGTTCCGCGCCGCCAATGGCTTCGTCGGTCATATGCGTGGCGGGCTCGGCATTGCGACGGTCGGAGCCTGTGGCGGCTTTGCCGCGATATGCGGTTCGTCGGTCGCCACGGCGGCGACCTTTTCGGCGGTGGCCTATCCGGAAATGCGCCGCTATGGCTATCCGCAATCCTTTGCCACCGGCGTCATCGCGGCCGGCGGCACGCTGGGAGCCATGCTGCCGCCGTCCACCGTGCTCGCCGTCTACGGCATCATCACCGAGCAGGACATCGGCAAGCTGTTCATCGCCGGCATCATCCCCGGCCTGCTCGCGATTGCCATGTACATGCTCACGATCGCGCTGATCGGCTGGATTCGTCCGGACTTCCTGCCGGCGGGTCCGCACACAAAATGGCGCGAGCGCTTTGCCGGCCTGAAGAATATCTGGGCGCCGGTGCTGCTGTTCATCTTCGTGATCGGCGGGCTCTACGGCCTGCCGTTCCTGCCGCGCTTCACGCCGACCGAGGCCGGCGGCGTCGGCGCCACCGGCGCCTTCCTGATCGGTCTGCTCACGGGACGGCTCAACAAGGAAAAGATCCTGGCCTCGCTGCTGCAGGCGACCCGCACGGCGGCCGCCGTGTTCACGGTGCTGATCGGCGCGCTGATCTTCGGCTACTTCCTGACGGTGACGCAGACCCCGCAGAAGGTGACGGAACTGCTCACCGGCCTCGGCCTCGGTCCCTACGGCATCCTTGCGCTGATCATGGTGATGTATCTGGTGCTCGGCTGCCTGATGGACGCCATGGCCATGATCATCCTCACGGTGCCGATCATCTTCCCGGTGATCGTTCACCTGGGCTTCGACCCGATCTGGTTCGGCATCATCATCGTGATGACGGTGGAACTCGGTCTCATCTCTCCGCCAATCGGCATGAATGTCTTTGTGATCAAGAGCGTGGTCGAGGACGTATCGTTCTCCACGATCTTCCGCGGCGTGATGCCATTCGTGGTGACGGACCTGATCCGGCTGGTAATCCTGATCGCGTTTCCGATACTGGCGCTGTGGTTGCCGCAGCGCATGGCGGGATAATGTCGCTGAGCCATAGGTCTCAATTCCTCATCCTGAGGAGCCCGCAGAGCGGGCGTCTCGAAGGATGCAGGCCACGGACGGTGCCACATGGTTCGAGACGCGCTTCGCGCTCCTCACCATGAGGGGCCAGTAGCATAGTAACGATAGGGCACAGGTGTCCGATGACCCCACAGCTTTCGACGAAATACGTCTTCACCATCACCGCGCGGATCGGCGAGGTGACTTCGGCGGGCGAGATCGGCACCGGCGTGCGGCGGATCATCCCGATCCTCGGCGGTGACGTGAAGGGCGACGGCGTCAACGGCAAGGTCTGCGCCTTCGGCGCGGATTTCCAGATCATCCGCCCCAACGAACTGATCGAGCTCGAAGCCAAATACGCCTTCGAGACCGACGACGGCGCGGTGGTGTATGTCGAGAACAGGGGCATGCGCTTCGGCCCGGTCGAACTGCTGCAGAAGCTGAAGCGCGGCGAACCGGTCGATCCGAAGCTGATCTACTTCCGCACCGTGCCGAAGTTCGAGACCGGCGCGCCCAGATATCGCTGGCTGATGGAAAACCTGTTCATCGGCTCCGCCGCCCGCCACGCCGACCGCGTCGTCATCGACGTGCACCAGGTGTTGTGAGATTCTCTCTTCGTCATTCCGGGGCGCGCGAAGCGCGAGCCCGGAATCCATCGGGCCGCATATTCTGTTGGAAAATGGATTCCGGGTTCGCGCCAAGAGGCGCGCCCCGGAATGACAAGCCAGAAAACTGCGACATAACAACACGACGGGCAAATCACTCAAAACCTGTCCATCCCTCCGCCGAAAAATATTCCCCTCGCGCCGTCGGGCAAATCAGCGGCATATTCCGCGCGTCTCGCCGCGAATGAAGGGCGCTTCGCGATCGTCACGAACGTGCGGTGAGATGCGGTGGACGTGGAATGCGCGAGACGTACGCGCATGAAGCGTACGGCGAAGGCGTGTGGTCCTGACGTCGCGGTGCTGGCGTCAAGTTGCGCAAAGGCTCGCGCCTTGTGCGATGACGGAGGCAAAAGAGCCGTTCTCCGGGGAGAGTACGCTATAAGCCGTAAAGCCATTGCGCAGGGAATGCCGGAGTGTTCCGACTGTACCTGTATGCTCGTGTGCGTCACTCCTCGCGCACTATTGCACACGAGATCGCGGGTGCAGCAAGCACCCGGCATTCCCTGCTCCCTCGTTGGAGGGACAGCATCGATGCAAAACTCGGGTTCATTGAGCCGCGAGAACGCGGTTGCACACTTGGTCGTCATCACCCGCGAAGGCGGGTGATCCAGTATTCGAGAGGCCGTAGCGATAGAACCGAAAAGCCGCGGCGTACTGGATCCCCCGCCTTCGCGGGGGACGACAGCGGTGGGCATCATGGGGTTGTCGTAGCCGGCGCCCCGCCTTGACTCCTCCCAACATCGTTATAAGATATAACTATTCTGCAAAGGAAGTAATATAAATCCATGGGAAACGCCTCCTCCGCACCAGCGGGTCAACCCGACCTGCTCACGATCGAGCAATCGGGCGCGGTGCTGACCGTGGGCCTCAACCGTCCGGCCAAGCGCAACGCGCTGAATGACGGCATCATCCTCGCGATCCAGGATTGCTTCTCCAATCTGCCCGATGGCATCGGCGCGGTCGTTATCCACGGCATCGGGGATCATTTTTCCTCCGGCCTCGATCTGTCTGAGTTGACCGAGCAGGACGCCACCGAGGGCCTGCGCCACTCGCAGATGTGGCACCGGGTGTTCGACCGCATTCAGTACAGCCGCGTGCCTGTGATCGCGGCGCTCAAGGGCGCGGTGATCGGGGGCGGGCTCGAGCTTGCCTGCGCCGCGCATATCCGCGTCGCCGAACCTTCGGCCTATTTCGCGCTGCCCGAGGGCCAGCGCGGCATCTTCGTCGGTGGCGGCGGATCGGTACGGCTGCCGCGTCTGATCGGCGTGGCGCGGATGACCGACATGATGCTGACGGGCCGGGTATATTCGGCGACCGAAGGCGCGGCTTACGGTTTCTCGCAATATCTCGTCGAAGCTGGCGGCGCGTTGCCGAAGGCTCTTGAGCTGGCCGAGCGCGTTGCCGCGAATGCGCCGCTGACGAATTTTGCGGTGCTGCAGGCCTTGCCGATGATCGCCGAGGCCAATCCGCAGACCGGTCTCCTGATGGAATCCCTGATGGCGACGGTGGCGCAGAGCGACAAGGAAGCCAAGCGCCGGATTCGTGCGTTTCTCGATCGCAAGACCGCAAAGGTGAAGCCGACCTGACATGAGCGCCAAGCCCGGCATGTCTGCCTCGACTGAACAAGCCGCGCGCGCCGGCGCTTCTCCGCTGCGCCCAATTTCCTTCGGCACGCCTGCCGTGACCGTCGACCGTCGCGAGGATGGCACCATCTACCTGCGGCCGAGGGCGCAGTTGGGCGACTATCCGGTGCGCCTCACCGACCGGCTGCATCATTGGGCGCAAGCCGCGCCCGATCGCGTCTTCATGGCGGAGCGGAACGCTGCGCGGGGCTGGCGGCAGATCACCTACGCGGAACTGCTGGTTTCATCGCGGCACATCGCGTCCGCGCTGCTTGCCCGTGGTCTTTCGGCCGAGAAGCCGGTCGTCATCCTCTCCGGCAATTCGATCGATCACGCGCTGGTCGCATTCGGCGCGCTCTACGCCGGCATTCCCTTCTGTCCGGTATCGCCGGCCTATTCGCTGATCTCGCGGGATTACGGCAAGCTCTCCTACCTGACGAAGCTGCTGACGCCCGGCCTCGTCTTTGCGGACGACGCCACCAAATTCGCCGATGCGCTGGCCGCCAACGTCTCACAGGAAACCGAGATCGCGGCTTCGTATGGCACGGTGCCGGGGCGCGATGTCACAAGTCTCGCGGATCTGATGGCGACGCCGTTGCATCCGCGCCTGGATGCGATGCACGAAGCCATCGGTCCTGACACCATCGCGAAATTCCTGCTGACGTCGGGTTCGACCGGCAATCCGAAAGCCGTCATCAATACCCAGCGCATGATCTGCGCCAACCAGGTGATGCTGCGCGAGACGCTGGCGTTCCTCAAGGACGAGCCGCCCGTCATCGTCGACTGGCTGCCGTGGAATCATACGTTCGGCGGCAACCACAATATCGGGCTCACGCTGTACAATGGCGGCTCGATGTATCTCGACGAAGGCAAGCCGATGCCGGGCGGCATCGAGGAGACCGTGCGGAATCTCCGGGAGATTTCGCCGACCGTCTATTTCAACGTGCCAAAGGGCTATGAATCGCTGCTGCCCTACCTGCGCGACGACGAGAGCCTGCGGAAGAAGTTCTTCTCGAAGCTGCATGCGATGTTCTTCTCGGGCGCTGCGCTGTCGCCGTTCGTGTGGAACAGCCTCGACGAACTGTCCGTTCGGGAGACCGGCTATCGCGTCCCGATGCTGACCGGCCTCGGCGCCACCGAAACCGCGCCGTTCTTCATGTCGGTCAATCCGCTCACCAGCCGCTCCGGGCATGTCGGGCTGCCGGTTTCGGGAAATGACGCAAAGCTCGTGCCCAACAATGGCAAGCTGGAAGTCCGCGCCAGGGGGCCGAACGTGATGCCGGGCTATTGGCGCCAGCCAGATATGACCGCGAAGGCGTTCGACGAGGAAGGTTTCTACAAGCTCGGCGATGCGATCAAGCCCGCCGATCCCGACAATTTCGACGCCGGTTTCGATTTCGACGGCCGCCTCGGCGAGGACTTCAAGCTCGCCAGCGGCACCTGGGTCAGCGTCGGCCCGCTACGCGCGCGCTTCGTCGGAGCCTGTGCGCCGCTGGTGCGGGACGTCGTGATTGCCGGCATCAACCGCGACGAAATATCGGCACTGGTGGTGCTCGATCTCGACGGTTGCCGCCTGATCAATCCGACGATGCCGCCGGACGATATTGCCGCCGCGGCGTCCGACCCGCTGATCCGTGCAGCCTTTCGCGAGCGCTTCGAGAAGCTGGTCGAAAGCGCCACGGGTTCGTCGACGCGGATCGTGCGCGCGGTGCTGCTCGACACGCCGCTGTCGATCGATCGCGGCGAGGTCACCGACAAGGGCTCGATCAACCAGCGCGCCGTGCTGGAGAACCGCAGCGCGCTGATCGAAGAGATTTATTCACCCACACCGCCGGCGCAGGTGATCACGCTTTAACACGTTCTGGAAAGAGTCATCAGGGAGGAGACCATGCAGCTGAAAGACCAGGCCGCCGTCGTCACCGGCGGAGCATCGGGATTGGGCGCTGCAACCGCGCGGAAACTCGCCGCACAGGGCGCGAAGGTTGCCGTCTGCGACCTCAATGAAAAGCTGGCTGAATCCGTTGCGGCCGAGATCGGCGGCGTTGCCGTGATCTGCGACGTTTCCGATGCCGCCTCGGCGGAGGCCGCGATCGCCAAGGCCGCGGCGGCCCACGGCCCGGCGCGCGTGCTGGTGAACTGCGCCGGCATCGGCGTTGCCAAGCGGGTGATCGGCAAGGAAGGTCCGATGGCGCTCGGCGATTTCGACAAGGTGATCAAGGTCAATCTGATCGGCTCCTTCAACATGCTGCGGCTGGCGACGGCTGCGATGTCGAAGCTGGAGCCGCTTCCGACCGGCGAGCGCGGCGTGGTGATTTCCACCGCCTCCATCGCGGCCTATGACGGCCAGATCGGGCAATCAGCCTATTCGGCCTCGAAGGGCGGCATCGTCGCCATGACGCTGCCGATCGCGCGCGAACTGGCGCAATTCGGCATCCGTGTGCTGACGATTGCGCCGGGCCTGTTCCTCACGCCGCTGCTGGCCAATCTGCCGCAGGAGGCGCAGGACTCGCTCGCCGCCTCGATCCCGTTCCCGCGCCGGCTCGGCCAGGCCGACGAGTTCGCGTCGCTCGTGCTGCACATGGTCGACAACCCCTATCTGAACGGCGAAGTGGTGCGGCTCGATGCCGCGCTTCGCATGGCGCCGCGATAGGTATCACTATGGATATGAAACGGTCAGCGATCGCTTCTTCACCTCTCCCTCCGGGAGACGGTGCCTACCTTCATTGTCGCGCCATCGGAATCGAGTAGGCACATGTTCGTCAACAAGCGTGACGTGCAGATCCAGTGGGGCGACTGCGACCCTGCCAACATCGTTTACTACCCGCGCTACTTTGCAATGTTCGACGATTCGACCTCGATCATGTTCGAAGCCGCCGGCTTCTCGAAGCAGGACATCGTCCACAAATACGGGCTGGTCGGCATCCCCATGGTGGACACGCGGGCGAAATTCCACATCCCGTCCACCCATGGCGACTGGATCAGGATCGAGAGCCGGATCGAGAGTTTCAAGCGATCGAGCTTCGAGGTGCTCCACAATGTGTTCAAGGGCGATCGGCTGGCGATCGAGGCGTGGGAGACCCGCGTGCTGGTCGGTCGCCATCCGGAGGATCCCGAGCGGCTGAAATCGGCGCCGATGCCGCCGGAGATCGTCGAGCGGTTCATGCGGGGCTGACTCGGTCCCCCCGGGGCTGACTCAGTCCCCCGGGGCTGACTCAGTCCCCCGCATGACCTAAAGAAGGGGCTGAATTGAGCTGGCTTTTGGTTAAACGATAAAGACATAAATCAAGGGAGGAATGAATGAAGAAGGCTTTTCTGTCTGCTGCTGCCGTCGTGGCGGCTCTGGCATTGCCGGGCTCTCCGGCATTCGCGCAGGCCAACGAGATCGTCATCGGCATCACCGTCACCACCACCGGCCCCGCGGCGGCGCTCGGCATTCCCGAACGCAACGCGCTTGATTTCGTGCCGAAGGAACTTGGCGGCGTGCCGCTCAAGGTCATCGTGCTCGACGACGGCGGCGATCCGACCACGGCAACCACGAACGCCCGGCGGTTCGTGACCGAGTCCAAGGCCGACATCATCATGGGCTCGTCGACCACGCCGCCGACGGTCGCGGTCTCCACCGTGGCGAACGAGGCTGGGATTCCGCATTTCGGCCTGGCGCCTTTCCCGATCAACGAGGCGCGCGCGAAGTGGTCGGTCGCCATGCCGCAGCCAATCCCGATCATGGGCAAGGTGCTGTACGAGCACATGAAGGCGCATGGCATCAAGACCGTCGGCTATATCGGCTACTCCGATTCCTACGGCGACCTCTGGATGAACGATTTCAAGACCCAGGCCATCCCGATGGGATTGAGCCTGGCGACGGACGAGCGTTTCGCCCGGCCCGATACGTCGGTCGCGGGCCAGGTGCTTAAGCTCGTCGCGGCCAACCCCGACGCCGTCCTCGTCGGCGCATCCGGGACCGCAGCCGCACTGCCGCAGTCGACGCTCCGCGAGCGCGGCTACAAGGGCCTGATCTACCAGACCCACGGCGCTGCCAGCATGGACTTCATCCGCATCGCCGGCCCGTCGGCGGAAGGCGTGATCATGGCGTCGGGTCCGGTGATGTCGCCGGAATCGCAGCCTGACAGCGCGCTGACCAAGAAGCCCGGGCTTGCGCTCAACACGGCGTACGAAGCCAAGTACGGCGCCAACAGCCGCAGCCAGTTCGCCGGCCACTCCTACGACGCCTTCGAAGTGCTCAAGCGCGTGATTCCGGTGGCACTGAAGAAGGCGAAGCCGGGTACGCCGGAATTCCGCGAGGCGATCCGTCAGGCCCTGATCACCGAGAAGGACATCGCCGCAAGCCAGGGCGTCTACAACTTCACCGAAAAGGATCGCTACGGCCTCGACGACCGCTCGCGCATCATCCTGACCGTGAAGGACGGCAAATACGTCCCGGCGAAGTGAGGACAAACGAAGACTCGTAGGGTGGGCAAAGCGCAGCGTGCCCACCATCTCGCAGCGAGATCGGTGATGGATGGTGGGCACGTCGCTCGCGCTCCTTTGCCCACCCTACGGCAGATTGCGAACTAAACCTGCGTCGCGCCCTCGTGCTGAAAGCCAAGATAGCTCGCCGCAACACGCTGGTTGGCGGCAATGTCCCTGGCCGATCCCGACAGGATGAATTCGCCGAGCTCCATCACATAGGCACGGTCGGCGATCTGCAGCGCGGCCTTCGCGTTCTGCTCCACCAGCAGCACCGAGACGCCGGCGGCGCGCAGCTCGCCGATGGTGCGGAAGATGTCGGCGACGATGATCGGCGCCAGCCCGAGGCTCGGCTCGTCGAGCATCAGCAATTTGGGCGCGCCCATCAACGCGCGGCCCATCGCCAGCATCTGCTGCTCGCCGCCGGAGAGCGTGCCGGCCAGCTGCTTGCGCCGCTCCTTCAGCCGCGGAAACAGCGCGTAGACCTTCTCGAACGACTGCGCCGCGGTGGCCTTCGGAATCCGGAACGCGCCGAGCAGAAGGTTGTCCTCGACGTTCATGGTGCCGAACAGTTCGCGATGCTCGGGCACCAGGCTCAGGCCTGAAGCCACGCGGTCCTCGATATCGAGCGGGGCCATGTCGTTGCCGGCGAAGATCGCCGTGCCCTTCAGCGGCAGCACGCCCATGATGGCGTTGAGCAGCGTGCTCTTGCCGGCGCCGTTGGCGCCGATGATGGTGACGATCTCGTTGCCGGCGACGTCGAGCGACACCGAACGCACGGCTTCGACCTTGCCGTAGGAGACGTGCACGTCGGAGACCGATAGCAGCGCGCTCATGCGGTGGCTCCGAGATAGGCCTTGATCACGTCCGGATTGGATTTGATCGCAGCCGGCGTGCCCTCGGCGATCTTGGTGCCGAAATCCAGCACCACGACGCGGTCGGCGAGATCCATCACGAAGCCCATGTCGTGCTCGACCAGCAGCACCGACATGCCGCCATCGCGCAGTTGACGGAGGAGGGCGGCAAGCCGCTGCTTCTCCATGTGCCGCAAGCCCGCGGCCGGCTCATCGAGCAGCAATAGCAACGGGTCGACGCACAGTGCGCGTGCAATCTCGACGATGCGCTGCTGGCCGAGCGAGAGGCTCCCCGCCAGCTGGTCGATCTGGTCGCCGAGGCCGACGCGCTCGATCTGGCGCGCGGCTTCGGCGAGCAATTTCGCCTCGTCGGCGCGGTCGAGCCGGAACATGCTGGCGATCGCGCCGGCGTGGCCGCGCAGATGCGCGCCGATCGCGACGTTCTCCAGCACGGTCATGTCAGGCACCAGCTTGACGTGCTGGAAGGTGCGGGCGACGCCGAGCTTGACGACCTCCTGCGGCGGCGCGTTGTCGACCTTGTTGCCGAGCACAGTGATGGTGCCGCCGGTCGTCGTCAGCACGCCCGTGATCAGGTTGAACGTCGTGCTCTTGCCGGCGCCGTTGGGCCCGATCAGGGCAACGATCTCGCGGGCCTGCACGTCGAACGAGACATCGTTGACCGCAATGACGCCGCCGAACTGCTTGCGCGCCTTGTCGATCTGCAACAGCGTCGCGGGGGAGGCGGGCGCGCGCACACGGGTGGCGGGAGGAAGCGAGGTGTCGGTTACCTTGCGCGCCGGCTTGAACGGCAGCCGCGACATCAGCCAGGGCCAGACGCCGGTTGGCGCCAATTGCAGCAGCACGACGAGCAGGATACCGAACACGATGGTCTCGAGCTGGCTCTGGCCGCCGAACACATACGGCAAATAGCTCTGCAGGATCTCCTTCAGGATCACGACGATGCCCGCGCCCAGCACCGCGCCCCAGACGTAGCCGGCGCCGCCGACCACGGCGATGAAGAGATACTCGATGCCGGCATGCGCGCCGAACGGCGTCGGGTTGGCGGCGCGCTGGAAATGCGCGTAGAGCCAGCCGGACAGGCCGGCCAGCACCGCCGCATAGACGAACACCAGGAGCTTGGCGCGCGGCGTTTGCACGCCGAACGCTTCGCCGGCGATATGGCCGCGTCGCAGCGCGCGGATGGCGCGGCCGGTGCGGGAGTCCAGCAGGTTCATGGTCAGCAAGGCCGAGACGAGTACGGCGATCCAGATCGCGAAGTAGATCGTGCCGGGATCGAGCATGCGGAAATTGCCGATCGAGAGCGGCGGAATGCCCGATATGCCGTCGTTGCGGCCGAGGAATTCGAGCTTGCTGAAAAGATAAAAAAGCCCGATGCCCCAGGCGATGGTGCCGAGCGGCAGATAGTGCCCTGACAGCCGCACCGTGACGATGCCGAGCACCACGGCGGCGATGCCGCTGACCAGCAGTGACAGCGGCAGCGTCAGCCATGGCGAAACGCCATAGGCCGTCGTCAGCACCGCGGTGGTATAGGCGCCGAAGCCGCAGAAGGCGGCCTGGCCGAACGAGGTGAGGCCGCCGACGCCGGTCAGGATCACGAGCCCCATCGCCACCAGGGCTGCGAGGCCGATATTGTTGAGCAGCACGATCCAGAACGGCGGCACGCCCGGGATGAACGGGATCGCCGCCATGACCAGCGCGAAGACAATGAGGGGAAGTCGCTGAGCCATCAGTCCTTCTCCTCCTCGACCGCCGGCGCCGCCAGCGAACGCAGCACCAGCACGGGAATGATCAGCGTGAAGACGATGACCTCCTTGAAGTTGCTGGCGTAGAACGAGGAGAAAGCCTCGACGCAGCCGACGATCAGGGCCGCAACGGCGGTCAGCGGATAGCTCACCAGCCCGCCGATGATCGCGGCGATGAAGCCCTTCAGGCCGATCAGGAAGCCGGTGTCGTAGTAGAGCGTGGTGATCGGCACGATCAGGATTCCGGAAATCGCGCCGATGACCGAAGCCAGCAGGAAGGCGATTTGGCCCGACAGCGTGGTGCGGATGCCGACGAGGCGGGCGCCGAGCCGGTTGACAGCGGTCGCGCGCAGCGCCTTGCCCATCAGCGTAAAGCCGAAGAACAGCCACAGCGCGACGATGAAGGCGATCGTCAGTCCGTATACCGCGAGGCTCTGGCCGGTGAAGCGCAGCGGTCCGATCGTCAGCGCCGCGCTCGACAGCGCCGGTCCGCGCAGGCCCTCGGCGCCGAAGAACACGAGCCCGAGCCCCTGCAGCGCGAGATGGCTGCCGACGGAGGCAATCAGCAGCACCAGCACCGAAGTATGCGCGAGCGGCTGGAATGCGATGCGGTAAAGAAACAGCCCGATCGCCGCGACGATCAGCAGCGACAGCGCAATGTTGATCGCGATCGGCGTCGTCGGGCCGGCGAGCGTGTAAGTCAGCGCGAGGATTGCGGCCGGCATGACGATGTTGAGCGCAAGCGAGCGTGCGATCCGCGTGAGTCGCAGCGATCGCCTGGCGTCGAACAGGTCGAGCGCAAAGGCCACCACGCCCATCGCAATGGCCAGCCATGCGGTGCCCGGCACTTTGCCGGTTGCCAGCACGGCGTAGCTCAGCGCGCCGAAGGTGACGAATTCGCCTTGCGGAATCAGGATGACGCGGGTTACGGCGAACACCAGCACCAGGGCAAGCCCGAGCAGCGCATAGATCGCACCGTTGGTGATGCCGTCCTGCACAAGGAACAGCATGATCGTCGTATTCAAGACCGGCGCTCCCCTCGGCGTCGCCGGTCTCGACCTAGGTCAGCCGGCTGTCCCCATCTCGGCAGTTGAAAGTCGCCGATATTTGATATAATCAATAACAATTATCAAATATAACATCAAGGCCAGCTGCGGGCGGACCTATTTCGGGATGACGGGCCTCAACGGATGACAGTTTCCAAGGCAGCGACCGATGCCGTCAAGTCTTCCCGTGCCGGCGGCAAGGAATCCGTCGATAGCGGGACGGAAGGCACCGCGCTGCAGATGGGCGAACTCGCCGAACTGCTCGGATATTCCCTCAAGCGCGCACAGCTGAAGGTGTTCGAAGACTTCCTGCGCTGCGTCGCCCCGCTGCAACTGACCCCAGCGCAGTTCTCTGTGCTGCTGCTGCTCGACCGGAATCCGGGCCGTAACCAGACCGAGATCGCCAATACGCTCGGCATCCTCCGGCCGAACTTCGTGTCGATGCTGGATGCGCTGGAAAGCCGGGATCTCTGCACAAGGATGCGTTCGACCAACGATCGCCGCTCCCACATCCTGGTCCTGACCGACAAGGGCAGGGCGGTGCTGACGCGCGCCAAGAAGCTCGTCGCTACCAAGCATGAGGCGCGGCTGAACGCGCTGCTTGGTCCGTCCAATCGCGTCGCGCTGCTGGAAATGCTGTCGAAAATCGCAACCGAATTCTGATCCCCGGTTGCGGCGATCGAATTGGAAGCGGCCTTAGCTCGGGTCCACCAAGATCACCCTGACGTCGTTGACGTTGGTCAGCGTCGGGCCGGTCAGAACGAGATCGCCGGTGGCCGAAAAGAACGCGGTGGCGTCGTTGTTGGCGAGATAGGCCGCCGGATCGAGGCCGAGCGACTTCATTTTGGTAAACGTGGCCTGATCGATGACCGCGCCGGCCGGGTCCGAGGCGCTGCCGGCGCCACCGTCCGCGCCGTCGGTGTCGGCCGCCAGCGCCGCGATGCCGGGCGTGTCCTTCAGCAGGTCAGCCAGCGCCAGCGCATATTCCTGGTTGGGGCCGCCGCGGCCGTTGCCGCGGACGGTTACGGTGAGTTCGCCGCCAGAGACGATGGCCGTGCGCTTGCCCTCGCTCCGCGCTTTCAGCGCCATCCGCGCATGGTCGGCGGCGACATCGCGCGCTTCGCCTTCAAGGTCGGCGCCAAGGCCGATCACCTCGTATCCGGCATCGCGTGCGACTTTGATCGCGGCATCGAGCGAAGCCTTCGGCTTTGCGATCAGTTCGAATTGCGCGCGTGCGAAGGCGGGGTCGCCCGGCTTGCAGCTTTCGTTCCTGGGATCCTCGAGCGCGCGTTTGACGGCGTCGTCGATCGCGAGATCATACTTTGCCACCAGCGCGCGGGCGTCGGCCAGCGTCGTGGGATCCGGCACCGTCGGTCCTGATGCAATCGCCGACGGGTCGTCGTGCGGAACGTCTGATATCGCCAGCGTGACGATTTCGGCGCGTTGTCCCGAGCGGGCCAGGCGGCCGCCCTTGATTCGCGACAGGTGCTTGCGGACGACGTTCATCTCGCCGATCGGCGCGCCCGAGCGCAACAGCGCGCGGTTCATCTGCTGCTTCTGCGCGAACGAAACGCCCTCGACCGGTGCGATCCAGTTCGCCGAACCGCCGCCGGACAGCAGCACCAGCAGCAGGTCGTCCGCGGTCGCCTCGGCCGCTAGACGCAGCGTGTCGTCGGCGGCCTTTAGCCCCGCTTCGTCGGGCACGGGGTGGCCGGCCTCGATCACCCTGATACGCCGCGTCGGCACGCCGTGGCCGTGACGAGTGGTGGCAATGCCGGTCAGCCGAGCTGGGTCGAGCCCGAGCGCGTCGAGATAGTGCCGCTCGGCCGCGGCTGCCATTGCCGCCGCGCCCTTGCCGGCGGCGAGGCAAATCACCCGGCCTTTTGGTGCCGGGCGCAGATGCGCCGACAGCACGACGTCAGGATGCGCGGCTGCAACGGCCGCATCGAAGATCGCACGCAGGAGGGGACGTCGGTCGGTCATGGTTTGCAACTGAACTGCAGTACGGACAGGAGTTCAGGTTATCCATCCAATCGCTGCAAAAGAAAACCCCCGCAGGATGTTCCTGCGGGGGCTGCTTGGCCCGCGAACGGGCCGTCTCTTTTCTGAACAGTTAACCGCCCACGTCTCCGCTCAGGACCTCGCCAAACAATTCCCACGCTTCGCCCTTGAATTTCTGCAACTGGACCTGCGAAATCGGAGCGAAGTCGGTCGGGCTGGTGTTGACCTTGATGCCGGGCAGCAGGCCACCCAGCTCGAGGCCCTTGATGTTGGCGGCCTGCTTCATGACGTTTTCACGCGTCAGATTATCACCGCTAGCCTTGAGGACGTGAACGAGTCCCTGGGCAACGGTGTAACCAAACATCACTCCGCCATCGATCCGGTTACCTTCCGGGAAATACTTCGTCAGGAATTCGTCGAAGGCCTTCATGCCGGCGTCGTCCTTCCACTGCGGGTCGGACGTGTCCTTGAGGTAGGCCGAGGAGATGATGCCCTGGCTGGCTTCGAAACCGGCGGGCTTCATGACGGCGCCAATCGAGGCCGAGACGTTGTTGAGGAAGTGAGTGGGCTTCCAGCCGATCTCGTGGTTCTTCTTGATCGCCTGCGCCGCAAATTTCGGCGTGGTGATGTTCATGAACACGTCAGCGCCTGACGCTTTCAGCTTGACGATATGGGAATCGATCGTCGGCTGGGAAACTTCGTAGCTTTCCTCCGCAACGATCATCGATGCGCCCTTGGCGCCCAGCCCGTCCTTGAAGCCTTTCAGATAGTCCTTACCGTAGTCATCGTTCTGGTAGAGGATGCCGATCTTGGCATTCGGAAAATTCTTCAGGATGTACTTGGCGTAGATGACGGTTTCGCTCTGGTAGTTGGGCTGCCAGCCCATCGTCCAGGGGAAGTTCTTCGGGTCGTTCCACTTGGTGGCGCCAGTCGCGACGAACAGCTGCGGAACCTTCTTGCTGTTGAGGTATTTCTGGATCGCCGTGTTCGGCGGCGTACCCAGCGGGTTGAACACGAGGAGGACTTCATCGCTTTCGACCAGCTTGCGCGCCTGCTCGACCGTCTTCGGCGGACTGTAGGCGTCGTCATAGCTGATGAAATTGATCTTGCGGCCGTTGATGCCGCCCTCGGCGTTGATCTTCTTGAAGTAGGCTTCTTCGGTCTTGCCGATCACGCCATAGGCGGACGCCGGACCGCTGTAGGGCATGATGTTGCCGATCTTGATTTCGGTATCGCTCGCGCCGGGATCGTATTTCTTTTGCGCGAACACGCTGCTCGAAGATGCCGCGAGTAATCCAAACGCCGCCGATACAACCGCCAGTTTTTTGATTGTGGACATTTCTGTCTCTCCCTTTTCATTTAAACAATGGTCGCGGCCTCTTGAATGAAGCTCTTTTTACGTCGCGTGCTTACCATCTTGCCGGAAGCCCCACAACAGTAAGCCCCTGCGGCAAAGCCGCAGGGGCTGCTTCTTTAGTAGACAAGGCGTTGAGGCGCTAGCCGCCGACATCACCCGATAGGATTTCGCCGAAGCGTTCCCAGGTGTCGCCCTTGAACTTCATGAGCTGTAGCTGAGAGATCGGCGCGAAGTCCGTCGCCGAGGTGTTAACCTTGATTCCCGGCAGCAGGCCGCCGAGTTCGAGGCCCTTGATGCTGGCCGCCTGCTTCATCACGTTGGCGCGCGTCAGGTCGTCGCCGCAGGCCTTCAGGACGTGCACGAGGCCCTGGGCGACGGTATAGGCGTACATCACCGAGGCGTCCGCGCGGTTGGCTTCAGGATAATACTTATCCAGGAACTGGTTCCAGGCGATCATCCCGGCGTCCTTGTCCCACTGCTTGTCGGTCGGGTCCTTCAAATAGGCGGAAGAGATGATGTCCTGGCCGTTCTCGAAGCCGGCTGGCTTCATGACACTGCCGATCGAGGCCGAGACGTTGTTGAGGAAGTGCAGCGGCTTCCAGCCGATCTCCGCGTTCTTCTTGATCGCCTGCGCCGCGAACTTCGGCGTGGTGATGTTGAAGAAGACGTCGGCGCCGCTGGATTTCAGCTTGACGATGTGGGAGTCGATGGTCGGCTGGGAAACTTCGTAGCTTTCCTCGAGCACGATCATCGATGCGCCCTTGGCGCCGAGCCCGTCCTTGAAGCCCTTCAGGTAGTCCTTACCGTAGTCATCGTTCTGGTAGAGGATGCCGATCTTGGCGTTCGGATGGTTCTTCAGGATGTACTTGGCGTAGATCTGCGACTCGCTCTGGTAGTTGGGCTGCCAGCCGATCGTCCAGGGGAAGTCCTTGGGGTCGTTCCATTTGGTGGCGCCGGTGGCAACGAAGAGTTGCGGCACCTTCTTCGAGTTCATGTATTTCTGGATCGCGGTGTTCGGCGGCGTGCCGAGCGGATTGAAGACGACGAGCACTTCGTCGCTCTCGACCAACTTGCGGGCCTGCTCCACGGTCTTCGGCGGGCTGTAGGCGTCGTCATAGCTGATGAAGTTGATCTTGCGGCCGTTGATGCCGCCCTCGGCATTGATCTTTCTGAAATAGGCCTCTTCGGTCTTGCCGATCACGCCGTAAGCGGAAGCGGGACCGCTGTAGGGCATGATGTTGCCAATCTTGATTTCAGTATCGGATGCGCCAGTGTCGTACTTCTTCTGCGCAAGCGCGCCGCTGCTGCTTGCAGCAAGCAATGCGAGGGCAGCCGAAAGGGCTCCCAAGCGCAAGTTGTTAACGAGCATCTTTTGATCTCCCTAGGATCGGTGAATATGTCGGTGTTGTTGTGTCAGGAGCGCTTTGCGGCTCTTGAGGGGTATTGAATACCTTTCGGCGCCATCCAGCAACAAAAAGCCCCGCGATGGTGTCGCGGGGCGGTGGGGATTTGGTGTGCCGCGTTGCGGAATATTAATGATGAACTCGCCGCAGGCGGCTTGCCGGCCCATGACGCGCCCAGCAAAAAGCCTCCGCGACTCGCGTCGCGAAGGCTTTCTGCTCTCTTAGATAGCGGTCTTACTGAGAGGCGACGTCACCGCTGATGATCTCGCCGAACAGTTCCCACTTCTCGCCCTTGAAGCGCTGCATCTGCAACTGGCTGATGGGTGCGAAATCGCTGGCCGAGGTATTGATCTTCACGCCCGGCAACAGCGTGTCCGGTACGAAGTCCTTCAGGCTCGCCGCCTGCTTCATCACGTTGGCCCGGGAGAGGTCATCGCCGCACATTTCCAGCACCTTGGCCAGGGTCTGCGCCGCGCCGTAGCCGTAGACAAGTGCGCTGTCGGTGCGGTCGGCACCCGGCATGTACTTGTCGATGAACTCGCTCCACTTCACCATGCCGGGATCGCTCTTCCACTGTGCGTCGGCAGCGTCCTTGGCGTAAGCCGCGGAAAGCACGCCCTGGGCATTGTCAAAGCCGGCCGGCTGCATCACCGCGCCGACCGAGGCCGACACGTTGGTCATGATCTGCATCGGCTTCCAGCCCAGTTCGGCGGTCTTCTTGATGGTCTGCGCGGCGAACTTCGGCGTTGCATAGATCAGCAACACGTCCGGATTGGCGGCCTTGATCTTGACGATGTGGGAGTCGATGGTCGGCTCGGAGATCTCGTAGCTTTCCTCCATGATGATCATCGAGGAAGCCTTGGCCCCCAGTCCGTCCTTGGTGCCCTTGAGGTAGTCTTTGCCGAAGTCGTCGTTCTGATAGAGGATCGCGATCCTGGCGTCCGGCTTTTCCTTCAGCAGGAACTTCGCATAGATCTGCGCTTCGCTCTGGTAGCTCGGCTGCCAGCCGATGGTCCAGGGGAAGCCCTTCGGATCGTTCCACTTGGTGGCGCCGGTGGCGACGAAGAGCTGAGGGATCTTCTTGCCATTCAGGTATTTCTGGATCGCTGTATTTGACGGAGTGCCGAGCGGGTTGAACACGACGAGCACTTCGTCGCTCTCGACCAGCTTGCGGACCTGCTCCACCGCCTTCGGCGGGCTGTAGGCGTCGTCATAGCTGACGAAATTGACCTTGCGCCCGTTGATGCCGCCCTTGTCGTTGATCATCTTGAAGTAGGCTTCTTCGGTCTTGCCGATCAAGCCATAGGCGGAGGCGGGTCCGCTGTAGGGGATGATATTTCCGATCTTGATCTCGGTATCGTTCGCGCCGGTATCGTATTTCTTCTGGGCGAGGGCGTTGCCGGGGGTGAAAGCAATAGCAGTGACCGCCGCCGAAAATGCGGCGGTCCGTAGTGTCGAAAGCATAGTATCTCCTGAGTTTGTTAGTCGAGTTCTTGTTCTTGAAGTTCTTGCTTCTTCTTGAGTTGGGTCCTTACTTCTTCGTGAGCTTGCCAAGCATCTGCTGGGCGACCATCGCGACCTGCCTGGCGCCATGCGGCACGAGGAAGATGACGAGGAACAGGAGAACGCCGAACACCGCGCCGGAAAGACCTTTGGAGATGTGCTCCGCGATGTTCGGCACGTAGATGATGAAGGCGGCGCCGACGAACGATCCCGGCAGCCAGCCCACGCCGCCGACCACCATGCCGAGGAATAGCGCGATCGCCAGATTGATCGTGTAGCTGTCGGGCGCCACGAACGCCACGACGATGGCGCTCAGCCCGCCGGCGATACCCGTGATGCCCGCCGACACGCCGAACGCGAGCGTCTTGTACTGGGCGACGTCGACGCCCATGGCAGAGGCTGCGATCTCATTGTCGCGGATCGACATGAAAGCGCGTCCCGAGCGCGAGCGTAGCAGGTTGATCGACCCGATATAGATCGCCAGCGCGATTACCAGCGTGAAGTAATAGAGCCACTTGTCCTGTCCGATCGGCAGGCCGAACGGTGCATCGGGTTTCATGACGGTGAGGCCTTGCACGCCGCCTGTCCAGTGCTCGAGGAAATTCAGCTTCAGGAGTTGGGGCATGGCGACCGCCAGCGCGAAGGTGGCAAGGGCAAGGTAGATGCCGGAAAGCCGCAACGCCGGTTTGCCGAACAGGTAGCCGGCGCCGAACGAGACAAGCCCCGCGATCGGCAGCGTCAACGCGTAGTTCATGTTGACGTGTTCCATCAGGACCGCCGACGTATAGGCGCCTAATGCGTAGAACGCGCTCTGGCCGAGCGAGAACTGTCCGCTGCCGCCGGTCAGGATGTTGAGCGCCAGCACCGCGATCCCGTAGATCATGACCATCGTCATCTGGAAGACGACGAAGTTCTTCGCGAACAGTGGCGTGACGAGCAGCGCCGCCAGGATGACCAGCGAGGTGCCGGTGCCCAGCGTCATGGCGCGCTTCGGAACGGCCTCGACGGCCGGGGCTTCTGTGACGTCTTCTGCAGCTGCGCTCATGATCAAACTCGCTTCACGATGGCTCGGCCGAAGAGACCGGCAGGTTTGAAAACCAGGACGGTGATGATCAGCGCAAGCGCGATCGGGAGTTTCAACTCGTTACCGACACCGGGAATGTAGGTCCCGGCGAGGTTCTCGAAGACGCCGACCAGGAAGCCGCCTACGACAGCGCCAAGCGGCGAGCTCAGGCCGCCGAGCACGGCGGCGGCGAAACCGTAAACCAGCACGCCGCCCATCATGTTCGGCTCGAGGAACACCACCGGGGCGATCAGGATGCCGGCGACGGCGCCGATCGCGGAGGCCATGCCCCAGCCCAGTGCGATCATCCAGGAGGTGTTGATGCCGACGAGGCGGGCCGATTCGGGCAACGCCGCCGCAGCGCGCATCGCAAGGCCGATCCGGGTGAACTGGAAGAAGAGGAAGAGCCCGACCAGCATCAAAAGAGTGACGCCGATCATCCCGGCCTGGTGGGTCGAGATCAGCTGGCTGCCGAGGAACGGCGAGGAGCCGAACGGGGTCGGATATTGCTTGATGGTGAAGTCCCAGGTCAGGCCGGCCACCGAGTTGACGATCGCGAATAGCGCGATGAAACCGGCGACGTTGGTCAGCACCGGCGCCTTGGCGAGCGGCTTGAACAAGAGGCGCTCGATCAGGATGCCGCCGGCGAACGAAATTGCCAGCGTGAGCAGGAACGACCACCAGTAAGGTATACCCCACTGCATCAACTGCCAGGATATGAAGGTGGAGAACATCGCCATTTCGCCCTGGGCGAAGTTCAGGTGGTCGATGGCCTGGTAGATCATGACGACTGCGAGCGCCATACAGGCATAGATCGCGCCTGTGGCAATGCCGGCCAGGACTTGGTTGGTTAATAGTTCCACGGCCCTGCTCCTCAGTAGCCCAAATAGGATTTGCGGACGTCTTCGTTGCTCGCGATGTCCTTTGCGTTCCCCGACATCACGATTTTTCCGGTTTCGATCACATAGGCCTGGTCGGCGAGTTCGAGCGCCAGCTGCGCGTTCTGCTCGACGACGAGGATGGTGACCTTGTCCTCGCGGTTGATCTTGCCCAAAATCTTGAACAGGTCGCGCACGATCAGCGGGGCGAGGCCGAAAGACGGCTCGTCCAGCAGCATCAGCCGCGGGCGCAGCATCAGCGCGCGGGCCACCGCGAGCATCTGCTGCTCGCCGCCCGAGAGCGTGCCGGCCTGCTGGGTATGACGTTCCTTCAGCACCGGGAAATGCGCATACATCCGCTCGATGTCGGAGACGATGTTCTTCGAGTCCTTGCGGGTGATGGCGCCGAGCTGCAGGTTTTCTTCCACCGTCATGGTGGTGAAGGTGCCGCGGCCCTGCGGGACGTGTGCGATGCCGAGACGGACGACGTTCTCGGTGGTCTGGCCGATCAGCGGCTTGCCTTCGAACTCGATCGCACCGGTGGAGCGCACCATGTTGCAGATCGCGCGCAAGGTGGTGGTCTTGCCGGCACCGTTGGCGCCGAGCAGCGTGGTCAGCGAGCCCTCGTTGAGCGAGAAGCTGAGGCCATGCAGCGCCTGGACCTGGCCGTAATAGGCGCGCAGGTCCTTGATGTTGAGCATCGCGGTCATTGGTCCTTGCTCCCGAGATAGGCCTTGATGACGTCCGGGTCGGCCTGGACCTGGGCCGGCGTTCCCTCGGCGAGCTTGCGGCCGAAATTGAGAGCAACGACATGGTCGGCGATCGACATCACCAGACCCATGTGATGCTCGACGAGCAGTACGGTCATGTGGCGCTCGTCGCGAATCCGGCGGATCAGGTCGCCGAGGACATATACTTCCTCGTGGTTGAGGCCGCCCGCGGGCTCGTCGAGCAGCAGTATTTTCGGATCGGCCGCCAACGCGCGCGCCAGCTCCACCCGCTTCTGGGTGCCGAACGGCAGGCCGGAAACCACGGTGTGTGCGACGTCATTGAGATCGAGGTAGTCAAGGATCTCATGGACCTTCCTGTTGACGTCGGCCTCGCCGCGGCGAACCCAGGCAAGCCGGAGCGAGTCGGAAATGATGTCGCTTGACGTGCGCGCGTGGGTGCCGACGCGGACGTTGTCGAGCACGGAAAGATTCGGGAACAGCGCGACGTTCTGGAAGGTGCGGCCGATGCCGATCTCGGCGATCTTGTGCGCCGGGCGCGTCAGGATGCTGACGCCTTCCATCAGGATGTCGCCGGAAGACGGTTGATAAAGTCTGGAAAGGCAGTTGAACAGCGTCGTCTTGCCGGCGCCGTTCGGGCCAATCAGGCCGAGGATGGCGCCCTTGTGCATGTCAAAGGACACGCCGTTCAACGCGATGATGCCGCCGAACACGACGCTGATGTCGCGAACCGCGAGCAGGGGAGAATTTCCCTGCGCGAGCTGAGCCTGCATCATCTCGTCCCGCCCATGCTGATCATGGAGTGCGAGACACCGTGCGAATATTTTCGCCGGTCGTGATGAACGCTATCTGATCCCCTCGGCCAAACGTGCAACTTTTCCTCCTGCTTTCAACTTCTTGTTCTCTTCTTTTTTGGATTTCGGGGCTGCGCCGCCCAGCGCTGCCTCGATGTTCCTTACCATCGTCACCAGACGAGGTCCAATGTCGTTGATCAGGCGATCTTCCGTGAAACGGAAAGCAGGCGCGCCGCAATTGAAGGCATACGGTCCGGTTCCGTCGTTGAGCTTCAATGCCACGCCGACCGCATGAACATCGTCCTGCCATTCGCCCGCGGAGATCGTGAAACCTTGACGCGCGACCATTTCGCCTGCGCGCTCGATGCCGTCGCGCATGCGAGGCCAGCGATTGCCGTAATGGTCGCGCAGTTCGCGCAACAACGCGGCTCGCTCGTCGTCGGGCAGCGCCCAAAGATAGGCGCGTCCCATCGCGGTGGTGGCGATCGGTACCCGCGAACCGACGTCGAGCTGCACGCCGAGCAGGCCGTTACGGCTCTGCCCGAAATAGATCATGCTGTGACGGTCGCGTCCGCCGACCGCGACGGCGCCGCCGGTCTCGCGCATCAGCTCTTCGCGGTAGGGTTCGGACAAATGCCGAACGCCGAGATTGGCCAGCGCGGCATACCCCAGCGCCATGGCTGATGGTGCGAGCTGATACTTCTCGAACTTTGGAACAGGTGTAAGATAGCCCAGCTTGGTCAGGGTATAGGTCAGTCTGGAAATGGTTGGCTTGGGCAATTTGGTGCGGGCGGCAATCTCCTGATTGCCAAGAAGCCCGTCGTTGGGTTGGAATGCGCGCAACACATCAAGTCCGCGGGAAAGCGCGACAACGAAACTGCGATCAGTCGCGACTTTCTTCCCTGGACGTTTCATTGCCTGCTGCTGCTGAGCTCGTTGACAACGGACGTGCTTCAAAATAACCCTCGCTGTCAAGATGTGGAATTAAATTTCGCAGTGCGAAACTGACAAAAACGACCGTAGCTACTCAACGCAAGTTGGGTGCAATCCAAGAACAAACGATCCAGGGAGAGTCCCGTGAACGAAGTCGTAAAACTCGAACGCAATGACGCCATCGCCATCGTCACGGTCAACAGTCCTCCCGTAAATGCGCTGAGCGCTGCCGTGCGCGGCGGCATCTTCGAATGCATGAAGAGCGCAATCGCCGATCCGGAAGTTAAGGCGATCGTGCTGACCTGCGGCGGCCGCACCTTCATCGCCGGTGCCGACATCACCGAATTCGGCAAGCCGCCGAAGCCGCCCGGCCTCGCCGAGGTGCTGGAGCTGATGGAAAACTCGCCAAAGCCGATCGTTGCCGCAATTCACGGCACCGCGCTCGGCGGCGGTCTCGAAGTCGCGCTGGCATGCCACTATCGCGTCGCCACCAAGGAAGCGCGCCTCGGCCTGCCGGAAGTCAAGCTCGGCCTGCTGCCGGGTGCCGGCGGCACGCAGCGCCTGCCGCGCGCGGTCGGTCCTGAGCTCGCAGTCAAGATGATCGTCGGCGGCGACCCGATCAGTGCGGCGGATGCGCTCAAGAACGGGCTGATCGAGGAGATCGTCGAAGGTCCGGCCTCCGGCGGCGAGGCCTTTGCCCGCAAGGTGCTGGCGGAGAAGCGTCCTCTGCGCAAGCTGCGTGACGACGACAGCAAGCTCGCGGCCGCCAAGGCCGATCGTTCCATCTTCACCAATGCGGTCGCCGCGATGACGAAAAAAGCCCGCGGGCTCGAAGCGCCGTTTGCAGCGGCAGATGCCGTCGGCGCCGCCATCGACCTGCCGTTCGACGAGGGGCTGAAGAAGGAGCGCGAGGGTTTCCTCAAGCTGGTGTCGAGCGACCAGTCCAAGGCGCAGCGCTATGCCTTCTTCTCCGAGCGTGAAGCCGCCAAGATCGCCGGCGTTCCCGAGGGCACCAAGCCCCGCAAGGTCGATCGCGTCGCCATCATCGGCGCCGGCACTATGGGCGGCGGCATCGCGATGTCGTTCGCCAATGCCGGAATCCCGGTCACGCTGATCGAGACCAGCGAAGAGCAGCTCAAGCGCGGCATGGGCGTGATGCAGAAGAACTATGAGGCGACCGCCGCGCGCGGTGGCATCCCCGCCGATGCGCCGGCCAAGCGCATGGGCCTGATCGACGGCAAGGTCGGCCTGGAGAACGTCAAGGACGCTGACCTGGTGATCGAGGCCGTGTTCGAAACCATGGCGGTCAAGAAGGAAGTGTTCGAGGCGCTCGACAAGCACGCCAAGCCGGGCGCGGTGCTGGCCTCCAACACCTCCTACCTCAACATCGACGAGATCGCGAAGGTCACCAAGCGTCCGCAGGACGTGCTCGGCATGCACTTCTTCTCGCCAGCCAACGTCATGAAGCTGTGCGAGATCGTGCGCGCCGACAAGACCGCGCCGGATGCGCTGACGACCGCGGTGTCGATCGCGCGCAAGATCGCGAAGGTGCCGGCCGTGGTCGGCGTCTGCGACGGCTTCGTCGGCAACCGCATGCTGGCGCAGCGCGGCAAGCAGTCGGAAAAGCTGCTGTTCGAAGGCGCGCTGCCGCAGCAGGTCGACGCCGTGGTGACGAAGTTCGGCATGCCGATGGGCCCGTTCGCGATGAGCGATCTCGCCGGCCTCGACATCGGCTGGCGCTCGCGGAAAGACCGCGGCATCAAGTCCGAAATCGCCGACGCGCTGTGCGAGGCCGGCCGCTTCGGCCAGAAGACCGGCAAGGGCTACTACAAGTATGAAGGCGGCTCCCGTGCGGCGCTGCCGGATCCGGAAGTCGAGAAGCTGATCGACGAGACCCTGCAGCGTCTCGGCCGCAAGAAGCGCGTCGTCAGCGACGACGAAATCCTCGAGCGCATGATGTACCCGATGATCAACGAGGGCGCGCGGATCCTCGAAGAGAAGATCGCGGCGCGGCCGAGCGACATCGACGTGATCTGGCTCTATGGCTATGGCTGGCCGATCTATCGCGGCGGCCCGATGTTCTATGCCGACCAGGTCGGGCTGAAGCACATCGCCGACCGGCTGTCCTATTACGCCAAGGAGACCAACGACCCCTCGCTCGAACCGGCGCCGCTGCTCAAGCGTCTCGCCGCGGAAGGCAAGACGTTTGCGTCGCTGGCCCAGGCGTCGAAGGCGGCTTGATGGGGCAACGCGCTCTCTCCACGTCGTTCCGGGGCGCGCGAAGCGCGAACCCGGAACCTCGAGATTCCGGGTTCGCTCGCTGGTCGCGAGCGCCCCGGAATGACGGATTTTTCCTCTGAAGGCGCGCATGACCCACCCCGGCGAACAGTTCTATCCGGAAGGCGTCCGCTGGGATGATCCGATCCCGCGCGGCACGCTGCCGGATTTGCTGTCGCAGGCAGCCGCCGAGTACGGGTCACGACCGGCGCTCGATTTCCGCGACCGGCCGATCAGCTACGGTGAGCTGGAAGACAAGGTCGAGATTGCCGCCGGCGCCTTCCTTCGCGCCGGCTATGGCAAGGACCATTCGGTCGCGCTGTTCCTCGGCAATTCGCCGGATCATCCCATCAATTTCTTCGGCGCGCTGAAGGCCGGCGCCCGCGTCGTGCACCTGTCACCGCTCGACGGCGAGATCGCGCTGTCGCACAAGCTTTCGGACTCCGGTGCGCGCGTGCTCGTCACCTCCAACCTTTCGGCGCTGCTGCCGACCGCGCTGAAGTTTCTCGACAAGGGCCTGCTCGACCGGCTGATCGTTTGCGAGGACGACACTTGGGGCAAGGTCGGCACGCCACAGACGGCGCTGCCCGATCATCCCTCCATCATCACCCACAAGCAGTTCATCGAGGGCGCGACGAAGTCGGCGCAATGGCCGGCGATATCGGCTGATGACGTTGCGCTGCTGCAATATACCGGCGGCACCACTGGACTGCCCAAGGGCGCGATGCTGAGCCACGGCAATCTGACGTCGGCGGTGTCGGTCTACGATGTCTGGGGCAAGCCGTCGCGGCTCGAGCGCAACGCGATCGAGCGCGTGATCTGCGTGCTGCCGCTGTTCCACATCTATGCGCTGACGGTGGTGCTGCTGTCGTCGATCAGGCGCGGCAATCTGATCTCGCTGCACCAGCGCTTCGACGTTGACGCGGTCATGCGCGATATCGAGGTGAAGCGCGCCACCGCGTTCCCCGGCGTGCCGACGATGTGGATCGCGATCGCCGCGTTGCCGGACCTCGACAAGCGCGATCTGTCCTCGCTGGTCAGCGTCGGCTCCGGCGGAGCGCCGCTGCCGGTCGAGGTGGCGCGGATCCTGGAGCGCCGCGTCGGCATGAAGCTGAAGAGCGGCTGGGGCATGACCGAGACCTGCTCGCCCGGCACCGCCCACCCGAAGGAAGGGCCGGACAAGCCCGGCTCGATCGGGCTGATGCTGCCGGGCATCGAGATGGACGTGGTGTCGCTGGAAGATTCGACCAGATTGATGCCGGTCGGCGAGGTCGGCGAGATCAGAATTCGCGGTCCGAACGTCACCAAAGGCTACTGGAATCGGCCGAAGGAAACCGCGGAAGCTTTCGTCGGCGACCGCTTCCTCACCGGCGACATCGGCTACATGGACGCCGACGGCTATTTCTATCTGGTCGACCGCAAGAAGGACATGATCATCTCCGGCGGCTTCAACGTCTATCCGCAGATGATCGAGCAGGCGATCTACACCCATCCTTCCGTGCAGGAAGTGATCGTGATCGGTATCCCCGACGATTACCGCGGCGAGGCGGCCAAGGCCTTCATCAAGCTGCGCGACGGCGCAACTTCGTTTACGCTGGAGGAGTTGCGCGCCTTCCTCACCGGCAAGCTCGGCAAGCACGAACTGCCGGCCGCGCTCGATTTCGTCGATGAACTGCCGCGTACCCCGGTCGGCAAGCTCTCGCGTCACGAACTTCGTCTACAGCAATCGCCGCCGCAGGCCGCCACAAAGCAAGCCGCAATGGGAGGTTGATCCTAACTCCGCCGTCGTCCCGGCCTTGAGCCGGGACCCATACGCCGCGGCCTGGCGTGACGGCACTCTGTCAGACGGCCTTCGCAACACGAGGGCCGGTGGTTATGGGTCCCGGCTCAAGGCCGGGACGACGAAATTGAGAGATCGCGTTACTATCGTCATCAGGTTGAACTCGTTCACAAGGAGGATCCGATGGATCTCGCTTTCAGCAAGGAAGAAATGGCGTTTCGTGAGGAGGTGCGGGCCTTCTTCAGGGACAACGTGCCGCCGGAGACGCGGCGCAAGATGGTCGAGGGTCGTCATCTCTCCAAGGACGAGATGGTCGCCTGGTGGCGCATCCTGAACAAGAAGGGCTGGGGCGTTTCGCACTGGCCGAAGGAATATGGCGGCACCGGCTGGAGCTCGGTGCAGCACTACATCTTCAACGAAGAGCTGCAGATGCATCCGGCGCCGGCGCCGCTCGCCTTTGGCGTCAGCATGGTCGGGCCGGTCATCTATACTTTCGGCAACGAGAAGCAGAAGAAGCAGTATCTGCCGCGCATCGCCAGCGTCGACGACTGGTGGTGCCAGGGCTTCTCCGAGCCCGGCTCCGGATCGGACCTCGCCTCGCTCAAGACCAAGGCCGAGCGCAAGGGCGACAAGTACATCATCAACGGCCAGAAGACCTGGACCACGCTGGCGCAGCACGCCGACATGATCTTCTGCCTGTGCCGAACCGACAACAATGCGAAGAAGCAGATGGGCATCTCCTTCATCGTCTTCAGCATGAAGTCGAAGGGCGTCACCGTGCGTCCGATCGAGACCATCGACGGCGGCCGCGAGGTCAACGAGGTGTTCTTCGATGACGTCGAGGTGCCGGTCGAGAACCTGATCGGCGAGGAGAACAAGGGCTGGGATTACGCAAAATTCCTGCTCGGCAACGAGCGCACCGGCATCGCCCGCGTCGGCGTTTCCAAGGAGCGGCTGCGCCGCATCAAGGATCTCGCCTCCAAGGTCGAATCCAACGGCAAGCCGATCATCCAGGACCAGGGTTTCCGCGAGAAGCTCGCGGCCTGCGAGATCGAGCTGAAGGCGCTCGAACTCACGCAGCTGCGTGTGGTCGCCGACGAAGGCAAGCACGGCAAGGGCAAGCCCAATCCGGCGTCCTCGGTGCTGAAGATCAAGGGCTCGGAAATCCAGCAGACCACCACCGAACTGCTGATGGAAGTGATCGGCCCGTTCGCCGCGCCCTACGACGAGCACGGCGACGACGGCTCCAACGAGACCATGGACTGGACCGCCCAGATCGCGCCGAGCTATTTCAACAACCGCAAGGTCTCGATCTACGGCGGCTCCAACGAGATCCAGCGCAATATCATCACGAAGGCGGTGCTGGGGCTCTGATCCTCGCCACAACAACACCTGTCGTCCCCGCGAAGGCGGGGACCCAGTACGCCGCGGCGGTGATGGCTTACTACGCTCCGGTGATTACTGGATCCCCGCCTCCGCGGGGATGACGACCTTGAGCTTGGCAACGGCGTTGCCCCAATGGAATTCCAAAGAGAGTAACGAACATGGATTTTGATCTGTCCGAGGAGCAGCGCCTTCTCAAGGAAAGCATCGACGGTCTGCTGACCGATTCCTACGATTTCGATGCGCGCAAGAAGTACCAGAAGGAAAAGGGCGGCTGGAGCAAGGCCGTCTGGAACAAGCTGGCCGAGCAGGGCCTGCTTGGCTTGCCGTTCGCGGAAGCCGACGGCGGCATTGGCGCCGGCGCGGTGGAGACCATGATCGTCATGGAAGCGCTCGGCAAGGCGCTGGTGCTGGAGCCTTATCTCGCGACAGTCGTGATCGGCGGCGGCTTCCTGCGCCACGGCGGCTCCGCCGAGCAGAAAGCCGCCTACATTCCCGGCATCATCGACGGCAGCAACACTTTTGCCTTCGCGCAGCTCGAGAAGAACTCGCGCTACGATCTCGCCGATGTCTCCACCACCGCCAAGAAGAAGGGCGCAGGCTGGATCATCGACGGCGAAAAGTTCGTCGCGCTGAACGGCGAGAACGCCGACACCCTGATCGTGACCGCGCGCACCAAGGGCGCGCAGCGCGACAAGAGCGGCATCGGCGTGTTCCTGGTGCCCGCGAACGCCAAGGGCGTCACCCGCAAGGGCTATCCGACCCAGGACGGCCTGCATGCCGCCGACATCACGCTGACCGGCGTCGAGGTTGGCGCAGATGCTGCTATCGGCGATCCCGAGAACGCTCTGCCGCTGATCGAACGCGTGGTCGACGAAGCCCGCACTGCGATGTGCGCGGAAGCAGTCGGTGCGATGGACGAATCGCTGAAGACCACGGTCGAGTACCTCAAGACCCGCAAGCAGTTCGGGGTTGCGATCGGCACGTTCCAGACCCTGCAGCATCGCGCCGCCGACATGTTCGTCGCGCTCGAACAGGCCCGCAGCATGTCGATGTTCGCGACCATGGCGGCCGATTTCGAGAGCGCCACCGACCGCGCTACCGCTGTAGCTGCTGCGAAGGTGCAGATCGGCAAGTCCGGCAAGTTCATCGGCCAGCAGTCGATCCAGCTCCACGGCGGCATCGGCATGACCCAGGAAGCCAAGATCGGCCACTACTTCAAGCGGCTGACCATGATCGAGAACACCTTTGGCGACACCGACTACCACCTCCGCCGCGTCACCGACGCGGGCGGGCTGGTGTAAGCCACACACTCACCGTCATTCCGGGGCATCGCGTCAGCGATGAACCCGGAATCCATCTCACAGTTCGAACAGCCGCCCCATGGATTCCGGGTTCGCGACTTCGTCGCGCCCCGGAATGACCGGGCAGGGAACCAACAACAATGAAAAACACCCCGTTCGATCTCACCGGAAAAGTCGCCGTCATCACCGGCTCCAGCCGCGGCATCGGCCGGGCCTCCGCCGAGCTGCTGGCCAAGCTCGGCGCCAAGGTCGTGATCTCGAGCCGCAAGGCGGATGCCTGTCAGGAAGTCGCCGAAGGCATCAACAAGGCCGGCGGCGACGCCCACGTCATTCCCTGCAACATCTCGCGCCGCGAGGAAGTCGAGGCGCTGATCTCGGGCACGACGAAGCATTACGGCAAGGTCGACATCCTCGTCTGCAACGCCGCGGTGAACCCGTATTACGGCCCGCTGCTCGACATCAAGGACGAGGCGTTCGACAAGATCATGGGCTCCAACGTCAAGAGCAACATCTGGCTCTGCGCACTGGCGATCCCGCAAATGGCCGAGCGCGGCAACGGCTCGGTGGTGATCATCTCCTCGATCGGCGGCCTGCGCGGCTCCACGGTGATCGGCGCCTACGGCATCTCCAAGGCCGCGGATTTCGCGCTGTGCCGCAGCCTCGCCGGCGAATGGGGTCCGAAAGGCGTCCGCGTCAACTGCGTGGCGCCCGGCCTGGTCAAGACCGATTTCGCCCGCGCGCTGTGGGAGGACCCTGACAACCTGAAGCGCCGGACATCCGGCTCGCCGCTGCGCCGCATCGGCGAACCCGAAGAAATCGCGGGTGCGGTCGCCTACCTCGCCTCCGACGCCTCGACCTTCATGACCGGCCAGACCATCGTGGTGGACGGCGGTGTGACGACGGCGGCGACGTGATTGTGCTTCACCCGCCCCTCGAGGGGCGGGTCGGCACGCATCGCAAGATGCGTGACGGGGTGGGGTGACGGTCTCTCCACACGGAACAGTGCCCGAGGGGAGAGATCACCCCACCCCGTCTCGCATTTCGCTGCGCTCAACGCGAGCCGACCCGCCCCCTCGAGGGGCGGGTAAAGTACCGCTCAACTTGACCTCCGCCTTCCAATCCGCTTGCCTCTCCGCGACCAAAACTTCCCGGGGAAGCAACGCCATGTCCTTTGTGCTGGCCATCGATCAGGGCACCACGTCCTCGCGCGCCATCGTGTTCCGCGGCGATATTTCCATCGCCGCCACCGCACAGCAGGAATTCCAGCAGCATTTTCCGGCCTCAGGCTGGGTCGAGCACGAGCCGGAGGATATCTGGACATCGACGGTCGCGGTCTGCCGCGAGGCGCTGGAAAAGGCGGGCCTGAAAGCGAAAGACATCGCCGCAATCGGGATCACCAACCAGCGCGAGACCACCGTGGTGTGGGACCGCGCGACGGGGAAGGCCGTGCACCGCGCCATCGTCTGGCAGGACCGCCGCACCGCCGACATCTGCGCCAGACTAAAGAGCGAAGGCCACGAGCCGGCAATTTCGGCGAAGACCGGCCTGATCATTGATCCCTATTTCTCCGGCACGAAAGTGGCGTGGATCCTGGACCACGTGCCGGGCGCGCGTGAGCGCGCCGACCGCGGCGAACTGATGTTCGGCACCGTCGATTGCTATCTCTTGTGGCGGCTGACCGGCGGCCGTGTGCACGCGACCGACGCCACCAACGCTTCGCGCACGCTGCTGTTCAACATCCACACCGGCGAATGGGACGACGACCTGCTGAAGCTGTTGCGCGTACCGCGCTCGATGCTCCCCGAGGTCAAGGACTCCTCCGCAAATTTCGGCGACAGCGCCGAAAACCTGTTCGGCGGCGCGATCGCCATCTCCGGCATCGCTGGCGACCAGCAGGCCGCGACCATCGGCCAGGCCTGCTTCGAGCCCGGCATGATCAAGTCGACCTACGGCACCGGCTGCTTTGCCCTGCTCAACACCGGCACCACGCCGGTGGCCTCGAAGAACAAGCTGCTCACGACGATTGCCTATCAGCTCAACGGAAAACGCACCTACGCGCTGGAAGGCTCGATCTTCGTCGCAGGCAGCGCCGTGCAGTGGCTGCGCGACGGGCTCGGCATCATCAAGCAGGCCTCCGAGACCGGTCCGCTCGCCGACAGATCCGATTCCCTGCAGAGCGTCTATCTGGTCCCGGCCTTCGTCGGCCTCGGCGCGCCGTACTGGAATCCGCGCGTACGCGGCGCGCTGTTCGGCCTCACCCGCAACACCGGCCCCGCCGAACTCGCGCACGCCGCGCTGGAAAGCGTCTGCTACCAGACCTACGACCTCAGAGAGGCGATGCGCGCCGACTGGCCGGGGGAGAAGGCCGCCAACGTGCTGCGCGTCGATGGCGGCATGACCGCCTCCGACTGGACCATGCAGCGGCTCGCCGATCTCCTCGATGCGCCGGTGGATCGCCCGGTGATCCAGGAAACCACGGCGCTCGGCGCCGCCTACCTCGCGGGGCTGACTGCCGGCGTCTATCCCGAGCCCGCAAAGTTCGCCGACAACTGGCGGCTGGAGCATCGCTTCAGGCCGGCGATGAGCGCGGCGACAAGAGAGCGGAAATTGGCCGGCTGGGCGAGGGCGGTGAAGGGCGTGCTGGCGAGCGACGAAGGGGAATAGCGAATGATCCTGCCCGACGGCTACTCCGACGTTCCCGCCGGCAAGATAGCCGCGGTCACCACGCATCTGGAAATGACGGCACGTCCCGCGCCACGCCCTGATCCCGCCGGCGCGTGGACTCTACGGCGCGTAGATACCCCCACGCTCGACTGGTATCGCGATCTCTATGGGCGCGTCGGCCAGCCGTGGCTGTGGGTTTCGAGGATACGGATGCCCGACGCCGAATTGGCCGCGATCATTCAATCGCCCTTGCTGGACGTCTGCGCACTGGCGTTTGAGGGACGCGACGAAGGCTTGCTCGAGATGGATTTTCGCGAGCCCGGACAGTGCGAAATCGTATCCTTCGGGCTCACCGAAAAACTGGTCGGCACCGGCGCCGGCCGCTGGCTGATGAACCGCGCGCTTGAAATCGCATGGTCGCGCCCGATCGATCGCCTCTGGCTGCACACCTGCACCCTGGATCACCCGGCGGCCCTCGCCTTCTACCAGCGCTCGGGCTTTCGCCCGTTCCGCCGGCAGGTCGAAGTGGTCGTCGATCCGCGGCTCGATGGCACCGTGCCGCGCGATGTAGCGCGGCACGTGCCGATCATCGAGTGACGAAATCGAACGCCCTGAGGCCGTCATCCCCGCGCAGGCGGGGATCCAGTATTCCAGAGAAGTTGCGATAGAGCCGCGAAGCCGCAGCGTACTGGATACCCCGCTTTCGCGGGGTATGACAGTCGATTACATTAGCTCTTCTGTCCGTCCGAAGAGTGGTGAAAAATGTTCCTGATCGGCCAATACGACTCCCCCTTTGTCCGCCGCGTCGCCATCGCCATGCGGCTCTATGGTATCGCCTTCGAGCACAGGCCGTGGTCGACCTTCGGCGATGCCGACAAGATCGCGCCGTACAATCCGCTGCGGCGGGTGCCGACGCTGGTGCTCGACGATGGCGAGGCGCTGATCGAGAGTGCGATGATCCTGGATTATCTCGACGACCGTGTCGGCCCCGACAAGGCGATGATCGCACGCAGCGGCGACGCCCGGCGGCGGCATCTGCGGATCTGCGCGCTGGCGATGGGGCTGGGCGACAAGGCCGTCAGCCTGCTGTACGAGCGCGTGCTACGGAAAGACAAGCAACTCGATCTCTGGATCGAGCGCTGCAGCGCGCAGATCGCGGGGGTGCTCGAACTGCTGGAAAAGGAACGCGCCGCCGTCAAGACGCCGTATTGGCCCGGGGAGCGCATCGGCCACGCCGATATCGCGGTCGCCTGCGTGCTGCGTTTCGTCGGCGAAGCGCATCCCGCATTGTTCGATACACGCTATCCGGCGTTGAAAGCGCATTCCGAACGCTGCGAGGCGCTGCCGCCGTTCCAGGAAATCGTGCAGCCGCTGGAGCCGCCGAAGGGCTAATCCTTTGTTGGGATTTTTTCCTGTAGCCTGGCAAGCTCGGCTTCGACCACCTCGCGCGTATAGGGCTTTTGCACGACGGGGGCTTCGCCAAGCTCCGGTGGGATCGGCGCGCGCTCGCCATAGCCGGTGGCGAACATGAAGGGTATCTTGAGTTCCTTGAGCCGCGTGGCGACCGGTATGCTGTTCTCGCTGCCGAGGTTGAGGTCGAGCAGCGCGAAATCCGGCTTCTCGCGGTCGATCGATTCCAGCGCCTGGCCCACCGAGGCTGCGGTCCCGACATGGCGCGCGCCGAGTTCGAGCAGGATGACCTCGGCGGCCATGGCGATGATCAGGTTGTCTTCCACGATCAGCGCCGTGCCGGACAGGCGCGGCGGCGCCGGTTCGGCGGTCTCCAGTTTGGTTGCGACGCCTGACATGGCCGTTACCATCTCCACATAATTGGCTGGAATAACGAAGCGTGCGTGCACGCCGAGCAGGTCGAAGCGCAGTTCGGCATCGCCCTTGAGGTCGAACGGGATCGAGCGCTCGATGATGGTGGTGCCGAAGCCGCGACGGGACGGCGGCTGCACCGGCGGGCCGCCGCTTTCCTTCCAGTCGATCACAAGGCTCGAACTCTGGTCGAGCTTCCAGACGATCTCGACCTTGCCGGTGGAATCCGCTAGCGCGCCATACTTGGCGGAGTTGGTCATCATCTCGTGCACCACGAGCGCCAGCGTCGCGAACGCCTTGGGATCGAGTGCGACTTCAGGTCCGTCCATCTTGATGCGGCCCGCGCGCGCGCCGAGATAGGCGCCAGCCTCGGATTCGACCAGCGCCTTCAGCGCCACCGGCGCCCAGTTCAGGCTGGTGATCTGGTCATGCGCACGCGCCAGTGCCTGGATGCGGCCGCCGAGCACGGTGCTGAATTCCTCGATACTCGTGGCCGTATCCTTGCTCTGCGTGACGAGGCCGCGCACCAGGCTGAGGATGTTGCGGACGCGGTGGTTGAGCTCGGCGATCATCAACTCCTGCCGTTCCTGCGCGCTTTTGCGTTCGCGCGCGGCCAGGTCGGCAAGCTGCAGAATAACCTCGAGCAGCGTGATGCGCAGGCTCTCGGCGATATGCAGGTCGGCCCGCGTCCATGGTTTGGACTGGCCATGAACGACTTCCTGCCAGAGCTCGAAGCTCTTGCGCGGTGTGAGCCGTGGCCCGTTGGGGCCACTGGCGTAGACCTTTTCGGGCGCGCCTGCCCAATTCACCGAGCGGACTACCTCGCGACGAAAGAAGATCAGGCAATCGCGCGGCACGCGCGAAATCGGGACCGCGAGGAATCCTGCGGCGCGGTCGCGGAACGACTCGCCCGCCGCATAGACCTTGCCGATTTCGGCGCTGGCTGCGATGCGGCCCGGCGAGGTGCGGTTGATGAAGGCGACGAGGTCCTTTACCTCGGCGGCCGTCGGCGTTTCGCCGGAGAGGGTGACCTCGTCGTTCGACCAGATCGCGATGCCGTCGCATTCGATCATCTTGCGATAGTCGTCGACGAAATCGACGATGGCGCGCTGGCTGTGCTCGTGGCTCGCGGCAGCCTCGATCAACCGTTCCTGGATCTGCTGCGCGCGGCTCTCATAGGCCGTGGTCGCCTCGCGCTCCCGGGTCTCGATGATCCACGAGAACATCTGGCCAAACAATTCGGCGGCGGTGCGCCGCTCGAACGAAACATGATGTGGCGAGTAATGATGGCAAGCGAACAGCCCCCACAGCTTGCCGTCGCGCAGGATCGAGATCGACATCGAGGCGCCGACGCCCATGTTCTGCAGATACTCGACATGGATCGGCGATACCGACCGCAGCGTGCTCATGGAGAGGTCGAGCAGGCTCGCGCTGTGGGTCGCGGTCGAGACCAGCGGCACCGGCTTTGCATCGATGTCGGCGATGATGCGCAGCCAGTTGCGGGTATACAGCGCGCGCGCCTGCTGCGGGATGTCGGAGGCGGGGTAGTGCAAGCCGAGGAAAGTCTCCAGCCCCTTCCTGGCGACTTCGGCGATCACCTCGCCCGATCCGTCCGGATGGAAGCGGTAGACCATCACGCGATCGAAGCCGGTCAGGATTGTAACCTGCCGCGCCGCCTCCTGCGCGAGTTCGCTGATCCCCCTGGTCTTGCGGACGCGGCCAAGCATCAGCCGGACCAGCTCGCCTGAGTTGACATCCGTCTCGATGACAGACGGTTCGGCCTCGATGATGAGATAGACGCCGGAAAAATGGATCGCGAGGTCGAACGGCTTGCCGCCTTCCTGCAGCACCACGCCAAAGATCCGCTCGACCGCATCGGGGCCGGCGAGGTAGTCGACGCGGCTGCGGATCGCGTCGACGGCGGCTTTCGACAGCACGGTATCGATCGGCCGCTGGAAGATATCGACGGGGTCGCGGCCGAGATAATCGGCGACGTTCTCCGAGGCCATGCAGATGGTGAAATCCGACTGCGTAGCGATCATGAAGCCGAACGGCTGGATGCTGCCGGGAATGTGAATCGGCTCGCGGTCGCAATTGGTGAGGTCGATCTGCCGGTTCATGACTGTGCTGCCGCCTGTGTGAACAGGTCGAAGGCGCGGCGGGCCGGGCCTACCATGTCGTCCTCGTCCAGCAACTTGCCGGCATGGCGTTCCAAAACGGTGAGATACTCAGGCCAGAACGGGCGGCCCGCGCCGTGGCCAAGGAAGGCGGTGTTGCGGGACACGACGGGATCGCCACACTGCCTGACCGTCCGGATCAGATAGGCTGCGCCGAGCCGCGATCCTTCCAGCACATACAGGGTGCCGAGCATGGCGAAGCGGTCGGAAACGTTGGGCGAGTCGAGCCGGCGGGGTACGCCGCGAAGTCCGGCGAGATCGGCCAGCAGCGCGCCGGTGCGGGCACGATCGTCCCAGTCGGGCAGCAGTTCGCGAACGCCGCCCTGCAGCAGCGATTGCTCCAGCGGCAGCACGGCCGCGGCGTTGATCTCCAGGAAGCGGCGGTAGCCGGCTATCGTGCAGAGGTCCAGCGCGCCAAGTCTGGCGTCGAGCCGCGCATGATCGGCGGCGGTGGCGTCCCTCAAGATGCTCCGGAGGGCGGTTCTCTGGCGGGTGGGACGGCTACGGTCAATGCGGCTGCGATCAATAATGTGCGGCGTCGGAATTGCGATTTCCGGCATCCGGAATCCTTCTACAGAGGCGTGGGCGACTGGTGGCCGCAGAAAAGCTTTACCCATAACGCGCGAGGGAACACCGGGTTCCTCGGCGGGGATGCGGATTCTGCGAGGATAACGCCCTGGCCCGGCTATTTTTTCGGCCGCATCGGCTCCGGCGTGTCCGGCTGTGCCAGCGGGTGCGCCCGGGCGAACTCAGGCAGCGCCATCGCGGTCTCGAAGATGCGCTTCACGGTCGGCCAGGTCGAAAGATCGATTTGCTGGGTGACCGCCGCGGCGACGTGGCCGGCCATGCAGATGTCGGCCATGGTCGGCGCGTCGCCATGGCAGAAGCGGCCAGTCGCCTTGTGGTCGGCAAGGTGACCCTCCAGCGCGGCCAGGGTCTCGACCGTCCAGTGCCGCCGCCACGCCGCCTGCTGCGCGTCGCGCAAGTTGAGTTCGTGGTCGAGATAGCGCCGCACCCGCGGCGTCAGCAGCGGATGGCCCTCGCAGGCGACCATCAACGCCAGTGCGCGCACGCGGGCGCGGCCGGCGGGGTCGGGCGGCAGCAAGGGCGGCGACGGATATTTTTCATCGAGATATTCGAGGATCGCGAGCGACTGAAACAGCGTAGTGCCGTCGTCTTCCACCAGCGCCGGCAGCGCCATCTGCGGATTGACGCGGCGATAGCCAGGCTCGCGATGCGCGTTGGTGTCGATGTCGACGAACACGACTTCGACCGGGACATTCTTCAGATTGAGCGCAATGCGCACGCGAAAACTCGCCAGCGATCGCCAGAAGGAGAAGAACTTCATGGGGCACCCCGCACTCTCTTCCCCTCTCCCCTTGTGGGAGAGGGTGGATCAATCGTGCGAAGCACGATTGAGACGGGTGAGGGGTTTGTCTCTGCGGTTAGAGACCCCTCATCCGGCACGGACTTCGTCCGCGCCACCTTCTCCCACAGGGGGAGAAGGGAAGGAAGCGGATATCAGGCCCCGACCGCCTTCTTCCGCCAGGCCAGATGTACGGCGCACGTGCAGCCCGGCGGGTGCGAGGCGACGTCGTTGGCGGGGACGGCGGTCATCGGCGCCGGCTCCTTCGCCTGCTGCGACGGAATATAATTCAGCACCGGCGCCAGCCAGCGCTCGGTTTCGGCGACGCTCATGCCCTTGCGCGCGGCATAGTCCTCGACTTGGTCGCGCTCGATCTTGCCGACGCCGAAATAGAAACTTTCGGGATGCGAGAAATAGAGTCCCGATACCGACGAGCTCGGCCACATCGCAAAGCTCTCGGTCAGCTTTACGCCGGCGGTGTTCTCGGCATCGAGCAACGAAAACAGCGTCGCCTTCTCGGTATGATCGGGCTGCGCGGGATAGCCGGGCGCCGGGCGGATGCCGGCGTATTGCTCGAGAATGAGCTGATCGGCGGCCAGTGCCTCGTCCGGCGCGTAACCCCAGAATTCCTTGCGGACGCGCTGGTGCATCCGCTCCGCGAAGGCTTCCGCCAGGCGGTCGGCCAGCGCCTTGCACAGGATCGAGGAGTAGTCGTCATTGGCGTTCTTGAAGCGGTCGGCGACCGCGTCTTCGCCGATCCCAGCCGTGACCACGAAGCCGCCGATATAGTCAGGCACGCCCGAGGATGCGGGTGCGATGAAGTCAGACAGCGCGGCGTTGAAGCGGCCTTCGCGCTTTTCCAGCTGCTGGCGCAGCGTGTGGAAGGTTGCGATCTTCTTCTTCCGCGTATCGTCAGCGTAGACGGCGATATCATCGCCGTCGGCGTTCGCCGGCCAGAAGCCGACGGTGGCGCGCGCCGTGAACCACTTCTCCTTGATGATAAGGTCGAGCATCTTGCGCGCGTCGTCATAGAGCGCGCGGGCGACTTCGCCGATCTTGGGATCGTCGAGGATCGCCGGGAAACGCCCGGTCAGTTCCCAGGTCTGGAAGAACGGCGTCCAGTCGATGTATTCGGCCAACTCCGCCAGGTCGTAGGCGTCGAAGCTCTTGATGCCGAGAAACGAAGGCTTCGTCGGCGGCGCCTTCACAAAGTCAGCCTTGACCGCGTTGGCGCGGGCGTCCGCCAGCTTCAGGCGCTTCTTGTCGGCCTGGGCACGGAAATGCGCCGCGGAGATTTTGGCGTATTCTGCCCGGATGTCGGCCGCATAGGCCTCGCGCTTGTCGGGCGAGAGCAGCGACGACGCCACGCCCACCGCGCGGCTGGCGTCGTTGACGTGAACCACAGGTCCGCCCTTGTAGTTCGGGTCGATCTTCACGGCGGTGTGGACGCGGCTGGTCGTGGCGCCGCCGATCAGCAGCGGCATGTTCATGCCCTGCCGCTCCATCTCGCCGGCCAGAAAACTCATCTCGTCGAGCGAGGGCGTGATCAGGCCGGACAGCCCGATGATGTCGGCGCCCTCGGCTTTTGCGGTCTCGATGATCTTGTTGGCGGGGACCATGACGCCGAGGTCGATGACCTCGAAATTGTTACATTGCAGCACGATGCCGACGATGTTCTTGCCGATGTCGTGGACGTCGCCCTTGACGGTGGCCAGCACGATCTTGCCGGCGGCGTTGCGACCGCCGGAACTCACGCCGTTCGCCAGGTTGCGCGCCTTCTCCTCTTCCATGAACGGCATCAGGTAGGCGACCGCCTGCTTCATCACGCGGGCGGACTTCACAACCTGCGGCAGGAACATTTTGCCGTCGCCAAAAAGGTCGCCGACGATGTTCATGCCGTCCATCAGCGGGCCTTCGATCACGTTCAGCGGCCGCTCGACCGTCAGCCGCACGGCTTCGGTGTCCGTTTCGATGAACTCGGTGATGCCGTGCACCAGCGCGTGGGACAGCCGCTTCTCGACGGGCCATTCGCGCCAGGCGAGATCCTGCTCCTTGTTCTGCTTCTCCTTGCCGCGGAATTTTTCGGCGAGCGCCAGCAGCCGCTCGGAGGCGCTCGCGTCGCGGTTGAGGATGACGTCTTCGCAAACCTGCCGCAGTTCGGGGTCGATGTCGTCATAGACGATCATCTGCCCGGCGTTGACGATGCCCATGTCCATGCCGGCCTTGATGGCGTGATACAGGAACACCGAATGCATGGCCTCGCGCACCGGCTCGTTGCCGCGGAACGAGAACGACAGGTTGGAGACGCCGCCGGAAATATGCGCGCCCGGCAGGTTCTGCCGGATCCAGCGGGTCGCCTCGATGAAGTCGACGCCGTAATTGTTGTGTTCTTCGAGGCCCGTCGCGATTGCAAAGATGTTCGGATCGAAGATGATGTCTTCAGGGGGAAAGCCGACCTCACCGACCAGGATGTCGTATGCGCGCTTGCAGATCTCGGTCTTGCGGGCGAACGTATCGGCCTGACCGACCTCGTCGAACGCCATCACCACGACGGCGGCACCATGGCGGCGCGCGATGCGGGCCTCGTGGATGAACTTTTCGACGCCTTCCTTCATCGAGATCGAGTTAACGACAGGCTTGCCCTGAACGCATTTCAGGCCAGCCTCGATCACGTTGAACTTGGAAGAATCGACCATGACCGGAACGCGGGCGATGTCGGGCTCGGCGGCAACGAGGTTGAGGAAGGTCACCATCGCGGCTTCCGAATCCAAAAGGCCCTCGTCCATGTTGACGTCGATGATCTGGGCGCCGTTCTCCACCTGGTCGCGCGCCACCTGAAGCGCCGCGGTGTAATCGCCCGCGGTGATCAATTTGCGGAATTTGGCAGATCCCGTGACGTTGGTACGCTCGCCGACGTTCACGAACGGGATCGCTGGCGTCAGGGCGAACGGCTCCAGCCCCGACAACCGCAGCCGTGGTTCGATCTCAGGCACGGCGCGCGGCTTGTGCGGCGCTACGGCGGCGGCAATTGCGGCAATATGGTCCGGCGTGGTACCGCAGCAGCCGCCGACGACGTTGACGAGGCCGGCTTCGGCGAACTCGCCGATCAGGCGCGCCATGTATTCGGGACTCTCGTCGTACTGGCCGAACTCGTTGGGAAGCCCGGCATTCGGATAGGCGCAGACCAGCGTATCGGCGACGCGGCCGATGTCGGCAATATGGGCGCGCAAATCTTCGGCGCCGAGCGCGCAATTGAAGCCGATGGTGACCGGCTTGGCGTGGCGCACCGAATTCCAGAACGCTTCCGGCAATTGCCCCGACAGCAGGCGGCCGGATTTGTCGGTGATGGTGCCGGAGATCATCACGGGCACGTCGATGCCGCGTTCCTCGGTAATTTCCGCAATCGCGTAGAGCGCCGCCTTGGCGTTCAACGTATCGAAGATGGTTTCGACCAGCAGCAGATCGGCGCCGCCGTCGAGCAGGCCGTTGATCTGTTCGCCGTAGGACTTGCGCAGGTCGTCGAAGGTGACGGCGCGATAGCCGGGGTTGGAAACATCAGGCGAGATCGAGGCGGTGCGGTTGGTCGGGCCGAGCGCGCCCGCGACGAAACGCGGCTTGCCGTCCTCGGCGCTGACGCGCTCGGCCGCGGCGCGGGCGAGCTTTGCGCCGTCGCGGTTGAGTTCGTAGGCGAGCTCCGACATGTCGTAGTCGGCCTGCGCGATCGAGGTCGAGGAGAACGTGTTGGTCGCGACGATGTCGGCGCCGGCGCGCAGGTACGCCGCGTGGATATCCTCGATCGCTTTCGGCTGCGTCAGGATCAGCAGGTCGTTATTGCCGCGAACATCGCGGTGAAAATCCGCAAAGCGTGCGCCGCGGAACGCGGCCTCGTCAAACTGCAGGCCCTGGATCATCGTGCCCATGGCGCCATCGAGCACCAGGATGCGTTCGCGGGCGGCGGCGAGCAGGGCGGTTCGCTTGGGTGAAACTGGCGACGTCATCGGATCAGGCGGCTTTCTGTGCGCCATTGGGGCGGATGCCCAGCAGATGGCTGATCGCGAACACGAGGTCCGCGCGGTTCATGGTGTAAAAATGAAAGGTATCGACGCCGTGCTTGGCGAGCTTGTGCACCTGGCCGGCGGCGACGGTGGCGGCGACGAGCTTGCGCGTTTCGGCGTCTTCGTCGAGGCCTTCAAATTTTTCCGCCAGCCAGTTCGGCACCGTCGTGCCCGCGCGGGTCACGAAGCCACGCGCCTGCTTGAAATTGTGCATCGGCATGATGCCGGGCACGACCGGAATATCGATGCCGCGCGCGCGGACGCGATCGAGGTAGCGGAAGTAGAGGTCGTTATCGAAGAATACTTGTGTGATGGCGCGGCTCGCGCCGGCATCGACCTTGGCCTTGAGCATATCGACGTCGGCGTCGATCGTGGGGCTTTCAGGATGCTTCTCGGGATAGGCTGACACCGAGATTTCAATATCGGGAAAGCGCTTCTTGATGCCTTCGATCAGGTCGGGCGAACTCTGATAGCCGTCGGGATGGGCATGATAGGCGGTGCCGATGCCGGTGGTGGGGTCGCCGCGTAGCGCCACGATGTGGCGGACGCCGATCTCGTGATAGCGCGCCACCACGTCGTCGATCTCGCCCTTAGGCGCGCCGACGCAGGTCAAATGGGCGGCCGGCACCAGGCTGGTCTCCTTCAGGATGCGGGCAATGGTCGAATGGGTGCGCTCACGGGTGGATCCGCCGGCGCCGTAGGTCACCGAGACGAAATTGGGCGCAAGCGGCGCCAGCCGGTTGACGGTCTCCCACAGGCTGCGCTCCATCTCTTCGGTCTTGGGCGGGAAGAACTCGAAGGATATCTTCGGCGAATGGAGCGCGCGCTGGCCGTCGTATGCGGGAGGCGTAAATTCGGTCATGGCTCGCAGGGCTCCAATGGGCGGGCATCAGGCCTAGCGGCCATCAGCTAAAATAAGCCAAAGACGGCGCCCCAAATAGCCCATCAATGGTGGGAAATTGCCCAACAGAGGTAAATAAAGCCAGCGGTGAGCCCCTCTTAGTAAGTTGGTGGGCTAAGGCGGAATAGAATTTTATATAATAAAGTCAGTTATTTAGAAGTGAAGATGATGGCACTCGGAACGATTTTCGACTGTGGGAAGCTTGAGTATTGATATATTTGTCATATTTCATCCCAATGCGTGCGGTGCTGCGATCGCCGCTTTCCCCACAGGCGCGGGCCTGATCTGCGCCAGCCGGGCCTTTGTCACCTCCGCTTGCCGCACTAGTTTAGCGCCATGATCCCGCTTTCAGTCCTCGACCTCTCCGTCGTCACCACAGGCACCAAACCCGCCGCCGCGCTGCGCAACAGCATCGATCTGGCGCGCCATGTCGATGGTCTCGGCTATGTCCGCTACTGGCTGGCCGAGCACCATAACCTGGCTTCGGTGGCCAGCCCCGCGCCCGATCTGATGATCGGGCAGATTGCGGCGGTGACGAAGAATATTCGCGTTGGCTCCGGCGGCGTGATGCTGCCCAACCATGCGCCGCTGGTGGTGGCCGAGCGATTCAAGATGCTGGAGGCGCTGTTTCCCGGCCGGATCGATCTCGGCCTCGGCCGCGCGCCCGGCACCGATGGCGCGACCGCCCATGCGCTACGCAGCCGGCTCGACCGCCGCGAGGGCGACGATTTTCTCGAACGGCTGAGCGAGTTGGTGCTGTGGGAGACCCGAGGCTTCCCGGCCGGCCATCCCTACAACAACGTGGTGGCTATGCCTGACGACACCCCGCTGCCGCCAATCTGGCTGCTTGGCTCCAGCGACTACAGTTCGGAGCTTGCGGCGCAAGTCGGCATGGGCTTCGCGTTCGCGCATCATTTTGCGTCCTATGACGCGGTCGCGGCGATGACGAACTATCGCAGTCACTTCAAGCCATCCGCCTGGCGCCAGACGCCACACGGCATTCTCGCCGTCGCGGCGGTCGCTGCGGAAACCGATGCGGAAGCCGAAAAGCTCGCCTCCTCGATGGACCTCAACCGCCTGCGCCGCGACCGCGGGCAGTACCTGCCGCTGCCGAGTGTCGAGGAAGCGCTCGCCTACAACTACACGGACGCCGAGCGCGCCTCGGTCATGCGCAACCGCTCCCGCCTGTTCGTCGGAAGCCCAGCGACGATTCTTGCGAAGCTGCAGCCGATGATCGACGCCAGCCAGCCGGACGAACTGATGATCATCACGGCGGTGTACGATCATGACGCGCGGAAGAAGTCGTATAGTTTGCTGGCGGATGCGTTTGGGTTGGGGAAGAAGGTGGCGGCTTAGCCACCGTCATTCCGGGGCGATGCGAAAGCATCGAACCCGGAATCTCGAGATTCCGGGTTCACGCTTCGCGTGCCCCGGAATGACCGGTGCTATTCAGTCCTGCTTCTCGCTGAATGTCGCGCGGAACGGATGCGCCGGGTAGACGCCGACGATGCGCAGTTCGCGCGAGAAGAATTTCAGTTCCTCCAGCGCAAAGGCAAGGCCCTTGTCTTCGGGGTGGCCGTCGACGTCGGCGTAGAACTGCGTCGCAAAGAAATTGCCGTCGACCATGTAGCTTTCCAGCTTTGTCATGTTGACGCCGTTGGTGGCAAATCCGCCCATCGCCTTGTAGAGCGCGGCGGGCAGGTTGCGGACGCGGAAAACAAAAGTGGTGACCAGCGGCCCCGAACCCTGCTCGGCCCACTTGGCCTCGCGCGCCAGCACCACGAAGCGGGTGGTGTTGTGGGCCTCGTCCTCGACGTCCTCGGTCAGGATATCGAGGCCATAGATCTTGGCCGCGAGGCGCGAGGCGATCGCGGCGATGGTTTTGTCACCGCGCTCGGAGATGTCACGGGCGCTGCCGGCGGTATCGGCCGCGACGATCGGCTTGATGCCGAGCTTGCGGATGATGCGACGGCACTGGCCGAGTGCGTGGACGTGGCTCTCCACCGTCTTGATGTCGCTGAGTTTGGCGCCGCGCACCGCCATCAACTGATGGCGGACCGGCAGGAACCACTCGCCGACGATGAAGAGGCCGGAAGCCGGCAGCAGGTGATGGATGTCGGCGACGCGCCCGGCGACCGAATTCTCGATCGGGATCATGCCGAGGTCGGCTTCGCCCGAAGAGATCGCCGAAAGCGCGTCCTCGAAGGTCGCGCAGGGCATCGGCTCGGCGTCGGGATAGGCCTCGACGATGGCGATATGGGAATTGGCGCCAGGCTCGCCCTGGAATGCGATTTTCAGCTTTTTGGTCATGGTGGGCCTTTTAGCAGCGGCTCAGGCTTTTGCCAGTATTCGCCGCGCGGTTTCGAGGTCGGCCGGGGTGTCGACGCCGCGAGGGACGCTGTCGACAAGGGTGATGTCGATCCGCATCCCGGCCTCCAGCGCGCGCAGTTGCTCGAGCTTCTCCTGCTGCTCCAGCGGAGACGGCGGCAGCGCCACGAACCGTTCCAGCGCGGGGCGGCGGTAGGCGTAGAGGCCGATGTGATGATAGCGGGGGCCGTCGCCATAGGGGGCCGTGGCGCGGGTGAAATAGAGCGCGCGGAGCCGGTTCGGGCCGATCGACGAGCCGACCGCCTTCACCACGCTGGGGGCCAGATCCTCTTCCTCGGTATGGATCTGCGAGGCCAGCGTCGCGATGTCCACGGCGGGGTTGTCGAGCGGCGGCAGCGCGGCGCGGATGGTGTCCGGCGCGATCGTGGGAAAATCGCCCTGCAGGTTGACCACGATCTCGGCCCGGCCGTCGGGATCGATCGTCCGCATCGCCTCATGGATCCGGTCGGAGCCGGAGGGGTGGTCGGCACGGGTCATCACCACCTCGCCGCCGGCGGCCTTTACCGCGGCAGCGATTTCGGGCGTGTCGGTGGCGACCGCCACCCGGCCGATACCGGCCTCTTCGGCCCGTCGCAGCACGTGGACGATCATTGGCAGCCCGCCGATGTCCAGCAGCGGTTTGCCGGGCAGGCGGGTCGCCGCCATGCGGGCAGGAATCAGCACCAGGATGCGGGTTTCGGTCATCGGGACGAGGCTCGGACGAGGTCGTGGGCCTTTGCGAAAACAGGCCTGAAATAATGGGGATTGGCGGAAAGTCGGCGCGTTTATACGGGTTGCCAGAGCCCGGGCAAACCGATATCTCAACCCTGCTGAGGGTGCGGCGCGAAAGCTGATTCCTGACGCGTCCCCATGGCCGTTTTTTCGGCCTTACGTCGACCTTCCGGCCTGGAGCCTGATCGAACTATGGACTCCTTCGAACTCAACAAGATTATCGGTGCCATCCTCGGTACCTGCCTCGTTCTCCTGGTGACGAGCTTTGCCGCCCAGGCAATCTTCGCGCCCGTGAAGCCGGAAAAGCCGGGCTTCGAGATCGCCGTGAAGGAAGACGCCTCCGCCGGCGCAGCGAAGGGGCCAGCCGCCCCGGCCGAACCGATCGAGAAGCTGCTGCAGACCGCCTCGGTTGAAAAGGGCACTGCCGCTGCCAAGAAGTGCGCGGCCTGCCATACCTTCGAAAAGGGTGGCCCGAACCGTGTCGGTCCGAACCTCTTCGGCGTCCTCAACGAGAAGAAGGGCGAGGGCCGCGGTGGCTTCAACTTCTCGGCTGCCCTCAAGGCCAAGGGCGGCACCTGGACCTATGAGGATCTCAACGCATTCCTCCTCAATCCGAAGGCCTTCATCCCCGGCACGGCGATGGGCTTCGCCGGCATCTCCAAGGACAGCGAGCGCGCGGACGTGATCGCCTATCTGCGCTCGCTCGCGGACAACCCGGCGCCGCTGCCGACGGCGGCGAAGTAAAATTTCGTCAGTCCTGTATGGACTTCAGTGGCGGCCAGGCAATGCCTGGCCGTTTGCTTATGTGGCTCGCGGTGTTGTTATTGGGGCGTTTCGCCGCACGGCGCCGGTTCCTGGGCTGGCATCATGAGGAAAAAGCAACGTAATTTGTCGAATCCTTGCCTTATATTGGGTCCTCATTAGCTCGGCCTCGTTGTCCATGTAGTTCGTGTCGGGGCGGCGGACTTCGAAAGCAACAGATGACTGGCGTCAGCAACAGGAATCCGGATTTGGCAATCACCCGACGATATCTCCTCCAGGGCGGCGCCGTGGCCGCGATGGCTCCCGCTCTCGGATTGACCCCCGGTCTCGGGCTTGCGCCGGCAAAGGCGCAGGCGGCCGAGCCGGCATGGCGTCATGCGCTGTCACTGTTCGGCGAAGTCAGGTACCCGGCCGGCTTCAAGCGCTTCGATTACGTCAATCCGGAAGCGCCGAAGGGCGGCTCAGTGCGGCAGATCTCGGTCGGCACCTTCGACAATTTCAATCTCACGGTCGCCGGCGTCAAAGGTTCGCTCGCGGGCGCGGTGCAGTTCATCTACGAATCCCTGATGACGCCGTCGCTGGACGAGGTCTCGACCGAATACGGCGCGCTGGCCGAACTGGTAAGCCATCCCGACGATTTCTCGTTCGTCATCTACCGGCTCCGCGCCGAGGCGAAGTGGCATGACGGCAAGCCGGTGACGCCGGAGGACGTGATCTTTTCGCTGGATTCCTTCAAGAAGCATCACCCGCAATACTCGGCCTATTACCGCCACGTGGTGAAGGCGGAAAAGATCGGCGATCGCGACATCAAGTTCACCTTCGATGCCCCGGGCAACCGCGAGCTGCCGCAGATCGTGGGTCAGCTCACGATCATGCCCAAACATTGGTGGGAAGGCACCGACAGCGAAGGCCGCAAGCGCGATATCTCCGCGACCACGCTGGAGAAGCCGCTCGGCTCCGGCCCCTACCGCATCAAGGAATTCGTCGCCGGCAGAACGGTGACGCTGGAGCGGGTCAAGGACTATTGGGGCCGCGATCTCGGCTTTGCCGTCGGCCGCAACAATTTCGACGAGCTGCGCTACGAATATTTCCGCGACGGATCGGTGGCGCTCGAAGCCTTCAAGGGCGACCAGGTCGATTGGCGAACCGAAAACAGCGCCAAGAACTGGGCGACGGCCTATGACTTCCCGGCGGTCAACGACAAGCGCGTGGTGCTCGAGGAATTCCCCAACCGCAGCTCCGGAATCATGCAGGCGTTCGCGATGAACATCCGGCGCGAGCAGTTCAGGGATCCGCGGGTGCGTCGCGCGCTCAATTTCGCGTTCGACTTCGAGGAAATGAACAAGCAGATCTTCTTCGACCAGTACAAGCGCATCAGCAGCTATTTCGACGGTACCGAACTCGCTTCCAGCGGATTGCCGCAAGGCAAGGAGCTGGAAATACTCGAAACGGTTCGCGCGGAAGTGCCGCCGGAAGTCTTCACCAAGCCTTACACCAATCCCGTCGGCGGCAATCCGGAAGCCGTGCGCGAGAATTTGCGCGAGGGCATGCGGCTGATGAAAGAGGCCGGCTACGAGGTGCGCGAGCGCAAGCTGACCGACAGCAAGACCGGAGAGCCGTTCACGCTCGAACTGCTCAATGCCGATCCGAGCTTCGAGCGGGTGATGCTGTTCTTCAAGCCATCGCTGGAGCGGCTCGGCATCACCGTCAGTGTGCGCACGATCGATCCGACGCAGTATGAGAACCGGCTTCGCAGCTGGGATTTCGACATCGTCGTGTCGTCGTGGGGCCAGTCCTTGTCGCCGGGCAACGAGCAGCGCGAATACTGGGGTTCGCAGGCAGCCGACATGGCGGGCTCGCGCAACATCATCGGCATCAAGAACCCGGCGGTCGACAAGCTGATCGAGCGCGTGATCTTCACCAAGGATCGCGAAGAGCTGGTGGCGGCGACCAGGGCGCTCGACCGTGTGCTGCTGTGGAACAACTACGTCGTGCCGCAGTGGAATTACCCCAAGGTCCGCACCGCGCGCTGGGACCGCTTTGGCCGGCCGTCCGAATTGCCGAAATACGGCCTGTCGGGTTTCCCGCAGCTGTGGTGGTTTGACGCCGAACGGGCGGCGCGGAACGGTAAACGGTCTTGAAGGATACCCTGCGCATGGCGCAATTCTCTCGCCGGCATGTACTCGGCCTCGGTGTCGGCGCGCTGGCGGCTGCGCGCCTTAACCCGGCGCTCGCCGACAACGGCGACAGGAAGCTGCACGGCCTTTCGGCGTTCGGTGAACTCAAATACCCCGTCGACTTCCCGAATTTCAGCTACGTCAATCCGGGCGCGCCCAAGGGCGGCATGTTTTCGCAGCTCGTCGGTTCCGGCGGCTCGACCTTCAATTCGCTCAACGCCTTCATCGTCAAGGGCGACAGGGCGAGCGGGATGGAGCTCACTTTCGCCTCGCTGATGGCCCGGGCGTTCGACGAGCCCGACGCGGTCTATCTCCTGGCGGCGGATGAATTGACGGTCTCGCCCGATGGGCTGGTGTTCCGTTTCCGGCTGCGGCCGGGCATCACCTTCCACGACGGCAGCGAGATCACCGCATCCGACGTGGCGTTTTCGCTGACGACGCTCAGGACCAAGGGGCATCCGGCGTACTCTTCCGTGCTGCGGGATCTCGCTGAGGCCAAGGCCGAGGACAAGCGGACAGTCCAGTTGAGATTTCAGCCCACGCGAGGGCTCGACGTGCCGGCGCTTGCGGCATCGATGCCGATCTTTTCAGAGAAATACTATTCGACGCGGCCGTTCGACGAGACTTCGCTCGAGGCGCCGCTCGGCTCGGGCCCCTATAAGGTCGCGCGTTTTGAGCAGGGCCGCTACGTCGAGTTCGCGCGCGTGAAGGACTGGTGGGGCGAGAAGCTTGCCGTTTGCCGCGGCCTGTACAATTTCGACACGCTGCGGGACGAATATTATCGGGACCGCGAGGCCGGCTTCGAGGCCTTCACCGGTCGCAACTATCTATTCCGCGAAGAGTTCACCTCGCGCGTCTGGGCGACGCGATACGATTTTCCCGCGATCCGCGACGGCCGTGTCAAGCGGGAGGTCATTCCGGATGAACGGCCCTCCGGCGCGCAGGGCTGGCTGATCAACACCAGGCGGGAGAAGTTCAAGGACAGGCGCGTGCGCGAGGCGCTGACGATCGCGTTCGACTTCGAATGGACCAACAAGAACCTGATGTACGGTTCGTACCAGCGCACCCATTCGGTGTTCCAGAATTCCGAGATGATGGCGCGGGGCGAGCCGTCGCCGGACGAGATCGCGCTGCTGGAGCCGTTCCGCGACCGCGTGTTGCCGGAAGTGTTCGGGCCGGCATGGGTGCCGCCGGACACCGACGGTTCAGGTCAGGATCGCAAGCTGCTGCGCAGCGCCGGCGAACTGCTCAACGCTGCCGGTTGGACCGTCAAGGACGGCCGCCGGTCAAATGCCAAGGGCGAACAGCTGACGGTGGAATTCCTGCTGACCGAGCGATCGTTCGAGCCGCATCACCAGACCTTCATCAAGAACCTCAAGGTGCTCGGCATCGACGCCAACATTCGTCTCGTCGATCCCGCGCAGGCCGAGGAGCGGCAGAAGGACTTCGATTTCGACATCTCGATCGCGCGCTTCATCTTTCCGCAAATCCCCGGCAGTTCGCTGCGAAACTATTTCTCCAGCGAATCAGCCAGGACCAAGGGCTCCAACAATCTTGCCGGGATATCCGACCCGGTCGTCGATGCGCTCGTCGACAAGGCGGTTGCCGCGCAGACGCAAGGCGCCCTCGACAATAGCTGCCGCGCGCTCGACCGCGTGCTGCGTTCCGGCCGCTACTGGATCCCGCACTGGAACAAGGCCTCGCACTGGATCGCCTATTGGGACCAGTTCGGCTTCCCGCCGACCAAGCCGCGCTACGCGCGGGGCGCGCCGGACACCTGGTGGATCGACCAGGCCAAGGCCGCCAAACTCGATCAGGCGAAATAGAACATGAGCGCCTATATCGCCCGCCGCATTCTCCTGATGATCCCGACGCTGCTCGGCATCCTGTTCGTCTCCTTCGTGGTCGTGCAGTTCGCGCCGGGCGGACCGGTCGAGCGCGTGATCGCGCAGCTTTCCGGCGCCGACACGGGGGCGGCATCGCGCGTGTCGGGCTCCTCCGGCGGAGATTTCGGCGCACGGCCCCAGGTCGGCGCATCGGCGGACGCGGTCAATTCGAAGTACCGCGGCGCGCAAGGGCTCGATCCGGATTTCATCAAGAACCTCGAGAAGCAGTTCGGTTTCGACAAGCCTGCGCATGAACGTTTTGCCCTTATGGTTTGGAATTTCGCCCGCTTCGATTTCGGCAAGAGCTACTTTCGTGACACCACCGTGATACAATTGATCAAGGAGAAGCTGCCTGTCTCGATATCGCTTGGTCTCTGGTTGACGCTGCTGACCTACCTGATCTCGATCCCGCTCGGCGTCCGCAAGGCGGTCATGGATGGTTCGCGCTTCGATACGTGGACGTCGGCGGTGATCATCATCGGCTTTGCGATTCCCGGATTCCTGTTCGCGATCCTGCTGATCATCCTGTTCGCGGGCGGCTCGTTCTTCAACCTGTTCCCGCTGCGCGGTCTGACTTCCGACGGCTGGTCGGAATTCCCCTGGTACTGGAAGATCATCGACTACTTCTGGCACCTCACGCTGCCCCTGATCGCCATGGGCCTGGGTGCTTTTGCCACAATGACGCTGCTGACCAAGAATTCGTTCCTCGATGAGATCAGGAAACAGTATGTGATGACCGCGCGCGCAAAGGGCTGCGGCGAGGGGCAGGTGCTCTACGGCCATATCTTCCGCAACGCCATGCTGATCGTGATCGCGGGCTTTCCGGGAGCGTTCATTGGCGCATTCTTCTCCGGCTCGCTGCTGATCGAGACCATCTTCTCGCTCGACGGGCTCGGGCTGCTCGGCTTCGAGAGCGTGCTCAACCGCGACTATCCGGTCGTGTTCGGAACGCTGTTCATCTTCTCCCTCGTGGGCCTTGTCGTGGGGCTGATCTCCGACCTCGCCTACATGTGGATCGATCCGAGAATCGATTTCGAGGCGCGGGAGGTCTGATGACGATCACCGCACCCCAGCCGGTCGAGACCTCGACGCAGTCGCCGCCAGGCACGGCGGTCCCGGTCACGCGCCATCGGCTCGGGATTTCGCCGCTCAATCGCCGTCGCTGGCAGAACTTCAAGGCCAACCGCCGCGGTTACTGGTCGCTCTGGATCTTCCTCGCGCTGTTCATGATCTCGCTGTTCGCCGAGTTCATCGCCAACGACCGCCCCTTCATGATCAAGTTTGACGGGAAACTCTATTGGCCGGCTTTCGTCAGCTATTCAGAAACCACCTTCGGCGGCGATTTCGAGACCGCGGCCGATTATCGCGATCCGTATCTGCAGAAACTGATTGCGGACAAGGGCGGTTGGATCGTCTGGCCACCGATCCGCTATTCCTACTCCACCCACAATCTCGACCTGCCCACGCCGGCGCCATCGAAACCGACATGGATGTTGACGGAAGAACAGTGCAAGCCTGTGCTGGAGAAGAAGGGCCTGAAGAGTTGCAGCGATCTCGAATATAACTGGCTCGGCACCGATGATCAGGGCCGCGACGTAGTTGCGCGGCTGATCTATGGCTTTCGCATCTCGGTTTTGTTCGGCCTGACGCTGACCATCTTTTCCTCGATCATCGGTGTCATCGCCGGCGGCGTGCAGGGCTATTTCGGCGGCTGGACCGATCTGATCTTCCAGCGCATCATCGAAATCTGGAGCGCGATTCCATCGCTTTACCTCTTGCTGATCCTGTCGTCGGTGCTGGTGCCCGGCTTCTTCGTGCTGCTCGGCATTCTCTTGCTGTTCTCCTGGACGTCCCTGGTGGGCCTCGTGCGTGCCGAATTCCTGCGCGGGCGGAATTTCGAGTACATCCAGGCAGCGCGTGCGCTCGGCGTCTCCAACAGCGTCATCATGTTCCGGCATTTGCTGCCCAACGCGATGGTGGCGACCATGACCTTCCTGCCGTTCATCGTGTCGTCCTCGGTGATGACGCTGACTGCGCTCGATTTCCTGGGCTTCGGCCTGCCGCCGGGCTCACCGTCGCTCGGCGAACTGCTGGCGCAGGCAAAAGCCAACGTGCAGGCGCCCTGGCTCGGCTTCACCGGGTTCTTCTCGGTCGCGATCATGCTGTCGCTGCTGATATTCATCGGCGAAGGCGTGCGTGACGCCTTCGATCCGCGCAAGACGTTCCGGTAAGGGCTTTCGCATGGATGCCATCAACCAGCCCTTGCTCGACGTCCGTGACCTCTCGGTTGCGTTCGGCAGCACGCTCGCGGTCGATCGCGTCTCGTTTTCGATCAAGCGCGGCGAATGCGTGGCGCTGGTCGGCGAGTCCGGTTCCGGAAAGTCTGTCAGCGCGCTGTCGATTCTCAAGCTGCTGCCGTATCCGAGCGCTTCGCATCCCTCGGGCCAGATTCGCTTCCGCGGCCGCGATCTGCTGACTGCGGGGGAGCGCGAGATGCGCGAGATCCGCGGCAACGACATCTCGATCATCTTCCAGGAGCCGATGACCTCGCTCAATCCGCTGCACACGATCGAGGCGCAGATCGGCGAAATTCTCTCGCTGCATCGAGGCGTCGGCGGATCGGTGGCGCGGGCGCGCACGCTCGAATTGCTGACCCAGGTCGGCATTCCCGATCCGGAGACGCGGCTGCAGAGCTACCCGCACCAGCTGTCCGGCGGCCAGCGCCAGCGCGTCATGATTGCGATGGCGCTTGCCAACGAGCCGGATTTGCTGATCGCTGACGAGCCTACCACGGCGCTCGACGTCACCGTGCAGGCCCAGATCCTGGCGCTGCTCGCCGACATCCAGCGGCGGCAAGGCATGAGCATGCTGTTCATCACTCACGATCTCGGCATCGTCCGCCGCATCGCCGACGTCGTCTGCGTGATGAACTCCGGCAAGATCGTCGAGCAGGGGCCGGTCGAGGAAGTCTTCACCGCGCCAAAACATGCCTACACGCGGGCGCTGCTGGCGGCCGAGCCGAAGCCCGACCCGGCGCCGCCGCGGCCAGATGCGCCGGTGGTGATTTCGGCCGACGACCTGAAGGTCTGGTTTCCGATCAAGCGCGGCCTGATGCGCTCCACCGTCGGCCACATCAAGGCGGTGGACGGCGTCAGCATCGCGGTGCGCAAGGGCGAAACGCTCGGCGTCGTCGGCGAATCCGGCTCCGGCAAGACCACGCTGGGCCTGGCCCTTCTGCGCCTGATCTCCTCGGACGGGCCGATCGTGTTTCTCGGCAGCAACATCCAGGGCCTGCGCTTCAAGGACATGCTGCCGTTCCGCCGCGACATGCAGATCGTGTTTCAGGATCCGTTCGGCGCACTGAGTCCGCGGATGTCGGTCGGGGATATCGTCGCCGAGGGACTGTCCGTGCATCAGCGTTCGCTGTCGCCGGAGGAGCGCGAGGCGCGCGTCGTCAAAGCGCTCCGCGACGTCGGCCTCGATCCGGAGACGCGGTTTCGGTACCCGCACGAATTCTCCGGCGGCCAGCGCCAGCGCATATCGATCGCTCGCGCCGTCGTGCTGGAGCCGAACTTCGTCGTGCTGGACGAGCCGACCAGCGCGCTCGACATGCTGTTCCAGGCGCAGATGGTCGATCTGCTGCGCGAACTGCAGCGCAAGCGCGACCTGACCTATATGTTCATTTCGCACGATTTGCGCGTGGTGGCGTCTTTGGCCAGCCACCTGATCGTGATGCGTCACGGCAAGGTGGTCGAGGAAGGCCCGGCCGCAGAACTGTTCAAGAATCCGAAGAGCGATTACACCCGCGCGCTGTTTGCGGCCGCGTTCCGGATCGAGGCCGTGCCGGGCGGTGCGGCGGCAACATAGTCGTCATTCCGGGGCGCGCGCAGCGCGAACCCGGAATCCAGAGATAAATCGAGCGAGATTCCGGGTTCACGCGCTTCCGCGCGTGCCCCGGAATGACGGAGCGCTATAGCCGCTTGATCGCCGTCACTTCGCTTCCCGCCGCCTTGATCCGCGCGATCGCTTCCTGCGTATTTTCAATCACCGTCGCCATGTGGTGCGCATTGGCATGAACGATGGTCGAGGCATCCCGCACGATCGCGACGTGGCCCTTCCAGAAGATCAGGTCGCCGCGCTGCAGCTTTTTCATTTCTTCCGGGCTCAAGTCTCGTCCCAGGCCGTCCCGCTGCATGTCGCTGTCGCGCGGGCAGCCGGTGCCGGCTGATGTCAGCGACACCTGGACGAGGCCGGAGCAATCGATGCCGAGGCTGCTCTTGCCGCCCCAGAGGTAAGGCGTCCCGATAAACCGCTCGGCAACCGCGACGAAATCCCTTTCCATCTTATCGATGCCACCGACATGAGCGTGCGGCAGGTAGCTGCCTTCATCGGTCACGGCGAAGGCGCCGTCTTCGCGGACGACGGCCACTCTCGCGCCGATCGACAGCGTCTCGACCGGTGGCAGTTTGATCGATGGTCCCGGAAATGCAAACGTCCGCAGCGCCGTGACCTTGTGCGTCGGTGCTGCCAAAGGCTTTGCCAGCGCAGCATCCGGAATCCAGCCGACGTAGCCGTCGCCGTTCAATTGGCCCCAGGCAAAGCCTTCATCGTTGCGGTCGTAGATGGTGATTCGTTCGCCCTTCAGCGCCTGCGTCGACAGCATGGCATCGGCGGCCGGCCTTTCGCGCAACGGCGCGATGGCGTCGATGACGCAAAACTCCTCGCCCGTGACGAAGCGCGCGGCCTTCACCTTGCCTTCGAGATACTTTGCGGCGACTTCCGGCCGTGCCGGCGTCAGGCGCGGATCATCCATAGCGTTCGCTCAATAGTTTGTAGATCGCGCGCGCCGCCTGGCATTCGCCACCTTCGGGGCGCCCGGGCTTTGCGGAAGGTGTCCAGCCATAGATATCGACATGCAGCCAGCTTTTGGCGTTCGTCACGAAGCGCTGCAGGAACAGCGCGCAGGTGATCGAGCCGGCAAAGCCGCCCGACGGAGCGTTGTTGATGTCGGCGGTTTTCGAATCCAGCCAGGAATCGTAAGGCGGCCACAGTGGCATTCGCCACAGCGGGTCGTTCTCCCGCTTGGCATGCACCGCGACGGCTTCGGCCAGCGTCTCGTCATTGGTGTAGAACGGTGGCAGGTCCGGCCCCAGCGCCACCCGCGCCGCGCCCGTTAGCGTGCCGAGATCGATCAGCAGATCTGGTTTCTCCTCGTCCGCCAGCGCCAGCGCATCCGCCAGCACCAGCCGGCCCTCGGCGTCGGTGTTGCCGATCTCCACGGTCGGCCCCTTGCGCGACTTGAAGATGTCGAGCGGCCGAAACGCATTGCCGGCGACCGCGTTCTCGACCGCCGGGAGCAGCACGCGCAGCCGGACTTTCAGTCCGGCGTCCATCACCATCTGCGCCAGAGCCAGCACGTTGGCCGCACCGCCCATGTCCTTTTTCATGATCAGCATGCCGCTCGAAGGCTTCAGGTCGAGGCCGCCGGTATCGAAGCACACGCCCTTGCCGACCAGCGTTACCTTCGGAAGGGAAGGATCGCCCCAATTGAGGTCGATCAGGCGCGGCGCGCGTGTCGAGGCCATGCCGACCGCGTGGATCAGCGGAAAATTCTGGCTCACGAGTTCGTCGCCGACGATGCAGTTGAAGCTGGCACCAAAGCGCATGGCCAACGCTTGCGCGGACAGCGCCAGCTCCTCCGGGCCCATGTCGTTCGAGGGCGTGTTGATCAGGTCGCGCGCCAGCGCCGCCGCCTCCGCCATTCGCATGATGTCGGCGGCATCGACGCCATCGGGCGGCACCAGCCGGACCGCCGGGGTTTCGCTCTTGCGGTAGCGGCCGAAGCGATAGGTGCCCAATGCGAACGCCAGCGCCGCGAGACGCGCATCATGTGGCGCATTGGCAAAGCGATAAACGCCCGGCGGCAGCAGGCCCGGCAGGACGCCGGGCCGGAACAGGTCGCGCGACTTGCTGGCCGCGTCCTCGATCCCGAAGACGACCTGCGCGATCCGCCCGTCGGGCGCGGGCAGCGTCAGGCACTTACCGGGCTTGGCGGTGAAGTCGTTGGCCGCCGCAAACTGCCGGGCGTGTTCGGGAAGCCCGGTGCGGACCTCGTCCCAGGTCGACTTGGTCGCGAAATAAATCGGGATGGCATCGGCCGGCGCAGTTTCGAACGGGGATTGCATGCGTGTCTCGCGGATGGGGACGGGCAGGGTGATGGCGATGGCATAGCACGTCCAATTAACCGGCCGTTAGGGTTAACAGTCTATTGATCGCGCGTTCGGCTCCATTCGCCAGATATCCAAGAGTTGAAGTGCCATGCGTCGACAGCCCAGCCAGGCCAGATTTCCTACCGCGGCTCTTGCCCGTTTTCTCAGCTCCGCAGCCGTGACGGCGGTTCTCGCCGCGGGCCTCGGCGGCTGCCAGACCATGTCCGACGTGACGGGCGCGCTAAGCACTTCCAGGGCGCAAGCCACGCCCGACGATCCCCGCCGCGCGGTCGAAGTTTACGGCGAGCGCTATCGCGCCAATCCCAAGGACGCCGAGGCAGCACTGGCTTACGGCCAGGCGCTGCGCGCCTCCGGGCAGCGCCCGCAGGCCGCCGCCGTCCTCGAGCAGGCGACCATCGCCCATCCCGGCAACAAGACGCTGCTGGCCGCCTACGGCCGCGCGCTCGCCGACAACGGCAACTCGCAGGCGGCCTTCGACGTCCTCGCCCGCGCGCACACGCCCGCCAATCCCGACTGGCGCATCCTGTCGGTGCAGGGCACCACGCTCGACAAGATGGGCAAGCATGATGAAGCCCGCCGCTACTATGAGTCCGCGCTGAAGATCGTGCCGGAAGAGCCCTCGGTGCTCTCCAACTTCGGCCTCTCCTACATGCTGACGCGGGAACTGCCGCAGGCCGAGGCGACGCTGCGGCGCGCCTATGCCAATCCGAAGGCCGACGGCCGGGTCCGCCAGAACCTCGCACTGGTGGTCGGGCTGCAGGGCCGCTTTGCGGAAGCCGAGACCATCGCCAAGGGTGATCTACCCGCCGACGAGGCGACGACCAACGTCGCCTATCTTCGGGAGATGCTGAGCCGCAAGGACAAGGACAATTCGCGCCCGCCCGGCAGCAAGGCGACCGTCCCGGTCGCAACGCTCAACCGGCTGGACTGAACACCGCGCCATCATTCGCTCGAGCGCGGGGGCGATCCATCATCCAAAGCTGTTCGTGCCCGCGCCAGTCGTCGTGGTGTGCATTGATTCCGCGGCTGCTCGCCGTGGCGTGAGCATTGCTGCGAACGACGAACCCCACTGCGAAGGTGGCAGCCGGGCGACAGCAGCGAACGGTAATGCATCGTTAAGGCAATTTACACACGCCTCATTAACCATGCTTTGACGAATAACTGGTCAACTCCGATCACGGCGACAGAAGCGTCGCGGCGTTATGTGGAAAGTGAAGCGTATGAATAGGGCACGTATTGTCGTCTTGAGCATCGCACTCGGCGCCGGTGGCCTTGCAGCTTATCTCGCCAGCGGGTCCCGCGAAGCGCCGGCACCGGCGCCGGTCGCGCAGATTCCAACGGTCGATATCCTGGTCGCGAAGGCCGACATCGGTCTCGGCCAGTCCGTCAAGCCGGATGACCTGCAATGGCAGGCCTGGCCCCAGGCCACCTCAGGCAATTTCATCAGCCGCGCCAGCAAGGCCGAGGCGGTCAAGGAATTCACCGGCTCGATCGCACGTTCGCCGTTCATCGCAGGCGAACCGATCCGCGAGCAGAAGCTGGTTAAATCCGACGGCTCCGGCTTCATGGCGGCGATCCTGCCGGCCGGCTATCGGGCCATCTCCACCGAAATTTCGCCGGAAACCGGCGCCGGCGGTTTCATCCTGCCGAACGATCGCGTCGACGTGATTCTTTCCAAGCGCGAGAAGAACCCGGACAGCAAGGGTCCGGACCTCACCACCTCGGAAATCATCCTGACCAACGTGCGCGTCCTGGCGATCGACCAGGCGCCGAAGGAGAAGGAAGGCACGAGCTCGATGGTCGGCAAGACCGCAACCCTCGAGCTGAAGCCCGAACAGGCCGAGACACTCGCCCGCGCGCGGCAGGGCGGCGTACTGACACTGGCGCTGCGCAGCATCGTCGACGTCAACGCAGTCGAAAAAGTCGAAGAGCAGATCAGCAGGAGCGAAGGCCTCAACATCATTCGCTATGGCGTGGCCCTCCAGCAGTCGATGCAGAAGTGACCGAAAGGACGCATGAGATGAAGTGCAGGGAAAATCAGCCGATCCGGACATTCCTGGTCCGCGCCCTGTCGTTTTCGGCCGCAGCTGCGCTCACGCTGAACCCGGCGCTGGCGCCGGTGGCGGCGAGCGACTATCGCGCTCCCGCGGCTGTCGCCGCGGACGGTCAGATGAATGCGCGCTTCCTCTCGCTCGGGATCGGCAAATCGATCGTGATCGACCTGCCGCGCGAGATCAAGGACGTGCTGGTTGCAGATCCGAAGATCGCCAACGCCGTCGTTCGCTCCACCCAGCGCGCCTATATCATCGGCGCCGCGGTCGGACAGACCAACATCATTTTCTTCGATGCCGCGGGCCAGCAGATCGCGGCCTATGACATCGCGGTCAAGCGCGATCTCAACGGCGTCCGCGCGGCGCTGAAGCAGGCGATGCCGAACTCGGACATTCAGATCGACGGTGTCGGCGACGGCGTGGTGCTGAGCGGCACCGCGGCAACCCCGGTGGAAGCACAGCAGGCCACCGACATGGCCGCGCGCCTGGTCGGCGGTGTGGAAAGGGTCGTCAATTCGATCGCGGTTCGTGGCCGCGACCAGGTGATGCTGAAGGTGGCTGTCACCGAAGTCGCGCGCAACATCGTCAAGCAGATGGGCATCGACCTGTCGGCCACCATGACTTACGGCACCGCGGTGGTGAACTTCAACAACGCCAACCCGTTTACCGCCTACGGTCGCTCGCTGGTCTCCGGCAACCAGCTGAGCGGATCGTTCGGCAGCGTTCCGTCGGTGACGGCGACCTTGCGCGCCATGGAAAGTGCCGGCGTGGTGCGCACGCTGGCCGAACCCAATTTGACCGCGATTTCCGGCGAGTCGGCGACCTTCATCGCCGGCGGCGAGTTTCCGGTTCCTGCCGGCTATTCCTGCGACCCGGTCACACGCGTTTGTACCACCCAGATCAGCTTCAAGAAGTTCGGCATTTCGCTCAACTTCACCCCGGTCGTGCTGACCGAGGGCCGTATCAGCCTGCGCGTGATGACGGAGGTCTCCGAACTGTCGAACGACAATTCGATCACGCTGTCGCAAGCCGTCAGCGCCACGTCGACGAACTCGCTGACCATTCCCTCGATCAAGACCCGCCGGGCGGAGACCACGCTGGAAATTCCCTCGGGTGGATCGATGGCGATGGCAGGCCTGATCGCGGAACAGACCAAGCAGGCGGTCAACGGCTTTCCCGGCCTGACTCAACTGCCGGTTCTCGGCGCGCTGTTCCGCAGCCGCGACTTCGTCAACAGCCAGACCGAACTGATGGTTCTGGTGACGCCCTATGTGGTGCGCGCGGTGGCGCAGAAGGATCTGTCGCGCCCGGACGACGGCTTTGCCAGCACGTCTGATCCGCAGGCCGATTTGCTCGGCAACATCAATCGCATCTACGGCGTTCCGGGCCGGGCCGAACCGGGACGGAATTATCGCGGCACCTATGGCTTTATTACGGATTGAGGCGGGGACGATGACAGTACAGTTGACATCCACCAGATCCGCCGATCGCAAGCGCGCGCTCCGGCTGACGGTCGCACTGATCGGCCTTTCCGTGGCGCTGGGCGCCTGCAATCACAAGCGCGAACTCGTGATGCAGTCGGATTACCCAAACGATTATCGCCTGCGTCATCCGATCGCGGTGCAGGAGGCCGATCGCTCGATCGTGGTCTTCGTCGGACGCGGACGCGGCGGTCTCGCCGCCTCGCAACGCGCCGACGTGATGAGCCTGGCAGGGGACTGGATGCGCGAGGGCACCGGCGTGATCAGCGTCGATGTGCCGGTCGACACGCCGAATGCACGGGCGGCGCAGGATTCACTGCGCGAGATCCAGGCCACCTTCGCCGCGGCCGGCCTGCCGCCGCGCGCGTTCACGGTGCGCCGGTATCGCCCTCAGGATCCGCGACACATGGCTGCGATCCGATTGAACTATCCGAGGATCTCCGCGGTGGCCGGGCCATGCGGCCTGTGGCCGGAGGATATCGGACCCTCGATCCACAACAAGCACTGGTTCGAGAACAAGCCCTACTACAATTTCGGCTGCGCCAACCAGCGCAACCTGGCGGCGATGATCGACAACCCGACGGACCTGGTGCAGCCGCGTCCCGAGACTCCCGCCTATATGCCGCGACGTGGCATCGCCTTCGAGAAATATCGCAGGGGCGTCACCACAGCCACCACCTATCCCGAGTCCGACAGGGCCAAACTTAGCGACACCGGCAAATGATCAGTTACGCGCGTCAGAACACGGAAGAGCAGCCTGAGAGCACGGTACCGTCCGCCGACGACCATATCGCGCCGGCGCCGCGGGTATCGGTGCAGGCATTTTGCGAGACGGTGGAAACCGCGGCCGCCGTGCAGGCGGCAGGCGAGGACCGTCGCCTCGGCAAGGCCCATCTCAAGATCCAGATGGGCGGCATGGCGGCCGCCGTCGAGGCCTATCGCTCGGCGCCGACGCCGAACGTGATCATCCTGGAGACCGAGGGCCGCAACGACATCCTCGCCGGCCTCGACCAGCTCGCCACCGTGTGCGACGCCGGCACCCGCGTGATCGTGATCGGCCGCATCAACGACGTCATGCTTTACCGCGAACTGGTGCGCCGCGGCGTCAGCGATTACGTTCTCGCGCCGGTCGGCGCCATCGACGTCGTGCGTTCGGTCTGCAACCTGTTCTCGGCGCCGGAAGCCAAGGCGGTCGGCCGCATCATCGCCATCGTCGGCGCCAAGGGCGGCGTCGGTTCATCCACCGTCGCCCACAACGTCGCCTGGGCGATCGCGCGCGACCTGTCGCTGGATTCCGTGGTCGCCGATCTCGACCTCGCCTTCGGTACTGCAGGCCTCGATTACAACCAGGACCCGCCGCAGGGTATCGCCGACGCGGTGTTCTCGCCCGACCGCATCGATACCGCCTTCATCGACCGCCTGCTGTCGAAATGCACCGATCATCTCAGCCTGCTGGCTGCGCCGGCGACGCTCGACAAGGTCTACGATTTCGGCGCGGAAGCGTTCGATTCGATCTTCGACACGCTTCGCACCTCGATGCCGTGCATCGTGCTCGACGTTCCCCATCAATGGTCGGGATGGACCAAGCGCGCGCTGATCGCGGCCGACGACATTCTGATCGTCGCGTCGCCCGATCTCGCCAATCTGCGCAACACAAAGAACATCTTCGACCTGCTGAAGGCCTCGCGGCCGAACGATCGCGCGCCGCTCTACTGCCTGAACCAGGTCGGCATCCCGAAGCGGCCGGAGATCCCGGCGAGCGAGTTCGCCAAGGCGATCGAAAGCCAGCCGATCGCCACGATCCCGTTCGATCCGCAGATGTTCGGCGCAGCCGCCAATAACGGCCAGATGATCGCGGAAATATCCGCCACGCATCGCACCACCGAGATGTTCCTGCAGATCGCGCAGCGGCTCACCGGCCGCGGCGAGACCAAGAAGCCCAAGAGCTCGCTGCTGTCGCCCCTGATCGACAAGTTGCGGGCCAAGAAGTAGGCGCCAGCCTGGAGTACCATCGTGTTCGGTAAGCGTAGTGATAACGATACGCGGGTAAAGCCCGCCATTCAGGCGCCGGAACCGGCTTCCAGCGCCCCTGCCGTTGCGCGCGAAGCGGCGGCGCCGGCCGTTGCCTCGCCGCCGATCGCGCCCGCGAAACCCGCGCCCGCAGCCGCCAACATGGAGGCGCGCAGGTCCGACAATTACTATCAGGTCAAGGCCACCATCTTCGGCGCGCTGATCGAGGCCATCGACCTCGCCCAGCTCGCCAAGCTCGACGGCGAGTCCGCACGCGAGGAAATTCGCGACATCGTCAACGAGATCATCGCGATCAAGAACATCGTGATGTCGATCGCCGAGCAGGAAGAACTGCTCGACGATATCTGCAACGACGTGCTCGGTTACGGACCCCTGGAGCCGCTGTTGTCGCGCGACGACATCGCCGACATCATGGTCAACGGCGCCGGCACGGTGTTCATCGAAGTCGCCGGCAAGATCCAGAAGACCGGCATCCGCTTCCGCGACAACCAGCAGCTGCTCAATATCTGCCAGCGCATCGTCAGCCAGGTCGGCCGGCGCGTCGACGAATCCTCGCCGATCTGCGACGCCCGCCTCGCCGACGGCAGCCGCGTCAACGCCATCGTGCCGCCGCTGGCGATCGACGGCCCCGCGCTCACCATTCGTAAGTTCAAGAAGGACAAGCTCACCCTCGATCAGCTGGTCAAGTTCGGCGCGATTTCGCCGGAGGGCGCGCAGATCCTGCAGATCATCGGCCGCGTCCGCTGCAACGTGCTGATTTCAGGCGGTACCGGCTCGGGCAAGACCACGCTGCTGAACTGCCTTACCCAGTTCATCGAGCACGACGAGCGCGTCATCACCTGCGAAGACGCCGCCGAACTTCAGTTGCAGCAGCCCCATGTGGTGCGGCTGGAAACCCGTCCGCCCAACATCGAAGGCGAGGGCCAGGTCACGATGCGTGAACTGGTCCGAAACTGCCTGCGTATGCGCCCTGAACGCATCATCGTCGGCGAAGTCCGCGGACCGGAGGCGTTCGACCTGCTGCAGGCCATGAACACCGGCCACGACGGTTCGATGGGAACGCTGCACGCCAACAACCCGCGCGAAGCCCTGTCGCGCTGCGAATCGATGATCACGATGGGCGGCTTCTCGCTGCCCTCACGTACCATCCGCGAGATGATCTGCGCCTCGATCGACGTCATCGTCCAGGCCGCACGCCTGCGCGACGGTTCGCGCCGCATCACACACATCACCGAGGTGATGGGCATGGAAGGCGACACCATCATCACCCAGGACGTGTTCCTCTACGACATGATCGGCGAGGACGCGAACGGCAAGATCATCGGGCGGCACCGCTCGACCGGGATCGGACGGCCGAAGTTCTGGGAGCGCGCGCGATATTTCGGCGAAGAGAAGCGACTGGCGGCTGCGCTCGATGCAGCCGAAGTTGTCGAGGCGAACTGAGAGGGGCGATGAACTTGCAGACGCTCGCACTGGCCTTCATGGCCGCCACCGCGATCGGCGGCCTGGCATGGGTCTTTCTCTATCCGTTGCTGTCGGGCGAGAAGAAGGCCGAGTCCCGCCGCGCCTCGATCGCACGTTCCGAACCCGCCGCCGCGCGTCAGGTCGACAAGAGTCAGCGCTCGCGCCGCGAGCAGGTCGAGGGCTCGCTGAAGGAACTCGATGCTCGCCGCAAGAAGGAAAAGGCCGTTCCCCTCAGCGTCCGGATCGCGCAGGCCGGCCTGACCTGGAACGAACAGAAATTCTGGACCATATCCGGGATTCTCGGCGTGGCGGGATTTGTAGCTGCGTACGTGGCCAGCGGCTATCTGGTGGCGGCGGCTGTGATGGCGTTCGCAACGGGACTTGGCCTGCCGCGCTGGCTGCTGGGCTTTCTCAAGACGCGCCGCGAAAAGGCGTTTCTGAAGGCGCTTCCCGACGCCGTCGACGTCATCGTGCGCGGCATCAAGGCCGGCCTGCCGCTGTTCGAATCGATCAAGGTGGTGGCTGCCGATGCGCCCGAGCCGCTCAAGAGCGAGTTTCTGGCCATCATCGAAACCCAGACCATCGGCATGCCGCTGGGCGAAGCCTGCGGCCGGCTCTATGAGCGGATGCCGGTGCCGGAAGCGAACTTCTTCGGCATCGTGGTCGCGATCCAGCAGAAGTCGGGCGGCAACCTGTCGGAAGCGCTCGGCAACCTCTCCAAGGTGCTGCGCGACCGCAAGAAGATGGCGGAAAAGATTCAGGCGATGTCGATGGAAGCCAAGGCTTCCGCGGGGATCATCGGCTCACTGCCGCCGATCGTGATGCTGCTGGTCTGGATCTCTACGCCCGACTATATCGCGCTGCTTTGGACCCATCACATCGGGCAGTTCATGCTGCTGGGCTGCGTCTGCTGGATGACGATCGGCGTCTTGGTGATGCGGAAAATGATCAACTTCGACTTCTGACGGTGCCGCATGATTGAGTTCGTCGTCTCCAAGCTCCACGATGCACGGTTCATGACCATGCTGCTCGCCGCCGTCGCGGCGACCGCAACCGTGTACACGCTGGTCATGCCGTTGTTTGCCGGCGAAGGGCTATCCAAGCGCATGAAGGCGGTCGCCAGCGAGCGTGAACGGCTCCGCCAGCGCGAGCGCGATCGTCTAAACAAGTCGGAGAAGGTCTCGCTGCGCCAGACCCCGAAGCAGGTCGTCTCCAAGGTGGTCGAGGATTTCAACCTGACCAAGTGGCTGGCGCAGGAGGCCGCGCGCGACAAGCTGATCATGGCCGGCTATCGCGGTCACGCTCCCTATGTCACGTTCCTGTTCGCCCGCGCGGTGACGCCGATCGTGCTGTTTCTCGGCGCGGTGCTCTACGTATTCGTCATCACGAACCTCGACAAGCCCCTGACGATCAAGCTCGGCATCTGCGTCGGCGCCGCCTATCTCGGTCTGCAGGCGCCGATGCTGTTCCTGAAGAACGCCATCAGCAAGCGCCAGCTCTCGATCAAGCGTGCCTTTCCCGACGCACTCGACCTGCTGCTGATCTGCATCGAGTCCGGCATGTCGGTCGAAGTCGCCTTCCGCAAGGTCGCCAGCGAAATCGCCTCGCAGTCGATCGCACTGTCGGAGGAGTTCGCGCTGACGACGGCGGAATTGTCCTACCTGCAGGACCGCAAGGTGGCTTACGAGAACCTCGCCAAGCGCACCGGTCTGGAGGGCGTGAAGTCGGTCTGCCTGGCGCTGATGCAATCGGAACGCTACGGCACGCCGCTCGGACAGAGCCTGCGCGTGATGGCACAGGAAAACCGCGACATGCGGATGAACGAAGCCGAGAAGAAGGCGGCCGCGCTGCCGCCCAAGCTCACCGTGCCGATGATCCTGTTCTTCCTGCCGTGTTTGTTCATCGTGATTCTCGGGCCGACCTACATCAAGATCCAGATGATGCCGTAAGGTCGTCGCGTCCCGGGCGCGATGCGGCGCATTACACTTCGCGTGCGCCAGGCTCTACCGGCCGGATCAGAGCATGGCAAGGTGCGTGAGATCCACCGCCTTGATCCATTGGGTCTCGGGATAGACCATCAGCGCGCCGAGGGCGAGCGCGATGCCGTAGGGGATGCCCGCCTGCCGGTCGTGGAGCCGGTTGAGCCAGTCTTGCCCCGTGAGCGCGTAGGGCAGGGGCCACTGCCGGAACTGGATCAGCAGCAGCGTCAGCGCCCCGCCGAACAGCGACGCGTAAACGAGATAGTCGAGCAGATGGTCGAAGCCGAACCAGAGCGCGACGCAGGCCACGACCTTGGCGTCGCCGCCGCCGACCCAGCCCATCGCGAAGCAGCCGAAAGCGACCACCAGGACAAGCGCGCCGGCAGCGATGTGCATCAGCATGTCGTGCCAGCCCATGCCGCCGAGTAGCGCAAGGGCGAAGAAGCCCGCGATCAACGCCAGCGATACACGGTTCGAGATCGTCATGGTGAAGAGGTCGCTCGCGGCTGCGAACGCCATCAGGGCCGGAAACAGCATAAGGCGTGCAATGTCGAGCGTCATGGGTGAACGGTCCGTTGGGTTTCAGGATGCGGTCGGGCTTCGCCGAAGCCTATTGACGATTGGTAAACGATCGGAGAACGGTCGGCAGGGCCGGGGGCGCAGTAACCGGACGCATATCCCTGGGAAACAAATGCGGGCATGCATCGATCCTAATGTCGCGACCGGACGCGATAGATTTCGAGCGGCTCGCCGGGAGCCTGCGGCAGCTTCTCCAGCCAGTCCGGCGCTTCGCCGCGGGTCAGCGCGGCGAGGAAGCTGGCCGGCGCGGGCTCGGTCAGCAGGGGCGTCTCGGCGTTGTCGCGGCAGATCGCGACCAGCCCGACCCCGTTGTCGTTGATCACGGTCCGCGCTTGCGCCGCGGTTCCCATCAGCGCGTCGAGCGTCAGCAGGTTGCCGGTGACGTTGCGGTGATAGGGCCCCGCCAGTACGCGGTGGGCGGTACGGAGGAGGATCGGCGAACCCAGGTTGGACACTGCTAGTACCGTGGTAGGCGGCTGCGCGGCGAGTTGGGCGTAGTCGGCCGGACGTTCGCAGGTGGCGGTCGATTTGGCTGCCGACGCCGCGTCCTTGATCCCCAGGGCCGTCGACGCCGCCAGGGCGGCTGCGCTCCAGGCCACGTTCAGGGAAACCAGCCAGACCATCGCCATGCGCAGCATGAGCTTCCGGCCTGGGCTCACGGCGATGCGTTGCCGCCATGCGCCGACCCAGGCCGCCAGCGCAATGGCGGCAAGCGGGACCGAGAAGGTCGCGCCGCGCACCTGCCACAGGCTGACGGCGAAGGCGGCGATCAGGAAGGCTGCCAGCGTCCACTCTGCCCCTGTGCCGCCCTTCCGCAGCCGAATGCCGAGCACGATCAGCGCGAGGGCAGGCGTGATGTAATAGCCCGCGCCCTTGACCCAGTTACGGGTGAGCACGCTCCAGAACGATTGCGCCTCGGTCACATGGTCGAGCCAGAGTTGCTGCAACCGCGGATCCAGCCCGGCGTAGGGGTCAGCGATGCATTGCGGGAAAGCCGTTGCGGCAAGAACGGCCGCAGCGGCGATCGCAAGCAAGGCCGCGAGCCTGCCGGCGACGCTGCGATCGGCCGCTGGAGCCGCCGCCGCCAAGGCCAGGCCAAGTCCCGATATCACCGCGACCGACAATTGGGGGAGCGAGTAGGCATCGCATTGCACCGCCATCCAGGCACCGGCCGGCACAGTTGCGACAAAAGCCGCGAGGCCTGCGCCGGCAAAGCCGAGGCCGAAACCGGCCGCTTTGGCCGCCCCGGACTGTCCGCCGAGCAGATAGGCGCAAGAAGCGGTCAGCCCCGCGATGGCGACGTAAGGCAGCGTTTCCATGCCGACGGCCAGCATCAACGCGCAGGCGGTTCCTGCGGCGATCCCGGCGACATGGCCTTGCCCGACGATCAGGGCCGTCATGGCGGCCAGGGTGAGCGTGAGTTGTACGTTGTGGTGGTCGATATCGCCGGGAGCAAAGACGCCGCCGAAATGCAGCGCCGCGGTGCAGATGATGGCCGCCGGCAGCAGCGCCCAGTCGCCGCCGATGGCACGCGCCATCCTCAGCATGCAGGCAAGCGCAGCGGTCATCAGCAGCGTCGTCCACAGCAGCATCGCGGCGGTCTCGCCGGTCGCCAGCTTCCCGGAAAATGCCGACACAGCGAGAACGATCGCCGCGATCGGAGCATCGACCAGCCGCGACCAGTGCATGACGAAGCCGCCCTGCGGCCCCATCCGGTACTGGTGCAGATCGAACCAGCCCTGTCCGCCGATGAGGTCACGAATTTGGACCAGGCGGAGCATGCTGTCGTTATCGCCGGTCGCTGCGTTGAGGGTCGGAAAGCCGCCAGCTGCATGCAGGCAAAGCGCAAGCAGCGCGCCTGCCAGTCCCAGCGCGGCATCGTTGCGCCATGTCACCGGCCTGACGGTGCTCTGCGGCAGTATCGTCCCGGTGACGGTCATTCGAGGCCAGAACATTGAAGGAGGTGGCAGCCTAGCGGGCCGCGTTCAACAAACCGTAAAATGCGCAGGCGGTGCCGCACCGCGCCGAATCCTTGCCGCGCGATATTCAAGGGGCAAGAACGAAAAAGGCCCCGGCACTGCCGGGGCCTTAACGCAACTCTCAAACCAGCGCTTACTTGAGCGAGGTCGAGATGTTGTTGAAGTTCGAAGACAGCTTGCTGCCCACGCCATTGACGGCGGTGATGATCGCAATCGCGATGCCGGCGGCAATCAGACCGTATTCGATGGCGGTCGCGCCGGACTCATCCTTCACGAAACGCGAAACGAGATTCTTCATATGATAACTCCTGTGTACACAGTGGCTGGTCGAACTAACGTGTGGTCTTGCCGGCGTTCTCAGCACCGTGACCATGGCGGCACCCTATGGTGCGACAATTTCGACGCAGTTAATTCGACTGTGTAAAAACCGATACAACTCGCTGTTCTTGAGCACAGTAAACGCCGCATTAAGCTAATCGATAAAATGCCGTACGACGTCCGGGCGCGCTCGACGCGTGGCCGAAGCGATGTCGGCCGATCCTTCCTTCACCGCTCTTTAAGCGCAAGCGGGTACTCGTTGTGGCTTCCGATCGTGCGAGGCCGCCATGTCGAGTTTGCCGTTAGATGTCGTCGTGATGATGGGCCAGACGATGGCGAAGGTCGTTCCGATCACGATCGTCCTCGCCGTGGTGTTCGCGGTGCTCTCGCATTTCTGGGCCTGCAATCCCAGCGGGCCCTGGTGGCGCAAGCGCGAGCTGGTCACCGACCTCCTTTACTGGTTCTTCGTGCCGGTGTTTTCCCGCGTCTTCCGGATCGGGCTGCTGGTGGTCCTCACGGGACTGATCTTCAACATCCATGACGCGGATGGGCTGATCGCATTCTACGACAACGGCCATGGTCCGCTGTCGGAGCTTCCGCTCTGGGTCCAGGCGGTGCTGTTCGTGGTTGCGGCTGACTTCATGCTGTACTGGCTGCATCGCATGTTTCATCGCGGCGGGTTTTGGAAGTATCACGCGATTCACCATTCCTCCGAACATCTGGAATGGATTTCGGCGGCACGGTTTCATCCCGTCAACCTGTTCATCGGCACGATCATGGTCGACGTGATCCTGCTGATGGCCGGCATCTCTCCCAACGTGATGCTGTGGGTCGGTCCGTTCACGACCTTCCACTCCGCCTTCGTGCACGCCAATCTGAACTGGACGCTGGGGCCGTTCAAATACGTGCTTGCCTCGCCGGTCTTCCACCGCTGGCATCACACCTCGCTCGAAGAGGGCGGTGATACCAATTTCGCCGGCACCTTCCCGATCTGGGATATCCTGTTCGGCACGTTCCGGATGCCCGAGAACAAGATGCCCGATGGTTACGGCGTCGACGATCAGCCGGTGCCCTCCGAGATCGGCGGACAACTGGCCTATCCATTCAGGCAATAGTGCAGCCGCATTTCGCATGAGCATTGCAGCCGGGACGATCCATCGCGAAAGGGCCTTCAGCCTCGGTCACGTGCCGGCATGGCTCTGGCTTGGCATCGGCGTCTACGCGCTGGCCGTGATCAACGGCCGCACGCTGCTGAACGATTCCGATACCTACTGGCAGATCACCATTGGCCAGTGGATCCTCGATCATAACGCGCTTCCGCGCGTCGATTTCTATTCCTTCACCAAGGCGGGCGAGCCCTGGGTCTCGTCGTCCTGGCTATCGCAAGTGCTGCTGGCGGCGAGCTATAACCTCGCCGGCTGGACCGGGCCGATCGTGCTGGCCGCGGCCTGCATCGCCGTGACCTTCGCGCTGCTGACCTGGGTTCTCGGCCAGCGCCTTCCGGCATTCTTCGCGATCGTGGTGACGCTGGTGGCGCTGCTGGTGCCGGTACAGCATCTGCTGGCCCGTCCGCATGTGTTCGTGCTGCCGGTGATGCTGGCCTGGGCGTATGGCCTGCTGTCGGCAGGCGAGCGTGGACGCGCGCCGTCGTTCTGGCTGCTGCCGCTGATCGCGCTGTGGGCCAATTTGCACGGCGGTTTCATCTTCGGCCTCGTCCTGGTCGGCGGCTTTGCGCTCGAGGCGCTGTGGAATGCAGACCGTGCCCAGCGCAACACGCTGGCGCTGCGCTGGGCCGTGTTCGGCGTCGCCGCGGTGGCGGCCTGTTGCGTCACACCCTATGGATGGGGATCAATACTCGCGGCGCGCAAGATCCTCGATCTCGGCGAACTTCTGCACCTGATCTACGAATGGATGCCGGCCGACTTCAGCCGGCTCAGCATGTTCGAGCTGGCGATCCTCGTGCTGATCGCAGGCGCGCTGTATGGCGGCGTGAAGCTGTCGCCGCCGCGGATCGCGCTGGTGCTGGGTCTGCTGCACATGGCGCTCGCCCACAACCGCAACATCGAGATATTCGCTCTGCTGCTGCCGATCGTGGTGATGACAACCGTAGCCGCGCAATTCGGATTCCGGCCTGCGCAGTTTGCGCAGAGTGGGATGCCGGCCGCGGCCACGGCGGTGCTGCTGGTGCTGGCCGGCTGCTGGAGCTGGGTGCTCTCGGCCAATGCCGGATTTGCGCCGCCGGAACGGCAGTCGCCGGCCGCAGCCGTCGATGTGCTGAAGGCGCGCAATCCCAAACGCGTGCTCAACGACCTTCCGTTCGGCGGCTACCTGATCTGGAGGCAGATGCCCGTGTTCATCGACGGGCGCGCCGAGCTTTACGGCGAGGCCTTCGAGATGGCCTATTACCGCGCATTGCAGCTCAAGGACGTCAGCCTGTTCCTCGACATGCTCAAGACCTGGGAGATCGATGCGGTGCTGTTGACGCCCGCGACGCCGGCGGTCGGTCTGCTCGACAATATCGGCGGCTGGCAGCGTATCTATTCCGACGAAAATGCCGTGCTGCACGTTCGTATCCCGAACTGACCGCGCACACCGGCGCCCCCGAGTGCGCTGCGTAGTGTGTCTACCGCGAACTGGCGGCCGCGTCGCCTTTCTGGTAGGCGGTGCAGATGAACCTGCCGATCGAGATCGTCGAGATGCTCGGCCAGACCATGGCCAAGGTCGTGCCGGTCACGCTTGCCCTCGCGCTCCTATTCTCGGTGCTGGCGCATTTCTGGGCCTGCAATCCCGGCAAGCCCTGGTGGCGCAAGCGCGAACTCGTGACCGACCTCTGCTACTGGTTCCTGGTGCCGCTGTTCGCGCGCGTCTTCCGAATCGGCCTGCTGGTGCTCGGTGCGGGTCTGTTGTTCGGGATTCGCGATGCCGACGATCTGATCGCCTTCTACGACAACGGCCATGGTCCGCTGTCGACGTTGCCTTTGTGGCTGCAGGCGATCATCTTCCTGGTCGCAGCCGACTTCATGATGTACTGGCTGCACCGCATGTTCCATGGCGGCGGGTTCTGGAAATACCACGCCATCCACCATTCGTCCGAGGACGTGGACTGGATTTCCGCGGCGCGCTTCCACCCGGTTAACCTGCTGTTAGGCACCATCGGCGTCGACGTCGTACTACTGCTCGCCGGGATATCGCCTGGCGTGATGCTCTGGCTCGGCCCGTTCAACATCTTTCACTCGGCGTTCGTGCACGCCAACCTGAACTGGACCCTCGGACCGTTCAGATACGTGGTGGCGACGCCGGTGTTCCACCGCTGGCATCACACCGGTCGCGAAGAGGGCGGCGACACCAACTTTGCCGGCACCTTTCCGCTCTGGGACATCCTGTTCGGAACCTTCCGGATGCCGAAAGACCGGCTGCCGGATCATTACGGCGTCGACGACCAGGCCTCCTTCCCCGGCGAGATCATAGGCCAGCTGGCCTACCCGTTCCGCAAATTGGCACCTGATCCGGAAAACCTCAGGGTTGCCGGGAAGTAAACCGGTGGGTGGCAAGCGGATTTGTTAGGGCAATTCTGGCCCCTTTTGCACTTCGTTCATCAATTGTCGTCAGATTCACCCCGTCGGGCGCCGGTCCGCCGCGTATCGCTGCCGGCCAAAATGCCCCGGAGTTAGAGTATGTCGTTCAAGTCCCTGCGTATTCGTGCGCGCGCACGCTTTGGGTTGCTTTCTCTCGCAACGGCCGTCCTGCTGTGGCCCATGGCCAGTCTTGCCGCGCCCGATCCCGACCGGATCGCTGTTTATGTCGACCAGGCGAAGCTCGTGAAGCTGCCTGCCAAGGTCGCCACCATCGTGGTCGGAAACCCGCTGATTGCAGACGTCACGATGCAGAGCGGCGGCATCATCGTCGTTACCGGCAAGGGCTACGGCGCGACCAACTTCATCGCCATGGATCGCAACGGCGAAGTGCTGGTGGACCGCCAGATTCAGGTCGAGGGCCCGACCGATCAACTCGTCACCGTCTATCGCGGCGTCGATCGGGAATCCTATAGTTGCGTGCCGGTCTGTCAGAAGCGGATCACGCTCGGCGACGGCACCAACTATTTCAGGCAGGCGATCGATCAGGCCGGCTCGCTCTCGAGCCAGGCCAGCGGTGCTGCGGCTGCAGCCGCGGCCAAGGGCGGCAACTGAGTTGCTGCCTCTGGATGGCCGACCGCACATGGCGGCGGCCCCGGGTGCCAAATCCGAAGATGGTTAACATCCGGCTAACAGAATGGGCCGTTCTGGCTGGATCGGGCGAAACACTTCAACAATCTGTTTCGGGTAGTTGTTGACGGCAATTCCTCTCGCGTCCTGAGGCTTCCTCGATGCCGTTGCCCGCCGCTACCCCAATGAAGATACTGCGTCGATTTCGCCGTAACCGCCGTGGTTCTGCCGCGGTCGAGTTTGCGCTGGTCGCACCGCTGTTTTTTGGACTGCTGTTTGCGATCATCGAACTGGCGATGGTGTTCTTTGCCAGCCAGGTGCTCGAGACCGCGACGCAGGATTCCGCGCGCATGATCATGACCGGCCAGGCGCAGAACGCGTCCTTTACCCAGGCGCAGTTCAAGAACCTCGTCTGCAGCAAGCTCACCGTCATGTTCGATTGCGTCAACGGCGTCTCCATCGACGTGCAGAGCTATAGCGCGTTCGGCTCCGTCAACGTCGCGGATCCGATCGACGCGAGCAAGAATTTCGTGCCGCCGAACAACTATCTCCCCGGCAACCCTGGCGACGTCGTAGTGGTGCGGCTGTTCTACAAGTGGCCACTTTACGTCACGGGGCTCGGCTTCAATCTCGCAAACATCAGCGGCAGCCAGCGGCTTCTGACCGCGACCGCCGCCTTTCAGAACGAACCTTACTAGGGCCTGAACAATGAAACCGACGATGGGAATCTGGCTTCGCGCGCGCCGCCGGGCGCGCAAGCTGCGCCGCGACAAGCGCGGCGTCGCTGCCGTCGAATTTGCGGTGATCGTGCCGGTGATGCTGGTACTGTTCTTCGGCGTCGATGAGTTCTCGTCCGTCGTCGCCGTCGACCGCAAGGTGACGCTGATGGCGCGAACGCTGTCCGACCTGACATCGCAGAACGACAGGGTCTCCGATACCCAGCTGACCAACTTCTTCAATGCCAGCACCGCGATCATGACGCCCTATCCATCGGCGCCGGTGAAATCCACGATCACGGAACTCTATATCGATCCCGCGACGCTGCAGGCGCGGGTGCAATGGAGCAAGGGCGCGGCACCCCGTGGCACCGGCACCACGGTCACCATCCCGGACGCGCTCAAGGTCGGCAACACCTACCTGATCTTCAGCGAGGTCACGTACAAATATGTTCCGACCATCGGCTATGTCATGGCCAAGGCGGGCATCAATTTGAGCGACTCTAGCTTCACCCGTCCGCGCCAGTCGTTCTGCGTCGTCCATCCGGCGCCCGCTCCGGGTGCGGCTTTGCCTCCATGCTCGCCGTTGTAGTGTCACGGATTTCCTATCGACGTGGGTTACGCGTCATCAAGTAGATCCAAATGAAAAAGGCCGCGCCATGGGCGCGGCCTTTCGCTTCATTTCAGAGGCAACTTTCCACGGCGCGCACGCCCTGGAAAATCGCTTTATCCGGCGGCGCGCAGATTGTCGGCCGAAGATTTGCCAGAGCGGCGATCTGCCACGATTTCGTAGGAGATCTTCTGGCCTTCACGCAGCGTCCCAAGACCGGCACGCTCGACAGCGCTGATGTGCACGAACACGTCATTGCCGCCGTCATCCGGCTGGATGAAGCCATAGCCCTTGGTTGCGTTAAACCACTTCACGGTTCCCATGCTCACTGGGGTAGTCCCTTCTCAGATATACAAGTCGTAGCCCACCTCTCGATGGGCTGGTGAGATCGAATTTTTGGAAGGGTCGTCAGCGTCTAAACCGGCTGTACCGGTGGATAGCTAATGTCGTCCGGCCGAAAATCGATGGACAATATTATTCGATAGTACTGGTCAAAACAATCCTGACGTGCACGATTTTTTGATTCGGCCGGCCAACCGGCCGCTGTCGCGCACGACAGGGCGTGTCGGGCGCGGTCAGGCGGGCCGTTGCAGGCGCGTTTACCGGCGGCGGAACTGGCCGCCGCGCGGCGGTCCGCTGCGCGGGGCGCCGGTGTTCGGACGCTCGTCCTTGTGACGAAAGATCAGGCGACCCTTCTCCAGATCGTAGGGCGACATCTCGATCGTGACCCGATCGCCCGCCAGCGTCTTGATCCGGTTCTTCTTCATCTTGCCGGCGGTGTAGGCAACAATCTCGTGTCCGGCGTCGAGCTGCACGCGGTAGCGCGCGTCGGGGAGGATTTCGGTCACCAGTCCTTCGAACTGGATCAGCTCTTCTTTAGCCATGGTGTTCTCCAGGTCGATCGAGGCTAGCGCTGCGGTCGGTGGGTACGGTTGGGTTGAGTATTCGGACGGCTCTCGCGATGCAAGAAGGCGACGCCCTGAATGCCCTCACTTTTCCCGCCTTGGCTCTTGCCGGCCTGTTGCGCCGCACGCGGCTGCTGGTGCCGGTTCGGCTGCGGCGCGGCATTATTACCACCACCGCGGCGAGGACGGCGAGGGCCTTTTGATCCCGGTGCCGCGTCATGTCCCCTGGATTCGTGACCCCGGGAATCGTGCCCGCTGGAACCGTGGCCCCTCGAGTCATGTCCCCTGGACTCCTGGGTCCTGGCGCCGTGGGCACGCGGTGCCGATCGTCCGCCCCGGTGCTGCGCAGGCCGTTGCGAGGGAGCCGGCGCGGCGTCGCGGCTGCCGGGCGTACGGCGGTCTTCCCGCGGCAGCGTGACTTTGATCAGCCGCTCGATGTCGCGCAGATAGCCCATCTCCTCGGCGCCCGCGATCAGCGAGATCGCAACGCCCTCGGCGCCGGCCCGCGCGGTGCGGCCGATGCGGTGGACATAGGTTTCGGGGACGTTGGGCAGGTCGAAATTTACCACATGGCTGATGCCGTCGACATCGATGCCGCGTGCGGCGATGTCGGTGGCGACCAGGGTGCGGATTTCGCCAGTGCGAAACGCCGCCAGTGCGCGCTCGCGGTTGTTTTGCGACTTGTTGCCGTGAATGGCGTCCGCCCTGATGCCAACCTTGGCGAGGCCCTTCACCACCTTGTCCGCGCCGTGCTTGGTGCGGGTAAAGATGAGGGCGCGGTTGACCGGCTCCTCCTTGAGGAGCTGCGCCAGCACGCCCGCCTTGGCCGCGAAATCGACCTGGAGGATGCGCTGGGTGATACGTTCCACAGTGGAGGAAACCGGGGTTACCGCGACGCGGGCGGGGTCGCGCAGCATGGCTTCGGCCAGTTCCGCGATGTCCTTGGGCATGGTGGCCGAGAAGAACAGCGTCTGCCGCTTGATCGGCAGCTTGGCCACGATTTTGCGAATGTCGTTGATGAAGCCCATGTCGAGCATGCGGTCGGCTTCGTCCAGCACCAGGAACTCGACCTGGCCGAGCTTGAGACCGTTGCTCTGGACGAGGTCGAGCAGGCGGCCGGGCGTCGCCACCATGACTTCGACGCCCTGCATCACCGAGCGGACCTGGCGGCCCATCGGGACGCCACCGATCGCCAGCGCCGAGCTCAGGCGGATGTGGCGGCCGTAGGCGTTGAAGCTGTCGAGGATCTGGCCGGACAGTTCACGGGTCGGCGAGAGCACCAGCACGCGGCAGCTCTTGGGCTGCACCCTCACGCGGTTCTCCAGGATCCGGTGCAGGATCGGGAGCGCGAAGGCTGCGGTCTTGCCGGTGCCGGTCTGGGCGATGCCGACGACGTCACGGCCGGTGATGGCGAGGGGGATGGTCTGGGCCTGGATGGGCGTGGGCGTGAGATAATTCTCTTCCTTGAGCGCACGCGAAATGGGATCGGCAAGGCCGAAATCCTGAAAGGAGGTCAAAAGATGGGTTCTTTCCATTAACAAAGGCAGGCGCCCAGCCGTATCGGCCGGGGGCGCGCGAGGGGTGTCAGAGACACCCGCGTGTTTGGGGCGTCGGTTTTGCTAGCTGAAGGGGCAAGCCAGAAACCGCAAAACGGGATCAGAACACGCGGCTCGCAAGGACCTGATGATTCTCAAGGTCACGGCGCTGATATGGCCCATCAACGCGGCGCTTTCAAGGTGAATTCGGCCAATTCCGGCAAGGCGGTTAAGCATTTGCATGCCGGGCGGGTGGTCCGGGGCTAGTGCATCAACGGCCTGTTCCGGAACCAATCGGACCAAAAATCGTGCAATAAATTTAGCCAAAATACGGCCATTGCCTAAAAATTAGATCGTTTGCCGCTTAGGCATACATTTCTAATGACCAATAGTTGGGCAAGTTTTCTGCCGCATTTTTCGGTTCCGCCAAAATTGCCAAGTGGATGTATGGGCTTAGCCTGCCTCCAGGGCGTGGCATGGTTCTTGCGATTCCCTTAACGCAGGCGGCCGTTGGGGCCGTTCGCAGCGTTTAACGCCTGCGTCAGGGAGATGACACCTCATGCTTACTCAATTGACTCACGATATAGCGACGATGAGCCGACGTCGCTGGCTGGCGGCCACCGCCGGCCTGGTTTTGGGCCTCGCGACATTCTCGAACGCCAAGGCGCAGGAGACCATCAAGGTCGGCGTCCTGCATTCGCTTTCCGGCACCATGGCCATCAGCGAAACCACGCTGAAGGACACCATCCTCTTCCTGATCGACGAGCAGAACAAGAAGGGCGGCGTGATGGGCAAGAAGCTCGAAGCCGTCGTCGTCGACCCCGCCTCGAACTGGCCGCTGTTCGCCGAAAAGGCGCGCGAGCTGATCACCAAGGACAAGGTCTCGGTCGTGTTCGGCTGCTGGACTTCGGTGTCGCGCAAGTCCGTGCTCCCGGTCTTCAAGGAGCTGAATTCGATCCTGTTCTACCCCGTGCAGTACGAGGGCGAGGAGTCGGAGCGCAACGTGTTCTACACCGGTGCGGCGCCGAACCAGCAGGCGATCCCCGCGGTCGACTACCTGATGAAGGACGAGAAGGTGAAGCGCTGGGTGCTTGCCGGCACCGACTACGTCTATCCGCGCACCACCAACAAGATCCTCGAAGCCTACTTGAAGTCGAAGGGCGTCAAGCAGGAAGACATCATGATCAACTACACGCCGTTCGGTCATTCCGACTGGCAGACGATCGTGGCCGACATCAAGAAGTTCGGTTCGGCCGGCAAGAAGACCGCGGTGGTCTCCACCATCAACGGCGACGCCAACGTTCCCTTCTACAAGGAGCTTGGCAACCAGGGCATCAAGGCGACCGATATTCCGGTTGTTGCGTTCTCGGTGGGTGAGGAAGAACTCGCCGGCATCGACACCAAGCCGCTGCTCGGCCATCTCGCCGCCTGGAACTACTTCCAGTCGATCAAGTCGCCCGAGAACGAGAAGTTCATCAAGGCCTGGCAGGCCTACACCAAGAATCCGAAGCGCGTGACCAACGACCCGATGGAAGCCCACGTCATCGGTTTCGACATGTGGGTCAAGGCGGTCGAGAAGGTGAAGTCGACCGATCCGGACAAGGTGATCGACGCGCTGCCGGGCATCGAAGCCAAGAACCTGACGGGCGGCACCTCCAAGATGCTTCCGAACCATCACATCACCAAGCCGGTGTTCATTGGCGAAATCAAAGCCAACGGCCAGTTCGACGTGGTGTGGAAGACCCCGGGCCTGGTGGCCGGCGACGCATGGTCGAAGGAGCTCGACGGCTCCAAGGACCTGATCGGCGACTGGGTTGGCAAGAAGTGCGGCAACTACAACACCAAGACCAACAAGTGCGGCGGCCAGGGCTCCTGATCGGGCTCCTGATCCCGATCTGACGCAGCAAGACGCTTCCAGAAGAAACTTCACGACATCAGAGAGGGCGGCGATGCCGTCGCCCTCTCTCCATACTCCTGCCGGGGTCGTATCGTGACTGCCAATTTCCTCGACCGCTTTCGCGCGGTTCTGCTCGCAATCCTTTTGGCTGCAGCCTTCGCCGTGCCGGCGCTGGCGGGGCCGTTCGAGGATGCCGTCGCCAAATTCGCCAACGACGATTTCTCCGACACCGACGAGGCGATCGGCGCCGTCGCCACCTCGGGCAATCCGCTCGCCTTTCCCATCATCAGCGCGCTGCAGGAAGGCCGGCTCTCGGCCGATCCGGAATCCAAGAAAGTTTTCGTCACCGGCGCCGACGGCAAGATCATCGATGCCGCCACCGGCGCTGCCGTCGAAAAGCTTCCGGATGGCGCCGCCGCGGTTCGCCTGAACAACCGCCTGCGCCGGACCGTCGAGGCGGCGCTCGGCGGCCTGACGCTGCTGTCGCCCGATCCCGCCAAGCGCATCGCAGCCGCGCAGTCGGTGTTCAAGAGCCACGACGAGAACGCCTTGCCCGTGATCGACGATGCGCTGGCCAAGGAAACCAACAAGGCCGTCAAGCAGGCTTTCACCGAAGCCCGCGCTGCCATCCTGCTTTACAAACCTGATGCGACCGAGGTCGAAAAGCTCGAAGCGGTCGCCGTCGTCAAGGCAAAGGGCGATCAGGAAGCGATGGCGCTGCTGACCGGCCTGCCCAGCGACGTACCGCCCAATGTCGCGCGCGCCGCGACAAGCGCGATCGCCGCGATCCAGAGCAATCTGGCGATGTGGTCGATGGTGCAGAACGCCTGGTATGGCCTGTCGCTCGGCTCGGTGCTGCTGCTCGCCGCAATCGGCCTTGCGATCACGTTCGGCGTCATGGGCGTCATCAACATGGCGCATGGCGAGATGGTGATGATCGGCGCCTACACCACCTTCGTGGTGCAGGAGGTCATTCGCACCAGCTATCCCGGCCTGTTTGACTATTCGCTGCTGATCGCGGTGCCGCTGGCTTTTCTCGTTGCCGGCGCCATCGGCGTGGCGATCGAGCGCGGCATCATCCGCTTCCTCTATGGCCGCCCGCTGGAGACGCTGCTGGCAACCTGGGGCCTCTCGCTGGTGCTGCAGCAGGCGGTGCGCACCATGTTCGGCCCGACCAACCGCGAAGTCGGCAACCCCTCCTGGATGAGCGGCGCGTTCGAACTCGGGCAGATCACCATCACCTATAACCGGCTCTGGATCCTCTGCTTCACGCTGGCGGTGTTCGCCATCCTGCTCGCCATGCTGCGCTACACGGCGCTTGGCCTCGAGATGCGCGCGGTCACGCAGAACCGCCGCATGGCGGCGTCGATGGGTATCGCGACTTCGCGCGTCGATGCGCTGACCTTCGGCCTCGGCTCGGGCATCGCCGGGATCGCCGGCGTGGCGCTGTCGCAGATCGACAATGTCAGCCCCAACCTCGGTCAGAGCTACATCATCGACAGCTTCATGGTCGTCGTGTTCGGCGGCGTCGGCAATCTCTGGGGCACGCTGGTCGGCGCTTTCACGCTCGGCATTGCCAACAAGTTCCTGGAGCCGGTGGCGGGCGCCGTCCTCGGCAAGATCGCCATTCTGGTCCTGATCATCCTGTTCATCCAGAAGCGGCCGCGCGGGCTGTTCGCGCTCAAGGGCCGGGCGGTGGAAGCATGACGCCGCATTTCCTGACGCGCTCGCTGGACCGCGCCGCGACCATCTTCATTCTGGTGGTGGCCGGCCTCGGCGTGCTGATCCCGCTGTCCAACCTGCTGCTGCCGGCCGGCTCGATGTTTCAGGTGCCGACCTATCTGGTCGCGCTGTTCGGCAAATATGCATGTTACGCCATTCTCGCGCTGTCGATCGACCTGATCTGGGGCTATTGCGGCATTCTCTCGCTCGGCCACGGCGCGTTCTTCGCGCTCGGCGGCTACGCCATGGGCATGTACCTGATGCGCCAGATCGGCAGCCGCGGCGTCTACGGCAACCCGATCCTGCCCGACTTCATGGTGTTCCTGAACTATCCGAGCCTGCCGTGGTACTGGTACGGCTTCGACATGTTCTGGTTTGCGGCGCTGATGGTGCTGGTGGTGCCGGGGCTGTTGGCGTTCTGCTTCGGCTGGCTGGCGTTTCGTTCGCGCGTCACCGGCGTCTATCTCTCGATCATCACGCAGGCGATGACCTATGCGCTGCTGCTGGCGTTCTTCCGCAACGATTTCGGCTTCGGCGGCAACAACGGCCTGACCGACTTCAAGGATATCCTCGGCTTCAACGTGCAGGCCGACGGTACCCGCGCCGCGTTGTTCATGCTCAGTTGCCTCGCGCTGATCGTAACCTTCCTGATCTGCCGGGCGGTGGTGACCTCCAAGCTCGGCAAGGTGCTGATCGCGATCCGCGACGCTGAGTCGCGCACCCGGTTCCTTGGCTACCGTGTCGAATCCTACAAGCTGTTCGTATTCACGCTGTCGGCCTGCATGGCCGGCGTAGCAGGCGCGCTCTATGTGCCGCAGGTCGGCATCATCAATCCATCCGAGTTCGCGCCGGGCAATTCCATCGAGGCGGTGATCTGGGTCGCGGTCGGTGGCCGCGGCACGCTGGTGGGGGCTGCCCTTGGCGCCGTCGTCGTCAACTACGCCAAGACGTTCTTCACGTCCGGCCCGCTGGCGCCGTACTGGCTGTTCATGCTGGGCGCGCTGTTCATCCTGGTGACGCTGCTGCTGCCGAAGGGCATCGTCGGCACCTACACCGCATGGCGCGAGGCGCGGAAAGCGAAACAGGCGTCGGCGAACGCCGAAAGCGCGGCGCTCGAAGATGGCGTCGGCGAACCGAGACCGGCGGAGTGAGCGCATGAGTGTCATGGAGGGAAGGACCACTTCCGCGCTGCTCTATCTCGACGGCGTGCATGTCTCGTTCGACGGCTTTCACGCCATCAACAATCTGTCGCTGACGCTCGAGCCCGGCGAGATGCGCGCCATCATCGGCCCGAACGGCGCCGGCAAGACCACGATGATGGACATCATCACCGGCAAGACCAAGCCGGACGAGGGCACGGTGCTGTTCGACGGCATGACCGACCTGACGCGGCTGGACGAGACCCGCATCGCAGAACTCGGCATCGGCCGCAAGTTCCAGAAGCCGACGGTGTTCGAGAGCCAGACCATCGAGGACAACCTGCTGCTCGCGCTCAACGTCGATCACAGCGTCAAGGGCACCCTGTTCTGGCGCGGCAGCCGGGACGAGGCCGAGCGGATCGACCGCGTGCTGGAAACCATTCGCCTGACCGAAGCACGCAACCGGCTCGCGGGCAGCTTGTCGCACGGCCAGAAGCAGTGGCTGGAAATCGGCATGCTGCTGGCGCAGGACCCGAAGCTGCTGCTGGTCGACGAGCCGGTCGCCGGGATGACCGACGTCGAGACGCATCAGACCGCAGAGCTGCTGAAGGAAATCAACAAGGAAAAGACGGTCATGGTCGTCGAGCACGACATGACCTTTGTGCGCGAACTCGGCGTCAAGGTCACCTGCCTGCATGAAGGCACGGTGCTGGCGGAAGGGACCATCGATCAGGTCTCGTCGAACGAGCGGGTGATCGAAGTGTATCTGGGAAGATGAGGAAAATGCTGACGGTCCTTGGTGAAAGCTGTCATCGTCCGCGAAGGCGGACGATCCAGTACTCCGAGACGGGGAGTTCTACCGCGGAGGCTCGGCGTACTGGATACCCCGCCTTCGCGGGGTATGACGAAATCTCTCGGCCGGAGCGAAGTGCCAAATGCTGAAAGTCGATAACATCAGCCTCTACTACGGCGCGGCGCAGGCGCTGCGCGGCGTTTCGCTGTCGGCGGAGCCGGGCAAGGTGACCTGCGTGCTCGGCCGCAACGGTGTCGGCAAGACCTCGCTGCTGCGCGCGATGGTCGGGCAATACCCGATCTCGGGCGGTTCGATTACGCTTGGCGGCAACGACATCACCGGTCTCAAGCCCTACGAGCGGGCACGGGCCGGCATCGGCTTCGTGCCGCAGGGCCGCGAAATATTTCCGCTTCTGACAGTGGAAGAGAATCTCAAGACCGGCTTCGGGCCGCTCAAGCGCGACGACCGCCATATCCCCGACGACGTGTTCTCGCTGTTTCCGGTGCTGAACTCGATGCTGGGACGGCGCGGCGGCGACCTCTCCGGCGGACAACAGCAGCAACTGGCGATCGGTCGAGCGCTGGTGATGCGGCCAAAGCTGCTGCTGCTGGACGAGCCCACCGAAGGCATTCAGCCCTCGATCATCAAGGACATCGGCCGCGCCATCACCTATCTGCGCAGCCTCGGCAACATGGCGATCGTGCTGGTCGAACAATATCTCGACTTTGCCTGCGAGCTCGGCGACAATTTCGCGGTGATGGACCGCGGCGCGGTGAAATATGCCTGCGACCGCGCCAGCCTCGATCCCGCCGAGATCAGCCGCCAGATGGCGCTCTGACATCGCGGCGTCATAACGCCGTTTGGGGGACGGATGCGAACCGATATTTCGCGCGGAGCTTCGGCGACATTCGCGGCCAACCGGGCCCAGGGCGCGGTGCGGTTCGGCGTGCATTTGCAGGACGGCGTCACCCGCCGTGGCGAGCTGCATGAATCCGGCTCGCTGCGCGTGCGCTTTCCATCCCCCGAGCAGGAGGGGCTGTCGGGCGTGTTCGTCAACACCGCCGGCGGTATCGCCGGTGGCGACCGTTTCGCTATCGAGGTCGCCGCAGGTGAGGGCGCGCGGTTGACGCTGACGACCGCAGCGGCCGAGAAGGTCTATCGCGCGCCCGGACCCGCCGCGCAGCTCAATATCGCCCTGACGGCCAGGAGCGGCGCACGCCTCTCGTGGTTGCCGCAGGAGACCATCCTGTTCGACCGGGCACGGATCGTCAGGCGCATCGACATCGATCTCGCGGAAGACGCCTCGCTTCTGCTCTGCGAAATCGTGGTGTTCGGCCGCGCGGCGATGGGCGAGAAGATGCTGCATGGCGAGTTCGTCGATCGCTGGCGCCTGCGCCGTGCGGGAAAGCTGGTGTTTGCGGAAACCGTCCGGCTCGACGGCGACATCGGCGAGAAGCTGGCGCGGCCGGCCATTGCAAACGGCGGTGTCGCAGTCGGAACGGCGCTGATCGTGCCTGGCGACGAGGCAGTGGTGGAGCGGATCCGCGAGGTGTCGGAATCGTTCGGCGGCGAGGTCGGCATCTCCTGCTGGAATGGATTTGCAATGGCGCGCTTCTGTGCCCAAGATGCGGCGCGGCTCCGCGCCGATATGATGGCCGTGCTCGGCCGCGCCAGCGGCGTGGCGTTACCAAGACTATGGCTGAATTAGTGGCCGTGGCTCAACCAGGTCAAATTACCAGAGTGCTCGCATGAATCTGTCTCCCCGCGAAAAGGACAAGCTCTTGATCTCGATGGCGGCCATGGTGGCGCGCCGCAGGCTGGAGCGCGGCGTCAAGCTCAACCACCCGGAGGCGATCGCCATCATCTCCGACTTCATCGTCGAGGGCGCCCGCGACGGCCGTACCGTCGCCGAACTGATGCAGTCAGGCGCGCAGGTCATTACCCGCGCCCAGTGCATGGACGGCATCGCGGAGATGATCCACGACATCCAGGTCGAGGCGACATTCCCCGATGGCACCAAGCTCGTCACCGTACATGAGCCGATCCGCTAATTCATCGTCATTCCCGGGCACGCGAAGCGTGAACTATGATGTGCAATTGCACATCTGAGAATCCAGAAGTTGTTGATCGAGATTCCGGGTTCGATGCTTTCGCATCGCCCCGGAATGACGGAGGAAGAATATAGATGATTCCCGGCGAACTCTTCATCAAGGACGGCGAGATCGAGCTCAATGCCGGCCGCAAGACCGTGACGCTCACCGTCGCCAACACCGGCGACCGTCCCATTCAAGTGGGCTCGCACTACCATTTCTTCGAAACCAATCCCGCGCTGAAATTCGATCGCAAGAAGGCCCGAGGCATGCGGCTCGATATCGCCGCTGGCACCGCGGTGCGCTTCGAGCCCGGCCAGACCCGCGACGTGCAACTCGTCGCGCTCGCCGGCAAGCGCGTCATCTTCGGCTTCCGCGGCGACGTGCAGGGAAAGCTGTGACCGGCGCAGGCCAAATGCGGACGGGCATCTGCCTCGTCACCGGAGCTGCCGAGTTCGCCGCGCGGCGCCATTCGGGCATGGCGCGCAAGGGGCGTGGTAACGAACCTTACGTCAATCACCTCGCCGAGGTCGCGAACCTGCTCGCTGTAGCCACGTCCGGCACGGATGCCGAACTCGTCGCGGCCGGCTGGCTGCATGACACCATAGAGGATACCGACACGACCCGTGAGGAGCTTGCGCAAGAGTTCGGCGCACGCGTCGCTGATATCGTGGCCGAGGTGACCGACGACATGAACCTGCCGAAGGTTCGGCGCCGACAGAAGCAGATCGAGGACGCGCCGCACAAGTCGCCGGACGCCAAGCTGGTCAAGATTGCCGACAAGATCAGCAATGTCGGTGCGCGCGTCCTGCCGCACCCGAGCAAGACCGAGCGCGACGATCTCGCCGACTACGTCGCCTGGGCCGAGAAGGTTGTCGCGGGATGCCGCGGCGTCAACGCGTTGCTCGACCGGACCTTCGACAAAACAGCCGAGCTTGCCAGGAGTACACTGTGAGCACGAAAATCAAGCGTTCCGTCTATGCCGACATGTTCGGACCCACCACCGGCGACAGGGTGCGGCTGGCCGATACCGATCTCATCATCGAGGTCGAAAAGGATTTCACCACCTATGGCGAGGAGGTGAAGTTCGGTGGCGGCAAGGTGATCCGCGACGGCATGGGGCAGTCGCAGGTCACCAACAAGCAGGGCGCGGCCGATACCGTCATCACCAACGCGTTGATCGTCGATCATTGGGGTATCGTCAAGGCCGACGTCGCCATCAAGGAAGGCATGATCGCGGCGATCGGCAAGGCCGGCAATCCCGATATCCAGCCTGGCGTCACCATCGTGATCGGTCCCGGCACCGATGTCATCGCGGGTGAGGGCAAGATCCTCACCGCCGGCGGTTTCGACAGCCACATCCACTTCATCTGCCCGCAGCAGATCGAGCACGCGCTGATGAGTGGCGTCACCTCGATGCTCGGCGGCGGCACCGGGCCGTCGCACGGCACGTTCGCGACCACATGTACGCCGGGCCCCTGGCACATGGGCCGGATGATCCAGTCGTTCGACGCCTTTCCGGTCAATCTCGGCATATCCGGCAAGGGTAACGCGGCGCGTCCCGCCGCGCTTGTCGAGATGATCAAGGCCGGCGCTTGCGCGCTGAAACTGCACGAGGACTGGGGCACCACGCCGGCCGCGATCGACAACTGCCTCGCGGTCGCTGATGACTACGACGTCCAGGTGATGCTGCATTCGGACACGCTGAACGAGTCCGGCTTCGTCGAGGATACGGTCAAGGCGTTCAAGGGCCGCACCATCCACGCGTTCCATACCGAGGGCGCCGGCGGCGGCCACGCGCCTGACATCATCAAGATCGCTGGCCTGAAGAACGTGCTGCCGTCCTCCACCAACCCGACGCGGCCGTTCACACGCAACACCATCGACGAGCATCTGGACATGTTGATGGTGTGCCACCACCTCGATCCCTCGATTGCGGAAGATCTCGCGTTTGCCGAAAGCCGCATCCGGAAAGAGACCATCGCGGCCGAAGACATCCTGCACGATCTCGGCGCGCTCTCGATGATGTCGTCGGACTCGCAGGCGATGGGACGTCTCGGCGAGGTCATCATCCGCACCTGGCAGACAGCCGACAAGATGAAGAAGCAGCGCGGCGCTCTGCCGGAAGACAAGGGCAACGACAACGACAATTTCCGCGTCAAGCGCTACATCGCCAAATACACCATCAACCCCTCGATCGCGCACGGCGTCTCGAAGCTGATCGGGTCGGTGGAGAAGGGCAAGCTGGCTGACCTCGTGCTGTGGTCGCCGGCGTTCTTCGGCGTGAAGCCCGACTGCATCGTCAAGGGCGGCTCGATCGTGGCGGCGCCGATGGGCGATCCGAACGCCTCGATCCCGACGCCGCAGCCTGTGCACTACCAGCCGATGTTTGCCGCCTACGGCAAGTCGCTGACCGCGTCGTCCGTGGTGTTCACCTCGAAGGCCGCTATCACGGGCGGGCTGGCGAGGAAGCTCGGAATATCCAAAAAGCTTTACCCCGTGAAGAACACCCGCGGCGGCATCTCCAAGAAGAGCATGATCCACAACGGCGCCACCCCCAGGATCGAGGTCGATGCCGAGACCTATGAGGTGCGCGCAGACGGCGAGCTTCTGACCTGCGCGCCGGCCGAGGTCCTGCCGCTGGCGCAGCGCTATTTCATGTTCTAAAACCGCCCCGGTATCTCAAGTCCAGAACAAGAACCGGGAGGAATTTCCGTGATTTACGTCGTTGCCACGCTGACCATCAAGCCCGAAACCCGCGCCGATTTCATCGCCGCCGCCACCGTCTGCATCAAGGAAACCAGGAAAGAGCCGGGCAACATCGCCTATGATCTGCACGAAAGCGTCACCGATCCCTCCAAGATGGTGTTCGTCGAGCAGTGGGAAAATGCCGAGGCGCTGGTGCCGCATCGCGGTGCCGAGCACATGAAGACGTTCGGCCGCGTCGCCGTGAAGTGCATGTCGGCGCCGCCGAAGATCGAAGTCATCACGCCCGAAAAGGTCGACGTCCGCTAATCAAGAAGAAACCAGGGAGACAACGCATGATCTACGTTATCGCCACCACGCCGATGAAGCCGGAAAACAAGGACGACTTTATCAAGGGGCACAAGGCCTGCATCGCCGAGACGCTGAAGGAGAAGGGCTGCCTGTCCTATGAGGGCCACGTCAGCGTGAACAATCCCAACCTGTATGTGGTGGTGGAACGCTGGGAGACCCGCGACGACCTCAACGCGCACGGTCGTGCGCCGCACATGAAGGTGTGGCGGGAATATTCCTCGCAAATGAAGACCGCGCCGACGGTGATCGAGATCATCAGCGACGGCAAGGTGGAGAAGTTCTGATCCATGATCCGCGCGACCCAAGTCCTCGGACAGCATCGCTGGACACACGCCGCGGCCGATACCGTCGTGCTCGATTTCGACGACCGGCATCGGCGGCGGATGGCGATGACGGGGACGCGCGGGCTGGAATTCCTGCTCGATCTCGAAAACGCCGTTGCGCTGCGCGGAGGCGATGCGCTGGTGCTGGAGGATGGCCGGCTGATCGAGGTGGTGGCGGCCGCGGAGCCGCTGGTCGAGATCCGCGGCGCCGATCCGCTGCATCTGGTCCGCGTCGCCTGGCATCTCGGTAACCGCCACCTGCCGACGCAGATCATACCGAAGGGCCTGCGCATCCGCCGCGATCACGTCATTGAGGCGATGGTGAAGGGGCTCGGCGCGCGCGTTATCGAGATCGAGGCGCCGTTCAACCCCGAGGGCGGCGCCTATGCGGCTGGCCATGCGCCGGAAAATCACGCGCATGGTCCTGGCGCCCACGATCACGCCCACCAAGATCACCACGGGCATCACCACCACGGCGATCACGATCACGGCAGTGGCCACGATCACCATCATCACGACGAGCATTGCGACCACGATCACCACCATCACGATCACTCCCATGCTCATGACCACAAGTGAGCCGGTCGCGGCCGACGCGCACGTCCAGATGACGGCGGACGAGGCGGCGGCGCTGTACCGGCTGATGACCTGGCTGTCGCCATCGTTTCCGGTCGGCGCATTTTCATATTCCAGCGGCATCGAATGGGCGGTAGAGGCGGGCGATATCGCTGACGCCGCCTCGTTACGCGACTGGCTGTGCGCCATGCTCACGGAAGGTTCCGGCTATTGCGACGCCGTGTTTCTGGCGCAGGCGCATCGTGCCGCCTCAGCGCGAGACGATGCCTCCTTGCGCGATATCGCCGAACTCGCAGCCGCCTTCGTGCCCTCGCGGGAGCGCCAGCTCGAGACCACGACGCAGGGCCGCGCATTCATCGACATCGCGCGCGCCGCCTGGCCCAGCGCAGGGCTCGACAACTTGGTCGCCGCCTGCAGCGGCCCGATCGTCTATCCCTTAGCCGTCGCCCTTGTCAGCGCCGCGCATGCGATCCCGGTTGCGCCGGCCATGCACGCGTTCCTGCATGCGCTGGTATCGAACTGGATTTCCGCCGGCGCCCGGCTGGTGCCGCTCGGCCAGACCGACAGCCAGCGCATTCTCGCAAGCCTCGAGGCCGATGTCGCCGCCACCGCCAGGCGCGCACTTGCATCGTCGCTCGACGATCTCGGCAGTGCCACCTTCCGCGCCGATCTCGCCAGCCTGCGCCACGAGACCCAGTACACAAGGCTGTTCCGGTCATGATGCGACACACTCTGGCGTCGTCCCGGCGAAGGCCGGGACCCATAGCCTCCGGCCTTGGTTGTTGCAGAAGGTGTCGGCCATCGTGCCTGACAGATAGATCACGCGGTATAGGTCCCGGCCTTCGCCGGGACGACGGCAATTTGGGGACTGTTCGCCATGTCTAAATCTCACGGCCCATTGCGGATCGGCGTCGGCGGTCCTGTCGGCTCCGGAAAAACCGCGCTGATGGACCTGCTCTGCAAGGCGATGCGGGAGCGCTACGACATCGCCGCGATCACCAACGACATCTACACCAAGTGGGATGCCGAATATCTGGTGCGCTCCGGTTCGCTGACGCCGGACCGTATCGCCGGCGTCGAGACCGGCGGCTGCCCGCACACGGCGATCCGCGAGGATGCCTCGATGAACCTCGCCGCGGTCGCCGACATGCGCGCCAAGTTTCCTGACCTCGATCTGGTCCTGATCGAATCCGGCGGCGACAACCTCGCGGCGACGTTTTCGCCCGAACTCGCCGATCTCACCATCTACGTGATCGACGTCGCCGCCGGCGACAAGATCCCGTCCAAGGGCGGGCCCGGCATCACGCGTTCCGACCTCCTGGTGATCAACAAGATCGACCTCGCCCCCCATGTCGGTGCGTCGCTCGAGAAGATGGATACCGACGCGCGGCGAATGCGCGGCGAGCGGCCGTTCGTGATGACCAACCTGAAGAAGAGCGAGGGGCTTGATCGCATCATCGGCTTCATCGAGAGCAAGGGCGGGCTGCGGCCGGCGGGCAGGGCGGCGCAAGCCGCGCGTTAATGTTAATCTTTGTGACAAGGCGTCGCCGCGCCTGAGAAAGCCGTCCGTCACGGAACCAAATCGGCGCGACCCGATTAACAACCTCTGGCACGGCGAAATCGACGTTAACACCTTGCTGTGCCGTTAACGCCAACCTCTCAGTTGCGTGCCGATGACCGCTCCTCCATATTCGCCCCGGCTGACTTCCGCGCTGTCGCCGTCGTCTGAGCCGACTATGCTTTAGATGTTTGCTTTCCGTCTTCGCCAACACGTCATTTCCGAGTAATCGAGTGGTTCGGCTGGGCTTCATTATCGGCTTCATCGCGCTGATCGGAGCATTGCTCTCCGGTCTCGCGGCCTATCGCGTCCACGAGCAGGAACTGGCAATCGACGGCATTGCGCTTTCGCGTGCGATCGACGTTCATGCCAGCCTGGTGCAGGACCGGCTGACCGAGCGCGAGTTGCTGGCTCGCGTCGCCTCCGGACTGTTTCGGTCGCCGTCGGTGGTGAAGGCCAACATGCTTGAGCCGCTGCGGTCGGCCATCTATGCCTTCAAGACCGATTTCGTGATCGCCTACTGGATCGCGAGGCTCAAGCCCGCCGACCTGCCGGTGGCGCAGGCGGAACTGAAGAGCGCCGGCTTCACCAATCCCACGATTCGCGATTTCGACGACCAGCCGCTGGACCTCAAGGCGATCGACAGGCCAATCGACGTGCTGATGGACGTCGAGCCGCGCAATCCGGATACGCTGGGCTTTCCAGGCCGCGCCTACGACAAGCACTCGGTCGTCGGGCCGATGCTGGCGAAGGCCGCATCGACCGGCAAGCCGGTCGCCTCCGACCCCATCCCGCTATTGCGACAGAACGGGCCGATCGGCATCGTTCTGGCTTCCCCCATCCTGGCGGAAGGCACCAGCGATCCCGCAGGCTTCGTCGCGTTCACCTACGAGCTGGCAGGTCTGATGCTGACCAATGACGACCGCTCGCTGTTTTCGGTGGTGTTGAAAGACCCCGATGACGCCAAAGATGAGTACGTCGCCAGCGATCAGGGCGCCATCACCCTGCGCGCGCTGAAGGAAGGCGACCCGTCGCCGTCGGTGGTGCGGACGGTGACGTTCGGCGGCCGCGACTGGTCGCTCGCCTATTACGCCAAGAACAACGCCGTGCAGCGCGCGCAGCAGACCGCGCTCATCGTCGGCGCCATCGGCCTTGCGCTCACCGGCATCATCTGCGGCCTGTTCGGCTACGTCGCCTACAACAATCTGCGGCTCAGCCGCGAGATCCAGGTCAGGATCGGCTTCGAGCGGCGGCTGACGGCGGTCATCGACGAGCTCAACCACCGGGTCAAGAACATCCTGGCCGTGATCCAGTCGATCGTGACGCGGACGCTACGCCACGGCTCCGACATTGATGTCTCGCGCGAACTCCTGATCGGCCGCATCCACGCAATGTCGAACGTGGTGACGCTGCTCAGCGAGAGCCAGTGGCAGGGCGTCAAGCTCAAGGGTTTGTTCGAATCGCGCGCGATCCCGCATGCCGACCGCATCCAGGTGAACGGCCCGGATATCTCCGTCAGCGCACGCGCTGCGCAGTCGCTTTCGTTGCTGTTCTTCGAGCTGGCCTCGCATTCCGACGAGGGCCTGTCGGTGGTCGGCAAGCACCCGCATATCGTCGCGAACTGGGAAGTCACGGGCGAGGCGCCGGATGAAGTGTTTCATTTCCGCTGGGAGGAGTTCAACACCAGCGCGGCGACGCGGCGGGAAGACTCTGATTTCGGCCTGATCCTGCTCGACCGCGTCGCGCCGGAAGCGATGGGCGGCACGGCTAAACGCTATTTCACCGAGGTCAGCTATGTCTACGAACTCACCGCGCCGATGGAAACCGTCGTCGACATGACCGAGCGCGACCGCACCGAGCAGATCACCGCGCCGGTGCGTCCGGTGCGGTAGAGCGGTGGCTACATCCTTCGAGACGGCGCTGTGCGCCTCCTCAGGATGAAGTCCTCCACCCCTCATGGTGAGGAGCGCGGCGCAGCCGCGCGTCTCGAACCATGCGACCACAGATCGGAACCCCGCCACACCCTGTCGCGTTGTCTCCGCATAATTGCACAATCGATGGAGTTCACTCGATGGGACGTTATTTCATGCTTTGGATGCTCGGCATTCCCCTGCCGGTGCTCGCGATGATCTACATGTTCGGCGGACTGAACTGAAGTCGCGCGCGACCTTCATAAGTCAAACAAATCACGCCAACAAAAAAGGCGGCCCGATCGGGCCGCCTTTTCCGTGTCGCTTCGATGACGTCATCAACCGCCGTTGCCGCCGATCACCGCGCGAACGGTATCGTCCGGGCCGAAGTCTTCGGCGCCGTCGACATAGAGCAGGGCGCTCAGCTTGGAGCGCGCGCGGTTGACGCGGCTCTTGATGGTGCCGACCGCGCAGCCGCAGATTGCAGCCGCATCCTCATAGGAAAACCCGGAGGCGCCGACCAGGATCAACGCTTCGCGCTGGTCCTGCGGCAGCTTGTCGAGCGCCACGCGAAACTCCTCGAACTCCAGATGCGCGTTCTGCGCGGGCTGGGTCTTCAGCGTCTTCGCGTAATTGCCCTCGGCGTCCTCCACCTCGCGCCGCCGCTTGCGATAGTCGGAGCGGAACAGGTTGCGCAGGATGGTGAACAGCCACGCCGGCAGGTTCGAGCCGGGCTGGAACGAGTCGATGTTGGCAATGGCGCGCAGCAACGTCTCCTGCACGAGGTCGTCGGCACGGTCGCCATTGCCCGAAAGCGAGATCGCGAACGCGCGCAGGCTTGGTACCGACGCCAAAATATCGTCGCGAAGTGAGTCGGTGAGAGGCATCAATCCCTCCCGTCGTTTTTGGCGGCCTGGTCCATCTGGGCAGCCGCTTGTTCGGGCCCATCGAGCTTCCGAATGAGCTCTGCAAAGCGGTCCGGCACACCTTGCCGCACCACATCGTCGTACATGGCGCGGAGCTGGTGCCCGATCCTCGACTGAATCTCGGCATTAAGCCCGCCCTGCTTCTTTACTTCCTTCATGATCTGATCCACGCTTCCCCGAGAGTTAATTCTCTGTGGTTTCAAGAGCTTGCCTCGAAATTGGGGCCTTGGCCGCCGCGCTATTGCTCAAAACTAATGCGAACGGGTCCGTATGGTTCCGAAATTCTGGAACTTTTTTGGAACTTTTTGGAGCCCCCGGCGTAATCGGGGTGACAGGGGAACCGGGTCCCCCCGACCGGTAGCCGGAAATTAACGCCGGACGCGGCGTTCCAGGTTACGTCCGCCCAGTTGAGACCCTAAGTACACGGCCAGGATATGGCCAAAGACAAGGATGGAATGGGGATGTCCCGATCACAGCTCGTTGCTGAACATCTGCCGCTGTTGCGGCGCTACGCCCGTGCGCTGACCGGAAGCCAGGGATCGGGCGATGCCTATGTGGCCGCCATGCTGGAGGCCCTGTTGCAGGATTCCTCGCTCCTGGATGAACGCCACGGCCCCCGTGCCGGCCTGTTCAAACTGTTCACCCAGATCTGGAATTCGGTCTCGCTCAACGACAATCCCGAGGTCGCGACGCTGTCGCTGCCGCCGGAGCGCCGGCTGTCGAATATCACCCCGCTGCCGCGGCAAGCGTTCCTGCTGCTGTCGCTCGAGGGCTTCTCCGAGGAAGAGGTCGCTTTCATCCTCGGCGTCGACATCCCAGAGACGCGTCGGCTGACCGACACCGCCGGCCGCGAGATGGCGGCGGAGATCGCCACCGACGTCCTCATCATCGAGGACGAGACTTTCATCGCGATGGACCTCGAGAGCCTGGTCAAAAACCTCGGCCACAACGTGATCGGCGTCGCCCGCACCCATGCGGACGCGGTCGCGCTCGCCAAGAACAAGAAGCCCGGCCTGATCCTCGCCGACATCCAGCTCGCCGACGGCTCGTCAGGTCTGGACGCGGTCAACGAGTTGCTGAAGGTGTTCGAGGTCCCTGTCGTGTTCATCACCGCCTATCCCGAACGCTTCCTCACCGGCGAGCGCCCCGAGCCGGCGTTCCTGATCTCAAAACCATTCCAGCCCGCGATGGTTTCCGCTGTCGCCAGCCAGGCGCTGTTCTTCCAGCGCAACTCGCGCAACCGCACGCCGAAGGCGGCGTCGGCCTGAGGCGGTTGTCACAGGATCTAAGGTTGGTCCGGCGCGCCTGGTGCGCGCCGGATTTTTTTATGGGGCCGCGTGAGAGCCATGCACGCGGCGGCATGGAGGCGTCCGTTCCAAGCTGCTAAGCGACCGGGATGGATGCAACGCCGCGCGGCAAATGGATCGGGTTTATCTGCCTTGGCGTGACGGCGTTCGGGTGGGCGTTGAATTGGCCGCTGATGAAGCTGCTGCTGCAGCAATGGCCGCCGCTGTTTGCTCGCGGGCTCGCCGGCGTAGCCGCCGCGCTGATATTGTTTTCGGTTGCGAAGAGCAGGAGCCAACCGCTAGAAGTGCCGCGCGAAGCGGTCCCGCGCCTGCTGTTTGCATCCTTCACCAATGTCTTCGCCTGGATGGGGTTTGGTACGGTGGCGATGAAGTTCGTCCCCGTCGGCGAAGGCGCGCTGATCGTCTACACCATGCCTATCTGGGCCACGCTGCTGGCCTGGCCGCTGGCGGGCATCCGGCCGAAGCTGGTGGATATTGCTGCTCTGATCCTCGGCGTCGGCGGTATCGCCGTGCTGCTGGGCGGCAACGGCTTCTCCTTCGACAGCGGGCGGATCACGGGCATCATCCTGCTGTTCTCCGCGGCGATACTGTTTGCGATCGGCAACATCCTCAACCGCGTGCCGTTGCCGATGCCGCCGGTGGTCGTGGTCGCCTGGCAGGTCGGGCTCGGCTGCCTGGTGATGCTGGTCCTCGGCGTAGGCTTCGAGCAGCCGAACTACGGCGCGCTCACGGTCCAGGGCCTTGCCTGCATGGTCTACATGACGCTGGTGCCGATGGGCATCTGCTATCTCACCTGGTTCGAGACGCTGCGGCGCCTGCCGCCTTCGTCGGCGTCCACCGGCATGCTGCTGGTCCCGCTGATCGGCGTGATCTCGGCCGCCCTCATCCTTGGCGAACCGCTCGGCATGCGCGAGGTCGTGGCCATGGTGCTGGTGCTGAGCGGCGTGACGCTGGCGCTGCAGCGGGCGTAGCTGGGACCCTGCAGCTAGGTTGCCGGCATAAGCGCGCAAGGCTAGCCTGCCGGACGTCATCCTCAGGGAAATCCCGAACATGCCCGTGACCATCGATTACTATCTGTCGCTGAATTCGCCGTGGACCTACCTCGGCAGCGCGCCGTTCGCGGAGATCGCCGCGCGCTATGGCGCCACCGTCAACGTCAAGCCCAGCAAGTTCGGACCGATCTTCGAGCAGACCGGCGGATTGCCGCTGCCGAAGCGCTCGCCACAGCGCCGCGCCTACCGGTTGATGGAGCTGAAGCGCTGGCGCGAGGTGCGGAACGCGCCGATCCATATCGAGCCAAAGCATTTCCCCTGCGATGACGCCGCGGCGGTCCGCCTCGTCATTGCGGCGAAACTGCAGGGCAAGGATGCCCACCGGCTGTCGCTTGAGCTTGGCCGCGCGATCTGGGAGCGCGAGGAAACGATCGCCGACCCGGAGACGATGGCGTCCGCCGCCCAGCGCGCCGGCCTGGACGCCGCTGCGCTGCGCGCGGCTGCTCCCCCGGACGCCGAACTCGATGAACTCTATGAGAAATTCACGCAGGACGCCCTGCAGGCAGGCGTCTTCGGTGCGCCGAGTTACGTGCTGCCCTCGGGCGAAATCTTCTGGGGTCAGGACCGGCTGGACCTGCTGGAACGCGCGCTGAAGAAGCTGGCGGCATAGCCTGCCCGCACAAAAAAGCAGGGCGCAACCGGCATCACCACGGTTGCGCCCTACGTCGCCGGTCAATGGGGCAGGGGGAATAACCGGCTGCCGGGATGACTCCCGGGGCCCGGAGTCGTTCCGAGCCGCTGAGAATATTTTCGTACACGGTTAAGTGATCGAAAGCGCGCGGACCCGCGCTGCCTTGATTCGGTTGGTTCTGTGATTGCCATGGGGCAAGGGACAGAGCATCATGTCACAGATCAGCAATGGAATTATCGCTGCCTTGGCAGTCTCGGCGACGTTGGGCGCCGTCCAGTTCGCGTCCGGTCATGACCTGATTGGCCGCCTGCAAGTTGCTGCGGCCACACCGGAGCAGGGGGTCAACCGCGCCGCCAAGACGGACCGCGACGTCAGCAAGGTCGCGGCCAACGAGGAGCGGACTATTGCGCTCCGGTTCAAGGAACTTGCGGACACCTCGGTGCTGGTTCGCGTTCCCTCTGTGCAGTCCGCAAAGGAAGAAGCGCGCAACCGCCCGGTCGCTCCTGTGGCGCCGCTAAAATCCCGGAAGTCGAAAAACGCGGTGGCCTGCGAGCCCCCGGTCAGCGTCCTGACCGAAGTCGCGAAGCTGCTCGAGCCCGGCCGCTGCGTGACCTGATCTGAGCTTGTGACGTCGTCCCGGCGAAGGCCGAGACCCATACGCCGCGGCGGTGGGGCCCTTGGCAGGATGGACGAGGGCTTTCGCTCTACAATAGGCATTGGTGATTATGGGTCCCGGCCTTCGCCGGGACGACTGAAGATGAGCGCCCCGCCTACTCCGCTGGCGCTTCGTCGGCGCTGCCCTGCGCGGCGCGGCTGACCAGAAACCCGAGCGCGAGCCCGCCGACCGCGAGGATCGGAATCAGCTTCTTCATGCCGATCGCGCGCGCCACCTGGAGGCCGGCAGCAAGCAGCATCGGATCGGCAAGCATGGTCTGCGCGGTGGACTTCGCTGCCCTCGCGGCCTGTTCGGCGGCGCGGGCCTCGATCTGCCGCTTGCGGATCATGTAGCTGGCGACAGCAATCAGCGTGACGACGAAGAAGATTCCCGCGCCGGTCAGGCAGGCCTCTACCGGACCGTATTTCTGCAGAACGAACACGAAGGCGGCGGCGCAGAGAAAACCTGTCGTGACCAGCAGCGCCATGGCCGCCGCAGCCGCCAGCGAGGTCAGCCGCAATGCATTGCCCGTCGAATCCCTGAGATCACCGATCAGTCGCTGAAACATGCCCACGCCTCGATTTGAAAAAATGCATCAACGAAACAAGAAAGCGCCCGAACGCCATCGTGGCCGAGCCGGATCAGGCGTTTCAAGCCGGCGCGGCAAAGGTCCGCGCCGGTCATTATTCGGGGCCGTCATCACCGCCGCCAGGTCAGGCCGATCAGAAAGCCGATGCCGAGCGCGAGGCCGACGGTCGCCAGCGGGCGCTGGGTGATGGCATCTTCCAGCGTCTCCTCGATCGATACCGCCGCGTCCTGGGCGGCATCCATCATCGCGCTGCCGCGCTCGGACATGTCGTCCATAGCCTGTTCGGCATTGGCCCGCGCCTGCTTGTAGCCGCGCCGGGCCTGCTTGCTGGCGGTGCCGGCGAAATTGTTCAGGGCGTCAGTGATCTGATCGGTCAGCGCTGCGATATCGTTTTTCACGGCGGTTACATCCTTTTCCAGGCGTTCGTAGGTTGCTTTGTCCGTCAAATTCCCGGTGGCGTCAGACATCGAAAGCTCCCGGTTACTGCATGCGGTCGCGGGACAAACGCTTCGTCCAATCGGAAGTTCCCGACTGGAAACCGGTTAATCCTCGGGCAGTTGCGGCTCATTCGCCGGCATCAGATGCTCCTTCAGGATCAGCGCGACGATCAGCAGAGGCGACGACAGGAAGGCGCCCATCGGGCCCCAGAGCCAGGTCCAGAACGCGAGCGCAATGAACACGGCGAGTGCGTTGAGCGCCAGCCTGCGACCGACGATCATGGGCGTCAGGAAATGGCCCTCGAGGAAGGTCATGATCGCAAACAATGCCGGTGCCAATATCCCGGCGCCGATGGTCGGGAACGCCACGAGGCCGACCACGACCAGGACGGCGAACATCGCCACCGGGCCGATGATCGGAATGAAATTGAGGATCGCGGCCAGCGCCCCGAGGCCGGCCGGGTTCGGCATGCCCGTGACCGCGCAGATTGCGCCGGTGAAGATGCCGACGCCGATGTTGATCGCCGTCACCACCATCAGATAGTTGCCGAGATGCTCCTCGATTTCGTTGAGGATCCGCAGCGTCCGCAACCGCGCCGGGCGGTTGCCGAAGTTCAGAATCATGGCGCGGCGCAGCTCGCGCCAGCTCGCGATGAACAGGATCAGGGTGGCGATGAACAGCAGGAATTCGGCCAACGTCGGCGACAGGAATTCCAGCGTCGGCTGCACCCAGTCGATCTTCGGCAGGTGGAACGTCGTCAGTGTGTCGGGACCGCCGAGCATGCTCTGCATCTGCTGCCAGAGCGCGAGCGGCCGGTCGAACACATGCATTTTCTCCTTCAGGATCGCCCCCAGTTCGGGCAGCTTGCTGCTCCACTCCATGACGGGCGATGCAATCAGGCCGATCATGAAGATGCTTCCGGCGCTTGCCGCGGCCACGATCAGGACGGCCGCGAGTGCGCGCGGGATCCGATAGCGCTCCAGGAAACTCGCCGCCGGCGACAGCATCGTTCCGATGATGAAGGCCATCGTGATCGGAAGGAAGAATGCCCGCGCAAGATAGAGGCCGGCGATCACGACGATGATCAGCAGCGCGACCAGTGCAAAGGCCACCACCTCCGTGCGGCGGATCACTGGCGGCAATTCGCCCGTGCTGTCGGGGACGGGCGTGCCTTCCGTCGCGCTCGGAAGCTTGCGGTCGCCCGGCAAGTGTTTTGTCGGGAGCGACCTGGCGGCCGGCGTTTTGGCGGCCGAAGTTTTTTCAGGTGCGGGCTTGTCGGACTTGGTCCTGTCGGACACGGGCTTGGCGGGAGTGACGCTCACAATGGTTTTCCCCGGTTTGCCCCGTCCGAAACAGCACGGCGAAAAGCCACGTCGCCGTCGGCGGAACCGTGGCGCATAACGCAGCCAGCGAAGGCAAGTTCCATCGCGGAAGTGTGAGCGCTTGGTTGCTTGACAGAGGGCGACGCAGCGGCCGCCGCCCGGAACCGCCGGCCATCGGCGGCGTTTGTTGGCCAGAGAATTCGATGATGCGCACTTCCAACGGGGCAGTCTCATGAAACAGTCGTCTGATCGCCGGCCTTCGTCGCGCGTAGCGCGCGCGCTCGTGCTTGCCGGCGCCGTTTTGCTGACGCCGGCAGCATTCTCCAAAGCCGCGAACGCGCAGGCGCTCGGCTACGCTTCCACTCAGCCGAGCGCCTTTCCGCCGAACGCCTTTCCCGCCGATGAAGTGATCGCGCCCGACGAAGGTGCCACGCCCGAGCGGCTGCGCCGCGCGGTTGTCTCATTCAGCACCAGCGAAGCGCCGGGCACCATCGTCATCGATACCGGCAACACCACGCTCTATTACGTTCTCGGCCAGGGCCGGGCGATCCGGTACGGTGTCGGCGTCGGCCGAGATGGCTTTACCTGGTCCGGCGTGCAGACCGTCAGCCGCAAGGCGGAATGGCCGGACTGGCATCCGCCGGCCGAGATGATCGCGCGCCAGCCCTATCTGCCGCGCTTCATGGCGGGCGGCCCCGGCAATCCGCTCGGGGCGCGGGCGATGTATCTCGGCAATAGCATGTACCGGATTCATGGCACCAACGATCCCTCGACCATCGGGAAGTTCGTTTCCAGCGGCTGCATCCGCCTGACCAATGAGGACGTCACAGACCTGTTCAGCCGCGTCAACGTCGGCACCAAGGTCGTGGTGCTGCCGAAGAACGCGCCGATCGTCGCGCGGGGGGCAGGTGCGATGTCGGCGCGCCCATCCGCACCTTCGCGTCCGATGGTGACCACGCTGCCGTCCGGCCGCCAGGCGATGACCTTGACGACGTCCCGACTGAACTGAGCGGGACAGTGAGTGCAGGAGAGTAACATGCGCACGCGAATGGCAGGATTGGGGACGCTGGGGGCGATAGCCCTGGTAAGCGTTTCGGCGCTCGCACCGTCAGCACAAGCGCAGGACTTTTTCTCGCAGATGTTCGGAGGATTCGGTGGCGGCCGCGCGCGGCCACAGCCCTACATCTCGATGCCGTTTGCCGGAGATGATGGCGCCGTGCCCGTGCAGCGGCGCGAGGCACGGCCGCGCTATGTGAGCAGCGGCGGTAGCCAGGCGTTCTGCGTCCGAACCTGCGATGGGCGATACTTTCCGGTCACCGCCTCCGACAAGGCGAGCCGGGCGGCGTCCTGCAACAGCTTCTGTCCGGCGAGCGAGACCAAAGTGTTCTACGGCAGCAGCATCGACGAAGCCACCGCTGATAACGGCAAGTCCTATTCGGGCCTGCCGAACGCCTTCCGCTATCGGAACGAGCTTGTCAGCGGCTGTACCTGCAACGGCAAGGATCAGATCGGCCTGGCGCCGGTCAAGATCGAGGACGACCCCACGCTGCGCAAAGGCGACGTTGTCGCCGGCGCCAACGGTTTGCTGGTGGCAGGCCGCAGCGCCGACAGGCGCGGCGCCGAGTTGCATCTCACGCCTGCCTCCGAGAAGGTCCGCGCCAAATACGGAAACATCCCCGTGGTGGCGCGGGAGTGACGGTGATCGTGACGGCGATATATCTGAATAGGTTCGGGAATTTCTGAGTTTGGTTTCAGGTTCCGTTTCGGGGAACTTTAGGCGGCTCTCTCCGTTCTCTCCTGCATCGAGCCTGTCAGGCTTATGCAAGCAAAGGGGCCCCCGTCGTGTCCGTACTCATCGGTATCCTGATCACCTTTCTCGTCATCTTCCTGGTGCTCTATCTCATCAACATGCTGCCGCTGGACGGTCGCGCCAAGCAGATCGCCCGCGTCGTCGTCATCATCATCGGCATCATTTCGCTGCTGAAATATCTCGCGGTGTTTTAGCTCTTGCCAGACCTGCACAAAAAAGCCCCGGCAGATGCCGGGGCTTTTTAATTTCGGACAGCTGTCCTTACTTGAGCGTACCGAACCAGTCGTCCACGTCCTTGCGGATCTGGTCCTTGGCGAAGCCGTAGCGCTGCTGCAGCTTGCCTTCGAGCTGTTCGCGGCGGCCCTCGATCACGTTGAGATCGTCATCGGTGAGCTTGCCCCACTTCTCCTTGGCAGCGCCCTTGAACTGCTTCCAGTTGCCTTCGACCCTGTTCCAATCCATGTCCATCTCCCTCTGAGTTTGAGATGGACCATCAACGGGAAAAAGCGTCGAGGGTTCCCCGTCACAGCCGCGGCATCTTGAACCGCGGCGCAATGATGCGACCAAACGTGGATCAGCCCGCCGCCTTGGCTTCGCGGCGGCGCGCGGTGAGAATGTATTCGGTGTAGCCGTTCGGCTGCTCGCGGCCCTTGAAGATGAGATCGCAGGCGGCCTTGAACGCGACGCCGTCGAAGGCGGGCGCCATCGGCTTGTAGAGCGCGTCGCCGGCATTCTGCTTGTCGACCACGACTGCCATGCGCTTCAACGATTCCATCACCTGGTCCTTGCTGACGACGCCATGCGCCAGCCAGTTCGCCAGATGCTGGCTCGAGATGCGCAAGGTGGCGCGGTCTTCCATTAGGCCGACGTCATGAATGTCGGGAACCTTGGAGCAGCCGACGCCCTGGTCGATCCAGCGCACGACATAGCCGAGAATACCCTGGCAGTTGTTGTCGATCTCCTGCTTGACGTCGTCAGGCGCCCAGTTCGATTGCGACACCGGAATGGTGAGGATGTCGGAGAGTTTTGCGCGCTGGCCGCCCTTGGCGAGTTCCTGCTGGCGCGCGATCACATTGACCTGGTGATAATGCAGCGCGTGGAGCGTGGCGGCGGTTGGCGACGGCACCCATGCGGTGGTGGCGCCAGCTTGAGGGTGGCCGAGCTTCTGCGTGAGCATGTCGGCCATCTTGTCAGGCGCCGCCCACATCCCCTTGCCGATCTGGGCATGGCCGGGCAGGCCGTCGATCAGGCCCATGTCGACATTCCAGTCTTCATAGGCCTTGATCCAGGGCTGCGCCTTCATGTCGTTCTTGCGGATCATCGGTCCCGCTTCCATCGACGTATGGATCTCGTCGCCGGTGCGGTCGAGGAAGCCGGTGTTGATGAAGCAGATGCGCTTCGAAGCGTTCTGGATACAGGCCTTGAGGTTGACCGTAGTGCGGCGCTCCTCGTCCATGATGCCGACCTTCATGGTGTTTTCCGGCAACCCGAGAAGCTTCTCGACATCGCTGAACAGCTCGCAGGTCAGCGCGACCTCGTCCGGACCGTGCATCTTCGGCTTGACGATGTAGACCGAGCCGGTACGGCTGTTCTTGGTCTTCGAAGAACCCTTGAGGTCGTGGATCGCCAGCAGGCCGGCGACGGCGGCATCGAGCAGGCCTTCCGGAATCTCCTCGCCCTTCTCGTCGAGCACGGCGTCGGTGAACATGTGATGGCCGACATTGCGCATCAAGAGCAGGCTGCGGCCGTGCAGCGTCAGCTCCTTGCCGTCCGGCGTCTTGTAAACGCGGTCGGGATTGAGCGCGCGCTCGAGCATCTTGCCGCCCTTCTCGAAATCGGCAACCAGGGTGCCGTTCATCAGGCCGAGCGTGTTGCGATAGACCAGCACCTTGTCCTCGGCATCGACGGCGGCAACGGAGTCTTCCATGTCCAGGATGGTGGAGACCGCCGATTCAAGAATCATGTCGGCGACGCCGGCCGGATCATCCTTGCCGATGACGTGGCTGCGGTCGATCTTTACGTCGATGTGCATGCCGTTGTTGACGAGCAGGATCGCTGTCGGTGACGCGGCATCGCCCTGGAAGCCTGCAAACTGCGACGCATTCTTCAGTGCGGTGGCGTTGCCGCTCTTCAGCTTCGCGGAGAGCTGGCCGGCGATGACGCTGTACGACGTCACGTCGGTGTGGCTGCCGGTCGCGAGCGGAACGGCGGCATCGAGGAACGTCTTGGCCTTGGCGATCACCTTGTCGCCGCGCGCCTTGTTGAAACCCTTGCCGGTTTCGCTCGGGTCGTGCGGGATCGCATCGGTGCCGTAGAAGGCGTCATAGAGACTGCCCCAGCGCGCATTCGCGGCATTCAATGCGTAGCGGGCGTTGGTCAGGGGAACGACGAGCTGCGGGCCGCAGATCTTGCCGATCTCCTCGTCGACATTTGATGTCTCGACCTTGTGGGTAGCAGGCTCCGGCAGCAGATAGCCGATCTCCTTGAGGAAGGCCGTGTACGCGTTCATGTCGAACGCCTTGCCCTTGTTGGCGCGATGCCAGCCATCGATCTTGGCCTGCAGCGCGTCCCGGAAGGCGAGCAGCTCGCGGTTTTTCGGCCCCAGCTTCTTGATGATGGCTGCGACGCCGGCCCAGAACGCATCGGGCGAAATCCCGGTTTTGGGGGTCGCCTCCTTGGCGATGAAATCGAACAGGACAGGCGCGATCTTCAATCCGTGGGCATCGACACGATTCATGATGGGCTTTCTCGGTGGAAATTGGTGTTGAAAGCTGCATTCCGAAGAAAAGCAGCAAAAAGCGCGCCAAAAAGGGCGACGTTGGCCGCCCTTTTAGCCCTAAAGCCGGGTCGATGAGAAGGCCCCAATAGGCCTAGATATTGGCCGCCAGGTCCACCAGTTCGTCGAACAGAATGCCGGTTTCCGCCAGCATCCGCTCGATCTCGTCCGTCGCATCCGCAACCGTTCGGGCCGAAGTGTCGATGTTGAGCTCTGGCCGGGCCGGCGGCTGGTAATCGTTGCCGATCCCGGTGAACGCCTTGAGTGTGCCGGCGCGCGCCTTGGCGTAATGGCCCTTGGGGTCGCGGCTCTCGCAGACTTCGGCCGGCGTCGCGACATAGATCTCGCGGAACGATGTGTCGGCGATGCGGCGCGCCGCGGCGCGATCGTCCGCTGACGGCGACACCGCGGCGACGACAGCGATGTGTCCGTTGCGCGCCAGATGCGTCGCGACCTCCGCCAGCCGGCGGATGTTCTCGGCCCGGTCCTCCGCCGAGAAGCCGAGATCGCCATTGAGGCCGGCGCGCAGCGTGTCGCCGTCGAGCAGGATCGGCGAGCCGCCGCGCGAGAACAGCCGCCGCTCCAGCGCACGCGCCAGCGTCGACTTGCCCGAGCCCGGCAGGCCGGTCAGCCAGATCACCGCGCCGTTGTGGCGGTAGCGCGCCGAGCGTTCTTCGGGGCGAAGCGCCGACTCGACCGGCACGATATCGACCGGCACCGCGCGCTGTCCGGCGTCGACCGACAGCACGAGACCACCGCCGGCGATACGGCCGTTGACCTCGATCACCAGCCGCCCGGTGCGCGGATTGTCAGAGTAAGGATCGGCCGCGACCGGCTGCGCCAGCGAGATGTCGATTTCGCCGACGTGATTGCGCGCGATCGCTCTGGTCTCGGCGTTGGAGAGTTCACCGGGATCGACGGCCTTCTCGATCGCGACCACGCTGGCACGGCTCTCCCGCGTGCCGAGGCGGATCAGGATCTGGTCGCCTTTCGACAGCGGCTTGTCGTGCAGCCAGAAAATGCGCGCGCGAATCCGCCGCGTATCGCGCGGGGCCACGCCGACATGGGCGATGACGTCGCCGCGTTCGATGAACAATTCACGATCGAGCGTGATGCCGACCGAACGTCCGGCGCCATGGCTGCCGTTGAGCGGGGTCACCGGCCAGCTCTCCACGGTCCTGATCTTCGCGATCTTCCCCGCGGGCATGATGACGATTTCATTGCCGGCCGATAGATGACCGGACTCGATGCGGCCCGCGACGATGCGGCGGTCGTCGAACTTGTAGATCGCCTGCACCGGCAGCCGCAGCGCCAGTTGCTCCAGCGGCCGCGCCGGCTCGAGCGCGTCGAGCGCCGCGACCACGGTCGGTCCCTGGTACCAGCCGATCCGCGGCGTATGTTCGGCCACGCCATCGCCGTCGCGGGCAGAAATCGGAATCACCGCCGTCGGCGTTACGCCGAGGCCGGTCAGATGCGCCGAAATCTCGTCGCTGATCTCTTTGAAGCGCGCGGCGCTGAAATCGACGCGGTCCATCTTGTTGACGACGATCGCGACCTGCTTGATGCCCAACAGATGCAGCAGATAGCCGTGCCGTCTTGTCTGGTCGCGCACACCTTCCAGCGCGTCGATGATCAGCACCGCACCATCAGCCTGCGAGGCGCCGGTGATCATGTTGCGGAGGAATTCGGCGTGGCCCGGCGCGTCAATCAGCACGACGTCACGCGAGCGGGTGCGGAAGCGGATTTGCGTGGTGTCGATGGTGATGCCCTGGTCGCGCTCGGTCTGCAGCGCATCGAGGAGGAACGACCATTCGAACGGCATGCCGCGCCGCGCGCTGACCGCTTTCAGCATCTCCAGCTTGCCCTCGGGCAGGCTGCCGGTCTCGTGCAGCAGTCGTCCGACGAGGGTGGATTTGCCGTGGTCGACATGGCCGACGATGACGATGCGGACCTGCGGTCGCGTCGTGCCATTTGGCATCGACGTGGTGTCGTTCGGTGTCGCCGAGATGGCGTTGGGAAGGATCATGTTCATCAGCGCGCTCACACCAGATGTGCTTCAGAGATAGCCGGCGACACGCAGGCGCTCGAAAGCGTCTTCGGTCTCGTGATCGAGCGCGCGGCCGGCGCGCTCCGGCACCTTGGTGCCGTCGAGTTCGGTCAGGATTTCATCGATGCTCGACGCGGTGGAAGCCACCGGATTGGTGATGTCCTGATCGCCCAGCGAGCGATAGCGCTTGCCGTCCTTGGCGAGATAAAGCGGGATGATCGGAATGTTTTCGCGCTTGGTATAGGCCCAGATGTCGGCCTCGGTCCAATGCAGGATCGGGTGGATGCGTAAGTGCGCGCCTTGTGGCGGCGACGCATTGAACTGGTCCCAGAACTCGGGCGGCTGATCGCGGACGTCCCAGCCGCCTTCGAGCCCGCGTGGCGAGAACACGCGCTCCTTGGCGCGGGTCGCTTCTTCATCGCGGCGGATGCCGGCGATCAGGCCGTCGAAGCCGTATTTGGTGAGCGCCCATTTCAGGCCCTCTGTCTTGCGCGCGGCGGAACGTGCGGCCGGCGGAAGGGTCGGATCGACGGCGTCGATCGGCGGGCAGGGTTCGATCTTGAGATCGAGATCCCATTCCTTGCCGAAGCGATCGCGGAACGCATACATCTCCGGAAATTTCTTGCCGGTGTCGACATGCAGCGCCGGGAACGGCACGCGGCCGAAGAAGGCCTTGCGCGCCAGCCAGATCATGACGTTGGAATCTTTCCCAAGCGACCACAGCAGCGCGAGCTTCTTCAACCGCGCGAACGCCTCCCGCAGAATGTAGATGCTCTGCGCCTCGAGCTCGTCGAGATGGTCCATCGAGGGCGGCGGCAGGCCGTGATCGGCCAAAATTTTCGGCGCGGAGGATGCGTTGGTGAAGGCTGCAGGCGGCAGCCGGTGACCGCCGGATTCCTTGTCGAGAAGATGCATTCTCTTGGCCTTGGACTTGGGAGTTGAAAAATTCTAAAGTTGCGCTGCAATAGAGAAGAAATAATTTTCTCTTTGCGGGCCTTGATCGAGAGATAAATAGAAAATAATTTCAGTCAACCCCTGAGTTGGGGAAAGCGAGTGTCTGATGCGCTATCTGCCAGTGTTCCTGGATTTGCAAAGCGGCGAGATGCTGCTCGTCGGAGCGGGCGACCTCGCGCGCGCAAAATTGCGCTTGCTGGTTTCGGCCGGCGCGCGGGTCCGCTGGTATGCGACCGACGGCGATCATGATCTGGCCGGTCTCGCGCCTGAAGACGTGGCGCGGATCGAACCATGCTCCGGCGATCCGCTCACCGCCGATCTGTCTGGCGTGATCGCGATCCTCTGCGCCGGCGCCGGCGACATCGGCGTTGCCATGTCGGCGCGCGCGAAGGCGGTAGGGCTGCCCGTCAACGTGATGGACGACCTCGCGCATTCCACTTTCATCTTTCCAGCGATCGTCGATCGCGGCGATGTCGTCGTCGCTGTCGGAACCGGCGGGACGTCGCCCGTGGTCGCTCGGCGCATCCGCGAGCGCATCGAAGCGGTGCTGCCGGCGCGCATCGGCGATCTCGCCGGCTTCATCGGAAGTTTTCGCAAGGCGATGCACGCGCGCATTCCGGAGTTTTCGCTACGGCGCCGCTTCTGGGAGCGCGTGATCGACGGCCCGATCGGTGCGCTGGTGCTTGCCGGGCGCAAGGACGAGGCTGAGGCTGCGCTGAAGGCCATTGAAGATCCCAGCGCGTTTGCGGGCGCGCTCGCAGACGGCAAGGCCGAGGGCAGGGTGACGCTGGTCGGCGCCGGTCCGGGCGATCCGGATCTGCTCACGGTCAAGGCGCTGCGCGCGCTGCAGGACGCCGATGTCGTTTTCTATGACGAACTGGTATCGCCGGAGATTCTCGATCGCATCCGCCGCGATGCGTCGCGCATTCCGGTCGGCCGCCGCATCGGCAAGCCCGGCATCGGCCAGGATGCGATCCACAAATTGCTCATTGATGCTGCCAAGTCGGGGCAGCGCGCCGTGCGGTTGAAGGGCGGCGATCCCTTCATCTTCGGCCGCGGCGGCGAGGAAATCGAAGCGCTGCGCGCGGCAGGCGTCGCCTATTCGGTGGTGCCGGGCATTACCGCCGGCCTCGGGGCCGCGGCGCAGTTCGAAGCGCCGCTGACCTACCGGCATGAGGCGCTGCGCATCACCTTCCTGACCGCGCACAAGGCAAAAGACGCCGAAGCGGTCGATTGGTCAGTGCTGACCGACAGCAAGATGACCATCGTGGTCTACATGGGCATGACCGCCGCGCCATCGGTTCGTGCTGGCCTGCTGGCCGCAGGCAGGTCGCCGAAAACGCCTGTCGGCATCTTTGCGCGGGTGACGCGGCCGGATGCACAGGCCGTGGTCGGCAAGCTCGAAGATCTTCCCGCGCTGGTCGAAAAGATCGATGGCGGTCCCGCCATCCTCATCATCGGCGACGTCGTGGCGCATTCGGCGCCATGGCGCCAGTCGAATCCCAATCAAGTGCTCTCCAAACTGCTGGATGCTGCCGAATGACATCTCCGCTTCAACAAAAAATAAAAATCACGGGCCCCTCGATGGTGACCGCCAACCGGGCCTCGGATGGCGTCGTGATCTATCGCACCGCGCAGCAAGGCTGGTCGGCGAGCCTGTCGGATGCCGCCATCGTCCGCACCTCCGACGAGGCGCGTGCGCTGCTCAACGAGGCCAACGCCGATGATGTCGGTGCGATCGGCGCCTACATCGCGCCGGTCGAGCTCAGGGAGGGCGGGGTGGTCAAGCCCGGCAATCTGCGCGAACACATCCGCTCGAAGGGTCTCACCATCGACCTGCTTCCGGCCTGAGAACGATCCATCAAGGCTTGCCCAAATGTACGCATACGACGAACTCGATCGCACGCTGATCAACGAACGCGTCTCGGAATTTCGCGACCAGGTAAAGCGCCGGCTCTCCGGCGAGCTGACCGAGGACGAGTTCAAGATGCTGCGGCTGCAGAACGGCGTCTATCTGCAGCTGCACGCCTACATGTTCCGCGTCGCGATCCCCTACGGCACGCTGTCGTCGAAGCAGCTTCGGGCGCTGGCCCGCGTCGCGCGCCGTTATGACCGCGGCTATGGCCACTTCACCACGCGGCAGAACATCCAGTTCAACTGGATCAAGCTCGCCGAACTGCCCGATGCGCTCGCCGATCTCGCCGAGGTCGGCATCCACGCGATGCAGACTTCCGGCAACAACATGCGCAACGTGACCTCGGACCAGTGGGCCGGCGTCGCCCCGGGCGAGGTCGAGGATCCCCGCATCTGGTCGGAAATCCTGCGCCAGCACACCACGCTGCATCCGGAATTTTCGTTCCTGCCGCGGAAGTTCAAGATTGCGATAACTGCATCCGAGCACGACCGCGCGGCGATCAAGGTTCACGACATCGGCCTGCGCCTGCACAAGAACGCCGACGGCGAGACCGGCTTCGAGGTGCTGGTCGGCGGCGGCCTCGGCCGCACCCCGTTCATCGCCAAGACCATCAAGCCGTTCGTCCACGGCCGCGATATCCTGAGCTATGTCGAGGCGATACTCCGCGTCTACAACCAGTACGGCCGCCGCGACAACATCTACAAGGCGCGCATCAAGATCCTGGTGCACGAGCTCGGCATCGAAAAATTCGCGCGCGAGGTCGACGAGGAATGGCGGCAGATGGGCGGAGGGGGGTTGACGCTCGACCACTCCGTCATCGAGGAGGTGCGCTCGCGCTTTTCCTATCCGGCCTACGAGAAGCTGCCGCATATGCCGGACGAGCTGAAGCGCGCGGCGCATGATCCGCTGTTCGAGCGTTGGCGCAAGAACTCGGTCGCGCCGCACAAGGTGCAGGGCTATTCGATCGTGACGCTGTCGCTGAAGCCGGTGGGTGGACCGCCCGGCGATGCCACCGCGGACCAGATGGATGCGGTCGCCGATCTCGCCGACCGCTATTCGTTCGGCGAGATACGTGTTGGCCATGAGCAGAACCTGGCGCTGCCGCATGTCGCCAAGCGCGACCTGCCGCAGTTGTGGAAGGCGCTCGACCGCATCGGCCTTGCCACGCCGAACGTCAATCTGGTCACCGACATCATCGCCTGCCCGGGGCTGGATTACTGCTCGCTGGCCAATGCGCGCTCGATCCCGATCGCGCAGGAACTGACCAAACGCTTCGCCAATCACGATACCGCCGAGATGATCGGGCGGCTGCACATCAACATCTCCGGCTGCATCAACGCCTGCGGCCATCACCATGTCGGCCACATCGGCATTCTCGGCGTCGAGAAGAACGGCGAGGAGTTTTACCAGATCACGATCGGCGGCCGCGCCGACGAGAACGCGCAGATGGGCGCGCTGATCGGCCCGGCCGTTCCCTATGCGGAAGTCGCCGACGTGATCGAAGACATTGTCGAAGCCTATCTGGCGCTGCGCGACCGTCCCGAGGAACTGTTCGTCGATACGGTCAAGCGTCTGGGTGTCGAGCCATTCAAGGAGCGGGTCTATGCCACTCGTTAAGCAGGGAAGAATTACCACCGATCCGTTCGTTCAGGCGGTCGACGGCGCCGAATTGCCTGACGGTGGCGCGATCCTCGTTCCGGCGGCGCGTTTCCTCGAGGACCCGGAAGCCGTGCTGAAGCGCGCCGGCAGGGTCGGCGTGATCTGGCCGAACAACCGCGATCTCGACGATCTCGTGCCCTATCTCGATCGCCTTGCCGCCGTCGCGCTGGTGTTCCCGAGCTTTCGCGACGGCCGTGCCTATAGCCAGGCGCGGCTACTGCGCGAGCGCTATGGCTATGACGGCGAGTTGCGCGCCGCCGGCCAGGTGCTGCGCGACCAGTTCGTGTTCATGTCGCGCGCCGGCTTCGACGCCTTCGAGGTGAAGAAGGATGCGGATGCCGATGCGTTCGCCGAGACCGTGCAGCGCTATTCGGTGTTCTACCAGCCGACCGGCGACGGCCGCGTCGCCGCGTTCAATCGGCGGATGCAGCTGCGCCATTCGGAGAGCGCCGGCCAGTGAGCTCGACCGCGCAGCAGGTGCTTGCTCCGAATGCGGCGATTGTCTCGCAGGCGCAGTCGCTCGATCTCGCGCTGCGCGATGCATCGCCCGCCGAAGTCATTGCTGTTGCGCTGAAGACCGTCGGCCGCGAGCATCTCGCGCTGGTCTCCTCGTTCGGTACGGAATCGGCGGCGCTGCTCAAGGTGATGGCCGACGTCGATCCTGCCATTCCCGTGGTCTTCCTCGACACCGGCTGGCTGTTCGAGGAGACGCTCGCCTATCGCGATACGCTGATCGCGACCCTTGGCCTGACCGACGTTCGCTCGATCAAGCCGTTGGAAGAGGCGCTGTCGCGCGAGGATCCCGAGCGCGAATTGTGGTTTTCCGATCCCGATGCCTGCTGCCGCATCCGCAAGGTGGAACCGCTGGCGCGGGCGTTGCAGCCGTTCTCGGCCTGGATCAACGGACGCAAGCGTTTTCAGGGCGGGGCGCGCGCTGACATTCCCGTTGTCGAGGACGACGGCGCGAAGCTGAAGTTCAATCCGTTCGCCAACGTGTCCCGCGAAGAGATCGAGGCGATCTACAGAATCGCAAAATTGCCGCAGCATCCGCTGCTCGCCTCGGGCTATCTTTCAGTCGGCTGCATGCCGTGCTCGAGCCGGACGGCGCCTGGCGAAGATGCGCGGGCCGGGCGCTGGCGCGGCCAGGCCAAGAGAGAATGCGGTATCCACACGACGAAGACTTCTTAGGACAACGCCGCTGCAGTACCGCAAACAATGAAATGCGGTTTCGTTGACTAAACACCCGTTCATCGTGACTTATGCGCTTCGTGCTTTGATGATATGCTTCATCGAGCTGAATGGAGATCGATGATGATCCATCGCATTCTGCCTCTCGTCGCGGGATTGCTCTGGGCGGGTTCCGCACTCGCTGCCGACTTCACCCTGCTCAACGTGTCCTACGATCCGACTCGCGAACTCTATGCCGATTTCAACAAGGCTTTCGCGGCGGCATATCGGAAGGAAAGCGGCAAGAGCGTCGAGATCAAGCAGTCGCATGGCGGCTCGGGCTCGCAGGCACGGAGCGTGATCGACGGCTTGCAGGCGGATATCGTCACGCTGGCGCTGGCCTATGACATCGACGCGATCGCCGCCAGGGGCCTGACAGCGACGGACTGGCAGAAGCGCCTGCCGCTCAACGCCTCGCCCTATACCTCGACCATCGTGTTCCTGGTGCGCAAGGGCAATCCCAAGGCGATCAAGGATTGGGGCGATCTGGTCAAGCCGGGCGTGCAGGTGATTACGCCGAACCCGAAGACCTCGGGCGGCGCGCGCTGGAACTACCTGGCGGCTTGGGGCTTTGCGGAAAAGAAATTCGGTTCGCCCGACAAGGCGAAGAAGTTCGTCGGCGACCTCTTCAAGAACGTGCCGGTGCTGGATACCGGCGCGCGCGGTTCGACGGTGACGTTCGTCGAGCGCGGCGTCGGCGACGTGTTGTTGGCGTGGGAGAATGAGGCGTTCCTGGCGCAGCGCGAATTCGGCAAGGACCAGTTCGAGATCGTGGCCCCGCCGCTGTCGATCCTCGCCGAGCCGCCGGTGTCGATCGTCGACAAGGTGGCCGACAGGAAGGGCACCCGTGCCGTCGCCGAGGCCTATCTGAAATATTGGTATACCAAGGAAGGTCAGGAAATTGCCGCACGCAACTCCTACCGTCCGCGGGATTCGGAGATTGCGCGGGAATACGAAAAATCCTTCGCCAGGGTCGAACTATTCACCATCGACGACGTTTTTGGTGGTTGGACCAAGGCGCAGAAGGACCACTTCGCCGAAGGCGGCATTTTCGACCAGATCTACAAGAACTGATCTGGACGGCGGCGGCCGGGGCGTAAGCAGGGGGATATGTGAGCACAGCGGTCGCACGGCGGAGCAGCTTGCCCGGGTTCGGTCTAACCATGGGCCTGACACTGACATGGCTCTCCGTCATCATCCTCATTCCACTCGCCGGTCTTTTCCTCAAGACGCTCGAACTGTCGCCCGCGCAATTCTGGGAAATCCTCACCAGCCGCCGCACGCTGAATGCGCTGCGGATTTCGTTTGGACTTTCGTTTGCGGCGGCTTGCGTCAATCTTGTGATGGGAATGATCATCGTCTGGGCGCTGGTGCGGTATCGCTTTCCGGGCCGGCGGCTGTTCGATGCCATCGTCGACATTCCCTTCGCGCTGCCGACCGCAGTGGCGGGCGTCGCGCTGACGCAATTGTTTGCGCAGAAGGGTTGGCTCGGCGCGCCGCTGGCCGAACTCGGCATCAAGGTCGCGTTCACGCCGATCGGGATTTTCATCGCGATGGTCTTCATCGGTATTCCGTTCGTGGTGCGAACGGTTCAGCCGGTGCTGATCGATCTCGACCCCGAGATCGAGGAGGCCGCCGCGAGTCTTGGCGCCAACCGCTGGCACACGGTCTTCCGGGTGATCCTGCCGAGCCTCACGCCGGCGCTGCTGACCGGCTTTGCGCTGGCGTTCGCGCGCGCGGTCGGCGAGTACGGCTCGGTGATCTTCATCGCCGGCAATCTGCCGAACGTGTCGGAAATCGCGCCGCTCCTGATCGTGATCCGGCTTTCCGAGTTTCGCTATGCCGACGCGACCGCGATCGCCGTCGTCATGCTGCTGGCGTCATTCGTGATCATCTTCGCCGTCAATCGCCTGCAACGCTGGGCGCAAACCCGCAATCCCGCGCATTGAGGGCCGGTCGATGTCGATCCAGACGAGCTTGGTGAGGCCAGCGACGCCGGTGCGGAGCTATGCCGCCACGGCCGATCTCGCCATTCCGCAAGGCTCCGATCGGGAGGCAAGGGACCGCTCGTCGACAGTTGTTTCCCCAAAGGATCTGCGCAACGAGCCCGCGCCCGTCCGTTTCATCATCATTGCGCTTGCGGTCACCTTCCTCACCGTCTTTGTCGTGCTGCCGCTGGTCGTGGTGTTCGCGCAGGCGTTTTCCAAAGGCATCAGCGCCTATTTGTCCGCGCTTTCCGAACCGGAGGCGCTGTCGGCGATCAAGCTGACGCTGCTGGTGGCGGCAATCTCCGTCGGCGCCAATCTGGTGTTCGGCGTGATCGCAGCCTGGGCGATTGCAAAATTCGAATTCCGCGGCAAGACGTTCCTGATCACGCTGATCGACCTGCCGTTCTCGGTAAGCCCGGTGATATCAGGGCTCGTCTTCGTGCTGCTGTTCGGTGCGCAGGGATACTTCGGCGCCTGGCTGCAGGCGCGCGACATCCACATCCTGTTCGCGGTGCCGGGCATTGCGCTGGCGACGATCTTCGTGACGTTCCCATTCGTTGCCCGCTCGCTGATCCCGTTGATGCAGGAGCAGGGCACGCAGGAGGAGGAAGCCGCGATCTCGCTCGGCGCGTCGGGCCTTCAGACGTTCTTCCGCGTCACCCTGCCCAATATCAAATGGGGTCTGTTGTATGGTGTGCTGCTGTGCAACGCACGCGCCATGGGTGAGTTCGGCGCGGTGTCGGTCGTGTCGGGCCATATCCGCGGCGAAACCAACACCATGCCGCTGCTGGTCGAAATCCTCTACAACGAGTATCAGTTCGTGGCGTCGTTTGCGATCGCCTCGCTGCTGGCGATGCTCGCCCTGATCACGCTGGTCGTGAAGACCGTTCTCGAACGGCGGCTGGACGAAGGGCAAGTTCCAAAGGACAACCCAGGTGACCATTGAAGTCAAAAACATCGTCAAGAAGTTCGGCGCCTTCACGGCGCTCGACAATGTCGATCTCAAGGTCGGCAAGGGCGAATTGGTGGCGCTGCTCGGCCCGTCCGGTTCGGGCAAGACCACGCTGCTGCGCATCATCGCAGGCCTCGAATGGCCCGATGCCGGAGAGGTGCGGATCGATGGCGAGGATGCGCTCGGCCGTGGCGCCAGCGAACGCCATGTCGGCTTCGTGTTCCAGCACTACGCGCTGTTCCGGCACATGACGGTGTTCGAGAACGTCGCCTTCGGCCTGCGCGTGCAGCCGCGCGCCATCCGCAAGGACGAGGCGACGATCCGCGCCCGGGTCAAGGAGTTGCTCGACCTCGTGCAACTCGACTGGCTGGCGGACCGCTATCCCAGCCAGTTGTCCGGTGGCCAGCGCCAGCGCATCGCATTGGCGCGCGCGCTTGCGATCGAGCCGCGCATCCTGCTGCTCGACGAGCCGTTCGGCGCGCTCGATGCCAAGGTGCGCAAGGAATTGCGGCAATGGCTGCGCTCGCTGCATTCCGAAATCCACGTCACCTCGATCTTCGTCACCCACGACCAGGAAGAGGCGCTCGAAGTCGCCAACCGCGTCGTCGTGATGGACAAGGGCCGCATCGAACAGATCGGAACGCCGGGAGATGTCTACGACAATCCCGCGAGCGCCTTCGTGCACGGCTTCATCGGCGAGTCCATCGTGCTGCCGGTGGAAGTCAGCGGCGGCTCGGTGCGGCTCGGCGGCAGGCCGCTCAACATCGCCGCCGAGGGCGTGGCGTCCGGGGCGTCAAAACTGTTCATCCGCCGCCACGACATGCAGATCGGTCCGGCCGGAACCGGCTCGCTGGAGGGCGCGGTGCGCCATGTCCGCTCGTTCGGGCCGATCCAGCGGGCGGAGGTCACTCTGACCGGCGGCGAGGGCAAGACCGTGATCGAGATCGATGCGCCCCGGGACCGGGAACTTCAGGCCGGCGAGATCGTCGGCCTGCAGCCACGCCGCTACCGGATTTTCGCCGCGCAGGATTGATTCCCGTAGCCCGGATGGAGCGCAGCGTAATCCGGGGCAGTTTCAGGTGGACAGAGCTTCCCGGATTGCGCTGCGCTCCATCCGGGCTACTGCCGCAAAATTGCTTTCCCGTTCACCATTCAGCCACGGTTGGTATGCAACAACGGCGGACCAATCCGGGGGAATCATGCGGGCCTTATTCGTCATTTTCGCGCTTCTGGCACTCGGCGGCTGCATGGCCGACACCAAGGTGGCCGAGCAGCCGACCATGTATCTGAGCATGGCCAATGGCGGCGCGACGCTGGATCCGCAGGCGGCGGCCTCGATGATCTCGCTGTACCGGCAGAACAACGGCCTGGCCGGCGTGGTGGTCGACCCCGATCTGATGAAGTTGGCCGAGCAGCAATCCGAGGCGATGGCCAAGCGCAACAAGCTCGACCACGACGTGAAGGGCCCGCTGGAAAAGCGGCTGGGCGCGTCCGGCTACCCGGCCAAGCTGGCGGTCGAAAACGTCTCGGCCGGCTATCACACGCTGGCGGAGGCCTTTTCCGGCTGGCGCGACTCCCCGCCACACAAGGCCAATATGCTCAAGAACGGTGTCACAAAATTGGGCATCGCGGCGATCTATGCTCCGAACACCAAATACAAGGTGTTCTGGACGCTCATTCTCGCATCAACCTGAAGCCTAATCCGGCTACTCGCCACGCAGGGCGCCGGCGATAAATTCGGCGTGATCCTTGCTTGGATCTGGCTGATTGACGCCGCCGCAAACTGTCGCCACGGTGCCGGCTTCATTGGCTTCTGATAGACGGTCACGATGGATCATTCCAACGACCCGCCTGCCACCACGCCCGCCAACGCACAGCGCGTACTGGTGCTGCAGGGCGGTGGCGCGCTGGGCTCCTACCAGGCCGGAGCGTTTCAGTCGCTGTGCCGCGCCGGCTTCGACCCGGAATGGATCGCAGGCATATCGATCGGCGCCATCAACGCGGCCATCATCGCCGGCAATGAGGGCGAGAAGCGCGTCGACCGGCTGAAGGAATTCTGGGAGATGGTGTCGTCTCCGGTGCCATGGAGACCCGTTACGAACGGCGACCGCGCACGCTCGCTGTTCAACGAAACCAGCGCCGCGCTGATCGCGACCTTCGGCGTACCCGGTTTCTTCACCCCGCGCATTCCTCCGGCGCCGCTATGGCCACCGGGCAGCCCGCAATCGCAGAGCTATTACGACACCGCGCCGCTGAAGAAGACGCTGGAACGGCTGGTCGACTTCGACCGCATCAACGATCTGAAGACGCGGCTCAGCGTCGGTGCGGTCGGCGTGACCTCGGGCAACTTCAGGTATTTCGACAATTTCGAGTTCAGGAAGCTCGGCAAGAAGATCGGTCCGGAGCACATCATGGCGTCGGGCGCACTGCCGCCCGGTTTTCCCGCGGTCGAGATCGAAGGCGAGCATTACTGGGACGGCGGCATCGCCTCCAACACGCCGCTCGACCATGTGCTCGGCGAGGAAACCCAGCGCGATCTTCTCATCTTCCAGGTCGACCTGTTCAGCGCGCGCGGCGAATTGCCGACCTCGCTGCTGGAAGCCGCCGAGCGCGAGAAGGACATCCGCTATTCAAGCCGCACCCGCATGAACACCGACAAGAACAGGCAGGTGCACAACGCGCGCAAGGCGCTGCGCGATCTGCTCGGAAAACTGCCCGACTATCTGAAGAGCGATCCGTCGGTCGAATACCTCTGCAACGCGGCCAAGGAAAACACCGTCACGGTCGTGCATCTGATCTACAAGAGCAAGAACTACGAATCGTCGTCGAAGGATTACGATTTTTCGCACGTCGCCATGCTCGAACACTGGAATGCGGGCGTCCGCGACGTTCATCAGTCGATGCGTCACAAGGATGTGCTGGAGCGCCCGCAGTCCGGCCAGACCATGGTGGCTTACGATATGACGGGGGATGCTCCCCAAACCCCCGCAGGCAAGCAGGAGTGATGGAAATGGGTACGTTGAAAGGCAAGAACGCTGTCGTGACCGGCTCGACCAGCGGCATCGGATTGGCATATGCGCGCGCTTTCGCCCGCGCCGGCGCCAATGTCGTCATCAACGGCATGGGCGTGCCGGCCGATATCGAGCGCGAGCGCTCCGGCATCGAGACTGATTTCAAGGTCCGCGCCATACATTCGCCGGCCGACATGACCAAGCCCGCCGAGATCGCCGAAATGATCGCGTTCGGCGAAAAGACCTTCGGCTCGGTCGACATCCTCGTCAACAATGCCGGCATCCAGTTCGTCTCGCCGATCGAGGAGTTTCCGATCGAGAAATGGGACGCGATCATCGCGATCAACCTGTCGTCGGCATTTCATGGCATTCGCGCCGCCGTGCCCGGCATGAAGAAACGCGGCTGGGGCCGCATCATCAACACCGCATCGGCGCATTCGCTGGTGGCCTCGCCCTTCAAGTCGGCCTATGTCTCCGCCAAGCACGGCATCGCCGGACTGACCAAGACGGTGGCGCTGGAGCTTGCGACCTTCAAGATCACCTGCAACTGCATCAGCCCGGGCTACGTCTGGACCCCGCTGGTCGAGCACCAGATCCCCGAGACCATGAAGGCCCGCAACATGACCAAGGAGCAGGTCATCAAGGACGTGCTGCTCGACGCGCAGCCGACCAAGGAATTCGTGACCTCGGACCAGGTCGCCGCACTGGCGCTGTTCCTGTGCAGCGACGATGCCGCGCAGATCACCGGCTCCAACTACTCGATCGACGGCGGCTGGACCGCGGAGTAGGCGCTAATTGTCGTGCCCCGCGAAGGCGGGGCACCCGGTACGCCGCGGCCGATCGATTGCATTCAATTGCGCTGGAATACTGGATCACCCGCCTTCGCGGGTGATGACGGTCCAGGGGAGGATCAGAGCTTCCCGAACGCCAGCACGTGCAGGCCGAGCCGTTTGCGCACGATCCAGAACAGCAGCACGGTCTCGAACGTGAGTGCGATCGACGTCGCTGCCGCGGCGCCGTGGCCGCCGAAGCGCGGCACCAGCAGCAGGCACAGCACGAGGTTCATGACGAAGGCCAGCGCGTAGGCCATGGCGCAGATGTGCTGGTGGCCGAGCATGTTGAGCAGCCGCTCGACCGGGCCGATCGCCGCGCGCACCAACAGGCCGATCGCGGCGATGAACATGATGTCGTAGCCGACCACGAACTGCGGGCCGAACAGCCACAGCAGCGGCTTGCCGAGCGCCAGCAGCAGGATGGTGGCGGCGAGCGACGGCCAGAACGTCCACTGGATCGCGTGGGCGACGTAGGCCGAGAGCCGATCCTTGTCGCCGAGCGCATGATACTCGGCAAAGCGATGCGCCGTCGTTGCTGCCATCGCATAGTGAATGAAGGACACCAGCGCCAGCGTTTTCACGACCGCGAAATAGACGCCGACCTCTTCCGACGAACGGAATTGCTGCAGCACCAGCACGTCGGTGTAGGACAGCAGCAGATAGAAGCCTTCGACCATCAGGATCGGCAGCGAGACCGCGAGCCAGCCGCGGAAATCATAGGCCTTGGAGCCAGGTTCGACATGGCTGCCGAGCTTGCGGTTCAGCACGACCATCTGGCCGATCATCGCGATCCACACCGCGGCGGCGCTGGCCCACATCGCGGCGGTCGCGCCGAGATTGAATCCGAGCACGACGGCGCCGGCGGTGAGACCGATGATCAGTGACTGCCGCACGATGAATTGCGGCATCAGGCCGAGCCGCATCCAGTCATGCGAACGGGCGATGCCATCCTGGGTGTTGGCGACCACGAACGCCGGCAGCGTGAGGCAGCCGATATAGAGCGGAACGATCGCGTTGGCCTCGATCCACGGCGACAGCGCCCTCACCAGGCCGGCCAGCAGCAGCGAGACGACGGACGAAACCGCAAACGTCATCCAGCGGCTGCCGGACAGAAAGCCGCGCAGCAGCGCGTGCTCGCCGCTGGTGCGGTATTCCGGGATGATTTTCTGCGCCGACGCCGAGATGCCGAAATCCATCATGCTGCCGAGCAGCAATACCCAGGTCCAGACATAGACGTAGACGCCGTAGTCCGAGCCGCCCATCCAGCGCGCCAGCAGGATCTGCGAGAAATAGGCGAGCGCTGCGCTCAGCACGCGGATGATGAAGATGGTGCCGGCCAGCCGCTTGGTAACCGAGGCCTCGCTGGAGCCGCCCAGCAGGGCGCGCAGGCGCGCGATGAGCCCGGTAGGCGAAGCGGTTGCGGCTTGCGTATCCAGCACGGCCAAGACGGAACATCCCGTAAAACGCGCCGCGGGCTGCGGCGATGGCCGGATATATCAACGAACCATTAAGATTCGGTTGGACGGGCCGTCGCTCTCCGTCGTCATTCCGGGGCGATGCGCAGCATCGAACCCGGAATCTCGAGATTCCGGGTTCATGCTTCGCATGCCCCGGAATGACTTTCAATTAATTCAAATTAACATTGAATTCATAAGCCCGGTCGCCGCCGACCAGCGTCAGCTTGAGCGCGGCGCCGTCCGCGCTGGCGCCGGGCGGCAGGCCGTCGAGTTCGAAGGCAAATCGCTTCACGCCGGGCGGGCTGTTCTCGGCGAGCTTTGGAACCGGCAACGCCCATTCCGGCGTCGGACCTTCCACGAACAGGCTGACGTTCTTTGCCTCGGGCGCGGCGACGTCGACCAGCACCGTGGTCTTGCCGTCGCGCTTGACGTCGCGGATGGTCAGCGGGTTGGGGTCGCCGATATTGGCGGGCTTCGGTACGGCATTGAGCGCATCGGACAGCGCCCCATCCTCGGTGCTGGCCACGCTGGCAAAGCCGAGTTCGGCGTTGGCCTCGACGGGGATGCAAATCTTGTCGCAGACCGCGTAGTTGATGTTTGCGCGCAACGTCACCGGCTTGTCGGCGTTTTTCGCCACGATCCGCAGCGGCAGCACGACCTGCTGCTTGTAGCCGAGCGCCGTCCCGCCTGCGCCGTCGTCGAATTTCATCGGCGCCGGCCAGAGCACGGTGACCGCCTCGACATTGTCGGATTTGGAGAAATCGAAACGGGGCGGGACGCCGGAATCGCCTGGTGTCCGCCAGTAGGTTTTCCAGCCCGGCTGCAACTGGATCGCAATGCCCCCAAGCAGCACGGCGCCGCTGCGCGATCCGGCCAGCAAACGCAGTGCGGAATGTGCGTCGCGCTGCCACGGCGAGGAATCCTCGGCGCGAACCTTCGTCGCCGCACACGCGACTGAAAGCGTTATGGCGACGCCCATCGCGGCGCGGAGGGGAACTATCACGGACATGCGACGTATTTACAGGCAAGTCCCCGCCCAAACCATTGAATTGCGTGTGATCGGCTGCCGCATGCGGCGGTATGCTTGATTGACAGAAAGCCCACCGGATATCAGGATATGACCCAGCATGAGAGGCCTTTGCGGATGAGCCCTGAAGGCAAGACATCGAAGCCCGTTCGCCGCAAAATTGCCGGCGTTGGCGACAACGCGTCCGCCGAGGGCTATCTCGACGGGCAGCTTTTGATCGCCATGCCGGTCATGGGCGATCCGCGCTTCGAGCGTTCGGTCATCTACATGTGCGCGCATTCGTCCGAGGGCGCGATGGGCATCATTGTTAACCGCCCGGCCGGCAGCATCGATTTTCCCGGATTGCTGGTGCAACTCGACATCATCCAGAAGGCCGACCAGATCAAGCTGCCGGAAAACGCCGAGACCATGAAGGTGCTGAAGGGCGGCCCGGTCGATACCGGACGCGGCTTCGTGCTGCATTCGAGCGATTTCTTCATCAAGGATGCGACGCTCAATATCGACGACGGCATCTGCCTGACCGCGACCGTCGATATCCTCAAGGCGATCGCCAAGGGCACCGGGCCGAAGCACGCGATCCTGGCGCTGGGCTATGCCGGCTGGGCGCCCGGGCAGCTCGAGAACGAGATCCAGCACAATGGCTGGCTGCATTGCGACGCCGACCCGGATCTGATCTTCGGCAACGACATCGATGAAAAATACCAGCGCGCCCTGCGCAAGATCGGGATCGATGTCGGCATGCTGTCGAACGAAGCCGGACACGCGTAAGTTTATCGTCCCCGCGAACGCAAATTCGTAGGGTGGGCAAAGCGAAGCGTGCCCACCATTCACGACAACGATTTGGATGGATGGTGGGCACGGCGCAAGTGCGCCTTTGCCCACCCTACAAGTTCGGCTCTCTACTCCGCCGCCTGCTGCTGCACCGTCGGTTCGGTGCCGGCGACCGTGGCGCGGCGCATGTCGCGCGGCTGCGACTGGTCGTAGCGCCGCACGCGATGCATGGTCTGGCGGTTGTCCCACATCACGAGGTCATGCAGCGTCCATTTGTGGACGTGGACGAATTCGCGCTGCGTGGCGTGTTCGGTGAGATCGCGCAGCAAGAGCCGCGCCTCGGGCACACTCATGCCCTGGATCGCGCCGGCGTGCGACGACAGATACAGCGACTTGCGGCGATGCACCGGATGGGTTCGCACCAGCCGCTGCAGCACCGGCTTGAACATCGCCTTCTCTTCGTCGCTGTAATCGAGGAAGCCGAGCGAGCCGCGCGAATACATCAACGAATGCTCGCAGATCATGTCCTCGATCTCGGCCTTGGTGTCGTCGTCGAGTGCGTCATAGGCCGCGCGCATATCGGCAAACTCGGTGTTGCCGCCCTTGGGATTGACCACCCGCGCCGACAGCAGCGAGAATTTGGCCGGGATCGGGCGGAACGAACTGTCGGAATGCCACAGGCAGTTTCCGAGATTGAATAGATGGGTGCGGCTGTCGCGCGCCAGCGGCTTGCCGTCCTTGCCGAGGTTGGAAACGTCGTTGAGCCCCGACGTCAGGCGGTAATCTTCCTTCTTGGTGACCGTGCCGCCGCGCGCGCTTTCGCGTTCGCCAAAATTCAGCGCGAAGGCCAGTTGCTGTTCGTCCGTGATGTCCTGGTTGCGGAACAGCAGCACGGCGTATTTGTCCATGCCGGCTTCGATATCGGCGGCTTCCTGCGGCGTCAGCGGCTTGCGCAGATCGACGCCCGAAACCTCGCCGAAGAAAAACGGATGAAGCTGCCGGATCGTGACCGTCATGGCGTCTCTCCAATATGCGGCGGGCGATTTGTCCCGCTCTCTTTGTCGGAAAAATTACTCTCCGACATGCCCAAGTCAACGCCAAGTCAACGCCGCCAACGCATGCCCGTTACGCGTTTCGCGCCATCAGCCCGCCGTCCACCGGGATCACCGCGCCGGTCAGGAACGAGGCTGCGGGCAGGCACAGGCTCAGCGTCATGTGCGCCACTTCCTCGGGGTCGCCGTAGCGGCCGAGCGCGGTGCGGCGCTTGGCGTAGATCGTCTTGTGCTCTTCGGAAATCCGGTCGGTGATCGCGGTGCGGATCGGCCCCGGGCAGATGCAGTTCACGGTGATGCCTTCGCGGCCGAGTTCGACCGCGAGGGAACGGGTCAGGCTGGTGACACCGCCTTTCGCGGCGGAGTAGGCGCTGACCGTTGCGGTGGCGCCGAGCGCTTCCGTCGATGCGATATTCACGATGCGCGGGCACTTCGACCGACGCAGATGCGGCAGCGCGGCGCGGATGATCCGTGGATGCGCGGTCAACATCACGGCCAGCGCCTTGTCCCAGCCGGCGTCATACCCTTCGTCGTCGATCGGCATGCGTACGGACATTCCAGCGTTGTTGATGACGATATCGAGCGAGCCGAAATGCCTGGCGACGTCACCGACCACCGTGATGATGTCCCCCGGTTTGGCGACATCGAGAACCCATGCCTTTGCGGAGCCGCCAGCTGCGGCAATCTCGTCAGCCACGGCCTGGGTGGCTTCGGCATTGAGGTCGGTGACGGCGACGTTTGCGCCCTCTGCGGCAAAAACCAGCGCCGTGGCGCGGCCCATGCCGCTGGCGGCACCGGTGACGAGGACGGTCAGGCCTTTGACCGAGCGGCTGAGCCGTTTGAATTCTGACATGATCGGGTCCCGGCAAGAGGAGGTGAGGTGCATGTTGCAGGATTGACAAGGCTGGCACCGATCCGCAGACAGGTCAACGAAGCCAATAATCAGATCAAGCAAGAAAAGGAGCGCAGGGATGAACGAACTGGATTTCAGCGGCAAGCAGGTGCTGGTGGTCGGCGGCTCCAGCGGGATCGGCAACGGCATCGCGCATGCTTTCCGCGGCAAGGGCGCGCGTGTCGCGGTCTGCGGCACCCGCGCCAGCGCGGCGGATTATTCGCCCGACGACGGATCGTATCTCGAAGGCCTCGATTACTTTCAGCTCGACGTCAGCAAGCCGCAGGCGGTCGAGGCGTTCAGCCCGCCGTTCGAAAAGCTCGATGTGCTGGTGCTGGCGCAGGGCGCGGTGATCTACCGCCGCGGCGAGTTCGAGATGGAAGGCTTTCGCAAAGTGCTGGAAGTCAACCTGATGAGCCTGATGGCGTGCGCGACCAAGTTTCACGCCGTGCTGAGTGCGAGCAAGGGTTCGCTCATCATCGTCAGTTCGACCGCCGCCTATCATTCCACCATGGGCAACCCGGCGTATAACGCCTCGAAGACCGGCGCGGTCGGGCTGACGCGCACGCTCGGCGAGGCGTGGGCCGAGAACGGCATCCGCGTCAACGGCATCGCTCCAGGGCTGGTCGACACCAAGATGACCAAGGCGACGACGGCCAATCCGAAGCGGCTCGAAGGCGCGCTCGGGCGGATCCCGTTGAAGCGGCTGGGCACGCCCGCCGACATGGCCGGTGCGGCGCTGTTCCTGGCATCGCCGCTTTCGTCCTACATCATCGGCCAGACCATCGTGGTCGATGGCGGACTGATACTTTGAATCCGCTGTTACTTTGAACTGAAGCCGCCTCCCGTATCGTTCAATGCCAGCGCGAGGAACCCGAACGGGTTTCGCCGGTTACTTCCACCGAAACAGGAGTGACCGCTATGGATAAGGATAGAATTGTCGGCTCGGCCAAGGATTTCGCCGGGAAGGTCGAAGGCGCTGTCGGTGATATGGCCGGCGATGCGAAGACACAGGCCGAGGGCCGGGCGCGCGAAGCGGCCGGCACCGTGCAGAATCTGTACGGGCAGGCCAAGGATGCCGCGCGCGACGCCACCGATGCCGCCGTCAATTATGCCAAGGACGCCTATGACAACAGCGGCGACACCGTTCGCAGCGGGCAGAAGGCGGTGGCGAAAACAGTGCAGGACAATCCGCTCGGCGCGCTGCTGGTTGCCGGCGGAATTGGCTTTGCGCTGGCGTTGCTGATGACCCGCCAGCCGCGCCGCCCGCCGTCGCGCTGGCGCTACTGAGGGTAAAGCGGCTTCTGTCATTCCGGGGCGCGCATCAGCACGAACCCGGAATGACAGATGCGTTTATCGCGTGAAATTACCTGGCGGTCCTTCCGCCGACCGGCCGACATTACCCGGCGGGCGCGGCGCGCCGGGTACGATCGGCGTGCGCTGCGGGCCGGCTGCGGGCGGTGCCTGACGCGGCGCTGTCCCAAAACCGCCGAAGAAGTCGCGCAGCGAAGGTTGCGCATTCTGCGCCGGTATCTGCTCGATCTGGGCCGGACGGAATTGCCGCCTCTGCTGCGGCTGAACCGGTTGTGGCTGCGGCAGCACGAGCTGCTTCTGCGCGGGTGCCGGCGCCGCCGTTCCGCTTGGCGATGCCGGTGACGTTGCGGCGACCGGCGTGTCGCCTCTGGCCTGTTCGCGGCCGACTTCGCGGCGCGGCCACGCAAAATCGTCGGCGCGGCCGGCCGGCGCTGCCAGCGCTTCACCCTTGACCATCGTTCGCGCAGCGAGTGCATCGACCGCGGCAGGACGCGAGCCCGGACCGCCGAGCAGTTGATCGGTTCCGACAGAGGAGGCCACCAGCGGCAGGATCGGTCCCGCCATCGGACGCGGCGCGGGCTGGCCCGGAACGGCGCTGGCTTCGGGCGTTGCCGGCTCGATCGGCAGCGTGATCGGCCCGGAGCGGGAAGCGAGCAGGCGCGTCACCTCGCGCTCGACATAGTGCGCCAGCTTGCGGGCGCCGGGCTTGGTGAAGAATACGCCGTCGGAGGTACGCAACTGGCGGATCTGGCCTTCGAAGTCGGGGCCCTTCTGCAGGAAGCGGCCGGCTTCGTCGACAAAGCCGTCCCATACGTCGACATAGGTAATGCCGGCCTTGCCGGCGCCATCGCGGTACAGCGCATCCAGGAACAGCATGTCTGAAGTTCCCTTCGGGCCGCGGATCGCTGGCAGGCCGACCCACAGCACCGGCACGCCCTTGCTCTTGAGCACGCCGATCAACTCTTCGATCTTCCTGGCGTAGAGTTCGACCCAGCGCTCGTCGCGGAATTCGTAGAGGCCGCCAGCGGTGCGCGCGGTCTTTTCCGATGCTGCGGCGGGCGGCGCATCATTTTCGGCGGCGTCGTCCAGTTCTGCATCGCCGGATTTCTCGCTCGGCTTGGCGTCCGTCTTGGCGGCGTCGGTCTTTGCAGCCTCGGTTTTGGCGGCTTCGCTCGAACCCTCCGGCTTCGGTTTCGCCGCGTCTGCCGGCTTGGCGTCCGCCTTGGCATCCGGTTTGGCGCGGGGGTCCTTCTTGTCGTCTTTCTTTTCGGTGGTCTTCTTCTCTGTGGCGGCCTCGCGGATCGCCTGACGATCGTGCATGCCGAGCATGACGACGATGGCGTCGGGCTTCTCGGTGGCAAGGATGCCCCGGGCGGCGGCGGCCCAATCCGCGGGTTCGCCGCGCGGCTGATACTTGATCAGGCCGGATATCGTCTTGTGCTTGCGGATGACGCCCATGTCCGGCTGTTCGGAATAGGCATCTTCCAGGCCATAGCCGAGCCAGTCGGCCATGGCGTCACCGATCACCAGCACGTTTCGCTCGGCTGTCGTGTCACGCTTGGCGGGGCCGGGCGCGCGGGAAAAGTCCTGGCGCGGCGCTTGCGGCGACTGTTGCGGCTGCTGAAAAGGCGCGAAGAAATCACCCCCGAACCAGCCGCCGCCACGCTGTGGCGCCTGCCGCTGCGGCGGACCGCCGAAGCCGCCGAAATTGAAGAACTGCGCCGATGCCGGTCCCGCGATCCCGATCAGCAGCGCGATCGCAACGGCGAGCGCGACCAGCGGGCCGGTCTCGGTGAACACGCGCAGAAAGGACGTAAATTTCGGCATCCGGCTCGGTCGCAATGGATTCGAGAGACGTGAAATATACTAGCGGAATCGGGCCGCAAGCGGGCAGATTTCACACCCATAAACCCGGGTTCCGGCGCCACCGTCAAGGCACGCGCAGAATCGTGGTTTTCAGGAGTGTTTCGCGGCGAAAGGGCCGATTTAGCGCCCTCTCAGCCGCTCCAGCACGTCGGAGGAGGCGAATCCGTCCGCGGGCGCCCCGATCGAGGCCTGGAAGCCGCGCAGCGCCTCCCTTGTCAGCCCGCCGAACTGGCCATCCGGGGTTCCCTTGTAGAAGCCGCGCTGGGCCAGCAATTGTTGCAGTTCCAGCCGTTCTGCCCGCGACAGCACGCGTTCCTGCCGGGGCCAGGGCTGCACGAACGGCGCCGCGCCCCGCAGGCGGTCAGCAAAGTGCCCGATGGCCAGCGCATAGGCCTCCGCCGGGTTGTATTTCATGATCACCCGGAAATTCTGCAGCATCAGGAAGCCGGGGCCCTCGGCGCCCGCCGGCGCCAGCAGATAGGCCTTCTCGGTCAGGTCCGGGAACGCCTTGTCGCCGGCGCGGAGGATTCCCACTTGCTGCCATTGTGCGATGGTCATCGCCTTGGCCTTGTCCGCCAGCATGAAATTGAAGCCCTGCGGCAGCACCACCTCGTAGCCCCAGCTTCGCCCGGTCTGCCAGCCATCCTTCCTGAGGTTGTTGGCGGTCGAGGCGATCAGGTCGGCGGGATTGTCGACGACGTCGCGGCGGCCGTCGCCGTCGGCGTCGACCGCGTAGCGCTTGAAGGCGGTCGGCATGAACTGCGTCGGCCCGAACGCGCCGGCCCAGGAACCGCGCAATTGTTCGGGACGCAAATCGCCGCGGTTGAGGATTTCGAGTGCGGTGAGGAACTCGTCCTTGAAGTAGGCCTGACGGCGGCCGACGCAGGCCAGTGTCGCGGTGGAATTGAGCACGCTGCGGTCGCCCATCTGCGTCGAATAGTTGGATTCGATGCCCCAGATCGAGGCGATGATGTAGCGGTCGACGCCGTAGGCCTTCTCCACCGCGTCGAACTGCGGCTTGTATCTGGCGAGGACCTCGCGGCCCTTGGCGAGGCGGTTATCGTTCACGAGGATGTCGAGATAATCCCAGATCGCCTTGGTGAATTCGGGCTGCGAATCCATCAGGTCCATAATGCGCAGGTCGGGCGTGAGGCCGGCGGTGAAACGCTCGAAATTCTCCCGGGTGACGTTGCGGCGTGCGGCATCGGGCCACATTCCGGCAACGCAGTTGGGAAAGTTCGCCGCCGCCTGGCGGATCGCGTCGGCGGTCATCAGCGGATGGCCGGAGCCGCCATCTTCGCCACTCCACGGCGGCGGGCCACCGTCCGGGCCCGGCGTGGCCTGTGGCGCCTGCGCTGATTTCTGGCCGGAGAAGATGTTACCGAGAAAGTTCGAAACCCCATTGCTGCCGGACTGGGCGTGGGATGAACCGACAAGCACCGCCTGGCTGGAACATATCAACGCGGCCGCAATGGCAATCGCGCGGGTTCGATGAGTCATCGCTTGTTTCGTCATGCCGTGTCCGTCCGCCGCTTGATCCCCGGTCGAGAAGGCCTTGCCACGGTTTCCAATAGATTAACGAGGCGGCATTTTGTCGTCGCGGGCAGTTCCGCAAGGGCTGGCAAGGCGAGCGGTAACGCTACCATACATCCGCCTTTGTTCCCGGATGCAAACCGGATAGGAACGTGCCATCAAGGCGCTTTCATTGTTCCAATATTTCCTCATTTCCAAGGCCTTCGAGATCCCATGAAAATCCGCAAAGCCGTCTTCCCGGTCGCCGGTCTCGGCACCCGCGTCCTGCCCGCCACCAAGGCGATGCCGAAAGAGATGCTGACCATCGTCGACAAGCCGCTGATCCAGTATGTGGTCGACGAAGCCAAGGAAGCCGGCATCGAGCATTTCGTGTTCGTGACCGGACGAAACAAGGGCGTGATCGAGGATCATTTCGACCGGATGTTCGAACTCGACACCACGCTCGCGGCGCGCGGCAAGAAGGCCGAGCAGGACATTCTGGCGCGTGACCAGCCCGAAGCGGGCGCCATGAGCTTCACCCGGCAGCAGGCGCCGCTCGGCCTCGGACACGCGGTGTGGTGCGCGCGCGACATCGTCGGCGACGAGCCTTTCGCCGTGGTGCTGCCGGACGAACTGGTGCTGAACAATCCGGGCTGCCTGAAGCAGATGATCGAGGCTGCGGAAAAGCTCGGCGGCAAATCCAACCTGCTGGCGGTCGAAGCGGTGCCGGATCATCTCACCCACCAATACGGCATCTGCGGCGTCGGCAAGCGCCTTGCCAAGAACATGTTCGAGGTCGACGGCATGGTGGAGAAGCCGCCGAAGGGCACGGCGCCGTCAAATCTTTCGATTACCGGGCGCTACATCCTGCAGCCGGAAATCTTCAAGATCCTCGAAACCCAGGAGCGCGGCGCGGGCAACGAGATCCAGCTCACCGATGCGATGAAAACGCTCTCCAGGACGCAAAGCTTCTACGGCGTGGAATTCGAGGGCGAGCGGCATGATTGCGGCTCGAAGGCCGGCTTCCTGCGCGCCAACATCGCCTACGGCATGGCACGCGACGATTTGCGCGATGGTCTGCGCGCGGAGATGAAGAATTATCTGGAGAAGTGACGAGAGCAGCGCGAGGCGCTGCTCTCGTCATTCCGGGGCGCGCGAAGCGCGAACCCGGAATCTCGAGCGGCAAAGGTCTTTTTCCAGCAGCCTCGAGATTCCGGGTTCGATGCTTCGCATCGCCCCGGAATGACCTCTCGTCGCGCCTAAGCCACCAGCGCCAACTGCGAGACGGCGGCCAGCACCGACTGGTTGCGGCCGTTGTTCTTGGCCGCGTAGAGCGCGTTGTCGGCGGCTTCGATCAGGTCGGGCCAGTCCATCGACGCTGCGGGCGTCAGGCTCGCGACGCCGATGCTGACGGTCGTGACATCGGGATGTTCCGACCAGTGCTCGACCTTCAGGCGGATGGTTTCGGCGACCGCAAACGCTTCGACCGCGGTAAGCCCCGGCAACAGCACCGCGAACTCCTCGCCGCCGTAGCGCGCCGTGCAGTCGCCGGCCCTTCGGACAGCGTCTGAAATGCAGATCGCAATGCCGACCAGCACCTGGTCGCCTGCCTGATGCCCGTAGGTGTCGTTGTAGGCCTTGAAATGATCGGCATCGATCATCAGCACCGCGACCGGCGTGTTGTTGCGCGCCGCGCGCCGCCACTCCGCATCGATCGCGTGATCGAACTTGCGCCGGTTCCTGAGCCCGGTAAGTGCGTCGGTCGTCGCGAGCTCTTCCAGCCTGTCCTCGGCCTCCGCGCGCCGGCCGATCTCGCGCGCGAGGAACAGGGCGGTGCCGACCACGAACACGATCAGCGCCATCATGATCGAGCCTATCCGGATCACTTCCCTGTGCCAGAGATTGAGGATCGTCGCCAGCGGCTTCCCGACCACCACGAAGAACAGGTTCGTGGTGCCGCTTCGCACGTAGAGCCGCGGCGTAGGATCCACCGGCCCGACGCCGGCATATGTTGAGCCTTGTTTCAGGTTGTCGGCGCTCCAGCTCTTTCGCTCCGACAGATTCTTTCCAATGATGGCCGGATCGAACGGCCTCCGCATGATGATCGTGCGGTCGCGGCGCAGCACCGTGATTGTGTCGCCGGGGTCGAGCGTCAGGCGGGCGAACAGGTCATGGAAATAGCTGACGCGTATGGCGCCGACGACGACCCCCAGAAAGCGGCCGTCATGGTCGGTGATGCGCCTGCTCAGCACGATTGAGTCGGCGCCCCGGTGCAACATCGGGCGGCTCATGTACAGACCTGCGTCGGGGTTGTCGCGATGGACCTGAAAGTATTCTTCGCCGCCGCGATTTTCCGCAACGGGATCGAGACTCGCCGCATCGATGGTCAGCTTGCCCTGGGCGTCGAACACCTGGATCGCACCGAAATGCCTGGCGGTGGCGGCATGATCGAACAGGATCAGGTGCCGGATTTCCTTGCTGACGTTCCTGATCGCGGGCATCACCAGATTACTGGCGACGTTGCGCAGCGACAGGTCATAGACCTCGATGTTGCGGCTGATGTCGGCGTCGATGCCGGAGGCGAGGTTCTCGAGCGTCTGGCGGGCGAGTTCCTCTTCGCCGCGACGCATGTCGAGCATGACGCTGGCGCAAATCGTGGAAAAGCCGATTACGGTCACGACCGTCGAGGCGACCAGGAGTTTGGCCGACAGCCGCCATGGCCGACGTCCGGCGCTTCTCCCGAACAGAACCCTTCTGGCCAAATCCTTTCTGGCCAAATCCCTTCTGGCAGTGTCTTTGCGCCGTCCAAACAGCATCGCCCGCTCCGGCCTACCGGTATGTGCGAGATACGTTGTTGCGGCCTTAAGCGGCGACAGCGATGGTGGAATACGTTAACGCTTGGTTGTCGGCATCGACGGTATTGTGCAAATCGCCATTGGGGACACGCGTGAACGTTTACGACCCGCTGCGGGACTATCTCAGGGCGCAGAAGCTTCCCGAATTCGTGCTGAGCTTCGAGCAGATCGAGGAGATCATCGACGCCGCCCTGCCGCGCGCGGCGCAGCGGGCGTCGTGGTGGGAGACCTTGCGCAGCCCGCAGGAAAAGATGCCGCAGCGCGAGGCCTGCCTGGAAGGAGGCTACATCGCGACGAGACAGGCGGATGGGAAGAGTGTGAAGTTCAAACGGATGAAGGCGGGGAGATAGGCCGTCGTCTCTGCGCAGGCCGGGACCCATACGTCGCGGCCTGCATTGTTGCAAAGAAAGACACTGCCCGCGGATAAAGCAATTACCGCTGGTGGTTATGGGTCACGGCCTGCGCCCGGACGACGGGAGAAATCAGCTCGCCGCTTCCAGCCGTTCTTCCGTGAGCAGCCGCATCGCGGCGTCGGCGTCCATCGGCTCGCCGAACGCAAAGCCCTGGGCGTATTCGCAGCCGAGCTGATAGAGCTCGACGGCATCGGAATCCGTCTCGGCGCCTTCCGCGACCACGTCCATGCCGAGATCGTGGGCCAGCGCGATGATCGACTTCAGGATCACGGGCCGCGTGCCGCGGCTGGTGGTGCGCACGAAGGACTGGTCGATCTTGATGGTGTCGAACGGGAAGCGCTGCAGATAGGCCAGCGAGGAATGGCCGGTGCCGAAATCATCCAGCGACAGCCCGGTGCCGAGTTCGCGGATGCGCGCCAGCATCTGGGCTGCGTGCTCCGGATTCTCCATGACCAGCGATTCCGTCAGCTCCAGCTTGAGCGTGCCGCGCGCCACCGAGGAGCGCGACAGCACGGTGCGGATGTCGTGGATCAGATCGTGGCGCAGCAATTGCCGCGAGGAGACGTTGACGGACGCAAAGATCGGTTCGCGCGAGCGCATCGCGCGCTGCCACACCGAGAGCTGCCGGGCGGTCTGGTCCAGCACGAACATGCCGAGATCGACGATCAGGCCGATTTCCTCGGCGACCGAGATGAACTCGGAAGGCGACATCCGTCCGAGCTTGGGGTGGTCCCAGCGCGCCAGTGCCTCGAAGCCGGCGATCGAGCGATCTTCCAGCCGCACGATCGGCTGGTAGAGAATGGTGATTTCCTGTCGCTCGATGGCGCGGCGCAGTTCGCTTTCCAGCGTCAGGCGGTCGGTCTTGCGTGCGCGCATCGCGGGCTTGTAGACGTCGATGCGGTCGCCGCCGATGCGCTTGGAATGATACATCGCAAGCTCGGCGTCCTTGATGATCTCCTCTGACAATTGCGTCTGCGGATCGGACAGCGCCAGCCCGATGGACGCGGTCAGGAAGATCTCGCGGTCGTTGAAGGCGATCGGCGCGCGGATGGTCTTGCGGATCGTCTCGGCAAAGGCGGTGATGCGCGCCGGGTCCTGCTCCGACATCAGGATCAGCGCGAACTGGTCGCCGGAGAGCCGGGCCAGCGTGTCCTGGGGTTTCAGGATCCGCGTCAGCCGCCGCGCCAGCGTCAGCAGGATCGAGTCGCCGACCGAGATGCCGACGGAATCGTTGACCTGCTTGAAGCGGTCAAGGTCGATCACCATCAGCGTCGGGCGCAGGTTCGGCATCGACTTGGCATAGTTGGCAACCGCGCCGAGGCGGTCGATGAACAGCTTGCGGTTGGGCAGGCCGGTGAGGTTGTCATGCACGGAGTCGTGCAGCATGCGCTCTTCGGCGTTCTTGATCTCGGTAACGTCGGTGAGCGTGCCAACGACGCGGGAGACCTCGCCGTCGGAGCCGACCACCGGGCGTGCCTTGAGCGCGAACCACATGAAATGGCCGTCGGGGGTGCGCAGGCGGAAATCCTGCACCAGCCGGCCGCGGCGCTGGTCGAGCACGCTGTCGAGCGCGGCGCGGAAGCGATCCTGGTCGAGCGGGTGCAGCACCTCGAGCCACTTCGCGGCCGGGCCTTCCAGCGTGCCGCGCTTGAGCCCGAGCAGGCTTTCGGTCTCGGGGCTGGTGAACACCTTGTCGGCCGAGACGTCCCAGTCCCAGATCAGGTCGCCGGAACCGGTCAGCGCGAGCGCGCGTCGCTCGACGTCGGAGACGACGCCGTTGGTGGCGCCGCCGCCCGCGAAGGCGTGCTGCATGACCGTAAAGCCGATCAGCATCACGATCAGCACGAGGCCGCCGAGTAGCGCAGGGCCGACGATGTCGTTGGTGACGGAGCCTCCCACCGTCATGCCGGCCGCGATCACCCATACCACCAGCAGGAACCAGGTCGGGATCAGCAGCACCGCGCGGTCGAAGCCGTGCGTCGAGAGATAGACGATCAGCGCGAAGCCCGCGAACGCGATCAGCACCAGCGAGATGCGCGCAATCCCGGAGGCGACCGCGGGATCGAACAGCGCCAGCGCCACCAGCGAGCCGAGGAAGGTCAGCCAGCCGACGGTGATATGGGAATAGCGCACGTGCCAGCGGCTGAGGTTGAGATAGGCGAACAGGAACACCAGGAGCGTCGCGGCCAGGATCGCCTCGCCCGCCGCGCGCCAGACGCGCTCGGCGTTGTTCGACATGTCGAGCACCTTGCCCCAGAAGCCGAAATCGACGCCGATATAGACCAGCACCGCCCAGGCCAGCGCGGCCGCGGCCGGGAACATGATGCTGCCCTTGACCACGAACAGGATGGTCAGCACCAGCGCCAGCAGGCCGGAGATACCGATCACGATGCCCTGGTAGAGCGTGAACGAATTGACCTTGTCCTTGTAGGCGTCGGGCTCCCACAGATAGAGCTGGGGCAGCTTGTCGGTGCGCAGTTCGGCGACGAACGTCACGACGGCGCCGGGATCGAGCGTGATGCGGAAGATGTCGGCGGTGGCGCTTTCCTGCCGCTCGGGACGATCGCCGACCGACGGCGTGATGGTCGCGATGCGCGACAGGCCGAGATCGGGCCACAGCAGGCCGGACGACACGATGCGGTAATGCGGCGCGACGATCAGGCGGTCGAGCTGGTCGTCGGTGTTGTTGGCGAGCGCGAACACCACCCAGTTCTGTCCGCCCTCGCGGGCGCGGACCTCGATGCGGCGGACGATGCCGTCGGTGCCCGGCGCGGTCGAAACCTGGATGCGGTCGGTCTCGCTGCGCTGATGATCGAGCACCGCGGTCAGGTCGATCGCAGGCGCGTCGCTGCGGACGCTGACTGCGTCAATCGCCCGCGCCTCCGGCGCGGCCGCAACAATCATGAGGCCCAGCGCAAACAGCGCAAGGCGCCTGATCAGACGCAATGTCGATACTCCGCGATCAACGAACCTTTCCGGCCCCAGCGAACGGTCCGGCGTTTCACGCGATAAATGACACGAAAGCGAAGCGATTCAAAGGGTTTCCACCCGCGCTACGCTCGCGATCGTTAGACTGCCAACACAATTTTGCCAATATGTTCGGAGGTCTCCATCCGCCGATGCGCGTCCGCCGCTTTTTCGAGCGGGAATGAGCTGTCCATGACGGGTTTTACGCGTCCCTCGCGCAATAGTGGCATCACCTTGGCTTCGATCGCGGCGACCATGGCGGCCTTATCCGCATTAGTACGGGGGCGCAGCGTGGAGCCGGTATGGGTCAGCCGCTTCACCATCACCTTGGCGATGTTGACGGTGACCTTGGGCCCATTCAGCGTGGCAATCTGCACGATGCGGCCGTCGACCGCGGCGGCATCGTAGTTCCGGTCGACATAGTCGCCGGCGACCATGTCGAGGATCAGGTTGGCGCCGGCATTGTTGGTCTCCGCCTTGACGACGGCGACGAAGTCTTCGGTCTTGTAGTTGATTGCCCGGTCGGCGCCGAGCTTGAGGCAGGCGTCGATCTTGTCCTGCGATCCGACGGTGACGATCACCTTTGAACCGAATGCCTTTGCGAGCTGGATCGCCATCGTGCCGATGCCGGACGAGCCGCCATGGATCAGCAGCGTCTCGCCCGGCTTCAGCGCGCCGCGCTCGAACACGTTGTGCCAGACGGTCATCAGCGTTTCCGGGATCGCGCCGGCCTCCTGGATCGACAGTGCCGGCGGCACCGTCATCGCCTGAGCGTCTTGCGCGATGCAATATTGGGCGTAGCCGCCACCGGCCACCAGCGACATCACCTTGTCGCCGAGCTTGTGCTTGCTGGCGCCTGCACCGAGCGCAACCACTTCACCGGCGATTTCGAGGCCGGGCAGGTCGCTGGCCCCGGGCGGCGGCGGATAGGCGCCGGAGCGCTGCGCGACGTCCGGCCGGTTGACGCCGGCCGCCATCACCTTGACCAGGATTTCGCCCGGGCCGGGGACCGGGACGCTGCGGGTTTCGGGCAGCAGCACTTCGGGACCGCCGGGCTTGCTGATGCCGATGACGGTCATTTGCGCGGGCAGCTTTTCCATGATTTGTCCTTGGCCAAAATGCGGAAACGTTGAAGGCGGCCCCTGATTAGCCAGCCCGGCCCACGCTGGCAACCGCTTCGGGAACCGCAGCGCATGAGGAGAAACGCATGGCCATCGAGGATGACGACAAGCCGCGGAAAAAGATCACGCACGAGATCGGACAGGACCTGTCGCTGTTGTCGGTCGAAGAGTTGACCGAGCGCATCGCGCTGCTGAATTCCGAGATCGAACGGCTGCAGCAGGCGGCAGCCAGGAAGCGCGCATCGAAAGAGGCGGCGAACAGTTTTTTCAAGACGTGAGTTTATTCAAACACGATTTCTCACCACGTCGTCCCGGCGAAGGCCGGGACCCATACGCAGCGGCCTGTCGGTGACAGGCCGCTGGCCGACTTTCCTCAATCACAAGCGCCGGTGATTATGGATCCCGGCCTTCGCCGGGACGACATTGGAGTCAATTCCAGAAACTCGGCCAATGGCCGACATGGAAAACAATCTCTAAAGAAATTCGCCTGTTTACGATCGATTAAGCTTTCTCGTTTATGACTCGTATCGTCCTCGTTTGGACACCGAGTGGCTCCTGTCCACTCTGTTTGACGCCTCCCTGTTATCAACTTCAAAGCCGCCGGCAACGGCGGCTCTTTTTTGTGCGTCGCAGGGCTATTTTGTGTCCCCATCGGCTGGAAACCATAAATCCGGTTGCAGCTGGACTCTCGCTCCGCCGCGAGCAATGATTTGTTCATCATAAGCCGGTGCTACACAGCCGGTGGGGCAAATAGTGGCGTGAGGGCGTTAACCATGGCGGACCGTTCGCAAGTCGAACCCGCGCTCGTATTGTTCAGCGAGCGGCTGACTAATTCTGCAGCCTTCGGGGTGCTGTTCAGGGAAGGCATGGATCTGGTCGAGGAGACCGCGGCCTATCTCGACGGCGACGGCCGTACCGAAGCCAAGGCGCTCGAACGTTCCGTCAGCCTCACTTACGCAACCGAAAGCATGCGGCTCACCACCCGGCTGATGCAACTGGCGTCGTGGCTCCTGCTGCACCGCGCGGTGAAGGAAGGCGAGATGACGCTGACCCAGGCCAACCGCGAAAAGACCAAGGTCAAGCTTTCGGCCGCCGATCCCGGCCCCGATGACACGATCGCAAAGCTGCCGCAGCAGTTGCAGGATCTGATCACGCGCTCGATGAGCCTGCAGGCCAAGGTCCGCCGGCTCGACGCCACGATCCATTCGCCGGCCGCCGAACGCGCGCCGATCGGCAATCCGCTTGTGCCGCAGCTCAATCGGTTGAAGGCGGCGTTCGAGCAGTAAGGCCCATCCGTCATTCCGGGATGGTCCGAAGGACCAGACCCGGAATCTCGAGATTCCGGGTTCGATGCTTCGCATCGCCCCGGAACGACGAGGTCCCGGAATGACGAGGTAAAGGGCAAACAAAAAACGCCCCGGCAAACCGGGGCGTTTTTGCATTTCTGGGCGCGAACGAAGCGGAGTCCGTAAACCCTCAGTCCTTCTTGAGGAAGCCCGAAAACTTCTTCTGGAAGCGCGACACACGGCCGCCGCGGTCGAGCAGCTGCTGCGAACCGCCGGTCCAGGCCGGATGCGACTTGGAGTCGATATCGAGGTTCAGCTTGTCGCCTGCCTTGCCCCAGGTGGAGCGGGTCTGGTACTCGGTCCCGTCGGTCATCACGACCGTAATCATATGATAATCCGGGTGAATTTCGGCTTTCATGGCATATCCTTCGGCGCGCCGGCGCCCATCTCAAATGTCAGGGGATACGGGATTTGGCGGCTCTATAACGCAAGGTGGCCGCCAAAACAAGCTATGTATGCCACCCCATTGGGAATCTCCCGGATTTGCCAGCGGGGGCCGCCGGGCCTATCTGGGGGCGGCAAAACGGGTCGGATTTCATGAGCGCAGCGGAACAGATTGAAGGGGCCGGCGGCACGCCGCCGCGGCGCGACACCCTGCTCGAGGAAGAGGCCTTCATCGAAACCCAGCTGACGCAGTCGCCGGCCAAGACCCGCGCGAAGCTCCGGCCGCTGCTGGCGCTGGCCCCCTACGTCGCGCGCTACCGCGGCCGGGCGCTGCTCGCCTTCATCTCGCTGACCGTGGCCGCGATCACCACGCTGGTGGTGCCGGTCGCGGTGAGGCGGATGATCGATTTCGGCTTCAGTCCCGAAGGCATCGCGCTGATCAACAGCTATTTCAGCGTGATGATCGCCATCGTCGCGGTGCTGGCCGCGGCAAGCGCGTCCCGCTACTACCTCGTCATGACGATCGGCGAGCGCATCGTGGCCGACATCAGGCGCGACGTGTTCGCGCATCTGGTCTCGCTGTCGCCCGCGTTCTTCGATTCCGCGCGCAGTGGCGAACTGGTGTCGCGGCTGACCGCCGATACCACGCAGATCAAGTCCGCGGTCGGCGCGTCGGTGTCGATCGCGCTGCGCAACCTGATGCTGTTCTTCGGCGCCACCGTCATGATGGTGATCACCAGCCCGAAACTGTCGGGCTTCGTGCTGCTGGCGATCCCGCTGATCGTGATTCCACTGGTGGCGTTCGGGCGCTGGGTCCGGCGGCTGTCTCGCAACGCGCAGGATACGCTTGCGGACGCCAGCGCCTACGCCTCCGAACTGATCGGCGCGATCAGGACCGTGCAGGCCTATACCAGCGAGCGGATGGCGACCAGCCGCTTCGGCGGCGAGGTCGAACAGGCCTATGAGGCGGCGCGCAGCTCGACGCGGGCGCGCGCGGTGCTCACGCTCATCATCATCTTCATCGTGTTCTCCAGCGTCGTGGCGATCCTGTGGGTCGGCTCGCACGACGTGCTGACCGGCGCCATCACCCCGGGCCGGCTCGGCCAGTTCGTGCTGTATGCGGCGTTCGCCGCTTCCGCCCTCGGCCAGCTCAGCGAGGTCTGGGGCGAGGTCTCGGCGGCGTCCGGCGCCGCCGAACGGCTGTTCGAGATCCTGCGCGTGAAATCGCAGATCACGGCGCCGCCGAAGCCGGTGGCACTGCCGGTGCCGGCGCGCGGCGACGTCGGATTCGAGAATGTCAGCTTCGCCTATCCGGCGCGGCCGGACGTGATGGCGATCGACAACGTCTCGCTGTCGGTCCGGGCCGGTGAAAAGGTCGCGATCGTCGGCCCGTCGGGCGCCGGCAAGAGCACGCTGTTTCACCTGCTGCTGCGCTTCTACGATCCGGCGCACGGAACGATCTCGCTCGATGGCGTCCCGGTCAGGTCCGCCGACCCGGTCGACGTGCGTTCGCGCATTGCCTTGGTGCCGCAGGACTCGGTCGTGTTCGCGGCGTCAGCGCGCGAAAACATCCGCTTCGGCCGGCCCGACGCCAGCGATGCCGAGGTCGAACGCGCCGCGGACCTCGCCCATGCTAGCGAATTCCTGCGCCGGCTGCCGGGTGGATTCGAAGCGCAACTCGGCGAACGCGGCGTGACGCTCTCGGGCGGCCAGCGCCAGCGCGTCGCGATCGCGCGCGCGATCCTGCGCGATGCGCCGCTGTTGCTGCTCGACGAAGCCACCTCTGCGCTCGATGCCGAAAGCGAGACGCTGGTGCAGACCGCGCTGGAAGAACTGATGCGTCATCGCACGACGCTGGTGATCGCGCATCGCCTTGCAACCGTGCTGTCCTGCGACCGCATCCTGGTGATGGAGCAGGGCAGGATCGTCGAACAGGGCACGCACGCCGAATTGGTTGCGGCCAACGGGCTCTACGCGCGGCTGGCGCGGCTGCAGTTCGAGGGCGCTTAGGGAAGGCGGGAACCAGAACGTCGCATGCCTGTTGTAACCCTGTTCTATTCTTTCGTCCGATCGAACAGGAGAGGGGCATGCCATACCGTCGCGGAGGCTTCGCGCTTACGCCGCCATCACTCGTGATATTCCTGATCTCGCTGGTGCTGGCACTGATCGCGCTGCTCATTCGCTATGCCCACGTTTCCGTCCCGATCATCAGTTCGGCGCGGGTCTTCGACGTTCTGGCCATTGCCTACGTCGTGCTGGTCATCGGCGTGCTGTTTCGGCGTATCTGACGTCTCCGTCGTTAAGTCGTGCAGCCGGACCGGCGACGGCGTTCATCCCCGCCAGATCATTTTCAGCACCGGCCGGCCCGACGTCGGATTCACGTCGTCGCCGGCGTGCACGAAGCCGTTGCGTTCGTAGAAACGGATGGCGCGGGCGTTGTCCTTGTTGACGAGCAGCGTGACGCCCGTTGGAGAGATTCGCTTGGCTTCTTCGACCAGCAGGTCCGCAACGCCGGACCCCCACTGCTCCGGCGCGACGACGAGCTGATCGAGGTAGCCCTCGCGATCAACCGTCACAAAACCCGCGAGCCCGCCGTCCATGAGTTCGGCGACCATGATCTCGGCTTTTGGCACGAGGTCGTTGCGCCAGCGCTCGCGCCACCAATCCAACCGCGAGGCGAAGTCGATCCCGGGATAGGCTTGCTGCCATGTGCGATGCCACAGCTCGATGGCCGCTGCTTCATCCTCTGCGCGGTAAGATCGCGTGAAAGCTGCCACTATCGTTCCGTCAGCTTCAGCTCGATGCGGCGGTTGCGCCTGAAGGCGTCTTCGCTGGACGCACTGTCGAGCGGCTGGAATTCGGCAAAGCCGGCAGCGACCAGCCGCTGTGCGGGCACGCCGAGCGAGACCAGATATTGCACCACCGAGATGGCGCGCGCAGACGACAATTCCCAGTTCGACTTGAACAGCGGCGAGTTGATCGGCCGCACGTCGGTGTGGCCGTCGACCCGCAGCACCCAGGCGATTTCGGCGGGGATCTGCCGGTCGAGGTCGATCAGGGCGGTGGCCAGCTTGTCGAGTTCGGCGCGGCCCTCGGGCAGCAGCATCGCCTGGCCGGTGTCGAAAAATACTTCTGACTGGAACACGAAACGGTCGCCGACGATCCGGACGTCAGGGCGATTGCCCAGGATGGCGCGCAGCCGGCCGAAAAATTCCGAACGGTAGCGCGACAGTTCCTGCACCCGCTGCGCCAGCGCGACGTTGAGCCGCTGGCCGAGATCGGCGATGCGTCCCTGCGATTCCTTGTCACGCTTTTCGGAAGCTTCCAGCGCCTCCTCGAGTGCCGCAAGCTGGCGGCGCAGCGCAGAGATCTGCTGGTTCAGCACCTCGATCTGCGCCAGCGCGCGCGAGGTGACGCCCTTTTCGGATTCGAGCGCCTTGCTGAGTTCGTTGGCGCGGCCCTGGGCGTCGCTGCCGGCGCCGGCAAGGCCATCATAGAGGCCCTTGATGCGGTCGCGCTCACTTTGGGCGGATGACAGGCCGGCGCGCAATTGCGCGATCTGGTCGTCGAGCGCGAGCTTGCCGAGCTTCTCCAGTGACAGCAGGTCGTTCAACTGCGCGATCTTGGCGTTGAGCTGCTCCAGCGCCTTGTCCTTGCCGGTGACTTCCTGCGACAGGAAGAACTGCACCACCAGGAACACCGACAGCAGGAACACGATCGAAAGCACCAGCGTCGACAGTGCGTCGACGAAACCCGGCCAGTAATTGAAGCCGGATTCACTGCGTCGTGCACGGGCGAGAGCCATTTAGCATTCTCCGACAATCTCGCGTCCGGGACGCGGTGCGGCGTGCAAAGCCGCTCCGCAGAGCCAGGACCTGTTGTGATGGGCCCCGGCTCGGCAGCGCATCGCTTCGCGCTGCACTGCGTCCGGGGCGCGTTACCTCGTCCTCAACCCTTCTCGGCCTGCCGCGAAGTCTTTTCGGGCTGGCGCGCGATCCGCTCCAGCAGCTTCTTGATTTCGCGGTTCTGCTCGCCCTGGCCGTCGGCCCATTCGCGGATCATCTGCTGCTCGGTGCGCATATGCGCGACCAGGCCCTGGATGGCTTCGGCGAGATTGGCCATTGCCGCCGTGGTGCTGCGGCCGCCGCTACCTTCCTCGCTTGCAGCGCGCAGCTTTTCCATCGCATGCTGGATTTCACCGCTGGCGCCGTCGCCATATTCGCGGACCGTGGAGGCCAGCCAGTCTTCGAGGTCGGTATAGAAGCGGTTCTGCGCCTGGCTCGACTGCAGGTCGAGGAAGCCCAGGATCAGCGAGCCGGCAAGGCCGAACAGCGACGATGAAAACGAAATGCCCATGCCGCCGAGCGGCGCGGCCAGTCCCTCCTTCAGGGTGTCGAACAGGGAACCGGAATCGCCACCGACCTTCAGCCCGTCGATCACCTTGCCGACGGAACCGACGGTTTCGATCAGGCCCCAGAAGGTGCCGAGCAGGCCGAGAAACACCAGCAAGCCCGTCATGTAGCGGGAGATGTCGCGCGCCTCGTCGAGCCGCGTCGCGATCGAGTCCAGCAGATGCCGCATGGTCTGCTGGGAAATCGTCATCCGCCCCGAGCGCTCGCCGCCGAGGATCGCGGCCATCGGCGCCAGCAGTTTCGGACGGCGTTCGATCGCCAGCCCAGGATCGGCGATACGGAAATTGTTGACCCAGGCAACCTCCGGGTAGAGCCGGATCACCTGCCGGAACGACAGGATGATGCCGATCAGGAGCACGGCGCCGATCAGCGCGTTGAGGCCGGGATTGGCAAAGAACGCGACGATGATCTGCTTGTAGAGCACAACCATCACCAGCGCGCACAGCACCAGGAACACCAGCATCCGCACTAGAAAGATTCGGGGCGAGGACAGTTTGCTCAGTTCGATCTCCATTTCGGAGCGGGAGGAGTGGCCTGAGGGCATTTGCAAGTGTCATCCGTTACGGAAAGCCGCGTTGGGAACCAATATGGCACAGCGGGCTGGAGAAAGAAGCCGGGAAAGCCGTGATTTCAGGCAGACGAAAGTGGAACCTGTCTTCGAAACCCGGCTTTGAAATCAACGTATTTTGCTACGGGGTGATGTCCAACCGGGATTTTTCATGACGGGGTTTTATCTGTGGGCGCTGGCGGCCATCGCGGTGTCGCTCTCGGTGCTGATGGCGGGCGCCTGGCTGGTGCAGCAGCGGACCGGCAATTCAGGCTGGGTCGATACCATCTGGACCTTTTCGGTGGGCCTGGTCGGTGCCGGCAGCGCATTGTGGCCGGCCGGCGGCGCCGCGCCGAACGCCCGGCAATGGCTGGTGGCGGCCCTGGTCGCGATCTGGTCGCTGCGGTTGGGGGCGCATATCGCGATCCGCACCGCCGCAATCACCGACGATCCGCGCTATGCGGCCTTTGCCCGGGAATGGGGGGCTGATGCGCCGCGACGAATGTTCATCTTCCTTCAGAACCAGGCGCTGGGATCGATCCCGCTGGTGTTTGCGATCTTTGTCGCGGCGCACGTTCCCGGCGACGGGCTGCGGCTCGCTGACTATCTCGGCGCGCTGATCCTGCTGGCCGGCATCACGGGTGAGGCGATCGCCGATGCGCAACTGCGCGCGTTCCGGGCCGATCCGGCCAACAAGGGCAGGGTTTGCGACGCAGGCCTCTGGCGCTGGTCGCGCCACCCCAACTACTTCTTCGAATGGTTCGGATGGCTGGCCTATCCCGTGATCGGATTGTCGATCGCAGGTCCGCTTTCCTATCCCTGGGGTCTGGCGACGCTGTTGGCCCCCGTCTTCATGTACTGGATCCTGGTTCACGTCACCGGCATCCCGCCGCTGGAAGAGCAGATGCTTCGTTCGCGCGGCGATCGCTATCGCGACTACCAGTCGCGCACCTCGGCGTTCTTTCCGCTGCCGCCGGAAGCATGATCGAGAAGAAGGGAACGGTCGGATGAGCTTCGTCTCCAGGATTGTCGCCACCGCCGAGCGGGTGCCGCTGCCCGATGTCATCATTCGCGGCGCGATCCACCAGCTCTGCTCGCGTACCGCGGCGAAGTTTGCCACCGGCAATGCCGAAAGCGACGCCTGGTTTGCCGACGAAATGGCGGCACGCGCCATTGCCGAACATGCCGCTGCCGCCAATGCACAGCATTATGAATTGCCTGCGGCATTCTTCGCGCATGTGCTGGGCCCCAACCGCAAATATTCCTCGTGCTTCTACAAGGAGCCGGCCTCGACGTTGCAGGAGGCCGAGGAGGAAGCGTTGCGGCAGACCGTCGAGCATGCGGAACTGGCCGACGGCCAGTCGATCCTCGAACTCGGCTGCGGCTGGGGTTCGCTGTCGCTGTGGATGGCGCGGCGATTTCCGCACGCGCAAGTGACGGCGGTTTCCAACTCGCATTCGCAGCGCGAATATATCGAAGGCGAAGCCGCAAGCAGCGGCCTGACCAACCTGCGCGTGGTCACGTCCGACATGAACGTGTTCGTGCCCCAGGTCCGGTTCGACCGCATCGTCTCCGTCGAGATGTTCGAGCACATGATGAACTGGCGCGAGCTGATGACGCGCGTGCGATCATGGCTCCAGCCCGACGGCCGCTTCTTCCTCCATATCTTCACACATCGCACCGGCGCCTATCTATTCGATCACACCGATGGCGAGGACTGGATCGCGCGGCATTTCTTCACCGGCGGCGTGATGCCGAGCCATCACCTGATCCGGCAATATGCCGACCTGTTCGAGGTCGAAAAGGAATGGCGCTGGAGCGGAACGCACTACCAGCGCACGGCGCACGACTGGCTGGGCAATTTCGACGCGCACCGCGACGAGATCGAGCCTGTGCTCCGCAAGGTCTATGGCAGCGATACGGCCCTGTGGATGCGGCGCTGGCGCTGGTTCTTCCTCGCGACCGCAGGTCTGTTCGGTTATGCCGAGGGCAGCGAATGGGGCGTCAGCCACTACCGGATGAAAGCGGCGGCGTAGCTGGGCGTTAACTGATTCGTGCTTGCGGCCTGGAATCGTGCAGTTTGCTGCATTCCGATGCAGCCGGATGCCGGGTTCCCGCAAAAACCGCCCGAATTAACCGCGATCACGGAAACGGTATTTCCTCACAATCCAGTGAGTCGCGAAAAGCCCTCGTAAATTCAGTGCGATAGCGTTGTGTGACATTGAGCCGCCGCGTTGGCGTATTGCGTCGCAGCAGACGGTGTTTATCCTGTGTTCATCAACGACAAGCTCTCTCGACAGCGGCGCGAATGACTCAAATTCGCGCTTCAACTTTGAACTGGGGCAATGCACTCAATGTCAGGACTTCGAACGCAATCGGCATGCATCGTTTTGATGTTGGCTGCGATGGCGCCGCTATTGGCTGGATGCAATGAACCTACGGCGGTTGCCGCAGCTGTCGCAGCACCTGCCGAGCCCGAAGTCGGGACCTTCACGGTGCGGCCGCAGGCCCGTGCCATCATCAGGGAATTGCCCGGCCGAATCGCGCCGACCCGGGTTTCGGAGGTTCGTGCGCGCGTATCCGGCATCGTCGTCGAACGCCTGTTCCATCAGGGCAGCGAAGTGAAGGCCGGCGACCCGCTGTACCGCATCGATCCTAAGCCGTTCGAGGTAGAACTGCAGGCGAGCGAAGCTGCGCTGGACAAGGCGCTGGCCGCGCTCGATCTGGCGACACAGCACGCCAGGCGAATTGCCACGCTGACGAGCCAGCGCGCAGCGCCGGAAGCGGAGAACGAGAAGGCGATCGCGGCCCAGCGCCAGGCGGAAGCCGAAGTCGCCAGCCGCCGGGCCGACGTGTCGCGCGCCAAGCTCAATCTCGACTATGCCACGATCCGCGCGCCGATCAGCGGCGTCGTCGGTGCCGCGCTGGTGAGCGAAGGCGCATTGGTGGTGCAGAACGACACCACCAGCCTCGCCAAAATCCAGCAGCTCGACCCGATCTACGCCGACTTCACCCAATCCGTTTCCGAGATGAACAAGCTGCGCCGCGCGCTCGAAAGCGGCGACCTCGACCGCATCGCCCCCGACGCGGCCAAGGTTCGTCTCCTGCTCGACGATGGAACGGTCTATCCGGTGACCGGCAAGCTGCTGTTCTCCGAAGCCAAGGTGGACACCTACACCGGCCAGGTCACGCTGCGCGGCCAGTTCCCCAACCCCAATCGCGAATTGCTGCCGGGCATGTATGTGCGCGTCCTGATCGAACAGGGCATCGATTCCGATTCCATCGCCGTTCCCCAGCAGGCGATCCAGCGCGACGCCGGTGGCGGCAGCGAAGTGTTCGTGGTCAAGGAAGACGGCCGCGTCGCGATGCAGCCGGTCCGAACCGGCGCCGTGCAGGACGGTGTCTGGCTGATCAGCGAGGGGCTCAAGGACGGCGATCGCGTCATCGTCGACGGGTTCCAGAAATTCGTGCCCGGTGACAAGGTCAAGTCCAAGGCGTGGATCGATGCCGATGCCTCGGTTGGCTCAATATCGGACTCGCCGACGACGCAAGCGTCTCGCTGAGACAGGAACATGCCTAGCTTCTTTATCGACAGGCCGATTTTCGCCTGGGTCGTCGCGCTTTTCATTTGTTTGATCGGCGCGATCTCGATCCCGCTGCTGGCGGTCGCGCAATATCCGATCATCGCGCCGCCCTCGATCTCGATCTCGACCAGCTATCCCGGCGCGTCTCCCGAGAACCTCTACAACAGCGTCACTCGCCTGATCGAGGAGGAGCTCAACGGCGCCTCCGGCATTCTCAATTTCGAATCCACCAGCGACTCGCTGGGGCAGGTCGAAATCATCGCCAACTTCGTGCCGGGCACCGAAACCGGCGCAGCCTCCGTCGAAGTGCAGAACCGCCTCAAGCGCGTCGAGGCGCGGCTGCCGCGCGCGGTGATCCAGCAGGGCATCCTGGTCGAGGAAGCCTCCAGCGCCGTGCTGCAGATCATCACGCTGAACTCGACCGACGGCTCGCTCGACGAAATCGGTCTTGGCGATTTCATGATCCGCAACGTGCTCGGCGAAATCCGGCGCATTCCCGGCGTCGGCCGCGCCACGCTCTATTCGACCGAGCGGTCGCTGCGGATCTGGGTCGATCCCGCCAAACTGGTCGGCTTCGGCCTCACCGCCGACGACGTCAACAAGGCGATCACCGCCCAGAACGCGCAGGTCGCCTCGGGCAGCGTCGGCGCGGAGCCGAGCACGCCGGAACAGAAGATTTCGGCGCTGGTGCTGGTCAAGGGCCAGCTTTCCTCGCCTGACGAATTCGGTGCGATTACGCTGCGCGCCAATCCGGACGGATCGACCGTGCGGCTGCGCGACGTTGCCCGCATCGAGATCGGCGGCCTGAGCTACCAGTTCAACACGCGGCTGAACGGCAAGCCGACGGCCGGCCTTTCCGTGCTGCTGTCGCCGACCGGCAACGCGCTCGCCACCGCAAGCGCCGTCGAAGCCAAGATGAAGGAACTGTCGAAGTTCTTTCCGACCAATATCGGCTATGAAATTCCCTACAACATCACCCCCGTCGTCAAGGCCTCGATCAACAAGGTGCTGATGACGCTGGTCGAGGCGGTGGTGCTGGTCTTCATCGTGATGTTCCTGTTCCTGCAGAACATCCGCTACACCATCATCCCGACCATCGTGGTTCCGGTGGCGCTGCTCGGCACCTGCGCGATGCTGATGGCGGTCGGCTATTCGATCAACATGCTGACCATGTTCGGCATGGTGCTGGCGGTCGGTATCCTCGTCGACGACGCCATCGTCGTGGTCGAGAACGTCGAGCGCATCATGGCGGAGGAAGGCCTGCCGCCGAAGGAAGCCACCCGCAAGGCGATGTCGCAGATCACCAGCGCCATCATAGGCATCACGCTGGTGCTGATGGCGGTGTTCGTGCCGATGGCGTTCTTCCCGGGATCGGTCGGCATCATCTACCGCCAGTTCTCGGTCACCATGGTTTCGGCCATCGCGTTCTCGGCGCTGCTGGCGCTGTCGCTGACGCCGGCGCTGTGCGCCACGATCCTGAAGCCGGTCGAAGCCGGCCACGGCCATGCCCGCAAGGGCGTGTTCGGCTGGTTCAACCGCGTGCTCGAGAGCGGCCGCAGCGGCTATACGCGCACGGTCCAGGGATCGCTGAAGCGCACCGGGCGCCTGATGCTGATCTACGCGGCGCTTTTGATCGGGCTCGGCTGGGCCTTCGTGCGCCTGCCCGGCGGCTTCCTTCCCGTCGACGACCAGGGCTTCATCACGACCGACGTGCAGACGCCGTCTGATTCCTCCTATGCCCGCACCGAGGCCGCGGTCGAAGCGGTGGAGAAGTATCTGCTCAACCGTTCGGGCGTCGAGGACGTGACGTTCCTGACCGGCTTCAGCTTCCTCGGCCAGGGCGTGAACACCGCGCAGGCCTTCATCTCGCTGAAGGACTGGTCGGAGCGCGGCAAGAAGGATTCCGCTGCAGCGATCGTCGCCGACATCAACCGCGATCTGTCGTCGATCCGCGATGCCAAGATTTCCGCGCTGCAGCCGCCGCCGATCGACAATCTCGGCAACTCCTCGGGCTTCTCGTTCCGCCTGCAGGATCGCGGCCAGAAGGGCTATGCGGCGCTGGTTGCCGCCGCCGACCGGCTGATCGTGGAGGCCAATGCCAGCCCCGTGCTGCAGAAGGTCTACGTCGAGGGCCTGCCGCCGGCGCCGCAGGTCAACCTGATGATCGACCGCGAAAAGGCCGGCGCGTTCGGCGTCACCTTCGAGGACATCAACCAGACGATTTCGACCAATCTCGGTTCGAACTACATCAACGACTTCCCGAACCGCGGAAGGATGCAGCGCGTCATCGTGCAGGCGGATCGCGGCAGCCGCATGAACGCCGACGACATCCTCAACTACAACGTCAAGAACAACCGCGGCCAGCTGGTGCCGTTCTCCGCCTTCGCCACCGTGCAGTGGCAGAAGGGCCCCACCCAGATCGCGGGCTTCAACTACTATCCCGCGGTGCGCATCTCGGGCGAAGCCAAGCCCGGCTTCACCTCGGGCGATGCCATCAACGAGATGGAGCGGCTGGCGAACAAGCTGCCGCGCGGCTTCGGTTTCGAATGGACCGGGCAGTCGCTGCAGGAAAAGCTGTCGGGCTCGCAGGCGCCGTTCCTGCTCGGCCTGTCGGTGCTGGTGGTGTTCCTGCTGCTCGCCGCCCTCTATGAGAGCTGGACCATTCCGCTGGCGGTGTTGCTGACCATACCGCTCGGCATCTGCGGTGCGGTCATCGCCGCCACCATGCGGGGCCTGTCGAACGACGTCTATTTCACCGTCGGCCTGATCACCATCATCGGACTGGCGGCCAAGGACGCCATCCTCATCATCGAGTTCGCCAAGGATCTGCGCGCGCAGGGCAAGCCGCTGATCGAGGCGACCATCGAAGCGTGTTCGCTGCGCTTCCGCCCGATCCTGATGACCGGTCTCGCCTTTGTCTGCGGCGTGCTGCCGATGGCGATCGCCACAGGCGCCGGCGGCGCCAGCCAGCAGGCGCTCGGCTCCATCGTCATGGGCGGCATGATCGCGGTCGTGATCCTGGCGCTCTTGATGGTGCCGGTGTTCTTCGTCACCGTGCAGCGCGTGCTGGCAGGGGACCGCGAGCCGAAGGTGGCAAAAGACACGTCGAGCGAACTGCACGGGCCGCCGGCGCCGGTGCAGCCGATTCATTAAGGCGTTTCCTGCGTCATTCCGGGGCGCGCGTTAGCGCGAACCCGGAATCCATCTTGCCTCTGACTGTGCTGATGAATGGATTCCGGGCCCGCGCCAAGGGCGCGCCCAGGTATGGCGCTGCCAGTTGTCACAGCGGCTTCAGTATCCGCACCAGTTCCCCATGCACGAACTCATTGCCGCAGACCACGTGCCCGGTCTTCAGCGCGTCGTCCTTGCCGCCGATGTCCGTGACCGTGCCGCCGGCTTCGCGCACCATGATCTGTCCCGCCGCGATGTCCCAGGGCTGCAGGTTGCGTTCCCAGTAGCCATCGAGGCGGCCGGCGGCGACGAAGGCGAGGTCGAGGGAGGCGGCGCCGAAGCGGCGGAAGCCCGCGACCTTGTTCTGCATGGCGGCCATTTCCTTCAGTGCAAGCTGGTGGTCGCCGCGGCCGATATGCGGCAAGCCGCAGGCCACGACGCATTCGTCCAGCCGGCGGCGGCCCGCCACGCGCAGCCGCTGGTCGTTGAGGAACGCGCCCTTGCCGCGCTCGGCGATGTAGAGCTCGTCATTGGCGGGATTGTAGATCACGCCGGCAATAATGGTTCCCTCGCGCGCAAGGCCGATCGAGATCGCGAATTGCGGGATGCCGTGCAGGAAGTTGGTGGTGCCGTCGAGCGGATCGACGATCCAGGTATGGCTCTTGTCGGCGCCCTCGCGCGTTCCGCCTTCCTCGCCGATGAAGCCGTAACCGGGCCGCGCCTTGGCGAGATCCTCGTACAGCATTTCCTCGGCGCGCTTGTCGGCCTTGGTGACGAAGTTGGCCGGGCCTTTCAGCGACACCTGCAGGTGCTCGATCTCGCCAAGGTCGCGCTTGAGGCTGCGGCCGGCGCGGCGCGCGGCTTTCACCATGACGTTGATAAGGGCGGAATACAGCATGATGTGAGCTTACGGAGTTGAGAGGAAAGCCGTCCAACGCGGACAAGGGCAGGGAGTGGGTGCCCTGACGACCCGCCGCCGTCAAGGCGTCATTTGGTGCCGCTTCCGATCCATTTGCGCGCCGCCTCCTGCGCCCTGGCGCGGTCCTCCGGGCTCAGGGTCGCGAGGACCTCGTCCAGCTCCGGATCGCCCTTGCCGGCGGTTTTGGCGACAATGTGCCATTTCAGGCCCTCGATCTTGTCCATCTGCGCGCCGCCCAGTCCGGACACCAGCACGCGGGCGAGGCGATTCTGCGCGATCGGGCTGTTCTGCCGCGCCGCCTTGCGCAGCAGCGCGATAGCCGCCGGCTGGTTCTTCGGCGTGCCGGTGCCGTTATAGAGCGCGATGGCGTATTCGACCTCGGCATCGACATTGTCGGCAAGCGAGGCCGCCTGCAGCAGCCGCACCGCCTTGTCGAGGTCCTTCGGCACGCCGGTGCCCTCCTTGTAGAAGGTCGCGAGCGCATATTGCGCTTCGGGGTTGCCTTCATCGGCGGCGATGCGCAGCAGTTCGGCGGCGCGCTTGAGGTCCTGCGGCAGTGTCTGGCCGTCGATATAAAGCAGCGCCAGGTTATAGGCCGCCTTCGGGTTGCCGAGCTTGGCGGCGGAGGCCAGCAACTTGACGGCCTGCTCGCGGTCCGTCTTGCCGCCGCGGCCGGACAGCCGCATCATGGCGAGGGCGAACATGCCCTCGCGGTCGCCGGCGTCGGCGGCGCGCTGGTACCATTCGGCCGCTTTAGCATAGTCTCGCTTGATGCCGAGCGCGTTGGCGTAGAGCTCGCCCAGCATCGTCATCGCCTTCGCATCCGCATTGTATTGTGCGCGCGTAATCGCAAGGTCGAACGCGGTCTTGTAGAGGCCGCGCTGATAGGCGCCGTAGACGAGATCCACATTGGGATCGTCGAAGGCGGCGCCCGGCTGGGGCGAAGGTGCCGGCGATGGTCCTGGCCTTGGCGTTGCCGCGGCCTTGGGCGCAGCGGCAGGTTGCTTTGACGCGGGCGCCTTTGGCTTGGGTGCTTCCTTGGGCGCTTCCTTTGCCGTCTCTTTCGGCGGGCTCGCAGGGGCCTGCGCGGCGGCGACGGCCACCGTCACCAGCAAGGTCGCGACGATCGATATGGAGCGCAGGATTGGCATGTCCGCCGCTATCCCTGTCCGGCCTTGGCCGTTCCGAATGCCGCTTCGTGCGCCTGCCGGATCGCCTCGCCGGCTTCGATCAGCGCCGCCCTGGCGCCGCGCGGGTCAGCCCAGATGAAATCGCCGACGAGGACGAAATCCGCGCCTGCGCTTGCGAATTCGAAAGCCTCCTCGCGCGAAACCGCAAAGCCGACGCAAGGAGGCTCGAACAATTCGTCCCACCATTGCAGGCGCTCGGCAATTGCCTCCGCCGAGGGCCGCTCTCCGTTGATGTCAGGCTCGCCGAACAGCACGTAATCCGCACCGAGTTCGCCGGCGGCCATGGAATCGTGCCGCGTGGCGAGGCCGCCGACGCCGGCGATGCGGTCGGGCTTCAGCGACGGCAGCGCCTCCTCCAGCGCGGCCAGGCCGCTCAGATGCGCGCCGTCGGCGCCGCCCCGTGCCACCAGCTCGACACGGCCATCCAGCAGCATCGCCGCGCCGGCATTCTGGATCGCGGGCGCCAGCGCCTTCACGCGCGAGATCATCGTGCGCTGATCGGTCTCTTTCAACCGCACCAGCACCGCCGCGACGTCGGCCGCCGCCAGCAACTCCGGCAAGCTTGCGACGAGCTGGGACGGATCGTCGAGCTCCGGTGTCGCGAGATAGAGCCGCGGCGCCGGGCGCGGCGGAGCGGGTTTGCTAGCCAGGTTCTTTTTAGACAAGTCTAGGCGACCTTCTTTTCCAGGCCGGTTTCCCACTCGCCCTTGCTCGCCAGCGCGTTCATCCGCGCACGGTGGGTGAAGGCGCGCTGGCCGGCCGCGATGTTCTCGGCCTTGCCGGACCACGCCTTCTGCGGCGCTGCCTGCAGCGCACGGCCGTAAGAGAAGGTCAGCTTCCAGGGCAGGCCGCCGATCTTGTTCATGGCGTCCAGATGTGCGGTCGCTTCCTCATCGGATTGTCCACCGGAAAGGAACGCGATGCCGGGTACCGCCGCGGGAACGCAGGCCTTGAGCAGGCGCACGGTCTTCTCGGCGACCTCGCCGGCGGAGGCCTGCTTCGCGCACTTCTTGCCTGAAATGGCCATGTTGGGTTTCAGCACCATGCCTTCGAGTTCGACGCGCTGAACGCGCAGTTCCTGGAACGTCTTGTTCAGCACGCGCTGGGTGACGTCGTAGCAGCGGTCGATGTCGTGATCGCCGTCCATCAGCACTTCCGGCTCGACGATCGGAACGATCTGCGCCGCCTGGCACAGCGCCGCATAGCGCGCGAGCGCATGCGCGTTGACGCTGATCGCGGTCATGGTGGGGATACCAGCGCCGATGTCGATCACCGCGCGCCATTTGGCGAAGCGCGCGCCGCGCTCGTAGTATTTCTTCAGGCGCTCGGCGAGCTTGTCGAGGCCGACGGTAACGAGTTCGCCGGGGCATTGCGGGAGCGGCTGCGTTCCCTCATCGACCTTGATGCCGGGGATCGCGCCTGCCTGCTCGATCAGCTTGACCAGCGGCGTGCCGTCCTTCGCGTTCTGCCAGATCGTCTCGTCATAGAGGATCACGCCCGAGACGTACTTGCTCATCGCCTCGGTCGAGCGGAACAGCATCTCGCGATAGTCGCGGCGGTTCTCTTCGGTCGATTCGACCTTGATGGCGTCAAAGCGCTTCTTGATCGTACCGGAAGATTCGTCGGCGGCGAGAATGCCCTTGCCAGGAGTGACCATGGCGAGGGCAACCTTGTTGAGGTCAGCGAGGTTCATCGAACTTCTCCAGAAACATCATGCCCTTGCGCACCAAAATAGGCGGTTCTCGGGCAATTGCCTAGAAAACGTTCGTCGCACCGGGGGAGTTTGCGAGGCGCGCGGGTGCCGTCAGGCCACCCGCGGATCGAGCTCACCCTTGGTGTAACGCTTGGCCATTTCGGCCGTGGTCAGCACCTTCTTGATCTTGCTGGCCTGGCCCGCGGTGTTGAATTCCTGCAGCCGCTGCTTGCACAGCTTGGCCATCGCTTCCATCGCCGGCTTGAGATATTTGCGCGGATCGAACTCTTCCGGATTGTCCTTCAGGACCTTGCGGATCTGCCCGGTCATCGCCATGCGGTTGTCGGTGTCGATGTTGATCTTGCGCACACCGTTCTTGATGCCGCGCTGGATTTCGGAAACCGGCACGCCCCAGGTCGGCTTCATCTTGCCGCCATTGGCGTTGATGATCTCCTGCAGTTCCTGCGGCACCGAGGACGAACCATGCATCACCAGATGCGTGTTCGGCAGCTTGCGGTGGATTTCCTCGATCACGTTCATGGCGAGGATGTCGCCGTCCGGCTTGCGGGTGAACTTGTAGGCGCCGTGCGAGGTGCCCATCGCGATCGCCAGCGCGTCGACCTTGGTCTCCTTCACGAACTTCACGGCTTCGTCGGGATTGGTCAGCAGCTGGTCGTGCGACAGCTTGCCTTCGGCGCCATGGCCGTCTTCCTTGTCGCCCATGCCGGTTTCGAGCGAGCCGAGCACGCCAAGTTCGCCTTCCACCGAGATGCCGCCGAGATGCGCCATGTCGGTGACGGTCTTGGTCACGCCGACATTGTAGTCCCAGTCGCCGGGCGTCTTGCCGTCGGCCTTCAGCGAGCCGTCCATCATGACAGAGGTGAAGCCGGCCTGGATCGCGGTCATGCAGGTCGCAGGTTCATTGCCGTGGTCGAGATGCACGCAGACCGGAATCTGCGGATAGATCTCGGTGACGGCGTCCATCATGTGCTTGAGCATGACGTCGTTGGCGTAGGAGCGTGCGCCGCGCGAGGCCTGGATGATCACGGGTGCATCGAGCGAGGACGCCGCCTCCATGATCGCCAGCGCCTGTTCCATGTTGTTGATGTTGAAGGCCGGCACACCGTAATCGTGCTCTGCCGCGTGATCGAGCAGTTGACGCAGGGTAATGCGGGCCATTCCAATTCTCCTGTATTTGCCGCGCCTCTTGGCGCTCCACTAATTTCGGACTAACGCAGTTTCAGAACTTCCACGCCGGGCAGCGGTTTGCCTTCCATCCACTCGAGGAACGCGCCGCCCGCCGTCGAAACATAGGAAAAATCGTCGGCAACACCGGCCTGATTCAGCGCGGCGACGGTGTCGCCGCCCCCGGCCACTGAAATCAGCTTCTTCGCCTTGGTGCGCGCCGCCGCGTGCTTGGCCGCAACCATCGTGCCGCGGTCGAACGGCGTCATTTCGAACGCGCCGAGCGGGCCGTTCCAGACCAGCGTCTTGGCATCGTCGATCGCGGCATGAATCCGTGCCGTCGATTGCGGGCCGACGTCGAGGATCATGCCCTCGGCCGGGATCGCATCGAGCCCATAGGCGTGCGAGGGCGCGTTGGCGGCGAAGTGATAGGCGACGACGGCATCGACCGGCAGGATGATGGCGCAGTTGGCGGCTTCCGCCTTTTCCATGATGCGCAGCGCGGTGGCGGCTAGATCCTTCTCCGCCAGCGACTTGCCGACGTTGACGCCCTGCGCGTGCAGGAAGGTGTTGGCCATGCCGCCGCCGATCACCAGCGCATCGACCTTGCTGACGAGATTTTCCAGCAGGTCGATCTTGGTCGAGACCTTTGCGCCGCCGATGATCGCGATCACGGGCTTGGTCGGCGCTTCCAGCGCCTTACCGAGTGCGTCGAGTTCCGCCTGCATGGTACGGCCGGCATAGGCGGGCAGCTTGTGGCCGAGTCCTTCGGTCGTGGCATGCGCGCGGTGCGCGGCGGAGAAGGCGTCGTTTACCCAGATGTCGCCGAGCTTGGCCAGTTCGGCCACGAAAGCCGGATCGTTCTTTTCCTCTTCCTTGTGGAAGCGGGTGTTCTCCAGGCAGAGAATATCGCCGTCCTTCATCGCCGCGACGGCCTTTGCCGCGGCTTCGCCGATGCAGTCGTCGGCGAAGGCGACCGGCTTGCTGATGACCTTCGACAGTGCTTCGGCGACAGGCTTGAGCGAGTCCTTGGCGTCGCGTCCCTTCGGCCGGCCGAAATGCGCGAGCAGGATCACCTTGCCGCCCTTGGTCGAAATCTCGGTGATGGTCGGCGCCACGCGCTCGAGCCGCGTCGCGTCGGAAACGCGGCCGTTCTCCATGGGCACGTTGAGGTCGACCCGCAGCAGCACGCGCTTGGCTCTAACGTCGACGTCATCGAGGGTGCGGAAGGTTTTGGACATTTGTCGGACTCGAAACTCTTTTTGGTCATTCCGGGGCGATGCGGCGCATCGAACTATGGTGCGCAATTGCGCACCTGAGAATCTCGAGATTCCGGGTCTGGTCCTTCGGACCATCCCGGAATGACGGCGCAACAAACAGATGCCCGGCACGAGGCCGGGCATGACGAAGTATCCTTACAGCAGCTTCCCCATCGCGATGGCGGTGTCGGCCATGCGGTTGGAGAAACCCCATTCATTGTCGTACCACGACATCACGCGCACCAGCGTGCCGTTCTGCACCTTGGTCTGGTCTTCGTGGAACGTCGAGGAGTGCGGATCGTGGTTGAAGTCGATCGAGACGTTCGGCGCCGAGGTGTAGCCGAGGATGCCTTTGAGTTCCTGCTCGGACGCGCGCTTCATCGCAGCGTTGATTTCCTTGATGTCGGTGGCGCGCTTGGCGACGATCTTGAGATCGACCACCGAGACGTTCGGGGTCGGCACGCGGATCGCGACGCCGTCGAGCTTGCCTTTCAGTTCCGGCAGCACGAGGCCGATCGCCTTCGCCGCGCCGGTCGAGGTCGGGATCATCGACATCGCCGCCGCACGGCCGCGATAGAGATCCTTGTGCAGCGTGTCGAGCGTCGGCTGGTCGCCGGTATAGGCATGGATCGTTGTCATGAAGCCGGTCTCGATGCCCACCGTGTCGTTCAGAACCTTGGCGACCGGCGCCAGGCAGTTGGTGGTGCAGGAGCCGTTGGAGACGACCAGATGATCCTTGGTCAGCGTGTCATGGTTGACGCCGTAGACGATGGTGGCGTCGGCATTGTCGGCGGGTGCGGAGACCAGCACGCGCTTGGCGCCGGCGGTCAGGTGCGCCGAGGCCTTGTCCTTGGCGGTGAAGATGCCGGTGCACTCCAGCGCGATGTCGACGCCCAGCGCCTTCCACGGCAGCTTGGAGGGATCGCGCTCGGCGGAAACCTTGATCTTGCCATTGCCGAGGCTGAGCGAATCGCCATCGACGGTCACGGTGCCGGGAAAGCGGCCATGCACGGAGTCGAAGCGCAGCAAATGAGCGTTGGTCTCGACCGGGCCGAGATCGTTGATGCCGACCACTTCGATGTCCTTGCGGCCGGACTCTGCGATCGCCCGCAGAACGTTGCGGCCGATGCGGCCAAATCCGTTGATCGCGACCCGGATTGCCATGCTCGTTTCTCCTCTGATAGCTGGCGCCGTCCCCGCGGAATCGTTCCACGAGGGGCTTACGGCGGAACGCCCGGTTCGGCCGGGCGGGAACGGTCAAGATGGGGGTTAGGTAGCCCCTTTTCCCGGCAATCTCAACCGCTACGCCAAGCGCTTCAGGGCAGCGTTAACGGCAGCCTCGGCGGTAATTCCGAAGTGCTTGAAAAGGTCCTTGGCGGGGGCGCTGGCGCCGAATCCGTGCATGCCCACGAATTCACCATCCTGGCCGATCACGGCGTCCCAGCCCCAGCGCACCGCAGCCTCGATGGCAATCTTGACCGGGGCATTGCCGATGATCGCCTTCCGCCGCTCCGCCGGCTGTGCCAGCAGCAGTTCGAGCGAGGGCACTGAAACCACCCGCGACGCAACGCCGCGCTCGGCCAGTTGCTTCTGCGCGGCTAACGCGATCTCCACCTCCGAGCCCGAGGCGAACAGCGACACCTTGGCTTCGCCTTGTGCCGCGACCAGTTCGTAGGCGCCCTGCGCGCAGGGATTGTCGTTCGGCGCCGATGTACGCAATTGCGGCACGTTCTGGCGGGTCAGCGCCAGCACGGTCGGTCCGTCCACGCGGTTGAGCGCCAGCTCCCAGCATTCCGTCACTTCGACGGCGTCGCAGGGCCGGAACACGCGCATGTTCGGCATCGCGCGCAAGGCCGCGAGATGTTCGACCGGCTGATGCGTCGGTCCGTCTTCGCCGAGCCCGATCGAATCGTGGGTCATCACGTAGACGACGCCGGTGCCCATCAGCGCGGCGAGCCGCATCGCAGGTCGAGCGTAGTCGGTGAAGACCAGGAAGGTCGCGCCGTTCGGTGCGAAGCCGCCATGCAGGAAGATGCCGTTCATGGCAGCCGCCATGCCGTGCTCGCGGATGCCGTAGTGAATGAAGCGGCCTTTCGGCGTCTTGGCCGAAAACGCCACAGCAGACTTCGCCTTGTTGTTGTTGGAGCCGGTGAGGTCGGCGGAGCCGGCGAGAAACTCCATCGGCATCGCCGCTGCGATCGCCTCGATGGCGGATTCAGATGATTTCCGCGTGGCGATATTCTGCGGCGTTTCCAAGAGCGCCTTCTTGTGAGCGCGGAGCGCCTTCGCAAGCGCGGCCGGCCGCTCGTGCCGCAGCCGCCGCTCGAACTCCGCGCGCTTGCGCGGACCAAGCTCGGCGAAAACGCCTTCCCATTCCTGGCGCGCGGCGGCGCCGCGGCTGCCGGCGGCGCGCCATGCCTTCAGCACATCGTCGGGCACCGAGAAAGGCTCGAGCGAAATGCCGAGCTTTTCCTTGGCGCCCTTGAGTTCGTCGGCGCCCAGGGCCTCGCCATGGGCCTTAGCCGTGCCGGCGCGGGTCGGTGCGCCATAACCGATGGTGGTCTTGCAAGCGATCAGCGACGGCTTGCTGGACTTTTGCGCGCGGGTGATCGCCGCGGCAATCGCCGCCGGATCGTGGCCGTCGATCAGTTCGGCGGCCCAGCCGGCCGACTTGAAGCGCTTCACCTGGTCGACCGAGTCGGCGATCGAGGTCGGGCCGTCGATTGAGATGCCGTTGTCGTCATACAGCACGACCATCTTGTTGAGCTTCCAGTGACCGGCCATCGCGATCGCTTCCTGCGACACGCCTTCCATCAGGTCGCCGTCGGAGGCGACCACGTAAGTGTGATGGTTGACCACCTTCTTGCCGAACTCGGCGGCGAGCATTTTTTCCGCGAGCGCCATGCCGACTGCGGTGGCGATGCCCTGGCCGAGCGGACCGGTGGTCGTTTCGATGCCCTTGGTGTGGAAGTTCTCGGGATGGCCAGGCGTCAGCGAGCCGAGCTGGCGGAAATTCCTGATCTGGTCGAGCGTCATGTCCTTGTTGCCGGTCAGGTACAGCAGGGCATAGAGCAGCATCGAGCCGTGTCCGGCCGACAGCACGAAGCGGTCGCGATCCGGCCAATTCGGTTCCGCGGCGTCGTATTTCAGGAATTGCGTGAACAGCACGGTGGCGATGTCGGCGGCGCCCATCGGCAACCCAGGATGGCCGGATTTCGCCTTTTCGACGGCGTCCATGGCGAGCCCACGGATCGCATTGGCCATACGGGTGTGATCGACCTGCGTCATGATGAAATCCGCCTGAAATGAGGAGCTTGGTTGCGGGGGCGCGTACCGGGCGAAGGGCCGCAATACGGGCGTGATCGAAGGGAAGGTCCGGGCTGGATAGCACCTCAATCCCGTGAGTCCAAGGCGAGGAAACGCCGTTCCGGTGCGAAAAGTTGCCTATAAGTCGCCTATATCAGGGCCCGGACCCGAAGGGTGGCGCTGGCGCGCAGCGACCGGCTTTCGCCCGACCGGACGCTGGATCGGGAAGAATACGGGTACCCCATATCTAGCAGTGCATAGTTTCGCGGCGGCGTTGCGCTCGGCTCGCTTGCCACGTAAATTTCGCCGTCTAACCGCTTGCCGAACCGCGAATTTTGCTGCTGTCCGGCGGGCCATCCAAGGTGCGCGCTGTCTCTCATGAGCGATCGTCACGCCAACGGGTCTGGTACACCCGAGCCGATCTTTGCCGACATCGACGCCGCGACGCGGCGGCTGATGCTGGCGCTCGACGCGCTCGAGGCCGCCGCCGAGCGACGGCGCGACGCCGATCGCGACGAGAACGAGCTGGCGAGCCGGATCCAGGCGCTCGGCGCCGACCGGTCGCGGCTCGCCGACGAACTCGACGGCTCGCTGGTCAAGACCCGGCGGCTCGAGCGCACCAATCGCGAGATCGCCGAAAGACTGGATGCTGCGATCGGCACCATTCGCGCGGTGCTCGATACCGGAGAAGGCGAATGAGCCACATCAACGTCACCATCAACGGCCGGCAGTACCGCATGGCCTGCGAGGAAGGTCAGGAAGTGCGGCTCCTGAAGCTTGCCGAAAACATGGAAACGCGCGTCGGCGAACTGCGCGGCAAGTTCGGCGAAATCGGCGACGCCCGCCTCACGGTCATGGCCGCACTCACCGTGTGCGACGAATTGCTCGACGCCAACGCGCGCATCCGCACGCTGGAAGATGAGCTGGAGACCCTGCGCAACGTGCGCGTCGCCGCCACAGACCGCGCCAAGGCGACGCAGGTCGCGGTCGTCAACGCACTCAACTCCGCCGCCGACCGCATCGAAAAGACCACCCAGGTCATCAACCGCACCATCGGCAACGGCGTCGCCATCGGTTAGGGCGACGGTGGCGCTGGCGCTCTTCACCCGCCCCTCGAGGGGGCGGGTCGTCTCACATGGAGCGTAGCTCGATGTGAGACGGGGCGGGGTGACAGACTATCGTCGTCGGTGGTGTTTCAGTGGAGTGGCGTCAGCTTCGCGCGCGCCATACAGCTCAACATAAATCCTCTCCATCACCGCATTGAGTTCGCTGGAAATCTCCGAATTCCAGAAGCGAATGACCTTGTATCCCTGCTGCTCCAGCCATGCCTGCCTTTCACTATCGCGCTCAGCTGTTGCATCCTCATTATGATGCCCGCCATCGAGTTCGATGATTAGTTTCTTCGCTGGGCAGAAGAAATCCACGACATATGGACCGATCGGCGCTTGTCGCCGGAAATGTGTGCCTTCGATCGGCAGCTCCTTCAGCGCACGCCAAAAGATACGCTCGTGCGGCGTCGTATTGGACCGCAGCTTCTTTGCCGCAGCGCGGCGGATAGCTGTTGACACCATTTCTATCTCGCTCGCGGAGAGATCACCCCACCCCGCTTTCATCGGGCTTTGCCCGATGAAAGCGACCCTCCCCCTCCAGGGGAGGGTGAAGTTGAGCGCAATCTTGGGGTGTGTGCAAGCGATCTCGGCTGGCAGTTTCCATCCGTAGCGCCTACATTGGTCTTGCGAAGCTGCGTCGTGCGTCAGGAGCCATATATCCCCGGGGCCTTATCGATCCTTTAGGGAACTGTCCCTGGCCGGGTCCGTGGACCCGGACATATGGTGCCCACCTACTTTCGTAGGGAACTCCGGGATCGAGTGCTTCAACGGCGATCGCGGCCTCGCACTTCGTTTCTGTTTGCCACGTCCTCTCGTGTCCTACCTCGCGCGTTCGTCGTACCCGCGAAAGCGGGTATCCAGTACGCCGCGGCCTCCGCAGTTTGAGTGCGAACGTTTCTGGAATACTTGATCGTCCGCCCCAGTGCGCAATTGCGCACAAGGCGGACGATGACGGCAGAACAAGATCCCGCATGACGGCAATCCCCTCCAAGGCCGATCTCCGCACCGCCGCGCTGGCCAAGCGCGAGGCGTTGAGCGACGCGCAGCGCGCGGCGGCTGCGCAAGCCTTGGCGAAGCGCGGCCTGCCGTTCGCGATTCTGCCCGGCGTTGTCGTCTCCGGATACTCGCCGATCCGCAACGAGATCGATCCCGGGCCCTTGATGCGGAGGCTCGCAGAGCAGGGCGCAAGGCTGGCGCTGCCGGCGGTACTGTCGCGTGGAAAATCGCTGGCGTTTCGCGCATGGTCGCCTGACGACCGGCTGATGCTGGGGCCGCTCGGCATTCCCGAGCCGTCGCCGGCAGCCCAGGAACAGGTGCCCGATATCATGCTGGTGCCGCTGGCGGCGTTCGACCGTCAAGGCCACCGCATCGGCTACGGCGCGGGGCACTACGATTATACGCTCGCCCATCTGCGCAAGACCAAAGCCATTACGGCCGTTGGCGTTGCATTCGCCGTACAGGAAATTAAAGCCGTTCCTGCGCTGCCGCACGACGTGGCACTGGATTATGTGCTAACGGAAAAGAAAATGTTCGATTTCCGGAGTTGAAACTTTGCGAATTCTTTTCGTCGGTGACGTGGTCGGCCGGGCAGGGCGCACCGCGATTTCGGAGCACCTGCCTGGCATGGTCCGCGACTGGAAACTCGACCTCGTCGTCGTCAATGGCGAGAATTCCGCCGGCGGCTTCGGCATCACCGAGGCGATCTATCAGGAATTCCTCGATGCCGGCGCCGACGCCGTCACGCTCGGCAATCACGCCTGGGATCAGCGCGAGGCGCTGGTGTTCATCGAGCGCGCGCCGAAGCTGGTGCGACCTGCAAATTTCCCAAAGGGAACGCCGGGCCGCGGCGCGGCCCTGGTCGATACCAAGAACGGCAAGCGTGCGCTCGTGATCAACGCCATCGGCCGCGTCTTCATGACGCCGTTCGACGATCCGTTTGCGATCCTGAACCGCGAGCTCGAAGCCTGTCCGCTGCGCGAGGCGGCGGACGCGGTCGTGATCGATTTTCACGGCGAGGCGTCGAGCGAGAAGCAGGGCATCGGGTATTTCTGCGACGGCCGTGCCAGCCTTGTCGTCGGCACCCACACCCATGTGCCGACCGCCGACCACCAGATCCTCGCCGGCGGCACCGCCTACATGACCGACGCCGGGATGACCGGCGATTACGACTCGGTCATCGGCATGCAGAAGGAAGAGCCGCTGCGGCGGTTCACGACCGGCATCCCGTCGGGCCGATTCGAACCGGCCGCCGGCGCAGCCACGCTGAGCGGCGTCGCGGTCGAGACCGACGATGCCACCGGCCTCGCGTTGCGCGTCGCACCGGTGCGGGTCGGCGGCAGGCTGGAGCCTGCGACGCCGGGGTTCTGGTCGAATTAGAGCATCGGTTCTGATTGAATCAGAACCGAAGCTCTAGCTTCTAGTTTTGACGCGTTTTCTTCACGCGAACCGGTACCCACTTCGCTCGAAAACGCTATAGCTGATCAGAGCCGATACGCCGTACGGAAGCCGCCCCAGTGGCGGCCCTTGACGCGCACCGGCACGTCGATCTCGCGCATCATCACGGTGTTGCCGTTGCCCATGTCGCGGGCGTAGCTCTGGATCAGGTAGGCGCGCTGGTTACGTCCGGCGGCAAGGCCGGCCGGATCGTTGAAGATGCGGCGGTTGCGGCAATTGGCGGTGTTCCAGGTGACGTCGCCCGGCCGCTGCGGGTGTGAATAGATCTTGTTGTGCACGGGCAAATAGCCGTTGCGGTCGATCATCGCGCAGAACGCCATCCGCGGGTCTTTGGCGAGGAAGGCTTCCTGGAACGGCGGCAGCGCGCGATCGGCCCAGTCCAGGATCCTGGTGCGATACTGCACGGGGTCGCTGCCGGCGATCTCGACATAGTCGGTGTCAAACATGTCCTCGATCGAGATCGCGCCGCTGGCCACGGCATTCTCGAAGATCTTGGTCAACGCGGCGCCGGCTTCCATCGCGCGGGTGACGGCTTCGGTGTTGTCGTCCTGGATCGCCCACAGCCGGTCTTCGATCTTCTCCATCAACGCGGTATCCGGCCGCTCGAACTGCGCGTGCGTACCCGCCTTGGAGCGCTGGACGATGCGGATCCGGCAGGCGCCGACATGCTCCAGAACGGCGCTGAAGCTCTGGCCCTGCGCCAGCGCTTCCGCATCACGCCCGCTGACCAGAATGCCGCCCCTGGAAATTTCGTAGACCGGTGCCGATATCGTCCCGCGCGGCGAGGTGATCTCGATCTTGAGGCTGCAAGGCAGCCTGTCGTCCTTGCGGCGCTCGTAGCGGTCGCCGTCCTTCTCTCCCTGCCGCAGCAGCACGGCGCAGCGCGACTTCAACTTCTGCGCAAAAGTCGTAACCGCGCGTCCGGCCTTGGCGACGCTTTCGCCGTGCGCTTCGGCTTCTTTCGCCGCGCTTTCGATCTCGGTAGCGCTGTCGCTGACCGAGGCGATGAAGCTGGAGGCGGAAGCCGCGTTGTCGGCCATTTCGCCGGTGGTCGCGTTCTGCTCGGCGACCGCGCCGTTGACGTTCTCGAACACCGGACGGATCGCTTCGATCGCCTGAGAAATGCGGTGCACGGCATCGACCGAGCCTGCGGCGTCGCGCTGCAGCGCCTCGATCTTCCTGGTGATTTCCTTGGTGGCGTCCTGGGTCTGCACCGCCAGTGCCTTCACCTCGGTGGCGACCACGGCGAAACCGCGCCCGGCCTCGCCGGCGCGCGCGGCCTCGATGGTGGAATTGAGCGCCAGCAGCGTCGTCTGCCGCGCGATCTGCGCGATCAGATTGACGACGTTGCCGATCGCCGCCGAGGATTCCCGCAGGCGGTCCACATTGGCGCTGGCTTCGCGCGCGGCCTCGCCCGCCTGGTCGGCGAGCTTGCCGGCGTCGCGGACTTGGCTGCCGATGCCCTGCGCCGAATCGGTGAACTTGTCGGCGGCGTGTGAAAAGGTCGTCGCCGTGCCCTGGGCGGCGGCAGTCCGGCCGGTCAGCGCGTCGGTGCGCTTGCGGATGGTTGATAGCGTCGCCGCGGTCGCCTCAGCGCCACCGGCGACCGAATTGGCGGCGCGTTCCAGCTGGCGGATCATCGCGCCAAGTTCGAGGTCCAGGAGCTCAAGGATCTCCCGGGCGGAATCGCCCTCGGCGGTCTCGGTCGTGGCCGGAGCCTGCACAGCCGTGACTTCCGCGGCAGGCGCGGTGGTTTGCGGCACCTGCTTCTTGAACAAACCGAGCGCCATGGCATCTCTTGAAAGTTGAGGAAGGGTGGAACATCTTCTCATCCGAGCATGAAATCAGGGTTAACAACTGCCTGATATTCCGGCGGACGGGAGCTACTTTATTAGCCGGGCCGGCCGCAAATCTTTGATTTCGCCCGATTGCCGGCCTATAAGGCCGCGATTCACCCCCATTTCCTCCCGGACGAACCCCAGAGAGCGCTGCATGGCCGGCCATTCCCAGTTCAAGAACATCATGCACCGCAAGGGCAAGCAGGATGCCCAGAAGTCAAAACTGTTCGGCAAGCTGGCGCGGGAAATCACGGTCGCGGCCAAGCTCGGAACCCCGGACCCCGCGATGAACCCGCGGCTACGCGCGGCCGTGATCGCGGCGCGCCAGGAGAACATGCCGAAGGACAATATCGAGCGCGCCATCAAGAAGGCGACCGGCGGCGAAAGCGAGAGCTACGACGAAATCCGCTACGAGGGCTACGGCCCCGGCGGCGTCGCCGTGATCGTCGAGGCGCTGACCGACAACCGCAACCGCGCCGCCTCCGACATCCGCTCCTTCTTCTCCAAGTCCGGCGGCAATCTCGGCGAAACCGGTTCGGTCGCCTTCATGTTCGACCGCACCGGCATCATCGAATACGACTCAAGTGTCGCTTCCGACGACGCGATGCTGGATGCGGCGATCGAGGCCGGCGCCGACGACGTGATATCAAGCGAAAGCGGCCATGAGATCTACGCCTCGCAGGAAACCTTTCGCGAAGTCGCCAAGGCGCTGGAAGCGAAATTCGGCGAAGCCCGCAAGGCGGCGCTGACCTGGAAGCCGCAAAACACGATCGCTGTCGACGACGACACCGGCGAGAAGCTCTTGAAGTTGATGGATCTCCTGAACGAGCACGACGACGTCCAGAACGTCTACGCCAATTTCGAGATTTCCGACGCGCTGGTCGCCAAGATGGGCGGGTGATCGGTCTCTGGCGCGTCTCTCCACACTCCACTGTCGTCGCCCGGCTTGACCGGGCGATCCAGTATTCCAGAGGCCTCAGCTTGGGCCGAGAAGTCTCGGCGTACTGGATCCCCGCTTCCGCGGGGATGACGAGGTGAGCGTGCGGCACGACAATCCCTTGGCAGGGGATTTCCGTTCTCTTTATGTTTCGTTCATGCCCCTCTGGCGTTATCACTACGCCATGACACCTGCATCGATTCGCCAACCCGTCCGCATCATCGGCATCGATCCCGGCCTGCGCCGCACCGGCTGGGGCGTGATCGAGAGCGAGGGCAACCGGCTCGCTTTCGTCGGCTGCGGTTCGGTGGAGCCGCCCGGCGATCTGCCGCTGGCCCGCCGCCTGCTGGCCATTCATGAAGGGCTTGCCGCAGTCCTCGGCGATTTCAGGCCGGCGGAGGCTGCGGTGGAACAGACATTTGTGAACAAGGACGGCGTCGCCACGCTGAAGCTTGGCCAGGCGCGCGGCGTCGCCATGCTGGCGCCCGCAATGTTCGGCATATCGGTTGCGGAATATGCGCCCAACCAGGTCAAGAAGACCGTGGTCGGCGCCGGACATGCGGACAAGAACCAGATCGCGGTCATGCTCAAGATCCTGCTGCCGAAGGCCGAGCCGAACTCGGCCGATGCCGCCGACGCACTGGCGATCGCGATCACGCACGCGCACCACCGTGGCGGCGTGGCGGCGTGGCGCTGCGGCTGAGGGTCGCCAGCCTATGATCGGCAAACTGAAAGGCCTGATCGATTCCTATGGCGAGGACTACGTGATCCTCGACGTCGGCGGCGTCGGCTACCAGGTGCATTGCGCGTCGCGCACGCTGCAGGCGCTGCCGTCGCCCGGCGAGGCGGCGGTGCTGTCGATCGAAACCCATGTGCGCGAGGACCAGATCAAGCTGTTCGGCTTCCGCAGCGATCTCGAACGCGAATGGTTTCGCCTGCTGCAGACGGTGCAGGGCGTCGGAGCCAAGGTCGCATTGGCTGTTCTCTCGACGCTGCCGCCGGCCGAACTCGCCAACGCGATTGCGCTGCGCGACAAGGCTGCGGTGTCGCGTACGCCCGGCGTCGGCCCGAAAGTCGCGGAGCGCATCGTCACCGAATTGAAGGACAAGGCGCCTGCGTTCGCCAATGTCGATCCGGCGGTGGTGCATCTCGCCGGCGCGATCGACGACCAGCGCGCGCCGCGCCCGGTCACGGATGCGATTTCCGCGCTGGTCAATCTCGGCTACGGCCAGCCGCAGGCGGCCGCCGCCATAGCATCCGCCTCGCGCAGTGCCGGCGAAAATGCCGAGACGGCGCAATTGATCCGGCTGGGCCTGAAGGAACTGGCGAAGTAGACTGCCGCCGGCTGGGCGCTGACTGACAAGGAATGTGTTTTCCACCATGCTGAGTAACGACGACGAAGAGCTGATCGCGAGCGCCACCGAGGCCATCAGCCAGCGCTACCGCAACGATTGGCAGGAAGTTGGCGCGGCGATGCGGACGCGCGACGGCCGTATCGTCACCGGCGTGAATATCGACGCCTATATCGGCCGGATCGCGGTCTGCGCCGAGGCCATCGCCATCGGCCGCGCCATCACCGAAACCGGCGATCGCGGCATCGAGACCATCGTCGCCGTGCGTCATCCGAAGCCCGGCGAGCCCGGCAAGATCGCGGTCGTCTCGCCCTGCGGCATCTGCCGCGAACTGATCCACGACTATGACGCCAATGCGCGCGTCATCGTTCCCGACAACGGCAAGGCGCCGAAAGTCGTGAGCATCGGCGAACTGCTGCCCAACAAGTACAGGCGGGGCAGCGAGTGAACACACCCTCCCGCATCGTCACCCCCGAGCGGCGTTCCGACGATGTCGGCGACACCGCGTTGCGGCCGCAATCGCTGTCGGAATTCGTCGGCCAGGCGCAGGCGCGGAAGAATCTCTCGATCTTCATCGAGGCGGCCCGCAAGCGTAACGAAGCGCTGGATCACGTGCTGTTCGTAGGACCGCCGGGCCTTGGCAAGACCACGCTGGCGCAGATCGTCGCACGTGAACTCGGCGTCGGCTTTCGCGCCACATCGGGCCCCGTGATCGCCAAGGCCGGCGATCTCGCGGCGCTGCTGACCAATCTCGAAGAGCGCGATGTGCTGTTCATCGACGAGATCCATCGCCTCAGCCCGGCAGTCGAGGAAGTGCTCTATCCCGCGATGGAGGACTTTCAACTCGACCTCATCATCGGCGAGGGACCTGCGGCGCGTTCGGTCAAAATCGAACTGGCGAAATTCACCCTTGTCGGCGCCACCACGCGCGCAGGGTTGTTGACCAATCCGCTGCGCGACCGTTTCGGCATTCCGGTGCGGTTGAATTTCTACACCGAGGAAGAGCTGGAGAAGATCGTCACCCGCGGCGCCCGCGTGCTCAATATCGGCATGACGTCCGATGGCGCCAACGAGATCGCGCGCCGCGCCCGCGGCACCCCGCGCATCGCCGGACGGCTGCTGCGCCGCGTGCGCGACTTTGCTTCCGCTGCGGACGCAAGTTCGATCGATCGCGCTATCGCCGACCATGCGCTTAGCGCACTCGAAGTCGACGCCGCCGGTCTCGATGCCATGGACCGGCGTTATCTCACGACGATTGCATTGAACTATGGCGGCGGCCCGGTCGGCGTCGAGACGATGGCGGCGGCACTGTCCGAACCGCGCGACGCCATCGAGGACATCATCGAGCCGTTCCTGATCCAGTGCGGCTATTTGCAGCGCACCCCGCGCGGCCGGCTGCTTACTTCCCACGCCTTCCGCCATCTCGGCCTCGCCGAGCCGGCGCGCGATCCGGCGCAGTTCGGGTTGTTCGGCAACGGCGACAGCGACGATTGATCGCTTCGAACCCGATCGCTTCGACAACGCACCAAGGGCAGATGCTGAACTTGCCGGTCGCCTCCTGACGGTCGGCACGTGTCGCCATGGAGTGCAGACTCTTGAGCTTGCCTGTAGACGCTAAAGTGCTCGCCGTCATCGCGGCGACGTCGGAACTCGCTACGCCCGACGATGCCGATGGTTTCCTCGATGCGTTGCCTATTCCTGAACTCGCGTCGGTGTGGCGCGCGCTGCAGCACCTGGGCCGGTGCGACCAGATCTCCGGCGTGTGGGCAGTATTGATGTACTTCAATCGTCTGTCGCACAGAAGGCCTGGTCGCGCGCGCGATCTCGCACGCGAGGTACTGCGCGCCGGGACCGGCGAGCCGATGGCGACGCAGCCAAATGACAAACTCATGCTGGCGCTGTTTTACGCGCATGGCGCCGAGATGATCGATCGCATCGAATCCGAGGCGGAACATGACGTCAGGCTGCGCTCGCTGCTCGGCGGGATTCATTCATGACGGGCGAGCCATGGCTGATCGGGGGCAACAGGTGGTGAGAAGCTGCTGGAGGCCTGCAGGCGATCTGCACAAACGCACCGCAATTCAGGCTCAATCCGCCAACATCCTTGCGACGCATCACGGTTGAAATCACATGCTTTCACGTCGTCGTTTTCTGAAGTTCTGCGACGTCGTCGTCTCCGTTGGCCTCGGCTGCAGCCTGATGCCGTTCCGCCTCGGCGTTCCCCCGGAAATCGTGCTGATGACGCTGGGTGGCGGACAGCACCGGCGGTAGCGTAGCGCCGCCCCGCAGCGCTTGCGCGCTGCGCCGATTTGCGCAAAACCACTGTTCTCCAGCGCGATCAGGGGCCCGCAAGTGACATCACCTATTCTCGACGGCGAGATCCGCGACGGCCGCCATCACATGCAGGTCCGCGTCTATTACGAAGACACGGATTTCTCCGGCATCGTCTATCACGCTAACTACCTGCGCTTCATGGAGCGCGGGCGCACCAACCATCTGCGGCTGATGGGCGCCGAGCAGCACGCGCTGTTCGAGCAGGCGCATGAGGAATCGCCCGGCTTCGCCTTCGTGGTCCGCTCGATGCATCTCGATTTCATGCGCCCGGCGCGGATGGACGACGTGCTCGACGTGGTGACATGGCCGGTCGCGGTGAAGGGCGCTTCGATCACGCTGGCGCAGGAGGTGCGGCGCGGCGGCGAGGTGCTGGTCAAGGCCGAGGTGCGCGTCGCCTTCATCAGCGAGGGACGGGCAAAGCCGATCCCGAAATCGCTCCGGCTGTTGATGAAGGCCGATCTGGAATCGTGATCGGCCGATAGGCGGGCGCCTATCGACTCCATCGGGCAGCGCGATAGATTTGCGCGCTCACCAGCCGCCGAGGTCACCATGTCGCGTCCACCGCTTCCGCCGTTCACGAGAGAGACCGCCGCGCAGAAGGCGCGCATGGCGGAGGACGCCTGGAATTCACGCGATCCCGAACGCGTCGCGCTGGCCTATACCGAGGATAGCCGCTGGCGCAACCGATCCGAAGTCTTCGAGGGCCGTCCCGCGATCGTCGCTTTTCTCACCCGCAAATGGGCGAAGGAGCACGACTATCGCCTGATCAAGGACCTATGGGCTTTCGACGGCAACCGCATCGCCGTGCGCTTTCAATACGAATGGCACGACGGCGCCGGGCAATGGTTTCGCTCCTACGGCAACGAGCAGTGGGAGTTCGACGCGCACGGTCTGATGCGTCGGCGCGAAGCCTCGATCAACGACATCGCGATCGCCGAGAAGGATCGGCGCTTTCACTGGCCTGCCCCAGGGCCGCGCCCGGCGGATGTGCCGGGGTTGAGCGAAAGTCCGTTCTAGTACCACGTCGTCCCGGCCTTCGCCGGGACGACGTGGTGAGAGAGCGCGCTTACGCCGCCGCTTTGTGCCGCGCGAGTTCGGCCTTGTAGAGTTCGAACTCCTCGGCGACCGCCTTCGCGATGCTGGGACGGCTGCGCAGCCGTTCGTAATAGGCTTTCACGTTCGGCCATTTCGCCAGTTCGATCGGCGGCGTCGCCATGGTCCAGTTGATGACGGTGACGAGGTAGGCGTCGGCCACGCTGAAATGGTCGAGCAGGAATTGGCGGCCCTTCAGGTAATTGTCGAGATAGTCGAGCCGCGAAAGCCCTTTGCTGATGACGTGGGACTTCATCTCCGCGGGCGCGGTCTTGTCGAGCACCGGCACGAACAGGCCCTTGTGCAACTCGGTGCCGATGAAGCAGAGCCATTGATGCAGCCGGCTGCGTTCCATGCCTGACGCGGCCGAGATGCCGGCGTTCGGGAAGCGGTCCGCGACATATTGCAGGATGGCGGCGTTCTCGGTCAGCACCAGCCCGTCGTCGGTGCGCAGTGTCGGCACCAGCCCGAGCGGATTGACGCCACGAAAATCCGAACCGTCCTGCTGCACCACCTTGGTCTTGGGATCGACCTCGAGATAGTTGGCCTCGGTGCCGGCTTCGTACAATGCGATCCTGGTCGCCAGCGAGCAGGCGAGCGGCGAGAAATACAGATCCATGGGGTGCCTCCTTGGCGGTTGATCAATCGCGGCCCGACAATGAGGGTCGGCGGATTGATTTTTATACTGTTCCGCATAATATAAATCCGGTCAAGGAATTTATTGCGATATGGTACAAAAAAGGACGAAGCCGCCTGTGGTGAGGATAGATTCACCGGTGCCGCCCAAGCGCCGCGGCCGGCCGCGCACCTACGAGCCGGAGGTCGCGCTCGGCAAGGCGCTCGATCTGTTTCGCAAGGAAGGGTTCGCCGCGACCTCGCTCGACGATCTATCTGCCGCCACCGGAATGAACCGGCCGAGCCTTTACGGGGCGTTCGGCGACAAGCGCGAGCTCTTCATCAAGAGCTACCAGCGCTATCGCGAGGACGCGCGCGCGGCGATGGCCGGCATCTTTCGTGACGAACTGCCGATCCGCCAGCGCCTCGCACGCATCTATGCGGTCGCGCTCGATATCTATCTATCCGGCGACAGTCCGCGCGGTTGTTTCACGGTGATGACCGCGGCCTCCGAGGCGGTGTCCGATCCCGATATCCGCGCCATGGTGCTGGAAGGCCTTGCCGAACTCGACAAGGCCTTTGCGGCCTGCTTCCGGCGCGCGAAGGAGAAGGGCGAAATACCCGGAAGCGCCGACCCCGTCGCGCTGGCGCAAATTGCCTCGTCCACGATCCACACCATCGCCATCCGCGCCCGCGCCCGCGCGCCGCGCAAGGAACTGGAAGCGATCGTCAATGGCGCGATTGATGTGATGGTGGGGCCTTAGTTCGTCATTCCTGGGCGATGCCAAGCATCGAACCCGGAATCTCGAGATTCCGGGTCTGGTGCTGGCGCACCATCCCGGAATGACGGAGCGATTAATACCCGCGCTTGCGATCCACCACGTTCTCCAGCGCGCCACCGGCCTCGAAGCGCTCGATCTGCTGCGCGACGTACTTCGATATCTCGTCCGGATCCGTATCGGCCGCGTTGTGCGGGGTCAGCACCACCTTCGGATGGGTCCAGAACCGGCTGTCCGCCGGCAGCGGCTCGGTCTCGTAGACGTCGAGCGAAGCGCCGCCGAGGGTGCCGTCGTCGAGGCATTGCAGGATGTCTGCCTCGTTCTGCAGGCCGCCGCGGCCCGCGTTGATCAGCACCGGCGCGCCGAGCGGGCTGGTGCGATTGAGTTTTTCAAACAGCGCGCGGTTGAGAACGTGGCGCGTTTCTGGTGTCAGCGGCAGCAGGCAGACCAGGATGTCGGTCCGTCGAGCAAATGCTTCGATCTGTCCCTCGCCATGAAAGCAGTCGATGCCGTCGATCGCTTTCGGGCTACGGCTCCAGCCCGCGACGCGAAAGCCCAGCCGCTTGAGCGCGTCGGCCGCATCTGCCCCGAGCGTGCCGAGCCCCATGACGCCGACCGAGATCGCGTTCGCCGCGCATTGCGATTTGGGCGCCCAGCGTTTCTCGCGCTGCGATTCCCGCAAATAGAGCTCCTGCCGGTGGTGCATCAGCACATGCAGCACGACATATTCCGTCATCCGCGCGGTGAGATCACCGACCGCGACACGGACCAGCGGCACGTCGGGCAATGAGCGATCGACCATCAGCGCATCGACGCCCGCGCCGAGATTGAAGATCACGCGCAGATTGGGAAATCCGGCCAGGTCTCCCGGATGCGGCTTCCACACCGCCGCATAGTGCACCTCCGCGGGGTCGAACGACGAATCCGGCAGCAGCAGCACGCGGCGATCCCTGCAGACGTCGTCGAACCGGGTTTTCCAGCGCTGCGGCGACCAGTTTTCAGTCCCGCCATGCACCAGCAAGGCGAGCGCACCCTTCTTCATTGGCATTCCCTTCGCATCGCCGGCCTTCGCCTCGGAAGGTCGGCGTGACCGTCCTCACATAAACAATCGAACGCTTTCTCTATCGTCATTTCATCAAACAAGGGAGACTTCAGATGCGCAAATTGATCCTGGTTTCGGCTTTCGTTCTGGCCGCCGCCTCTGTGCAGGCCGTCGAAGCCCGCGAACTGATCCTGGCCGCCAGCGATTCTTCGGCGGTCGCCGCACCTGCTACGCCGGCTGCGGCTCCAGCAGCCGCGCCGACAGCAGCGCCCGTCGCCGCAACGTCCGCCCCGGCTGCGCCCGCGGCAACGGCCCAGGCCGCGCCGACGCAGGCGTCGCCGCCTGCCAAGGTGTCAAGGCCGCAGCCCTCCCGCGTGCAAAAGTCCCAAGCCCAGGTGCAGGCCCAGGCCCTGACCCGGCGCCAGATCGACGAACAGAAGGCCCGCCGGATCGCCGCCCGCTATGGCGTCTACTGGTGATGCGCAAGTACGTCATCCTCGCGGTGATGTTGTGGCTGGCGCTCGCCTATCAGAACAATCACCGCGACTTTGGCGGCCGTAAAATCGAGGCCGTCAGGTGAGAACGGCCAGGAACATCCTTCTCATTCTCTGTGTGTGCAGCCTTTGTTCCACGGCGATTGTTCACGCCTGGCGGCACTTCAATCCGCCGCCGCCTCCGATCGTCGGTCCCTGAGCGACGGCCCAAAGGAACATCCCAAAATTTCTTCGACGCACCTGTCGGCGCCGGGCATAATCGTTCGTCATCAAGACAACGGAGATGCCTTCAACTCATGATGTACGCCATTCTTTGCTATCACGACGAAGACACCGTCGGTTCCTGGACCAAGGAACAGGACGCCGCGGTGATGCAGAAGCTTTCCGTCGTGCAGGACAAGCTCGCCAAACAAGGCCGGCTCGGTCCGGTGGCGCGGCTGCTGCCGACCACGGCAGCCACCACGCTGCGCAAGGACGATCCGCCGCTGGTGCTGGACGGTCCGTACGCCGAGACCAAGGAACAATTGCTCGGCTTCTATGTCGTCGACTGCAAGAATCTCGACGAGGCGCTCGACGTCGCGCGCGATCTTGCCGCGGCCAATCCCGGCGGCGCCTATGAGATCCGCCCCGTCGGCCTGCTCAGGCCGGGGAGCCTGCCGTCGTGACCGATACCGCCTGGATCGATAGCGCGCTGACCTCGGCGCGTCCCCAGGCGGTCGGCGCGCTGCTGCGCTATTTCCGCGATCTCGATACCGCCGAGGAAGCCTTTCAGAATGCCTGCCTGCGGGCGCTGAAGAGCTGGCCGCAGAACGGCCCGCCGCGAGATCCCGCGGCGTGGCTGATCATGGTCGGCCGCAACGTCGCGATCGACGATATCAGGCGCGGCAAGAAGCAGCAGCCCTTGCCCGAGGAAGATGCGATCTCCGATCTCGACGATGCCGAGGATCGGCTCGCCGAGCGGCTCGACGGTTCGCATTATCGCGACGACATCCTGCGGCTGCTGTTCATCTGCTGCCACCCGGACCTGCCGGCGACGCAGCAGATCGCGCTCGCGCTTCGCATCGTCTCGGGCTTGACGGTCAAGCAGATCGCGCGCGCGTTTCTGGTCTCGGAGGCCGCGATGGAGCAGCGCATCACGCGCGCCAAGGCGCGGGTCGCCGACGCCGACGTCCCGTTCGAGACGCCGGGCGCGGTGGAGCGATCGGAGCGCCTCTCGGCGGTCGCCGCCATGATCTATCTGATCTTCAACGAGGGCTATTCGGCGAGCGGCGATACCGCCGGCATCCGCGCGCCGCTGTGCGAGGAGGCCATCCGCCTGGCGCGGCTGTTGCTGCGACTGTTCCAGAGCGAGCCGGAGATCATGGGGCTGACCGCGCTGTTGCTGCTGCAGCACGCGCGGAGTGCGGCGCGCTTCGACTCGGACGGCGCGGTGATCCTGCTCGACGATCAGGACCGCACGCAGTGGAACAAGTCCTTGATTGCCGAGGGGCTGGCGCTGATCGACAAGGCGATGCGCCATCGCCGCAGCGGTCCCTACCAGGTGCAGGCCGCAATCGCGGCGCTGCACGCCCGTGCCGAGAAGCCCGAGGATACCGACTGGACCCAGATCGACCTGCTCTACGGAGCGCTCGAGATCATGCAGCCGTCGCCGGTGGTGACGCTGAACCGCGCGGTCGCGGTATCCAAGGTGCGGGGTCCTGAGTCGGCACTCGATATGATCGAGCCGCTGGCGGCGCGGCTGTCGAACTATTTCCATTACTTCGGCGTGCGCGGTGCGTTCCTGATGCAACTCGGCCGCAACGACGAGGCCCGAACCGCCTTCGATCGCGCCATCGCGCTGGCGAACACGTCCGCCGAGGCCGCCCACATCCGCATGCACCTCGACCGCCTGCAGCGCGACAGCCAGCTCCGCGGCAAGACGGTAGCGGAGTAATTCTTCCTTATGGGAGATGGGCTGGAGCGAATCCGATATAATCTCTATTTATTTGATTTCGCAGCAGTTTTTGGCATTTATGCCATTACGTCCATATTAAGAAATTTAAGTTACAAGTTGAGCTGTTGAAGCTTCGATTTGCAGACGGGTCTTACGCAAGGACTTTTAATCCCTGCGGCTGTGGTTACCGGATTACTAATTTGGCGCTCGGCGCCGCACTTGATTGACGATTTCCAAGAGAGACAACCGCCCGGTTGGCTGCAAATCAACGCGCTTGTGCCATCAGCCCAAGAACTAGGTTGATACCTCCATTCGGTCGCGGATCGAGAATCGGTCTTCGATAGACGATGTTCTCAGCCTGTCGATGTTACCCGTCGTAGCCCTTGCGCGCGCCAAGCGTCGTATCTTGCTGCCGTTCCTGGCAGGCCTTGATACGATTATCATTGCTGCGTTGCTGTGGCTCGATGCGCGAAAGAGTCCCGCGCTGGAATATGACGGCGAGAGCCACGGCGCGCCATCACACCGCCCTGCGGACCAGGATCCGTTCTGCGACAAGGCTTGCGCCGCATCGGAACGCCATGATGCATCTCGCGATGGCGATCTATCGGACGCGGATGCGGGGCCGACGCCCCTTGACGATGGCGCAAAACTCCGTCCCGCCAAACCTTCCGGGGCTGATACCAACGCGAGCCCTGATGCTCACCACGGTCAAACGACCGTCGTCAAGTCGTCCGCGTATCCGCAAAACCCTGCCGGACCGCTACCTGCCGATGCAATCGTCGACGTGGTAACCGCCGCCCCCGTCACGGGCAAGCCTGCACCCGGCAGTGCGGCCGCGGCGTTTGCCGTCTTCCCGGATTCCAGCCTGATTGAATTCACGACGGCAGCGACCAGTCGGGCTGCTGTGCCGCAGATCGACACCACGGCGCCGGCGGTTCCGACGATCACGAGCATTGCTCAGGGTGGGCCGGGCGGCAACCATTGGGCATTGAACGGGACGGCCGAACCAAACAGCATTGTCGCGATATTTGAAGGCGATACGCAACTCGCCGCGGTGACGGCCTCGGCCTCGGGCTCGTGGAGCTACGTCACAACCGGATCGGTCACCAATTCCAGCATCCGCACATTCAGCGCAAGCGCTTCGGACGCTGCCGGAAACACCAGTGCATTCCTGGCGGCGTGGATCGAAGGCACCGCAAGCGGTGACACGTTTGTCTTTGCTTCCCGGGAGAGCCTCGTTGCGCTGGGCAAGGTCAATGGCAACGGCGGCGCCGATGCCATCTCAATGACCGCGCCGGTGACGCTCGGCAGTGGCGACTTCGCGAATGTCACTTCGGTGGAGACCCTGCAACTGACGGGAGCGAGCACGGTTACGCTTGGTGCGGACGCAGCAAGCGCAGGCATCGTGAACATCGTCACAGGGACGGGAACGACCGCCATCACGGACTTCAATAGCGTTGCGCTCAGCGTCGACGCGACAGCGCTGGCGGATGACGCGACGTTGACGCTGGCCGGGTCGACGGCGCAGACCGTGACGGGGTTGCGCGGTGATCTCGCGGCGAGCGGGGTCAGCGGTGCATTGAACGTGACGGCCGTCGCGGTCGCCTCGGGTCTGTCGATTGCAACGGGCAGCGGGGCGAACACGATCACGGCGAGCGCGCTGACGGCGGGGCAGACCCTGACCCTGACCGGCAGCAGCGCCGCCACGGCGACGCTCAATGCCGGCAATTTGTTGGCCGGCGCATACACCGGCAACCTCACGGTGACCGGCGGCACCGGCGCCAACACCATCACGGTCGGCAACGGCACCAACACCATCACTGGCGGCGGCGGGGCGGATATCCTGACCGGCGGCACCGGCAGCGATACCTTCAACTTCGCCTCGGCGGTCAACCTCGCTGCCGCCACGACCATCGCCGGCGGCGCCGGCAACGACACCATTCAGATGACGGCGGCGGCGACGCTGACCGATGCCGGCTTCCTGAAGGCGAGCAGCGTCGAGACGCTGAAGCTGACCGGCGCCAGCACCATCACGCTGGGAACGAATGCGGCCAGTACCGGCATCGTCAACGTGGTCACAGGCACGGGGGCGACCAGCATCACGAGTTCCAACGGTGTCACGCTCAACGTCGATGCGGCCCTGCTGGCCAACAATATCGTGCTGACGCTGGTCGGCTCGGCGCCGAAGGTGGTGACCGGGCTGATCGGGAACATCACGGCAAGTTCGCTGACCGGCGCGCTGACGGTCACGACCGCTGACGCTACCGACGACACCATCTCGATAACCACCGGTTCAGCCGCGACCTCGATCACCTCGAGTGGCGCCAGCGATGTCGTGACCGTCAACGCGACCGCGCTGGCGGATAATGCGACGCTGACGCTGGCCGGGTCGGCGGCGCGGACGGTGACGGGGTTGCGCGGCGATCTCGCCGCGAGTGCGGTGAGTGGTGCCCTGAACGTGACGACCGTCGCGGTTGCCTCGGGGCTGTCGATTGCCACCGGGAGCGGATCGAACACGATCACGGCGAGTGCGCTGACGGCGGGGCAGACCCTGACCCTGACCGGCAGCAGCGCGGCCACGGTGACTCTGAATGCCGGCAATTTGTCGGCCGGCGCCTACACCGGCAACCTTACGGTGACCGGCGGCACCGGCGCCAACACCATCACGGTCGGCAACGGCACCAACACCATCACCGGCGGCGGTGGGGCGGATATCCTGACCGGCGGCACCGGCAGCGACACCTTCAACTTCGCCTCGGCCGTCAACCTGGGCGCTGCCGCCACCATCGCCGGCGGCGCCGGCAATGACATCATTCAGATGACGGCGGCAGCAACGCTGACCGACGCCGGTTTCCTGAATGCGAGCAGCATCGAGACGCTGCGGCTGACCGGCGCCAGCACCATTACGCTTGGCGCGAACGCGGCCGCCGCCGGCATCGTGAACGTGACCACCGGCAATGGCGCAACGAGCATCACGGATTCCAACGGCGTCACGCTCAATGTCGACGCGGCGGCGCTGGCCAACAACACGGTATTGACGCTGGTCGGCTCGGCGGCGGAGGTCGTGACCGGGCTGATCGGCAACATCACGGCAAGCTCGCTGACCGGTACGCTGACGGTGACGACCGGTAATGCCACCGACAACGGCATCGCGATCACCACCGGATCGGCGGCGACCTCGATCACGGCGAGCGGCGCCGGCGACGTCGTGACGGTGAATGCGACGGCGCTGGCGCAGAACACGGCGCTAACGCTCATTGGCTCAGCCGCGGAAACGGTGACCGGACTGGTCGGCGATATCGTGGCCGGCTCGCTCACCGGAGCGTTGACGGTAACGACGGGTAACGCGGCTGACAACGGCATCAGCATCACGACCGGCTCGGCAGCGACCTCGATCACGGCCAGTGGCACCAGCGATGTCGTGACGGTGAACGCGGCGGCGCTGGCCAACAACACGGCGCTGACGCTGGTCGGCTCGGCGGCGGAGGTCGTGACCGGGCTGATCGGCAACATCACGGCTAGCTCGCTGACCGGCGCGCTGACGGTGACGACGGGGGACGCCACCGACGATAGCATCGCGATCACGACCGGCTCGGCCGCGACCTCGATCACCGCCAGCGGAGCGAGCGATGTCGTGACGGTCAACGCGACGGTACTGGCGCAGAACACCGCGTTGACGCTGGCCGGTTCGGCAGCCGGGACGGTGACGGGGCTGGTAGGAAATATCGCGGCGGGCTCCCTGACCGGTGCGCTGACGGTGACGACGGGCGATGCGGCTGACAATGGCATCAGCATCACGACCGGTTCGGCGGCGACCTCCATCGCGGCCAGTGGCACAAGCGATGTCGTGACGGTCAACGCGACGGCGCTGGCTCAGAACACCGCGCTGACGCTGGCCGGTTCGGCAGCCAGGACGGTGACGGGGCTGGTTGGGGATATCGCGGCCGGCGCGCTGACCGGTACACTGACGGTGACGACGGGGGATGCGGCTGACGACGGCATCAATATCACGACCGGTTCGGCGGCGACGTCGATAACAGGCAGTTCCAGTACCGATACCGTGACCGTCAATGCGACGGCGTTGGCCAACAACATCGCGCTGACGCTGGCGGGGTCTGCGGCCGGGACAGTGACCGGGCTGATCGGGAATATTGCGGCCGGCTCGCTGACCGGGGCGCTGACGGTGACGACCGGGAATGCCACCGACAACACCATCGCGATCACCACGGGTTCGGCGGCGACCTCGATCACCGCCAGCGGCGCCAGTGATGTTGTGACGGTAACCGCGACGGCGCTGGCGCAGAACGCTGTACTGACGCTTGCCGGTTCAGCAGCGGAGACCGTGACAGGGCTGGTCGGCGACATCGCGGCCGGCTCGCTGACGGGCGCGCTGACGGTGACGACGGGCAATGCGGTCGGCAACGGCATCAGCATCACGACCGGATCGGCGGCGACTTCGATCACCGCCAGCGGCACCAGCGATGTCGTGACGGTGAACGCTGCGGCGCTCGCCGACAACACGGCGCTGACGCTGGTCGGCTCGGCGGCGGAAGTGGTGAGCGGGCTGATCGGTAACATCACGGCAAGTTCCCTGACCGGCGCGCTGACGGTGACGACGGGGGACGCCACCGACGATAGCATCGCGATCACGACGGGCTCGGCCGCGACCTCGATCACCGCCAACGGTGCCGGCGATGTCGTGACGGTCAATGCGACGGCACTGGCGCAGAACACCGCGTTGACGCTGGCCGGTTCGGCAGCCGGGACGGTGACGGGGCTGGTAGGAAATATCGCGGCGGGCTCCCTGACCGGGGCGCTGACGGTGACGACGGGCAACGCAGTCGACAACGGCATCAGCATCACGACGGGGTCGGGAGCAACCTCGATCAACGCGAGCGGCACCAGCGATGTCGTCACAGTGAACGCGACGGCGCTGGCTCAGAACACTTCCCTGACGCTGGCCGGTTCGGCAGCCAGGACGGTGACGGGGCTGGTTGGCGATGTCGCGGCCGGCGCGCTGACCGGTGCACTGACGGTGACGACGGGCGACGCGGCTGACGACGGCATCAGTATCACGACCGGCTCGGCGGCGACGTCGATTACCGCGAACGGAGCGGGTGATACGGTAACCGTGAACGCAGCCGGGCTGGCCAACAATATTGCATTGACGCTGGTCGGCTCGGCGGCGGAGGTAGTGACCGGCTTGATCGGGAACATCACGGCTACTTCGCTGACCGGCGCACTGACGGTCACGACGGGGGACGCCACCGACAACACCATCTCGATCACCACCGGCTCGGCAGCGACCTCGATCACCGCCAGTGGCGCCAGCGACGTCGTGACGGTCAACGCGACGGCGCTGGCGGATAATGCGACGCTGACGCTGGCCGGGTCGGCGGCGCGGACGGTGACGGGGTTGCGCGGCGATCTCGCAGCGAGCGCCGTCAGCGGCGCCTTGAACGTGACAGCCGTCGCCGTTGCCTCGGGGCTGTCGATTGCCACCGGGAGCGGGTCGAACACGATCACGGCGAGTGCGCTGACGGTGGGGCAGATCCTGACCCTGACCGGCAGCAGCGCCGCCACGGCGACGCTCAATGCCGGCAATTTGTCGGCCGGCGCATACACCGGCAACCTCACGGTGACCGGCGGCACCGGCGCCAACACCATCACGGTCGGCAACGGCACCAACACCATCACCGGCGGCGGCGGCGCGGATATCCTGACCGGCGGCACCGGCAGCGATACCTTCAATTTTGCCTCGGCGGTCAACCTCGCTGCCGCCACGACCATCGCCGGCGGCGCCGGCAACGACACCATTCAGATGACGGCGGCGGCGACGCTGACCGATGCCGGTTTCCTGAAGGCGAGCAGCGTCGAGACGCTGCGACTTACCGGCGCCAGCACCATCACGCTTGGCGCGAACGCTGCCGCCGCCGGCATCGCGAACGTGGTCACCGGCAACGCAGCGACCAGCATCACGACCTCGAACGGCGTCGCGCTCGACGTCAATGCGGCGGCCCTGGCCAACAATATCGCGCTGACGCTGGTCGGCTCGGCAGCGAGGGTGGTGACCGGGCTGATCGGGAATATCACCGCAAGTTCGCTGACCGGCGCGCTGACGGTGACGACGGGGGACGCGACCGACAACACCATCGCGATCACCACCGGCTCGGCGGCGACCTCGATCACCGCCAGCGGCGCCAGCGATGTCGTGACAGTGACCGCGACGGCGCTGGCGCAGAATGCCGTGCTGACGCTGGCTGGTTCGGCGGCCGAGACGGTGACGGGACTCGTAGGAGATATCGCGGCCGACTCGCTCGCAGGCGCGCTGACGGTGACAACGGGCAATGCAGCCGACAACGGCATCAGCATTACGACAGGCTCGGGAGCAACCTCGATCACAGCCAGCGGCGCGGGCGATACAGTAACCGTGAACGCGGCGGCGCTGGCCAACAATACGTCCTTGACGCTGGCCGGCTCGGCGGCGGAGGTGGTGACCGGACTGATCGGTAACATCACGGCTGGCTCCCTGACCGGCGTGTTGTCGGTGACGACGGGGGACGCCACCGACGATACCATCTCGATCATCACCGGCTCGGCGGCGACCTCGATCGCCGCCAGCGGCGCCAGCGATGTCGTGACCATCAACGCGGCAGCGTTGACGGCGAATACGCTGACCCTTTCCGGATCGGCAGCAGCGGTTGTAACTTTGGGGACCGGCGGCAATCTCGCCGCAGGCGCCGATACGGGTAACCTCACGGTCACCGGCGGCAGTTCGACCAACACCATCGTGACCGGCACCGGTAATGATTTGATCAGGGGAGGTGGGGGTGCAGACTTCCTCACTGGAGGCGCCGGTTCTGATCAGTTTGTCTTCATGGCGACCTCCGATTCGACGGTCGCGAGCTTCGATACCATTACCGATTTCGTTCACGGGGTCGACATTATCGACACCTCAGCCATTACCGGTGTCACTGCAATCGGGGGCCTTATCACCGGCGGCACCCAGGTGGCTGCGCACAGCATCGCGTGGATCCAGAGCGGCCTGGACACAATTGTCTATGCCAATAGCTCGGGCGTCGCTGAAAACCAGGGGGCAGCAGATATGAGGATCGTTTTGACAAACGTCGTCGCAAGCTCGCTGACAAGCGCCGATTTCTTTCATTTCTAGACGTCGTCAGCCGTCGAAAATATTCTCCGTATCGTTGTCGGCTTCGAACCCTGCCGTTCGTCTTAAGGGTGCGGCCCTTTGGGCCAGCCGCAGCCCCGGCGGACTGACCCTTTCGCCGTAGATTTGCCTGAGCGATAATCGGATCCAGAGCCAGAAATGCTTAAAATCATTGCCGCCGTCGCGGCCATCGTGGCTATTGCCATCGCTATCGTTCTCATTCTCGCCGCGACCAAGCCCGACAGGCTGCGGGTGGAGCGCACAGCCACCATCAAGGCGCCGCCGGAAACGGTCTTTCCGTTGATCGACGATTTCCGCGAATGGCGGAACTGGTCGCCCTACGAGACCAAGGATCCCGCGATGAAGCGCACCTATGGCGGGGCGGAAAGCGGCAAGGGCGCCACCTATGCCTGGGATGGCGACAAGAATGTCGGCTCCGGCCGGATGGAAATCCTTGAAGCGTCGGCGCCGCAAAAGATCGTGATCAAGCTCGATTTCTTCACGCCGTTCGAGGGCCACAACACCGCGGAATTCACAATGCTGCCGCAGGGCGATGGCACCCATGTCACCTGGCTGATGCATGGTCCGGCGAACTTCTTGTCCCGGCTGATCCAGGTGTTCATCAACCTGGACAACATGATCGGCAAGGATTTCGAGGCCGGTCTCGCCAACCTGAAGAAGGTCGCCGAGAAATAGAGAACGTCACCGAAATTCCGCGTACCCGAGGAGCAAGCGATGCAGCTAAATCCCTATCTGTTCTACAACGGCAATTGCGAGGAAGCGCTGAAGTATTACGAGAAGGTTCTCGGCGCCAGGATTGGAGCGATGTTTCCCTACGAGGGCGGACCGCCGGACATGCCGATTCCGCCGGAGTGGAAGAAGAAGCTGATGCATGCGAGCGTCACGATCGACGGCGAGGTGCTGATGGCGTCCGATGCCACCCCCGGCGATTACCACCAGCCGCAGGGCTTCTCCGTGTCGCTGCAGGTCGACGATCCCGCCGATGCCGAGCGCCGGTTCAACGCCTTGGCCGAAGGCGGCACGGTGCGGATGCCGTTCGGCCCAACCTTCTTCTCCAACGGTTTTGGCATGTGCGTCGACAAGTTCGGCATCCCCTGGATGGTGAACTGCCCGAAGGAGATGTGAGTTCGCAGATCCCTCATGGTGAGGAGCCGCGCAAGCGGCGTCTCGAACCATGAGGCCCGGCCGGTGCCATTCATCCTTCGAGACGCCGCTTACGCGGCTCCTCAGGATGAGGTCTGGCAGGATTATGGGGTGGGCAAAGCGCAGCGTGCCCACCATTCTTGCTCCGATGAAGATGGTGGGCACGTCGCTTGCGCGCCTTTGCCCACCCAACAAGTCCTCACTACAAAATCTCACCTGCACCTTGGATAGATCGCGGCCAGTTCACGTCCGCGCAGCAGCAGCATCCGCGACGTCAATCCGCCGCGGCGGCTGATCCAGTCCCGCACCGGTGGCGGATAGCTTGCCAGCACGGCGCGCGAGGCTTCCGGCTCGGCATAGACCTTGCCGCGTGAATCGATCGATCGCGCGGCGTGAAATCCGAGCACTGCGCGGCGCGTCACGCAGATGCGCTCCTCCGGCACCGTCATCAGCACCAGCGTGCAGGCTGACAGGCACGGCCCGTCGATCACAACGCGCTCGCCGGATTCGCGGACCCGGTCGAACAGGTCGAGGAACGGACCGACCTGTCCGCCGGGGCTGGCGAGGATGCGTATCTCGGCCCGTGCCGGCGTCATCGCCGCTGACAGCGCGGCTGCGATAATGATTGCCTTGATCGCCGCGATTCGCATCTGCGGGTTCCTCGTGGGTTCGGACAGTCTTCGCAACAGTTACGGGCACATATGTGGCAAGGTTTCGTCATCCCCCAGCGCCGGAGACGCCAGCCTCGGCAAATGTAGCCATTCCGGCGTGGCAGGCCAGCGCCGCCCGCAACAGCAGGATGGCGACGCCCGCGCCCGACGCCTCGCCAAGCCGCATGTCGAGATCGAGCAGCGGCCGCAGCCCGAGTTCGCCCAGCAGATCACGATGCCCCGCCTCGGCGGAAACGTGTCCGGCGCGGCAGTGATCCAGCGCGGCGGCATCCAGGCGCGCCAACGGCAGTACCGCCGATGTCGCCACGAACCCGTCGAGCAGCACCGGGATGCGCCGTTGCCGTGCCGCGAGTACAGCGCCCATGATCGCCGCAAGTTCGCGGCCACCGAGTGCGGCTGCCACCGCGAGCGGATCGCCGAGAATGCCGCGATGAAAATGAAGCGCCGCCTCGATCGCCGCACGCTTGCGCGCCAGCCCGCCATCGTCGATGCCGGTGCCGCGGCCGGCCCAGCGCGCCGCGCTGCCGCCGAGCAAGGCCGTGCACAACGCCGCTGCCGCCGTCGTGTTCGCGATCCCCATCTCGCCGACGGCGAGCAGGTCGCAATCGTCGGGCACGGCGCTGCAGCCTTCTTCGATTGCGGCGAGATATTCGTCGGCATCCATCGCAGCAGCTTCGGTGAAATCGCGCGTCGGTCGCCCGAGTTCGATCGGCACCACGTGCAGTTCGGCGCCGGCAAGCCGGGCGATCTGGTTGATGGCCGCGCCGCCGGCAGTGAAATTGGCCACCATTTGCGCGGTGACCGCCGGCGGATACGCAGACACGCCGCGCGCGGCGACGCCGTGATTGCCGGCGAACACCGCAACCGTGACGCGATCGAGCCGGGGCTGCTCGCGGCCCTGCCATTGCGCCAGCCAGATCGCGAGTTCTTCGAGGCGGCCGAGGCTCTCCGGCGGCTTGGTCAGGTTCTGCTGCCGGCGCGTGGCGGCCTCCGCGAATCGCCGATCGCCGGCGGGCAAGTCACGACAGAAGGTGCGGATGTCGTCTAGACTGTCGAACAGCATGCGATTCTCTTCGGCGCAGGAGAGAGCCCTACGCTAAAGCGATTCTCCGGACATCTCCATGAATGAATGGCTCGACGATTTCAGAACCGCCGTCGCCTTCCTGACGCGGCTGCCGATGCCGCATCCGGACGGCGCGATGCCGCCAAATTTCGTGCGCGCACACCGGATGTTTCCGCTGGTTGGCGCGCTGATCGGCGCCGCGGTGGGACTGCTTTGCCTCGGCCTGCGCTACGCCGGCGTGCCGGATCTCGCCGCGGCGGCGCTGGCGCTCGGCGGCAGCGCCATCCTGACCGGCGCGCTGCACGAGGATGGCCTTGCCGATGTCGCCGACGGATTTGGCGGCGGCCGCAATCTCGAAGCGAAACTCGAAATCATGCGCGACAGCCGGCTGGGCACGTATGGCGCCGTGGGGCTTCTGGTGAGCTTTGCCGCAAAACTTTCCGCCCTGGCGGCGATTCCCGACAGCCATGTCGTGCCGGCGCTGATCGCCGCGCACGCGCTGGCGCGCGGCATACTGCCTGCGATGTCGATGAACCTGCCGTATGCGCGCAAGGATGGATTGGCCCGAAATGCCGGTCAGCCCGATGCCGGGATATCGGCAATGGCGGGCGGGCTCGCACTCGTCATCGCGCTGTTGACGTTGTCGTGGACCAACGCGATGTTCGCCGCGCTCGCGGCCGGCTTGGGTGGGTTCTGCATGGCGTGGCTGGCGATGCGGCAAATCGGCGGCCAGACCGGCGACGTTCTGGGAGGCGCCGAGCAGGTGAGCGAGACCGCGATCCTCGTCCTGCTTGCGGCAAGGCTGGCGCAGCCATGAGCGCGGAGACGCGATTGTGGTTGATCCGCCATGCGCCGGTCGACGGACCGCGCGGCGTGATTCATGGCCCGGATGCGCCGGCCGATCTTCGTGACGCTGCCGCCTTTGGCGCCGTGGAAGCAAGGTTGCCGGTAGGCGCTTCGGCGGTCTGCAGTCCTGCGCGGCGGACGCGGGAAACCGCGCTCAGGCTCGGTCTCGATCCGGTCGAGCAATCGGCCTTTCGCGAGCAGGATTTCGGAGCATGGACCGGCCGCCGCCATGACGATCTCATCACCGAGCTCGGCGCCGCCTATCATGAATTCTGGAAATCGCCGGCGAGCAACCGGCCACCAGGCGGCGAAAGTTTCGTCGATCAGATCGATCGCGCGCGGGCAGGGCTCGCACTTCTGCCGCCGGGCGATGCGGTGCTCGTGGTGCATTCCGGCACCATCCGCGCCATGCTCGCGATCGCGCTCGATGTGGTGCCCGATTCCGCGCTGCGTTTCGTCATCGATCCGCTGTCGCTGACAAGGATCGATCGCCTCGCCGGCGGCTGGCGCGTGGTTGCAGTGAACACGCGCTGATCGGCTTGCTACCCGTTCCGCCGCTCGCCGCGCAGCGTCGGCAGGCCGATGCCGGCGGCATCGAAGCCGCCGTCGACGGCGAGGATCTGCCCGGTGATGTAGCTCGACCGGTCGCTGCACAGGAAGAACACGGCTTCCGCCAGTTCATCTTCCAGGCCGTAACGATTCAGCGGAATGGCGTCGTGATAGTCGGCGCGGATTTCCGGCGTGTGGACCTGCTTGGCCATCGCGGTCTCGACCGGGCCGGGCGCAACGGCGTTGACGCGGATGCCGAGCGAGGCCAGTTCGACCGCGAGCTGCTTGGTCAGGTGCGCCAGTCCCGCCTTGCTGGTGCCGTAGGCCGAGCGCAAGGTCGAGGCGCGCACGGCCGAAATTGACGTGATGTTGACGATCGCGCCGCCGCCATGTTCGCGCATCAGGGGCGCGGCCGCCTTGGTGCACAAAAACGGCCCGGTGAGATTGACCGCCAGTATGCGGGCCCAGTCGTCGTCGGACGTGTCGAGAATCGGCGCGAACACCGCGACGCCGGCATTGTTGATCAGCGCATCGAGCCGGCCGAAGCGACGGTTCATTGTCGCCATCGCGTCCGCCACCGCGCCTGCATCGGAGACGTCGCAATGCAGCGCCAGCGTATCGTCGGGTTTGGCGAGGCCGGCGACCGCGCCGCGCAGCAGCTCACCCTCGATATCGAGCAGCGCCACCTGCCAGCCCTCGGCGAGAAATCGCTTTGCCGTCGCAAGCCCGATGCCGCGCGCAGCACCGGTGACGAGAGCAACTTTTTGCAGGGAGGAAGGCATGGGCAGGTCCGTATGCGAGCGAAAGGGGTTTTCCCGCTCGTATAACCCAAGCCCTGTGCCGTGTCGCGGCGAGCGTGAATTATTCGACGCCGATCTGCCGTGCGGCCATGCCGTCAGCAGGCCAGTTCCGCCGAAGCCCGCTGCATGTTGGTCGACATGTCCTGGGTCACGATGCTCTGTTCCTCGACGGCGGCCGCGGTCGAGGCGATGAACTCGTTGACGCCGGCGATTGCCGACTTGATGGCGGTTAAGGATCCCGCGACTTCGCCGGCCACGCCATTGAGCTGTTCGATTTCCTTCGAGATCGTGTCGGTGGCGTGCTTGGCCTGGTTGGCGAGGTTCTTGACCTCGGATGCCACCACGGCAAAACCCCTGCCGGCCTCGCCCGCGCGCGCCGATTCGATCGTCGCGTTCAGCGCCAGCAGGTTGATCTGGCCGGTGATGTTGCCGATCAGTTCGACGATCCCGCTCATGGCCTGCGCGGCATCGTTGAGCTTCTGCGCCTGCTGATCGGCGGCATCGATCCGCCCGGTTGCCGCTGCGGCATTCGCCTTGGATTTCGTCATCGTTTCGGAGATCTCGCGGATCGAGGCGCTCATTTCCTCGCTGCCGTCGGCCACCGTCGCGATGAAGCCCCTTGCATTCTCGGCCTTCTTGCGCAACACGGCCTGCACCGTGACGTCGGTGGCGTATTTGACCACCTTGAACGGCTTGCCGTTGAGGTCGAGGATCGGGTTGTACGACGCCTGGATCCAGATTTCGCGGCCGCCCTTGGCGATGCGCTTGTATTCCGCCGCCTGGTACTGGCCGTTGTTGAGCCTGTTCCAGAATTCGCGGTATTCCGGCGTGTTGCGTTCGTTCGGCGCGACGAACATGCCGTGATGCTTGCCCTGGACTTCCGCGAGCGTGTAGCCCATTGCCTCGAGGAAGTTCGCATTGGCGGTGCGGATGGTGCCGTCCATGTTGAATTCGATCACCGCCTGCGATTTCCTGATCGCGGCGATCTGGCCGTCGCTGTCGGCGGCTTTCAGCTTCTGCGCGGTCACGTCGGTTGCGAACTTGACCACCTTGAACGGCTTTCCGGTCTCGTCGAGGATCGGGTTGTAGGTCGCGAGAATCCAGATTTCCTTCGCGCCCTTGCCGATGCGCTTGTATTCGGCGGCATCGAACTGACCCCGGTTCAGCTTGGCCCAGAACTCACGATAGGCCGCGCTGTCGCGATCGGCCGGCACGACGAACATGCTGTGGTGCTTGCCCTGGATCTCCGAAAGCGAGTAACCCATCGCGCGGAGAAAATTCTCGTTGGCGGTGACGATGGTGCCGTCCATGTTGAACTCGATTACGGCCTGCGCGCGATTCATCGCCGCGATCTTGCCGGCGTCTTCCATGCTCCGGATCTTCTGCGCGGTGATGTCGGTGGCGAACTTGATCACGCCGGTCGGCCTGCCACTTGCATCGAGGATCGGGTTGTAGGACGCCTGGATCCAGATTTCCCTGCCGCCCTTGCCGAAGCGCTTGTACTGCGTCGCCTGGAACTCGCCGCGATTGAGTCGCGCCCAGAACTCGCGGTACTCCCGGCTCTCGCGCTCGGCCGCATCGACGAACATGCTGTGATGCTTGCCCTGGATCTCCGAAAGCGAGTAACCCATCGCGCGGAGAAAATTCTCGTTGGCGGTGACGATGGTGCCGTCGAGATTGAATTCGATCACGGCTTGCGAGCGGTTGATGGCGGCGGTCTGGGCGAGTGCGCTCTGGATTCTTGCCTTGCTTGCGAAATTGAACACGCCGCGGCCCCCATCGAGTTCCGAAATTGGAACGATTGCAGAATGATTTGGCTATCGTGAAAGTTGCAGGATGCGGGCTTAATGCCGGGTTAAGTATGTTGCACGGCAGCGACACGGACTTTCCATGGATAACACTCTCATATTGCAGGAAGATTTTTGAGTTATGCATGCGGACATGCGCAGCCCGCTTTTGCGAGCCCGTAGTTTTACGGTGCGTAAATTGCAGCCTGGACGCGAATCACCTCGTGCGGCGGCCGCGCCGCGCCACGATGTCGGCATCGCGGTTTGCTGTTCGTCTTGTCATCAGGCGCATTACTTTTGGTCCAGGGAGTTTCCATGTCGCTCACGCTGCATTACCACCCGCTGTCCTCGTTCTGCTGGAAGGCGCTGATCGCGCTGTACGAGAACGACACGCCGTTCACGCCGTACCTGGTCGATCTCGGCAATCCCGAAGCGCGAGCCGCTTTCGTGAAGCTGTGGGGGATCGGCAAGTTTCCGGTGCTGCAGGACGACGCGCGGAACGAAATCGTTCCGGAGTCCAGCATCATCATCGAGTATCTCGACACGCACTATGCCGGTCGCACCCGGTTCATATCAGCGGATCCGGGCCGCGCCCTGCAAACGCGGCTACGCGACCGCTTCTACGATCTCTATGTCCATCTGCCGATGCAGAAGATCACGGGCGACCGGTTGCGGCCGGCGGACCGGACCGATCCGCACGGCGTCGAGGAGGCGAGGGCGCAGTTAGGGAAGTGCTACGACATGCTCGAAGCGCAGCTGGCGCAGGGCGGCTGGGCGGCCGGCGAGGAATTCAGCCTCGCCGATTGCGCCGCTGCGCCGGCGCTGTTCTACGGCAGCATGGTGGTGCCGTTCGGCGCCGAGCACAAGAATCTCGCATCTTACTTTGAGCGGCTGAAGGCGCGTCCCTCGTTCGCGCGCGTGCTGAAGGAGGCGGAACCCTACTTTCACATGGTGCCCAGGGAGCGCTAGGAGAACCCTCATGGTGAGGAGCGCGTCTTCGCGCGTCTCGAACCATGAGGCCCCGATCTCTCCAGAGGCCCATCCTTCGAGATGGCGCGTTCGCGCCTCCTCAGGATGAGGTCCGGATATGCGGCAGCAGCCAATTATCTCCGAAATAATTCCCACCGAAATGTCGGTGCCGCAAAACCCCGGTCGTCTTGTTGATGAAGGCCGGCGCCTGTCGGTTCAACGAAACGCAAGCGGAGCGTGACGATGCGATTCATGGTGATTGTGAAGGCGAGCAAGGATTCGGAAGCCGGCGTGATGCCGAGTACGGATCTGCTGACGGCCATGGGCAAGTTCAACGAGGAGATGGCAAAAGCCGGGATCATGGAAGCGGGCGAGGGCCTGCATCCGACTTCGAAGGGCGCGCGGATCAAGTATGGAAGCGGGCAGGGCAGCGTCAGCCGCGGGCCGTTTGCGCTGAGTGGCGATCTCGTCGCCGGCTTCTGGCTGATCAACACCAAATCGCTGGATGAAGCCATCGACTGGATGAAGCGCGCGCCGTTCGGCCCCGGCGACGAGATCGAGATTCGCCAGGTGTTTGCCACCGAGGATTTCGGCGAAGCGCTCACCCCTGAACTGCGCGAGCAGGAAGAGCGGTTGCGGGCTGGGAAGAAGTGACGGCTGTCTCTCCTCCTCGTCATTCCGGGGCGATGCGAAGCATCGAACCCGGAATCTCGAGGTCGTGGCGCGAGATTCCGGGTTCACGCTGCGCGCGCCCCGGAATGACAACAACACGGAGCATACCCCCATGCGATTCATGATGCTGATGATCCCCCTCGGCTACGAGACCGCGGCCCCGGACGTCCAGCTTGATCCTGAACGGGTCAAGGCGATGATGAAATACAACGAGGCGCTGCAGGAAGCCGGCGTCCTGATCGCGCTCGACGGGCTGCATCCGCCGTCGATGGGCGCGCGGGTTTCGTTCCCCGGCGGCAAGCCGATCGTGACCGACGGTCCGTTCACCGAAGCCAAGGAAGTGCTCGGCGGCTACTGGATGATCGACGTGAAGTCGCGCGAGGAGGCGATCGCCTGGGCCAGCAAGTGTCCGGCTTCCGAGAACGAGATCATCGAAATCCGCCAGGTGCAGGAAATGAGCGATTTCTCCGAGGAAGTGCAGCAGGCCGCCGAGGGTTTTGCGGAACTGCAGAAGGGGAACGCGAACAAGGCGCGATGAGCGGTTTGAGCCCGCCCCTGACAGTCCGTTAACCTTCCTGAACGCGCGAAACTCGAACGCTCAAACCAAGTGACCTTTGCGACCGGCTCATGTAAAAGCCTTTCACATGAGCTGGCGAAAGGACCAAGGCCGCGGCGAGCGCGGCTATCACCACGGCAATCTGAAAGAGGCGCTGCTGCAAGCGGCGCTTGGTCTGATCGCCGAAAAGGGCGCGGCCGGTTTCACCTTCGCCGATGCCGCGCGAATGGCCGGTGTCAGCCCCGCCGCGCCCTATCGGCATTTCCGCGACCGCGACGAATTGCTGTCCTCGATCGCCCAGCGTGGCTTCGAGCAGTTCGAGGCGCTGCTGACACAGGCCTGGGACGACGGCCGCCCGGACACGGTCACCGCGTTCGAACGGGTGGGCAAGGCCTACCTCGCGTTTGCGCGCAACGAGCCCGCGTTCTATTCGGCGATGTTCGAATCCGGGCTACCCGTCGATTCCAACCCGACGCTGATGGCCGCCAGCGAACGCGCGTTCGCCATCATCCGCGCTGCGGCCGAACGGCTTGCCGCGCTGGCGCCGCCCGGCATTCCCCGTCCGCCCGCCATGATGATGGCACTGCACATCTGGTCGATGTCGCACGGCGTGGCGTCGCTGTTCGGCCGCGGCGATGCGGCGCGGCGCAAGCTGCCGATGTCGCCGGAGGAACTGCTGGAAGCCGAGGTGCTGATCTATCTGCGCGGCCTCGGCTTCCCGACCGACCGCCGGCCCCCGCCGACGCCGCCCGGTCCGCCGCCGGTGCCGCCATCGGGCGATCCTCCTGCAGGCCCTTGGGGCAAGCCAAAATAATTTTTCGAAGGCGCGGCGAGGCGTCCGCTTGACAAAACCGCTGGATGGTTTAGGTATGTAAATGTTATTTACATTCACAACGGCGTGATCGCCGTCATGGAGAGGGAAATGGCCTACACCGCAGATGTCAATCGCTGGCGCGGTCCCGCGGAAGAGACCTATCGCCCGCGCATGCTGGAAAGCCCGTGGCACCCCGGCTGGATCGTCGTGACCATCCTCGGTTTCATCATCTGGTGGCCGATCGGGCTTGCCCTTCTTCTTTTCACACTAGGGAGCAGAAAAATGGGTTGCTGGACCAATCAGGACCGCTGGCAGAACAAGATGGAGCGGATGCAGTACAAAATGGACCGCATGCGCGGCCGCATGGAGCGCAGCGGCTTTGGCGGCTTCGGCTTCGGCACGCCCTCCAGCGGCAACCGCGCCTTCGACGAGTACCGCATGGAAACCCTGCGCCGGCTCGAAGAAGAGCAGGTCGAGTTCAGGAATTTCCTCGATCGCCTGCGCCACGCCAAGGACAAGGAAGAGTTCGACCAGTTCATGGCGCAGCACAAGCCGCGTCCGACCCCGCCGAACGACCAGCCGCAGTCGTAAGGCGATCAGCGAGAGCCCTTCAGCCGCAGGCATGATGCCCCCATGATGCCTGACGGCGGTGACAGCCGCCCATCTGCGAAAGCAGGTGGGCGGTTCGTTTTTGTGAGCGACGCTGGCGGTGCTGGCGGCGACCCGCCGCCGGTCTATATTGAGATCAGACGCCACCGGGGCACCGAGTCATGATCCACAGCGCAACTGCAACAGCCGACGAGCTTTGGTTGATGATCCGGCGCGAAGCCGAAAACGTCGTCGCACGCGATCCGGTGTTTGGTGCCTCGCTGGCCGCGACGATTCTCGATCATCCAAATCTTGCCGGCGCGGTGTCGCACCAGATCGGCGAGCGGCTGGGAAGAGGCCTCGACGAGCGCCGGCGGTTGGCGCTCGTTGCCCGCGAGGCCTTTGCGGCCTCACCCGATCTGGTCGAGGCGGCGAGCCGCGACCTGCAAGGCATTGCCGTGCACGATCCCGCGACGAAGGGATTGTTGCCGCCGCTGCTGAACTTCAAGGGATACGTCGCGCTGCAGGCCTGGCGCGTTGCCAGCCGGCTCTGGCGCGAGGGACGCTCCGATCTGGCGCTGCTGCTGCAAAGCCTGTCGTCCGATGCGCTTCAGGTGAGCATCCATCCCTCGGCATCGATCGGTACCTCGGTATTCCTCGACCATGCCACCGGCATCATCATCGGCGCGTTTGCCGTCGTCGGCGACGAGGTGACGATCCTGCAGAACGTCACCATCGGCCGGAACCCGTCGGAACCGGACCGCGCGCCGCGGATCGGCCGGGGCGTCCTGCTCAGCTCGGGGGCCACGATCGTGGGCGACGTGAACGTCGGCGACTATGCCAGGATCGGCGCGGGTGCGGTGGTCGAGCACGACGTGCCCGGCGGCTGCACCGCGGTCGGCGTGCCTGCCCGGCTGACCAATTGCCCGGAGCCGGCGGTTTTCGCCTGACGGCGTGCCCCACGTTGGGCGCGTAACAGATTACGGCCGCAATCTTATCCAAGTTGCCAACTACCGCTCGCTCGCACAGAATCTGTCAGCTGATTCGGCAGATGATCGCTATTAGCGAGGAGATTGCCATGGCATTTTTCAAGCGCGAGCTTGGCCCAATTGAGCGCTTCGAGAATGCACTGAAGGAAAAGCTGGCGGCGCGGCAAAAGCTGTCCGACCGGTTGAGCTTCACCGAAGCGGAACTTGCGGAGAAGCGTACGGCGGCTGAACAACTCGCGGTGGCGGGCGCCGCCGCTTCCCGGCTCGACCGGGCGGAAGCCAGCATGCGCGTGGTCGAGGACCGCGCCAAATCGCTGCGCGCCGCGCTGGCGGAATTCGATGAGCAGGTCGCCTCCGCGGAGCGCGCGCTGACCGACGCCAAGGCGCAGCGCGACCGCGACGCCGCCGCCGACGAGATCGAGGCGATGGCCGCGGCGATCGAGCGGGCCGCGCCGGGATTTGGCGCCGGTGCCGCTGCGCTGATCGACGCCGTCACCAGGAGCTCGATGTCGATCCCGGAGGCAACCCGGTTCTCGACCAGCGTGGACGCGGTGCGGCGCGAAGTTCTGTCGGCGACCGACCTCATCTGCTGGGAGTTGCGATCCGCTGCGGTGCGCACACGTGCTGGCAACGTCAACGTCGCCGTGCCTGCGCTATCCGAATCGGAACAGTTGCAGATGATGGAGATCGACCGGCAGTTGATCTACACCCTGCATCCGCTGCGCTGGAAGGAAGGTACTGAGGTTCGCCGGGTCCCGGCCTTCGCGCTGGTCGGACTGCCGAAGGCGCTGCTGCCTGCGGCGCTGGCGCATCAGCATGTCGACCATCTCAATGCCCGGCGGGTGCAGACCCTGATGCACCTCCATGGCAGCAACGGGCTTCAAGGTGAACTGCCGGCCGACGATCCGCAGATCATCGACCTCGACGCGCTGATCGCCGAGGAGACGCCGAGCGCACAGGCCGACGTCGCGTAAGATTGCCCGCATCGGCCCCGGACGCGCTGAACCCGGCTCGCGCTCGACGCGGGCGCGGCAACGCTGCCGTTGCCTTTGCCGCCGGCTGGTTCCATACATCCTGACATGACCGAGCCATTGCTGGGGCGCAGCCTCAACCGCCTGGAAGATGCGCGCTTCGTGCAGGGGCGCGGACGCTATATCGCCGATCTCGCGGCGCCGAACGAGCTCCATGGCGTCGTCGTTCGCGCGACGCATGCGCATGCGCGAATTGTCGCGCTCGACGTCGATGCGGCGCGCCGGATGCCGGGCGTTGCTGCCGTGCTGACGGGGGCAGAACTCGCTTCCGACAACATCGGCCCGCTGCCTTGTTCGGTGACGAGTATTCCGATGACTGCGCCGCTGGTGGTGCCGCCCTGCCACGCTCTGGCGCGCGACGTCGTGCGCTATGTCGGCGAGCCCGTGGCGTTCGTGGTGGCGGACAGCGCCGAGAGCGCACGCAGCGCCGCAGAGGCGGTTGCCGTCGAATACGAGCCGCTGCCGCCGGTGGTTTCTATCGTAGATGCCGTTGCGGCGGGCGCACCGCTGATCTGGCCGGAGGCAAAGGACAACATCGCATTCCAGTTCAACCGCGGCGACATCGGCCCGGTCGAAGCCGCGATCGGCGCTGCCGCGCATGTCGTGGAATGCGAACTGGTCAACAACCGGGTGGTCGCCGCGCCGCTGGAGACCCGTGGTGCGATCGGCGAGTACGACGCCGCGAGCGGCCGCCTGCATTTGACCGCCTCGGCCGCCGGCGCGCACGGCATCCGCGACCCGCTTGCCGATTCCGTCTTCCACGTCGCCCGCGAAAAACTTCGCGTCAGCATTCCCGATGTCGGCGGCGGCTTCGGGATGAAGAACGTCTTGTATCCGGAACTGGTGCTGGTGCTGTGGGCGGCGCGCCGCCTCGGCCGCCAGGTGATCTGGATCGGCGACCGCGGCGAGGACTTTGTCGGCTCCGCGCACGGCCGGGACAGCATCGTCCGTGCCCGCCTGGCGCTCGATAGCAGCGGTCGCTTTCTGGCGCTCGAAACAAAAGTGCTCGCCAATCTCGGCGCCTACGTTTCGACGGTGGCGCCTGTCGTGCCGACCATGGCGATGGCAAGCGCGATGGGCGGTGTCTACGACATCCCGCTGATCGCGTTTCAAGCCCGTGGCGTGTTCACCAACACGACGCCGGTCGATGCCTATCGTGGCGCCGGCAAGCCCGAGGCGAACTATCTGATCGAGCGATGCATCGACATTGCAGCCGACCAGCTCGGGATGGATGCGCTGAAACTGCGGCGCAAGAACATCTTTCGTCGGTTCCCCCATGCCAGCGCGATGGGGCTTACGGTCGAGCAGGGCAGTTTTGCGCACGCGATCGATCACGCCGTGGCGGCCGCGGATGGGTTCAACACGCGGCGAAAGAGTTCACGCAAGCAGGGCAGGCTGCGTGGTCTCGGCTATGCCTGCTTTCTCGAAACCGCGCGCGGCACGCCCAATGAAGTGGCGGAAGTGCGTTGCGGTGAGGATGGCCTGATCGACCTGATGGTCGGCACGCATTCCAACGGACAGGGGCATGAAACGACATACGCGCAGATCGCGGCCGACGCGCTTGGCCTGCCGCTGGAACGATTTCGATTCCGGCAGGGCGATACCGACGATCTCAGCTCCGGCGGCGGCCATGGCGGTGCGCGCTCGATGCACCAGGGCGGCACCGCGCTGCTGATGGCGGCCGAAGGCCTGATCGAGAACGCGCGGCGGCTCGCCGCGCGGCTGCTGCAGGCCAACGTCGAAACGATCAGCTACGAAGGCGGCATGCTGCGTGTCGCCGCGACCGGGCAGGAGATCAGCCTAGACGAAGTGGCTCGCGCCTCCTGGCAGTCGCCCGGCGACGATGCTGCGCCGGGTCTGGCGCACAAGGCCACGCATCTGTGCGACCGCTACACCTTTCCCAATGGCTGCCACGTCGCAGAAGTCGAGATCGATCCCGCCACCGGCGAGGTGAAGCTCGACCGTTACGTCATCTTCGACGACTACGGCCGCCTGCTCGATCCGCGCCTGACACTGGGGCAGGTCCATGGCGGCGTCGTGCAGGGGATAGGGCAGGCGCTTTTCGAGCAGGTGCTGTTCGATCAGGACACCGGCCAGATGCTATCGGGCTCGCTAATGGATTATGCGCTGCCGCGCGCCGGTGACCTGCCTTCATTCGAGGGCAGCCTGACGCCTGACTTTCCGAGCCGCGCCAACCGGCTCGGCGTCAAGGGCAGCGGCCAGGCCGGCGCCATCGCTGCACCCGCGACGATCATGAACGCCGTGATGAACGCGCTGGCGCCGTTTGGCGTGCGGCATATCGACATGCCTGCAACGCCCTCCCGCATCTGGGATGCGATCCAGGCGGCAGAAGCACAATCGCGTTAGCGCGACGCATCGGCGTTTGCATGGTTCCAGGTTGGCAACGACAGCCGAATGGCGTTACATTTCAAATCCACAAGTTGGCGTTGATCCCTCCGGTTGCGGCGCATGACGTCTTGGGGTGTGAGTCCGAAGTTCAGGCAGGCAAGGCTGCGGCTCGCCTGTCCTGCTGTTGCAGCTCTGGCCGCGTTGATCGCGGCGGGAGATCCTGCCGCCGCGAGAGGCGGCGCGAGCGAACGCGCGATGGAGTCGGTTCAGACGCGCAGCGCCGGCGAGCCGGTGATGGCGATCGTTTCGCTTCGCAGCCAGCGCATCACCGTCTACGATGCCAAGGGCTGGATCCTACGGGCGCCGGTGTCGAGCGGCTCGAAGGGGCGCGAGACGCCCGCCGGAATCTTCAGCGTCATCCAGAAGGTCGAGGAGCACTACTCGAACCTGTATGACGACGCCTTCATGCCGCACATGCATCGCATCACCTGGTCGGGCATCGCCCTCCATGGCGGCGTGCTGCCGGGGCGTCCGGCGTCGCATGGCTGCGTCCGGCTCCCCTTCGACTTCGCCGAACGCCTGTTCGACGTGACCGCCATGGGCATGCGGGTGATCGTGTCGCCCGGCGACGTGACGCCCGTCGATATCGCGCATCCGCTTCTGTTCCAGCCCAGGCCGGGTGTCGCCGCCCTGGCGGCCTCCCGTGCCGCGGAGGCAGAGCAGGCGACCAGGAAGGCAGCCGAGGCGCGGTCGGCCGCCGGGATCGCCTTGCGCGAGGCCACGCAGGCGAGGGCGCCGGTTCGCGCGGCTGAAAATCAAAGGCGTGCAGCCGAGGCGCAACTGGCGGCTGCCGAGGCCAAGCTGCTTGGCTCCAGCATTTCGGCGGAGGCCAAGGAGCAGGCCGAGGACACCAGGGCGCAGGCGGCCGCCAGGATCGCGGAACTGCAGTTGCAATGGGACGTCGCCAACGTCGATCTGCAACTGCGACTCGATGCCGCTACGGCTGCGCGTGAAGCCGCCGCCACCGCGGAGACGGCGCGCACCGCGGCAGCCGAGGCGGCACGCCAGGCCGCGCGCGAACTGCAGCCGGTCTCGGTGCTGGTCAGCCGCAAGACCCAGCGGCTCTATGTGCGGCAGGCCTTCAGGCCCATCCTGGAAAGTCCGGTCACCATCGCTGATCCCGATCGTCCGATCGGCACGCATGTCTTCACCGCCACCGAGCGTACGGCCGACGGCGCCGGCCTGCGCTGGAACGTCGCCTCGGTGGTCGGCAATGGCGACCGCGACGGGGAATCCGCCCCCGCGAATGCTGACGATGCCAAGGCCGCGCTCGACCGCATCGTCATTCCGCAGGACGCGTTGGATCGCATCGCAGCCATTGCGCCGCGATCTTCCCTGATCGTCACTGACGAGGGTGTGAGCCCGGAAACCGGCAAGGGCACGGAGTTCGTGGTGGTGCTGAGCGGCGAGCCGCAAGGCGGCATCAAGAAGCGGCGACGCAGCCCGGGGAACGGATTCCGCTACGCGCGCCAACGCGGCCACCATTATTGGCAGCCGTTCGGAAGTCCCTTTCTCAACTGGTGAGCCCTGCTCTTCGACGGTCGACGGACTTTCAGCTTCAGAAACTTAGCGACGGCCGAACGCGGCAGTCTCATCAGTCCCCCGGACGACCTTCAATGCGGCTTCATTGGACCGCACGAACAGGAAGCGGGTTGCCACGGATATCTCCGCATCCATGCTGCCGTCCCGGCCGATGAGGACCAATCCCGCTCCGCCGTTGGACACGGCAAGGATGACGGGCTCGCCCGTCCACGTCCTGATCGGCTCCATGCCGATCACAAACTCACCCCTCGTCTGATCAGAAATTGCAGCCGCAGTTGCGGCGCGACCTCAGCTGCTGCAAGCCCGAAACCCATTTGCCGGGCGCGCGCGTAAATATCCGCAAGCTGTGCGGTGTCGGTCTGAAAGCCGAGTTCGGCTGCCGATACTGCAAACAGCTCCACGTTCGTTTTCGTGGTGCCGACGGTAAAGGCCGGTCGCGCCAGAATTTGTTCGGCGAGGTTTCCGATGCTGCAGCCTGCCGCATCCAGCGCATTGATGAGCGAAAACGAATCGGCGAACGTCCCTGTCGTGATCTTTCGCCACATCGGAACGGCGAAGGCGGTCTTGGCTGGAATTGCCGGAGTATTGACTGAAGGCGTTGCCTTGAACGTCAGCCGTTTGCGCAGCACGTCCCGCGCCGTGCACTGAGCGCCGGCTTCGCTCGCGAGGAGGTGGACCCATGCGGTGCAGAGCATTGCAAAAATGCGAACGCCGCCTCGCTTGCGTTACATCACGCAAACGTATCCTTGCGGGCATGTCGCCGATCGCGGCGACGGTAGCCGCGCCGTTGCGTCCGCACTGGACCATTGACGCCGCCCACCAGAAGCCTAGGCTCTGCCTTTGCGTCATAGGGAGGCCAATATGAGCATCGGACGACGCGAATTCCTGAAATCATCGGCGGCGCTGGCCGCGGTTTCGGCGGCGGGTAGCTTCTCCTGCATTGAGGTCGCCTCTGCGACGCCCATCGAGGTGCCCACTGTCGATGGGCTCGCGATACGCGTGCTTGTCGATTCCAGCTACGATCTGTTCTTTCGGCCGGCCGAAGTGAACGGCGTGAAGATTACCCCGCCAGCGCGTCTCGCTGACTTTCGCCGTTCTCTGCACAATGAGTGGGGCCTCTCGCTCTGGCTTGAGTCCGAGCGCGGCGGCGAAAAGCGCACGGTGATGCTTGACTATGGCTATACGCCGGCCGTGCTCTTCAACAACATGGAATTGACCGGCGTCGATCCATCGAAGATCGATGCCTTGATTGTCAGTCACGGTCACTACGATCACTTTGGCGGACTGCAAGCGTTCCTCGACAAGTACCGCAGCGTGCTCCCGGCCGATGTAAAGCTTTACGCGGGCGGAGAGGACAATTTCTGCCATCGCGTGCTAGGTAATCCACAGCAGGGCTTTGCCGACTTCGGCAGGCTCGATCGCGGCGAACTGGCGTCGAAAAAGATCACGACCGTGCTCGCCGAAAATCCGGCCGTTGTCGCAGGACACGCCTTCACGACGGGCAAGATTGCGCGCAATTCCATCGAGCGCGTGCTGCCGAACACGTCAGTGGATTACACCAGGGAATCCGCCGGGTGCGACTATGGCCACTATACGGCTGCCGAGCTACAGGGAAAGATCGTCCCCGATCAGCACGTGCACGAGCACGCCACCTGCTTCAACATCAAGGGCAAGGGCCTCGTGGTGATCTCCTCCTGCGGCCATGCGGGGATCGTGAACTCTGTCCGCCAGGCGCAGGACGTATCGGGCATTCAGAAGGTTCATGCGATCGTTGGCGGCTTCCACCTCGGCCCGGCGCCGAAGGATTACCTCACGCAGGTCGTCGCAGAGATCAAGAAACTCGAGCCCGATGTGCTCCTCCCGATGCACTGCAGCGGCCTGAATTTCGTGGCGGAAGCGCGCTCGCAAATGCCGAACAACGTGCTGGTGACGACGACGGGCAGCCGCATCACCTTCGCGGCATGAGTCGTTTCGCTCTTGCAGTCGCCTTGATCGCGGGCCTCTCGATGCCGTGTGTCGCCGAGCCTCGGCGCTCGGCGGCAGAGACAATGGACATCCTGATGTGGGCCCGTGAGCCGGTCGGCGGTCCATTCGCGCTGATCGATCACACGGGCACGGCGCGGACCGAGCAGGATTTTCGGGGCAAGCTGCTCCTGGTCTATTTTGGATTCACCTACTGCCCGGATGTCTGCCCGGCTGATCTGCAGAATATCGGCCTGGCGCTCGACCAGCTTGGGACGGCGGGCGGCAGGGTGCAGCCCCTGTTCGTCACGCTCGATCCCGAGCGGGATACGCCAGCGCATCTTGCCGACTACGTGCCGGCGTTCCACCCAAGGCTGATCGGGTTGACCGGTGATGATGCCGCGATCCGGGCCGCGGCGGATGCCTACAAGGTCTATTATGCGAAAGTGACGAATGAGGGCGGCAACGACTACACTGTAGACCACACGGCTTTCATCTACCTGATGGGACCCGATGGGAGATATCTGGGCTTCTTCCCGCCGGGCACGGGAGCAGAGCGCATTGCGGAGATGCTGCGCCAGCAAATCGCGTCGATGCCCTGAGCGTCTCCACGACACGCATCCATGGCGCCAGGCCTGAGGGGGACGAGCGCGGGATTCTTGTGGAATCGCGGCCTCTGCTGCTAGGATGTCCGTCGGGAGGGCGAGCATGAAGCGCCGCGAGTTCATTTGTGTTCTCGGCTGTATCGCTTCGGGGATTTGGCCCCGCCGCCGCACTTTCGTTGTCGCCATCGCTGCAATCGTGCTGCTGCCGGTCGAGGCCAGTCATGCCGGCTGGCTGTCGGATCTCTTCAAGGGCTCGCCGAAGCAGGGCAAGTCCGCAAGACAGGGCAAGCCGCCGAAGCACGTCGCCTCGCCGAAGCCGGCCACTGCTGCGAAGCGCGCAACCGCGCCGAAGCGCACCGCTTCGCCCAAGCGTCAGAATGTAAAGCTTGCGGCGCTGGGGCCGGTTCAAATCGGTCCTGCCGCTTTCAAGCCGGCTGCGGCCCGGTGCGATCCCGCAAAATTCCGGATCGTTCTGGACGTGGGACATACCGCCGAATCGGAAGGCGCAATCAGCGCCCGCAACGTCTCCGAATTTTTCTACAACCGGCGGCTCGCCAGGGAGATCGAGGAGAAGCTGAAGGCTGCAGGGTTTGCCGAGACCAAACTGCTGCTGACCGAGGGCAAGGCGAGGCGCAGCCTCTTCAAGCGCGTCGATGCCGCCAACGACATGCGTGCGGATCTCCTGCTGTCGATCCACCACGATTCGGTGCCCAGCAAGTTCCTCGAGGAGTGGGAGTTCGAGGGCAAGAAAAGCCGCTTCAGCGACCGCTTCAGCGGCTACTCCGTGTTCGTCTCCCGCAGCAACCCGGACTTCAGGACGAGTTTCGTCTTCGCCGAACTGATCGGCCAGGAAATGAAGGCGCAGGGCCTCGACTATGCCAAGCAGTATTCGCAGCCGATCATGGGCCGCTACCAGCGTGAGCTGCTGAACAGGGAAACCGGCGTCTACCGCTACGACGAACTCATCGTGCTGAGAAAGACCCGGATGGCCGCCGTGCTGCTGGAAGCGGGCTCGATCATCAACCGGGACGAAGAGCTCCAGATGAGTTCGCCGGAGCGGCGAAACATCATCAGCAGCGGTGTCGTGGCCGCGATGAAGACATACTGCGAGCCGCGATGGGCCATGCTGGGGCCGGTCTGACGGCGCGGTCGCGTCGCTTACGAACCTGTAGCTTCAGCCTTTTGATTGCTTCCTGATCTCGTCGTATCTGGCAATCGCGCGTTCGAACTTTTCGTTGAACAGCCACATCGCATCCATGATCTCGCGGAAAGTTGCGGATGTCCTGGCCCGGTCGGCCTGTCCGAAGGTGAACATGCTGTTGTTCCTGAGATAGCCCATGATCTTCGGGTCCGAGACTCTGTAGTCGAGCAGGTTGCGCGAGGCGAGTGCCGATTTGGTCGGGCTCGGAATGATCTGGATCAGTTCGAACAGCTTCATCTGATCGATCGGGTCCGGCAACGCCTTCACGATCGCCGGTATCTTCGGGAAGATGTCCGCATGGGCGTTCATCAGGCCATCCCGCACGGCGGTCCAGTGGTTGTAGCGCTGGTCGATATTGCCGGCCCGCGCCTCTTCCTTGTCGTCGCGCGCATTCAAGGCTGGATCGAATGCTGCGACCGATTGCTTGATCGCAGCCCATTTCCTTCGTCCGTTCTGGTCTTCGGGTACGCCCGTCTGCAAGCTGCCCTTGTACTTGTTGGAGCGCGCATTGCCGATGTTCTGGTTGCCGTTGGTCTCGGCAAAGAACAGCCCGAGGCTGATGCGACCCGCGATTGCGGAGTTTGCCGCATCGAGGCCCCGGGCGCGCGCAATCGCCGTGCCGAGATCGACAACGTCCTTGAACGGCGTATCCGAGTTTTGCGCGGCGGCGGGCGGCGCCTGCATCACGTCGAACAGTTTCCGATACTCGTCGAGCAACGGCTCGTTGTCGGCGCTGAAATACGCCGGCGGGATCCCGTATTTGTTGGGCCCGCCAATTCGGGATGGAAGCGCGTCCGTAAGATCCTTGTAGGCGCTGATCATGTTGTTGCGCGCGAGGTAGAGCGCCTGTCCTGGCAGGTTCGGCAGCGGTTGCTTCGAATTGATCTGCGCGCGGCGCTGCGCGAGCACCTGCTCGAACTGGCGTTTCGAATTGTCGTAGGCAGCGAGCGCATCCGATTGCTTCTTCGTGAGCGGCTCAGCCATTGCAGGCGACATCAATCCGATCGTGGCCGCGACGAACATGACGATGCACGCTGACGCGATATGGTTGTTCATGGCCATGGCGATTCCTCGTGCCCTTTCACCGGACTTATCGGATCGTAAACAACGAACGCGCGGTCTGGCGAGGCGAAAATGCGAGCCGCTAACGCTTGGAAAACCATCCGACCGGTTTCGAACCGGCGCTAACGAATCGAAAATCGTTCTGGCTCAATTTGCCTCAAACAGTAGCTGAAGGCAGCAGGGAGACCAGATCATGAATAGGGAAGCCGTCCTCGAGAACGTCCGCCGCTATCGCGCCATCGCATCGCTGCACCGCCAGACCGCGGCCTTCAGGCCCGACCAGAGCTGGTCGCTGCTGGGGCAGGCAAAGGAGTGGGAGTGCCGCGCCATTGCGGAACTCGAATCCTACTTCGACGGCATTGCCGGTACCGTGCAGCAGTTTTCGAACCTGCACCTCGGCGCCGGCGATAGTCACGCGATGGCGTAATGCAGGACGGGCTCAGGAGCCCGGACCATCTCCGGAAGCGGGGCAAAAGCCGTCACGTCGCGCCGCTGGGTGGCACGATCGCCGCCCCGTTAACATTACGTCTTAACTAACAATTAATTATGTCTTTGCGGGCACGAATGGCCCGGCATAGCGTCGTGGGAAATGCTGCCCGTAACCTCAGAAAGGGGTGAGTGCCATGTCCTATCGAACGACGTTGATCGCGTCCCTCAGTGCCGTCGCGCTTCTCCTTGCCGGCAGCGAGACCTTTGCCGATCCGGGCGCCGGGCGCGGCGCAGGCGCTTCCCCGCAGCGTCCGGCCTTCCCGCAGATGCCCGGCCGATCGATGCATCATCACCATCACGGTCACCGCGGCGTGGGAGGATTCTGGCCGGCAGGTGGAGGCGTCTTCTACGGCCTGCCGAATGAGACCTATGCACCCGCGCCCGTGGAGCCACCGCTCAAGCTGTCGGACGACATCCGGTTTACCTGCGTCTACGACATCCCTTGGGACTACGTGCACCGGTGTCCGCAGTTCAACGGGCCCCGCTGATCGTCCCGGCCGCTTCTGTCGGGAGCAATCGGAAGTAGCGAAGCGGTCGAATACCGACTATGCTCGCTTCGTTGCAGAGTACGTCGGATAGGTTTTCGTATCGGAGGACCGTCATGACCAACGCTTCACAGACGCTTGGAGATCCCCGAGCCGGCCCGGATACGGCGCCGCTGCGCGCCAAGTGGGGCTGGATCGTCGCCCTCGGCGTCGTCTATACCATCGCAGGGTTCATCGCGCTCGGCAGCGTGGCGATGGCGACCGTGGTCAGCGTCTTCGTTGTCGGCGTGATGATGATCGTGGCCGGTGTCGCCGAAGTCATCAGCGCCTTCCAGATCAAGAGCTGGGGCAAATTCCTGCTCTGGGTGCTGCTCGGCCTGCTCTATGTCGTCGCCGGTTTCGTCACGTTCCAGAACCCGCTGCTGGCAGCCGTGCTGCTCACCCTCATTCTCGGCGCCTCGCTGGTGGCCTCGGGGGTCATGAGAATTATTCTGGCGTTCAGCATGAAACGGGAGACGCCGTGGATCTGGGTGGCGCTGTCGGGCGCGGTCACGCTGCTGCTCGGCGTGCTGATCCTGATGCGCTGGCCGGTCTCGAGCCTCTACATTCTCGGCCTGTTCCTCGGCATCGATCTGATCGTTGCGGGCGCGAGCTGGGTCGGCATTGGTCTGGGGCTGCGCCGCGCCCGCTGAACCGCAGGCGGCGGGCTGCGCGGCCCGCGCGGCCGATCGACGATATGGAGAACGCGCATGCGCTGGATCTACCTCGCCGTCATCGTCCTGTTCGCCGCGGCGACGCTCGTCTTCGTGCTGCAGAATTTCGAGATCGTCACCATGTCGTTTCTCGGCATCAATGCCCGCGTGCCGCTCGCGCTGCTGGTCGCCGTCGCCTATTTGCTGGGCGCGGTGACGGGCGGCAGCCTGTTCGCGTTGCTGCGCCGGTCCTACGAAGGGTCGAAAAGCGTGATGGGCTAGGCCCGCCCGGCGCGGCGACTGCCATGGCGCATACGCATGAATCCATCATCCGCCCAACCGATGTGGCGTGTGCCTGCGCGGAAAGCGCCAAGCATGAGAAGTGCAAGCGCCGCGAAAATCCTCTTCATCGCTTTCCGCCATTCATTGGCGGCGGAGCAAGAGGAGACATTCGTCACTAAAGCCGAAACCAGGGTAGCGTGAGATAAACGCACGCAAGCATCGCGGTCACGGGGATCAGCCACAACCATCCCGACCAGAACGGTCGCGACCAACGGTCGGGCAGGAACGCCGCACCAGCGCCGAATACAAGCGCTCCCAGCGCGGCGGTCGCAGTCCAGCCGTACCAATACATCGCCGGCATGAAGCTCCCCATCGAGGGTCCCACGCTGTCTCTCGAATGATGCGTGCCCGGAAGCACGACCCGAATCGATGGATAGACAGTGAACAGCGCGAGGTCGAGTTTGACCGCGACCACGTAGAGCGCCGCAAAGGCGATCCCGAATGCAAATGCGAACCTGCGAAACCATGGAGGGGGCGTCATCTCCCGAAACCCATGATGTTGTTCAGGACGTGACCGATCAGAAAGCTCCACCAGACGATGAAGGCAAGGATCAAGGTCAGGGCGGCGCACGTTCGAGAGGGTTCGTCGGTCGTCTGCTGTCGCCAGCAAACCCAATAGGCGGGCAACATTGCCAGTCCGATGGAGACGAAATGCTCCTTCAGATCAAAAACGCCGAGCGCCGGCCAATGCCCCGCGCGCTCCAGGTCGGGCCGGATGTGAACACGGAACGAGAGGTACAAAACCGCGCCCAGCAGCGTGGAGACCGCATAGAGAACCACGATGGCGTTGGCAAATGACGCCGGCGTCACGGCGCGAAAGCGGCCGACGAACGAACCACGTCGGCCGCGCGACGGCATCCATGCCGCGATTGCCTGATGCGTGATCGCACCGAGCAGGGCGACTGCGACCAGCCCGTGAACAATCAGCAGAGCAGTGTCCAAGTACGTCCCCGCCTTTCACAGTGCCTTACTTGAAGAGCTCCACGGTTGCGAACGGCTCGGCTGACCACGGTCGGAATCGATTGAGCGTGAACTTCGTCTTCTGGTTGGGCTCGACATCCACCAGGACGTAGTTGTACTCCTCCTTGGGTGGCTCACCCTTCCAGTAGAGGTCCGGTGGATAGTCCGCCGGCAGCTTGATGCTCGTTCGCCCCGGGAGGATCGGGTCCTGCTCGGCGCCGCCGCCGCCCAGCATCAGGTATTTCACGCCGTCAACGTCGTACAGTTCGGTGGTATGGACGTGTCCGTTGAACACGATCACTTCCATGTCCTTCGCGTAAGCTGCGATCACCTTGTGCGGATTATCAGGCGCAGGGATGGCGCCCATGCCGGACCGGGCGAACGTCGGGTAGTGGAAGGTGATGAAGGTCTTGCGGATGCCGGCGGCCTTGGCTTCGTCCATCCACTGCTGCAACTGCTTCATCTGCTCGGCGTATTTCGGCCGGTCAGCGTCCCATAGCGAAGGCGACCGGTAGTCGTACTTGCCGCTCCACAGATATATGAAGCGGACACCATGGAGATCGAACTTGTAGATCAGGTTCTCCGGTGTGACTCCGAACTTCTTCAGGTATGGCACCGCGTCCAGCACGCCCTCGATCTTGGGATCGCCCCACACCTCGTGATTGCCCACCCCGATGAACCATCGCCCCTCCAGCCCGGCGGCGCGCATCTCGCTGTCCGGGGGAGGGAGTTGCTTCAACATGGTCTCGTTTACCCGCTTCCAGTACGGGCTGTCGGTAACGGTGCGGCCCTGGTTACCCCACCAGATGACGTCGCCGCTGTTGATCACAAATTTGGCCCGACCGGATTTGACGTCCTTCACGATTTCGCGGGCTACCCACTCGCCGCCCTGAAGCCGAAACATCGTCCGATGCACGCCGGGAAGCAGCTTTACGTCCTCGACCGACGCCTCGGTGACCCAACCCTTGTCGAACGTCAGCGTCATGACTTCCGACTTGGACTCGAACGGCATCACGGCCTTGACGAGATCCTTGGTGACGGGATCGAAGATCGTCTTCACATCCCTTTTTACCACCGCCTCGGCAATCCTTTCGGGCATGACCAGCCCGAACATTTCAACGAACAACTGACTGAGTTCCGGCTGCCCCTCCTTGTACGGGAGGTACATCATCGGCCGCGAGTCGCCGTAGGCGGCAAATGAAAACGCCGCCGGGGAAGATTGCTGGGCCATCGCGACCGACTGCGGAAGGACCGCAAGCAATGCCAAGGTCGAGAGCAGAATGCGGTGGATGATTCCGAAGCGAGAAGATATCGGTTTCATGAAATCCTTCCCTCGAGTTGCGCAATGGAGCGCGTCTGTCAGCCGCGCTCCATTGCATTTATACCTTTGGCACTCTCAGGCGGCTCCGACTGCGGGTCCGGGAATGGTCTACTGACCCGGGCGGTTCTTGATCATCTCCTCGACCTTCCTCTTCACCGATTCCAGATTGAAGGAGGCCGGGTCCTGCATCGGCGGGTAGTCGATCGCCGTCATTGCCAGCTTCCCGACGTATTGCTGAACCAGCACGAAGCGCCAGAACTCGCGGGCAAAGAAGTCGTTGCCATAGCCGAACGCACCCGTGTTGGAAGATTCGCCGCGAATGAACGGCGTGCGCTCGAACGGATCCTGGCGAATGTTGACCATCGTCGGCATGTCCGTGGTGGTCTTCTCGCCCGGCCAGCCCCAGGGCTGCTGATAGAACTGGAACTTGAAGTTGTCGATGCGGACAGCGCCGAGCGAGGCGCCACCGAAGTAGAAAATTTCCTGTCGCTTGGACGGGCCCTTGCCGGTGAGCAGATCCATCTGGTTGTAGCCGTCAAGGTGGTTCTTGTAGGTGCGTTCACCGAGCTTCACGCCCTTCAGCAACTGCTCGGTGATGTTCGGGTTGCCAGCCGCCGCCGTCAGCGTGGGCAACCAGTCCAGTCCGGAGAAGATCTCGTTCTGGATCGTCGCCGGCCTGATCCTGCCGGGCCAGCGGATGATGCACGGCACCCGGAAGCCACCTTCGCCGACGGTGCCCTTGGTGGCCTTGAACGGCGTCATGCCGCCATCCGGCCAGGTGAACACCTCGGCGCCGTTGTCGGTGGTGAAGATGACGATGGTGTTGTTGGCTTCGCCCATGTCGTCGAGCTTCTTCATCAGGGCGCCGACGCTGTCATCGAGTTGCGCCATGCCGGCCTCCTCGAGACCGTAATTGGTCTCGCTGTTCTGCATCGCGCTGTATTTCTTCGACAGGAACGTCCACACGTGCATGCGCGTGGTGTTGTGCCAGACGAAGAACGGCTTGCCCTCCCGCTTGGCCTTGTCCATGAAGTCGCCGGTCGACTTCACCAGCACCTCGTCGAAGGTCGTCATGTCGTACTTCGCCTTCAGGAATGGCAAGTCGTGCATGTTCTGCACGTTCGACATGTCGGGGAACGGCGGCAGCGGGCCTTCGTCGACGATCCTCTGCTTGCCGATCTTGCCCCAGCGGGGCATCTCGGTCTTGTCGTCGGTGTCGGTCGCATAGCTGCGGACCAGGCTGCGCGGGCCGAACTTGTTGTAGTAGTCCTGGTTGACCGGGAACGAGTACCAGTAGGGATCGGACATCGCGTCGAGGTGGTACAGGTATCCGAAGAATTCGTCGAAGCCGTGCAGGGTCGGAAGGTACTTGTTCAGGTCGCCGAGATGGTTCTTGCCGAACTGCCCGGTGGCATAGCCCTGCGCCTTCAGCGCGGTGGCGAGCGTAACCGACTCGGCCGGAATGCCGACATCCGCGCCGGCCTGGCCGACGGTCGTCAGTCCGGTGCGGATCGGCAACTGACCGGTGATGAAGTTCGCCCGGCCGGCCGTGCAACTCGCCTCGGCATAATAGTCGGTGAACATCATTCCTTCGGACGCCAGCTTGTCGAGGTTCGGCGTCTTTCCCGACATCATGCCGCGATGGTAGGCTCCGATGTTGAACCAGCCGACGTCGTCGCCCATGATGACGAGTATGTTGGGCGGCCGTTGCTGTTGCTGAGCTGCTGCCGGAAAATTGGCGAGCGTCAACGTGGTGGAAAGCGCGACTGCGCTTGACCAGAATAGGTTACGCATACTCATGGGATTTTCTCCGATTGATTTTCGGACTGCTTGTGCAGTGAGCGGACCCAAAGTGCTTTTCAGGCTATCGACGCGGGGAGCCATGCAACAAAGACGTTCCATGGCCCGCATAAGGAGAGCTTACGGGGCTTCGCTAGAAAGGGTGGCAGTACGCCACCGCAGAAGTTGAGCGGCGATCGGTCGTGCGACTCTTGATCTAGATCAATGCAGTTCGGCCGCGCCCGAAGCGGAAGCATTCGCCGTGCTGCCGGCGGCCTTTCTTCAGTCGGCGCATATGGCGGCCAATGGCCACTCAGGACGCCCCGTTCGAATGATGGGGGTTGCAAAGCAGACTCGATCGGCCACGCGGCCGTTGTGAGCGCGCGGCTGTTGCTTGAGCGCCTCATACTCCTTCATCATGCGCCGCTCGGATAGCTCACCAGGGCCTCAGCCTGAAGGCAAAGGCCCTTGGGTCATGAACATGGCCGTCTCACTTTTGTCAGGCAGCGGCGCGTCGTTCGACTGAGCGCAGCCGCATCGGCTTGCCGCCAGGCGGATTGCGCGGGCCGCCTCCGTCCAGCGTGCAAAGCGCATCGAGTATGTCGTCGATGTGCACCGGGGCTCTCAGCCCGTCCGGTGCGCGCAAGGCAGGGCAGGATGCGATGGCAGATGCATCGGAAGCCCAGGAAGCAAGGATCGCACGCTTCTCTGCCAGGCTGAGCGTTGGATCGGCGACGACGTCGCGTGGATGGTCGAACACCGTGCCAGGGTGAAGAAGGGCGTTGAAGTCGAAAACGTTGTCGTGCGCGGGCGTCGTCCGCATAGCTGCCTCCATTGAATGACGCGAGGGTGATGCCGCGCGGGAGCCCCCCGCGCGGCGTTGTTCGATCCAAGGCCGTTGCCGGATCAGGCGGCCCTGGATTCGATCTGGGTGACCTTGCCGGGCGCGGCACCGTTGATGGCGATGCGGCGCGGCTTCATGGCCTCGGGGATCTCGCGCTGCAATTCGACGAGAAGCAGTCCGTTCTCGAAGCGCGCGCCCTTGACCTCGACATGATCAGCCAGGGTGAACTGGCGCTTGAAATTCCGGGTCGAGATGCCGCGATGCAGGAAGGTCTTTTCTTCCTTTTCGGCCCTTTGCCCTTCGAGGGTCAGGACGTTCTGCTCCGCGGTCAGCGTCACTTCGTCCGGCGTGAAGCCGGCGAGCGCCACCGAAATCTGGAAGCGGTTTTCGTCAAGCCGTTCGATATTGTAGGGGGGAAAGCTCTCTTCGGCGGTCCGCTGGACCTCGTCGAGAACATTGAACAGGCGGTCGAAGCCGATGGTCGACCTCCACAGGGGAGTCCAATCATACCTCATAGCCAAATCCTCCTAAGAGCAAGATGGGTACGAGCCGGCGCCGGACACCTGCCGGCGCCCGCCTCAAGTTCGGGGCCCCGGAGGGCACCCCGACCGCATTGCGTGCGGCGACCAAGAGAATTGTCAGGCTGGAAAAAAGTTCAAGGGGGGTTCAAAAATTTTTTTTGCCGTCCGGTATCTGCCTCAGCGAACAGGGCCGGGCTGCACCCCGGAATTGACAGACGAAAAGAGCCGGCTAGATTTTTTCCGAGCATTTCCCGCTGAACCATACGGCGTAGGACCCGTAAGCTGGAGGTCAAGTCATGCAGCGACGTCGATCCAAACCTCATTCGTTCGAAGAGCAGCTTTCCCGTGAGAAGGCTCGACTGGAAGCTCAACTGGCGAACTTGTCCGGGGGGCCCGAGCGGGACGCGCTGACAGAAAAGATCCGGCAGATCGAGACCGCCTGGCACATCAACGAATGGCTTTCGTCGCCCGGCCTGAAGCCACCCGACCGATGAAAGACTATCAGGCACAGATCGAAAAGCTGCGAAGGGACGCCGCGGAGTGTGCCCGAATCCGCGACCTTGCGCCCGACAAGGCCAAGCGCGCGATGTTCGATCGGCTGGCCAGTCACCTCAAAGTGTTGGCGGACCAGGTCGAGATGGCGATGATCGACCGCGGCAAGCGCGAGCGTTGACGCGCAAACTTCAGACCTCCCCGCTCCGCGTCGAAACAATCCGGATATGGACGGGCCCATCCATGGTGGCCTGAATATAGTTCTGTGCAGACGCGATCAGGTGCTCGATGGCAGCATGGTTGTACGAGGGATGCTTTGGGTTCAGGTGCAGGTCGGTTTCGAGAATCATCACCTGAGTGGATCCGGAAGGTGAGACCTCGACGGCGAACGATACGAACGATACGTGGGGTGCTTTGAAGGGCATATCGAGTTTCCTCTATTTCAGGCGTCGGATGTATCTGGCGCCCCAGCCAAGGCCGAGCGTGGCGGCTGCAAGCGAACCCAGCAGCACGCCCAGTTTCGCCGCGTTCAATAGCGTTTCATCGAAGAAGGCGAGCATCGCGATGAAGATCGACATGGTAAAGCCGATGCCTGCCAGCAGGCCGACCAGCCAAACGCCTCCCCACGAAACGCCAGGTGCAAGCCGGCCCCAGCCAAGCCGCACCGCAATCCAGGTGGCGCCGACGATGCCAAGCGGCTTTCCCGCGACCAGGGCTATGGCGGTGCCCAGCATCACGTAATGGGCGGAGTTGGAGAAGCCGGTCCCCGTCAAGGTCACGCCGGCGTTCGCCAGGGCGAAGATCGGCATGACGCCGAAGGCGACCCAGGGATGCATCGCCATCTGAACCCGCGACACCGGTGGCAATATTTCGCGATTGGCCACGCGAAGATCGCGCAGCGGTCGCTGTAGTCGGTGCGAATCCTTCCGCTCGACCGCATCGCTGCTTTGCAACTGCTTGAGCACGCGCGACACAATCTCGAGCGGGTGTTCCCTCATGGGTATCGGCCGCGCCGGGGTGATCAGGCCGAGCGCGACGCCGGCGAGCGTCGGGTGAACCCCGGCGATCAGAAAGCCGGCCCAGACCAAAGTACCCGGCGCGACATAGGCGAGGGCGGAACCGATACCCATCCGCTGAAAGCCGAGCACGACTGAGAGACCAACTGCGGCGACAGCGAAACCGCTGAACTGAATGCCGCTGGTGTAGAACACGGCAATGATCAGCACCGCGATGATGTCGTCGATGATGGCGAGAGCGAGCAGGAAGATTCTCACATTGACGGGGATGGATCGCCCCAGAAGCGCGAGCATGCCGACGGCAAAGGCGATGTCTGTCGCGGTTGGGACCGCCCATCCCCGGCTTCGAGCCGGATCGCTGTTCAGGCTCAAATAGATGACAGCGGGAACGATGACGCCGCCGATCGCTGCGATCAGTGGCAGAACCGCCTGGTCCGGTTTGCTCAGCGCACCTTCGTGTATCTCACGGCGAATCTCCATGCCAACGACCAGGAAGAACAGTGTCATCAGACCGTCGTTGACCCAGAAGTGCAGCGACTTGGAGAATACGTATTCGCCGAGACCGACGGTGACCGGCAACTCCCAGAAGACATGATAGCTGTGGGCGAACGGAGAGTTCGCCCATATCAGCGCAGCCGCCGCAGCAACCAGAAGGACGGCGCCGCTGACAGCCTCGACATGCAGGAATCTCTGAAGGGTATCGAAGGCCTGCTCAGTCAGGCGTTGCGGTCGTGGCAGGTTCGTGAATGAAGTACGATTGTTCATGGGGCACGCGCTCTCCGCGTGGCGGCCCGACCATCGCTCGACCTGCCGCTGCTGCACGCAGCGAACACCCATGCCGGTGTTCTACACGGCTGCGACGTCGAGGCAACCTTATTCGAAGGCGCATCTCAGTCGCGCGAAACCACACTTCGCCCTGATGCAAGATGGAAACGTCCATCTGCCTGACGGGCAAATCACTTCCACATCAGGTGCAGTCGTGCCGTCCATCCCTTCGCGTAAAAATATTCCGCTCTGCCTGTCGGGCAAATCATCGCTATAATTCCGCGTGTCTCACCCGTTACGAGGGGCGGCTCGCGATCGTCACGAACGCGCGGTGGGATGCGGTGGACGCGGATTGCGCAATAGACGATCGCGCATGATGCGTACGGCGAAGTCGTGTGGTCCTGACGTCGCGGTGCTGGCGTCAAGTTTCACGAATAACATCGTGGAGCGACGGAGGCAAAAGAGCCGTTCTCCGGGGAGAGCACGAAGTAAGCCGTAAAGCCACTGCGCAGGGAAGGCCGGGATGCTCCCGCTGAACCTGTATGCTCGTGTGCGCGTCTTATTGTGCGCAACTGCACACGAGACCGCGGGTGCAGCGTGCACCCGGTCTTCCCTGCGCCCTCTAATTTGAGAGGGCTAACGAAATGCAGAACTCGGGCAGAACATGCCGCGAGATCGCCGACATACGTTCAGTCGTCGTCCCCGCCACCGGGTCGGCCGAATGGCCGCCCGATGACAGGCCCCGGCGGGGATCCAGTATTCCAGAGACGGCAGTGATTGAACCGAGAAGCCGCGGCGTACTGGATCCCCCGCCTTCGCGGGGGATGACGATCTCTGATGGCGGTGAGGCCCCCGGAACCTGCCCCTGGAACCGCTCTAACCGCCCGGCGAGCCTCGTTTTCCGGCAACCGGATTCTCCTTTGGTAACCGAAAGTTAACCAAGCTTAGCGTTTGGTTAGGGACGGAATTTCGCGCTGATAGCCCTCGTTTTGACATGTTGGCAGGGGAAGCAGGACCCGGCTTTCGGCGGGCCCCCCATGCGACACCCAGAGAGGCTATCGCGCTGCGCATATCGCCGCGCCCGACGCGCGGCTGTGAAACCGGCAGCCGTTTGCTCCCGGAGGAAATAGGGACACTTGCGTTGAGAGGATACCGCTCATGAATCCCGCCGACGTGGCTCCGGCAGCCCTGCCGTTGGTCTCCGCCGACGTGTCGCTGATCTCGTTGTTCATGCAGGCCCACTGGGTCGTGAAGGCCGTCATGCTGGGGCTTCTCGCCTGCTCGGTCTGGGTCTGGGCGATCGCGATCGACAAGATTTTTCTCTATTCGCGCACCAAGCGCGCCATGGACCGTTTCGAGCAGGCGTTCTGGTCGGGGCAGTCGATCGAGGAACTCTACCGCGCGCTGTCGGCGAAACCGACGCAATCGATGGCGGCGTGTTTCGTCGCGGCGATGCGCGAGTGGAAGCGTTCGTTCGAGAGCCAGTCGCGCTCCTTTGCCGGCCTGCAGATGCGGATCGAGAAAGTGATGAACGTCTCCATCGCCCGCGAGGTCGAGCGGCTGGAACGAAGGCTTCTGGTGCTGGCAACCGTCGGCTCCGCCGGGCCCTTCGTCGGCCTGTTTGGAACCGTCTGGGGCATCATGTCGGCATTCCAGTCGATCGCGGCCTCGAAAAACACCTCGCTCGCGGTGGTCGCGCCGGGCATCGCGGAAGCGCTGTTCGCCACGGCGATCGGCCTTATCGCCGCCATCCCCGCGACCATTTTTTATAACAAGTTCACATCCGAGGTGAATCGCCAGGCGCAGCGGCTCGAGGGCTTCGCCGATGAATTTTCAGCCATCCTGTCCCGCCAGATCGATGAGCGGGCATGAGAACGGTCAATGACGAGCGCATCGTGAGATCGATATCATGGCGATGAACATGGCAGGTTCGACCGGCGGTGGCGGACGCCGCGGCCGGCGTCGCGCCGCCGTGATGGCGGAGATCAACGTCACGCCGATGGTGGACGTGATGCTGGTGCTGCTGATCATCTTCATGGTGGCGGCGCCGCTGATGACGTCGAGCATCGATATCGATCTGCCGATCGCCAGCGGCGGCAAGCAGATCCAGGCCAACGCCCCGCCGCTGACGCTGTCGGTCAAGCGCACCGGCGGCACCTGCAATTCCAACGTCGAGCTCTATCTCGGGGACACGCCGATTTCGGCCAACGATCTGCTGCCGAAGATCAAGGCGATCCGGGAGACCCGTTCGGACGCCGAGAGCGTGGTATACCTGAGGGGCGATAAAGACGTCTGTTACACGGATATGATGAAACTTTTGGGGTATATTCGGACGGCGGGGTTCAAGGCGAATATCGTCATCGTTCCGGAGGGGGGCTCCTAAGCCCTGCAATGGCGCGCGACGGCGGAAGCGGGAGCGGGAAAGCTCGAGTGAAGATGAAGGTCGACAAAACAGTCCTGGTATCGGTCGCCCTGCACGTCGTCGTGCTGGGGGCGGTGATGCTGTCTTTCTCGACCAAGGCCCTCGAAATGACGCCCGAGGATTCCGTTGCCGTGGATGTAATCTCGCCCGATCAGCTTGCCAAGGTCATGGCCGGCATGAAGACCGGCCAGAAGGACAACCCGAAGCCGCTGGTCGAAAAGGTCGCCGAAGCCAAGCCGGTCGATGAGGCCGTCGGCAAGATCACCGAGAAGGCGCCTGTCGTGACCGAGACCGCGCCGGCCCCGGCGCCGAAGGTCGAGGAAAAGCCGGTCGAGAAGAAGCCCGACCCGCCGAAGGTCGTCGAGAAGCCGAAGGAAGAGCCGAAGCAGGAGCCGAAGCCGACGGAGAAGAAGCCCGATCCGGTCAAGCCTGATCCGATCGCCGAAGCGCTCAAGAAGGAAGAGAAGAAGCCGCCGCCGCCGAAGCCGGTCCAGGCGGCGAAGCCGCCCGAGCCGCAGAAGCCGAAAGAACGGACATTCGATCAGTCCAAGATCGCGGCGTTGCTCGACAAGCGCGACCCGACGCGCCAGGCGGCGACCGGCGACACGCTGAATTCGAACGCGGCCCTTGGTCTGGCGAAGGGCGCGGCCGCGAACAATTCCGCGACATGGGGCTCGATGTTCAAGGAGCAGGTCCTGCGCTGCTGGAAGAAGCCTTATGGCGGTCTCGAGGCGGCAAGGTTCGAGGTCGAGTACAATATCAAGCTCAAGCGGGATGGCACGCTCGAGGCGATGCCGGTTGCGGTCTCCTCCGCGTCCACCGGTTACCAGCGTGTTTTCCTCGAGAGCGGCCTGCGCGCGATTATCGAATGCGCGCCCTACCGTCTGCCTCCGGCGTTTTTTGCGGAGTGGCAGGCGTTCATTCCCGTTTTCGATAACCGGGACCAATAGTGGCCTGAAAAATTAAGAGCAGAACAGATGTCACGCGAGCACAAGCCGGCCGATGCAATGTTGCGCATGGATCGTCGTCAACTACTGTCGGGGTTGGCGTCGGCCGGCCTGATTCTTGGCGGCACCCGTACGTCGTTCGGACAGGCGCGCGTGCCGGTGACCGGGGGCGACGTCGCTCCGCTGCCGATCGCGGTTCCGAATTTCGTGGCAGGTACGCCTGCCGATGCCGAGGTTGGCGCCGGCGTGTCCCAGGTCATCACCAACAATCTCAAGCGCAGCGGGCTGTTCGCGCCGATCGATCAGGCCGCCTATATCGAGCGCATTTCCAACATCGACGTCGCGCCGCAATTCCAGAGCTGGAAGCAGATCAACGCGCAGGCGCTGGTCACCGGGCGCATGACGCGACAGGGCGACGGCCGTCTCAAAGCGGAATTCCGCCTCTGGGACGTCAACACCGCCCAGCAGCTCACCGGCCAGCAATACTTCACCTCGCCGGAGTACTGGCGGCGGATCGCGCACATCATCTCGGACCAGATCTACGAGCGGCTGACCGGCGAGAAGGGCTATTTCGACAGCCGCGTCGTGTTCATCGACGAGACCGGATCCAAGGAGCGTCGCGTCAAGCGGCTGGCGCTGATGGACCAGGACGGCGCCAATGTCCGGTACCTGACGCGGGGCTCCGATCTGGTGCTGACGCCGCGGTTCTCGCCGTCGACCCAGGAAATCACCTACATGGAGTTCGGGCAGGGCGATCCGCGGGTCTATCTGTTCAATATCGAGACCGGGCAGCGCGAGATCGTCGGCAATTTCCCCGGCATGTCGTTCTCGCCGCGGTTCTCGCCGGACGGCCAGCGCATCATCATGAGCCTGCAGCAGGGCGGAAACTCCAACCTGTTCGTGATGGACCTGCGTTCGAAATCGACCACCCGGCTGACCGATACGCCGGCGATCGATACCTCGCCGTCTTATTCGCCCGACGGCAGCCGGATCTGCTTCGAGTCCGACCGCGGCGGCAAGCCGCAGATCTACGTCATGCCGGCCAACGGCGGAGGGGCGCAGCGCATCTCGTTCGGCGAGGGCAGCTATTCGACGCCGGTGTGGTCGCCGCGCGGCGACTACATCGCCTTCACCAAGCAGGGCGGCGGCCAATTTGCCATCGGCATCATGAAGACCGACGGTTCCGGCGAACGTATCCTCACCTCCGGCTTCCATAACGAAGGCCCGACGTTTGCGCCGAACGGCCGCGTGGTGATGTTCTTCCGCGAACCCGGCGGCAGCAGCGGACCGTCGCTGTACACCGTCGATATCTCAGGTCGCAACGAATTGCGGGTACCAACGCCCGGTTTCGCGTCCGACCCCGCGTGGTCGCCGCTATTGTCCTGAGCGGAACCCGCGCTATCGTTAATCGGCAAACTTTGCCTAGCTTGCTGATTTTAAAGGCATATTTTCGTTCCGGGGCGGAAAAACAACTTCTCGCTAACGATGTTCGCTCAGAAAGACTTCATCTGCGACGGGTAGAAATACGCACCCGAAGAGGACGCGTGCGCTGCCGATGCAGTTGGTCGACCAGAAAAAGCGAAGCGGTACGGAAGAACTGGAGCCCGCCCTCTATGCGGCGCTGGTCGATTCCATGTGCCAGAACTTCTGGCCGATGTTCATCGGCTCGGTGTCCACCGCCGTCGCCGCGGTATTGACGGCGCTCAAGACCGGCAACGTGCTGTTGTGGCCCTGCGCGGCGCTGATCATCGGCATCGGCACGGTGCGCGCCTTCCAGATGCGCAAATACGAACGGCGCACCCAGGTCCTTTCGTTCGAGCAGGCCAGGCACTGGGAGCCGCGCTATGCGATCGGCGCCATGCTCTACGCCAGCGTGCTGGGCGTCTGGTGCTTTCTCACGATTTTCAACAACGACGACGCGGTCGCGCACATGATCTGCGTTGCGGCGACGGTCGGCTACACTGCCGGTGGCGCGGCCCGCAATTACGGCCGGCCCAAGCTGATCCAGTATCACATCCTGCTGGCTTGCGGCCCCATGTCACTGGCGCTGGCGACGCATGCCGACTTTTACTACATGAGCCTTGCCGCGCTGCTGGCGCTGTTTTTCATGGGCCTCAAGGGCATCAACCTCAGCCTGCACGCCATCTTCGTCAAGGCGCTGACGTCGAGCTTCCGCGAAGCCGCGCTGGCCGGGCAGTTCGATACCGCGCTGAACAACATGCCGCACGGCCTGTGCATGTTCAGCTCCGACGGCCGGCTCGCGGTCATGAATCACCGCTTCAGCGAAATGATGAACCTGTCCGACGATCTCATTGAGCGCGGCGCCAGCGCGCCCGACATCATCGCGGCCTGCATCACCTCGGATTCGATCACGGCGGCCAGCGGCAAGATGATCCTGTCGGAGATCGTCAACACCCAGGCGGGCGACATGATTACGACCGATCCCGACGTCAAGCGGGGCCGGTCGCTGTCCTGGACCTTCCAGCCGATGAGCGGGGGCGGCGCGGTCGTTCTGGTCGAAGACATCACCGAACGCCGCAACGCCGAAGCGCGTATCAGTCATCTGGCGCGCTACGACGAACTGACGGCGCTGCCGAACCGGGTCAATTTCCGCGACGAGATCGGGCGGCTGCTGGCGATCCAGCAAGGCGCCGAACATTTGTCGGCGCTGCTGTTCGTCGATCTCGACCAGTTCAAGCAGGTCAACGACACGCTCGGTCACCCCTGCGGCGACCAGCTGCTTTGCGCGGTGTCCGACCGCCTGCGCGAGATGCTGCGGCCCGAGGACTTCGTGGCGCGGTTCGGCGGCGACGAGTTCGTGGTGTTCCAGCAGAACATCCATTCCACCGACGACGCGGCGGGTCTGGCCCGGCGCATCGTCGATCGCCTGAGCGAGCGCTACAAGATCGACAATCATCTGGTCGAGATCGGCGCCAGCGTCGGCATCGCCATGACCACGCGCGGCATCAGCGCCGACACGCTGCTCAAGAACGCCGACATGGCGCTGTACCGCGCCAAGGCGGACGGCCGCGGTACCTTCTGCTTTTTCCGGGACGAAATGGCGCAGGTGGTCGAATCGCGCCGTATCCTCGAACTGGATCTGCGCAAGGCGCTGGCCAACGAGGAGTTCGAGCTGTTCTATCAGCCGCTGGTCAACGTCAAATCGGGCCGCATCTCCACCTGCGAAGCGCTGCTGCGCTGGAATCATCCGGTCCGCGGCACGGTTTCCCCGGTCGACATCATTCCGGTCGCAGAGGACATGGGCCTGATCGTCGATCTCGGTCGCTGGATTTTGCGCAAGGCCTGCATGGAATGCATGAAGTGGCCCGAAGGCGTCAGCGTCGCCGTCAACTTCTCGCCGCAGCAATTCCATCAGCGCGACGTGCTGAGCGAGGTGCGCTACGCGCTCGAGGTTTCCGGGCTGGCGGCAAACCGGCTCGAAATCGAGATCACGGAGTCGTCGCTGCTGCGGAACACGCAACTGACGCACGACGTGCTGTCGCAACTGCATTCGCTCGGCGTGCGGATTTCGCTCGACGATTTCGGCACCGGCTATTCGAGCCTGAGCTACCTGCATAACTTCCCGCTGCAGAAGGTGAAGATCGACCGCTCCTTCCTCGAGGGGATCGACAGCGACCGGCCGCTGACGCTGCTGCGCGGCGTGGCGCGGCTGTCTGCCGACCTCGGCATGACGGTCGTGGTCGAAGGCGTCGAGACCAACGAGCAGCTCGAACTGATCGGCGCCGATGGCACGGTCAGCGAAGTGCAGGGCTATCTGTTCAGCCCGCCGATACCGGCGACGCGGATCCGCCAGCTCCTGAACGTGTCGCACGGCCGTCGGTCGTCCGAAGAGCCGCTGAAGGTAATTCAGTCGCGCTCGATCGCCTGAAGTCCTCGATCCCTCGAACGCGATGCAACTTTTGATTGCGCTATTGCTCGCATAAGTTAACCGTAAACCGCTTAAAGCTTTGCAATCCTGTTAACAGGCTGTTAATCCTAAGGCTGCTCGTAGAAGTTGCTCGTAGTGTTAGGAGTACAGCATGAGGTCCCTGGCCGGATCTACGGCCTTTGGACGGAGTTCGGACCTGTTGGATCAAGTCGACTATCGTCTAGCGCAAACCCCCGAAGAAAAAGAAGAGATCTACAACCTTCGCTATCGCGCCTATCTTCGCGAAGGAGCGGTGAAGGAATCTCCAGAGCAGCGCGTCACCGATCAGTATGACGACCTGCCGAATTCCTGGACATTTGGCGTCTACCTGTTCGGGGAGCTCTACAGCTCCGTCCGCATCAGTGTGCTGACCTCGGAGTGGCGGGAGTCCTGTTCGGCGGAGGCCTTCGGCGAAATCCTGCATCCGCGGCTCGATCGGGGCGAGGTCATCATCGATCCCGCGCGTTTCGTCGCCGATCCGGACAAGGTCAAGCGCTTCCCGGAACTCCCATACCTGACGCTGCGGCTGGCCTACATGGCGTGCGAGTATTTCAACGCCGACATCGGGCTGGCGATCGTACGTGCCGAACACCAGGCGTTCTATCGCCGTGTGTTCCTGCACCACACCATCGCCGAACCCCGCATGTTCCCCGGCCTGCTCAAGCCGGTCGGGCTGATGGCGGCGGATTTCCCGGCGATGAAGGAAAAGGTATTCGAGCGCTACCCGATGATGCGCTCGACCGCGTTCGAGCGGCGCATGCTGTTCGAGCGCCCCAACGCCCGCCGTGTGCGGCCCGCTGCGGCGGTTTCCGAATACGGGCGGGCCGCGATGGGGCCAAGTTCCTGAAATCTTGCGGACGGCGGGTAGAATCAGCCGTCCGCAATTCGCGCGGTTTCACCGCTCGGCGAGGCGCATCATTGCGCGCTTGACCGCTCTATTTCGTCCCAATTTGCGCGATATGGCCCCAAATCTGGTGATTGGTGCCGGTGCTCGCTTGCCTTCACCCTCGCGCCACATTTACAAATCATTAACTATCGCGGTCGCTTTTCACGGTTTGTCAGCATTTGATCGGGTCCCGCAAGGTTCCATCAAGGTTGACGGAACGTTCGCTTAACCATCGCCCTGTAGACCGGAAGACAGTCGAAAAACGTGAGCGTGGAGGCTCTCGAATGAAATATCAGATGCGTAACCTCCAGGGATGGAAGTTGGCGGCCGTGGTCGCGGTAGCGCTGTCGATGGGCGCCTGCGCCAAGAACAATGTCGGCGCCGATGGCGCGATGGCCAGTGCGGCGACCCCGGGCAGCCAGCAGGACTTCGTAGTCAATGTCGGCGACCGCGTGTTCTTCGAGAGCGACCAGACCGAACTGAGCCCGCAGGCGATCGCCACGCTGGAGAAGCAGGCGCAGTGGCTGCAGACCTATAATCGCTACTCCTTCACCATCGAAGGCCATGCGGACGAGCGCGGCACCCGTGAATACAACATCGCGCTCGGTGCGCGTCGCGCCCAGTCGGTGCGTAGCTACCTTGCCTCGCGCGGCATCGATCCGAACCGCATGCGCACGATCTCCTACGGCAAGGAGCGACCGGTCGCGGTCTGTAACGACATCTCGTGCTGGTCGCAGAACCGCCGCGCCGTCACCGTGCTGAACGCCGGCGCCTGAGCGCCCGGGACCTTCAGCTTTCAGACTTTCCCACGCTTCCAGAACCAGCGCCTTCAGGCGCTGGTTTAACAGTGCATTGTGCTTTCACACCAAGCGGATGCAGGCTTGCGTTGAGACATCGCGCCAAGCAGTTAATCCAGCACCTCCAGATAAAATCGCGGATCAGCGCCATCGCTCGTTCAGGCGCATCCGGCACGACGCCAAGTCGGCAATTGGCGAACTGCTCGAATCGCACCAGATGGAGCCCGTTCACACACACGTGCTCGATGAACGGTTCGTTTGACCAAGGTGCTTGCTTGTTCCGAAGTCGAAACTAAACCATACCGCGGTCAAGCGGGCGGATTGGAAAGCGCCAGTCACAATTCCGGCGCACTCCATCGCTGAATGGGATCAGCTTTCGATGTCACGCGATCTTCGTCGTCAGGGCAAAATGTCATCCAGACTCCTTAATGCTACCGGCGCCGCGGCGATTGCCGTGATGCTGGCTTCTTCCGTGCAGATCGCTTCGGCGCAGCTCTCGTTTCCCTGGGAGCGATCGCAGCAAGGTGCCCCGCGTGGGCAGGAGCAGTCCGATGACGGCGATGCGGAAATGCGGATCCAGCGGCTCGAGCAGCAGCTCCGGCAACTGACCGGCCAGAACGAGGAACTGCAATACCGTAACCGCCAGCTCGAAGAGCGGCTGCGCCAGCTCGGCGCGGCGCCGCCGTCACCGGGCGGTCAGCCGCCAGTAGCGCAGCCCGGCATGTCGGCAGCGCCGCCCCAGGGGCAGCCCAATACGCCGCCACAGGCGCAGCAGGCTTATCCGCAGCAGAACTACCCGCAGCAGCAAGCCTACCCGCAGCAGCAGGGCTATCCGCAAGCCCAGCCCGGCTATGGCCAGCAGCCCCAGGCCGCCTCACCCGCCCCGATCGCGCAGGACCCTGCGGCACCACAAGGGGGCGGTCGCCGTCGCGGCGATGCGTTCGATCCCAGCCAGAACCCCAACGCCCCCGGCGCGCCGCGCGCACTCGGCGGCGGTCAGATGCCGATCGCCAACGATGCCCCGGTCGGTGCACCGGGCGGACGTGGCCCCGGTGAACCGATGAATCTCGGTCGTGACCCGGCTGCAGCCGGGGGCCCGCCGCCGCGCGGTCCCGCCAGCGCCGCGCTGACCACGCTGCCGCCCTCGGCGACGTCCAAGGACGAATTCGATCTCGGCATCGGCTACATGCAGCGCAAGGACTACGCGCTGGCCGAAGAGACGATGAAGAACTTCGCCCAGAAATACCCGAGCGATCCCCTGATCGCGGATTCGCAATACTGGCTCGGCGAAAGCTATTTCCAGCGCCAGCAATATCGCGATGCGGCGGAAGCCTTCCTCGGTGTCACCACCAAGTTCGACAAATCGGGCAAGGCGCCTGACGCCCTGCTGCGGCTCGGCCAGTCGCTGGCGGCGCTGAAGGAAAAGGAAGCCGCCTGCGCGGCGCTCGGCGAAGTGACGCGGAAATATCCGCGCGCCTCGGCCGGCGTCAAAGCCGCCGTAGACCGTGAGCAAAAGCGGGTGAAGTGCTAAGCTGGTACCGGGGAGGCCGCGACCGGCCTCCGTGCAGGTGCCGGTGCAGCCATGCCCCTCGATGACCAGGCCGTGATTTCGGCCAGTGACGCCAAACGCCTGTTTGCCGACTGGAAGGCCGCGCCCGCGATGGTGCTTGCGGTCTCCGGTGGCCCCGACTCGATGGCGTTGATGTGGCTGGCCGCGCGCTGGCGCCGCGGGCTTTCCCGGGGGCCGCGCCTGCTCGCCGTCACGGTCGATCACGGCTTGCGCCCGGAGGCCGCGCGCGAGGCGCGTGACGTCAAACGCCTGGCACGTACGCTCGAACTGCCCCATCGCACGCTGCGCTGGGGCGGCGTCAAGCCGAAGACGGGATTGCCGGCCGCGGCGCGTGCGGAGCGCTATCGCCTGCTCGCGCAGGCCGCGCGATCGAGCGGCGCGACGCATATCCTCACCGCGCATACCCGGGACGACCAGGCCGAAACGCTGCTGATGCGGATGCTGCGCGGCAGCGGCATCGCGGGTCTTGCGGCGATGGCACGCGAGACCGAACGGGACGGCGTGCGGCTGGCGCGGCCGTTGCTGGACATCCCGAAATCGCGGCTCGTCGCGACACTCGGCAAGGCAAAGATCGCCTTCGCCGACGATCCGACCAACAGCGACGTGAGTTTCACGCGTCCGAGGCTGCGCGCATTGATGCCGGCGCTGGCGGAGGAGGGCGGCGACAGCCGCAGCCTGGCGCGGCTGGCTTCGCGGCTGGCGCGGGCCAATGCCGCAATCGAAGTGCTGGTCGATGGGGCGGAGCGCTACCTTGCCTTGACGGATCGTCGGGATGCCTCGCGCTTCGGATTCGATGCCGCGGCCTTTGCCGGGCTGCCCGAGGAGATCCGCCTGAGGCTGCTCAAGCGCGCGATCGACCGGTTCGGCCACGAGGGGACTGCCGAACTCGGCAAACTCGAAGCCCTGCTGGCCGCGTTGGACTGCGCCATTGTCGATGGCAAGGGGCAGTCAAGCCTGAAGCAAACCCTTGCGGGGGCGGCGATCAGCCTGAGCGGCGGGCGAATTCACGTTGATCCGGCGCCGCAGCGTCGCGGCCGGAAACCGTGACAAACGGCCCGATATATTGATATCCCAGCATATTCCCGCAACCTGTCTTAACCACCCCGTGGAAACCCCGGATTCTACGCCATTTTTTGACCCGGAATTCCGCTAACATGCGTTAAATAGTCCTGAGTGGTTCCCTTGGCATTGACCGGGGCGCCACCTAGATTGTGTGCAGTGGACCGGGGATTCTCGTCTCACTACCCAAAAAGAAATATTCAGGGTTACTGCCAAGGACAAAGGCCGCGATCCGCGCGACCACGAAGGAAGATCAATGAACGCCAATCTGCGCAATTTCGCCCTCTGGGTCATCATTGTCTTGCTGCTATTGGCACTATTCACGCTTTTCCAGAACCCGGGTCAGCGCGCGTCCTCGCAGGACATTTCGTTCTCGCAGTTGCTCAGCGAGGTCGACCAGAACCGCGTGCGCGACGTGGTGATCCAGGGGCCGGACATTCACGGCACCTTCACCAACGGCTCGAGCTTCCAAACCTATGCGCCCAGCGATCCGACGCTGGTGAAGCGCCTCTATGACGCCAAGGTCCAGATCACGGCCAAGCCGCCCGGCGACAACGTGCCGTGGTTCGTGTCGCTGCTGGTGTCCTGGCTGCCCTTCATCGCCCTGATCGGAGTATGGATCTTCCTGTCGCGGCAGATGCAGGGCGGCGCCGGAAAGGCGATGGGCTTCGGCAAGTCGCGCGCCAAGATGCTGACGGAGGCCCATGGCCGCGTCACCTTCGAGGACGTCGCCGGCGTCGACGAGGCCAAGCAGGACCTCCAGGAGATCGTCGAGTTCCTGCGCGATCCCGGCAAGTTCCAGCGGCTCGGTGGACGGATTCCGCGCGGCGTGCTGCTGGTCGGCCCTCCCGGCACCGGCAAGACCCTGATCGCGCGTGCGGTTGCGGGCGAAGCCAACGTGCCGTTCTTCACGATCTCGGGCTCCGACTTCGTCGAAATGTTCGTCGGCGTCGGTGCTTCCCGCGTCCGCGACATGTTCGAGCAGGCCAAGAAGAACGCGCCCTGCATCATCTTCATCGACGAAATCGACGCGGTCGGCCGTCATCGCGGCGCCGGTCTCGGCGGTGGCAATGACGAGCGCGAGCAGACGTTGAACCAGTTGCTGGTCGAGATGGACGGCTTCGAGGCCAATGAAGGCGTGATCCTGATCGCGGCGACCAACCGGCCCGACGTGCTCGATCCCGCGCTGCTGCGCCCCGGCCGTTTCGACCGCCAGGTGGTGGTGCCCAATCCCGACGTCGTCGGCCGCGAGCAGATCCTCAAGGTTCACGTCCGCAAGGTGCCGCTGGCGCCGGATATCAACCTCAAGACCATCGCGCGCGGCACGCCGGGCTTCTCCGGCGCCGACCTGATGAACCTCGTCAACGAGGCCGCGCTGACGGCTGCCCGCCGCAACAAGCGGATGGTGACCCAGGCCGAGTTCGAGGAAGCCAAGGACAAGGTGATGATGGGCGCCGAGCGCAAGTCGCTCGTCATGACCGAGGAAGAGAAGTTGCTGACGGCCTATCACGAGGGCGGTCACGCCATCGTCGGCCTCAACGTCGTCGCGACCGATCCGATCCACAAGGCCACGATCATCCCGCGTGGACGCGCCCTCGGCATGGTGATGCAGCTGCCCGAGCGCGACAAGCTGTCGATGTCGCTCGAGCAGATGACGTCGCGACTGGCGATCATGATGGGCGGCCGCGTCGCGGAAGAACTGATCTTCGGCAAGGAGAAGGTTACGTCCGGTGCCTCTTCCGACATCGAACAGGCCACGCGGCTGGCGCGCATGATGGTGACGCGCTGGGGCCTGTCCGAAGCCCTTGGCACCGTGTCCTACGGCGAAAACCAGGACGAAGTGTTCCTCGGCATGTCGGTGTCGCGCACGCAGAACGCTTCGGAAGCGACGGTTCAGAAGATCGACACCGAGATTCGGCGTTTTGTCGAAGAGGGCTACAACGAAGCGACGCGCATTCTCACCGAAAAGCGCGCCGACCTCGAGACGCTCGCCAAGGGCCTGCTCGAATTCGAAACGTTGAGCGGCGAAGAGATCATCGATCTGCTCAACGGCAAGAAGCCGAACCGCGAATCGGTGCTGGAGCCGAGCACGCCTCGCGCCTCCGCCGTGCCGCCCGCCGGCAAGCCGCGTCCGCGCCCCGATCCGGGCATGGAGCCGCAGCCGCAGGCGTAAGCGGGTTGCATCTGAACAAAAAAACGCGGCGGAGACGCCGCGTTTTTTATTTCGTCCAACTTCGCGCGCTACGCCTTTTCCATGGGCGCAAAATGTCGCTCGAGGATCTGCTCCGGCGTCTCGGTCACGTCGATGGTCTGCCCGTCGCCCACATAGGTGAGAACGGTGCGCTCGCCGTCGCGCGACATGCTGCCGACGAGCGCAATGTTGATGTGGATCGGCCGCCCCGTCTCGAAGGCCGTGCATTGAATCCAGAAGCGCATCGCGGTCTCCTTCGATTTTCCGCGGCTAATCTAGAGACGGGGCGCTACCCGCGCTAGGCGGAGGCGCGCAATTCGCGGGCCGCCGCGACCATGTTGACGAGCGCCGGCTGCACTTCCTCCCATTTGCGGGTCTTCAATCCGCAATCCGGATTGATCCAGATCTGGGTGTCGGCAAGCCGTTTCCGCGCCAGCGCGAGCAGGTCGGTCATCTCGCCGATGTCGGGCACCCGCGGCGAATGGATGTCATAGACGCCGGGGCCGATTTCGTTCGGGTAGCGGTAATCCCTGAATGCGTCGAGCAGCTCCATCTTCGAGCGCGAGGTCTCGATCGAGATCACGTCGGCGTCCATGGCGCCGATTGCGTCGATGATGTCGTTGAACTCCGAGTAGCACATGTGGGTGTGGATCTGCGTCTCGTCGCGCACACCGGACGAACAGAGGCGGAAGGCTTCGACGGCCCAGTCGAGATAGGCCTTCCATTCGGATTTCCGCAGCGGCAGGCCTTCCCTCAGTGCCGCCTCGTCGATCTGGATCATGCCGGCGCCGGCCGCTTCGAGATCGGCGACCTCGTCGCGGATGGCGAGCGCGATCTGCCGGCAGGCCTCGCTGCGCGGGATGTCATCGCGGACGAACGACCAGTTCAGGATGGTGACGGGGCCGGTGAGCATCGCCTTCATCGGCTTCTTTGTCAGCGACTGCGCATACTGCCACCACTCGACCGTCATCGGGCTGGGCCGCGAGACGTCGCCGAACAGCACCGGCGGGCGGACGTAACGCGATCCGTAGGATTGCACCCAGCCGTTGGCGGTGAATGCGAAGCCGGCAAGCTGCTCGCCAAAATACTGCACCATGTCGTTGCGTTCGAACTCACCATGCACGAGCACGTCGAGGCCGATCTCTTCCTGCCAGCGCACCGCGCGGGCGGTCTGTTCCTGCAGGTAGGATTTGTAGGCGCTGTCGGCCAGAGTACCCTTGGCGTGGGCGGCGCGCGCCTTGCGGACGTCGGCGGTTTGCGGGAACGAGCCGATCGTCGTGGTCGGGAACGCCGGCAGGCTGAAACGCGCGTGCTGAACGCCGACACGGTCCGCGAATACGCTGGCGCGCCGGCGCATCGCATCGTCGAGGCCGGCGACGCGGGCTGCGACCTTCGCATTGTGGATGCGGAGCGAAGCCTTGCGGGAGGCGGCTGCCTCGTCGGAGGCTTTCAGGCTGGCCTTGGCAGCTCCGCGACCACCGGCGAGCGCCGTTGCGAGGGTCGTCAGTTCCTCGATTTTCTGCACCGAGAACGCCAGCCAGCTTGTGATCTCGGGATCGAGGCCGGTCTCCAGCGATAAATCGATCGGGACGTGCAGCAGCGAGCATGACGGCGCGATCTGCACGCGATCCTTGCCGAGCTTTGCGACGACGGGCTCGATCCGATCGAGCGCGCGGCTCAGATCCGTGCGCCAGATGTTGCGGCCGTCGATGACGCCGAGCGACAGCACGCGGTCCTTTGGAAAGCCGTCGAGGTCGTCGATCTGGTCCGGTGCGCGCACCAGATCGAGATGCAGCCCGGCGACGGGAAGGGAAAGCGCCGTGTCGCGACTGCCGCCCAGCTCGCCGAAATAGGTCGCCAGCATGATCTTGAGCTGCGGCACGGCTTTGGCGATCTTGGAGTAGGCGTAATGCAGCGCCTGCTTCGCGACGATATCAAGGTCGAGCACCAGACACGGCTCGTCGATCTGCACCCATTCGGCGCCCCGATAGACCAATTCGCGAAGGACCTCGATGTAGACGGGCAGCAGCCGGTCGAGCAGCGAGAGCGGATTGAATCCGGCGTCCGTGCTCTTGGCGAGCTTGAGGAACGTGACCGGCCCGACCAACACGGGCCGGGTCTGGTAGCCCAGCGCCAGCGCTTCCTCGTATTCCTCGATCGGCTTGCGCGATGCGAGGACGAACGTCTGCTCCTTTTCAAGTTCGGGCACCATGTAGTGGTAATTGGTGTCGAACCATTTCGTCATTTCCTGCGCGGGCACGCCATGCGCGGCATCATGGCCATGATGGGCATGGCCGCAGCCGGCTTCGCGCGTTTCACCCTGGGCCCCGCGGGCCATCGCGAAATAGGTCGCAAGCGGCACCGGGCCGCCGTCCCAGCGATAGATTTTCGGAATGGCGCCGACCATCACCGACGTGTCGAGCACCTGATCATAGAACGAAAAATCGTTCGACGGGATCACGCTGACGCCGAGCTTTTTCTGGCGCGCCCAGTTCGCCGCGCGCAGGCCTGCGCCGGCTTCGATCAGCGCGCTTTCGCTGGTCGCGCCGGACCAGAAACTTTCCAGCGCGAATTTCAGCTCGCGGCGCGGGCCGATGCGCGGCGTGCCGAGCGAGGCCACGGGAAGTGCTGAAGTGGAGATGGTGGAAGTAGTAGACATTGGCTTAACCCCAAAAGTTGGGGGCAAAGGCCGAAGTGACACGTCTGGATCCCGAACGGCGGGAAGCGCGCGCGGAATCGCAACCGCACCACCGGGACACCCCGCCCGAGGACGTGTATGTTGTCGAGGCAGGTCTCCTGGCTCGCGGGTCAGTGCTGCTGTCCGGCCTTCCCGAGACCTTGCGGGTCTCAGTGACTTCGTTGGACAGCGGCTCGCCGCTTACAGTTGCGGGGGCAGCTCCGGCTTTGGCCATTACGGCCGCACCGGCTTCCCTCTTAGCTTCGGAGAAACAATCTCCGAAGAACCACGACCGCCCCGGTTTATCGACAAGTGCGCGTTGCCGTCAACGGATCATTTTCGTTGCGGCATCTCCCGCGGAACGATGGTCTGAACGATGGAGCGATCGAGCGCCTCGTAATCGTGCAGCCTGATCGTGTCGTAAAGCTCGGCGCGGGTCTGCATCCGATCGATCATGTTGTGGGTGCCGCCGTCGCGCGCGATTGCGGCATAGAGCTGCTGCTGCGCCTTGTTCGCGACCCGCAGCGAGGAAACCGGCCAGATCACCATCGCGTAGCCCATCTGCTCGAACTCGGAAGCAGTGAAGAACGGCGTCTTGCCGAACTCGGTCATGTTGGCGAGCAGCGGCACGCCGGGCATCCGCTCGGCGAAGGCGCGGAACATCTCGGCGGTGTTGAGCGCTTCGGGGAAAATCGCGTCGGCGCCGGCTTCCATATAGAGCCTGGCACGCGCGACGGCGCCGTCGAGGCCTTCGCTGGCGGCTGCATCCGTTCGTGCGATGACGACGAGATCGCGGCGCGCCCTGGCAGCAGCAGCGACCTTGGCCGCCATGTCGTGCGCATCGGCCAGTCTCTTGTCGTTGAGGTGGCCGCACTTCTTGGGCAGCAACTGATCCTCGAGATGAACGGCGCCGGCGCCGGCTTCCTCGAAGACGCGGACCATGTGCATGACGTTGAGCGCTTCGCCATATCCGGTGTCGCCGTCCACCAGCATCGGCAAGCTTGCGGCGCGAACAATCTGGCGCACGAAGAACGCGACCTCGTCGACCGTGATGACGCCGAGGTCCGGCAGTCCCATCGATGCGGTCATGGCCGCGCCGGAGAGATACAGCGCCTCGAAGCCCGCTGCTTTGGCCTGAAGCGCCGACATGCCGTTATGCGCACCCGGAAGGCGCAGGATGCCGGGCCGCTGCAGCAGCGTGCGAAAGCGGCGGCCGGCGCTCTCCTGCGGATGATCCGATGCGACGAGGTATGGCATGGCCCTCTCCCTATGCCGCGCGCACCGGCGAGGGGGCCTGCTCGCGTGCATCGAGCGGGATGAAGGCGCGATTTTCGGGGCCGACATAGTTCGCCGCCGGCCGGATGATCTTGCTGTCGATCCGCTGTTCGATGACGTGGGCGGCCCAGCCGGAAGTGCGTGAGATGACGAATAGCGGCGTGAACATCGCCGTCGGCACCCCCATCGCGTGGTAGGAGACGGCGCTGAACCAGTCCAGGTTGGCGAACATGCGCTTGGCTTCGGCCATGACAGTCTCGATGCGGTCGGCGATCGCGAACATGCGCATGCTGCCGCTCTCGGCACTGAGCTGATGCGCGACCTGCTTGATCACCTTGTTGCGGGGATCGGCGATCGTATAGACGGGATGACCGAAGCCGATCACGACTTCCTTGGCCGCGATCCGCCGGCGGATATCGGCCTCGGCTTCATCAGGGTCGGCGTAGCGTTTCTGCACCTCGAACGCGACCTCGTTGGCCCCGCCATGCTTGGGTCCACGCAGTGCACCGATCGCGCCCGTGACCGCCGAATACATGTCGGCGCCGGTGCCGGCGATCGAGCGCGCGGTGAACGTCGAGGCATTGAATTCGTGCTCGGCATAGAGATTGAGCGAGGTATGCATCGCGCGTTCGTGTGACGCCGACGGCGGCTTGCCATGCAGCAGGTGAAGGAAGTGTCCGCCGATCGAGTCATCGCCGGTCTCCACCTCGATGCGGCGGCCGTTATGCGCGTAATGATGCCAGTAAAGCAGCATCGAGCCGAGCGAGGCCATCAGGCGGTCGGCGATGTCGCGGGCGCCGGGCGTATTGTGGTCGTGGCTTTCCGGCAGCACGCAGCCAAGCGCCGAGACGCCGGATCGCATCACGTCCATCGGGTGCGCCGCCGCCGGCAGTTGTTCCAGCGTGTTCAGCACCGCGCGCGGCAGGCCGCGCAGCGATTTCAGCCTGGCCTTGTAGTTGGCAAGCTCGGCGCGGGTCGGCAGGCTGCCGTGCACGAGCAGATGCGCGATCTCCTCGAACTCGCAGACGCCTGCGACATCGAGGATGTCGTAGCCGCGATAGTGCAAATCGTTGCCGCTGCGGCCGACGCTGCAAAGCGCGGTATTGCCGGCGACGACGCCGGAGAGGGCTACGGATTTCTTGGGTGCTGGCTTCGCGTCCGTCATCTGTTCCTCCCTAAGCACGTGCTGCGCGTTGCTGCGAGCTTTGCGTTTCAGCAGGCCAGTCGAAAATGCCGTGCGGCGGAGCGGCGCCGAGCCGCGACGGTTCGACAGTAAATGTCAGCTCGGAAAGCTCACCGGCCCGAAGTGATGGCAGCCGCTCGACCGCGGCGATGAAGCGGTCCTGCTCTGCAAGGGAAATCACGCCATCCGCCAGCGTCCGAAACTTGCGGATGTAATCCGGCCGCTTGAACGGTCGGGCGCCCAGCGGGTGCGCGTCGGCGACCGCGATCTCGTCGCTGACGGTCGAACCGCCCTTGAGCGTAACGACGACGCGGCCGCCGAAGGCCTTCTCTCGTGGATCGTGGCTGTGATAGCGCCGCGTCCATTCGGGATCTTCGACCGTCGAAATCTTGCGCCAGAGCTCGATCGTTGCGGGCCGGCCCGCGCGTTCCGGTGCGTAGGATTTTTCGTGATGCCAGCCGCCGTCTTCGAGCGCGACGGCGAAGATGTACATGATGGAGTGATCGAGCGTTTCGCGGCTGGCCTTCGGATCCATCTTCTGCGGATCGTTGGCGCCGGTGCCGATCACGAAATGGGTGTGGTGGCTGGTATGGATGACGATGCTTTCCACGCTTGCGAGGTTGCCGATCTTCGGCCCCAGCCTGCGGGCGAGATCGATCAGCGCCTGGCTCTGATATTCGGCCGAATGTTCCTTGGTATAGGTATCGAGGATCGCGCGCTTCAGTTCGCCTTTCTCGGGCAGCGGCACGATGTATTCCGCGTTCGGGCCGCCGAGCAGCCAGGCGATGAAGCCGTCCTCGCCCTCATAGGCCGGTGACGGCGCGCCTTCGCCGCGCATGACGCGGTCGACTGCTTCGATGGCCATCTTGCCGGCGAAAGCCGGCGCATAGGCCTTCCAGCTTGAAATCTCGCCCTTGCGCGATTGCCGCGTCGTGGTGGTGACGTGAAGCGCCTGCTGCACCGCCTGATAGATCGTCTCAACCGGCAGCCCAAGCAGCGCGCCGATGCCGGCCGCAGCCGAGGGGCCGAGATGGGCGATATGATCGATCTTGTGCTCATGCAGGCAGATGCCCTTCACCAGATCGACCTGGATCTCGTAGGCCGCAGCCAGCCCGCGCAGCAGATCCTCTCCCGACGACCCGCAATGCTGGGCCACCGCCAGCACCGGCGGGATGTTGTCGCCGGGATGGGAATAGTCTGCGGCCAGGAACGTATCGTGGAAATCGAGTTCGCGGACCGCGACGCCATTGGCCCATGCCGCCCATTCCGGCTGATAACGCTGGCCACCTGGCAGCCCGAAGATGGTTGCGCCCTGGGCCTGCGGATGTGCCTCGGCTTGCGCCCGCGCGGTAACGACCGGATGCCGCGCAACCGAAGCGGCGGCGACGGCGGCGTTGTCGATGATGCGGTTGCCGATCATCTCGGCGACCTCGTCCTCGATGCGTACCGGATCGGCGGCAACCGCTGCGATCTTCCAGGCGAGTTGATCGGCGCGGTCGAGCCGTTCGGCGGATTTGTAGGTGCGGACCTTGTGATGCTTCACGTAACGGCTTCCTCTTGAACGTCGTTGCTATGTCGGGCGATGGAAATCGGTGTCGGTCGTCCGTTGGTGTCGACTGCGACCATTTCAAACGTGCCGTGAACGGCCGCGCGGCGTTGTCCGCCAAGCGCGTCTTCATGCATGAGGTCGACGGCGACCGTCATCGATGAGCGGCCGACGCGGGTGATGTGGGCGACGCATTCGATCAGGTCGCCGACACGGACCGGCTCGGCGAACGTGATGCGGTCCGTGGATGCCATCACCACGTGCTGGCGTGTGTGGCGTGTGGCGGCGATGAACGCCGCCTTGCCCATCAGGTGCAGCGCATGGCCGCCGAACAGCGTGCCGTAATGATTGGCGCGGTCGGGAAACACCACGTCGGTAAGGCTTATTTTCGTGGCGTCAGGACGCATCGCGAACTCCGGACGGCTTGAATTTCCGTCGTCGGTTCGCAAATATCCGCAACTGCAATCGCTTTAAAATGGCTGATAAAGCGTAGTCTTGCGAAGGTTTTTCGCATGTTTGCAAAGTTTGCAAAGTCGAGGGCGAGATGAAGAAAGCGTTCATGGGACTGCGGCTGAAGCGCCTGCGCGAGGAGCAGCACCTGACCCAGGCCGCGCTGGCGCAACGGCTCGGCATCTCGCTGAGCTACCTCAACCAGCTCGAAAACAACCAGCGGCCGCTGACGGTGCAGGTGCTGCTGGCCCTCAACACCGCGTTCGGGCTCGACCTGCAGGTGTTCTCCGAGGACGACGAGGCGCGGCTGATTTCCGATTTGCGCGAGGCGCTGTCGGATGCGGCCTTCGGCGAAACCATCGCAGCCGTCGAGCTCCGCGAACTGGCCATGAACATGCCGGCGGTGGGGCGGGCGCTGGTGACGATCCATCGAAAATACCGCCAGTCCATCGAGCAGGCCGGATTGCTGGCGGCGAGGCTGGGCGAGGACCGGCAATCGGATGTGCCGGTGCTGCCGTCCACGCCGTTCGAGGAAGTGCGCGACTTCTTCTATCTCCGTCACAACTACATCGCCGAGCTCGACGAAGCCGCCGAAGCGCTCGCGCAGGCGATGGACTTTCCGATCGGGCGGATGGACACCGCGCTCGCGGCCTATCTGGCTGACCGTCACGGGGTCAAGCTGGTGCTCGAGACGATCGACGATCTCCCGTCGGGCAATGAACGGAAATTCGACTCACGGACCAGTACGCTTTATCTGGCGCCCGGCCTGCGGCCGGGCCAGCGCGCGTTTCAGCTGGGTACGCAGATCGCGATGCTGGCGTTCGATCGCGAATTGACCGATCTGGTCGATGGCGCCGGATTTAGAAGTCACGAGGCGCGCGGGCTTGCGCGCATCGGGCTTGCCAACTACTTCGCCGGCGCGCTGATCATGCCGTATGGGCGGCTGCTGGCGGCGGCTGAGACGCGCGGCTATGACATCGATCTGCTGGGCTACGAATTCGGCGTCGGCTTCGAGACCGTCTGTCACCGGCTGAGCACGCTGCAGCGCCAGGGCGACCGCGGCGTGCCGTTCTTCTTCATCCGCGTCGACCGCGCCGGAAATATCTCGAAGCGGCAATCGGCGACCGATTTTCACTTCTCGCGGGTCGGCGGCACCTGTCCGCTCTGGAACGTCTATGAGGCATTCGCGAGCCCCGGACGCATCCTGACGCAACTCGCGCGCATGCCGGACGAGCGAACCTATCTCTGGATCGCTCGTTCGGTGTCGCACGCGCGGGGCAAATATGGTGCGCCGACCAAGACGTTCGCGATCGCGCTTGGCTGCGACGTGCGGCATGCCGAGCGTGTGGTGTATTCGCAAGGCATCAATCTCAGGACCTCGAATGCGACGCCGATTGGGATGGGCTGCAAGGTCTGCGAGCGTCCGGATTGCGCGCAGCGCGCCTTTCCGCCGATCGGCCGGGCGCTGCGAATCGACGAAACACGATCCCGCTTTGCGCCCTACGCCACGACGTAACGGCTGTGGTCGCCCGGGATAGCGGGGAAAACCACTTTCAGGCGACGGCCGAATCTGGTCCTGCTGCCCGGCGCCGGGTGGTTTTGTAAGAAATTTTTGAAATTGCGGGCATTGGTCTTCTCGACCCCATTGACACTCTATCCCGAATAGCACCACATATAGACGTCACGGTCTGCCATATCGCAAGATTTGGTGGCTAAGAGGGAAGTCGGTGTATCGCGCATTTGGTTGCGAGAATCCGGCGCTGCCCCCGCAACTGTAAGCAGTGAGTTGCCCCCGATCGTTTGAGTCACTGATGCGGTCACGCATTGGGAAGGCCGGGGGCGACGACGACCTGCAAGCCAGGAGACCTGCCGCGACACCAAAAAACGTCCACGGGCGGGGTGTCCGGCGGTCGCTTGCAGATCCATGCCCGGGCCTTGCCGCCCGCGCATTCGATGCAGCGTCCCTCCCTGACATCCAGCTCCAACAACATCTCGGGGTCTGTCGATGTCGCAACCTTCTCAACTCGTCTCGCTCGAAGCCAAATCCGCTCCCTTTATCCCGTTGCGTACGGAATCGTCGACCTCGCCGGAGGGCGCACTGCCGATGCAGGTGATTCGCCGCAACGGCACGGTGTCAAAATTCGACGCCAGCAAGATTTCGGTCGCGATGACCAAGGCGTTCCTCGCCGTCGAGGGCCACACCGCCGCAGCCTCCCGCCGGGTGCACGAGATCGTGGAACAACTGACCGCTGAAGTCGTCGGCGCGCTGTCGCGCCGGATCAGCGAAGGTCGCACCTTTCACATCGAAGATGTGCAGGATCAGGTCGAACTGGCCCTGATGCGCAGCGAGCACCACAAGGTCGCGCGCGCCTACGTGCTCTATCGCGAGGAACGGACACGGCAGCGCGCCGATCAGGAGGCCGCCAAATCCGCCCGGCCCTCGTCCGGTCCGATGCATGTGACGCTGGCAAACGGCACGAAAACACCGCTCGATAGCGCGCGCCTCGCGTCGATCATCAACGAAGCCTGCGCCGGGCTTGAGGGCGTCGAGGCGGCGCCGGTGCTCGCGGAAACCCAGCGCAATCTCTATGACGGCATCAGCGAGGACGAACTGGCACTGGCGTCGGTGATGGCGGCGCGCACGCTGGTCGAACTGGAGCCCAACTACGCCTATGCCAGTGCGCGGCTGCTGCTCGACAAGTTGCGCACCGAGGTACTGTCGTTCGTGCTTGATATACCGACCCGAGCCTCGCAGGCCGATATGGCCGTGCGCTACGCCGAATATTTCCCGGCCTATGTCAAGACCGGCATCAAGGCCGAACTGCTCGATCCCGACCTGGCGCGCTTCGACCTGAAAAAACTCGCGGCGGCACTGAAGCCGGAGCGCGATCTGGCGTTTCAGTTCCTGGGACTGCAAACGCTATATGACCGCTACTTCCTGCACGAGGGCGGCAACCGCATCGAACTGCCGCAGGCGTTCTTCATGCGCGTCGCCATGGGCCTTGCGCTGCGCGAGATCGACCGCGAGGCGCGCGCCATCGAGTTCTACGATCTGCTGTCCTCGTTCGATTTCATGGCCTCGACGCCGACGCTGTTCAATTCGGGAACGCTGCGGCCGCAGCTGTCGTCGTGCTTCCTCACCACGATCGCCGACGATCTCGACGGCATCTTCAAGTCAGTCAAGGACAACGCGCTGCTGGCAAAATATTCCGGCGGACTCGGCAACGACTGGACCCGCGTGCGCGGGCTCGGCGCCCACATCAAGGGCACCAACGGCGAAAGCCAGGGCGTGGTGCCGTTCCTGAAAGTCGCCAACGACACCGCGATCGCCGTCAACCAGGGCGGCAAGCGCAAGGGCGCGGTCTGCGCCTATCTGGAGACCTGGCATATCGACATCGAGGAGTTCCTCGATCTGCGCAAGAACACCGGCGACGATCGCCGCCGCACGCACGACATGAATACAGCAAACTGGGTGCCAGATCTTTTCATGCAGCGCGTCGAGGCGGACGGCGAATGGACCCTGTTCTCGCCGGACGAGACGCCCGATCTGCACGACCTCTATGGCCAGCCGTTCGCCGAGCGCTACGCGGCCTATGAAGCCAGGGCGGCGCGCGGCGAGATTCGCGTGTTCAAGCAGGTCCGCGCCACGGACCTCTGGCGCAAGATGCTGACCATGCTGTTCGAGACCGGGCATCCCTGGATCACGTTCAAGGACCCCTGCAATCTGCGCTCGCCGCAGCGCCATGCCGGCGTCATTCATTCCTCGAACCTGTGCACCGAGATCACGCTCAATACCTCCGACGACGAGACCGCCGTCTGCAATCTCGGATCGATCAACCTGCTCAATCACATTCACGATGGCCGGCTGAACGATGCGCGACTGAAGCGCACCGTGAGCATTGCCATGCGCATGCTAGACAACGTCATCGACATCAATTTCTACACGATCCCGGAAGCGCGCCGATCCAACCTGCGGCACCGGCCGGTCGGCCTTGGCCTGATGGGATTCCAGGACGCGCTGCAGGCGATGCGGATCGCGATGGCGTCCGATGCGGCGGTCGCTTTCGCAGATACCAGCATGGAGGCGATCTCGTATTACGCGATTTCGGCCTCGGTCGATCTTGCGGCCGAACGCGGACGCTATCCCTCGTTCGACGGCTCGCTGTGGAGCCGGGGCATCCTGCCGATCGACTCGATCGAACTTCTGGCGGATGCGCGCGGCGGCGTGGCGATGGACCGCAGCACGACGCTCGATTGGGACGCGCTACGTGCGCGCGTGAAGTCGGGCGGCATGCGCAACTCGAACGTGATGGCGATCGCGCCGACCGCAACGATCTCCAACATCTGCGGCGTCGCGCAGTCGATCGAGCCCGCCTACCAGAACCTCTACGTCAAATCCAACATGTCCGGCGACTTCACCGTCGTGAACGAATTTTTGGTGCGCGACCTCAAGGCGCGCGGGCTGTGGGACGAGGTGATGGTCAACGACCTCAAATATTTCGACGGCAGCCTGGGCTCGATCGATCGCATTCCCGACGATCTCAAGGCGATCTATGCCACTGCCTTCGAGATCGACAGCGCCTGGCTGATCGAGGCGGCCTCGCGGCGGCAGAAATGGATCGATCAGTCGCAATCGCTCAATCTCTATATCGCCAACCCTTCCGGCAAGAAGCTCGATTCGCTCTATCGCCTGGCATGGGCGCGCGGCCTCAAGACGACCTATTACCTGCGCTCGCGCAGCGCCACGCATGTCGAGAAGTCCACACTGCGGGGCACCGACGGCAAGCTCAACAGTGTCGCGTCCGTGACGATGATGTCGCCAGCCCCCATCATCGTTGCGCCCGCTGCCACCGCGCCGGATCTGTCCGGCGCGGCGGCCTGCTCGATCGACAATCCCGAATGCGAAGCCTGCCAGTAAGCAGCAGTAAGAAAAGGAAACGACAATGCTCGACTGGTCTGAACCAGCGCCATCCCGCCATCAGGTAATCCCGCCATTTCCGGCGCCATCTATTGCCCGGGCCGATCAAACCGGCCTCGGCGCCATCGATCGCCACGGCGGCAGGGTGTCCGTCGACGACAAGCGGATGATCAATTGCCGCGCCGACGTCAATCAATTGCTGCCGCTGAAATACAAATGGGCGTGGGAGAAATACCTCGCCGGCTGCAACAATCACTGGATGCCGACCGAAGTCTCGATGCAGGCCGATATCGCGCTTTGGAAATCCCGTGACGGCCTGACCGCGGACGAGCGACGCGCGGTCAAGCGCAATCTCGGCTTCTTTGCGGCGTCCGAAAGCCTCGTCGCCAACAACATCGTGCTGGCGATCTACCGCCATCTCACCAACCCGGAGTGCCGGCAGTATCTGCTGCGGCAGTCGTTCGAGGAGGCGGTTCACACCCACACCTTCCAGTACATCGTCGAGAGCCTGGGGCTTGACGAGGGCGAGCTGTTCAACATGTACCGCGAGGTGCCGTCCATCACCGACAAGGCCGCATGGGCGCTGAAGCACACCCAGCATCTCGACGACCCCGGTTTCAAGACCGGGACGCTGGAGGCCGATCAGGCGTTCCTGCGCGATCTCGTTGCGTTCTACGTCATCTTCGAGGGCATGTGGTTCTACACGGGGTTTGCGCAGATCCTCTCACTCGGCCGCCGCAACAAGATGGTCGGCATTGCCGAGCAGTATCAGTACATCCTGCGCGATGAATCGATTCATCTGAATTTCGGCATCGACGTCATCAACCAGATCAAGATCGAGAATCCGCACCTATGGACGAAGGCGTTCCAGGAGGAAGTTCGCGACATGGTCCGCGCGGCTGCCGATCTGGAAGCGGCCTATGGCCGGGACACCATGCCGCGCGGCTTTCTCGGGCTGAATGCGGCGCTGTGCGAGACCTACATGCACTTCATCGCCAACCGCCGCTGCGCGCAGCTTGGCCTGGCACGCGTGTTCGACGAAACCGAAAATCCGTTCCCCTGGATGTCGGAGGCGATGGATCTAAAGAAGGAGAAGAATTTCTTCGAAACGCGGGTGATCGAATATCAGAACGGCGGCGCGCTGAACTGGGAGTAGGGGAGGCTCCCTCAATACGTCGTCCCTGCGAACGCAGGGACCCATACCGCGTGATGTCTCGATGTAGCGATGGGGGAGACGCCCTTTGCATATTATTGGCGCCGGTGACTATGGGTCCCGGCGTTCGCCGGGACGACGGAAATAGACTCCGTTGCCGTGTAAAAACTTAAGATTTCTTCAAGGCTGGCCGGCCTATTGCTTTGAGGTGTGTGCCTTCGAACAGGAGGCGCTCCGAGCAAGGAATTCCGTATGGCCGCCTCTCGCTCCACTCTCGCAATCGCACCGGCGCAGCCAGCGATTCCCGCGTGGCTGCTCCGGGTATGCTTTGCGCTTTGCGTGGTGAACCTGACGCTTGGCGTGGTGGCGTATTCCTCGCACTGGTGGGTCTACGATTCCAGCGGTCTCGGCATCCCCACCGATTTCATCAACGTCTGGGCGGCCGGGCGGCTGGTGCTCGATGGGCTTCCGGCGCAGGCCTATGACTGGGACATCCAGAAGCAGGTCGAGGTCGCCAAGCTCGGCCAGGATTTCGTCGGCTACTTTGCCTGGCACTATCCGCCGCCGTTTCTGTTCGTCGCAGCCGCGCTGGCGCAATTACCGTATGCGGTCGGCTACCTCGGCTGGGTCCTGGTCAGCATGATCCCTTACCTTGTCGTTACGCGCGCGATCGTAGGCCACAATCTCGGCATTCTGCTCGCGCTCGCCGCGCCGATGGCGTTCATCAATGCACTGGTCGGACAGAACGGCTTCCTCACGGCGGCGCTGATCGGCGGTGCGCTTTACCTGATCCCGGTTCGCCCGGTGCTCGCCGGCATCTGTCTCGGGCTGCTGACGTACAAGCCGCAATACGGGCTGCTGTTTCCGATCGTGCTGGTCGCGGCCGGGCATTGGCGCGTGTTCATCAGCGCCGCCGTGACGGGAAGCGCGATGTTTTTCGTGTCCTGGCTCGCCTTCGGCACCGAGAGCTGGCTCGCGTTCTTCGAGTGGATGCCGAGATTCTCGCAAGCCTTCCTGACCGAGGGCAAGGCGACGTGGTGGAAGCTGCAGAGCCTGTTCTCGCTGGTGCGCTATTTCGGCGGCACCGAGCAACTGGCCTGGGCGTTCCAGTGGGTGCTCACCGCCTCGGTGGCGGTGGTGCTGGCGCTGATGTGGCGAAGCCGCATGCAATACACTTTGAAAGCCGCAGCGCTTGCCGCGGGGACGTTGCTGACCACGCCCTATCTGTTCATGTACGACATGATGGTGCTCGTCATCGCCGTTGCCTTCCTGGTCCGCGTCGGATTGAAGTCCGGCTTTCGCGGCTATGAGCTCCCGGCGCTTGGCGGCGCGCTCGTCCTCATTGGCGTCTACATATTCACGGCCACACCGACGGGGCTCGGCGCCACGCTGATTGTCTCGGTCCTGATCCTGGCGCGCGCAGGTTCGTGGTGGCGCCGCGAGCGGGTGCCAGCCCTGGTTGCGGCCCGCGCCTAGGCCGCCCTCGGCGCAGCCAGACCGTCTGCCGCTTTATTCATCACGCGCGTCGTTCATAAATCTATCTTGTCTTCCGTCGTGAATAGGTGTTCACTTCTTCAAAGCGAGAACTGTTCTTTTCGCTCAATACGTTGAAGGGTGTGTGCGTTCTGGCAGTCCTGCGGGGCCCGAGGGGCGCGCCAGGGGACGGAATTCGCGCCATGGTCTATCGGCGAACCCATCAGGTGGTGAAGCGGCTGGCGGCACGTCGCAGTGCCATTCTGGCGGCGGCGCGGGACGCCGCGGCCGATGGCGGCATGGCCGCGGTACAGATCGCGCCGGTTTCGGTTCGCGCCAATGTCGCGGCTGGCACGGTCTATCGCTACTTTCCCTCCAAGGCCGACCTGATTTCCGAACTGATCGCCGACGTCTCGCGCGACGAACTGGCCGCGATCCGCCGCGCCGCGGATGCCGCCCCCGGACCGTCCTCGGCGCTCGCCGCCGCCGTCACCACCGTTGCCGTGCACGTGCTGTCGCAGCGCAAGCTCGCCTGGGGAATCCTGGCTGAACCTGTCGACGTCGATGTGTCGGCCTCGCGGCTCGCCAGCCGGCGCGAAATCTCCGGCGAGATCGCCGCGAGAATCGATGCTGCGGTCCGCGCCGGGCACCTGCCGCCGCAGGATACGGCGCTCGCCGCCACCGCACTCCTCGGCGCCTTGCATGAATCGCTGGTCGGCCCCTTGGCGCCGGAGAATCTGGACGATCCCGCGCGGCTGCGCGACGCCGTGCAAACCGTCACGCTGCTGGCGCTGCGCGCCGTCGGCGTGATGGATGCCCGTGCCCGCGGCCTCGTGGTGCAGGCGGTGCTGCCGGCCAAGACGCTGGTCGGCGCGTAGGCACCAGCGACACGTCTTCGCCGCAACCAATTGTCATGCTGCTGCTTTATCAACGGTCCAACCCGTGATGAGGAGCATGCGATGACGACGACATCAGGATCCGCCAAATGGCAGGGCGGCATCAAGGACGGCAAGGGCGCGATCTCGACCAAGAGCGGCGCGCTCAACGATTATCCCTATGGCTTCTCCAGCCGCTTCGAGGGCAAGCCCGGCTCCAATCCGGAGGAGTTGATCGGCGCAGCGCATGCCGCCTGCTTCACCATGGCGCTGTCGCTGATCCTCGGCGAGGCAAAGCTCACCGCCGAACACATGGATACCAGGGCCGACGTTACGCTGGAAAAGCAGGGCGATGGTTTTGCCATCACCTCGGTGCATCTGACGCTGAATGCAAAGATACCGGGTGCTGACGATGCGAAATTCCAGGAGCTTGCAGGCAAGGCCAAGGCGGGCTGCCCGGTGTCGAAGCTGCTGAACACGAAGATCACGCTGGACGCGACGCTGCAGGGCTGAGTGCCGATCCGGCCGCGACGAGATTCCGGGTTCGCGCTGACGCGCGCCCCGGAATGACGATATCCTTACATCTCTGCGTCGCTGCTGGAGCCGACGGAGGCGATGCGCACCATGTTGGTGGTGCCGGGGATACCGAGCGGTACGCCGGCGACGATGATCACGCGCTGGCCTGCCTTGGCGAAGCCGTCGCGGAACGCAATCGAGCCGGCGCGATCGACCATGTCGTCCTGGTCGTGGGCGTCTTCCGCGACCACGCAATGCACGCCCCACACGACCGACAGTTTGCGTCCCGTCGTGAGATTCGGCGTGATCGCGACCACCGGCAGCTTCGGCCGCTCGCGCGCTACGCGGATCGCGGTGGAGCCCGACGCGGTCCAGCAGATGATGGCCGCCAGTTCGAGCGTCTCGGCGATCTGCCGCGCGGCGTCCGCGATGGCGTCGCCGACCGTATTCTCGGGCTGCATCCGCTGCGCTGTCAGCACCGAGCGATAGGTCGGGTCGCGTTCCACTTCCTCGCCGATGCGATTCATCGTCGAGACCGCCTCGACCGGGAATTTGCCGGCGGCTGATTCCGCCGACAGCATGATGGCGTCGGCGCCTTCGTAGACCGCGGTCGCGACGTCGGATACTTCGGCGCGTGTGGGCACCGGCGACTGGATCATCGATTCCAGCATCTGCGTCGCGATCACCACCGGCTTGCCGGCGCGACGCGCCATTCGCGTCATCTGCTTCTGCAGGCTCGGCACCCGCTCCAGCGGCAGTTCGACGCCGAGATCGCCGCGCGCCACCATCAGCGCGTCGGAAGCGTCGATGATTTCGCCGAGCCGTTCGATCGCCTGCGGCTTTTCGATCTTGGCCATCACGGCGGCGCGGCCGCGGATCATCCGCTTGGCTTCCTGGACGTCCTCGGCGCGTTGCACGAACGAGAGCGCGACCCAGTCGATGCCTGTGGCGAGGGCCGCCTCGAGATCGGAGCGGTCCTTTGGCGTCATCGCCGACACCGGCAGGTCGGTATCGGGCAGGCTGACACCCTTGCGGTCCGACATCTTGCCGCCGATCACAACCCGCGTCACTGCGCGTTCGGGCGAGGCCTCCTCGACGATCAGGCGCACCTTGCCGTCGTCGAGCAGCAGCGCATGGCCGGGGCGAAGCGCGGCGAGGATTTCGGGATGCGGCAGCTGCACGCGGCTGTTGTCGCCGGGCGCCTTGTCGGAATCGAGCGTGAAGCTCTGGCCGTTCTTGAGTTGCGTCGAACCTTCGGCGAACGCGCCAAGCCGCAGCTTCGGTCCCTGCAGGTCGACCAGGATGCCGATCGGCCGGCCGTAGCTCGATTCGACATTGCGGATGGTCTGCACCAGCTCGCGCATCTTGTCGTGCGGGGTGTGGCTCATGTTGATGCGGAACACGTCCGCACCGGCCTCGAACAGCTTCCGGATCATCGCACTGTCTGACGATGCCGGGCCAAGCGTTGCCAGAATCTTGATACGACGGAGCCGCCTCATTGCTTGGGCGCCGCGGCTGGCGGCGGAAGACCCGGTGTGCCCAGACCGGGCATGCCGCCCGGACCGCTTGGTCCCACCGTTCCCGGAATTCCCGGCACGCGCTGCGCCGGCTGCTCGTTGGCTTCGGTCAGTTGCACGGTCCATGCTCGCTGTTCGCCGGTATCGACCTCGAAAAAGCCGGTGCGATCGTAGCCGCGCGCCAGGCAATTCTCGGTGCCCTTGATGGTGAATTCCTTGTCGCGCGAACACATGAAGGCCTGTCCGGACCATTCGCCGCCGCGGTCGTAGTCAAGCGCGTAGATGTAATAGAAGCGGGCGACCAGGGTTCCGCGCAGCAGCGTCTCGCAACTGCGCGAGGATACGTTCCACCAGCCCTCGGTGGTCCAGCCCTCGGCGTCCTTGTAGCCAAGCGCGATGCCGACCCGGCTGGAGGTGTTGTTGCACAGCCGGAAGTCGGCCGCCGCCGGACTGCTCCAGGCGCAGGTCACCGCCAGCGCGAGCATCGGCATCAGGCCGGCGGTCAGGCGAGCGGGGAGGAGGCGGAGGGAATCTTTTGCCGTCATGCAGGGAAGCTACATCAAATGATTGACGATTTCGCGTTACCCGGCCGGACCTGTCAACGGCAGGCAGCGCATTTCCCGCGCTGTGGGAAACCGGAATGCCGCCCGGGATGCCGCCTTTTGCCCGCAGATATGGCAAAATCTGTGACAATTCCCATCTGATGCCCATATGATTGGTGAACCAACGGGACCCTCGGCCATGACGATCGACGACAAAACCAGAACGGAACTGGAAGCCGCCGTTTTCCGGCGTCTGGTGAGCCATCTGCAGGGCCGGACCGATGTCCAGAACATCGATCTGATGAATTTGGCCGGCTTCTGCCGCAACTGCCTGTCGAACTGGATGAAGGAAGCGGCCGACGCCAAAGGCGTTGCCGTCAGCAAGGACGAGAGCCGCGAGGCGGTCTACGGCATGCCCTACGAAGAGTGGAAGGCGAAGCACCAGGGCACGGCCACGCCCGAGCAACTGGCCGCGATGAAGAAGGTTCATCCCGGGCATTGATCCTTTCGCACTCTCAGGTGCGATTCGATTTCTCTGTCATGGCCGGTCAAGCCCAGACATTGACGAGGGGATAGCCCGCCGTCATCTCCTGTGGGCGCGCTGTGGATGAGCATGATGTTGCCTTGACGCAAGGCCCCCCGATCTTGAGGGTCATCCTTGAAAAAGCGCCGTGCGGTAACGCGTGCGGCGCTTGATCTTTAAGCCTCACTCGCAGTTCCATTCAGGAGTAATCGATGGCCACCTCCGCAGCCGCCGTTCAGGACGAGCCCGCGACACGATTCGCCAAAGACCAGCTCAAGGCCATCATCGAGCGCATCGAGCGTCTGGAAGAAGAAAAGAAGACGATCTCCGACGACATCAAGGATGTCTACGCTGAGGCGAAGGGCAACGGCTTCGACACCAAGGCGCTCCGCACCATCGTGCGCATGCGCAAGCAGGACGCGAACGAGCGCGCCGAACAGGAAACCATCCTGGAAACCTACATGCAGGCGCTGGGAATGATCTGAGACGTCTTACGACGTCATACGCGGGCTTGCCGCCTCCGCTAAAGCTACGGCGCGCCAGTACTGGAAAGCCTTGGCGAAGCCGTAGCCGGGACCCACGCATCAAACTTCAGGAAGATTTGCAGGCGGGGCGCGTATGGCCGTCGGCGAACACGGCAGCGACGTGCGCTTTGTTAGCGAAGCGCAGCAGTGCGCAGCACGTGGGTCGAAAGCTTGGCCGTCGCCGATCCCGAGAAGCGGTCGCAGGTCATGCCCATCATCGGATCTTCCGAGAAGCTCATGGCGATCGCAGTCTGCGGCTTGACGAAATAGCTGCGCATCTGGGTCATCTCGGTATCGCCGAGCACCGTCGTCGACATTGCGCTGCTTGCGCTTGGCGCCAGCATCATGACCCGCATCCAGATCGCGTTGCCCTGCGCGGCGGCGAGGCGGGCCGAGGTTGCGACCGCGGGGTCCTGACCCTGCACGCCCTTGGAGACCACGGTGTTGACCTCGGTCGGAGCGGCATCGGCATTGCGCGCCGAGCGGGTGGTGGCGCGCGGCATTGCGATGGAGGCCGTGACGACGTTCGAGCGATCGGCCGGCGGGGTGGCGGCCGGCGCATAGGCCAACGCCCTCTTGAACGCCTCGGAGACGCTGGCGGTCGGCTGCGGATCGGTGGCGGCGGCGAGCGCCTGGCGTGCGCGCAGCCCTGCGACCTGCGCTGGGGTCGGCTGATTCGCGTTGGCCGGCGGGTCGTCCCAGAAGCCGCGGGAATTGATGATATCGGCCGGCGTCTGCGGCTTCGGCTCGGTATTCTCGGCGGAAGCCTGCGCGACCTGCATCGCCTCAGGCCTGGCTTTCGCCGCCGGCACGATCTGGGCGTCGGCCGAGGCCAGCTGGAGCGTCGCCGCGACCTGCGGCTTCGCACGCGGGGTCGGAACCGGATCCGCTGACCTGGCGGGTGTTGCCGCGGCTACGTTGGTAGAGCCCGGCTTCTCGTTCCTTGCGGGAGCGCTGGCGCCCTCGTCATCTTCTTCTGTCGCAGGCTTGCTGCCCTTGAACCACGACGCGAACAGATTCGGCATCTTGCTGGTGGTTGCGGCATTGTCGCCATTGCCGCGGCGTTCGATGTCGGCGCGGGCCAGCTCATAGCCCTTCATCGGACCGCCATTGGAGGGCAAATGCACGGTGCGTCCGTCCGGGAACACCTTGGCCAGTTGCTCCTGGGTCATGCGCGGCCAGTGACGGACGCTGCCGGTATCGAGATGGACGAACGGCGATCCCGAGGTCGGATAGAAGCCGACGCCGCCGCGCTGCTGCCGCAGGCCGGCGGCGCGGACATGCTCCAGCGGCACGTCAGGAATGTAGAAGTCCATGGCGTGGCCCAGCATGTGCTGGCTGAAGCGCGCCACACCGGATGAGCGGCGGCGGAGCATGGAGTTGGTGGCGGGGGAGCGGTAGGCGGAGATGATCTGGATCGGCTTCTTGCCGTCGACGTCGCGGTAGACTTCCCAGAGGATGTCGAACAGGTGACGATCCATCGTGGTCTGGTCCTGGCTGCGCCAGTCGCGGAGGAAATGATTGAGCTTCTTGAGCGCTTCTTCGTCGTAGCGGCCGTTACGCTTGAAGGTGACGGTGAGGTCTTCGCCGGAATGGGTGTGGTGGAAGGAGAGGGTGCGGGTCTCGTTCAGCGCCGTCGCATCATGCACCGATCCTGCGCCTGCGATCAGCAACAGCGAACCCAGGCCGAACCCGTATCCGGCCTTTGGCAAAGCAAGCAGATTGAATTGGCGCGCGAGACCAATCAGCACGTATAAAGCCCACCCGATCGACCAGCGTTCACGAATGTCTCTTGCAGACCCCGGCAAAGAGAGGGTGAACGCTTTCTTAAAGCGGGAAGGTTAACCGAGGTTTACCGACCCGCCCCCAAGTATGCTTAACTAACCCGCCGACTGTGGCGAAAAAGTGCCCGGTGCCAATTCACGGATGGATAATGGTTAACGAAAACGACCTCGCCCATAGGGCGAGGTCGTTGAATTCGTTTGCAAATTTGGCAGTCAACCCTTGATCCGGACTAGCGGGTAAACCGCTGCTGCGGCCTGCGGCCGACCGGAGCGGGCGGCGTCATCTGAGATGGACCACCAAACAGGCGCTCAAAGAAGTTGGGTCCGGAAGAGTAGGTGTTGTCGCTGGCAAAGTTGACGCCGGGCGGCAACGGATCCCTCGGCCGCGCGTAGCTCGGCTGGGCATGGGAGACCATGACCTCGAGGTCCTTGTTGCGGCTGTTCCTGAGCAGGTTGAGCATCACGGCGTCGCGGCCATAGATGTCCTTGCGCGTCTGCAGCTTGCCGTGGTCGTCAACGAACGCGGTCTGGTAGGTGATGTTGACCGGAATCGCCGTCGGGAATTTCAGATCGATCTCGCTACGGCCGTACATGCTGCGGATTCGTTCCGGCGTATAGCGCTCGTTCGGCATCGTGATGTTGAGCAGCGTCGCGGCGTATTGATCCGGGTTCTGCACCCGCATGCAGCCATGGCTGAACGCGCGCTCTTCCTTGGCGAACAGGTGCTTGTCCGGGGTGTCGTGCTGATAGACCAGGAACTTGTTCGGGAAATTGAAGCGGACGCGGCCGAGCGCGTTGGCTTCGCCGGGCGGCTGCGAAATGTGAATGCTGCCATCGCGCCTGCGCTCGAGCCGCAGACCCATGCGCTGCAGCACGGTCGGATCCTGCTGCAGGGCGGGCAGGTATTCGTTGTAGATGATCGATGGCGGCACGTTCCAGGTCGGGTTGACGGTGATGAACTTCATCGTCTCCGTCAGCATCGGCGTCGCATGTTTTCCGGGCTTGCCGGTCACCACGCGCGTCGTCCAGACCTGCTGGCCGTTCTGCATCACCTTCAGCGTAAAATCAGGGACATTGAGAATGACGTAGGCGTTGCCGAGCGAGGCGGCACCGAGCTGGCGCGGCAGCCAGCGCAGGCGTTCCATGTTGACGAGCACGAGGTCGATCTGCCGGTCGCGCTTAGGGCTGTTGAGCGCATTCACCGTACGGTCGTCGAGCACGCCGGTCGGCTTGAGGTCGACGCTGCCCTGGAATTTGCGCACGGCGGCGGCGACCTGTGCGTCGTACTTCGTATCGTCGGCGTTGTCGTGAATGCCGAGCTTGGCGCGCAGTTGCGGCACGCGCGCATCTTCCGGCACGACCGCGCCCTGCTTCTTGGTCGCGGCCTTGTAGGCGAGCGCGGGACCCTGCGGAATTTGCGTGACCGGTCCTTCGCTCTCGCCACGCAACTCGGCGAGCTTCGCCTTCAGATCCCTGTAGAGCTTGTGGGGAGGGTTGTAGCCGTCGAGTGCCGCGGCAGCGTCCTTGGCGGCCGAGACGTTGGCCAGCACCTCGGCGGGATCGGTCGGATGCTCGGGATAGAGAATATCGCCGGCAACCTGCGACCAGTGCATCCGGCCGCTCTGCGCCTGGCGTGCATAGTCGAGCATGCTGGAAGTCAGTTTCAGTTCGGCTTCGGCAAGCTGATCCGGCGAAGTGGCAGCCGCGAAATCCGGGGTCGGATATTCGGCCGGATCGAGTCCGTCTGCAGCGGCACCCTTCAGGCGGGCGATCACGCCCTTGCCGGAGTCGGTCAGTTTTCCGGCCTGGGTCCACTGCGGCGCGTACTCACGCGCGGAATAGAACTTCTCGACGGCCGCGCGCTCGTTCCTGCGATCGAAGTAGCGCAGCGACTTGGCGGCCAGCATTTCGCGAATCCTGTCGGCAACCGGTTGATCGACCGGGGCGACGCTGCTTGCCTTCACAGGCTCCCTGGCCGGTTCGACGGCTGGCGCCGTGGCGGTCGCGGGCGTCGTCGTTGTTGCCGCTGGCGGCGTGGCTGCGGTGTCGTTGGTCCTCGCAGGCGCAGTGACAATCGCGGCCGGCTTGGTTGTCGGGTCGGGGATCGCTGCGGTGGAGCTGGGCTCGCTCGGTTTCGCGATCGCCCTGGCCGGATCGGGCGCCGACACGGTGGAGTCCATCTTGAAGTCGCCGATGCTCGGCGGCGGAACATTTGCCGGTTCGGGGCGAGGAATAGCAGCGTCGATCGCGAGTTCGGCGGCGCTGGCGCGCGGCGTATCCGACGGGCCCGCCTGGGCCGAGCTTGCGGAAACCGCGAGGAAGGTTGCCGCGACAGCCATCAGCACGCGGTCAAAGCCAACACGGTTCGTCGAACAGTCACGCATCGTCACACCCCCTTGGGCGAAACTGCCCCGGCATGGAACAGTCGTTAGGTTTTGTTCGTCACAGCTTGCGCGGAAAGCGCCGGCCTCGTGCAAATCGGTCGGTACGCCTGCACATAACGATTCAGACGCAGACGATACATGTGCCCCCTTCATGCAGCCAGCGCCATGGGGGACTACTCACGACAAACTGACCTCAAACCAACCCAAATACAGCGGGTCGCGCGGTTTTGCCACGGCGCCCGCTTTTTGTCTGTCACCTGCAAGCCACGGTTCAAAGGTTCTGAAGCGGGCAACTCGTTGGCCCGCAAGCAACTTTGCCACCTCGACGCCACAATCGACGGTTCGGTCAGTCGGCGTCGTGCGCGCCGCGTTCGGTCGGGTCGGCCGCGGCCGCTTCGTCGAGCTTGCGGTACAGCGTCGAGCGGCCGATCTTGAGCCGGCGCGCGACCTCCGACATCTGGCCGCGATAGTGCGAGATCGCGAAGCGGATGATCTCGTTCTCCATCTCCTCGAGCGGCCGCACCTCGCCGGTGGCGGTGAGCATTGCAAGGCTGCCGGCATGGCCGAGCGGCGCAATGGGTATTTCACTACCCGACACCATCGCAGGCGCCGTAGAGGGGGCGATGATCACCGGTTCGCCATGCGCGACATCGGCTTCCGGGACCGCTTGGCCGACGGCCGGCGGGAAGTCCGACAGGCCAAGTTGATCGCCGTCGCTCATCACCACGGCGCGATACACGGTGTTTTCGAGCTGGCGGATGTTGCCGGGCCAGTCGAGCTGCGCGAGATGGGCTACGGCCTCGCCGCTGATGCCGGTAATGGTACGGCTTTCCTCGGCGGCAAAGCGCGCCAGGAAGTGTCGAAGCAGATGCGGGATGTCCTCACGCCGCATCCGCAGAGGGGGGATCGTCAGCGGCAGAACGTGCAGCCGGTAGAACAGGTCTTCGCGGAACGCGCCGCGCTTCACCAGATCGAGCAGCGTGCGGTTGGTCGCCGAGATGATGCGTACGTCGACCTTGACCGGCCTGCGGCCGCCGACCGCCTCGACGGTGCCTTCCTGCAGCGCGCGAAGCAATTTCACCTGCGCGGCCAGCGGCAACTCGCCGACCTCATCGAGAAACAGCGTGCCGCCATTGGCTTCGACGAACTTGCCCATATGGCGTTCGGTGGCGCCGGTGAAGGCGCCCTTCTCGTGACCGAACAGGATAGATTCCACGAGGTTGTCGGGGATGGCGCCGCAATTGACCGCGACGAAGGGCCGGGACTTGCGCTCGCTGGTGCCGTGGATGGCGCGGGCGAACAATTCCTTGCCGACGCCGGACTCGCCTTCGACCAGCACCGGAATGCTGGAAGCGGCGGCCTTCTGCGCGGTGCGCAGCACGGCTGCCATGGCTTCGCTGCGGGTGATGATGTCGGCAAAGGTGAGCCGGCCTTCGCGGCTGTGGCGGATGCGCTGCAATTCACCCTTGAGCGCGGAAGTATTGAGTGCATTGCGCAGCGACACCTGCAGACGTTCGAAGCCTGCCGGCTTGACGACGAAATCCTGCGCGCCGGCGCGCATCGCCGAAACCACATTGTCGATGCCGCCATGCGCGGTCTGCACAATGACCGGGATGTTCAGGCCTGCTTCACGAATTTTGGCAAGGACGCCGAGGCCGTCGAGGCCCGGCATCACGAGGTCGAGCACGACGGCGTCGATCGCCTGGCCCTCCGCCGCGGTCAGAAGGGCCACGGCCTCGTCGCCGCTCTCGGCGATGAGCGGCTCGTAGCCGCACTTCTGCACCATGTTTTCAACCAGACGGCGCTGCACCGCGTCGTCATCGGCAATCAGGATGGTTGCAGCCATGGTGTACCCCGCGCGTTACGCAAACTGTATCGAATCGGGGCACTCTGGCCTATGCCGATTAACGCACACTTAATCGTTCGGGGCAGTGTTGGGGCGCGGCTAAAGGTTGAGGTGCGGCCACACCTCCATCCCGCCGCGGTAGATCATGTCGAGCGCCACATAGAGTATGATCGCGAGGCCGACATAGGCGATCCAGCGATGATTTTCGAGGATGCGCGCGATGAAGTTGGCGGCCAGCCCCATCAGCGCGATGGATAGCGCCAGGCCGAAGATCAGGATCATCGGATGCTCGCGGGCCGCGCCGGCGACGGCAAGCACGTTGTCGAGCGACATCGACACGTCGGCGAGCGTGATCTGCCAGACGGCCTGGCCGAGCGTCTTTTGCGGGCCCGTGGTGGTTGGCGCCTCGGCCGTGCTTGCGGACGACAGACTCTGAGCTGACGGTTGATGATGCGAGTTGCGCAGCTCGCGCCACATCTTCCAGCACACCCAAAGCAGCAGAATGCCGCCTGCGAGCAGCAGCCCGATGATCTGCAGCAATTGAACCGTAACGGAAGCGAAGCCGATGCGCAGGGCCGTGGCGGCCAATATGCCGATCAGGATCGCCTTCCTGCGCTGAACCTCGGGCAATCCGGCGGCCGCCAACCCGATGACGATGGCGTTGTCGCCAGCGAGCACAAGGTCGATCATGATGACCTGGAAAAGGGCAGTCAGATGGTCTGAGGTGATTAGTTCAAACATGCGGGCCACTCCGGTTGATGGTCCAATCCGACATCGCAGTTCGCTTGAACTGCCAGAGGGGCCCGGGCTTGGACGCGCAGATAGAAACGACGCAGTCAGACTGCGGGAAAGTTGTTCCGGTTACTCAGGTTGATTTGAGAGGGCGAAAAGCCTGATCATCTGGTCCGGCTCGATCAGAACCGAGAGGACGATCCCGATGAACGTCAGGCTTCCGGCGAGGTCGAACCACATGATGCGGAAGCGATCGCGCCGGCACAGCAGCGCAAACCCGGCAGTCATCGCCGCAACCGCAAACAGCAGTGTAACGATCGCGGGCTCAAGAGCGTCTGCCGGCACAACCGTCCGGATCGCCAGAGTCACGATCAGCGCCACCAGAAGGATGCCGGCAAACAACTCCTTGCCCCGAGCGGGGGAGGCTTGGTCGCTGGTTCCGACTATCTGACTGCGATCCAGGAAGGCCATCGGTTCTTATTCGCGCGCCAAAATTGTGGTAGGCAACTTTACCCACTCTATCATTCGGAATCGATAGTTTAGTAATCATGAAACGTGTGAAACAGCAAGATGTTTTCACTGAACGGTCTCCGGGCAATGCCGTTTCGGAAGCCAAGCAATTGCGGAAACTGGCGGGAGACTGGCTCAAGCAGCGAAGGGCGGATGCCGAAATGTCGCAGGCAGATCTCGCTGCGCGCCTTGGCCTGAAATATTACACGTTCATCTCACAGGTTGAGAACGGGTTTAGCCGTGTTCCAACTGAAATTATGGGAGCGTGGGCCAGCGAACTGGGTCTTGAACAGGCGACGTTCGCGAGGCATTTGTTGAGATACTACGAGCCGGAACTGCACCGGCTGCTGTTCGGAGCTGAGAGCAAATGAGCGTAGTTGCGTTCGAGCGCAAACCGGTCACCGGAGTGTGGAGCGAAAGCGAACTCAACACCATCGTCGCGGCGTTGAGCGCCGCGCTGGCGCCGGCGACCGGCCGACAATGGGAAACCGGCACGACGGAGAAGGGTGACGCCCAGTTCTATCTGTTGGGCTCGCTGCCGGATCAGGCCTGCGAGCTGTGCCTGTCACGGATCGGGCGGCAATATGTCCTTGAAGACGGATTGGGCCGGTTGCTGTTCGAGCATCGAAACCTTGATCTCGTCGTTTTGCACGCCAGGGCCGCGGTTCCGTCCACGTCCTGGCTTATGGTTCGCATGATCGCGTTGTGGTGTGCCGCCCGGAGCGTCTTTCACGAGAAGTTCGAGCCGATGCTTGCCGAGACCGAGGATCTGCTGGTTCAAGTCGTGCCGCAGCTCGCGGCTCTCGCCTGATTGCGAAATTTATTTGATGCCAAGTTGATTTGATCGCCAACCCGATGGATCGTCGGATCCGATCTTCGCCGTTGATCGCCACGCCAGTTTGAAAGTCTCCATGCCTTCAAAATCCGCGACATCCCGAGTCAGCAAGACCTCCCGCAAAGCCGTGATCGGCAAGCAAGCCGCCACCGGCAAGGCGGCTAATGCCAAGTCGACTGCTGTCAAGTCGACTGCTGCCAAGTCGAAAGCCGGCAAGCTGCCGGAATGGAATCTGACCGACCTCTATAGCGGCATCGACGCGCCCGAAGTCGCGCGTGACCTGCAGCAGATGGATGCGGACTGCGTCGCGTTCGAGAGCGACTACAAGGGCAAGCTCGCAGAAGGCGTCGCCAGGGAAGACGGCGGCCACTGGCTCGCCGAAGCGGTCAGGCGTTACGAGGCGATCGACGATCTTGCCGGCCGGCTCGGCTCCTATGCCGGGCTCGTCCACGCCGGCGACAGCGTCGATCCCGCCATCTCGAAGTTCTATGGCGATGTTTCGGAGCGGCTGACGGCGGCCTCGGTGCACCTGCTGTTCTTCGGGTTGGAACTCAACCGTGTCGACGACGCCGCAATCGAGCGTGCGATGGAGACGGCGGAGCTTGGTCATTACCGTCCGTGGATCGAGGATCTGCGCAAGGACAAGCCGTATCAGCTCGAAGATCGCGTCGAGCAGCTGTTCCATGAAAAATCCCAGAGCGGTTATGCCGCCTGGAACCGGCTGTTCGACCAGACCATCTCCGGCCTGCGTTTCAAGGTAGGGGGCAAGGAACTGGCGATCGAGCCGACGCTCAACCTGTTGCAGGACCGCGCGCCGGAAAAGCGCAAGGCCGCAGGCCAGGCGCTGGCGAAGACCTTCAAGGACAACGAGCGCACGTTCGCCCTGATCACCAACACGCTGGCCAAGGACAAGGAAATCTCCGATCGCTGGCGCGGCTTTCAGGACGTGGCGGATTCTCGCCACCTCAACAACCGCGTCGAACGCGAAGTCGTCGATGCGCTGGTCGGTTCGGTTCGCGCGGCCTATCCGCGGCTTTCGCACCGCTATTACAATCTGAAGGCCGGCTGGTTCAAAAAGAAGAAGCTCGCGCACTGGGACCGCAACGCGCCGCTGCCGTTTGCGGCGACCGGGACGATCGGCTGGCCCGAAGCGCAGAACATGGTCCTGACCGCCTACCGCGGCTTCTCCACCGAGATGGCTGCGATCGCCGAACGCTTCTTCACCGATCGCTGGATCGATGCGCCGGTGCGGCCGGGCAAGGCGCCGGGCGCGTTCTCGCATCCGACCACGCCGTCGGCGCATCCCTATGTGCTGATGAACTACCAGGGCAAGCCGCGTGACGTGATGACGCTGGCCCATGAACTCGGCCATGGCGTGCATCAGGTGCTGGCCGCAAAGAACGGTGCGCTGATGGCGCCGACGCCGCTGACGCTTGCCGAGACCGCGAGCGTGTTCGGCGAGATGCTGACCTTCAAGCGGCTGCTGTCGCAGACCAGGAACGCGAAACAGCGCCAGGCGCTGCTCGCCGGCAAGGTCGAGGACATGATCAACACCGTGGTACGGCAGATCGCGTTCTATTCGTTCGAGCGCGCCGTGCACACCGAACGCAAGAACGGTGAACTGACCGCCGAACGCATCGGCGAGATCTGGCTCAGCGTACAGAGCGAAAGCCTCGGGCCGGCCATCGACATCCGCCCGGGATACGAGAATTTCTGGATGTACATCCCGCATTTCATCCATTCGCCGTTCTACGTTTACGCCTACGCGTTTGGCGATTGCCTCGTGAACTCGCTCTATGCGGTCTACGAGAACGCCTCCGAGGGGTTTGCCGAGCGCTACCTTGCGATGCTCGCGGCCGGCGGCACCAAGCATTATTCGGAACTGCTCAAGCCGTTCGGGCTCGATGCCAAGGATCCCAAATTCTGGGATGGCGGGCTGTCGGTCATCGCCGGCATGATCGACGAACTGGAAACGATGCGCTGACGCCGCCGCCCAAGGGCCGCGCGGGAAAGCCAGGCAACGGATTGTGATTTGCGCCGACACAATTTCGGCCGTCGTCTCGCGCCATGGTGTCGGCGGCGACGGGAGCGGAACCGATGATCGACACACCGACGCGGCGCGCCGTCATTGGAGCGGGGGTCTTCGTGGCCGGTTCGATGCTCGCGATCGATCGCAGCATTGCCGAGGCTCCGCTCGCGGCAACGCCCGCGTGCCGCGATGGCGACGAGGCGACGCCGGCACAGACCGAAGGGCCATACTTCAAGCGATCATCGCCTGAGCGGGTCGAATTGCTTGAAGCGGGCATGGCGGGCCAGCCGATCGAACTGGTCGGCTTCGTCCTCACCCGCGACTGCAAACCGGTGGCGGGCGCCCTGCTGGATTTCTGGCAGGCCGACGATAAGGGCCGGTATGACAATTCCGGTTTCCGCCTGCGCGGCCATCAGTTCACCGATACGGAAGGACGTTATCGGCTACGCAGCGTCGTGCCCGGCAATTATCCCGGCCGGACCCGCCATATCCACGTGAAGGTCCAGCCCCGCAGTGGCCGAGTTTTGACCACCCAGCTCTATTTCCCGGCGAGGCGCAAAACCGTTCGGACGGCCTGTTTCGGAAGGAACTGCTGGTGCGAACGGCCAAGAACGAGGGGTGGCTGGCCGGGCGTTTCGACTTCGTGGTCGGGTAAAGGCTTCTGGCCCGTAAAACATTTGTTGAACGATCGGGTCGGCCGTGTTATACATTCTGTATAACGGAGCACCCGCCATGACCAAGATTCCTCGCGGCCTGAATGAAGCCTCTAGCGAATACAAGCTTGAGGACACGGCCCTTCAGATTCGAAAGATCGGCAATTCGGTGGGCGTGATCCTGCCCAAGGAGCTTCTGGCCCGGCTCAATCTCAAGGAAGGCGACAAGTTCTATCCGGTCGAGCAACCGGACGGCAGCCTGCGGCTTTCGCCATTCAACCCCAAGCATGCGCGGACGATGGAAATCGCCCGCAACGTCATGCACGAATATCGCGATACCTTTGCCGCGCTTGCAAAATGAGTGAGCCGATCTGGCTCGATGTCGATGAAGTCATCGACATGCACGCCGAGCAACTGGCGATATTCGGTGGACCGGAAGGCATCAGGGATCACGGCCTTCTCGAGTCGGCGTTGTCGCGGCCAGTCAACCAATGGAATTACGGGCAGAAGGACATGGCTGCGCTCGCTGCAGCCTATGCCTTCGGTCTTGCCCGCAACCATGCCTTTGTGGACGGTAACAAGCGCATCGCGTTCCACGCCATGATGGTCTTTCTGCGCATCAACGACATCCAGTTTGCGCCCGATCCGGCGCATGCCACGGCCATCATCCTCTCCCTCGCCGCGGGCGAAGTCAGCGAGGAAAGCCTGACGCGCTGGATCCGGGACAATTGGCCTTCCGATTGACCCGATAAGCGGGGGCGGGCGGCGCGTTGGCCGTTGCCCTGCCAAACGCTTTGCGGTAATTGCACGCGAGATACCGGATTTGACTGGGGATACCGATGGCAGACCATAACGAAGTGGCCTACACGACCGCTGACGGCAACGACTACGTGGCCCATGAGCAGACCTATGAAGGTTTCATCATGCTGGTCAAATACGGCACTATCGCCGTCGTCATCATTGTCGCCTTGATGGGCTTCTTCCTGACCTGACGCCTCGTTGCCCGCGCCGCCGATTCCGGCGGAGCCAAAAATTGCACGCACTCCGGTCACGAAACCGGTATCCAACTAAGCGAAAAAGACGCTAGTTTGCTTGCGCGCGCCTGCCGCGCAGCGGGGGAGGCCCTATGAAGATTGCCGTCGCCAAGGAAATCGATCCGTCCGAGCCGCGGGTTGCCGCTTCACCCGACACCGTGAAAAAGTTCAAGGCGCTCGGCGCCGACGTGGCGATCGAACCGGGCGCGGGCATCAAGTCGGGCCTGCCGGATTCCGAATTCACGGCGGTCGGTGCCACCGTCAGCGCCGATGCGCTGAAGGATGCCGACATTATCATCAAGGTGAAACGGCCCGAAGCCAGCGAGCTGGCACAATACAAGCGCGGCGCGCTCGTCATTGCGATCATGGATCCCTATGGCAACGAGGCGGCGCTGAAGACGATCGCGGATGCCGGCGTGGCGGCGTTCGCGATGGAATTGATGCCGCGCATCACCCGAGCGCAGGTGATGGACGTGCTGTCCAGCCAGGCGAACCTCGCCGGCTACCGTGCGGTGATCGAGGCAGCCGAATCGTTCGGCCGCGCCTTCCCGATGATGATGACCGCGGCCGGCACCGTTCCGGCGGCGAAGGTGTTCGTGATGGGCGTCGGCGTCGCCGGCCTGCAGGCGATCGCGACTGCGCGCCGCCTTGGCGCCGTGGTCACCGCTACCGACGTACGCCCGGCCACGAAAGAACAGGTCGAATCGCTCGGCGCAAAGTTCCTCGCGGTCGAGGACGAGGAATTCAAGAACGCCCAGACCGCCGGCGGCTATGCCAAGGAAATGTCGAAAGAGTATCAGGCCAAGCAGGCGGCGCTCACCGCCGAGCACGTCAAGAAGCAGGACATCGTCATCACCACGGCCCTGATCCCGGGCCGGCCGGCGCCGAAGCTCGTCAGCGGCGAGATGGTCAAGTCGATGAAACCGGGCTCGGTGCTGGTCGACCTCGCGGTCGAGCGCGGCGGCAACGTCGAGGGCGCGAAGGCCGGCCAGGTCGTCGATGTCGATGGCATCAAGATCGTCGGCTACACCAACGTCGCCGGTCGCGTGGCACAATCCGCCTCGAGCCTTTATGCGCGTAACCTGTTCTCGTTCATCGAGACCATGGTCGACAAGGCCAACAAGGCGCTCGCGGTCAACTGGGACGACGAGCTGGTGAAGGCCACCGCGCTGACCAGGGACGGCGCCGTCATCCACCCGAATTTCCAGCCGAAAGCTTGAGGAGAGAAGTCATGGAGCATGTCGCCCAAGCCGTCGATCCCTTCGTCTTCCGGCTCTCGATTTTCGTCCTCGCCGTCTTCGTCGGCTACTTCGTGGTCTGGTCGGTGACCCCGGCGCTGCATACGCCGCTGATGTCGGTGACCAACGCGATCTCCTCGGTCATCGTCGTCGGCGCGCTGCTCGCGGTCGGCGTTCCCATGATCTCGAGCGGCAGCGGCTGGGCGCGCGGCTTCGGCTTCATCGCGCTGATCTTCGCCTGCATCAACATCTTCGGCGGCTTCCTTGTCACTCAGCGCATGTTGGCGATGTACAAGAAGAAGGCCAAGTGAAAAGGTCAAAGTGAAATGACCGGGCGCGGCGTGCACCTCGTGGTGACGAAGATGATGGGGACGTGAGATGAACGCCAATCTGGCTGCAATTCTGTATCTCGTTGCGGGCGTGCTGTTCATCCTGTCGCTGCGCGGCCTGTCCAGTCCCGCCACGTCCCGCCAGGGCAACCTGTTCGGCATGATCGGCATGGCGATTGCGGTTGCGACCACGCTTGCGGTCCATCCGCCGGCGGATGGCATCGCCTGGGTGCTGGTGATCCTCGGCATCGCCATCGGCGGCGGTATCGGCGCCGTGATTGCCCGCCGCGTGCCGATGACCTCGATGCCGGAACTGGTCGCGGCGTTCCACTCGCTGGTCGGCATGGCCGCCGTGCTGGTTGCCGCCGGTGCCTTCTATGCGCCCGAGGCCTTCGACATCGGCAAGCCCGGCGCGATTCACGCCTCGAGTCTCATCGAAATGTCGCTCGGCGTCGCCATCGGCGCGCTGACCTTCACCGGCTCGGTGATCGCGTTCCTGAAGCTGTCGGCGCGCATGAGTGGCGCACCGATCATCCTGCCGTTCCGTCACGTCATCAACATCGTGCTGGCGCTGGCGCTGGTGTTTTTCATCGTCGGCCTGGTGATGTCGGGCAGCGCGCTCGACTTCTGGCTCATTACCATCATCGCGCTGGTGCTCGGCGTGCTCATGATCATCCCGATCGGCGGCGCCGACATGCCGGTCGTGATCTCGATGCTGAATTCCTATTCCGGCTGGGCCGCCGCGGGGATCGGCTTTACGCTCGGCAATTCGGCGCTGATCGTCACCGGCGCGCTGGTCGGATCTTCCGGCGCGATCCTGTCCTACATCATGTGCCACGCGATGAACCGTTCCTTCATCTCGGTCATCCTCGGCGGCTTCGGCGGCGAAACGGCTGCAGCCGGCGGTGGCGGCGGCGAGCAGAAGCCCGCCAAGCTCGGTTCGGCCGACGATGCCGCCTTCATCATGAAGAACGCTTCCAAGGTCATCATCGTGCCGGGGTACGGCATGGCGGTGGCGCAGGCCCAGCATGCGCTGCGCGAAATGGGCGACCTCCTGAAGAAGGAAGGCGTCGAGGTGAAGTACGCCATTCATCCGGTCGCCGGCCGCATGCCTGGTCACATGAACGTGCTGCTAGCGGAAGCCAACGTGCCCTATGACGAGGTTTTCGAACTCGAGGACATCAACTCCGAATTCGCGCAGGCCGACATCGCCTTCGTGATCGGCGCCAACGACGTCACCAACCCGGCGGCTGAAGAAGACAAGACCTCGCCGATCTACGGCATGCCGGTGCTGCAGGTGTGGAAGGCCGGCACCGTGATGTTCATCAAGCGCTCGCTGGCATCGGGTTATGCCGGCATCGACAATCCGCTGTTCTACCGCGACAACACCATGATGCTGCTCGGCGACGCCAAGAAGGTCACCGAGAACATCGTCAAGGGAATGTAGTCCGCCCGCGGGAAATCATGACCGCGCTGAAATGGCTCCTGATTGTCGTCTCGGCCGGTTATGCCTGCGGGCTCGTCGTGCTGTTCTTCGCGCAGCGCTCGTTGCTGTTTCCCATTCCCACGGCCGAGCGCACGGCCCCGCAAGCTGCGGGCTTCCCGCAAGCCGAAGAGCATGTCCTGACCACGGCGGACGGTGAAAAAGTCATCGTCTGGCATGTCCCGGCGAAGCCCGGCCGTCCCGTCGTTCTGTACTTCCATGGAAATGGCGATTTCCTGGCCGGCTTCTTTGGCCGCTTCCGCGACATCATTGCGGACGGAACGGGCATCGTCGCGCTGTCCTATCGCGGCTATGCCGGCTCGAGCGGGCGGCCGAGCGAGCGCGGATTGCTGCTGGATGCCGCCGCGGCCTACGCGTTCACGACCGCGCGATACGATGCGGACAGCATCGTTGCCTGGGGCTTTTCGCTCGGTACTGGCGTTGCGGTGGCGCTGGCAGCCGAGCAACGGATCGGAAGGCTGATCCTGGAAGCGCCGTTTACGTCGACCGTCGATGTCGCGGCATCCGCGTTCTGGTTCGCGCCGGTCCGGCTCTTGATGCGGGATCCGTTCAGGTCCGACGAACGGATCGCGCGGGTTACCGTTCCGCTGCTGGTCATGCACGGCAGCAACGACCTCGCCATTCCAATCCGGTTCGGCGAAGGGCTGTTTGCGCTTGCCGGTGAGCCGAAGCAGTTCGTTCGGTTTGGCGGCGCCGGACACGAGAATCTCGGCAGTTTCGGCGCGATCGAAACCGCGAGGCAATTCATCAACGGCGCGAAAGGCTGACGCCAGCGGTCGTTTGCTGCATAGTCGACTGTCAGCGAGACGCAGGGAATCAATGGCATGAGCGCGCACGGCCCGATGCCGAAATCGTCGTGGATCTTTCCCATGGTGGCGATGGCGCTGTTTGGCGCCGTCACGGTCACGGGGTACGAGTTCACGCCCTCGCCGGGTGGGCTGGCGTTCGCGGCGGTGCTGCTTGCCGTCCTGTTCGGCACCGTGTTCGCGGCCGTGCATCACTCCGAGGTCATTGCCGAGCGGATCGGCGAGCCCTACGGCACGCTGCTGCTGACGCTTGCGGTCACCATCATCGAGGTGGCGCTGATTGCGACCATCATGCTTGGCGAAAAGCCGGTACCGGCGTTGGCGCGGGACACGGTGTTTGCGGTGGTGATGATCGTCTGCAACGGCCTGGTCGGCCTGTGCATCTTCATTGGTTGCCTGCGCTACCGCGAGCAGGATTTTCAGGTCTCCGGCGCCAACCTGTATCTCAGCGTGCTGTTCGTGCTGGCGACGATCACGCTGGTGATGCCGAACTACACCATGTCGACACCGGGACCGGTCTATTCGGCGGCGCAACTCGCGTTCGTGGACGTGGTCACGCTCATGCTCTACGGGGTATTTCTCTATACGCAAACCATCCGGCATCGCGATTATTTCATACAGGGCGGTGCGGGCGACTCCAGCGACGGCGCGCCGCTGTCAAACCGGATGCTGGCGCTCAGCATCGCGCTGCTGCTCGTCTCCCTGCTTGCCGTGGTGCTGTTGGCCAAGAAGTTCTCGCTGGTGGTCGATGTCGGCACGGCGATGATCGGAGCGCCGCCGGCGTTCGCGGGGGTGCTGGTCGCGCTTCTGATCCTGCTGCCGGAAGGGGTCAGCGCCATTGCGGCGGCGCGCAACAATGATCTGCAGAAGAGCATCAACCTCGCGCTCGGATCGTCGCTGGCGACCATCGGGCTCACCATCCCGGCGGTCGGTGTGGCGACCTATGCGCTCGACAAGGAACTCGTGCTCGGGCTCGACGGTCCGGGGACGGTGCTGCTGCTGCTCACGTTCGCTCTCAGCATGCTCACTTTCGGCACCGGCCGCACCAATATCCTGTTCGGCCTGGTGCACATGGTGGTGTTCGCCGTCTTCCTGTTTATGGTGCTGGTGCCGTGAGCCGGTTGAAGCAGGGCAGGGCGCTGCTGGCCGGACCGGTTCTCAGGTGAGGCGGAACGCGCTATGCAGGGGGCTTCAGTTTGGGTCCCGATCGGAGAACAACAACCATGCTCAGCGCCAAATCCGACGTTCAGGTCGACACCCCCGAGGTCCGCGTCACCGAGTGGCGGCTGGCGCCGGGCAGCGCCACCGGCCATCACACCCACGGGATGGACTATGTCATCGTGCCGGTGACTTCGGGCGAAATGACCATCGTCGCGCCGGGCGGCGAACGCTCCAAGGCGCAGCTCGCCGTCGGCAAATCCTACTTCCGCAAGGCCGGCGTCGAGCATGACGTGCTCAACGAGACGGCCAGCGAGATCGTGTTTCTGGAGGTGGAACTGAAGCCCTGATCGTTGCCCAGGGTCCCGAGAGACCGGCACCAGCCGGACCCCGGGGGAACACGAAACCTTGTGGCGGACCGGGGCGATTGCCATCGATCCGTCGCAGTTGATCCCTGAATGTGCCTCAAAGTTCCAGCATCAAACTGGCTTCGGGGAGTGGTCTGAATGCTGAATTACCTGAAGAAATTCACTGTAGACATCTTCCCCTCGGTGGCCGCGACCGTCATCGGGGCCTACATCGTCAACCACTACATCGTGAGCAAGCCGGCCACCGATGCGCCCGCTGCGGCGGTATCTGCTGCCGATTCGAAGGGTAAGACCAAGCCCGCGACGGACGCCAATCCAGAGGGCACGACGGCCGTCAGCAATCTCCCGGCGGCAGGGGTCAAGGCCAAGGGCATCTCCGAAAAGGCCGTCATGGAAAAGAACGCCGCCGAACAACGGCCGGCGTTGGCCGAAAAGGCGCAGGACAAGACCGACGCGAAGGCGGATGCCGCCAAGGCGAAGGCTGATGCGGCCAAGGCTGATATTGCCAAAGCCGAAACTGCCAAGGCTGAAACTGCCAAGGCTGAAACTGCCAAGGCTGAAACTGCCAAGCCTGATTCAAGGCATGATGGGAAGTCTGCCGAGACGGCCGCGCCGCGCGAGAAGGATAAGATCAGGATCGTGCTGCCGTCGCCGATCCAGCCCGCGGCATCGACCCAGCCCGCGGCATCGACCTCAGCACCGGCCGCGGCTGCGCCTGCTCCGGTAGCTCCGGCGGAGACTGCAGCGGCGCACGCGCAAGAGGATCGCCGCGACGCCAACGATCTGGCGCGTGCTGCGATCGAGCGCCTGCGCAGCAATGGTGAAGCTTCTACGCGCGCGCCTGAAGTGGCCCGTATTCCCGACGCTCCCAGGGAGACTCCAAGAGTGGAAACCTTGAGAGCGGAAACGCCGAAAGCGGAAGCACCGAGGGCGGAATCGCCCAGGGTCGCGGCTGCGCCGGCGCTGCGGCCGCTGCCGCCGCCGGTCATGATCTCGGCTCCGCCGATTGCCGGCGAGCCCTATGGTCAGGCTGCGCCGCAACGGCCGCCTTACGCGGCCAATGCCGAAGACCCGCGCCGTCCGACGCCGCCGGCCGACATCCCGCTCTCGCGCCCGCTCGATCTGCGTGCCGAGGCCGCGGAGCCGTCCGTGCGTGACCGCACCTCGGCCGCCGCCGAAGAAGTGCTGTCGACGGCGAAGTCGCTGTTCCACGCCGTGCTGCCCAAATAAAATTCTTGTCGGAACCTAGCCGCCGGTCCGCACGAGCCCGCTTCGCGCGGCTTCGTCCCTTGGACGAAGTGCGAGCGCGCGGCTGTAGGAAGCGGATGCTTTGGCCTTGTCGCCAAGCCGCTCATAGGTGACGCCGCGGGCTGACCAGGCCGCCGCGTTGTTCGGGTCGGCCTGGACCGCCTCGTCGAGGTCGGCAGCGGCTTCCTTTGTCCTGTCGAGCGCGAGGTAACTGGTCGCACGCGCCAGCAGCGGCTCTATCTGTTGCGGCTTGAGGCCGTTGGCAGAGCTGAAATCCTCGATCGCCTCCCGGTGCTTCTTTTCGCCCTGATGGATCAGGCCGCGGCCATACAAGGCCTGCACGTTGTAGGGATCGAGCGCGAGCGCGCGTTCGAACTCTACTAGCGCCTCACCGTTCTTGCCGGATCTGGCGAGAGCCTCGCCGTGCGCGGCGTAGCCCTGGGCGTCGCTGATGCCTTGTCCGCCAATGGCGCCGCTCGGCTTCTGCTCGATCGGCGGTGGCCTGTCGTTGCTGGGCCCCCATGACCCCAGATCGAACGAGCAGCCGCCAAGGGGAAGGGCGATCGCGAGCAGAACAACAGGGGCAACAGCAAAGCGTTTGGCGCGGGAGGAGACAGTGCAAACCGTAATGGCCATCTGGCAAATACCCGCGCGTCCGATGCCGCCATAGGTAGCTTGCTCGGTAGAAAAATGCATCGGTCAAAATGGCCGCAACACCGAAGAGTGGCGGTGCGAGCAAGTGTTGCAAAGCGCGGATCAGCCGCTATGGCTCGATCGCCGACCACACAACAAAAACGCGGGCACAAGGCCCGCGTTTTCAAATCAGTTCTCTCGCAGAGCTCAGCGCGGTCCGCGCGGACCAGCGCCCGGGCCACCACGACCAGCGCCACCACGGTCGCCACCGGGACCGGCGCCGAACACCGGCTTCGGCTTCATCGGCAGCAGGCCTTCGCGCTGCAGCTTCTTGCGGGCCAGCTTGCGCGCGCGGCGCACCGCTTCGGCCTTTTCGCGGGCCTTCTTCTCGGAGGGCTTTTCGTAATGGCCGCGGAGCTTCATCTCGCGGAAGATTCCCTCGCGCTGCATCTTCTTCTTCAGCGCCTTGAGGGCTTGATCGACGTTGTTATCGCGGACGAGAACCTGCACGCGGCATCCTCTTTCAATGGATCGGATCGGAATTCTGGTAAAGCGAAGGGCCGGCAAATGGCCTAGCCCTTAACCCTGAACGCGCGCATTTAGCAGACAAAACCCCGGATGTCCACCGGAGATGGTGGCTTTTGCTCCGGGAAAGCCAAAGAAATCCGCCTAAACTGGCGCGATTCGGACCCATGGTCCGAAGGTGCGAGCTAACGAGCCTATCACGGGATTGTTCCTAGCGTTCCCGTGCGTTCCAGCGACTGAAAACCGACAGGGAGGCGAGATATGAATTCGAAGAAGTATGCCGCCGAGGCGATCGGCACGTTCTGGCTTACGTTTGCGGGATGCGGCAGCGCGGTGATCGCAGCCGGATTTCCGCAGGTAGGCATCGGGCTCGTGGGTGTTTCGCTGGCTTTCGGCCTGAGCGTCGTGACGATGGCCTATGCGATCGGCCATATCTCCGGCTGCCATCTCAATCCGGCGGTCACCGTCGGGCTTGCCGCGGGCGGGCGTTTTCCGACCGGTCAGATCCTGCCCTACATCGTTGCGCAGGTGATCGGCGCGATCGTGGCGGCGGCGGTACTCTACGTGATCGCAAGCGGCGCGTCCGGGTTCGACGTCACCAAGGGTTTTGCGTCCAACGGTTTTGATGCGCATTCGCCCGGCAAGTACAGCCTGATGGCCTGCTTCATCACCGAAGTGGTGATGACCATGATGTTCCTGTTCATCATCATGGGCTCGACCCACGGCAAGGCGCCGGCCGGCTTCGCGCCGCTGGCGATCGGGTTGGCGCTGGTGATGATCCATCTCGTCAGCATTCCCGTCACCAATACATCGGTCAATCCGGCGCGCAGCACCGGGCCCGCGCTGTTCGTCGGCGGCTGGGCGCTGGCGCAGCTCTGGCTGTTCTGGGTGGCGCCCCTGATCGGCGGCGCGATCGGCGGCGTGCTCTATCGCTGGCTCAGCGAGGAGCCGGCCGGCATCGTGGAAGGCGCGAAGCGGGCTTGATTGAGCGACCGCATCGTAAGCGTCGGCAGGCGGGCTACTTCTTGCCTGCCGGCGTCACTTCGGTGACATGCCCCATCTTGCGGCCCGGGCGGGGCGGCCCCTTGCCGTAGAGATGCACGGTGGCGCCCGGAACGGTCAGCCATTGCTCGTAGGTCAGAATGTCGTCGCCGATCAGGTTGGTCATGGTGACCTGACCATGACGGACCGGCTTGCCGAGCGGCCAGCCGGCAATCGCCCTGATGTGCTGCTCGAACTGCGAGATCGAGGCGCCATCCAGCGTCCAGTGTCCGGAATTATGCACCCGTGGCGCGATCTCGTTGACTAGCACCTTCGGCCCGCCATTGCCCGCCACCACGAACATCTCGACCGCAAGCACGCCGACATAGTCCAGCGCCGTCGCTATCTTCTCCGCGACCGCGCGCGCCTCAGTAGCCAGCGCATCCGATATGGCGGCCGGAGCGCGCGAGATTTTCAGGATGTGATCGCGATGTTCGTTCTCGGTAACGTCGTAACATTCGACCGCGCCGTCCGCCGAGCGCGCGGCGATCACGGAGACCTCGCGCTCGAACGGAATGAACGCTTCGAGGATTGCGGATTTGGTGCCGAGGTCTTCCCAGACCTGGTTGAGATCGTCGCCTTCGCGGATGATCGCCTGGCCCTTGCCGTCATAGCCGAAGCGGCGGGTCTTGATCACGGCGGGAAGGCCGATCCGCGCGACGGCTGTGCGCAGTGCTTCCACCGACGGCACGTCGGCATAGTCGGCGGTGCCGATGCCGAGCCGCTTGACGAAATCCTTCTCGACCAGCCGATCCTGGGTGGTTTCGAGAATACTCCGTGCCGGCAGCACCGGACGCCGCGCGGCCAGCACCATGGCGGTGGCGGCCGGGACGTTCTCGAATTCGTAGGTGATGACGTCGACGTCGTTGGCGAACAGCTCCAGCGCCTCGACGTCGGCATATTCGGCACAGGTCGCGTTCAGCACGACGTCGAAGGCGGGCGAGTCCGGATCCGGCGAGAACACCTGGCACCTGAGGCCAAGGCGCGCCGCCGCCATGGCCAGCATCCGGCCCAATTGTCCGCCGCCGAGAATTCCGATGGTGTCGCCCGGCTTCAGCTTCACCTTGCCTGAAGCGGTCACGCCGAGCCCTCCGGGCGCTCTTTGACCGCGTCGGTCTGCTGCTTGCGCCAGGTGGCGAGCCGCGTCGCCAGCGCCGCATCGTTCAGCGCCAGTATGCTTGCCGCCAGCAGTGCGGCGTTGATCGCGCCGGCCTTTCCGATTGCAAGCGTGCCGACGGGGACGCCGGCCGGCATCTGCACGATCGAGTAAAGCGAATCCACGCCTGAAAGCGCCTTGGATTCGACGGGAACGCCGAGCACCGGAAGTTCCGTCAACGCTGCCGCCATGCCCGGCAGATGCGCGGCGCCACCGGCGCCGGCGATGATGACCTTGTGGCCTGCGGCCCTGGCGCCCTTGGCAAAGGCAAACAGCCGGTCGGGGGTCCGGTGGGCGGAGACGATGCGTTTTTCGCTCTCGACCCCGAGCGCGGCAAGCGTCTCGGCGGCGTGGCGCATGGTCTCCCAGTCCGACTGGCTGCCCATGATGATGGCGACGGGTGCGGTCATCTTGTCAATTCTATTCGGGAATCCAGAAACATAGGCCGATTATAGGATCGGCCCGCGGCTCATCCAAGGCGTGGCAAGGGATCAGGAATGGACTATCCTGTCTTGGTGAATCCCGGCAAGCCTTCATAAGCATGCCTGCACAGGGAAGGTCATGAAGAAAAAAACCAGGGCGACCCCTTCCCGAGCTGCAAAACGCCCGAAAAGCGGCGCTTCCGGGCGAAAAGCCGCGCCCCGCGGGAACTCCGCGGCGAAGCCGGATCGCCCGGTGGCATCTGGCGACGCCAAGGCGACGATTCGTCGCCTCAAGGCGGAATTGGCCAGGACCCAGGCCCGGATCGAGGAACTGCAGGCCTCGGCCGACACCGATTTTCTGCTGGATATTCCGAACCGGCGCGGCTTCGAGCGCGAGCTGCAGCGCGCGATCGCCTACATCAAGCGCTATCGTGCCGGCGGCGCCCTCATCGTGCTGGACGTCGATCGGCTGAAGCCGATCAACGATGCGTTCGGGCACGCTGCGGGCGATCAGGTGCTCAAGGCCATCGTCTCGACGCTGTCGGGACAGGTGCGCTCATCCGATGTGATCGGCCGGCTCGGCGGCGACGAATTCGCACTGCTGTTGTGGAATCTCAGCGAGACCGATGCCAAGGCGAAAGCGGCCGCGCTCGAGGAGGAGATCGATCGACTGACCTTCGTGTTCGACGGCCGCACCATCAATGCCGGCGCATCCGCCGGCGTTGCGATTCTCGACATCCACTCGGAGGCCGGTCGCGCGCTGGAAGCGGCCGATAGCGCCATGTATGTGCGCAAGGCGCTCAGGCGGCACGAGCTTTCGTAAACAAGCGCGCGTCGGCGCCGGTTCTCAGAGCGTGCTGAGATCGTCCGGCACGTTGCCGAATTTTCGCAGCAGTTGCGCGTCGCCGAATTCGCCGATCATGGGATCGCCGCTGCGGCTGAAGGCGACAGCGCCGATGCTGCCGGCCATTCGCGACATCATTTCGGCGCGCCGCATCGCGGTGTTAGGGCTCTGGCATTCCTCCGCTGCGCCCGCTACCGGCGCGCCGCTATCGTCCTGCAGGAATGGCATTGCAACATAGTAGGTAACATCGGCCATGGCATCGCTCCGGTGTGGTCGCTCCAGTTCAGGCTGCGTTGCTGCTTGAGTGTTTGGCCGGCGCGCAGCCGGCAGATACCGCGACCTGCAACGCCTCCAGTTCGGCTTCCAGATATTCGTTCACCATGATCAGCGCCTTGATGGTCGAGCGCAGATTGCCGTCGCACATCGCGATCGCCTCATCGCAGGCCCGCTCGTAGTGGCTGTTGTCGGACAGGGACGGCGTGGCGGACATGGCAGGACTCCCTAGCTGGCGGCAGAACGATATGTTCTCTTTTTGTTCCATTGGAGTCAAGTCGTGTTATGGAGCCAATGCGCTTTTTTCCGATCGCGCGCGGCTGCAACTTGCTGGCGGCATTAGAGGCGTCGCGACGAGTTCGACGAAGCGCTGATCGTCAGGTCCTGTGGATGTCGGGGAAGGGTCTGCGCGGAAGGTAGGCGGCATTTCGAGAGTTGTGGTTGCCGGACAGGTCGGCACGTGTGCGGTCTGATGCGCGCGACAATCGTGTGCGGTCTGATGCGCGCGACAATAATGGATCGAAGCGCTGCCGCAGAAAAAATCTGCTGCGTAACGATCGAGCAGTACTGCTTAACGATCAGGCGATGATGTCGGGCGTGATCTGATCTTCGATAAAGGCGATGCGGTCGCGCAGTTGCAGCTTGCGTTTCTTCAGGCGTTGCAGCCGCAGCAGATCCGGCGCCGGCGACTGGTGCAGCGCGTCGATCGCTGCATCGAGATCGCGATGCTCCTGTTGCAGGCGGGCGAGCTCGTTTTCGAGCTCGCGCTCATCTTCGTCGGTCATGGTGTACGTTGACTAAAGAGCACGATGAGGTTGAAGGCATGTTGTCGCAAACTGTCGAGAATATCGTCCCTGCGAGGTCGCTCCGCAAGCGGACCTGGTTCCATAGTCACGATTGGTTACAGATAAATCCGAAAATTTTGAGAGGCCGGATTCTCGATTGCCATCGACAGACGAAGCCGCTGGTGTACACTCTCTTGTCCGGATCGAATCTGAGGTTTTAACCACCGAGGAGGTTTCGTATGGCACTAGAGGCGCATCTTGTTGAACTAGAACGTAAACACAAGAGCCTAGAGAACGAATTGCACGAAGCGCTCGTGCACCTGTCCACAGACGACCTCCACATTGTCGAGCTGAAGCGCCGCAAGTTGATGGTCAAGGATGAGATCCAGCGGTTGAAGCAATCCGCCAGCGAAACTCTCCACTAATCAGTATCAGTACAGTACCGAAAACGTCACGCAGCCGGGATGGGCGCGATGCGCTCATCCTCAGGTTTGCGGGCTGCTGCGATGTCCGACTACACCTCGGCCAGCGCGCCGACATGATCGGCGATCGCGAGCGACGACGTCAGTCCCGGCGATTCGATACCGAACAGATTGATCAGCCCGGCGACGCCGTGGTCCTGCGGACCCTGGATCAGAAAGTCCTGCGTGGCGACCGCAGGCGGCACGATTTTGGGCCGGATACCGGAATAGCTCGGCATCAACGCGCCGTCAGGCAGCGTCGGCCAATAGCGCCGGATTGCGGGATAGAACCGTTCGGCGCGCGCCGGATCCACTGCGTAGTCGATGCTCTCGACCCATTCGACGTCGGGGCCGAACCGCGCCTGTCCTGCCATGTCGAGCGTCAGGTGCACCCCGAGCCCGCCGGGCTCCGGCACCGGATAGATCAGGCGCGAAAACGGCGACCGCGCGCTGCAGCTGAAATAATTGCCCTTGGCCAGATAGGCCGAAGGAATCTGCCCGACCGGCATGCCATCGATGCTGCGCGCCACGGCAGGCGCGCCCAGTCCGGCCGAATTGACCAGCAGGTTGCACGCCAGCATCATCGGCGCATCGCCGCCGATTTCGAGTTCGATGTGGCCGGCGCCGGCCCGGGCGTGGAGCAGCGGCGTATGAAACGCGAAAGCCGCGCCGGCGTCTTCCGCATCGCCGCGCAGCGCCAGCATGTAGGCGTGGCTGTCGATAATGCCGGTGGACGGTGACAACAGGGCCGCGTCGCAGTTCAGCGCCGGCTCCAGCGCGCGGGCGGCTTCGCCCGTCAGTAGCTGCAGATCGTCAACGCCGTTGGCTTCGGCATGCGCACGGATCGATTGCAGCTTTTCGGTTTCCTGCGTTGTGGTCGCGACGATCAGCTTGCCGCAGTTACGGTGCGGGATGCCGTGGTCGCGGCAATACCGGTACAGCGCGTGCTTGCCGCTGACGCACATCTGCGCCATCAGGCTGTTGGCGCGGTAATATATTCCGGCGTGGATCACTTCGCTGTTGCGCGAGGAAGTCACGGTGCCGATCCCCTCGGCGGCCTCCAGCACGATCACTTCGCGGCCGGCCTGGGCCAGCCGCCGGGCAATCGCGAGGCCGACCACCCCCGCTCCGATAACGACGCAATCAACCTTGTCCATGGCAGTTCCGGGGCTGGGAAGCCGGCACGGAAATCGGCAGTTGCCGTGCCTTGTCATGATCGTTTTGTTCGCCGAAGCGCCCCAACAACCCGTTGGTTTGCTTCGAAATACGCTTCGAATGCAGTCCGGTTAGTGAAGCATTAATCATGTCAGGGCAATTGCCGTAATTCAGGTCGCATTTCGCGGTTGCGCGGGTAGTCGTTTACCCGATCCAAACCCGTCAAGCCAGACACTCCGACCGCAAATCCTTGGGTGGGTAATGGCTTACGCGAACAGGCAGGCAGGCGGGAGGAATTCGATTCCGGCGCTGGCGTTCGCATGCCTGGCCGCAACTGCTGCGCCATGTGGATCGGCGTGGGGAGCTACGCAGCCCGCCGACTTGAGCTACTTCGACGCGCTGGACTCCAGCCGGCTCTGGGAGCTGCTGCTCGGCGGCGTCGCCATCGTCGCCTTCCTGACGGCGCTGGGGCTCTGGGCCTTGTCGGCGCTGCGCGACGCCAGGCACGCCAGACTGCGGCGCAATGCATTCATCAGCTCCGCCCTGAACAATCTCAATCAGGGTGTGATGATCACCAATGCGCAGAACCGCATCGTGTTCTGCAACGATCGCTTCATCGAGATGTACGGGCTCACACGCGCCGATATTTCCAGCGGCATGACCGGCAGCGAACTGGTCGAGCTGCGCCGTGCGCGAGGCCTGATGACGCTTTCGGTCAACGAATTCAGCGCGCTTGCCCGCCGCCCGGAAGGCATCGTCATCGAGCTGCCGGATGGGCGGTCGGTGCTGACGAAGATGTTCCGCCTGCCCAACGGCGGGACGATCGGGACTCACGAGGATTGCACCGAGCAACGCAGGCTGTCGCGCAAACTCGCATCGACAACGCAGTTCCTGGAATCGGTGCTCGACAACGTTCCGGTCTGTGTCGCCGCCAAGAACATCGAGGACGGCCGTTATATTTTCGTCAACCGCGCGTTCGAGCGCTTCTCCCGCTTCTCCCGCGACCACATCGTCGGCAAGCGCGCCGACGAGATCTTCCGGCAGGAAACCGCAAGGAGCATCGAGGTTGCGGACGCGGCGGTGCTGAACGCGCCGGACGGCCATAACCACAGCGAATATTTCGTCGAACGTGGCGACGAACAACGCGTGATCTCCTCGAACCGCGTGGTCGCCCGCAACGAGAACGGCGAGCCCGAATTCCTGATCAACCTGTTCGACGACGTCACCGAGCGGCGCTCACTGTCGCGCGAGCTGGAAAGCACCAAGAAGTTCCTCGAGCTCGTGGTCGACAACATCCCGGTTTCGCTGATCGTCGAGCGCGTCAGCGACGGCCGCTATTTGCTTGCCAACCGAAGCGCCGAGACCATCCTCAATCGCCGCCGCGAGGACGCCACCGGGCTGACCGCCTCCGACATCTTCAATCCGCGCGAAGCCAAGCTGATCATCGCGCGCGACGAGGCGGCGATCAAAAAGCGCGGCCTGCTCACCGAAGAGCACCCGATCTCGACCAAGGACGGGCTGCGGCTGTTCCTGACCCGCCGCATGACCGTGCTCGACGAGGCCGGCGAGCCGCAATACCTGATCAAGACCCATGAGGACGTCACCGATCGCCGCCAGACCGAATCGCGGATGGCGCACATGGCCTATCATGACGGCCTGACCGACCTGCCGAACCGCGCCTCCTTCCTGCAGGCGCTGGCCCAGATGATCGAGGCCTGCGCCGGCACCGACGAAGAGTTTGCGGTGCTCTGCGTCGACCTCGACGGGCTGAAGGAAATCAATGACGTGTTCGGCCACGCGACGGGCGACAAGCTCCTGGTCGAAGTGGCCGGCCGCATCCAGGCATCCGCCCGCGGCGGCGTGGTGGCCCGGCTCTCCGGCGACGAGTTCGGCCTGATCATCGACGGCAAGCAGCCGGAGGCCGGCAAGGCGCTGGCCGAACAGCTTGCGCAAACGATGTCCGAAGAATTCCTGATCGATGGCAAGTCGGTTCGCACCGGCATCACCACCGGCATATCGGTGTTTCCGCATCACGGTGCGGATGCGGCTTCGCTGCTCGCCAATTCCGGCGCGGCGCTGTTCCGGGCCAAGCAGAAGTCGCGCGGCTCGATCGGCATTTTCGCGCCCGAGATGGACCAACAGATCCGCGACCGTCGCGTGCTGCATCAGGATCTCTCGATGGCGATCAGGAACGGCGAATTGTCGCTGCACTACCAGCCGCAGGCCGCGGCGGGCTCGACGGTCGCCGCCAGCAAGATCATCGGCTTCGAGGCACTGGCGCGCTGGATGCATCCGGCGCGCGGCTTCGTTTCACCGGGCGAGTTCATCCCGCTGGCGGAGGAAAGCGGCCTGATCGTCGAAATGGGCGTCTGGATCCTGCGCGAAGCCTGCCGCGAGGCGGCCTCGTGGCCGGTGCCGCTGCAGGTTGCCGTCAACCTGTCGCCGGCGCAGTTCATGCACGGCGACGTCGTCAGCCTCGTGCATTCGATCCTGCTCGAAACCGGCCTGGCGCCTGACCGGCTCGAACTTGAAATCACCGAGGGCGTGCTGATCGAGGATTTCGATCGCGGCCTGGCGCTGCTGCGGCGGCTGAAGGCGCTTGGCGTGCGCATCTCGATGGACGATTTCGGTTCCGGCTATTCCTCGCTGAGCTATCTGCAGGCGTTCCCGTTCGACAAGATCAAGATCGACCGCGCCTTTGTCATGAATCTCGGGCGCAATCCGCAATCGGCGGCGATCGTGCGCGCCGTCATCGACCTCGGCCACGGCCTCGAAATGTCGATCGTCGCCGAAGGCGTCGAGACGCAGGAGCAGCTCAGCTTCCTGTCGGAAGAGGGATGCGACGCGGTGCAGGGCTATTTCCTCGGCAAGCCGTTGCCGATCGGCCAGTACGCCGCGCTGGTCGGCCGCGGCGCTGTCAGCGAACTGGACGCTGCGCGCCAACGGGCCCGCGCCTGATTTCGCCCCCGCCATTATCTGACGCGCGCCTGCCCGACACGATCTCGACCCGAAACCGGTATCTTGTCGTCGCGATCATGTCCTAGTGTGGAGAACTTCGATTCTCAACAGTAGCCTTGCGTATGGCGGACTACGATCTTGCGATCATCGGTGGTGGGTTGAACGGCGTCAGCATCGCGCGCGACGCCGCTGGGCGCGGTCTGCGCGTGATCCTGCTGGAGCAGGGCGATCTCGGCGCAGGCGCTTCCTCGGCCTCGCCAAGGCTGATCCATGGTGATCTGGAGAGGCTCGAGCGTCGGCATTTCCTGCGTGTCCGTGCTGCGCTTGCGGAGCGTGACGTCTGGCTCGGAATCGCGCCGCATCTGGTGCGCCCGATGCGCTTTGCCATCCCCTCCCATTCGGAAGATCGCGCGCCCTGGCAGTTGCGCTCATGGCTGCTGCTCTACGACCGGCTGGCTTCGCGCAATCGGTTGCCGCCATCCGCCACCCTTGATGTCACCCACCATCCGGTCGGCAACGCGCTGAAGCGGCCGTTCGGTACCGCCTTCGAATATTCCGACTGTGTCGTGGATGACTCCCGCCTGGTGGTGCTGACCGCCGTCGATGCTGCGGCCCGTGGCGCCGTGATCCGCACCGGCGCGCGCTGCACCCGGGCCGAGCGCGGCAGGGAATGGCGGCTGGTGGTGAAGGACCGCGGCTTCCGCAAGGTGATCACGGCGCGGGCCGTCGTCAACGCGGCCGGGGCCTGGTCCGCATCTGTTGCCGAGACCGTGTTGCGCGTGCCCCCGCCCAACGTCGCCGCCGTGCAGATGAGCCAGATCGTCGTGCGACGGCTATTCGACTGCGACAACGTCTATGTATTCCGGAACGGCGACGGCCGGCTGATCTTCGCAAGCCCCTACGAGCGCGATTTCACGCTGATCGGCACCGCCGGCCATGGCTTCAAGGGCGATCCCGCCATTGTTGCGATGGCGGCTAGCGACGTCGCCTATCTCTGCGATGCGGCCAACCGCTATTTCCGCGAACGGATCGAGGCGGTCGACGTGGTGCATACGCTTTCCGGAGCCAACATGGTGATGAACCCGGTGAGTCGGCGATCCCAGCGGGATGGCACGATGAATCTGCACTACCGGCGTGACAAGGCGCCGTTGGTCACGATTTTCGGCGGCGACGTCACCACCTCGCGGCTGCGTGCGGAGCGGGCGGTCACCAAGCTTGCGCCATTCTATCCGATGTCGGGGCGCTGGACCGCGAAGTCGCCACTTCCAGGCGGCGATTTCGCCTGGGACCGTTTCGACCATGAGGTCGACGAGGCGCGCGAGCGCTGGCGCTTTCTCGATGAGAACCAGGCGAGGCGGCTTGTCGCCGCCTACGGTTCCAACGTCAAGGCGATCCTCGGCGACGCCAAATCGCGCGGCGATCTCGGCCCGGCCTTTGGACCGGAATTGACCGGCGCGGAAGTGCGCTACCTCATGCAGAACGAATGGGCGCGTTTTCCGGACGATATTCTGTGGCGGCGCTCCAAGCTCGGGCTTACGATGCCGCCGGCGGATCGCGAGGCGCTGGCGGCCTTCATGGCGAACGACGGACGTACTAGTTCTTGAGTCGATAGGCCGGGGCGCAGATCAGGTTCGGGGAGATTCGTATGGCCGAATACATCTTGCTCATGCATGACGACGTCGCTGGTGTTCGTGACAGCGCCTGGGAGCCTTATCTGAAACAGCTGCAGGCGAGCGGCTCGTTTGAGGGCGGTAGCGCGATCGGCGATGGAATTTGTGTCCGGAAGCATGGCCCGGCTCCACCGATCACCGCGCATCTCGTCGGATATATTCGCGTCAATGCCGACAGCATCGATCATGCAAGATCGCTCCTGGCGGGCAATCCGCACTTCGAGGCCGGCGGGACGATTGAGATACGTCACCTTCCCCGGACGAATTGACGTCCGGAACGGTCGTTGCCATCGCCCTCAAGGGCGTTGACCTGTCGCCCCTCGCGCCACGCGTGACCAGGCCTCGTCACGCGCCGAGGGTCTGCGATCGAGCCGAGCCGAGATGCGGCTCGCGGCCTTGTCACCGTGGCCGGCGCGCAGGTAGGCCACGATCAGCGTGTCTTCCCATAATTCGCGCTGCGCATGGCTGCCGCCAATTCGCGACAGTTCGGATATAGCGGGTTCCAGCAAGCGGATCGCGCCCGCATTGTCGCCTTCAGCGAAGGCGAGCATGCCGCGACTGAGTTCGATGGCGGCGCGGCCCGGCGCCAGCACGCCGTCGGCCTCGCGCGCTTCCAGTTGGGCCAACCGTGTTTTCAGCGCATCGCCGTCTGCCGCCGCGGCCAGCGCAAAATGCACGTCGGCGAAGTGCGCTCCGGCCTGCGGGAAATATGTCGCGCCATGGCTGGCCATATCCCGCCAATGCGCCTCGAGCCCGGTCTGGCCCGCCAGCGAAAGCCGCCACAACAGCGAGGTACCGTCGGTGAAGATGTTCAGCGGCGGGTAGGGCCGGCCTGCGGGCTTGATGTGCTGTTCGTAGATGTCAAGCGCGCCGTCGAGATCGCCGGCGTCGAGTGCGGTCAGCGCAACGTGCCAGGCGAGATGTCCGTGCAGAAAGCTCTGGCGATCGTGCGCCGGCATCCATTGCGACAGAAAGCTGCGGCCTGCCTCCATGTCGCCTTGCTCGAACATCGCGTGCGAGAGACCATGCGCCCCGTTGGCGTTGGCCGATCGCAGCGCCATCGCACGCTCGGATAATTTCCTGCCGGTCGCAAGGTTTCCCGCTTCGGTATTGGACCAACCGAGATAGGAGAGGAACCACCAATCCTCGCCATAGTGAGGCGCGTGGCGTTCGCAGATCGCGAGCTTCGCGGCATCGTGGTCGGGGCGGCCGGAGAATGCGTAGAGGCCGAACGCGCCGAGCAGCAGCGACAGCACTTGCGCGTCGCGCGGATATTCTTCCAGGTGCGCTTCGGCGCCGCTGACGGCGACTTTCGGCTTGCCCTCGATGACCGAGGCGATGATCTCGACATGGCTTTTTTCCCGCGGGGTTGCGCCAGCGACGAGGTCACGGGCTTGCGCTGCCATCGCGCGCGCCTCGCTACCTTCCATGTTGAGCTGATGGACGCGGGCGCGGCCGATATAGGCCAGCGCAAAGCCTGGATCATGCGCGATCGCCGTGTCGAACGCTTCCGCGGCGCCGTGCCAGGCCGACAGCATGCAGTCCATGCCGTCCCGGTACTGCGCCGCGGCGCGGTCCGAACTGGTTGTCAGCGGAAGATCGTATCTGTCCCGGTTCATCGTTGTTTCGCGCCGGCTAGAAATCGAGCTTGTCGCGGATCGCTTCGATGCCTGCCTTGGCGCAGGCTTCATCCGCGTCGCCGCCGGGGGCTCCGGAAACGCCGACGGCCCCGACCAGCGAGCCGCCGGCTTCGACCGTAAGCCCGCCACCGATGACCACCGCGCCGGGCAGGTTGCGGATGCCCGCCTGCATCATCCCGGGCTGGCTGATGGCCGCGAGTTCGGTCGTGCTGGTGCGAAAGCTGGCCGCGGTCCATGCCTTGCCCGTAGCGGTTGAAACCGTGTGGGGCCCGGCAAAGCGGTCGCGCAGCAGCACCTGTGTGACTCCGAAGCGATCGACGACGGCGACCGTCACCTGAAAGCCGCGCTTGCGGCAATCCGCCAGCGTCGCCTTGGCCAGATCCTGCGCCAGTTCCGGGGTGAGCGACTTGTAGGTCACGAGCGCCTCCTGGGCGGCGGCCGTGCCCGCGAGCAGGCAGCAAATGGCCGTCACGGCGCCAAAATAGCGAACGAGCATCGATGTTTCCTCCGCGAACGTTCTTGCCGCACAATCGTGGGCCTTTGGGAGTTTCGAACCTTACCAGAGCGGAGAGCGGCGGCATCCACAATATTGTGGCTCGTGGCTCGCGAGACGTTGAGCGGAGGCTAATCCGCCGCTAGCGTGCGGCCACGATCGTACTGGCAGGTGGCATGACCGAGGAATCGCCGGAAATTTACGCACCGCAAGCGAATTTGCCTGCACCGCCGGCCGACGCGGCCGCCGCCGTTCCGCTGCTCCGCATCGAGGGCGTCGCCAAGACGTTCGGCAATTTTCGCGCCGTGGACCGGCTCTCGCTCGACATCGCCGCCGGCGAGTTTTTCGCGCTGCTCGGACCGAGCGGCTGCGGCAAGACCACGCTGCTGCGCATGCTCGCCGGCTTCGAGACGCCCGATGAGGGCCGCATCCTGCTCGGCGGCCGCGATATCGCGCCGGTGCTGCCGCATGAGCGGCCCGTCAACATGATGTTCCAGAACTACGCGCTGTTTCCGCACCTCAACGTGCGCGACAACATCGCCTTCGGGCTGAAACGCGCCGGCCTTCCGCGGGCCGAGATCGATAGCCGCGTCGCCGAGATGGTGGCGCTCGTGAAGCTCGAAGGGATGGAGCGACGCAAGCCCGACCAGCTTTCCGGCGGCCAGAAGCAGCGCGTGGCGCTGGCGCGCTCGCTGGCGCGCCGGCCCAAGATCCTGCTGCTCGACGAACCGCTGGCCGCGCTCGACAAAAAGCTGCGCGAGAGCACGCAGGCCGAATTGATGGAACTGCAGCGCCGCCTCGGCATGACCTTCATCATCGTCACCCACGACCAGGAGGAGGCGATGACGATGGCGAATCGTATTGGCGTGATGAACGCCGGCCGGCTCGAACAGGTCGCGAGCCCGCGCGACCTTTACGAGGCGCCGCAGTCGCGCTGGGTTGCCGAGTTCGTCGGCGACGTCAACCTGTTCGACGGCGCAGTCTCGTCGCGCGAGCATAGCCGCGTGACGGTATCGACGAGCGGTGGTGCAACGCTGGCGGTGGCGGAGCCGCGCAATGTTGCGGTCGGCACTGCGGTCTCGGTCGCCATTCGCCCCGAGAAGGTGAAGCTGTCGCGCCGCGGACCGGGATCGGATGCCGTCAGTTCGCAACTGATCAACCGTCTCGAAGGCGAGGTCGCTGATGTAAGCTATCTCGGCGGCTTGACGGTCTACAAGCTCAAGCTCGATTCTGGTGTGATCGTGCGCTCGTCGATCGCCAACACCGTGCGGCTCGACAGGGATACCTACAGCGCGGGCCAGCGCGTGGTGGCATGGTTCACGCCCGACGATTGCGTGGTGCTGGAACGATGAGCGCACGACGCATCTTTGCGCAGCCGGCACGCTACGCCGCGATCGCGCCGTATCTGTGGATGGTGCTGTTCTTCCTGCTGCCGTTCGGCTTCGTGCTGAAGATCAGCCTGTCGCAGACCGCGATTGCCCAGCCGCCCTATGTGCCGTTGTTCGATCTCACCGACGGGTGGGAGGCGATAAAGGCAGCTTTCGCGCAACTGTCGCTGGATAATTTCAGGCTGCTGGTGTCCGACAGTCTCTACATCAGCTCATATCTGCGCAGCCTGTTCGTCGCCGTGACGTCGACCTTGATCCTGCTCGTGATCGGCTACCCCATCGCCTACGGTATGGCGCGGCTGCCGCGGCGCTGGCAGCCGATTGCCATGATGCTGGTGATCGTGCCGTTCTGGACCTCGTTCCTGATACGGATCTATGCCTGGATCAACATCCTGCAGCATGACGGCCTGCTCAACAAAATTCTCCTTGCACTGCATCTGGTCTCGACGCCGGTGGTGTGGCTCTCGACCGACAGCGCGATGTTCATCGGCATCGTCTATTCCTACCTGCCGTTCATGATCCTGCCGCTCTATGCGACGCTCGCCAGGATGGACGCATCGCTGCTGGAAGCCGCAAGCGACCTGGGCTCGTCGCCCCGGCAGGCGTTCTGGCTGGTGACGTTCCCGCTTTCGCTGCCGGGCATCGGCGCCGGCGCGCTGCTGTGCTTCATCCCGATCGTCGGCGAATTCGTGATTCCGGATCTCCTGGCCGGCTCCGGATCGATGATGATCGGGCAGACGCTGTGGCTGGAGTTCTTCACCAACAAGGACTGGCCGGTGGCGTCGGCCGCCGCGGTGGCGCTGCTGCTGCTGCTGGTGCCGCCCCTGCTGCTGTATGACCGGCTGCAGCGCCGGACGCTCGGAGGGCCGGGCTGATGGCGCGCAAGGTCAACAGCCTGTCGCCGTTCAACGTGACCTCGCTGGCGCTCGGGCTGGCGTTCCTCTATCTGCCGATCGTCATCCTCGTCATCTATTCGTTCAACGACTCGCGGCTGGTCACGGTGTGGGGAGGCTGGTCGCTGCGCTGGTATCGCGAGTTCTTCAATGATCGCGCCATGCTGGATGCCGCCTGGATGAGCCTGCGCGTCGCCGCGGTTTCCGCCACCATCGCGACGCTGCTCGGCACGCTGGCGGCGGTCGCGCTGGTGCGCGGCGAGCGCTTCAGGGGACGCCCGCTGTTCTCCGGTATGCTCTATGCGCCGCTTGTCATGCCGGAGGTGATCTCGGGTCTGTCGCTGCTCCTGCTGTTCGTGGCGCTCAACGCCGAGCGCGGTTTCTGGACGGTGTCCATCGCGCACACCACGCTGACGATGTGCTTCGTCACCGTCGTGGTGCAGTCGCGCCTTGCCTCGCTCGACCGCAGCCTGGAGGAGGCCGCGATGGATCTCGGCTGCGATCCGGTGCGGGCGTTTCTTTCCGTCACGCTGCCGCTGATCGTTCCGGCGATCGCAGCGGGCTGGATGTTGGCCTTCACGCTCTCCCTCGACGATGTCGTGATCGCGAGCTTCACGACCGGGCCGGGCTCGGCGACGCTGCCGATCCGGATCTATTCCGAGGTGCGGCTCGGCGTGAAGCCCGAGATCAACGCCATCAGCACCATGGTGATTGCGTTCATCGCGGTGGTGATCGTGATCGCCTCGCTCGCCTCGAAGCTGTCGAGCTCGCAAGGCGAGAGCGCCGCGCCGTTGTAATTCTCCTGTCATTCCGGGTTCGATGTTCACATCGCCCCGGAATGACGGTTTCCTTTACGACTTCACCGCGCCCGCTGTCAGCCCGCCCACCATGTAGCGCTTGAATGCGTAGTAGATCGCGGCTGGCGGCAGCGCATAGATGAATCCTGTCGTCATCAGCAACTCCCATGGCGAGTCATCCGCTGCGAGGAAATTGCCGAGCGCCACGGGGAGCGTGATCTCGGTGTCCTTGGAGAGCAGCAGGAAAGCGTAGAGATATTCGTTCCAGGCGAGCAGGATCGCGTAGGTGCCGATCGCGACCAGCGACGGCATCATCAACGGCACGTAGACCAAACGAAAAAGCTGCATCGTGGTGGCGCCGTCCATGGTGGCGGCTTCATCGAGTTCGACCGGCAGCTTGTCGGAAGCTTGTTTGAGCACCCAGATCGCGTAGGGCGAGGCGATCGTCACCATCGCGAGGATCAGCGACCAGTGATTGTTGAGCAGGCCGTAATTGCCCATGGTGCGGTACATCGGCACGGCGAGGAACGCCGCCGGGATGAAGTAAGTGAACAGCGCCAGATTCATCACCCAGCGACCGCCAGGCACGCGCAGTCGCGAAATCGAGAACGCGGCGGCGGTCGCGATCATCAGCGTCAGCGCGCCCGCTGCAAGCGCGATCACCACCGAATTCCCGAACTGGACCCAGAAGTCGCGCAGGAAGTAATGCTGCTGGTAGAACACGATCTTGAAATTGTGCAGCGTCAGATGGTCCGGCCAAAGTTTGCCGGCGAAGGCGTCCTGCTTCGGCGAGATCGCGAACAGGAACATGTGATAGATCGGCACCATGGTCCAGATCAGCACGGGAATGCCGATCAGCAGCAGGCGCGCTTCGGTGCCGATCTCGCGCAGTGTTGGCATCTTCATCGCGACAACCGTTTCATCATGAAATAGACCAGCGGCAGCACGAACGGCAGCGCGCAGACGATGGAGGCCATCGCGAGCGAGAGCTGATCGAGCCGGAGATAGCGGATGCCCAGTGTGGCAAGCACATGGGTGAGATCGGCTGGCCCGCCGCCGGTCAGGAGGTAGACGCTGTTGAAATCGCCGAGCGTCCAGATCATCGAGAGCAGCGTGCAGGTGATGTAGAGCGTCTGCATCGACGGCCAGGTGATGAAGCGGAATTTCTGCCACCAGGTGGCGCCGTCGACGTCGGCGGCTTCATACATGTCGTGCGAGATCGCAAGCCGCCCGGTCATCAGGATCAGCGTCCAGAACGGCAGCGATTTCCAGATGTGCACGCCGATGGCCATGCCGAGCGCTACCGTCGGGTCGTTCAGCCAGTTCGGGCCGTCATCGCTGGTGAGCTTGAAGATGATCTGGTTGACCATGCCCCATTCGGGATTGAGCATGAAGCGCACCGAAAGAATGGTCGGGATCGACGGCACCGCCCAGGGCAGGATGAACAGCACCGACAGCCATTTGATCCAGGTGCGCTGCTGCGCGAAGAAGCCGGACAGAAACAGCGCGATCGCCATTTTGACGTTGATGCCGACCAGCAGGAAGATCAGCGTGTTGACCGCGGCGCGCGCGAAGATCGGATCGTGCCACAGCGCGACGTAGCTCGCCGGATGCCGCGCCAGCCACAGCCCGTATCCGACGGGATAGACCACGAAGGCGAGGAACACGAGGACATAGGGCGCCAGCAGCACGATGCCCCAGACCTGTGGCGTGGTCAGTCGCGACGAAAGCGGTGGATTTGGGAGCGCGTGATCGCCCGAAAGCGTGATCGCCATGGTCTTGAACTCTATTCTCAGGAGATGCCGGCCGCCGCCACACCGTCGTCCCGGCGGAGGCCGGGATCCATACGCCGTGGCGGATGTGTTGGACGACGCCGTTCGACGGCTTTCGCGCAACAACATGGGCCTGTGGCTATGGGTCCCCGCCTGCGCCGGGACGACAGCTTGGCGGCGGCCGGCATCGCTTACCTTAACCCGCGACCTGCTTGATGCGGGCGATCAGTTCGTCGACGGCCTTGTCGACCGGCACCTTCTCGCTCACGACGCGGTTCATCGCCTTGGCCCAGACGTTCTCGTTGTTGAGGATCGTGAACTTCCAGTTCCTGGTGAAGTCGAACGGCGTGGTGCCGCCGGTGAACTGATTGTAGACCGCCTTGCGATGCCGGTCAGCCTGCCACCAGGGGCTCTGCTGGCTGGCGGTCGTCACCGGGAACCAGCGGCCGAGCGCGCCCTCGATATAGGGCCGGAGGTTTTCCTCCTGCATCAGGAACTTGATGAACTCCTTGCCCTCGGCCTTGTTCTTGGCGGAGGCGAACATCAACCCGGTCTTGACGTCGGAGCGGTACTTGATCGGGGTGCCGTCCGGCTTGTTCGGGAAGGACGAGGTGATGATGACCTCGTCGTAGTTCTTCTTGCCGATCGCGCGCTGCTCCGGCGTCAGTGCCGGGTTGTTGGCGTCGTCGAGCCATTTCGCCGCGATCGAGATCGTGAAGTTGTGCGTCATCACGATCGTCTTGTTGTGGAAGGCGACGTTGTTGTCGGGATCCTTCCAGGTCGTGGAGGAGGGCGGTGTGCAGCCCTTGATGTACGTGTCGGTATAGTCCTTAAGCGCCTTGATCAGGTTTTCCCGAACCTTGGGGTCGTCGACCAGGAGCTTGCCGTCGTCGTCGACCAGCTTGACGTTATAAGCGTCCATGAAGGTGTAGAACGACTGGAACGAGTCGGTGGACTCCACGCCCATCGGCTGGCCGACGGCATAGATGCGCTGGCCGGTGGCCTTGCGGCTGGCCGGCTGCACCTTGTCGCACCAGAACGACCAGTAGTCTTCCCACTTGGTCGGGATATCGCTCTGCTTGAAGCCGGCCTGCTCCAGCATGTCGCCCCAGATCTGCACATGCATGCTCTGCTGCTTCAGCGGGAAGCCGTAATAGGCGCGCTTCTTGGCGACGTCGTTATAGAGGTTGACGGTCTCGAGCGTGTTCGGAGCGAACGCCGATTTCATCGGCGTCATGATGTCGGAGAGGTCCTCGAGCTTGCCCTCGAACGCCCATTTGCCCTGCGCCTGCACGTCATAGCTGTCGGAATAGGCGACGTCGGGCACGGTGCCGGAATCCAGCGCCGCCACCGTCTTCGGAATCATGTCCTGGATGGCGTATTGCGACAGTTCGACCTTGATGCCGGTCTTGGCCTCGAATTTCTTGATCGCCTCCAGCAGCGCGTCGTCCTCGGACTTGTAGAAGCCCTTGCCGAACCAGACGGTGATGGTCTTCTGCTGGGCGATCGCGGGTGCTGCGGCATAAAACAGCCCGACAGCAGCGACCGCGAGCGAAAGCGTAGCTGATCTCCTGGATATCACGTTATTCTCCCTTGAACCGCCGGCTTTTTAACCGGTTGGATAAATGATAGCGCAACCACCCAGCGTGATCCAGATGGAACAATGCAAACTTCTGTAGAGGGGCATTGCAGGCGCAAATGCGGCAAGCCACTTGCGCACCGGCGTTTTGGTTCAATCATTTCATTCTTGGTTCGATCATTTGGTGCAATCATCGCGTCCCCGGACATTGGAAGGCCACGAGGATGGCTGACCGCACGGCGCGTAGATGCGATCTCGCGGCGGGATGCGCCCGAGGTTTGTGTGAACGTTGTCCCTCGAAGGGAGGGAGCAGGGAATGCCGGGTGCACGCTGCACCCGCGGTCTCGTGTGCAATAGTGCGCGAGAAGTGACGCACACGAGCATACAGGTACAGTCGGAACACTCCGGCATTCCCTGCGCAATGGCCTTACGGCTTATGCCGCGCTCTCCTCGGAGACGAATTCCTCTTGCCTCCGTCGTTGGCGAATTAGCGGTTCATGAAGGCCCGGTCGGGCTTCACGAACCTCCGCTCAACTTGACACCAGCCACGGGTGCCAGGACCACACGGTTTTGCCGTACGCTTCGGCGCCGCTCGTCTTGCGCGGTGTGTCCGCTCACGGATCGAAGATCTGCCCTGCGAACACGTCTCGCGCGACGACGCTGTCGCGTCCACCGCATCCCATCCCAACGTCCGTGACGATCGCGATACGTCCCTCGTAGAGAGGATGAGACGGGGGAATTATGCGGCTGATTTGGGGGAAACTAGAAGCGGATTATTTTCGAGCGGGAGGCTGGACGGGGCAAATCAGGTTGATTTGGCTGAAGAAATTAGTGTCCAGGCGCAGCGGGGATCGTGAAGTTTGGCACCGGATGTCGCCGCGCTCATCCGTGCTGCGCCTGCTTCATGATGGAAAGCTTTACGCATATTGTTTGTTGCCCGATCGAGAAGAGGAGATCCCATGGAACTGAAACTTCACCACGTGAACTATGCGACCAAGGATGTTGGCGCGCTCGCGGAATTTTACCGATCCCTGTTCAAGTTGAAGCCGGTACCGGGCAATGAAGATGCGCGGATCACGTCGCAGGGCTTTGATGGGAAGGTCGAGTTTCTTACCGACGGCACGACGGAGTTTCACATCGCGCCGCAGGATCTCGGCGTCGCATTCCGAACCAGGCAGAGTCTCAATCCAGTCGATCGCGGTCACATCGCGTTTCGTACGGACGACATCGAGGGGTTCAAGGCCATGCTGCGGGAGAAGAATATCCAGTTCGCCGACTACGGCGTCTGGGCCATGAATGGCTGGTATCAGATTTTCCTGCAGGATCCCGACGGCATGATCGTGGAAGTGCACCAGACTGATTACAAGGCGCCCAAGGGATAGTTGCGCTGTTCTGTTGCGGCTCCAGACCATGGGCCGCTCACTGCCGACGACCCCGGCACCTTCCATCGGAGTTATGTGTGATGCGCATCGGCTGTCTCGGCGTCGGCAACATGGGCCAACCCATGGCTGGCAAGTTGCTCGACGCTGGTTACGAACTCTGGGTCTGCGATGTCCGCGAGGACGCCATGCTCCCGCTTCTCGAGCGTCAGGCGCGACGAGCTAACTCGGCGAAGGAACTGGCGGACACGTGCGACACCATCATTGTCTCGCTGCCGACGCTGGAGATTTTTCGTCGTGCGCTTTCCGGACCGGACGGCTTGCTCGCCGGGAAAGCCATCAAGACGCTGGTCAACACCTGTACGGTCGGCGTGCCTTTCACGCGCGAAATCGAGTCAACATGCGCGGCGGCCGACGTCACGGTGATCGATGTCCCGATCAGCGGCGGCGTCGCGGGTGCAAAGGCCGGTACGCTTGCCATGATGGTTTCAGGAAACCCCGCCAGAACTGCCGACCTGATGCCGGTGTTCCAGCAGTGGGGCAAGACGATCGTCGTTGCCGGTGACAGGCCGGGAGCGGCGCAGATCATGAAGCTGACCAACAACATGCTCTGTGCCGTCGCCCTTGTCGCGACGTCGGAGGCGATGACGATGTCGGGCAAAGCAGGCATTCCGGACGACGCCATGCTGCAAATTCTCAACAATGGGACCGGCCGCAATTTTGCGACGATGCACCTTTTCCCCGAAGCCGTACTGCCACGCACGTTCGACTTCGGCGCAACCATCGAAATACTCATGAAGGACGTCGACCTCGCCATCGAGCAAGGTGAAGAACTCGGCGTCCCGATGTGGGTGAGCCAGGCGGTGCGGCTCGTGCTGAAGCATGCCGTCTTTCAGGGCCGCGCGCAGCAGGACATGTCGCGGATCGTCCAGATCATCGAGGACGGCTCGCGCAAAAACTGATCATGCTGCGATCTACCGCTTGCTGATGCGGGCGGCGGTGCGCCGTTGACTAGGTACGCGCCCACCTCGCCAAACTTGATCGCGAACGGCGTGGCTCGATTAACAAACGCGAGTTCATGCCGCCGGAATAGCGTCATGGCACCACAGGCGCGCGTATGCTGTTTTGGGTTTTGTTTGCAGCAAAGGCTGACGCGAAGCTCTCTGCTGGATCGATGCGAGAACAATGGATACGCTCGTTGAGTCCACTTGCTGATCTGAAGTCGATTTCGCCATAAAGGCAGACGGGCAGTTGGCGGTTGTTTTTGAACCGGCGATCCGGTCCGCCTTTCTTATTAAGGTACTGCCACGTTTCGCCCACCACCATCGCATCACTTGGAGGTGCGCCGTCCTCGATAAAGCGGGTTTGTCTGCAGTCAACTTGAACATCGCCATAGTTGAGGCCAGCAACGTCGTCGCCTACCATTACAAGGATAGCGTCGGGCGTCAGATAGACAGTTTCTTTTCCGAGCGGTAGCCTTAGAAATTCCAGATTGCTCTTGACCAGCGGCGGATTTCCTCGGGTAAGCGAAATGCTTTTCCTTTCCACCATCTTGGCGGCACCGGCGTTGCGTTTCCAATCTGCTTCCTGCTTCTCTAAAGGAATCCGCCAGACATTACTGGAACGTCCCAATGTATCAAAAGCGCGTGCTAGAGCCTCAAATCGCTCAAGCTCTTCCTCAGATAGATCGTAGTCGAGAGATACGGTGCTGGATTCGCGACCGTGAAGCCAGATCGAACCTAGAATAATCACCGCTCCGGCAGCCGCTAGGAGAGCAGCCGCCGTTGGAACAGCGACTGCTGAAGCGACAGCGATTAATGCACCTATGGCAAAGATCGCTGACAGAAAAGCAAGCCACATTTTGTATGTGTGCCACCTCACTAGGCTGGCTTTCAATGCGCTCGCAATATCGATTGTAGAATTTGCGATCAATTGATCAATCGGTGCGCTGTCGATTATAGTTGCGCTTTGATCTGCTAACGTTGGTTCAAGGATGTCTGGATCGCTAACATGCCGTACATCAGCTGGCGGTGCGTTGTCACTGGATGAGTAGGGTTGGTATGCCGTCCACGACAGGCCTGATCCTGGAAGTCCAACTGTGGTTCTCGTGCCACGAGCACCAATTGTGTGGCGAAAACCGCGCGGACCAAGCGAGACGCTGGCCCCGCTTCCGCTCAGATTCAAATGAACTCCCGGGACAATTTTAAACGTGCGGCGAAAGCGAAAGCCCATTGCTCGCTCCATAGGCATATCAAGCAAAGGTAGTGTGACCAAGTTATTGCGCGTTCATCATTTGGACGTCAATATGCCAGAGCGGCCTCAAATGCGCGCACCGCCCTGACGGGAGTGAGTTTGGCCCTGACTATAATGCAACCTGAGGGTTGGCGAGGGAAGCACAAATGCGCCGCTTCTTGCGACGGTGGGCCTTGAACAGAGCGGATCTGATTCTCGGCCTGACTGTGGTCTTCATCGTCACGGTGGCTGCATCTGTTGCGCTTCTCTTTGAAGTGGTGCGCAGTTTCCCATTGCAGGACAATACAAGAGGGTTTGCGGCGGCGTTGTTTGCCGGCTGGGTCGCTATCCTTCTCGCAAGCCTGGGCGGCGCAATTAAAATCACGTCTGCCCGCCAGAGCCTTATCAGCCTGCTATCTTCCGAAATAAAGGCGATACAGTACGGTTTGCAGAAGATGGATATGTTTGAGTTTTGGGCGGATCTGTTTCTGCACCCGCAGAAGGGCGCAGTGGGGTTTGCTGATGCTCCTCGCGAAGAAAAGTATTTCGAGATTTTTCATAAGGTGAGCGATAACATTGGAAATCTGCATCCGAGCGTCGCCGAGGCCACGGTCCGCTTCTATACCTATCTGAAGATGTCCCGCGACGCAGCGTCGGCGCTCAAGACTTGGGAAAAGCAGAACGACCTCGCAGTCCGGCGCGAGCAAACCAAGTACGTAGTGAGTTTGCTTACCTTGTCGATGTCGTGGGGATTTGTTGCATTATGGATGATGGGAATAAAGGCGAGTCTTTCGGAGGTTGCCCTTCGGAAAGCCATGCAGGGAGCCTATGACGCTGTTTTCTCGCAAGGTGAATACGAAGCCTTTGAAAAGGAGCACGTCAAGACCGCAGACATATCCGAGTTTTTCGCCACTCGTTCTTGAAGTGAAGGAGATGGCTCAACAGATCGCACAAGGTTAGTTCCGCGACCCATCGGGTCAGGCAGGACTAGAGCCTGATCGCGTCCGATGCTCCGCGATCGTCGGCCGACGAATTGGCATGAGCGGATGGCAGCCTCGGTTGACGCCGCAGCGCCGCGACACGACATATGCTGCACCGCCGAACGACGTCACCCCAGGAGCAGGATATGGACGCGCCATCAAACATCGATCCCGTCACCGCGCGTCGCGACAGCGACGTCGTACACTGGCTGACGAACGAGACGCGCGATGAGCGCTTCATCGACAATATCTTCGCCGAGATGTGCATCCGGCTGCAGCGGGCGGGCATTCCGGTGAAGCGGGGGACGCTTCATATCCTGATCCACCATCCGCAGTGGCTCGGGGCCCGGATGATGTGGGCCGACGGGATGCGCGAGGCCGTGATCGAGGGCGTCGACTACGATGTCAGGGAGCGGTCCGAATACATCGGCAGTCCCGCCAATGAAATGCACGAGGGTGCCACCGAGGTGCGGGAGAATCTGGAACGCGATCCCGCGCTGGGCCGCAAGCACGGCGTCTATGACGAGATGCGGGCGAAAGGCCTCACCGACTATGTGGCGTGGCCGCTGTACCATACGCTCGGCAAGCAGCACCTCGTGACGTTTGCCACCGACCGGCCCGGCGGTTTCGACGCCGCGCATATCGCCGCTCTGCAGAAACTGTTGCCGGCTTTGGCGCTGGTCAGCGAAATCCGCATCAAGAATCGCCTGGCGCGGACGCTGCTCGAAACCTATGTCGGCTCGCACGCCTCAGAACTCATTCTGGCCGGCGCCACCCGGCGCGGCAGCGGGACCACGGTTCGCGCCGCCATCATGATCTGCGATCTGCGCGAGTTTACCCGGATCTCCGACAACTGGCCGCGCGATGACGTCATCGAACTTCTGAACGGCTATTTCGACGCGATGTCGGAGCCGATTGCAAAGCACGGTGGCGAGATATTGAAATTCATCGGCGACGGTCTGCTCGCTATTTTTCCGCTCAGCCAGCCGGGAGCTTGCGCCAATCTGCTGCACGCCGTAGCCGAAGCCCGTCAGGCCATGGCGGCCCTGAACGAGAAGAACAGCGAAGCCGGTCGGGCGCCGCTGAACTACGGCATCGGCGTCCACGTCGGCGACGTCATGTACGGCAATATCGGCTCGCGCAGCCGGCTCGACTTCACCGTCATCGGCCCCGCGGTCAACATGGCGTCGCGTCTCGAAGCCTTAACAAAGCAGTTGGGCAGAAACGTATTGCTGTCCCGCGCGTTCGCGGATTTCGTCGAAAGCGATTTCGAGCTCGAACACGTCGGCGAGCATCGGGTGCGCGGCTTCAACGATCCGATCGAGCTGTTTGCCTATCACGGCTGAAACGTCCGGGATGTCGCTGCGCGCATTCACGCTAGGTACGCTTCCGATGCAATCGCACGCTCGACCCGTGAATCTACGGGAACGGCTGCGTTGGTTCCGCACTGTTCACGGCGCGGTCACGAGCTTTTTAGCCCTTGATCTTGCCGCAGGGGTGCAATTTGGCCCGGTGGCCCCAATCTTGCTAATTGGAATGATGTGCGACATCGCATAAACAAGGCGTCCTTCAATCTGGGTTCGGTTAGAAATGGGTGAAGTTATCAGGTTTGTTCCGAAGTCCGAGCTCGAGCGGGCCCGTCTCATCCGGGAAGCTCGTGCCATCTACGAAAGCGTATTTCCACCGGAGGCACCGACCAGCGAAGAACAAGACTCCAAAGAGTAGCCTGTCCGCCAAGGCTACGTCCTATTGAGCGCTCGTAACCGCTATAGTCTGCCGCAGCACCTGGCACTGCTGGTCCGAGGTCAGGAAGGCGATATCCGAAGCATCGCGGCCGCTGCCGATCCTGACGATGCCTTCGATCGGCGCCAGTCGCGTCGGGTCGATCAGCCACCAGTTGTTCTCGAGAAACACCTCGAAGATCGCGTGAAAATCCGGTGGTTCCAGTTGAAGCGCATAGGCGCTGACGGCACGGGCGGGAATGCCCAGCGCCCGAGATAGCGTGATGCCGAGATGCGTGAAATCGCGGCACACGCCGGCGCGGTCCACGAATGTGCGCTCCGCGGTCGTCTCGGCGTTGCTGACGCCTGGCACGTAATCGACGTGGCGGTGAATCCATTCGAGGATGGCCATCACCCGCGCGACGCCGTCGCCGGCGCCGCCGAATTCGCGCTGGGCAAAGCGCATGAACTTGTCCGATGGACAGAAGCGGCTGGGCAGCAGGAACGGAAGCACGTCGTTGGGCAGGTCCGACCACAAATGCTGGCGCCCCGATGTCGGCAGGAGCGGGCGCAGGTTATTCTCGACCACCGCCTGATAAAGGATCGTCACGTCGCCGGAGAACGCGGCGCGTATGCTGCGGTCCCCATGTGGCGTGGTGTCGGACAGCACCTGGACCTGCGGCTGAATGTCCAGCGATTCCGACAGGATGGCCTGGTCGCCCGAGTGCGACGCCTCGATATTGGCGATGATCTGCGTCGATGGCGCAAACGAGTAGGCCAATTCGGCCTTGATCGCGAGTTTCATGAAGTCCTCCTGCGGAAGTCTGTCGGGCGTTGCTTTGCAAGACTCACGCCGCCGGGATGGAACCAAAGGAACCCGAACAAGTTTCATCTTCAGTCAAACATCGAACGGAGGCGATCATGGGTTTCGGAAAAGGTGCATTGCTCTGGCTTATCGGCATCCCGCTGCCGATCATTCTGCTACTCGCGATCTTCATGAATCGCTGAGGAAAAGGTTCTGCAACTGTGCCCGACGGATCGACGGTTACGAGCAAGCAAGGTACCGAAACGGTAAGCTGAGTTCGATGGAACCTGGCTTCGCTCAAGCTGTTGCCGTCGGCAAGCGGGCACAGAGTCGAAACTGAACCGCCCCTGCTTTGCGGGGGCTTTTTCATTGGAGAAATCACGATGGCCAAAAAGCCGAAGCTGCTGAGCGAGCTTTTCCACGACACGCTCAAGGATGTCTATTTTGCTGAGAACAAAATCCTGAAGACACTGCCGAAGATGGCGAAGGCCGCGCATTCGAAAGAGCTGAGGGCGGCGTTCGTCAAGCATGAGAAGGAGACGCGGGGGCAAGTGAAGCGGCTTGAACAGGTGTTCAAGATTTTCGGCAAGAAGCCGCAAGCCAAGAAGTGTGAAGCCATCATGGGCATCACCAAGGAGGGCGCCGAGATCATGGCGGACTACAAGGGAATGCCGGCGCTCGATGCCGGCCTCGCCGCCGCGGCGCAGGCGGTCGAGCACTACGAGATGTCCCGCTACGGTACACTCAAGACCTGGGCTCAGGAGCTGGGTATGCCGGAAGCGGCCGCGCTCCTGGACGCGACGTTGAAGGAAGAGAAAGCCACGGATGCCGCGTTGACCAGTCTCGCGAAGGCCGTCGTCAATGTCGAAGCCGAGGCCGCACTCTAGGGCCAGGCCGCCAGCACGAGGCCGCCACACCGGGGGCCTCGTCCGCGCGGGGTGCACCTCCATATGGATTCTGCAACTGCGAACATGCGATCATCGCGTGATGAATTCATTGCAACTTGTGCAATCCGTCTTGAGCCTGCAAAGCCGCAACGGGCCACACGATGTTCCAGATCAACGGCATGGGGTAGCGCGCTAACCCTTCTTCGGCGACCAGTTGTAGGCCCTGGTGCAGGCGCCGCCCATCAGCATCGCGCGCTCGCTGTCGCTCAGGCGGTCGGTCCTGAGGAAGGGCTCGACGCCCTGTTCGTAGTTCAGGACAGCGAACGTGCGCGTCCAGTCCGTGCCCCACAGGCAGCGCTCGAAACCCCAGGCATCGAAGATGCGCCCCAGATGGTCCCAGATATCAGGGTAGGGATACGGCTCGCGCGACAGCGTGCAGGCGCCGCTGACCTTGATCGCGGCGTTCGGACGTTTGGCGAGTTCCAGCACCTTGGGAAGAACGGTCCACGGCTCGGGCGGCGCCGGCGGCACGCGCGGTTGCAGGATGCCCATATGGTCGATGATGAAGCGCGTGTCGGGGTGGCGATCGACCAGCGCGATGCCTGCATCCAGATTGTCCCAGCAATGGATGTTGACCGGGAAATCATGGCGAACCGCCGCGCGCGTGATCCGGTCGAGCGCGGGGTCGTCAGGCGCACGGTTCGCATCCCTGGTCAGCCAGATGCGGATGGCGACCGCACCCGGCGTCTTCTTCCATTCCGCGATGACGTCTTCGACCGCGGGATCGTCGGGGTCGACCGGCTTGATGATGGCAAGCCGGCCGGGATGCGCCCGCTGCACTTCGACGGCGTAACTGGCGTCGTACCGGTACAATGAGAAGGCCGAGATGAAGATCGCGCCGTCGACGCCGACCTTGTCCATCGCCGCCACCATCTCGTCGCCGGTGACGTGGGCCGGCCAGTTCGGCACGCTGTGCCAGGGCCGCTTCGGCGTGTTCGCCTCATAGGCGTGGACCTGGGAATCGATAATCATCATCGGAAGCAGCCCCCTTGTAGCGCGGTCAGTTGTTCAGGCGACGGCCTCGATCGCCTTGCCGTTGACGCGGGTCTCGTCCTTCAAATTGTCGACGGTGACGTGGGTGTCGTACCAGGTGAGGCGGGGCCGGACGCCAAAGCGCTCGGTCAATTGGGCGATGCGCTCCTCCGTAAACCAGGCTTCCGCCGACTCTCGGCTATCCCAGAGATAAACGCCGCCGGTGCCGCTCTCGCCGTTCAGATAGTCCTTTCGGATCAATCCTTTCCTCGCGAGCCCGCGATAGGTCGGCGCGGTCGATGTGCCGCCCTTGATGGCCTGCTCCTCGGAGCGCTTCGGCAGATCGAACTGAACGACAACGATGCAATTGGGCATGGATGCTTGCTCCCATTATTATGGTTATGTCGGCAAAGGTATCATGTGCTGAATTCAGGTGGCTGGTCAAAGGCTGAGCACGCGGCAATGACCGCTTCCGGCGCAACGCAGACATTCATGCGCGCCGCAGAAGCACAATCGACCGGCGTTCGCTTCGCTCATCCAGGACATGCGCGCGCACAATTCCATGTGTCGCAGGCGCTTGCGTTGTTCGGTTGAATCAAAGAGCGAAGCGTCGGATGTCGTGGAGCCGATCAGCGGGTGAGTGGTTGCTAGACTGGCTGCGCTTGCTGTCTGGCGTCAGCAACTTCGCGCAAACCGAGAGAACATTCAGCGTAGCTTTTGCAATCGCAGGAAGAATTGCCGCTAAAGTTCTACATCAGACGCCTGATGACGGAGCGCAGATAGATGCAAGCGCCCCGTCTGCAGTGAACCTTATAGGTGTCGGGTTACTGAATTGGAAACTTCGAAATTTGTTTGCCGCACTGCGGTGCGTTGCTGCTTGCAGCAGAGTCGTCCGTATGCGCAAACGGATCGCGCGAATGCGAGCGCGATGACATGCGCCGTAATTATACGGGATCAGAACTACGACAAGCCGAATGTTGCTTCGCTCATCCAGCCGACGCTTGCTTCAAAACGAGTTGGCCAATTCGATCTCCGCCTTCAACGCCGCAATGCGGCGCTCGGCTTCTTCTGCAGTCAGATTCTTCTCGAACAGTTTTGGCTGATAGGCCTCGGCGCTGAGTGTGCGCAGCGTCGCCAACTGGCGGGGTGTCATCGGCGCATCAAGCTGGTCGGGCAGGCGAGTCATTGGGAGCTCCAAAGATTCTTTGCTTCGGGTTGAACTCTTAACTTGAAATTTGTTCTTTATTTGTTCTTATGGAGTTCAACCGCAACGAGGTGGCCCATGGACAACAAATTGAACGAAATCCGTAGGAAAATCAGGTTCTTGCGTGCCGAGATGCTGGGTGCCGAGGATAATGTCCGCAAACGGGTCAACCGCGGCGAGGACTGCGCGGAAGGCGCCATGCACGTGATGGCGATGCGGGTCGTCATGCTCGGTCTCATCGCGGAGCGTAACCGGCTCGGCGGCGAAGAACGGCTGCTCAATGTCGACGAACGGCTGACGATGGATTGCCGCGCCGCGAGCCGGAGGCGCTCGAACGCGGCGCCCGAACGTCGTGAGCGATGATCCGGTCCGGGCGCTGCGCCGGCAGATCATCGAACTGGAGGCGGTTGCTCGCCGGTTAAGTCAAGCCGGCCTGGACAGCGCGAGGGCGCAGCTTGTGCTCTCGCGCAAGCGGGCAGAGTTCGAAGACTTCATCAACAGGGAGCAGCGATGTCAGCACCGCTCAAATGGTACGACCGCGACGCGGACAACCCGCCATGGATAAAGGCCCTGGCGGAGGTCCGTATCAGGGCGACACGGGAAGGGTGGTGCCATATGCACGTCCAGGCGATCATTGTCGCGATCGATCAGTACGCCGAGGCCGCGCTGGGCAACCGCAGCTACTTCCTCAACAAGCCGTATGGCATCGGTGACCGCCGCAACGACAACATCCCCTGACGGCGCGACCCCACCCGAACGGGTGTAGCCGATATCATGTCCACCCATCCGAAGGTTTGCGACCTGAATTGACGACTCGGCTTTTTGGCTTGCCGGGGCGACATTGCCTGTTGAATGCGAGAAGCGTCCGTCCAGTCGGCGCGAAGCGATTTCGGTGGGGCAACGGCGATGGATTATTGGAATGCGTTGGACCACCCCGTTCCGGGCGTCTATCTCGACCACAAGAACATGTCCGGACATAACGCGCCGCTGTCGTGGTTGCCTACGGGAAATTCGTGGCAAGGTTTTGCGGCCGATACCGGACACAACAGCGCCGGCAATGGCGGCAACGGTCATTTTTCCGGGAGCATGATCCACTCCAGCTACGCTTCGTTCGAGCCGCTCAACGTGGCGCAGGGCGGCTCACACTCGGCAGCCGGCGCCTATCAGACCAACGTCGTCTATCTCGATCAGTCCGCGACCCAGATCGCGGGCGTCGGCGGCGATGGCGGCAACGGCAATACCGCCTCAGGCGGAAACGTCAGTGCGTTCGGGTCTGCCCATGGCGGGCTCAGTAGCGGCGACAACAGCGCCGGCAATGGCGGCGATGGCTATTTCTCCGGATCGATGGTGCATGCGCCCGTCGTGGTCTATGCCCCGGTCAACGTCGCGGTAGCCGGCGCCAATTCGACGGCCGATGCGCAGCAGACGAATGTCGTTCATTTCGATCAATCCGCGACGCAGATGGCGGGGATTGGCGGCGATGGCGGCAACGGGAATTCTGCATCAGGCGGAGACGTCAGCGCGTTCACGCCCATACCTGGTGCGTTCGGGCCCGTCCCTGGCGTCTTCCCCGCCGCGACTGGCACCGGCGACAACAGCGCGGGCAATGGCGGCGACGGACAGGCCTATGGCGGCATCGTTCACGCGACTTTCGCGTTCTACTACCCGATCAACATCGCGGTGGCCGGATACAATTCGACGGCGCGCGCCGAGCAGACCAACGACGTGACGATCGATCAGTCCGCGCATCAGATGGCCGGCGTCGGCGGCGACGGTGGAAACGGCAACGCCGCGACCGGCGGCAGCGCCGACCTGTTCTCTTCCATCTTCGACCTGATCGGCTCCGACACGATCGCGACCGGCCACAACGGCGCCGGCAACGGCGGCAACGGCCATTTCGCCGGCAGCCTCGTCGACATCGACATTGCGATCTACGCCCCGATCAACATTGCGGTGGCCGGCTACAATTCCACCGCCGAGGCTACCCAGAGCAACCACGTTCTGATCGACCAGAGCGCCACCCAGATCGCCGGCGTCGGCGGTGACGGCGGCCACGGCAACACCGTGTATGGCGGCGATCTCGCCATGCAACTGTTGTCGGACCTTCAACTGCTGGATCATCTCGCCTGACGCGCCTGCCGTTTCGATCGAATCGAAACGGCGCTGCGCGCCCTCATTTTGACGCGCCATCCCGGCGTGCGCTTCTCCGCCTCACCCGAAATCGTCGAACAGCATTGACGCGGCCTGGATCGTTCGCAGGCCGAGACGCCAGCATTTCGGGCGTACACCTCGCTTCGGATGCCATCACCTTTGGCGGCTAGACCGATCCGGTAGCGAAATCCAAGATCGCTGCCGTCCACATTGGGACGCACAGTGTGCAAACCACATCAGGGAGACTCACATGGGCAAGGCATCATTTCCTTCCGACACCATCACGTTCAAGGCATCGACCGGCGGCAACAGCGCAGGCAACGGCGGTGACGGTTACAACTCGGGCATGATCGTCAGCAATCCGAGCATCAAGTTCGATCCGAGCAACAAGGCCGAGGGTGCCGACGTCAACGTCAAGAACGGCGATCACGTCGGCCAGAAGGCGTATTGGGACGCCGGCGGTGCGAACGCCAAGGCCGAGAAGTACTCCAAGGCGGAGGGCGGCAAGGCCTATTCGAACGGCGACCAGAAGTCCGACAGCGGCCATAACAAGTCCGAGGTCGAAGCCAACACCAAGGCCTACCAGGACAACTGGCTCCATGCAGACCAGAGTCAGATGGTAATGGCCGGCATCGGCGGCGACGGCGGTAACCACAACAAGGCGGAAGGTGGCGACATCCACTTCAAGGCCAGCATCGAATCCGCCAACCTGAACGACGTGCTCAACCACGCCAAGTACTTCGAGATCGACGATTCATTGCTGAGCTGATCGATACGTATGAGGGGTGGACCGGCGGCGCAGTGCCGCCGGTTCAATTTGTCACGTGGCCTGCGAATAAAGGCGCGGAAGTTTCCGACTTCAGATATTTGGCAAGACCGCAATGCTGATGCCTCCGCTCCAGCTGCAGACGATGTCGCCGCCGCAGACGCCGTTGCAGTCGGCGTTGCGGGCCTGCGTGGGGTCGTTTGCACTCGTTTTCGCCTATAGCTGCAGCTACAACCTGCTGCTGCTCGCGCCTTCGATCTACCTGCTCCAGATCTACGATCGCGTGCTGTCGAGCCGCAGCGGCCACACGCTCTTGATGCTGACCATCATCGTCGCGTTCACCGTCGTGATCGGCGGCGTGCTCGATGCACTGCGCCGCGCCGCGTTGGGACGGATGGGCGAGTGGCTTGAACAGGAACTGCACCCGGCGACGCTCTCGGCCTGCCTCAAATGCGCGCATGCCGACCGGACGCGGGCGTCGGATGCCTATCGCGATCTCGGCATGCTGCGCCAGTTCGCCCAGTCCGGAGCGTGCTCTACCTTGTTCGACGCGCTCTGGACGCCGCTGTTCCTCGGCGTTCTCTTCCTGGTGCATCCCTTGCTCGGCGTGATCGGCGTGCTCAGCGTACTTTTACTGCTGGGTCTCGGACTTGTCGAAGACCGGCTGACGGACGCGCCGATGGCGCGGTCGGCCGACGCGTTGTCGAGGAGCCAGGGCCGGTTCGGCACGGCGATCGGAAATCTGCACATGATCCGGGCGATGGGAATGCTCGACGGCGCCGCGCGCCTGATCCGACAGGCCGCGCAATATGCGCGGCGCGAGCAGGAGGTGGTTCAGCGCCGCCACGAGAAGATGATGCTGATTTCGAAACCCGCGAAGGCGCTTGCCCAGGTGCTGGTCATGGGCGCTGCCGCCTGGCTCGTCCTCGAACAGAACCGAAGTCCCGCCATCATCTTTGCTACCACCCTTTTGTTCGGACGCGCGCTCGCACCCGTCGAAGGCGCGGTTGCAGGCTGGAAAGCATGCACGATGGCGCTCGCCGCCTACCGCCGGCTCAACGGCGTCATGTCTCCCGTCACCGCGGTTACGAAAGTCAGCACCTTCCCGGAGCGGAAGGGCGGTCTGCTCGTCAGCAATGTCGGCGTCGCCGCGCCGGGATCGCAAAACTGGATGTTGAGGGACGTGTCGTTCAGTGTCGCGCCCGGTGAATGCCTGGGCATCATCGGTCCGTCGGGTTCCGGCAAATCCACGCTCGGCAGGATCCTCACGGGAATCTTTGTCCCTACGTCAGGTTCGGTGTTGCTCAACGGCACCGACATTCTGGCGCTGCAGGATTCAGGCGGGGGCTCGCGCCTTGGATATCTGTCGCAGGATATAGATCTGATCGGCGAAACCCTGAAGGACATCATCGCGCGGCTGGAGGATGCCGATCTGCGGCAGGTGATCGACGCCGCGAAGCTGGCCGGCCTGCACGAGACGATCATGCGGCTGCCGCAGGCGTACGATACGGCCGTCACCGGCAATGGCGCCCATCTTCCGCGCGGGTTTCGTCAGCGCCTCGGCCTTGCACGGGCGTTTTTCGGCGGCCCGCATCTCGTGGTCCTCGACGAGCCGAACTCGAGTCTGGACAGTCTCGGCGAGCGCATGCTGTTCGACGCCATCGAACAGATGAAGGCTGCCAATGCCATGGTGATCATCATCACCCACCGGATCGGAATCCTCGGCGCGACGGACAAACTCGCCATCATGGAGGGCGGCGCGGTCAGCGCATTCGGTGAAAGCAGGGAGGTTTTCGAAAGATGCCTGGCAAGGCCGCAGGTTGCTTCGCGCGAGCACGTCTCATGAAGAGTCCTTTCGACCACGTCGATGTTCTGGAGACTGCGTGTTGGATGGGATCAGCGGTGCCGGCGCGCTGCGATCGGCTTCGCCGTGTCGCCCTGATCAGGGCCAGACGCTTCTACCGTCGCTCGGTCCGGCCCGCATTGGAGCGCCTGAAGATCGCCTTCGCCCAGGCCGATATCTGGCAGGTCCCACGCTGGCTGCGATCGGCGCCACCGGAGCTCCGCGACCGGCTGCGCGGCGTCACCTGGACGGGTAACCTGCTGGTCTGCGGCTTCGTCATCGGCCTCGGTGCCTGGTCGGCCTATGCCCCGCTCGAAAGCGCCGCAGTCGCTGCCGGCACCGTTGAATCCGAATCCAGCCGCAAGACGATTCAACACCTCGAGGGTGGCATCGTCAGACAGATTCTGGTCGCGGACGGCGACGTCGTCCGCGCCGGACAAACCATCATTTCGCTGGAAGATACCAAGGCCCGCGCTGAAGCCCAGAGCCTGCGCGGCCAGTTATGGGAGGCAACGGCCCGCGAAGCGCGGTTGCGCGCGGAACAGGGCGGCGAAGGTCAGGTGTTGTTTCCACCCGAACTGGAGATGGCAAGGGCCAGCCCACAAATATCGGCGGTCCTTGCGGGCCAGCAGGGCATCTTCGAAACGCGCCGGCAGGTTTTTCAATCGCAGGCGACGGTAACCCGGGAAAAGCGGTCGCAGGTCGAAAAGGAAATCGAGGGCCTCAGGGCGCAGGAAGGCGCGGCCTCACGGCGAATCGAAATCGTTCGCGACGAAGCGGCGACCGTCGCCACGCTCGTCAGCAAGGGACTCGAGCGGCGTCCACGCCTCCTCAACCTCGAGCGGGAACTCGCCGACATCGAGGGCCGGCGGGGCGAGATCGTCGCGCAGATATCTCGTGCCGGGCAGGTGATCAACGAGTCCGAGGCGGTTCTGCTCAAGCTGGAGCATGACCGCCAGAACGAGATCGCGCAGTCGCTGCGCGAAGTGCAGAACCAGATTTTTCAGATCCGCGAGCGACTGCAGTCAGCCGACGACCAGCTCGCGCGAACGGCGGTCAAGGCGCCGGAGGACGGCGTGGTGACCGACCTCCGGGTCCATACCCCGGGTGGCGTGATCGGTGCGGGGGCGCCCCTCATGGATCTGGTACCGCGGCAGGATCGCCTCATCGTGGTTGCGCGCGTCCGTCCCGAGGACATCGACGTGGTCCGCCCTGGCCTGAGCGCGGAAGTGAACCTGCTGCCCTACAATCAGCGCCGTGTGCCGCCGCTCCACGGCAGCGTGATGCACGTTTCTGCCGACCGTCTGGTCGACAAGCGCACCGATCAGCCCTACTACGCCGCGAAAATTCGCGTGCAGGATTCCGCAAGCGCCGGCATCGAAGATGTCAGGATCATTCCGGGGATGCCGGCCCAGGTGTTCATCAAAACCGGTCGCGGCACGGTGGCGCTCTACGCCCTCAAGCCACTGCTCGACAGCTTTCACGGCGCTTTCCGCGAAGATTAAAGCTGAAATCGGTAAACCCGGTCGCTGCTCAGGATGACTGCACCCGCAAGGGTAACGCGTTTGTCCGCCGGCTCCAGCGCAGAACCGCCTCGGTACGATTGCGCGCGGAGCATTTTCGCATGATGCGCTGGATATGCATCTTCACGGTGTTTTCCGAAAGGTTGAGCCTGACTGCGATCAGTTTGTTGGGCAGGCCGAGCTGCAGCGCTTCGAGCACATGCTGCTCGCGTGGCGTGAGGTCGCCCATCGCCCGCTCCGGCACGAGCGCGGTGGCGCCATCCTGGCTTCCGGACGGCTCGCTAGCGTCGAGCTGTTCCGATATCGTCCTGAGGCTTGGCGCTCCATTTTGCCCGATGATCGGCAGGGGACGGTACACCGCGCCGGCAAGAACCAGGCGCAATCCGGCGATAGCGACATCGAGCGGAATCGATTTCGGGAAGAAGCCTCGGACTCCCCGCTGCATCGCGGCCGAAATCGTCACCTCGTCGTCACGGTTGGACAGCAGGGCCACGGATGCCTTCGGGCAGAACTCTGCAAAGAACGCCAGGCTGACCTCGATCGCAGGATCAGTGATCTCCTTGTCGCCAATATTCAGCGCGATCAGGCGGATGTCCCTGCCGGTGAACCAGCTCAGGCCGCTGGTCGATGCCATCTCGACGATTTCGAGCCCGGCGAGCTCTCGCTTGAGAATATTGAGGATGCAGGTCCGCGCCAGCACATGCTGCTCGATGATCACGAGCACCGGCGATTTCTGCGTCACCTGGGCCAGTTCCGCGGCATTGGTAAAGTCGTCCATGGGATCCCCGAATTCGGCGTAATGCCTGATTCACTGCACCAGTCCTGATTTTCCATGGAGCCGGTCTGCCCCACGCACGCTGCAGCGAGTGGCTGCTGATCGCCGTATCGCGCCCGACTTTCGGGCTCGTTCGCGGCATCGACGTCGGGGGACCTTCTGGTCCAGCACTTGATCCTTGGCAGCGTTCCCCTCGTTCAGGCTAGCTGCAAATGTTGCAACAGGCGCCGCGGCCGAATTCACGGTCGAGCACGTCCGCGCTCGCTTGCGGTGAAAGAGGATAGCTACAGCCAACCGGGGTCGCAGCCAGAACACCAATGAAAAGCACTCTCATGCCAATCCCTTCGTCAGGGGCCTGAGTTCTGCTCGCAGTTCTTGCGACGTCAATATGTTTGCGCTGGTTGTCTATCATTTGCGCAAAAGTCTTAAGTGGTTGTTAAACGCCCGATCTTCGCGGTGGCAAGCTCCGGCATCGTTAACGCCAGCGCGGTGCGGAGCGGTGGGGAAGCGTTGTGCCGCATCGGGCTGCGCCACCCGACAGGCCGACATGTCGTTTGTCGAGTTGCCGAAGGCTGTCGCGGAGATGGCGCGCGCGGCGCAGGCCGGTTTGCGGCGCAACAGACCGGGGACGCGCGACCCGTCGTTAGGATGAGACCGCCTGTGTTGACTTTCCGGAGCGTTCTCAAAATACTTGATCCGATAAAGCAACAGCCAGTCGGAAAACGACGGTTCAGTGGGGAGGATACGATGCCGACTTCACGCAGAACGCTGCTCAAGACTTCCGCAGCCGCCGCAGCAGCCTTCAGTCTCGATTGGACCCGCGCGCAGGCGCAAGCCGAGACGGTGCGCATCGGCCTGATCTACGACCTGACCGGCCCGTTTGCGGCGGGCGGCTCCGTTGCCTCCTCGATCGGCGCACAGATCGCGATCGATCTCGTCAACGAGAAGGGCGGCGTCGGCGGCAAGTACAAGGTCGCGGCTGTCTCCGCCGATTCCCAGAGCAAGCCGGAAGTGGCGATCAACGAGGCGGTGCGGCTGATCGACCAGGAGAAGATCGACATCATCAACGGCGTCTATGCGAGTTCGCACGCGGTCCCGCTCGCGGCCAAGGTCGAGCAGCAGAAGAAAATCCTCTGGATCACGACCGCGGTCTCGACCGCCGTGTTCAAGGACAAGAACCTGCAATACGTGTTCCGCGCGCAGATCCATTCCGACCAGTACGGCCAGGCCTTCGCGGGCTTCATCAGCGAGCACGCCAAGGCCAAGCTCGGCATGGAGCCGAAGGACGTCAAGGTCGCGCTGATCCACGAGGACGGCCCGTATGGCGTCGGCGTCGCCGCCGCCGACGAGGCCTATTCCAAGGAAGCCGGCCTGCAGATCGTGCTCCGCGAAGGCTATTCGGCGTCGGCGCCGGATCTTTCGGTGCTGGTGACCAAGCTCAAGCGCGCCAGGCCCGACGTGATCTCGCACGCGGGATACAACCCCGACATCACCCTGTTCCTGCGCCAGGCACGCGAGAACGGCCTGCGCTTCAAGATGCTGTTCGGCGCCGGCGCGGGCTACAGCCAGCTCGACAAGCTGCGCGCCACGTTCGGAGCGGACATCGACAATTTCTGCAACATCGATCCGGTGCCAGCGCAACTGCTCGACGCCTCAAAGCTCGCGCCCGGGATCGGCGACCTCACCAAAACCATGGTGGAGCGCTACAAGGCCAAGACCTCCGCAACCGACGTTCCGCCGCATTGTTCGATGGGCTTCAACCAGACCTGGATTCTGCTCAACAACGTGCTGCCCGTCGCAAAGGAAAAATACGGTGGCTTCGATCCCGAAGCCATCCGCAAGGCGGCGCTAGACGTCGACATCCCGCCGGGTGGCACCATCCAGGGCTATGGCGTAAAATTCTTTCGGCCCGGCAGCCCCCTTGCCGGCCAGAACGAGCGTTCGACGCCGGTCGTGATGCAAAATGCCGGCGAGCACATCTCGGTGGTCTGGCCGACCAACATCCGGACGCAGGACCCGGTGTTCCCGCTGCCGAAATCCTCGACCTACGGCACGTAGCGCGGGCCGGAACTGTGAGGGCGCATTCTGTAACCTCGTGATCTTCGTGTAGGCCGGTTCGCATAGCCGAGCTTGGGGAATGCCAGGCGTTATGAGGCAACACACACGAACTATGGGTTTGGCGTTGGCTTTCCTGTTTGCCGCTGCCGAGTCAGAGGCGTTCGCCGGAGCGGGGAGGACGGACGGCTGGGTGCAGCTCTTCAACGGCAAGGATCTCACCGGCTGGAAGAGACATCCCAACGACAGGGCCAGATGGGAGGTCGTGGATGGCGCGCTGGTTGGCAGCGGGCCGACGGCTCACCTTTTCAGCGAGCGTGGTGACTATGTGAATTTTCACTTCCGCATCGAGGCCAGGATCAGCGACAAGGGCAACAGCGGCCAGTACTTCCGGGCTACCTACATCGACGGGTTCCCGCCCGGGTACGAGGCACAGATCAACGCCAATAGCCCAGACCCAGTTCGTACGGGTAGTCTCTACCCGGACCAACTCGCCTCCGACGATGAAAGGAAGGCGATGATCGTTCGCGATCAACTGGTCAAACCGGGTGAATGGTTCACGCAGGAAGTGATCGCCACAGGCAATCATATCGTCATAAAGGTGAACGGGACGAAGACGGTGGATTTTGTCGACGAGAGGAAGCGGCACGCCAGGGGCTACTTTGCCATCCAGCAGCACCATGACGGCAGCGTCATTTCAGTGCGCAAGGCCGAGGTCAAGGAACTTCCCTAAGCGGACTCGACCGCTGCAGGCTTGGCAGTGCGCAGCTAACCCGGTTGTGATCAATGCGTCTGTGATCCTGACTGGCGTGTATGACGGATAACCACCATGTCAGGTCACAGAGGAGAACAATCGAGTTCCATGTCATGCGTACATTCGCACTAGCGCTTTTTCTATTGCTCCCGAGCCTGGCGGAGGCGCAGCAGCTGCCGCAATACAATCCGTACACCCATCGATACGAGTACGCCCCCCAGGGAGCCACGCCTCAGTACAATCCATACCGGAAGCGGAGGGAGCTTACCGGACCCGGCGAAACGCTCCAGTTCAATCCCTACACCAAGAAGCGCGAGTATGCTCCCGAGGGGGCGATGCCGCGCTACAATCCCTACACGAAGCGGCACGAGCTTGCCGGGCCCGACTAGGTTCCTGCGACTTATCAAGGGGCAACATCGCACCCGTTGTGATCGACATCGTAAGCCAAAGGACGCCCGACGCGCACTCGATCGGCGCGTCTGAATCCTGCATCGATGCTCCGATCTTCACTCGTTCGGGTGTGAACGGATTGTTCGACCTACCAGAACGAGCAGAGGGATCACCCTCACTCTCTCATGTTTCCCGCGGCCCGCGTCCTTACGACCGTTGACATCAAACAGGGCGCGGGCGCAGCCTGCCCTGGGTGGAAAACGTGGGCTCGTTGATCGGACAATTTGCGTCGCACTGCACAAATCCGAAATGGAGACACACCATGAGGGAGTTATTCCTCGCTACCACCGCCGTAGCGGTGCTTTCCGTTGGTCCAGCACTCGCAGCCAATAGCGCCAAGAGTCTGGGCAAGGTTCAGTTCGAAACATCCTGCACGCCCGCAGCACAGAAGCTGTTCAATCAGGGCATGCTCTATCAGCACTCGTTCTGGTATCGCTCCTCGAAGCAGACATTCGAGGATGTCCTCAAGGCCGATCCCAATTGCGCCATGGCGTATTGGGGCATTGCGTTGAGTCTGCTCTATAATCCGCACGCGCCGCCGCCGCCGGCAAACCTCCCGCTCGGGCTGGAGGCGATACAGAAGGCGAAGTTGCTGAATGCCAAGACGCAGCGCGAGCGCGACTACATCGACGCGCTTGCGAGCATGTATGCCGACTACGACAAGGTGGATCACCGCACCCGCGTGCAAAACTATCTCAAGGCGCAGGAGCAGGTGGCGCTGCGCTATCCGAAGGATGATGAAGCCCAGATCGGGTACGCGATAACGCTCAACGTCGCGGCATCACCGGCCGACAAGACCTACGCCAATCAGCTCAAGGGGGCGGCGCTGCTCGAGCCGATCTTCAAGCGGCTGCCGCAACATCCCGGCGTCGCGCATTATCTGATCCATTTGTATGACTATCCGCCGATCGCCGAAAAGGGGCTTACCGCCGCCAAGCGCTACGCGAAGATCGCGCCGGCGGCGCCGCACGCGCAGCACATGCCCTCGCATATCTTCACGCGCGTCGGATACTGGAAGGAGTCGATCGCGGCGAACGCGGAATCCGCGCGGGTCGCCAAGCTCGATGGCGAGCAGCACGATCAGGCCCACGGCATGGACTACCTGGTCTACGCGTATCTGCAGCTCGCCCAGGACAGGAAGGCGAAGGCCGTTATCGATGAGATGAACGCCATCGACTTCAAGATCGACCGGTTCGCCGGTCCGTATGGCGTTGCCGCGAGCAACGCGCGCTTTGTGGTCGAACGCGGTGACTGGAAGGCCGCAGCCGAGCTTCAGCCGCGTGACACCAAGTATCTCTATGCGGACGCGGTGACGTATTTTGCCCGCGCGCTCGGCAAGGCGCGATCGGGAGATCCCGCCGGCGCGAAGCCTGACGTCGACAAACTCGGCGAACTCAGCGTGAAACTGAAGGAAGCCAAGGACGGCTATTGGTCCGAGATCGTCGGCATCCAGCAGCAGGTCGGGGGCGCCTGGGTGCTGTTCGCCGAGGGCAAGCAGGACGAAGCGCTCAAGGCAATGAGTGCCGCAGCCGATGCGGAGGACAAGACCGAGAAGCATCCGGTGACGCCCGGTCCGCTGGCGCCGGCACGCGAACTCTATGGCGCGATGCTGCTCGAACGTGGAATGGCCAAGGAGGCGCTTTCGGCCTACGAGGCCGTGCTCGCCAAGGAACACAACCGGCTCGCCGCCTATGTGGGAGCCGCCAAGGCCGCCACGAAGGCCGGGAGCGCCGACAAGGCGAAGCAGTATACCGCGAAGGTGATTTCGCTCACCAAGGATGCTGACTCGCAACGGCCGGAGATCATGGCGCTGCGTACCACCAAGACCGCCACGGCACCGGCGCGGTAGGTTCTTATCGAGAAGAAGGTCGGGCGGCCGGAGCAATCCGGCCGCTCTCTATTTCACCCAAAGCCGAAGCGGCACGTCGCGGCGGTCCCGGCAACTCATGGTGCCGACATAGGCGTCGGATTTGCTGCCGCTGTAGGTGCAGGGGTTACCCTCGATGGTGAGGGCAGCCTTGATGCGCGAGGCGCCGATCATCTGCAGCCGGATATCGCCGGTACGCTTTTCGGGCTCATCCGTCGTGCAGATGCCGGTGTGCTTCAGCGTGATCGGCCCGGCGAATTCCTGCCTGCCGCCGGCGGCTTCGAGCTTCGCGGTCAGCTCCCACTCGCCGAGAATGCCGGCCTGACCGATGAGCTCAAGCGCGGATGCCGAAGGCGGCGCGGCAAAGGCGAAACCAGAGATCGCCGCGGAAGCAAGCCAGGGGAATCGCATCGATGCCTCCAGGATGCATTTTCCAGCCTGGCGGCAAGGTTGCGCCCGCAGTCGTCAGAATGCAACACCCTCTGCGGTTGGTCGGCTGTGCCTTCTCGGCCCCTCACAGCGTCACACGCCGCCCCTCTTCGGCGGCCCAATAGCCGGCGTAGTTGACCTTGATCGTCTCGAACGCCAGAGCGAGATCCGACAGCGGCTGTCGGCCGGTGGCCACGCATTCCATGAAATCCTGGATCTCCTGCAGATAGCCGCGCGTCCATTCCTCCTCGATGCAGACGTACTGCCAGCCGGTCTTGCGGTCGACCTTCTCGGTGATATAGACGCCCGCGAGCTTCTCCTCGCTGGTCTGGTAGCTCATCATGTGCGTGTTCGGGGTGATGTTGGCGAACAGGGCGCCGCCGCTGGTGTAGCTTTCGATCAGGTTGCGCACGCCGCCTACGATCATGTCGCCGGAGAACACCGTTGCCTTGGTGCCGTCGGAGAAGGTGACGGTCAGCGTGCCCCAATCCTCGACATCGACCGGATTGGCCTTGAGAACGCTGCGTTCATCGGCGCGCAGGCACGCCGTCACATTGCCGACGTCGCAGGTCACGCTGGCGACGCCAATCGTCTCGCCGCGGGCCCTGGCCTCGACTTGCTTTAGGTAGAGGACGGCCGAAAGCGGGTGGCAGCCCATCCGGATCAGCGAGCCGCCGCCGGTCATGGCCCATTGCGCCGCATGTGCGGCGTGCGAGCCGCTGTGGCTCTCCTCGCCCTTCATGAAGAGGATCTTGTCCTTCGTCGCCTTCAGGATCTCCGCGGTCTTGGTCACCGCCGGCGCGTAGATCCAGTCTTCCGCGTACATGAAGAGCTTGCCGGTCTTGCCGATGGCGTCGCGGATGCCCTCCATTTCCTCCAGCACGCGCTGGTACATTATTGCTTTCGGCACATGCCTGCCGATCGGCGCCTGGTCGCCGTCGCGTCCGAAATAGCCGGCGAACGGCTTTTCGCAGATGACGTGTTTGCCGGCCTGCATCGCCTCGACGATCATCGCGCCGTGCAGGTTGGGCGGCGTGCAGATGTCGATGACGTCTATCTCGCCGTCGGCGATCAGGTCGCGGAAGCTGCGGTAGGCGGTGGGAATGCCGTGCCGGCTGGCAAAGTCGATCACGTGTTCGCCGCGCGCCGCGACGGCCCTGACCTCGACATCGACGCCGTAGACGCGCCGGTAGGCATACATGTGCAACTCAGCCACGAAGCCGCAGCCGGCCAGGCCGACCCTGATTTTTTTCATGCGCGGATGCCTCCGGTTGTCGCGGTCAGGACCGCATTATACCGGAGAGGTGGCATCCTGCATGAGTCGACAGGGCGGCGCTTGTCCCCGACGACGGCGAACTTGTCCGCCGCCGAGGACGCAATAGGCCCAGAATTCTAAACGCGGCCGCGCCGGCCTACTCTTCGGGGCCGCCAAGGCTGCGACGAAGCCGTTGGGTTTCGCGCCACGTGTCGCGCGCCTCTCTGCCGACACGGACAAGCCGGTTCGCCACATTGATAATGAGGAGTGTGATCATGGTTACCGCCAGGCGTTGGAGAGCAGGCGGCTGATCTGACGCTCGCCGTCATCCGACAGCTTTTGCAGCCCGTGGGTAGCAATATACTGTTCGACGACGCGATCGGCCCGTTGCTGACGGGATTCGATCTGAGCACGCAACAAACGCGAAAAAAACGAGGACTTTTTGGTCGGGGCAGAAAGCCAGGCCCCAGTGGTAAGTGCGTTCGCCATAGGATGGCTCCTTTGCGGAGTTGTCCTTGGACGAATCCTTCCCTCGACCAGAAATAGGTTTCGGCACGCTCTATTGCGAGGTCAAATAGCGCGCATCATGCATGAATTTCTGCCGCATCGGCAGAATGTCGCAGCCGTCACGTGCCGGTTAATCTCATCCACGACGGCGATCGGACGAGCGCTTGCCGCGCGAGCCGGTATTCCTGACCGCATCTGCCAGCATGGCGTAGAGCTGGTGCTTGGTGAATTCCGTGGGCTGACTCGCGCGTTGCTTGCTGACCGGTTTGCGCGGCGACACGACCCTGTCTACCGGGCGGGCGCAGGCTGCCATGGTTGCCTGAACTCGCGTTGCCTGAACTCGCGTTGCCTGAGCTTGCGTTGCCTGGGTTTGCGTTGTCTGCGCTCGCTTCGGCGTCGACACGATCTTGGGGCTGGCGGTTGGCGGCTTGCGGCCGCGCTTCTGGCCCATGCGCTTCAACTTGGCGCTCACAGCATTGCGGCTTAAGCCAAGTCGATTGGCGATCTGGCCAGCACTATGGCCATCGGTCCAGAGCTTCTTGAGCAGTGCTACGTCGTTCGCATCCCAACTCATGAGATGCTTATACACCAAGTGCGTGTTCCGCGCTAGTCGTCGCTCACGTTGTCAATCAGAACCGTTGGTGTTCGAGCGTCGCGAGCTTGACGCCGCCACGGTCAGGGCGATGGCCGCGGGGTCGCAGCACAGCACCATCAGGAGCATCAGCCATCGCACCGCGTCTTCGGGGGCGGTACCGGCCATCATTGCAAGATACTGGATCGGGCCCGTGGAGGCTTCGATGCGGGCACGCTCGCCGGTCAGCGCGGCGCGTTCGCTCTGCAGCGCGACCAGCGTTGCCGTGGCGGCCTGCCGCTGGCCATCCAGTCCATCCCGCGTCACGCGCTGTTGCGTGGCGATGTCGAGGGCTCGCGTGATGCGGCCGCGCTTCGTCGACTCGTCCACGGCACGATCGATCTGCGCAATGCGGCCGTCGAGGTCGGCGATGACAGCCGACTGCGCCTTGGCGCGGGCGTCGAGCGTTTCGATGCGCTCGGTGACGCTGGAGCGCGACGTTGCCGCGACACTGACATGCGCCTCGACCAGTTTGCCGAACACGCCGACGGCGTTGATGAGAGCAAGGCCGGCAACGAGCGTGATCATGACGAAGCGCATGCTCCAACCGACCCGGCGCCAATGCGCGGCCAGCCAACCTGCGATCACAAGCTTGCCGGCCTCCATCGTGGCGGCGAACACCATCACGGCGACCGGCGCGCCGGGAAATATTTCGGCCATGCCGGTGACCGAGAAATATGCTGCGACCGTCGCCAATGCGAGCGCTGCGACAATGGCGAAGGCGCGGCTGGTGCGTTCGCGCGCGACGGGAGCCGCTGCAGGTGCGACGGTGGGCGCGGGTGAAGCCGTCGGCGGCGCGTCGGGCAACTGCTGCTCGGTGTTCGGCACAGCCTGGTCGTTCGGCGCTGCTTGCTTGTCGTTCGGCGCCTCGGGTTTGTCATCGGCTATGGTCGTCTTGGCTGCCCTGGTACGTTTCGGCGCCGAAGATTTTGCGGCTGCGGGCTTGGCCGCTGAGGCAGCGCGGCTGCGCTTGGCTGCCGGCGCCCTGCCTGAGGGCTCAACGCTGACGATGCCTTCAGTGGCTGGCGTCACCAGTCGAGGCGTGCGGGGTGTGGCATTGGCCAGGGCTTCGAGTTGACGCCGCATGCGCACGGCATCGCTGTCGCCCTCCGTCAATTCCGTCGTGGAGATCGCTTGCGTGGTCGCACGGCTGGTCATCTGGCCCCCCGCCTCGTCGCGGCGATAGCCAGCTTCTCCTCTGCGAAAAACTGGAGCGCGCCGTAGCCTTCGGTGTCGACGGCATATCTGAAGCTTCCGTCCACGGTCGGAAACACGGCGACAACCGTACCCGATTCGTGACCGTTCGCGATGTTTTCGACTTGCTCGCCAATTGCAAACTTCGACATCGAAAGCTCCTCTAGATTCGTTTGCGCGATTATATCTCTGCAGCGAGGCCGCCGCTTCTTAACGATGTACCTTCCGGAATTTCGGGCGGGGGTTGTTGCACGAATGTCTCATACGCTCCTCGGCACGGAACCGCCGTGGCTACGAAACCGGCACAGCCGGATGAAGGCGCGTGCAGCTACCCAAGATTGAATTGTCCTGATGACAAACTGGGCATGCAGCGATAGGCTGCAGGCAATCCAAAAAAATACATGGGAGGAGTGGCATGGCAGACGCAGCGGTCGCAGCATCTTCTTCGAAGGCAACCGATGGCGGTGCGACGCGACAGGTCGACGTCGCGGTGGTGGGGGCTGGCTTCGCCGGCTTGTACCTGCTGCATCGGTTGCGCAAGGCGGGCTTCAACGCGATCGTGCTGGAAGAAGCCGGCGACGTCGGCGGCACCTGGTACTGGAACCGCTATCCCGGCGCGCGCTGCGACATTCAAACCATCGACTACAGCTACACTTTCGATCCGGAGCTGGAGAGCGCGTGGAAATGGTCCGAGAAATACGCCACGCAGCCGGAAATCCTGCGCTATCTCGGCTTCGTCACCGAACGCTATGATCTCCGGCGCGATATCCGCTTTCACACCAGGGTGACGGAGGCGAACTGGGATCAGGTCACCGAACGCTGGCTGCTCAGGACCGACAACGGCGCGACGATTTCCTGTCGCTATTACATCATGGCTACCGGATGCCTCTCGGCGCCGAAGCCGCCGGAGATCGATGGCGTCAAGAACTTCAAGGGCGAGGTCTATTTCACCGGCCGCTGGCCGCATGACGAGGTCAAGCTCGCCGGCAAGCGCGTTGCCGTCATCGGCACCGGCTCATCAGGCATCCAGGCCATACCTTTGATCGCGGAGCAGGCGGCGCATCTGACGGTTTTCCAGCGCACGCCGAATTTTGCGTTGCCCGCACACAATGGTCCCGCGCCGGCGGATCGCGCTGCCTTGCTGGAAAGCGATCGCGCGACGTATCGCGAGCAGGCCCGCTGGTCGATGGCAGGCGTGCCGTGGCCGCAACAAACCGCGGTGAGCTGGCAGTTGAGCGATGCCGAGCGCCGCGAGCGGTTCGAGCAGGCGTGGGCGGCCGGCGACCTCGTCTACATCCTGACCCAGCTCTGGGCCGACCAGGGCGTCGATGTCGACGGCAATGCGCTGGTCTGCGAACTGGTCCGCGAGAAGATCCGCGGCATCGTGAAGGATCCCGAGACCGCGGCGGCGCTGAGCCCGTTCGATCATCCGTTCGGCGCCAAGCGGCCCTGTCTCGATACCAACTATTACGCCACCTATAACCGCCCGAACGTCACGCTGGTGAATTTGCGGCAGGAGCCGATCAAGGAGATCACAGCGTCCGGTATCACGACCGACAAGCGCACGTTCGACGTCGATGTGATCGTGTTCGCCACCGGCTTCGACGCCATGACCGGCGCCATCATGGCCGTGCATCCGATCAAGGGCCGCGGCGGAAAATCGCTGTCCGATGTCTGGGCCAACGGGCCGCAGACCTATCTCGGGCTGACCGTGGCCGATTTCCCGAACCTGTTCATGATCACCGGGCCGGGCAGCCCGTCGGTGCTGTCGAACATGGCGGTGTCGATCGAGCAGCACGCCGATTGGGTCGTCGACCGGTTGATTGCGCTGCGCGACGCCGGCTTCACCACGATCGAGGCGACCGCAACGGCGCAGGACGGCTGGGCGCAGCACATGGCCGACTGCGCATCGCTGACGCTGCACCGGCTGGCGAACACCTGGTACACGGGCGCCAACGTGCCCGGCAAGGCGTGGGGCGTGATGCCCTATACGGGCGGCGTCGGTCCCTACCGCAGCATCTGCAACGAGGTTGCCAGCCGCGGCATGCTCGGCTTCAGGTTAACCGGTCCAAATGGTGCCGAGCAATGCAACGACGGCGAGATCGTTCGCCTGCAGCCGGACGTGCGGCTGGTGCTCGGCATGCTGGCCGAGATGAACCTGCCGGCGATCGAGTCGCTCGGCGCGCAGGGGTCGCGCGACTTCGTCAACGAGTTCAACAAGGGCCGCCCGGCGGGACGGCCGGTCGGCGAGGTCGGTGACGGCGTGCTGCAGGGCGCCGATGGGCCGCTGCCTTATCGCCTCTATCGGCCGGCGACGCCGGGGCCGCATCCGATCGTGGTCTATTTCCATGGCGGCGGCTGGGTGTTCGGCGACCAGCAATCCGACGATCCGTTCTGCCGCGACATGTGCCGGCGCACCGGGATGATCTTCGTCAGCGTCGGTTACCGGCATGCGCCCGAGCACCGCTTCCCGGCGGCGGCAGAAGACGGCTACGCCGCGACGCGCTGGGTTGCCGAGCACGCCGCCGAACTCGGCGGCAAGCCAGGTCCGGTCGTGGTCGCCGGATGGAGCGCGGGGGGCAACGTTGCCGCCGTCACCTGCCAACTGGCGCAAGAGCGCGGCGGCCCTGACATCGCAGGTCAGCTCCTGATATGCCCGGTCACCGACAGTTCGTTCGACCGTCCGTCCTACACCGACAACGCTACCGGCTATTTCCTGACGCGCTCACTGATGTACTGGTTCTGGGACATCTATTGTTCGCCCGCCGACCGCACCGATCCACGCGTCTCGCCGCTGCGCGGCAAGCTGGAGAATCTGCCACAGGCGTTCGTCGTCACCTGCGAGTTCGATCCGCTGCGTGACGAAGGCGTAGCCTACGCGGAAGCGCTTGCTGCTGCGGGTGTGCCGGTCGAGCAGCTCAAGGCCCGTGGCCACATCCATTCCTCCCTGATGATGGTCGACGTGGTGATCACCGGCGTCGGCGCGCGCGCCCAGATGGCGAATGCGTTGCGCCGCTTCGCAGGATTGCCGGTTACCAAGAGTGAAAGTGGTATGCCGGGCGCGACGGCCCAGCCGCACCAGATCAATGCGGCCGCTGGGTAGGGCGCATCAGATGAGGATCGTTAGGAAGCCCGCATGAGCCAACGGGTCGCGCGAACGCGCGCCCGATGACAGGCTCCGCGATATGCGGGGCGACATTCCGGATGTCGATTCGCTCATCCGGGCTCAAGCTCTCTGCGCAAAAAGCTAATTCGCCTTCGCTCCGGCCGGTGCCGAGGTCTCCGGCGCGGCTGGCCGCGATCCGCCGCCGGTGAAGCGCTCGATGACCGAACGCACGGCGTCGCGGGCCTTGCTGTCCTTGATCGATTCGAGCAGTTGCGCGGCGCCGGGCGAACGGCGGATCAGGCTTTCCGGATCCGGAAACACCAGCGGGTCGTCCCACGGGCCCTGCACCACGAAGGGCAGGTCGAAACCCTTGTCGCCGCCGGGCGCCGAGGTCAGGCTGGCGACGCCCTTCAGATCGTATTCGCGCGCCGGAACCGAGGCGGTACCGGTGAGCGTCAGGCGCGTCGCTGGTCCATCGACCCGGATGTCTTCCACGGTGGCGATGCCGTCGTTGAACTTCACCGAAACCGTCAGTTTGTCGTAGGGCGTCGAGCCCGAGCGCAAATTGCCGCCGCCGGACAACGGCCGCCGTTCCAGCCGCTTCAGCAATTGCTCGACATTGAAGCCTGCGATCGCGCCGTTATACCCGTTCAGCGTCGCGGTGCCGTCGAGCGACGTCGCGAGCCCGAACGGACTCGCGCCTGACGCCACCAGCGAGAGGTTCAGGTTGCCGCGGCCGGACAGCTTGCTGATGCCGAATAACTCGCTGGCGCACGCCTGCAGGTCGACATCGGTGAACTGGAGTTGCGCCTTGACGTCGGCCACTGCATCCGAGCGCGCGATTCCGAACGAGCCCTTCGCGACGCCGCCATACACGTAGGCTTCGCCGACCGAGAGCGCGAGCGCGCCGTTCCGCAGATTGGCGCCGATGGCGGTACGACCGAGTTTGGTCGCGCCGACCGTGACCCGCGCCGCCGACAGGCGCATGTCGAGGTCGGTGGCGGAGAGCGAGGTGAGGTCGAACAATTGCCGGTTCCAGTCGCGCGCGCCGCTGGCGAGCAGGCGGACGGTGGAAATGTAGGGCGTGAAATCGAGGTTGCCTGCGGCGAGCGTCGCCTGCAGCGTCTGGCGGCCGTTATTGGAAACCGTCATCACGCCTTCGGCGACGTTGCCATCGAGTTCGACGTTGACGTTCGTCAGCGCGATCGAGGTGCCGACGAGATTGGCGCGGGCCTTCAGCGCGAAACGGCCAAAGCCGCCGCTGCCGGGCGGTTGCTGCCCCGCCCAGCGCAGCGCATTGCGCAGCGACGGGCTGTCGACGGTGACGACGCCTTCCATCATCAGGCTGGTGCGGTTGGCGACCGAACCGTCGAAGGCGATCTTGATCGGTGCCGAGACCAGCCGCGCCTTCAGGCCGGAGCGGTCGCCCGACAACATCGCGACGAAGTCGCTGGCCGAGATCGAGCCGTCGACGCGTTCACCGCGCCAGTCGAACTGTCCGGTCGCCGCGAACGAGCGCGAGATCGAGGGCCACGCCAGAGAGAGATCGATATCGCCGAGTTGTTCGGTGACCTGGTTGGCTGCGTCCTCGTATTTGAGCACGCCGTCCTGGATCCTGATTTCCGAAAACGACACCTGGTTTTCGGCGCCGGGCTTCATGGCGCGCGCTATTCGTTCGACAAACGGCGTCCAGTTGCTCTCGCCCTGGCTGTCCCTGACGACGCGGATATGCGGCCGCAACATCATCACGTCGGCGATTTCGAACCGCCGCAGCAGCAGCGGCAGCAGTCGCAAGTTTGCGGTCAGCACATCGACCTGCAGCGCCGGGTCGGCGGTGCCGCCGCCCTTCAGGCCGACATTGTGGAACGAAACGTAGCTGCCGGGAAATACCGATACGTCGATCGCGCCCTTGACCACCAGTTCGAGCCCGGTCACGGCGCGGATCTGCGCTTCGACTGCCTGCCGCAGCGCATCCCGGTTCAGGAACCAGGAGGTGCCGATCAGGCCTATCAAAGCTGCGCCGAACAATGCCGCAACGGGCATTCCCAGGCGCTTCATTCCTTGGGCCATGGTCAATGACATATCCGGATCTGAATAAGCCGAACTCGGGTGAGATGTAAGGCTGTCGATTAGGGCAGGGCACATCGCTAAGCCCATGCCAGCCCACACAATTTGAGGGGTTTTCGTGACGCTTTCAAGGCCTTGGCGACCTGGGGGTGTGGGCCGGCGCCCGATATCCCCCTGTCATTGACGCCCCGCGAACAATTCGCCTAATAATTCCCGATAATGGCGGCTTTTCGCCACTCCTCCATCAGGTCCTGATTTCATGAAAAAGGTTTACCCCGACGCCAAATCGGCTCTCGATGGCGTGCTCAAGGACGGCATGATGATCATGTCGGGCGGTTTCGGTCTGTGCGGCATTGCCGAGACGCTGTCGGATGCGATCCGCGATTCCGGTGTCAAGGGTCTCACCGTGGTCTCGAACAATGCGGGCGTCGATGGCATCGGCCTGTCCCGGCTGCTGGAAACGCGGCAGATCAAAAAGATGATCTCGTCCTATGTCGGCGAGAACAAGCTGTTCGCGCAGCAATATCTCGCGGGCGAGTTGGAACTCGAATTCAATCCGCAGGGCACGCTCGCCGAGCGCATCCGCGCCGGCGGAGCCGGTATCCCGGCCTTCTACACCAAGACCGGCGTCGGCACGCTGATCGCTGAAGGCAAGGAAGTGAAGGAATTCGACGGCGAGAAGTACATCATGGAGCGCGGACTGTTCGCCGATCTGGCCATCGTCCACGCCTGGAAGGGCGACACCGCCGGGAACCTCGTCTATCGCAAGACCGCGCGCAACTTCAATCCGATGATGGCGACCGCCGCGAAGGTCACCGTCGCCGAGGTCGAGCACCTGGTACCGGCCGGCGAGATCGATCCGGACCACATCCACACGCCCGGGATTTTCGTCAAGCGCATCATCGAGGTGGGCACCGCCAAGAAGCGGATCGAGTTCCGCAACACCCGCCCGCGTCCCGCGGCTTAATTGCGACACAGGAGAACTGATATGGCCTGGACCCGTGAACAGATGGCCGCTCGTGCCGCAAAGGAGTTGCGCGACGGTTATTACGTCAACCTCGGCATCGGCATTCCGACGCTGGTGTCGAACTACATCCCCGAAGGTATCGACGTCAGCCTGCAGAGCGAGAACGGCATGCTCGGCATGGGCCCGTTCCCCTATGAAGACGAGGTGGACGCCGACCTCATCAACGCCGGCAAGCAGACCGTGAGCGAACTGCCCGACACCAGCTATTTCTCCTCGGCCGATTCCTTTGGCATGGTGCGCGGCGGCCATATCGATCTGTCGATTCTCGGCGCGATGCAGGTGGCGCAGAACGGCGACCTCGCCAACTGGATGATCCCGGGCAAGATGGTGAAAGGCATGGGCGGCGCGATGGACCTCGTCGCCGGCGTCAAGCGCGTCGTCGTGGTCATGGAGCACTCCGCCAAGGACGGCCCGAAGCTCCTGAAGAAGTGCAACCTGCCGCTGACCGGCGAGAAGGTCGTCGACATGGTGGTGACGGATCTCGCCGTGTTCACCATCGACAAGCACGGCAAGGACGGCATGGCGCTGATCGAACTCGCCGACGGCGTCACGCTGGATGAAGTAAAGGCGAAGACCGAAGCCGAGTTTCGGGTCGCGCTGAAGAACGCTTAAGATTTTTCTTGGTCGCGTAGGCTGCGCTGTGCCGTCATTCCGGGGCGATGCGAAGCATCGAACCCGGAATCTCGAGATTCCGGGCTGGTCCTTCGGACCATCCCGGAATGACGACGCCTTCTTATGCCGGCCCCGCCGGCACATCCGAGAACCGCGTCAGCCACGCCACCGGTCCAATACTGGCCGCCACGATCAGCAAGGCCGCAAGCGCGCCCTCCTCAAAGCTGCCGCGGCTGGCGTACTGGTAGATCGAGGTCGCCAGCGTCTCGACGTTGAGCGGTCGCAGCAGCAGCGTCGCCGGCAACTCTTTAAGGCAATCCACGAACACCACGATGACCGCGCCCAGCATCGCGGGGCGCAGCAGCGGGAGGTGGATCAGCCACATCGTTGTGGACTGGCCAGCGCCGGCGGCGCGCGCGCTGTCGTCGTAGTCGCGCGGGATCCGCTCGAAGCCGGCCTTGATGAAGCCGGTCGGCACCGCCAGAAAGCGGATCACGTAGGCGATCACTACGGCTGCACCCGAGCCGATCAGGATCAGGCCCGGCAGCGAACTGCCGAGCCAGCCGGCGAGCGCGTTCAGAGCGTTGTCGATGGCGAGCAGCGGCGCCAGCAGGCCGAGCGCCAGCACCAGGCCCGGCAGCGTGTAGCCGGTTTGCGCGATGTTCATCGCCGCAAAGCGCAGCGCGGTGGGCCGCCAGCGCCAGGCCAGAATGGTCGCGAAGCCGAGCAGCAGCGCCGTCAGCGTGGCGATGCTCGCGAACGCCACCGAATTGAAGGCATCGCGCCACAACGCCATGTCGAAATTCGCAAACAGCCCGCGCTTGAAACTCTGGTGCGCGAGATACAGCAGCGGCACCAGGAATCCGACCACAACCGGCAGCGCGCATGCCGCGAACGCGCACGCGCCGCGAATGCCGGTGAGCGTGGTTCGCTGCGTCAGCCGCGGGCTTTCGGCGGAGAATTCCGTGGTGACGTTGCGGCGGCCGTAACGCTCGATCGCGATCAGGCAGGCCACGATGGCCAGCATGAAGCAGGACAATTGCGCCGCGCCGGCAAGGCTGCCGCGATTGAGCCAGGTCGTAAAGACCGAAACGGTGAGCGTGCGTACGCCGAGATATTCGCTGGCGCCGATGTCGTTGAGCGTTTCCAGCGACACCAGCGCGACCCCGACCGCCAGCGCCGGCCGCGCCATCGGCATCGAGATGCGCCAGAAGGTAGTCCAGCGGCTGGCGCCAAGCGTCTTCGCGGCTTCAGTGAACTCCGCGCTCTGGAACTGGAACATCGTGCGCGCCGATAGATAGACGTAAGGATAGAGCACCAGCGCGATCACGATGATGGCACCGGGCAGCGAGCGCAGATTGGGCAGCATCCGCACCGCATCCTGCAGCGGAAACCAGACCGCGAGCGTGCGATGGACCAGGCCCAGCGGCTCGAACAGGTCGACATAGACGTAGGCTGCGAGATAGGTCGGGATCGCAAGCGGAAGCGGCACCAGCCACAGCATCAGCCGGCGGCCCGGGAATTCATGCAGCGAGATCGTCCACGCCGCGCCCGTGCCAATCGCGAGTGAGAGCGCGGCGACGCCCCCGAGCAAGAGCGCCGTGTCGAGAAGGCTCTGCGGCAGCACGTATTCGATCAGATGCTGCCAGAGATCCGGCGCCGGCTGCAGCGCGAGCGCGATGATCGAAATGACGGGCGCGGCAACGAGGATGGCGGTCGAAACCGCGATGAACGCAGCGATGCGACCAGAATGCGTGTTGGGGGTAACGCCGGCTAACATCGGGAAGAAGCCGAAAGACCACGCAGCATTATGCCCTCTCCCGGGGAGGGAGAGGGCATGTTGGTGGAATGCCTTCGTCGGTCTGTGCGATCAATTATCGAACCCGACCTTGTCGGTCAGCGTCGAGGCCGCCTTGCGGTTGGTGACGATCTTGGCGATCGGAGTCGGATCGGCAGTGAGTTTGCCGTAGCCCGCAATCGTGGAGTTGACGGCGACGCCGGCGCGGACCGGGTATTCGTAGGTGGAGTCAGCGTACATCTGCTGCGCCTTGTCGCCGGCCAGCCATTCGATCAGCTTGATGGCGTTGGCCTTGTTCGGCGCGTGCTTGGCCAGGACGACGCCGGAAAGATTGACGTGGGTGCCGCCGCCCTCGAAGGTCGGCAGGATCACCTTGGTGGCTTCCGCCCACGGCTTCTTCTCGGGATCGTTGTTCATCATCAACGCCCAGTAATAGGTGTTGCCGATGCCGATGTCGCACTTGCCGGCGGCCACGTCGCGCGCGGCTTCGCGGTCGCCGCCCGAAGGCTTCTGCGCCAGGTTGGCCTTCACGCCCTTCAGCCATTCCTCGGCCTTGGCCTCGCCGTACTTGGCGACATAGGCCGCGAACAGGCCGTTGTTGTAGATGTGCTGGCCTGAGCGGATGCAGATCTTGCCCTTCCACTTGGGATCGGCAAGTTCTTCATAGGTGATCTTGTCCTGCTTGACGCGGTCCTTCGAGGCGTAGATCACGCGGGCGCGCATCGAGATACCGGCCCATTGGCCGTCCGGATCGCGATACTGCGCCGGCACGATCTCGTCGATCACCACCGACTTGATCGGCTGGGTGACGCCGGCCTGCACCGCGTCGTCGAGGCGGCCGAGATCGACGGTGAGCAGCACGTCGGCGGGGCTGTTGGCGCCCTCCGCTTTCATGCGCTGCTCGAGCCCCGAACTGGCCGAGACGACATTGACCTTGATGCCGGTGTCCTTGGTGAAGGCATCGAACAGCGGCTGGACCAGCTTGGTTTCGCGGTAAGTGTATACGTTGACTTCGCCGTTGGCCGAGGCCGTCGAGGCGACGGGCGCGATGAGGCAAAGTACGGCCGCGGTAGCGGCGTAGGCGCGAAAATTCTTCATGGAAGCGGCTCCGGCAGGGTGGTGAAGATGCCGCTTTCAGTAGCGCAGCGGTTGACCCGCAGGGAGAGACGCTGTGTCGCGAAGGCCGCGATTTAGAGCGATTCCAGCTTTTAGTTTAGAAGTATTCCAGAGTGTGATGGGGGATTAATCCTCACTCGCCTTGAATCGTCCCAATCCTTTCGAGACGAACGGCGCCACCAGCGCGATCAGCGCGATGCCGAGCAGCGTTGCCGACATCGGACTTTGCACCAGCGTCATGGGATCGCCGAGGCTGATTGCGAGTGCGCGGCGCAACTGGCTCTCGGCGATCGGCCCGAGGATGAGCCCGACGACGACAGGAGCGATCGGAAAATCGAACCTGCGCATCAAAAAGCCGAGTACGCCAAAACCCGCCAGCATCGACAGTTCGACGACCGATGGTTTCGCCGCGATCGTGCCCATGGTCGCGAATACGAGAATACCCGCGTAGAGCCACGGCTGCGGGATCGCGAGCAGTTTTACCCAGAGGCCGACCAGCGGCAGGTTTAGAACCAGCAGCATGACGTTGGCGATGAACAGGCTGGCAATCAGGCCCCACACCAGATCTGGCCGCTCCGCGAACAGCAGCGGTCCCGGGTTTAGGCCGTATTGCTGAAAGCCCGCCAGCATCATCGCCGCCGTTGCCGATGTCGGCAGGCCGAGCGTCAGCAGGGGCACCAGGGTGCCGGCGGCCGACGCATTGTTGGCGGCTTCCGGCCCCGCGACGCCTTCGATGGCGCCCTTGCCGAATTCCTCCGGATGTTTGGTCAGCCGCTTCTCGGTGGAATAGGACAGGAATGTCGGAATCTCCGCGCCTCCCGCGGGAAGCGCGCCGATCGGAAAGCCGAACATCGTGCCGCGCAGCCACGGCTTCCACGAGCGCTTCCAGTCTTCTTTCGTCATCCAAAGCGAGCCGCGCACCGGCTCGAGCTTTTCCTCGGTGTGATGGCGGCGCGATGCGACGTAGAGCGCTTCGCCCACCGCGAACAGCCCGACCGCCAGCGTCGTCACCTCGACGCCATCGAGCAGTTCGGGGATTCCGAACGCGAGCCGGGCCTGGCCGGTGAGCTTGTCGATGCCGATCAGGCCGAGCGTCAGTCCGATGAACAGGCTGGTCAGTCCGCGGATCGGCGAATCGCCGAAGGTCGCCGACACCGTGACGAAGGCGACGCACATCAATGCAAAATAATCTTCAGGCCCGAAGCGCACCGCGAAATCGACCAGCCATGGCGACAGGAAAGCCAGCCCGATGGTGGCGATAGTGCCCGCGACAAACGAGCCGATCGCGGCGGTGGCAAGCGCAGGCCCGCCGCGGCCGGCCTTGGCCATCTTGTTGCCCTCCAGCGCGGTCGCCATCGATGCGCTCTCGCCGGGCGTGTTGATGAGGATCGCCGTGGTCGATCCGCCATACATGCCGCCGTAATAGATTCCGGCGAACATGATCAGCGAGCCGCCGGGATCGAGCTTGTAGGTGACCGGCAGCAGCAGCGCGACCGTGAGCGCCGGGCCGATGCCGGGCAGCACGCCCACGGCGGTGCCGAGGAATACGCCGATCAGCGCATAGAGCAGGTTCATCGGCTGGACGGCGACGGCCATGCCATGCGCGAGCGCGGCAAAGGTTTCCATCTACAGCAGCCTTTCCAGGGGACCCGCGGGAAGGCTCAAGGTCAGCAGCCGATCGAATGCGAGATAGATCAGCGTGGTCATCGCAAGCGCGATGGCCGAGTCAGTCAGAATGGCACGCCGTCCGAACGCGGCCGAGGTGGTGACGAACAGCACGGACGTCGCAAGGATGAAGCCGCCGCCAAGGCCGATGATGGCGATAAGCAGCGCGAGCCCGGCGAGGATCAGCAGCACTGCCTTCGGATCGGCGCTCTCGCGCGCAGGAAGCCTGCCGCGCAGCGCGTCGATCAGATTGCCGATCGCGAGAATGCCGAGCCCGATGGCGATGACGAACGGCATCACCTCGGGCCCCATACCGTACATCGTGGTCGCCGGCAGTTGCCGCGAGTCCCAGACCAGCACCGCGGCAAGGGCGGCGAGCGCCAGCGCAATGACGACGCCGGCGCGATCGACGTGCCGCGACCCCGGCCCCTGCGGCAGGTCGGTCATGATTTGATCAGGCCGACCGATTTCAGCACGTCGGTGACGCGCGCGGTTTCCTTCTTCAGGAAATCGGCGAATGCATCGCCGGAAAGATAGGCGTCATCCCAGCCCTTCTGCTTGAGGATGTCCTTCCAGGGGTCAGACTTGACCATCTTCTCCACCGCATCGCTCAGGGTCTTGCGCTGTTCGGCTGATATGTCGGGAGGCCCGACCACCGAGCGCCAGTTGGCCAGCACGAGGTCGATGCCCTGTTCCTTGAAAGTTGGAATATCGCTGCCCGGCAGGCGCTTCTCCGAGGTCACGCCGATCGCGCGCAGCTTGCCGGACTTGATCTGGCCTTCGTACTCGCTCAGCCCCGAGATGCCTGCGGTGACCTTGCCGCCCAGGATCGCGGCCAGCGACTCGCCGCCGCCGGAGAACGGAATGTAATTGACCTTCCTGGGGTCGGCGCCGATCGCGCGCGCGAACAGCGCCGCCATCACATGGTCGACGCCGCCGGCCGAGCCGCCGGCAAAGGTGACCTTGGCGATGTCGGCCTTCACGGCAGCGGCGAGGTCTTGCGCCGTCTTGATCGGCGAATTCGCCGGCACGACGATGACCTGGATCTCCTCGGTGAGGCGCGCAATCGGCGTCACCTGGTCGAGCGTCACCGGCGACTTGTTCATCGCCAGTGCGCCGACCATGACGAAGCCGTTCACCATCAACTGGTTGCCGTCGCCCTTGGCGCCGTTGACGAACTGCGCAATGCCGACGCTGCCGCCGGCCCCTGCAACATTGGTGACCTGGACACTGCGGGCGATCTTGGCGGCGACCAAGGCCTGCTGCATCGCGCGAGCGGTCTGGTCCCAGCCGCCGCCGGGGGCGGCGGGCGCCATCACCTTGAGTTCGAGCTGCTGCGACAGCGCCGGGGAGGCGGCCGCAACGGTCAGCGCGACGACCGCGCCGAACAGGCGCGTGCAAAACAGGGTCATTTGGGGGTCCTCCGGGCTCGGGCAGGGCCGTCGGCGGTCGATCATTTCGCCAGGCCGTGTCATTTGGTCGCATATCAACCGGAAAGCCGGCCGGTGTCCAGAAGGACCTTCGCCCGATGGCGCCGGAGACCCATGCCGCCATTTTAAGCAGCAAGCCGCGCGTTATCCGTTCGACCTTGGCATCCTTCGTGCCTAGCCTGTGCCGAAACGGAGACGATGCCGATGCGCGCGGTACTGGACTATTGCACCGGAGGAACGAGGCGGGAGGCGCCCGCGGGCACGCTGGTGCTGCATGAGGGCAGCAAGACCGGCCACCTGTTCGTCCTGCTCGAAGGGCGGCTGGAAGTGATCAAGGGCGATACCGTGGTTGCGGTCCTGACCGAACCCGGCGCGATGCTCGGCGAAATGTCGGTGCTGCTCGATCAGCCACATACGGCCACCGTGCGCGCTGCTTCCGATTCGGTGATCTACGAGTTCGACGATGCGGCGGCGTTCCTGCGCGACCAGCCGGCGGTGGCGCTATTGATCGCACGGCTCCTGGCGCAGCGCCTCAATGTTGCGACGACCTATCTTGCCGACCTGATGCATCAATATGCCGGTCACGGCAATCATCTGTCGATGGTCGGCGAACTCCTGCAGAGCATGATCAACCTGCCGCCGATGCAGGTCGTGCCAGGCTCGGATCGGCAATCCGATCCAAGGATATGAGCCAGGGCGGCGGATGCTGAATGGGCGCCGCGGGCCGCAGCAAAGGCGCGCGCAGGTCGATGCATTGCGCCTCACCGGCCGCTAGCCAGTACGCTTTGCTTTCATCGAGGTCGAGTACGATGCAGACCGGCGGGCGGCCATGCTGCAGGCCGGTGTTGAAGACCCAGGTGTTGCCGAGCCGGTCGAACCAGGAGCCGTCAGGGATGAACGGCGACTGATGCACATGACCCGAGATCACCATCGACGGCTGGTAATCCCTGATCCACTGCACCAGTTCGACATCGCCGAAGAACCGCTTGCCGCCCCAGCTGGTCGGTGAATTCGCCGGCGGCGCGTGATGCACCCAGATCCATTGCTCTAGCCGTTGTGCTGCCGACTCGCCGAGCTGGCTTTCGAGGCGACTCTTGACCAGCGGGCCGTCCCACCACGGACACACCGTGAAGAGGGTGTCTGAAATCACGAGGCTGTCGCCGTCGCAGGCGATGCCGAGTTCGCGCACTTCGCCGATCCAGCGCGCGATCTTCTCGCCCTCCGCGCTGCGCTCGTCGAGATCGTGATTGCCCGAGCAGAGGATCACGCGCGTGAGGCCTGATAGCAGCGACAGGTATTTCTTCACCACCACGATCTGGGCGCGGAAGTCGACCGCCGATCCGATGTCGAGCGCGTCGCCGGCAAAAATGACGAGGTCGAACTCCGGCGCGGCCGCCAGCAGCCAGTCGAATTGCGGCAACGAATAATGCAGGTCTGCGACGACGAGGCAGCGCATGGCGAGCAAATCCCAAAATGCTTCAGGAACAGGCAATCTGGCAACGAATGCATTCAGGCAGATCGAATTCGAGCAAAATATATGCCGCGTCATCCAAATCTGGCGCGACACGCTCCCGCACCGAGCGCGGGAATGCCTGCGTCAGGCCCGCGCCACAGCGTGCGGAAACACCACCTCGATCAGCGTGCCGGAGCGGCCGCCGGTCTTGATCTGGAATTTGGCGCGATTGGCCTCGACAAGGGCCTTGGTCAGCGACAGGCTGACGCCCGAGCTGTCCGACTGGTCCGAGGGCGCCTGAGTCCGGAACGGTTCGAGCGCGGCCTTGACTTCATTGTCGTTGAGGCCGGCGCCGGTGTCGCGCACCCGCAGCATGACCTCGCCGAAGTCGGACAGCGCGGTCGAGACGATGACCTGCCCGCCGGCATTGGCGAGATGGATCGAATTGCCGATCAGGTTCAGCGTGATCTGGCGCAACGCCTGCGTATCGGCGACGATCTGCGGCAGCGTATGCGCCAGCGAGGTGCGGATGATGATGCGCTCGCGATTGGCCTGCGGCTGCATCACGGCCACGCAACTCTCGACGATCTCGTTGAGGTTCTGGTTGGTGAAGGCCAGATCGAGCTTGCCGGTTTCGATCCTGGAGAGATCGAGCAGGTCGTTGATGATGGCGATCACGCGTTCGCCGGAAGCGCGGATGTCCTTCATATATTCGCGGTAGCGCTCGTTGCCGAGGGTGCCGAAGCGCTCGCCCGTCATCACGTCGGCAAAGCCGATGATGGCGTTGAGCGGCGTGCGCACCTCGTGGCTGATCCGCGCCAGCACGTCGGCCTTGGCGCCGGTGGCGCGCTCGGCCAGCCGCCGCGCCTCGCGCAGTTCGCTCTCGGTATGCTTCGCCTGCGACAGGTCGCGGAACACCGCAAAGAAATTCGGACCGTCGGCGCGGGTGCGGCCCATGGTCATCGACAGCGGGATCATCCCGCCCTTGCTTTCACGGCCCAGCATCTCGCGGCCATGGTCGAGCAGGCTGGCGGCGTCGGATGCCTTGAGGCTGGCGAGATATTCGAACACGCCGTGCCTACTCTCCGGCGCGAACAGGTCCGCCAGATTGCGGCGCGCAAGTTCGTCGCCGTTATAGCCGAACAGCGCCTCGGCGCTGCGGTTGGCGGCATTGATATTGCCCTCGGCGTCGAACATCACGATGCCGTCGGCCGTGGTGTCGAGGATGGCTGCGAGTTCTTCGGCATTGGCACTTCCGACGGCTGACGGTTCGGAGGCTTTGTCGCCGGCGGGCTCTGCGACGCCGGCTTGCGAAACCGGCGTTGCGTCGGAGATCGCAGCCGCGATCGCATCGCCTTCCTGACGCGTATTCGAAAAGATCAAGGCGAGCGCTGAATCGCCGTCCCATGAAAAGGTGTAGAGGCGCGCGTCGGCTGCCGCCGACGACGTATCGGCAGGCTGGCTGGCGGAGATCCTCACCGGCTTCCCGGTGTCCGAGGTCGAGGACGCGCCCGATACACCCGGCTCGACATAGAGCGCGTCGAGGCCGCCGGCATCTTCCAGCGCATGCAGGCTCGAATAGCCCATCTGCAACAGGAACGCCGCGTTGGCATAGAGCAGCCGGTCGAGCCGGTAGATCAGGACGCCGACGGGAAGCAGATCGAGCAGCGCCTTGTCGCGCCGGGCTTCACCTTGCGCAGGCGGTTCGGGCGGCGCCAGCCACTCGGGTGGCGCGCCGGTCTGGTCGTGCGCCTCGGATACGGCGGTGGCTTCAAAGACGGCTTCGATCGGTGTAGCCGGCGGCGCGTCGTTGCCGTTGTCGGTTTCTAGCCGCGCCGACAATTGCCGCGCAAGTTCGTGGAAGGCGGTGTTCTCGACCGGCGTCAGCACCGGCGACTTGGTGTCGCCGGGCGGGCGGAACGGCACGACGTTCTTCAGCGCGTCGTCTGTCGGCAATTCCGCCGGCACGTCCAGATCGGCTTCCTGCGAAATCGCGGCGATGTTCGGCTCAGGCAATAGCGCAAGCGATGGCGACATGGCGCTGACTGATTCGGGTAAATCTGCCGCCGACGTTTCCTGTGGCGCGGCGATTGTGCGGAGCAGTTCATCGCGGCGGCGGACCGTGATCCGCGCCAGGCCATCGAGATCACGGCAGACGCCAAAGCCGCGATAGCCGATAAAATTCCGCGCGGCATCGAAGAACGGCACGCCGGATAGTTCGACCCGCAGCCGGTCGCCGCCGTGGGCAGGCCAGCTCAGCGTGATGCCGGTCCAGGTCTCGCGCGTGGCGACGGCTTCCGTCACGAGGCCCTCGGGATCGAGCTCCAGCGTCGCGGCGATCTCGCTCCACGGCCGGCCGAACGCCGACAGGCGCGGGCCGACCAGGCGAGTGAAATCGCCGGCATGCGGCGTGAAGCGGCCATCGCGGTCCATGCGCCAGGTAAAGCGCATCGGCACGGTTGGCGCATCGGGCAACGGCGTCTCGGCGGCTTCGAAAGCGGGGGATGAATCGTCCGGGTGCATTTCCATCGGAGTTGTCTCTTCGGCAGGAGGCACTTGACGCGGTGTAACTTCGACGTGCGGAAGATTTGTCTGCAGCACGTTTTCGAGATTCAGTTCGGGCACTTCCTCCGTCGCGGGCGGATCGTCGAAGGCGTCGAACAACGCAAACCCGGCGGGCGGTTCGTCTGGCGGTACTGATACTTTCTCATAGGCGTACGATGGCGTGGCGTTGGTCGGCTCGACCATGTGCGCGCTCAGTGGCTGCGCCCGCTCGCATGATGCGGTTTCCAGCGGCGTCTTGCTTTGGAGAGGCGCGGGCAGAGGCCGCGCCGGCAGCGGCGCAATCAGGGCGATGTTGCCTGCCGCGATCAGGACGCCGTGACTGCCGTCGGGAAAATCGAAGCGCTGGCAGCCGCAGGTCGCAAGCCCGCCAAGCGTCGCGCCGAAGCCTTGCAACCGCTCCAGCCGGATGGCGCCGCTGGCCGGCAGCCGGCCTGCGAGCCGCGCGATCTGCCGGCGGTGCCGATCAGCCGGGCCGAAGGTTTTCTCGGCAAGTGTCGCGGCATCCGCTGCGCCGAACATCCGGACGCCGGCCGCATTGGCCCACAGGATTCGCTTGCCGTCGGCCGTCCACAGCCATGCGGGCAGGGGGCTTGTCGCGTAGGCCGTCAGTCGCGAATCTCCGGCCTCGTGCAACTGAAATTCCGCATCATTCATCGCGACTGCATGACCGTCCGGCGTCAAAATTCGGCCGCCAAGTTCAGACAGCCCGAGAGAATCGCAGTATTGCAAGCGGAATGCCGCAGGTCCACGGGCCGGCCCGCCGGCAACGCTCAAAGTGGCGGATAACCCCGGCCCGGCTGCATTTTTTCAATCCGGCCGAACCCCTGGGCCATCAGCCGCGTTGGCCCGCTTGCAAGCGTCCGTCAGAGGTCCATCATGGGGCCCGCGAGACCGTGTCATGCAGGCGGGGTAACTGGACCGCGCCAACCCAACAGGAGCGCACCATGAGCGACGAAGGGCGAGACCGTTTCGAGATTCCAAAGGACATGCGGGCGATGGCGGAAGCCAGCTTCGAGCAGGCCCGCAAGACCTTCGAGAAATTCGTTGCCTCCGCGCAGGCCGCTACCGGTACCATCGAGGAGCGCAACGCGGCGGCGGCCGCGGGCGCCAAGGACATAGGCAGCAAGGCGATCGCCTATGCCGAAAAGAACGTGCAGGCCTCGCTCGATTATGCGCAGTCGCTGCTGAAGGCCAAGGACGTGACCGAGGTGATGCGGCTGCACAGCGAGTATGTGCAGGGCCAGATGCGCGCGCTGGCGGAACAGGCCAGCGAGATGGGCCAGGCCGTCACCCGGGCCGCCATGGACGCCGCCAGGCCGAAAGCCTGATCCCGGCAGGCCGAAAGACGGCCTTTGCGCCCCCCGACGGACTGCGAGAGCAGCCGGGCCGGGTAAAATTTGCGGCGACGCACCGGAAATTGCAGTGCGCTGCACAAATTTGACATGATATGGGTGCTTATTAGGCAGGCCCAAGGACGGGCGCTTCCGTGAGTGCGAGTGTACGTGACCCCCTCGACGTTTCGGCCCGCCGGCGTCCGCGAGGGGAGCAATCAACCCCATTTTGAAGGATGCATGCCGTGACCAGTTCCACCGATCCCTTCTCCGCCTCCATCATCCCCTTCGAAGTCCCCGAGCAGATGCGCGCGTTCGCCGAGAAGGGCGTCTCGCAGGCCCGCGACAGCTACGCCAAGTTCAAGGATGCCGCCGAGACCCACAACGGCACCATCGAGGCCGTGTTCACCTCGGCCAGCAAGGGCTCAAGCGAATATTCGACCAAGCTGATCGAATTCTTCAAGGCCAACACGTCTTCGTCGCTCGATTTCGCGCAGCAACTGTTCGGCGTGAAGACCCCGGCGGAGGCGTTCGAACTGTGGACCGCGCACACCAGGAAGCAGTACGAGACGCTCACCGCGCAGGCCAAGGAACTCGCCGAACTCGGCCAGAAGGTCGCCACCGAAACCGTCGAGCCGATCAAGGCCTCGGCCTCCAAGTTCTACAAGCCGGCCGCCTGATCGAATTCCGGCATTTCCTTCAAGATTAAAGCCCGGGCGATCGGCCCGGGCTTTTTTACTGCCCGAACTGACGTTCTCCCGGTAGCCCGGATGGAGCGCAGCGCAATCCGGGAATCGGTCCATCCGGGTGGCACCGTCCCGGGTTGCGCTACGCTTCACCCGGGCTACGAAATTGAGGCCGTTTACCTTCGCAATTGGAGCCTCCGCGGCCTTGCCAAAGCGAGGCGTTGCACCTAGTTTCCCGCCCATTCGCGCCCCCCTTTGAGGGCCTCGCGCAGGATGCAGTTGTAGCTCAGTTGGTTAGAGCGCCTGTCTGTGGAACAGGAGGTCGGTGGTTCGAGCCCACCCAACTGTACCACCCCGATAATCTTCCGCGGCTCCAGCACCTTACTGATAGACCTGACGTATTTGCGCCCGTAAAAATACAAAAGGCGCTACGAGCGGCGCTGGATGGTCGGCTCAAGTGAGGCCGAAATCGGGGAGCAGTATGCGCGAAAGGTATTCCGACGGATGCGCGCGAGGCGCGAGCAGGAGAGAAAGGTCGGAGTAGGAGAATGCAACCGGGTACGGATGAATCGAAGTCGATGTCCCTGAAAGAAGAACTCGACGCAGCGGGGGAGGGGCTTGTCGGCAATCTCGACGTCTTGCGCGGCGTACTTGCCGGTTGCGGCGATTGTATCAAGATATTGGACCTTGATGGCCGCCTTCAGTTCATGAGCGAAGGCGGCAAGCGCGTCATGGAAGTAGAGGATTTTGGCAAGCTGAAAGGATGCCCATGGCCCGATTTCTGGGCAGGCGAGGGTAACACTCGAGCGAAAGAGGCGGTCGCCGCAGCCATAGCGGGCGGCACTGCCCGCTTCAAAGGCGCGGCCAATACAGCGAAGGGCGCGCCGAGATACTGGGAAGTTCAAGTATCCCCCATATTCGACAGCAACGGCAGGCCATCACATCTGCTCTCGATCTCGCGCGACATCACCGAAGAACACGAGGCAAGTATCGCCCTGAACGAGGCGGCTCAACGGCAGAAAATGCTTGCCGAGGAGCTGGAGCATCGAATCAAGAACACCCTGACAACCGTCAGCGCCATTGCGAACCAGACGCTTCAGGGTGAAGAGTATGCACACGTGCGTCAGGCACTTCTCGCACGTCTGATAACGTTGGGTCACGCGCACGACATCCTGACGCAGACGAGTTGGCAGGGCGCTCCCATCGAGGAAGTGGTCGAGAAGGCATTGGTGCCGCATAGAACGGTGCAAAACCGCATTCATGTCAGCGGTCAGGAGGTCGAGGTTGCGCCGAAGCAGGCGCTTTCCCTGGCTCTGGCGGTCCACGAACTTGCAACAAATGCGCTCAAGTATGGCGCGCTGTCATCGGAGACAGGGAGCGTCCGGATCACGTGGTCGAATGGAGACGAGGCGAACCCAGGCTTTCGGTTTACGTGGGAGGAGGCGGGCGGTCCTCCGGTGGCGCAGCCTACAAGAAAGGGCTTTGGCTCGCGCCTGATCGAGCGAATTCTGGCCACCGATTTCAACGGCACCGTCGAGACAGTCTATCGGCCCGAGGGCATCAAGTGCGTCCTCCTCTCGGGCAGTCCGATCTGCCCATCAGGCCCGACCTGACCGCTTCACACCGCTGGCGGCGCTTCCAGCCGGGTCCTGCTCAGGCGCCGAGCACCAACGCTCTCGATCACCGCTCTGCGGTTCCCGATGCGACACAGACGACGCCGGGCCCGAAAAGAGGGCGCGTGGCGGGCCCTGCCGCGACATTTGTGTTGTGCCGTGTGGCTTTCGCGCGCTTGCGAATCACACGCATTCATCCACAATTTATTCAGTTCTTTGGGGGTGGAGGGGGATCGATGACGCTTTTCCGAAACGGAAGTCTTCAGTTTGGATTGTTGCTGACGACGATGCTGCTGGCTTCGCCATTGCCTGCAAGCGCCCAGTCGTACACCCCCGAACAGGAGCAGGCCTGCACCCCCGATGCGTTCCGCCTGTGCAGCGCGGCCATTCCCGATGTGGGCCGTGTGACGGCGTGCATGGTTGCCAAGAAGTCCCAGCTCTCGCCGGCGTGCCGGGCGCATTTCCGGTCCGACAACGAGCGCGAAGCCGTGGCCCGGCCGATCAACCGCTGATCGGGCCAGCAGCGCGCAAGCTTGCAGGAAGTGTGACGGCCACCACGCAATAGCTGCGCGCCATTTCAAGATCCCCTCGCGCGACAGACTGCCGCTTGTGTATGCCCTGCCGAATGAACATCTCCCTTGGCAAGAGGAGAGGTCCATTGAGCGAGCACAAGAAGGAGCTCGACCGGCATTTCGCCTGGTTCGAGAACAAGCTGCCGCCGCGGCCGGCGAAATTCGTCGGCTGGGTGCGTAAGCCGTCGTCGATCTACGCGCGGATTCCGCTGGCCACGCTGCTGATCGCCGGCGGCGTTTTCAGCTTTCTGCCGATACTCGGCGTCTGGATGCTGCCGCTCGGACTCCTTTTGTTCGCGCAGGACGTCCCGCCATTGCAGAAGCCGATGGCAAACGGACTCGGATGGATCGAACGCAAATGGCTCGAACGCGAACGGCTGAAGCAGGAGCGCGAGCGCGCCAAAAACGCGCGATGAGCCGTCAAGGCCTTCAGCGGATTCCAGTTTTGGTTGCAGAAGGTTGCGGGTGTGACTCAAAAACCAGCCTTGTTGGCAATTAAGTGGCCTCATCGCGGCAAACCACAAATTTTTCTTTCACGAATCAGCGCGCTGATTCATTTTCGGCTTCTGGGGTCAATCTGGAGGCCAAGGTATGAACGTCATAGTTTTTGCTTCGCGTAAGGGGGGCTCGGGAAAAAGTACCCTGGCTGCTCACCTCGCTGCCCATGTTCACAAGGCAACGAAACCAATTCTGCTCGTCGATGCCGATCCGCAGGGATCGCTTACTCTCTGGCACAAGCTGCGCGGCACCAACGAACCGCCGATCAAGGCCGCGGTGAATTCCGTCAGCGGTATTGTTGCTGCAGCCAAGCGCGACGGTATCGAATGGGTTTTCATCGACACGCCGCCGAACCTGTCGGCCGTCGTCGACGACGCCATCCGCAACGCGACGATGGTGATCATTCCGGCCCGGCCCGGCGTGTTCGACGTCAATGCCGTGCAGGAAACGATTCAGACCTGCCGTTCGGCGCGCAAGCCCTACGCGGTCGTGGTCAACGGCGCTCCGGCTGAACGTGACGGCGTCGAAAGCCGCATCGTCAGCATCGCACGTGAAGCGCTGGCGAAATTCCGCGCACCGGTGTGGAGCGGCCAGATCACCAACCGCGCCGACCTCATCATGGCGCTCAGCCAGGGCGAAGGCGCCCGCGAGTATTACGCAGAAGGCCGGGCTGCGGCCGAGATCACCAGGCTGTGGGGCGCGATCGAGCGCTCGATCAAGGCGATCCGCGGAACGGCGTCGGCTTCGGGCGTCATGCACAAGCAGGCGGCGTAACAACGCCGCTTTTCTTTTTCTGGACGGACAAAGACGCGCGGGCTCCGCGCGTTTTTCTTTTTGTGTGGGTGGAAATTCGCCGTCATTCCGGAGCGATGCGCAGCATCGAATCCGGAAACTCGAGATTCCGGGTTCGCTTCGCGCCGCGGAATGACAGTCTTCTTACGCCACCATCAGCATGTAGAACACCACGACCGGCGATGCGGTCAGGATCACCGTCCAGATGCCGATGGCCCAGAGGATATCCTCGGTGGAGAAACCCTGGTCCTGACGTATGGTGTCCTTGTATTCGAAATGCACGGCGCGCCCCCGCGTTCTGTTGTTTGTGAAGCTATCGATACGCGAGCCGTTTTAAGATCGCGGTGCGAATTTCCCTCGCATTTGATCGCAGGCGCTACCGCCGATTAACCACCGCCGTATCCTGGTTAACGGCGGGTCACCGCAAGGCTTCGAAGTGGAGCGAAGGTCCGAGCGCGACATTAAAATTTTAGGCGTATCGATCTGCCCTCAAGAAAAAACACGGGGGGATTCCAATGATCGATCACGACAAGAGATTTCCGACCAGCCCGTACGCCCAGCGCGTGCAGGACGTACTGCTGGTGTCGTCGTTCGCCATGTGGGCGATGGTGCTCGGCTTCGCGCCGGTGCTGACCTATCGCCTGCTGGTTAGCTGACGAACGAGCGTTTGGTTCTCCCTCTCACCGTCGAGGCGAGAGGGAGTTGCGCCGATGCTACGCGCGCCGCAGCAATGGCGGCCTGCGCCGTTCGAATTCCGCATCGAGCCGCGCCGCCAGTTCGGCGCTCACTTCCACCATCGGCAGGCGCACTTCCGCGCTGTCGATCAATCCGCCGCGCGCCAGCCAGTACTTGGCGGGGGCCGGGCTGGGCTCGGCGAACAGCAATTGCGTCAGTCCGGATACGCCGTCCCAGCACGCCAGCGCGCCATCGCGATCTCCCTGCTTGTGCAGTGCGTAGACCGAGGCAAACGCTTCGGTCTCCAGATGCGCCGACAGCAGGATGGCGCCGTCGGCGCCGTCGGTCAGCGCTTCGTGATAATGCGCGTCCTCGCCCGTCAGCACGCGAAAGCCTGGCGGCTTGCGGCGGATGAACTCGACCGACTGCGCGCGGTCGGCGCTGCAGTCCTTGATGCCGACGATGTTCGGATGTTCGGCGAGTTGCAGCAGCGTCTCGTTGGTGAGGTTGACCGCGGTCCGGTACGGAATGTTGTACAGCACGAGCGGCCATGAGGCGTGATCGGCGAGCGCTTCGAAATGCCTGACCAGCCCGCGCTGAGAGGGCCGCGTGTAATAGGGGCTCGCGATCAGATAGCCGTCGATCGGCCAGGCTGCCGTTTCATCCAGCGCATCGAGCATCTTTGCGGTGACCGAGCCGGAAAGCCCGAGACAGAGCGGCAGGTAGCGCTGGCTGGCGGATAGTTCCGCACGCACCGTCGTGACCAGTTGCTCCAGTTCGGCCGTGCCAAGCGCCATGCCTTCGCCGGACGTCGCCGCGAGGATCAGGCCGTCGACGGGGCTGCTGGCGAAGTGCCTGACAAGTCGTCGCAGGCTGGGCTCGTCGAGTGCGCCCTCGCGAAACGGCGTGACCAGTGGCAGCCACAGGCCCCTTAGCTGGCTGCTCAGATCGGTCGTGGCTGCGTTGATCGTCGGTCGGTCAGTCATGGGTTCCATCTCCTTCGGGAACGAGAGCCGGAGACGGGACAATAAAAAACCCCGTCCAGACGGCGGGGTTTCGGGATCGTGGTAAGCGGCAGGTTATCGCGCGCGTCGATCTCGGGTCCCCGGGTGGGGACCTTTTTTCGACGACAGAGCTGCGCACGAATTCGTGATCATTCGGGGATGATGGTGGCGGCGCCCTCGATTGTCAATCCGCAGGGGCTCACCGAGCGGCAGCGGCGCAAACGCAAAAAAAAGCCGGGCTCGATCGAGCCCGGCTTAAGGTATTGGCCACGTGAGGCCGACACAATCACCTTCCAAGAGGGATTACTGAACTGCCGCGCCACTGGAGGAGGGGGACATATGCGCGACGCGACCGATCAGCGTGGAAATACTATGATCCCCATCAGCCCTTCGCAGCAAGCGGCCGGGCCGCATGTCTGACATGCGGAGGAGCGGGGCCCCTATAAAAACCGCTAATTTCATAGCGGTTTCACAAAGCGTTTCCCGCTTCTCAGGAAGGCCAGCGCTGCGCCTTGCTCACCACGAAATCGCGGAACACCTGCACGCGGGCGACCGTCTTCAACTCTTCGGGATAGACGAAATAGGTATCGATCGCGATCGAGTCGGTCTCGCCGAACAGCTGCACCAGCCGGCTGTTTTCCTCGACCAGATAGTCGGGCAGGGCGGCAATGCCGAGCCCCTGCTGACAGGCGCGAACCAGCCCCAGGATGTTGTTGACCTTGAAGTAGGCCTCGCGCGGACCCGAGCCGTTGCGGCCGGCGTCGATCAGCCAGGCGCGGTTCTGCAGATGCACGGGAACCTGCGCGTCGCCGAGCATGATGATGCGGTGCGAGTCGAGGTCGTCGAGCGTGCGCGGCGTTCCGAAGCGCTTGATGTATTCCGGCGAGCAATAGGCGTGGAAGCCGATCGAGAACAGCTTGCGCTGGATCAGGTCGGGCTGCGTCGGCTTGCGGGTGCGGATCGCGACATCGGCCTCCCGCATCGACAGATCGAGATCCTCGTCGGTGACGATCAGCGAGATGCGGATGTCCGGATAGAGTGCGGTAAATTCGTCGAGCCGCGGGATCAGCCAGTTGATGCCGAGCGCCGGGGGCGTGGTGATCTTGAGATCGCCGCTTGGCCGCTCGCGGCTGTCGGTGAGCTTGGCGCGCGCCGCCTGCAACTGCATGAACACGTCATGCGCTGTACGAAACAGCAGATCGCCCTGTTCGGTGAGAATGAGTCCGCGCGCATGGCGGTGGAAAAGCGACACCGCGAGTTCCTGCTCGAGCGCGCTGACCTGGCGCGACACCGCCGATTGCGAAAGTCCGAGTTGTTCGCCGGCGTGTGTGAAGCTTCCCGCTTCCGCGGCCGCGTGAAACACCTTCAGCTTGTCCCAATCCATGTCCTTCAATCCGTCTCGCGTTCGACGCATGATCATTCAGCCGCCGCGCGATCGCTCGCGCGCAATGCCAGGAAACGCTCCGCTTCAAGGGCCGCCATGCAACCAAGGCCCGCAGCCGTGACCGCCTGCCGGTAGGTTTCGTCCGCAACGTCGCCGGCGGCAAACAGGCCGGGGATGGACGTGGCGGTCGAGTTCGGCGCGACCTCGACATAGCCCGAGGATTTCAGCTTGATCTGGCCGGCGACGAGATCAGTGGCCGGGGCATGGCCGATGGCGATGAAGACGCCGTCCGCGGGCACTTCCGTGAGTGCGCCGGTCTTGACGTTCTTCAGGCGCACATGCGTGACCTTGCTCGGATTATCGGCGCCGCAGATCTCGTCGATCGCGCTATCCCAGACCACCTTGATCTTGGGATGCTTGAACAGCCGGTCCTGCAGGATGCGCTCGGCGCGGAAGTGATCGCGGCGATGCACGACGGTTACCTGCGAGGCGAAATTGGTCAGGAACAGCGCTTCCTCGACCGCGGTGTTGCCGCCGCCGACCACGATCACTTCCTTGTTGCGGTAGAAGAAGCCGTCGCAGGTGGCGCAGGCCGAGACGCCAAAGCCCTTGAATTTCTCTTCCGAGGGAATGCCGAGCCAGCGCGCCTGCGCGCCGGTGGCGAGGATCACCGTCTCGGCGAGATAGACGTCGCCGCTATCGCAGGTCAGGCGGAACGGCCGCTGCCCGAGTTCGAGCTTGTTGACGAGATCGGTGACGATCTTGGTGCCGACATGCGCCGCCTGTTTCTCCATCTGCTCCATCAGCCACGGGCCCTGGATGACGTCGGCGAAGCCCGGATAGTTCTCCACGTCGGTGGTGATGGTGAGCTGTCCGCCGGGCTGGATGCCCTGGATCAGAACCGGCTCCAGCATCGCGCGCGCCGCGTAGATCGCTGCGGTGTAACCGGCGGGGCCGGAACCGATAATGACGACCTTGGCATGGATAGGCGCGGGCATCGGTAGATCCCTCTCTTGTATGGGGGGCTTATTTCAGGGCTTGAGCGCCGCGCGGGAAAGGCATCGCGGCGGCGCTGAAAGTGTCAAATCCAAGTCTAAGACATCTGGGAAGCTATGCAAGAATTGCAATCCAAATAAGCGAAATTTCCCCGGAACGGCGTTAAATGGCGCGGCGCACGCGCAATAAAATTGCGCATCTGCCACGGACTGGGCTAAGAGAGTTGCACCAATTACCTTCCTAAATGACCCCCAGACCAGGGAACCGGACGCGCGTGTCGAAGAATCTGGACGAAATCGACCTCAGAATTCTCTCTGAAATTCAGGCCGATGGCCGAATCACCAATGTGGAACTGGCCAAACGGGTCGGCATTTCGCCGCCGCCATGCCTGCGCCGCGTCCGCACGCTGGAGGAAGAGGGCTATATCCAGGGTTACCGTGGATTGCTCGACCCGCGCCGGCTCGGCTTCGACGTCACGGTGTTCGCGTCGGTGCACCTGTCGAGCCAGGCCGACGCCGACCTGCGCGCGTTCGAGGAGTTCGTTCGCGCCGAGCCGCTGGTGCGGGAATGCTGGATGCTCTCGGGCGAGGTGGACTTCATCCTGAAATGCGTCGCGCCCGACATGGCGACGTTTCAGGATTTCGTCACGCACCTGACCGCGGCCCCCCACGTGCGCAACGTGCGTACGTCGCTGGTGCTGCACAATTCGAAATACGAGGCGGCCGTGCCGCTCGACGTGAAGGTCGCGGGCTGAGATTAGGAGTCATTCCGGGGCGATGCGAAGCATCGAACCCGGAATCTCGAGATTCCGGGTTCGCGCTAACGCGCGCCCCGGAATGAAGGATAGTGACAGCACGTGCTTACTTCTTCCGCATCGCATCCACGCTGATCGGGCCGCCGCCTGAGGTCGACAGATAGAGACAGGCGAAGCAGAACATGATCGCAAGCGTGCCGCCGTTGATCAGCGGAAAGAAACCCTTCGGCGCATGGCCGATGAAGTAGGCAAAGGCCATCTCGCCGGCGAGAATGAAGGCGGCGAACCGCGTGAACAGGCCGATCAGCAGCAGCGCGCCGAAAATCAACTCGATCAGCCCGGCTGCTCCCGAGAGCGACATCAATTGCACCTTGCTGAGGAAGGCGTAGGCGTTACCCTCCGGGATCATCGGGAATTTCAGAATCTTGGCGACGCCGTACTGAAACAGCAGCAGCCCGGTGATGAAGCGAAACAGGCTCAGCGCCACCGGCTGATACTTTGCGAGCATATTGTCGAACTTGTCCATGTCATCGTCCCCTGTTTGACACGCTGAAAGCGAGCGCCACGATATCACACGTTGTCGGTCGATCGCGTGTGATGCCGACACAACACCTCTAAACCTGAATCATTCCCCTCGCGCGCGACCGGCTGGCGCGATCGCAGCGAAACAACGCAAGCCTCGTGGCACGCAAAATCAGGTAACGGTCAAAGACGCCGCGCCGCCACTCACAATCCGGTCAGGACGGCGGCCAACAAAAAAGCCGCGTGGCAACGCGGCTTTCTCGCAACGGTTACTTGAGGGTGACCTGACCTGAAGGTGACTATCGCCACTCGACCTTGGTGATCTCGTACGCCTTGGCGCCGCCGGGCGCCATGACTTCCACGGTCGTGCCCTTCTTCTTGCCGATCAGCGCGCGGGCCAGCGGCGAGGTGATGGAGATGCGGCCCTTCTTGGCGTCCGCCTCCGGCTCACCGACGATCTGCCACACCGCCTTCTTCTCGGTGTCCTCGTCGACCAGCGTGACGGTGGCGCCGAACTTGACGGTGTCGCCGGACAGCTTCGAGATATCGATCACGTCGGCGCGCGCGAGCTTGTCCTCGAGCTCGGCGATGCGGCCTTCGTTGTGCGACTGCTCTTCCTTGGCGGCATGATATTCCGCGTTCTCCGAAAGGTCGCCATGCGAGCGCGCCTCGGCGATATGCTCGATGATGCGCGGACGGTCCTCCGACTGGCGCTTCTTCAACTCGACCTCCAGGGCGGCATAGCCGCTCGCGGTCATCGGAACCTTTTCCACCATCTTTTCCGTCCTTCCATCGTGCGAACCGCCAAGGGCGCGCGCACGAGGCATTTTTTAGATTTCGATTCGGGCCTGCATGGCCCGGTGTGTAAGCTGTGGCAGCCTAACTAAATTTCGGCCCGTTCAAGGGCCGATTCAACATCCAAACGCGCGGTGAGTTCCAGCCATACGGCTTTATTGCCAATCGTTTAGCGGGCATTTCAGCCCGGCCGACGATCAGTTTTCTGAAAAGTAACTCTGCAGGGTGCGGACCTCAAGGTCCCCGCCCAGATAGGCGCGGATGCCCTGGGCAGCCGCCACAGCACCCGAAAGAGTGGTGTAATACGGCACTTTATGCAAGAGGGCAGCCCGCCGCAGCGAACGGCTGTCGGCCAGCGCCTGCGGCCCCTCGGTGGTGTTCAGGACGAGCTGGATGTCGCCATTGGTGATGGCGTCGACGATGTGCGGCCGTCCTTCCAGCACCTTGTTAACCTTCTCGGTCGGAACGCCATTGTCGTTGAGGAAGCGCTGGGTGCCCGAGGTGCCCATCACCTTGAAGCCGAGCGAGTGCAGCAGGCGGACCGCATCGACGATGCGGTGCTTGTCGCTCTCGCGCACCGAGACGAACACGGTGCCCTTTCGCGGAACGCGGGTTCCACCACCGAGCTGGCTCTTGGCGAACGCGACCGCGAACGAGCTGTCGATGCCCATCACCTCGCCGGTCGAGCGCATCTCTGGTCCCAGCACGGTGTCGACGCCGGGGAAGCGCGCAAACGGGAATACCGATTCCTTGACGCCGACATGGCCGAGCTTGCGCTTCTTCAGCTTGAAGTCGGCGAGCTTCTCGCCGGCCATGATCCTGGCCGCGATCTTCGCCACCGGCGTACCGACCACCTTGGCCACGAACGGCACGGTGCGTGAGGCCCGCGGATTGACTTCGAGCACGTAGATCTCGCCGTCCTTGATGGCGTATTGCACGTTCATCAGGCCGACGACGTCGAGGCCGAGTGCCAATTCACGCGTCTGCCGTTCGAGCTCCTCGATCATTTTTGCGTCGAGCGAATGCGGCGGCAGGGAACAGGCGGAGTCGCCGGAGTGAATGCCGGCTTCCTCGATATGCTCCATGATGCCGACGATGAAGGTGTCCTTGCCGTCGGAGAGGCAGTCGACGTCGATCTCGGTGGCGTCGGACAGATAACGGTCGAACAGCAGCGGGTTCTTGCCGAGCACGGTGTTGATCTGCCCGGTCTTGTCGTTCGGATAGCGCGCCTTGATGTCGGCGGGCACCAGCTCGGGCAGGGTGCCGAGCAGGTAATTGTCGAGCTGAGTTTCCTCGCGGATGATCTGCATCGCGCGGCCGCCGAGCACATAGGACGGGCGCACCACCAGCGGCAGGCCTAGATCGGCCGAGACCAGCCGCGCCTGCTCCACCGAATAGGCGATGCCGTTCTTCGGCTGCTTCAGGCGCAGCTTGTCGAGCACGCGCTTGAAACGGTCGCGGTCTTCGGCGAGGTCGATGGCGTCGGGCGAGGTGCCGAGGATCGGCACATCGGCCGCCTCCAGCGCGCGTGCCAGCTTGAGCGGGGTCTGGCCGCCGAACTGCACGATCACGCCGTGCAGCGTGCCGTTCTGCCGTTCGTTGGCGATGATCTCCAGCACGTCCTCGGCGGTGAGCGGCTCGAAGTAGAGACGGTCGGCGGTATCGTAGTCGGTCGACACGGTCTCCGGGTTGCAGTTGACCATGATGGTCTCGTACCCGGCATCGGCCAGCGCGAAGCAGGCATGGCAGCAGCAATAGTCGAATTCGATGCCCTGGCCGATCCGGTTCGGCCCGCCGCCGAGAATGACGACCTTCTTCCGGTCCGACGGCGCGCTCTCGTCGGCGAGCACGCCCGCGAACGGCGCCTCATAGGTCGAATACATGTAGGCGGTAGGGGAGGCGAACTCGGCGGCACAGGTGTCGATGCGCTTGTAGGCCGGGCGGACGCCGAGCGCGCGGCGCTTGGCGGTCACCTCGGCCTCCGACGTTTCGGACAGCACGGCAAGGCGAGCGTCCGAGAAGCCCATGGCTTTGAGCGTGCGCATGCCGAACGCGTTGGCCGGCAGGCCGCTGGCCTTGATCTTGGCTTCCATGTCGATGATGCCGCGCATCTCGCCGAGGAACCACGGATCGATCTTGCAGGAATTGAAGATGTCCTCGTCGGACCAGCCGAGCCGCATCGCCTGCGCCACCTGCAGGATGCGGTTCGGCGTCGGCGTTCCGAGCGCTGCGCGGATCGCGTTCTTGTCGTCGCCGCGGCCGAGCCCCTCGATCTCGATTTCGTCGAGCCCGGTCAGGCCGGTCTCGAGCCCGCGCAACGCCTTCTGCAGGCTCTCCTGGAAGGTACGCCCGATCGCCATCACTTCGCCGACCGATTTCATGGATGTGGTCAAGGTGTTGGAGGCGCCCGGAAACTTCTCGAACGCAAAGCGCGGAATCTTGGTGACGACGTAGTCGATGGTCGGCTCGAACGACGCCGGCGTGGCGCCGCCGGTGATGTCGTTGGCGATTTCATCGAGCGTGTAGCCGACCGCGAGCTTGGCTGCGACCTTGGCGATCGGGAAGCCGGTCGCCTTCGAGGCCAGCGCCGAGGAACGCGACACCCGCGGGTTCATCTCGATCACCACCATGCGGCCGTCAACCGGATTGACGCCGAACTGCACGTTGGAGCCGCCGGTCTCGACGCCGATCTCGCGCAACACCGCCAGCGAGGCGTCGCGCATGATCTGGTACTCTTTATCGGTCAGCGTCAGCGCCGGCGCGATGGTGATGGAATCGCCGGTATGCACACCCATCGGATCGAGGTTTTCGATCGAGCAGATGATGATGCAATTGTCCTTCTTGTCGCGCACCACCTCCATCTCGAACTCTTTCCAGCCGAGCACCGATTCCTCGATCAGGACTTCGTTGGTCGGGGAGGCGTCGAGGCCGCGTTCGATGATGTCGAGGAACTCTTCCTTGTTGTAGGCGATGCCGCCGCCGGTGCCGCCCATGGTGAAGGAGGGGCGGATGATCGCCGGCAGCCCGATCTCCGACAGTGCCATCAGGGCCTGGCCGAGCGCGTGCTCCTGGTAACGCTTGCGGCGCTCGCTTTCGCCGAGCGTCCATTGCCGCTCGAGTTCTTCCAATGCGGCACCCGACAGTTTCTCGCGTTCGGCGAGGTACTTGTCGCGGTAGGATTTCTTCAGCGCCGAGGCATTGGCGAGCCGCGACTTCGGCGTCTCGAGCCCGATCTTGGTCATGGCCTCGCGGAACAGCTGGCGGTCCTCGGCCTTGTCGATCGCGTCAGCCGTGGCACCGATCATCTCGACGTCGAACTTGTCGAGCGTGCCCTGGCGGCGCAGCGACAGCGCGCAGTTCAGCGCGGTCTGCCCGCCCATGGTGGGCAGCAGCGCGAAGCCGCCGGGGACGACGTGGCGCTCCTTCTCGATGATCTTGGCGACGATTTCGGGGGTGATCGGCTCGATATAGGTCGCGTCCGCCAGTTCCGGGTCCGTCATGATGGTGGCCGGATTGGAATTGACGAGGACGATGCGGTAGCCCTCTTCCTTCAGCGTCTTCACCGCCTGGGTGCCGGAATAGTCGAATTCGCAGGCCTGGCCGATCACGATGGGACCGGCGCCGATGATCAGGATGGTGGAGATATCTGTTCTTTTGGGCATCAGCTCTCAGACTGGATTTTGGGCACAAAAAAAGGGCGCGCCGCCGCGCGTCCCCTAAGCCAAGAGCGCGGGTTACCCTCGCGCGCGGGTGGTCTTTAGACCAGATTCCGCACCCGCGAAACCCCCAAAAACGGGCCATCAACGGGGAAATGCAGGGTTTTGGCGCCTCGGTCCGCCTTCGCTACGAGGGGGCTTGCCAAGCCGAACCGCCTTCGCTCTGCGAGCTATGGCGCGGCAAGGTCGGCTTGCCAAGCCGAAACTGGCGAAGCCAGCGAAGGCTGGAGGCCCGGCCTGGATTTGAACCAGGATAAAGAGCATTGCACTGCTCCCGCGTCGACGCTTCCGCCACCGGGCCGCGGCAATCATCGCCGATTGCGGCAAATTGAACCATCCCTTACTGCGACTTAACCTTAATCCTTCTGCTCCGCGCCGCGCATCAGGGCGTGCCGCGCGACGAACGTCATCCGCCACGGATTGTGCCCGATGTTGGTACCCGCGCGCGAGGCCGAGAAACCCGCAGCCTCGAGCTTCTTGATCATTTCATCTTCACCGTAGCGCTGCAGTCCGACCCGGCTGCGCAGTTGCCGGTAGTCCGAAAGGGCCGTACTGGCGAGACCGTAAAGCGCGTCTTTCAGGAAGCCGTGGGCCCGCGCGAATTTCAGCAGCGCCACCACGTCGCGCGCCATGCCGACTTCCGGCCGCAGAATATCGCCCAGCACGAAGCGTCCGCCGGGCTTGAGCAGCCGGCGAATGACAGCAAAGGCGGAGTCGAGTTCTTCCGGCGTCATGTACTGGGCGACCGAATTCATCACGACGAGGTCGATCGAGCTTTCCGCCATTCGCGTCAGGTCTTCGAGCGAGCGAACGCGGATCTTGGTGTTGGGTGCAAACCGCGCGATCAACCGGCCGCGGACGCCGGGGGCGGGTTCGGCCAGATAGAGCCCGGCACAGGCGTCGGCCACCCGGGCGGCAGACAGCGCCTCGCCGCAGGCATAGTCGAGCACCACCTGGTCGGGCGAGGAGATGTAGCCGATGATGTCGCGCGCGATGATCTGGAAATGCAGGTCGCGATGCAGCCTGCTCGCATAAATCGTATGCGTGGAATCGTAGTAATCGATCCATTCATCCATAGCGTAAACGGCGTCCGACAGGCGGTTCCGGCCAGGGAACCCGGGGGGAATTGATGCGTTAGGTGGTTCGGCGGCCAAAGTCCACTGCCGCCGGTGTCCCGTTCCTAACAGGAAGGTTCAACGTGAGCAAAAACAACAAATCCGCCAAGGTATCCCCCGATCTCGATACACCGACCGACCTGCCGCAGGTCGCCGTCGACAAGATCTCGGCGTCGCTCAATGTGCTGCTGGCCGACGCCTTCGCGCTCTACATGAAGACCAAGAATTTTCACTGGCACGTCTCCGGCCGGCATTTCCGCGATTACCATCTGATGCTGGACGAGCAGTCGGAGGCGATCTTCGCCACCACCGACCAGCTCGCCGAACGGGTTCGCAAGCTCGGCGGCACCACGCTGCGTTCGATCGGACAGGTCGCGAAGCTTCAGACCATCCAGGACAACAATGAGGACTACGTGCCGCCGCGCGAAATGCTGCGCGAGCTGATGGAAGACAACAAGCACATGGCGGCGGCGATGCGCAAAGCCCACAAGGTCTGCGACGATCACGAGGATTCCGCCACCGCCAGCCTGCTCGAGGTCTTCATCGACGAGACCGAGCGCCGCACCTGGTTTCTGTTCGAGGCCGCCCGGCAGGAAGGTGCCAACGCGGCGTAAGAGGCCGGAGAACGGAAAAGGCTTGTGCGTGCCGGCGCTCGCCTTGTGATGGAAATTGCCATCGCCTCCCGATGGGCTTTGCGATAGGCTGGCGGTGCAGCTTCGAACCGAAGCGGCTGCTGGAAGCTTCGCATTGTCCGGGGGAGGCGGAAGATGCCTATCTCTTTCTCGATGATCGTGATGAGCTCACAACTGGTTGTCGCGGTGGCCGACCGCATGCCGAACTTCGACATTACGCGAAGCTGCCGGCTCGACGTCGCTGCCACCACCGGCCTGTCCGTCGACCAGTCGATGAAGAGCTGCGTGAACGACGAACAGCAGGCGAAAAAGCAGCTCGCAGGCCAGTGGTCGAAATTCCCCGCGCCAAGCCGGGCGAGCTGCACGTCTCAGGAAAGCATCGGCGGCACGCCGAGTTACGTCAGTCTGCTGACGTGCCTGCAGATGGGCCAGTGGGTTCGTTAGCTGCCCCGGTGGGGTAGCGACGTGGCAGACGCCGGCGCCGAAGCGCCGGCGTGCCGTCATTTCATTGGGTCGATCATTGGGCCGAAATCCCGACCGTTGCCTGCGTCCTGACGACCGGCGGCGGATTCCATTTGCCGGTCAGCGCATCCGACTTCGGCGCGTACAGCCGCATCGTCAGATTGAACGGTCCCTTCGGCGCGGGAAGCCAGTTGGCCTCGAGGTCCTTGCCGGGGCTGGCGTTCTGGAAATAGAGATCGAGCGAGCCGTCGGCGTTGGTCTTGAACGGCATCCAGCTCGAGACCGCAAAGCGATTCAGCGTGTTGCCGACCTGGAATCCGTCCTGATCGTAGAGCGTGATCGACCAGAACGCATTGACCGGGGGCGTGGCGCCCTTCTCGAACGTGATGGTGTATTTGCTGGCGCCGTCGAGCGGCTTGCCGGATTCATCGGCAAGGTTGAGCGGGTAGATGGCGTCCTCGACCACATTCGCGCCGAGACCTTGCTGCGCAACAATGGCCCGCTTCAGGTAATAGTTGCCGTAGACGCCCATCGTGTCGGTGTTCATTCCCCAGCCGTTGGCGACCCGCGCCAGTGTCGGTACCTTCCAGGCCATCAGCTTCTGCGCGTCCTGCGGCGCGGTTTCCAGCGCGCGCTGCACGACCGGATCGAGCTTGCCGATGTCAAAGCTCTTGCCAGGCTCGATGCCGATCCTGCTCATCCGTGCGACGATCGGCTGGTCGGTGACGTGCGGCGGGTGCAGCTTGAGCAACTCGGCGGCATAGGCGAAATAGACGCCCGCCGTCATGGTGTCGACCTGCGTCTTCGGCGGCGTCTTCATGTCGACGCTCGGATCGATCTTGACCTCGACCGGCTTCGGCGTCTTGCCGAATTCGGAAAGCGGGCTGACCTTATAGCCAGCCTGGATCTTGCGAACCGCAGCGTAGTCCGGCGGGCCGTCCGTCTTGGTGCGGCCGATGACCCAGACGTACGGCGTCGGCGCCTCGATCCGCTGCGTTTCCCTGGGGAGCTTGAACTCCTCGGCAAATTTTTCGCGCAGATCCGGTCTCCAGCCGGGCGGCGTGATCAGAAAGGTCCCCGCCTTGGTGCCCGTCGTTCGCCAGCCTGGCGAGGCAAACACGTCGGTCCACATGTCGAGCATCGGCAGCAGATAGTAACGTCCATCGGTATCCGGAACCGAGATGACGACGGGTTCTTTGGTCATGTCCAGCCACGAGGCGGAATACAACGTATCGAAGTTGGGGCGCACGACACCCTTGAAGTCCGCTGGTGGGTATTCAGGCACGTTGACGAACGTGTTCATCGGGCCCTTGAAGGCCTCCTTGCCCTGCTCGACATTCGTAAATTGCTTGCGGGTCAGGTCCATCGACATGATGGGGTAGAAATAGATGTAGGCGTCCACTGCGATGGCACGTGCCTCCTCCTGGGTGATTCCCGGCGCGGTGGTCGCCTGGGCCAGCGCCGCAGGTGCTGCCGCCACGCCAAGGCAGAGAGACAATGCCAATGGCAGAATTCCTCGAGACATATCGAACCTCCTCGACTGGTTGTTGATTGTTGATTCGGGGCTTCGCTTGCTTCTCCTTGTCGCCGCAGGACTTTCCGTCGCCGTTGCGGACAGCCCTTGATGCAAATCAATGCATTCTGGACGGGGCGCTCGCGGTGACACGATCGCCGCAAGACATCGCGCCTGAAAAGATGCGCGGAAAAGCCTTGCGAAACAGCCTGGTTGCGCGATTCCGATAGTCAATTTAAGCGAGCGTGTGCAAGGCCGCCGCTATTCTGGAAGCTGTCCGACGGTATTATCGGATGCCGGTGCCGCCGTCTGGCGCCGGCCGTTCAAGGTGGAATCCAGCGATGCAGAAGATCATCGAATTCCGCGACGCCGCGTCTCAAGCAGTGAGATCGCAGGCGACGCAGCCGCCCTCCGTCGCATCGATAGCGGCGGTGGTCGACTCCCTGTCCCGCACGCTCGAATGCATCAAATCGATATGCGCGACGGCTCCGAACGGGCCGATCCGCGACAGGCTGGAAATCGAGCGGACCAATCTCGTGATCGGGCTTTTTGTCGCCCGGGTCGCGGAAATGCGCGTTTCCTCGGGCGAGCCCGCGGCGGACGCTTCGGTCGGTTCGAGTTTGCAGGTCAGTCGACGCTGAATAGATGATCCGGCCGCGCATGAACTCGCAGACAGTGTTGTCGGGCTATTTTCCGGAATGACGCTGCAGCCATGCCAGCAGCCTGCCAAATTCGGCCGACATCGCGGTGTCGGACTGCGACAGCTCGGTTTCCCGCCCGTCGTCGTCGATGGTGATGGTGTAGCTCATGTCGTCTCGCGCTCGCCCTGAGCGCGCAGGCGCCGCGGCGGATAATGCTGCCGCCGCGAGCCGCTTGAGTTCGGAAGCCTCCGGGCCGTCCAAAGCCGCAGAATCCACGACCTGCGGCGCGCGCTGCAGATAGATGCCCGCCGCCTGACCGCCGTGTTTGGAAAGCGAAACTTTCATGCTCGGTTACCTTATCGGCGGTCAGGTGCGAGGCAAGGCTCGTTCAGTGCGGCTTGGACCTCAGGCCGGCGACCTCCTTCGACAGCTTCGATAGCTGGCTCGAGAGCTGCTCGATCTTCCGCATGACTTCCGCCGACTCGTCGTGGCGTCCGTTACCGGCTGCTGCGGCCGGCTGGTAGCGCATCCGGCCGGTCGTTGCCGCCAATGTCTGGGCGCCGCTGATGCGGATGCCGACCTCTTTCCAGGCGGACACCACGGCCTGCTGCTCTGCGCTCTGCGACCCGTAGAGCTGGCCTGCCTTGAAGTGCGTCATGTCGGCGAATTCCTGGAATTGCATCAGTGGCGTCGAGGCCTGAAGCGCAGCGTACCAGATGTGTCCAGGCGCTTCCCAGGCGCATCCGCCGATCCCGACTGCCGTGAGATAGAACGCCCTGTTCGGAATTCCGGAATTGATGTGCACGCCGCCCCAATCGCCCTGTCGGGTGTTGGGCAACTGCACAAACTTGCTCATGTGGTCGGGCTGCGGATCCCGTCCGAACTCCGCATTGTTGTAGGCCTTGCCCGGCGCCTTCATCGACCGCAGCGCATCCGCGTCGATTTCAGGCGTGAAAATCTCCGCGCCGATCAGCCAGTCGGCCTGGTCGGCGGTTTCCTTGCGCGCCCATTGCTTGACCAGCGAACCGAAGACGTCGGACATCGACTCGTTCAGCGCACCCGACTGATTTTCATATTCCAGTCCGGCCGTGAATTCGGTGACGCCGTGCGTCAGTTCGTGGGCGATGACGTCGAGCGATTTGGTGAAGTCGGTGAACAGCAAGCCGTCGCCGTCGCCGAAGACCATCTGGCTGCCGTCCCAGAAGGCGTTGTTGTAGTCTGCATCGTAGTGAACGTAGCCGTTCAGGCGCATACCGTGTCCGTCCAGCGAGTCCCGATCGAACACTTCCTTGTAGAACTCGCGGGTGCGTCCGAGGCCATCGAAGGCGCGGTTGACCGACTCGTCCGCCGAGGTAGGACCATTCTCGGTGCGTTCAACTGTCGCCGACGAAAGAATGGTAGTGTTGGCGCAGTCGAATACCGTGCGCCGGCCGTGTGCCGAGGCCGTTACGGCGGACGCAAGGAGGCCCCTTACAGCTCGCTCGCCGCGCAGGCGTGAGGTCGACAGCAGTGTTTGCAGCGCTGCGTCGCGAATCCTCTTGTCCGGATTTTCGAGCAGCTTGTTGAGGATGTGGGGCGGGGTAATGCAGTTGATGCAGCGACATTGGTTCGTGAACATGAGAACCCTCCATCAAAAATACCTAATGTCGAAGAGAAAAAGCTCGCGCGCAATCAAGCAACGATCGCGCGACTATCTACCCGAAGTAGAGAGCGTCAAGCCCGGTGGCGTACACTGAAAAAAATAAACTCGACTGAATGGTCAGTCTCGTTTCCATAACCGCAGCAATGGACCTTGCGCTCCGCGCACCGGATCGGTGGCCGGCAATCTCACTTCCGGAATCGTCTTCAGCGCTTTCGCATGGTTCGCGGGCGTCGGACGCGTGATCTCCATCTGCGATCCCGGCGGATAGGCGCCGACCACGCAGAAATCTTCGCTTGCCGAGATCAACTGGTGGCCGGTGCCAGCAGGCAGAATCGCGACGTCGCCGGCGGAGATGTCGAGCGCCTTGCCGTCGTCGCCGCCGAACTGCACGCGTGCGTGTCCGCGCGCGACGCCGAGCACTTCATGCACGGTCGAATGGTAATGCAGATAGTCGTAGATGCCATTGCGCCACATCCCGCCCCAGCCATTGGCGCCGAACAGGCCCTCGATGGTTTTCTCGGGATGATCGTTCGCAACGTCCACCGCGTTCCTGTAGACCAGAAGCGGAGCCGGGTTGTTGGGGACAAGGCCGTCGTCGGCGAAAACGAAGGTGAGCGGCTCGATCGCGGTGTTGACGACGGACATGTTTGTGCTCCGAATTTGCGGGCCGTAGGGTGGGCAAAGGAGCGTAGCGACGTGCCCACCATCAGCACTCCGCAAGCGATGGTGGGCACGCTGCGCTTTGCCCACCCTACACACCTACAAATCCAACCCTTCTCCGCCGCTCACGTTCCCTTTGGAATCTCGAAAACCAGGCAGGTCGTGGTGGCATGCGCGAGCAGGCGACCGGTGGCGTCGGTGATGCGCGCCTCGGCGGTGGCGGCGCGGCGGCCGACATTGAGCGTCTTGCCTTCAGTGCGCACCGGGCCGGTATCCTGGCTCATGCCCCTGATGAAGGAGATCTTGAATTCGAGCGTGGTGTAGCCGGTGCCGGCGGGAAGCGTGGTCTGAACGGCGAGCCCCATCGCGGAATCCAGCAGGATCGCGGCGTAGCCGCCATGCACCGAGCCGATCGGGTTATAGTGCCGGAAACCAGGCACGCTGTGGAACACGACATGGCCATGCTCGGCGGTCGAATCGAACGGCTCCACGTTCTGCATGATCGGCGGCGAGGGGAGCTTGCCCTCGAAGATGCCGCGGACGAAGTCGAGCCCCGACATCGACGCCATCACCTGCGTCGGCGTCACGCCGTATTCGATCTTGGGGGTGGCGGCGCTATCGTCCATGGGGCGTCCGGTTGAAGGCCTCTACGCCCGCTTGTTCGCCCGCATCAAATCCGCGAACCGCTTGAACAGATAGTGCGAGTCGCGCGGGCCCGGCGAGGCTTCGGGGTGGTACTGCACCGAGAACACCGGCTTGCCCTTGAGCTCGATGCCGCAATTGGAGCCGTCGAACAGCGAGATGTGGGTCTGCGTCGCGCCTTCCGGCAGCGTCGCCTGGTCGACGGCAAAGCCGTGGTTCATCGAGGTGATCTCGACCTTGCCGGTTGTCTCGTCCTTCACGGGATGATTGGCGCCGTGATGGCCCTGATGCATCTTCATGGTCCTGGCGCCGACGGCCAGCCCCAGCATCTGGTGGCCGAGGCAGATGCCGAACGTTGGCGTCCCCGACGAGATCACCTGCTGGATCACGGGCACGGCATACTTGCCCGTCGCGGCTGGATCGCCGGGGCCGTTGGAAAGGAACACGCCGTCCGGCTTCATCGCCAGGATGTCTTCGGCCGAGGTCGTCGCCGGCACCACCGTGACCTTGCAGCCTTCGCCGGCCAATAGCCGCAGGATGTTGCGCTTGATGCCGTAGTCGATCGCGACCACGTTGAATTCAGGCTCGGTCTGGCGGCCAAAACCCTTCTCCCAGGCCCATGGCGTCTCGTCCCAGGTGAAGCGCTGGCCGGAGGTGACCATCGGCACCAGGTCCATGCCTTCGAGGCCGGGCCATTCGCGCGCCTCTTCCTTCAGGCCATGCAGGTCGAACTCGCCGGTTCGCGAATGCGCGATCACGGCGTTCGGCATGCCCTTGCTGCGGATCAGCGCGGTCAGCGCGCGGGTGTCGATGCCGGAGAGGCCGATGATGCCGCGCGCCTTCAGCCACTGGTCGAGATGCTTGGTCGCGCGGTAGTTCGAGGGATCGGTAATCGCCGAGCGCAGGATCACGCCGCGTGCCCCCGGCGTCGCCGCCATGTTCACCGTCTCGATGTCTTCGTCGTTGGTGCCGACGTTGCCGATATGCGGAAAGGTGAAGGTGATGAGCTGCCCGGCATAGGAGGGATCGGTGAGGATCTCCTCGTAACCGGTCATCGCGGTGTTGAAACAGACCTCGCCGACGGCGTGGCCTTCCGCGCCGAGGCCAAACCCTTCGAGCACGGTGCCATCGGCAAGCACGAGGAGCGCGGTCGGTTTGTGGTCCGGCCAGGCTGAAGCATTGTCAGATGTTGTCATGAGCGCACTTCATAGTCCGTGCATTCCCGCGCGTCAAAGCCGGAAGGGAAGGAAAACAGGGGGATTCACATGCGTTTGCTGCATAATTGATGGCCATTTTTCGGAATTTCAGCCCGTTGTCCGGGCTTTTGGCCCGGTCCGCCGGGAATCCCGAGGTTCTTCCAGAACGGACAAGGCTTTGGTTGTTCTTGGGCGACGAACGGCCTAGATCAAGTTCCTTGCATCCAAAGAGGTAAGGCCATGCTGCGCGACGACATCAACAATGCGGTCAAGGACGCCATGAAGGCCAAGGCAGAGCGCAAGCTCTCCACGTTGCGCATGGTCAATTCGACCATCAAGAACGCCGACATCGACGCGCGCGGGCAGGGCAAGCCGCCGCTGTCGGACGCCGACCTGCTTGCCCTGTTCCAGAAGATGATCAAGCAGCGCCAGGAATCGGTCGAACTCTACGACAAGGGCGGCCGCGCCGAACTTGCCGCGCAGGAGCGCGAGGAGATCGCGATCATCTCGGCCTACCTGCCGAAGCAGATGTCGGACGACGAGGTGAAGGCCGCGATATCGGCTGCGATCGCCGAGACCGGCGCCGCCGGAATGAAGGACATGGGCAAGGTGATCGGCGTGCTGCGCGCGAAGTTCGCCGGCCAGATGGATTTCGGCAAGGCCAGCGGCATGGTGAAGGCCGCGCTGTCGGGCTGACCACCAGCTAGCTGTCGTCCCCGCGAAGGCGGGGACCCATACTCCGCGGCCTCGCGATTTGTCTCCTCGGGTTGAAACATCGCGGCCTGTCACTAAACTCGGTGGTTATGGGTCCCTGCGTTTGCAGGGACGACGCTCTGATTCTGGAAGGGCGTGACACATTCGAAGGCCGCCATGCTCACCGAAGCCGCCACTTACGACGAACTCTACCGCAATTTCCGCTGGGACGTTCCCGCGCGGTTCAACATGGCGACCGCGTGCTGCGACCGTTATGCCGACGGCACCGGCCGTCTGGCGCTGCTCTATGTCGACGAGGACGGTGGTGCCACGCGCACCTCTTTCGATGAGGTCGCGGAAGCCTCGTGCCGCTTTGCCAACGTGCTGACGGCCGACGGCCTCGTGCGCGGCGATCGCGTCGCGGTGTTTCTGTCGCAATCGCTGGAACTGCCGATCGCGCATTTCGCCGCGTTCCGTTCCGCGATGATCTCGATCCCGCTGTTCGCGCTGTTCGGCGAGGATGCGCTGGAATTCCGCCTCTCGAATTCCGAAGCGAAAGCAATCGTCACCGACGAAAGCGGTTGGGAGAAGCTCGCGAAGATCCGCGATCGTCTTCCGGCGCTGAAGAACATCTACGTGATCGGCGGCCGTGCGCCCGCGGGGACAAAATCATTCTGGTCCGAGATCAAGGCGGCCTCGCCGGATTTTGCGACCGTCGATACCTCGTGCGACGATCCTGCGCTGATCATCTACACGTCAGGCACGACAGGAAATCCGAAAGGCGCGCTGCATGCGCATCGCGTCGTGCTCGGCCATCTGCCGAATGTCGAGATGTGTCACAACTTCCTGCCGCGACCTGGCGACCTGATGTGGACGCCGGCGGACTGGGCCTGGATCGGCGGGCTGATCAATTGCCTGTTCGCGTTCTGGTACCACGGCATCCCCATGGTCGGACATCGCGCACGCAAGTTCGAGCCGCAGGCGGCGATGACCATGATGGCCGAACTCGGCATCCGCAACGTATTCCTGCCGCCGACCGCGCTGAAGCTGATGCGGCAGGCCGACGTGAAGAATCCCGGCCTGAAGCTGCGCAGCATCTTCACCGGCGGTGAATCGCTTGGTGGCGAACTGCACGGCTGGGTGCGCGAAACCTTCGGCATCGATGCGCATGAAGTGTTCGGCCAGACCGAATGCAATCTCGTGGTCGGCAGCAATTCGAACCTGTTTCCGATCCGGCCCGGCTCGATGGGCAAGGCGACACCGGGCTTCGATGTCCGCATCGTCAACGACCGGGGCGAGGAAGTGCCGCGCGGCCAGCGCGGCATCATCGGCGTGCGCCAGCCGTGTCCCTGCACCATGATCGAGTACTGGAAGAATCCGGAAGCCACGGCGAAGAAATATGCCGGCGAGTTTCTTTTGACCGGCGATCTCGGCATCCAGGATGAGGACGGCTATTTCTGGTACGTCAGCCGCGAGGACGACGTCATCACCACGGCCGGCTATCGCGTCGGCCCGGCGGAGATAGAACACACGCTGATGAAGCATCCGGCGGTGGCGATGTCGGCCGTGGTTGGCATTCCCGATCCGATCCGAACCGAATCCATCAAGGCCTGGATCGTGCTGCGCCCGGGCTTTGCGGCGAGCGATGCGCTGGCACGCGAGATCCAGGAGTTCGTCAAGGTGCAACTCGCCGCCCACGAATATCCGCGCTTCGTCCAGTTCGCCGAAACGCTGCCGATGACCGCAACGGGCAAGGTGCTGCGACGGGAGTTAAGGACGCTGGGGTAGGGTGAGTTCTCCACCCCGCATCGTCGTCCCGGCCTTCGCCGGACGACGCGGTGGGTGCGCGATATTCCGCTGCAATCTCACTCCGCCTCCAGCGCCGAGCGCAGCACCGCCGCCAGTTCATGCCGGCGGTAGGGCTTGTTCAGGATCCGCACCTCTTGGTCCAGCCCGTCGGGATGTTCGGTGTGGCCCGAGGTCAGCAAAATCTTCAAATAGGGCCGCAGGCGTACAGCCTCCTTTGCCAATTCCGGCCCGAGCATGCCGCCGGGCATCACGACATCCGAGAACAACAGATCGATCTTCTCCGGCCCGCGCAGGATATCGAGGGCTGCCGGCGCATTGCGGGTGACGATGACGCGATAGCCGAGCGCCTTCAATTCGCTTTCGACGTAGTTGCGCACCATGGCGTTGTCCTCGACAACGAGGATGGTCTCGTTGGCCGCAGCCGTGGCGCGGTGGCCGAAGGACGGCGCGGCGTCCGCTTGCGGCGCGCCGACGCGCGGAAAGAAGAGCCTGACCGCCGTGCCCCGTTCCGGCTCGGAGCGGATCTGCATCGCGCCGCCGGATTGCTGGGCAAAGCCGTAGACCATGCTCAGGCCGAGGCCGGTGCCCTTGCCGACCTCCTTGGTGGTGAAGAACGGTTCGAAGGCGCGACCGGCGACCTCGGCGGACATGCCGCTGCCGGTATCGGTGACGGCGACCATGACGTAATCGCCGGGCCGCGCGTCGCCGTTGACGTCGACGTCGGTTTCGCCGAGCGAGGTGTTGCGGACCTCGACCGTCAGCTTGCCGCCCGACGGCATGGCGTCGCGCGCGTTGAGCACGAGGTTGAGCAGGGCGGACGCCAACTGCCCGGGATCGACGCTGGCGAGCCACAGGCCGCGGTCAATCTGGAACTCGCACTCGACATGTTCGCCCAGCGTCCGCCGCAGCAACTGTTCCATGCCGAGAACTTTCTCGCCGATGTTGATGTCCTTCGGCATCAGCGGCTGTTTGCGGGCGAAGGCGAGCAGGCTGCGCGTCAGATCGGAGCCGCGTTCGGCGGCGGTCGCGATGTCGTCGGCGATCTTGTGCAGTTCCTTGTGAGCCGCCAGCCGCTCGGCGAGGTGCTCGGCATTGCCGAGGATCACGGTGAGCAGATTGTTGAAGTCGTGCGCCACGCCGCCGGTGAGTTGACCCATCGCCTCCATTTTCTGGGATTGGCTGAGTTTCTGATTGAGTTCGTCGATGGCGGCGCGCTGGCGCTCGAGCGACTCGGCGGTGCCGTTGAGCAGCGTCATCAGTCCGCCGAGCTCGCCGCCGGGATAAGGCGGAGCAATTCTGGCGTGGAGATCGCCAGTTCCGAGTTTTGTCGCCATGGCGGCGAGGCGTCCGACCTGCCGCCCGACGCCCATGGTCGCGAGCAGCCATACACCCGCGAGCAGCAGCAGCGAGGCAACCGCGAGAATGGCCGTGTCCTCGTAGAGGCGGCGGTTGGCGGCGGCGAGCAGGCCGTCCTTTGAGCGTCCGATCATGATGTAGAGGCCGGCATCGCGGATTGCCGGCGAGCGGGCCACGGCCCAGACATGGGTTCGGCCGTTGCGGTCGGTCAGTTCGCGAAACGGCTCGCGGTTCGGATCCTCGGCAAACCTGAACAGCTCGGAGTTGGCGATCGATGCGCCCGCGGGCTCGCTCCAGTTCCCGCCCTGCGGTGCGACGAGGACGGTGCCCTTCCGGTCGACAAGCAGAATCTCGTTGTCGCTGGCGAGGCGCTTGTCGTGATACTCGGCGAATTTCTGCAGATTGAACGAGGCAAGCAGGATGAACTTCAACTGCCCGGATTCGGCGCGCACGGGAAAGGCGATCTGCAGCACCGATGTTCCGGTCAGCCGGCCAAATACCGGTTGCAGCGTGACGACCCCGTGCGCCATCAGCGCCTGCCTGAAGTATTCGCGGTCCCTGAGATCGAGGATCTGCTTGGTCCGTAGCGAATCGCAGAACAGGCCGCCATCCGGAGTGATGGTCAGTATCCCGGTGAACTGCGTGTATTCCTCACGTACGCCGGACAGGAACGCCGAACAGGCCTCCTTGTCATTGGTGTCGAGATCGCGGGCGCGCGCCAGCCCGTAGTGAAGCTGGGCCGTGCCCTGGATCTTCTCGTCGAGATCGCCCGAAATGTCGTTCGCCGTGGCCGACAGGTCGACCAGCGCGGCGTCGATTTCGCTGGTGCGATTGTGGATGAAGCGCACCGCCACGAGGATCGCCGGCACCAACATTGCCACGATAACGAGTATCAGCAGCCGGGTACGCAGGCTCATCGGTCCGTCGTTCCGCGCTTGAAACGGTGATTCCAGCTGCAATCAATAGTGTTATCTTTCGCCTCCAACAATAGCCGCGAAGCACGACGCCTGCTGCCCAAAGCACGACGCTGATCACTACGGCGTCGTGATCCCGATCTCCCGCAGCGCGGCCAGCATCCGTTCCGGCGGCGCCATGCTGATCGCCAGCGGCTGGCTGGTTTCCAGCACGCTCTTGAGGCTCGAAAGAATCGCAGGCCAGCCCGCACGGCCGCCGGAGAGGATGTCGTCGCTGATCGGACGGTCGTGCGATTGTAGCATCGTCAGCTTAACCGCATCTCCTGCCTGTTCGATCTCGTAGGTCACGAGCGTCGGCCCGAGCTTTTCCACCAGCCCCGGCCAGTTGACGTTCCAGGTCACGGTAAGCTTGTTCGGCGGATCGCATTCGATCACCTCGCCGCTGATATGCTCGGAGCCATCGGGCGCGCGGGCGATGAAGGCGCCGCCGACCTTCAGATCGGCCTCGATCGCAAAGCCGGAGAAATACTTCCGGCTGAACTCGGCCGTCGTCAGCGCCTGCCAGACCTTCTCGGGCGTGGACGCGATGTAGATCGTGTAGACGATGGCGGGCTTGAAATTCTCGATCTTCATCATGCTTCCTCACGCTTACTCATCACGCTTTTCCAGTTGCCGTTTCAATTCGTTGAGCGCGTTCAGCTTCCCGCGCTCGAATTTTTTGATCCACCGCTCGCCGATTTGATGGATCGGGACCGGGTTGAGGTAGTGCAGCTTCTCGCGGCCATGCCTGATGGTGGTGACCAGATTGGCCGCTTCGAGAATCCCGAGATGCTTGGCGACCGCCTGCCGCGTCATTGCGAGGCCATCGCAGAGTTCGTTCAATGTCTGTCCGCCCCTCACGTGAAGCCTGTCCAGCAGCGCGCGCCGCGACGCGTCGGCCAGCGCTTTGAAGACTTCATCCATGGCTATTAATAAGCAACCAAAAGGTTGCATGTCAAGTGAAGCCGTTTCCCGCTATAGGCCCGTCGCATTCAGCCGGAATAAGATCACGCCAATGACTTACCGCCGCCACATCCCGCACATGATCGGGCGGCGAGATGGCTGCAGTGACGTCGTTCGACTGGCGGATGTACCCAGGTTCGGCGGTCCAGGAAGCCCCCGGAGTTGATCTCCGGGGGCTTCCTCGTCTATGGCGACCTCGTCGCCGACGACGAAACTTGCCGGGAACTACGATCCAATGCTGCGCACCGCTATTGCTGCTGCCGCGCTGGCAGCCATCACGATCATGCTGTTGCACACGACCCATCACGGCGCGCATGCAAGATCAGCCACGCATTGCGGCTTCTGGACCGAGATCGAGGCGGGGCTGTCGTGTCGCTAACGCGATGGCTGCTCGGAAGGGGATAAAGCCGACAACGCTGACCAACGGTCATTGAAGTCCGCCGCCGGCGATGCGCTCGCGTCGGCCGCGACGTCTTGCGACGACGTGGTATCGGAGGCGACGACGATTCCCCTGGTCCAGGGCGTGTGCGACTTCATGGTGGCGGCAGCAGCAACGGCGAGCAGGGCGACCGCCACGAAACCGGTAATCGTTCGATGCTTCGTCATCAGAACCTCCTCGGTCCCCAAAGCCCACCTGATGTGGGTCACGGGAAGTTCGGCGGCGGTTCAACAGCGACGTGACCAGCGTTGATCGCGCCGACGCTCAGGTCGGACAACGAAGCTGCCGGAATTCAGATCGCCGGGCTCCGGTATCAGGCCAATTCGGGCTGGAACTGTCGTTCATTCGGTGGAACTGAAAAGTGCGCCTGCGGAACCAGCTTTACAATGTCCGGGAAGGCCTGACCGGTAACCCAAACTTGAACGCGCGACCGCTCACTTGGCCTGCCCGAACGCATGCAACTTTGGCATTGTTTCTGCATTGCAGGCGGGTACGGAGGCCAGCAATGACGAAAGATGCCATTGTGATTTGCGCCGGAATGCTCGCGGTCGGTGTCGGGGTGTGGACGTTTTGGGGCAGTCCGCATCATGTGAAGCCTGTGAGGACCGAAGCGGTGCGCATCCTTGCCGATGATCCGGCATTGAAGCGCGCCTCCGAGATGGACCCTTACATGCGGACCGAGCGTTGAATGTTCAAATGGCGGCGGTGCTTTCAAATGGCGGCGGCGCTGAGGCGCTGTTCATAAACCCGGCGCATTCCGGGGATACCTTTTTTAATTAGAACGAAATCAATTTTGAGCCGTGACATGAGCGGATTTTCTTTTCGATTGGCAGCGGTATCGATTGTGCTTGGATTGGTGGTATGGGCGACGCTGGGTCCGCCAACACCGTCCGCTACTCCTTTCAAGACAACGCGCTTGCAGTAAGCGTTGGCCGCGGCGCGAGGCGTGAGCGATCGCCGTGGTTTCAAGCGCGCCGCAGTGCGAACTGCCGTGACGTGGGGACGTTGCTCTCGACAAAATCCCGGACATGCTCGGGCACCGGTTCGCCTGCGATGTCGCAGCGATCTTCGATCACCATTGCGACATCGCGGGAGACGTCATTGGCCCAGTGCTCCAGCGTGTTGAAGGCCACGACGCGAACGGGATCGTTGAATTGTCCCGTCAGGAAATCGTCGATGACGGCCTCGAGATCGGTCCGCTCGATCTCGGCCTCGCGGTAGACGCTGCCGCTGCGAAAGCGGTCGACCACCAGATAGACCGTTTCATCCGCGCCGTAAGGCACCGTGCCCGGCGACCACTCCGTTCGGGACATCGCAATGCTCCAACTGAACGGTTACTCAACGGTCCGCCGACAGGTAAGTTCCATTTCGCGGCACCATGATGCATAATGACCGTGTCGCCCTCCCGCCGAGCACCCCCGAGAGAACCTCCCCATGTCGCTTCAAGCCTATCTCGCCTTCGTCGTGGCGTGCATCGCGCTGGCGTTGATCCCGGGCCCGGTGGTCACGCTGGTGATCGCCAACGGCCTGCGCTACGGCACCCGCGCCGCGCTGACCAATATCGCAGGCGTGCAGGCGGGGCTCACGATCGTGATCGGCATCGTCGCGGTCGGATTGACGACGCTGATGGCGACCATGGGCTACTGGTTCGACTGGGTGCGGTTTGCCGGTGCGGCCTATCTGGTCTGGCTCGGCATCAAGCTCATTCGCTCGCCGGTCGAAGGCGTCGAAACCGACGAGCCGCCGCCACCGCCGCGCGGCGGATTCTTCCTGCAGGGGTTTCTGGTGCTGCTGTCGAACCCGAAGGTGCTGGTGTTCTTCGGTGCGTTCATTCCGCAGTTCATGGACCTGAGCAAGGATCACTTCACGCAGGTGGCGCTGCTCGGCTTCACCTTCATGGTCACCGGCGCCGTTACCGATTCGATCTACGCGCTGCTGGCCGGCCGGGCCCGACTGTTCTTTTCCAAGCAGCGCGCCCGGCTGCTGTCGCGCATCTCCGGCGGCTTCATGATCGGCGGCGGCATCTGGCTGGCGCTGACGCGGGCGCGCTAAAGCGACTTCAAGCGAAGTGGACACCGGTTCGCGTCAAAACAAAAATCTAGAGCCCGTTCCGATTCAATCGGAACGGAAGAGGCTCTAGTCGCGGAGAATATTTTGCGGCGGGCAAGGCTACCCGGATGACAATTGCGCGTGCAGCATGGTTTCGATCTCGGCGAAAGTGCGCGCCAGCCGATCGGCCCACGCCGTCTCGCCCGCGGGATCCGAGATCAGGTCCTGACGAATTTCGATGCCGGTGTTCATCAGGCCGCGCGCCTCGGCGTGCACGGGGATGGTGTAGTCGGTCTCGTCGCTGACTGCATAGGGCTCGTTGTCGCCGACGACGAGGTCGCCCTCGGCGCGCAACAGCTTCAGCAGCAGCGGCGGCAGGTGCGTGTCGCGGTGATAGAGCGTGCCGATGTGCCAGGGGCGCGCGATGCCGGCGTAGACGGGTGTAAAGCTGTGCAGCGACACCAGCACCGTCGGCCGGCCGGCACGTTTGCGTTGATCGATGATCTCGCCGATGCGGCGGTGATAGGGATCGAAGATCTGTGCGCGCCGCATCGCGGCGGCCTCGCGCGAGAGGCCCTCGTTGCCGGGGATCGTCGTGGCTTCGCTGATGCGCGGGATCGAACTTGCAACATGCGGCGGTCGGTTGCAGTCGATCACCAGCCGCGAGTAGCGCTGCACGATCAGATGGGCATCGAGATGTTTGGCGAGTTGCTCCGCGACGCCGGCTATGCCGATGTCCCATGCGATGTGGCGCGTCAGCTCGCTCTCGGGCACGCCAAGATCGCCGAGCGCGCGCGGGATCAGCCTTCCGTAATGATCGCCAGTCAGCAGAAACGGCGAGCGGCCGGCCGCGTTAAATTCCTGCACCGGTGGAACCTCTTCCGCGCTGAGGAGTAGTGCTGTGTCGCCGGCATAATTCAAAGCATTCTCCTCAAATCGCTGCCTATCGAAGCGGCATATCGATCTGGAATTGGGCAGGTTTGGGTCTAGATTAACGCCATCAGAATCGATGAATATTTCACGATGCCGCTCCTGACAATCAATCACAAGACCATTTATCGCTACACACGCCCGGTCGCGTTCGGCGAACATCGCATCATGCTGCGTCCGCGCGACGGCCATGATCTGCGGGTGCTGTCCGGCGATCTCGAGATCGAGCCGCAGCCGATGCGGCTGCGCTGGATCCACGACATCTTCGGCAACAGCGTCGCGATCGCCACCTTCGACGAACGCTCCGAGAAATTGTCGTTCACCTCGTCGGTGACCGTCGAGCACAATCCGGAGGACGAGTTCGCGCTGACCGCTGATGATCCCGCCTATTTCTATCCCTTCCTCTACGACGACGAGGAGTTTCCCGACCTGCTGCAGTTCGTCACGCCGCAATATGGCGATCCCAATGGGGAGATGTCGGCCTGGGCGAGAACATTTCTCGACGTGGAGGGGCCGACGCCGACGTTCAACATCCTGAGTGGCATGACGCATGGCATCCGCGAGGCCTTCAGGTATCGCAAGCGGCACGAGCAGGGCACCCAGCATCCGCTTGACACGCTGCAGACCGGCTCCGGCACCTGCCGCGATTTCGCGCTGTTCATGATCGAGGCGCTGCGCCGGCTCGGCATCGCCGCGCGCTTCGTGTCCGGCTATCTCTTCATTCCCGGCGACAGGGCACATGGCTATGTCGGCGGCGGCTCGACCCATGCGTGGGTGCAGGTCTATCTGCCGAGCGCGGGCTGGATCGAATTTGATCCGACCAACGGCATCGTCGGCACCCGCGACCTCATCCGGGTGGCGGTGGCGCGCGATCCGCGCCAGGCGATTCCGCTGCACGGCACTTATCTCGGCTCCCCCGACGCCTATGCCGGCATGGAGGTTCACATCAACGTCGTTTCGGTCGGCGAGGGGCCGCACGAAACGCAAGCCACGGAAAAGGTCTGATCATGGAGATCAAAGTCGGCTTCGAGTTGGCGTATGCGGCGGTGCAGCCGACACCGATGGTGATCATGCTCAGCATCCACCCGTCGCGCTTTTCCGACATCGTCGGCACCGAGCGCATCGTCGCCGAGCCTGACGTGCCGATCGGCTTCTATCGCGACAGCTTTGGCAACGTCTGCGGTCGCCTGGTGGCGCCCGCCGGCGGCGTGACGTTGCGCGGCGATGCGCTGGTGCGCGATTCCGGCCTGCCCGATGTGGTGATGCCGACCGCGCAGCAATTGCCGATCGATCAATTGCCGGACGAGGTTCTGCAATACCTGATGCCGAGCCGCTATTGCGAGACCGACAAGCTCACCGACGTCGCATGGTCGCTGTTCGGCAACACGCCGGCCGGCTGGGCGCGGGTGCAGGCCATCGTCGACTTCGTGCACAACCACGTCACGTTCGGCTACCAGCACGCGCACCACATGAAGTCGGCGCATGACGTCTACGAGCAACGCGCCGGCGTCTGCCGCGACTTTGCGCATCTGGCGCTGACCTTCTGCCGCTGCATGAACATCCCGGCACGCTACTGCACCGGGTATCTCGGCGATATCGGCGTGCCCCGCGATCCCGCGCCGATGGATTTCTCCGGCTGGTTTCAGGTCTATCTCTCCGGCCAGTGGTACACGTTCGACGCGCGCCACAACGTACCCCGCATCGGCCGCATCCTGATGGGCACGGGCCGCGACGCCGCCGACGTTGCACTGACCACGAGTTTCGGCCGAATGGATCTGGTGAAGTTTCTCGTCATCAGCGATGAGGTCGTGCCGGCTTAACCATTGACGCGGGTTGTCATTCCGGGATGGTGCGCCAGCACCAGACCCGGAATCTCGAGATTCTGAGGTGCGCAATTGCGGTAGTTCGATGCTTCGCATCGCCCCGGAATGACGGTATGTAACTTCACATGATTTCAGATCGACTGTTCGTCTACGGCACGCTGATGCGCGGCTTCGACCATCCGATGGCGCAACTGCTGTCGCGCAGCGCTGACTTTCTTGGAGCCGCCACCTGCCGCGGCCGCCTCCATCTCATCAAGCATTATCCGGGACTGGTGCTGTCGGACGAACCCGCGGACATCGTGTTCGGCGAGTTGTACCGCCTGCGCGACCGCGATGCGCTGCTCGGCGAACTCGACATGTATGAGGCCTGCGGCGAAGGCTTTCCGGAGCCGACCGAATATATCCGCCGCATGCTGGAGGTGACGCATGAGGACGGCACCGCGAGCGAGGCGTGGACCTATGTCTACAACTGGCCCGTCACCGGCCTGCCGCTGATCCCCTCGGGGAAGTTCCTGCAGAATTAGCTTATCTCGCCGTCATGGCCGGGCCTGTCCCGGCCATGACGAGAGTTAACTACCCCGCGTCCAGCCGTTCGCGCTCCACCCTGATGTCCACCTCGCGGTCGACATATTTCCACTCCTCGGTCGCCCGCAGCGTCGCGACCAATTCCTCGAAGGCGCCCGCATGCGCGAGCTCGAATTCGAACCAGGTCAGGAAATCGAAGGGCTCGCCGAGGTCGCGGCAGTGATAGAGCTGGCGGGCGATCGCCGGCAGGTATTTCAGGCTGTTTTCGATGTGGTGCGACTTGTCCTCGAAAATGTGCCGCCGTTCTTCCTGCGTCAGTTCCCACCACGCCGCGGATTTCCTGATCGGGATCAGCGCGGCGCAGGTCGCCTCGGGCCGGCCGAGCGGGGCCTGCGCCGCGGCGAGTTTCGCCTTTTCGGCGCGCTCGGTGTAGCGGAGGTGACTGGCGACACCGGCCACCCGCCACGAGGTGAGCGCGGGCAGGATCGGCAGCGCGATCGCCGACGAATGCACGATCGACAGCGCAGGCGTCCGCGCCATCCCCGCGCCCTTGGCCGCCGCCACCCGCGTTACCCGCCAAGCCCCGCTCTGTCCGCCCCGGAAAACCGTAAACATGACCCATGGAAGCGCGGAACCGGGCGCGGTTCAAGCACTCTCCGCCGTCATTCCGGGGCGCGAAGCGAACCCGGAATCTCGAGATTCCGGGTTCGATGCTGCGCATCGCCCCGGAATGACGGTGGGGCTGTGAATAGCGGCGAGAAGGTCGACAATCTTCGTATTTCCCCGACTCACCCCTATATGCCTAATCGGTTGGTATCGACACGGCACAAACTTGTCATATGCGCTTCACGCCCCAATTTCTCGAAGAACTGCGCGCCCGGCTTCCGGCTTCGGAAGTCGTCGGCCGCCGCGTGAAGCTGAAGAAGGCGGGGCGCGAGTACAAGGGGCTGTCGCCGTTCCAGCAGGAGAAGACGCCGTCCTTCTTCGTCAACGATGAGAAGCAGGCGTGGTTCGACTTCTCATCTGGCAAGAACGGCAACATCTTCGACTTCGTCATGGAAACTGAGGGCGTTTCGTTTCCGGAAGCCGTCGAGCGCCTCGCTTCCATGGCGGGCATGGCGCTGCCGGCGGCGACGCCCGATGCCGCGCGTCACGAGCAGCGTCGCAAGACGCTCTACGATGTGATGGATCTCGCCGCAAAGTTCTTCGCCGACACGCTGGCCTCGCGCCATGGTGCGAAAGCGCGCGGCTATCTCGGCGACCGCGCGATTACGCCGGCGACGCAGTTGCAGTTTCGGCTGGGCTACGCGCCGGGCGAACGCTTTGCGCTGAAGGAGCATCTCGGCTCGCACGGCATCTCCACCGAAGACATGGTGGAGGCGGGCTTGCTGGTGGCAGGCGACGACATTCCAGTGCCCTACGATCGCTTCCGCGATCGCGTGATGTTTCCGATCACTGACGCGAGAGGCCGCGTGATCGCATTCGGCGGCCGTGCGCTGGAAAAGGACGTCCCGGCAAAATATCTCAACTCGCCGGAGATGCCGCTGTTTCACAAGGGCGACAATCTCTACAACCTCGCCACCGCCCGTCAGGCAACACATAACGGCTCGCCGCTGATCGTGGTCGAAGGCTATGTCGACGTCATCGCCATGGTCACTTCGGGCTTCGGCGGCGCCGTCGCGCCGCTCGGCACGGCGTTGACCGAAAACCAGCTGGCGCTGCTGTGGAAGATGGCGGACGAGCCGATCCTTTGTTTTGACGGCGATCGCGCCGGACAGAAGGCCGCCTATCGCGCTGCCGATCTGGCGCTGCCCAACCTGCTGCCGGGCAAGAGCCTGCGCTTTGCATTGCTGCCGGAAGGGCAGGACCCTGACGATCTCGCGCGCTCGGGCGGGCGCGGCGCGATCGAGGAAGTGATCGGAGCCGCACGTCCGCTCGCCGACATGATCTGGTCGCGCGAGATCGAGGGCGGCAGCTTCGCCACGCCGGAACGCCGCGCGGCGCTGGAAGCGCGCATCAACGAACTCAGTAACGGCATCCGCGACGAGGTCGTGCGGCGCTACTATCGCCAGGATCTGGCCGAGCGGCTGCAGCGCACCTTTGCGCCTGACGGCGGCCGTGGCGGTTACGGCAGGGGCAGTTTTGGAAGCGCCGGGGGCCGCGAATCACCCCGCCGTTTTGCGCCCCGGGGCGGCTTCAACCAGGGCCAGACCGGCCGATTCGCCCCCCGCGGCGGCCGCGGGCCGGGGTCGGGAACAAGTTCCGGGATCGCCCCGGGCCCCTACCAGGCGGCCAGCCCCCAGCTCGCGAACAGCCCGATCATGCGCGGCCAGCGCAGCGCCATGTCCCGCCGCGAGGCGCTGATTTTGCAGTCCCTGATTAACCATCCCTGGCTGCTCGACGACCACCTGGAGGAGGTGGCCGCGCTTGAGCTCGCACACCCCGAGGCCAACAAGCTCCGGGCCGGCATTATTGCCGCCTTCGCCAACGATCATCACCATTCCCCCGACGTCGAAGAACAGGCCGAGAAGATGCGGGCCGATCTCGAGGTGCGCGGATTAAGTGATATTTTACAACGGGTTGAGCGGGCGATCACGACCTCGGCGGTGTGGGCGGCGAGGCCCGGCGCGGCGCGCGAGGACGTTCTTGCCACCTGGCAGCAACTGGTTGTCTTGCATCAGAAAACACACGCCCTACTTAGGGAAAAGAAGGATGCCGAACTGGCCCTGGGCGAGGAGCCCTCTGAGGCCAACCTGGCATGGCTGAAGGATGTCAGTGCCAGGCTGGTTTCGCTCGATGGAACCGAGGCCCTGATCGAGGGTTTTGGCGAATTGTCGGGCCGGTTCCGCAAAAGCGTCTGATAAGAATGATGCGGACGGCGGCGGCCGTGCCCGTTAAAAGACTCGCCAAATCCATGGTTTGGCTGCAAAAACAAGGTTAAGCGAAGCTTAGGGGCCTTAGGGCTACGTTAGACATAACCGGCGAACGGAAGGCAGGGGTGGCGACAGTCTGCGCCGCCCTTTGCGCGTCGTGAGCATGATCGAAAGGATCATGCTCGTACCAAGAGACAAGGCGATGCGGCTTTTCCTGAAAAGCTGCATCGCGGGACTTCAGTGATTAGGCGCGAGGCATGCGACCACGCATCCTCGCACGAGCGCGTTTCGGGAGCTTCATGAATGGCCACCAAGGCAAAGACGCTGCAGGTTAAGGACAAGGAAAAAGACGACAAGGCAGCGGACGCCCCGGAGAAGGATGGCCCCGACGCGCCGTCGCCGTTGCTCGACCTCTCCGATGCCGCGGTCAAGAAGATGATCAAGCAGGCCAAGAAGCGCGGCTTCGTGACATTCGATCAGCTCAACGAAGTGCTGCCCTCCGACACCACCTCGCCCGAACAGATCGAAGACATCATGTCGATGCTGTCTGACATGGGCATCAACGTCTCCGAGGCCGAAGAGTCCGACGCCGACGAGGAAAAGGAAGAGGCCGACGACGACACCGACAACGAGCTTGTCGAGGTCACGCAGAAGGCCGTCACCGAGGTCAAGAAGTCCGAGCCCGGCGAGCGCACCGACGATCCCGTCCGCATGTATCTGCGCGAGATGGGCACGGTCGAGCTGCTGTCGCGCGAAGGCGAAATCGCGATTGCGAAGCGCATCGAGGCCGGCCGCGAGGCGATGATCGCAGGCCTCTGCGAAAGCCCGCTGACCTTCCAGGCCATCATCATCTGGCGCGACGAACTCAACGAGGGAAAGATCTTCCTCCGCGACATCATCGATCTCGAAGCGACCTACGCCGGCCCCGACGCCAAGAACAACATGAACCCGGCGATGATCGCAGGGCCCGCCGCCGCTGACGGAGCGCCTGCCAACGGCGCTGCGCCCGCGCATGTCGCGCCGCCTGCCGCCCCGCCGTCGCCGACCCCGTTCCGTGCCGCGCCCGCGGGCGATGCGGAGGCCGAGGAGAAGGATCCGGCCGAGGCCGCCGCCGAAGGCGACATGGATGACGACGAGTTCGAAAACCAGATGTCGCTCGCAGCCATCGAGGCCGAGCTGAAGCCGAAGGTGGTCGAGACCTTCGACAAGATTGCTTCCGAGTACAAGAAACTGCGCCGCCTGCAGGAGCAGGACATTGCGAACCAGCTGCAGAGCGAGTCGCTGTCGCCTTCGCAGGAGCGCAAGTACAAGAAGCTCAAGGACGAAATCATCGTCGAGGTGAAGTCGCTGCGACTCAACCAGGCGCGTATCGATTCACTGGTCGAGCAGCTCTACGACATCAACAAGAAGCTGGTCTCGTTCGAAGGCCGCCTGCTGCGCCTCGGCGACAGCCACGGCGTCGCGCGCGAGGACTTCCTGCGCAATTATCAGGGCTCGGAGCTCGATCCGCGCTGGCTCAACCGTGTCTCGAAACTCTCCGCCAAGGGCTGGAAGAATTTCGTGCATCACGAAAAGGACCGCATCAAGGAGCTGCGCCACGAGATCCAGTCGCTGGCCGCCTTGACGGGGCTCGAGATCGGCGAATTCCGCAAGATCGTGCACGGCGTGCAGAAGGGCGAGCGCGAGGCGCGCCAGGCCAAGAAGGAAATGGTCGAGGCCAACCTCCGCCTCGTGATCTCGATCGCCAAGAAGTACACCAACCGCGGCCTGCAGTTCCTCGACCTGATCCAGGAAGGCAACATCGGCCTGATGAAGGCGGTCGACAAGTTCGAGTACCGCCGCGGCTACAAGTTCTCGACCTACGCCACGTGGTGGATCCGGCAGGCGATCACGCGCTCGATCGCCGACCAGGCGCGCACCATCCGCATCCCCGTGCACATGATCGAGACCATCAACAAGATCGTGCGTACCTCGCGCCAGATGCTCAACGAGATCGGCCGCGAGCCGACGCCCGAAGAGCTCGCCGAAAAGCTCGGCATGCCGCTGGAGAAGGTCCGCAAGGTCCTCAAGATCGCCAAGGAGCCTCTGTCGCTGGAAACACCCGTCGGTGACGAGGAAGATTCGCACCTCGGCGATTTCATCGAGGACAAGAACGCGATCCTCCCCATCGACGCTGCGATCCAGTCCAACCTGCGCGAGACGACGACGCGCGTCTTGGCCTCGCTGACGCCGCGCGAGGAACGCGTGCTCCGCATGCGCTTCGGCATCGGCATGAACACCGACCACACGCTGGAAGAAGTCGGCCAGCAGTTCTCGGTGACGAGAGAGCGCATCCGCCAGATCGAAGCCAAGGCGCTGCGCAAGCTGAAGCATCCGTCAAGGAGCCGGAAGCTGCGGTCATTCCTGGATAATTGATGTTAGACAGTTAATTCTAATGAGAACGGCGGGCTGAGGCCCGCCGTTTTTGTTTTGGTTCGGGCTCTCGCGCCGTCTTGCAAGCGAAACGAAGCAATCCATCTCACCGCACGCGAGATAAGGTGGGTTCTTCATCCCTATCGCGCCCTTGTGCAAATGCTGCAACGACGTGGATAGAGCCGTTCAGCTTTACTTCTTCTTCGCCCCGACGCGGCTGATGCTCTTGATCTCGAGCTGCGGCCGGCCGGATTTCTCGGCGATCTCGCGATCCTGCTCGCGGATGAAAGCACGCGCTGGTTCGTCACCGTCGAGCCCTCCAAGAAGTTCTGACGGCACGCGGCGGTTGGAGCGCAGGCTGTCGTCCTCGTAAAGAACGTTGAAAAAGGCGAATTCGCCTTTGGGGTTGGTTCCGGGTTTTTTGGCCATGGGCGGCTTGTCCTCGATAGCGCCGCCGCTGTCAAAACAAATCGCGCGTGTAGTGAGCCGGTCTGCCCTGCGCGATCCCGAGGCGAAAGCCCTTGAAAAACGGCATCCGCCGACGTCGTTCGACCACCGCGCGATGCCGTCCCAAACGCGCTTCGCCCATGATAGGTTCGCCGGCGTGCGGCAGGGGGCGAGGGCGATGGGGACTTCCGACACGAAGAGCGATTTCAGGCCGGTGCTCATCGCCTGCTGCCTCGCGATGCTGGCGGTGGGCGATAACAGCACCGCAATCATGGCGGCGCTGCCGGCGATGCGAGGCGATCTGCAACTTGGTCCGGCGCAGCTCGAGTGGATCGTCAACGCCTATCTGCTGACCGCTGCGATCTTCATCGTCGTCGGCGGCGACGCGGCCGATCAACTCGGACCGCGGCGCTCCTCGATCGCCGGCATCGCCCTGTTCGCGCTCGCGTCGCTGATCATTGCGCTGGCGCCTTCCGGCTTTGTCGTGGTCGGCGCCCGTGCGCTGCAGGGGCTCGGGGCCGCGTTCGCCGTGGCGGGCACGCTTGCGGCCGTATCCGAAGCCGCGCCTGACGCAAAACGCCCCGAGGCGATCGGTGCCTGGACCGGCTTTCTGATGCTCGGGTTCAGCATCGGGCCGCTCGTGGGCGGGGCGGTGACGCATTTCGCCGGCTGGCGTTTCATCTTCTGGCTGAACGTCATCGCCATGGTACCCGCCGCGCTGATGTTGTTGCGCCGTCCGGGAACGGCAGGGCGCCGCGCGGCGTCGATGGATTGGCCCGGGCTCGGCGTTCTCGCCGTCTTCATGGTGACGCTGATATCGGGATTGCAGGCGCTGGTGCATATCCGCGTCAACCCGCTGGCCGCCATCGTTCCGCTCGCCGTGGCGGCGATTGCCTTTGCCGCGCTGCTCCGGATCGAGACGCGGCGTGCTCAGCCGCTGGTCGATTTCGGCCTGTTCGCGAACCGGAATTTCGCCATCGCCGCCGGCCTCTTGTCTCTCGTGATGTTCGACATCATGACGCTGCTGCTCTACTACAACCTCTTTGCGCAGTCCGCTGATGGACTCGGTATGTCGGCCGTGGCGGCCGGCCTTTCGCTTCTCCCGCTTTCGGTCGCGTTGTTTGCGTTCGCGCGCGCGGCGCCTGTGATTGCAGTGAGGATCGGCATGCGGCGCATGCTGGCCGGCGCATCGCTGCTGCTGCTGCTCGGCTGCGCCATCGTCTGGTCGTCGCTGCGGATCGAATCGAAATTGGCCGTTCTGCTGCCCGGCCTGTTCGTCGCCGGCGCGGGAATTGCGCTGATCTACGCTTCAGCGCCGCGGCTCGGGCTCGCGACATTGCCGCAGATGCAGGCGGGCAAAGGCTCGGGCATGCTCAATTCGTGCAGTTTCCTCGGCGGCACCGTCGGCGTGACCTTTGGCGGAATCGTATTCGCGCTGGCCGGATTTTCCGGCGTGCTTGTGCTATTGGGGATTTCAGCGCTGGCCAGCGCAATGCTCTGCCTGCGACTGCCCGCGGACTGAACGTTCGATCGCGCGCCGCTACCGCTTCTTACGCCGCCGACATCGCGCCCTTGTCGCCACGGCCCTTCGACTGCGCCGCCAGGATGCTCTGCCAAAGTGCGGCCACGCTCTGCTGCGTCTCCGGCCTAATCAGGCAATGCCCCTGATTGTCGAAGCCGCAGAATTTCGCGGAAGCATCTTTGCGCACGCGCGCCAGCGCCTCGTTGATCGCTTCGAGGCATTCGATCACCTGTCCGATATCCTGCAGGCGGGTGTGATAGAGGATATCGATCAGGCGGAACGCCATCACCGGCGGCTGTCCATACGAGATGCCCGGCCGCGCGAATTCGAAGAACACGTTGAATGCGGGCATCAGCCCCTTGATGTCCGCCAGCACCGCGGCGGCGTCTTCCGCCGTGCAGGCGTGCAGGTGCGCCGCTTGCGGGTGCTGCGCGGCGGCCGGCGCATCGGCTGCCAGCCCGAGCGAGGCGATGACTTCATGTTCGATCCAGCGGCGAACTTCGGCGGGCGCGTTGCGGATCTGGTCGGTCGTCAGCGTGATTCCGATCATCGAGGCTCTCCCTTTTCGCGCAATCCTAGGAATGCCGGGGAGGGAGGGTATTGACGCGGATCAATCGAATGCGCGAGTCGCGGGTTCCGCGACAATCAGCGGGGAGGCAATCAGCGGAGAGGCAATCAGCGGAGAGGTCTGGCCCGTGCCATGGCGCGTGCCGGCTGCGCCACCGGCGCCGGCGGGCCACGCCGCCTGTCGTCATCGGTGGCGCGGCTGATCGCCATGATCGCGGTTCCCATCGCAGTCGAGCCGAAGGTGATGACGAACCCGAACAGCAACAGCCCGAGCGCGGTGCCGGGCGAGGCGTCGGCGAAGATCAGGTGCCTCAAGCCAAAGGGATTGAGCAACAGCAGGCCGCCGACCAGCAACACGGCGACGGCAAAGCCCGCGGCGAGATTGATCGCAAGCAGCCGGAACAGCGGCACGCGCAGCAGGTGAAAGCTGTTGGCCGGCGATGCCTGCTCGCCCGGTTCGTGCTGCTTCATCGGTTCGCCTCCCAATCGCGCCCGAACCTCTTACCAGAACGTCGTGGCGGAGGCCACCGACCTCACCCACGAGAACATCATGAAGCAGGCGGCGAACCTCGACGTCACGCTGCCCCTGATGCTGCCCGGCATCAAGCTGAAGACCTCGCCGACCGACTACTATCCGATCGAATGCGGCTGCAGAAGTTCAACGGCGAGATATGGGAGCTGTTCGGCGAAACGATCAGGAGCGATTGATCGGCGCCGGGCGCTCGCAACGGTGAGCGCCCAGTCGCCTTGTTACAGTCAAAGCCTCTACGATGCTACTATCTCCACCGGCTGGGCCCATCGGCGCAGTCAGGTCCGTTCAAGACGAACAAGGAGCGTATCATTCAACCTATTATTCAGCCGCCACTAAGCCAAGGCCAAGGAAACTATAAATCGATCTACCTCATCGAAATTCGGAGATTGGTTTAGATCAATCTCCGAAATGAGTTTTAATGCTTCGGTGCGACTAGACGGTTTACCGATAAGCGGCGCGAGGCGCTCGGCCAATGGCAGTGGAATTCCAGCTTCATCTAATTCCTTCATCCAAGGGAGCCTGAACCAAGTTTCAAGGCCGACGATATAGCTCCCATAAGCAACAGGTGCCTCGGGCTCTAGATGGCGTATGATGGCTTCGACCGCCGCTAATGTTCGTGGAAAAGAGAATTCACACGCCTGCAAAAATTGGAACGCTGCGTCAACGCCAGCAGCTTTATTGTCTTCAAACCACACACCCGCAAACCAACGAAGAAACTTCGGTAAGGATCTTATCCGGCCGAGCTGAGACCACGCCCATCCTATCATGGCCGGAGTGTGCACTCCTGTCGGTTCGTTGCGGCCGTGCGCGACGATTAACGCGAGTTCCGCAACTGCTTTGCGCTGTTCCTTGTCGGGGAAGCCAGACCAGATTATCAATTGTGGATCATCGGTCGACAACATGTGCAAGATGCGATTCCGAAGCGCGATCAAATGATCTACACCAATTGCCCCATGATCACGGAGTATCTCAGCGGTCAATCCCGTGGTATCTGGCAAACTATCTTGTCGCTCGCGGCCAATCAGTGAAAGTTCGTCACGTTCGACATTCATGACAAGATAGTCGGTTGAAGCCCCAGGATCATTCAAGATCGGAACCTGAACTTCGGTCTCAATTTCGTGGGGCGGCTCATGATAAAGAAATGCGTTTCCGACGAAATGTCGCATCATGCGACCCACGCGTCCGCGAATATTGGCAAATGAAAAGAAGTCGAAGTCGGTGCGATTGATCTTCTTGTCGTAGATAAATACGTTGGCCGCCGAGGTGTTCACTCCTTCTATCAGCGTTGATGTGCAGATCAACACCTTGATCTCGTTCTCATTGAACAAATGGACGAACACTTGGCCAAGTGAGCGCGGTAGGCGCCCGTGATGAATCGCAATTCCTCGCTCATTCCCTCGAGCAACGGGCCATTCGGGATGGTAGTTCTTTTCGATCCATGTCGCTAACTTCGCGCCAAGGTTGGATGCATATGCAACATCGGACTTTACGAGGCTATCCATAAGCGTTTGCGCTGTATTGGGCGTCGCTGTGAACACAAGAGAGCTATCGCTTCCAACGCTGATAAGGTCGGAAAGGAAAGTTGCAAAGACTTCTCGCTCTTTGGACCTGTCAATCACATTGACTGTGACAGTTCGGTAGTCAGTCCGAACAAAGCGAAAATTTCCAGACCATTTCGGGCCAAACTCAATGCTGCGGATATGTGGGCCCGCCATAAAACTCTGCTTGGCAATTGGCAGTGCGCGATAAAGCGCGAGGTTCAGGGTCTCAAAGCGAGTATCACCTCGATGTGGATCGAGTTTGTAGAATTCGTCGACAAACAGGAGGTCGATCTTCGAGATGTCCTTGCGTTGAAGGAAACGCTCTTGAGTCAAAACAAAAATCGTCGGTTTCTCTGGATCGTAAACTTCGGTTGCGCTTGTTATGACGCGATAGCTGTCTACAAAGGTCCTCTTGTATCTTCGTCGAGTCTCGTCAATCAGTGCAATGGTCGGCAGAATTACAACGACGGCATGCGGTCGTTTTTGGGCGAGGAAGGCATCAACCAGCAGGCTTTTCCCGAAGCTGGTGGGGGCGCTTAGGACTACGCTATCACCATCCAAGAGCCAAAGGAGAATCTGCATTTGCTTTGAATGCAGATAGAGCTTTTCGTCGAGATGGACGGCGTGTGCTTCTATTACTGTCTGCGCAATCAGGCCGAAGTGTTCCGGATCAACGTAGGGATATAGACCGCATTCTTCAGCAAGAAATTCCACCGCTTCGATGCAATCTGGCGGAACTTGGCCGTTGCGGCGAGCTTCAAGCAGTCGAATAGCAATTTCGAGTGCCTCTTCTGCTTCGCGATCGTTGTCGCTCAGAACTGAGCCCGCGGCGAAGATGGCGTCGAAAATTCTGGCGGAATTCAATGTCTCGTCGGCGCGAATGTTGCGCAGATCAGCAAGTTCGCTCATAGAAATGCCTCTAGGCGCTTGTCAAATGCAGTAACCAGGTTCGTCTTCTTGCCTAACGGAATGAACAGTAGCTCGAACCTCATGGGTATTCCGATTGCCTTGCCGCCAAAATATTCACGCAGTTCCTCAACTTCCTTCTTTAGTGCGTCGACATAGGGATCTGCGACGATATCGTTAGCTGCCACCGCCCCGCTCTCATAGGCGATTAGTACTGGAAATACCGCGTGCTTAAGTAACTCGTCGCCCGACGTTTGGGATTTGAACAACTTGAGAACATCGTTCCGGTACGGAATGTCGTTAGCAACGTGACCAAAGATCATCGCTTTCTCAGTAGTAAGGAAACTGGGGAGGATGTGCTCTTTGATGGATTTTACCGCCTCGCGAATTGCATCTTGGGGATCGATGTAAAACTTTGACTCTCCGAGCCATAACTCAAACGACGAGGCCTTTGGTAGCAGATGGACGCCGTCGAAGCCTTTCACGGTGTCGTTAGACGAGGTTTTGAGCACGAGTTTGCACATGACTGGGATGGTCTTGAAATGCAATATGCAAGCGAGATGCAAGATGAGCTCCCCGATCTCTCCACGTGTGACCGTCTTCTTTGTTTTGTAGATGTGTGCCGCTGCTAGTCTAAGCATCTCAACGAAGTTATGCGCACTAAAGGCGAGTTGGTGCTCTTGGCTAAGGGCGGCGTAAGGCAACCAGTTAAAAAGGTGATCGGCAAAGCGATCACCTCGCCACACTCCGCCCTCGTAGCCGGCGCACAGACCGGTGGTTGATGGGATTGGTGCAGTCGCCTGATAACGTACTTCTAGAAATGGATCGGGATACAGAATCGGCATTCTGTAACCATCGGTTGTGCGAAGGTTTTTGGCAAGATGGCGGATTAGCTAGGGAGATAATCCTAGATCGATGTTGGGTGATTGTTTACGTCGGGCGGCGTACCGCGGCGCCACTGTGGTTGGTAGTCCCCTGCGGCTCTTCTAATGGCAGTCTGCCACCTGCTGGAAGCGGTCTTTGCCGCAATGGGGTTTTTGCTTCCACTACCCTCTACGGCGCCACCAGTTCCACCCGCCGGTTCAGCGCGCGCCCCGCATCTGTCGTGTTGGGGCCGACCGGCGCCAGCAGTCCGACGCCGGCGGTGCGCAGCCGCGTTGCGCTGACGCCGTAGTTCTTTACGAGTTCGGCGGCGATCGCTTCGGCGCGGCGTCGGGATAGATCGAGATTGTAGGCGTAGGGCCCCTGGTTGTCGGTATGGCCGACGATGTAGACGCTGAGCGAGACCTGGGCGGCCAGCAGTTTTGCGATCTGCTCGAGGGTGGGGCGGCTTTCCGGCTTCACCTCGGTCCGGTCGGTATCGAAGTAGATCCCGTAGAGCGCGATGCGGCCGGTCTCGCGGAGACCTTTCGCCATCACAGCCGCGTCCACCATCTTGTTTTCCATCGCGGCGACTTCGGCCACGACGAGCTGCGTGTAGATATCGCGGTTGTTCTCGCTGACGATGACGCTGGCGTAGGTCTCGCGCCCGCCGACCACCTTGCGCCCCGCAAAATAGTGGTAGTTGAAACCGTCCACCCACATCTGCGGCATCGGAAGCGCGTCGACCGCTTCCGCGAACGGAATACCGCCGCAGGCGTCGGTGTCGCAGGAAAGCAGCGTCTCGAAGCCGGCCTTCGCCAGTTGGTTCTCGAAATTGCGCGACACCTCCAGGATCGAGGGGCCGGCATTGGTGCGGTAGGCGATCCGCGTGATGCGTCCCTCCAGCCGCCGCGCGTCGGTCGGCTGGCCGTCCTTGAAGGCCGCCCCCTGCATCCGCGCCGCGTCGAAATCCTTCACCTGATAGCCCGTGATGTTGCTGCCGACGAAGCGGCCGATGCCGGGATAATCCCTGGCGCCGACGACGTCGCGCGTCTGCGCCGCGGCGTTCGTCGCCGCGCCAAGCGACAGGGCAAGCAGCAGCAGGATCGGCCGGAACAGGCTGTGCGGTGATGTCATGAGAAATCCGTTCATTCTCGGAAAACGATCGAAGGGGGAGGGAACCAAACCTGGATTAAGGTCGCAGCGGGAGATCGCCCGGTTCAAATTAGCCGTAATCATGGCCGATTTCGATATCGGATGAGCCGGACGGCTCTTCCGGATGCGCATTGCTGCCCTCGAAGCGCGGCCAGCGACGTGCTAGAAATCCCTCTTTGTCTGCAACGCTCTCTCCAGGAATGGTCCTCCCTATGCTCCGCTTCGCAAATGTCCTCGGTGCCTCGGTCGCGATACTCGCCTGTTTGAGCTCCACGGGCCACGCCGCCCAATGCGGCAACTCGGCCGGCGGCTATGCCGCCTGGAAGCAGGAGTTCGCGGGCGAAGCGCGCGCCAAAGGCGTGAGCGCCTCGACCATTCAGGCCCTGATGGCGACGAACTATGCGCAGGCGACCATCAACGCCGATCGTGGCCAGCGAAGTTTCAAGCTCTCGCTTGACCAGTTCCTCGCCAAGCGCGGTGCTTCCACCATCGTAGCCAAGGGGCGGCAGTTGAAGGCGTCGCAGGCCGCGCTGTTTTCATCGATCCAGCAGCGCTACGGCGTGCCGCCGGGGCCGCTGCTCGCAATCTGGGGGATGGAGACGGGCTTCGGCAGCCAGCGCGGCAACCAGAACATGCTCGCCTCGATCGCGACGCTGGCCTATGACTGCCGCCGCTCGGCCTACTTCACCGAGCATCTTTACGCGGCACTGCAATTGATCGACCGCGGCGCGCTCTCCCCGTCGCAGCGCGGCTCCATGCACGGCGAAGTCGGACAGACGCAGTTCATGCCAAAAGCCATCCTCGCCTATGGCACCGGCAATCTGGAAAACTCCGCCAACGCGCTGAATTCGACCGCAGCTTTCCTGAAAGCCCATGGCTGGCGCGCCGGCGCCGGCTACCAGCCGGGCGAACCGAACTTCGCAGCCATCGAGGCCTGGAACGCCGCAGGCGTCTATCAGAAAGCGATCGCGCTGATGGGCCGCCAGATCGACGGCGGCGGCGATTAGGGGGCACTCGCACCACCAATTGCAGCGTCGTCCCCGCGAAGGCGGGGACCCCTAACCACCGGCGGCAATTGTTGGAACGAAGCCGTCGACCCGCCCGCTCTGACAACATCGGCCGCGGCGTATGGGTCCCCTAGGTTCACAAACGAAGTGCAACACTTCCTGCAGGAGGTGTTGCCATGGGGCGGAATTACGAGCAGCTTTCCCTTGAGGACCGGTGCCGGATTGCCCAGCTTTCTGCCGCTGGCACCTCGATCCGGCAAATCGCGGCAGCTCTGGATCGCCCGCCATCAACAATCTCTCGGGAACTGAAGCGCAATGGCGGGGTGCAGGTGGGATACAAGCCCAGCTACGCCCAATTGCAGGCCAGGGCGCGGCGCTGGAAGGGCTCGCGCCTTGAACGCGATGAGAGCTTGCGAGCAGCCGTCATTGAGCGGCTCGCAAGCGGGTGGTCGCCCGAGCAGATCGCCGGCCGGCTCAGGCGTGAGCAAGGCCGCCAGGTGATCTCCTATGAGAGCATCTACCGCTTCATCTATGCCCAGCTCGCTCGCACCAAGGACTATAGCTGGCGTCGTTACCTGCCGCGCGGCAAGAACAAACGCGGTTGCCGCGGCCGGAAGGGTGGAGGTTCGCAAAACTTCATCGAAGGCCGTGTTTCCTTGGCCGAACGCCCGCCCGATGCCTCCGATCGCGCGACCTGCGGACACTGGGAGGCCGATCTGATGATGTTCGCCAAATACGGCCAGGCGATCCTGACCGTGCATGAACGCCAGTCTCGCCTGCTGCTCGCCATTCGATTGACTAACAAAGTCGCCGATGGCGTTGCCCGGCACTTGCTCAGGCTGTTCGGCAGCCTGCCGCAACCGCTTCGTCAGACCGTCACCTTCGACAATGGCACCGAGTTCGCCCGGCATCACCGGCTACACAGCCTCGCGATCGACACCTTCTTCTGCGACCCATACGCGCCCTGGCAGAAGGGCGGCATCGAGAACGCGATCGGACGAATGCGCCGCTTCATGCCCCGCAAAACCGACCTCGCAACGCTCTCAACACGCCGTTTCCGACAGTTCATCGCCATCTACAACAACACGCCGCGCAAATGCCTTGACTACAGGACCCCTGCGGAGTCCTTTGCCCAGGCGTTGCACTTCGAGTGTGAATCCACCTCCCCGCCTTCGCGGGGACGACCCCGTTTCTCACCCACCCTTCCCATGGCATAACGGAAGCGAGAGTTCACAAGGGATTCGCATGCGCACGCTTCGTTGGGCCATTTTCCTCGGCGCCGTCGTCTTCTCCACCCCGACTTATGCCGCCCGTTGCGGCGGCGACTTCAACACCTTCGTGGCGGCGATGTCTCAGGAGGCAGCCGCAGCGGGGATCTCGCAAGCCGTGATCAGCGAAGCGCTGTCGGGCGTGACGCAGGATCCCGCGGTGCTGGCGTTCGACCGGCGCCAGCGCGGTACCTTCAACAAGTCGTTTGAACAATATGTCTCCACCCGCGTCGGTCCCGGGCGGATCAACATGGGCCGGCAGATGCTGCAGCGGCACGGTTCGCTGCTGTCGCGCATCGAGAAGAAGTTCGGCGTGCCGCCGGAAATCGTGGTCGCCATCTGGGGGCTGGAGAGCGATTTCGGCAAGGGCGACGTTGGCAAGATGCCGGTCATCCGAACGCTCGCCACCATGGCGCATGACTGCCGTCGCACCGAACTGTTCCAGGGCGAACTGCTGGCGGCGCTGAAGATCGTGCAGCGCGGCGACCTGCCACTGCGCGACCTGATCGGCGCCTTCGCCGGCGAGATCGGCCAGACGCAATTTTTGCCGTCGTCCTACATCAAGTACGGCGTCGATTTCGACGGCAACGGCCACGTCGATTTGCGCCACAGCGTGCCCGATGTGCTCGCCTCCACCGCGAACCTCCTGCACACCGCCGGCTTCAAGGGCGGCGCGCCGTATGGCGAAGGCACGCCGAATTTCGAGGCGATGCGCGAGTGGAACAGGGCCACGATCTACCGCAAGACCATCGGGTACTTTGCGGACAAGCTGGCGGGGCGGTAAAGTTTCGAAGTTGACGGCTGCTCTTCCTTCTCCCCTTGTGGGAGAAGGTGGATCGCTGACGCGCAGCGGCAGCGAGACGGATGAGGGGTCTGTCTCCGCGGATGGAGATCCCTCATCCGGCGCTTCGCGCCACCTTCTCCCACAAGGGGAGAAGGGAAGGTCCACCACTCACTTCCCCTTCGCCTCCATCTTCCCGATCCGCTTCGCCAGCGCTGCCCAGTACGTCGCCGGGCGGAACCGCTGCAAGAGATCCATGAACTTCGCGTCGTTGCCGATCAGGATGCGCGGCTGGTTCTTCTCGATGCCGGTGATGATGCGCTGGGCGGCGGCCGGCGGCGTGGTCTTTGCGATCGCATCGAAGCGGTCGATCGATTCCGCGCGGCGCGCGTTGTCGGTGATGCCGCTGCCGGTGCGGGAGTTGCGCACGATGTTGGTCAGCACGCCGCCGGGGTGCACCACCGACAGTCTCACCGGACTGTTCGCCATCGCAAGCTCGTGCCGCAGGCTTTCGGAGAATCCGCGCACCGCGAATTTCGCCGCGCAATAGGCGGTCTGGCCGGGCGGGGCGATGATGCCGAAGATCGAGGAGAGGTTGACGATATGCGCCTCGCGCTGCTGGACGAGATGCGGCAGGAACGCGCGCGTGCCGTGCACCACGCCCCAGAAATTGATGTTGAACAGCCACTCCATCTGCGCCTGGTCGAGCTCGTTGAAGCCGCCGAGCAAGGCGACACCGGCGTTGTTGATGACGATGTTGATGCCGGGATGGGCGGCGATGGCGGTCTTCGCAAAATCCTGGATCTGCGCGGGCTCGCCGATGTCGACGCAATGCGTGCTGACCTTGCGCTTCGAACTCCTGCCGATCTCGGCGGCGACTTCGAGTATTCCGGCCTCGTCGCGATCGGCGAGCGCGAGATCGCAACCGCGGGCGGCCAGTTCCAGCGCCAGCGCGCGGCCGATGCCGCTGGCGGCGCCGGTCACGGCGGCCGCGCTTCCGGATATCGCAGTCATGGGTCGGCTCCAGATCTTGAAAGGTGGTGGCGCAAAAAGAGGCGGGCGGGTTCCCCGACTTTCGCAAATTGGAACCGAACCATAAAGCGGTTTCGGTGCTTAACCCCGACTACTCATACGGAAACACCCACTTCAGCCCGACGTGAATTTTTCAAGGGAGGCATATCATGGGACAGTCAAAGCCCTTTCGCGCGACCGCACTCGTAGTTGAAGACGATCCGATGCAGCGGGAAATGCTCTGCCTGCTGCTCGAAGAGAGCGAGGTCGAGGTCATCGAGTGCGAAAGTGCGGAAGCGGCGGAGGCCGTGCTGGAACGCGCCGGCGGCAGTCTTTCGCTGATGATGACCGACGTCCAGCTTGCGGGAAACATGACCGGTGTCGAACTCGCGCGTATCGCGAGACAGTACAACCCCGACATGGGCGTCATCGTCACCTCAGGCCGGCCGCTGCGCGAAAATCTGCCCGATGGCGCAAAGTTCTGGTCGAAGCCATGGGCCCCGCTCGACGTGATCCGCGAGGCCGAACGGGTGGCGCATCAGCTCGGCGCTGACGGCGATAACGAGCCGCCTCGACGGCAATGACGATATGATGGCCGCGGTGCTTTCACGCCCACCGCGGCCATGATATTGCCAGGGCATGACGCTCTCCTTCCTGCTGACTTCGCTGATCGTGGTCGCGTCCCCCGGCACCGGCGTGCTCTATACGCTGGCGGTGGCGCTGACGCGCGGTGCCCGGCCAAGCGTTGCCGCCGCCTTCGGCTGCACGCTCGGCATCCTGCCGCACATGCTGGCCGCCATGCTCGGGCTCGCCGCGGTACTGCATACGAGCGCCCTGGCGTTTGCCGCGCTGAAATGGTGCGGCGTCGCCTATCTGCTCTACATGGCCTGGCAGGCGCTGCGCGAGACCGGCGCGCTTGCGATTGACACGCGCCCGGCCGCAAAAGCGCGCTCCAGCCGCCGCGTCATCGTGACCGGCATCCTGATCAACATCCTCAATCCGAAACTGTCGATCTTCTTCCTCGCCTTCCTGCCGCAGTTCGTGGCGGCGGACGAGGCGCAGCCGCTGGCGCGGATGCTGGAGCTGAGCGGCGTCTTCATGGCGATGACGTTTGCGGTGTTCGCGCTCTACGGCCTTTTCGCAGCCAGCGTCCGCGACCGCGTCATCACGCGGCCGAAGGTGATGACCTGGCTGCGGCGAAGCTTTGCCGCGGGCTTCGCCGCGCTCGGTGCGCGGCTGGCGCTGGCGGAGCGATAGGCGCCTGTAGCCCGGATGGAGCGCAGCGAAATCCGGGAATCCATCCGCTTGCGACACCGCCCCGGATTGCGCTGCGCTCCATCCGGGCTACGCGTTCACCGATCAAAAACCAAAAAGGCGGACCAGAAGAGGCCCGCCATTTTCAGACTGATCCGGAGGTGAGGGCCCGGGCGGAACTGAGCGATCCACCCGGGCCGAAATTCACTTCTTCTTGGCTTTCTTGGCCTTCTTCGCCTTCGCCTTTTTCGCCTTCTTCGCTTTCTTAGCCATAGTATCCTCTCAAGGTTTAATGGATGGAAACGCGACACCGAGGCATGCTTGGCGGAGGGCCAGCCTCGCAACAACCTCGATCACAATCCCACCAGATTCGCTTGCCGATGCCGCGTGCCGTCGTGGCGCTGTCATCGCGTTATCCACAGTTGTTGTGCATTCTGGCGGGCTTATTCACCGAAACTCCGGCTCATGCACACCGTCAATCTCGCGCGCGTCATGCTTAACGTCGCCCGAACGCGCGTGCTCTTCATGATTTCAAAACCACGGCGCGCATTATCTTCGGCCGGTGAGGGTCCGTTAATCCGCAACGCTGCACCTTCTCTCTCAAGACAACGGGGCTTGTCGTGGGAGGATGCTCAAGGCGAGGCAGCCTTGGGCGCGCCATCAGACAACAGGGGAGACGGGGCGCGCGCGTTCCGGGTTCGCGATGCTGAGCGTTCCGACGCTGTGGACGGTTTTCATCATCAACTTTCTCGCGCTGGGCCTTATCTGGGCCTACGTCATGCGCAGCTATCCGTCGTTCGATGCCGCGCGGTTCTGGACCGGTTCAGCATTTGCCGCCTCGGCAAGCGCGGCGTTCGCCATGCTGCGCGTGCCTTTGCCGGATTCGCTGGTGCCGCTGCTGCTTGCCGGCACCACGCTGATCCTGTCGATCTGCCTCGCCGCGATGGGGATCCAGCGGTTCTTCAACCGCCCGGCGTCATGGCGCCACACCTTGCTGATCACGGGCTTCTGCTTCGCCGGCCTGTCTTGGTTTATTTTCGTCTATGACAGCATTCCCGGGCGCATGACCGTGTTCACGCTCGCGCAGGCGCTGCCGATGGTCCTGAGCCTGAAATTGCTGTTCAGTCCGCACGAGGGCCGCATCAATCCCGGCGCGCGGCTCGCCGGTATCGTCACCGTTCTCATCCTCGTCATCTTCGCCTCCCGCCTGTTCGGCGCGCTGACTGCGGGTGGCGGCTTCTCCTATATGCACTTCACCCCGGTGCAATCGGTGGTGATCCTGGTGCTGGTGTTCCTGTCGATGGCGCTGAATTTCGGTTTCCTGCTGATGGCGATGGACCGGCTGCGCAACGAGGTCGCGGATCTGGCGCTGCTCGACGATCTCACCGGCGTCGGCAACCGGCGTCATCTGTTGCAGCGGCTGACGGAAGAATGCGCGCGCTCCGAGCGCAGCGGGCAGCCGTTCGCGCTGCTGGTGATCGATCTCGACGGCTTCAAGGCGATCAACGACACCCACGGCCACGCCGCGGGCGACGCCTGCCTGCAGCATTTCACCCTGATGGCGCAGACCCGCCTGCGGCCCGGCGACATGCTGGCGCGGACCGGCGGCGACGAGTTCTGCATCGTGCTGCCGTCCTCGACGCTGCGCGAGGGCGCGATGATCGCCCGCCGCGTGCTGGAAGTCTGCCGTGCGGACGCCGAACAATGCGTCGGTACGGACATTCCGATCGCGGTCTCGATCGGCGTCGCGCAATGGACCCGGGAGATGGGCGCATTCCCCGACCGCCTGATCGCCGCTGCGGACCGGGCGCTGTACGACGCCAAGAAGGCCGGCCGCAACGGCTTTGCGACCCACGATCCGGCGCCGCCGCTGGCGCCCGGTCCCGAAACGCAACTTCGCTCGGAGATGGGCCTGCGCAAGCACGCGTGAGCGTGTTACCAAGGACCGGTCAACGGGTCCTGCACCATGAACGCTCGATTGCTCGTGACGGCGCTGTGGGCGCTGGCATCTTCCGTTTCAGCTTCCGCACAAACGCCCGATCTCGCGACCATCGCGCGTTCATCAGGCACGCCCGAAATTCCCGGCCTGAAGATGGTGTGGCTGGCGCCATGGGGCGATCCCGCGAAATCGCATCCCTGGCGCAACATCATCGTGCACCAGACCGAGGGACCAGCCGGCTCCGCGCGCGGCGGCGCGCAGGCGCAATCGAAGAACCCGACCCGGCGCGGCGTCATGGTCTGGGTCGAAACCGACGGCACGGTTTACTGGGCGGTCGGCGAGCATCTCGTTCCCACGCATGGCGACGGCGCCAACCGCAACGACAACAAGTACATCGACAACAAGAAGACCTATCGCCAGGTGGTCGGCAACAACTCCGTCGGCGTCGAATTCGCCGGCAACTATCCCGACGTGACGCGCGGCCCGACCGAGGCGCAGGTCGCAGCGTGGAAGATCCTGGTGAAGGTGCTGCGCGCCCGCTACGGCATCCCGCTGGAGCGAGTCTATGCGCATAACTGGATCGACTACAAGGACGCGCGTTACTGCGAAGGCTGCGCGTTGGCGACGATGGCGCGCGAGTGGGGCGAGTAATTCCCCGTCGTCCATCACCGTCGTCCCGGCCTTGAGCCGGGACCCATCCGCCGCGGCCTTTCGGTTTTATGCGGTCGGAGTTGGTGCCTTCGCCAGATAACCACGGCCGGTGAATATGGGTCCCGGCTCAAGGCCGGGACGACGACGGAGTGTGTTGAAGCAGCGCCCATCGATTTGACCCGCGGCAATCGTTCGAGCACTGTCGCCCGTATTGGCTCACCGACCGACATTCAAGGGATTTGAAATTGATGACATCGCTTTCGGCGACATTAGCGCCGGTCCATCGCCGGCCCGGCGGCAAGCTGTTCGGCCTCATCCCCGCGATCGCGCTGTTGCTCGGCGCTTCGTTGCTGATGGCGCTGGAAGCGCCGAGCAAGCCGTTCCTCGACAAGAACAGCTTTTATCTCTCCTCCGCCGGCTTCCGCGTTCAGGTCGCCAACGACGCCGCGGGCAGGAAAGCGATGAACGCGCTGCCGCCGCATCGCTTCGTGGTTCATCGTACCGGCACCGACGTGCGCTACCTCTATGCCGAGCCGAACCACTGCGTCTGCATTTTCATCGGCACGGCGGCGAACTACCAGGACTATCGCGATATCCTCGCTAGGCCGATCGACCAGCCGGATAACGTCGCGCCCGACTACAAGACGCAGGCCAGCGCGCTGCTGTACGGCGATCCCTACGACTGGAACAACCTCAACCAGCCCGATAGCGTCGCGGATTATCTGCGGGCGTATTATTGAGGGGTCGTCGCCCGGCTTGACCGGGCGATCCAGTATTCCAGAGGCCGTCGTTGTTGCGCACCGGCTCTCACGGCCGCCGCGGCGTACTGGGTCCCCCGCTTTCGCGGAGGACGACGGCGGTGGGTGTTGAACCACCATCCCCCCAAAACAAAAAGCCGGCGTTGTCGCCGGCTTTCGTTACCTTTTATCCCGCCCGCGATCAGTGCGCGGCTTCGAGTGCTGCTTCCCGGTTGGCTTCCTGCCGGGCAATCGTGCCCTTGACGGCCGATTGCACCTTCTCGAAAGCGCGGACCTCGATCTGCCGCACGCGTTCGCGCGATACGCCGAATTCGGCGGCGAGGTCTTCGAGCGTCATCGGCTCTTCCGCCAGGCGCCGCGCCTCGAAGATGCGGCGTTCGCGCGGGTTGAGCACACCGATGGCGCCGTTCAGCGCCTGACGGCGGTGATCGAACTCCTCGTGCTCGGCCATCACGGCTTCCTGGTTGGGCGAGTTGTCGACCAGCCAGTCCTGCCATTCGCCGGCTTCACCGTCGTCGCGGATCGGCGCGTTGAGCGACGCGTCGCCACCGAGGCGGCGGTTCATGTCGACCACGTCCTGATCCGTCACGCCGAGGCGCTTGGCAATCAGCGCGACCTGGTCGGGGCGAAGATCGCCCTCGTCCAGCGCACTGATCTTGCTCTTCGCCTTGCGCAGGTTGAAGAACAGCTTCTTCTGGTTCGCGGTGGTGCCCATCTTCACGAGCGACCACGAACGCAGGATGTACTCTTGTATTGACGCCTTGATCCACCACATGGCGTAGGTAGCCAGACGGAAACCCTTCTCGGGCTCGAACCGCTTGACCGCCTGCATCAGGCCGACATTGCCTTCCGAGACGACCTCGGAGATCGGCAAGCCGTAGCCGCGATAGCCCATGGCGATCTTGGCCACGAGCCGGAGATGGCTGGTGACAAGGTGATGTGCCGCGTCGCGATCGTCGTGCTCGCGCCAACGCTTGGCGAGCATGTACTCCTGCTGGGGTTCCAGCATGGGGAACTTGCGGATCTCGGCGAGGTATCTTGAAAGTCCGGATTCTCCATTGAGAACCGGAAGCGTAGCTGTACGGGCCATCGAGCGCCCTCCAGTTGTTCAGGCCCCCGATAGCGGCGGGCCCGGCAGGTGATCGCTTTGTTAAAGCCGATCAGGCTGCGATGTTCCGCGTTGGATATTCAACGCAGGAGGGACCATAGCCGAAAACGAACAAATAGGGAAGGAATGCTGACGTCACGACCCCGTGTGGGCGGTTTAATCTTTTGTAATGTAAGGTGTTTTTCGGAAAGCCTGCGTCATACCGCCGCTTCCAGGGCGCCTTGCAGGAGAAGCAGATCCTCCGGCAGGGGCGCCTCCCAATGCAAAAATTCCCCGGTCCGCGGGTGCTCCAGAGCGAGCAGCCAGGCGTGCAGGGCCTGCCGGCCAAGGGCGGTGAGTGCCTGCTTACCTTCGGGGCCGAGCTGGGCGGCCTTGGTCTTGAAGTGCGGGCCATAGACCGAATCACCCATGAGTGGATGGCCGATATGGGCGAGGTGCACCCGGATCTGGTGCGTCCGCCCGGTCTCGAGCTGGCAGGCCAACAGCGAGGCGACCGGCTTGCCGTCGCGTCCCTGATAAGTGGCCTGCAGCTCCCAATGGGTGACCGCCTCGCGTCCGCCCTGGCGCACCGCCATCTTTTCGCGGGCAAAAGGATGGCGGTCGATCGGCGCGTCGACCGTGCCGCGCTGGCGGCCGGGCACGCCCCAGACGAAGGCCATGTAGCCGCGCTGCATCGGCCCGGTGCGGCCGTGGTCGGCGAACTGCGCGGTCAGCGATTGATGCGCCTGGTCGTTCTTGGCGACCACCATCAGCCCGGTGGTGTCCTTGTCCAGCCGGTGCACGATGCCCGGCCGGCGGACGCCGCCGATCCCCGAAAGGCTTTCGCCGCAATGGGCGATCAGCGCGTTGACCAGCGTGCCGCTCTCGTGCCCCGCGGCCGGGTGGACGACCAGACCCCTGGGCTTGTTGATGACGATGATGTCGTCGTCCTCGTAGACGATATCGAGCGCGATAGCTTCGCCCTTGGGCTCCGGCGCCACCGCCTCGGGCACGTCGATTGTGATCGTATCGCCCGCGGCGACATGATAAGCGGGGTCGCGGACGGGGGCCCCCCTGGCGGTGACGGAACCGGCCAGGATCAGCGCCTTCAGCCGCGAGCGCGACAGTTCGGGGCGGAGCACCGCGAGCACGCGGTCGAGGCGGGGCGATCCCTCGTCGCCGCCGACGACAACCTCCAGCCTTTGACCGTTACCTGATGATCCCTGTTCCAACGCCGAGCCTTTAAGAGCCTTGCATGACCGATACCGTTGCGCCCGAACCGACCCCCGAGCAGGCCGCGCTGATCGCGCGGGTGCGGCGGATGATGCTGATCGCGGGCCTGACCTCGGCGCTGGCGGTGGCCGTGGTCCTGATCGCCGTCGGGTACCGCCTTTACCGCGGCGAGGGAAGCCCCGCCGCCAGTTCGACCGACGTTACCGCAACGCTGCCCAAGGGCGCCCGGATCGTCTCCACGGCGGTGGCCGGCGAACGGCTGGTGGTGACGCTGGATACGGCAGGCGTGATCGAAATCCGCACGTTCGACGCCAGGACGCTGAAACCCGCCGGAAAACTCAGATTCGTCAGCGAACCCTGATCAACCTTCGCTGCCGTCGCTCCGGTTAACCTTCTGCCGTCATTCCGGGGCAGCCCGCAGGGCTGAACCCGGAATCCATCTCGAGGCTGTTGTGAAGGCGGCACGTTGGATTCCGCTCGAAGCCCGACAAGCAGCACCTTCCGCCTTGCCGACAGCACATTTCGCGGCTATTCCCTCAAGCCAACGCTCCCTTCGTCTAGCGGTTAGGACGCGGCCCTCTCAAGGCTGAAACAGGGGTTCGATTCCCCTAGGGAGCGCCATTTCATGTTGTGTCTCCAAGAATCTCATAAGCTTAAGCTCCGTTTGCGATTGAGGTCGCCTCGTTGGTAAGTCTCGCGCTCTGCGTCCGTCCGCAGGTTGGTGATCCCCTTTGGGGAAGCGGCTGCGTCTGGCGCATGTTCGCCGCACCGCCTGTCGGCGAGCTAATTTCGGCGTAGCGCTGCACCTCAGCGACCGGTGCCATCGCCACGTCGTCCCGTTCCGGGCCTCAATGAAGTGGTGTTGACCGCACTTTAAACGACGGGCAATAGGATGACCTTGGGGACCAAAGGAATCGCGTCGTGAAAAGGGACCTCTCTCTGGTCGGATTGGGCCTGTATTCGCCAGCGGAAGCGGCGGCGCTGACACATATCCCCGCACAGCGTATTCGGCGCTGGCTTACTGGCCATCGGATCGGCGAGAAAGACTATCCTGCACTGTGGCATAGCCAGCTCGAAAAGTTCGATCTCGAGGATCAGCTCTATCTCAGTTTCCTCGATCTGATCCAGTTGCGCCTCGCCGATGCTTTCATACGCGAGGGTGTGAGCGCCCAGAAAGTTCGCCGCGCGATAGAGTTCGGCACCAAGATCGTGGCTTCGGATTACCCGTTCGCCAACGCGAAATTTCGCACCGATGGCAAAACAATCTTGCTGCACGTGTTGGAGTCCGACGGCGATGAGAAACTGATCGACCTTTTCGGCCACGGTCAGTACCTGATGCAAAAGGTGATCGAGCCAAGTCTCAAGAACCTTGAGTTCGAAGGTGACATCGCGGCTCGATGGTGGCCGCTCGGCCGCGCTAAGGGTATTGTCATCGATCCACAACGCCAGTTTGGTCAACCTATTGACGACGAGAGCGGTATCCCGACCAGCATTCTGGCGCAGGCGGAAAAAGCCGAGGGGTCGGCCGCTGCCGCCGCCAAACGCTTTATGGTGCCGGTCGCATCGATACGGCGCGCTGCAGCCTTCGAGCTGCAGCAGGCCGCTTGAGGGTATTCTTCGATAACTGCACCTCGCCCGTTTTTGCGGGAAGCCTCAACGCCCTCATAAAGCCCGACGGTGACGAAGCGCGCCACGTTCGGTTGATGTCCGACTACGGCTTCGCACACGACACCAAGGACGTTGACTGGATCATCAGGCTCGGCGCCGACAATGCCGACTGGATCGTCATTACCGGCGATGGCCGCATTCGCAAAAATCTCGCCGAGCGCACTGCGTGGATCAAGGCGGGTCTCAAGGGCTTCGTGCTAGCGCCAGCCTACCAAAGAACCCCGTTGCACCAGTGCGCATCGATTCTGCTTTGGCGATGGCCGGAGATGAGAACTTTCATCGCGTCGGCCGCGCCCGGCTCGATGTTCGAGCTACCAATCAACCGGCGGCCCGGCGGGTTCATTTCGCTCGCGGTCAATTAAGGAAGCACGCGTTGCCCGGATGAGCGCGCCGACATCCGGGGAAGATCCTGAACGACCGGAATCTCTCGCGGGGCCTTGCGGGAGTTACCTGCCACGAACTTGCAACGATTGCGCGGCACGAAAGGCTAGTCGCTGTGGATAGGCTGGCCTATGGAAGCCAGAACATCGTCCTTGTTGCTCGCACAATCGATTGTTCATGTATCAGTGCGATCAGAGGCCTGGCACGCAAATATCAGATGACAAAGAGTGCGGTCGACCATGCGAAATTCGGAGTGTTTGGTGCTGGTGCGCGCGAATAAAGCCCGCCGTCTGATGGTAACCTAGTTCATCGCCGTTTGCGTCTTGCAGATGTTGCCAGTCCTAGGAACACCAGCAATGCCTGATTGAGGCGCAAGACATCTTCATCGTCCAGTCGCCCGATGCGCGTCCCGATCTTGGATTTCGGAACGGTGGTTATCTTGTCCACCATGAGACGGCAGGGCGCGCGCAATCCGTTGCGCTCATTCGGCGTAACGGGGAGCCGGAAGAGCGGTGCATTCGTCTCGTCCGTCGTGAACGCGCAGATCGTGATGGAAGCCGTCGCGTCGAAACTGTCGTCCTGAACAATGACGACGGGCCTTGCCTTGCCCGCATAGTGCTTACCGCCGGCGACGGTCCAGATGTCGCCGCGCTTCATTCATCTCCATCCGCGTCATCATTGAATGCAGAGATCGCATCGACGAACGCCTGATCGTCGCGGCCATGAGAACTGGCGGCGACGGCGAGCGACTGACGGTGCGCAGCCGACCGGAACGCCGGCGCGCTTACGTCCGGGACCCAGATCTGGATCGGGCGCATTCCTTGCCTGCGCAGCCTTTCGCGATGCTCCCGGACCTTCACCCGGGAAGGCTTCGCCCGGCTAGCCTTTGGCTTCGATGCCGACGCCATGACAGATTCCCTTAACGGTTACATGTAACTAGTACACGATTGAGAGAAACCTGCCAAGCCAACTTCTGCGAAATCCGATCACTTTATCTCTTCCAGCAGCTTCCGCGCCTCACCCAACAACGCCTGAATCTGTCTTCGCTCGGCAATCGCATCCCTGCCGAACTGCCCGTGCTTGCGCGCATTCTGGTTTGCCCTCGGCGCGCCGGACCCCTTTGCACCGCCGTGCATGCGGCAGCGCTTCCTGCCGTGCACGGCCGGCGAGCGGCACGCGCCACTGGCGCGGGTTTTGGCGCCACACCGCGGGCTCGCCAGCATCGGGCCGGTATTCCTGATGCGATCGCTCATGTCTCTGCTTCCCGCCCGGCCTCAGCGGAAGCGCGCCGTCGCCTCGAGCCCGCGGCCTTCGGCGCCTCCCGCGACGCGGAGGCCGTCTTCCTGTCCGAAACGATCACGCTCGCATGCTGCGTGATGTTGCCGACGATGGCCTTGCCGCCGTCGCCCACCGACACGTTCTGCACGGTGATCGCGGGCTCGCCATGGCTCCGGTAGCGGTTGAGCGCGTCGATCTGGGCAGGAAACGTGCGGGCGAGCCGGCCGAGTGCGCGCGCGGCGCTGTCGCGGGCGATGTCTTCGGCACTCGCGAGGTGCTGGGCACATCGCATCGCCATCACATGAACCGAAACCATCTGCGCCACCAGCATGGCCTCGACGGAATCCCGCGGGCGAATGCTCTTCACTATCGAAATCATGAAGGAGAGATTGACCTCGTCGGGCCTCCCGCCGCTCACGCTCGCTCTGACCAGCTGCCGGAGAATGCCATCCATCGCGTCGCGATCGGTCACCCCCAGCGCGTTGGCCATGAGCTGTTCGCCGACCTCCTGATCAGGATGGTCGATGGAGAAGCCGTGCGGCAGCAGTTTTATTCGTGGGAGTGCTTCAGCCTGGGCCTGGTCAGTTGCAGCGATCGTGGTTGGCATGGCGAGATCCGGAGCAGTGTTCATGTCGAGACTCCCTGTTGTGCGCGCTTGCCCCGCGCGCGGTTCGTCCGTGCGCAGGCGATCGTTCGCCGCGGCGGTCCAGTGCAGTTTCAGTTGTGAGTAAAGATTTGAGCCGCAATCGAACCGACGCGCCGCTGCTCGCGGGGCGATGGCGCATGGTTTCCAAGGCACTTTTGGAATGTTTCCAAACACTGCATCAACGAAATCGAGTCGTCGATGGATCGAGGCATTCTAAGTCGTAGCGCATGCATTTGCGTTGCGGCCACCATGGCGTCTCTCTAAGCAGGCGGTGCAGATCGCTGGCGATCGGACTTTGCCGACAAGGCACAGACAACCAGCACGGAGTCTGCGGGGGATTTGATTCACACGGCGATAAGTGTCGGCCGAACGCGGAGAGCGGGATCATCGATCCACGGTCTTGCAGGTTGTGGCGCGGCTCCATTTTGCGTTGGGTGACGTGCTGTTAGTGGGGACGCTCTGGAAATGCGACGTGCAGGTGGGGTTGGGACCGTAGCTCGCTTTGGAGCGACGCTGCTGGGAGGTGTGGCGTTGTTGGCGTGGTTCGAATCGCCCGCGCGATCCCAGACTTCGCAGGGCAGCAGCTCCCTTCCACCCGTTACTGTCGATGCTCCGGCGCAGCAGTCGTCTCGCCGCGCGCCAACCAAACGAAGCGATGCCCGGGTCCGGTCGTCGTCGCGGCGGACCACGGCGCCTGCGCAACCCGAACCCGCGGCAGTGCAACCGCAGCCGTCGCCGCCGGGCGTCGTGCCCGCTTTCGCGGGTGGCCAGGTCGCTCAGGGCGCGCGGCTCGGGATGCTCGGAAACACCAGCACGATGAAGTCACCGTTCAACGTGACGAGCTACACGGACAAGTTCATCCGGGATCAGCAGGCGGCGACGGGTGCGGATGCCTTGATCCTGGATCCCTCGGTGCGCAGTACCCACCCGACAGGCGGTATCGTCGATTCATTCAACATTCGTGGCTTCCCGATCAACGAAGGCAACAATGGCGAGTTCGCCTTCGAGGGGCTCTACGGAATCGCGCCGAGCTACCGCATCTTCACGGATTACGTCGAGCGCATCGAAGTGCTCAAGGGGCCTTCTGCCGCGCTCTCCGGCATCGCCCCCAATGGCGGCGTCGGCGGCGTCATCAATGTCGTGCCCAAGCGTGCCGGCGAGGACTTGACCCGCCTCACCGCGAGTTACGGCTCGACCTCGCGATTCGGCGGTCACTGGGACGTCGCGAGACGCTACGGCGAAAGCAGGCAATGGGGCGTGCGCGCCAGCGGCGGCGTGACTGGCGGCAACACTCCCATCGACCGCCAGTCCGAGACGACGGGCGCCGGGGCGCTGGCCCTCGACTATCAGGGCGAACGATACAGGTCCTGGCTCTACCTGATCGCCCAGACCGATCGATTTAACGCGCCGTCTCGTCCGTTCCTCATGGCTGCAGGCCAGCCGGTGCCAAAGGCACCAGACGGCCGGCTGAACGTGACGCAACCCTGGGAATGGTCGCGCATCAACGACCAATCGGTCCTGTGGCGCAACGAATACGATGTAACCGATCAGGTTACGCTGTTCGCCGACGTCGGCGGATCGCGGACCAATGTCGAGCGCTTCTTCGGTCTTCCGACGATCACCAATGCTGTCGGCAACACCACCTCGACGCCGCAATTCTTCGGGCTCAGCATCGATCGACACACCTATGATGGCGGCGTCCGCGCCCGCTTCGATACCGGACCAGTTCGGCATGCCGTCACGTTCCAGGCCTCGGTCTATCATGATGCGCTGTACCGGCGGTTGACCAACGGCACGCTGGTTACGTCGAACATCTATAGTCCGACGGTCGCGCCGACTCAGTTCGCAAACGAGACCCCGGGACGCCCCAGGCTCTCGGACAGTCAGCTCACGGGGCTCTCGATTGCCGACACCTTGTCCGTGCTCGATGAACGTGTCCTGTTGACGTTGGGCGTCCGGCGCCAGGGCGTCGAGGCGAACAACTATCTCTCCAATGTCGGAACGTTGACGACCTCCTACGACAAGAGCGCGACCACTCCCGTCGTTGGCCTTGTCGTCCGGCCCATGGATAACGTCTCTCTGTATGCGAACTACGTCGAGGGGTTGAGCCGAGGCGACGTGGCGCCGCAGAACGCTTCCAATCCCGGCGAAGTGCTCGCGCCCTACATCGCCAGGCAGTACGAAGCCGGCGTCAAGGTGGACTTTGGCCGGATCGCGACCACCTTCAGTGCCTTCGAGATATCGAAGCCGAGCGGCGAGCTGCTGGCTGGTCGCTTCTCGGGGACCGCCGAAACGCAGGTGCGTGGACTCGAGTTCAACGTCTTCGGCGAACTCATGCCGGATGTTCGCGTCCTCGGCGGCGTTTCGTTGCTGGATGGCACCCTGACAAAGACCGCCATCGCGGCAAACGTGGGCAACACGCCAATCGGCGTCCCGAACGTACAGGCCAATATCGGAGCCGAGTGGGATCTGCCGTGGGTGAGAGGGCTCACCTTGAATGGGGCCGTCATCTACACGGGCAGGCAGTTCGTCGATGCCGCGAACAAGCAGCCGATCCCGGATTGGACGCGGCTCGATCTCGGCGCCCGCTACACGACGGCGATCAACGGCAGGAAGACGGTCTTCCGCGCCAACGTTCAGAACGTGACCGGCGAGAATTACTGGTCGAGCGTGGCCTCATTCGGAACGTTCTTCCTGGGAGCGCCGCGGACGTATCTCCTGTCCATGACGGTGGACATGTAATCGCTGCATTCCCGTCGGGCGCAAGCCATTGCCGCAATCGTAAGGACGCGCCCGCTGTTGCGGGGCGAACGGTCGGTTACAGAATTGCGGAATGATGAAATAATGCCCCTGATTTGCCCGACGTGTCAAATCACTGTGCCTGACGCCGGCTGCCGCCTGCTACTTTGCATGGGGTTGTTTTGCTGATTCAGCATTGGTCGCCGGCCCGAAAATCTGCCTCTATTGCATTCGAGACAGCTTGATGTGGCCCGCAGGTTGCTTTGCCGGGTCCGCAGTTTCTGCGTGGGGAATGACTGATATGAGTGGCTTGGTGATCAGCGGCGGCCGGGTGGTGGATCCGGCGAGCGGGATGGATGCGATTGGCGATGTGGCTGTCATGGATGGCAAGATCGTTGCTGTCGGCACCGGGCTCGGCGGCGCCGGGCGGGTGATCGACGCGACGGGCCTCGTGGTGGCGCCCGGCTTCATCGATCTGCATTCGCATGGCCAGTCGATCCCGGCCGATCGCATGCAGGCGTTCGACGGGGTGACGACGACGCTCGATCTCGAGGCGGGCGTGCTGCCGGTCGCATCCTGGTATCGGCGCCAGGCCGACAAGGGCCGCGTGCTGAACTACGGCGCCGCGGCCAACTGGGCCTTTGCGCGCATCGGCGCGATGACCGGCTCCAACACCGAGAGCTCGCTGGAGGCGTTCGGCAATGCCATGCGCGATCGCCGCTGGATCGACAACGTGGCCAGCGACGCGGAAGTGTCGGGTATCCTCGACCGTCTTGCCAACGGGCTGAACGAGGGCGGCATCGGCATCGGCATTCTCAACGCCTATGCTCCGGGCGCCGGCGTGCAGGAGCTCACTGCAGTTTGCCAGCTCGCGGCCACACATGACGTCGCGACCTTCACCCACGTCGCCTACATGTCGCGCATCGATCCCGAAAGCGCCGCGGAAGCCTATATCCGCCTGATCGGTTACGCCGGCGCCACCGGCGCGCATATGCACATCTGCCACTTCAACTCTTCCAGCAAGACGGACATCGAGCGTTGCACCGCGCTGATTGCGAAAGCGCAGGCGCAGGGCCTGCCGATCACGGTGGAGGCCTATCCCTACGGCACCGGTTCGACGGTGCTGGCGGCGGCCTTTTTCAGCGACCCGGAGTTCGAGGCGCGCAACGGCCTCGGCTACGATTCGGTGCAGCGCGTGACCGACGGACACCGATTTCGCGATCGCAAGGAATTGCTGGCGGCGCAGGCGGAAGAGCCATCGACGCTGGTGCTCTGGCATGTCCTGGATATCGAGAACAATCCGCACCACCGTGATCTGCTGGATATGGCGGTGCTGTATCCCGGCGGCGCGATCGCCTCCGACTCGATGCCGTGGACGCTGTCGGACGGCAGCGTCTACACCGGCGACGCCTGGCCGCTGCCCGATGACGCCACCTCGCATCCGCGCTCGGCCGGTTGCTTCACCCGCTTCATCCGCGAATGGGTGCGCGAGCGCCGCACCCTGTCGCTGCTGGAGGGCGTGCGCAAATGCGCGCTGATCCCGGCGGAGATTCTCGCGCGCAGCACGCCCGCGATGCGCGCCAAGGGCAGGCTGCAGGCGGGCGCCGATGCCGATATCGTCGTGTTCGATTTCGAGAAGCTGTCCGACCGCGCGACCTTCTCGGCGATGAACCGCCCGTCAGAGGGCGTGCGGCATCTCGTCGTCAGCGGCCAGCCGCTGATATCGAACGGCGTGCTCGACGTGGCGGCAAGGCCCGGACGCCCGGTGCGCCGGCCCGTCGCGCAAGCCTGACGGGGACCGATCGTGCCGGTCCCGATCCTGCTGGTGACCGGCTTCCTCGGCGCGGGCAAGACAACAATCGTGAACCATCTGCTGGCGCATGCGGAAGGCCGCCGCATCGCCGCCGTGGTCAATGATTTCGGCGCGATCAATATCGATGCCGAACTGATCGCCGGCGCCAGCGACGGCGTGGTCAGCCTCAGCAACGGCTGCATCTGCTGCTCGCTCGAAGGCGATTTGTTGCGCACGCTCGCCAACCTTCTGCGGCGCGATCCGCGCCCCGAATTCATCGTGATCGAAACCAGCGGCGTCGCCGATCCCTCCGACATCGTCCGCAACCTGATGGACCCCGTGATCTGGCGCGAGGCGCCGCTGGAGACGGTGCTGTGTGTAGTGGATGCGACGACGCCTGCGGAAAAGTTCGATGATGCGTTGCTGCGCTCCCAGTTGCGCATGGCCGACGTGGTGGCGCTGAGCAAGGTGGATCTGGCCGAGGCGGGAAGTCGCGCGCAACTGCTCGACGTCATCCGCACGCTGCGTCCGGCAGCAGTCGTGGTCGATGCGATGCATGGCGAAGTCCCCGCCGCGCTGCTGTTCCCCGCAGATGTCGATCGTGTGCCGGCGCCGCGCGAGCCGGGGCCGCGGCGGCCGGCGGAAGACCGTTTCGAGACGCTGAGCTGGACGTCGGAACGTCCGGTGTCGCTGCCGCGGTTGCAGCAGGCGTTCGGCCAGCTGATGCCGAAACTCGCGCGGGCAAAGGGACTGTTCGAGACGGTGGAGCAGCCGGGGCGGCTGACCGTGTTTCAATTCGCCGGCGGTCGCGCGACGCTGGCGCCGGGCGAAGCGCTCGCGCCCGGGGTACCGCGGACGCGGATCGTGTTCATTGCCGAGATCGGCGTGCTCTCGATCGCCGAGATCGAAAGCATCATGGCAAAGTGCGTCGAAGCCGGGTGAGGCGACGCTTACGCCCCCGTCACGCGCCAGATCACATCGCCGACATCGTCCGCCACCAGCAGCGAGCCATCCGGCCCGAGCGCGACGCCGACCGGCCGTCCGTAGGAGACCTTCTCATCCGGCGCGAGGAAGCCCGTCAAGATATCGCGTGCCGGGCCGGAAGGCCGCCCGTTCTCGAACGGCACGAAGACGACGGCATAGCCGCTCAGCGTGCTGCGATTCCAGGAGCCGTGCTGGCCGATCACCATGCCATCGGGAAAACCGGGGAGGGTGCCGGCCGGCATCCAGCACAGCCCGAGCGACGCGGTGTGGCCGCCGAGCGCGTAGTCGGGGGTGATCGCTTTCGCGACCATTGCCGGATCCTGCGGCACGCGATCGTCCACCGTCTGACCCCAGTAGCAATAGGGCCAGCCGTAGAAGCCGCCGTCGCGCACCGATGTCAGGTAATCCGGAGGCACCTCGTCGCCGAGGCCGTCGCGCTCGTTGACGACCGTCCAGAGCACGGACGTCTTCGGCTCCCACGCGAGGCCAACGGCGTTACGAAGCCCGCTCGCGAAGATGCGGCTCGAGCCGCTTGCAAGATCGAGTTCATAGATCGCGGCGCGACCTTCCTCGACCTCCATGCCGTTTTCGGCGATGTTGCTGAGCGAACCGACGCCGGCATAGAGCTTCCTGCCATCCGTGCTCGGCAGCAGGCTGCGCGTCCAGTGCCCGGAGGGCTTGAACGTGACGAGTTTCTTTCCCTCGGCGGTGATGCTGTCCGCACCCTGCACATAGGGAAAGGCGACCACCCCATCGGTGTTGCCGACGTAGAAGGTGTCGCCCACCAGCGCCATGCCGAACGGCTGGCTCAGGCCTTCCATGAAGGTTCCGCGTTTTTCGGCGACACCGTCGCCATCCCTGTCGCGCAACAGCGTGATGCGGTTGGCGCTGACGCCGAGCGCGCGGGCGCGCCGCATCGTTGCCTGCATCGCGTAGTGAAACACGCTTCGCGGCGGGCCCGCGATCTGGTTGGATTCGGCGATCAGCACGTCGCCATTGGGCAGCACGTTGATCCAGCGCGGATGCTCCAGCCCGGTCGCAAACGCGTTGACCTTGAGCCCGGGCGCTGCGACGGGCTTCTGCCCCTCGCTCCAGCCCTGCGCGGTCGGCATCTTCAGCGTCGGGATCGCGCCCTGCGCCTTCGCTTCCGGGATAGCCGGCGTGCTGCCCCAGGCCGGCTTCTGCGCGGCATCCTGCATCCGGCGCCACATCAGCGCGGCGCCGCCGATCAGCGCGACAATCCGCGCAAAAATGCCCGAGAAGTTCATGAAGCTCTCCTGTCGATCGCGCGCGTGCCGTCTGACGTCATATGGGTTTTGAGCCGCGGCGTCGACTAATCAACGTGAGATAGCTGACGTATCGGCGGCGCAGGAGGTTGCCCTCAATTTTGCCGTCGAAATCGCTTCCGGCTATAGTCCCGCGAAATCATCCCCGCGAGGTCACGTGACTGCCCAAAATCCCGCCGCAGGCAAACCGGTCGATCCGTCCGCCCTCGTCAACGTGCCGCGCCTGGTAACGGCGTATTTCGCCGGCAAGCCCGATCCGGCCGATCCCGCCCAGCGGGTTGCCTTCGGCACGTCGGGGCACCGCGGTTCCTCGCTGAAGAACGCGTTCAACGAAAACCATATCCTTTCGACGACGCAGGCGATCTGCGATCACCGCCGCGAAACCGGGCTGACCGGGCCGCTGTTCGTAGGCATCGATACGCATGCGCTGGCCGAGCCGGCGCTCGCGAGCGCCGTGGAGGTATTCGCTGCGAACGGCGTCGATATCATGATCGATGCGACCGGCGGCTACACGCCGACGCCCGTCATCTCGCATGCGATCCTGAGCTACAACAAGGGCCGGACCAGCGGACTCGCCGATGGCGTCGTTATCACGCCGTCGCACAATCCGCCCGAGGACGGCGGCTACAAATACAATCCCCCGCACGGCGGCCCGGCCGATACCGACGTGACCGGCAAGGTCGAGAAGGCGGCAAACGCCTACATGGAAGCCGGCATGAACGGCGTTGCGCGGACGCCCTATGACCGTGCCCGCAAGGCGCCGACGACGCATCTGCATGACTATATCGGTCCCTACGTCAGCGATCTCGGCAACGCCGTGGACATGGCGCTGATCAAATCATCGGGCGTCAAAATCGGGATTGATCCGCTGGGCGGCGCCGCCATTCACTACTGGCAGCCGCTGATCGACCATTATGGAATCAATGCGACGATCGTGAACGAGGCCGTCGATCCGACGTTCCGCTTCATGACCGCGGACTGGGACGGCAAGATCCGGATGGACTGTTCGTCGCCCTATGCGATGGCGAGCCTGATTGCGATGCGCGACAAATTCGACGTCGCCTTCGCCAACGACACCGATGCCGACCGGCACGGCATCGTGACGCGCACCGGCGGCCTGATGAACCCGAATCACTTTCTCGCCGCGGCGATCGCCTATCTGTTCGAGCACCGGCCGCAATGGGGCGCCGACGCCGCGATCGGCAAGACGATCGTTTCCAGTTCGATCATCGATCGGGTCGCAAGGAAGCTGAACCGCAAGCTGGTCGAAACCCCGGTCGGCTTCAAATGGTTCGTCGATGGTCTCGGTACCGGTGCATTCGGCTTTGCCGGGGAGGAAAGCGCCGGCGCCTCGTTCCTCAAGCGCGACGGCACGGTGTGGACGACCGACAAGGACGGCATCGTGATGGGGCTGCTCGCCGCCGAAATCCTCGGCCGAACCGGCCGCGATCCGAGCCAGCTGTTTGCCGGGCTGACGGCCGAACTCGGCGTACCCTTCTACGAGCGGATCGACGTGCCGGCGACGCCTAAACAGAAGAATGCCCTGAAAGCGCTCGGGCCGGAGCAACTCGACCTGCGCCAGCTTGCCGGCGAGCCGGTCAGCGCGGTCAGAACCCGCGCGCCCGGCAACGACCAGCCCTTCGGCGGCATCAAGGTCGAAACCGAGGCGGGATGGTTCGCCGCGCGGCCCTCGGGCACCGAAGACGTCTACAAGATCTACGCCGAGAGTTTCCGCGGGCAGGAGCATCTCAAGACTATCCAGCAGGACGCCCAGCGCGCGATCGCCAAGGTGTTCTGACCGGGCCAGGGGTTTGGGCGCCTTCGGTAATTGGCCTGGGGCCCGGCTCTGCCAGGCCTGTACTGATTCGGTGTGACGTAGCTCAGGCCGGCGCGACCGGTAACTGGTTCCCGATACATTCCTCGCGATCACGCTGAAATCACGAAGACCCACGCAGTCTTGTTACCAGAGTTAGCTACCAGGGAACTGCCGGAAAACAGTCCGGTATTGGGAGCTATCGCGAGGGACCCGGGGGAAGAAATGACGGCGGAATCGGTAGTCTACTATTTGAATCGCGTTCCTGAGAGCGATCCAAATGACCAAACCGAATGGCTGGTAACGGCATTGGGAAATTATACCGGAGCAGAGCTTCGCGAGTTGCTTTATGTGGCTGAAGAGCCTGGTTTTTTTGAGCTGATGCGCGGGTTGTTCGCGCTATCCGAAGATAGCCGCGCCGTATTGCAGCGTTTTCTGGAAAATGGCCACCCGCCGGCCATGAAGGCGGCCATAGACCCGCAGGGCCGCCTGACCGTCGAACACGTCGCCGACGAGCAGCGGGTAAAGGTCCTTCCCGGGATCGCAAATTAGCGCCCGCAACGCCCACAGGTTGTGTTAACCTCTTCCCAACTTAGAAAGTTGGGAGAGTGACACAATGGCGATCAGGAAGTCTGGCCCGCTAGATGCGATGGTGGGGGCCAAGATCCGCATGTTTCGGATCAACCGCGGTATGAGCCAAACCGTGCTCGCCGAACGGATCGGCGTTACCTTTCAGCAGGTGCAGAAATACGAGAAAGGCGCGAACCGGGTTGGCGCCAGCCGGTTGTCGCAGATCGCTTCCGTCCTTGGCATTTCCGTCGGTGAACTGTTCGAATCCCCCGGGGATGGCGCGTCCGGCTCGAATTCTCCGATCCATCTGCTCGCCGAGCCCGGCGCGCTGCGCGTTCTCAAGGCCTATGCACGAACGACCAGCCCGCGGGTGCGCCTGTCGATTGCGAAACTGGTCGAAAGCATCGCCGATCGCGAAATGGAGGCCAAGGCCCCCTCCGCAAGGACGGAGACCGTCAGCCGGAGTTTCCGCGCACAGGGATAAGAGGCTTTGCCGATCGAAGCGCGGCCGTGTCGCGTCCATTCAGCCGGCCGCGCGGATGGCGACACGCTCTCTCGGCATGGTGCCGGGAATGAATTCGCCGATCCAGTCGCGGCGCGCCGCTTCGATATGCCATGACATCGCTTCGGCCGAAGACGGTGCTGGATCGGGAATGTCCTTGCGGATCTCCTTGCCGTCCTGCCAGCCGCAGCTGTGCGAGTAGCGCGCCTTGCAGACGAGGTGGATATCGTCGTGATCCTGCAGCAGCACATAGCCATCGGCGGGGAAGAACGTGCCGGCAAGCTCGATCGCGCCAGGCAGCTGACGTACCAGCAGGAACGTGCTGGTGGACTGGGTAGCCGATTCGGCAACCAGTACGCCGAACAGGCTGTGTATGGGAGTAATCGCCTGCGGCGCAGCAAGTGCGAGCGGCTCGGTGATCGGGCCCGCTGTCGCAATCGAAAGATACTCGCCTTCCGGCCCCCAGCGGCAGGCGATCAGCCATTCCCGGCTTCGGCTGCGAATCAAGGTCGGCTTGGCATAATCCGACCGGGCAATATCGGCTGCCATGGCTATGACTAGGGCTTTCGCAAGCATAAGTTCCTCCAGGCGAGGGCGGGACTGACCTCGCGTGCGACTTTGCTTGTCAGGCGTGAGGTCATCGTGAGCGGCGCTGAACACCCGGTGGAAAAGTTGTTTGTGCGCGCGGCTGAATTATTGCGCGGCGAGGAATTGAGCGCGGCCGGCGATCACGATGCGCAGAATTTGCTGCAGGCATTGGACTACGCGCCCATAGCGCGCGAATCACAGCATGGCCCGCAAAGCGCGAATCGGGCCTGCCTGCTGATGGCCGCTTCGCGATTCGCGCGCATCTTCGAACTCGCCGCGCCCGACGCGCCGGGGCTAATATCTTTTGGCGCGCAATTTGATCCCGTGCTCGCCGATTCGTTGCATGCGGGAAGTCCGGTCGTGGGTGTCTCCGGCGTCGGCGTATCGCTGCAGCAAGCATTTCAGGGCTGCGTCGGGGAAGGGATAGAGTATCTTTCCCAATTGCAGACGCAAAGCGACGAGCTGGTTGCTTCGCCCATTGAAGATCAGACCGGCAAGCTCGGCGCGATGGCCGCGGAACTCGTCGCCACCCTGTCGGAGCGCCGCACCCAGCCGGAAAGGCCGCTCGCGTGGTTTCGCGCCATCAGATCGACCGACGGCTCCGAGGTGCTGCTGCCGGCCGACATCTGCCTGCGCCGGCCGTCGGCGCAGCGCGATTTCGCGCTGCCGTTTCCGCTGAGTATCGGATCGGCCGCCGGTCCGTCGCGGGATGAAGCGGCGTTGCACGGTCTGCTGGAATTGATCGAGCGCGACGCGGCCGCGCTGTGGTGGCGGGGCGGCCAGATGGGCCGATCGATTCCACCGCAGCATGACGCTGCCATCGCGGCCGAACATCTGTTGCGCCAGCTCCGGAACACCGCAGCAGCGCGGCGCCGGACCTGGCTGCTCGATATCACGACGGATGTCGGCGTGCCCGTTGTCGCGGCCGTCTCCTGCCGCGCCGATGGTTCCGGTTTTGCCTTCGGCCTCGCGGCGCGGCCGTGGCTGGAGGCTGCGGTGCGCGCCGCGATCATGGAGATGTGCCAGGTCGAACTGGCCGACGCCGTCGTCGCCGCCAAGCGCAGCGAGCGCGGCGATGCCGCGCTCAATGCGCAGGATCGCATCCACCTGCGGCGTGCGACGATCAATGCCGATCAATGCATGTTGCTGCAGCCGATTGCCGAGCGCGCCACGCATCTTTCGTTTCGCGCAACTGAAGCGAGCGATATCTTTGGATTGATCGTAGAGCGTTTGAAAATGCTTGGCATCGAGACCTTCTGCATCGATCTCACACGCGAATTCTTCGGCGTTTCAGTGGTCCGCATGATTGCGCCCGGTCTCCAGCTCGAGCCGTCCGAGATCGTCACGGCGCGCCTGCAGGACGCCATTGCGCGAGCCGGCGGCGGCGCAACCTATACCGGCGGGATCGCTTTGATATAATGAGGACCAGAACTACCACCCGGTTCCGGAAAATCTTCTCATGCGGGCCAGCGCAAGCGCCATGACAGCAGACAAGGCCGCGGCGGCGCCCGAAAGCGCTCCGCGTCTGCTGGTGTCGCTCGTCGGACGCTTCGGCTTGAAGTTCAACGGCCGGCCGGTCGAACTGCGAACGCGCAAGGCTGCTGCCGTGCTCGGTTACCTCGCACTGTCGGAGATGAAGCAGGAGAGCCGGGAACGGCTGGTCGGGCTGCTGTGGAGCCGTTCGGACGAAGAAAAGGCGCGCGCCTCGTTACGCCAGGTTGTTCGCGAACTGCGTTCGGTGCTGGAGGAGGCGGGATTTGGCGGCTTCGTCGCCGAGCGGCTGCTGGTCGGCGTCCATACCGGACAAATCGAAGTCGATATCGAGAGCGTGCTTCAATTGGCCGAAGGCGGACGCGTCCATCCGCTGCTGCTCGATGTCCAGCAACTGGACGAGCGCCTGTTCGAAGGGCTGGACGATCTCGATCCGTCGTTCCGCGTCTGGGTGCTGGCCAAGCGTCAAACCATCCACGAACGACTGATGCGGAGCCTCGACGCGGGTTTGAACGCTGCACAGGTCGCCATCGACGTCAGAAAGAAGATTGCCACCGCGATCGTCAATCTCGATCCGACCCATGAACACGCCTGCCGCTATCTGATGCGGGCCCACGCCGAGGATGGCGACACTGCCGGCGCGCTGCGCATCTACAAGGCGCTCTGGGATTTGCTGGATCGCGATTACGGCATGGAGCCGTCGCCGCAGACCGAAGAACTCGTCGCCAAGATCAAGCTCGGCCTTTTTGATCAAGGCTCTGATGATCTCGATTTCTCCGCGGCGAACGACGAGTTTTCCGTCCGGACGGTGAAGGGCGCGGTTCTCCAGCCTTTCGTTCCGGTGACGTCCGCGCCCAATGCGCTGGCCAAGACGCGCCTGGTGCTGCGGCCCTTTGCGATGCATGGCGTCGATGACGATCACAGCCATCTGGTGCAGGGGTTCTCGCAACATCTCGCCGCCTGTCTGGTGCGTTTCCGGGAATGGAGCGTGGTCGATCGTCCCCCGGCCGCGCTGGTGCTTCCTGCGCCGGAATCCGCACCGCAGTACTGTATCGAGACCACCGCCTACCAGGCCGGCGGCGAAATCAACATCGTGATGGTGCTGCGAGACGATACGACGGGGATCTACGTCTGGAGCGAGAGCTTCCGGCTGGGACTGGGCAACTGGTTCGAAACCCAGCAGCGCATCATCCGCCGGATTGCGACTTCGCTGAACGTGCAGCTCTCGACCGAGCGGCTGATGCGGCTGGCAGGCGAACCCGACGTTTCGCTCGATCTGCATGACCGCTGGCTGCGCGGCCAGAACCTGATGACGAAGTTCGACCCGGAGAGCTGGCGGCGGGCAGTGTCCATCTTCCGCGACGCGATCCGCGAAAATCCCGGCTTCTCATCGTGCTACAGCAGCCTGGTGCAGATGAACAACATCGAGCATTTCGTGCATCCCGGCCTGTTTCGCGATCTTGGCAAGGCAAAGGCAACGCTCGAACTGGCAAAGACGGCGGTTCAGCTCGATCCGGTCGATTCCAGAGCACACCTCTGCTGCGGTTGGTCCTATGTGATGGCAGGTCGCGAGGCCGAAGCGGCGCCGCACATGGAGCTTGCCTGCGAACTCAACGACAACGATCCGTGGACTTTGCTGTCGAGCGCCCATTATGACGCTTTTTGCGGATCGATCGGACAGGCGCGGCTGCGAGCCGACCAGTCGCTCACGCTATCGCCGGCTCCCTCCTATCTCGAGTGGAGTTATCACAGCATCATCCGCTTTCTGTGCGGCGACTACGAAGGCGCGCTCGAGGCTTACGATCGGGCGCACGGCGTCGTGCCGATCTTGCCGGCATGGCGGGCCGCGACGCTGTTCTATCTCGGCGAAACGAAGATGGCGCGCGAAGAAGCCGATCGCTTCGCGAACGGGCTGCGCTCGTTCTGGGTCGGCCAATCGCCCCCGACCGACGAGGCCGTGGCGCGGTGGGTCCTGCAAGCTCATCCGATCACCGTTCCCGAGCGATGGGACGCCCTCCGCCACGGCTTGCGCGGCGCAGGGCTTCCGGTCGTTGGTATCGTCCAGCTATCGGCGTAAGCCGGCTTCGTCAGGCGCAGAGGCTGAGCGTGTAGTCGCCGATGCGTTCGGCATGCACCTTGAACTTTTCATTCTCCGGGATCACCGGATCGATGCCGTTGAACAGGCGCTTGTAGAACGGCGGAAGCGGATAGGTCGATCCGGGCTGGTTGAGGAGCGCCTCGGAATCCTCGATCATCACCTTCGGCGGCAACTTCACCGTGATCGTATCCTGCTCCTGGGCCACGAACTTGATGTGCTTGAAACGATCCGGCACGGTGGCGAACACCTGGGCCTTGGCGAGTTGCTCCTTGAACTCGTCCACCGTCTCGGGAATCGGATACGCATTGTCGTCTTCCAGATAGTTCGTGCCGGTCGCCCAAGTCTTCACCAGCTTGCCCCAACGCTCATGGTTGGTCACCTGTAGCCTTTCGATGCGCTGCATGGTCTTGCTCCTCCGGGTAAGGTGAGACGGACAATTCCGCTCACAGAAATGCGGGCACGGCTTGCCGCAGCTCGGCAATTTCGGTGGTGAACTCCACCAGCTGCGCCATGCTCGAGATGTCGGCAATGTCGTGAAGTACGTTTGCCGGATAGAATTCACGGGAGATCGCGGCCAGCTGCTCGGCCAGCGAACCGCCACAGGCGGTGCGCGGGTCGCCGGCGAGTGCGCCGAAAATAACTTCCGCTACGAGGATCGAGCCGAGCGGTCCAAGGCACAGGCCCTCGTTCGACGGCTGTTGCATTGCCTCGAACAGAACGAAGAACGGCAGCGGCGGGTCGTTCGAAAGGGTTTCAATGTCTTCCGCCGTCAGCGAGCCATAGGCCGGCGCAGCGGCAAGCCAGGTGCGAAGCTGGTCGACACGATAGGCGCGGTCGGCCAAAAGCCGCGAGCCGGCGATGAAATGCGGTCTGCGGTTGCCGATCTCGGCGACCAGCGCGTCCACCGACCACATGCCGGCCAGCCCCGCGCCGAGCAGGTCGCGATAGAGCAGGCCGACCCGCTCGGTTTCGTCGAACGCCGGAAAAATCTGCTCGTTGCCCAGTCCGTCGCTGAGATATGGACCGATGCGGCGGCTGTAGTTCGGCTTCGATTCGTTGATCTCGAAGAAGCGCGACCACTGCACCATCCATGTTTCGTCGAGCGGCATGTTGACCGGGTCGTTCGCCGAGCTCTTTTCGAGGGTGTTGTTGAGGTCATGGAGCGAGAGGTCGTTGATGCGATATTCATGTCGCACCATGGCGTGACCGAAGCGGAACGCACCGTGAGAAAATTCGAGGGGAATTTCCCAGTCGCCTGTCGAAAAGCGTTCCGCGGATTCGGGGCGATCGATGAAGTGCGGGACGGGTCCGGAATATGCCGAGTAGATCGCCGGCTGGAGCACGCGCCGCATCAGGTCGTTGCGGATGACGTTGTGATAGATCGCCGTCAGCGCGCTGCGGGCGCACAGGAAGCGCTTGTAGGCGGCGCCGAACTGGCCGTTCGGCCCGATACTGTGTTCCTGGCGGCGAATGACGTCGATCAGCGCGTTATGCAGCAGCGCGAACAGGGCCGTCAGTTGCGACATCACGGCGTGATCGTCGTTGCGCGGATCGGCCACCAGCGCCTCGGTAAGCGCGACCCGAACGCCTGCGACGCTGCGATCGATGCCCGTCACGTTCTCGGCGCGGGTTCGCGCGATGTCGCGAAACGGACAGCCGCTCCTGGGCTCGTTCTCCTTCCAGCGCATCCGCCCGAGCCGCAGCTTGGTGCGGCGGTCGTCGTTGGGCGCATCGAGCGCGTAGATGTGCGGCGAGCCGACGGGACCGCTGCCGAACAGGGTTTCCAGACGAAGCGGCGTGCGGCGCGCATTGGCGGTCCCGCCGCCGAGGCCTCCGGCAACCGAAATAGGGATCGCCGAGTGAACCAGGTCATGCGCGACGAACTGCAGCAGATACGTGTAGCCCGAAGGGATGAGCGGGTTTTCCCAGTACTCCGCCGCTCCACCCCCGTGTGGCGGCCATTTGATATGCTCGTCCATCCGCCGTGACAGGCCGTGCATCAGCCGCCGCAGTTGCGGCAACACCGCGGGTGAATCCAACGGATCGATGCCGAAGGCGCGAAATCGCTGCGACGGATCGGGCGTGCCGAGGAAGTGGCGAAAGCCGGGGGCTGTGGCTCCTTGGGCGAAGTCGTGCGCATGGCTCTCGGAAGTTCGGAGAGTTGCTGCTTCGACGTTCTGCACAGCCATTGACACCATCCCGCCCATTAGCTCCGGCGGCGAGAGTGCGAAAAAAGTCGTGAAATTATCGTGAGTTAATTCATTAGAACCTGTGGACATCTGTGGACATCTTGATCACGCCACGTTTGCCACAAAGCGAGCGCAGCGTTGCCATAGTCACGTCCGTCTGCATTGCGAGCGTAAGGGCTGGTCCTCAGCAAGCCCGCGCGGTGACAGCGTTGCCTTGCCCGCGCATTCCCGATAGCGATGGCGGTCGGGACTTTTCCGGTTGAGGCATGCTTTCTTCATGGCTGATTTCCACGGCGTCTTTCCCTATCTGGTGTCACCGGTCGATGGTTCAGGCGAAATCCGCACCGAAGTGCTGGGCCGGCTGTGCGATGATCTCATCAAGTCCGGCGTGCATGGACTGACGCCGCTCGGTTCGACCGGCGAGTTCGCCTATCTCAACCAGACGCAGCGTGCGGCCGTCGTGCAGACGACGATCGAGGCCGCAAATGGCCGCGTGCCGGTGATCGCCGGCGTAGCGTCAACGTCGACGGCGGATGCGGTGGCGCAGGCGAAAGCGCACCAGAAGCTTGGCGCCGACGGCATTCTCGCGATCATGGAAGCGTATTTCCCGATCGCCGATGCGCAGGTCGAATCCTATTTCCGCGCCATTGCGGACGCGGTCGACATTCCCGTCGTGATCTATACCAACCCGCAATTCCAGCGCTCCGATCTGACGCTCGATGTCATCGCGCGGCTCGCGAGCCATCCGCGCATCGGCTACATCAAGGACGCTTCCACCAATACCGGCCGGCTGCTGTCGATCATGAATCGCTGCGGCGACGATATCCGGGTGTTCTCTGCATCGGCCCATATTCCGGCGGCGGTGATGCTGATCGGCGGGCTGGGGTGGATGGCGGGACCCGCCTGCATCATCCCGCGGCAGAGCGTCGAACTCTACAATCTCTGCAGGGCGTCGTGCTGGGATGAGGCGATGAAGTTGCAGCGCAAGCTGTGGCGCATCAACGAGGCATTTGCGCGGTTCAACCTGGCCGCCTGCATCAAGGCCGGGCTCGACATCCAGGGCTACGCGGTCGGCGATCCTGTCCCGCCGCAGGCGGCGCTGACGGCCGAGCAGCGCAAGGTGGTCGAGGCGGCGCTCCGCGACGTCGGATAACGCCCGCGCCGGGCCGCCCGGCTTGCGGGACCGTTCGCGCTACCTAGATCATGCAGGTTCGCGCGCTGAGGTGCGCCGACAAGTCGCTGAAACAACCGGAAACCTTGGGCCGGCCGCCGCGTTTGGCTGGTCCCGCATCAGCCGTCCGCAACGGAGCGGCATTGCCTGGTGAGTGATCGATGAACCGTCGCTTCGCGCTTTTCGCAGTCATTGTCGCCGCCGTGCTGGTGGCATTGACCCTCTCCAATATTCGCTACAGCCCCTGGACCAATACCGTTGCACGGACGGTGGATCAGCGCGGCCCGCTGTCGGAGGCGGAGCGCGCCAACATCGAGCTGTTCGAGCGCGTGTCGCCGTCGGTCGTGCAGGTTGCGGCGCGGTCGGCCGGTGCCAATGTCCTGGAAGAGGACGAGGAGCAGGGCGCGGGAGGGTCGTCAGGCACCGGCTTCGTCTGGGACAACAATGGTCATGTCGTCACCAACAATCACGTCGTGCAGAACGGCAATGAAGTCGCGGTGCGCTTTGCCTCGGGCGAGGTGGCGCAAGCCGAGGTGATCGGCGTGGCGCCGAACTATGACCTCGCGGTGTTACGGATCAAGAATGCCCGCCAGTTACCGCCGCCCGTGGCGCTGGGCAGTTCGAGCGACCTCAAGGTCGGTCAACTGGCGTTTGCGATCGGCAATCCGTTCGGGCTCGATCAATCCCTGACCAGCGGCATCATCAGCGCGCTCAAACGCCGGCTCCCGACCAGCAGCGGCCGCGAGATCGCCAACGTGATCCAGACCGATACCGCTATCAATCCGGGCAATTCGGGCGGGCCGCTGCTGGATTCAGCGGGACGGCTGATCGGCGTCAACACAGCGATCATCTCGCCATCGGGCTCCAGCGCCGGCATCGGATTTGCGGTCCCTGCCGATATCGTCAATCGCGTCGTCCCTGAACTGATCAAGAACGGCCGGGTGCCGACGCCCGGTATCGGCATTGTCGCTGCCAGCGAAGCCGTTGCAACGCGGCTGGGGATCGAAGGGGTGATCGTCGTTCGGACCGCGCCCGGAGGTCCGGCCGAGCGTGCCGGCATCCGCGGCGTCAACATGAACTCCGGCGCGATCGGCGACGTGATCGTCCGGGCCGATGGCAAGCCGGTCCATCGCCTGTCGGACCTGACCGACCAGCTCGAGCAGGTCGGTGCCGGCAAGAGCGTCCGTGTCGGCGTCAAGCGCGGTTCGGAGACCCGCGACGTCAATGTCGATATCGTGGATATCGCCCGCGGCCAGTAATCCCGGTCTGACGGCAGGATCTTACCCACTCGCGACGCTTCGCGATCGCGCTTGTTTGGCTTGCGAGTTGCATGGATCGGGCAACCTCGTCATTCCGGGGCGATGCGCCAGCATCGAACCCGGAATCTCGAGATCCCGGGTTCGACGCTTTGCGTCGCCCCGGAATGACCGTGTGAGTTGTCTCGCAGCGAAAAACCGCTAAAACCCGCCCAATCCGAACAAGAAGCTCGAAGGACAAACTGATGAACATTCTTCCCGGCAATATGCGTTTTGGTGCAGGCCAGCCGGTCAAGCGTTTGGAAGACCACAGGCTGCTCACCGGGAAGGGGCAGTTCATCGACGACAAGCCGGAGGAGGGCGCGCTGTGGCTCTATGTGCTGCGCTCGCCCCATGCCCACGCCAAAATTGTCGCGATCGATGCCGCTGCAGCCACCGCGATGCCGGGCGTTCAGGCCGTCTACACCGGCGCCGATCTGGTCAGGGACGATATCGGCACCATCCCGACCCTTGCGATCTTCAAGCGGGCGGACGGCTCGCCGATGACGGTGCCGCCGCGGCGGCTGCTCGCCCACGAAGTCGTGCGCTATGCCGGCGAAGCGGTTGCCGCGGTCGTGGCGACATCGCGCATGCTGGCGCAGACCGCCTCTGAGGCGATCGTGGTTGATTACGAGGTGCTGCCGTCGGTGGTCGATCCGCTGGAGGCGATCAAGCCGGGCGCGCCGGTGGTCTGGCCGGACGCGCCCGACAACGTCGTGGCCGCGATGAGCTATGGCGACGCCGCCAAGGTCGAGGAAGCCTTTGCGAGCGCCGCGCACAAAGTCTCGCTCGAACTGGTCAGCCAGCGGCTGGTGCCGTCCGCGATGGAGCCGCGCTCGACCATTGCCGAGATCGACAAGAAGTCCGGCCGGCTGATCCTGCACGTCCAGTCACAAACCCCGGCCTCGACCCGCGATGTGCTGGCGGAAGCCGTGCTGAAGCGGCCCAAGGACAGCGTCCGCGTGCTGGTCGGCGACATCGGCGGCGGCTTTGGCCAGAAGACCAATCTCTATCCGGAAGACGGCATCGTCGCCTATGCCGCGACCAAGCTCGGCAAGAAGATTCGCTGGCGCGGCGACCGCACCGACGAGTTCGTCGGCGGCACCCACGGCCGTGATCTGACTTCAACCGGCGAGTTCGCGCTCGACGCCAAGGGCCGCGTGCTCGCCTATCGGGTCCGCTCGGTCGGCGGCACCGGCGCGTACTCTTCCGGCGCGGCCAACATCATTCCGCTGGTGCTCGGACCGTTCGTGCAGACCGGCGTCTATGATCTGCCGCTGGTGCATTTCGAGGTGAAGTCGGTGATGACCAACACCGCACCGGTTGGAGCCTATCGCGGGGCGGGGCGGCCCGAGGCGGTGTTCATCGTCGAGCGGCTGATGGACGCCGCCGCGCGCCAGATCGGCATCGATCCGCGCGCCATCCGCAAGACGAATTACATCAAGCCGGCGCAACTGCCCTACACCAACGCCGTTGGCCAGGTGTACGACTCCGGCGCGTTTGCGCACATGCTGTCGCGCGCTTCCGAACTGGCGGACTGGGATGGTTTTGCCGCGCGCAAGAAGGCGGCGAAAAAGAAGGGCCTGCTCTACGGCCGCGGCCTCACCAGCTACATCGAATGGACCGGCGGGCGCGCGCACACCGAAAAGGTCAGCCTGCACGCGACCGCCGAAGGCCGCATCATCCTGCATTCCGGCACCATGGCGATGGGGCAGGGCCTGCAGACCACCTACACGCAAATGGTGTCCGATACGCTCGGCATCGCCATGGACAAGATCGACGTGGTGCAGGGGGACACGGATCTTGCCACAGGCTTCGGCAGCGTCGGTTCGCGCTCGCTGTTCGTCGGCGGCACGGCCGTGGCTGTTTCGACCAACGACATGATCAACAAGGCGCGCGAGAAGGCTTCCAACGTTCTCGAGACCTCCATTGAAGACATCGAGTATCGCGATGGCTGGCTGACGGTGGTCGGCACCGACAGGCGCATCAGCCTGTTCGAGATCGCGAAGAAGGAAGACGGCGCGCGCCTGTCGGTGGATTCCGAAGGCGAAGTCGACGGGCCGAGCTGGCCGAACGGCACGCATATCTGCGAGGTCGAGATCGATCCGGAGACCGGCGTCAGCAAGGTGGTGCGCTACACCACGGTCGACGACGTCGGCATCGCCGTCAATCCGATGCTGGTGACCGGCCAGGTGCATGGCGGCGTCGCCCAGGGCATCGGGCAGGCGCTGTATGAGGGCGTCGCCTACAGCGAGGAAGGCCAGTTGCTGACGGCGAGCTACCAGGACTATTGCGTTCCGCGCGCCGACGACATTCCGCCGATCGCGGTGACGCTGGACGATTCCGCGCCGTGTCGCACCAATCCGCTCGGCGCCAAGGGCTGCGGCGAATCCGGCGCCATCGGCGGGCCGCCTTGCGTCACCAACGGCGTGATGGATGCGCTCAGCGAACTCGGCATCAAGCAGCTCAACACGCCGCTGACGCCGGCGAAGATCTGGCAGGCGATCAGGGATGCGAAGGCGGGGTAGGGCACACTCTCTCCGCCGTCATTCCGGGGCAACGCGAAGCGTTGAACCCGGAATCCATCGGGCCGCAGATTCCGTTGCAAGATGGATTCCGGGTTCGCGCTACGCGCGCCCCGGAATGACTGAAGTCAGATCCCCAGCACCATCTTCGCGATGATCTCGCGCTGGATCTCCGACGAGCCGCCGAAAATCGTATAGGCGCGGCCGTTGAGATATTCCGGAACGACCGGCAGCAACTCTTCCGGGATTCCCGGCGTTTCGTTGAGCCGGTAGAGCGGCCGCACCGGCTCGACATAGAGCCCGTCATTGCCGATCACGTCGACGCCCAGCCGCGTTACTGCCTGGCGGATTTCGCTGTTGCGTAGTTTGAGCAGCGACGACACCGCGCCGGGATTTTGCCCGGTCTGCAACGCCGACAGCACGCGCAGTTCGGTCATTTCGAGCGTGTCGATATCGACCTCGATCTCGGACATCCGCACCACGATGTCGGGATCGTCGATAGCGCGGCCGGTGACCTCGGAATCGGCGAGATCGGAAATCGTCTTCAGCGCATCGCGCAGCTTGGCCGAGGCGATGCCGGCGCCGCGTTCGAACTCGAGCAGGTATTTGCCGTAGGTCCAGCCTTTGCCTTCCTCGCCGACGCGATTGGCGACGGGCACGCGGACGTCGTCGAAGAAAACCTGATTGACCTCGTGGTCGCCGCCGATGGTGAGGATCGGCCGCGTCGTGATGCCCGGGCTCTTCATGTCGATCAGGATGAAGGAGATACCGTCCTGCTGCCGCTCGGTCTCGTTGGTGCGCACCAGTGCGAACATCCGGTTGGCGTGATGGGCATGCGTGGTCCAGATCTTGGTGCCGTTGATGATGTAGTCGTCGCCGTCGCGCACCGCGCGGGTTTTCAGCGACGAGAGGTCGGAGCCGGAGCCGGGCTCGGAGTAGCCCTGGCACCAGTAGTCCTCGCCGGAGAGAATCCGCGGCAGATAGAAATTCTTCTGCTCGGGTGTCCCGAAGCCGATGATGACGGGGCCGACCATCTTGACGCCCATGACGTTCACGTTCGGCACGCCGGCGCGGGCGGATTCCGCCTCGAATATCCAGCGCTGCGCCGGCGTCCAGTCCGGTCCGCCATGATCCACCGGCCAGCCCGGTGCGCCCCAGCCCTTCCTGTGCAGCGCGCGTTGCCAGGCCATGCCAATGTCAGGGTCGGAGAACACCGACGGCGTCAGCGCGGTGGCGCGTTTCATTTCCGGCGTGAGGTTGGCCGCGATGAAGTCGCGGACTTCCTGCTCGAAGGCGCGTTCCTCGGCGTTGAAAGCAAGATCCATGTTGTGCTCCGTTATGCCTGCACCGCGCGACCGCCCAGGGCGGCGTAACGGCGATAATGATGGGCGCTGCCGCCGAACAGCGTGTCGAAGGCGAGCAGCCGTTTGAAATAGGAGCCGATGTCGAGCTCCTCGGTGACGCCCATGGCGCCGTGAAGCTGGACCGACTGCTCGGCGACGAAGCGCGCGCATCTGCCGATCTTGGCCTTGGCGCCGGAAGCCGCGCGGCTGCGCGCGACCGGTTCGGCATCCGCCATCAGCGCGGCGCGCAACGCCATCGAACGCGCCTCGTCGCATTGCATCGACATGTCGGCCAGCCGATGCCGGATCACCTGGTTGGCGGACAGGGGGCGTCCAAATTGTTTTCGGATTTTTGTATATTCGAGCGTCTGGTCCAGCAGCGTCTGCATGATGCCGACGGCTTCAGCGCCGAGCGCGGCCATCGCGCGATCGACCACGGCTTCGATCGCCGGCAAGGCGTCGCTGCCGTCGCCGAGCCGCGCGTCGGCAGGAAGTCGCACGTCCCTGAGTTCGAGGTTGCAGGCGCGGCCGCCGCCGAGTCGCGCGAAGTCGCGCGAGGCGAGGCCGGGCGTGCCTCGCGGCACCAGGAACAGGCAGAGTTTGCCGTCATCGATGCGTGCCGAGACGATGATCTGCCCGGCGGCATTGCCGTCGAGGACCGCGGTCTTCTGTCCATTGAGCGTCCAGCCGTCGGGCGCCTTCTTCGCAGAGGTACGAACGTTCGCCAGATCAAAACGCGCCTGGCGTTCCGAATGCGCGAAGGCCAGCACCAGCGAACCATCGGCGACCTTTGGCAGCAGCGCCTGCCTCTGTGCATCGGTGCCGCATTCCGAAATCAGCGCCGCGCCGATCACGACCGTGGAGAGATAGGGCTCGGAGACGAGGCCGCGGCCGAACGCTTCCATCAAAATGCCGATCTCGACGGCGCCGCCGCCAAGCCCGCCATCGGCTTCGGCGATCGGCAGCGCCAGCCAGCCAAGCTCGGCGAATTGCTTCCAGAGGTCGCCACTGAAACCGAGCGGATCATTCGCAATGCGACGGCGATGATCGGCGGTATAGGTTTCGTTGACGAAGCGGTCGGCACTTTCGCGCAGCAGCCGCTGCTCGTCGCTCAAGGTGAGGTCCATCTGATCTACTTGCTTTCTCTACTTTACCGGTGCCGCTTTCCGGACCGAAGGATGCAGGCCTGCGGGATCCACCACCATGCCGAATTCCTGCAGATTGTGCGCGTGGCAGAGCTGGTGCAGCGCGAATGCCTGATCGATCGCCGCCGGTTGTCCCATTACGTCGACGGAGCGGTTGACGGCCTCCTTCGTCAGCTTGAGCGCGAAGGCGGGTTTTGCCGCGATCCGCTCCGCAAGCTTCATCACGAAGGGCGAAAGTTCGGCGCGCGGCACGACGTGATTGACCATGCCGAGCCGGTGCGCTTCCTCGGCGTTCCAGACGTCGGCGGTGAACAGCAATTCCTTGGCCTTGCGTGGACCCAACTCCCAGGGATGCACGAACCATTCGACGCCGCAGACGCCCATGGTCACGACAGGATCGCAGAACTCGGCGTCGTCACTGGCGACGATCAGGTCGCAGGCCCAGGCCAGCATCAACCCGCCGGCGATGCACTTGCCGTGCACTTCCGCGATCATGGGCTTGGCCAGGTTGCGCCAGCGCCGGGTGATCTGCAGGTAGATTTCCTGCTCGCGCGCAAAGCGCCCATGGGCATTGGGTTCGGCGAAGCCGCCCCAATTTCCGACCGGCGGAAAATCTGTGCCGGCGTTGTTCTTGCCGCCCGGGCGCAGGTCATGTCCTGACGAAAAATGCGGGCCGTTGCCGGCGAGAATGATGACCTTGACCGCATCGTCCTGCACCGCCTGGTCGAAGGCGGCGTTGAGGTCGTAGGTCATCTGCAGGTTTTGCGCGTTGCGCGCCTCGGGCCGGTTCATCACGATTCGCGCGATGCGTGGCTCCGGCCGCTCCACGACGATGGTCTCGAACTCCATGCAGCCCTCGCGTTTCCCTTATTGTTATCCGGCCATGTTGTTATTTCGGCAAACGATACGCAAGGGCCATCGGCTGCGAAATGGAACTGGAATCGCTTTGGATGCTTACCTGTCGCAACCATTCTGATACCGTGCGCCGGAAATAACAGGGGAGAGCTCGATGCGCAGATTTTGGACCGTGCTGGCGGCGCTGGCGTCGCTGAGCCTGACCAATTGCGGCTACAACGCCATCCAGACCACCGACGAACAGGTCAAGGCTGGCTGGTCGGAGGTGGTCAACCAGTACCAGCGCCGCGCCGATCTGGTGCCCAACCTCGTCAACTCCGTGAAGGGCTTTGCGCAGCAGGAAAAGGACGTGCTGCTCGGCGTCACCAATGCGCGCGCCAAGGTCGGCAGCATCCAGGCGACGCCGGAAGTACTGAACGATCCGGCAGCTTTCCAGAAATTCCAGGCGGCGCAGGGCGAACTCTCAAGCGCGTTGTCGCGGCTCCTGGTCGTGACCGAAAACTATCCGCAGCTCAAATCGGATGCGCTGTTTCGCGATCTGATGACGCAGCTCGAAGGCACCGAGAACCGCATCACGGTCGCGCGCAACCGCTACATCAAGGCGGTGCAGGACTACAATGTCGGCATCCGCACCTTTCCGAACAACATGACGGCGATGCTGTTCGGCTACAAGGAAAAGCCGAACTTCACGGTCGAGAACGAAAAGGCCATCTCGACGGCGCCCAAGGTGGACTTCAACCCGACGCCGGCGCCTGCCAAGTAGCGGCTGAAAAAGACCCATCGCGATGAACGCTGCAAGAGCTTCCTTTCTTGCGCTTCTGCTCTGCTGGGCAGGTGCGGCACTGGCGCTCGTCGCGGTGCCGCCGCTGAGTGGGCGTGTCGTCGATCAAACCAATACGCTTGCGGCCAGCGACGTCGCCTCGCTGACGCAGACGCTGAGCGATCTCGAAACCCGCAAGGGCAGCCAGATCGCCGTGCTGATCGTGCCGACCACCGACGGCGAAGCCATCGAGCAATATGCGCTGCGCGTAGCGGAGGCCTGGAAGATCGGCCGCAAGAAGATCGACGACGGCGCGCTGCTCGTGATCGCCAAGAACGATCGGCGGTTGCGGATCGAGGTTGGCTACGGCCTCGAAGGCGCGCTCACCGACGCCACCACCAAGCGCATCATCGACGAGGACATCACGCCCAAATTCAAGTCAGGCGATTTTGGCGGCGGCGTCGCTGCCGGGGTCGACAAGATGGTGCGGATCGTCGATGGCGAGAAGCTGCCGGAGCCCGAGCCGCCGCACTGGCAGGATTCGCAATCGTTCGATCCGGAGGCCCTGTTCAATCCATTTCTCATCATCCCGGCGGTGATATTCGGCGGGCTGTTGCGGGGCTTGATGGGGCGACTGCTCGGTTCTGTGACGGCCGGCGCGCTGACGGCCCTGATTGCCTGGTTGCTTGCCGGCTCGCTGATGGCGGCGGTGATCGCCGGCGTGATCGCGTTGCTGTTTGTGTTGATCAGCGACGGGTTCACGTCAGCAGGGCCGGGCCGCCGCGGCAGCGCTGGCGGTTGGTCCGGCGGCTCCGGCGGTTCGTGGTCGAGCGGCGGCAGTTCGGGCAGCAGCGGCGGCTTCAGTGGCGGCGGCGGCAGCTTTGGCGGCGGCGGCGCATCGGGGAACTGGTAGCATGGGCATCAGGCGCATCGGCAGGCATCTTCTCGAGCACCGCTGGCGGGTCCGGCGCATCTTCCCGCCGCAGGCGCTGGCGCGGATCGAGCAGGCGATCAAGGCCGGCGAGGCCACGCATTCCGGGCAGGTGCGTTTCGTGGTCGAGGGCGCACTTGATGGCGCGCCGCTGTTCCGCAACCAGCCGGCGCGGGAGCGGGCGCTCGATATCTTCTCGCAATTGCGGATCTGGGACACTGCGCACAACAACGGGGTGCTGATCTACCTGCTGCTGGCCGACCACGACTTCGAGATCGTCGCTGACCGCGGCATCAATAGCAGGGTCGGTCACGACGGCTGGGAAAGAATCTGCGTCGAGATGGAAACGGATTTCCGGGCAGGGGATTTTGAACGCGGCGTGATCAAGGGCGTCGAGGCCGTATCGCGGGAGCTGGCGACGCACTTCCCGCGAAGCGGCGGTGGGCCGAACGAACTGCCGGACAAGCCGGTAGTGATGTAGCGTTTACCCTCCCCTGGAGGGGGAGGGTCGGCTCGCACTGAGCAAAGCGAAGTGCGAGACGGGGTGGGGTGATCTCTCCACCCGGGCACTGTTGGATGTGGAGAGACCGTCACCCCACCCCGCCGCGCGTTACACGCGCGTCGACCCTCCCCCTCCAGGGGAGGGTGACAAAACGCATTCTACGCCTTCGCCGACGGCCGCTCGGCCACGCGCGCCATCCATGCCACGATGTTGGTATTGGCCGGATCCAGCGGCTGGCCGACCGTGGCGGCGAAATCGAGCCAGCCGTAGAGCAAGATGTCGGCCATCGTAAAACGCTTGCCGCAGAGATAGTCGCGGCCGTCGGCCATCTGCCCGTTGAGCCATTGCAGGCGGTTGGCGGCGACCATCTTCAGGCCGGGCGACGCCTCGGGCGCGACGGGGATGCGCTTTTCGAAGAACTTCAGGCCTTCGCCGAAGCGGAAGCCGTTGCCCATATGCTCGCAGATGTTGAGATCGACGCGGCGCGTCCACATCCGGCATTCGGCGCGCTCTTCCGGCGTCGCGCCGATCATCGCGGGGGTCGGATGCTTCTCTTCGAGATATTCGCAGATCGCGGTGATTTCCGAGACGTAGTTGCCGTCGTCGAGTTCGAGCGTCGGCATCTGGCCGTGCGGATTACGCTTGAGGTGCTCGGCCTCGCGGTTTTCGCCCTTGCGCAGATCGACGGTCTGCTTCGGCATCTCGATGCCTTTTTCAGCCATGAACATGCGGACGATGCGCGGGTTGGGTCCGACCGAGTCGTAGAATTTCATGATGTCCTCTCTCCCTGGTTGTTCTTGTTGGTTTGTTGGGAGCTGTTGAACAGGCCGCCGCAGTGTTTGTCAAACGGATCGTCGGCTAGCTGTCGTCGAGCTTATTGAGGTCGCGCACCGACTGCATGATCGGTTCAAAATTGGAACGCGCATCCAGCGCATCGAACAGTTGCGCGGTGTCCGACAATAATCCGTGCGAACGCTGGATCGCGATCCGCACATCATCCTGCGGCGTGTCGGACAGCCGGCCGTGGCCGGATAGCAAAACCTTCGAGGTCAGTCCCTTTAGCCGCTCCAGCGACTGGATGTAGTCGGCGATGCTGCCGGAGCCGAAAACGCCGCCCATCACGCCGCCGGGCATCAGCGTATCGGAGGCGAACAGCAATCCCTTGTCCGGCTCGAACAGCGTGATGCAGGCCGAGGTGTGACCCGGCGTGTACATCACCGTGAGGCGGAAGTTGCCGAGGTCGATCAGATTGCCTTCCTCCAGCCAGAGATCGACATTGATCGGCACGTTCGGCTCGTTGAACATCTTGCGCAGCATCGAGAAGTCGTCGCGCAGCATGATCTTGTTGGCGGCGAGCCGGTGCGCGGCAATGAAGCTGCGGCCATGGAAGTGATAGGCCGCGCCGATATGGTCGAGGTGCTCGTGGCTCAGCACCACCATGCTGATCTCTTCGAGCGGGCAGTGAAGGTGTTCGAGGCAGGTCAGCAGATGCGGGTAGTTCGACGACAGCCCGACATCGATCATGATCGTGCGCGAACTGCCGCGTACCAGATAGGCGTTTGCCGCGCGGTTCTTGAAACGGATCTGGTAGACGTCCTCGGCCGCCTCGATCAGCGTGCAGACTTCGCTGTCGAGCAGGGTCTTGAAAGGGCTCGGCCTGCGGTCGCTCATGGGTTGGCCGCGGTCCTGAAGTTGACCGCGTTCGAGGCCCGCAATCGCTTGCTCAGCGCATCCATGATCATCAGCGCGAACGCCGGCTGCTGGCTGACCAGATAGACGAAGCGGGCGTGATTTATCCGCATCACGCGGGTATGGGGCGCGGCGGCAATCGCCGTCGCCGAGCGTGACGAGCCATCTATCACCGCCATCTCGCCGAAGAACTCGCCCTTGCCGAGGGTGACGATGACGGTCTTGCTGGCGCCGTTCATCTTGGCGATCTCGACCTGGCCGTCGAGGACGACGAACAGTTCCCGTCCGGTCGAGCCTTCCTCAAAAATGACGTCATTCACATCAAATTCGTTGATGCATTTCTCGATCGTCATGGTGCACCTCCTGCCTTCTGGCTGGTCGGTGCGGCCATGTTAATCGGGAAACCGACCGGCGCAAACGGAACGAGCAGGTATGCCGCAGGGCAGCATGGGTGATTTGGACGGGATCGCCGGCGTGCGGCTCCCGAAACCGGCCCGGACAAGTTCCTAAAATTTCGGTAAGGCGGCGGTCGGTAACGATTTCGCAAGCAATAAAAGTTACCAAATGGTCAATCAATTCTGGAGAACCCAACGTGAGCGATCAGCAGCCCGAGCCCATCAACGGTGAGACCGGAACGCCTGGCACCGGATCGGCCGCCCCCAACGCGTCCACGGCGGCGGAGCCAGTAGCTGCGGCGGCTGAGGTCGAGGCGCCGCGTATCGCGCCCGAGCCGGAATCTGCTCCCAGGGTCGAGGCGGCCACGGAGGAGACCGTCAAGGCCGAGGCGGCCAAGCTGGAAGCTACCGAGGTTGAAGCCCCCAAGATTGAAGCCCCCAAGGACGAGGTCCCGAAGGCCGAAGCGCCCAAGGTCGATGCCGTTAAGACGGCAGAGCCGCGTTTCCCCGGCAAGGTGATGATCATGTCGCCGGGCGACCGCGCCGGCATGGGTGCGAAGTCCGAGGCTGCGGCCGAGGCACCGTCCGGCAAGCGCCGGATCGGCGCAATGGCTGCCGTGGTGGCGCTGGCGACGGTGGCCGGCGCGCTCGGCGGCGCACTGGCAACGGCAGGCGTCGGGAAGTTGATGGCCGGGGATTCCACTTCGGCGTCGGCCAAAGAGAGCGCGCTCGAAGCGACCGTGGCACGGATCGATGCCGACATTGCCGCGCTGAAGACCAGCCTCGAGCAGACGACCAGGACCGGCGCGACCCAGTTCAGCAAGACCAGCGACCGCCTCGACAAGGTCGAAAAGGCGCAGGTCGAACCCGCCGCCAAACTCGCCAGGCTCGGCGAAGCGGTCGACAAGCTTCGTACCGCGCAGGCGTCCGCGACGTCGGCTCAGGCGAAGGACGTCACCGTCACAGGCTCGATACCGCAACAGGTCGCGGCCGCCGCTGCGCCAGCACCTGCGGCGCCGCCCAAGCCTGAAGTCGCCCGGATGCCGACGGTCGAAGGCTGGGTCCTGCGCGACGTCGCCAATGGCAGCGCGCTGATCGAGGGCCGGCGCGGCATGTACGAAGTCTTCGCCGGCGATCCGGTGCCGGGGCTCGGCCGTATCGATGCCATCCGCAAGCAGGATGGTCGCTGGGTGGTCGTGACCAGCAAGGGCCTGATCGTCGCGCGCTGACGCACGATCTGCCGAGCCGTGGTTCGACGAACAGCCGGACTTCAAGAATATTCCCTCACTCTGACGTGAAAGTGCGCCCCGATTGTCGCGAGACAGCCGGGGCTTTTTTCGGCTAGCTTCTGAACGCAACTTGCTGTGGCCGACGCGTGCAAAACCACGTCGCGCGCCTGCGGCATTCGTCAGGACATGGCTTCGCGTGCGTATCTTTCTGATCGCCTTCATCCTGCTTCTCGGCGCGGCACCGGCGACGCGCGCCGTCGAGGCCGTCGCGCTGGAACGCGGGACTGCGATCACCGATCCTGCGGCGTTGCGCGAGCTCGATGGCGGACGGTTTCGCCTCGATCGCATGCTGCTTCCGGAGCGATCGGCGGATGCGCCGCTTTCGAACGACGAGCTGTTTCGCCTGCCGTCGATGACGCCTGTCCGGCAGGCGATCGATGGCGAGTTCGAGCGTTACGTTGTCAGGCACAAGTCGAGCGTGCCCAGGGAAACCATCGGCGTCGGCGAAGGCTTCGACTTTCAGCTGTTCGACCGAACGCTGCTCCATTCAGCGCAGACGCGGTTCGTGCTGGCCGGCATCGTCAACCGAATGGACCGCGCCTATGTCTCTCCGGCGGACTGCGGCGAGATACGCTTGATCTACCGCTTGACACGCCTGAACGCCCCGGACCCCGGCGACAACGCTTCGTCGCAGCGGCTGCCGATGACGCTGAACCTCGTGCTGAAGGCAAAGGCCGATCGCAGCCGCCCCGAGATCGCGTGTTCCGGGATCGCAAATCGCTGGCTCGCGCCCGGTGGGCTCCGCAATGAAAAGCTGCAGACAAAGGACAGTCCGCTCGATCTGCTCGGGTCCGAGAACATCGACCGCATCGAGACCAACCTGCAGATCGCCCATGCGCCGAAATCCGCCGTTCGCGATTTCCGCACCGACTATCTGATGAAGGTGTTTCGCTACGACCGGATGGCTCGTGTGTTCGCGGAAGCGCCGATGGAAAACCAGATCGACCGCGCGCGCATCCTGGCTGACGACAGCCTGAAGCGCGAGTTCCGGGCATGGATGCTCGATCCCGTCAACCTCGTCCAGTTCGATCGTGGCACCGTGCTGATCCCGGAAAAATTTCTCGCCAAGGCTGCGATTGCGCCGACGCCGGCTGGCTTCGATCCGTCGGATCTGCAGCCGGAGTTCGGCCTCGTGCACGGCGAGGGCGCCGCGTTCAGCGAGGCTGATATCGTCGTGGCGTTGAGGAAGGCGGCCGCGAATGGCGTCAGGCTGCAGAACATCCGCTCGCCCGGCGGCTTCGAGCGCAGGCTCAATGACGTGACCTGCGCGGGCTGCCACCAGACGCGCGGCATCGGCGGCTTTCATTTCCCCGGTGTCGACTGGATGGCGGCAAGACCCTCCAACACCGCCGTGGTGCCGGCCTCGCCGCATTTCTTCGGCGACCAGATCCGCCGCCGCGATATTCTCACTGCGCTGCGTGACGGCAAGCAGCCGGATTATTCGAAGGGATTTGCCGGCCGCCCGCAAATGCGCGGCAGCACCGAACTCGCTGGTACCGGATATTCCGACGGTTGGGGCGCGCATTGTTATGCGCCGGACAAGCCGTCTGCCGGCAACGACGTCAGTTTTCGGAACTGGACCTGCGCCAGCGGGTTGACCTGCCAGGTTTCCGGCAAAAGCTCGCGTTTCGGCATGTGCTTCGTGAAGAACCGCTAGCGACGCGCAGAGTGCGTCGATCAACCGGCGAGGATCATCGATGAGTTCTCCGGAGCAGAACAAGCAACGCAACCGCGAGATCGCGGAGAACGAAGCGGAGCGACAAGTCACGGGAGACGTCCGCGTCAGCGTTTGGGCGATCACGGCGGCGGTCATCGCGGGTGTGATCGTGCTTGGGATCGCCTGGGCGTGGTTCAACCGCTGAGTCGATCACGCGCCAGCAGTTACCTGGCGTAATGCGTCAGCCGCTTGCCGGGCAGCAGGTCGTAGGCCGATTGCCAGCCCGGCAACTGCGCCATGCGACCAAGCCAGGCGTGGATCGCGGGATGGCTCGCCGGCCAATCGTATCCGGTCTCGTCGGCCGGATAATGCAGGTAGGCCATCATGGAAATATCGGCCACCGTCGCCCGCCCGCCAATCGCGAATGCGTTCTTTTGCATATGCGCCTCGAGGATCGACAGGAAATCGTCGAGCCGCCTGCGGAAATGCTTCAGCACGTGCTCGTCCGGTGACGGCGTGAAGGTCCGGAAATAGCGATAGGTCGCCATGTAGCCGGTGAGCTTGTGGTTGTCCCAGAACAGCCAGCGCAGCAGTTCGAACTGCTCCTGCTCGGTCTCGCCGCCGAACCGGCCAAATTGCTTCGCGAGTTTGAGCAGGATCGGCGCGGTCTGGGTCAGGCGCTCGCCGTCCACCTCGAGCACCGGAATTTCGCCCATCTCGTTGACGTCGCGCCGCCATTCCGGCGTGCGGGTGACGCCGCCGCCGAAGTCGGTCCAAACAGGCTCGAAGCGCTGCCCGCACAGCGTCAGCATGAGCGCGAGCTTGTAGCTATTCCCCGACTCCGGAAAGTAGTGCAGGCGAAAGTTGGGCATTGGCTATCTCATGCCACCGCGCCGGACGCGCGCAGCTTGCCGATCGCGGCCTCGTCATAGCCGGCGTTGCGCAAAATTTCGTCGCTGTGCTCGCCGAGGGCGGGCGGCTTGCGCGGCTGCACCTTGCGGCTGCCATCCACCCAGATCGGGCTGGAGATCGTCATCATGGTGTCGTTCTCGAACGGCACCAGCACCTCGTTGTCGATCATCTGCTGGTCGGTTGGAATATCGTCGAGGATGCCGACCACGCCGAACACCAGGCCGTTGCCGTCGAGGATCTTGCGCCACTCGGCAAGGTCCTTGGTCACAAAGGTCTCGTCGAAGATCTTGATCAGTTCCAGCGAGCGCGCGTGGCGGTCCTTCTTTGTCTCGAACCTGACATCGGTGACGAGATCCTCGCGGCCGAGGCAGCGCGCCAGCGTCGGCCACTGGCGGTCCTCGTTGAGCAGCGACAGGATCAGCCAGCGTCCGTCCTTGCACTGGTAGTGGTTGGTGACGGCATTCAGCGCGCGTTCGCGCGGACGGCGCTCGCCGAACTTCGCGCCGACCAGTTTTGCCTGCGCCAGCACCGATGCGGCCCAGACGCCGTTGGCCATCAGGTTGGAACTGACATGCGAGCCCTTGCCGGTGCGCTCGCGCTTGTAGAGTGCGGTGACGATCGCGCTGTAGAACGCCATCGCGCAGGGGTGGTCGCCCATGCCGGCGATCGATCGCGCCGGCGTGGTGTGCTCGTCCGCGCGCACCAGATCCATCAGGCCCGAGCGCGCCCAATAGGCGTTGGAGTCGAAGCCGGGCTTGTTGGCTTCCTCGCCCTTTTCGCCATAGCCGGTGAAGGACGCGTAGATCAGGCGTTCGTTCTGCGGCGACAGATGCGCGTGCGTGATGCCGAGCCGCTCGCGCACCTGCGGCGGATAGTTGGTGATGAACACGTCGGCTTGGGCCGCGAGCCGGTGCAGCACCGCTTGGCCCTCGGGCTTGGAGAGGTCGAGTGCAAGGCTCTTCTTGTTGCGGGCTTCCAGCATCCACGCGAAATTATGCTCGCTGTGGGGGTAGCCGGGCAGGTTGGGCAGGTTGCGGTAGGGGTCGCCGGCGCCGGGCGGTTCGATCTTGATGACGTCAGCGCCGAAATCCGACAGCACGGTGGCGGCCGCGGGTGCTGCAATGAAGCTCGCGCAGTCCAGAACCTTCAGGCCTTCAAAAATACCCTTTTCCATCGTGGCGCCGCTCCGTGCCGTTTGTTGGTTTTGTTGAGGTATCGCCCCAGGGGCGATCCTGTTCAAACGCCATTTGGACCATGTTGGAGGGGCGATGCAACTACTCCCCGCCGGACATCAGAGCTGCATTCCCGCCTGCCGCGGCGGTATTGACCGTCACCGTCTGTTCCGTTGCAAAGCGCGGCAGATAATGCGGCCCGCCCGCCTTGGGTCCGGTGCCGGACAGGCCATGGCCGCCGAACGGCTGCACGCCGACGACGGCGCCGATCATGTTGCGGTTGACGTAGATGTTGCCGACCTGCAGGGCCTCGATCGCGTCCTCGACCGTGTCGTCGATGCGGGAGTGGATGCCGAGTGTCAGCCCATAGCCTGAGCGCTCGATCGAGTGCAGCACGCGGTCGAACCGGTCGGCGGCATATCGCACCACGTGCAGTAGGGGGCCGAACACTTCTTCCGTGAGCTGGCCGGCATCGGACAGTTCGAAAATGTGAGGTGCGACAAAATTGCCGGCGGGCGCGGTGCCGGCAAAATGCACCTTTGCTTCCTTCCTCATCCGCGCGATGTGCGCATCCAGTCGCGCTTTGGCCGCGGCATCGATCACCGGGCCGATATGCGTGGCGGGATCGCCGGGATCGCCGACGACGAGTTCGCGTGCCGCGCCTGCGATCATCTCGATCATGCGGTCGGCGACGTCATCCTGAACCAACAACAGCCGCAGCGCCGAGCAGCGCTGGCCGGCGGAGCGGAACGCCGAGGTCACGACATCGTCGGCGACCTGCTCGGGCAGCGCGGTGGCGTCGACGATCATCGCATTGATGCCGCCGGTTTCCGCGATCAGCGGCACGATCGGTCCGTCCTTGGCGGCGAGCGCCCGGTTGATCGTTCGCGCGACCTCGGTCGAGCCGGTGAACACGACGCCTGAGATATCCGGATGCGCCACCAGCGCGGCGCCGGTCCGGCCGTCGCCGGCAACGAGCTGCAGCGCCGATGTCGGCACGCCGGCTTCATGCAAAAGCCGCACGGCTTCTGCGGCAATCAGCGGCGTTTGCTCGGCCGGCTTTGCAACGACGGCGTTGCCGGCCATCAGGCCCGCGGTGACCTGTCCCAGAAAAATCGCCAGCGGAAAATTCCATGGCGAGATCGCGACGAAGACCCCGCGGCCGCGCAGGCACAGCACGTTGCTCTCGCCGGTCGGCCCCGGCATCGCCTTGCCATCGCCGAACAGTCCGCGTCCCTGCGCGGCATAGTAGCGGCAGAAGTCGACGGCCTCGCGAACTTCCGAAACCGCGTCATCCAGCGTCTTGCCGCCCTCGCGCTGCAGCAGCGCGATGAAATGCGCAGACCGGGTTTCCAACAGATCGGCGGCTTCTTCAAGCGAGGCCGCGCGCTTGTCCGCTGGCGTTCTGCTCCACCTTTTGAACCCTTCGCTTGCAGCGGACACAGCCGCATTCGCCGCTGTCACCGTCGCATCGCCGACGCTTCCCGTTGCAGGCACGCGCTGCGCGGCAACGGCGGTGACGAGACGAGTCAGCGCCGCACGTTCGCCGAATTCGATGCCGCGAGAGTTTTCGCGCTGTGGCCGGTAGAGGTCGCGCGGCAGCGGGATGTTTGGATGCGCGGCATTCTCTGCGCTCCCGATCATGTCGGCCGGCCGCTGCAGCAATTGCGAAACCGGCACGGCGTCATCGGCGGCCAGCGCCACAAAGGATGAGTTGGCGCCATTCTCCAGCAGCCGCCGCACCAGATAGGCGAGTAGATCGCGGTGACTGCCGACCGGCGCGTAGGTGCGATGGGCGATGTCGGGGCGCTCTTCGCCAAGCTTTGCATACAGCGCCTCGCCCATGCCGTGCAGGCGCTGGAATTCGAATTCGCTTGCCTCGCCTTTTGCCAGTTCGAGGATGGTCGCAACCGTCAGCGCATTGTGGGTGGCGAACTGCGGAAAGATCCGCGGCCGCAGCGCCAGCAGTTGCCGTGCGCAGGCGACGTAGTTCAGATCCGTCATCGCCTTGCGGGTGAAGACCGGATAGCCGTCGAGCCCGCGCTCCTGCGCACGCTTGATCTCGGTGTCCCAATAGGCGCCCTTCACCAGCCGCACCATCATCTTGCGGTCGAGGCTGCGCGCGAGACCGTCGGCGTAGTCGATCACGTCGGAAGCACGCTTCTGATAGGCCTGGATTGCCAGACCAAAGCCTTCCCAGCCGGCCAACGAGGGATCGCGGAAGGCCGCGGCTATCACATCGAGCGACAATTCCAGCCGGTCCGCTTCCTCGGCATCGACTGTGAAATTCAGATCATGTGCCCTGGCTTGCCGCGCGAGGTCGATCAGGCGCGGGACCAGTTCCGCCGTCACGCGCTCGCGGCTCACTGCCTCGAAGCGCGGATGCAATGCGGACAGCTTGACCGAGATGCCGGGCCGGCCGGGCAGGGAGCGTTCATCGGCAGTGCGGCCGATCGCTTCGATCGCGCTTGCGTAGGAATTGAAGTAGCGCACGGCATCCTCGGCGGTGCGCGCGCCTTCGCCGAGCATGTCAAAGGAATAGCGTTGGTGGCGCGAGGAGTGCGGGCGGGCGCGCGAAAGCGCAGCCTCGATGGTCTCGCCGAGCACGAAATGGTTGCCCATCAGCCGCATCGCCTGCCGTGTCGCAGCCCGTACCGCGGGCGCGCCGAGCCGCTTGGTGAGTCGCCCGATGGTGCCCTGCGGCGTTTCGCCGGGCTGGATCACCCGCGCGGACATGCCGAGCGCCCACGCCGAGGCATTGACCAGGAACGCGCTCGAACGCGTCTCGTGATGGACGAAATCGCCCTGGCCGAGCTTGTCCTCGATGAACTGGTCGGCGGTGCGGGCGTCGGGCACGCGCAGCAGCGCTTCCGCCAGCACCATCAGCGCCAGACCTTCCTTCGTCGACAGCGCGAACTCCCGCAGCATGTCTTCGACCCCGCCCAGCGGATCGTCATGGGCCCGGATGGCTTCGATCAGCCGCATCGCCGTGCCATCGATGCGCGCCTCCTGCGCGGCATCCAGACGCGCGGCCTGGAGCAGGCGGATGGCCATGGCGCGGTCATCGGGTGCGTAAGGGGCACTGAAGGCCGGAGGCTCTGGTGGGGGGATCGGCATGGGATTCTCTCGATCGGGACCAGTTTACCTCCGGTCAAACCGCCGTTCGATAGATAAATACCTCGTATACCCCCGGAAAATCCGGAGTTTGTCGCGCTGCCGGCCGGCTGGCGCTCCGCTGGAACCAACAGTGGCGCAAGGAAAACACAGCGGTCCGAAATTCTGCGCGACGATCCACAGATCGCGGGCTTAGTGATTGGCAGTGCGAAAACGCCACGCTAATCCTCAGGCGCCCGTCGCTTGGAATGGCAGGATCATGAGAGACGCCGGTCGGCCGATGCTGGGAAGTCAGTTGCGGATGAAGTTCGCGGCTGCGCTCGGCGTTATCGTCGCGGCGCTGCTTGGCGCAATCCCGGCGAAGGCGATCGAGATGAGTGCGGCGGTCGCTCAGCTCTACACGTCGGTGTCGATCTATCCGCCGTCAGCCAATTCGATGACCGTTTGCTACGGTTTTGTCTGCCGCCGCCGCGAGATCCTGGATTTCACCGCCGCCGACCGCAAGGCGCTGACGCAGATCATGGCGGCGGGACGCGCCTCGGCTGCGGCCGAGCGCGCCGCGGTGCAGAAGGTCGTCGTGTGGTTTGATCGCCGCATGGGGCCGATCCTCGGCACCACCAGGCGCGTGGCGAAGGCGGACTTCCGCTATTTCGACGACAAGCATAACTATGATTGCTGGGACACCACCCGCAACACCACCAGCCTGTTGCTGGTGCTGCGGGAATGGGGCCTCCTGAAACATCATGCGATCGGCGATCCGCATTATCGCGGCAATACGCTGGTGCTGCAGACGCCGCACAACACGGCCGTCCTGGTCGAGCGCGCCACCAAGGTCGAATGGGTCGTCGATCTCTGGCCGCGGGGCTATCTGCAGCCACCCGACGTGATGACGGTTCAGAAATGGGTCAAGGAAGATTGAGCGATCGGTCTGATACACGTTTTGATATTCGTGCATGCCAAAGCGGGTGCCCGCTCCGCCGAACGCTCACAGTTGCCTGGAAATTTTTTTCAGCTCGACTCCCGGATTACTTCCGAGAGCGTGCCGTTACCGATCGCGCGTTGGCACTAGACCTTGAGGTTCTCGGCCGAGGTCTTGCCGCGATTGGCAATCTCTTCGTATTCGACGGACTGCCCTTCATTGAGTGTCGAAAGACCAGCCTTCTCAACTGCTGAAATATGAACGAACACGTCCTTCCCGCCATTCGAGGGTTGGATGAACCCGTATCCCTTGGTCGGGTTGAACCACTTTACCGTACCTTTAGCCATTCACGTCGTCTCCGCGGAATTAACAAAACAAAACGAGCCGCCGGTCCCCGCACATACCGGCATGCCCGAAATGCAAGGATACGCGCGTTGGGGCAGGCTGGGTAGCGCAAACGGAACGGCGGAATCGGCAAAACTGTGCCAAATCGGAACTATTTTCTGCTTTTTTGCCAATTTTGCGCGTTTTTGACCTGGCCAGCGACGGCGGTTCGAATTTCAGCCGTGGCGGCGATGGCCTGCCGCGATCGCGCGAAAGGGGCCGAACCGGGTCGTTTTTGTCGGGTCTGACCAGCGTTGCGACAGCCGCTACGCAAAACTCCGGCCGCGTTGTGCGACCGGAGTCTGAGCGAAGGAACTGTGCCGGATCAGTAGCAGACGTTCACGGTCCGCCAGCGGAAGCCGTGGGGCGTCAGCACGCGGCGGGTCACGTAGCAGTGGCCATAGCCGCTGTCGACGAAGCCGATGCCGAAGCCATGGCCGTGACCCCAGTAGTGATGATGATGCGGATGCTTCGGCCAGAACACGCCGCCCGCCGAAGCGGTGCTGGGGGCCAGCGCCACCGCGCTGAGCGAGGCGGCGGCAGCGAAAGCGAGGGTCATTTTGCGAAACATTTTCGTTCTCCTTGACTATGCGCCTCGATCGTTTCGTCGTGGCGCGGGTTGATCGTTTCAGTCTTACCCATCGCCAATCAGTCGCCTCCCTGCACGCGCGGGTTCGAGTGCGTTCGTCGACAATTTTCTGAACGATTATTCAGGTGTGAAAAACATCACATACGCATTGAACCACTATCGCCGTAGCGGTTCAGGCTGCGGCGCTTTCCTCTTCGTTAACCAGCGCGAGCAGCATTCGCGCATCCTCGACAGTACGCACGATCATCGGCTCGTTGCGTCCGCGGATCGCGACTTCCTGCTCCGGCAGCGCGTCGGCATCTAGTCCGGCGGTGGCGCGAACCTCGTCCGAGATGACGGCCTCGCATGCAAGGTTCTTCGTCAGATCCTGCAGCCGGGCCGCGACATTGACGGGATCGCCGAGCGCGGTGAACACCATGTGATCGCGATAGCCGATGTCGCCGACGATCACCTCGCCGCCATTGATGCCGATGCCGAACCGAAGCGGCTCGCGCAGATCGTGCTCGAGAAACCCATTCAGCTCGTCGACATTGGCCGCGATCAGCGCCGCCGCCTTCAGCGCCTGCCGGCAAGCCTGCCGCCGGCTGGTCGCAAGGCCGAACAGCGCCAGCATGCCGTCGCCCACGAACTGGTTCGGCCTGCCGCCGCTTTCGATCACGGCCTGCGATACCGCGCCGAGGAAGCGGTTGACGATGAACACGGTGTCGAACGGCAGGCGCTTCTCCGCAAGCCTGGTCGAGCCACGCATGTCCACGAACAGGCTGACGAGATAGCGCTCCTGGCCGATCCGCGTCGGATTCGAATCGTGGCCGTCGGTGGCGATCGTGTGCGGCAGGAATAGCTGGAAGAACGAGAGGTCGCAGTCCGGCCGCAGCTGGCAGGCGAGGCGGATCGATGGATCCGATGTGCCGACCCGGCCGAGCACGAAAGCTTCGCGCTGCGAGGGCTCAGGCAGTTCGTTGTGGTCGCCGATGATGCGGATGCGGCAGGTGGAGCAGCGGGCGCGGCCGCCGCAGACGCTGGCGTGCGGCACGTTGTTGCGCAGGCTGGCCTCGAGCACGCTGAGGCCCTTGGGGACGCGGACCGTGCGGCCGTTGCCGTAGGAGAGGCTGATCATGCCGCGGCGGCGTTCGTTGACGGCGCGGACGCCTCTTGCCAGCAGGGCGATGCCGATCAGGCCGAAATAGCCGAACAGGAAATAATCCGTGACGCGATCGAGTACCTTCGCCTCTTCCGGCGTGCCGATCTGCTGTGGCGTCAGATTTTCCGCCCGCCATTCGACGCTATCGTTTTCAATGACCATGCGGCCGCCCTGATAGAATCCCAGCATGGCAAGCGTCGGGATCAGCACGGCGGCTGCGAGCAGGAGCGGCGCCGCGCGCCTGTAGAACGATTTCATGCGCAGCCAGAAATAAAGTCCGATGCAGCCGTGGACCCAGGAAACCGTCATGACCGCGAGCATCATCCAGATCCGCCACGGCGCCCAGACCCAGTACACGAACAGCACCTGCGGATAGAGCTTTTCATGCCCGTACAGCGTCTGACCGAGGCGCACGCCGATGATGTGGGCGATCACCAGCGCCGGGACGCTCAGGCCCAATACGAGTTGCAGCGGCTCCATCGCCTTCCAGCGGAACTGGCGGCGCTCGTACAGCGCCCAGATGCCGAGTGCGGTGTGCACCAGGCAGGCGGTGTAGAACAGGATCGTGACCGGCAGAAACTGCCAGAACAGGGTGTGATAGTAGACGCCGCTCGCCAGCGCCGCCATCGAGACGTTACCGAGCGCGTGATTGAGAAAATGGCTGAGCAGATAGGCGAACAGCACCAGGCCGCTTGCCAGGCGAACCTGCCGCGCGCTGATGCTGCGTACGAACGTCGTCAGTTGTTCTCGGGAAAAGGCGGCCATGCGATCCATTAGAAGGCTATATCGGCGATCTTAATGCCTTATTCCCGCGGTGAATACGCTTTCGACGAGATCATTTTCCCCACGGCAAGTTGACACCTCAGGGGCAGTCGAGGAGAAAGCGCCGTGACAACAGCCCCGTCCGATAACAGCCAGATCAAACCGGCAGCGCCATGGCTTGCCGTCGCGTTGCTGATTGCGGCAATGACGGCGATGCGGCTGGTTTATGCCGGTGTGATGGATCTGCGCACCGACGAGGCCTACTACTGGACCTGGTCGAAGGAGAGCGTGCTGTCGTTCCTCGATCATCCGCCCGGGATTGCCTGGTCGATCTGGTTCGGCACCGCGATCTTTGGCGACACCAATCTCGGCGTGCGGTTCGGCGGCATCGTTGCGATGCTGGTCACGCAATTGCTGCTCGCCGATATCGTTCGGCGCGTCACGCACGATGTCCGCGCCGTCGTGTTCGCCGTGCTGATGCCGGAAGCGGCGCTCTACTACGGACTGTTGATGGCGAAGGTGGCGCCCGACACCGCGATGATCCCGTTTGCGGTCGCGATGCTGTGGGCGCTGGTGCGGTTGCACGAGAGCGGCAATCCGCGCTGGTGGCTCGCCGCCGGGCTGTTTGCAGGCCTGGCGCTGTTGTCGAAGTTCACCGTGATCATGCTGCTGCCGGCGGTGATCGCGTTTGTGCTGGTGCCGGACTGGCGCCGGCGCTGGCTGCTCAGCCAGTATCCGTGGCGAGCGGCGCTGATCGCGGTGCTGGTGTTCTCGCCGGTTCTGATCTGGAACATGCAGCATGAGTGGGCGGCATTCCGCTTTCAGGCCGTCCGCGCGGTCGCCACCCATCCATTTTCTTTCCGCACCGTCGGCGAGTACTTCGGCATGCAGTTCGGCCTCGTTGGTTTCGTGCTGCTGCCGGTAGTGCTGTCGGGCGTGGCGCTGACGGCGTGGCGCGGCTATCGCACCCGCGAGCCCGTCGCCATCCTGTTGTCGACCGCGGTGCTGGTGCCGTTCGGCTATTTCTTCTGGAAATCGCTGACGCTGCGGGTCGGCGACACCTGGCCGATGTTCCTCTGGCCCGCAGGCTTTGCCGCGACCGCCATCAACCTCACGCTGCTGCCGCGCGAGGGCTGGCCGGAGCGGTTCGTCAGATCGTCCTCCTGGTGGGCGAGGGTGGCGGTGGTCTCGGGCATCGCCTTCGTCGTCGCCGTGTTCCTGTATTACGTCGCGGCGCCCTGGAATCTGATCGGCAGGACCGATCCCGTCGGCGCCGAGGCCGGCTATCAGCAGGTTGCGGCGCGCGCCGAGGCGCAGTTGCGCGAGACCGGCGCAAGCTGGATCGCCACCTCGGATTATCGCACCTACGCCATGCTGCGCTGGTATTTCAATGGCCGCGTGCCCGTCGTCCAGATCAACGAGCGCGGAAGATTCCAGGGCTTTCGCGATCCCGGCATGGAGTTGATCAGGGATCGTCCGGGCCTCTATGTCGCGCGCGAGCCGGAGCATCGATTGCCGCTCTGGGACCTCACCACCGCAAAGCGGCAGCCGCTCGAACGGGTTGAGCGCGTATGGCGCGGGACTGTCATGGATACTTACGCGCTGGAAAAAATCACGGGCTGGACACCCGAACTGTCGCCGCCACCGGATTCGCCGCTGTTTCGCTGGCGCGTGCTGGCGGTGAGTGGCGATGCGCAGCGGATCGTCATTGCGAGCCGCGCCGTTGGCTCGCAATGACATTGAAACACTAGCGCACCCCACGGCCGTCATGCCCCGCGAAGGCGGGGCATCCAGTACCCGCGGCTCATCGGTCCAATCACTGCTGCCTCTGGGATACTGGATCGTCCGCCTTCGCGGACGATGACAGTCGCTCAGCGAAATCCGCGGCCGGGCAAAAACCCGCGCTTTTTTTGCTTCAATCGGGAACACGGCCTGACCTTCCAGGTTTTTCCTGCGGAGACGGAATTTCGCGAGGAGTGGGACAGTCACCGGTCCAGGGCAGGCGGCGTAACGCCCGCCTGCCCTGGGCCTTCTCCTACAGAACGGGAAGCCTGATGATGATGCGCCGGACCCTCTCGCGAAACCGTATCGACGTGCGCGACCGTGTACAGGTGAGGATCGTGAAGAAGCGTCCGAAGCTTACGGATGCACAACTCTCAGACATCATTCGCAAGAGCAGCAATTCGATCGCAGCGCTTGGCAAGGCGGCCGGCGCGAAACCATGCCTCTCGCTGCCCCGGCAGATCGCGACGCCGGCAGCGGCGACGATCGCCGCAGCCGAACCGGACATGGCGGTGGGCGCATCCTCATAGGAATTTCGCATCTGACGAAGCCGGCTGAAGTTCGCCGCCGGTCGACACGAGTTCCCCGGCCGACGGCGCAGCACTCTGGCTGCACTTCATTATTGAAATTGACAGCCTCCGGCTGGCTGTCATAATCGGGAAAAAGTGGCAATACGTCACGGTGAAGCCATGCCGCGCTACCACTTTGACCTTCGGGACGGCGAAGCCTTCATCCCGGACGAGGAAGGTAGGGATTTGCCTGACATCGAGAGCGCCCAGATGGAGGCGGCTGAATTCCTGTCAGACACGGTCAAGGAGTTGATGGCGCGAAAGTCCGATCCTTCGGGACACGCAATGGCCATCGAAGTGCGCGAATCAAAGCGGGCTCTATTCCTGTTGAGCTTTACGTTTTCCGGCCACTGAGGTCTCGAAGCGTAAGCTGGCTTGCTGATCCCTGATTGGCCGCTCTCAGTCGAATACTGCCGGTTTCAATCCGACCCGGGCAGCGCAGATGGATGCGTGCGACCAAACAAACCGTCCCTGCGTGACCGGTGGATGCGCGGACAATGCTGCTCCATGTGCATATTTTATACTCACTTGGAGTATTAAGGGTTTGACCCGATGCGTACATGGAAGCCAATCGCCTCATGATGGAAGTTCGTGTTGCCCCTTAGGACAATTGTTCTTTGGGGGTGCCAAACCAAAATGGCCCGGTTGCTGACCGAAGGCGGTATCCCCTGAGGAGAGTCTTGAAATGAAGAAGCCATTGTCTACCGCCTTCGTCGCGGTGGCGACGCTCACCGGTTCGCTCGCCGCGACGCCCGTGAGCGCACAGCGTGGCGTCACCCCGGGTGTTGCGGCTCCGGCCGGCTACTACTGGCCCGCCCCCTATGGAGCAGGTCGAGGTCCCTACGACGATTTTGGCAGTTGCGAATGGGTGAACCAGCGTTTCTGGGACGGCCAAGGCTGGCGGATCCGCCGCGTGCGGGTCTGCGGCTGAGCCGCGCAATGCGCCTGACGGCACGTGGCGGCCTCAGCGATTTTGTAAGAGGAGAAAGTTGAAATGTGCAAGTCCATTGCAGCCGCAGCGTTCGTAGCCATCATCTTCACAGCGCCACCGGCTTCCGCTCAACCGAACGATCCCTACGACTATCCCTATTGCCTGCAGGGCAAGGAATACGGCCTTCCGGGCCTGTGTCAGTTCAGCAGCTATGAGCAGTGCCAGGCGACGGCCCGCGCAACGACTTCGTATTGCGGTTTGAATCCTCGATTTGCGTACAGCTTGCAACAGCGTACCGTGCGACCTTACCACGTGCGATGATCGACCTGGTGGCAACGCGTCTCGACGCGTTGCGTGCCGAGGATGGTGATCTCGTGACAGGTCCGTCCTTCGGCCGTTGCAGGCGAATGCGTATCTGATTCCTGGCGGGCTTAAGCCCATCGCAGGCCCGATTCCGGCTGGCTGGTTGACCGCAAAGTGCTACACTTTGCGCCGGGGTTCCCCGATGCGCCAATATTCCGACGGCCATTTCCAACAAGAACAAGCCTGAAGGAGACGAGACATGAGCCGCCATCCCGATTTCGTGCCCCAAGGTGTTATTCCGGCAGTGCTGCTGCCGTTCCATGAGGATCTGTCGATCGACGAGGCGAACTTCCGGGCTCACTTGCGCGATGTCGGGGCAGTGCAGGGACTTGCTGCGATAACGGTCAACGCGCATTCGACCGAGGTCGCCTCGTGCACCCGCGACGAACAGCGCCGCGTCATGGAGATCGCTGGAGAGGAAGCAGGCCACAAATTGCCGATCGTTCACGGCGTCTGGGCTGACGGCAGCCTGGAGGCGGCGCAGATCGCCCGCGAAGCCCAGGCCGGCGGCGCTTCGGCGCTGCTGGTGTTTCCGCCCGCGCCGTTCACGCTCGGGCAGTCGGCCGACATGGCGCTGGCGCATTTCAAGGCGATTGCGGACGCGAGCGATCTGCCCATCATCGTGTTCCAGTATCCGCTGGCCACAGGGCAGGGCTATCCCGCCGCGACGCTGGAGCGGCTGTTCGAGGAAGTGCCGACCATCCGCGCCATCAAGGACTGGACGCCGCTCGTGCCGCAACATGAGGCGCAAATTCGCGCGCTGCAGGGCCGCAAGCGTCCTATCAACGTGCTGTCCACCAACAGCGCCTGGCTTTTGAGTTCGCTTGTGCTCGGTTGCAACGGGCTGCTCTCCGGCAGCGGCAGCGTCATCGCCGATCTGCAGGCGAGGCTCTTTCGCGCCGTGAAGGCCAATGACTTGGCGGAAGCCCGCCGGCTGAACGACCGGATCTATCCGACCGCACGCGTGTTCTACGCCGATCCCTTCGTCGACATGCACAACCGCATGAAGGAAGCGCTGGTGCTGCTCGGCAAACTGCCGCGCGCGGTGGTACGTCCGCCGCTGGTCAAGATATCGGACGCGGAAGTCTCGCGCATCCGGGACGCGCTGGTGGAGGCCGGACTGCTCGAAACGAGTACGGCGCTGGGTCGCAATGCTGCATAACACCTGTAACGCTTCAACCGCACCCATGACGCCGATGGACGAAGACGATTCGATTGACGAGATTTCGAAGATCGAAGCCCGGATCGAGGAACTGGCCGAGGTCTCCGAACGGTGCCGAAAGATCATCCTGGCCTCGAAGGCGGCGATTGCCGGCGGTGCCGTGTTATTGGCCGCGACGATATTGGGCTTGCTTGGGTCCAATCAGGTGGTCGCGCTCGGATCGATCGCCGCGATGCTCGGCGGAATCGTTTCGCTCGGATCGAATGTCAGTACGCTGCGGCAGACCGAGGCAGCCATCGGCGATGCCGAGAAGCTTCGGTCCAGTCTGATCAACGAGATCGCTCCCCGCGAGGTTCGCGACAGCCCCCTGAAACTGGTTTGAGGGCAGACTCAATGTGAGGCGAGGCATGCATGCGGGCCTGACAAGGCGCATGTCCCGGCAATGCGAATGCATAGCTGAGCCGTTCCGACTGATGTAGCTTCATGCTGGCTGCGGTTGCGGAGTTGCAGACATGCCAAACAAGCCGCTTCCTCCCAAGACGCTGTTCAGAGACATGGAGCGCGCCCGCGTGATCGCATGCTCATGGAAACTCCTCGACCACCTCTCCGAGGCCGATGCCGAGATCGTTGCACGGGCTATCGCAGAAGGCATTGCAGATGGGCGCAGGCAAGGGTTGGAGATGGGGCAGGTGTGCCACGAGGCTTAGGCCAGTCGAAACCTCACGCCTCGTCGTCGCGCTTGCGCAACAGATCCTTGGCGAGATCGCCGAGCGCCGGCCGCGGCAAGGCGGTGAACGGCAGCGGGCGGGTGACGTCGATGGCGGCCAAGCCCAGCCGCGCCGTGAGCAGGCCGTTGAGCACGCCTTCGCCGAGCCGCTGCGAAAGTTTCGCGGCGATGCCGTGGCCGAGCACCTGTTGCACCAGGCTGTCGCCCACCGCCATGCCGCCGGTGATGGCGAGGTGGCCGATGACGTGGCGCAACAGGGTGATCATGCCGAGCGTGCCCGGCCGGCCGCCATAGAGCCGCGCCAGTTGCCGGATCAGCCGCATCGCCGCCACGAACACGAACAGCACGTCGATCAGCGCGCGGGGGCTGACCGCCGTGACCACCGAGACGCGCTGCGCTGCGGCCGAGACCAGGCGGCGCGCTTCGTCGTCGAGCGGGGCCATCAGTTCGCGCTCGGCCAGCTTGATCATGTCGGCGCCGTCGATGATGTCGTCGGCGTGGCCCTGCAAGGCGGCGCGGGCGCGCGCCAGTTGCGGGTTCTGATGCGCGAGTTTCAGCAGGTCGTTGACGACGGCGCGGCTGGCGGCGCGGTCGTCGCTGATCAGCACTTCGGCGGCGCGCAGATGCAGCTTCTCGATCGCCGCCAGCCGCATCATGCCGAACGCCTCGCGCGCGACCACGACGGTCAGTGCGAGCGCCGCGGCAATGGCAAACGCCAGCGCGACATAGCCGAGCGTCTGGCTGCGCGCGAACAGGTCCTCGATCAGGTTGACGATGCCGAGGCCCGAGCCGAGCAGCACCAGCCCGCCGACCGCGGACCAGAACAGCGTGCCCCAGCGAAAGCCGCGGCGCACCGGGCGCAGCGGCGCATCCAGCGGTACCGGCAGCAGCACCGGATCGGCTTCCGGCGTGATATGCACGGTGCCGCGCGCGGGGCGGCCGGTGTCGTCCGGATCCATCACGATCACGCCGGGATCGCCGAGCTTGAAGGTCGCCGGCCGCCGATGGGGCGTTTTCTCGCTCATTGCAGTCGGTCTCCGAGCAGGAACTGGAGGGCGCGGTCGAGGCGGATATGAGGCAGCGCGGGCTCCTTGCCGTCTACCTGTTCCAGCAGTGGCGGCCGGAAACGCAGGAAGCGGAAATCGGCCTGTTCGGACGGCGTGCTGGAGAGACCGCGGAACGAGCCCTTGAAAAGCTCCTCGGGATCGGCAGGCAGATCGCCGGGGAAGGTCGCGACTTCCGTGTCGCCGTCGAAAGTCTCGCCATTGGCGACCTCGCCAGGCGCGGGCGTGCCGAGGATGGACGGCAGTTTTTCGCGGCCGCGCGCGACGGTTGCTTCGCGCGTCGCGCGCACCGCGGCAAGCGCGACAACATCGATCGCTGCCCCCGCATATTCGGCGCGGTTGGCGGCCTTGGCGACCGCGCGTCGCAGCACGGCTTCGAGACGGTCATGGCTGGAATGGTGCAGATGATCGGCCTTGGTGGCGGCGAATAGAATCCGATCGATCCGCGGGCGGAACAGGTTGCTGAACAGCGTGCGATGGCCGATGCGGAAGCAATCGAGGATACCGGTCAGCGCGGCTTCGAGATCGTGCAGCGCTTCCGGCCCGGCGTTGAAGGCCGAGAGCGCATCGACCAGCACGATCTGGCGATCGAGGCGAGCAAAATGGTCGCGGAAGAACGGACGTACCACGACATCCTTGTAGGCCTCGTAACGCCGCCGCATCATCGCCCACAGCGAGCCATCGGGCGCGGTGCCGTCCACGGCGACATCGAGCGGCGCGAACGTCAGCGCCGGCGTATCGGCGAGATTTCCCGGCATCAGGAAGCGGCCGGGCGGCAGCAGGCTCATCGCGAATCGCTCGTCGCGGCAGGCGCGCAGGTAATCCGTGAACAGCTTTGCCGATTTCAGCGTGGCCTGTTCATCCTCGCGGCCTTCGGCATCGAGCGTCTTCAGGTGTGCGTGCCAGGGTTCGGCGAGTTTTTCGCGCGGTCCCTCGCGCGACAATGCGAGGCTTTCCGCCGACCATTGCTCAAAGCTCTTGTTGAGCAGCGGCAGGTCGAGCAGCCACTCGCCGGGATAATCGACGATATCGATGGTCAGCGTGCGGTCGGCGCCGTTCTGCCGCTGGTAGTCGATCACCAGCCGCAACTCGCTGATGTCGACGGTCGAGTTGGGCCAGCGCCGTTCCTCGATCAGGGTGCGGACGTGGTTCTCATAGTTGAAGCGCGGCACCGCATCGTCGGGCTGCGGCTCCAGCCGGGCGCGGGCGATCCGCCCCGTGGCGTAGGGCTCGAACACCGGAAACCGGCCGCCGCGGGTCAGGCCATGGATCAGGGCCGTGATGAACACGGTCTTGCCGGCGCGCGACAGGCCTGTGACGCCGAGCCGCACCGTCGGATGAAAAAAGCTGTCGCCGTAATCCAGCAGCGCCTGCGCCGACAGGCGCGCTTCCTCGACGATGTCTGAAAAACTGGGGGCCATGCGGGCGCGAAAGTCTCGATGCCGGAGAAGCGTTGGTGGGCGAATACCTTGAGAAGTGGCGATTGGCACACCAAAATCAAGCTTCATATTTAGGTCGGGTTTTTGGGTGAACCGATCCTTGAACGGATCGTTGACCTGGTGAGACCATAGCCCATCGCTCGATCATTATCCCCGGCAGCCCGCATGACGATTTTCAGGCTCAAGCAAATCGCCTCGACTTCCATCCATGCGGCCGCCGGCGCCATGCACTGGAATTACGACCGTGCCGAGCTGATCGCCGATGGCGTGGTGCATATCGTCGGCATCTGCTTCGGGCTCGTCGCCGCCACCGCACTGATCGTGCTGGCCGCCGTCTATGCCAGCGCGTCCGAAGTGGCGGCGGTGTCGATCTATGTCACCGGCCTTTTGGCGATGCTGGGACTTTCCGCCACCTACAATCTCTGGCCGGTGTCGCGCGCCAAATGGCTGCTGCGGCGTTTCGACCATTCGGCGATCTACGTGCTGATTGCCGCGACCTATACGCCGTTCATCATGGCGCTCAAGGAGAGCTATCTGGCGATTGCGATGCTGGCCGGCGTGTGGTGCGCGGCGATCGGCGGCGTAATTCTGAAGCTGGCGCTGCCGGGCCGCTACGATCGGCTGGCGGTGGGGCTTTATCTCGCACTCGGCTGGAGCGGTGTGATGCTCTGCGACGCCGTGGTGAAGGCGGTGCCGCCGCTGTCGCTCTGGCTCGTGGTGGCGGGCGGCGTGCTCTATACGCTTGGTGTGATCTTCCATGCCTGGCAGCGTCTGCGCTTTCAGAACGCGATCTGGCACGGCTTTGTCCTGCTCGGCGCGGCGTGCCACTATACGGCGATCCTCGATCTGATTATCCTGACCTGACAAACGTGTGTCGCCAGCGAAGCCGGTCAGCGAAGTTCCGGACCATGCGACAGGGAGAACGGTCATGCAGGTAACGGGCAAAGTCGTGGTGGTGACCGGTGGCGGCAACGGCATCGGCAAGGCGCTGTGCGAAGCCTTTCACGAAGCGGGTGCGGCCAGGGTGGTGGTCGCCGATATCGATCCCGCCGCCGCGCGGGCCGTCGCCACGCCGATCAATGGCGCCGCCTTCAAGTGCGATGTCGGCAAGGAAACGGACATCCTGCACGTCATCGAGGAGACCGAGCACCAGTTCGGCCCGATCGCGCTGTTCTGTTCCAATGCCGGCATCGGCGGCGGCTTCGATCCAATGTCGGTCAACGCCGGTGGAACCTCCGACGAGCCGTGGTCGCGAAGCTGGGCGGTGCATGTCATGGCCCATGTGTACGCTGCGCGGCACCTGATCCCGCGCATGAAGGCGCGCGGCGGCGGCTATTTCCTTAACACCATTTCGGCGGCGGGGCTGCTGTCGCAGGTCGGCAGTCCGGCCTATTCGACGACCAAACATGCCGCCGTGGGTTTCGCCGAGAATCTCGCGATCTCGCACAAGGCCGACAACATCAAGGTCTCGATCCTGTGCCCGCAGGGCGTTGACACCAACATGCTGCGCTCGATCCCGAAGGGCCCGCAATCCGGCGACGGCGATCTCTCGCCGGAGCAGGTAGCGCAGGATGTGCTGAAAGGACTGGACGACGAAACTTTTGTCATCCTGCCGCACCCGCAAGTGCTCGGCTACATGCGCAAGAAGACCGAGAACTACGACCGCTGGATCGCAGGCATGGCGAAGATCCAGGCGAAGATGCGGGAAGCGTACGGGAAGTGACGGCGTTCTTGCGCCGTCATTCCGGGGTGCGAAGCGAACCCGGAATCTCGAGATTCCGGGTTCGATGCTGCGCATCGCCCCGGAATGACAATGTCTAGCCCTTCTGCGTGTAAAGCAGCGGCACCGCTGAATCCACCATCACCTCGATCAGGCTGGTGCCGCCATGTGAAAGCCCGCGGCTTAGCGCGCCCGCAAGCTCCGACGACTTCGTCACCCGCACGGCGTGGCAGCCCATGCCTTCGGCAAGCTTGACGAAATCGATGCCGGGCAGTTCGAGGCCGGGCACGTTGCGCACCTGCATCACCTGGCTGAACGAGCGCATCGCGCCGTAGCCTGAATTGTTGATCACGACGACCGTCAGCGGCAGCTTGCGTTGTGCCGCGGTCCACAGCGCCTGGATCGAATACATCGCCGAGCCGTCGCCGATCAGGCAGACGGTGCGCTGGCCGGGGCGGCCCAGTGCCATGCCGACGGCGGCAGGCAGGCTGTAGCCGAGGCCGCCGCTCGCCATGGTGTAAAAGCTGTCCTGGCCGCGCATCGGCATGAATTTCTGCATCGCCGGGCGATGCGAGGGGACTTCCTCCACCAGCACGTCGTCGGGGCCCATGGCCGACGAGAGCGCATGCAGCAGGTATTCGGCGGGAATCGGATCGGAGGCTTTTGGCGCCGGCGGCAGCGTGCGACCCGCAGGCACGGTGCGTTTGGCGTCGGGTAGCAGCTCCAGCAGCATCGCAAGCGCGGGCTTCATGGTGGCGATGATGCTGGTGCCGACCGGCGTGATCGCTGCCGCACCGGGATCGTCGGTGATCTGGAACAGTTTTGTCGCACCGTCGAAAATCGCGGCGTGGCCTTCGACATGGAAGGTGAAGACCGGCGCGCCGATCACGACGACGAGGTCATGCTCGCGCAGCGCGTCGGAAAGTTGCCCCGGCGAGGCATGCAGAAAACCTGCGAATTGCGGGTGACGCTCGGGGAACGAACAGCGCGCCGAGAACGGACTGGCCCAGACCACGGCCCTGGCTTTCTCCGCCACCTTGACCATCAGTTCGACGGCCTCGGCGCGATCGACACCGGGGCCGACGACGAGGGCAGGGCGCTTGCTCTCCGCTAGCGCAGCCACCAGCGCCTTCATCGCGGCGGAATCGGCTCCAAGCTCGCGGCTGACTTTGCGTGCCTCGACCGGTTGCGTCGGACGGGCCCAGTCGTCGACCGGCACCGAGACGAAGGTCGGCCCGCAGGGCGGCTGCATCGCGACGTAATAGGCGCGCGCGATCGCGGCCGGCACATCCTCGGGCCGCGCCGGCTCGACGCTGAATTTCACGTAAGGCTGCGGAAACTCCGTCGCGCGCTCGGAATAGAGAAAGGCCTGCAGCGGCATGATCGAGCGGGCCTGCTGGCCGGCGATGATCACCACAGGCGTCTGGTTGCGGTAGGCGTTGAAGATGTTGCCGAGCGCATGGCCGACGCCGGCGGCCGAATGAAGGTTGACGACACCGGCGTTGCGCGTCGCCTGCGCATAGCCGTCGGCCATGCCGACAACGGAGGCTTCCTGCAGGCCCAGCACATATTCGATGTCGTCGGGCCAGTCGCTCAGGAACGGCAGTTCGGTCGAGCCGGGATTGCCGAACACCTTATCGATGCCGAACGCGCGAAGCAGGCTGAAGGTGGCGTCCTTGACCGTGGTAGTGGCGGTCGCGGCCTTGGCTGGCTTGCGGGACGACATCGGGCGGCTCCCATTTTCCGGTTTCTTGGCGTTCCGTCACTGCGCGGAGCGCCGCAACGGAGCCGTCTACCTGTTGATGGGTTGGTTCGCGAAGTCAAGCCGCGCGAGCCGGGGAAAACGACGTCAGACGAACGTCAGCAGCCGCATCGGCGTCTTCACCATGATCGTCGTGACCTCGGCTTCCGAATAGCCGCGCCGCCGCATCATGGGGATGACATTCCGAAAAATGTGCTGATATCCGTGGCCGCCATAGCGGGTGAGGCGGGTGCGGTGGCAGATGTCGTGGCTGATGACGATCTGATCGAGATGGCCGTTATCGATCAGCTTGCGCAGCAGGCGCAGCCGGATCGCGTCATTCGGCATGTCGATATCGGAGTGCGGGTAATAGGATTGCTCCATGCCGAACAGGTCGAACTCGATCACGCAGCCGGTGGCAGCAAGTTTCAACAGCCGCGCTTCGTCGAAGATGGTCCGATCGATGTGACTGAGCACGAGGCGATCCATCGGCGCGCCGCGCGACAGGAAGAAGTCGGCAACTTCCTGCGGCTGGTCCTCGTGACGGCCCGGATGGACGTTGATCGCAGCTCCCGTCTCCTGCTGGGCGATCAAGGCGCCCTGCATGACGCGGCGCTCGAGCTCGGTCCATGGCGCCTGACAGCCGATCTCGCCGATGATCCCGGCGCGGACATCCGAACCCCACGCGCCCTCCAGGACCTGCGCGGTCATCTCGGCTGCGAAGTCGTCGACGGTTCTGTCGTGGTTTCGCTTGTCCTGGAAGTCGTGAACATAGTGGCCGCAGCCCATCACGATATGCGCGCCGGTTGCGCGCGCGATTTCGGCGAGACTCCTGGGGTTCGGCTTCAGCCCGCCGCAGGTCAGCTCGACGATGGTGCGGCCGCCCGCATCCACCATCTCCTTGACTTCCCTGATCGCGATGTCGGCCTGGTTGAGCTTGTACTTGAGCGCCGAGGTTTTCTGGCCGTAGTTGATCTGCCAGCAATTGCAGATGTCGATCTCGTCGCCCTCGATGCCTGTCGCTGCCAACTTGGGAGGCGTGATGTCGCAAATGATATGCTCGTGCATCAGCGTCGATCCGAGCTGCGCCGGATCGATAACGCCGAGCACGGTTTGTGCCTGGCCCCTTAGGTCTGATCGGGTCAGTCGAGCCATTCCCCTAGCCTCTTATTCTTCAGGTTTCAGGCCAGCGAAGTCGATGACCTTCTTCCACTTGACCGTTTCGTCGGCGATGAGCTTGGCCATGTCCTCGGGCGATCCGCCCACCGGGTCCGCGCCGAGCTTGCGCATCTTCGCGGCGGTCTCCGGTTCGGCCATGTATTTGTTGACGCTCTTGTTCACCTTTTCGATGATCTCGCGCGGCGTATTTGCCGGCGCGGCGATCGTGAACCAGGCGGACGCCTCGTAGCCGGGAACACCGGCTTCCGCCACCGTCGGCACGTTGGGCAACTCGGACCAGCGTCTCGCCGTGGTGACGGCCAGCGGACGCAGTTTGCCGGCTTCCAGGAATGGCTGCACAGCGGGCAGATTATCGGACGAAATCTCGATGCGTCCGCCGATGACGTCGGTCAGGGCCGGAGCGCTGCCGCGATACGGCACGTGCAGAATGTCCATCCCCGTCATCGATTTGAGCAGCTCCATGGCGACGTGCCCGGTGCCGCCGGTGCCGGCTGTCGCAAACGAAAGCTTGCCGGGCTGGGCCTTCGTCAGGTCGATCAATTCCTTGAGCGTGGTCGCCTTCACCTCCGGATTGACCGCGATGACATTGGGGACACGCGCAATCACGATGACCGGCGCAAGATCCTTGGCGCTGTCAAACGGCATCTTCTTGTAGAGGAATTGATTGATGACGTGCGGGCCGGGCGTACCGACGACGAAGGTGTATCCATCCGCAGGCGCCTTGGCGACCAGATCGGCGCCGATATTTCCTCCGGCCCCACCCTTGTTCTCCACGATGAATTGCTGGCCGTACTCCTCGGACAGTTTTTGCGCCATCAGGCGTCCGAGAATATCGGTGGTTCCCCCTGCTGAGAAAGGCACCACGAACTTGACCACACGCGTCGGCCATTGCTGGGCGTGGGCGGCGCCTGCGAAGGCGTCGGCCAGCAACGCGATGCCAAGGATACAGAGAACGCGACTCAAGGGACGGGCAGAGAACGTGCGCATCGATTGGTCTCCTGCATGGATGCTTTCAGTTCTGCCTGTGGCCTGCCCGGCGCAAACGACTGGCATCGGTAACGAAGAGGGGGGCTCTTTGACTCAGGGATCTTTCGAAAGCGGCGGCAAAGGCATCGCAGGCGCGCTCATCGACTTCCAGCGAAAGCGCCGCCATACCGCGGCGGGCGATGTAGATGCCCTGTTCCAGCAGGTCGAAGAATATCAGCTCCTTGATGCGCTGATCCTGCGCGGCGAGGTCGGCGCTCGAACGCACCGGGCCCTCGACGGCATGAATGGTCAGCAGGGAGCCGATGCCGGTGACGCATATCGGCGCCTCGTATTTCCTGCACACCGCCTGGAGGCGTTGTCGCAAGGCGTCGCCCAGCGCGTTGACGCGGTCGAGCGCCGGCTGGGTTACGACCTTGGTCATGGCGGCAACGCCGGCGGACATGGTGATCGTGTTGTTGTTGAAGGTTCCGGCATGTCCCAATGCGCCGGGGGAGCGTGGATCGAACCGCCGCATCAGGTCGGCACGTCCGCCGAACGCGCCGAACGACATGCCGCCCGCGAGATATTTGCCCAGCGTCATGAGATCAGGACGAATGCCGTAACGGGTCTGCAGCCCGCCCGGCGCCAGCCTCGATGTCATCACCTCATCCAGCACGAGCAGCGCGCTTGCTTCCGTTGTCGTCTCGCGCAGCATCGACAGAAATGCCGGCTCGCCCGGAATACATCCGCCGGAGCCTTGCATCGGTTCGACGATGACGGCGGCAAGGTCGGCCCGATGCTGCGCGATCAGCGCCCGGGTCGCTTCGACGTCGTTGTAGGGAGCAAAGATCCAGTCGAAGGGAATGTTAACGGCGTTGACCTGGTTCCTGAAGACGAAGACCGAGCCGTGATAGCCGCCGTCGAAAGCCATCACCTTCTTGCGGCCGGTTGCAATACGGGCAAGCGTCAGCGCGAGCAGCGTCGCCTCGGTGCCCGAGTTGGTGAAACGCAGCAGCTCCATCGCGGGAAACCGTTCGGACAGGATCCGCGCGAACTCGGCTTCGGTGCGCGTATGGCCGGACAGGCTGAGGCCGTTGTCGGCCGCCGCCTTGATGGCCTCGATGATCAGGGGGTTGGAGTGGCCCGCCAGCCCGGCCGTGTATTCGCCCATGAAGTCGAAATACTCATGTCCATCGGCGTCCCAGACCTTGCAACCCTCTCCCTTGACGATCGTGAGCGGGAAGGGTTCGAAGAACAACACGGTCCGCGTATTGCCTCCGGGCATGAAGGCTGTTGCATCGGCGTGTTGTGCGGCGCTGGCTGGATTGCGCGCAACGTAAGACGCGCGCGTTTGCTGGACGGCCTCGTCGATCGCTTCGTCGGCGATCAGGTTTTGTCCATGACTGGCTGCATCGCTCGAGACCATCGTGGCATCCATGTTCGATGGGGCGACTCGAAGTGCGTCAGTTCACGTCCATCATTCAAGCCGATCTTCATGCGAAATAGTGAAACGAATGAATCCGGATCGTCAAGCGCAAAGCCGCGCGCGTTGGCCAAGGCGATTTGAGGCGAGTGTTGCGCGCGGACAATCAGGCGTTGGTGCAGCCGCAAGCGAGAATTCCGGCCTGCGGCATGAATGTCAGAAACGATACTGCATCGTCGTCACCGACGACGATATCGGCGGCTTACCAGGTCGCCGTGCCCTTCATCGTCGGCTGGCCCTCGGCATTCGCGATCCACAGATCCGTGCCGGTGTGGGTATCGTTGGCGTTGATCGAGAATTCCGTGCCCTCGAACAGCGGCTGCACGCCGCGATAACTGAACTTCTTCGGCGCCGTGCCGCCGTGAAGCTTGGCGGCGAACTCGACGATCAGGGCCGCCTGCAGCGGGCCATGGAAGATCAGGCCCGGATAGCCCTCGACCTTGGTGACATAGTCGCGGTCGTAATGGATGCGGTGGCCGTTGAAGGTCAGCGCCGAATAGCGAAACAGCAGCACGGGATCGCTGACATGGGTCTCGCGATGCCTGGCCACGGGCGGCGGCGGCGGCGGCGCCTTGGCCGGTGCCGCGCCGCCCATGTCGCGATAGACGATGTCCTGGCGTTCGCGGATCGCGACGCCGCGCGGTGTCGTCACGGTGTGTTCGACGGAGACGAAGCATAGCGTGCCGGTGGAGCCGGTCTTTTGGGTTACATCCGAAATCCGCGACGTGCGCGTCGATTCATCGCCGACGCGCAGCGGCTCGACGAACTCGATCTCGCCGCCGGCCCACATCCGGCGCGGCAGCGGCACCGGCGGCAGGAAACCGCCGCGGGTCGGGTGGCCGTCGGGGCCGAGCATCGACATCGGAAACACCGGCTGCGCCAGACACCAATGCGTGGTCCATGGCGCGGCATCGCCGGCCTTCGGCTCGCCGATGTCCTGGAACAGCGTGGCGCGCAGGCCCTTCACCAGTTGCGCGGTGACGATGTCGGTGGCTTCGGTCGTGCGGCCGATCCACTGCCGCAGATGGTCGAGGTCGAGCTTTTCGGCGGCTTCGGTCATGACTGGCTATTCCTGGCACGGGGCGCTGCGGGCAATTCGGCGTGCTCGCCGATCGCGGGAACGGCGCCGTAGTGCCGCTCCTCGTCGACGAAGATCGCGGCGGGGGCAGCGTAGCTCACCTTGCCGTTCGGCGTATCGACCTCGATTCGGCGCAGATGCGGGTGCACCGAGAGGTCCGCCATGGTGTTGACCTCGGCGAAGGCGATGTCAGCCTCGTCGAGGCGCTTCAGCAACTCGACGCGCGTCATCGCGGCGAAACTGTCCGCCACCGTCTTGTCGGTGAGTGCGCGGTTGCGCACGCGCTCGACCATGTTGGCAAAGCGCGGGTCATTGGGCAGGTCGGGTTGGCCCAGCACCTCGGCGCAAAGCTTCTTCCACTCGCGCTCGCTCTGGATCGAGATCAGGATGCCCTTGCCGTCCTTTGAACTGAACACGCCGTAGGGCGCGATCGAGGGATGCGCCAGCGCCATCCGCTTCGGCGGGTTGCCGGCTTCCGAATTGATCAGCGGCACCGCCATCCAGTCGGCCATCACGTCGAACATCGAGATCCGGATATCCGCACCCTTGCCGGTGCGGCCGCGCGCTATCAGCGCTTCGAGGATCGACGCATGCGCGGTGGCGCCGGTCGCGATATCGACCACGGAAATGCCGACCCGTGACGGGCCTTCCGGCCCACCGGTGATCGAGGCAAGGCCGCTCTCGGCCTGGATCAGCAGATCGTAGGCCTTGCGGTCGGCATAGGGGCCCTCGTCGCCGTAGCCCGAAATGGTGCAGCAGATCAGCGCCGGATAATCCCGCTTCAGGCGCTCCAGCGAGAAGCCGAGCTTGTCCATCGAGCCGGGCTTGAGGTTCTGCAGCAGTACGTCGGCGCTCGCAATCAGCGCTTCGAGATCGGCGCGGCCGTCCTTGGTGGCGAGATCGATCACCACGGAATTCTTGCCGCGGTTGAGCCAGACGAAATAGCTGCTCTGGCCTTTTGCCGCGGCGTCATAGCCGCGGGCGAAATCGCCTTCGGGGCGTTCCACCTTGATGACATGCGCGCCGGCATCCGCCAGCCGCGAACTGCAGAACGGCGCTGCGACCGCCTGTTCGACGGAGACGACGATCAATCCCTCTAACGGCAACATTTTCTGTTCTCAGTAGGAGCGGGGCAGGCCGAGCACATGCTCGGCGACGTAGGACAGGATCAGATTGGTCGAGATCGGCGCGACCTGATAGAGCCGCGTTTCGCGGAACTTGCGCTCGACATCATATTCTTCCGCGAAGCCAAAGCCGCCATGGGTCTGCACGCAGGCATTGGCCGCTTCCCAGGAGGCATCCGCCGCCAGCATCTTGGCCATGTTGGCTTCCGCGCCGCAATCGAGGCCGGCTTCGTATTTGCGGGTGGCTTCCTTCACCATCAGTTCGGCGGCGCGCATCTGGGCATAGGCCTTGGCGATCGGGAACTGGATGCCTTGATTCATGCCGATCGGACGGCCGAACACGGCGCGTTCCTTGGCGTAGTTGGTGGCCTTGGCGATGAACCATTTGGCGTCGCCGATGCATTCCGCCGCAATGAGAATGCGCTCGGCGTTCATGCCGGAGAGGATGTAGCGAAACCCCTTGCCTTCCTCGCCGATCAGGTTCTCGGCAGGCACCCGCATGTCCGTGAAGAACACTTCTGTCGTGGCGTGGTTCATCATGGTGCGGATCGGACGGATCTCGAGGCCCTTGCCCTTGACCTCGCGCATGTCGACGATGAACACGGACAAGCCATCGGTGCGTTTCTTGGCCTGTTCCTTCGGCGTGGTGCGTGCCAGCAGGATCATCAGGTCGGAATGTTCGGCGCGGCTGGTCCAGATCTTCTGGCCGTTGACGACGTAGTGGTCGCCGTCGCGCTTCGCCACCGTCTTCAGCGAGGAAGTATCGGTGCCGCTGGTCGGCTCGGTGACGCCGAACGCCTGCAGCCGCAACTTGCCGCTGGCGATGCCGGGCAGGTACTTCGCCTTTTGGGCATCGTTGCCGTGCCGCAGCACGGTGCCCATCGTGTACATCTGGGCGTGACAGCCGCCGCCGTTGCACCCCGCGCGCTGGATCTCCTCCAGGATCGCGGCCGCGGCCGAGAGTTTCAGCCCGGAGCCGCCATATTCCTCGGGGATCAGCACCGAGAGGTAGCCGGCCTCCGTGAGCGCATCGACGAACTCTTTCGGATACGCCATCTGGCGGTCCAGCTTGCGCCAGTATTCGCCGGGGAACTGGGCGCAGAGCTTGGCGACGGCGTCGCGGATGTCGTGGAATTCGTCTTGCTGTTCGTGTGCGGTCATTTGATTTTCTGGCGATGGTTGGTGGGTGATGTCAATTGCGGAAGCGGCGGGCCGTTGTGAAATGGCAGCAAGGCGCCTATGCTGAATTGTTATAGCGTATGAACCTGCCTTCGAAGATTGGCAAGAAATGGATATCCGCCAGCTCAGGACGTTCAGTTGCGTGGCGGAGCTCGGCAGCCTCAGCAAGGCCTCGGACACGCTGCGGGTGGCGCAGCCGGCGCTGAGCCGCCAGATCAAGCTGCTGGAGCATGAATTGCGCGCCGAGCTGTTCACCCGCAACGGCCGCGGCATGGTGCTGACCGACGCCGGCCGCCTGCTGCTGGCGCGTACCGCAGGAATCGTGCGGCAGATCGACCAGGTCCGCGACGAGATCCAGTCCGCGGGTGGACCACCCTCGGGACGCGTCGTGCTCGGGCTGGTGCCGACCGTGAGCTGCGTGATTTCGGCGCGGCTCGCCCGCCGCACCGTCGACAAATATCCAGGCATTTCGCTCTGTATCGTCGAGAGTTACAGCGGGCATTTGATGGAATGGCTGCATCGTGGCGAAATGGATCTGGCACTGATCTACGGACCGTCGACCGACCTGCATCTGACCGTGCAGAGTCTTGGCCGCGATCCGATCGTGGCGGTGGGCCCGCGCGGCAGCGGGCTGGCGCAAAGGAAGCAGGTCGATATCGGCTGGCTGCTGAAGCAGCGGCTGGTGCTGCCCAGTCATTCGCACGGACTCCGGGCGCTGATCGAGCAGGCGGCGGCAAAGAAGAAGCTGAAGCTCGACGTCAAGCTCGAAGCGGATTCGTTTCGGGTGCTGACCAGCCTTGTCGAGGAGGGGCTGGGATACAGCCTGCTGCCGCCGTCGTCGGTGCGCAACGAGGTCGCCGACGGCCGGCTCGAAGCGGCTGCGATCGCAAAACCGGCGCCTATGCGCGAACTGACCCTTGCGTCTCCCATCGATCATCCCGGCTCGACTGCGATCACGCTCGTGAGCGAGCTGCTTCGCGACGAACTCATCGCCTGCCGCGAAGAAGGCCTCTGGGACATCAGGCTCGCCTGAGCCGATGCCGGACCGTTGCTTGGCTTAGAGCAAAAGCGGGCGGCGCTGCATTCTCATCTGGGCACAACAGTCATACCGCAATTGTATAGGGCGGCGCAGGCCGTTAAGCGGGAACGATTGCTGTAGTGGAAACGCGATGCCGTGCGCGCGTGTGCGGCCTGGTTCGAACGATTGAGATCCAGCAATGTGGTCGTTGGAGGTGCTTCGATGAATTCGATTTTGATCACGGGTGGGAGCAGAGGTATTGGCAGGGCGACCGTACTTCTGGCGGCGGAGCGGGGCTGGAATGTCGCACTCAGTTACGTGGGCAACAGGGAAGCTGCAGAGAGAACTGCCGAAGAAGCACGCAGGAAGGGTGTGATCGCACTGTGCATTCAGGGTGACGTCGGCTTTGAAGCTGACGTAAGCCGGATCTTTCATACAGCTCTCGATGCATTCGGCAGCCTGGAGGGTGTCGTCATCAATGCCGGAATCGTCGCGCCGGCGATGCCGCTCAGGGACATGACCTCAGAGCGATTGCAGATGATGTTCCAGACCAACATTCTCGGCGCCTATCTGTGTGCCCGGGAAGCGGTCCGATGCATGCGGCGTGGATCGATCGTCAACGTCTCATCGCTGGCGGCAAAGACTGGTTCTCCCGGGGAATATGTCGATTATGCGGGCTCCAAGGCGGCGATGGACGCTCTTACCATTGGTCTGGCAAAGGAGGCGGGGCCGCTGAATATCAGGGTCAACGGCGTTCGCCCGGCATTTATCGATACCGAGATCCACGCGACATCCGGGAATCCACAACGGGCGCATACGCTGGGCGCTCAGACGCCACTTGGTCGGGCAGGAACCCCGGAGGAAGTGGCCGAGGCGATCGTGTGGCTCTTGTCAGATGCATCTTCATACGTGAGCGGTGCATTGATCGATATGGCAGGTGGACGGTAAAGCAGCGCGGCCGTCCTCGACCGCACATCATCACCTGATTTGCTGCGACATCTGCTCGCAGCGACACGAGCAGCTGCCGCGCCCGTTATTGCCGCAGGTTTCGTCCGCCTTGCGGGCGCGGGCGTTGCGCCTGCGGCCGTGCCCCCTGCGGTCTGGATGGACGGGCCTGAGGGCGCTGCACGTTTGGACGGTTGGCGGGCCGCTGTACCTGCGGGCGCTGTTGCGGCCGGCTTGGCCGTGCTTGCGGCCGAGAGGGCTGGGCGCCCGGACGCGACACAGGTCGTTGTTGAGGCCGGGCTGCGGGACGCTGCGGCCGTGTCTCGGGCCGCGCGGAGGGACGTTGCGGACGCGCTTCCGGCCGCGACGGACGAGCGGCGGGGCGCTCGGGGCGGGCAGCCGGACGATCCGGCCGAACCGTGGGACGCTCGGGACGCGCGCCAGGACGGTCGGGACGCGCGCCGGGACGATCCGGCCGCGTGCCGGGAAGACCTGGACGGTCGCCGGGACGATCAGGCCGAACGCCCGGTCGGTCAGGCCGCACGCCTGTACCAGGGCGGTCGGGCCTCAGGTCGGGCCGATCGGGCCGTTGGCCTGGAGGACGCACGGCAGGAGGACGCACGCCGGGCCGATCCGGACGAACGCCGGGGGGACGACCCGGGCCGCCTGGGCGCCACGCGCCGGGAGGCGGCCTGATCGGCCTTACTGGAGGACGCCAGCCGGGACCCGGCGGCCGGATCCACACCTGATTCCAGCTCCGGTTATTCCAGCCCCATCGGTTGTTCCAGGCCGAGCCGACCAGCACGGCTGTGCCGAACACCAATGCCCCGGTCACGACGGTGTCGAACACCACGGAGGAATCGTACACCGGGACATAGATGCGCTCGGGGTTGGTCGGCGCGATGTAGATGACCCGCGAGCCGCCTTCCTCCCGTGTCGTCACCACCTGCTCGGGCGTCGACTTGAGATTGCCTGCGCTCTCTGCTCTCGCCCGCAGCATCTGGATCACGGCGGCGACATCGGCGTCCTGAACCGAGAATGCCCAGCCCAGCGAGTCAGTCCAGTCGGGATGGTCGGCCAGCATTCTGACGGTGTCGGGAAAGCGCGTCAGCGCCTGGACGGATGGATCCCACGGCTTGGCGTCGACATCGGTGAAATCGTTGCGCGCAACCGCTGCCGCATTGTTCTCGAGCCAGCGCGCGGCTTCGATAATCTGATCGGTGTGTGTGCTCGCCGGCAATATCAACGCCAGCAGTGGGTCCGGATAGAGCGCGATCGGTCCCAGAAGATATTCGAGATCGGTCATGGAATAGACGTCGGCGGCTTGATCGGCCGGCGCGGGAGCGGTGGCGGGCGCCTGTTGGGCCGGGTCCGATGCCGGCGGTGTTTGCGCCAGAAGAGGTTCCGCTGTCGTCGTCCATCCAAACAGCGCGATGACCGCGAGCCGCATCCAGTATTCCGTCGAGAACCTGACACTCGTCCGCAAAGTTCCGGCCATGCAGCGCTCCTGTTGTCGCCATTCGCCCCTGTCGGTCATTCGCAGATGAACGCGCCGGACAATGAACGCCGGATTGAAACAGGTATGTCCGCAGGTGTCCCTACATAGCTACCCCAATTCTCGACCGCGGACGTCCGCAGTTTAGCGTCCGACGGCAGGTCCTGAGCGATACTCGTGCACGAATTCGTGTGCTATTTCAGCCTGTACCCCGCGTGACAGCCCACGCACTGAGCCGAAATTTCCGCAAGCCCCGTAAGCACCGGCTTTAGATCGCCTGTAGCGCCCGCTTCCTGTGCGGCAACCGCGAAGCGACTCGCCGCGCGGTGCATCGCCGTTCCGGCATCCTGCATTCCCTGCGGCATATGTTTGGAAACTTCCGAAGCGCCGTGCTGCCGCAGCGACGACATTCCAAGCCGCCTTTCTGCGATGTCAGCAGCAATGTCCGTATGGCCCATGCCGAGTTGCAATTGGATCTCGTGCAGGGCCTGGAGATGATCGCGCATGTTGGCGAGCGTGTGTTCGACCAGCGCTGGAGGAAACCGGACGAGTTCCCGGTCGTCACGCGCAGGAGCAGATGCATCATGGTGATGTCGATGCTGGGCGAGAGCAAATGTTGCACTGCCGCCAGCCAGGATCGCGGCAACGACGGCCATCCAAATCCGCATGTGCCCCTCCGTATTCCGGTAAAGCAGTCCGCCGACCTTCATCCCGGCAGCCACTGTCAGGCCTGGCAGTTCGGCCACAGGCTGCTTCTTGCCACATAATCGGTTTGTGACACATGATAGCTATCATGTCGCAATCCATCGAACCCTATTTGGGCAATCTCCGCGGCCGACAGGTGCACTTCGCAAACGGTCGCTCCCTGTTTCTCCGCGGCGATCCCGTCACGGACATGCACTTCGTGATCAAGGGATCGATCCATCTGGTTCGGCATCAGAGCGATGGATCCGCGCTAACCCTGCAAAGGGCGGGGCCGGGAACGATGCTAGCCGAGGCGTCCCTGTATTCCAGAACATATCACTGCGATGCGGTTGCATTCGGCGACGCCGATACCTGTGTGTACCCGAAAGCCAGCCTCAAAAGGTTGCTCGCGAAGAGCTCCGAATTCAGCAACGTCTGGGCGAACTATCTTGCGCTGGAACTGCAGAGATCGAGGCTGCGCTCAGAGATTTTGTCGTTGCGGACTGTGTCCGAGAGGCTCGATGCCTGGCTCGCGTGGAATGGCGGCAGTTTCCCGCAGAAGGGCGAATGGAAGATGGTCGCCAACCAGATCGGTGTGAGCCCTGAAGCTTTATACAGGGAGATTGCCAAGCGTCGCGATTGAGCAGACTGGTCGCAAAGGGTGATTTCGAAATTGCTATTCGGACTTTTGTAAGCGCGTCAAAACGGGAGATCACCAGGGGGTGACTGGGCACGCCTAAGGCTGCCGCAGTCCGCCCGGCAGATCCATCGCGCGCATCGTGGCGGTGCCGAAGGCGCAGAGCGTTTCGGCGCTCTCTTTTCTTGAAAACACCTCGACGGTGGCAACGCCGATCGAGCCCGACATCTTCAGCGTCTTGGCGCGGGCGATCAGTTCGACGCCGTCGGCGGGGCTCAGAAAATTGACCTTGATTTCGACGGTGACGCCGATCTTGCCCTTGGGCAGCGCCGACGTGACCGCGATCCCGGCGGCGTGATCGGCGAGCGCCGAAATGACGCCGCCGTGAAAATGGCCGAAGAACTGCAGCAGGTCGTCGCGGCGCGCCAGCGCCACCTCGGCATTTCCGGGCGTGATCGCGACGATGCGGAAACCCGCCGCGCCCATGAATCCCCTGGCGTTGATCGCTTCCGCAAGATCGGGCGGGTTTAGTTCGCTGCTCATCCGGGGATGCGAACCGGAAGTTGCTCGATGCCGCGCACAAAACTCGAATAGACGCGCTTCGGCTCGCCGACCACTTCGATGCGGTCGAACCGCTTGAGCATTTCCTGCCATACGATCCGCAACTGCAGTTCGGCGAGCCGCATACCGACGCAACGGTGGATGCCGAAACCGAACGACAGATGGGTGCGGGGCCGGGCGCGGTCGATGATGAACTCGTCCGGCCGCTCGATGCCTTCCTCGTCGCGGTTGCCCGAGACGTACCACATCACGACGCGGTCGCCCTTCCGGATCTTCTTGCCGCCGATCTCGGTGTCGACCAGCGCGGTGCGGCGCATATGCGCCAGCGGTGTCTGCCAGCGGATCACTTCCGGCACCATGGTTTCGATCAGCGCGGGGTTTTCGCGGAGCTTCTTGTACTGGTCCGGATGCTCGTTCAGCGCCAGCACCGAACCGCTCATGGTGTTGCGGGTGGTGTCGTTGCCGCCGACGATCAGCAGGATGATGTTGCCCATCAGGTTGTCAGGGTCCATGTGCCGCGTGGCGTCGCTATGCGCCATCATCGACAGCAGGTCGTTGCGCGGCGGCGCGTTGACGCGCTCGTTCCACAGCTTCGAGAAATAGGCGTAGCACTCGTCCATTTCCTGGCGTCGCTGCTCCGGCGAGTCGACGACGCCGCCTTTGGGCAGCGCGGTCGAGACGTCGGACCAGCGCGTCAGCTTGCGGCGCTCCTCCCATGGGAAGTCGAACAGCGTCGCCAGCATCTGCGTGGTCAGTTCGATCGAGACCCGCTCGACGAAGTTGAAGGTCTCGTTGCGCGGCAGATTGTCGAGCACCTTTTGCGAGCGCTCGCGGATCAGCTTTGCCAGCTCATCCAGGTGCGTCGGCGTGAACATCGGCGACACCGTCTTGCGCTGCGCCGAATGCCGGGGCTGGTCCATCGCGATGAAGCTTGGGTAGTCGTAGCCCGGCGGCACGTCGCGGATCGAGATGCCGCCGAGGGTCGAGTCGGAGGAAAAGATGCCGTGATTGGTGTCGACATGCATGATGTCGTTGTATTTGGTGACCGACCAATAGGGCTCGATCGGCGCGTTGGTGCAGTAATGCACCGGCTCTTCCTTGCGCAGCCGTTCGAACCATGGCCAAAGCGTGTCGTTCTGGAACAGTTTTGGCGCACCGGGATGAAAATCCTTGAGCGGCGTGGAATAAGCTTCCTCGCGCGCGGCGCGCAAAAGCTCTTGTTTGTCGGCTCTGACGGTGGTCTGGACGTTCATTGTTCCATCATCCCGGATGCTGAGGCTCGATTGCCGACAGTTTGTTCAGGCGTTTAGCCCGCGATTCGGACCGGCAGGGTCTCGTAGCCCTTGATGAAGCTGGAATACACCCGCTTGGGTTCATCGACCACCGCAATATTACCGAACCGCTTGAGGATTTCTTCCCAGATGATCTTGAGCTGCAACTCCGCCAGCCGGATGCCGACGCAGCGGTGGATGCCGAACCCGAACGAAATGTGGGTGCGCGGCCGGGCGCGGTCGATGATGAACTCGTAGGGACGCTCGATCACGTCCTCGTCGCGGTTGCCCGAGACATACCACATCACCACCTTGTCGCCCTTCTTGATCTGCTTGCCGCGGAACTCGATGTCTTCGAGTGCGGTGCGGCGCATATGCGCCAGCGGCGTCTGCCAGCGGATCACCTCCGGCACGAAACTGTCGATCAGGGCGGGGTTGTCACGCAGCTTGCGATACTGATCCGGATTCTTGTTCAGCGCGTAGATGCTGCCCGACAGCGTGTTGCGGGTGGTGTCGTTGCCGCCGACGATCAGCAGGATCAGATTGCCGAGGAAATTCTTCGGGTCCATGTCGCGGGTGGCGTCGCTGTGCGCCATCATCGACAGCAGGTCGCTCTTCGGCGGCTGGTTGATGCGTTCCTTCCAGAGCTTTGCGAAATAGGTCGCGCATTCCATCAATTCGGCCTGGCGTTCGTCTTCGGTCGCGACGAGGCCGCCGGGGCCCGGCAGCGTGGTCGCGACGTCCGACCAGCGCGTCAGCTTGCGGCGGTCTTCCCAGGGGAAGTCGAACAGCACGGCGAGCATCTGCGTGGTGAGTTCGATCGAGACCTGGTCGACCCAGTCGAACACGTCGTTGACGGGAAGATTGTCGAGGCATTCGGCGGAGCGCTTGCGGATGTTGATCGCGAGCTGGTCGAGATGCGTCGGCGTGAACATCGGCGCCACGGTCTTGCGCTGCGCGGAGTGGCGCGGCTGGTCCATGGCGATGAAGCTTTCGCGGCGCAGGTCAGGTGCGATGTCGCGGATGGTGATGCCGCCGAGGGAGGCGGCCGACGAGAACACCGAATGATTGGTCTCGATGTCCATGATGTCGTTGTATTTGGTTACCGACCAATACGGCCCGAACATCGAGTCCTTGCAGTAGTGCACCGGCTCTTCGCGGCGCAGCCGGTCGAAATAGGGCCAGAACGTATCGGTCTTGAACAGTTCGGGATGGCTGACGTCGAAATCGGCGAGCGGGATCGATTGCGCTTTTTCGTGCGCGGCGCGCTGATGCGCATCGCCGGCGAGATCGATGGTTCCGTGCATGGACGGCTCTCCCTGGATGCTTCCCGCGCCAAAGCAAGGCCGGAATGTTTTACCCTATTACATCCCGAGCCGCGCGTCGGCGCAAGGGCGAGTTGGGCGCATTTGGCCGCATCGATGCCGCCGTCCTCGGGAGATCTGGCGTTGCCTTTTCTCGACGCGAACCGTGTCCACGTCGTGCGAAAACGCTATAAGGCTCTCAGAAACAGCATTCCAATTTGCCGGGAGGCGGCCATGATTCCCAACGCCAACAGGATGTTCAACTTCGACCTCGGCGAGACCGCGGATGCGATCCGCGAGACGGTGCATGCGTTCTCGCAGAACGAGATCGCGCCGCGCGCCGCCGAGATCGACCGCAGCAACCAGTTTCCGCGCGACCTCTGGCCGAAAATTGGCGCGCTCGGCCTGCACGGCATTACCGTCGAGGAGGAATATGGCGGCACGGGCCTCGGCTATCTCGAGCACTGCATTGCGGTCGAAGAGATGTCGCGGGCTTCTGCCGCGGTCGGCCTGTCTTATGGCGCGCATTCGAACCTCTGCGTCAACCAGATCCGCCGCAACGGCAACGACGCGCAGAAGCGAAAATATCTTCCCAAGCTGATCTCCGGCGAACATGTCGGCTCGCTGGCGATGTCCGAGCCGGGCGCCGGGAGCGACGTGGTGTCGATGAAGACGCGTGCGGAGAAGAAGGGCGACCGCTTCATCCTCAACGGCAACAAGATGTGGATCACCAACGGTCCGGTGGCCGATACGCTTGTTGTCTACGCCAAGACCGATCTCAACGCCGGTCCGCGCGGCATGACCGCCTTCATCATCGAAAAGGGCATGAAGGGATTTTCCACCGCGCAAAAGCTCGACAAGCTCGGCATGCGCGGCTCCGACACCTGCGAACTGCT